>JAESFX010000008.1_pt1 | contig 1190199 bp, 1165 predicted proteins | sample 9269501 | NCBI WGS metagenome assembly JAESFX01 (sample SAMN14515570, study PRJNA621655) | algae metagenome | isolation source: Desmonostoc geniculatum HA4340-LM1 and co-occurring heterotrophs from cave... | place: USA: Maniniholo cave, Kauai, Hawaii | collected 2009-07-28
TGCTGGATCAGGCTTTCGCCCATTGTCCAATATTCCCCACTGCTGCCTCCCGTAGGAGTCTGGGCCGTGTCTCAGTCCCAGTGTGGCTGATCATCCTCTCAGACCAGCTAAGGATCGTCGCCTTGGTAGGCCTTTACCCCACCAACTAGCTAATCCTACGCGGGCCCATCCAAAGGCGATAAATCTTTGGTCCGAAGACATTATCCGGTATTAGCTCAAATTTCTCTGAGTTATTCCGAACCTAAGGGCAGGTTCCCACGCGTTACGCACCCGTGCGCCACTAGACCCGAAGGTCTCGTTCGACTTGCATGTGTTAGGCATGCCGCCAGCGTTCGTTCTGAGCCAGGATCAAACTCTCAAGTTTGTGTCACACACCAAACAGGCATGGGGAAAACCCCATCGACCCGCATGGCATGAGCTTCAAGGAGCCGATACCTGCACATCAAACGTAATGGATACGAATGAACATGCATCATCACAGACCGCCGTGGTGGCGATCAGGATGTGGCAATCGGCATAGTTTAACCGGTATCCGGAGCCTTAAAACCCCCGGACCGGGCGCCGTCGCCCACATGTCCCTTCATCAAAAACCAACGATGTCAAAGAGCCACCAACATTATTAGGCGGACAGCGATGGTTTCCCCGATTTACACCGGGGGACCGGCTATCCGATTATGTTGGCGACCGTAGCGAGCAAAGCCAGTTCGAGAACCGGCAGCGCCGCGTCGGTGGAGGCCATATATGGGCGGCATTGATTCGGGTCAACCGGGTTTTTGCAATTTTGTTGCGTGACCGCACGAACGGCTGAAAACGGCGGTTTTTCGTAGAGTTTGCGTTACCGTCATGGCCAATTAGCGGCCAATGCCCTCAACTTTGCGCCCGGCTACCGACGCTTTGCTGTGACTTCCGCCAAGTGTTAGAGTGGCTCCGGGAGCGAACGATGCGTGGGCTGACCTTTGCACTTGGAGCCTTGGCCCTGACGGTCACCAGCGCCGGCCCCCCCGTGCGCGCCCAGCTCGCCGACTCAGCCGCGACCGCCACAACGATCATCGCCGCACGCGATTCGCACGAGCGCATGACCGTCCCGGTGACGATCAACGGGCACGGGCCGTATCGCTTCATGGTCGATACCGGGGCGCAGGCGACGGTGGTCACCGCGCGCATCACCGATGCGCTGGGGCTGGTGCCGAGCGGCTCGGCGACGCTGGTGGCGATGGCCTCGCGCAGCACGGTCGAAACCGTCACGCTCGATGGGCTCGAGTTCGGCGGTCGCCGCTTCTCCGGGCTGACGACCGCGCTGCTGCGCGATCGGCATATCGGCGCCGATGGCATCATCGGGCTCGATTCGCTTCAGGACCTGCGCGTCATCATCGACTTCCGCGCGGACACCATTACCGTCGGGGACACGTCGCCGGGCGACCGCGCGGGCTTTGAGATCGTGGTTCGGGCGCGCCGCAGGCTGGGCCAGATGATCATCACCGACGCGCGCGTGGACGGCGTGCGGACCGCGGTGATCATCGACACAGGCTCGTGGCACTCGCTGGGCAATCGCGCCCTTCAGCGCCGCCTGCGCACTAACGACACCGGCAGCATCACGTCCACCGATGTGACCGGCGCGACCTTGCGCAGCACCGGAGCGATGATCGCCAGGTTCGAGATTGGGCGCATGGGCCTCGCCGATGTCCCGATCGCCTTTACCGACAGCCCCGCCTTCGCGGCACTGGGCCTCGCCAACCAGCCGGCGCTGATCCTGGGCATGGGCAATCTGCGCCCGTTCGAGCGCGTGGCGATCGATTTCGCCAGCCGCCGCGTGTTGTTCGATGTGCCCAAAGGTGCCGCGCCAGCCCGCCTCGATACGGTGTTCCCGCCGTCGGGGTTGGGCGGCGGCTAGCTTGGCAAAGCCCGCGGCAGCGCCCAAGTGGGCGCGGTGCCCCCTAACGCCACCGCCCCCACCGACGATCTAGTCCCCGGTCCCGCGCCCGGCGACAGCTGGCGGACGCTGAAGCGCTTCGGCCCCTATCTGTGGCCCGCCGCGCGGCCCGACCTGAAACGCCGGATCGTGGGCGCAATGGGCTTCGTGCTGCTGGCCAAGGCGACCACGCTGGCGCTCCCCTATGTTTACAAGCTCGCCATCGATTCTCTGACCACGCCCGCCAATGCCGCGGCGATGGCGGCGATGGCGCTCGTCATCGCCTATGCCCTGGGGCGGCTCGCCGGGGTGGTGTTCGACAATCTGCGCAATGTGACCTTCGAGCGCGTGGGGCAGGACGCAACCCGCTCGCTGGCCGAGGATACCTTCGCGCGCCTCCACCGCCTGTCGCTCCGCTTCCACCTGTCGCGGCGCACCGGCGAGGTTACGAAGACGATCGAGCGCGGGACCAAGAGCATCGACACCATGCTCTATTTCCTGCTGTTCAACATCGCCCCGACCATCCTCGAACTGGCGGCGGTGGCGGTGATCTTCTGGTTTCACTTCGGCCCCGACCTTGTCGGCGCGACGGCCTTCGCGGTGATTGCTTACATTCTCGTCACGCGCTGGATCACCGACTGGCGCGCGGCCTTGCGCGAGCGGATGAACGAGCTCGACGGCGCCGCGCTGGGCCGCGCGGTGGATTCGCTGCTCAATTATGAGACGGTCAAATACTTCGGTGCCGAGGACCGCGAGCTCGAACGCTACGCGCGCGCCACCCGCGCTTATTCCGAGGCCGCGGTCCGCAGCGAGAATTCGCTCGGCCTGCTCAATATCGCGCAGGCGCTGATCATGAACCTGCTGCTGGGATTCGCGATGGCCTACACCGTGTGGGGCTGGAGCCGGGGGCAATTCACCACCGGCGATCTGGTGTTGGTGAACACCTATCTGGTCCAGCTCTTCCGTCCGCTCGATATGCTCGGCATGGTCTATCGCACCATCCGCCAGGGGCTGATCGACATGGCGGCGATGTTCACGCTGATCGACACCGAGGCGGAGGTGAAGGACGCGCCCGGCGCGCCCGCGCTGGTGGTGCGGCGACCGACCATCATCTTCGACCATGTGGTGTTCGGCTACGAGCCTGACCGCACGATCCTCCATGGGCTGACCTTCGAGGTGCCGGCGGGATCGCGCACCGCCATCGTCGGCCCATCGGGGGCGGGAAAGAGCACCATCGCGCGGCTGCTGTTCCGCTTCTACGATCCGCAGGCCGGGCGCATTCTGGTGGGCGGCGAGGACATCGCCAGCGTGACGCAGGAGAGCTTGCGCGCCGCGATCGGCATCGTTCCGCAGGACAGCGTGCTGTTCAACGACACCATCGGCTACAACATCGCCTATGGCCGCGGCGGTTCGACGCATGACGAAATCCAGCGCGCCGCCCGCGATGCGGCTATCCTGCCGCTGATCGAACGCCTGCCGCAGGGGCTCGAGACCGAGGTCGGCGAGCGCGGGCTGAAGCTGTCCGGCGGCGAGAAGCAGCGCGTCGCCATCGCCCGCACGCTGGTCAAGAACCCGCCGATCCTGCTGCTCGACGAGGCGACCAGCGCGCTCGACAGCCGCACCGAGCAGGACATCCTGGCCACGCTGCGCCGCGTCAGCACCAACCGCACCACCCTGGCGATCGCGCACCGCCTGTCGACCATCGCCGATGCCGACCGCATTCTGGTGCTCGACCAGGGCAGGCTGGCCGAGGCCGGGACGCACACCCAGCTGCTCCGCCGCGACGGGCTCTATGCCGATATGTGGACGCGCCAGCAGGCCGAGAGCGAGGAGTTGGGCGAGGCTGCGGAGTAAGCCCTAGGGCCCGGGGTAGCGGTCGAACGTCGGCAATGCCCCCAGCCCCGCCTCCCAACTGACCGCATCGGCCATCTGGACATGGAGCTTCGGCGGAAAGGCCTCGGGATCGTCGAGCGTGGCGATCTGAAGATCGACCAATCCGGGCAGGACGTTTTCATTCACATAGTAGAGTCCGGTCCCGCAGTCGCCGCAGAACCAGCGCTCGGCATCGGGCGACGACCGATAGAGCGTGGGCTGGCCCTGCCGCAGCGCGAAGTCGTCCTTCTTGACCGCCATCCAGGCGACCGAGGTCGCCCCGGCGCAGCGTCGGCAATCGGTGCAATGGCAGACCGAGGCGTGAACCGGTCCGCCCTGGAACTCGTAGACGACGGCACCGCAATGGCATCGACCGGTCGGCATCGGCAGTTCCTCCGTTTGATGCCGATCGCTATACCGGGCGCGCCCGGCACCCGCAATCGGCGGAGCCGGGCGCGGCCGGCAATCAGCCCCCCGTCAGAGTCGCGCTGTTCAGGTTGAGGTCGCTGGCCTTGATCACCGTCACATCCGGGCGGATCTTGCGAAGGTCGTCGAGGAAGGTGGCGGCATTGCCGACGATCACCAGCGACGCCTTGTCGCGGGTCACCAGGCGACTGGCCACATCGGCGGCAGCGGCGGGCGATACGGACGAGAGGCGTTCGGCGAAACGTGCCGCCTCACCCGGCTCGATCCCCTGAAGGATCAGTCCGGCGACGATCGCGTTGAACCCGGAACTGGTTTCCAGCGCGCGGGCGTAGGAGCCACCGAGGAACAACCGCCGCTTCTCCAGCGCGTCGGCAGTCGCGGGTGACGAACCGAGCCGGTCGAGCTCGCCCAGGATGATCTGCGCCACCTCGTCGGCGGATTCGTTCTTGGTCTGGGCGCTGGCCGTCAGCACGGCCTCGTCCAGCCGGCTGCCGAACGAACTGTAGGAGCCGTAGCTCAGCCCGCGTTTGGTGCGGACTTCTTCGAACAGCCGCCCATTGGAGCCGGCGCCGAGCACCGAATTGGCGAGCACGAGAGGATAATAGTCCGCGCTTTTGCGAGCCGGCCCGCGCACTCCCGCAACCACCGCCGCCTGGCCGGCCTCGGGCATATCGATCACGATCGTGCGGGCGGGCCTGACCGCCCCCGCCGGATCGCTCGACGCAACGCCTGCGGGGCGCGTCTGCTGCCAATCGCCGAACAACGATTGCGCGACCGCCTGCGCCTGCGCGGGTGCGATCCCGCCACTGATCACGATCTTGGCAGTCTTGGGATGCCACCAGGTCGTGCGCCAATCGACCAGCTCCTCGCGCGTGATGCGCGGCAGCGAGTCCACCGTTGCGACCGCGCCATAAGCGGCATCGCCGTAGAAAACGCGACTGGCGACCATTCCGGCGAGCGAGCCGGGTTCCTTCAGCGCGACTTGCAAGCCATCGATCGAGCGTTTGCGCTCCAGGTCGAGCTCGGCCTGCGGATAGCTGGCGTTGCGGATGACATCGGCCAGAATCGCGCCCGCGGCGGCAAGATTGGCAGCCGGAGCCGTCAGGCTGACATAGGTTCCATCCGCATCGGCATTCGCGCCCATCTGCGCGCCGAGGCTCTCCAGTGCCGCGGCGATCTGGCTCGCACTGCGCGTGGCGGTGCCCTTGTCGGCGACCCCCGCAGCCAATGAAGCCAGCCCGGCCTTGGTCGCCGGGTCGGTCGAGCTGCCGCCCGGCAGGATGACCGTCATGGTCGCAATCGGCACCTGTCCCGTCTGCGCGGTGACGATGGGAATGCCATTGGTGAGCGTCGCCTGGTTGAGTGCGGCCTTGGCGACTGCGGGCGCCACGCCAGGCGCTGGCGGGGCCATGCGGCTGGCCTCGTCCTTCAGCTTCGCCGGCTCGCCGGTCGCAGGCGGGACGCTGGCGTAGGTCGGCATCGGCACCGGGTTGGCGTAGGACTTGGGATCGTCCGGGCCGCTCTCGTAACGCCAGTTGACCACGCTTTCGGGCGTCAGATATGTCCGCGCAACCCGCTGCACGTCGGCGCCCGAGACCGCGGCGATTTGCGCGAGTTGCAGATCGGCCGAGCGCGGATCGCCCGACAAGACCAGCGCCTCGCCCAGCTCGAAGGCGCGCCCCGTGGCGGTTTCGCGGCGACGAAGCGCGGCCGCAAAAATCTCGTTCTTGGCTTCGGCCAGTTCGGCCGCTGTCACCGCCCCGTCGCGCACCCTGGCGAATTCGGCGGCGATCGTCGCTGCGACATCTGCCTTGTCCGCGGCGGGATTGAGGATGGCGAAGCCGGCGAAGTAACCGCCCTCCTCGCTGGTGTTGACCACCTGGCTGTATTGCACCGCCTTGCCGCTGCGGACCAAGGCCGCGTGCATGCGTGCGTTGTTGCCGCGCGAAAGGATGGCGTCGAGCACCTCGATGGCCGCGACGTCCGGATGGTTCGCACCGGGAATCTTCCACAGCTTGCCGGTCACCGGCAGCGGCACATTGGGTGCCGTGGCGATCACGTCGCGCGGAGAGGTTCGCGCGGGCTCCTTGCCGGCGATCGCGAGCGACAGCTTATTCGCGCGCGCCGGAATCGCGGCGAAATACTGGTCGACGAGCTGACGCAGGCGCCGGATATCGAAGTTGCCGGCCACGATCAGCGTGGCCGTGTCGGGGCCGTAATAGGCCTGATGAAACGCGCGCGCATCGGCGAGCGTGGTGGAATCGAGTTCCGCCAGATTGCCGATGCCGGGCCGACGCTGCGGCAGCGTGTCGAAGCCGTTCTCCGCCAGCACCATGCGGATCCTGCCGTAAGGCGGGGCGAGAATGCGCTGCCGCAGCTCTTCTTTCACCACCGAGCGCTCGTTCTCGAACACCTCGGTATCGACAACGGGCCGCGCCATGCGCTCCGCATGGGTCCACAGCAGCGTTTCGAGGAATTGCGCCGGCACCGTCTCGTAGTAATTCGTCCGGTCGTCGCTGTTCGAGGCATTGCGCGTGCCGCCAACGTCCTCAGTCAGCCGATTGACCATATTATAGGGCATATTCTCGGTCTTGCGGCTGAGAATATGCTCGAACAGATGCGAGAACCCGCTCCGACCCTGCGGATCGTGTTTCGAACCCACGTCGTACCAGACCGAAGTCGTGACCGTCGCAGTCGAGGGATCGGGGAGCGCGATCACCCGGAGCCCGTTGGGCAGCTTCCATTCGGTGAATTCGATCGGCGGCGCGGTGATTGTCTGCGGTGCGGGCTGCGCGGTGGCGGGCATCGTGGCGGCGAGCGCCGTCAGCGCGGCGCCGGTGGCCAGAATTGTGCGAAGCATGATGTGAGCGTCCCCTCCGGATTGATGGGGTTAGCTACCGCCTATGCACGCCTCACGCCACTGAACTCGTCGACCAAGCGACAACCGCCATCGGTGAACGACATGAGCGCAGGCTACAGGATATACTTGCTCAGATCGGTGTCGCTCGCCAGATCGGCCAACCGCTCGCGCACATAGCCAGCATCGATCGTCACCGTCTCGCCCTTGCGATCCTCGGCCTCGAAGCTGATCTCCTCCAGCAGCCGCTCCATCACCGTCTGCAGCCGACGCGCGCCGATGTTTTCAACGCTTTCGTTGACCTGCGCGGCGATCCTGGCGATTTCGGCGATGCCGTCCTCGCGGATGTCGAGCGCCACCCCCTCGGTGCCGAGCAGCGCCTTGTATTGGGCGACCAGATTTGCCCGCGTCTCGCTGAGGATGCGGACGAAATCCGCCTCGGTCAGCGCCCGCAGCTCGACCCGGATCGGCAAGCGACCCTGAAGCTCGGGCAGCATATCGCTCGGCTTGGCGACATGAAATGCCCCGCTGGCGATGAAGAGCACATGGTCGGTCTTCATCGGGCCGTATTTGGTCGCCACCGTGGTGCCTTCGATCAGCGGCAGCAGGTCGCGCTGCACGCCCTCGCGCGACACGGAACCGCCGCGGACATCCGACACCGCGATCTTGTCGATCTCGTCGAGGAACACGATGCCATTGGTCTCGGCGTTCTCCAGCGCAACGCGGGCGACGTCGTCCTGGTCCATGCGCTTGTCGGCCTCTTCCTCGACCAACCGGTCCCAGGCGTCGGGCACCTTCAGCTTGCGGCGCTTGGTGTTGGACTTGCCCATCGCCTTGCCAAGCATATCGCTGAGATTGATCATGCCCACGCTGCCCGGCATCCCCGGGATGTCCATCGGCATTCCGGGTGCTTCGGCGACGTCGATCTCCACCTCGGTCTCGTTCATCGAATTGTCGGTGATCCGCTGGCGGAAAGCCTCGCGCGTCGCTTCGCTGGCGTTGTCGCCCACCAGTGCGGTGAGCAGCCGGTCCATCGCCGCCTGGCTCGCCGCCTCGCGCACCGCATCGCGGCGGCGGTCCTTTTCCAGCCGGATCGCCTCTTCCACCAGGTCGCGGGCGATCTGCTCGACATCGCGGCCGACATAGCCGACCTCGGTGAACTTGGTGGCCTCCACCTTGACGAAGGGCGCCTCGGCGAGCTTGGCCAGGCGGCGGCTGATCTCGGTCTTGCCGCAGCCGGTGGGCCCGATCATCAGGATGTTCTTGGGCGTGACTTCGTCGCGCAGCTCGGGCCCAAGCCGCTGCCTGCGCCAGCGGTTCCGCAGCGCGACGGCAACCGCACGCTTGGCGTCCTTCTGGCCGACGATGTGCTCGTCGAGAGCGGCGACGATCGCCTTGGGGGTCAGATTGTCCATCGAAATTCCGCGAAAGGTGAGGGAAAAGTGAGGCCAAAACGACCTACACGGTTTCCACCGTCACATTGCCATTGGTGAAAACGCACAGGTCGGCGGCGACCGCCATCGCCTTGCGTGCGATCGTCTCCGGGTTGTCCTCATATTCGGAGATCGCCCGCGCGGCGGCGAGTGCATAATTGCCGCCGCTCCCAATCGCGGTGATGCCGCCCTCCGGCTCCAGCACATCGCCGTTACCGGTCAGGACGAGGAGGTTTTCCTTGTCGGCGACGATCATCAGCGCTTCGAGATTGCGGAGATATTTGTCGGTCCGCCAGTCCTTGGTCAGCTCGACCGCGGCGCGCAGCAGCTGCCCCGAGTACTGCTCGAGCTTTTTCTCCAACCGCTCGAACAGGGTGAAGGCGTCCGCCGTCGCGCCCGCAAATCCGGCGACGACATGGCCGTCCTTGCCGATGCGGCGCACCTTTTTGGCGTTGGGCTTCATCACCGTGTTGCCCATCGACACCTGGCCATCACCCGCGATGACGGTGGTATCGCCGCGGCGCACGCCGATGATGGTGGTGGAATGCCACTGGGGAAGCCCGTGGCCGGCGTGGTCTGCGTTGTGGGCTGAACTCATGCCGCGCGATATGGTGCGCGTAGTGGCAGGGTCAAGCAACCTCAGCCGTTGGGACCGCCCTGCGGCGCTGGACCCGCCGCGCCGACCGCGCCGATATTGCCGAACAGGTCTTCGAAGAAGCTGCGCTCGCGGCCCAGGGTCGGTGTCTCGTCAGTCTCCGGCGAAAGATAGACCACGCGGTCGAGGCCGGAGCGGTCGATGGCAAGGACATTGCCCGCCGGATCGAAGCGCACCGCCATTACCGCCTGCTCCTGAATCTTCGGGCTTCCGAAGGGGCGCAGACCGGTGGTGCTGGACACATAATACCAGGTCGGCTCGCCGAACTGGCTGGTAAACGTCGGCCGCCCGAGAGTCGCTTCTACCGAGCGCTGGTTGTCGATCCCGGCGCGGATGCCGCTGTAGAGCACCGGATCGGCGAGATAGCCGCGCCGCTCCTGGATGGACGTGCAGCCGCTGGCCGCGGCCAGCACCAGTGCGAGCGCCGCACCCGCCCGAACCCCGCGACCCGTAACACCCGATCTAACCACGCCTGCTCCTGCTCGTTTTACGCGCCTTGGCCCTGCCGCTGGCGCGCCCTATATGGCCAAGTGCCGCCCTTAGGCTGCCCGCACCCCGCACGCAACTCGTGCGCAACCATTGCGGGCCTGGGGCGGCAATCTCGCTGCGGCCATCGCGGCGCGGGATTGAATTGCCGCTGAACGCCCGACTGGACTCCACCCAATGCGATTCCTCGACCGCCTGCTCTCCGCCACCCGCGACCCGCGCGAGCCCGTGCGCCCCTTGTGGCAACGGGTCGTGGAGCAAGCGCGCGCGCCCGAATGGTATCGCGACGGCGGCGTAGCCGATACGCTGGAGGGGCGTTTCGACATGGTCACGCTGGTGCTGGCGCTGGTGGTATTGCGGATGGAGCGCAGCGCAATGCTGACCCCGCAAACCGCGCCGCTGACCGAAATCTTCGTCGAGGAGATGGACGGGCAACTGCGTCAGTCGGGCGTGGGCGATCTGATGGTCGGCAAGCAGATCGGTCGGCTGATGGCCACGCTCGGCGGGCGCATGGGCGCGCTGCGGACGGCGCTGGCGGTGCCTGGCGATGAGCTCGGGCAGGTTATCGCACGCAACGTCACGTTGAACGACGCCGCTGACATTGGGGAGATTGCAGCGCGTCTGCGTGCGCTTGCCGTTCGGCTCGATGCCACTGCCGATGCCGCACTGATGACGGGTGAGATCGCATGAGCCACGGGGAATTCGAGCGCGTGGTCAAGCTCGACCGTTTGCCCGGCGAACTTGCTATCGAGGCCGATGCCGCCGAACGCGCCGCGCTGGCCCGCCGCTTCGGGTTACCCGCGCTGCACGCGCTCAAGGCAGCGGTTTCGCTGGCGCATCGGGGCGATGTCATTGAAGCACGGGGCCGCATCGAAGCTCGCTTCGATCAGCTTTGCGCCATCGCCGAAGAACCTTTTGCCAACAGCATCGACGAGCCGTTGGCGATCCGGTTCGTCCGCACAATCGCGCCGGGCAGCGAAGACGAGGCGATCGAATTCGCCAGCGAGGAGCCCGACGAAATCGAATACGACGGCGCGGCTTTCGATCTCGGCGAAGCGGTGGCGCAAAGTTTCGGTCTCGCGCTCGACCCCTATGCCTCCGGCCCGAAGGCCGAGGCGGTGCGGCGCGAGGCGGGCATCCTCGACGAGGATACTCCGAGCGGACCGTTCGCGGCACTGGCCGCGCTCAAGCCGAAAGGTTGAACGCTAACGCGGCGGCGGTTCGACTCCTGGCTCTTCGTCGACGGCCGCCCCGAGCCGGTGGCGGACCAGCGCATCGGGCATTTCGCGCCGCAGCCAGTCGAACATATGCTCGCGCACCTTGCAGCGTAGCGTCCACAAATCGCCGATCGTTGCGGCGCTGACCGAGAGCCGCAGCTCCACGCTCTCGGGGCGGGCCTCGGTCATGTCGAGAGCGGCGCTGCGCCGGTCCCATTCGGGCTGCGCGGCGACATAGCGTTCGAATTCCGCCCGAAGCGGCGCGATATCGGTCGCCGGGTCGAGATGCAGGAACACGGGCCCCGTCAGCCGCTCACTCACCCGCGACCAGTTCTCGAAACTGCCATCGAGGAAACGGAGCGTCGGCACGACCAGCAGCCGCTCGTCCCAGGTGCGGATGGTGACGAAGCTCCAGCGGATCTCCTCCACCCGGCCCGCCTGGCCCTCCACCTTGACCATGTCGCCCAGCCGCAGCGGCTGCGTCAGCGCCATCTGCAATCCCGCGATCAGCGACTTCAAGGCCGGTTGCGCCGCCGCGCCCACCGCCAGCGCGGCGAGACCCGCCGAGGCCATCAGCGTGACCCCGATCTGCCTCACCCCGGGGAGATTGAACAGAATCAGCGAGATGGTGATGATCAGGATCGCCACTTTCGCTGTCCGCCCGAGGATGGTGACGCGGGTGCGGCGCGCACGCATCGTCACCGGGTCCTCGCTCGCCTGCGCCTCGATCTCCAGCCCGGCGATGAAACCATCGATCACAGCATAAGCGACCCAGCCGAGCAGCGCGGGCAGCAGGTAATTCGCCGCTACCGCCCAGCCCCGGCCGAGCAGTGGATCGGCATTGGCTGCGATGGCGATCGCGGTGGCGATCAGCGCCCAGCGCGCCGGGGCGCGCACCGCCGCGACGATAGCATTGTCGATCTGGGTTTGCGAGGCGCGCACGACGCGGGCCAGCACCGCGAACACCGCCCAATGCAGCGCCAGCGCGAGCAGCGTGGGCACCGCCAGCCCGACGGCGATGTCGATCGCCGAGGCGGTGTCGAGCGTCCAGTTACGCGGATCGTATCGTTCGATCATGGCGCGCGAGGTAGGGGCCGCGGGCGATGCTGGCAACCGGCGGGCGCGGCAAGCGTCGATCAGGCCGCGGCGGGAAAACGGATCGCGATTTGCGCGCCCGCGGGCGGGAAGCGCCGTTCGATGCTGCCGCCGAGCTGGCGCGCGGCGCTCGTCATCAGCATCCCGCCAAAGCCCTGACGGGTCGGTTCGCTCGCAGTCCGACCATCCTGCTCCCGCCAGTCGAGGACGATCTCGTCCCCCTCGCGCGCCCAGTCGATCGCGATTTTTCCGCCGGGCTGTGTCCAGGCGCCATATTTGACCGCGTTGGTGGTCAGCTCGTGAAGCACGAGCCCCAGCGGGGTGATCGTACGTACCGGCAACAGGATTTCCGGCCCGGTAAGTGCGGCCGTAAGCGCCGGCGAGCGATAGGGTGCGAGCGTCGTCTCGATCAGGGTAGCCAGCGACACCTCGGGCCGGTCGAGCTCGCCCTGGCTCACCTCGTGCGCCTTGAGCAGCGCCTGGATACGATCGGCGATGGCGTTGGTGACGGGCTTGGCCTCGGGCGCATCGCGCGCGCTCAGTTTCACGATCGCCAGCACGACCGCAAAGAGGTTCTTAACCCGGTGATTGAGCTCGCGGGCCAGCAGGTCGGCGCGATCGCGCGCCTCGCCCAGCGCCTCGGCCTGCGCCGCCTCTGCCTCGGCGCGCGCGCTCCGCGAAATGAGGCTCACCGCCGCGATCAGCGAAAGCGTCAGCAGCGCCATCAAGCCACCCAGCAAGGGCAGCACGCGCCCCTCCGCCTCCTCGGTTTGCGCGACCGCCTCGTCCAGGATCGCAAGCTCCAGCCGTTCGAGCTCGCGCAGGGCGAGTCTCAGACGCTCCATCGCCGCCTGCCCCTCATCGGTCAGGATCAGCCGCCGTGCCTCGATCAACTCCCCGCGTTCGATCAGCTCGACGCTGCGCGCGAGTTCGACGAATTTGGCGCGCGAGAGTTGCTCCACCCGCTCGAGCAGGGCGAGCTGACGGCGATTGGCGCGCGGCGCGAGCAAAGCGCGGAGCTGGCGCAGTGAAGGCTCGATCTGATCGCGCCCGACGAAATAGGGTGCCAGATAGCGGCGGTCGAGCGACAGCAGAAAGCCGCGCTGCCCCGTCTCGGCATTCAGCGAGGCGTTGCGGATATCGCGCAGCTCGTCGAGCACCGCGCCGGTCGTCTGCGCCTGCGCACGCTGGCCGCGTTCGGCCTCGATCGTGCGGATGGCCAGCATCAGGACCAGCACCATTGCCACCGCGGTCAGCGCGAACAGCGCGGCATTGGTCAGCCGGCCAGTTCGCCGTGGCTTGGGCATCAGTGCGCCGCGCCCCAGCTCGCGCCGCTGCCGATGTCGATGCCGAGCGGCACGTCGAGCGCGACTGCCGGGAGCGCGGCGTCGGCCATCACGCGCTCGATCACCGGCGAGGCGGCTGCGACATCGCCCGCGGGAAGTTCGAACACCAGCTCGTCGTGCACCTGGAGCAGCATCCGGACATGACCGAGCCCGGCATCGTCCAAAGCGGGCATCATTCGCGCCATCGCGCGCTTGATGATGTCCGCGCTGGTACCCTGGATCGGCGCATTGATGGCCGCGCGCTCGCTGCCGCTGCGCTCGTTGGGGTTCTTCGAATTGATCCGCGGAAACCACGTCTTGCGCCCGAACAGCGTCTGCGAATAGCCCTTCTCGCGCACACTCTCGAGCGTGGCGTGAATGTAGTGCTGGATGCCCGGGAAGCGCTGGAAATAGGTGTCGATCATCGCCTGCGCCTCGTCCGCCTCGATCCCCAGCCGCCCACCCAGTCCCCAGCGGCTGATGCCGTAGAGGATCGAGAAATTGACCGTCTTGGCGCGGGCGCGGGTATCGCGCGTGACCTCGCCGAACATCTCCTGCGCGGTGCGCGCATGGATGTCCTCGCCGTTGGCGAAGGCCTCCTTGAGCTGGGGCACATCGGCCATATGCGCCGCCAGCCGGAGCTCGATCTGCGAATAGTCGGCGGAGAGCAGGACGTTGCCAGGCTCGGCCACGAAAGCCTCGCGGATCTGGCGGCCGATCTCGGTGCGGATGGGGATGTTCTGAAGGTTGGGATCGGTCGAACTCAGCCGCCCGGTCTGGGCGCCGACCAGGCTGTAACTCGTGTGCACCCGGCCGGTCTCCGGGTTGATGGCCGCTTGCAGCGCATCGGTGTAGGTGGACTTGAGCTTGGCGAGCTGGCGCCATTCGAGCACTTTGGTCGCGACCTCGGCGCCCTGGCTGGCCAACCCTTCCAGGATCGCCTGATCGGTCGAATACTGGCCGCTCTTGCCCTTGCGCCCGCCCTTGTAGCCCAGCTTGTCGAACAGCACATCGCCGAGCTGCTTGGGACTGCCCACGGTGAACTCGAAGCCCACCGCATCCCAGATCTCGCGCTCGATCCGCGCAATTTCGCGCGTGAATTCTTCGCTCAGCCCCGCCAGCCGCGCGCGATCGACCATGATCCCGTGGCGTTCCATCTGCGCCACCACCGGTATCAACGGGCGATCTACGCGCTCGTAGACCTGGGTGCCCCCTTCCTCGGCGAGACGCGGCTTGAGGTGTTTGTAGAGCCGCCAGGTCACATCGGCGTCCTCGGCGGCATATTCGGTCGCCTTGGCCAATGGCACCTCGCCGAACGGGATCGCCTTCTTGCCGGTGCCGCAGATGTCCTTGAACGTCAGCGTGGTGTGGCCAAGGTGGCGCTCGGACAACTCGTCCATGCCATGGCCGCCGCCGATGCCGTCCAGGCTACGCCCGGCATCGAGCGCGAAGCTCACGATCATCGTATCGTCGATCGGCGCGACCTGGATGTTCGCGCAGCGCGCCAGGATGTTGAGGTCGTATTTGATGTTCTGGCCGACTTTGAGCACCGCCGCGCTTTCAAGCAGCGGACGGAGCGTTGCATAAGCGGCCCGGCGGTCGATTTGCGGCGGCTTCTCGGCGAACATGTCGCTGCCGCCGTGGCCGAGCGGGATGTAGCACGCGTCGTTCGGTCCCAGCGCCAGGCTGATCCCCGCCAGCTCGGCCCGCATCGCGTCGAGGCTGTTGGTCTCCGTGTCGAGCGCCAGCAGCCGCGCCGCGAAGGCCCGCTCCACCCAGTGCTCGAGCCGTTCGAGCGTCTGCACGCATTCATAGGCGGTACGGTCCACCGGGGGCATCTCGGGCAGCGGCTGGCGATTGCCGGCGCTGCTCGCTGGTGCGCCTGCGGTCTGCGGTTTGGCCGGGTTGAGGTTGGTGCGCCGCTCCGGACTGCCGCTGCCGCCGTCGAGCCGCTTGAGCAGGCTGGTGAAGCCGTGCTTGGCGAGGAATCCGGCCAGCGGCTCGGGCGGGATGCCGCCCAGTTTCATGTCGTCTATGGCGATCGGCAGATCGCAATCTTCCTTCAGCTGAACGAGCACGCGGCTCACCTCGGCCATCGCCCGCCCCTCGATCAGCCGATCGCGCAGCTTGGAGGGCTTCATGCCCTCCGCCGCGTCGAGTGCGCCGGTCAGAGTGCCATGATCCTGGATCAGCTTGCTCGCAGTCTTGGGCCCGATGCCGTAGATGCCGGGCACGTTGTCCACGCTGTCGCCCATCAGCGCCAGCACGTCGCCGACCAGCTCCGGCACCACCCCGAACTTTTCGACCACCTCGGGAATGTCGATGCGCTGGTTCTTCATCGTGTCGAGCATATCGATGCAACCCCCGCCTTCAGCGCGTTTGCCGACAAGCTGCATCAGGTCCTTGTCGCTGGAGACGATCGTCACATCCCAGCCGCGCCGGGTCGCCTCGCGGGCATAGCTGGCAATCAGGTCGTCGGCCTCCAGCCCCTCTTCCTCGATGCAGGGCAGGCTGAAGGCGCGCGTCGCATCGCGGATGAGCGGGAACTGCGGCACCAGATCTTCGGGCGGCGGCGGCCGGTTGGCCTTGTACTGGTCGTAGATGTCGTTGCGGAAGCTGGTCGCACCCTTGTCGAGGATGACCGCGAGATGCGTTGGCCCGTCCGCCTTGTCCAGATCGTCGGCCAGCTTCCACAGCATAGTCGTGTAGCCATAGACCGCGCCCACCGGCGTCCCTTCGGGATCGGTGAGCGGCGGCAGCCGGTGATAGGCGCGGAAGATATAGGCCGACCCATCGACCAGATAGAGGTGGTTTCGCTCGCTCATCGCCGCGCTCTAGCAGTCCGCCCGCGCGCAAGGGAATGGCTTAGCGTGCGATGTCGCCGCCAGGGCGAATGCGGCAAGCCGATACAGTCGTGCCCTTGCACTGCCACATTTTTGCCATTATCTCTGCGCTTGTGAGACCCCGGTGTGGGGCTCGCGCGGCAGGTCTCCGGGTCGATTCGGGATCTGCCGCTCCGGACCGATACCAAAAGGGAATTCAACCATGCGCAAGATCGCTCTTTTCGCCGCTGCTGCCGGCGCTGCCCTGACCCTCGCCGCCTGCTCGGAGAAGACCGAGGACGCCGCTGCAACCACCGCCGATTCGATGGCTGCCGACACCGAAGCCAATCTCGACGCCGCCGGTGACGCCGTGACCGACGCCGCCGCCAATGTCGACGCCGCTGCCGAGAACGCCGCTGCCGAAGCCGAAGACGCGACTGCCGCCGTCGAAGCCGACGTGCAGGACGAGACGGTTGGCGAAGCCAAGGCCGACTAATCCAGTCATCCTGACCAACGAAGAGGGCGGTGCCGCGAGGCGCCGCCCTTTTTCATGTCCGCCGTCGGGTTTACTCCGAGCCGTAGGCGGCGTTGGCGTAGGCCCGCGTCGGGGCCACTGCGCCATAGCCATCGTAGAGCGCCCGCGAGATCGCGGCGATCTTGGCGTCGCGGGCGGGCTTGGTGCCCTGGCCGGTCACATAGATCGCCATCGCCAGCGTGCGGCCATCGGGCGTCTCGATGAAGCCGATGTCGCTGGCCGTACCGCTGAGCGTGCCGGTCTTGTGGAGTACCCGTGCATCGGCCGGAATCAGCGCCCGCATCCGGCGCTTGCCGGTGATCGTGCGGCCCATCGAGGCCAGAATCACCCGGCGGCTTTCCGCCTTGAGATATTTGCCCTGATAGAGCCCGGCGAGAAGCTGGACCATTGCGTTGGGTGTGGCGCTGTCGCGTTTGTCGACATAATCGGCCGGATTGAACTCGCCGTCGTCGCGGACCAGCGTGGCGATGTCGCGGTCGATGCTGAAGTCGCGGATCCCCGCACGCCGCATCCACGCGTTGACCGCCGCCGGTCCGCCAACCACGCGCAGGAGTGCGTCCGTGGCGGGATTGCTGGAACGGGTGATCATCTGCTCGATCAGATCGCGCGCCGCGAAGCTCTGTCCCTCGTAGACGGGGGCGACCTTGCTCGAGAACCGTTTGGAAGCCTTGGGCAGCAACAGCGGGAAGCGTTGGTCGAGCCGCCAGCGGCCTTGTTCGACGCCTTCGAGAAACGTAGCGGCGACGGCGATCTTGCTGGTGCTGGCGAGCGGGAATCGCTGATCGCCGAGCACGCCGACCGTCTCGCCGGTGGCGAGATCGATCGCGGCCACACCGATTCGACCCTTCGAGCCCTCGGCGATTTCGGCGACGCGCTGCGCCAGGCTGCTGCGATAGACCGCCTGATTGGGCTTGGGCGCCCGCACCTCGGTGCCGAGCGCGCGGTCGAACTCCGCTTCGATGGCGTGGGTGTGTTCCTGCGCCTGCCCCGTGGCTGGCAAAGCCAGCAGCAGTGCGGCGGCGATCGTCGCGTAAGCGGTCCTCAATCCCATGACCCCGATGCTACCCTTCCATGGTTTGCAGAACCTTAATGGCTTTCGTTCCCGCACAAGAAAGCGAAACGCGACGAGTGGACTCGCCAAGCGGGTCAAACCGTTGAGCTTTCCCGATGCGGGACAGAAAAAGGCCCGGCGGATCGCTCCCCCGGGCCTCGATTCCTTTAGCCGAAAGGCGGGACCTAGAAGTCCATGCCGCCCATTCCGCCCATGCCGCCGGGCATTCCGCCGCCACCGGCCGGCTTGTCCTCGGGCTTGTCGCTGATCGCCGCTTCGGTGGTGATCAGCAGGCCCGCGACCGACGCCGCGTTCTGGAGCGCGGTGCGAACGACCTTGGTCGGGTCGATCACCCCGGCGGTGACCAGGTTCTCGTAGGTGTCGGTCGCGGCGTTGAAGCCGAACGAGGTGTCGCTCTGGTCGAGCAGCTTGCCCGAAACCACCGCGCCGTCGTGGCCGGCGTTGGAGGCGATCTGGCGCACCAGCGAGGTCAGCGACTTGCGGACGATGTCCACGCCGCGGGTCTGGTCCTCGTTCGCGCCTTCGACGCCGTCGAGTGCCTTGCTCGAATAGAGCAACGCAACGCCGCCGCCGGGAACGATGCCTTCCTCGACCGCGGCGCGGGTCGCGTGGAGCGCGTCGTCGACGCGGTCCTTGCGTTCCTTGACCTCGATCTCGGACGCGCCGCCGACCTTGATGACGGCTACGCCGCCGGCGAGCTTGGCGAGACGCTCCTGGAGCTTCTCGCGGTCGTAGTCGCTGGTGGTGGCATCGATCTGGGTGCGGATTTCACCCACGCGCGCCTTGATGTCGTCGGCCGAGCCGGCGCCATCGACGATGGTGGTGTTGTCCTTGTCGATGGTCACGCGCTTCGCCTGGCCGAGCATGGTCAGCGTGACGTTCTCGAGCTTGATGCCGAGATCCTCGCTGATCATCTCGCCCTGCGTCAGGATCGCGATGTCCTGCAGCATGGCCTTGCGACGATCGCCGAAGCCCGGAGCCTTGACGGCGGCGACCTTGAGCCCGCCGCGCAGCTTGTTGACCACCAGCGTGGCCAGCGCCTCGCCCTCGATGTCCTCGGCGATGATGAGCAGCGGACGGCCGCTCTGCACCGAGGCTTCGAGCACCGGCAGCATCGACTGCAGGTTCGACAGCTTCTTCTCGTGGATGAGAATATAGGGGTTCTCCAGCTCCACGGTCATCTTGTCGGGATTGGTGATGAAATAGGGGCTGAGGTAGCCGCGGTCGAACTGCATACCCTCGACGACGTCGAGCTCGAACTCGAGGCCCTTGGCTTCCTCGACGGTGATGACGCCTTCCTTGCCGACCTTCTCCATCGCCTCGGCGATCTTCTCGCCGACTTCCTTGTCGCCGTTCGACGAGATGATGCCGACCTGGGCGATCTCGCTGGAGCCGGTGACTTCCTTGGAACGGCTCTTGAGGTTCTCGACGACCTTGTCGACCGCGATGTCGATGCCGCGCTTGAGGTCCATCGGGTTCATCCCGGCGGCGACCGACTTCATGCCCTCGGTCACGATCGCCTGGGCGAGCACGGTGGCGGTGGTGGTGCCGTCACCGGCGTTGTCGTTGGTGCGCGAGGCCACTTCGCGCAGCATCTGTGCGCCCATGTTCTCGAACTTGTCCTTGAGCTCGATCTCCTTGGCGACGGTGACGCCGTCCTTGGTGATCCGCGGCGCGCCGAAGCTCTTGTCGATCACGACGTTGCGGCCCTTGGGACCGAGCGTCACCTTGACGGCATTGGCGAGAATGTCGACGCCGGCGAGAATGCGTTCGCGCGCATCGCGCGAGAAGCGTACGTCCTTGGCTGCCATGTGAAATTACCTTTCGTGAGAATTCAAAAGTGAGGGAAAAGTGAGGCCAAGACGAGGATCAGGAAATGATCCCCATGATGTCGCTTTCCTTCATGATCAGCAGGTCTTCGCCGTCGAGCTTGACCTCGGTCCCCGACCACTTGCCGAACAGCACGCGGTCGCCGGCCTTGACGTCGCAAGGGGTGACGGTGCCGTCCTCGGCCCGGGAACCGGCGCCGACGGAGATGACTTCGCCTTCGCTCGGCTTTTCCTGGGCGCTGTCGGGAATGATGATCCCGCCGGCGGTCTTCTGGTCGGCTTCGATGCGACGGACCAGCACGCGGTCGTGCAGCGGACGAAATGCCATGATGATGACCTCTCTACTCGTTGGATGATGAGTGGATTGGCACTCACCCAGGGCGAGTGCCAGCGGAGGGCATATGTGCAGCGTGCCGAGCCGAGTCAACGGGTGACCCGCGAAGTTTTTTCAGTCGGCTCGGGCCAGCCCCAACCGTTCGCGCCGCGCCCAGCGCCAGGTTAGCAACACGGCGGAGAATACCAGCCCGATGGCGAGGCCGATCCAGACGCCGGTTCCCGCCAGCGGGGTATAGAAGCCCAGCCAGATCGCCACGCCGAAGCCGGGCACCCAATAGCTGAAGATGGCGAGCACCATCGGCACCCGCGTATCCTGCAGGCCGCGCAGCGCGCCCGCGGCGACCGCCTGGATGCCGTCGAACAGCTGAAATGCCGCTGCAACGGCCATGAACTGGATCGCGAACGCCGCCATCGCCGCGTTGGCGGGGGCATCGAGGTCGATGTAGATCCGCAGCAGCAGTTCCGGCGCGAGCACCATTGCCGCCGCGGTCGTGGTCATGAACGCCCCGGCCATCGCGATGCCCACCCAGCCCGCGCGGCCGATCGCGGCGTGATCCTGCGCGCCATAGTGATAGCCCACGCGGATCGTGGCCGCCTGGCCGACGCCAAAGGGAATCTGGAAGGCGAGCGCGGCGAGCTGCAGCGCGACGGTGTGCCCGGCCAGCTCGGCCTCGCCGATGCGCCCCATCAGGAAGGCCGCGCCGCTGAACAACCCGGCCTCGGCGATGATGATCACCATCACCGGCGAGCCCAGCCGGATCAGCTCGCGCAACCGGCTCCATTCGGCGCGCCACCAATTGCCGAAGATGCGGTAGCGCCGCAGCCGCCGGTCCAGCAGGATGGCCACGACATAGCTGGCAAGCTGCACCAGCGAAGTCAGCACGCTGGCCAGTGCCGAGCCTTCCAAGCCCAGCGCGGGTGCTCCCAGATTGCCGAATACGAAAGCGTAGTTGAACAGGAGGCTGGCAAAGAGCGCGATAAAGGTGATTGCCGTGGCAAAGATCGGGCGGCCCAGCGCGCTGACGAAATTACGCAGCACGCTGGCGGCGATCATCGGGATCATCGCCCACATGATCACGCGCAGGAAATCGCCCGCGCGGTCGGAAATCGCCGCGCTCTGCCCGGTCAGGCGCATGATCGCCTCGCCCTGCCAGCACAGCGCCATGCCGAAAAGTCCGCTGACCACCGCCAGCCACAGCCCCATGCGGACCGAACGGCGCACCTCGCGCACCGCATGGCGGCGCTTGCCGAGCTCCTCGGCGATCAGCGCGGCGACGATGCCGGTGAGGCCCGACAGCGCCCACATCACGAGCCCGAACAAGGCGATGGCGAGCGCCGATGCGGCCAGCTCGCGCTCGCCCAGTCGCGCCACGAAAATCACGTCCACCGCATGGACCAGCATCTGCAACAGATTGGCGAGCGCCAGCGGCCAGGCGAGCTTGAACGTCGCGCGCAGCTCGTCGCGCCAGCCGGCATGGCCGCCGGAGTCCGAGCGAGGCGACAGGGGCGTCAGGGCGTGGTCGGTCGTCATGCGGTCGGCCCGCATAGGCGCGGCGTATCGACCTGACCATCCTCACCCGCGCTGCGACGCCCGGCGAGCCGCGGTTCGCGGCACCGCCATGTAGGACATGGACCGGGTGTTACACGGTCCAGAGAAAGAAAATGTCGCCTTGTGCGAAATCCCGTCGCCTTGCGCCGGGACGTGTCGCCTTGTGGTGATTTCGCGTCGCCTTGCGGCCCTCGCGCGTCGCCTTGCGCAGCTCCGGTGTCGCCTTGCGCGACGATATCAGCCTCCGCGCAGGGGGCGATCCGGAGGGCGGAACGGGCGGGCATCCAGCGACGATACCGGGCCGGTCGCCGTGTAGGAAAGCAAATAGGGTTTCGCCTTCGCGAGCCCTGCCGAGCCTTCATTGTCGAGAAAGCCGCTTCAGGCCAGACTGGCGGCATGATCCGCCACGCCCTTGCGCTGTCGAGCCTCGCGCTCACCGCCGCCGTGATCGCCCACGCTGGCCCCGCCCACGCCGGTGAGGTGTTCGCCGGCCTCTATGCCCACGCGGTCGACACCCCGCTTTCGCTCGACAGCGGCGAGGGCGGCGTCGACATCGAGCTCGGCTATCGCGGCGCGCCGATCGGGGCGCTGTCAGCGATCGCAAGTCCCGAACCCTATGCTTTCGTCTCGGTCAACACCGCGGGCGATACCGATTTCGTGGCCGCGGGCCTCGCGTGGAAGTTCGACGTCGGACCGGTCTATCTGCGGCCGGGCATCGGGTTGTCGCTCAACAATGGCCCCGACCGCCGCGTCGACCCTGCCACCGGCAACCGCACCGAACTCGGCAGCAGCGTGCTGTTCGCGCCCGAATTCGGGGTCGGCGTCGAGCTTGGCCGGGGCGTCTCGCTGGAGGCAAGCTGGGTCCACATCAGCGGCGCACGGCTGTTCAACAACGAGCAGAATCCGGGCATCGATATGATCGGGGTGCGGGTGAACTGGCGGATCTAAGGGCAATCGAGGCTATTACCAGCCCAACGATCGCTGGCAGGCAATGATCAAAGGCTGGCCTTTGCGAAGCTAGCCGTTTTTGCAAACTCGCGAGCCAGCTGTTCGGCCAATGCGGGCTGCGCGGGTGTGCCCTTTATCAGAGCTGACAAAACATAATTACGCGCGCGATGACGTAGCCGAGCCTCCAGCTTAGACCAAAGCCTGGTCGTTTCGATGGCTCCGGTTACCAGACCGACGCCCGCTACAACAGCTCCACCGGCTACTACCGGCCAGCTGATTGCGGAGGTGGACACGAGACCAAAAAGGCCTGTGGTTGTAGTCACGGCTGCGAATGGCAATGTGACGGCCGTAGCACCTCCGACCCCAAGTGGCACGACGGCGGCGGCCACATCTCCTGCCGCCGCGAACGAAATTCCTTCCTCGGGTGTACCACTCCCACTTCGTGACCACACTGCCCGCACTTCGCCTATGGCTGCAAGCGAATGGTTAGCGTCTTGAACGATGGCGATCGCGATTGGCTCAGCAACTGCTCGCACCCGCGGAGCGACCTTTCGCCGGATAAACCCATTTGGATTAACGAGGCCGTCCTTCCAAGTTGCGTCGGCGAGGTCATCCTCAATGGCAGTTATGATGTCGGCAGCGGTTTGGCATAGCACTCGTTGAGCGCCATCCGTCACATCTTCGGCCCATTCATCGTAGAAGCGCCGAAGTTTCCGCCGCTTAAAGATGTCGATCATTTCCGCCCTCCAATGCAGAGAGTAGCGAACCGAAGCGTACAAAGCAAAAGGGCGGCGCCTCGCGGCACCGCCCTTCGCTTGTCTCGGTGAGGAGAGAAGAAGCTTACTTCAGCTCGACGGTGCCGCCGGCTTCCTCGATCTTCTTCTTGATTTCCTCGGCCTCGGCCTTGTTCACGCCTTCCTTGACGGCCTTGGGCGCGCTTTCGACGAGAGCCTTGGCTTCGGTCAGGCCCAGGCCGGTGATGGCGCGGACTTCCTTAATGACCTGGATCTTCTTGCCGCCGTCGCCGGTCAGGACGACGTCGAATTCGGTCTTCTCTTCGGCGGCGGGGGCGTCACCGCCACCGGCGGGGCCGGCCACGGCAACGGCAGCAGCGGCGGAAACGCCCCATGCTTCTTCCAGCGCCTTGGCCAGGTCGGCCGCCTCGAGGACGGTCAGCTTGGAAAGTTCTTCAACGAGCTTGGCGATATCGGCCATGATGGTTCACTCCAGATTGGTCGGGGCTGAAAACGCCCCGGGGTTTCGATGAAAATGCGTAGAACTTACGCCGCTTCTTTCGCGGCATAGGCGCCAAAGACGCGCGCGAGCTTGGCGGCCGGGGCGTTGACGACCTGCGCGATCTTGGTCGCAGGGGCGTTGACGAGGCCGATAAGCTTGGCCCGCAGCTCGTCGAGCGAGGGCAGCGAGGCGAGTGCCTTGATGCCGGCCTGATCGAGCAGCTGCCCACCCATGGAACCGCCGACGATCTCGATCTTGTCGGTGGTCTTGGCGAAGTCCACCGCCGCCTTCGCCGCCGCGACCGGATCGGTCGAATAGGCAATCGCGGTCGGGCCGGTCAGATAATCCGACAGGCCCGCGTAATCGGTGTCGTTCAGGGCGAGCCTGGCGAGACGGTTCTTCGCAACCTTGTAGGACGCGCCGGCATCGCGCATCTTCGCACGCAGGTCGGTGGACTGGGCCACCGACATGCCGAGGTTGCGGGTGACGACCACCACGCCCGCCTCTTGGAAGACTGCGTTGAGCTGGGCGACCGAATCGGCTTTCTGCAAACGATCCATGCCATACTCCTTCAGAAATGATCGGGCAGGATGGCTCCCGCACGATCGGCTACAGTGCCGCGGGCATCGGGCGATGCCGCGAACGAGTCCGTCGAAAGGGAAGGAGGTGCGCCATCCGCCTGGAGGAGCGCGAAAACGTGACTGCCGCAGGCAGCACGGAAAACTCGTTTCCCCGTCTAGGCCGGAAATTAAGCCCCGGCATATTCCGGGGCACCGACTGTCTCGGACGGATGAACGGCAAACGAAAAGAGGCCCGCCGTTCGGGGCGGGCCTCTAGACGAAATGCCGTCCGTGTCAAGCCGGCGCGGAGCTGTTCGCTCGGCGCGCCGGTCAGGACATTACTGGGCCGGGGTCTCGGTCGCAGCCGGGGTGGCGTCCGCCATCGGAGCAGCGGCGTCGTCGGCCATCGGAGCGGCGGCGGTGTCATCGGCCATCGGAGCGGCGGTGTCGGCTGCCATCGGCTCGGCCATCGCGGGCTCGGTCGCAGCGGTCTCGACGGTGGTCTCTTCGGTCTTCTGCTCGCAAGCGATCAGGCCGAGCGACAGGGGGAGAGCGATCAGGGCAAACTTCTTCATGGGTATGATTCCTTGTGCCATCAGCGGCAGCCATAAAATGGCCACATTTCGGCACAGTTCCAAGGAAAATCTTTCCTTGGCGCGAAGATTCCCTTCGCTTGCGGTACTAAGCCTCTGATTTGATTTCGACCGGCCGGCGTTTCAGCCAGTATCGGCGGGCGGCGCGGAGGGTGCCGCGCCGGCTGCGACCAGCCAGCACACTGGCCCGCGCGGAAGCCTGCGCGCGCGGTTGACCCCAACCGTCACTGCTCCTATATCCGCCGCACTCGCCCGCTTCGAGCAGGGCCGATTCATGCGCGGGAATCGGCTTCAGGATGGAAGCGGCGTCTGCCATATCGCGACGCTTTAATGAGCTGCAGCCAGCCGCCGGGAACGGTGCGCAATTCGCTGCGGCCTTTTCGCGTCTCGTTATGACTTCTCACGCGCATGAGACACGAATTCAGCCGCGGGCGAGACTCCCCGGCTAGCAGCGAAAAGGCGAATTGCACTCATGGCAACCAAGGCGATCACCGGGGCGGTTCCGGTCGCGAAGGCTCGAAACACCCAGGTTTCGGGCACCGCGAAGCGGCGCATTCGCAAGATCTTCGGCGACATCCACGAAGTCGTCGAGATGCCCAACCTGATCGAGGTGCAGCGCGAAAGCTACGAGCAGTTCCTGCGTTCCGACAAGAGCACCGGCTATATTTCGGGCCTCGAGAAGACGCTGCGCTCGGTGTTCCCGATCCGCGATTTTGCCGGCACCGCCGAGCTCGACTTCGTCCATTACGAGCTCGAGCCGCCGAAATACGACATCGTCGAGTGCCGCCAGCGCGGCATCACCTATGCCGCCCCGATGAAGGTGACGCTGCGCCTGATCGTATTCGAGGTGGATCAGGAAACCGAAACCCGCTCCGTGCTCGATATCAAGGAGCAGGACGTCTACATGGGCGATATGCCGCTCATGACCGAGAACGGCACGTTCATCATCAACGGCACCGAGCGCGTGATCGTCAGCCAGATGCACCGCTCGCCGGGCGTGCTGTTCGATCACGACCGCGGCAAGACCCACAGCTCGGGCAAGCTGCTGTTCGCCGCCCGCATCATTCCCTACCGCGGCAGCTGGCTCGACTTCGAGTTCGACGCCAAGGACATCGTCAACGTCCGCATCGACCGCAAGCGCAAGCTGCCGGTCACCGGGCTGCTCTACGCGCTCGGCCTCGATGCCGAGGATATCCTGGCGCATTTCTACACCACGGTTTCGTGGAAGCGGTCCGCCGGCAAGGCCGGCGAAGGCTGGCAGATCCCCTTCGTCGCCGACCAGTGGCGCGGCGCCAAGCCCGCCTTCGCGCTGGTCGACGCCAAGACCGGCGAGGAAGTCTTTCCCGCCGGCCAGAAGATCAGCCCGCGCGCGGCCAACAAGGCCGCCAAGGACGGTCTCGAAACGCTGCTGCTGCCGACCGAGGAGATCTTCGGCCGGTTCGCGGCGCGCGACATGATCGACGAGAGCACGGGCCGCATCTTCATCGAAGCGGGCGACGAAGTGTCGCCCGAGAACCTCGACGCGCTCGACAAGGCGGGCGTGGATTCGCTCGACCTGCTCGACATCGATTACGTCAACACCGGCCCGTGGATGCGCAACACCCTCAAGGTCGACAAGGCCGAGAACCGCGACGAGGGCCTGGAAGCGATCTACAAGGTCATGCGCCCGGGCGAACCGCCGACCAAGGAAACCGCGGAAGCGCTGTTCGAAGGCCTGTTCTTCGACGCCGACCGCTATGACCTGTCGGCGGTGGGCCGCGTGAAGCTCAACATGCGCCTCGGCCTCGATGCCGAGGACACCATCACCACGCTGCGCCGGGAAGATATCCTGGCGGTGGTCAAGGAGCTGGTGGACCTCAAGGACGGCAAGGGCGAGGTCGACGATATCGACAACCTCGGCAACCGCCGCGTGCGCTCGGTCGGTGAACTGCTCGAAAACCAGTACCGCGTCGGCCTGCTGCGCATGGAACGTGCGGTGAAGGAGCGGATGAGCTCGGTCGACGTGTCGACGGTGATGCCCAACGACCTCATCAACGCGAAGCCCGCGGTGGCCGCGGTGCGCGAGTTCTTCGGCTCGAGCCAGCTCAGCCAGTTCATGGACCAGACCAATCCGCTGTCCGAAGTCACCCACAAGCGCCGCGTGTCGGCCCTCGGGCCGGGCGGGCTTACCCGCGAGCGCGCGGGCTTCGAGGTCCGCGACGTGCATCCGACGCATTATGGCCGGATCTGCCCGATCGAGACGCCCGAAGGCCCGAACATCGGCCTGATCAACTCGCTCAGCACCTTCGCCCGCGTGAATAAATATGGCTTCATCGAAACGCCGTATCGCACGATCAAGGACGGCAAGGTCACCAGCGAGGTGGTCTATCTGTCCGCGATGGAAGAGCAGAAGCACACCGTGGCGCAAGCCTCGGCCGAACTTACCGGCGACGGCAGCTTCGTCGAGGAACTGGTCTCGGCGCGCCAGAACGGCGACTACTTCATGGCCCCGCGCGAGCTCATCACGCTCATGGACGTGAGCCCCAAGCAGCTCGTGTCCGTGGCCGCATCGCTGATCCCGTTCCTCGAGAACGATGACGCGAACCGCGCGCTGATGGGCTCGAACATGCAGCGCCAGGCGGTGCCACTGGTCCAGGCCGAGGCCCCCTTCGTGGGCACCGGCATGGAAGAGACCGTGGCCCGCGATTCGGGTGCAGCGATCACCGCGACCCGCGGCGGCGTGGTCGATCAGGTCGACGCCACCCGCATCGTGGTTCGCGCGATCGGCGACGTCGAGGCCGGCCAGTCGGGCGTGGACATCTACAGCCTGCAGAAGTTCCAGCGTTCGAACCAGAACACCTGCATCAACCAGCGCCCGCTGGTGAAGGCGGGCGATGTGGTCGAACCCGGCGACGTGATCGCCGACGGCCCCTCGACCGATCTCGGCGAGCTGGCGCTGGGCCGCAACAGCCTCGTCGCCTTCATGCCCTGGAACGGCTACAACTACGAGGATTCGATCCTCATCTCCGAGCGCATCGTGAAGGACGACGTCTTCACCTCGATCCACATCGAGGAGTTCGAGGTCATGGCGCGCGACACCAAGCTCGGGCCGGAGGACATCACCCGCGACATTCCCAATGTCGGCGAGGAGGCGCTCCGCAACCTCGACGAGGCGGGCATCGTCTATATCGGCGCCGAAGTGCATCCGGGCGACATCCTGGTCGGCAAGATCACGCCCAAGGGCGAGAGCCCGATGACGCCGGAGGAAAAGCTGCTGCGCGCGATCTTCGGCGAAAAGGCCAGCGACGTGCGCGACACTTCGCTCAAGCTGCCGCCGGGCGTCTCCGGTACGATCGTCGAGGTGCGCGTGTTCAATCGCCACGGCATCGAGATCGACGACCGTACCCGCGCGATCCAGAACGAGGAAATCGAACGCCTCCGCAAGGACAGCAAGGACGAGCGCGCGATCCTCAACCGCGCCACGTACAACCGCCTCAAGGACATGCTGACCGGCCAGACCGCGTCGGCGGCGCCCAAGGGTGTGAAGAAAGGCGCCGAGATCACCGACGAGCTGCTCGAGAGCGTCGAGCGCCATGAGTGGTTCAAGTTCGCGGTGGCGGACGATGGCCGCCAGGCGCAGATCGAGGCGATCAAGGGCCAGTACGACGAGGCCGTGAAGGTCATCGACGCCCGGTTCGACGACCGCAAGGAGAAGCTGGAGCGCGGCGACGAGCTGGCGCCGGGCGTGCTCAAGATGGTCAAGGTCTTCGTGGCGGTGAAGCGCAAGCTGCAGCCGGGCGACAAGATGGCCGGCCGTCACGGCAACAAGGGCGTGATCAGCCGCATCCTGCCGGTCGAGGACATGCCGTTCCTCGAGGACGGGACGCATGTCGATATCGTGCTCAATCCGCTGGGCGTGCCCAGCCGCATGAACGTCGGGCAGATCTTCGAGACGCACCTCGGCATGGCCGCGCGCAGCCTCGGCCATCAGGTCGCGGGTGCGCTCGAGGAATGGCGCGCCGCCAATCCCGATCCCAAGGCTGCCAAGGCCCCGACCGCAGTGGTCCAGACGCTGAAGGACATCTACGGCGAGCAGTATCACGCCGACCTCGACAGCCGCTCGGCGGACGATGTGGTCGAGCTGGCAGGCAATCTCGTCACCGGCGTGCCGATGGGTACGCCCGTGTTCGACGGCGCGCGTGAAGCCGACGTGACCAACATGCTCGTCAAAGCAGGGCTCGAAAGCTCCGGCCAGACCGTCCTCTACGACGGCCGCACCGGCGAGGCGTTCGACCGCAAGGTGACCGTGGGCATCATCTATATGCTCAAGCTGCACCACCTTGTGGACGACAAGATCCACGCCCGCTCGATCGGTCCCTACTCGCTCGTCACCCAGCAGCCGCTGGGCGGCAAGGCGCAGTTCGGCGGCCAGCGCTTCGGCGAAATGGAGGTCTGGGCGCTCCAGGCCTATGGCGCGGCGTACACCTTGCAGGAAATCCTGACGGTGAAGTCCGACGACGTGGTCGGCCGCACCAAGGTCTATGAGGCGATCGTCAAGGGCGACGACACCTTCGAAGCCGGCATTCCCGAGAGCTTCAACGTGCTCGTCAAGGAAATGCGCAGCCTCGGCCTCAATGTGGAGCTGAAATCGATCGCCGAGGAAGGCGACGAGGACAGCCTCGCGATCGCGGCGGAATGATCGGGCTCGGGCGGTCTCGCGGCCGCCCGCCCACCTGCTCCCAGTTTTCCCCTCAAGGGATTTGAACGATGAACGAACTCTCCAAATTCACCAACCAGCTCGCCAAGCCGGAAACCTTCGACGAGATCCAGATCGGGATCGCCTCCCCCGAGCGTATCCGCTCGTGGAGCTTCGGCGAGATCAAGAAGCCCGAGACGATCAACTACCGCACGTTCAAGCCCGAGCGTGACGGGCTGTTCTGCGCGCGCATCTTCGGCCCGGTGAAGGACTACGAGTGCCTGTGCGGCAAGTACAAGCGCATGAAGTACAAGGGCGTCGTCTGCGAGAAGTGCGGCGTCGAGGTGACCGTGACCAAGGTCCGCCGCGAGCGCATGGGCCACATCGAGCTCGCCGCCCCCGTGGCGCACATCTGGTTCCTGAAGAGCCTGCCGAGCCGCATCGGCCTGCTGCTCGACATGCAGCTCAAGCAGCTCGAGCGCGTGCTCTATTTCGAGAGCTACATCGTCACCGAGCCGGGTCTGACGAGCCTCGAGAAGTTCCAGCTCCTCACCGAGGATGAGCTGCTCGACGCCCAGGACGAGTTCGGCGAGGACGGCTTCAGCGCCGCGATCGGTGCCGAGGCGGTCCGCGTCATGCTCATGGACCTCGATCTGGCGCAGGAGAAGGAAGACCTGCTCAAGGAGCTCGAGGAGACCAAGAGCACGCTCAAGCCCAAGAAGATCATCAAGCGGCTGAAGGTTGTCGAGAGCTTCATCGAGAGCGGCAACCGCCCCGAGTGGATGATCCTGGAAGTCATTCCCGTGATTCCGCCCGAGCTGCGCCCGCTGGTGCCGCTCGACGGCGGCCGCTTCGCGACCTCCGACCTCAACGACCTCTACCGCCGCGTCATCAACCGCAACAACCGGTTGAAGCGTCTGATCGAGCTGCGCGCGCCGGACATCATCGTCCGCAACGAGAAGCGGATGTTGCAGGAAGCCGTCGACGCGCTGTTCGACAACGGCCGCCGCGGCCGCGTCATCACCGGCGCCAACAAGCGCCCGCTGAAGTCGCTGTCCGACATGCTCAAGGGCAAGCAGGGCCGCTTCCGCCAGAACCTGCTCGGCAAGCGCGTCGATTATTCGGGCCGCTCGGTCATCGTGACGGGTCCGGAACTCAAGCTGCACCAGTGCGGCCTGCCCAAGAAGATGGCGCTCGAGCTGTTCAAGCCGTTCATCTACGCGCGCCTCGACGCCAAGGGTCTCTCCATGACCCTGAAGCAGGCGAAGAAGTGGGTCGAGAAGGAGCGCAAGGAAGTCTGGGACATCCTGGATGAAGTGATCCGCGAGCATCCGGTGCTGCTCAACCGCGCGCCCACGCTCCACCGCCTCGGCATCCAGGCGTTCGAGCCCGTGCTGATCGAAGGCAAGGCGATCCAGCTGCACCCGCTCGTCTGCTCGGCGTTCAACGCCGACTTCGACGGCGACCAGATGGCCGTGCACGTGCCGCTTTCGCTGGAAGCCCAGCTGGAAGCGCGCGTGCTGATGATGTCGACCAACAACATCCTCTCGCCCGCCAACGGCAAGCCGATCATCGTGCCCTCGCAGGACATGGTGCTGGGCATCTACTACCTCTCGATGGAGCGGCAGGAAAAGACCCCCGAATACGTCGAGACCGGCAAGAAGGGCGAAAAGCTCGAGAAGCTGGCCATGTTCTCCGACATGGCCGAGGTGCATCAGGCGCTCGAAACCAAGGCGGTCACGCTGCACACCCGCATCATCGCGCGCGTGCCGCAGGCCGACGAAAGCGGTGCGATTTCCATGCAGCGCTTCATCACCACGCCGGGCCGGATGCTGATCGGCGAGTGCCTGCCCAAGAACTTCAAGGTGCCCTACGACATCATCAATCGCCTTCTCACCAAGAAGGAGATCGGCGACGTCATCGATCAGGTCTATCGCCACACCGGCCAGAAGGACACGGTGCTGTTCGCCGACGCGATCATGGGCCTGGGCTTCCGCCACGCGTTCAAGGCCGGCATTTCCTTCGGCAAGGACGACATGATCATCCCGGCGTCGAAGGACGGCATGGTCGAGGAGACCAAGGCGCTGGTGGCCGATTACGAGCAGCAGTATCAGGACGGGCTCATCACCCAGCAGGAAAAGTACAACAAGGTGATCGACGCCTGGAGCCGCTGCGGCGACCAGGTGGCCGATGCCATGATGGACGAGATCAAGGCGCGCCCGATCGACAAGGACGGGCGCGAAAGCGAGATCAACTCGATCTACATGATGAGCCATTCGGGCGCGCGCGGTTCGCCGGCGCAGATGAAGCAGCTCGCCGGGATGCGCGGCCTGATGGCCAAGCCATCGGGCGAGATCATCGAGACCCCGATCATCTCGAACTTCAAGGAGGGCCTGACCGTCCTTGAATATTTCAATTCGACCCACGGCGCGCGCAAGGGCCTGGCCGACACCGCGCTCAAGACCGCGAACTCGGGTTACCTGACCCGCCGTCTCGTCGACGTGTCGCAGGACTGCGTGATCGTGGTCGACGACTGCGGCACCGAGAAGGCGCTCGAAATGCGCGCCATCGTCCAGGGCGGCAGCGTCATCGCCTCCCTCGGCGAGCGCATTCTCGGCCGCACCACCGCCGAGGACATCGTCAACGCCGCGACCGGCGAGCTCATCGTGCCCGCCGGTACGCTGCTCGACGAGCCGATGGTCAAGACGATCGAGGACGCCGAGACGCAGTCGGCCAAGATCCGCAGCCCGCTGGTCTGCGAAGCCGAACAGGGCGTGTGCGGCACCTGCTACGGGCGCGACCTTGCCCGCGGCACGCCGGTCAACATCGGCGAGGCGGTCGGCGTCATCGCCGCGCAGTCGATCGGTGAGCCGGGCACCCAGCTGACGATGCGGACCTTCCACATCGGCGGCGCGGCGCAGCTCAACGAGACCAGCCATCTCGAGGCGATCTCGGACGGCACGATCGTCTATCGCGATATGCCGACCATCACCGACAAGAAGGGCCGGATCCTCAGCCTCGCCCGCAACGGCGAGCTGGCGGTGATCGACGCCGAAGGTCGCGAGCGCGAAATCCACAAGGTGCCCTACGGCACGGTGCTGATGCACAAAGATGGCGACAAGGTGAAGGAAGGCGAGCGGTTGGCGGAATGGGATCCGTTCTCGCTGCCGATCATCACCGAAACCAGCGGCATCGTGCGCTATCAGGACCTGATCGACGGCACGACCATGGAAGAGCGCATCGACGATGCCACCGGCATCGCCCAGCGCGTGGTCACCGAGGTGCGCGCCGCCGGCCGCAAGAAGAAGGACGATCTGCGCCCGCGCCTGACGCTGCTCGGCGACAGCACCGACGAGACCGAGGCGGCGCGCTATATGCTCGCCCCGGGCACGTCGCTGTCGGTCGAGGACGGCCAGCAGGTCGAGGCCGGCGACATTCTCGCCCGTGCCAGCCGCGAGGCCGCCAAGACCCGCGACATCACCGGCGGTCTGCCGCGGGTGGCGGAGCTGTTCGAGGCGCGGATGCCCAAGGACGTGTCGGTCATCGCCAAGATTTCGGGCAAGATCGAGTTCGTTCGCGAGTACAAGGCCAAGCGCAAGATCGCGATCGTGCCCGAGGAAGGCGATCCGGTGGAATACCTGATCCCCAAGACCAAGGTGATCGACGTCCAGGAAGGCGACCACGTCAAGAAGGGCGACACGCTCATCTCGGGCAGTCCCAATCCGCACGACATCCTGGAAGTGATGGGGATCGAGGCGCTCGCCGAGTATCTCGTGAACGAGATCCAGGAAGTCTACCGGCTTCAGGGCGTGAAGATCAACGACAAGCACATCGAGGTGATCGTTCGCCAGATGCTGCAGAAGGTCGAGATCACCGACGGCGGCGACACCACGCTGCTGCCGGGCGAGCAGGTCGATTACGACGAGATGCGCGACTTCAACGCCAAGCTGGGCAAGAACAAGAAGCCCGCCGAGGGCAATCCGGTGTTGCTCGGCATCACCAAGGCCTCGCTCCAGACGCGCTCGTTCATCTCCGCGGCCTCGTTCCAGGAGACTACGCGCGTGCTGACGCAGGCGGCGGTCGAGGGGAAGAAGGACACGTTGATCGGGCTCAAGGAGAACGTGATCGTCGGCCGTCTCATCCCCGCCGGCACCGGCGCGGGCATGAACCGCCTGCGCGTGACCGCCACCAGTCGCGATGCGGCCTTGCGGGCGCAGTGGAAGCGCGCGCAGGACGCTCTCATCGCCGCCAACACGGCCGAGGAAGAGCACGCGGCCGAACTGATGCAGGGCCCCGAGGCGGCGATCGGCGACGATCCAATCTCGGTAATGGAAGGCGAAACGCACGGCACCGACGCGGACGCCGGTGACTACCTTCAGCAGAGCGACGAGGTCGTCAGCGACGCCGACTGAGGCGAGGCGGACAAAAGGCTTTGGGGGGCCGGTCGCGTAACGCGGCCGGCCCCCTTTTCATGTCCAGCAACGGGACAGGCACGCATTTGCGTCATTGGACGGTCGTCAATTACGTGGTATCGAGATTAACAAAATAAGAATCAGTAAAGGGTCGCGTCGTCATTGGGATTTCAGTGGGAGCGTGACATGAGGATTCGTTATTTGGCAGCGCTGGCTGCCGCAACCATATCTACCCCGACATTGGCACAGACGATCTATTTCGGCGAGAATCTCTCGCCGGGAGCGGCCGTTTCGGGCGCACCGCTGACCGCACGCAACAATTTTGCGGGTCAGCTTACCGGTGCCAGCACCGAGGATTTCTCGGGCTTCGCGGCGGGGTCCAATCCGCCCACGCTGACATTCACCGGCTCCGCGGGCCCCATCAACGGCACCTTCACCGGCTCGACCGGGCAAATCTGCGTCGTCAACGGGTGCGGCGGGGCCGGCCGCTTTGCGACCTCCGCGGTTGCCTATTTCGACGTTTCCAGCACGATCGGGCTTAGCTTCAGCACCCCGATCGCCGCCTTCGGTTTCTACGGGACCGATATCGGTGATTTCAACGGCCAGCTGATCCTGACGCTGATCCGGAACGGCGGCACCAACACGGTGCTCAATGTTCCGCACACGCTCAATGCTGCCAACGGCTCGCTGCTGTTCTTCGGCGTGATCGACACGGCCAATCCGTTCGATGCCATTCAGTTCTCGAACACGCTTTCGGGCACCGATTTCTTCGGCTTCGACGACATGATCGTGGGCGACGTCCGGCAGGTCACGGGAGGCATTCCGGAGCCCTCGACCTGGGCGATGCTGATCCTGGGCTTCGGCGCGGTGGGGGCCACCCTGCGGCGGCGGCAGCGGCAAGTGGCGCGCGTCAGCTTCGCCTGACCGACCGCATCGATGACGCGAAACCCCGTCGGAGCGATCCGGCGGGGTTTCGTGCATTTGCCGCCGAACATGGCGAGTCATGGGCCTTGCGGGGCCGAAAGGCGCAGCCCACGCGGGGGCACCTCCCGTCGCCCTTCCGTCGCCCTCCCGCTGCGCGAACGCGTTTTTTACCCTCGCTTAGCAGGAATGCGTTAGGACCAGCGTGACCCGGAACGGACATGGTGGGAATGACGGCGAGCGCGTCGGACGATCTCGAACTCAGGCGGCTGCTGCTGGGCAGGCGGCTGGAGGCGTTCGCGATCGGCTCATCGCTGGCGCTGGTGCCCACCTTTGCGTCGATCTTCGTGCTGCTGGCGATGTCCGTCGGCGCGGCGTCGGGCCGCGTGCTGGTCATCTGGGCAGCGGCGGCGTTCGTGATCATCTCGGCACGGATCGTCGTGGGCAGGCGCGTCACGCCGTCCGCAACGGATGTCGCGGTACTCCAGCGGCAGTGGCGCGCCGTCAATGCCGTGCTGATCCTGGGCTCGCTCGCCTGGGCCGTGGGACTGCCGTTGGCCGCATGGCTTTCGCTCGGTCAGGAACACTCCGCCTTCGCGATCGTCGGCGCGGCCCTGTTTGGCGGGGTCATGCTCATGCATCGCACCGCGCCCCGGGCGGCCTTCGTGCATGTCCTCGCCATCGGCTCGGGCCTGGCGCTGGCCGAATGGCTCCGCACCGGCTGGCAAAGCTGGCCACTGCTGGCGCTGATCGCGGTCTATGCCGTGACGCTGGTCGGCGCGATCCGCGTGCAGGACCGGATGTTCCGGGCGGCGGCGCGAGCCGAGCTCGATCGGCGCGAAAGCGAAAAGACCGTCCGGATGCTGCTCAACGACCACGAGGCGCAGGCCGCCGACTGGCTGTGGACCGTGGGCCCGGCGGGCAATCTGCGCGACGTGTCCGAACGCCTCGCCGCGGTGCTTCACACCACGCCCGAGGCGCTCGAAGGGCACGACTTCCTGTCGCTGCTCGAACCCGGCCGCGAACGCGAGCGGATCGGCGGGCTCATCGCCGAACGCAGCTCGTTCCGCGACGAGCCGGTGCCGGTCGATGTGGCGGGTGAACGGCGGATCTGGCGGCTGTCCGGCCACCCGCGCTCCGATGGGCGGATGACGGGGGTCGGGCGCGATGTCACCGATCAGCAGCAGATCGAAGAGCGCGTGCGGACCATGGCCTATGTCGATCCGCTCACCGGGCTCGCCAATCGTCATCTGTTCAATCAGCGGATGCGCGAGGTGCTGGGCGAAGACGGCGGCGGGGCCAGGCCGGCGGCGCTGCTCTATCTCGATCTCGACGATTTCAAGGCGGTGAACGACACCCAGGGTCATCTGTTCGGCGACAGCCTGCTGCGTGAGATGGGCGCCCGCTTGCGCCGCGCCTCGCGCGAGAGCGATCTGGTCGCGCGGCTCGGCGGCGATGAATTCGCGGTGCTGGTCGAATCCCCGGGCGGCGACGGGCTGCTGATCGAGCGCGCCCACCGCCTGCTCGCCGCCGCCCGCGAGCCCTTTGCGATCGAGGGCCAGGCGGTCCGCATCTCGACCAGCGTTGGCATCGCGCGCGCGGTCGCCGGGTGCGATGCGGCCGAAATGATGCGTCGGGTCGATCTGGCGCTCTATGCGGCCAAGGCCAAGGGCCGCGACCAGCTGGCGATCTTCGACGAGGCGCTCGATCGACAGGCGCGCGAACGCCGCGGGCTGGAAACCGAGCTGCGCGAAGCGGTCGGGCGCGAAGAGATGCTGCTCCATTATCAGCCGATCATCGCGCTACGGACCGGTGCGACGGTGGGGTACGAGGCCCTGCTGCGCTGGCAGCATCCCCGGCACGGGATGCTGCTCCCGAGCGCGTTTCTGTCGATTGCCGAGGAATCGGGGCTGATCATTGGTCTCGGCGATTGGGTCATCCGCCGCGCGCTCGCCGATGTCGCCGAATGGCCCGGCGATTTCCGCCTCGCGATCAATCTGTCGCCCAGCCAGACCCGCAGCTCGCATCTGATCGCCACCGTGGATGCCGCGCTGGCAGCGTCGGGCATGGCAGCGAGCCGCCTCGAGTTCGAAATCACCGAGCACCTGCTGCTCCACGACGCCGCCGCGGGCGGAGCGATGCTGGACCGGCTGCGCGCGCTGGGCGCGGAAATCGCGCTCGACGATTTCGGCACCGGCTACTCCTCGCTGAGCTACCTGCGGCGCTATCGCTTCGACCGGGTCAAGATCGACCGCAGCTTCGTGCAAGACATCGAAACCAGCGACGAGGCGCAGGCCATCGTGTCGGCGATCACCCGGCTCGCGCAGGCGCTGGGGATGCGCACCACCGCCGAGGGTGTCGAGCGCTCAGGCCAGCTCGACCTTCTCCGCAAGCTGGGCTGCGACGAGGCGCAGGGGTTCCTGATCCTCAAGCCGGTCGAGGCCGCGGCGATCGAGGAGGCGCGGGCGCGCGGGCTGGATCTGCCCGGCATCGGCCACGAGATCGAGGAGTATCGCGAGGCCCGCCGCGCGGCTTCGTGAGCGGGCAGCGCCCGGCGGAAAGCCGCGCGCGCATCTCGCCATCGGCGCCGGTGGGCGCTATCGGCCCCGACCATGACCTGCGTAACCCGTTTCGCGCCCTCGCCAACCGGCCGGCTGCACGTCGGCAATATCCGCACCGCGCTGCACAACTGGCTGCTGGCGCAAAGGCACGGCGGGCGCTTCCTGCTGCGGATCGACGACACCGATGCGGCCCGCAGCCGCGAGGAATTCGTCGAAGCCATCCGCGCCGATCTCGCGTGGCTCGGCATCGCGCCGGACGGCGAAGAGCGCCAGTCCCGGCGGCAGGCTTGCTACGAAGCCGCGTTCGCGCGGCTGCGCGCGGCGGAGCGGGTGTACCCGTGCTATGAAACCGCGCAGGAGCTCGATCTCAGGCGCAAGGTGCTGCTCGGACGCGGCCTCCCGCCGATCTACGACCGCGGCGCGCTGGCGCTGAGCGAGGACGAGCGGGCGGCGAAGGAACGCGCGGGGATCGCCCCGCACTGGCGCTTCAAGCTGGACCACGATGAACCCATCGAATGGGACGACATGATCCGGGGCCCCCAGCATTTCGACCCGACGCAGCTTGCCGATCCGGTCGTGCGTCGGGCCGATGGAAGCTGGCTCTATATGCTGCCCAGTGCCGTGGACGATAGCGACATGGGGATCACCCACGTCCTGCGCGGCGAGGATCATGTTTCGAATACCGCGGTGCAGATCCAGATGTTCACCGCTCTCGGGGCCGCGCCCCCGCGGTTCGCGCATGAGGCGCTGCTGGTCGGCAGCGAGGGCAAATTGTCGAAGCGCCTTGGCTCGCTGTCGCTCGATGCGCTGCGCGAAGCGGGCATCGAACCGGCGGCGCTGGTCGCGCTGCTCGCCCGTCTCGGGACCTCGCAGCCGGTGGAACCGGTCGCGGACCGAAAGGTCCTCATCGACGGCTTCGACCTCGCGCACTTCGGCCGCGCCCCCGCGCGCTTCGACGAGGCCGAACTCACCCGCCTCAACGCGGCGATCCTGCACCAGACCGAGTTCGCCGCCGTCCACGATCGCCTGCCCGGCGGCATGGACGAGCGCGCCTGGCACGCCATCCGCCCGAACATCGAGCGCCTCGAGGATGCCGAGAGCTGGTGGGCGGTGATCACCGGGCCGATCGAGCCGCCAGTGTTCGGTGCCGAGGACCGTGAGTTTCTCGCCGCCGCGGCGCACGCGCTGTCCTGGTCCGACGATCCCTGGCACGCGCTCACCGCCGCACTGAAGGACCGGACCGGCCGCACGGGCAAGGCCCTATTCCTGCCGCTGCGCCAGGCCCTGACGGGGCGAAACCATGGCCCGGACATGGCGCAGCTGCTTCCGCTGATCGGCGAGAGCGAGGCGCGCGCGCGGCTCGAAGCCGGGGCTCAGGCCGAGTAGCGGTCGAGCTCGTCGCCCGCGAGCGTCACCACGTGGAGCAGATTGGTCGATCCGGGCGTCCCGAACGGCACCCCCGCGAGCGCAATCAGCTTGTCGCCGCCCTTGGCGATGCCGTGGCGCAGCGCCATCCGCTTGCCCTTGGCGATCATCTCCTCGAAGCTGCCGATATCCTTGGTGGTCACGGCGTGCGCACCCCACAGCAGCGCCAGGCGGCGCGCCGTGGTGGCCGAGGGCGTCAGCACCAGCATCGGCACGCTCGGCCGCTCGCGCGCCACGCGCCGCGCGGTCGAGCCCGAGCCGGTGAATACCGTCACGGCCTTGATCGTCACCGTATCGGCGATGGTCATGCAGGCGTGGCTGAGCGCGTCGGCGGTGGTGCGGTCGGGCGGCGTGTCGAGAAAGCGTACCCGCGCCAGATAGGTCTCGTCGCTTTCCACCTGCGCGGCGATGCGGTCCATGATCGTGACCGCTTCCTCGGGCCATTGCCCCGCCGCGGTTTCCGCGCTGAGCATCACCGCGTCCGCGCCGTCGTAAACCGCATTGGCGACGTCGGAGACCTCGGCGCGCGTGGGGGCCGGGCTTTCGATCATGCTTTCCAGCATCTGCGTCGCCACGATCACCGGCTTGCCCGCCGCGCGCGCCAGCCCGACGATCTTCTTCTGGAGCGGGGGGACTTCCTGCGGTTCGAGCTCGACGCCCAGATCGCCGCGCGCGACCATGATCCCGTCGGCCATCTCCACGATCTCGGCGAGCCGACGGATCGCGCTGGGCTTTTCGATCTTGGCACACAGCGCACCCTTTCCGCCCATCAGCTTGCGCGCTTCGGCGATATCCTCGGGTCGCTGGACAAAGCTGAGCCCGATCCAGTCCGCGCCCCGCTCCAGGGCAAAAGCGAGGTCGCGGCGGTCCTTCTCGGTCAGCGCCGGAATCGGCACCTCGGCATCGGGCACGTTGACGCCCTTGCGGTCCGAAATCACCCCGCCAACCTCGGCCTTGCATTCGATGCTGTCGCCGTCGGCGCGCACCACCACGAGGCGGATCTTGCCGTCGTTGATCAGCAGCCGCTGGCCCTTCGCCATCAGCCCGAACAGTTCGGGATGCGGCAGTTGGACGCGGGTGTCATCGCCCGGCGCCGGGTCGTGGTCGAGCGTGAAGCGCGCACCATGGCGAATCAGCGCCTGCCCATCCTTGAACTGGCCCACGCGCAACTTCGGGCCCTGAAGATCGGCGAGGATCGCGATCGGGCGCCCCGCGCTCTTCTCGACCGCGCGGATGTTGGCGATGGTCTCGGCATGGACGGCGTGGTCGCCGTGGCTCATGTTGACGCGGAAGGCGTCCGCGCCGGCCCGGAACAGCCTTTCGATCATTTCGCGGTCGCGACTGGCGGGACCGAGGGTGGCCAGGATCTTGACCTTGCGGGCGCGGGGTTCGAATTTCATGGGCGCGCCTATGGCAGAGCCATGCGGCAGTTTGAAGGAGCGATTGGGTGACCGGTGAAAACGATATTCTGGACGCGCTACCCGACGCCGTGGCCGCCGCCGCCTTCCGCCGCCTGGTGCGCCATCTGCGCCACCGGCACGATGCGCAGAATATCGAGTTGATGGGACTGGCGGGCTTTTGCCGGAATTGCCTCGCGGACTGGATCGGCGAGGCCGGATTCGAAGGCGACAAAGCAGCGGCCCGCGAACTTATCCATGGAATGCCGCAGGAGCATTGGAAGGCGACCCGCCAGTCACCCGCCACTGCCGAGCAGATCGCCGCGATGGAAGCGAGCGTGGCGAAGAATCGCGTGGATTAGCGGTTCGCCGGGTTCACCAGCAGGGGTCCGATGGCTATCCGGGCGGCCAACCGATTCTCACATCACCGGAGCTTTCCCAAATGGCCGATGCCACCGACGACCGCCTGCGCCTGCTGATCGAACGCGTCGAACGCCTCGAGGAAGAAAAGAAGGGCATCGCCGACGACATCCGGGACGTTTACGCCGAGGCCAAGGCGGTGGGCTACGACGCCAAGATCATGCGCCAGATCGTGCGCCTGCGGAAGATGAAGCCCGACGACCGCGCCGAGATGGAAGCCATTCTCGATGTCTACAAGGCTGCGCTCGGCCTCGGGTAATTTCGGAACGCTGCGCCGTTTCAGCCTTTGTCCTCGTAACCGCTTCACGAGGACCGCCATGACCACCGAAACCCGTACCGACGCCGCCTTCATCGAGGAAACTGCCGAAGAACCGGGGATGCCGGGGCACGAATCCCGGATGGGCGACAAGCCCGAGTGGCAGCCGCGCTATCCCGGCTCCGGTCGGCTGAAGGGCAAGGTCGCCATCGTCACCGGCGGGGACAGCGGTATCGGGCGCGCCACCGCCGTCCTGTTCGCGCGCGAAGGGGCCAAGGTGGCGATCAGCCATCTCGAGGAGGATGACGACGCCGAGTTCACCGCCGCGCGCATCCGCGAGGAGGGCGGCGAGGCGCTGATTCATCGCGGCGATCTGGGCGATCCGGACGTGGGGCAGGCGCTGGTCAAGGCGGTTATCGCCAAATGGGGTCGGCTGGATGTGCTGGTCAACAACGCCGGCGAGCAGCATCCCGACAAGGATATCCGCGACATCACCGTGGAGCAGCTCCAGCGCACTTTCCAGACCAACATCTTCTCGATGTTCTACCTGGTCCAGGCCGCGCGCCCGCATCTCAAGAAAGGCGCGGCGATCGTGAACTGCACCTCGGTCACGATGTATCAGGGCAGCAAGGAGCTGCTCGACTACAGCGCCACCAAGGGCGCGATCACCGCCTTCACCCGCTCGCTGAGCGAGAACCTGGTCGGCGACGGCATCCGCGTGAACGCCGTCGCTCCGGGACCGATCTGGACCCCGCTCAACCCCTTCGGCGGATCGAGCCCGGAGAAGATGAGATCCTTCGGCGAAGACACCCCGATCGGTCGCCCGGGCCAGCCCAACGAGGTCGCGCCCGCTTTCCTGTTCCTTGCGTGCGAGGATTCCAGCTATATGTCGGGGCAGGTTCTGCACCCCAACGGCGGGACCATCGTCAACGGATAGGAAGACACGACAATGGCCGGACCCTGGCAGGATGCGCGCGGAATCACCGTTTCGACCACCCACACGCTGGAAGGGCGGCCGATCCAGGACTATCTCGGCATCGTGACCGGCGAGGTGATCGTCGGGGCCAATATCTTCCGCGATATGTTCGCCAATATCCGCGATATCGTCGGCGGTCGCTCGGGGAGCTACGAACGCATCCTGTCCGATGCGCGCCAGCAGGCGATCGAGGAACTGCAAGCCGCCTGTGCCGAGCGTGGCGGAAATGCGGTGGTCGGGATCGACCTCGACTATGAAGTCATCGGGGCCAACGGCTCGATGCTGATGGTCTCGGCCAGCGGGACGGCGGTGAAGGTCTGAGCAATGCGCCCCCCTTCTCCGTTAGGCGGTTGGGACCGGGCGATCTCGCGCTGTTCAGGGCCATGAACGCCTTGTTCGGCGCGGTGTTCGAGGATCATCCCAGCTATGGCTCGGCCCCACCGGACGACGCCTATGCGGAGAGTTTGCTGGCAGGCCCAAATATCGTGCTGCTGCTCGCCGAAGCCGAACGAAAGCCGGTCGGCGCGCTCGCCGGCTACATCCTGCCGAAATACGAACAGGCGCGCAGCGAGCTCTATATCTACGATCTCGCGGTGGTCGAGGCCTGGCGCCGCCGCGGTGTCGCCACGGCGCTGATCGCCGAGACCCGTCGCGTCGCGCGGGAAACGGGGGCGTGGACGGTGTTCGTCCAGGCCGACACCATTCCCGAGGACGAACCCGCGCACGCGCTTTATCGCCGGCTGGCGAGCGAGGAGATTACCGCGCTCCACTTCGACATCGCGCCCTGATTGCCGGTCAGCGCGCGGTTCGCTAGGGCCAGCGAATATCCGAACCAACGACAAGCGGACCCCATGGCAGGCCATTCCAAGTTCAAGAACATCATGCATCGCAAGGGTGCGCAGGACAAGAAGCGCTCGGCGATGTTCTCCAAGCTCAGCCGCGAGATCACCGTGGCCGCCAAGATGGGCATGGCCGATCCGGACATGAACCCGCGGCTGCGGCTCGCGGTCAATGCCGCCAAGGCGCAATCGATGCCCAAGGACAACATCCAGCGCGCCATCGACAAGGCCGCGCAGGCCGGCGGCGAGGATTACGAGGAAATCCGCTACGAGGGTTATGGCCCCGGCGGCGTGGCGCTGATCGTCGAGGCGCTGACCGACAACCGCAACCGCACCGCCACCAATGTCCGCACCGCCTTCAGCAAGAACGGCGGCAATCTGGGCTCCGAAGGCTCGGTGAGCCACGGTTTCGAGCGGCTGGGGCTGATCGAATATCCGGCCGGTGCCGGCGACGAAGAGGCGATCCTCGAGGCCGCGATCGAAGCGGGTGCCGACGATGTCGAGAGCAGCGAGGACGGCCACACCATCTGGACCGCCGCCGACGCGCTCCACGAGGTCGCGGGCAATCTCGAAAAGGCGCTTGGCGAGGCCGAAGGCGTCAAGCTCGCCTGGAAGCCGACCGTCACCGTGGCGATGGACGAGGGCGGCGCGGCGACGCTGCTCAAGCTGGTCGACACGCTCGACGATGACGACGACGTCCAGACCGTCTGGGGCAATTACGACATCCCGGACGAGGTAATGGAGAAGCTGGGCTGATCATGTGCCGCTGGTGATTCTGGGCCTCGACCCTTCGCTCAGCTGCACCGGTTGGGGGGTCATCCGCGCGGAGGGCAGCCGCCTCACGCATATCGCCAACGGCCAGATCGCCACCGACGCCAAAGCGCCGATGGCGATGCGGCTGACCGTGCTTCAGGCCGGTATCGCCGCAGTCATCGCCGCCCATCGCCCCGACCGTGCTGCGGCGGAAGAAATCTTCGTCAACAAGAACCCGCAGTCCACCCTCAAGCTGGCGCAGGCGCGCGGGGCGGTGTTGGCAGCGTGCGGGGCTGCCGGTTTGGTCGTCAACGAACACGCGGCGCGGCTGGTCAAGAAGGCCGTCGTGGGCACCGGCGCGGCGGAGAAGGCGCAGGTGCAGGCAATGCTCAAGGTGCTTCTGCCGGGCGTAGCCCTGGCGGGAACCGATGCCGCCGATGCGCTGGCGGTGGCGATCGCCGACGCGCATCTGGCCCGCTGAACGAAACATTTCGCAAGAACTGTCGCTTCCGTCCAAGCCCCAACCCGCATTTGCGATTATCAATGTGGGAGGACGGGGTTCGCTTGGACATTCAGCTTTACGGCATTCCCAACTGCGATACGGTCAAACGGGCGCGCGCCTGGCTGGCTGCGCGGGGGCGTGCCCACGGCTTCCACGACTACAAGAAGGACGGCGTCGATCCCGCCCGGCTGGCGCGCTGGGCCGATACGGCAGGTTGGGAACGGCTGCTTAACACCCGCGGCACCACCTTCCGCAAGCTGCCCGAAGGCGATCGTGCCGACTTGGCGAGCGACAAGGCGCTGGCGCTGATGGTCGCGCATCCCAGCCTGATCAAGCGCCCGGTGGTCGAACATTCCGGCGGGCTGCTGGTCGGGTTCGACGAGGCCGAATGGGCCCAGGCGCTCGGCTGAGATCACCGGCATGGACTCGCTCGAAATTGCCGCCGTCACGCTGGGCGTGATCAACATCGCGCTGCTGGTGCGGCGGAGCATCTGGAACTTCTCCTTCGGCATCGCCATGGTCGCGCTTTATGCGGTGATCTTCTTCCGCGCGCGGCTCTATGCCGAGGCCGGCTTGCAGGTGTTCTTCGCGGTGGTGCAACTCTACGGCTCGTGGCTATGGGCTCGGGCCGGGGGTGCGACCGAAAGGGTCGGCGTGCGCTGGCTCGGCTGGGAGGCGCGGCTGGGCTGGCTGATGGCAGTGGCGATCATGGCAGGGGCGATGGGCACCGCACTTGACCGCTTTACCGATGCCGCCGCACCCTATGTCGATGCCGCAATCGCCGCCGCCAGCGTCGCCGCGCAGATTCTGCTGAGCTTTCGGCGAATCGAGAATTGGGTGTTGTGGATCGCCATCGATATCGGCGCGATCGGGCTTTACATCGCGCGCGATCTGCATCTTACGGCGGGGCTGTACTGCGTCTTCCTCGTGCTCTCGGTACTGGGGCTGCGCGAATGGGCGAGGGCTGCGTCGCGGTCGCTGGAGGAGCGAGCATGATCCGGGTTTGTTTTCACGGGGCGGAAAGCACCGGCAAGTCAGGCCTGGCGCAGCGACTCGCCGCTGAATGGGATTGCCCGGTGGTCGTCGAGTACGGCCGCACCTATGCCGAGACGATCGACACCAATTTCCGCATGGCCGATCTGACCGCGATCGCCGCCAAGCAGAACCGCATGATGCGCGAGGCTTGCGCCGGCGATCCGTCGCTGGTGCTGCTCGACACCGATCCGCTGATGACCGCCGCCTGGGCGGAAATGCTGTTCGGCCATGCGCCCAATGTGCTGTTCGGCTACGACAAGGCCGATCTCTATCTGCTGTTCGAGGCCGATGTGCCGTTCGTCGAAGACGGCACCCGCTTCTTCGGCGCCGATGACGAGCGCGCCCGCTTCGCGGCGCTGGCCGAGGATATGCTGGTCCGCACCGGCGTCGACTATGTGAAGATCGACGGTCCGTGGGCGGAGCGCGAGGAAAAGGTCCGCAAGGCGATCGCCGCCGTCCGCGCGAATTGACACGTTGATTTGTAACAGCGCTCTGCAACAAGTCCCGCCATGCGCCTGATCCTCCCTCTGCTGCTGGCACTCGCCGGCTCCGCCCCCGTCGCCGCCGCCCCGCTTCTGGTCATTGCCCATCGGGGCGCTTCGGGCGAACGGCCCGAGCATACGCTGGCCGCCTATGAGCGTGCCATCGATGCAGGCGCGGACTTCATCGAGCCCGATCTGGTGGCGACCAGGGATTTGCACCTGATCGCGCGGCACGAGACCGAGCTCTCCGACACCACCGACATCGCCACCCGCGCTGAATTCGCCGACCGCAAGCGAACCAAGGATGTCGAGGGACGCAGCGTGACCGGCTGGTTCGCCGAGGACTTCACCCTCGCTGAAATCCGCACCCTGCGCGCGAAGGAGCGGCTACCCGCGCTCCGCCCGGCCAACACCCGCTACGACGGGTTGTATCAGGTGCCGACCTTCGAAGAGATCGCGGCCCTCGCCAGGGCCAAGGGCGCCGAGCGGGGCCGTGCGATCGGCCTCTACCCCGAGCTCAAGCACCCCACCATGCTGCTGGAGCAGGCGGGCATCGACATGGTCGATCTGCTGGTCGCGGCGCTGCGCAAGGCCGGGCTCGACCAGGCGAAGGACCGGGTGTTCGTGCAGGTCTTCGAAGTCGCCCCGCTGCAACGGCTCGACAAGCTGGTCGAGGTGCCGCTGATCCTGCTGATTTCGTCGGAAGGCGGCCCATACGACGAGAAGGGGCTGCGCTGGAAGGACATGATGACGCCCTCGGGCCTGGCGGAGATCGCCACATACGCCGATGGGATCGGGCCGTTCATGGGCCATGTCCTCGGCCCCGATGGCGCACCCACGCGGCTGGTGGCCGATGCCCGCGCCGCCGGGCTCAAGGTCCACCCCTGGACGCTCCGCAAGGAGAATTTCTTCATGGTGCCGGCGCTGAAGAACCCCGGCGCGCCAGGCGCGACCGGGAAGCTGAGCGAAGCCGTCGCGCTGCTCGAGCGCGCGGGCGTGGACGGGGTGTTTACCGACGATCCGGCGCTGGTGGTTGCGGCGGCTCGCCGCTGACCTTATCGGCCTTGCGCGCTCCGGCGTGCTCGCTCGGCATCTCGATTTCATCGCCCAGCGTCGCGCGCGAATAGAGCGCCAGCCAGGCGGTGTAGGCCGCGATCGCCAGCGGTCCGGCGAAGAACAGGCCGAAGGTGCCGAAGACGTAGCCCGCGCCCAGGATCAGGAAGATATACCAGCCCGGCGGCACCGAGACCACGCGGCCCGTGACCAGCGGGGTGACCAGATTGGCCTGCACCACCCGCGCCAGCGCATAGGTCAGGAACACGCCCAGCAGCGAGCCCTGCCCCGCCGCCGCAAGCAGGAACGCGGGCACCATCGCCACGATCGGTCCGACATAGGGAATGAACTCGGCCAGCCCGCCGAGCAGCGCCAGCGCGCCCCAGGCGGGCACTCCGGCCAGCCAGAGCCCGAGCGCGAACAGCGCGCCCATCACCGCCATCGAAATGCCCTGCGTGACCAGCCACAACTTCAGCGCTCCGCCGATCTCGCCGAGCGTGCGGTCGGTCAGCGCGCGGTAACGCGGCGGGCTGAGCATCGCGAGACCGCGCCGATAGCGCGCCGGATCGGCGGCGAAATAGATCGCGGCGGACACCACGATGATGAGGTTGAACAGCACCACCGCCGAGCCGCGTGCGATCGCGCCAGCCTCGCTGGTGATCCAGGTCACCGTCTGGCGGTTCTGGAGCGAATTGAGCAGCAGCCGCCCGACCGCGCCGGTCTCCAGCCGCCGCTCCATCGCCTGCCAGGCGAGCGGCAGCTCGCGCCCCAGCAGCTCGGCCTGATAAGATAGCTCGGCATAGAACAAATAGCCGATCAGCCCGAAAATCGAGAGCATGATCAGCGTGGCCGCCGTCAACGCCAGCGCCTTCGACAGCCCGAGGCGCTGCTGGAACATCTCGCTCGCGGCGATCAGCACCAGCGCCACGAGCAAGGAGCCGAATGCCAGCAACAGCAGATTGTGGACCAGCACCAGCACCGTCGCCACGGCCACGAGCGTCAGCACGATGAACAGGCGCCGCAGGAAGGCGTGGTCGTCCGGATGCGGATTGAGCTCGGGGGGCCGGCTCATTCGGTGGCGGCGTGGCGCGCGGCGAGGATGATGTCGAGCGTCATGTCGGCGGACAGATGCAGCCCTTTGAGCGGCGAAAAGGCCACTCCGCGCATCTCGGTCACGGCGAGGCCGGCATCCGCGAGCAGCGCCTCAAGCTCCTCGGGCGTGACGAAATCATGCCAGTCGTGCGTGCCGCGCGGCACCGCGCCGACGGCTTCAGCCGCTCCGACCAGCAATGCCCGGCTCGCCAGCGTGCGATTGGGCGTGGACAGGATCAGCAGCCCCCCGGGCGCAAGTTGCGCGGCAAGCTGCGCGAGGAACGCTGGTTTGTCGGCGACGTGTTCGAGCACCTCCATGCTGGTGACGAGGTCGAATTGCCCGAGGTTGAGCGAAGCGAGTTCGCCACTAAGGTAACTAATCGAACCAACTTCCGTTCGTGCTGAGCCTGTCGAAGCACGCTCGCGCGTCGGTCGTGCCTGGTGCCCTTCGACAAGCTCAGGGCGAACGGACCCTGGGGATGAGAACCCCATCGCCTGGGCATGGTCCCTTGCCACCGCGATGCTCTCCGCGGCGGCGTCCACGCCGGTAACTGTCGCCCCAAGCCGCGCCAGCGGTTCGCACAGCAGCCCCGCGCCGCAGCCGACATCGAGCGCGCGCTTGCCCGCCAGTGGCCTGCGGTTGCGGCTATCGCCCGCCCACTGCGCGTCGATCGCCTGGCGGACGAAGCCGAGCCGCACCGGGTTGAGCTTGTGGAGCATCGCCGATGACCCCTTGGGATCCCACCACTGCGCCGCCTGCGCGCCGAAATGCGCCGCCTCATGCGGCCTTATGGTCGGCGAAGGATTGCTTGGGTCCGTCACGGTTGCATCGCTCATCACCGGTCCCTACCAGCGCGCCCGGACACATTCCAGCGGAGGCGGTTGGGCTTGGCGCGCATCGTGATGAAATTCGGCGGCACCTCGATGGCCGGGACCGAGCGCATCCGCCGCGTGGCCAATCTGGTGCGCAAGCAGGCGGCCAATGGCGATGAGGTCGCGGTGGTGGTCTCGGCGATGGCGGGCGAGACCGACCGGCTGGTGAATTTCTGCCGCGAAGCCAACGCCATCTACGATCCGGCCGAATACGACGTCGTCGTCGCCTCGGGCGAGCAGGTGACCAGCGGGCTGCTGGCGATCACACTCCAGGGGCTGGGCTGCAAGGCGCGCAGCTGGCTCGGCTGGCAGCTCCCGATCCGCACCATCGAAGCCCACGCCAAGGCGCGCATCGAGACGATCGACGGCGCGGCGCTGAAGGCCAGCATGGCCGCGGGCGAGATCGCCGTCATTCCCGGCTTCCAGGGCATGGCCGAGGACGGCCGTGTGACCACGCTGGGCCGCGGCGGCTCGGACACCTCAGCGGTGGCGGTCGCGGCCGCCATCGATGCCGACCGCTGCGACATCTACACCGACGTCGACGGGGTCTATACCACCGACCCACGCATCGTCGCCAAGGCGCACAAGCTCAAGGCGGTCACCTACGAGGAAATGCTCGAGCTCGCGAGTGTGGGCGCCAAGGTGCTCCAGACCCGCTCGGTCGGGCTCGCCATGCGCGAGGGGGTGCGGGTGCAGGTCCTGTCCAGCTTCGTCGGCGACGACGCGACCCCCGCCGACGACATCCCCGGCACTCTGATCGTGTCGGAAGAGGAAATGAACGCTTTAGTGGAGAACGGCGATATGGAACGCCAGCTCGTGACCGGCATCGCGCATGACAAGAACGAGGCCAAGGTGATCCTCACCCGGGTGCCCGACAAGCCCGGCGCGGTGGCGCATATCTTCGCGCCGCTGGCCGCCGCCAGCATCAATGTCGACATGATCATCCAGAACGTCGGCCGCGACAAGGGCGAGACCGACGTGACCTTTACCGTGCCGCAGGCCGATTTGCCGCGCGCGCAGGCGCTGCTCGAGGACAAGCGCGGCGAGATCGGCTTCAACCGCATCATCACCGACAGCCGCATTGCCAAGATCAGCGTGGTCGGCGTCGGCATGAAGAGCCACGCCGGCGTCGCCGCGACGATGTTCGGCGCGCTGGCCGAGCGCGGGATCAACATCCAGGCGATCTCCACCAGCGAGATCAAGGTCAGCGTGCTGATCGACGAGGACGAGACGGAACTGGCCGTGCGCGTCCTGCACACCGCTTATGGGTTGGACGCGAAGGACGAGGCAGCTTGAGCCACACCGCGACGATCCTGCTGCTCGGCTCGGGCGAGCTGGGACGCGAGTTCGTCATCTCCGCCAAGCGGCTCGGCGCCAAGGTCATCGCCTGCGATTCCTACGACCACGCGCCGGCGATGCAGATGGCCGATGCGCGCGAGGTCTTCTCCATGCTCGATGGCGCGGCGCTGCGCGCGGTGGCGGAGAAGCACCGGCCCGATTTCATCGTGCCCGAGATCGAGGCAATCCGCACCGCGGTGCTGGGCGAGCTGGAGGCCGAGGGTTTTACGGTCGTCCCGTCGGCACGTGCGGCGCAGCTCACGATGAACCGCGACGCCATCCGCGATCTGGCGGCGGACACGCTGGGCCTCGCCACCTCGCGCTATCGCTACGCCGAGAGCCTTGAGGAGGTCCGCGCCGCGGTCGAGTTCACCGGTTTTCCCTGCGTCATCAAGCCGGTCATGTCCTCCAGCGGCAAGGGCCAGTCCACCGTTCGCGAGGCGGGCGAGCTCGAAGCGGCCTGGGACTATGCCGTCGCCGGAATGCGCGGCGACCGCGCGCGGGTGATCGTCGAGGCCTTCGTCGCGTTCGACTACGAGATCACGCTGCTGACCGTGCGCCATGCCGACGGTGTGAGCTTCTGCCCGCCGATCGGCCACCGGCAGGAGCGCGGCGATTACCGCGAAAGCTGGCAACCCGCCGCGATGAGCGCCCCCGCGCTCGCCGCGGCCCAGGCGATGGCGCGCGCGGTGGTGGACGAACTGGGCGGCTACGGGCTGTTCGGCGTCGAGTTCTTCGTGACCGGAGACGAGGTGATGTTCTCGGAACTCAGCCCGCGTCCGCACGACACCGGCATGGTCACGCTGGCGAGCCAGAATCTCACCGAATTCGACCTCCATGCCCGGGCGATCCTGGGCCTGCCGATTCCTGCCGAGATCCGCGCGCGGCCAGCCGCTTCGGCGGTGATCCTCGCCGACCGCGAGAGCGCCAGCGTAACCTACTCCGGTCTCGCCGAGGCCCTGAGCGAAGACGGCACCGAGCTGCGCATCTTCGGCAAGCCCACGAGCCGCCCATATCGCCGGATGGGCGTGGCGCTGGCGACCGCCGGCACGATCGAGGAAGCCCGCCGCAAGGCTGTGGCGGCGGCGGACCAGGTCGTCATCGGCTACGACGGCTGACGCTTGCCGCCTTGCCTGCCAACGCATACGGGGCGCCGATGAGCTTTCCCAAGACGAGCGCGCTGATGGCGCGCGGCGCCGCATTCCTCGGCAGCGAGACCGCGATCCTGTGCGGGGCGATGAGCTGGGTGTCCGAGCGCAATCTCGTCAGCGCCATCAGCAATGCGGGCGGCTTCGGCGTGATCGCCTGCGGGGCGATGACGCCCGACCTGCTCGACACCGAGATCGCGGCAACCAAAGCGCTGGCCACCAAGCCCTTCGGCGTGAACCTCATCACCATGCACCCGCAGCTGTTCGAACTTATCGAGGTCTGCGCGAGACACGGGGTTGGCCATGTCGTGCTGGCGGGCGGTATCCCACCCAAGGGCAGCGTCGAGGCGATCAAGGCGGGCGGCGCGAAGGTGATCTGCTTCGCGCCGACGCTGGCTCTCGCCAAAAAGCTGCTCCGCTCGGGTGCCGATGCCCTCGTCATCGAAGGCATGGAGGCCGGCGGCCACATCGGCCCGGTATCGACCAGCGTGCTGGCGCAGGAGATGCTACCGACGCTAGCGGACGAGCATCTGGTGTTCGTGGCGGGCGGCATCGGCCGCGGCGAAGCGATCGCGGGCTATCTCGAAATGGGGGCCTGCGGGGTCCAGCTCGGCACACGCTTCGCCTGTGCCACCGAGAGCATCGCCCATCCCGATTTCAAGAAGGCGTTCTTCCGCGCCAACGCACGCGATGCGGTCGCCAGCGTCCAGCTCGACCCGCGCCTCCCGGTTATTCCGGTGCGCGCGCTCAAGAACAAGGGCAGCGAGGAGTTCACCGCCAAGCAGCGCGAGGTGGCCAGAGCCCTCGACGAGGAGGGCATCGCCATGGGCGAAGCGCAACTTCAGATCGAGCATTACTGGGCCGGGGCGTTGCGCCGGGCGGTGATCGACGGCGATGTCGAGAACGGCAGCCTGATGGCCGGGCAATCGGTGGGCATGGTCACCAGCGAGGAGCCGGTGGCGACGATCATCGCACACCTGATGGCCGAGTCCGAGAGGGCGCTGACCCGGCGCTAGCCTCTCGCGTGCTCGCACGGCTCGGGAACCAGCCTGTCGGCGGCTGGTTCTTCCCCCAACTCCTTGGGGGGACAACCACGAGACGGGCACCCATGCTCTTTCGCATCCACTTCGAAATCGGGATCTATCCCGACCGGATCCAGGTCAGCGACCTGCGTTCGGGCCGCTTCGTCGATTTCGCGGCGGAAGTGCCCTTTTCCGCGCCGGGCCGGCTGGTCGCCGATCCGATCTATTTCGAGAACGCGCTGGTCAAGGCCTTGCGCAAGGCGATGAGCGGCGGCTTCATCCTGCTCGACGCGCAGGCGGATATCTCCACCGGCGATGTCGTGCTGGACGCAAGCGAGCGCCAGATGGTCAGGCGCTCGCTTCGCGACATCGGCTTCAAGACGGTTCGATTCGGCAGTCTGGAGGACGAGGAACCGGGTCCCCCCTTGCCGCCATCGCTGTCGGCGCTGTTCCTGTAACGTCGGTGCTTGCCCGGCGAACCTGCAAGGCTAAGGTAAAGCAAGTCAACCGGGAGCGATGCGATGTGCGAGACAAGTGAAGTCGAAAGCTGGGGGCGCGCCACGCTGACGCGCCGCCAGATGGGTGCTCTGGGAGCCGTCGGGGCGGTCGCCGCCTGCGCGCCGATGCCGGCTGACGGTGCTTCGACGGGCGGTTCATCCGCCATCACCGAACGCGCGGTCCAGTTCGCCACGCCCGATGGCACGCTCGACGGCGAATTCTTTGCGCGCGCCGGCTCCAAAGCTCCCGGCGTGATCCTGTGGCCGGACATCGCCGGCATTCGCCCGGCCAAGCGCCAGATGGCGCGCCGCCTGGCCGAAGCGGGCTATGCCGTGCTGCTGGCGAACCCCTATTATCGGGACGTCAAAGGCCAGCAGTTCGCCGATTTCGCCGCTTTCGCGGGTGGAGGCGGGTTCCAGTCGGTCGGGCCGTGGCGCGGCCGCTTCAATGCGGACACCATCCTGACCGACGCGCGCGCGGCGGCGGGCTGGCTGCGGGAGCAGAAGGAAGTCGATACCGGTCGCGGCATCGGCGCGCAGGGTTACTGCATGACCGGCAGCTTCGCGGTGATCGCACCCTCGGCCACCGCCGAGCTGAACGCCGGAGCCAGCTTCCACGGCGGCGGGCTGGTCAGGGCGAACGACGCCAAAAGCCCGCACCGGCTGATGGACGCCAGCAATCGCTATCTGATCGCCATCGCCAAGAACGACGATGCCAAGGCCCCAACCGAAAAGGACACGCTGCGCGAGGCGGCTACCGCAGGCAAAATTTCCGCAGAGGTGGAAGTCTATCCCGCCGACCACGGCTGGTGCGTGCCCGATTCGCCCAGCTACAACGCAGCCGAGGCGGATCGCGCCTGGGGACGCTTGCTGGCGCTATATCGGGCAGCCTTGTAGGGTTCCCAAAAACCCGCCATAGGGCGTGTCGCGATTTCGGGGAGCACATATATGCGTTTGAAGACTGTAATGTTGAGTGCCGCGGCGGCTACGCTCGGTACCGCGCCGATCGTGGCCCAGGCCGCGTCCAGCCGTTCGGCCGCTGCGCTCCAAGCCGACAACGGGATTGGCGAGTCCGACAGCAATTTGACACGCGTCCTCGTGCTGCTTCTGATCGCTGGCGCGATCTTTGGCGGCATCGAGCTGTTCGGTGACGACGAACCGGCGAGCCCCTGAGCTGACGGCACCATTGAAAAGAGATCAGGGCTGGCGGTTGCCGGCCCTTTTCTTTTGTTGCTGGCCAACGGCGGTTTCGCTTGCCCTGTCACAGCCGCAAACTAGCATGCCGGCTAGCAAGGGAGTTTTCGATGACGGGTGGCTTGATAACCGCGCTGCTGCTGCTGGCGGTGCTGCTGGTGTTCCTTATCTCCGCGGTGAAAGTCGTCCGGCAGGGCTACGTCTATACCATCGAACGCTTCGGCAAGTTCACCAAGGCCGCCGAGCCGGGTCTCCACATCATCACCCCCTTCATCGACCGTATCGGGCAGAAGGTGAACGTGATGGAGCAAGTGCTCGACGTTCCCGGCCAGGAAATCATCACCCGCGACAACGCGATGGTCGGCGTCGATGGCGTGGTGTTCTTCCAGGTTCTCGATCCCGGCAAGGCCGCCTACGAGGTGCACAATCTCTACGCCGCCATCATGGCCATCACGACTACCAATCTACGGACCGTGATGGGCAGCATGGACCTCGACGAGACACTGTCCAAGCGCGACGAGATCAACGCCCGGCTGCTCGGCGTGGTCGATCACGCCACCAGCCCCTGGGGCGTCAAGATCACCCGGGTCGAGATCAAGGACATCCGCCCGCCGGTCGACATTTCCGAGGCGATGGCGCGGCAGATGAAGGCCGAGCGCCTGAAGCGCGCCGAAATCCTCGAGGCCGAGGGCGAGCGCGCCAGCCGCATCCTGCGGGCGGAGGGCGAGAAGCAGAGCGCGATCCTGAAGTCCGAGGGCCAGAAGGAGGCCGCCTTCCGCACCGCCGAGGCACGCGAACGCGAGGCCGAGGCCGAGGCGCGCGCCACCGAAGCGGTTTCCAACGCCATCGCCGGATCGGGCAACCAGGCGATCAACTACTTCATCGCCCAGGAATATACCAAGGCGGTGGCCAAGTTCGCCGACAGCCCCAACGCCAAGACGATCCTGTTCCCGATCGAGGCGACGCAGCTCATCGGCTCGCTCGGCGGCATCGGCGAATTGATGCGCGAGACGTTCGGCAAGACCGAGGGCACGGTCGACACCGGGACGCCACTCCCCCCGCCGCAGCCGCGCCAGCGCCAGGCGCAGCCGGTGCCGCGCCGCCCGCTCAGCGAAGGCGTAAGCGTTCCGCGTTCGGGGGATGCCGGATGAGGGCGGCGTCTCGCCATCCGTCCTTCGACAAGCTCAGGACGAGCGGATGTTGTGGCTTCCCTTCACCCACCTCCGCTCGTGCTGAGCCTGTCGAAGCACGCATCGCACAAACCCCCCGTAACACACAATGAACGGCATCGAACCGCACTGGCTGTGGATCGCGGGCGGCCTCATGCTGGCCGCGCTCGAGATGCTGGTGCCCGGCGTCTACCTCATCTGGCTCGCGCTTGCCGCCATCGCCACGGGCGTGCTGGTACTCGCGGGCGAGCCCTCGCTACCAATGCAGATCGTCAGCTTCGTCTCGCTGTCGCTGATCTTCGCATATTCCGCCAAACGCTGGCTGCGCGACAAACCCATCGAGAGCAGCGACCCGCTGATGAACCAGCGCGGCGCGCGCCTGGTCGGCCAAACCGCGACCGTCACCCAGGCCATAGAGCACGGCGAAGGCCGCGTCCGCATCGCCGACGGCGAATGGCTCGCCAGCGGCCCCGACTGCCCGGCGGGCACGCGGGTGCGGATCGCGGGGGTAAGCGGGGCGTGTCTCGCGGTGGAGGCGCTGGAATTGCCGGGGCCGAGCTAGACGCAATCGCCGAAGCTGGGCGGGCCGTCGCGGGCAAGCAGTTTATCGACAGCCTTTTGGAGTTCCTGAGACTTGCCTGCTTTGAAGTGGTCGTAAGCCTCAGCGGCATCGCCGCCGCAGATATAATCGCGATCTTTGCTGTTCAGGTTTTGACCATCCTTGAACTTCGCTAGAACCGCGGGGTCTCCACCGGTGTTGCGGATGATGTAGTCGTCGAACCTGCGAGCGTAGTTGGCAACCCGTGCCTGAAATTCCCGATCTTGGCCAACTCGACATTCGACCCCGACTTTCTCAACAACGAAGATAAAGGTTCCGAGGCAAAGTACCCCACGTCCAGCTGGCTCTTGTGGAGGTGCTGAGGACAACAATGCAATTGCCCCACAGCCCAAGAGCACTGGCTTCGAGAGCCGACAAAGCAGACTCGCCGGGATCGAATATTGCGCGGTCATGGCGTTAGCGTCGGCCGCGACTGCCCACCTTCAAGAGAAGGTCGGATCTCAATAACTCAGCCGCTCTGCGAACCGCCCATGCTTGCGGTAGGGCACCATCCAGTCGTCGAGGAACAGGCCGAGCGGCTTTGGGTCGATGCCGAGTGCCTTGAACCCGCCTGCCCCGGCGCTCGCGACATTGCCCGCCTTGAGCAGCCCCCACTGGTCGGAGTTCATAGGTGTGCCGGGTAGCGCGGCGAAGAGGGCCGCGATCTCGTCGGGCATCGGCAGGAAGGCGGGCTTGCGGCGCTGGCCCGCGGCGATGCGCCGGTGGAGGTCGAGCATCGTCAGCACCTCGGGCCCGGCGAGCTCGAAGGTCTTGCCGCCGAACTTGCCCGGCTCAGCCACCGCCAGCGCCGCCGCCTCGGCCACGTCGCCCACATAGGCGGGCTGCACCTTTGCCTCCGCGCCGAACACCGGCAGCATGGGAAAACGCCGGATCAGCGGCGCGAAAAGGTCCACCACCCCGCCGCCCTGCCCGAACAGCAGCGAGGGGCGCAGGATCGTGGCATTGGGGAACGCCGCCAGTACCCGCTCCTCGCCGCAGCGCTTGGCCTCGGCATAGCGATTGCCCGCATGATCCTCGGGCACGATCGCGCTGACGTGGACAAAGGACTGCGCCCCGGCCTCGCGTGCCGCCTCGGCCATCCAGCCCGGCGCGTGGCCCATCAGCCGCAGCAGATTGCCGCTGAAACTGCCCACGCAGTTCACCACCGCATCCGCGCCCGCCACCGCGCGCTCGACACTGGCGCGATTGGCGGCGTCGCAGCGCACGAACTGGATCTGCCCCAGATTGGCGAGCGGGCGCAGCTTGAAACTCTTCTCCGGATTGCGCGAGGCGATCCGGAGCCGTGCCCCGCGCGCCAGCAGCGCCTGCGCGATATGACCGCCCAGGAAGCCGCTGCCGCCCATCAGCGCCACCAGCTTGCCGTTCAGCGTCTTGGTCGAGGCCATCGTCATATCCGTAATCTGCGAACCGAAAATCGACTTCGCATTGCCGCAACGCCGCTCCGCCCGCAAGCGCAGCGAATGCCGTTGACGCCCGGTGTTGACGCGCCTGGGGGCCTCGGCTAGTGGCCCGCGCCTACCCTCGGGGCCGGACCACGACGACCGGCGACCGAAACCGTGCCCAGATGGCGGAATTGGTAGACGCACCAGCTTCAGGTGCTGGCGCTCGCAAGGGCGTGGAGGTTCGAGTCCTCTTCTGGGCACCATTCTTGTTTGGCCTCGCAAAGGCTCGGGCGCGCCGTTGCGCTTGCGAACCCTGGCGGGTTCGACTCATCACTGTCCTTTCAGCACCCGCTCACGAAACAGCTTTCCCGCCAGCTCGGTGTCGTTTCGCGCATACCATCGCGGCCCCGGCAGCCCTTTCTCCCAGGCGATCGCTTCGATCAGAGTGCCCTGCGCCACCGGGACGTTCGGCGTGATCCGCGCGATCGGATCGGCGAAGGCCTCGTCGGCGCTCACGATCGTCCAGCCCTTCGCCTCCAGCGCGCGCACCAGATCGCCGATCCAGAATGCGGCGAGGTCGGTTTCATGCAGCAACAGAACCTGCGCGGGCGCGTGGCCCAGCGCGCGGCGCGCCAGGCCATCGGCAAACTCCGCCGATTCGACGTGGCTTTCGATATACAGGTCGCGCAGCGCAGCGCGGTCCACCCGCTTGCCCGCCTTCACGGCGTCGATCGCGGCCTGCTCGTAAAACCAGTCCGAGGCATCGACGGTGACATAGCCGTTCATCAGCCCTCGCGCGGCCAGCCCCGCGCGCACCGCATCGCGCCGGGCCAGATCGCGTCCACCTTCGTCGAGATAGGGGAAACGGAACCACGGGCGATAGCCGCGGCGGCCCTTCAGCCACGCCTCCGCCGCGTCGATATCGGCGAGATAGCTTGCAGCATCTGTGGCGTTCAAATGCGGATGCGTCGCGGTGTGATTGGCGATGACATGACCCGCGTCGACATAGGCCGCGATCCGCGCCTCCGCGCCCGGCTTTTCCGCGATGCGTCCGGGGTTGAGGAAGAAGACGGCCTGCTCCACCCCCGCCTCGCGCAGCCCCGCGATCAGACGCCGTGTGCGCTCCTCGTCATTGAGCCACGCGCCGCGCTCGCGCGGGATGTCGTCGAAGGTCAGCGCGATGCGCTTGTCCGATCCTTCGACCGGCGGCACGCTCGCGCAAGCCGCCAGCAGCAGGACAGCGAGCAGCGCGAGGAGCCGCCCCAACCCCATCACCCCATCGTCGGAATGATGAAGGCGTTGGAGCCATCGCCGCCGCCATCGGGCCAGCGCTGGGTGACGGTCTTGACCTTGGTCCAGAACTTGAGACCCTCGGTGCCGTATTGGTTGGTGTCGCCGAAGGCGCTGCGCTTCCAGCCGCCGAAGCTGTGATAGGCGACCGGGACCGGGATCGGGACGTTGATCCCGACCATGCCGACATTGACCCGGCTGGCGAACTCGCGCGCGGCATGGCCGTTGCGGGTGAAGATCGCGACGCCATTGCCGTATTGATGCTCCGACGGCAGGCGGACCGCCTCCTCGAAGTCCTTCGCGCGCACGATCTGGAGCACGGGGCCGAAAATCTCTTCCTGATAGCTAGTCATTTGCGGGGTCACGCGGTCGATCAGCGTGGGGCCGATGAAGAACCCCTTCTCGTGACCCTGGAGGGTGAACCCGCGGCCATCGACGACGATCTCGGCCCCTTCCTCCTCGGCGGTATCGATCCACTGTTCGACGCGCGCCTTGTGCTCTGGGGTGACGACGGGGCCGTAATGCGCCTCGCGGTCGGTCGAGACGCCGACGCGCAGCGCGTTGATCGCTGGGATCAGCTTCTCGCGGAGGCGATCGGCGGTGTCCTCGCCCACCGGCACCACCACCGGGAGCGCCATGCAGCGCTCGCCCGCCGAGCCGAAGGCCGCGCCGGCGAGGTCGTTCACGACCTGGTCGAGATCGGCGTCGGGCATCACGATGCCGTGGTTCTTGGCCCCGCCCATCGCCTGCACCCGCTTGCCTGCCGCCACGCCGCGGCGATAGACATAGTGCGCGATATCGGACGAGCCGACGAAGCTGACCGCCGCGATATCGGGATGGTCGAGAATCGCGTCGACCATCTCCTTGTCGCCATGCACGACCTGGAGCAGCCCCTCGGGCGCGCCGGCCTCGAGGAACAGCTCGGCGAGGCGCACTGGCACCGAAGGGTCGCGCTCGGAGGGCTTGAGGATGAAAGCATTGCCCGTCGCGATGGCCATCCCGAACATCCACATCGGGATCATCGCCGGGAAGTTGAACGGGGTGATCCCCGCGCCGATGCCGAGCGGGCTGCGTGTCGAATAGACGTCGATCCCCGGCCCTGCGCCGAGCGTATATTCACCCTTCAGCACCTGCGGGATGCCGCAGGCGTATTCGATCACTTCGAGCCCGCGCTGGATATCGCCCTGCGCGTCATCGACCACCTTGCCGTGCTCGCTGGCCAGCAGCTCGGCGAGCTCGCCGCGGTGTGTCTCGACCAGTTCCTTGAACGCGAACATCACCCGCGCGCGCTTCTGCGGATTGGTCGCCGCCCAGCCCGGCTGCACCGCCTTTGCCGCCGCGACCGCCCGCTCGAGCAGCGCCGCATCGCCCAGCGCGACCTCGGCCTGCACTTCACCCGTCGATGGGTTCCACACCTGATGCGTGCGACCGCCCGTGGTGCTTCCTGTTCCCCCCGCGATGAAATGGTCGATCTGGCGCACTGCATTCTCCTCTATTGGGGGCGACTTGGGCTGCCCGCACCGCAATTTCAAACGCTTTCTGCAACGAAAAAGGGCCGCCGGATTGCTCCAGCGACCCTGTATTTCGTCAGGCGATCGAATGGCTTACGCGCCCTCGACCTCGGCCAGATCGACCTTCAGGCCGGGGCCCATCGAGCTGGTCAGCGTGACCTTGCGGACATACTTGCCCTTCGAGCCCGAGGGCTTGGACTTCACCACCGCCTCGGTCAGCGCCTTGAAGTTGGCCTTCAGTGCATCGTCGGAGAACGACAGCTTGCCGATGCCCGAATGGATAATGCCCTGCTTCTCCACGCGGAACTCGACCTGGCCGCCCTTGGCGTCCTTCACGGCCTGCGCCACGTTCGGGGTCACGGTGCCGAGCTTGGGGTTCGGCATCAGGCCCTTGGGGCCCAGCACCTTACCCAGGCGGCCGACCACGCCCATCATGTCGGGGGTGGCAATCACGCGGTCGTAGTCGAGGTTGCCGGCCTGCATGTCTTCCATCAGGTCCTCGGCACCGACCTTGTCGGCCCCGGCGGCGAGCGCCTTGTCGGCATTGTCGCCGCGCGCGAACACCGCGACCTTGACGTCCTTGCCGGTGCCCGAGGGCAGCGACACCATGCCGCGGACCATCTGGTCGGCGTGGCGCGGATCGACGCCCAGGTTCATCGCCACCTCGACGGTCTCGTCGAACTTGCGCTTGTTGTCGCGCAGCATCTTGAGCGCGTCATCGACGGTGTAGAGCTTCTCGCGGTCGAACTCGGCGCGGGCTTTCTGGATCTTGGTCTGCTTTGCCATCGTCTCAGCCCTCCACCACTTCGAGGCCCATCGAGCGCGCGGAGCCCTCGATGATCTTGGTCGCCTGCTCGATGCTGTTCGCATTGAGATCGGCCATCTTGATCTCGGCGATCTCGCTCAGCTGGCTGCGCTTGATCGAGCCGGCCTTGATCTTGCCCGGCTCCTTCGAGCCCGACTTCAGCTTGGCGGCCTTCTTGATGAGGAAGGTCGCCGGCGGCGTCTTGGTGACGAAGCTGAACGAGCGATCGGCATAGACGGTGATGATCGTGGGGATCGGCATCTGCTTCTCGAGCGAATCGGTCGCCGCGTTGAAGGCCTTGCAGAATTCCATGATATTGACGCCGCGCTGGCCCAGCGCGGGGCCGATCGGCGGGCTGGGGTTGGCGGTGCCCGCGGGCACCTGCAGCTTGATATAGCCGGTAATCTTCTTGGCCATCGCTGGCCTCCTTTCTCACTGTTCCCCGGATCGCGCCCGGAGTCATGGTAAGCGGTCGAACGAGGAGCCTGGCGGCGCCTCTCCCGCGGGGGATCCCGTCACGTCGCCCTTGCGAGGTCGCTTTGGGAAGCGGCGCGCTTAGCGAATTGCGCGCCGAATGCAAGCCTGGCGCTCGACCGTGACGGCACGGCGTTGGTCGAGGATGATTGGCGCGCGCCTCGCAAAGGTGTAGTTTCGCCCGATGAGCGAGGACAAGCGCAAGCGGCGCGTGGCGCTGGCGGCGGCGGCGATTATCGCCGGGACGGCAATGGCCGTCGGCGCCAGCGAGCCCGCGAGCGGCGGACCCGCGGCTCCGCCCCCGCGCGTCGATCCGGCGGCTGCCAGGATGCCGAGTTTGCAACCCGCCGAGCTCGACGACACGCTGTCGATCGGCGGGACCGAGATCGACGGGAAGAAAATCCTCAGCCGGATGACGGTGAACGTCCAGGTCAATGGCACGGGACCCTATCGGTTCGTCGTCGACAGCGGCGCGGATACCTCGGTGGTGGGCGAACGCATCGCCAATGGGCTCAGGCTGCCGCTGGGTCGGCGAGCCATCCTCAATTCGATCACCGATTCGCAGCTGGTCGATCGCGTGCTGGTGGACGAGCTCCAGCTCGGCCCCACGAAAATCGCCGATCTTGAGGTGCCGGTGCTGCGCGAGCGCGATCTCGGCGCGGAGGGAATGCTGGGGCTCGATGCATTGGTCGAACAGCGCCTGATGCTCGATTTCGAGAAGCGCCTGATCACCGTGGACGACGGCCGCACCCCGCTGCCGCGCTACGACGACATGATCGTGGTGACCGCGCGGTTGCGCAAGGGCCAGTTGATTCTGACCCAGGTCTCGGCCGGCCGGCAACGACTCGAGGCGGTGGTGGATACGGGATCCGAGATCACCATCGGCAACCTCGCGCTGCGCGACAAGCTGCTGCGCCGCAATCCCAAGCTCTTCAGCGAAGTGGAAGTCTTCGGGGTAACGGGGACCAGCGCGAAGCTGCAGATCGCCCGCGTCGACACGCTGAAGATCGGCGGGGTCATCCTGCAGAACGTGCCCATCGCTTTTGCCGATGTCCCGCCGTTCAAGGTGTTCGGGCTCGACCAGAAGCCCTCGCTGCTGCTCGGCACCGACGTGATGGAGAACTTCCGCAAGGTCTCGCTCGACTTCCACAACCGCAAGGTGCGCTTCCAGCTCAAGCGCTGCGGGCCGATGGGCGTGCAATTGCGGACCACGACCAGCCACGCCACGCGGCTCCTGACGGATACCCCGGCAGCTTGCGCGCGCTAGGGTCTGTCCCGATTGCGCGCAGCTTGCGAGCGTCACGCGGTCATGCCAGTGTCCCTTTCGTCGGCGCGCGCCCGCGTTTGAAAAGGGTTCTTCATGAAGCGCTTATGGATTGGATTCGGGGCGTTTGCCGCCATGCCTGCGCTGGCGCAGACGATTACGCCGATGCCGGCACCCGCCGCCGATTATGCCGCAATGTCGGTAGAGGATCTGGCCGGCCAGCTGCAGGGTCTGAACGATGACGCTTCGGTCTGCTCGCAGATCTTCCCGATCCTGAGCGAAATTGCGAGACAGCGGACCGACCTCACGGACATTGCCACCCAGGCGCAGCGGGCGGAGATGTTCTGCGCCAACGAGCGGTCCGACTTTGCGACCGCCTATGGAATCCTCAAGGCGAACCCCGCGGTCGCCGCTTCGATCAATGGCTTGTTCGCGCTCTATCTCACCAGCATGGGCGGCGAAGGCGCGGCGTTCCCGGCGGCGTTCGAACGGGTCTTTGCGGGCAAGGACGATTCGCTCGAAAACCTCGAGCCGGAGCTCTTGAACCAGGTGCTGCACAAGGCGCGCGAGCTCGGCGCCATCGAGGCGGTCGATGCGCTCGCCCTTCAGGCTGTGCGCCGCCCGGAAACGCTGGCGCGGCTCCAGCCCGATGTGCGGCCGATCTTGTCGTATCGCGCGCTCGCTGCCGCGGCGCGGGCCGGAGATGTCGCAGGCGCCCGCAGCTTGCTGGACGCGATCGACGATCCGGTGATGTTCGATTCGCTTCTGGGCGAGCGGATGTACAAAGCAATATGGCCTGCGGTCGAAGCGCGCGTCGGGCCAAACTACACGCGGATCACACCGGCCTTCCTGGCCGGCGCGATGAAGCGCTATAACGCCGAACCCGACCGGGCCAGCAAGCTGAACGATGCTGCTCACAGCCTCTATTACGATGGTCGCTATGCGGAAGTGATTGCCTTCGCTGACAAGGCGACCGCGCGGCCCGACCTCGCCGAAACCATGACCGGCGACGAGGGCTGGGCGATCAACCTCAAGGCTTACGCGCTCGATGCGCTGGAACGCCGGGCCGAGGCCGACTCCGTGTTCGATCGGCTGGCGAAGGCGAGTACACGGCACAAATCCTGGGGCGTCAATTTCGTCATCAACCGCGCGCTCCGCCTCGCCGGCCAGGAGCGATGGGCCCCGGCGCTGACCGCGGCCGCCGAAGCGCAGGCCATTTCAGACGAGTTCGGCAGCGATTACGCCAAGGGACTGGTCGCCTATGCGCAGGTCTGTGCGCTTCGGGGGCTGGGCCGGACGAGCGAAACGGCCAACCCGCTGTCGGTGCTCAAGGACAAGAGCGCGCAGCATCCCGGCAATTACGCATCGGCGCTGCAATGTCTCGGTCGCAGCGACCAGGCGGCAGAGGTTCTCATTGCCGCGATCGCCGATCCGAAGACCCGGAGCGGCGTCCTTCGCGACTTGCAGCCCGTGGCAATGGACATGTTCTACACGCGCAGCGCGCTGCCTCATCCGCGCGACCTGCTCGCGACCCACCCTCGCCTCCGCGAGGCGTTCCTGGCCCGAGCGCGCGTCATTCCCGAGGAATACTGGCCGGCCGCTTCGCTCAAGCGGTGACGGGCCCCAAGCGAAAGACTTGCATTCGCTAGAAACACCGGGCCTCGGCTGGTGGTGACTGGAGAATTCCTGCGAAACGAAATGAAGCTTCGCACCACCGGGCTGTGCACCGGATAAAGGCACGCCATTCTGGCCGGACCGCGGCCTTGCGGAAATGGACGCGTTATTTGACCAGTTCGACTTCCTCGAACGCCAGTTCCACCGGGGTCGCACGGCCGAAGATCGAGACCGAGACCTTGACGCGCTGCTTGTCGAAATCGAGTTCTTCGACGATCCCGTTGAAGCTCGCGAAGGGACCGGCGTTGACCTTGACCTGGTCGCCGATCTCGTAATCCACGCTGACCTGCTTCTTGGGCGCGGCCTTGGCTTCTTCCATCCCGCCGAAATAGCGCGCGGCCTCTTTCTCGGAGATCGCTTGCGGCTTGCTGTTGGTGCCCAGGAAGCCGGTCACCTTCGGGGTGTTCTTGATCAGGTGATAGACGTCGTCGGTCATGTTGAGCTTGGCCAGCACGTAGCCCGGCATGAACTTGCGCTCGACCTGCACCTTCTTGCCGCGCTTGACCTCGGTGATCGTCTCGGTCGGCACCTCGACCTGCTCGACGCCGTCGGCCAGGCCGAGCCGCTCGGCCTCGGACAGGATCGAATCGCGGACCTTGTTCTCGAACCCGGAATAGGCGTGGATGATGTACCAGCGTGCCATGACGTTCCTGCTATTTGGCCATTGCCGGCCTGAAGTGTTGAAGCGAGCGCGCGATCACGCCAGCGTGAGCAGCCAGCCGACGACGGAGCCGAACGCCGAATCGACCCCGAGGAAGAACAGCGACAGCACCAGCGTCAGGATGAAGACGAAGATCGAGGTCTTCACCGTCTCCTCGCGCGTCGGCCAGACGATCTTGCGACCCTCGGCGCGAACCTGGTTCAGGAACTCGGCGGGCGAGGTCTTGCGGGCTTTGTCGGCCCGGGTGGTATCGGCCATAACGGCGGCGGTCCTTGCGTTGCGACAGGCGCTGCACGCCTGCTTGTTTCAGCTCTCTTGACGGGAATGGGTTCGCCGCCGCCCCGGATCAAGACCGGGAGCAGCGCAGCGAGGATTCCGATGTCGGAAAGCGGGGGGTCTTTAAGACGCTGTGCACCGATTGGCAAGCATGGCGCTGCCGCCGTCGATGCGCCTCGAAAGAGGGGAATGGCAGGGGTGTGCGGACTCGAACCGCAGGCCCTCGGTTTTGGAGACCGATGCTCTACCAACTGAGCTACACCCCTGCAGCGGCAGGCCGCGCCCCTACGCGGCGCGCGGCCGATTGGCAAGGCTCTGCCCATGCCGTTCAACGGCTGCTACGGTCCACCGGCGATGCACGCACCCGTCCGCCCGCCCGACCCGATTCCCACCGAGCTGCTCCTGCTCGCCTATCGCAGCGGCATCTTTCCGATGGCCGACCATCGCGACGATGCCGAGGTCTATTGGGTCGAGCCGCGCGAGCGTGCGGTGTTGCCGCTGGATGGCTTCCGTCTGTCGCGCAGCCTGGCGAAGACCGTGCGGCGCGACCGGTTCCGGGTCAGCTGCGACGCGGCTTTCGGCGCGGTCCTAGCCGAATGCGCCGCCCCGCGCGAGGACCATGCCGAGAGCTGGATCAGCCGCCGGATCGAGGCCAGCTATCTCGCGCTGCACGCGCAGGGATACGCGCATTCGGTGGAATGCTGGCTGCGGGCGGCAGACGGCGGCGAGGTTCTGGCGGGCGGGCTCTATGGCGTGGCCTTCGACCGGGTGTTCTGCGGCGAGAGCATGTTCAGCCGCGCCGACAACGCCAGCAAGGTGGCGCTCGCTTGGCTGGTGGCCGGGCTACGGCAAGCGGGTTTCGCGCTGCTCGACTGCCAGTTCATGACCGACCATCTCGCCACGCTCGGCGCGGTGCCGATCCCGCAGGCCGAGTATCTGCGGCGGCTCAAGGCGGCGCGCGGTGCGCCCGCTTGCTCGCTGCCTCAGGCGGTCGCCTCGTTCGTCGGCTCGGGTGACGGTAAGGGCGACGGAGCGGCGGCGGGTGCTGGCGTCGGCGGTGCGGCGGGCCGGACCGGGGCGTCTGCACCATCGTCGGCCGAGCCCTCTTCGCCGGGGAAGCGCATCGCGCAGTCCTTGACCCAGACGTCGTAGATCGGGTGCTCGACCACGTTGAGGCTGGGCGATTCCTTGAACAGCCAGCCCGAAAACACGCGTCCGAACGCCGCCTGATCATTGCCCGATTGCTGGACGAACACCTGGACGAAAGCGCCGGTTTCCTGCGGCATTTCCCACGGCGCGGTGCGCTCGCAGGCCTTCAGCGCGACGATGACATCGCCGATGCGCCGGGTCTCGCCCGGCTTCATCGTCAGATCCTGCGCAATGTTGTTGCGCTTGTTCAGGAGGCCGATCGTGGCGGTGCGCTCGGCCATCGGGGTGCCGATGCTCGCACCGACCGGGGCGGCGGGGGCGGCCTGGCGGAACTCTTCTGGCACCTCGGTCTCGACCGCTTGCGGTGGCGGCGGCTCCTGCGCGCAGGCGGCGAGTGCGCCTGCGGCCAGCATCACGGTGAAGACTCGATCCGTCCGGCGCATGGGATCAGGCGTCCGGCGACCAGGCTTCGTAGTCGCCTGTCGCGGCCGCGCGCTTGCCGCCGCTTTCGAGCGCACCCGCCGGGCGATACGCCGTCGCGGTGCCGGTGGCGTTGGGGGTGTAATCGACCTCCCAGATGCGCGCCGGCGGCAGATTGCTTTCCGGCACGCCGTCGAAACTGCCGTGCAGCCAGCCATGCCATTCGGCGGGCACGCGACTGGCGTCGTTGGCACCCTGATAGATGACCCAACGCCGCTCGCGCCCCCCAGAATCCTTGGCGCCATGCCGTTTGCGGCCGCGGAAATAGGCATTGCCCTGCGCGTCGGTGCCGACTTTTTCGCCGTTGCGCCAGCTCCACAGCGAAGTGCCGATGGTGGCGCCATCCCACCAGGTGAATATCTTTCCGAGAATGCTCATCGCGAGCGCGCCTAGCCGATAGCGGGGAACAGGAAAAGCGCCGCGACGCCTACCACGTCACGAGATCGCCCGGTTCGATGCCGAGTTCGGCGGCGCGGCCGCCGGGAATTTCGAGCACATTGATCACCGGCCCGGCCGATGGCAGCGAAACGGTCGAGTAGGGTTCCCCGGTCACGATGTTGAGCACCCGGCGATCGGGGCCGATATAGATGATATCGAGCGGGATGACGGTGTTCTTCATCCAGAAACTGCGCACCTGCGGCACCGAATTGGGGAAAATCATCGCCTCGTCGGGGGCCATCGCGGTGCGGAACATCATGCCCCGCTGCTGTTCGGCGGCGGTGGCGGCGACTTCGGCGCGGAAGCGGTGCGTGCCTTGCGCAGTGGCGACCGACAGCGGGATGACCGCCAGCCCCGATTCGCGGTGGCGTTGCGGCCCCTGGTCGGGGGTGGCCTCGGCGCGCGCGGCTTCCGCGGCGGGCTGCGGCGAGCAGGCCACGGCCAGGCTGAACAGGGAGAGGGGGATCAGACGCTTCATCGGACGGTATCCTGCTTCAATCGAGCGCTTCATTGACCCATTCCGCCACCTCTTCCGGCGTTGCGGCGGCGAGAACCTGGCGCGCATGGCCCGAGTCATGGCCCGCACGCAAAAGCGCGGCAAGCTGCTTTTCGCGCGCCCGCGGGTCCGGTGCGGCAGCGCCCGCCCGCGCGAACGGGCCCAGCCGCCGCCGCCGGGCATAGGCCGCGGCGGCTTCGCGCCGCTCGGCTTCGCTCGGGGCAAGTTCGTGGCGCAGGCCTTCCCCGATGGCATCCGCCCGCAGCGCCTGGTCCACGCGGCGCGCGCCAAAGCCGCGGCGCAGCAAACCGCCGGTCTTGACCCGTGCATAGCTCGCATCGTCCACAAAGCCCCTGGCCACGAATCGCTCGACCAGGGCGTCGACATCGGGCGGTGGCGCGCCTTCCTCCGCCCCCGCATAGCCGCGCTCGCGCAGCTTGCGGCGGCAATAGGCTGCCAGTCGCCCCGCCGAGGTCGCAAAGCGCGCGACATAGGCCAGCGCCAGCTCTTCGAGCCGCCGCGAATCCAGCGGAACGGGTGATTTGCGAACCCGCCGCCGGGCGTCTTTGGGAGGGCGGGCCATCGCGGTTTATGACGATTCCATTGCCATATTGGTGCCACACTCGTTATCGAAGAGAAACCGATTGCGCGATGCTGCGTAACTACTGGCAATGCAGGGGAATGGGAGCCGCTGCAACCTTCTGAAACAAGATGGGTAACCCCTAACCGATGACCGACGCCGCCCTGACGCCGACGCCGAACGACTGCCCCTTGCCGCGGCGTCGATCGGACTTCGCAACGCTGAACGAAGCGATCGATTACGCCGCGCGCAGCGAAAAGGGCCTCAATTTTCACGATATGCGCGGCGCGCTGGAACGGGCCTATTCTTTCACCGAAATGCGTGAAGACGCACTGGCGATGGCGTATCGCCTCGTCGCCGCGGGCATCGGCAAGGACGACCGCGTGGCGCTGGTGGCCCAGACCGGGCCCGAATTCGCCGCGCTGTTCTGCGCCTGCATCTATGCCGGAGCGTGGCCGGTGCCGCTACCGTTGCCCACCACGTTCGGCGGCAAGGAGAATTACATCGAGCAGCTCGGCGTGCAGCTGGAAAGTTGTGATCCGAAGATCCTGCTCTATCCGGCCGAGATCGCAGACATGGGTGAAGCGGCGGCGGCCAAGCAGGGCTGCCATGGCGAAAGCTGGGAGGATTTCGCCATTCGCGAGGCGCCCGAGTGCACGCTCCCCGCAGCCCAGCCGGACGACATCTGCTATCTGCAGTATTCCAGCGGCTCGACGCGCTTCCCAACCGGCGTGGCGGTGACGCACGAAGCGTTGCTGCACAATCTTTATGGCCATGCCGAAGGCGTGAATCTGGGCGAGAACGACCGCGTGGTCAGCTGGCTGCCGTGGTATCATGACATGGGCCTCGTCGGTTGCTTCCTCTCGCCGATCGCCAACCAGGTAAGCTGCGACTATCTGCGGACCGAGCATTTCGCGCGCCGCCCCCTGGCCTGGCTCGACCTCGTCAGCCGCAATCCGGGCAATACGCTCAGCTATTCGCCGACCTTTGGCTACGACATCTGCGCGCGTCGGATTTCCAGCCAGAGCCACGTCGAGGATCGCTTCGACCTGTCGCGCTGGCGAACCGCCGGCAATGGCGCGGACATGATCCGGCCCGACGTCATGCAATGCTTCGTCAACGCCTTCGCGCCCGCGGGGTTCAAGGCCAGTGCCTTCACCCCGTCCTATGGCTTGGCCGAGGCGACGCTGGCGGTGACAGTGATGCCGCCGGGCGAAGGCATCCGGGTCGAGCTGGTCGAGGAAGAACGGCTGTCGGGCCGCCCGCGCGACCTGGATCGCCCCGCGCGGTATCGCGCCATCGTCAACTGCGGTAAGGCACTGCCGGGCATCGACATCGAAATCCGCGGTGCGAACGGCCAGCGCAAGGCCGATCACCAGATCGGCAAGGTGTGGTGCCGCGGCAAGAGCGTGATGCACAGCTACTTCCGCAACGAGGAAGCGACCAGGGACTGCCTGATCGACGACTGGCTCGACACCGGCGACATGGGCTACATGGCCCGCGATTACCTGTTCATCGTCGGCCGGGCGAAGGACATGATCATCATCAACGGCAAGAACCACTGGCCGCAGGATATCGAGTGGGCGGTGGAGCAGTTGCCCGGGTTCAACCATGGCGATATCGCTGCCTTCGCCATCGAAATGGCCAATGGCGAGGAGGCACCCGCGGTGCTCGTCCATTGCCGCGTGTCCGATCCCGAGGAGCGCATCAAGCTGCGCGACCAGATCGCCGACAAGGTCCGCAGCGTGACCGGCATGGCCTGCGTGGTCGAACTCGTGCCGCCACGCACGCTCCCGCGCACCAGTTCGGGCAAGCTGAGCCGCGCCAAGGCCAAGCGACTGTATCTGGCGGGCGAGATCGAGCCCCTAAAGCTGATGGAAGCGGCTTAGAGCCATCGCTGCGCCCGCCCGCGCATCGTTCGCCGCGCCACCGGGAACGATGATCGACTACGATCGTTAGGGTCGCAGGATGGGGGCGCATCTGATCGATAGTGGATCGATAGTGGACTGAAGGCGTCTAATTGACCGCCGTACGCAGGTGAACCGTCACCTCAATTCCATCGTTATGCCAGTTGATCTCAGGCTTGAGTGCGCCCGACGAGCCGAGCCGCCTGATAAGCTGAAAACCTCCAGCGCCCTGCTCGCGCGGTGTGACCCGATAGGGACAATATTCCCGCCACAGCAGCGTCAGGCCTGCGGCTGACAAGTCACCGGTGAGCTCGATCCGTCCGCCGGCTTGGCTCAGGGCGCCATGCTTGAGGGCATTGGTCTGTAGTTCGCCCAGCAACAGGGCGAGTTGCTGGATGCCTTCATCGCCCAGCAGGACTTCGGGGCATTCGAGCACCGTCACGCGCTCGCCTGCGCCGCTCGCAGCGAGCACCTGCGCGATGGCCGCGCGCGCCGCGACGGGCTGGTCGTGGTTTTCCGTCAGCAAGTCCTGCGCGCGCGCCAGTGCGAGCAACTTCGCCTCCAGCTTGCCTGCCAGCTCGTTCGCATCGTCGGTGTGGCGCGCCAGCAGTTTGGCGATCGCGCCGATGACCGCGAGCTGGTTCTTGAACCGATGGCGCATCTCACCCGCGACGTCGCCGGCGTGGCCGACCCTCCGCTCGGCAACCTCCCAGCGGCTCCGGTTGCGCTCGCTCGCCGCAACCGGGGCGGTTACCTCGGTCGATAGGGCCAGTAGGTGTGTGATCAGGCGATCAGGGCCGCGCACGGGCGAGATCGTAATCTCCCAAAAGCGCGGCGTGCCGCCAGGGTCCCGGGTCGTGCCGTCGAACCGCGTGGTGATCCCGGCAGCAGCGGCAAGCACCGCATCGTCGACCTTGACGCGCTCGTTCTCCGGCCAAAAGCTTCTCCAAGCCCGCCCAATCGCTTCATCCGCATGTGTAAGTCCCAGCGCACTACAGGCGCTTGCGCCGAGATACTCAAGATCGCCATTGACCGTCAGCAACTTGATGCAATCGCGCGAATTGGCCAGGATCGCATCGAGTACGTCCGCCGATTCAGCACGATAGCGGTCGAGGAATCCCGAATTCATGCACCCCCTCCAGCCTTCCTAATGATCGGCCCTAATCGCTTTGGCTGCAATGCAAAATCGCATAGGATATAGTGGCACTGCACGCGCTTGAAGATCGTGTCTTACGCGCCTAATACAGAGCGATCCCCTGGATGGAGCCTTCGACGCCTACCATGAGCGAGAACCAGACCGCACCGGCGCCCGTCGCCACCGCCACGATGACCGACCTCAATCTGGTGCCGCCCGATCCGGTGCCGCAGGTCGCGCCCGAGCGTGCATCCGGACTCGTGCCGGTGGCAGACGAGGTGAAGACCAAGTTGGCCACCAAGGTCGATGCCTTCATCGACGAGCTGGTGTCGACGGATGCGAACTCACCGGAGTTCGGCAAGAAGGTCGATCAGCTCACCAATATGGGTCGCAAGGAGATCGCGCAGGCGGCCGGGATGTCCAACCGTTTTCTCGACCGGCCGGTGCGCGCGATGGACAAGGATCAGGGCGTCGGCAATGATCTGGCCGAACTGCGCCGCGTGGTCGAGGATCTCGATCCCGGCAAGCGCGGCAAGCTGTCGGGCCCGCGCAAGATTCTCGGGATCATCCCCTTCGGCAATAAGCTCAACAACTACTTCCGCAGCTACCAGAGCGCGCAGACGCATATTCAGTCGATCCTGACCAATCTGGGCAGCGGCAAGGACGAGCTGCTGATGGACAATGCCGCCATCGACGTGGAGCGCCAGAAGCTGTGGGAGGCGATGGGCAATCTGGAGCAGATGGTCCACATCAGCCGCGCGCTTGACGAAAAGCTCGAGGACAAGGCCGCCGAGCTCGATATGACCGATCCGGCCAAGGCCAAGGCGATCCGCGAGACCGCGTTGTTCTACGTCCGTCAGCGCACGCAGGACCTGCTGACGCAGATGGCGGTCAGCGTGCAGGGCTATCTCGCGCTCGATCTGGTCAAGAAGAACAATGTCGAGCTGGTGAAGGGTGTCGATCGCGCCAGCACCACCACCGTGGCGGCGCTGCGCACCGCGGTGACCGTGGCTGAGGCGATGACCAACCAGCGGCTCGTGCTGGGCCAGATCACCGCCCTGAACGAGACCACCGCGGGGATCATCGATTCGACCGGCAAGCTACTGCGCGAACAGACCGCCAAGATACACCAGCAAGCCGCCGCCAGCACAATCCCGTTGGAAACGCTCCAGCGCGCGTTCCAGAACATCTACGACACGATGGACGAGGTCGATCAGTTCAAGCTGAAAGCGCTCGATTCGATGAAGCAGACCGTCACCCTGCTGTCCGACGAGGTCGAGAAGTCGAAAGGCTATATCGCGCGCGCCGAGGGACAGGCGCAGGCCTCGCGCACGGTCAGCGAATCGAACCTGCTGACGGCGGAATAACGGCGTGACCGATCTCACTCATGACAGCGACCGGCTGCTGAGCGACAGCCGCGCGCTGTTGCGCGACAACCAGGACGGTGGTCGCCACCGTCGCACGCCCTCGATCGGCGAGGGGTCGGCCCGGATCAAGAAATCGAACCTGGTGAAGCGCCTCCGCAACGTACTGATCGCGGTGTTCACGATCTGGCTGGCCAGCGGCATCGTCGGCGCGTTCGTGAACGGGATCGGCATTCTGGGCGTGATGGCGGTCATCATCGCCTCGGTGGTTGCGATCACATTCTTCAGCAGCTTCCCCAGGCTCAAGACCCCGACCCGCGCCGATATCACTCGCGGCGGCGACGTGAAGCAGCTCGTCGGCCGCACGGAGTTGTGGCTCGAGGCGCAGCGCCCGGCCCTGCCGCCGCCAGCGGTGACGCTGGTCGACCAGCTCGGCGTCCAGCTCGACGGACTCGGCCGCCAGCTCGAAGGTGTCGATCAGAACCACCCCAAGGCGCGCGAGGTCCGCAGTCTGATCGGCGAGCAACTCCCAGAGATGATCGACAGCTATCGCCGCATCCCGCCGCAGATGCGCAGCGAACAGCGCGCGGGCTCCACCCCCGACGAGCAGCTTACCCAGAGTCTCAAGACGATCAGCGGCGAGATCGATTCGATCACCCGCCAGCTCGCCGAGGGTTCGCTCGACGATCTGGCGATCAAGCACCGCTTCCTCGACTACAAGTTCGGCACTGCCGCCGATGCCGGCGTGGAGGTTGGCCTTGGGAAGCTCGAACACACCCCCGTTCCTAGGCCCAAGGATCCCGGCTGATGCGCGTCCCGATTCCGCACGACCTGCCCAGGGAAGAGGTCCGCCACCGCCTCGCCTCGCGGAGCCACGAAATCGCCAACTTCATTCCCGGTGGAATGGCCGATGTCACCACCGCTTGGCCGAGCGAGGACGCGATGACCCTGTCCGTGCGCGCGATGGGCCAGGGTATCCAGGGGCGCGTGCTGATCGAAGACCGGCAGGTGGTGTTCGAGATCGATCTGCCGCCCGCACTGTCGTTCGTCGAGCCGATGGTTGCGGGCGCGATCCGGCAGCAGGGGACCAAGCTGCTCGAACATAAGTGACGCTGCGTTTCGGCGGGAACCAACCGCACGGCAGGCGATTAGCTTTGTCGTAGAAATGTCGGCGATAGATGGTTCCGCGCTCAGCCGCGGTGTCTGGTGGTGGCCCGCCTGTCATTTCTCGCCGCGGTTCGTGACGGGAATGATATGGTCGCTGACAATTTGATTATAGGGTTCAGTTCGCTTCGGCAGGCGTTGAGGGAACGGACCGCACAGCTTCACGAGACGCTCGATCTGGCCCTGGGTGAGGCCGCGCTGGACCGGCTCGGCTATGCCGGTTTCCTCGCGCGGCAATATGCTGCACGCGCACCGATCGAACGGTGGGCCCAGCAGCATCTCGATAGCGATATCGCGCCGCCCGCGACCAGTCCGCTGATCGCCGCCGACCTGGCCGACCTGGGTTGCCCGCTACCCGCCGAGGAGATGTTCACCTTCCCGGCCACAGGCGACCCGCTCGGACTCGCCTGGGCGCTGGGCGGGTCGGCGCTCGGGAACAAGGCGCTGCTTGCCCGGCGGCGCAAATTCCGGCTTTCCGGCCCGCAGCGCTTCCTCGGCGATACCGCCACTGCAGCTTATTTCGTTCGCATCCTGCCGAAGCTGTCGCAACCGACCGACGAGCGCGCGGCGGACGCGGCCGTGGCTGCCGCCGAGGCGGTGTTTCGGACCTTTCTCACCGCTGCGGACCGCCCGATGCTGGGAGAGGCCGCATGAGCCGCGACGATCGCCCGGTCGATCTCACCAACTGCGACCGCGAGCCGATCCATCGGCTCGGCGCGATCCAGGACTTCGGCGCGCTAATCGCGGTCACCAACGACTGGATGGTCGCGCACCGCTCCGCCAACACCTCGCAGATGCTCGGGCTAAGCCATCCCATGCAGGTCGGCACCCCACTCGAATCGGTGTTCACGCAGGAAGCGATCAACACGCTCCAGCGCTCCACGGCGCTGCTGGTGGGCCCGGACGATATCGAACGGCAATATGGCCTCGATCTGATGGGCGAAGGGGCCAGGTTCGATTGCGCGCTCCATGCTGTCGACCAAACCGTCATCCTCGAAATCGAGCCGAGTCTCGGCGATACGCCCGACCGCGCGTTGCGCCAGCTCCAGCCGATCATCCGCCAGCTCGAGGCCATCCACGACCTGAAGGCGCTATGCCAGCATGCCGCCGACCGGCTGAAGGCGATGCTAGGGATCGACCGTGTGATGGTCTATCGGTTCCAAACCGACGGCAGCGGCGACGTGTTCGCGGAAGCCCGGGAAGACGGGCTCGAAAGCTTCCTCGGCCTGCGCTACCCCCACACCGACATCCCGCGCCAGGCCCGCGCGCTCTATCTGCGCAATCGCTTCCGCATCATCAGCGACGTCCAGGCCGAGCCGGTTCCTGTCGAGCCGGGCGAGACGATCACCGGCGAGGCGATGGACCTGTCGATGAGCACGCTGCGCTCGGTCTCGCCGATCCATATCGAATATCTCAAGAACATGGGCGTCGGTGCCTCGCTCTCGATCTCGATCATCGTACGCGGGCGGCTGTGGGGCCTCTTCGCCTGCCATCATTACAGCGCGAAGATCCTGCCCCAGTCGCTTCGCACCGCGGCGGAGATGTTCTCCGAGCTATTCTCGATGATGGTCGAGCGCGACATGGGCCGCACCCAGGCGGCATTCCACGCTACCGGGCGCGAATTGCACGACCGGCTGATGCGCGCGGTCGCCGGCGGCAACTCGCTGGCTGCCAGCCTGCCCGACCTGCGCCCGATCATCCAGCGGGTCCTGCCCCACGACGGGGCCAGCGTGTTCATCGACGGGCACTACGAAGCGCTCGGCTCGGCTCCGAGCGAACAGGATTTTCGTGCCCTGGTGCCGATGCTCAATTCGGCCGCATCGAGCCGGATCATCGCCACCGACAGCCTTGGCGAAAAAATCCCGCAGGCCGCGAAGTTTGCGGCGACCGCGGCTGGTGCGCTGATCATCCCGGTCTCACGCAGCCCACGCGACTATTTCGTGCTGTGGCGCAAGGAGCTGCGCCAGGTCGTGACTTGGGCAGGCAATCCGGAAAAGCCGGTCGAAACCGGTCCCAATGGCGACCGGCTGACGCCGCGCAAGAGCTTCGAGGCATGGCAGGAGTCGGTCGAAGGCCGATCCAAGGAATGGACCGAGACCGAGCGCCAGGTGGCCGAGAGCCTGCGCGTGACGCTGCTCGAGGTGATCCTGCGCCTGACCGACGAGTCCAATCAGGAACGCGCCAAGTCGCAGCAGCAGCAGGACTTGCTGATCGCCGAACTCAACCATCGCGTCCGCAACATCCTCAACCTCATTCGCGGGCTCATCAACCAGTCGCGGCACGAGGCGCTGGACGTCGACGCCTTCGCCCGGATCATCGGCGGGCGGATCAGCGCACTCGCCATCGCCCACGACAACATCACCCGCGAGAACTGGGCCCCGGCCTCGCTGACCGAACTGATCGTGTCGGAGGCCGAAGCCTATCTTTCGGGCAAGCTCGACCGCGTGATCATCGAGGGTGACGAGGCCCTTATATCGCCCGAAGCCTACACCGTGCTGGCCCTGGTGTTCCACGAGATGATTACCAATTCGGTCAAATACGGCGCGCTCTGCGACAGCACGGGCTCGCTCACGATTTCGGTGAATTGCGGCCCAACGGGCATGAAGGTGCGGTGGCGCGAGCGCGGCGGTCCGCCGGTCAAGCCGCCCGAACGGCGCGGCTTCGGCAGCACGATCATCGAAAAGTCGATTCCTTTCGAGCTGAGCGGCCATGCCCTGGTCGAATACAAGCTGGCGGGGGTCGAGGCCGAGTTCTGGATTCCAAGCCAGTATGTGACTTGCGAGCAAGGCACCGGCGCCGTCGAACGACGTCGCGCGCGACAGCAAGCCCCGGCAGCGCCAATTGGCGCTGGTCGCACCGCCAAGCGCATCCTGCTGGTCGAGGACGCGATGATAATTGCGCTCGACGCCGAGGAATGCCTGCGCGGCCTGGGGGCGAGCGAGGTTACTGTGCAAGGCACGGTGACCGGCGCGCTCAATGCGCTCGGCAAGGAAGCGTTCGACCTGGCGCTGCTCGACTTCAATCTCGGCAGCGAGTCGAGCGAGAAAGTGGCGCAGGAGCTGCGCCACCGCGGCATCCCGTTCTGGCTGGCCACGGGCTATGGCGAGATGGCTGACAAGCTCGAGGAAATCGGCGCGCGCGGGTTGCTGGTCAAACCCTATGGCCGCGACGAGCTGGCGCGGATCATGACCGAGTTTGCGGCACTGGAATCTAGCGAATCCTAGGTGGCGGAGACGAGCAGCGTCCGCCCCGCACCCGCGAAGTCGATAGCATCGACCGAGGATGCCAAGCCGCATTCGCCTGCAACGACGGATTCGCCCGCGATTGCCAGCTCGCCGTCCAGCGGCAGCGCCAGCAGCGCTCCTGTATGGCGGGCGCGCATTGCGGCGTCGGGCTTGCCGGAGCATTGCGAGAAGCGGAAATACGGACCATCCACGAGTGTTTCGCTCGATCCCTCCGTCACCGAGCGGCGGCATCCGGCGGGATAGGGCTGGCCCTTGGCCACCGCCACGCCGTCGTCGAGATGCAACTCGCGCGGGCGACCGTAGTCGAACAGCCGGTAGGTGATGTCGCTGTTCTGCTGTACCTCGACCAGCGTGAGCCCCGGCCCGATGGCGTGGACCGTGCCGGCCGGAAGGTAGAAGAAATCACCCGCCTTCACCGGGTGCCATTCGAGCAGTTCCTCGATCGACCCGTCGAGCGCGGCGGCGCGCATCGCGTCTCGGTCGATGGCCTGCTTGAACCCGATCGCCAGCGTTGCGCCGGACTCTGCAGCGAGCACCAGCCAGCATTCCTCCTTGCCGCGCTCGCCTGGGGGAGCCTGGGCATCCGAGGGGTGCACCTGGACCGACAGCTTCTCGCTGGTGAACAGATACTTCACCAGCACCTGCGGAAGTTCGGGTGGCGGCTCGAACCAGATTTCGCCAATCGGTTCGTCCCCGTGGGCGGTGAACGGAGCGGGCAAATCGCGCCGCCCCCAGACTTTCTCGACCGCCTTCGTTTCCAGCTTCATTGCTGCGCCGCTCCCGGCAGTTTGCCGACCTGTTGCGCCCCGGCGCGCGAGGTCACCAGCACTTCGTCGCCATCGACCACCACGATGACGTCCTCGAGCCCGACGACCGACACCCGCATCCGATCGCTTTCGACCATCACCCGGCGGCAGTCTCTGAGATCCGCGGTTCCGCTGGTGTGATTGCCGTCGGCATCGGCGGGGCGCGCGGTCATCAGCGCGTCCCAACTGCCGATGTCGGACCAGCCCATGTCCGCCGCCACCACCGCAGCGCGAGCGGTGTTCTCCATCACGGCATAATCGACCGACTCGCCTTCGATCGCAGCAAAGGCGCAGGCTTCGGGATGGACCTGCCATCCCTCATGCCGCGCACCAGCCCATGCCTCGGCCACTTGCGCAGCCATTTCCGGGCGATGCGCGGCCAACTCGGCCAGGAAAGCACCCGCACGGAACGCGAAGATGCCTCCGTTCCAGACGTAATCGGCGGAGGCCAGGAACTGCTCCGCGGTGGCAAGGTCGGGCTTCTCCACAAAGCGCGCGACTTCGTTGCCCACCGCTAACGGCGCGCCTTTGCGGATGTAGCCATAGCCGGTCTCAGGTCCGGTCGGGGCAATGCCAAAGGCGACCATGTAATCTTCACGCGCCAGCGCCGCTGCTTGCTCCACTCCGGTGAGGAATGCCCCGTCGTCGGCGATGTGATGGTCGCTGGGGCACACCAGCATCACCGCCTCGGGCGGCAGCGCATGGGCCGCCAGCGCGATGGCCGGCGCGGTGTTCTTCGCTGCCGGCTCGACGAGCAGCTTCGCGCCGTCACGCGCGCCGGCCTGTGCTTCGATCAGCGCGCAATGGGCAGCGCCCGCGACAATGACGGGCGCCGCGAAGCGCGCCGGATCGGACGCCCGGTCGAGGCTTTGCTGGAACAGCGTACGCTCGCCCAGCAACGGCAGGAACGGCTTGGGGCGGTGCTTGCGGCTGCGCGGCCAGAGGCGCGTGCCGCTGCCGCCGCACAAGATGACCGGATGAATTTGCTGCATGTATGGTCTCTAAGCGCGAGAGGGCAGCAAGTTCCAGCGCTAACGTGCGAACCATCTTTGCTGCCAGCCGTAAACCGAGGGAACGGGGTTGCCCTGGCTGTCCATCGCCGGGCGGAAGCGAAACCGTTGTTCGGCCAGACGGCAGACGATCGCATCGGCCTCGGGGTCGCCGCTCGGCGTGGTCACATAGCAGCCGGTGGCGCGCCCATCGGTGCCGACGGTCATGTAGACGACCACCCGGCTTCCGAAGCGCGCGTCACGGCCGCCTGGAGGAATGGGAAAGTCGGCGGCCGAGTTGATATCGCCCGCGATCTTGACCGGCTTTGTCACGGCAAACCCGCCCTGTCCGCCGCCGCCGCGCCCGCTGCCGGTCCCCTCGCCGTTACCCGATGCACCCGTTCCCGCGCCGCTGTCCTGCGCGCCGGAGCTGTTCCCCACACCGGTTGACGAGGCACGCGGGGCCGGCCGGTCCTGCTTCACGGGAATGCGCGGCGTCGGCGCGGTGACGGGCTGGGGCACCGCCTGCTTGCCTGGCGAGCCCGCCGCACCCTCGTCGGGCTTCGCCTCCTCGGTCGGCGGTGGCTGGGGCGGCGCAGTGATGGTCACGGTGATGGTCGAGAGCACGGTCCGCTCGATCGCGCTCACCGCGTCGGGCGCGAACACGCGGATCAGCCCGTAGAACGCCAGCAGATGCGCCAGCACGATCAGCGCCACCAGCCAGTAGCGCGGGCGGCGGCGGCTCTCGATGAAGCTGGCGGCGGGGTCGTTCACGGACAGGAACGCCGCTGGCCGTCAGGCGAGCTTGATCTCGCGCAGCCGCTGCTGGAGGAATTCATGGCTGGAAATCGGCGCGGGATGATCGTCGGGTCGCGCCGGATCGACGCAGCCCGGCAAAGTCTCGATCACGAAATCGGGCCGGAAATGCAGGAAGAACGGCATCGAATAGCGCGCGCGATAGGCCGCCTCGCCGACCGGGTTCATCACCCGGTGGGTCGTCGAGCGCAGCTTCCCGTTGGTGAGCCGGTCGAGCATATCGCCGATATTCACCACCAGCGCGCCGGGCGGGGTGTCGATCGCCTTCCACTCGCCCTGGGTGGTGAGCAGCTCGAGCCCGGCCTCTTCCGCACCGAGCAGCAGGGTGATGGTGTTGATGTCGCCATGCGCCGCGGCGCGGATCGCGCCCTCGGCATCGCTGCCCTGCAAGGGCGGATAATGCAGCAGGCGCATCACCGAATTGCCATCCTCCACCGTGCGCGCGAACCACTCCCGCGGCAGGCCGAGATGGAGCGCGATCGCCTCCAGCACGCGGGCACCGGCCTTCTCGAACGCGGCGTAGAGTTCCTCGAAGGTCTCGCGGAAGCCGTCCACCTCGCCCGGCCAGACGTTGGGGCCCATGAATTCGGACAGCGGATGGCCTGCGGGCAGCTCGCGCCCGACGTGCCAGAATTCCTTGAGATCGTGGACCTTGGCGTCCTTGGCGGTCTCCACGCCAAATGGGGTGTAGCCGCGCGCGCCGCCGCCGCCTTCGATCTTGTAGGCCTTCTTGGTCTCGGTCGGCAGCGCGAAGAACGCCTTCGACATCGCCTCGGCCCGGTCGATCAGATCTTGCGGGATACCGTGATCGCGGATCACCGCGAAGCCGTACTCCTCGAAACTCTTGCCCAGCTCCGCGGCGACTTCCTCGAGCGGGCGGGCGATGGAAACGGAAGCGATCTCGGTCATGGCAGAACTCAGTAAGGCAGGAACAGGCCGGCCAGCGCGGCGCTCATCAGATTGGCGAGGCTACCCGCGGCGAGCGCGCGCAGGCCCAGCCGGGCGATGACGGGGCGCTGGTTCGGCGCGAGCCCCCCCGTTACCGCCATCTGGATGGCGATGGAACTGAAATTGGCGAAGCCGCACAAGGCAAAGGTCACGATCGCACGGCTGCGGTCCGCCAGCAGTTCCGGGCCCAACTGGCCGAGCTCGATGAAGGCGACGAATTCGTTGAGCACCACCTTGGTGCCGAACAGCCCACCCGCGGTGATCGCCTGATCCCACGGAATCCCGAGCAGGAACATCACCGGCGCGAAGACATAGCCAAGCAGCATCTGGAACGAGAGTTCGGGATAGCCGAACCAGCCACCGATGCCGCCCAGTACCCCGTTGGCCAGCGCCACCAGCGCCACGAAGGCCAACACCATCGCACCCACGGCCACCGCCAATTTGACGCCGGTTTGCGCGCCCTGCGCCGCCGCCTCGATGACATTGGCGGGCTTGGTCCCCTCCTCGAAGGTTTCGGCTACCAGCACCTCGTGCGGCTTCTCGCCCTCGGTGATCGCAGCCGGGCCCTCGGCGCTGATGCGCGCTTCGGGGAGCTCGATCCGGCCCGCGGGCTCGCGCGGCGGCGCGGCATCGGCTTCGTCAGGCATGATGATCTTGGCCATCAGGATGCCGCCGGGTGCCGACATGAAGGCGGCGGCGAGTAGGAACGGCAGGTAACGCTCGCCCAGCAGCCCGGCATAGGCGGCCAGGATCGTGCCCGCGACTCCCGCCATGCCGACCGTCATCAGCGTGAACAGCCGCGCGGGCGTCAGCGCGGCGAGGTAGGGCCGCACCACCAGCGGGCTTTCCGATTGGCCGACGAAGATATTCGCCGCCGCGCCCAGCGCCTCGACCTGACTGATCCCCGTCACCCAGCCGATCGCCCCGCCGACCCAGCGCACCACCCGCTGCATGATGCCGAGATAATAGAGGATCGAGACCAGCGCGGCGAAGAACACGATCACCGGCAGCGCGCCCAGTGCAAAGGTATTGGCGAGCGGGTTTTCGGTGCCGAACAGGAATTCGGTGCCCTCGTTCGCATAGGATAGCAGCGCCGCCACGCCATCGGCCATGCCCTGGATCACGAATCGTCCGCCGCTGGTCCCGAGCACGAGAAACGCCATCAGCGCCTGCAACGCGAAGGCCGCGGCGATTACCCGCGGGCGGATGCGGCGCTTGCCGACCGATAGCAGGAAGGCGATCCCCAGGATGGCGAGAATGCCGAGCAGATTGGCGAGAATGGGCGGCATCGACGGCCTTTCGAAGACGGACGAGCCGCCGGGGGATAAGCGTATCCGTCTCTTGCCGTTTGCGTGACCGCCGTCAATTTGGTGGCCACTCTCGTCCCCATCAGCCAAGCGGGCAGTCTTATGACCTCCACCGAAGCCTCAACCGCCCCAGCGCCGCCGATCCCGCGCGCGCTGTTCGTCTATCTGCTGATCTATGGCGGGATGACCGTGGTGGCGGGCGTGCTCGCCTCCAAGCAGGTGCAGCTCTGGCCGACCGATCTGGCAGTGGAAGCCGGCATCTTCGCCTTCCTGATCCTGGTGGTGATCTCCAGCACGATCGCCCAGCTCTATGGCACAGCGACCGCCAACCGGCTGGTGTGGTGGGGCTTCCTGCCGCTCGCGCTGTCGACGGCGCTGCTGCTGTTCGTGCTCGAAGGCCTGCCCGCCTCGGCCGAAATGGTCTCGCAGCGGCCCGAGGTGCTAGCCGCGTTCGAGCTGATCCATAGCCAGACCTGGCGCATCTGGATGGCGGGCCCGGCGGCTTATATCGTCTCGCTGCTGCTCAACGTATGGATCTTCTCGCGGCTGCGCGGCAGCGGTGGAGGCGGGACCGCCTCGCTGATGATCCGCGGCGCAATCGCCTCGGCGCTCAGCCAGGCGATCGATTCGGTGATCTTCATCACGCTCGCGTTCTATGGCGAGTTCCCGATCACCGAATTGCTCATCGGGCAAGTGCTGGCCAAGGTGGTGCTGAGCATCGTGCTCGTGCCGGCGCTGATCACCGCAGGCGTGGCCCTGGCGCGAAGGCTGGACGCGCGAGCGTGACCACGCAAGCGTCCTCCCAGCCGGGGACGCTGATGAAGGCCGAGGCGCTCGAGGCGCCCGCGGCGGTGGCGCGGACGCTGGCGAACAATGCGGGGACGTTTGCCCGCATCGCCGAGCGCCTGCGCGCCGAGCCGCCAGCGGTGGTGGTGACCTGCGCGCGCGGCTCGTCGGACCATGCGGCCACCTACGCCAAATATCTGATCGAGACGCTGACCGGCACGCCGACCGCCTCGGCGGCACCCTCGGTCGCCTCGCTCTATCCGCCGGCGGGGCGCACCCCGGGCGCGCGGCTATGCCTGGCGATCTCGCAGTCGGGCCGCAGCCCGGACCTGCTCGCCACCGTCGAGCGTCAGCGCGAGGCTGGCGCGCATGTCGTCGCCCTCGTCAATGCCGAGGGCTCCCCGTTGGCGGCTCTGGCCGATGACGTGATCGCGCTGTCCGCCGGACCCGAACGCGCGGTGGCCGCGACCAAGTCCTGCCTCGCCTCGCTCGCTGCTATCGCTGCGCTTACGGCCGCCTGGAGTGGTTCGAAGGCTGTCGATCAAGCGCTTGATCGGCTGCCGAACGATCTGCTGAACGCCACGAAACAGGACTGGTCGGCAGCAATCGCGCCACTGCGCAACGCCCGCGGCCTGTTCGTGCTCGCGCGCGGTTATGGCCTGGGCATCGCGCAGGAAATGGCGCTCAAGCTCAAGGAGACCTGCAGCATCCACGCCGAAGCCTTCAGCGCCGCCGAGGTCCGCCACGGTCCGATGGCGATCGTCGGCAAGGGCTTCCCGGTGTTGGCCCTCGGCGGCAGCGATGCGGCAGCGGCCAGCGTGCGCGAGATCGCCGCCGAGTTTCGCGCGCGCGGCGCAACGGTGCTGCTGGCCGATCCCGATGCGGCTCTCGCCGATCTGCCCATGCCGGCAGGCCATCCGGTGGTCGAACCGCTGCTAGCGCTCCAGAGCTTCTACCTGTTCGCCGGAAGACTGGCCGTCGCGCGTGGGCGAAACCCGGATGCGCCGCCGCATCTGACCAAGGTCACGCGCACGCTCTGAGGCAGGAAATGGTGAGCCCTGCTGGGTTCGATGCCACGCCGATTTGACCGCCGACGATGCGTAGGCTATTCGAGTTGCAGACCTTTTCGTCTCGCACTGTGAGACATTGGTGAGAGACAAGGGATTGCAAGATGGCCAACCACGTTCGCTACATCCGCCGGCGGACGAACGGGATATACTACTACGAGCGGAGAGTGCCGCGCGCCGTTTCGGAACGGCCTGACGAGTGGCAAGCGCATTTCGGCGGGAAGGCCCTTTACCGCGTCTCCCTGCGAACGCGGAAGCAGGCCGATGCCCTAGCTTACGGTCATAGAGTGCATGACGACTTTGAGCGTCGCTTGCTCGAACTGCGCGGCGATGGATCTGCGGTCACCGCTGCTTACGACAATGCGACTCGGACGGTGACGCCCGCGTTGCTTGCCAAGATCGCCGCGGAGGCTCGCGAAAGGGTTGCACGGCCCTGGGCGCGACAGTTGGTTCGCGCGGAACTGGGCCCTCGTGACGAAGACGAATTGCAGCGCATGGTCGAAGGACGAGAGGAGGACGCCCAGCACATCCTCAGCGTCCTTCAGGACCGCCGTGGTAGCGGTGATCCCGTTATGCGGGACATTTCGGATCAGGTCGAATGGCTCATCAAGTCAGAGCGTCTTGATGCACCCCCAAACAGCACGATGAGGGCGATGATTTCGCGCGCGGTGCGGGAAGGCTTGCTTGAAGGTCAACGCGACATCGACGCGATGCTATCCGGCCGGTCATCTGCAATCCCCCCGGAAAGGCTGACAAGAAGCAGACGAGGTGCACCAAAAATCTCCGAGGTCATGAGCGCATACGTAGGCCAGCTTCGTGCCCAGCGGACTATCCGCGAAGCGGATGGAGCTGTAGCCTCATTCGTCGAGGCTGTCGGCGATCTGCCACTCGACGAGATCTCTCGCACCGAGGTGGTTCAGTTCTGCAACATCGAGGGAGCTCGAACGGTCGGGGGAAAGACCGATGGCAGCGTCATGAGGCCCATGTCCGCGAGCACACTGAAGAAGAAGCTGGGTCTAATCAGGGCCGCGATCAATCATGCCATCGAGACCGACAGGTATGAGGGAGCCAATCCAGCGGCCAGGATAGATGCCAGGCGCTTCACGAAGCCGGTGCCAAAGGCCCTAATGCCAGACAAGCGACCCTTTACCGTCCATGAGCTTCAGCTCCTCGTCCAGCATCCGTGGTTCACTGGGTGTGAAAGCGCCAGCAGGAGCCACCAGCCGGGCGAGCACCGACTTGATGGCATGCATTACTGGGTTCCGATCTTGGCTATGCACACCGGCTGCCGCGCCGGCGAACTGGGTGGTCTTCGCTTGAGCGAGGTGCGGTTAGACCATCAGCATCCGCATGTCGTCGTGCAAGACAACGCTTATCGCACGACCAAGGGGTCCTATCGTCGGAGCGTGCCCATCCTCGACGTGCTCTTGGATCTTGGCTTCGGGGACTTCGTCCAACGAATTGCCCTCGCAGGCCATGATCGGTTGTTCCCCGACTGGAAGGCACCGGCAGATCGGGTGGATGCTAGTTCCACTGCGTGGTCAAACGGTAGCCTCATTCGTGCCTTCAATCGCACGGTGGTCCCACAACAACTTGGCGCCATTCTCACCGAAGGCGCACGCCAAGAAGTGACCTTTCATGGGTTTCGGGGCACGTTCAAGACACTACTAGGACGCTCAGAATACAGCCTGCCGGAGAACTACAAGCACGAGGTAATCGGGCATGCCAAGAGCGCACTGGACAAACGCTATATCCAGGAAATCCCATTAGCCGACACGTATCCGGCTATGCGGAAATGCGCTTACGACCGGCTCCAGCTACCTCCCGCGCCATAGCTGACGAACGGTCCGATTGCAGGCAAATTCGGCTCGGATCCTGTCTCCCCGACCAGTTTTCAAAAGGCGCGGTTTTCTGCGGTTTCGAGAATCCCCACTGTAACAGGAACCGTGACACGTCGCTGACGGGTGGGGCCGCGACACGATGACCATGCCGCGGCAGAATGCTGGTTACCCGCCCTTGATCGACCAGCCGCGCTCATCGTCCCATTCGACGATGCCGATCGGACCTACTTCAAGCAGCGCCGGTAAGCCGCGCAGGGCTTCGTTCTTCAGACCCAATAAGCCGTCATGGATGCGGAACAGCCGCGCCTCGTCATGCGCGAGGGGCACCACTTCGCAGTAGACGTCGGCCGCCTTGTCGAAATTGGGCGCGACGAGGAAGTGATGATCACCCTTGACCTCTTCGATCCTGAAGAGACGCAGTTGCGGGACAGGGGCCATGTGGGCGAGCCAGCCGATGCCCTCGCAGAACGAGGCGAAGCCCACCGGCGCGTGCTCAAGCAGTGCTTCGAGACCCAGGTGCTGGTCGTCTGGCAAGGTCTCGTCGACACGCTCGAGGGTGAAGCCGTCATTCTCCTGGTTGAGCGCGATCTCATGCTCCACGAGCACCTCGCGCGCTCGCTGTTCTTCGGGTGCGACGATGTAGCCGGTGACCAGCCGGTTTGACCGAGTGATTTCGGCCTTGTGAAGTTCCATCCGCATTGATCTGCATCCTTGTGCTGTTGGTGAAGCACATGGTGTATGAGAGTGTTGCGATGCCTGCGGGTGGCTTCGGCTTGGCTTCGATGGCTTCGTGCTGGGGGAGACCAGGTGGCCCTGAGCTCACCGTGAGGACGTTGTATCGATCAACAACGGTGCTTTGCCTCCACCAGCCGTGGATGTCGCTTTTCCGCCATTTTTGCGACTTCTCGATGGCTGGGAGAAAAATCTGAGGCCGTTTTCATCAACAAAACACCTACAAAGACCAACATCATCGGGTCCGCTCGCAGCCATGGCGGACCAGCCGCGTGGACCCAGTTCGTGCCCTTCGTCAGGTCCATGATAATAACCATAAGCGGACCAGCCGCTTACGATCCCATTGCGGACGCTACATCGCCTTCGCTACTGTGCGTCATACGTGGACGCGATTGGTGCTAGGTAATTGAACGGGGGGCGAGATGATTGAAAAGGTCGGCCACATACGGAATCCGCTTTCCGTCATCGCTATATTTGCGGCCTTGGCCGAGGTCAGTGGCACTCTGATTCTGCCGCACCTCGAAGCTGATGTCCAACAGATTTATGTCTGGTTCTTGATGCTGTTTCCTGTGGTCTTGGTGGTGCTCTTCTTCGCCACGTTGAACTTCAATGCCGTGTCACTCTACGCGCCTTCAGACTACAAGAACGAGGGCATTTTCGAGAAGCTGTTCGTTCGCGCGCAACCCGGCGCTCGCATTCAGCAACTCGACGAAGAAGTCGAGACTGAGGCGATGGGAGAGTCTGGCGAGGATGCTGCAGAAGCGCCATCTGTATCGAAAGCAACATCGGAGACGACACAGGCAGAGGCGGCGCACTCTACGGCAGCCGTTGCCTCCGTGTCGGCAGCGCAACGATCTTCTCGGAAGGTTCTGGAGCGAGCCCTGCTGGCGGAAGAGCTCGCAATCGCCGAAATCAGTCGCTCAATGCCGGGGATGATTTTCGAACGCAACCTGGCGACCGCCAGCGACCGCCAGACAATATTCGACGCTGTGTCCATAGGCCCAGACCAAGCCGTTATCGTTGAGGTGAAGTTCACGCGTGTTGGCAAGTTCATTCGTCAGACGCTGGAAAGGCCATTTCAGCGCGTGCAATCCATTCATGGTAGCTTGCCAGAGGCAGTTCGAAAAAACCTGTTGTTTATCTTTGCTGTAGTCGTTGATGGCGAAGCCGTTGCGACCAGTGAGAGCATCCGTCAGCGAATTCATCGGCTGGCGCAGGACTATCCCTTTTTAACGCGAGTAGAGATTTTCCACATGGACCGGCTGCAGGCAGAGTTCCAGCAGAAGAATTAGCTCATTCATCACCAAGTGTCGTTCGAGCTTGTCCACCCAGTTGAGAATGTCCGCTTCCCACCCCGTTCATGACGTTCAGCTTGGCCACGACGAACGCCATGAGCAGACCGGCTGCTGAACGCCCCATAGCGGCCATCGCCAGTGGATGGCATGAAGGCTTTGCCCCCGCCTGATAGGCTCGATCCGGGTGGCAGGCCCAGGAACCTGATAGGACTTCGTCATCCACGCGGCGGCGGTGCTAAGGACTAGGGGCCACATGGCCGATCGCAATGCTATTCCATGTCCACGTTGGTTCTCGACCCCGACCATTACCATGTGTCGCTTCCGGCTGGACGACACGACCTGCTTGCATCGAATTAGCTTACCACCTGCGTGCAAGCTGAAAACAGCTTACCTTTTCATGCAAGGTCGGACGCGACGACCTCCGCGGAGCGCTCGGTCGGTTTGTCAGGGCGTAGCGACCTATACACGCTCGCACGCCCGATCCCGAGCTTCTTGGCTATCTCGCTGCCGCCCAGACCCTGATCGCGCAGAGAACGCACCGCAGCGGCGTCTACAGACGGCTTGCGGCCCTTATAGGCTCCAGCCGCCTTCGCTTTGGCTATGCCTTCCAGTTGCCGCTCGCGCCGGATCGCAGTCTCGAACTGGGCGAACACGCCCAGCATCTGAAGGAAGGCCACACCGGCGGGTGTCGATGTGTCGATAGCTTGCTCGGTCGCACGAAGATGGGCTCCCCGTTCCCGCAGCTGAGCGACGATGCGCTCAAGGTCGGCTACAGACCGAGCGAGGCGATCGATGCGGGTCACCATGAGCGTATCGCCTGCTCGGAGAAACGACAGGATGGTTTCGAGTTCGGCCCGGCCTGCGGTTGTGGTGCCGGAGTGACGCTCGCTTCTGATCGTGGTGCATCCAGCCGCGCGAAGAGCTTCCTCTTGAATGGCGCAATCCTGATCATGGCTGGAAACGCGTGCATATCCAATTGTGGCAGTCATGGTGGTCCCGTCTCAATAGGTTCTAGACCACCGACCAATGTATTTCCCAAATCTTGAAGTCAACCCTATTGAGACAGATTCTGTGCCTCTTGGTCGTGTCTCATTGGGGTATACTTGTTGAGACGACGACGCTCTCGCACCGATGGGCTAGTCCGTGGCCTCTTGGTGCTCCCGTAAATGCCACCGCTTTGTCTTTGCGTCTTGGCGAACGACGCCCTCAGCTTCCATCAGAGCGAGGATAGTTCGAGAAACATGGCCTTCGTGTCCAACGTGGCCGGAATAGATCCCTAGCGAACGGCCGATTTGGGCATTGGTAAGGCCCTCTGATCCGTCTTCAATTAGAAGAAGGTGCACAGCGCCGCGGAGTTTCCCCATAGCGTTCTGAGCGAGCATGTAGGCGTCGTTCATCATGCGATCTTGGCCAATCTCCGGTTAGGATGCTTGCGGTTGGAAGCGGTCAAATTCCTTCGGTAGGATTGCCAGGATTTCCGTGGCCTCCAGATCGAAGATGTTCCAAGTGACGTCCAGCTGCTTTCGGAGGTCCCGCAGTCTCCTTGGGCTCCCCCGTCCTTTGCCCCCTACGCCACGCTTCACAGTCCCGGTTTCGTCGTCATAGTAGAGCTGTCGTGCCGCGGCTTGAAAATTGGCGGTCAACATGTCCTGTTGCCCAAGCAACTGCTCCCTGACCTCCGATAAAATCTGGGGCTTTCCGCACAAAAGATGGTCGGTCTTGTCGCCGAAGCTGCCAAGAAGGATGACGGGCATCCTGACTAGGTGTCGCTGCGCCTTTTGATAGTCACCTGGATCACTCGGATACCACCGCCATAGCTCTCCGACCTTCCTCGTCCCTTCAGGGCCCCTAGGAAATAGCACATCTCGAAGCACGAAGGTCAGCCAAGCCCACATTCCCTCATTGGAAAGATGCTGGTCCCACTTTCCATCAAGAGAGTTGATAACGCGGTGCGCGAGCACCTTCGCGGTTTCCGCAGGATCATCGGTAATGGCCTTCGTTCCGGGCACCGGAATGGCAAACTGCTTATCTGTAGGACTGAAGGCGCCCTCCACTAGCTCGCCAAGGAAGACCCGCCTGAAAGCCGACAAACCCTTAGGAGTGAACTGAAATACGCAAGGGTAAGATGTCATGAACCAGCTCCCGCGTGCGTGCTCGCGAGCAGTTTTTCGTCGAGGCCATGTCGCGAACAGAACGTATCGATAAGGTGCTCTATAAAATCATCATGAGCTTGCGTGTCGTCCTGATCCTCTGGCGGCGTAAGTCCAGGCGCGATCAACTTGCTCCAATTGAGCCAGTCTTCTGCCCATGCCATGCCCTCCGGGACACCGCCTCCAAGAATGGCCTCAAACACCCTTCGCACGATCACCGGGAGGGCAGTCGCCACAAAGACGGGATCATTGCGCGCCCACATGCCAGCATTGGCTATGCGCTTGTCGACCTTGACCAAGGGATAGTCAGAATCCCGGATTTCAAGCTTCCAAATCTGCGGAGCGGTGTCTGCGGGTAGAAAGTCGATGATACCTTTGCTGTTTGTCTGGTCTTTTGGATCGGGGGCAATCAGCGACCATCCATCCGTGCTGCCAAGAAGAAGACCCTTAGCCTTTGAACCGCTGTCGGCAACTCGCAGCTGGCATGTAGGAGCCACAAAGTTCCTGGCGCTAAGCTCCCGGCTCGTGCGCAACTTCCCCACCGTTCCAAAATCGAGGATCTCGACCCGCTTGTTGTCGATCAGCTTCAGCGACACTCTCGCGTCTTTCGGAAAGCTCTCAAACACGTTTGGAGCGCTTGGAATGAGCGTCACGATCGGATGATCGCCGACCTCGGTCAGCGTGACGTTCACCACTGATTTGGGCAGCTGCTTCCTGCCTGTTAGCCTAATTCGACGACGCATTGCTTACGGCCCTTATGCGTGTGTCCACCTCTCTACGGGTATCGAAACCACAAACTTCTATCGAACTTCCAGCGTCAAAGTCCGAGACAATTAGCTTGTTTTCGGAAAATGTAGGCGTGCAGTTCTTTGCGACTGTTTTGAGGTCGGTGGGCGCAAAGTCAAACGGACTCCACGAGGGATTATTCGAGCCGTCCGCATACGCGATGCGCACCGCGATCGTTGCTGGGAATTTCTTGTAGTCTGGATTCCCAGTCAGTCGGAATCCGTCGTCAAGTGTCTCCACCATTACTATCGGCGGGTTGGGCGGCGGCGGCGGCGGTGGGGGCGGCGGCGGAATATTGGGCTTGTCTATCTTCCCAGGCGCCTTTTTGCCGGGGCTTTCGGGATCGGGGATCCCAAAGAAGCTCTCAAACACGGAAGAATCCGGCTCTTCACTCTCTTCCGACAGAAACTCGCGGAGTGTATCCGGCAGCGACTTGACTAGACGCCGAGCTGCCATGCCGCTGAAGCCATTCTCCTCAAGCTTCGCGCGAACCTCCTTTGAATCGAGAAGATCAAGGTGAGCCTTCCCCTCGCAGAAATTAAGATATTGAGCGAGCAGCTCATCATCCACCATCATGACCAGGTCAATGTCACTCGGCCTTCGACTCTTTACGTTGGGAAGGCTCATTCCCTCGCGCGACAACCTGTCTATCGGGAGCTTGCCGTAAGGTGTCGGCGCGGCGGCCACCCTCAACTTGACCGGAGTGACTTTGCCATGTCGCTCCAGCGGAAACTGTAAGTCGAAGACGACCGTTTGTCCTTGGACGAGCTTTTTTCTCAGAGCGTCGGCTTGGGGGGTATCGCGATGATCCCCTAGCTTCGCATTGGGCGCTGGCAATTCTATTGCGGATCCAGCCTTGCCCAATCCGGCCTCGATCAACGACAGATAGCGATCGAGCCCTTCGCTAATCGCTTCCGACTTAATGCGTTTGGCAACGCATGGGGCGACTAGCTTGAAGCTTGCCTTGTCGAGACGATCCACCCCGACTTCTACAATCAAGCTACCGTTGAGAATGGCGGGGGAAAAATGGTCTACCGCAGCCGCCAGAATCCCTTCTTCATCGAGCTCTTTATGCGGATACGGGATGATAAGTGAAAGGCCGCTCCGGCTAGGGTCTGTGGTGTATGGAGCGAGCTGGAATGCTTCGACGAGCTGACTGTGAAACGCCTCGCTGTCGTGCAACTGGTAGGTAGATCCAGTCTCGCTGGCCGCGAGGTAGGCGTGGGTTGACTTGAAATCAGAACCATATTGGTCCGCTTTCAGAACGCACATCCCACAGCCGGCCAGCTTCTGGTCGTCATGTCGACGAGTGAGGCCGATCACCGAATGCATTTGCGATGCGATCAGGAACGTTACTCGCCCTATTCCCCTACCGCCTCGGCCCGTCCCGGTCTTGTTTGAGAGGCCGAAATTTAGCCAGTAGCCCCAAAAATCACCCTTACGCTCGCTCAGGTCCCCAAGAAGGCCCTTTGTGTTCGAGTCTTCGACAACGATCCAAGAGATACGATCTGATTCCCACAACTCCGGGACGGAAAGGCCGGCTTCCTTTCGATGCTTGATCGCCTGGCTTAGGAACCTCGAACGCTTCGCCAGCCGTTCGTTGTGAAAGGTGAAACGGACGAAGACCGGCTTGTCCTCGTCGTCTCGCGCGTCGAGGCTGTTCTGGATGGCCTCACGAACGAATGTCTCGGAATAGGGATAGTCATCCCGGTCAAACATCTCACTGTCGAGACCTTGGTTGATCGGAGTGCCGCCAACCGAGGGCCAAATCCAAGACCAATTACCATCCGCCATAAAACCCCCCGTCCGCTCAGCCGCACACGAAATTCACAGCCGGAAATTGCCCGACGACCCGTCACCATCTTTAGAAAAGCGGGCTTTTGCGCTGGCAATCCCACCTTGGAGGGCGGCGAAAATCCTTCGAATATCTGACTCTGAGAACTCGTATGCAGAGGTATTCGAAAGATTGCCGATTAGCTGAATGTCCTTGAGGGTCTTGTTGACCCTAGCTTCCGCCAGCTGCACAAACTTCTGACGCTTGTCGCGCATACCGCTCTCACTTTTCAGACAAGAGGGATATATGACTGCGGATAGGCCTTGTCCAGAGATATGAGGCAATGGTGACCAACATTTTGCAAATGTTGATCACTATTAGGCAGTTGATTCGCTTCAAGGTTGCAACAAGACACTGATAATCCGTGCAATTTCGAGGGCCAGAAGCGGCGGGACCGCATTGCCAACTTGGACATACTGTTCGGTCCGATTCCCCTCGAAAAAATAGTTATCCGGGAAGGTTTGCAATCGGGCGGCCTCGCGGACGGTCAGGCTTCTGCACTGAAGCGGGTCAGGATGAATGAAGTAGTGGCCATCCTTGGAGATATGACTCGTGACCGTAGTTGCGGGAGCGTTCCATCGCTGCACTCGAAAGCGATCGGCAAACTTGCCTGAGGCCCAGTTCTCATGGGCGGGCGCCAGCGCGCGCGGGTAGTCTCCTGCCTTCGGAGAGCGATTGAATTGCTCCGCAAAGGTTGCGGCAAAAGCGTATCTCGACAAATCACTTTCCATGTGCCCCCGAGTTTCGTTGTTAGGGAGCACTTCGAGCCTAGGGTCGCACAACCAAGCCCCGAGACGGTTGTCAGCGATCGGAGTTGGCAGAGTGCTCGACCTTGGAGGCACCAGCCGAGCATCCTTTAGCTCGCTCGCCCGATGCCGAAGTGACACGGACAGGCTTCTGAGCCAAGTGCCGTCCTGTTCGCAAGCTCGCGCGGCGGCCAAGAAACCCTGGACAACAGCATCACGCCAAGCCTGAGGGCCGTCCTCACTCTTGCTGAGACCGCTACGAAGCACCGGCATACCTGACAGCACGGAGGACACCGTTGCTTTCACAACGGAGGGCTCCAGCGCGTGCCCGCAAAGCGCGCCGCCGTCTGAGAGGTCGATGGAATCCGACCGAACGCCCAAGAGGATGACACGATGCCGATTCTGGGGGATTCCGTAGTCCTCACAGCGAATTATGTGCCCGCCCAAGGGACCCTTACCCCCGCTAACCAGCGGCACGAGCGTGTAACTGTCAGGGCCACCCCCAGCCGATCGGAGGTCGGCAAGAATACGATCGATAATTGGCGCCCCGTCGATCCGCGAGGAGAGCATGCCTTTGACGTTTTCCATCACAAAGGCGACCGGCCTCAATCGGTCGATAATCCGAATGTATTCGCGGTAGAGAAAGTGCCTCGGGTCATCCGACGCCACGTAGTCTTTTATCCCGCGGTTTCTGGCACGGCCGACGAGTGAATACGCTTGGCAGGGAGGGCCGCCGATCAGTATCGCGGCGCCTTCTGCCGCTTGGCGAATCTGATCCAAGACGGGATCGATTGCATCCTGCGCCTCGGGGGTTCCGAGTTCGAGCATCATCGTTTCGCTGGTCGCCAGCTTCCATTCGTTTGGATGAAGCTCCTTCAGCCGCGCGAGGCTGATCCTGCCAGCGATGTAATCATAGTAGGCATCGGGCAAGGATCCGAATTGCCGCGTGAAGCTTCGAAGCCTCAGTGTGGCGAAGGCGGAGCGCTCCTTCTCAACCGACAATGAAATGTCGAAGATCCGCTCGCCATCCTTGTCCCGAAGGGCGGAAAAGCCTTCGGCGAGCCCGCCCGGACCCGCGAAGAGATCGACAACCCTAAAACTTCTCGCCATTCGGATATTCTGCCCCGCTCTATGCAACCGGCAATACCAGGTTGCGCTCGAGTCACCAGGACAAACCTCATGGTAGACGTTGTTGATGCGCCCACGCGATCTCGAATGATGTCAGGGATTCGAAATCGGAACACGCGCCCTGAGCTTGCCCTACGGCGAACTCTCCACCGCTTGGGAGTGCGCTACCGCCTCCATGTGAGGTCCCTTCCTGGAAAGCCGGACATGGTTTTTCCCAAGTCGAACGCAGTGCTTTTCGTTCATGGGTGCTTCTGGCATCAGCACCCCGGATGTCGTTATTCGACGACGCCAGACACTAGGCGAGAGTTCTGGCAGGAGAAATTCAGACAGAATAGTGACCGCGACCGACGGGTGACTCGTGAGTTACGTGAGCGCGGATGGCGAGTTGCGACCGTCTGGGAATGCGCCATTAGAAAGGGGGGCGAGGAGGTCGCAGCCAAGGAGGTCTTTGGTTGGCTCAACAGCGCAGAGCCATCCTTGGAGATCCCAATTCGCCGCGGCGATCTCGGACCATCTCCATCATAGCGCTCAGGACACCCTCCATCCGTTTGTCTCGGCTAACGTGAGCGCTCGCGCAACTTTGGACGAGTGATGTCAATCCACAGGTCGCGCGCCGCTGCTGTCATCGGTTGCGACATCACCAGTCGACGGTCATCGAGGCGTGGGTCGAACTTGCGCGCGAACTTGAAGAGGTAATTTCCGTAAGCGACACGAAGCAACTCGAACCATCTGCTGCTGGTCGCGCGGGCCGTTTGCTGTCGGCCGCCCACGTTGTGACCAGCCGCACGAAGCAGCGCGCCCTCCAACGCCACGGCCTCGCTTCGGTCGTAAGCACACACCGCACCGTGCATGTGAACAATGACTGGTAGGCCCGTATCCTTGCTGAAGCTCTCGATCACGAAGAAGAACTCGCGCTTGCCTACAGCTTTGGTGAGCTCCTTCCTGACTCGCTCGGCGAGCTTCTCCCGCAGGGCCCCGCTTGCAGCCAGTCGCGTCTCAAGCTCGGGGTGAAGGTGGACGTTGAAGGTCAGCAGATCCCATTGGTGTCCCAACAAGGTGGCGATCATCACCTTCATCCATTGCGATAGGTCTTCCCATTGGGGCATGGGCCTCCCGTTCTCCTGGTTCCCTATAGGGAAAGGAGTCAGCTGCCATGGGAGCTCCTGTTTCCCATAGAATACTGATAGCGGCTCTACGGGCTCGTTCACGACCTGGTGCATGTGCTCCGCGACTAAGACCGAACGCCGCAGGACTCCGAAGATTTTCCGGTCGCGCGCGAGCCGCTTGTTCTCGCGACCGGCTCGTGCTCGTGCGCTGGTATTTCGACGGGTGTGTTGCGGCATGGGTTTGCGAGACAATGTTGTGTGACAAACGGCCTCGGTCGCCAATCAACCTATTGAAATTCAAAGATTGGTGAGCCCTGCTGGGTTCGAACCAGCGACCTACTGATTAAAAGTCAGTTGCTCTACCGACTGAGCTAAGGGCCCAAACGCTTGGCTTGGCAAGGCGGTCACCTAGGCAGGGGCCGGGGGCGGGTCAAGCGCGCGGAAAGCTGGCGCAGCGTCAGGCGGCTGGCCGGATCGCGCCAGCCCGGGGCGATGGCGGCGGCGGGGCCGAGCACGAAGGCGCGCTCGCGATAGCGGGGATGCGGGATGGCGAGCGTATCGTCGAGCCAGGTGCCGCCGCTCCACAGCACGATATCGAGATCGAGCGGGCGCGCGCGCCAGCGTTGCCCGCGCCGCCGCCTTCCAAAGCTGTGCTCGATGCGCTGGAGCACAATCAGCAACGCCGATGGCTCGATATCACCCGAGACCACTGCCGCGCCATTGGCGTAGCGGCGGTGCGCGGGACCGAGTGGCATGGTGACCATGGTGGGCGATGCCGCCGCGACCGCCAGCCCCTCGGCCTCCAGCGCCGCCAGCGCCGCCAGCGCCGCGTGCAGCACCTGCCGAGGTCCGCCGACGCCGGGCACGCGCATATTCGAGCCCAGCGCGACGAGATAATGATGGGTCAGATATCCTCGCAGAGCCGGCCGTAGAGCTGCGGGCGGCGGTCGCGGAAGAAGCCCATGCCCGCGCGATGGCGGGCCGCACGGTCGAGATCGAGCGTCGCCAGCAGCACCCCGCTGTCCTCCGCGCCGAAGTCGGCGACCAAGTCCCCCCACTCGTCACTGATGAAGCTGTGTCCGTAGAACCGCTGTGCCCGGTCCTCCGGCCCTTCGTGCCCGATGCGGTTGGCGGCCGCCACGGGCATACAGTTCGACACCGCATGGCCCACCATCGCGCGCCGCCACATCCGGCTGGTGTCGAGTTCGGCGTCATAGGGTTCGGAGCCGATCGCGGTGGGATAGAGCAGCAGTTCCGCCCCCATCAGCGCCATCGCCCGCGCGCATTCGGGATACCACTGGTCCCAGCAGATGCCGACGCCGATGCGCGCACCGAACACATTCCACACCTTGAACCCATCGTTCCCGGGGCGGAAATAGTATTTTTCCTCATAGCCCGGCCCGTCGGGGATGTGGCTCTTGCGATAGGTGCCCATGATGCCGCCGTCGGGGCCGATCATCGCCAGCGTGTTGTAATAGTGATGCCCGTCGCGCTCGAAGAAGCTGGTCGGGATGGCGACGCCATGCGCTTTCGCCAGCTTCCGCATCGCGATCACGCTGGGATGCTCCGCGGTCGGCCGGGCGAGCGCGAACAGTGCCTCGTCCTCCTCGCGGCAGAAATATTCGCCGCTGAACAGCTCGGGTGGCAGGATCAGCTGCGCGCCCCGGCCCGCGGCCTCCTCGATCAGCGCGGCCACGGCGGCGATGTTGTTCGCCTCGTCCGCGCGGGCGAGGGCGAGCTGGAGCACGGCGACTTTGAGTTGGCGCATGGCCGCGGATTATTTGGCCCGCAGCGCGAAGTCCACCTGGATATAGACGTCCGAGCGCGCGGTGCCGACCATCATGCCGGGCATGGCGACGGGCGGAGGTGGCGGTGCGCCCGGGGCGGCGATGGCCTGGTTGCGGACGCTGGCATCGGCAGCACTCTGCTCGATCGTCTCCGCGCCGCGCAGATACGTCTGGCCCTGCGTCCCGCCCGCGTCGCGGATGTAGAGCACGCGGGCGACCTCCATGCCCGCTGCCGCGGCATAGGCCTCGGCCCGCGCCCGCGCCGCTTTGTAGGCGTCGGCATAGGCGAGATTGGCGGTGGCTTCGGGGTCGGTCATGGAGAGATTCGGCCCGCTGACGATGTTCGCCCCCGCCTCGGTCACCGCGGCCACTGCCTCGCCCGCCTTGTCCGGCTCACGCAGCGTCACCTCGACCACATTGGCGGCCTGGAATTGCCCGCGCCGATTGCCGTATTCGATCCGCTGGACGCTGACGGTGCGGGTCTGGATGTCGCGCTCCGCCACGCCGAGCGTGCGCAGCGCGCCGACGATCTCGGCGATCTTCTCGCCATTCGCGGCGCTGGCCTGCCGGGCGCTCGGGCCCCAGGTCTCGATCCCGGCCTGAAACTGGGCGCGGTCGGGCCGCGATTCGGCCTGCCCGCTGGCGCTGACCGAAAGCAAAGTCTCGCTGCGATCGACCCCGCGCGGATCGGTGGGCTTGTCGCCGCACGCCGCGAGCGTCAACGGGGCGAGCAGCAGGAACAGGCGCTGCGATGCGACCATGGCAAATCTCCCCGGCCCGCGCCTAACATCGGGCCGAGCTTGCCTTATTTTCGCCACGATCTGAACCCCTGCTTAATGTTACATTGTAACATTAAGCCCAACCGGCATTTTACCGCTTGCGGAACAGCAGCGTCATCCGGTCGCTTTCGCCCAGCCCCTTCAAATCCTCGCGCTTGGTCCGCAGCGTCGGCGGCATTTCCCACACCCCCTCGCCATGATTGGCGGTGTCGCGCGGATTGGCATTGGCCTCGCTGGTGCCGACCAGTTCGAAGCCCATCGCCTCGACCAGGCCGATCACATCCTTCTGCCGCATATAGCCCTTGGTGCCATCGGCGTAGCTGAAGGGCGCATCGGCCTTCGCGCGATGCTGCTCGATTCCCAGCATGCCGCCGTCCTTGAGCAGATCGCGCATCGCCCGCAATTCGGTGTCCGCGATCCCGCGCTGATAGAGGTTGTGCATCATGCGCGGCACGATGATGCGGTCGAACGTGCCCTTCTGTTCGGCGGGGATGCCGTCGAGCGTGAAGCCGGCGAACCGCGCCGCCGGCAGCCCGGTAAAGCCCGCCACATCGGCCGGGAATTTGGCCGCTGCGGCGCGCAGCCGTTCCTGCGCCGCCGGTTCGGGGGCGATGCTGGTGGAGAAGAACAGCCCCACGAGCTGGCCTTCGCCGCCGAGATAATGGCCGAGGAGGCGAGAGAACCACTGCCCGCCCGGAGCGTATTCACCGACCTTCATGTCCGGGGCGATTTGCCAGAAGGCAAGCGTGTCCGCCGGGCGCCGGAAGGCGTCGCGGGCCCGGTCCTCGGCACGCGAGGGATGGTTGATCGCGCCCGATAGCGCCTCGCCGTGCTGGCGCAGGAACGTGGCGGTGCTGGGCGCGGCGGCCCCGGCGGCCGGCGCGGTGGCAGCTTGTTCGGCGCTGGCGGGACCGACGAGGACGACGGCACAGCCGATGGCGGCGGCGAGGATACGCATGATTCTCTCCCTATGCGATGTGCGCGCACTCTATCGTGGCGCAAGGCGATGACAAGCGCGCGCGGCCTTCCTATGTCGGCCTGCGAAACGGAGACTGACGCATGACCGAACTGCAAACCGCGATCCTGGCCGGAGGCTGCTTCTGGTGCACCGAGGCGGTGATGAAAGACGTGGTCGGCGTCCACACCGTCGAGAGCGGCTATATCGGCGGCGTGAAGCCCGATCCCACCTACAAGGAGGTGTGCAGCGGCACGACCGGCCATGCCGAGGCGGTGCGCGTGGGATTCGACGCGGGCGAAATCTCCTACGCCGATTTGCTCGACGTGTTCCTGGGCACGCACGACCCCACCCAGCTCAACCGCCAGGGGGGCGACGTCGGCACGCAATACCGCAGCGCGATCTTCCTGGTCGACGAGAACCAGCGCGCCGAGGCCGAGGCGGCGGTCGCCCGCTGGAACGCCGATCATCCCGGACAGCAGGCGGTCACGACGATCGAAGGCCCGGCACAGTGGTATCCAGCCGAGGAGTACCACCAGGAGTATTGGGAAGGCGAAGGCCAGCGCAACCCCTACTGCCAGGCCACCATTCCTCCCAAGCTGCTGAAGCTGCGCAAGAGCTTTCAGGCGCGGGTGAAGGCGGGGTAGGCTTTGTTGCGTACTCCGCTGGTCAGACTATATCCGGATCGAATTTAGACCGGGGCATTCCGGATGGGCCGTCCCGATCGCATCCGTCAAAAGGCCTGACCGAATTGGCGAACCCCGCGCTGTGCGAAGCCAAACGCCGCGCTCCGCACCGGAATATATCCGCCGCGGAGGTGTGACCCAACCGGGAAGCACCCAACGCCAAACATCTTCAGGAACCCGGGGCGATTGGACATGGATGACGCCATGAAACTTCCGTCACCCTCTCCCACGGTTTCTCCGCGATCTAAACAGCCTCTCTGGCCCGCGCCGCGAACTCGTCGCGCAGCTCGCGCTTGTAGAGCTTGCCGTTCGCCTCGCGCGGCAGTTCGGCGCGGAACTCGAAGTGTTTGGGCATTTTTATCCGGCTGAGTTGCGGGGCGAGGAAGTCGCGCAGCTCCTGCTCCAGTGCCTCGCCCGCTTTGCCCATGTCCAGCGGCTGGATCACCGCCACCACCCGTTCGCCCAGATCCGCGTCGGGCGCGCCGATTACCGCGGCGTCCATCACCCTGGGGTGCGTGACCAGCAGGTTCTCGATCTCCTGCGGGTAGATATTGACCCCACCCGAAATGATCATGTGGCTCTTGCGGTCGGTCAGGGTGAGGTAGCCCTCGGCGTCGACGTGGCCGATGTCGCCCAGCGTCATCCAGCCAGCGGCGTGCGTGGCCTCGGCGGTCTTTTCCGGATCGTTGTGGTAGGTCGGCATGATCGCGTTTTCGAAGTAGATCAGCCCGTCCTCGCCCGCGGAAACCTCCGCACCGTCGGGCCCGCAGATGTGCAGCTTGCCGTAGATCGCCTTGCCCACGCTGCCGGGGTGGGCGAGCCAGTCCTCGGACTTGATCAGCGTCATGCCGATGCCCTCGGACCCGGCGTAATATTCGATGATGACCGGACCCCACCACTCGATCATCGCGCGCTTGACCGGCACCGGACAGGGCGCGGCGGCATGGATGGCGCGTTGGAGGCTGGACAGGTCGTAGCGCGCGCGTTCCGCCTCGGGCAGTTTCAGCATCCGCACGAAATGGGTCGGCACCCACTGGCTGTCGGTGACGCGGTAGCGTTCGATGGCGGTGAGCGCGGCTTCGGGCTCGAAATGCTCCATCACCACGATGGTCCCGCCGAGCCGATGGACGGTGGTGCACCAGCCCAGCGGCGCGGCGTGATACAGCGGCGCGGGGGACAGATAGACCATGCTGCCATCGACCGGCATCCCCGCACCCATCACCGCGAGCCCGACCAGCGGGGTCGGGGCCAGCACATCGTCGGTCTCGGGCGGGCGCGGCTTGACGCCCTTGGGCCGACCGGTGGTGCCCGAGGAGTAGAGCATATATTGCCCAGGCAGTGGATCGGGCAGCGGACCGGCATCCTGCGCCGCCAGCGCCGCCTCCAGATCGTCCGTCCCGCCGGAGCCGAGCATCAGCACTTCGCACTCCGGGCACTCGGCGCGCAGCCGCTCGGCCACTTCGGCGTATCTGGCCGAGGTGACGAGCAGCTTCGCCCCCGCGTCCTGGAGGATGTAGACGATCTCCGGCGCGGTCAGCCGGGTGGGCACCGGCACCATCATCGCGCCCGAGCGCTGCGTGCCCCACACGAGCTGGAGGTAGAGCGCATTGTTCTCCATCAGCAGCGCGAAGTGCTCACCCGGGCCCACCCCATGCGCCCGCAGCAGCCGGGCGAAGCGGTTTGCGGTGGCGTCCAGCTCGGCATAGCTCACCGTCTCGCCGCTTCCGGCCATCACGATGGCGGGATGATCCGGGCGCGTGGCGGCGTGGGTGATCGGGTGCATGGTTGTCCTCTCCCGCGACGATTTTTCGCCGACTGGTTGCGGAGAGAAACCTACCGCGCGGATGCCCACTCGCAAGCAAAAAGGCGGCAGGTTGCCCCGCCGCCTCTTGCTATCCCGTCCGGGGAGAACTGCTTGCTTGGAGCCGCCCTACTTCGAACCACCCAGCGCCGCGGCGAAGGCGCGCTGCGCGCCGGTCTCGCTCATATAGGGGGTGGGATCGACCGCCAGACCGGCTACGCGCACTTCATAGTGCAGGTGCGGGCCGGTCGATCGTCCGGTCGAACCGACATAACCGATGAGATCGCCCTTGCGGACGCGCTGCCCGGCCGAAACCGCCATGCGCGACAGATGGCCGAAGCGGGTTTCAAGCTCGGCACCGTGGGCGATCGAGATGAAATTGCCGTAGCTGGAGAACCATTCGGCCTTGCTCACCATGCCATCGGCGGTGGCGTAGATCGGGGTGCCGGTGGGGGCCGCCATGTCGACGCCCTTATGGCCGCGCAGCCCGCCGAGAACGGGATGCGTCCGCATCCCGAAGTTGGAGGACATCCGGTAATTGTCGAGCGGGGTGCGCGAGGGTACCGCGACGCTCGTGGCGATGGTCGTGCTCTGACCGGCGCGGTCCCAGCTGGCGAAGAGCTGTTGGAACTGGCGATCGGTGCTCTCGCTCGAAACCCCGGCACCGGCTGCGGGCGCGGCGACCGGAGCGACATAGCCCACCGCTTCGGCCTGCGCCGGGGCAGCGGCCACGGTCAGGAAGCCAACGATCGCGGCAAGCGCGGCAGCTCTGGCCTGTTGGTAGAAAGTCTTCATGTTTTCGACCCGTCTGTCCCAGCGGCTTTGCGCCGCGACCCATTTTCTGATCGGCTGAACCGCCCCCGCGGTGTTGGTGCCGACCGGTGTTATCGGCTTGGCTGGAACCTCCTGCCGTCCGATGAGTTGGGTGCTACGGGTGAAAACGTTAACGAGGCAACACCTCGCTCGTGGTCGCACGACAGACCGGCAGCTTGGTGCGCCGAGTCGTTGAAACTCGCTTTTAACCCTCCCCAAAAATGCCTTTTGCCGGATTTCCGCCACATTTCAGCGGGGGCTTGGTCGCGTCCACCACTCACTTCGTCGGCGGGCTTTACGCCGGGCCCGGTCGATCGCCGCCCGCCGTCAACGATTCGTTCCGTCAATCGCCATCGCCGCCGCCAGCACTTCGTCGGCGTGACCCGCCACCTTGACCTTGTCCCACACCCGCTCGATGCGGCCGTCGGGGCCGAGAAGATAGGTGGTGCGGACCATGCCCAGGAAGCGCTTCCCGTAGAGCTGCTTTTCGGTCCAGATGCCGAGCGCGTCCGACAGCCCGCCGTTCGCTGCATCGGTGGCCAAGTCGACCGTCAACGCGTGCTTCGCGGCGAACTTGCGGTGGCGATCGGGGCTGTCCTTGCTGATCCCCAGCAGCGCCACGCCCGCCGCATCGAACTGCGGCTTCAGCGCGGAGAACGCCACCGCCTCGGTGGTGCAGCCGGGCGTCAGATCCTTGGGATAGAAGAACAGCACCGCGCGGCGCCCGCTGAAATCGCCCGGCCGCACGCTGCCCCCGTCGGGGGTTTCCAGCGCGATATCGGGCATCGTGTCGCCGGGCTTGGGTCTATCGGTCATCGGCAGTCTCCAGGGGCTCGCCGAAAACGCGGGCCCATTCCTGCGCCACCTCTTGCCGCGCCTCGGCCAGCGCGCGCAAGAGCCCTCCCATGTCCGGCATACCCGCCTGATTCGCCAGCACTGCCGCGGCAGCGCTCTCGGGGACGGCGAGATCAGGCGCGAGCAGCCGGGCGCCCACCAGCACGCGCGTCATCAACCGGTGATGCTCGATCAGCGCCGGCGCCAGCAGCCTGGAATCCGCGAGGGCAGCCAGCGCCTGCTCGAGATCGGGCGCGAACCCGGTCCGTTCACGGAGCTGGAGATAGTGAGCCAGGAACTCCAGATCGACCAGCCCGCCCCGCACCAGCTTGGCGTCGAGCGGCCCGCGCGGCGGTTTGTGCGCCGCCATCTCGCGGCGCATCTTCAGCACTTCGGCGCGGAGGCTCCCGGGATCGCGCGGGCGGTCGAGCACTTCGCGGATGATGGCCTCGAGCTGCGCGCGCGCTGCCGGAGAGCCGGTCAGAACCCGCGCCCGGGTCAGCGCCATGTGTTCCCAGGTCCAGGCTTCTTCCAGCTGGTACCGCGCGAATCCCGACAGCCCGACGGCAAGCGGTCCCTTCTCGCCTTGGGGTCGGAGCCGGGTATCGACCTCGTAAAGCGCGCCCTGGGCGGTCGGAACGCTGAGCGCGGCACCGAGCCGCTGCGCCAGCCGGTTGAAATAGAGCGTGCGCCCCAGCGGACGGTCGCCGTCCGAGTCCTCCGCCCCTTCGGTGAAGAGATAGATCACATCGAGATCTGAGGCGTGGGTGAGCGCGCCGCCGCCCAGCCGCCCGAGGCCGAGCACCAGCAGCTCGCTGCCGTTCACGCCGCCATGGGCGCGCGCGAACTCGTCCTCCACGCTTTCCTGCGCGACCGCGATTGCGGCTTCGGCCAGCCGGGACAAAGCCGCCGCGATGGCCAGCGGATCGTGCTCGGCCTCGATGAGCTGCATACCGAGAGCAAAGCGCTTTTCGCCCACCACCACGCGAATGCGGTCGAGCGCGTCCTCGTAACTCGCATCGCTCTCGCCACGCCGCATCTCGGCTGCGAGTTCCTCGACGGTGCCGGGGAGCGCAAAGGCGCTGCGGTCGATCAGCGCGTCGAGCCGTTCGGGCCGCCGTGCCAGCGCGTCGGCGAGCGGCGGCGCGAGCGTCAGGCAATCGAGCAGCAGGTCGAGCAAGCCGGGGCGCGCTTCGAGCAGGCGAAAGACGTTGATGGCGCTCGACATCCGTTCGAGCATGGTTTCCCATCGCGCGAGCACCGTTTCGGGCGCGCTCGCCGCTGCGAAGGCGGCCAGCAGACGGGGCTTGACCGCCTCGAACGCGCCGATCGCCGCCTCGCTGCGGAGCGCGCGGTAGCGCCCATCGGTCCAGCCCGCGGCGCGGGTGGCGATGGCAGTCGGCACCCCGGTATCCTCAGTTTGGGCGGCGCTGCCGCCGCCAAGCATCGTGTCGTAACGCGCTGCGACCCGCTGGCAGTGCGGCGCGAGGTCCGCGAGCAGGCCCGCGCCGTTCTTCAAACCGTCGAGTTGGGCAATGGCGTCCAGCGCATCGCCTTCGGGCAGCGTGTGCGTCTGTTGGTCGGCGATCATCTGGACGCGATGTTCAACCGTACGCAGCCGGTCGTATGCCGCGCCCAGTACCGCCGCGTCATCCGCGCCGATCGCACCGGTCGCAGCCAGCATATCGAGCGCCGGACGGGTGCCACGCAGACGCAGCGAGGGTTCGCGGCCGCCGTGGATCAGCTGGTGCGTCTGGGCGAAGAACTCGATCTCGCGGATGCCGCCGCGGCCCTGCTTGAGGTTGAAGCCGGGACCGGGTTCCAGCGGCCCCGCATAGCGATCGCGGATGCGCAGCGAGAGTCGGCGCACTTCCTCCAGCGCACCGAAATCGAGGCTGCGCCGCCATACGAACGGCCGGATCGATTCGAGGAATGCCTCCCCCGCTGCGATGTCGCCCGCGCAGGCGCGGGCCCGGATGAACGCGGCGCGCTCCCACGCCAGTGCCGAGCTTTCGTAATGCGTGGTCGCGGCATCGACCGAGATCGCCAGCGGGCTGACCTCGGAGGCGGGGCGCAGCCGCAGATCGACGCGGAAGACGTAGCCTTCGGCGGTTACCTCGCTCAGCAGCCGCACGATCTCGCGGGCGTAGCGCTGCGCCGCCTCGGCGGGTTCGTCGCGCTCGCGCCGCGGCAGCGTCGCCGGATCATAGAGCAGGATCGGGTCGATGTCGGAGCTGTAGTTGAGCTCGCCCGCGCCGTGCTTGCCCAAGGCCAGCGCGACGAAGCCCGCCGGATCGGCATCGGGCACGCGCTGGCGAATGGCGGCCGCGATCGCCCGGCCCATCGCCCGATCGGCGAAGGCGCTCAACTCGGCCATCACACGGTCGAGCGGGAAAGCTCCCGCCAAGTCGCCGACCGCCAGCACCAATGCCAGCTCGCGCCGCTCGCGCCGCAGCGCCACGCCAGTATCCTCGATGTCCTCACCCGCGGCGCGCGCCGCCGCCAACGCATCCTCGTTCCGGCCCTCGTGCAGCAGCGCAGCCAGCGCCGTCTCGCGCTCCAACAGCCGCGCCAGAAAGGGTGCATGTGCCGCCGCGCGCGCAATCGCGCCCTGCCAGTCGGGGTTCATGCCTCGCCCTGCCTCGCGCCTCGCCCGCTTGCAAGCTTGCCGCCGCCCGGGCGGTCTGCAAGGGCAGGCAGCGGACGAGACAAAAGGGACCCGGATGCCATGACCATTTCCAACCGCCTGATCCCCGCCGCTTTCGCGCTGACCGGCGCGCTCGCACTGTCGGCCTGCGCCACCCTGGCCGACGATGCCGCCGCGCCGCAGGCCGGGCTCTCGATTCCCGAGGTCGCGCCGGGTCAGCTGAGCGAGGCGACGATGAAGGACATGACGCGAGTGCTGTCCTCCGACGCCTTCGAAGGCCGTGCGCCGGGCACGCCGGGCGAGGAGAAGACGGTCGCCACCATCATCGAGCGCTTCAGGGCAGCCGGGCTCCAGCCGGGCAACAAGGGCAGCTGGGTGCAGGATGTCCCGCTCGTCGAGATTAGCGGCAAGAACTACTCGCCGCTCATCATCAAGGGCCGCAGCGGCACGCCGATGGAGTTGGCGTTCTCCAAGGATTGGGTCGGAGTCACCTACCGCGAGGACGCTGCGACACGGCTGCAGGACAGCGAACTGGTCTTTGTCGGCTATGGCGTGGTCGCGCCCGAGAAGGGATGGAACGACTATGCCGGGATCGACATGCGCGGCAAAACCGCGGTGATCCTGGTCAACGACCCCGATTTCGGTGCCGCCACCGAGGAAGGCCTCTTCAACGGCAAGGCCATGACCTACTACGGGCGCTGGACCTATAAATACGAGGAAGCCGGGCGGCAGGGCGCGGCGGGCGCGATCATCATCCACGACACCGCACCCGCGTCCTATGGCTGGAATGTCGTCGAATCGAGCTGGACCGGCCCGCAGGCCTATCCGCAGGCGGGCGCGAACCCGCCGCCGACCACGCAGGTGAACGGCTGGGTGCAGAAGCCCGCTGCGGAGCGCGTCCTTGGCGCCGCTGGGCAGAACCTCGCCGACCTGACCGCCCGCGCGCGCCAGCAAGGGTTCAAGCCGGTGCCGCTGGGCGTGACCGCCTCGACCAGCTTCGCCAGCGACATCCGCAAGTTCGCCTCCAAGAACGTGATCGGGATGCTGCCCGGGCGCGGCGCGGCGGACGAGTATGTGCTCCACACCGCACATTGGGATCACCTCGGGCGCTGCACGCCCGCGCCCGATGGCGACGACATCTGCAACGGCGCGATCGACAACGCCACCGGCACCGCCGCGCTCGCCGCGCTGGGCGAAGCGCACGTCAAGGCCGGGCCCGCCCGCCGCAGCCTGGTGTTCCTGGCAGTCACCGCCGAGGAATCGGGCCTGCTCGGCGCGCATTACTACGCGACCAATCCAGTCTTCCCGCTCAACAAGACCGTGGGCGGGATCAACATGGACGCCTTCCTGCTCGGTGGACCGTCGAAGGATGTGACCGTGGTCGGCCCCGGCAAGAGCGAACTCGATGCCTTCCTCGCGGCAGGGCTGCGGACCGACGGGCGCTACATCACCCCCGACCCGAGCAGCGAGGCGGGCTATTACTACCGTTCGGACCACTTCGCCTTCGCGAAGCTGGGCGTGCCGATGCTCTATGTCGATGGCGGCGAAGATCTGGTCACCGGCGGGCGCGCCGCGGGTGAGAAGCTGGCGGCGGATTATCGCGCCAACCGCTATCACGGCCCCAAGGACGAATACGACCCGAATTGGAACTGGGCGGGCGTGATGCAGGATCTGCAGCTGTTCTACCGCATCGGCCGCAGCCTGGCGCAATCGAACAGCTGGCCCAACTGGATGCCCGGCGACGAGTTCCGCGCCATCCGCGACAAGGACTGCGCCGAGGCGGGCGCGGGGTGCTGACGGAACCGATCCGATGGTGACGATGCCGCCCGAATGGGCCCCGCAAGACTGGCTGTGGATCGGCTTTCCGCACAATGCCGAGGAATGGCCCGAGGTGCTGGGCCGCGCGCAGCAGCAGATCGCGGGCTTTGCCAATGCCGTTGCGGAGAGCGGGCAGCCGGTGCGGCTGCTGGTCCGCGATGCCGCCAACGAGGATCGCGCGCGGGCCCTGGTGTCGGGCGCGGTGGCGCTGGAGCGTCGCACTTATGGCGATGTCTGGCTACGCGACACCGGCCCCCTCGTGCGCGCCGATGGCACGGCGCTGCGCTGCCGCTTCAACGGCTGGGGCGGGAAGTATCTGATGGCGGGCGACGAGACGATCGGCGCGGAGCTGGCGCGCGACGCCGGAGTACCGGTGGTCACGGGTGATTGGGTTCTGGAGGGCGGCGCGATCGACGGCGATGGCACCGGCCTCGTCGTCACCACCGAGCAATGCCTGCTCAACCCCAATCGCAACCCCGAGCTGTCGCGCGCGGAGATCGAAGCGCGACTGGAACGCGACCTCGGCTTCGACCGCGTGCTGTGGCTGGGCGACGGGCTGCTCAACGACCATACCGACGGCCATGTCGACAACCTCGCGCGCTTCGTCGGGCCGAACCTGCTCACGCTGCCGTGCGCCACCGGACCAGACGATCCTAACGCCCCGATCTACGCCGATGCCAGGCACCGCGCCGAGGCGTTCGGTGTGGAGGTAACCGAGATCCCTTCACCTGGACTGATCACGCGCGGTGGCTTCGTCGAGCCCGCGAGTTACGCCAATTTCGCGATCACCAGTTACCTGGTGGTCGTCCCGACCTTCGGCAGCCCGCATGACGAGGATGGCGTTGCCGCCATCGCCGCGCTGTTCCCCGATCGCGCCACCATCGGCCTGCCCGCCGATGCCGTACTGGCGGGCGGCGGCGGTTTTCACTGCGCCAGCCAGCAAATGCCGGCAGCAGGCTGGCAGGCTTAACCTTTCGTTAGGGATTGCCGCGCACAACCGCCGCATGACCCGCGCAATCGCCCTCGCCCGTATCGTGCAGACCGATGTCACGCCGCTGTTGCGCGCGCTCATCGTGAGCGGTTGCGGCCTGGCGCTCGTCCTCGCCCGCCAGCCAATACCCTTCTAAACGCATCGTGCCGTAACCTTTCGCCGCGTTTCGCCGAATAGCCCGGCGTGCGACAGCGGAGATTGGCAGCAAGATGACCCTCGGACCCTGGATACTGGCGGTAAGTGGAGCGGCAGCCGCCGCCGCGCTTGCCATCGCCAACGCGCCGCTCGCCGCCTCCTCGGGCAAACCCGTATTGGTCGAACTGTTCACCAGCCAGGGCTGCTCGTCCTGTCCGCCGGCAGACGAGCTGGCGGTCAAGCTGGCGCAGGAACCAGGGCTTGTCGTCGTAACGCGACCGGTCACCTATTGGGACCGGCTCGGGTGGAAGGATTCGCTGGCGCGCGAAGAAAACACGGTCTTGCAGCGCGCCTATGCGACGCGCGGCCTGGCTGGAAGGAACGGCGTCTATACGCCGCAGATGGTGATCGACGGCGCGCGCGGCGCGGTGGGTTCCAATGCGGCGCAGATTCGCCAGCTCATTCGTCAGTCGGCCGATGCTCCGGCGGCTATCGCGGTACGCCCACAGGCGGATGGCGCGCTCGCGGTCGGCATTGCCGGCCCGGCGATTGGCCGCGGCGAACTGGTGCTGCTTGCGCTCTCAAGCCGCGAAACGGTCAAGATCGGCAGCGGCGAGAATGGCGGACGCAGCGTCACCTACGTCAATGTCTTGCGCAGCGAGCGCAAGCTGGCCGACTGGCGCGGCGGCAAGCTGTCGCTCCCGGTGGGTGCCGCCTTGCTCCGAACCGGGGGAGCGGATCGCTACGCCCTCGTCCTGCGCGACGCCAACGGCGGCGCGGTGCACGCCGCACGAATGGTGCCGAAGATCTAACGCAGATCGGGCGGGGTCGCCTCCGCCACCAGCAGCGCGATTGCCTCGTCGAGCGGCATAACCTTCTGGTGCTCGGCGCCCAACGTCCGCACGGCCACAGTGCCTTCCTCGGCCTCGCGCTTGCCGACCACCAGCAGGTGCGGGACTTTCGCCAGCGAATGTTCGCGGACCTTGTAGTTGATCTTCTCGTTGCGCGTGTCGGTTTCGACGCGGATGCCCACCGCTTCCAGCTTCGTCGCGACTTCGCGCGCATACTCGTCGGCATCGGAAACGATGGTCGCCACCACCGCCTGCGTCGGGGCGAGCCAGGCGGGCAGGCGGCCGGCGAAATGTTCGATCAATATGCCGATGAAGCGCTCGTAGCTGCCGAAAATCGCGCGGTGGAGCATTACCGGCCGGTGCTTCTCGCCGTCCTCGCCCACATAGCTCGCATCGAGCCGTTCGGGCAGCACCCGGTCCGACTGGATCGTGCCCACCTGCCAGGTGCGGCCGATCGCGTCGGTAAGGTGCCATTCGAGCTTAGGAGCATAGAACGCGCCTTCGCCCGGCAGCTCTTCCCAGCCGTATTCCTCGGTCGCCAGCCCGGCGTCCACCACCGCTTGCCGCAGCTCGGCCTCGGCCTGGTCCCAGTCGGCGTCCGAGCCGAATCGCTGTTCGGGACGTAGCGCAAGCTTGACCGCATAGGTGAAACCGAAATCGCGATAGATGCGGTCGGCGAGTTCACAGAAGGCGCGCGTCTCGGCGACGATCTGGTCCTCGCGGCAGAAGATATGCGCGTCGTCTTGCGTGAACTGGCGCACCCGCATCAACCCGTGGAGCGCCCCGTGGGGTTCGTTGCGATGGCAGCAGCCGTTTTCGTAAAGCCGCAGCGGCAGGTCGCGATAGCTCTTGATGCCCTGACGGAAGATCAGGACGTGGGCCGGACAGTTCATCGGCTTGAGCGCCATCCACTCGGCATCGTCGCTGACGATCGGACCTTCATCCTCGGTGTTCGGCACCTCATCGGGGATGACGAACATGTTCTCGCGGTACTTGCCCCAGTGCCCGGACTGTTCCCACTGGCGCGCGTCCATCACCTGCGGAGTCTTGACCTCCTGATAGCCCGCACTGTCGATCGCGCGGCGCATGTAGGCTTCCAGCGCACGCCAGACCTTGAAGCCCTGCGGGTGCCAGAACACGCTGCCGTGGGCTTCTTCCTGCAAGTGGAACAGATCCATCTCGCGGCCCAGCTTCCGATGGTCGCGCTTGGCGGCTTCCTCGAGCCGGTGAAGATGGGTGTCGAGCTGCTTTTTGGTCAGCCAGCCAGTGCCGTAGATGCGCGTAAGCTGGGCGTTGGCCTGATCGCCGCGCCAATACGCGCCCGCCACGCGCATCAGCTTGAATGCCTGCGGATCGAGCTTGCCGGTAGAAGGAAGATGCGGCCCGCGGCACATATCGAGCCAGTCGTCGCCGCTCCGATAGACCGTCAGCTCCTCGCCCTCGGGAAGCTCGGCAGCCCATTCGGCCTTGAAGCTTTCACCCTCGGCGGTCCATTTGTCGATGAGCTGCTGGCGGCTCCACACCTCACGTGTCAACGGCTTGTCGGCGCGGATCAGCTCGCGCATCTTTTCCTCGATCGCGGGCAGATCGTCGAGCGTAAACGGCCCGCGCGCCGCCGGGGCCATCACGTCGTAGTAGAAGCCGTCGTCGGTGGCCGGGCCGAAGGTGATCTGCGTGCCCGGCCACAGCGCTTGCACCGCCTCGGCGAGGACGTGCGCGTAATCGTGGCGCGCCAGTTCGAGCGCATCGGCCTCGTCGCGGCCGGTGACCAGCGCCAGCGCCGCATCGCCCTCAAAGGCGCGGTTGAGGTCACGCAGCTCGCCATCCACGCGCGCCGCGAGCGCGGCCTTGGCGAGACCCGGGCCGATCGCCGCGGCGATATCGGCCGGGGTGGATCCGGGGGGGACTTCGCGCACCGAGCCATCGGGCAGGCTGATCTTGAGAAGCTGCGTCATCGTCTCACCGCTGATTGAGGCGCGCCCATGGCACAGGTGCGCGCGCGCTTGAAGGGCGGCGTTGGCAAGTCTTGCGATTTCGGGGAGCAACGCCGCCTCGCCCGAAACCGGGCGACGGCGGTGCGCGTCAAGCCGCGACCGACCGCCCCCGGACGAACCGGGTGGTAGTAGTGGTCGTGGTCAGCGTGTCGGCCATGCTGGCGAGATAGCGCCGAAGTCCCGCTGTATCAACCATCGGTCAGCATGCGCCGCCCGGGCAGCGTGACCAGCGTGCGGGTGCCCGCCAGCGCCACGCCTTTCTCGCGCACATTGCCGAGGAAGCGGTACTCACAGCGCGCCGCGGTGCGGGTCAGCTCGACCGCCATATAGCCGCGCTGCGAGGTATCGGCGAACACGAGGCCGGGGTTGGTTTCGCGCAAGGCCGTGGCGATGCGCGCGGGCGCCACCCTGGGAAACGCGCTTTCGAAGCCCGGCGAAGTCACCGACTGCCCGCCGAATTCGACCCCAACCGGCTTGCCGCCTTCGGTAAGATCGAAGGCCCAGGCATTGTGCGTGTCCCCGGCCAGCGAGATCAGATTCGCATCCGCCGCCTGTGCCGCTGCGAAAATGCGGCTGCGCGATGCGGGATAGCCGTCCCAGGCGTCCATGTTCATCGGCAGCCCGGAACGGCTGGCCGCCGCGCCCGAGGCGATGCGGGCGCGCACGTTCTCCGGCAAGTCGGGCCCTGCCCAGTCGACGACATCGAGCGGGGTGCGCAACGAGCCCATCAGAACCTGTTGGACCAACACCTGCCATATTTTACCTGCGCGGCGCGAGCCCCTGAGCCCGTCGGCCAGCCATGCCTGCTGGTCCCCGCCGATCATGCCTCGCGCCGGATCGCGCCACGCGCCCTCGCGGAACGCGGCCAGCGCCGCCTCGACTTCGCCGGGCGCGGTCTTGCCCGACAGGAGCTGGCCGATACTGAACGGTTCGGCGCGCGCGGACAGCCGGGTTTCCAGCCGGAACAGCGTAGCCAGATCGCCGATTTCGTAGCTGGCCCAGTCCTGGTCCGAAACCGGCATCCATTCGCGGTAGGCCCGCATCGCTGCTGCCTTTCGAACCGGCCACGGCCCTTCGGTTTCGGGCTGATGGTTCTGCGCACCGCCCTGCCAGCTGTCGTTGGTGCTCTCGTGATCGTCCCACCCCGCGATCATCGGGAACATCTGACGCAGCCGCCGCAGATCGCCATCGCGGCAGTATTGCGCATGGCGCTGGCGATAGTCGGCGAGCGCGACGATTTCGGTGGCCGGTTCGACGACGCGGCCCGGCAGCACCTGCGCGGCGCTCGGATAGGCTCCGGCCTGATATTCGTAGAGGTAGTCGCCCAGGTGCAGCACGCAGTCGAAGTCGTCGACCGCCGCGGCATGGGCGTAGGCGGTGAACCAGCCGAAGCCGATGTTCGAGCAGCTGAACACTGCCATGCGGAAGCGCTCGGTGCGGCCCTCCGGCAGCGTTTTGGTACGGCCGACGTCGGACACGGTGCCGTCAGGTGCGACGAAGCGGTAATAATACCAGCGCCCGGGCGCGAGGCGCTCGGCGGTGACCTTGCAGCAAAAATCGCGCTCGGGCGAAGCGTTGACGGTGCCCCCCGCGACGATACGCGCGAAGTCGAGCGCCTCGGCCACTTCCCAGCGCAGCGATGTTTCCGATTCGGCGACATGGCGCGTCCACAACAGCACCGAATTCGCCGCCGGTTCGCCGCTCGCCACTCCGGAGGTGAAACCGCGCTCGCCGGTCGCGGCGGCCAGCGGCAGTCCAGCGAGGCCCGCGCCCAGTGCGCCGCCTTTGAGCAGCGTGCGCCGATCTAGCGGCAAGAGGGCTGCAGAGGCGGGCGGCTCGGTCTTGATCATGGTGGCGGTCTCCCTAATCGCAAGCCTAAGCGCCTTCTCGCGGCGGTTCCATGACAGCGCTTGCTGTTTTGCCGCCCAGACCCAACATAGCGACTCATGGCCGATCCGCTGGCTTTCCACACCATGCCGGACGGGCGCCGGATCGCGTTCCGGTTGCATCCCGGTAACGGTCCGACGCTGGTGTTTCTGCCCGGCTACCTGTCCGACATGGCCGGGAGCAAGGCGACGGCAGTGTGGGCATCGGCGTTGAGCGACGGGCGAGCCTGCCTGCTACTCGACTACTCCGGCTGCGGCGCAAGCTCCGGCGATTTCGCGACCGGCACGCTCAGCCGCTGGCGCGACGAGGCGGTCGCGCTGATCGAGGCGCACTGCGAGCGGGAGGTGGTGCTGATCGGTTCGTCGATGGGCGGCTGGCTGATGCTGCTGGTGGCCGAAGCGCTCGGGACCCGGGCCGCGGGGCTGATCGGTATCGCCGCCGCACCCGATTTCACGCAATGGGGCTTTTCCGCCGCGATGCGCGCGCGGCTTGCTGCTGGTGAGACGGTCTATCAGGAGAACCCGTATGGGCCCGAGCCGACTCCGACTCACCCGGGCCTGTTCGCCGACGGAGAGGTGCATTTGCGGCTGGGCGGCACTATCGAACTCGATTGCCCGGTGCGCCTGATCCACGGCCAGCGCGACGAAGACGTGCCTTTCGCCATCAGTCTGCGCCTCGCCGCGGCGCTGCGTTCGGAGGACATACAGGTCACGCTGGTCAAGGATGGCGATCACCGCCTGTCGCGCCCGCAGGACATCGCGCTCCTGCTGCGCACCCTGGCCGCATTTCCCGGAGCGTTACCCGCATGACCAACTTTCTCCCATTCGCGCTGATGCTGATGCAGGTCGGCATCGATCCCAATGGCGGGCAGGTCCCGGGCATTCCAGATGAGCTAAGGGACCGCCCACCGCGCGGTGCCGCTGCCCAGCCCCGCGTCGGGCAAGCGGTGACCTCGCTGCCTGGCGAGACCAACCGCTGCCTCGCGCAGGCGCAAACGGCACCGCAGCAGGCGCTGTCGGTCGCCGACAGCGCGCTGGGTCAGGCAAAGGGCGCGCAGGCCGCCGGATTCGCCTTGTGCAAAGGCTATGCCCTTTCGGCGCTTGGGCGCTGGGCCGATGCCGAGGCGGCATTCCTGATGGGCCGCGACCAGCTGCCAGCCAGCGAGCGGGTCCGGCGCGCGCAGTTCGCCGCCGTAGCCGCGACGACGCGCGAAGAACGCGGCGATTATGCGCTCGCGTTGGAGCTGTTCGACGCCGCGCACGCGGAGGCTTCTGCCGCCAGCGACGCGGCACTGGCCGGGCGGATTGCGCGCGACCGCGCCAACGCCCAGTTCCGCTTGGGCCGCACCGCGGCGGCGGAGGCTTCGCTCGCCGAGGCGCGCGGCGCGCTACCCGCCGATGCGACAACGTGGTTGATCTCGGCGCGCCTGGCACGAATGCAGAATCGGCTCGCCGACGCGCAGACTCTGGTCGAAAGCGCCGCAACGCTCGATACGCAGGACCCGGCGATCGGGCTCGAGGCCGGCGTGATTGCCGCGCTTGGCGGTCGGGACGAGGCCGCACGCCAGAGCTTTCGGTCGGTGATCGCCCTGGCCCCGGCCAGCGACGAGGCCAAGGCCGCCGAGCGCTACCTCGCGCAGCTCAAGCCATGACCGCTTTCTCCGTTCTCGACCTTGTTCCGGTTCGCGAAGGCGGCACACTGGAGGAAGCCTTTGCCGACGCCGCCAGCCTGGCCTGCGCCGCGGAAAATGTGGGATGCAAACGCTTCTGGGTGGCCGAGCATCATGCAATGGACGGGATCGCGGGCGGCGCGACTGCGGTGGTGCTGGCGCATATCGGCCATGCCACTCGCACCATCCGCATCGGCTCGGGCGGGATCATGCTGCCCAACCACACCCCGTTCCAGATCGCCGAGCAGTTCGGCACACTCGCCGCGCTGTTCCCTGGTCGGATCGATCTGGGCCTGGGCCGCGCACCGGGGGCCGGGCCGGAATTGCAACGGGCGCTACGCAAGAATTTGCATCAGGCCGCCGAGATGTTCCCGCAGGATGTGGTAGAACTGCGCGCCTTGCTGACCGGCGAACCCGAGCTGGCGATCCGCGCCACGCCCGGCCGCGGCGCAAATGTGGAGCTGTGGATGCTGGGCTCGAGCCTGTTCGGAGCCTCGCTCGCCGCCCGGCTCGGCCTGCCATACGCCTTTGCCAGCCACTTCGCGCCAGACCATTTGGATGGCGCGCTGGCGCTCTATCGCCGCGAGTTCCAGCCCTGCGCCGCGCTCGACCGCCCGCATGTCATGGCGGCGATGAACCTGTTCGTGGCCGACAGCGCCGCGGAGGCCGAGTTCATCGCCACGTCGCAGCTCCAGGCTTTCGTAAGGCTGCGGACCGGCCAGCCGGGCAAACTGCCTCCACCGGTCGAAAACTACCGCGACACGCTGCCGCCGCCAGCCCGCCTGATGCTCGAGCATATCGGCCAGGCCAGTGCCATCGGGACGCCCACAGAGGCCGCGGCGCAGGTCCGCGCCTTCATCGCCCGCACCGGGGCGGACGAGATTGTCTTCGCGGGGCCGACCTTCGATCCAGCGCTGCGCGAACGATCGCTCCAACTGGCAATGGCACAGCTTGCGGAGCACCAGTTAGGCTCCTAACGCCCCGCGCAGAGAGAGTTGGCGCCGCGGCGCCGTTGAGAGGAGCGCGCGGCCCGGTCCTGCGAGCCGCCAGACGATTGCATGGCAGCGAGAGAAGACGCCGACACTTCGGCACAACTGCCCGCCGGGCTGGTCAAGGATCTGGCCGCAAGGATGCGCGGATCGCTGCTCCCTGGCGAGGCCGCGCTCGACAAGGACCAGCTTGCCGAGGCCGCTCGTTTCGTGCTCGGCGCCGCGCTGCGCCGGACGGGCAAGGACGCCGGGCTGGCGGTCGAATCGATCGGCGCGCCGCGCCGGCTGCTGCGGATCGCGATCGCCAATCCGGACATGCCGTTTCTGGTCGATTCTGCCGCCGCGGCGATCGCCGGGGCCGGCCTCGCCATCGACACGTTGCTCCATCCCGTGGTGCCGGTCGAACGCGATGGCGCGGGCGTGCTCCAACGCATTCCGAAGGGCGATCCAGAAGACGCCGCTTATGATTCGCTGATCTACATCGAGACCGAGCGCGTCGATGCGCTGCGCCGCAAGGAACTGCGAGAAACGCTGCGGCTGACGATGGCCGATGTGCACGCCGCGGTGGCGGACTGGCCCAAGCTTCAGGCCGCCATGCAGGCCGATGCCGCAGCCATCGAAACGGCGGATAGCGAAAGCGCGGCGCTGCTGCGCTGGCTCGATGGCGGGATGTTGACCCAACTGGGCCATCTGGTTCGCCAACGCGACGGTACCCAGAGCGAGCAGCACGGCATCTGCCGCAAGGGGCGCGACGAAGTATTGGCTGACGCCTCGTTTGCCAAGGCTTTCGAATGGTTCGACCGCCGCGGCAATGTGCGTGAACTGCTGATTATCAAGTCCAACCACCTCTCGCGCGTGCACCGGCGCGTGCCGATCGATCTCTTTCTGGTGCCGCGGCGCGAGAAGGGCAAAGTGGTGGCGTTGTCGTTGCACGCCGGCGTCTGGACCAGCGCCGCGCTGGCCGCTCCACCGAAGGCCGTACCCCTGTTGCGTGCGGAGCTCGACCGCGTGATGAGGCGCCTCGATTTCGACATCGGTGGCCATACCGGCAAGGCACTGGTCCATGCGCTGACCACACTGCCGCACGATCTGGTCATCGGCTTTGAAGAGGCCGACGTCGAACGCGTGGCCACGACCATGATGAGCCTGGTCGATCGCCCACGACCGCGGCTGAGCCTCGTCGAAGTGCCGCTGAAGCGCCATTTGTTCGCATTCGTCTGGCTGCCGCGCGACCTCCTTTCGACCCAGATCAGGCTCGAGATTCAATCGCTGCTCGAAGAGGGCGCGCGGGCGCAGCTGCTCGACTGGAGCCTCGAGGTCGAAGGCGGCAATCTCGCGCTGCTGCGCTTCGTGCTCGACATCCGCGACGGCAGCACCGCGCCCGACGAGGATATGCTCGACGCGCAACTTCAGACACTGCTGCGCGGCTGGAGCGAGGCGGTCGAGGGCGAACTGGCGACGCTGATCGAACCCGGCCGCGCCGCCGCCGTGGCACTGCGGTGGGCGGAGGCCTTTCCGACTGGGTTCCGGGGCAGGTTCGGGCCGCGAGAAGCCGCGCTCGACATCATCCGGTTGCGCGCGCTTGGTGCCCATGCTGAGGGCGAAGGCACGCGCCAGCGCGACGCGCGCTTGTATTTTTCCGAGCGTGACGAACCCGCCTGCCTGCGGCTCAAGCTCTACCAGGCCGAGGGTAGCCTGTCCTTGTCGGACGCTGTGCCGACGCTGGAGAACTTCGGGTTTCAGGTGCTGAACGAGTTGCCGACCGAGCTCGACGAAGGGCGCCTCGGTACGATCCACGATTTCCGCCTTGCGCTAGCTCCGGGCGTCGATCCCAAAGTGCTGATCGCGCGGGCGGAGGCTATCGAGGGCGCGGTTGCCGCGGTGCTCAATAGCGAGGCCGAGAACGACAGCTTCAATCGCCTGGTGCCCGAAGCCGGCCTGTCGGCGCGCGAAGCCGACTGGCTGCGCGCATTCTATCGCTATCTGCGCCAGGCCGGGATCAGTTTCACCATTTACACCGTGGTCGATGCGCTGGCCCGCGCGCCGGAGATCACCCGCGCGCTGATCGCCTTGTTCACCGTCAGCCACGACCCCGCTTTCAGCGGCGACCGTATCGCGGCGGCAGACGAGGCGCGCGCCGCAATCCGGCGCGGGCTGGCCCGGGTGGCGGCGATCAACGACGATCGGTTGCTGCGCCACTATCAGGCGCTGATCGAAGCGATCCTGCGCACCAACGCCTTCGCCCCCGCGGCCGAGGAAGCGCTGGCCTTCAAGATCAAATCCAAGCTGGTTCCCGGCCTCCCCCGGCCCGTGCCGTGGCGCGAGATTTTCGTCTATTCGCGCCGCGTGGAAGGCATCCATCTGCGTTCCGGCCCGATCGCGCGGGGTGGACTGCGCTGGTCCGACCGGCGCGACGATTTCCGCACCGAAGTCCTCGGGCTGATGAAGGCCCAGCGAGTCAAGAACGCGGTAATCGTGCCGACGGGGGCCAAGGGCGGCTTCTATCCCAAGCAATTGCCCGATCCCACGCAGGACCGCGACGGCTGGGCTGCCGAGGGCCAAGCCAGCTACGAAGTGTTCATCCGTACGCTCTTGTCGGTGACCGATAACATCGTGAACGATCGCGTGGTGCACCCCGAGAGGGTGGTGATTCGCGACGGTGACGATCCCTATTTCGTGGTCGCCGCCGACAAGGGCACGGCCAGGTTCTCGGACGTAGCCAACGCCATCGCCGAGGCGCGCGATTTCTGGCTCGACGACGCCTTCGCCAGCGGCGGCTCCAACGGCTACGACCACAAGGCGATGGGCATTACCGCCAAGGGCGCGTGGGTCTCCGTCCAGCGCCATTTCCTCGAGATGGGCGTGGACGTGCAGTCCGAGCCGGTCACGGTGGCGGGCTGCGGCGACATGTCGGGCGATGTGTTCGGCAATGGGATGCTGCTGTCCAAGGCGATTCGGCTGGTCGCGGCGTTCGACCACCGCCATATCTTCCTCGACCCCAATCCCGATCCGGCCAAAAGCTGGGCCGAACGCAGCCGGATGTTCGAGCTCCCGCGCTCGAGCTGGGCGGATTACGACCAGAAGCTGATCTCCCGCGGCGGCGGGGTATTCCCGCGCGATGCCAAGTCGATCAAGCTGTCGAAGCAGGCGCAGGCCGCGCTCGGCATCACGGATTCGGCGCTGGAGCCCGAAGCTCTGATCGCGGCCATCCTCCGTTCGCCGGTCGATCTGATGTGGTTCGGCGGCATCGGCACCTATGTGAAGGCGAGCGTCGAAAACAATGTTCAGGTCGGCGACCCGTCTAACGACGCGCTGCGCGTGGACGGCGCGTCGCTGCGCGCCAAGGTCATCGGCGAAGGCGCCAACCTCGGCGTGACGCAGGCCGGGCGCATCGAGTTCGCGCTGGCGGGCGGGCGGATCAACACCGACTTCATCGACAATTCGGCCGGTGTCGATTGCTCGGATAATGAGGTCAATATCAAGATCGCGCTCGCCGCGGCCAAGCGAGCGGGCAGACTGACCGAGCCCAAACGGGTCAAGCTGCTCGCAGCCATGACCGACGAGGTCGCGACGCTGGTACTAATGGACAACCGCCACCAGGCGCTGGCATTGTCGATCGCCGAGCAAGGCGGGGCTGCGGCCGTTCCGCCGCAATTGCGTCTGATCGAGGCGCTGGAAGACCGCGGCATGCTCGATCGGCAGACCGAGGGCCTGGCCGCCGGCGACGTTCTCGAACGGCGCGCCTCCGACGGCATCGGCCTGACCCGGCCCGAGTTGGCGGTGCTGCTGTCGTCCGCCAAGCTGGTGCTGCAGGATGCGATCGAGCACAGCGCGCTGCCCGACGATCCGAGCCTGGCGGATATGCTGACGGCTTATTTTCCCACGCCCATGCGCAAGGAATTCAAGCGCCAGATCGACACCCACCAGCTGCGCCGCCAGATCATCGCGACCAAGCTGGCCAACCGCTTCGTCAACCGGATGGGCATCGTCCATCCCTTTGAGCTCGCCGAGGAGGAAGGCGTTGGGCTGGCCGATGTCAGCGCCGCCTTCGTTGCGGCGGACAGGCTGTTCGGGGCCAGCGACCTCTGGGACACGCTGGAAACGGCCAACATGCCTGAGACCGCGCGGCTTTACCTGTTCCGGCATACGGCCGGGGCCCTGCGGAGCCAGATGGCCGATCTGATCCGCGTGGGCGCCGGTACGGTGCCCATTGGCGAATTGATGGCCAGCCTCCAACAGCGCGTGACGCAGCTTTCGACCGGCGCCGAGGGGCTGCTGACCGCGGCTTCGATCCGGCAGTCGGACAAGCTCACCGCCGAGTTCGTCGCCATGGGGGCACCCGAGAAGCTGGCGGCGCGCGTCACCCATCTTTACAATCTCGACGGAGCGGTGGGTCTCGCCGCGCTGTCGCGAACCGCCGAGATCGACGCGCGCGCACTGACCGCGGCGTTTGCCGATCTGGGCGAACGTATCGGGCTCGACTGGGCGCAAAGCACTTCGGCGCTGATGAACCCGTCCGACGTATGGGAACGGCTGCTGGTCGCGGGGCTGTCGCGCGATTTCCAACAGATGCGGCTCGACTTCCTGCGCCGCCTGTCGCGCCGCAAGGGTGCCAAGACGGACCCGCTGGGCGCGGTCGCCGATTGGGCGGAGGCTCACGCGGAGGCGATCCGCCGGTTCCGCGCGATGATCGGGCGGGCGCAGGCGCAAGGCGACGTCGCCCCGGCTATGCTCGCACAGATCGCCAGTATGGCACGCAACCTGCTCGGTCGCTAGAACGCGCTTGACGACGACGGGCCCGGAGAGGGAGACGACGCGCGGTGGATAGTGCGGATATCGTAATCGTGGGCTCGGGCCATGGCGGGGCGCAAGCCGCGATCGCGCTGCGCCAGGCTGGGCACGATGCCCCGATCATCATGCTGAGCCGCGACCGCACCCCGCCCTACGAGCGTCCGCCGCTGTCCAAGGACTATCTCAGCGGCGAGAAGCCGCTCGAACGCATCCTGATCCGCCCCGAAGGCTTCTGGGCCGAGCGCGGCATCGACCTGCGGCTCGGCACCAATGTCGCCGAAGTTGATTGGCTGGCGCATGAGCTGGTGACCGGGAGCGGCGCGCGGCTCGGCTATCGCAAGCTGATCTGGGCGGGAGGCGGCGACGCGCGCCGCCTGTCCTGCCCCGGCGGCGATCTGGCCGGCATCCACACCGTGCGCCACCGCAGCGACGTCGATACGCTCCGCGCGGAGCTGGACGCAGGCGCCCGCCGCGTGGTCGTGATCGGTGGTGGCTACATCGGGCTGGAGGCGGCGGCGGTGCTTCGGAAGCTGGGTTGCGACGTCACCCTGCTCGAACTTCAGCCGCGCCTGCTCGGCCGCGTGGCGGGCGAAACGCTGGGCACCTTCTTCCTCGAGGAGCATCGGCGTCAGGGCGTTGATGTGCGGCTCGAAACTGCGGTCGATCGGATCGAGGGGCGCTCGGGCCGGGTTGCCGCGGTCGTTACTTCGACGGGCGAGACGATTCCTGCCGAGATCGTGATCGTCGGCATCGGCATCGTCGCCGCGGTCGGCCCGCTGATCGCGGCGGGCGCCTCGGGCTCCAACGGGATCGACGTGGATGAATTCTGCCGCACCACGCTCGACGACATTTACGCCATCGGCGACTGCGCCGCGCACGCCAACACCTATGCGAACAACGCCGTGATCCGGCTCGAATCGGTGCAGAACGCGCACGACATGGCGGCCTGCGCCGCGCGCGGGATCATGGGCGAGGCCCAGCCTTACGATGCGCTGCCGTGGTTCTGGTCGAACCAATACGATCTCAAGCTCCAGACCGTCGGGCTGTCGCTCGGCCATGACGCCGAGGTGATCCGCGGTTCGATCGAGGAACGCAGTTTCGCCGTGGTCTATCTGCGCGAGGGGCGCGTGATCGCGCTCGACTGCGTCAACCGCACCCGCGACTATGCGCAGGGCCGCAAGCTGCTCGAGGCGCACGCGCAAATCGCGCCCGAGCTGCTGGCCGATAGCGAGGTTGCGCTCAAGGACATGCTTTAAGCCGCTCCGCAGCCCAGCGGGCCGCGTCGGCAACGACCGGATCGGGATCGCCGCACAGCTTGTCGACCTGAGGCAGCAACGCCGCCGTGCCGCTGTTGCCCGCCGCATACAGGCAATTCCGCACGAACCGATCGCGCCCGATGCGCTTGATCGGGCTACCCGAAAACATTTGCCGGAACGCCGCGTCGTCGAGTGTCAGCAGCTGCTCCAGATCTGGCGCGATCAGGTCTTCGCGCGGCAGGAATTTCGCGTGCGCCTGGGCGGCGGCGGCGAACTTGTTCCACGGACACACCGCCAGGCAATCGTCGCAGCCGTAGATGCGATTGCCCAGCGCAGCGCGAAATTCCGGCGCGACCCGCCCCTTGTGCTCGATGGTCAGGTAAGAGATGCAGCGTCGCGCATCGAGCCGGTAGGGTGCCGGGAAGGCGTTGGTGGGGCAGGCGTCCTGGCAGGCGCGGCAGCTGCCGCAGCGGTCGGCGTGCGGCGCGTCGGGCGCGAACTCCAGCGTGGTGTAGATCGAGCCCAGGAACAGCCAGCTGCCATGCGTGGTGCTGACCAGATTGGTGTGCTTGCCCTGCCAGCCGATGCCCGCCTCCTCGCCCAGCGGCTTTTCCATCACCGGCGCGGTGTCGACGAACACCTTGAGCGCGCTGTCCGGTGCGCGCCCGATCAGCCAGCGCGCCAGCGCCTTGAGCGCCTTCTTGACCACCTCGTGATAATCGCGGCCCTGCGCGTAAACGGAAATCCGCGCTTTCTCTCCCGCATCCGCAAGCGCCAGCGGATCGTGCTGCGGCGCGTAGCTCATGCCCAGCGCGATTACGCTGCGCGCCTCGGGCCATAGCCCTTGCGGCGTGGCGCGCTGGGACTTGCGCGCTTCCATCCACTCCATGCTGCCGTGGCGCCCCTCGCCCAGCCATTGCTCCAGCCGCTCGCCCTGCAAACCATAACCCTCGGCGCGCGCGAAGCCCACGCTGGCAAAGCCCAGCGCCAGCGCCTCCGCGCGCAGTTCGTCCGCATTAACCAAACTTGCTGTCGCCCTCGTTCACGGCCAGACGCTAGGCCCCGCCCATGCTTACCGAGGCCGTGCTCGCGATGCGAGAAACTAAACCTGTTCTTGGCCCTGCCCCATCGTCCGCACATCCGCTCGCCATCGAAGCGCGCGGGCTGGTCAAGCGTTTCGACAACACGCTGGCTGTGGACGGCGTGGACATCGCCGTGCCCGAGGGCGCGATTTACGGCATTCTGGGCCCCAATGGCGCGGGCAAGACCACCACCTTGCGGATGCTGCTCGGCATCATCGACCCCGATGCCGGCGTGCGCCGCGTGTTCGGCCACGACCGCCCGCACGATGTCGCACGGCTGATCGGCTATCTGCCCGAGGAACGCGGGCTCTATCCGACGATGAAATGCGACGAGGCCATCGCTTTCCTCGGCGCGCTGCGCGGCTTGCCGCTGGCCGAGGGGCGCAAGCGCGGCCGCGAGCTGCTCGAGAATCACGGCATGGGCCATGCGATCGACCGGCAAATCCGTCAGCTGTCCAAGGGCATGGCGCAGACCGTGCAGCTGCTCGGCACGCTGGTCCACCGCCCGCGGCTGGTGGTGTTCGACGAGCCGTTCAGCGGGCTCGACGCGATCAATCAGGGCAAGCTGGAACTGCTGATCCGCGATCTCGCGGCGGACGGCGCGACGGTGATCTTCTCGACGCACGTCATCCACCACGCCGAGCGGCTGTGCGACGATGTCGCGATCATCGCGGGCGGCCGCGTGCCCTACGCCGGATCGGTCGATACCGCACGCGACCGCATTCCCGCACAAGTCCGGCTGGAAACAATACGCGGCGATGGGCGCTGGCGTGACGCTCTGCCGTCCGACGCCCGCCACGATCCCAAATCGACCGGCAGCCACTTCTGGTATTTCCCGCTTCCCGACAGCGGCACAGAGGCGCTGCTGCGGGCGCTGATCGAAGGTGAGGCAGGCGTGCTGTCGCTCTCGATCGAGCGCGCCGGACTGCACGATGCCTTCGTCGCCATCGCTGGCGAAGCGGCAGCGCGCGCGCTGGAAGAAACAAAGGAGGAGGCGCGGCGATGAGCCCAGAAACGCCCTCCTCGCGCCTCTCCGCCATGCAGGCCGCCTGGGTGATCGCCCGGCGCGACTTCCTCGCGATCCTGTTCAGTCGCGCGTTCTTCTTCTTCCTGCTCGGCCCGCTGTTTCCGCTCGCGGTCGGCGGGATGGCGGGCAGTATCGGCGGGCAGGTCCAGCGCGAGGCGCAGAGCAACATCGTCGCGGTCGCAATGGCACCGGACGACAGCGCGGCCATGCTTGCGGCGGCGCAGGCGATCGGCCCCCAACTTGCCGGAGCGATGCCCAATCTTGCCGTCGTGCCCTCCGGCGATCCGCGCGCGATCCTGGCGGAGCGCGGGAAGAATTACGCCGCCGTCGTCTCAGGCACCCCGGCCAGCCCGCACCTGACAGGGCCGGAGGCCGAGCTCGGTCATTGGCGCAGCGCGATTGCGCTCCTCGCGGCGCAAGCCGCTGGCGAGACGCGCGTGGCCTTTGCGCCGGTCAGCACGGAAATCGTCCGCGTGACCAACGCCGCCGCACGCACGGATCGCATCCGCACCGCGCAGGCGGGACAGCTCCTGCTGTTCCTGCTGACCATGCTGCTCGCCGGCATGGTGCTGTCCAACCTGGTCGAGGAAAAGGCCAACAAGATTATCGAGGTGCTAGCCGCCGCTATCCCGATGGACGCGGTGTTCATGGGCAAGCTGTTCGCCATGCTCGGCGTCAGTTTCGTCGGCATCGCGGTGTGGGGCGCGGGCGCCGGGCTGTTCTCGCTGGCCAATGGCGAAGCGTTGGCGAGCTTGCCGGCCCCTGCGGTGGGCTGGCCGGTCTTCATCGCGCTCGGCATCGCCTATTTCGCCATGGCCTATCTGCTGCTGGGCGCGCTGTTCCTGACTATCGGCGCGCTCGCCTCCACTGTGCGCGAGGTGCAGACGCTGTCGATGCCGGTCACGATGCTGCAACTAATCGTGTTCTTCCTCGCCGCCTATGCTCTTACCGCCCCGGGCTCGTGGCTGGAGCTGGGGGTGATCGCCTTCCCGCTCTCCAGCCCTTTCGCCATGCTGGCGCGCGCCGCGCTGGACGAGGCGCTTTGGCCGCATCTGCTGGCACTCGGCTGGCAAGCGCTGTGCGTACTCGCCATCACCCGCGCGGGCGCGACGCTGTTCAAGCGCCGGGTGATGAAATCGGGCAAGCCGTCCCGACCGAAGCGCCGTTGGCTGCCCGCGAAGAGTTTCGGAACGCAACGCACTATTGACTCGCCTGTCGGTTAGTGCAGCATTGCCGCGTCTGAAGGTGGCCCGCAGATCGGAGTCGCCCGGCGGGAGAGAGACATGGCCACGCTTGCGCCCGACAAGCCGCAATTTCGCACCGAGCCGCGCGCCTTCGACGCGCTGGTGAAATATCTCGCCGAGAACCCCGAGGTGCATTGGGACCACCCCGATCCCAACGACGCCAGCAATTCGGCGATCTATGTCGAGGACCGCTGGCAGCCGATTTTCGCTGCCATGCGCGCGAAAGGTCCGCTCCACTACGTGGCCCAAAGCCCGTTCGGGTCGCACTGGAACGTGGTGGGCCACAAGGCGGTCGCGCATGTCGAGGCGCTGCCGGAACTGTTTTCGTCGAGCTGGGAATATGGCGGCATCACGATCCTGCCGCGCCCGACTGACGAGCAGTTGGCCGAGAGCGGTCGAACCCGCTTCGAGCTGCCGATGTTCATCGCCATGGACCGGCCCAAGCACACCGGCCAGCGCCGGACCGTCGCGCCCAAGTTCACGCCATCCGCGATGACCGCGATGGAAGACGAGATCCGCCGTCGCACCGGCGAGCTGCTCGACAGCCTGCCGCGTGGTGAGACGTTCGACTGGGTCGAGACGGTCTCGATCGAACTCACCACCGGGATGCTCGCGATCCTGTTCGGCTTCCCGTGGGAGGACCGGCACCTGCTGACCTTCTGGTCCGACTGGGCGGGCGACACCGAGATCGCGCTGGTCCCCGGCCTCGACGAGGAGCGCCGCAGCGTGCTCCAGGAGATGGCAGCCTATTTCCAGATGCTGTGGATGGAGCGCGCCAATAACCCGGGCGGTGACGATCTCATCTCGATGATGCTGCAGTCCGAAGCCATGAACCAGATGGAGCCGCAGGAATTCATGGGCAATCTGGTGCTGCTGATCGTGGGCGGCAACGACACCACGCGCAATACCATGAGCGGCATCATCCATGCGCTCGACAAGTTCCCCGACCAGCGCAAGGCCTTCGAGGAGGACCCGTCGCTGATCCCCAACGCGGTGCAGGAGTGCATTCGTTACCAGACGCCGCTGGCGCATATGCGCCGCACCGCGACCGAAGACACGGAGCTGTTCGGCGAGCAGATCAAGAAGGGCGACCGGCTGGTGCTGTGGTACCTTTCCGCCAACCGCGACGAGGAGGTGTTCGAAAACCCCGACAAGCTCGACATCCGGCGCGACAACGCGCGGCGGCATCTGAGCTTCGGCTATGGCATCCACCGCTGCGTCGGCGCGCGCCTCGCGGAAATGCAGCTGCGCGTGCTGCTCGAGGAAATGCACAAGCGGCGAATGCGCGTGCATGTGGCGGGCGATGTCGAGCGCGTCCGCGCCAATTTCGTCCACGGTTTCCGCAAGCTCGAAGTCGAGGTGACCAATTTCTGAGCCGCGCCAAAGCGGGTCGATGGGCGCTCTTTGGCCGGGCGGTCAGAAACCTGCTCGACACGAACGAATTTTCCGGAAGCGTCTTTTTCTTTCCCGATCCGTCCAAACCGAGCGTTGGCGAGATATCAGGGGCGCCGTTCGGGTCGGGTTAAGCCTTAGCCGGCTAGGCGTGGCCGCATGAGCTCTACAGCCCCCTCTCGCCGCAATTTCCTCAGCCTGCTGGGGCTCGGAACCGCCGCCGTCGCGCTGCCCGGATGTTCGGGTTCGCCCGCGCAGGCCAAGGCCTATCCCGTTACGCGCAGCGAGGCCGAATGGCGCAAGCGGCTCACCCCGCAGCAGTTCGCGGTGCTGCGGCAGGAAGCGACCGAGCGGCCCTATTCCAGCCCGCTCGACAAGGAAAAGCGCAAAGGCCTGTTCGCCTGCCAGGGCTGCGGCAATGCACTCTATGCCTCGCGCACCAAGTTCGACAGCGGCACCGGCTGGCCCAGCTTTTGGGAAGCGATCCCGGGTGCGATCGGCACCAAGACCGATCGCTCGCTGATGATGACCCGCGTCGAAGTTCATTGCGCCGACTGCGGCGGGCATCTGGGCCACATCTTCGACGATGGCCCGAAGCCGACTGGCAAGCGCCACTGCATCAATGGGGTGGCGCTGGCGTTTCGCCCAGCCTGATCGTTACTCGACCGCTTCCCACATTTTGAGACCTGACGCCGCGGGTAACGGAACCGGGCGCAGCCATGCGGGCGCGCGCTCATCGAGCAGCCGCACGGCAAAGCCATCGGGCGCGCGTTTGCGATAGAGGTCCATTTCCTGGACGTCGGGACACACGATCACATAACGCAGGCCATTGGCGCGGATGATCCGGCGCGCGTCTTCCGGCGTGCCCGAGAAGGCGTCGATGACCTGGCGCATCGCGGTGGCCCCCCGATGATGGCCGGTCGCCATGACGCCGATGTCCGAATTGAGCATGATATTGGGGCCGAAATCCAGGGCCGCGAGTGCGTTCGCCCGTGGCAGCGCGGCTAATGCCTTGGCTGCTTTGGCCGTGCTGCACGACAAGGCGAGTTCCTTTTCATAGCGCGTGGGATCGCTTGGTCCGTGCACGACTCGTTCGATCGCCAGCGCCGGGATCACCGGCAACAAGGCGAGGAAAATCAGCGCCGCGGCGCCGACGAGTTCGCCCAGCCGGAGCATGGAATTGTCGGGCCGCTTGAGCCCCGTGAGCCAGGCATGGATCCGCCAGCCCAGCGGCACAGCGGCAAGCGCGCCCGGGATCGCCGCCGCGCGGGCGACCGCGATGCCCAGCACCAGCGCCCCGGCGAGAACCAGCGCGTAGAACAGCCAGAACCGCGCCAGCGGTCCCTGCGAACGCCGGGCCAGGGCGATCGCGCTGAACAAGCCGATCAGCGGCGGAAGCGTATGCTGGGCGATGATGTGGGCGGGGGATTGCCAAATCGGCTTGCCTTCCATCACGCGCTCGTACCAGAAGCTGCGGACCACGGGATCGAGCATGTCGAAGGTTCCGGTTGCGCATTGCGGCGCGGCCAGCGCGATCATCGCCAAGGCACCGGTGCCGGCGACCGCCAGGCCGAGCGCCAGCGCCAGCCGAGACCGTGGCCAGAGGGCAGCCGAAGCCGAAATCGCCACTGCGCCCCATCCGAACATTGCCATATGGACGGGCGCGATGGCATCGCAATGATTGGCGAGATCGGCCACGCCGCGCGTCGCCAGAAACAGTCCCGCCGAGACCACGGCCAAAGCCTGGATCGCAGCGACCAATCGTGCGCGCAGGCTGGCATCGTAGAGCGCACCCAGCGCCAGGAGCGCGATGAACCACGCCGACAGCGGCAGCCCCTCGAACGATATCGCCATCCATGCCGCCAGTGCCCCGCCGGTGAGCCAGCCGCCGCGGCGTTCGTTGCCGTCGAGAAACGCCGCCATTGCCAGCAGGGCGCAGGTGATCTGCCACGCATGATGATCGATCCGGAGCGGCAGCACCTGGACCACCACCGGAGCGGCAAACGCCAGCGCCAGCACCGAGCACCAGACGGCCCCGCGAGGGAGTGTGCGGCTGGCCATCCAGCCCACCACCGCCGCGATCGACAGCAGGGTCAGGCCCGGCACGACCAGCAGTGCCGCCAGCTCGGCTCCGCCCGGGCCCAGCAAGGGCCGCGCGAGCAAAATCACCGCGGCAACGGGCGCATCGACCAACCGCGACCAGTGCATCGCGACCCCGCCCGAAGCGGCATCGATCCGGTATTGCGTGAGATCGAACCAGCCCTGTCCAGCGAGCAGATCGCGGACCTGCTGCAGCCGCAGCTCGTCATCGGGGTCGCGGAACTCGAGGTTGGCAATCACCGACCACCCCAAGAGGATCAGCGCGCCGTAGATGACCAGCCAGCCGACCACCACCGGCACGACCCACGATGCCGCCGCCGCAACCGGTCGCGTTTCGGATCCGGCGCGCGGGCCGATGGCCAGGGCGTGCGTCATCCGGTCAAACCGCGAAAACGATGCGGGCGCGCAGCAGCCAGGTGGCGACGAAGCTGACGCCCACCGCGACGAGCTTCGCCAGACGCGGGTCAAGCCCGAGCGCCGCACCGAGTCCGACGATGCCCGCGGTGAGCGCGAGGCCGACCAGCGCCGAAGCGACGAACAGCGCCTTCTGCCGCGTGCGCGCTGGCCCGCGTTCGGCCACGCCGTCCACGAACACCGCACGGCTGGAGATGAACCAGTGCACCAGAATGCCCAGCGAATAGGACAGCGCGGCGGCGGGCGCGGCGGCCAAGCCGACCGCGAGCAACGCCAGGAAGCTCGCCATGTCGAATCCGAGCGCGACCACGCTGGCGGCGAGATAGCGCCCGGGAACCAGGCGCTCCGCGGCGCGCCGCAGGAAATCCAACAGCTCGGTCATGGCGACGGCTCCCCCGGGCGGCGCTTTAGGCGGCTTTGCGGCCAGTGGCAGCGGCAACGCGCGTCGGCACTTCGCGCACCGAGGCGAGCGCAGCGGCCTGGTCCTCGCTGACCGGCAGCGTCTCGCGGCCAAGTTCTCTGGCGGCGATGGCCTTTTCAGCCCCCTCGTCGCCGGCCTCGTGATACTCGGCGTCCTCGTTAACGCACCAGGTGTCGTAAAGACGCTGGCCGGCGAGGATGTTCTCGACCGTCAGCATCGCGGTCATCATCGCGTGATCCTGGTTGTTGTAGCGGTGCATGCCGTTGCGACCGACGAGGTGCAGCGTCGGGTGCTTGTCCTCAAGCTCGCGGCGCATCGCATCGACATTGACGGCATATTCCTCGTCATAGACCGGATAGGCCTTTTCCTGCCGCACCACTGCGCCACCGATCACCTTTTCAGGGCTGACGAGGCCGAGAATGGCCATTTCCCTGGCGGCGAGCGCGATCAGATCGTCGTCGGCCAACGACCACAGCCCGTCGCCTTCGAAACAGAAATATTCGAGACCCACGCAGGCCACGCCCTCGTCGGGCACCATCTCGGGGCTCCACGAGCGGAAGTTCTGCACCCGGCCGACCTTCACCTTGCTGTCGTGGATGTAGATCCAGTTGTCCGGGAACAGATCGTCCGAACGGATCTTGAGCGCCACGGTGAGGAAGTCGCGATATTTCAGATTGTTCGCCTGGATGGTGGTCGCCGGCAGCGGATGCAGCCGCGCGGCGAGTTCGCGCATCGGGGCGGAGCTGATCGCGTGCGCGGCGCGGATCACGATCTCGCCATGCGGGCCTTCGGCAGCGAGGCGCCAGCCGCTGTCGCCCTCGGCGGCCAGCTGCTTGAGCGCATGGCCCATGAAGACCTGGCCCTGGCCGGTGGCGATAACCTTGTCGCGCGCCGCATCCCACATCATGCCGGGGCCGAGGCGCGGATAGCGGAAGGTCTCGAGCAGAGTCTTGACCGCCTGGCCGTCATTGGGCCGCTTGTTGAGGCCGAGGCTGCGCTTCAGCCCGTCCACCACCGCGCCCCAGAGCGAAAGCCCCTTGATGCGCTGCGCCGCCCAGTCCGCGCTCATTTCGTTGCAGGGCATTCCCCACACCTTCTCGGTGTAGGTCTTGAAGAAGATCGAATACAGCTTCTTGCCGAACTGGTTGCTGGTCCAGTCCTCGAAGCTTTTCACGTCCTTGATCGGGAACAGCTTCGACCAACCGTAGCTCATCATGCAGGCGGTCGAGCGCAGAACGCCGAGGTTGCTGAGCGCCTCGAAAGCGCGCAGCGGATAGCTGTAGAATTTGCCCTCGTAATAGATGCGGCTCATCCGCGGGCGCTGGATGAAATCGTCGGGCAGAATCTCGTTCCACAGATCGACAACCTGCTGGCTCTTGGAAAAGAACCGATGCCCGCCGATGTCGAAGCGATACCCTTCGTGCTCCACCGTGCGGCTGATGCCGCCCACATAGGTGGCATCCTTCTCGATGATCGCGACGGTCTTGCCCTGCTTGGTCAGCAGGTAAGCCGCCGTGAGCCCCGCCGGTCCCGCGCCGATAATCGCGACGTCGACGCTGAGTTCCCTGGCCAGTCCGGTCATGTCTTTGAAAGCCCCCACTTGGTGTCAGGGCCGGAATGAAGGAAACTGGTTAGCGATGAGTTAATCGGCCACCGTAAATCTTTGCCTGGTCCTCAGAGCGCCACGAGCGAGGGGCATTGCAGCCGCGCGGCGTGGACGGCGAAGTCCTTGAGCGTGAAGGTATCGTCGAACACCAACCCGCAAGCGCCAGCGACGCGCCACCGCACCTTCGCCCGAATTCCCGGCAGATACGCACTTTCGATGATCACCGATTGCGCCAGCGCCAGTGGCATTGCGCATTCCACACGGCACCCCTGTTGCGAAACATTCTGGGTAACTGCTGCCACGGCGCCCGTTTGGGTTCGCAGCGTCAGTGGCAGCGCCATGTTGAGCCGCAGTGGGCGGCGCGGGTAGTCCCAGGCTTCCTGCACCAGTCGCTCGATCGCGGCGGGGGTAATGAAGCGGTAGCTGGCATCGAATCCCTCCTCGCGCACTCGCTCGACGACGAAGCTTTCGCCGTTCTGGAGCTGCAGTTCCATGACCCGGTCGTCGGGAATGGCATGGAAGCAGCGCAGCCGCACGCCGCCGGTCGAAACATCGCGCACGACGCAGACGAACTCACCCTGGCTACTAACCAGTTTGGCAGCCCGGATGAGCGAAGTGAAGCGCGGTGCGGCTCGCTGATCGAGCGCCTCGGGCGAAATCCCGGATTCCGGTTCCTCACCGGACGAAAAATCGAATGCTGCGAAGCCCATGATGTTTTCCATCGTTCTGTCTGTCGAACATGCCATTGGCCGCCTTATGCAGACCAACGGCTGTCATGGCTTTGCTGCGCCGATAAGGGTTAATACCTATCTGCGGGTTATGGTTAACGGCCCAGCTTACTCTCGCGACGCGCCACTCGACAGTGGTACGGAACGCGGCCCTGAGCGCGCGACACGATGGTTAACGGATTTCCGCCAGCCGGGCCAAAGTGCTTGCTGGCCCAGAAAAAATACCGAAAAAAGTAACCGTCCTCGGTAAGCGATTCACCATTTGGCGCAGCCGAGCGCCGGGCAGTTTGGGCGACCTTTCGCTTTCGCACGGCACAACTGGTGCGGGTGGCCGGACTCGAACCGGCACGATCGAGGATCAGGGGATTTTAAGTCCCCGGCGTCTACCATTCCGCCACACCCGCGCCTTGCCCACCGCTAAGGCGTGGGAGCGGTAGGCGCAATGCTGCGCGCGGACCGAGCTATCGGGTGGCCCGTCAGCCGTCGTTGAGGACGCGGCGCATTTCCTTGCCGGGGCGAAAATAGGGGACGCGCTTGGCCTCCACCTTCACCGTTTCGCCGGTGCGCGGATTGCGACCCTGACGCGCGTCACGCGCACGGGTCGAAAAAGCGCCGAAACCCCGCAGCTCCACTCGTCCGCCCTCGGCCAGCCGCTCCGAGATCTCGTCGAAAAAGATGTCGACGACCTGCTCGACGTCTTCCGCCCGCAGATCGGGATTGTCCTTGGCCAGGACGGTGAGAAGTTCGGATCGTATCATGGCACCCTCCCGACCAAAAAATCGCGGGATTGCTATCCCGAGGCGCGACCCTCGCCGATGCAGCCGCCCCCCGACGTTCGCTCCGGTTCGGATTCATTGGCAGAGCAAAGGCACGACCGCAAGATGCGAATGGCCGAGCCCCGTCCCGTTTCGGAACCGGCAGGTCGCACGCCTCAAGCCCGCTCGATCAGATCGACCGGATCGATGCCCAGGCGCTCCATCCGGTCGCGGATCGCCGGCCACTCCGCGGCAAGAAAATGCTCCCTCTCGCTGTGGCGCAACCGCGCGGCGGCGCCCGCGACGACATACATCCCCACGCCGCGCTGCACCGCAACCAGCCCATCGGTCTGGAACTGTTGATAAGCCTTGGCCACGGTGAGCGGGTTGGCGCCCTGCTCCACCGCCAGCGTGCGGACCGACGGCAACATCGCGCCCTCGGGATAGCGCCCATCGATGATCGCCGCGGCGATCATGTCGCGCAGCTTGAGATAGACGGGTTTGGTCGTGCTCATGCGGGTCGTCCGTGGCCTAGTGCATCAGTGCCATAATACAGCGCGGCGCGTCAAGTCAGCGCGCGGGCGACGGGCGGTGGTCACAGTTGTCACCAAGGCTTCACATAGGAAATTCTGACGCTAGGGTGCGCCCCGGCTAGGCGGGTCGTCCCGCATATAACAGGCGGGGAGACCACCGAGTGTCGCTGGAACAAATCATCGTCGCGATCGCAGCGACGTTTCTGGTACTTTTGCTCATCGGGGGCGCGTCGATCGTGATGTCGCCCAAACCCGAGTTCGCCGGCCATCCCAAGGGGCTGTTCGTGCTGTTCTTCGCCGAGATGTGGGAGCGCTTCTCCTACTACGGTATGCGCGCGCTGCTGATCTTCTATCTGACCCAGCACTGGCTCTACAACGACGAGAAAGCCTCGGTCATCTACGGTGCCTACACGGCGCTAGTGTATATTGCTCCGGTGCTCGGCGGCTATCTCGCTGACAAATACCTCGGCCAGCGCAAAGCAGTCCTGTTCGGTGCGGTGCTGCTGACGTTCGGTCACTTCTTCATGGCCTTCGAGGGTATGCAAGGAGTCACCGACCCGCTGGTGAAGCAGGCCGACCCGGCCATCGACATCTTCTGGCTGGCGCTTGCCTTCATCATTGTGGGCTCGGGCTTCCTGAAGGCCAACATCTCGGTCATCGTGGGCCAGCTCTATCCGCGCACGGACATCCGCCGCGACGGCGCCTATACGATCTTCTACATGGGCATCAACGTCGGCGCGGCGGTCGGCACGATCATCGCCGGCTACCTCGGCCAGACCTATGGCTGGGGCTACGGCTTCGGCGCGGCGGGCATCGGCATGCTGCTCGGCCTGCTCGTGTTCATCGCCTTCAAGCCGCTCTTGCTGGGCAAGGGCGAAAGCTCCGTGCCGGAAAAGCTTGCTGCGCCCGTCATGGGAATCAAGTTCGAATGGCTGCTTTACATCATCGGCGTCGCCGCGGTGGGTGTCACCTGGTGGCTGGTGCAGAATCAGGCGATCGTGGGCACAATCCTGGGTGTCTTCGGCGCCATCCTGGTCGCCTATGTCCTGTGGCAGGCGATCAGAATCGGCGGGCACGATCGCGACCGGATTTTTGCCGCGATCTTCCTGATCATCGGCTCGGTCCTGTTCTGGGCGCTGTTCGAACAGGCGGGATCGTCGCTCAACCTGTTCACCGACCGCTATGTCGACCGGGCCGGGGTGGAAGCCTCGATCTTCCAGTCGATCAACCCGATCTACATCATCCTGCTGGCCCCGCTGTTCGCGGGGATGTGGACCTGGCTGGCGAAGAAGGGGCTTGAACCCTCGACCCCGGCCAAGTTCGGTCTCGCGGTGATCCAGCTTGGCGCAGGCTTCCTGGTTCTGGTGTTCGGGGCGCAGTCAGTTGGAATGGAAGCGATGACTCCGGTCATCTTCATTTTCCTGATTTACCTGCTCCACACCACCGGCGAGCTGTGCTTGAGCCCGGTCGGTCTGTCGGCGATGAACCGGCTGGCCCCGGCACACATGGCCTCGCTGATCATGGGGACCTGGTTCTTCGCCTCGGCGACAGGCAATTTCGTGGCCGGGCTGATCTCGGCGGCCACCGGCTCGGAAGCTGCTTCCGGCGAGGGCGCAGCCAAGGAAACGGTGCTCGCGGTTTATAGTCAGATCGGCTGGATCGCGGTCGGTGTCGGCGTGGCAGTGATCGTCATCAGCCCCCTCATCAAGAAGCTGATGCATCTCGACACCCTGAGTGACGACGATGCCGGCGACCAACTGCTCGGCCGGGCCGAAGGTCCGGGCGAGCCGCAGGGTGCCGGAATCCATCCCGCCACCAAATCCTGATATCCTGCCGGAGGAGGCAACCCGAATGCACCAGCGTTTCCTGATCGCCGGATTGGGAGCGCTGGCGCTCGCTTCCTGCGCCAACACTGCGGGCGAGCCGAACAGCGCGTCGACCGCCAGGCTCGAGATCAACCAGAACCCCTATCCCAGCACCTACCGCGCCTATCCGGGCCGACCGGTGGCGTTGGTCGGGGCGACGGTGTTCGACGGCGCGGGCAGGCGGATCGAGAACGGCACGGTGTTGCTGCGCGACGGCAAGGTTGTCGGCGTCGGCGACGCGGATCTCGCCACCGACGGTTACGACCGCGTGGATGCCGCCGGCAAGTTCGTGACGCCCGGCATCATCGACATCCACAGCCACCTCGGCGTCTATCCCAGCCCCAGCGTTGAGGCGCATTCGGATGGCAACGAGGCGACCGATCCGACCACGCCCGAGGTGTGGGCCGAGCATTCGGTGTGGCCGCAGGACCCCGGCTTCACCCGCGCGATGGCCAATGGCGGGATCACTTCGCTGATGGTCCTGCCCGGCTCGGCGAACCTGATGGGCGGACGCACCGTCACGCTCAAGAACGTGCCCGCGCGCACCGTGCAGGCGATGAAGTTCCCCGGCGCGCCCTATGGCATGAAGATGGCCTGCGGCGAGAACCCCAAGCGGGTTTATGGCGGCAAGGGCCGGATGCCCTCCACGCGCATGGGCAATTTCGCCGTCAACCGCCAGGCCTGGCTCGACGCCAAGGCCGACGACGGCAAGAAGCGCAACCTTGCCACCGAGACGCTGAAGGGCGTGCTGGCGGGCGAAATCCTGATCCAGAACCACTGCTACCGCGCCGACGAGATGGCGCTCGTGGTCGATATGGCCAAGGAGATGGGCTACAAGGTCGCCGCCTTCCATCATGCGGTCGAGAGCTACAAGATCGGCGATATCCTGCGTGAGAACGGCATCTGCTCGGCGATCTGGGCCGACTGGTACGGCTTCAAGATGGAAAGCTACGACGGCATTCCCGAAAACGCCGCGCTGCTGTTCCGCGAAGGGGCCTGCGTGGTCATCCATTCGGACGACGAGAACGGCATCCAGCGGTTGAACCAGGAAGCCAGCAAGGCTGCTGCCGCGGGCCGCCGCATGGGACTGACCATTCCGGACGAGGCGGTGATGCAGTGGATCACGCTCAACGCGGCCAAGGCGATGGGCATCGACAAGCTGACCGGCAGCCTGGAAGCAGGCAAGATGGCCGATGTGGTGCTGTGGAACGGCAATCCCTTCAGCGTCTATTCGCGGCCCGAGAAGGTGTGGGTGGACGGCGCATTGCTGTTCGATTCCTCCAATCCGCGCCTGCGGCCGGTGACCGACTTCGAACTTGGCCAGCCCGGCGTGGGAGACGTTAAATGAGCGTGCGCTTTTTCCTCGGCGCGGCCCTCGCTGCACTGTCGGTTCCCGCCGTCGCGCAGGACATGGCCATCACCAACGCGACCGTCGCCACCGGTGACGGCTCCGAACCCATCCAGGGCGCAACTGTCGTTATCCGCGGTGGCAAGGTCGTGGTGGCGGGAGCAGGCGTCGCCGTGCCCCCGGGCGTTCAGGCCATCGACGGCACGGGTAAATGGGTGACTGCCGGACTGTTCGCTGCGCTTACCGCACTCGGCCTGTCCGATGCCGCCGGGGTCGATGAATCCAACGACGAAGGAGCGCGAACCTCGCCGTTCTCCGCCGCCCTTGACGTCTCGCCGGCGCTCAATCCGCTGTCGCAGCATGTCCAGGTTGCGCGCAGCGGGGGCATCACCCGCGCCAGCGTGGCCATGCGGCCGACCGGCTCGATCTTCGGCGGTCAGGGCGCGATCGTGGACCTGGGTGCGGACGCACGCATGGTGATCCGCCCGCGTGCCTTCCAACTCGTCGATCTCGGCGAAACCGGGGGACGCATCGCCGGGGGGAGCCGCGTCGCGGCGCACGCCCTGCTCCGCAACGCGCTGCGCGAGGCGCGGCAGTATGGCGGTGATGCCAGGCTGGCGGCGGCTGGCCGCACCGGTGCGGTCGAGACGGGGGACGACATTCCCGTCGACACCCGCCTCCTCGATAACAATACCGAGCGCGAGGATGTGCTGCTGACGCGATTCGACGCCGCGGCGCTGGTACCGGTCGTGAGCGGCACGCAGGTGCTCTACGTCGCGGTGGAGCGCGCCGCCGACATCCGCAGCGTTCTCGCGCTCAAGAGCGAGTTCCCGCGCCTGCGGCTCGTGCTCGTCGGCGCCAGCGAGGGCTGGACGGTCGCGCGCGACATCGCCGCCGCGGGGGTGCCGGTGATCGCGCAGGCGATGAACGATCTGCCCAGCAGCTTCGAGCAGCTCGCCGCCACGCAAAGCAATGTCGGGCGCATGGTGCGCGCGGGCGTCAAGGTGGCGATCGGCGGGCTGGCGGGCACAACCGGCGACCAGCCCAAGAACCTCGCGCAGTTCGCGGGCAATATGGTCGCGCTGACCAAGGTGCCGGGCGCGACCGGGCTGAGCTGGGGCGAAGCCTTTGCAGCGATCAGCTCGGTTCCGGCCGAGATTTCGGGCCAGGGCGGGCGGGCCGGGGTGCTGACCGCCGGAGCGGCGGGCGATGTGGTGGTCTGGAACGGCGATCCGCTCGAGCTGACCAGCGCGCCCGAACGGGTGTTCATTGACGGCGTCGAGCAGCCGAAGGACAACCACCAGACTGGCCTGCGGGACCGCTATCGCGATCTAGACACCAGCGATCTGCCCAAGGCTTACGACCGGTGAAGGCGGCGATCATGGCGTTCGCGCTGGTCGCCGTGCCTGCGGTCGCACAGGACGCGGCGCCTGCGGTCGATCGCTCGCAGGACATTACCTGGCATAACTCGCAGCAGGCCTATATCGCCGCGCTCAAGCCCGTCGATGGGTGGCGCTATCTCCCCGGCGGGCTCAAGTGGCGGCGCATTTCGGGGGACGGCAGCGGGGCCAAGCCGACGGTCGAGGACATTGTGACGGTGCACTATGCGGGCACCTTCACCGACGGCACCACCTTCGATTCCAGCTTCGACCGCGGCGAGCCCGCGACCTTCCCTCTCGGACAGCTCATCAAGGCCTGGCAGCTCGCGATTCCCGAGATGGGAGTGGGCGATACCATCGAGCTCGCCGCCCCGGCGCTGCTCGCTTACGGTGCCGTGGGCAGAGGCCCGATTCCGGGGGGCGCGACGCTGCTGTTCAAGGTGCAGTTGATCGGCATCGGCGCGAGCTGACCACACGTCCACCCAACTCCAAAAGTGAGGCAAAGGTGAGGCCAACACGACGCTGTGCTCCAAGGCGCATATGCACCATAGGCATGGTCGGAATATTCGTGTGCCTGGCGAACCGCGAGGCCATGTCAAAGAGCACTGGCGAACCTGACACGGGGCAGGGTCTGTAGGAAAGCGAATAGGATTCCGCGGCGGTGGCTACTACGCTAGACCGCAAGATCTGAAGGGAGGAAGGGAGTGGACCCGCTCGTTTCGCTCGCCGCCGCCAGCCTCGCGCTCGTCGGCACGCATTTCGCGCTCTCGCATCCGCTGCGCGCTCCGCTGGTGGCCCGGATTGGAGAAGGCGGCTTCCTCGGGCTCTACTCGCTGGTGGCGGCAGCCTGCATGGTGTGGATGGTGTTCGCCTTCCGTGCCGCGCCCGCCGCCGACCTCGACGGCAGCTACTCCGGCTGGATCACCGCAACGATCTTCACCCTGCCCGCGCTGGTGCTGTTTCTCGGTTCGCTGATGGGCAATCCCGCCTTCCCGGGCGCGGGCGGGGCAGCGGCGCGCGAACCGACCGGCGTGTTCGCGGTCACCCGACACCCGATGATGTGGGGCTTCGCGCTGTGGGCCTTCGCGCATATCGTGATCGACTGGAGCATACGCAGCACCATCGTGGGCTTCGCGGTGCTCGTCCTCGCTCTCGTTGGCGCGCATTTCCAGGACCGCAAGAAAGCGGCGCTGATGGGCGCAGCGTGGGAGGAGTGGGCAGCGAAGACCAGCTACTGGCCCAAGTTCGAGCGAATCTTCGGCGCGGGCGCGATGCTCTGGCTTGCAGCCATCGCGCTGTGGCTGCTCGTCACCTGGCTCCACATACCGACCGGTGGCGCGCCGGCAGGAATTTGGCGGTGGCTCAATTAGGTCGGGCCCATATCAAGCCAACGACCGAAGTTGCGGAGGGTCAGCGACCAGTGGTCAGGCCAGTCGGGCAGATTACTCTCGTGGAACCCCTTGCGCTTCGCGAAGTCACGCGGCCAATCCATGCTGATGTCATCCTCGTCGATCGGTAGGTCTTTTAAGAGATCGTCGTCGGGATGCGGCGTCAAGCCAAGATCATGGCAATAAAACGATGCGGTTTCCCAAAGGAACTCAGATGTCTCTTCACTGACGTCTGACGCCATAAGCGCCATGAAGTCTTGTCGCGTCGGGTTAGGCCGCCGTGCGTTCGTGGCGGCAACCTGCCGCTTCGTGTTTCGCCAGGCAAATGCGAACGCAATCGTCACGCCGATAATCACAAACAGGGTAGCGAAGAGCCACTCCGGAAGCCCGACCAGCTCTCCCACCAAGCCGTCGCTTAAGCCCGCGCTTCCTCCACCCCGGCACTGTTGTGGCGCAGCGCGCTGAGCACGGTATCGACGATGTGCGGAGCGTTGAGGCGGGCTTCGTCGTATTGCTTGGCGGGATCGTCGTGGTCCTGGAACGCGTCGGGCAGGCGCATGGTGCGGATCTTGAGGCCGTTGTCCAAGAGGCCTTCATCGCTGGCGTGGGTGAGCACGTGCGCGCCGAGGCCGCCGATGGCACCTTCCTCGACCGTTACCACCACCTCATGCGTCCGCATCAGCCGGTCGATCAGATCGGTGTCGAGCGGCTTGGCGAAGCGCAAATCGGCGACGGTGGTGGAGAGCCCCCTGGCCTCGAGCTGGTCCGCGGCCTTCATCGCCTCGGCCAGACGGGTGCCGAGCGACAGGATCGCAACTTTGCTGCCCTCGCGCACGATCCGCCCCTTGCCGATGTCCAGCAATTGCGGCGTCTCGGGCAGCGCCACGCCGGTACCATTGCCGCGCGGATAGCGCAGCGCGATAGGGCCGCTGTCGTGCTCGGCGGCGGTGTAGGTCATGTGGACCAATTCGGCCTCGTCCGCCGCGGCCATGACCACGAAATTTGGCAGCGTCGCCAGATAGGTCACGTCGAAGCTTCCGGCGTGGGTGCAGCCATCCGCGCCGACCAGTCCGGCCCGGTCGATGGCGAAGCGCACCGGCAGGTTCTGGATCGCCACATCGTGCACCACCTGATCGTAGGCGCGCTGGAGGAAGGTGGAGTAAATCGCGCAGAACGGGCGCATCCCCTGAGCCGCGAGGCCCGCAGCGAAGGTGACCGCGTGCTGTTCGGCGATGCCGACATCGAACGCACGCTCGGGGTGCGCCTTGGCGAACTTGTCGACGCCGGTGCCGCTCGGCATGGCGGCGGTGATGGCGCAGATGCGGCCGTCGGTTTCGGCCAGCTTGGCCAGCGTCTCGCCGAAGACGTTCTGATAGGCGGGCGGACCAGCGGCGCTCTTCTTCTGCTCGCCGGTGATGACATCGAACTTCTGGACGCCATGGTATTTGTCGGCGCTGTCCTCGGCCGGGCCGTAGCCCTTGCCCTTCTGGGTAACGACATGGACCAGGATCGGGCCCTGCTCGCTGTCGCGCACATTCTCCAGCACCGGCACCAGATGGTCGAGATTATGCCCGTCGATCGGGCCGACGTAATAGAACCCCAGCTCCTCGAACAGCGTGCCGCCCGTGACCATGCCGCGGGTGTATTCCTCGGCTTTTTCCAGCCCGTGATGGACCCGCCGACTAATTTTCTTGGCGAGCTTGGAAGCCAGGTTGCGCAGGCCGAGATATTCGCTGCTCGACACCATCCGCGCGAGATAGGCGGAGAGCCCGCCCACCGGCGGCGCGATCGACATGTCGTTGTCGTTGAGGATCACCACCAGGCGATTGCCGGCCTGTTCGGCGTTGTTCATCGCCTCATAGGCCATCCCCGCACTCATCGCGCCGTCGCCGATCACCGCGATGCCCTTGCCCGGCTGGCCCTTGAGCTTGTTGGCGACCGCGAAGCCCAGCGCGGCGCTGATCGAGGTGCTGGAATGCGCCGCGCCGAAAGGGTCGTATTCGCTTTCGCTACGCTTGGTGAACCCGCTGAGGCCGCCGCCCTGGCGCAAAGTGCGGATCCGGTCGCGCCGTCCGGTCAGGATCTTGTGCGGATAGGCCTGGTGGCCGACGTCCCATACCAGGCGGTCGCGCGGGGTGTCGAAGACGTAGTGGATCGCGGTGGTCAGCTCGACCACGCCAAGCCCCGAGCCGAGATGTCCGCCGGTCGAGCCGACGGCGTCGATCATCTCGGCACGCAGCTCGTCGGCGAGCTGGCGGAGCTGGCTGCGGTCAAGCTTGCGAAGATCGTCGGGCGTATCGACTTGATCGAGCAACGGAGTCACTGGGCGTTCTTGCATCCGGCCAGTCTTACACCGCGTTTTCTGGCGTGTCGATGAACGGTTGGTCGATGAAATAGAACGCTTCGTCGCGCCTCTGGTCGACCCGGCGTGCATGAGATAAACTCACGATATCGACCTGAGGAGCCGTCCATGTCGCTGCCCACCACGGCAAAGCCCGTAACGTTCGTGCTCACCGCCGATCGCGAGAAATCGAAGCCGTTCTATGCTGAGGTTCTCGGACTGCCGATCATCGGGGAGGAAAACTTCGGCGTTACTTTCGATCTCGGCAATGGCGCGACCATGCGGCTGACCGATATCGCGGGGCACAAGCCCGGAGCGCATACGGTGCTGGGGTGGGAAGTCCCCGACCTTCGCGCCGCGATGGCCGATCTGCGCGCGAAGGGCGTGACGTTCGAAATCTACGAAGGGTTCGGGCAGGATTCCGAGGGCGTGTGGAGCTTTCAGGACACCCATCTCGCCTGGTTCAACGATCCAGAGGGTAACAATCTCTCGCTCGCCCAGCACGGCTAGGCGGCGCAACCCTCGCCCCGCACGGCTAAGCCGCGCAGTCCTCGCACAGCCCGCGCAGCTCGACCACTGGGCGCACATCGGCGAAGCCTGCATCCCGTCCCGCGGCACGGAGCGCGCCGGTCACGCGGTCGTCGTCGAGGTGGGTGGCCTTGCCGCAATCGTCGCAGATCAGGAAAATGCAATCGTGCCGGCAGCCAGGGTGGGTGTTCACCAGATAGGCATTGGCGCTCTCGATCCGGTTGGCGAGGTTGTTGCGCACGAACAGGTCGAGGATGCGGTAAACGCTGTTGGGTGCCACGCGCTTGCCGCGGCTGCGCGAAAGATTGTCGGCGATGTCATAGGCGCTGGCAGGGATTTCGTGGCGGGCAAGCTCGGCGAACACCGCCTCGCGCATCCCGGTCCACTGCTCGTCCGCCGCGGTGAGCGTGGCCTGCGCCGCGACGATGAGGTCGCTGCCGGTGTATTCGTGGTGACCCGTTTGCGCGGCGGCTTTCATGGCTGTCGAGCTAGGCGCGCCGGCGGCCCCGTTCAAGTGAGTTTGGGTTCACGTCAGTTGCGCTGGAATGCGGCGCGGTAGAATGCCGGATACAACCGCTTGAGCGCCGCCACCTTGGGTGCGTCCCAGTGACGGATATAGCCGTGGTTGGGATTCTTGAGCGCGAAGTCCTGGTGATAGGTCTCGGCGGGATGGAACGCCTGCGCGCGCTCGATGCCGGTGACGATCGGTGCTTTCCAAACGCCCGAGGCCTTCATCTGCGCCAGATAAGCCTTGGCCACCGCGTTCTGTTCCGCCGAGACGGGAACCAGCGCGGCGCGATAATGCGCGCCGACATCGGGACCCTGGCGGTTCTTGAGGGTGGGGTCGGCGGTCACGGAGAAGAAGATGCGCAGGAGTTGGTCGTAGCGCACGATCTTGGGATCGTAGGTGACGCGCACCGCCTCGGCATGATCGGTCATGCCCGCGGACACGAGATCGTATCTGGCCGAGCGCGCGGTGCCGCCGTGATAGCCCGAAACCGCACTGGTCACGCCCTTGGTATGGCTGAACACCGCTTCCACGCCCCAGAAGCAGCCCCCTGCGAAGATCGCGGTCTTGAGGCCGCCGCTCTCGGCGGACTGGCGCTTTGCGGCCGGTGCCATAACCACGCCCTCAGCCGCCGCGGGAGCGGTGCAGGATGCACCGACCAGCCCGAGCGCCGCAGCGAGCAAAAGACCCCTGATCCGCATCATACCAATGCCGTCACGGCCTGAGTGAGCGCCGGGTTCGCGATGACCATGCCAAGCGCACCCAGCAGGAAGCCGAGGCCGAGGTTGCGGTAAAGGTCGTTCTTGAAGAGGGTCATGGCCTGCTCTTTCGTTCGAGTTGCGAAGATGGTTACAGGACACGGATTGTCGAGGCCCTGAACGACAAGGTTGTCTGTCGTTCAGCGAAGCAAATCTGCACCTGGCCGATCAGGACCGTCGCAGCAGCGGCCGCAAGCCCAAGCGGCCGCCCGCAGGCGCTTAGCAGTGAAACTGCGAAGACGGCGCCGAGGACGCTCACGCGGCGGCGCGAGCGAAAAACAAGCTAATGCCGGAAGTGGCGCATTCCGGTGAAGACCATCGCCAGACCCGCGGCGTCGGCGGCGGAGATCACCTCGTCGTCGCGCATCGAGCCACCGGGCTGGATCACTGCGGTTGCACCGGCCGCGGCGGCGGCGAGCAGCCCGTCGGCGAACGGAAAGAAGGCGTCGGAGGCCACTGCGCTGCCCACCGTGCGCGGCTCGCTCCAGCCATAGGTCTGGGCTGCCTCTGCGGCCTTCGCCGCCGCAATTCGACTGGAATCGCGGCGGTTCATCTGGCCCGCACCGATGCCCGCGGTCGCACCGTCGCTGGCATAGACGATAGCGTTCGACTTGACGTGCCGCGCGACGGTCCAGGCAAACAGGCAGTCCTTCAACTCCTGCTCGGTCGGCGCGCGCCTGGTCACCACTTTGAGATCGGACGCGGCGATCGCACCGTTGTCGCGGCTCTGCACCAGCAGTCCGCCGGTGATCGGCTTGACCGCCAGCCCGCCGCGGCGCGGATCGGGCAGCTCGCCCGTTACCAGCAGCCGCAGGTTCTTCTTCGCCGCGAACACCGCCCGCGCCTCGGCGCTCACCGACGGGGCGATCACGACCTCGGTGAAGATCGAGCAGATCGCCTCCGCGGTCGCGCCATCGAGCTCGGTGTTGACACAGACGATGCCGCCGAAGGCCGACACACTGTCGCATTCGAGCGCGCGCTGCCACGCTTCCAGCAAGGTGCCCGCCTGCGCCACGCCGCAGGGGTTGGCGTGCTTGACGATCACCACCGCCGGGCTTTGCCCGCGAAACTCCGCGCACAGTTCCAGCGCGGCGTCGGCGTCGTTGTAGTTGTTGTAGCTCAGCTCCTTGCCCTGCAGCTGTTCGGCTTGCGCGATCCCGCGCCCGTGCGGCCCGGCCGGGGTGTAGAGCGCGGCGCGCTGGTGCGGGTTCTCGCCATAGCGCAGTTCGACCGGCTTGACCCCGTTGACCGCGAGGAAGTCCGGGAACAGCTGCTGCTGGTCGGCGAAGCCGAACCACTGGCTGATCATCGAATCATAGGCGGCGGTGACGGCGAAGGCCTTGGCCGCCATGCGCTTGCGGAAGTCGAGCGTGGTCGCGCCGTCGTTGGCGGCGAGCTCTTCATACAGCGCCTCGTAGTCCGCAGGATCGGTGACGATGGTCACAAAGGCATGATTCTTGGCTGCCGAGCGCACCATGCTCGGGCCGCCGATGTCGATGTTCTCGATGATGGTGGCACGATCCGCGCCGCGCATCACGGTCTCCTCGAACGGATAGAGATTGACGACCACCAGATCGATCGCGCCGATCTCGTGCGCGTCCATCGCTTGCGCGTGAGCTGGATCGTCGCGCACCGCAAGCAAGCCACCGTGAATCAGCGGATGGAGCGTCTTCACCCGGCCGTCCATCATCTCGGGAAACCCGGTTACATCGGACACATCGCGGACGGTCAAGCCGTTCTCGCGCAACGCCGCCGCCGTGCCGCCGGTGGAGATCAGCTCGATCCCGGCCTTGGCCAGCTTGCTCCCGAGATCGGCCAGCCCGGTTTTGTCGGACACCGACAGCAGCGCCCGCCCGATCGGAACAGTGGTCATAATGAGATTATCCCATGCGCTTGAGCAGCCAGGGGAAACGCCCCCCGCTGCGCGATGCCAGTCCTTCGATCACCAGTTGCGAGGTGCCGTGGGGGCGACCGTCGCCGTCGACCCACAGGCTCTCCTCGATGGTGAGCTCGGCATCGGCGATATCGCCGCCGAGCCGCATTTGCCAGTAGGAGCCGTCGGGCAGGGCCAGCCCCGCGCCGCGCTTGTCCGCCGACAGTCCGGCCTCGACCCCGGCCCCGAGGTGGAAACGGATCGCACAGCCCACCTTGCCGCGCCTGCCGCGCTTGCCCGAGGGTTCCAGCACATCCTCGCCGCGCAGTTCGAACCCGTCGGAGGACAGGGTCAGAATGCGGCGATGGGCCAGCGCGTAGCGCGCAGCATAGCCGTCGTGGCTGGCCTCGAGCCGAATCGGCTGCGACGCGCCGGTCTTCGCGGCGCTGCGGACCACATCGACCGCTTCGACGCCCTTGCCAACCTGGCCGTTGAGCAGGATCGCGGTCGAGTTGGCATCGTCGAGCACCAGCGTCGAATGCGCCGCGGTGGCGCGCAGGCCCTGCTCGATCCGCGCCGGGGTGGCGCCCCCCGCCAGCTCCGCACCGCCGCAGTTCACGATGATGCGGGTGGCCCCGTGGCTCAGCTCGAAGGCGAGGGTGGAGGCACAACCGAACCGGGCGTCGCGCGGACGCGGCGGCGGGGCGGCGTCGAACTGGAGCACGCTGCGACCTGCGCCGACCACCTGATAGCCCCAATGGCGCGTATCGCGCGCCGGCCGCGTGCGCACTCCGCTCGCCGCGATCAGCCGGGACAGTGCCTGCGCTGAGGTTGCGCCAGCCCCCTGCCACGAGCCGAGCCCGCCATCGCCATGGCGCAGCGCGAGAAGCGGCGGCACCAGCAAGTGCAGCATCGCCTGCAGCGCGGGCGGCGGCGCACGGCGCACCGCAGCGTAACAGGCTTCGAGATCGACGATGAGTTCGATGGCCTGCATTTGCGCCAGCGGGCTGCGCGACAGCAAGCCGCCATCCTCGTTCGCCATGTCGCCGAGTGCGTTCAGCAACCCCGCCTCGCCGAAGATGCGCCGCGGCTTGCCATCGGGCAGCAGCAACCCCGCCGCCGTTATCGCGCACCACCCGGTGAAGGCCGCGAGGCGGTCCTGCTCCCGGCCCACATTGCGATCGAGCCAACGCGCTGATTGCTCGATGGCGCGCAACATCCGCGGCCGCATGGCCGCATCCTCGCCCGACAGCACGAGCGGCGCATGGACCAGCCAGGCCATCACCCGCTCGCCCGCGCGCTCCACGCTCCAGGCCGGGCCCTTGCCGATACTCGGGCCGGGCTCGCCATTGCTGGCCAGCCAGCGGCTCGCGATCGCCTCGACGATCGGCGCACCGGTCTCGCGCCGCGCCGCCGCCGCCAGATCGCGCAGCCACGAAAAGCCGTGGAGCAGCTTCTGCAAGGGCATCGCAGGGCGCGCCGTGGGGGAGAAATCCGCTTCCGCGAGCGGAAGCTTCATCCCCTCGACCAGGAAATGACCAGCCCGAATGGCGGTGCCACGGGTCCGGTCGCCCTCCAGCGGGCTGGCGGCGGCGGCCAGCAACCGCAGGCGCGCCGGCTTGCGCAAAGGGGCCGCGAGCAGTGCGCCGGGCACTCCCAGCCGGTATGCCCAGCCGATCACCGCCTCGATCGGATCGCTGCGCGGCGCGAAATCGCTCGGGACCAGCGCGCGCGATGGTTCAAGCGGCGCGGCGCCGTCCTCGGGCACGGCCTCGGCCACGGCGCGGATCAACGGCTCGTTGCGGCTGCGCGGCAGCGGCAGAGCGGGCTGGGCCGGGCCGGGATCGAGGCGCGAATCGACTCCGGGCTCGAGGCCGCCGTCCCTCAGCAGCGGATCGGGCTTCATGCGATACCCTTCAGCGCGGCGATGTTGGCGGCATAGCGGTCCGGCCCACCCTTGAAACTGGCCGAGCCCGCCACCAGCACATCGGCCCCTGCCGCCACGCATTGCGGCGCGGTCACGGCATCGACACCGCCATCGACCTGTAGCCGGATATCGCGCCCCGACTTGTCGATCATGGTGCGGATCGCCTCCACCTTGCGGAGCTGGCTGGCGATGAAGCTCTGCCCGCCGAAGCCGGGGTTGACGCTCATCACCAGCACCAGGTCGACCTGATCGAAGAGGTAGTCGAGCATCTTGGCCGGGGTGCCCGGATTGAGCACCACGCCCGCCTGCTTGCCCAGCGACCTGATCGCCTGAAGCGTGCGGTGGATGTGCGGCCCCGCCTCGGGATGGACCGTGATGATGTCGGCTCCCGCTTCGGCGAAGGCTTCGAGATAGGGATCGACCGGGGCGATCATCAGATGCACGTCGAAGGGTTTCGTGGTGTGCGGGCGCAGCGCCTTCACCACCGCCGGGCCGATGGTGATGTTGGGCACGTAATGCCCGTCCATCACGTCGATGTGAATCCAGTCCGCCCCTGCGGCGTCGATCGCACGCACTTCCTCGCCCAGCCGCGCGAAATCGGCGGAGAGGATCGAGGGGGCGATAAGCGGGGTGGCCATGAGGAGACCGGGATAGGGTCGCGGGCGCGCGGGCGCCATGCGCGCGGGGCGGTTTTCCCCGAGGAGCGGGGTAGGGCGAGCCTGCGGCGAGTCGGGAGGTTGGCAGGAGCCCGGGAACCCGACAGGATTGGCGCCTGCGGCGCCGTCTCCGCTTCGCTCCGACTCCGAACCTAGGTCCGAACCTGAGAGGGTGCGTCAAGGGCGCTTGGCGCCCTTGGCGCACCCGACAGGATTCGAACCTGTGACCTCTGCCTTCGGAGGGCAGCGCTCTATCCAGCTGAGCTACGGGTGCGCGGGGTCGCCGCGCGGCTGTGCGGTGGGCGCGCTTAGCAAAGCGGTTGCGGGGTGGCCAGAGGCTATCATGCACGCGGCGAGCGGCGCGGCGTTAGGCAATTGGCAAGCCCCGCGCCCTAAGCCAGCCATATGGCCGCTCCGCTTCTCGCTCCCGTTCCGATCGATCATGACCGCCGCGCCGATGCGACCGGCAGCCTCTCCGCAGGTTGGGCCCTGCTGCATGCCGCGGGTGACGCGATTGCCGAGCTTGCTCAACTGGGGCCGGAAGGCGACATGCTGGCACCGCGCGATTTCGCGATGCGCGCGGCGGCGGCTGGCCCGACGCGGCTGGCGCTGGCCGAGCAGGCCATCGACGATTGCGCCGCGGCGCTCCATACGGGGCTCACCGCCCTGATCGCCGGGACGCATGCGGGCCGCGACATCACCGCCGCGGCGGTCACGCTGTGGCGCGAATTCGATCGTGCCCGCATTGGCCTGTTGGCCCTTACCGCATCCCCGCACTGACCTTCGGATACGGTCCGGGCGCTTGACCGGGTTCACATTCTGTTCCAGCAATCCCGGATGATCGAATCACCCGCCCTCACGCTGCCGCGCTTCGGTTCGCGGGCCGTGCTGCCGACCGAAGAGAGCGCCACCGCCCGGGCGGTGAGCCGGGGCATCGCGAGGCTGTTTGCGCGTAACGGCATCTGGTGCCTGGCGGAAATGCCGCTGCGCAACGGCCGGCGCGCCGATCTGATGGGCGTGGACGAGAAAGGGCGTATCGTCATCGTCGAGATCAAGGTGGCGCGGGGCGATCTGCTGGGCGACGGCAAATGGCCCGACTATCTCGATTTCTGCGACCGGTTTTACTGGGGCGTGCCCCCGGGGCTCGACCGCGGCCCGCTGGAGGGCGAGGGCTACCGCCCCGATTGCTGCGGAATCATCGTCGCCGATGGCTATGACGCGGAGATCCTCCGCCCCGCCCCGCTCCACCCGCTCGCCGCCGCGCGCCGCAAATGCGAGATCGAGCGGCTCGCCCGCGCGGCGTTGCGCCGATTGACGGTGGGGGCCGATCCCCACTGTGCGCCTTGGGGTGGCGACAGCTAGGACTGTCATTCGCAACAGCGCGCGGGCATAAGCGCCGCCGCAAATGTGGACCGCCATTCTCCTTTCCGCCTTGGCCATGACCGGGATTGTCGCGCTGCGCTATGCCGCCACGAGCGGATTCTTCGCGTGGCTGACCGAGCGCCGGATTCCCGGTCGGCACCTCGCCCTGAAGGCGCAAATCCGGCGCGAGATCGTCTGGTCGCTCGGCTCCGCCGCGATTTACGGCGTGCCCGCCGGCATCGTTGCCTGGGGCTGGCAGGAGCGCGGCTGGACGCGCATCGCCACCGATTGGGACGCTCTGCCGCTGTGGTATGCGCCGCTCTCGGTGCTGCTCTATCTGCTGGCGCATGACGCCTGGTTTTACTGGACCCACCGCTGGATGCACCAGCCGCGTCCGTTTCGCATCGCGCACGCCGTGCACCACGCCAGCCGGCCGCCGACCGCCTGGGCGGCGATGAGCTTCCATCCGTGGGAAGCGCTAATCGGTGCCGCGGTGATCCCGGTGTTGGTATTCGTGATCCCGATACATGCCGCGATGCTGGGGCTGGTGCTCGCCATCATGACGGTGATGGGGGTGACCAATCACATGGGCTGGGAAATCTTTCCGCGACGCGTGGTTAATTCCACCTTAGGGAAGTGGGTGATAACCGCCAGCCATCACCAGCGTCATCATGAAGAGTATCGATGCAACTACGGCCTCTATTTTCGCTTCTGGGATCGCCTGTGCGGCACCGATCGCGGCCTTTCGCGCTCGCTTTAGCGGTGCCCGCGTTGCTCGGCGCGACGACCCCCGCCCCGCCGGGCGCGGACGTGACAGTCGTTGCCAAGAACCTGCGCAACGACCGCGGGGTGGTGCGCGGGTGCCTCACCCCCGTTCAGGACCGGTTCCCGAATTGCGACGACCCGGCGCGCTCCTACAAATCCGTGGGCCATGCCGCCGATACCGTGACCATGGTGTTCCGCGACGTGCCGCCGGGGCGCTATGCCGTGGCTCTGCTCCATGACGAGAACAACAACGGCAAGGCCGACCGAGCGGCGCTGCTGATACCCAAGGAAGGCTTCGGCTTCTCGCGCGATGCCAAGGTCCGTTTCGGTCCGCCGCGCTTCGGCGATGCGGCGTTCGATGTCGAATCCGGCGGAGACGAACAGCAGGTCATCAAGATGCGCTATTTGCTGTAAGTCGGCGGGCGACGCCGCTTACTATCGTTTACGGGATGTTTACCACGCACACGCCATAGCCTTGCGGACACGAACATTGCGGGGCGTTTCACGGTTATGGACAGGATTGGGGGCAGGTTCGGCGCGCATGACGACGCGCACGATGATGCCGGATCCGATGGCCTGGACCATCACGACCATGCCGATTCCACGACGCCCGAAGCCCCGCTTTCGCCCGTTGGGCAGGACGAGCGCCGGATGCAGGTGCGCGCCTACAACCATTGGGCGGCACTGCTGGGCACCGGTAATTTTCCCGACATCGCCGAGCTGAAGCCCGAAACACTCGAGGATTTCGGCCCCTATGGCGTGCTGCTCGATTTCGGCGGCAAGCGCGGCACCGACGACCCGGCGATCCGGTTCCTCGGTAGCAAACTCGCCGAAGAATGCGGCACCGATGCGCACTTCAAGCGCCTGTCCGATGTCCCAGGGCGTTCGCTGCTCAGCCGGATCACCGACCATTACCTGCAAATTCTCGCCAATCAGGCGCCGATCGGATTCGAGGCCGAATTCGTCAACCAGCGCGGCGCGGCGGTACTCTATCGCGGTATTCTGATGCCGTGGTCGAGCGACGGGGCGACCATCGACTTCGTGTTCGGGGTCATCAACTGGAAAGAGCTGGCCGACGCGGCAACCGCCGACGCGCTCCTGGCCGCAATCGATGCCGCGCTCGACACGTCGGACACGCCGCTCTCGCGGCACGAAGGGAAAGAGATCATGGACCGTATGCGCGAGCCCGGCGAATTCGCTGGCGACGAAGGCATGGAGCCCGTTTCGCTCGACGCGGAGGACGGCGGGGCCGCATCGGCCCTGCCCGCACCCGCTTTCGGCACGATACCCGGTGCATCCGATGACGCGCCCTTCGAACTGGTGGACGAAGCCGACGACGAGGAATTGGACGAGGACGCGGGCGAGGACAGTGAATGGGGTGCCGGCTTCGCGGGCTTCGGCGAGGAAGATGCGGTCTATTCGGTGGACTATGGCGATCAGGGCCTGGAGGACGGGGAAACGGACGACGAGATCGACGGCGTCGTCGATCCGCTCGCCGACCAGAGCGCGGGCATGGGCCTGTTGTCGCTGGTTTCGCGGGGGCTCCGCGCCAAACAGAGCGTGGTGCTGCCCGGCGCGCCGGTCGAAGCCAGCCCCTCGGTCGAGCCCGCATCCGGTTTCGCCATGCCCCGGGCCTATGAGCCGGACTATGTGCCGCCGGTGACCGAGTACGCTTTCCACGAAGCGGTCGTCGAAGACGATGAGAACGATGCGTTCGAACTCGTCGAAGCGTTCGAAGAAGACATGATTGCCGATTCGGCCGCACCTGAACCTGTGCCGACCGAGCCGATGAGCGGCGACGATGACGGCGATATCGACGAGGCAGGGTTCGCTGCCGGAATGCCTGTGTTTGCGATCGACGAACCCGAGGGCCTCTACGATTGCTTAGCCGCGGCGCGCGAGCTGGCGCAGACCGCGCGTTCGAGCGAGGACCGCGGGCGCAAGGCGCTCTACCAGGCGGTCAGTAGAGCCTACGACTTCAGCCTCGAGGCCGCCGCCAGCCCCGATGATTTCGACGAGCTGCTGGCCGAGAACGGCCTGACCGTTCAGGATCGCGCGCCGATGACGCCGGTCGTCAAGCTCGTCTTCGGCGCCGACTACGACAAGACCCGCCTGACCGAATACGCCACCGTACTCGGCTATGCGCACCGCACCGCGGTCCCGCGCGGCGCGCTGGCCAAGATGCTGGCCGACGCCGATGGCGGCCTCAAAGCCATCGTCCAGGCCGAACGCCGCGCTCGCAAGAGCGGCGATGACGCGGTCGTCGAGCCCCACGCCATTCGCGCCTCGCTGGCCAAAAAGCTGCGCAAGCTCGACACCAATGGGTTCGACGATCTCGCCGCCGAAGGCCCCGAGTTCGCCCTCGTCATGGTCCGCCGCCTGCCCACGGGCGAGCTGGCGGTGCTGGGTGAAGTGCCGGAAGATGTGTCGCTGATCGAGAAGGCTGCGAGGAAACTGCTGGGTTGAGAACGGACCCGCTGGGTCCGCAAGGCCAACCGGCCGCCCGCAGGCGCTCCGCCGCATCGCGGCGGAAGCGGCGCCGAGGACGAACGCGCGGACGCGCGTCCGAAAAGCAAACAAGTCGCTTTCAGTTCCGGTTCAGCGCCGAAGCCGCTAGTATCGGTGCAATGTCCGGTATTACCCGCGCCGCCACGCGCTTCGCCGCCACTCTCGCGCTTGCCGGGCTTGCCGCCCAGCCGGTCGCCGCGCAGTCGATCCTGCGCGACACCGAGACCGAGGCATTCTTCCAGGATCTCGCCGCGCCGCTGGTCAAGGCGGCCGACATGCCCGCGCGCAGTGTGGACGTCGCGCTCATCAACGACCAATCCATCAACGCCTTCGTCGCGGGCGGGCAGATCGTCTATGTTCATGCCGGGCTGATCCAGGAGGCCGACACCGCCGCCGAGGTGCAGGGGGTGCTAGCGCACGAGCTTGGCCATATCACCGGTGGCCACATCATCCGCCACGGGGAGGGCGCGCAGGCCGCTACCAATATCTCGCTACTCTCGCTGCTCGCCGGGCTGGGCGCGGTACTCGCGGGCGCGGGCGACGCCGGCCTTGCCGCGATGTTGATCGGCCAGCGCGCCGCGCTCGGCAAATACCTCGCCTACAGCCGCGGCGAGGAAGGCAGCGCCGATGCCGCCGGGGCGATTTTCCTTTCCAAGGCCGAAATCTCCGGGCGCGGTTCGCTGGGATTCTTCGGCAAGCTGGCGGGGCTGGAATCCAACTACGCCGTCAGCCGCGACGCGGAGATGGAATATGTTCGCAGCCACCCGCTGACCAGCGATCGCATCGCCACGCTGCGCGACACCTATGAGCGCGATCCGGCGTGGACCAAGCCCGATGATCCGGCGATGCAGGCCCGTTTCGAGCGGATCCAGGGCAAGCTGAAGGGCTATCTCCAGGAACCCGCGCAAACGCTGCGCATCTATCCGCCTTCGGATACCGGCGTGCCCGCCCGCTATGCCCGAGCCTATGCCTATCACAAGCAGGCCGAGGTCGGCAAAGCGCTGGCCGAAACCCGGGCGCTGATTGCCGCGGCACCGGACGATCCGTACTTCCTCGAGCTGGAGGGTCAGATTCTGCTCGAATCCGGGCAACCGGACGAAGCACTGGCGGTCCTGCGCAAGGCCACGACGCTGACCAATTCGCAGCCGTTGATCGCCACGCTCTATGGCCATGCGCTGATCGCCACCGAGGACCCGAAGAATTACGAGGAGGCCGAGCGCGTGCTGCGCGCTGCCGTCGCGCGCGATCGCTACAACCCGTTCGCCTGGCGCCAGCTCGGTACCGTCTATGCCGCGCGCGGCGACATTCCCCGCGCCAATCTGGCCAGCGCCGAACAACAGGTGATGAGCGGCAATTACCTCCTGGCTGTCCGTAGCGCGCGCACCGCCCAGGCGGGGCTGCCCGAATATTCGGCCGATTGGCTGCGCGCGCAGGATATCGAAATGCAGGCGCGGGCGCTGCACGAGCGGCAGGAACGCCAAGGCCGCGGGCGGCGGGGCTGAGCGAATGAGAAACGCCTTGCTCACTGCGCTGATCGCGCTGGCCTGCGGCTTCGGCGGCGCGGCGCTGTGGTCTTTTTCGGGCCTTGGCGAGAGCCGAACCCGGGCCTGGCTGGTCGCCAATCCCGATATCCTGCCAGCGATGGCGCAGGCGCTCCAGGACCGCGAGACCGAAGGCAAACTGGCCGAGATCGGTTCCGTTGTTTCGCAACCGTTTCCCGGCGCGGTCCTCGGCAATCCGCAGGGCACGCGGACGCTGGTCAAATTCACCGATTACGGCTGCACCTATTGCCGCTCGAGCGAGGCGGACGTCCAGCGGCTGATCGCCGCGGATCCGCAACTCCGCGTGGTCATCCGCGAATGGCCGATCTTCGACGGCAGCGAGGACGCCGCGCGCATGGCGCTCGCCGCCGCGCAACAGGGCAAATATCCCGCCTTCTACAAGGCGATGTTCGCCGCCGGTCCGCCGAGCGCAGCGACTGTCGCTCACGCGGCGGCGGCGGCGGGGCTCGACCTCGAGGTTGCGCGCAGCTTCGCCACCTCCGACGCTGTCACCGCCGAGCTGGCGCAGAATATGCAGTTTGCGCGCACGCTGGGCTTTACCGGCACGCCGAGCTGGGTGGCCGGGGAACGCGTGGTGCAAGGAGCGGTAGGCTATGACGCGCTGAAAGCCGCGCTCGACGGCAAGGACGCGGCGTGACGCTGCGCCTCGCAGCGCTGGCCGCCCTATTGGTTGCGGCTCCACTCGCTGCGGCACCCGGCGACGATCCAAAGCTAACCGAATTGCAGGCGCGCGACCGGCAGCTTTTCGTCACCGGCTGGCGGCTGGCGAGCGCCAATGCACCGTTCTGCGCTGCCGCCATCCCAGCGCTCGGCTTGGCCATGCTCGATGCAGGAGGGTTTGGCGATCCCGATGCGGTGCGTCGGCAACTTGGACTTAGCGGCGATCTGGCGGTGGTTGCCGTCGCTCCCGACTCACCCGCTGCGCTGGCGGGAATTGCCGCTGGCGATACGCTGGTCGCGCTCAACGGCGTGGCAACGGCCGACCGTTTCCCGCGTGCAAAGCCAGCGTGGCAGCGGCTGATCGACATAACCGCTGCGCTTGACGCCGCCGTGGCTGCAGGTCCGATTACGCTCGGGCTGACGCGCCCCGGCGAAGCCGATCGCACGGTCACGGTCCGCGGCGTTCCGGCCTGCCCCAGCCGCTTCGAGGTCCTCGACAGCGGCGGCCGCGCCGTGGCGGAGGGGACACGCGTGATCTTCGGGCGCAGCTTCCCCGGTTTCGCTTATCCCGAGGCCGAGTTCGCCGCTGCGGTGGCGCATGAGCTCGCTCATAACCTGCTGCGCCACCGCGCCGCGCTCGATGACAAAGGCCGGTCGCTGGGCAACGTCCGGCTGACCGAACGCGAGGCGGATCGGCTGATGCCCTGGCTGCTCACGAACGCCGGTTGGGAACCGGAGGCCGCAACGCGCTTCATGGAGCGCTGGGGTCCGCGTCACGGCGGCGGGCTGTTCCGCAAGCGCACGCACGAAGGCTGGGACGAGCGGACCGAAGCGATCAAGGTCGAGGTCGCCAAGGTCAGGGCATTGATGGCGAGCGAAGGCAAAGCCGACTGGGCCCGCCATTTCACCCGCGATTCACTGGATTAGGCGTCCTCGCTCAGCGCCTTGGCATACATCGAGGCAAGCGGCCGGGCCATCACCCGGCGCACCATCGGCTCGAAGAATTCCAGCTTCTCGCTCGCGTAATCGGGATCGAAGGCGGCCTGGTCGTATTTCTCGCAGAACTCGCGACACGCTTCGAAATGCGGGTGGTCGCGGAACTGTTCGCGCGCATTGCGGTCCATCCCCAGGAAATGGAAATAGTAATAGCCCTGGAACGCGCCGTGGTTCTGGCAAATCCAGTGCAATTCCTCCGACACGAAGGGCTTGATGATCGAGGCCGCGACTTCGGGGTGATTGTAGCTGCCCAGCGTATCGCCCATGTCATGGAGCAGCGCCATCACCACATAGGGCTCGTCACGACCGTCGCGGTGCGCGCGCGTCGCCGTCTGCAGCGAATGCTCGAGGCGGCATATGGGAAAGCCGCCGAAATCCCCGTCGAGCAGCTTCAGATGCGCAAGAACGCGGTCGGGCAGGCCTTGCGCGAAGGCCATGTATTCGCCGCCGATCAGCGCCCAATCCTCCTGCGTGCCTTCCTTCATTTCGCGGAACCTGGCGCGCTCGGCGGCACCATGCGCCATGTCGGCGGCCACGTCCTCGACCGCATCGGTGCCCTGCTCGCTCAAAGCGTCCATCGCTGCTCTCCCTCGTCCCGCCGCTACGAGGGGAGTCTAGCCGCTGGCGCTCGCCCCTGCAATTACGCTAAGGCGCTGGGCTGACCATGGCCATGCTGCCGATCGAACCCCGGCCGTTCTTCGCCAACAAGGACCGCGCCTTCTGGAACCTGCAGCTGGCCGGCTGGGGCGGAGCCTTTCTGCTGCGCGGCATTTCCGCCTTCGCCAACGGGCAGAGCTGGGATTTCCTGGTGATCTTGCTGATTCAGGCGGTGACGGGCTTCTCGCTGAGTCTGATCCTATCGGTGATCTACCGCCAGCTCATCACCAAACAGGCACTGTTGACCTGGGGCGCCACGGCACTGGCGCTGGTGGTGGCGGCGGCAGTCCATGCCTTCATCGACGGCTGGGTGCTCGATCTGGCGCGCCCGCAGAGCGAAGGCAGCGATTTCGTGCGCCTGTTCGTGGGTATCTATTTCTATGATCTGACCGTGCTCGGTGCCTGGTCGGCGCTCTATTACGCCATCAATTTCTTCCTCCAGGTGGAGGAACAGGCCGACCGGCTGGAGCGGCTCGAAGCGCAGGCCACGAGCGCGCAACTGGCGATGCTGCGGTATCAGCTCAACCCGCACTTCCTGTTCAACACGCTGAATTCGATCAGCACGCTGGTGCTGCTCAAGCAGACCAGACCCGCCAATGCGATGCTCACCAAGCTGGCTAGCTTCCTGCGGCACACGCTGGTCAGCGAGCCCGGGGGCACGGTGAGTGTCGAGCAGGAAGTGGAGACGCTCAAGCTCTATCTCGAAATCGAGCGCATGCGCTTCGAGGACCGGCTGCAGACCGACTTCCGCATCGAATCGCCTGCCGAACAGGCGCAGATCCCGTCGATGCTCCTCCAGCCGCTGGTCGAAAACGCGATCAAATACGGCGTCACGCCGCAGGAGGACGGCGCCATGATCAGCCTGGTCGCACAGGTCGTCGGCCCGCGGCTGCGCGTCACCGTGTCCGACACCGGCCCGGGGGTGCGCAAGGGTGGCTCCGATGGGCTCGGTGCCGCGCTCGACGGAGCGGCATCTGGTTCGGCCAGTCGCTACGGCTCGACCGGGGTGGGGCTCGCCAATATTCGCGACCGGCTGGCGCAGGCCTATGGCGAAGAACATCGATTCGAGATCCGCTCACCTGAAAGCGGCGGGTTCACTGTTATGCTCGAACTGCCTTACGAAACGGTCGAGACACCGCAGCCCGCCGCCTCGCCGGGCCCGGCCCCATTGCCAGAACCGACGCCCGGGCCAACGCCCTCGCAATCTCCCGCCATCCCGCCCATGTTGGGGCCGGGGCGGCCACTCAGTGCAGGATAACGCATGACCATACGCACCATCCTCGTCGACGACGAAAAGCTCGCCGTGCAAGGCCTTCAGTTGCGGCTCGAGCCGTTCGACGACGTCGAGATCATCGACACCTGCCAGAACGGGCGCGAGGCGATTCGCGCGATCAAGACGCAAAAGCCCGACCTCGTCTTCCTCGACATCCAGATGCCCGGTTTCGACGGCTTCTCGGTGGTTCAGGGGGTGATGGACGTCGAGCCGCCGCTGTTCGTGTTCGTCACCGCCTACGAGGAACACGCGATTCGCGCCTTCGACGCCAATGCGGTGAACTATCTGATGAAGCCGGTCGACGAGGACAAGCTGGCCGACACCATCGAACGCGTCCGTAATCGCCTTGCCGAGAAGAAAAGCAGCGAGGAGGCAGAGAAGCTCAAGACCGTCCTCTCCGAAGTCGCGCCCGAGGCGGCCGAGGAGTTCGACAGCGCCGAAGACGTGGAGAGCGCGGGCCGGTTCGAGAAGCTGATCAACATCAAGGATCGCGGCCAGATCTTCCGCGTCGAAGTCCAGACCATCGAGCATATCGAGGCCGCGGGCGATTACATGATCATCTCCACCGGCGACAACTCGCTCGTCCTGCGCGAGACGATGAAGGACCTCGAGCGCCGCCTCGACCCGCGCAAATTCCAGCGCGTCCACCGCTCGACCATCGTCAACCTCGACCAGGTGCGCCAGGTCAAGCCGCACACCAACGGCGAATGCTTCCTGGTGTTGGAGAGCGGTGCCGAGGTGAAGGTGAGCCGCAGCTACCGCGACGTCGTGGCACGCTTCGTACATTGATTTTTGGCGAAGCCGCCTCCGCGGCTTCGTCCTCGCTAGACGCGCAGCAAGCTGCGCCCGCTGCGGGCGGGCGGTTGCCCTTGCCGGGCCTCCGCCGGCCCGGTTAGGGACTGCCCATGCACTTTGATCTTCCCGGCTTCGATCTCGACCGCTTCGTCCGCGAGACCTTGGCCGAAGACCTCGGCGAGGGCCTTCCAGGCGGCGGGCGCGATGTCACCAGCGAGAGCGTGATCCCGGCCGGCGCGCGGTTCTCGGGTGTCATGGACACGCGCGATGCGATCGTGGTCGCGGGGCTGCCGGTGGCGGCGGCGTTCTTCCGCGCACTCGATCCGAGCATGGCGATCGAGCTGCTGGCCGAGGAGGGCGCGGAGGCACCCGCCGGGACCGACATCATGCGGCTGGAGGGCAACGCCCGCGCCATGCTCACCGCCGAACGCAGCGCGCTCAACACCGTGCAACATCTCTCGGGCGTGGCGACGCTGACGCGCGCCTATGTCCGTGCGATGGACAACCCGGCGTGTACGCTGCTCGACACGCGCAAGACGCTACCCGGCCTGCGCCACCTGGAAAAATACGCCACCCGCATGGGCGGGGCGGCCAACCACCGCATGGGGCTATGGGACGCGGCGATGATCAAGGACAACCACGTCCTCGTCGCCGGCAGCGTGGGCGAGGCGGTGCGCCGCGCCGTCGCCGCCGGGGTTGAGGAGATCATCTGCGAGATCGACCGCCTCGACCAGATCGAGCCAGCGCTGGCGGCCGGCGCGACCCGCCTGCTGCTCGACAATATGGAGCCCGAGGAACTGCGCGAGGCGGTTGGCATCGTTGCCGGGCGCGTCCCCACCGAAGCCAGCGGTGGGATCAATTTGAACACCATCCAGGCAAAGGCCGCCACGGGGGTAGATTTCGTCTCGGTCGGCCGCCTCACCCAAAGCGCGCCTGCCGCCGACATCGGGCTGGATTTCAAGCCGTTACGCTAGCGACCGCAATCGGTTTAAGAGCGGACATTTTCGATCAATCCGAAACGCCAATCTCGAAATAAGCACCCATACCGATGGTCGCCGCTTCGGCCTCCATCTCTGGAACTAGGCCCAAGCAGCTTGCTCTAAACGAAGTGTATTTCTCGTCTCCACGCTCATGGATATACCACACGCTGAGTTGCCCCTCGTCCGTGCTAGGACAGTAGAACACGCCTTCCACCCACTTGATCTGTCGCGATGAGTCCTGCGCCCAGTCGAAGATTTGTTCGAGAGCACTTGCAGGATAAAACGTAACGCCGCCCTTGCGCAGAGGCTTCAGGTCTTCTGCAATTGTTTCTTTTAGGATCATGCGAGGAAGGATGCTCGCGCTGCTAAATGCGCGCAACGGATAACTTACTGCCCTTCACCGCCGCTTGCGGAAGAAGCTGCGCAACAGCTCCGCCGCCTCCGCCTCACCCATCCCATCGTAAACCTCCGGCCGGTGGAGCGCTTGCGGATGCTCGAAGACGCGCGCGCCGTGTTCGATCGCGCCGCCCTTGGGGTCGGGGGCGGCGTAGTAGAGGCGGGCGATGCGCGCGTGGACGATCGCACCGGCGCACATCGCGCAGGGTTCGAGCGTCACCCAAAGTTCGCAGCCGGTCAGTCGCTCGTCACCCAGGGCCGACGCCGCCATGCGAATCGCGGCAATCTCGGCGTGGGCTGTGGGGTCATGGTCGCGGCGCGGGGCGTTGCGGCCCTCGCCGATCACCGCGCCGTCCTTGACCACGACCGCGCCGATCGGCACCTCGCCATCGGCAGCCGCCTCCCGCGCCAGCGCGAGAGCGCGCACCATCGGGTCGGGGAGCGGCCATTGGGTCATCCCCGCCGCTTAGCCCGCCGCGTGCCCGCCGCAAATGCTTGACGATTCGGCCTCGCGCGGTTAGGGGCGCCGCTTTCCGGCACTCCCGGGTGATATTTCCGCGTCAGCGAGCACGTCTTGCGGCGCCCAGCGAACGAGAGAAGCACCATGTCGCGCATCTGCGAACTGACCGGCAAGGGCCGCCAGGTCGGCCACAATGTGAGCCACGCCAACAACAAGACCAAGCGCGTCTATCTGCCCAATCTGCAGAACGTGACGCTGCTGAGCGAGAAGCTGGACCGCAGCTTCAAGTTCCGCGTCTCGACCCACGGCCTGCGCTCGGTCGAGCACAATGGCGGGCTCGACAACTGGCTGCTCAAGACCGGCGACGAGAAGCTCTCGGCCACCGCGCTCAAGGTGAAGCGCGAGCTGAAGAAGGCTGCGAAGACCGCCGAAGCGGCGTAAGGCGCTTTACCTGATGGAATCCTGAAAGGCGCGCGGGGCAACTCGCGCGCCTTTTTCGTTATGGCAAAGGCATCACTGGGGCGGCAGGAACAGCAGCGGGTCGAGCCGCGCATCCTGCCACTTGAGGCTCCAGTGCAGGTGGGGCCCGCTCGCACGGCCGGTCGCGCCGATGTAACCGAGCAGCTGGCCCTGGCGCACCCGATCGCCCTGCTTCACCGCCAGCCGCGAGGAGTGGAGGAAGGCGCTGTTGAGACCCATGCCGTGGTCGATGATGACCAGATTGCCTTCGAGGCTGAAGGGCTTGCTCGCCGCCAGCACCACGACCCCGTCAGCAGGCGCCACATAGGGCACCCCATTGCCCGGCGCGATGTCGAGGCCGGAATGATAGCTGCCGGGCACCCCCTGATAGATGCGCTGCGAGCCGAAGCGCCCCGAGATGCGACCCTTGACCGGCCAGACAAACTTCTGCGTCCAGCCCGCGCTGTCCGAACGCACCGCCCGCGCCCGCTCGATCGCGGCCAGCTCGGGGCGGCGAATCGCCATGAAGGTTTCGCTCGGCACGCTGCCGCGCAGGGGCACATTGACGCGCTCGATGGGCCAGGCGCGCGGTGCCACGGGAAAATCGCGCGTAATGGTCTGTCCGTTCGACCCCGTGCCGGTCAGGCGCAGCGCAGCGGGCGCATCGCGGTCGATACCCGCGAAGAACCGACCGTCGCGGTCCACGGTCACTCGCACCGACCCAAGCGTAAGCCGCATGGTGCCGGTGGGGACGGTCCCGCGCAGCCAGCCGCCCTGCTCGAGCGCGCCCTCGACGAAGATTGCACCCTCGTAAGCGGCGGTGACCGAAGGAGGGGGAGCAGGGATAGCTTGCGGTGGCGTCTCGGCCTGCCGCGCCGGCGAAACGCAGCCCAGTAGCGCGGCAAGCGGCACGAGCGCCGCGCCGGAGCGCAACCTCAAGGCTGCAACCGCTCGGTCGCGATCTCGGCGCTGGCGTAGGGTTCCTGCCGGTCCACGCTCCAGTAACGCAGCTCGGCAAGCGGGATAATCTCGCCGCTGACGGCGCACACCACATGGCTGCCGGGACGCAGGACGCGGAAGCCGTTGGGACCGTAATGCAGTTTCGCCTCGGCGGCGCGATCGTTGGATGTCATCAGCATGGCGGCGATCCTAGCACTTGCTCATGAACCGAACAAATCCTCCTGCCGCGCGGGCGTTGCGGGCCGACGCGGGCGGGGCTTCGACCCGGCGCGAGAAACAGCGAGCGTGCCGTCGGCGAAATGCAGTTCCAGCGCCGTTTCCTGCAGGGCGGCCGACCGCGAAGTGACTGTCCCGCCCGCCGAACCGGTTACCCGCACATAGCCGCGGGCGAGTGGACGGTCGGGATGGAGTTGCTGCGCCAATCGCGCCAGCCCGGCCAGCCGCCCCGCGGCCTCGCGCCAACCGCGTTGCAGCATCGTGGGTGACAGCCGCTGCTTCGCCAGCCGCTCGCGGCCCGCCGCCGCGCGGTCGAGCAACCCCCGCCGCAACCGTTCGCCCAATTCATCGAGCTTCTGCGCTTGCGGTTGGAGCAATGTCTGCGCGCTCGGCAGCCGTTCGGCTCGGCTCGCCAGCCGCTCGCGGCCAAGGGTGACCGGGGCAAGTGCGCAGCGGCGCTGGCGATGCGCCAAATCTGCGAGCGTTGCGGCCAGTTCGGCGCGGACAGGCACCGCCATTTCCGCCGCAGCGGTGGGCGTCGGCGCCCGGCGGTCGGCGGCGAAATCGGCGAGGGTAGTGTCGGTTTCGTGGCCGACCGCGCTGATCGTGGGGATCGTGCTGCCGGCGATGGCGCGGACCACAATCTCCTCGTTGAAGCTCCACAGATCCTCGATCGAGCCGCCACCGCGCGCTACGATCACCAGATCGGGCCGGTCGGGGTGGCCGCTGGGAAGGTCCGAGAAGCCTTGGACAGCGCCGGCAACCTGCTGCGCCGCGCCCGAGCCCTGCACCAGCACCGGCCACACGATCACCCGGCTCGGGAACCGGTCGGCGAGGCGATGGAGGATGTCGCGGATCACTGCACCCGTCGGGCTGGTGACCACACCGATGGTGGCGGGGAGGTACGGCAGCGGGCGTTTGCGCGCGCTGTCGAACAGCCCCTCGGCGGCGAGCCGCTGGCGCGTCTTTTCGAGCAGCGCGAGCAGCGCGCCTTCGCCCGCCAGCTCCATTCGCTCGATCACGATCTGGTATTTGGAGCGCCCGGGATAGGTCGTGATCTTGCCCGAAGCGATAACCTCCAGCCCGTCCTCGGGATTGAACGCGAGCCGCGCCATGCCGCCGCGCCACATCACCGCGTCGATCACCGCGCCCTCGTCCTTGAGGCTCGCGTAGAGATGGCCCGAGGCGGCACGCTTCACCCCCGACAGCTCGCCGCGCAGCCGCACGAAGCCGAAGCGGTCCTCGACCGTCCGCTTGAGCGCCTGCGCCAGATCGCTAACGCTCAGCGGCTCGGCGTTGTCGCCCGGAGCGCCGCGCGCTACCAGCCGCGCGTCTTCATCGTCGTCGTCGGTCTCCGGGAGAAAATCGGGCATGAACATCCTGCTGCTGGGCTCGGGCGGGCGCGAGCATGCGCTGGCGTGGAAGCTGGCGCAATCCCAGCAACTCACCGCGCTGTGGGCCGCGCCAGGCAATCCCGGCATCGCCGAACACGCCGAATGCGTGCCGCTCGACGCCAAGAATCACGTCGAAGTAGCGCTATTCTGTCGCGAGCATGTGATCGATCTGGTGGTGATCGGCCCCGAGGCCCCACTGGTCGATGGCCTCGCCGACAGCCTGCGTGCGGCAGGTTTCGCCGTGTTTGGCCCTTCAGCAGCCGCCGCGCAGCTCGAAGGCAGCAAGGGTTTCACCAAGGATTTGTGCGCTCGCGCCGGCATTCCGACCGCGGGCTACGTCCGGACCCATTCGCTGGCCGAAGCCCAGACCGCACTCGACCGTTTCGCCAGACCCTATGTGCTCAAGGCCGACGGACTGGCGGCGGGCAAGGGTGTGGTGATCGCTGAAAGCCACGCCGACGCCGAAGCCGCGCTGGCCGAGATGTTTGCCGAACCGGGCAGCCAGGTCGTGATCGAGGAATTCATGGCCGGCGAGGAAGCAAGTCTGTTCGCGCTCACCGACGGCACCACCATCGTCCCTTTCGGCAGCGCGCAGGATCACAAGCGCGTGGGCGACGGCGACACGGGCCCCAACACCGGCGGGATGGGCGCATACTCCCCCGCGCCGGTGCTGACGCCGGAACTCGAAGTGCAAGCGATGCGCGAGATCGTCGAGCCCACCGTACGCGCACTGGCGGACGCCGGGACACCCTATTCGGGCGTGCTCTATGCCGGGCTGATGCTGACCGCGGAGGGGCCCAAGCTGATCGAATACAACGCCCGCTTCGGCGACCCCGAATGCCAGGTGCTCATGATGCGCTACGAGGGCGACCTGGCTGCGCTGATGCTGGCCTGCGCGAATGGGGCGCTTGTCGATGCGCCGACACCGCGCTTTTCCGACCGGACCGCACTGACGGTGGTGATGGCCGCACACGGCTATCCGGGCACGCCCAGGGCAGGCGGCACGATCGACCTTGGCGCAGCGGAGGCTGCGGGTGCCAAGGTCTTCCACGCGGGGACGAGGCGCGAGGCCGAACAGCTCGTCGCCAGTGGCGGCCGGGTGCTCAACGTCACCGCGCTAGGCGACAACGTGACCGAGGCGCAGGCCGCAGCCTACCGCGCGATCGACGCCATCGAATTTCCCGACGGCTTCTGCCGCCGCGACATCGGTCACCGCGAAGTGGCGCGCGAGGCGGGATGACGCGAGCCGCTGTCTCGCGCCGAGGCCTGCTCGGCCTTGGCGCGCTGTCGCTCGGGGCCGTCGGGCTCGGGGCGTGGTTGCGGCGCGGCGTGCCGCTGGGCGAGGACATCGCCGACCGCCTCGACGTCGCGGAGATCGCCAGCCAACCCGGCTTTCCCGGCGAGGGAGCCGCAAATGCCGCGATCACCATGCTGGTCTTCTCCGACTACGCCTGCGGAGTATGCCGTCAGGTCGAGCCGTGGTGGCGCGAGGCGGTGCGCGCAGCGGGCGATGTGCGGGTGATCCACCGCGACTGGCCGATCCTCGGGCCGCAGTCGCTGCGCGCGGCCCGGCTCGCGCTGGCCGCCGCTTACCAGCGCCGCTACCTCCCCGTCCACAATGCCCTGATGAGAAGCCCCGGCCTCAGCGAAGCCGCACTTCGCATCGCCGTCGCCGATACTGGGGTCGATTGGGGGCGTCTCACGAGCGACGTCGTCTTCAATGCCAGAGCCATCGATGACAAGCTCGCCCGTACCGCCCACGACGCTCTTCGCCTCGGCTTCCGCGGCACCCCGGGCTTCCTGATCGGCCCGATCCGCATCGAGGGCGGTGCCAGCGAACGCCAGTTCGCCGACGCGATCGATCGGGCGCGGGAACGACGCAACGTGCGGTGATGGACGGCGCGCTCGCCACCTGATACGGGCGAAAAAAAGACAAAAGGTCGCGCTTCTTGGGGGAGGAAGTGCCGATGCCTTATCGTTACGGACATTATCTCGTAGGTTTGGTTCTGCTGGTCATCCTGACCGGCTTCTGGGCGAGCTATTTCGCCCCGATCGCGTCACCCATGCCGCTGGCGTTCCATGTGCACGCCATGACCGCATCGACCTGGCTTCTGCTGCTGATCGCCCAAAGCGTGGTCATCCACGGGCACCATCGCGCGCTTCACAAGACCATGGGGCTGGCCAGCTTCGCGCTATTCCCGCTGCTGATCCTCGGCTTCGCGATGATCATCAACGTCACCGCGGAGCGTTATGCGGCGAAGGAAAGCGCGTTCATCGCCTACCTCGGGCCGTCGTTCGGGATCGGCATGGGCGTCGCCATCGCGGCCTATCTCACGCTGTTCTATCAGGCGCTCAAGACCCGCCGGACCGTCAAGCTGCACGCCGGCTATATGCTGGCCACGCCGATGATCCTGTTCGAATCTCCGTTCAGCCGGGCGATGGACAGCTTCTTCCCGTGGATGAACGTGATCGGCAGCGAAGGCCCGCACGGCCTCCTCGATACGATCGTGATCAGTAATGCGCTCGTGACCGCCTTCGCGCTCGCGCTCTATGTCCGCGACCGCCGCCACGGCACGCCGTGGCTGGTCGCGATCGGGTTCATGACGCTTCAATCGATCGCGATGTGGTTCGCGCCGTACTCGCCAATGCTGGCCGATGCGTTCACGGCCTACACGCGCGTGCCCCACTGGGTTTCGCTGTCCGCCGCGCTGCTCGCAGGCATCGCAGCGGGCGTGTTCGGCTGGTACGCCGCGCCGATGCGGCGGCGAGCGAGAGCAGAGCCCGTGCCGCAGACCTGATCGGCGTCAGCCCAGCTTCTCCGACACCAGCGTGGTTAGGTCGGCCTCGGGCCGCGCGCCGTAATGGCTGATGATCTCGGCGGCGCAGACTGCGCCCATCTTCAGGCAGCGCTCGAGGCTTTCGCCGCGTGCATGGCCGGTCAGGAAGCCCGCCGCGAACAGATCGCCCGCGCCGGTGGTGTCGACGACTCGCGCGACCGGCTCGGCCGCTACTTCGGCGCGTTCGCCATGCGCGATAGCGATCGCGCCGTTTGCGCTGCGCGTCGCCACCAGCACCGGCACCTGGGCGGCGACCTGCGCCACCCCGGCCTCGAAATCTTTCGTGCCCGTCAGCGAGGCAAGCTCGTGCTCGTTCACGAACAGGATATCGATTTGGCCCTCGCCTATCAGCGCGCGAAAATCGTCGCCGTGGCGATCGATCACGAAGCTCTCGCTGGCGGTAAAGGCGACCTTGCGCCCGGCAGCGCGCGCGACCTCGATGGCACGGCGCATGGCGCGGCGCGGCTCCTCGGGATCCCACAGATAGCCTTCGAGATAGAGGATCGCGGCGCTGGCGATAGTGGCATCGTCGAGTGCGGCGGGCGGCAGGAACTGGCTGGCGCCGAGAAAAGTGTTCATCGTCCGCTCGCCATCGGGCGTCACGAAGATGAGGCAGCGGGCGGTCGGCGGGTCCCCGGCACGAGCAGGCGTATCGAAGTCAATTCCCACCGCCCGGATGTCGTGGCTGAACACCGCACCGAGCTGGTCGTCGGCCACCTGGCCGATGAAGGCGCATTGCGCGCCCAACGCCGCCATGCCCGCAAGCGTATTGGCCGCCGAGCCGCCCGAAATCTCCTTTGCCGAGCCCATCGCGGCATAAAGCTCCTCCGCCCGCGCGGTATCGACCAGCGTCATCCCGCCGCGATTGAGGCCGAGTTCCTCGATCAACTCGTCGGTGCACGGGGCCATCACATCGACGATGGCATTGCCGATGGCGATCACATCGTAGCGGGGCGGGGTGGGGGTGTCGGGCATTGGGTCTCCGGTGGGATCGTTCGGTCGGCGCGCCCTAGCGGCTCGCCTTGTATGCGCCAAGCACGCCGTTGACTTGGCACGACCCGGTGGCCAAGCCGTCGAGGCTGCGATGACCGAACTGCCCCGCGCCTTCGCCCTCTCGCTGGGCCAGTTGAGCGACCCAGCCATCGGCCGGGTGCTGGCGAAATCGATCCTGGCGACGCTGGCGATCTTCGCCGCGCTTGGCTTCGCCGCCTGGGCGACGCTGTCCGCCGCGCTGCAACGCTATGCGGCGGGTTACGAAGATTTGGGCGCGCTCATCGCCGCAGCCCTGATCGTGATCGGCGGCTGGCTGTTGTTCCGCGCGGTGGCACTGGCGGTGCTGCAATTCTTCGCCGACGATGTGGTGCGCGCGGTCGAGCGGCGGCATTATTCGGATGCCGCGAGCGTCCCGAACCTGCCATTCTTCACCGAGCTGAGCGCCAGTGCCAAGGGGCTGCTGCGCGTGGTGGCGGTCAATGCCGTCGTCCTGCCGATCGCGCTGATCCTGTTGGTGACCGGCATCGGCACCGCGCTGCTGCTGTGGGCGGCCAACGCCTGGCTGCTGGGCCGCGAGCTGACCGAGATGGTCTGGCTGCGCCACAGCGCGGACACCAGCGAGCTGGTGCCGGTGGGCGGGCTTACCCGGTTCGCGCTGGGCGGCATCGTCGCGGCGCTGCTGATCGTGCCGTTCATCAACCTGCTCGCGCCCGTGCTGGGAGCTGCGGCGGCGACCCATCTGGTGCATCGGGCGAGGGCCCGGAATGCGTAAAGTGCTCACCCTCCTGGCCATGACGGCGCTTGCCGGCTGCGTCAGCGCGCCGCGCCCGGCCCAGCCCGTCGTGATCCGCCCCGCCGTGCCGGCGACGCCGCCACCGATGACGGGACCGGTCGCCGCTCCGTCGAGCCAGGGGTTCATCGCCCCGACGATCATGCGGCTGCCGGGGCTCGAAAGCGTGATCGGGGCCGACGCCCGGCGGCTGACCGAGGTGCTCGGCCCACCGCGCTTGACGGTGCCCGAGGGCGACGCGGTGAAGCTGCAATTCGCCGGCACCGCCTGTGTGCTGGAAGTCTTCCTCTACCCCCTCCGCCCCGGCGGCGCGCCGACAGCGACCCATGTCGAGGCGCGGCGGGCGAGCGACGGCCAGGCCGTCGATCGCGCCACCTGCGTTGCCGCGCTCAGGCGCTAGTCGAATTCGAGCGGAGCTTCGGCCCCGCCTTGCTTGGGGAGAGGCCCGCGCGGGGGCACAGCCGAGATCGCGATGCCCGCTTCCGGCGGCTTCCGGCGGCGAATGGTGCCGATTCCCACGACGCCGCTTTCGAGCGCGCGCCTGAGCCAACTGTTTGCCGATTTGCGGCGAGGCAGGGGATCGGGGCGCGGCATCAATTGCGCTATACCGTAAAACTCTCGCCGCAGCCACAGGCACCCTTGGCGTTGGGGTTCTCGAACACGAAGCCGGCGGAGAAATCGTCCTCGACCCAATCCATTACGCTGCCGACGAGATAGAGCACGCTTGCCCCGTCGATGTAGAACGTGCCGCCGGGGGTCACGATCTTCTCGTCGAACTTCGCTTCCTCGGTGATGTAATCGACCGAATAGGCGAGACCCGAACAGCCGCGCCGCGGGGTGGAGAGCTTCACGCCGATAGCCGCTGCCGGAGCATTCGCCATCAGCTCGGCCACTCGCGCTTCGGCGCGGGGGGTCAGCGTGACGGCGGCCGGCTGGGTGCGGGTTTTCGTGTCGGTCATAGCATTCCCAGTTCGAGCCGTGCCTCGTCGGTCATCTTGTCCGGGCCCCACGGCGGATCCCACACCAGATTGACCTCGGCATCGCGCACGCCGGGCACCGAGCCGACGCGCAGCTCGACCTCGCCGGGCATCGATTCGGCGACCGGACAATGCGGCGTGGTTAGCGTCATCATCACCGAAACATCGCCATCATCGTCCACGTCGACGCCATAGATCAGGCCGAGGTCGTAGATATTCACTGGAATTTCAGGATCATAGATATCCTTGAGCGCATCGATCACCGCTTCGTAGAGCGCGCCGCCGGGCTCGGCGGGCGAGGCGGCTTTCGGCTGCTCCTTGAGGAAGCCTTCGAGATAGTCGCGCTTGCGCTCGAAGCCTTCGCGCGGGCTTTCCTCAACCGCGTCGGAAACGCGGGCGCGGGGTGGTTTTGCAATGGGATCAGCGTCGCGAGCATCGAGTATCATTGGGCGAAAATCCTCTGCGTCCTTTCGATGCCGCGGAGCAGCGCGGCGATATCGCTCTCGTCCGAATAGAGCCCGAAGCTGGCCCGCGCGGTGGCGGGCACACCGAGCACCTCCATCAGCGGCTGAGCGCAGTGATGCCCGGCCCGGATAGCGACATTTTCCTGGTCCAATATGGTGCCGAGATCGTGCGGATGCACCCCCTCCATGACGAAGGAGACGATACCCGCGCTGTCCTCTGGGCCGAACAGGCGCACAGAATTGAGCTGGCCGAGCTCGCCGCGAAGTTGCGCGACCAGTTGCGTCTCGTGAGCGTGGATCGCGTCCAGCCCGATTGAGGCGACGTAATCGCAGGCTGCGGCAAAGCCGATCGACTCGACGATCGCGGGCGTTCCGGCCTCGAACCGTTGCGGCCCGGAGGCGTAGGTCGTGCCCGCGAAACTCACCTTCTCGATCATCGCCCCGCCGCCCTGCCAGGGCGGCATGGCGTCGAGATGTTCGGCCTTCGCCCACAGCGCGCCGATGCCCGTCGGGCCGTACAGCTTGTGCGCGGAGAAGGCGTAGAAATCGCAACCAAGCGCGGTCATGTCGACCGGCAGACGGGGGACCGCCTGGCAGCCGTCTAGGAGCAGTTTCGCGCCCACGCCACGCGCCAGAGCGGCGGCGCGTTCGACATCGACCACCGAGCCAAGCACGTTGGAAACCTGGGCGAAGGCGACCATTTCATGCTCGGTCGTGAGCATCGCTTGGGCGGCATCGAGATCGATCCGCCCATCATCGGTCAGCGGACAGACGTCGATCTGCCAGCCGGCGAGTTGCCAGGGCACGATGTTCGAATGATGCTCGAGCGCCGAGAGCAGCACGCGCCCCTTTTTGGGCCAGGAATGCGCGACGAGGTTGATCGCCTCTGTCGCGCCTCGGGTGAAGACCAGCTCGTCCTCGCTGCCGCCGATGAAAGCCGCGACCCGCCGCCGCGCCGCTTCGTAGCCGAGCGTCATCTCGGCGCTGCGGGTGTACACGCCGCGGTGAACGGTGGCGTAATCCGCGCCGAGCGCGCGGGTCACGGCGTCGATCACCGCCTGCGGCTTCTGCGCGGTCGCGGCGGTATCGAGATAATGCCACGGCGAACCGTCGGCGGTGACGAGGCCGGGGAAGTCGCCACGCACATCACCAACGCCGCTCGTCCTGAGCCTGTCGAAGGACGCTGCACCACCGTCGCGCTCGCATGCTTCGACAAGCTCAGCACGAACGGATGTTGGATTGGTGGTCGGCATCATAAATGCCGGTCCAGCTTGTCGAGCGCGATCTGCATCAGCCGCTCGCGCTCCGCCTCATCGTCGAGCGCCACGAAGGCATCGCCGATGAAGGCCTGCACCAGCAAGCGCCGCGCGGCGTCGGGCGAGAGCCCGCGCGCCGCCATGTAGAATGCGGCCTGCTGGTCGAGCTGGCCAACCGTCGCGCCATGCGCGCATTTCACATCGTCGGCGAAGATTTCGAGCTGCGGGACCGCGTTCACGCTGGCACCCTTTTCCAGCAGCAACCCTTTGAAGCTCTGCGCGGCATCGGTCTTCTGCGCGTGGCGGGCGACTTCGACATTGCCGAGGAAATTGCCGGTGCCCTGGCCCCAGTGGACCGCGCGGACCACCTGATTGCTGGTCGCGTCCGGTTCGGCATGAATCACGCGGGTCACGAATTCGCGCACCGTGTCGCGTCCGCCGACGGTGACGCCGCCGAATTCGAAATGCGCCCCCTTGCCGAGCGTCACCTCGATCTCGACGCGGGCATAAAGCTCCGCGGCGATGACCGCGAACAGTTCGCACCGCGCATCGTCGCCGAGCGTGACGCGGAGGCGGCGGAGGGTGGTGCCCTCAGCCACGTCGACCCGATCCTCGATCGCCAGGACGTCCTGGAAACTCTCGCCAGCGGCGACCGCGACGGTGTGCCAGTCGTCCAGCGGGACGCCCTGCAAAGCCGCAACCGCGGAATAGCGCCAGGCTTCGTCCTTGCGGGTCGGGAGCACAGCGGTGGTCATGCGCCAGCCTCGCCGCGATCCTCGACACGGTCTTCGGCGAGCCGCGCCACCGCACCGGCGGTGTAGGTCTCGAGACAGGGTTCGATCCCCGTGAGCATCTTGTCGAAGTCGCGCCGCTTCTGGCCGATCGGCAGCGCCGAGCCCATCAACGCATCGATGCGCGGCTCGAGCGGCTTCACGCAGCTCAGCATCGCGCCGCAGCGGATCGCATCCAGCGCCTTGTCGCCGCTGGATTTCTTGGTCTTGCAGACCATCCGCCCGCCGACCTTGCTGACACCGCCCTTCCAGTCCTTCAGCTTTTTGCCCATGACGACGATTTCCTGCGTCACCGCGGGGGTCGGTGCGACGGGCGCGAGCGGCGTGGCGGCGGCGAGAAGCATAAGCAGGCTCATGCCGCCATCACCGCGTCATAGCCCTCGCGCTCGAGTGCATGGGCCAGTTCTGGCCCGCCGGTGCGAACGATCCGGCCGTCGGATAGCACATGGACGAAATCGGGTTTCACATAGTCCAGCAGCCGCTGATAATGGGTGATGATGAGTACGGCCTTGTCCGGGGCACGCATGATCGCGTTGATGCCGGCACCCACGGTCTTGAGCGCATCGATGTCGAGCCCCGAATCAGTCTCGTCGAGGATCGCCAGCTTCGGGTCGAGGATGCCCATCTGGACCATCTCGGCGCGCTTCTTCTCGCCGCCCGAGAAGCCGACGTTTACGTGGCGCTTGAGCATATCCATGTCGAGCTTGAGCAGCGCCGCTTTGTCCTTGGCGAGCTTGAGGAATTCGCCGCCCGAGAGCGGCTCTTCGCCGCGGCTCTTGCGCTGGCTGTTCAGGGCCTCGCGCAGGAACTGGACATTGGACACGCCGGGAATTTCGACCGGGTATTGGAAGCCGAGAAACAGCCCGGCGGCTGCGCGCTCGTGGGGGTCGAGAGCGAGAAGGTCCACAGAACCCAGTTCCGCTCGTCCTGAGCCTGTCGAAGGACCACGCGCAGCGCCAGATGCTTCGACAAGCTCAGCATGAGCGGGGTTGGGTGAAAATGTCACTGTACCACCGGTCACTTCGTAACCAGGCCGCCCGCCGAGCACGTAGGACAGCGTGGACTTGCCCGCACCGTTGGGGCCCATGATCGCGTGCACCTCGCCTGCGTTCACGGTGAGTGAGAGGCCCTTGAGGATCGGCTTGTCCGCGACGGTGGCGTAGAGATCGGCAATTTCAAGCATCAGCTATTCCTGCGCGGCGGGCCTGAGCGGTTGGGCCGCGAATAATCCTGGTTGGGGTTGGCGTCGCGGTGGGCGCGCGCCTTGCTCTTCTTGTCGGCAATGCGCAGCCGCATCCCGGCGGTGATGCGCGCGAGGACGGCGTCCATGTCCTCGAGAATGTCCTTCGCCGCGATCCGCATCACACGCACGTCGACCGCCTCGAGGCTCTTGTCGCGGCGCTTGGCGATGGCATCGTCCTGGCCGTCCTCGTCGATGGCGATGGCCATGCCGAGGACATGGTTGCCGAAATCGACGATCGCGCTGCCGATCACCATGTGGCGGGTGAACTTGTAGCGCCCGAGATCGGCCCCGGCGAAGCGCTTCGCCAGCGCCTTGTGCGCCTCGGAGGAATGCCGCCGCAGCTCGCGCGCCTGCTCGTGCAGCACATCGAGCCGCTTCTCCGAAATCTCCCACCCGCGGCCCTTTTTCTTGATCGCGGGCGCGGCGTCGGCGGTTTCAGATGGCTCGGGGAGCTGGAGGGTCTTTCTCATTTCTTCGCAGCCCAATGTTCAAACGCCGAGAACGTCTCTTTGCTCGCTTCGACCGCTTCGCTGAGCGTCGGATGCCACGTCCATTCAGAAGCATCTTCTGTCGTGAAGTTGAGCTGATCGAGAGGCGTATGAATCTCGTCGAGAGCCTTTTCGTGGTCGCCTTCATATGGGATTCGCTCAACGAACCCCACGGCATAGAACCCGTCGGACGGTCTTTTCAGACAATGACGAGCGGTCAATGAATGCTTATCGCCTCCAAAGACTACCGCGTGTTCATAGCCATCAACGTCGATCACCCCACGCTCCCCTCGAGCGAGATCGCCAGCAGCTTCTGCGCCTCCACCGCGAACTCCATCGGCAGCTGCTTCATCACGTCCTTGGCGAAGCCGTTGACGATCAGCGCCACCGCTTCCTCCTGCCCGAGCCCGCGCTGCATCGCGTAGAAGAGCTGGTCGTCGGAGATCTTGCTTGTGGTCGCCTCGTGCTCGATCTGGGCGCTGGGGTTCTTGACCTCGATATAGGGCACGGTGTGCGCGCCGCTCTGGTCGCCCAGCAGCAGCGAATCGCACTGGGTGAAATTGCGCACCCCGTCGGCATTGGCGGCCACGCGCACCAGCCCGCGATAGGTGTTGTTCGATTTGCCCGCGCTGATGCCCTTGGAGATGATCGTCGAGCGGGTGCCGCGCGCGTTGTGGATCATCTTGGTGCCGGTGTCGGCCTGCTGGTAATTGTTGGTCACCGCGACCGAGTAGAACTCGCCCACGCTGTCCACGCCGTTGAGCACGCAGCTGGGGTATTTCCACGTTACCGCGCTGCCGGTCTCGACCTGCGTCCACGAAATCTTCGAGCGCGCGCCCTGGCACAGTCCGCGCTTGGTGACGAAATTGTAGATCCCGCCCACGCCCTCGGCATTGCCCGGATACCAGTTCTGCACCGTGGAATATTTGATCTCGGCATCGTCCATCGCGACCAGTTCCACCACCGCGGCGTGGAGCTGGTTCTCGTCGCGCATCGGCGCGGTGCAGCCTTCCAGGTAGCTGACGTAACTGCCCTTCTCCGCGATGATCAGCGTGCGCTCGAACTGGCCGGTGTTCTCGGCATTGATGCGGAAATAGGTGCTCAGCTCCATCGGGCAGCGCACGCCTTCGGGAATGTAGACGAAGGTGCCGTCGGAGAAGACCGCGCTGTTGAGCGTGGCGAAGAAATTGTCCTGCTGCGGCACCACCTTGCCGAGCCATTTGCGGACAAGCTCGGGATATTCGCGGATCGCTTCGCTGATCGAGCGGAAGATGACGCCCGCGCGTTCCAGTTCCGCGCGGAAGGTGGTGGCGACGCTGACCGAATCGAACACCGCGTCGACGGCGACCTTGCGCGCGCCCTTGACGCCCGCGAGCACCTCCTGCTCGGCGATGGGGATGCCGAGCTTGTCGTAGACCGCCTTGATATCGGGATCGAGCGCGTCGAGGCTGTCGAGCTCGATCTTCTTCTTGGGCGCGGCGTAGTAGAAGGCGTCCTGATAATCGATGCGCGGATAGCCGAGCTTGGCCCAGTCTGGCTCGGCCATATCCAGCCACATCCGGTACGCCTTCAGCCGCCACTCGAGCATCCATTCGGGCTCTTGCTTCTTGGCGCTGATGAAGCGGACGGTGTCTTCGCTGAGCCCCTTGGGCGCGAATTCGGTCTCGATGTCGGCCGACCAGCCGTATTCGTAGTCGGCAGCCTTGTCGGCGGCTTCGCGCGCGGCCAAGTCCGTTTCGGGTTTCGCCTGAAGGTCCAGTTGTTCGCTCATGCCGGTTCCACTTGGCGCGCGAGCTGCGTCAGCGGGATGCCCGCCAGCGCCCCGCGCAGCGCCGCATTGACCACCGGCCAGTGCGGCTTGACCCGACAATCCTGGTCCATCGCGCATTCGCCCTCGATGCAGGCGGTGAGCGCGATCGGTCCCTCGACCGCCTCGACGATATCGGCGAGCGTGATCGCCGCCGCGGGACGCGCCAGTTGCAGACCGCCACCAGACCCGCGCACCGAGCGCAGCAGCCCGGCGGCGGACAGCTTGCTGACCAGCTTCTGCACGGTCGGCACCGGCAAGCCGGTCTCCGCCGCCAGCTCACCCGCACTGGTCCGCCCGCCGCCGCAATGGCGCGCGGCGGCGCTCATCGTGACGATCGCATAATCGGCGAGGTTGGAGAGGCGCATATCAAATCGGACCAATTCGTTCCGATTAGCGAGATAAGGATGCGAACCGCGCCCCTCAAGCACAATCCCCTATTGCGAGTCGTTCGCGCCGCAGCTCTTGGGCCCATAGCTCTCGGGCATCGGCGCGATGCGCGGCGCGATCTCGCGGAAATTGCGGACGTCGAGCAGCGCCGACAGGATCGAGTCGCGCTCGTCGGCCAGCCGGCCCGGGGTGCGGCCGGCGAAATGGCGGATCTCGCGAATCATATGCGACTGGTCGTAGAAGTGGTCGACCAGCTCGGCGACCTGCTCATCGGTGACATCCGGCTCCGCAAGTAGCGCCACGATCCGCAGCGCCCGGTATTTGCGCCGCAATTCGCGCGGGGGCAGACCGAAGTAACGCTCCACCAGCCGTTGCGTCTGGCGCGGCGAATAGGCGCTGCGGGCGAACAGCGCGCTCATTGGCGGATCGAAGCCGGCGCTCAGCCAGTCGGAAACCGCCTTCATCAGCACGATGTGGCGCGAATTGACCGGTTTGAGGCGCGCCAGGAGGAATTGTGCGAGACGCGCGCACAGCTCCGCACCCGAGACACCGCGGCGATAGTCGGCGACCATCTCGTCGCCCAATGCTTCCACCTCGGCCCCCAGCACTTCGCCCGCGGGCAGCAGCCGGTCGGACCATTTTCCGGCGTGCAAGCCCGTCAGCGCCGCCCAGCCCAGCGGCGACAGCGCGGCACCGATGCAATAAAACGGTCCATCAACCGCGATCGGCGCCGCCGCGCTGCACGGCGTCATGAGGGACACGCGATGCGAGCTATCGCTACGCCCGGTGGCGAAGTGCATTTCGCCACTGCCCGCGAGGAAAACCATCACATGGCCGACCGCCGCGGGCTGGACGTCGCGGATGTCGCGCTCGTCGCAACGAAAGTGGTACAACACGGTAGCGAAGGGCAATAACTCGGGCGGCGGCGGGATATAATCCAGCGTAAACAGCGATGGTGGGGTCAGTGCGGCAAGCGCGGCACCCTCGCCGCGCTCGATATCCGGCACCTGCCCTCCGTACGCGGCCACATGATTTCCCCCGAGTCCACCGCCCCGGATGAAAAAAAGGGACGGCCCCGTCAAGGGCCGCCCCTCTGAAGTCAAGGAACTCGTCACATCAATGCGCCGAGCCCTTCGGGTCGCAAGATTGTCCTACCCCAGCTTGCGCCAGAAGAATTGTATGCAAGCGACAATTGTTCATCCGCAAATGGATGTGACCTCAAAGCCGCCGGCTATGAGGGCTCAGCGCCCCGGCTCGACAGCGCCCCGCACCCGCGCCATAGGCCGGACCCAGCCATGCTATTCCGCCTCGCCCGCCCGGTGCTGTTCGCGCTCGATCCCGAACGCGCGCACCGGCTGACGATCGCCGCGCTGGCGGCATCGCCGCGGCGTGGGCCACCCGCCGCGGGATCGCTGGCCGTTCGGGTAGCCGGGCTCGACTTTCCCAACCCGCTCGGCCTCGCTGCGGGGTTCGACAAGGATGCGGAGGTGCCCGATGCGGTGCTGGGTCTCGGCTTCGGGTTCACCGAAGTCGGCTCGATCACCCCGCAACCGCAGGGCGGCAACCCTCGCCCGCGGCTGTTCCGGCTGCCGGCAGATCGCGCGGTCATCAATCGCATGGGGTTCAACAACGGCGGCGCCGCAGCGGTCGTAGAGCGGATCGCGGCACGCAAGGGCCGACCCGGGATCGTGGGCGTCAACATCGGGGCGAACAAGGACAGCGCCGATCGCATCTTCGATTATGCCACCATGGCGCGGGCGATGGCTCCGCTGGCGAGCTATCTGGCGGTCAACGTCTCCAGCCCCAACACCCCCGGCCTGCGCGCCTTGCAGGACGAGAGCGCATTACGGGAGCTGCTGGAAGCAGTGACCACAGCGCGCGACGAGAAGTGCGGCGCAAACGGCCCGCCGATTTTTCTCAAGGTCGCGCCCGATCTCACCCCTGCAGACATCGACGCCATCGCGCGAATCGCCATCGAACTTCGGCTTGGCGCACTGATCGTCAGCAACACGACCATCTCGCGCCCGCCCCTGCGCAGCCATCATGCGGGCGAAACTGGCGGGCTGTCGGGCGCGCCGCTGCGCGCTCTCGCGCTCGAACGGTTGCGCAACTTCCGCGGGGCGACCGGTGGCGCGGTCCCGCTGATCGGCGTAGGCGGAATCGCCAGCGCAGAGGATGCCTGGGAGCGTATCCGCGCCGGGGCAAGCTTGGTCCAGCTTTACAGCGCGCTGGTGTTCGCAGGACCGGGGCTGGTCCGCCGTGTACTGCGCGGGCTGGAGCAGCGGATGAAGCGCGATGGGTTCGCGACGATTGCCGAAGCGGTCGGAAGCGAATAACTCCGGCTCATGCTGACCCGTATCCTGGCCCCGCTTTCGCTGCTCGCCGCTCTGGGCGGCTGCGTCCAGACCATCGGCCCTGTCGCCCCGGCCGCGCCCGCAGGCTTCGTCGGCGAGGTGAGCGCCGCCGATCCGCGTGCGCAGGAGGCAGGCATGGCGATGCTGCGCCAGGGCGGCAATGCCACCGACGCGGCCATCGCCACCATGCTGGCGCTGACTGTGGTCGAGCCGCAAAGTTCCGGCATCGGCGGCGGCGGCTTCTATGTCCGCGGCACGAGCGACGGGACGGTGACGAGCATCGACGGGCGTGAGACCGCCCCGGCAGGCGCTTTCCCCGAATGGTTTCTGACCGCGGACGGCAAGGTGCCGCCGTTCGACGAGAGCCAGGCGAGCGGGCTCTCGGTGGGCGTACCGGGCAATATCGCGCTGGCGTGGCAGGCGCACCGGCAGTTCGGCAAGCTGCCCTGGGCGGCGCTATTCCAACCCGCCATCTCTCTCGCCCGCGATGGGTTCGTGGTGAACCGGCGGCTCCATAACGCGCTGTCGTCCGAGGGAACGCTGGCCCCCGCAACCCCGACCGGTCGCGCCTGGCTCTACCGGGCCGACGGCACGCCGCAGCCGGTCGGCACGCGCGTACTTAACGCCGCACTGGCCGATACCTTCGCCGCCATTGCGGAGCAGGGGCCGCAGGCGCTGCATGCCGGTGAGAGGGCGCAAGCGATTGCCGCCAGTGTCGCTGCCGCCACGCCGCGGCCGCACCCCATGACTACTGCGGATATCGCCGCCTACACCGCCAAGGAACGCGATCCGGTCTGCGGCAGCTACCGCGGCTATCGCATTTGCGGCATGGGCCCGCCGAGCTCAGGCGGGATCGCGGTGGTTAGCATTCTCGGAATGCTGGAGCGCTTCGACCTCAAGACCCTCGGGCCGCAGAACCCGGTCACCTGGCATCTGTTTTTGGAAGCGCAGCGGCTCGCCTATGCCGATCGCGAGCTTTACACTGCCGACAGCGATTTCGTGACCGTGCCCGTCAAAGGGCTGACCGACCCGAATTACCTCGCCGAGCGTAGTAAGCTCATTTCTTCCGACCGCCGCCTCGCGCTGGCCGCCCCCGGCAAGCCCGCGGGCGCCCCGCTGGCGCTGGCCGATGGTGACGAGCCGGTCGAGAACGGCACCTCGCATTTTGCCGCGGTGGACGGTTCGGGCACGATGGTCAGCTACACCTCGACGATCGAAAGCTCGTTCGGCTCAGGGCTGATGGCGAATGGCTTCTATCTCAACAACGAACTGACCGATTTCAGCCGCAACCCCACGGGTGCCGGCGGCAAACCGGTGGCTAACCGGGTCGAAGGCGGCAAGCGCCCGCGCAGCTCGATGGCACCGACGGTAGTCTGGGATCCGCAAGGGCGCCCGGTGCTGGCGGTCGGCGCGGCTGGTGGCCCGACCATCCCGGTGCAGACAGCGCGCGCGATCATCGGCTTCGTGGACTTCGGGCTCGACCCGCTCGAATCAATCGGACTGCCGTTCCTGATGGCGATTGGTAATACGGTTCTGCTGGAAAAGGGCACCTGGCTGGAGGGCGCGGCGGATCGCTTCCGCGCGCTCGGCCATACCACGCTGGCGATCCGCGAGGCACCGGTGAAGGCGGGCGCTGTGGGCCGCAAAGGCGACAGCTGGCAGTCCGCGCGCGATCCGCGCATCGAGGCCAATGTCGAGGTTCCCTGACGGCTGACTCCGAACGCAACGCTCCCGCGCTTGCCGTAACGGCGGCGGAGATTTAAGCGCGACAGCGGCGGCCGAGGGTCTTGACCCGGGAGAACCGCCCGACAACCTGTGATCGCGAGGATGCCTGCCTGTGCTTTCGGACATCGAATCCGCTTCCAATCTCGTTGCCCTGTTCCTGAAGCGTGCCGACGCGGGCGGCGACGCGCCGTTCCTGGGCACCAAGCGCGGCGGTGAATGGGTTACGACGAGCTGGGCGGAGGCCGCACGGCAGGTCTGCCTGCTCGCCGAAAGCCTGCGTGGTCTGGGGCTGGAAGACGGCGACCGGGTGGCGCTGGTCAGCGAGAACCGGCCAGAATGGTGCATCGCCGACCTGGGTATCATGGCCGCGGGACTCGTCACCGTGCCCGCCTATGTCACCAACACCGAACGCGACCATGTCCACATCCTGGACAATTCGGGCGCGCGCGCGGTTATCGTTTCCACCGAGAAACTGTCCGCCCCGCTGATCCCGGCGATCATGCGCAGCGGCGTGGCTGAGCACATCATCCCGATCGACGGCATTCGCCAGTATCAGTCGGGCAATCTGGAATGCCATCGCTGGGCGAGCATGCTGATCGGCGATCCGGTGGCGGCGCGGGCGGCGGTGGAGAAGCGGCTCGAGGGCATCGGGCGATCGACCACTGCCTGCATAATCTACACCAGCGGCACGGGCGGCGCGCCGCGCGGCGTCATGCAGCACCACGGTGCCATCCTGTGCAACGTCGCCGGTGCCGCCGACGTGCTGATCCACGACTTCGGCGTCGCGCCCGACGAACGCTTCCTTTCGTTCCTGCCGCTCAGCCACGCATATGAACATAGCGGCGGACAGTTCCTGCCGATCGGCGTGGGCGCGCAGATCTACTATGCCGAGGGGCTGGAGAAGCTCGCCAGCAATATCGAGGAGACCAGGCCCACCTTCATGGTGGTGGTGCCGCGGCTGTTCGAGGTGCTGCGCACACGCATCATGAAGCAGGTCGAAAAGCAGGGCCGGGTCGCCAACACGCTGATGGATACTGCGCTGGCAGTGGGTGAGCGGCGGGCCACCGGTGAGCGCAAGCTGGGCGACGGGCTGCGCGATTTCGCGGTCGACCGCCTGCTCCGCCCCAAGATTCGCAAGCGTTTCGGCGGGCGGATAAAGGCGATGGTCTCGGGCGGCGCGCCGCTCAATCCCGAAGTCGGCATTTTCTTCGAAGCGATGGGGCTGACCATGCTCCAGGGTTACGGTCAGACCGAGGCCGGGCCGGTGATCAGCTGCAACCGCCCCGCCGCCGGAATTGCCATGGCCTCGGTCGGCCCGCCGCTGCGCGGGGTCGAGGTCAAGGTCGCGCCCGATGGCGAGCTGCTGGTGCGCGGCGAGCTGGTAATGCACGGCTATTGGCAGAACCGGGCCGAAACCGCGCGCACGATCCAGGACGGCTGGCTCCACACCGGTGACATCGGCCATTTCGACGAGGCCGGGCGGATCGTCATCACCGACCGCAAGAAGGACATGATCGTCAACGACAAGGGCGACAATATCGCGCCGCAGAAGTTGGAGGGGATGCTGACCCTCCAGCCCGAGATCGCGCAGGCCATGGTGAGCGGCGACAAGCGCCCCTATATCGTGGGCGTCGTCGTACCCGATGCCGAATGGGCGCTCGAATGGTGCCAGGCGCAGGACGAACGCTTCGATTGCAAGCGGGTTCAGGAACTGCCCGCCTTCCGCAGCGCGATTCGCGCCGCGATCGACCGGGTGAACGGCGAGCTCTCGGTGATCGAAAAGGTGCGTGGCTTCACCTTCGCCGACGAGCCCTTCACCATTGAGAACGAGCAGCTCACCCCCTCGATGAAAATCCGCCGCCACAAGATCCGCGAGATCTACGGCGAGCGCATGGATGCGCTCTATCGGGGTTAGGGCACGATGGTTGTGAACAGGAAGGTGGCGAAGATCACGAGGTGGATCACGCCCTGAATCACGGTCGTGCGACCGCGCGACAGGGTTAGCGTGGCCACCAGCAGCGTCAGCGCCAGCAGCACCGTTCCCGTCATCGAAAGCCCGAGCTCGAGGTCGAGATCGAGCACCAACGCGACGGCAGCGACTGCGGGAATGGTGAGCCCGATAGTGGCCAGCGCCGAGCCGATCGCAAGATTGAGACTGGTCTGCACCCGGTTCGCGCGGGCCGCCCCTAACGCCGCGAAGCCTTCGGGCGCGAGCACCAGCCCGGCGATGATGATGCCGACCAGCGCCTGCGGTGCGCCGATGGCGGAGACTCCCGCCTCGATCGTGGGCGAAAGGTTCTTCGCCAGGAACACCACGCCGACGAGCGCGACGACCAGAACGCCACCCGCCGCCATGGCTTTGGTCCGCGACACCGGTGCCTCATGCGCGTGATCGTCCGCTTCCTCGATGTGATGGATGAAGTGGTCGCGGTGGCGGATCGTCTGAGCGCCGACGAAGGTCGCGTAGATGATCAGCGACACGATCGCCACAAACACCAATTGCTGCGCCGAATAGAACCCGCCTGACGCGGTGGTGGTGAAGTTGGGCAACACCAACGTCAGGACGGACAAAGTGGCCAGCATGGCCAGTCCGGCGCTGACTCCCGACTGAGTGTAGCTTTGCTCATGATGCATCCGCCCGCCCGCCAGCAGGCAGATGCCGACGATGCCGTTGATGGTGATCATGATCGCCGCGATCAGCGTGTCGCGGGCCAGCGCCTGAGCCGCGCTGCCGCCCTCTCCGAGCATGATGGAGACGATCAGCGAGACCTCGATCACGGTGACCGCCAACGCCAGCGTCAGCGTGCCGAAGGGCTCGCCCAGGAAATGCGCTAGCACCTCGGCATGATAGACCGCCGCCATGATCGCCCCACCGAGCAGGAGCGCGCAGACGATTGCCAGAGGCAGGCTAGCTGGCTTGCCGACGAAGATCGCCGCTACGGCCAGCAACGGCAGCACAACGGCCCAGGGCTTGAGTCCGAAGATGCGGCGTTTGGCAGTGGCGATTGCGGTCATTCTCCGACGCTAGCGGCGAACCTGCCTAGCGCCAACCGTGCCACCAGCGAACGGGACTTAGGCCGCCGCTTCCTCGATGAACTCCGGCAAGAACGCAGGCTCGCGGGTGGACCAGCCGGCGGCGGTGGCGGCGGCTTCGCTCAGCGTCTGGAGCAGCAGCTTGCGGCGTTCGGGCGCGATCTGCGGGAGCGCGCTGGCGGCGCAGAAGGCGCTTGGCAGCCAGGGGCGCACGGTTGCGCCGAGCAGGCGTTCGTAGAGGAAGCGGAAGGCGCCGAAGCTCTCGATCCGCTCCTGCGCCAGGTCGAAGGCGGCGAGGCGGGTGAGCTTGCCGCAGAACGCTTCGATGCCCTCCAGGCTGGTCTCGTCGGGCAGCGCGCCGCGCAGCGATTTCAGATCCTGGTAAGCCACATATTGTCCCCGGATCGACATGCACTCCGCGGGGCTGCGCCCCCACAGCGTGAAAGCGTCGCGGCGGGCCAGGCCGATGTCGAGGCTGCGCCGGATGTAACGCTGCTCCGCCGGCGAAAAGCTCGCGAACTCGCGCATTTCGGCGATGGTGATCGACGCGGTACCGGCAAGGGCCATGACGGGCATTCCTTCGTTGCGAAGGCCATCATGCGCGCGAATGGTTAATTGCCCGTGAGCGACGAAACGAGTTTGCCGCGGGACGGATCGCCAAACCTAGACCAGCCCTGCGAGAGGACCAGTTTTTCATTAGATCAGGCCCGCAAGCGGGCTTGAGGGATCGGCATATTTGCGCGTTGCCATCCGCCCGGCCAGATAGGCGGCGCGCCCCGCTTCGACCGCCAGCTTCATCGCGTGCGCCATGCGGATCGGGTCCTTGGCCTCGGCGATGGCGGTGTTCATCAGTACGCCGGTGCAGCCCAGTTCCATCGCCACCGCGGCGTCGCTGGCGGTGCCGACCCCCGCATCGACCAGCACCGGCACGCTGGCACCTTCAACGATCAGGCGGATGGTCACGCGGTTCTGAATGCCAAGCCCGCTACCGATCGGCGCGCCCAGCGGCATTACCGCGACCGCGCCCGCTTCCTCGAGCTGCTTGGCGGCGATGGGATCGTCGACGCAATAGACCATCGGCAGGAAGCCTTCCTTGGCGAGCACCTCGGTCGCCAGGAGAGTCTCGCGCATATCGGGATAGAGCGTCCGCACCTCGCCCAGCACTTCCAGCTTGACCAGATCCCAGCCGCCGGCCTCGCGCGCCAGCCGCAAGGTACGTATTGCGTCGTCGGCGGTGAAGCAGCCCGCAGTGTTGGGGAGGTAAGTGACCTTCTTGGGATCGATGAAGTCGGTCAGCATCGGGGCGGAAGGATCGCTGACGTTGACCCGCCGCACCGCGACGGTGACGATCTCCGCCCCGCTCGCCTCCAGCGCGGCGGCATTCTGCGCGAAATCGCGATACTTGCCAGTGCCCACGATCAGCCGGCTGCGGAAGGTCCGGCCCGCGACGGTCCAACTATCGTCGCCCGCAGGCTGGTGATCCCCGCCGCCGACGAAATGGACGATCTCCAATACGTCGCCATCGGTCAGCGGAACCCCTTCCAAGGTCGAGCGCGGGGCGATGGTTCCGTTGCGCTCCACAGCCATTTTTGCGGGATCGAGCTCGAGTTCGCGCACCAGTGCAGCGACGGTCGGGGCGGAGGTCCGGCGAGTTTCGCCGTTGACGGTGACAGTAAAGTGGGCGCTCATGCGCGCCGAACTAGTGCTCGCAGCCGTGAGTGCAAGCGCCGCGCAGATGGCGCAGGTTGAGGACATGGCCGAGCGCAACCAGTGCTACGCCGATGACGGTGAGCACCGCTTCCTCGATCCCATGCGGCACCGCGAGCGCGCCGCCCATGAAGCTGAGCCCCATCATCGCCACCACGAACGGTGCTGCCATGCGGTGTTTCACCGCGCCCCAGCCGATCGCGACCGCCGCGACCAGTGTGGCCACGAGCAGCCCGATGCGATGGATGGCGGGATCGAGAAAGGCCTCCGCTCCAAAGCCGATCACCGACACCAGCACGACGCTGAGCACGCAATGCACCGCGCACAGCGCCGAGAGCGCGATGCCGGCGCGGTCGAGACGCTGACGAATCGGGGTGACGAGCGGGATCATGTTCCATCTCGCCGTATGATATGTTGTAACACAGTGCAAGCGGCGAAGCGACGATTGCAAGCACGCCTGCGCTTTTCGCAATCGCATGGCCCTTCCACGCCTCCGCCGCGCGATCTATGGCGAAAAGCGATGCTACCCATTCCGGACAATCGCGGGTCGACAACACGCCCCGCCGCGATCGCAATCTGGCTGTTCGCCGTCGCGGCGATGGTGGTGGCGATCGTGGTCGTCGGCGGCATCACGCGGCTGACCGAGAGCGGGCTGTCAATCACCCAGTGGAATCCGATTTCCGGCACGCTACCGCCCTTGAGCGACGCGGATTGGACGCGCGAATTCAATCTCTACCGCCAGACGCCGCAGTTCATCCATCAGAGCGGCCCGGCGGGCATGGACCTTGCCGCGTTCAAATTCATCTACTTCTGGGAGTGGTTCCACCGTCTGCTGGGCCGGCTGATCGGACTTGCCTTCGCGCTGCCGCTGGCGTGGTTCTGGTGGAGAAAGCAAATTCCGGCTGGCTACAAAGGGCGGCTCGTAGCGCTGCTGCTGCTGGGCGGACTGCAAGGCTTGTTCGGCTGGTTCATGGTGGCCAGCGGGCTTTCGGGCACGCGCACCTCGGTCAGCCATTTCTGGCTTTCGATTCATCTGATGACCGCGCTGCTGACGCTTGCACTGCTGGTCTGGAGCGCGCTCGATCTCCGGCGGCTGGCACGGATCGGCAAGGCGCAGCGCGCGCGCTGGACCACGCCCGCGACGCTGGCAGGCGCAGCGCTCGCGATCCAGTTGACGCTTGGTGCCTGGGTAGCGGGGCTCGATGCCGGGCGCGCCTCCGATAGCTGGCCATTGATGCAGGGGCGGCTCGTGCCTGAATTCGATGAGTCGCGCGGGATGCTCCATGCCGCGCTCTACGATCCGTATCTGATCCACTTCCTCCACCGCTGGTGGGCCTTGGTCGCGCTGGTCGCACTGATCTGGCTGGCCCGCCGGGTACGCCCCCTCGAGCGCAAGGCGGCGGCCGTGCTGAACGCTTTGGTCGGGGTGCAGGTGCTGTTGGGCATCGCCACCGTCGTGGCCGGGATGCCGGTGTGGCTGGCGGCACTGCACCAGCTGACCGGGGCCTTGCTGGTCGCGGTGTTCGCCTGGAGCGCGCATGTGCTCGGGCGCACGCCGTTGTCTTCGCAGTAGCCTGCCATGAGCGGCGAGGCGGCGCTGATCTGGTGCCCGTTCCCCGACGCCGAGAGCGCCCGCGTCGCCATCGGCACGCTCCTGGACGAGCGCCTGATCGCCTGTGGCAATATGGTGCCTGGCGTCCAATCCCTGTTCCGCTGGCAGGGCGACCTTGGCGAAAGCACAGAATGCGGTGTGCTGTGTAAGACCGCTGCGCGGTGGTTTCCGGCAGCCATGACGCGCTTGGCCGACTTGCACCCCTATGGCACGCCGGCAATCGCAGGCTGGACGATCCGCGTCGATCAGGGCACTCTGGCATGGTTGGAGGGCGAGACGGGAGCGGCATGAGCGGCAGCGGCATTACCCGGCGAGGGGCGGCGAGCCTGGCGGCGGCAGGCGCGCTGCTCCCGCTCGCGGCGCTCGGAGTGCCGGTCCGGGCCGCCTCCATTGCGCGGGTCCAGGCCCCGGCAGGAATATTTCGTCTCGAACGCATCCTCACCCGCGAATTGGGCGACGGCAAGGCCATCGTCGTCACCCGTAGCTGGTCCTGTCGCTTTTCGCCGACTGGGCGCGGTATCGCCGTGACCGGAGAGCAGATAGCCTGCGATGTGGCCGCGCCTCCCAACCTCGAGTCGCTGGCGGCCCTGGAGCGGGCGCGGCGCGACGCAGCCTTTCCGCTTGCGCTCGACGATGCGGGTCAGATCGTCTCGACCGGCAGTGTCAAGGATGCACCGGAAACGATCCGCGCTCTGGACACCGCCCGTGCGCTGTTCGCTTCCGTCGCGCTTTCGGCGGGTGTCCGCCGCGAGGCCAGGCAATTCATTGCCGAACTGGGCCAAGCCAGCGCCACCGCGATCAGCCGGATGCCGCGGGATCTGTTCTTCCCGGTGATCGGATCGAGCACGAGCACGCGGGTCATTGCGCTCCCCGGCGGTGGCAACGGCACAATCACCGTAACCGCGAGCGCCGCGGGCGATGCTGCGACCGGGCTGCTGACTGTGAGCGACCGGCTGATCACCACCCGAATCGAAGGTTCGATACGCAGTTCTGGCGAGCGCTGGGCCCTGGAGCGTATCTAACGGTATTATTTTACCGTCTCGCTGAGCCGCGCTTTTCCTTGACTTTCGTGGCTTGATAAACGATTTGCGCCGCGCTTCGCGGAATCGGCAAATTCGGAATCGCGGGCCTCCGACCTCGCCGCACGCCTGTGGGATCGGTCAGCGAAACAGAGAAACGGAAAGCAAAGCCCATGAAGGCGCTCACCAAGATCACGCGGTCGATCAAGCCCGCCGAGGTCGAAAAGAACTGGCACCTGATCGATGCCGATGGCCTGGTGGTTGGCCGCCTGGCCGCGATCACCGCCAATATCCTGCGCGGGAAGCACAAGCCCAGCTTCACCCCGCACGTCGATTGCGGCGATCATGTCGTCATCATCAATGCCGACAAGGTGAGGTTCACTGGCAAGAAGATGACCGACAAGGTTTATTACAGACACACTGGCCACCCTGGCGGCATCAAGGAAACGACCCCCGCCAAGGTGCTGGACGGCCGCTTCCCCGAGCGCGTGCTGGAGAAGGCCATCGAGCGCATGATTCCGCGCGGGCCGCTGGGTCGGGCCCAGATGCGCGCGCTTCACCTCTATGCCGGGACCGAGCACCCACACGGCGGCACGCAGCCCGTCGAGCTCGACGTCGCTGGCATGAACCGCAAGAACAAGGCGACCGCATGATGGCCGACACTCCCGAAACGACTGGCGAAACCACGCCCGAGACCGAGATCGAAACCAGCCCGGCTGCGGAAGCGACCCCCTCTCCAGTGGCCACCGAGGTGCCCGTTCCGACTCCTGCTCCGGCTTCCGTCACCGATCTGGCCGATCTGGGCTCGATCGCGGGCGACGCCCCGCAGGGTGACGCCGCCGTCATCGCCCAGCGCGCCGAAGTGCCGCTGCGCGAGCAGCAGCTCGACAAGCAGGGCCGAGCCTATGCCACCGGTCGCCGTAAGGACGCCACCGCGCGCGTCTGGGTCAAGCCCGGCACCGGCAAGGTCACCGTCAACGGTCGCGACCAGGCGGTGTATTTCGCCCGCCCGACGCTGCGCCTCATTATCGACCAGCCGTTCACGATCACCGAGCGCCAGGGCCAGTACGATGTCATCGCCACCGTCAAGGGCGGTGGGCTGTCGGGCCAGGCGGGTGCGGTCAAGCACGGCATCGCCCAGGCGCTGACCCGATACGAGCCCGCGCTGCGCGGCACCGTCAAGGCCGCCGGATTCCTGACCCGCGACAGCCGCGTGGTGGAGCGCAAGAAGTTCGGCCGCGCCAAGGCCCGCAAGAGCTTCCAGTTCTCGAAACGCTAAACTGTCCGACCCGGCTACACCAAAGGGCGGCTCCCTCACGGGGGCCGCCCTTTTCATATGCGCGCTATCAGCGCGGCGACGGCGGCGATGTTCAGTGCACGGGCGGATCGACGCGTGGAACCTGATTCGCAGGAGCCACCGGGTCGCCCGGCTCGCGCGGGGGCAGCGCGTTCTCGGGCACGTCGTCGATCTGCATATCGAAGGTCGGCAGTTCGGAGAGGTTGCGGACCTCGACCGTCAGCTGCTCCCCGTCCCACGCGAGCTCGTTGAAGCTGGGTGGGGTCGAGCGGATGCGTTGCGAGAGCGTGCCCGCGCCGATCATCCGCACCGGGCCGTTGGCGGTCTGTTCGACGATGTCGAAGGCGTCGTGGACGTGGCCAGACAGCACTGCTGCCACCGGGCGTTTCGCCAGCTCGGTCAAGGCCCGTCGACCGTTCCGGGTGAGCGCGGTGCCCTTGGTGCCAACCTCGCGCAAGGGATGATGCGCGGTGACCAGCGCTTGCGTCCCGGCGGGCAAAGCGTCGATCGCCCGCAGCGTTTTTTCCAGGGCTGCGCCGGTGATCCACCCCTTCGACCAGTTGAAACGCGGCTGCATCCGCGCCGTTGTTCGCAAGGGAACGATCGCCAGTCTGGGCAACGCCAGCTCGCGCTCGACTAGCTGCTCGACCCCCTGGAACCGCCGGTAGGGCGTGCAAAAGCGCTCAATCAGGTTGAAATAGGGCAGGTCGTGATTGCCGACCTCGAGCGTGACCGGCGCCTCGAGCGAACGGATCCATGCACTCGCCGCGGAGAATTCGCGGCGGCGCGCACGCATGGTGATATCGCCGGTGATCGCCACCGCAGCGGGTTGACGGGTTGCGATCTCGGACTTCACCCAATCGAGCGCACGGTTGTTCTCGAGTCCGAAATGGATGTCCGAGAGGTGGAAGATCAGCGTGGTCGCATCAGGCATGATGCGTCGCTAGCAGGTCCACTTCGGACAAGGCCACCCGAAAGGTTACGCGCGGTCCGGCATCGCAGCGCTCCCCGTCGAGCAGCACCTCGACGGGCGAGCCATCGATGTTTTCGAGCGTGATCTCATCGACGATGCCCAGCCGGTCGTGCGGCCCGTCGCGGAACTGGCGGCGCAACAGCGCCCAACCCTGCTGCGCCCATTCACCGGGCGTCGTCACACTGTAGCCGTTGATCTGAATGCCGTGTTCGCCCGGCGTCAGGTCGAGCAGCGGATAACCACCCGGGTTGCCCAAAGCGGGCGAGGCGGCTCGCACCGTCGTTTCGCCAGTGGACCTCGCTAGGGCCTCGGCCGCCCCACTGGCGACCCCGGCGATATCGAACTCGCGCATCGCCTCGCGCACGACCCCCCAATGCGTCCCCGGGCCGGCCAGCAACCCGGCATAAGCATCGCCGCATTCGCCGGAGATTCGGTTGATCCGGCGGCGGCGCGCGCCTCCCGCAGCCACAACGGCGATCGTTTCCGCCGCGGTATAGTCGCCATGGAGCCGTTTGCTGAGCAGATTCATGGTGCCGCCGGGCAGAACCAGAACCGCCCCGCCCCATCCGCCCAGCTTGGCCAGCACGGCATTGAGCGTGCCGTCGCCGGTATAGACGATCAGCAAGGTCACACCCGCGGCATCGAGGTCGCCCGGCAGTGGCAAGGGGTCGTCGGGAAAGGCGAGGGTCCGATCGACGATCATCCCGTTGTCGGCCAGGCACGCCTGTAACTCCGTGAGCGCGGCGGGGGTATTGCTGCCACTGGCGGAATTGGCGAGCAGCCAGCTGTTGGTGAAGCGTTCCATGACACCGCAATCGCCCCCCGCACCGCTCGGTTCCCGCTGGCACGCCCGCCGCTGATCCGCCAATGCGTGTCGCTCGTCGATTACAGATGTAATTGGTGCCGCGATTTCGCCCATTCGTCGAGCGTCGCGCGCGCTTCGGCAAGCGGTGGCGCACAACGGCTGGGCGAGCCGGGCAATCCCCCAATACCCAAAGCGGCTCCCCGGCCGACCGGTCCGGCTCGCACCCAAGGAGAACGATCATGTTGAAATCGATTGCCTGCGGCTTGGTGTTGGTCGCCAGCCTTCCCGCCACCACCCTCGCCGCGCAACCCGTGGCCAAGAGCGAGATCGTCCGGTTCCACGATCTAGACCTCGCCAGTCCGGCCGGCGTTGCCGCGCTCGAGCGCCGCATCAATTCGGCCGCCCGCAGGGTGTGCAGCTATTACGACGGCCGCGGACTTTCGCGCATCGTGTCCAAGGAAGTCTCCGATTGCCTCAACGATGCGCTGGCCAGCGCCCGCAAGGACGTGGCGCTCAAGACCGGCACCGCTATCCGCAAGGGCTGAGCGTGTTGCTACGCCCGGGGTGGGAATGATCCTACGCCATTCCCACCCCGCGGCTCAACGCCCGGCCATGGCCTTGACCTTGGCCAGATAGGTGCGCCCGATGCGCAGCGTGTCGCCATCGGCGGTCTCGACCGACCACACACCCAGCCCGTCATGCCTCAGGCCGGTGATCCGGTCGCGGCGCAGGATGATCGAGCGGTGGATGCGAATGAAACGTGCCGGGTCGAGCCGTGCTTCGAGCCCGGCGATCGTCTGGAGCAGCAGATAGCTGCGCGGCGCCGTGCCATCGCCGACGTGCAGCCGGACGTAATCGCGCTCGGCATCGACCCGTCCGACCTCCGAGACACCGATCCGCACCAGCTCGGAGCGGTGCGGCACCCACAACTCCTCCAGCCAGGGGGACGGCATGCTCTCGCCGGACGCGGTGCCGCGACGTGCGAGCGCGCGGCCGATGGCCCGCTCCAGCCGATCCTTCTCGACCGGCTTGAGCACGTAATCGACCGCGTCGAGATCAAAGGCTTCGACCGCGTGATTGTCGTGCGCGGTCACGAAGATCACCGCGGGCGGGTTCGCCTGGCCGGATAGCCGCCGCGCCACCGCCAACCCGTCCAGCTGCGGCATGGTGAGGTCGAGCAGCACCAGCTGCGGTGCCAGTTCGGCAATGCGTTCGAGCGCTTGGGCCCCATCGCTGGCAGTCCCGACCACCTCGATCATCGGTAGCCCGTCGCAGATCATGCGAAGCCGGTCGATTGCCAGCGGTTCGTCATCGACGATCAGGGTCGCAAGCGGCGCGGAGTGTTCGTCAGCCATGGCGCACCAGCGGTATCCTCAGTTGGGTTTCGTAGCCACCGCCCGCGATGGGCCCGGACGTCACGCTGGCCTCGTCGCCGAAACGCGCGGCGAGGCGGTCGCGGACATTCACCAGACCGATGCCGAAGCCATTGCTGTCGCCCCCGCGCGTGCGCTTGGTGGTCGGCCCGCCGCCAGGGCCATCATCGGCGACGACGATAACCAGCCGTCCGTATTCTTCGCACGCCCGCAAGGTTACGGTGACTGGCGCGGCGCTGGCGGATACGCCGTATTTGACCGAATTCTCCACCAGCGGCTGCAGGATCATGCCCGGCACGCGGCATCCGGCCAGCGCATCGGTCAATTCGTACCGGGTCCGCAATCGCTCCGGGAAGCGCACCTTCTCGATCTCGAGATACTGGCGCTGGAGGTCGAATTCGTCGGAGAGCAGGACGTCTGAGCTCGTATTCTCGGCCAGTCCGTGACGGTAGAACCGCGACAGCGACTGGATCATCTGCTCGGCCTTGTCCGGCCGCCCGGTCATCACCAGCGCCGATAGCGAATTGAGCGCGTTGAACAGAAAGTGCGGATTGACCTGGTAGCGCAAGGAGCGCAGTTCGGCGGCCTTGGCGGCAGAGCGGAAGCGTTCCTCGCGCCGCTGCGATTCGCGCGCCTGCGCCCCAGCCAACATGGCGAAATAGAGCGATGCCCACGCAAGAATCACGAAATAGCGGCCCAGCGCCACATCGACGATCCGGCGCCAGCGGTCGATCGTCGTAGGGGCAGGCTGAAACATAACCGTGGCGGAAGCGCCCGGCTGCCCGTTGGGCAGTCCGCCGGGAAGATTCTCGAGCTTGTCGACCGGGATATCGACGAGGATGTTGCCGGTCACGTCGCGACGCAGGCCGAAGCCCTGCTCGCGTGCGGCGCGCACCTCCGCCTTTTGCTGGATATCCTGAAAAATCCACTGGTTGGCCTGGGCGATCGGGATCGAGGCCGGCATGGCCGCCAGCAGCGCGGCTGCGATCTTGAGCCACAGCGCCTTTTCATCGAACAGGCGCAGGATCAGCCATACGAGCATCGTCATCGAGATGCCGACAAGCACCACGACGCCGCGCCGCCACAGCATCTCCTCCTGAAACCCGAAATCGAGGATCAGCGATCGTGCGCTCGACAGCAGGAAATAGCACAGCCACAGCGCCACGGCGGACGCCAAGACGTGCAGCAACGGCACGCTCGCCCGCGTATCGGGCGCCTGAACCTCATCGACGGACATGGCTTCCGGCCCTAACCGCCAACGGAGCAGTGTCAGCAATCGGCTCGTCGAAAGGACCGCGCTGTTCGTTCAACGACTTCATGCCCTCGGCAGCAGGTGCTCTTCGGCGATCTTGCGCTTCCACTCCGCGGGCGCGAGCGTGTGGACGTTGTTGCCCGCGGCATCCACCGCCACCGTCACCGGCATATCCTGCACCTCGAACTCGTAGATCGCCTCCATGCCGAGATCCTCGAAACCGACCACCTTGGCGCCCTTGATCGCGCGGCTGACGAGATAGGCCGCCCCGCCGGTTGCCATTAGATAGGCGACCTTATGCCGGGCGATCACATCCACTGCGCCCTGGCCGCGCTCGGCCTTGCCGATCATCACCAGCAGGCCGAGGCCGAGCATCATGTCGGTGAACTTGTCCATCCGGGTCGCGGTAGTGGGGCCGGCCGGACCCACGACCTCGCCCAGCACCGGATCGACCGGACCGACGTAATAGATCGCGCGCCCCGCGAAATCGACCGGCAGTTCCTCGCCCTGGTCGAGCATGTCGCGGATGCGTTTGTGCGCCGCGTCGCGTCCGGTGAGCATCTTGCCCGATAGCAGCAGCCGGTCACCATGCTGCCAGCTCGCCACCTCGGCGGGCGTGAGGTTGTCGAGATCGACGCGCTTGGCGGCGGCATCGGGCTGCCAGTTGACCTGCGGATATTCGTCAAGCTTGGGCGGCTCCAAATAAGCCGGACCCGAACCATCCAGGGTGAAATGCGCGTGGCGGGTGGCGGCGCAATTGGGGATCATCGCCACCGGCTTGCCCGCGGCATGGCACGGCCAGTCCATGATCTTGACGTCGAGCACCGTCGATAAGCCGCCCAACCCCTGCGCGCCGACGCCGAGGGCATTGACGGCGTCATGGATCTCGACCCGCAGCTTCTCGATGTCGCTCTGCGGCCCGCGGGCCTTGAGCTGCGCCATGTCGATCGGCTCCATCAGGCTCAGCTTGGCGAGCTTCATGCAGTGCTCCGCCGTGCCGCCAATGCCGATGCCCAGCATCCCCGGCGGGCACCAGCCCGCGCCCATCTGCGGGATCATCTCGACCACCCAGTCGACGATGCTGTCGCTGGGGTTCATCATCTTGAACTTGCTCTTGTTCTCGCTGCCGCCTCCCTTGGCCGCGACGTCGACGCTGACCGTGCGGCCCGGCACCATCTCGACCGACAGAACGCACGGAGTGTTGTCGCGGGTGTTGCGGCGCGTGAAGGCCGGGTCGGCGAGGATAGAGGCGCGCAGCTTGTTGTCGGGGTCGTTGTAAGCGCGGCGCACGCCCTCATCGACGACGTCCTGCAGGCTGCGTAACGAGCCGAGGCGGCATTCCTGCCCCCATTTGACGAAAACATTGACGATGCCCGTGTCCTGGCAGATCGGGCGGTGGCCCTCTGCGCACATCCGGCTGTTGGTGAGAATCTGCGCGATGGCGTCTTTCGCCGCCGGGCCCTGCTCGGCCTCGTAAGCCACCCCAAGCGCGCGGATATAGTCCATCGGGTGGTAGAACGAGATATACTGGAGTGCGTCGGCGACGCTGGCGATCAGGTCGTCCTCGCTGATAGTGGTCATGTCGCTCATCGAAACGCTGCTCTCTCCGGTCGAACGCGGTCTGGCCCATAGGCGCGGCCACTGGCAGGCGTCAAAGCGCTTGGAAGCAAGTGGTGTTGTCCGTAAGGCAACGCCGACGCAGCAGTTCACAAAGACCAACCGATGACCGTCACCCACACGCTCTCCCGCTATGACGACGCGCGCCGCGCGATGATCGACAGCCAGCTGCGCACCAGCGGGGTCAACGATCCCGCCGTGCTGGCGCGGATGGGCAGCGTGCCGCGCGAGGATTTCGTGCCCGAAGCCCAGCGCGCCGCCGCCTATGCCGACCGCGCCCTGCGCCTGCCCGATGGCGGGGCGCTGCCCGCGCCGCTATTCCACGGGATCCTGCTCGCCGAAGCCCGCCCGACCAGCGTCGACCGCGCGATCGTGGTCGATGGCGGCAGCGGCTATCTGCCCGCGCTGCTCGCGCCGATGGTCGCGGCGATCGAGACTGTCAGCCCCGGCGATGCCGCCGCAGGCAAGATCCGCGACAAGGTCGCCACCATGTTGCTGATCGACGGCGCGATTGAGCTTGTGCCCGAGGCACTGGTCAGAAAGTTGCCAGACGGCGTCCGGGTGGTCACCGGGCTGGTCGAACGTGGCGTTACCCGCCTCGCCATCGGGCGCAAGGCCGGCTCCGCGCTGGGGCTGGTAGCGCTGGCCGAGATCGGCGTGCCCCGCCTCGCCGCCTTCGACCGGGAGGCCGCCTGGAGCTTCTGATGCGCATGGGGGGGATTCGCATTCTGGCGTTGAGCGCAAGCGCGCTGCTGCCGTTTGGCGGCGCGCAGGCCGACACCTTGCAGGAGGCGTTGTCCGCCGCCTATCGCAACAATCCCACGCTCGCCGGCGCCCGCGCCGGGCAACGCGCCACCGACGAGGGTGTCCCCATCCAGAAGGCGCAGGGGCGCCCAAGCGTCGATGCCAGCGGCCAGTTCCTCGAGTTCGTCAAGCAAAGTTCGAACAGCTTCGTCAGCCCCGAGCGCGCAGTGACCGGCCAGCTCAACCTGGCGGTCCCAATTTACTCCGGCGGGGCGGTCCGCAACGGCGTTCGCGGTGCCGAGGCCAGGGTCATCGCAGGCCGGGCGGACTTGCGCGGGACCGAAAGCAGCATCTTCAGCCAGACCGTCGCCGCCTACATGGACGTGCTGCGCGGTCAGGCGCTCGTCGGCCTCCAGGCCAATCAGGTCGACGTGCTCGGCGTCAACGTCCAGGCCACGAGCGACCGCTTCGAGATCGGCGATCTCACCCGCACCGATGTCGCGCAGTCACAGGCGCGGCTGGCGCTGGCGCAGAGTGACCTGCGGACGGCGCAGGCCAATCTGATCGCCGCGCGCGAGACCTATGCCCAGCTCACTGGCATGGCCGCCGATGATCTGCAGCCCCCGCCGCCACTGCCCGGCTTTCCCGCCAGTGTTGACGATGCCGAGGATGTCGCGCTGGCCCAGAACCCCGATATTCTCGGTGCCAGGGAGCGCGCGCGCGCCGCGGGCTTCGATGTCGGCGTGGCCGGTTCGGGTCGCCTGCCGCGCGTATCGGTGGTCAGCGGCGCGACCTACACCAATTATCTCGGTTCGCTCGGCACCGGGGGCACGGCGGGGCTGCCGCAAACCAGCACCGGCGTCCAGGTGGGCGTGCAGCTCAATCTGCCGCTGTTCCAGGGCGGGCTTCCCGCGGCACAGCGCCGCCAGGCGCAGGCGCGCGAGGGGGCCGCGCTCGAACAGGTGATCGGTGCCGAACGCGCGGTCATCGCGCAGGTCCGCTCGGCCTGGTCGAGCTGGCAGGCAGCGACTGCAGTCATCCAGAGCTCGCAGACCGCGGTGGATGCCGCGGCGCTCAGCCTGGAGGGCGTGACCGCCGAAAACTCCATCGGCAACCGCACCATACTCGAGCTGCTCGATGCCCAGCAGGAACTGCTCAACGCCCGCGTCCAGCTCGTGAGCGCGCGCCGTAACGCCTATGTCGCCGGGTTCACCTTGCTCGCGGCGATGGGCCGCGCCGAAGCACGCGATCTGGGGCTGATGGACGAAGGCTTGCTGTACGATCCGGTCGCCAATTACGAGCGCGTCGAAGGCAAGTGGTTCGACTGGGAAAACGATCCGGCGCCGGTGGTGACCACTACCAGCACCGCGAATGTCCCGCCAGCTACGTCTGCCATTCCGCAAGAGGCGGTGTCGCAACTGGGTGAAACTGGCGAGGGACCGCGCTAACATCGCCCGTCCCGCGATTCGCGCGGACCCGGCACGAGGGATGGATGGGTATGGAACAGAGCGGCGAACCCTCGGTCGAGGAAATCCTTGAATCGATCAAGAAGGTGATCGCGCGCGAAAACGGTGCCGGCTTCGGCAGTTCTCCGTTCGGACGCCGTCGTTCTCTGACCGAACCCGTCGCGCCCGACGAAGCGGAGGAAGTGCTCGAGCTGGACGAGGACGCGATGGTCGCGCTGGCCGCCGAACACGACGAGTTCGAAGCGGAAGAGGAACGCGCCGAGCACGCAGCCGACGTGCCCGATCCTGACGCGCCACTGACCGGTGAAGCCACCAGTACCGCCATGCGCGACAATTTCGCCGCGCTCGCCATGCTGGCCCAGCCCGGCCGCCAGCCGCAGATCGTGCGCTCGGGCGAAACCTCGCTTGAAGAACTGACCCGCGAGCTGCTGCGTCCGATGCTGGCCAAATGGCTCGACGAGAACCTGCCCGGCATGGTCGAGGAACTGGTCAAGGCCGAAATCGCGCGAATCGCCGGAAAGAAAAACTGACGGCTCGCTGTTCTGGCTGAAGGGGCCGCTGCGGCGCGGCTATCTTTGCTTTCTGCGAGGCCGGCATTAAGCCGATCGAATGACCCGCGATCTCGAGTGATCAACACGCTGCAACTTGCACAAGCCGAAGCCGCGCTGGCCAAGATCGGCGGTGAGCGCGTGGCGCGGCACATCTTCCTGTGCGCGATGTCGGACAAGCAGGCCTGCTGTTCGCGGGCGGCGGGGGCCGAGGCATGGGGCTATCTGAAGAAGCGCCTCAAGGAACTGGACCTGGTCGGCACCGCGGTCCAGCGCAGCAAGGCCGACTGCCTGCAAGTCTGCGCCGCCGGGCCGGTCGCGGTCGTCTGGCCGGACCGTGTGTGGTATCATTCGTGCTCACCTGCGGTGTTGGAGCGGATCATCCAGGAGCATCTGATCGGCGGCGTGCCGGTGGAGGATTTTCGCCTGAACAGTGCGCCTTAGTCGGGGCCGATCGCATCATCGTGACCGGTCCCGCTGGACAGGAACGCCAGCCCCATCAGCGCGCCGCCCAACATCATGGTGCCGCCGATGCCCAGCGAGAGCGCGATGTAGAAATGGATCGACACCGGCTCGCCCAGCGAGTGAAAATAGGCCAGCGCAGCGGCAATCGTCAACGCGGTCACCGCCCCGACCAGCACCATCAACCGCCGCCAGCGTGCCCATGCCGGCGCGGCGGCTTTGCGATCGTCGAGCGGGGACTTACGGGCCATCGTTACCGCATATGGTGGCCCGAAGGGCTGGCGGCAATGCCGCTGCGATTCGCCAAGCCGCGCGATCCATGGCATTCTCGCGATCGACAAGGAGAGGTGCGATGCAAGTTGCCAAGCTCATCGAAAACCGCGCCCGAGGCGACATCGTCAGCTGCGGCCCCCATGATTCGCTGCGCGACATCGTGCGCCAGCTTGCCGAGCGGCGGATCGGGGCGATGCCGGTGATGGACAGCGATCGGGTGGTCGGGATCGTATCCGAACGCGACGTGCTCTACTGCCTCGCCGCGGAGGGCGAGGGCAGCCTCGCCAAGCCGGTTGCCGAGGTCATGACCACGCCAGTCCAGACGGTCGAATGCACCGCATCTTGCGACGAGGCGCTGGCGATCATGACCGCCGGTCGGTTTCGCCATCTGCCGGTGGTCGAAAACGGCACGATGCGCGGATTCCTGTCGATCGGCGATCTGGTCAAATCGCGCCTCGATGAGGTCAGCCTCGAGGCCGAGGCCTTGCGCGATTACATCCGGCTGGCTTGAGGTTGTCGCCCCGGCTCCCTAGATCGGCATTATGGCCACCATGCTGACCCTCTCGCCCGCCGCCGCGCGCCGCGTCGCCGCGATTGCCGAGCGGCAGGCGAAACCCGCGATCCTGCGCCTCGCCGTGGACGGCGGAGGCTGCTCGGGCTTCCAGTACCGGTTTGAACTCGCCGGTGCGCCGGAGGCCGATGATTCGGTCAGCGAAACCGACGGGGTGCGCCTGGTGGTCGATGCCATCAGCCTCGACCTGGTTGCCGGAAGCACGGTCGATTACGTCGAATCGCTGGGCGGCTCGGCGTTCAAGGTCGAAAATCCGCAGGCTGCATCGGGCTGCGGTTGCGGTTCCAGCTTCGGCATCTAAAGCTCGCGGGATGCGGATTGCGTCCTTCAACATCAATGGCGTCAAGGCTCGGCTGCCGCGTTTGCTGGAATGGCTGGAGGAGACCCGGCCGACGGTCGCCTGCCTGCAGGAGGTCAAGAGCCAGGACGAAGGCTTTCCCGCCGCGGAGTTCGCAAAGATCGGTTACCAGGCCATCTGGCATGGCCAGAAGGGATTCAACGGCGTTGCGATCCTCGCCGATGGCGTGACGCCGCTAGAGGCGCAGCGCGCGCTGCCCGGCGATCCCGAGGACGAACACGCCCGCTACCTCGAAGCCGATGTAAACGGCGTGCGGATCGCTTGCATCTACCTGCCCAACGGCAATCCCGTGCCGGGACCCAAGTTCGACTACAAACTGAGGTGGATGGAGCGGCTGCGCGCCCGAATGCAGGAGCTGTGGGCGCTCGAAATTCCGGTCGCGGTGGTAGGCGATTTCAACGTCATTCCCGAGGACAAGGACGTGTGGTCGCCAGCTGCGATGGCCGCCGATGCGCTGATACAGCCCGAAGCGCGCGATGCCTATGCCCGGCTGCTGGGCGACGGCTGGACCGATGCCATCGACACGCTCAACCCGCGCGGCGGGGTGTGGACCTTCTGGGACTATCAAGCCGGCGCATGGCAGCGCGACCACGGCTTCCGCATCGATCACCTGCTGCTCAGCCCCGAACTCGCCGACCGCATGACTGCTGCGGGCGTGGACAAGGCCTATCGCGGGCGCGAGAAGGCCAGCGATCACACCCCGGTGTGGGTGGATATCAGGGATTCCTAGCGGTTACGCCCGCGCGTCCGCGCGGGCATCCTCGGCGCTGTTCCCTCCGCTACGCTCCGGGGCACCTGCGGGCGGCCGGTCGGCCTTGCGGGCTGTGATGCAGCCGATGCGCGCCTCATCTAGCGGTAAAACACGTGGTTGCTGATGCGCGCCATCGCCTGGCGGCGGTTGCTCCAGCTCGGCGAAACATAGTGGGCGTGGAAGTAGAGCGAGCCCTCGGCTTCGCTGTCCCACAAGCCGCGATGTGCGATCTGCGCGATGGCTTTCGCGCGCTGCCAGGTGGCACTGTCGCCGGGTAGCGACGGCATCCGTCCGCGCTTTACGAAGGAGAACTGCGATTTCTGGAGCACCACGCCGCAATAGCTGGCGGGGAAACGGCCGCTGGCGGCGCGATTGATGACGACCTCGGCCACCGCGAGCTGACCGGCGAGCGGTTCGCCGCGCGCTTCGAAATAGACCGCCCCGGCGAGGCATTTGAGCTGTTCGTCGAGGGTGCCTTCACCCTGCATGCTGCTCACGAGCTCGCGCAGGCTGCTGGCATTTACGGTTTTGGTTTCAACCTGTTCGTTCACCGCCGGGAGCGGCTGAACGACAGCCTTGCTGACGAATTTCGGAACGATCTCGTCCGCGGGAAGTTGGGTGTGCTGAACGGCAGGAGCCGCTTCGGCCTGTTGCGCGAAGGCCATTTCGGCCTCGATCGGCGCGAAGACGGACACCAGCGAAACGGCGAGCGCCGCCACGCCGGCGGAAACATTGAAACGGATCATCGATACTCTGTCGAGGGCGGTGAACGCGCCTGGCACAGGCCGTGATCGGGCACGCGGTTGGCGTGTCTCTTCCGATCGATGGCAGCCTGTCGGCCGTTCCCCGTCTGCGCGCTAGCCGGACAGCCTCGATGCCGTCGCAGCCGCCTGCGCCAATTCAAGCGGCGCCAACTAGTCTCAATCGAAACCAAGTCAAGTTAACGCCCGAACTCTGCGACGAAGCGTTCCGCATCCGGGATATCCAGTTCGACGATCCAGCTATCAGGATCGCGCGTCGTGCGGCGAGCCAGGTAATCGCTAAAATCAACATCCTTTTCAGATGTTTGCGTTCGAACAAGACTGAATGGGCGGGTTCCGTCAAGCCGCGGCATGCGCTCCCACAACCGCGCGGCACCGCCCCTCTCAGTAGTTAATACGAGGATGACGCCGGCCTCTCGGTTACCCTTGGCGATAACCGTGGCGAAGCCCCCGGCCGCTTCCACCGCACGAATCATGGCCGAGACTTCGACATGCGCGGGCAAACGGCCGTCACTCATCACTCGGTGGTCACGTAACCGGGGAGGCTCGAGAGCGCGATCCGGCTACGCATGAAAGTGCCGGTGCCGCGACCGATTTCCTCGCCCTCCGCATCGACCAGACGCGCCTCGGCCACGAACACGCGCTTGCGGCCCGACACCCAACGCCCTTCGGCCATCACCGCGCCCTCGCGCACCGGTTTGGTGAAATGCAGGTTGAACGAGGTGGTCAGCAGAAAGCGATCGGTGGCCAGCGTGTTCGCCGCATAGAACGCCGCGTCGTCGAGCATCTTGAAATAGATGGTCCCATGCGCCGCGCCCGCGGCGTGGAAGACGTCGCGGGTCACGTCGAACGCGATCCGCGACCGACCCTCCTCCGCGATCTCGAGCCGCGAGGCGAACAGTGCGTTGATCGGCGCGGAAGCATACAATCGCTCGAGCGCACGAAAATGCAGCTCGGCCCCCACCCCACTCATGCCAATGCGTCCCGCGCGGTCAGCGTGGTTCGACCCAGCCGATCGAACCGTCTCGGCGGCGATAGACCATGTTGTGCACTCCGGTGCCCGCATTCTTGAACAACAGCGCGGCGGTATCCCGCAGGTCCAGCATCATCACCGCATCGGCCACGCTCGCTTCCGGGATGTCGGCGGTGGTTTCGGCAATGACCGGCGGCGCATCGGTCGCGGCGTCGTCATCGTCATCCGCAATCCCGGCGGGTGCAGCGAAGACCGTATAGGCCGCTTCCTCCTCGGCCTGCGAATGCGCGACCTGCTGGTGGCGGTCCTGCACCCGGCGCTTGTAGCGGCGCAACTGCTTGTCCAGCTTCTCGGCCGCCTGGTCGAACGACAGGTGCACATCCTGCGCATCGCCGTGGCTCTTGAGGATCAGGCCCTTGCTGACATGCGTCACGATGTCGCTGGTAAAGGCACCATGGGCGCCCTTGCCGAAGGTGACCTGCGAGGACAGCGCGCGACTGAAGTATTTTTCGACCATGACGTTGAGCCGGTCGGCGACATAGGTTTGCAGCGCTTCGCCCGTGTCGATCTGATGTCCCGAGACGCGGATATCCATGTGCGGCTGTGCTCCTGTGTTATGGTCGCCGCGCGGTTGGCGGCGATGACTTCAACGCGCGACCGGCACGGCTGTGCCCCACAGGGCATCCTTGATCCCCGCGACAAAGCCGGCGTGGCGCACGAGTTCCGCTTCGCTGGCGGCGTGCGCGCGCGGTGGCCGCTGCGGACCGCGCAACGCCAGCGCCGCCGGTAGCGAAGTTTCCGCTGCGTCAGCCGCTTCGGTGGCCAGTTCAAGCCCGATCTGGCGACCGCCGCGAAGCTCGACATAGAGTTGCGCGAGGAGTTCTGCATCGAGCAGCGCGCCATGCTTGACCCGGTGGCTGCGGTCGATCCCATAGCGCGTGCACAGCGCATCGAGCGAGAGCTTGGCCCCGGGATGGCGCTTCTTGGCGATAGCAATGGTGTCGATCATGCGGCTGACACACACCGGATCGCGCGCGCACAACGCCAGCTCGGCATTGAGGAAGCCGAAGTCGAAGCCGGCATTATGCGCGATCAGCGGCGAGTCCCCGATGAACTCGAGCAGAGCCTCCACGCCATCGCGGAAGAGTGGCTTGTCGGCCAGGAAAATGGCCGACAGGCCGTGCACCTGCTCGGCACCGGCAGGCATGTCGCGCTCGGGATTGAAATAGGCGTGAAAGGTCTGCCCGGTGGGCATGAGGTTGATCAGCTCGATGCAACCGATCTCGACCATGCGGTCACCCGTACGCGGGTCGAGGCCAGTGGTTTCGGTATCGAATACGATCTCGCGCATCGGCATCCTGATGCGCCTCTCGCGGCCGCCACGCAAGGGGCGAGTCGGAGTAGGACATGGACCGGGTGTTACACGGTCCAGGGATAAAAGAGTCGCCTTGTGCGATGTGGTGTCGCTTTGCTGGGTCGCAGCGTCGCCTTGAGGGGGTAGCGTGTCGCCTTGCAGCTCCACCGCGTCGCCTTGGACAATTCTCGTGTCGCTTTGCTCAACATCCATCACCTTGCGCAGACCCATTCGTCAATCCGGCACTATAGCACAAAACAAGAACAAATGGAACCGGCTTGGGTGGCTTTTGTGGACTAACGGGCTCCGCCAACAAGCTCCGCGATCACCATCTTCACCTGCGCCTCGGTTGCGGTGAGCGGTCCACCGGTGTCGATCACATGGTCCGCCCGCGCGCGCTTTTGCGCATCGGGTGTCTGGAGAGCGAGGATCGCGGCGAACTTCTCCGCGGTCATGCCGGGACGCGCCAGCACGCGCTCACGCTGGACTTCGGGCGGCGCGGAAACAACCGCGATCGCATCGACCGCCGCGTGACCGCCTTTTTCGAATAGCAGCGGAATATCGAACACGACGAGCGGCGCCGCGCGGTGCTCGGCCAAAAACCGGGTGCGGCGCTCCGCCACCGCGGGGTGCACGATCGCCTCCAGCCGGGCCAGTGCCGCCGGATCGGCGAAGACCTGCGCGCCAAGCACCTCGCGATGCACGCCGGTGGGTCCGGTCGAGCCGGGGAAGGCAATTTCAATTGCCGGCACCAGCGCGCCGCCCGGCCCCTGCATCGCGCGCACCTCGGCATCGGCATCGAACACCGGCACACCCGCCGCCGCGAACATCGCCGCCACGGTGGATTTGCCCATGCCGATCGAGCCGGTGAGCCCGAGGATCAGGGGCTGGGTCATGCCGTCAGGAGCGCGCGTAACGCCCCGTCGTGCTGGCGCGGCGGGGCAACGCCAAAGAATTTCTCGAAAGCGAGCGCGGCTTGGCCGATCAGCATCGCGAGCCCGTCGATGGTGGAATGGCCCGCGGCGCGCGCGGCAGCGAGAAAGGCGGTATCCACCGGATCGGTGACGATGTCGTAGGCAATGCTGCCGGGCGGGGCGTGGCTCCAATCGAACAGCAGATCGGGTTGCCCGCGCATCCCGAGGGAGGAGGCGTTCACAACGAGGTCGAGACAGCCATCACGATCGTCGAAGGCAAACCTGGTGGGGGCGGCAAAGTGCGCCAGATCGACCGCGTGATGCTCACCGCCCGGAGCGAGTTCGTCGAGGATCGCGCGCGCTTTGCGGGGATCGCGGCCGGCCAGCACCAGGGTAAAGCCCTCCGCCGCCAGCGCCGCCACGATCGCGCGCGCCGCGCCGCCCGTTCCGAGCACCCGCGCCATGCGGAACCAATGCGTTTTCGCCAGCATCGGCTGCAACGGTTCGAGAAATCCCGCGGCGTCGGTGTTGTGACCGCGAAGCGCGCCATCGGCGTCGCGCACGATCGTGTTGACCGCTCCTATGCGTTCCGCAAGCGGATCAAAGCGATCCAACAGCGACATGACCGCTTGTTTATGGGGCATAGTGACATTGCACCCGCGCCAGCTCGCGTCACCACAACACCCGGCGAGAAAATCCGCCAGCACATCGGACTCGACCCGCTCCGCACCATACGCTGCTTCAAGGCCTAGCTTCTCGATCCAGAACTCGTGAATCGCTGGCGACTTCGACTGCGCGATTGGATCGCCGATTACCAGGGCATAGGGAACATGCGTGTAGCTTATGTTCATCGCAGCAACACGCCGCGCTCGCGCAGTGCAGCGAGCACTGGCAGCAGCGGCATCCCTAGCACGGTGAACTGGTCGCCCGCGATCCGTTCGAACAGTTGCGGCCCCGGTCCCTCGATCCGGAATACGCCGACGCAGCCTGCCACAGCCGGCCATTCGGCGTCGAGATAAGCCGTGATGAACGCCTCGCTCAGCTCGCGCACCGCGAGCCGCGCGAAGTCGCCGTCGACCCAGTCGATCAGGCCGTCCCTGGCCAGCGCCGCCGCGCTGTGCAGCGTCATCACCTGTCCCGAGAAGCGGCGCAGGTGCACGGCGGCATCGTCCCTATCGGCGGGCTTGTCGAACCGCTCGCCAGCGACCTCGACCAGCGAATCGCTGCCCAGCACCCAGGTTCCAGGATGACGCAACGAAACCGCCGCCGCCTTCGCCGCCGCGAGCGCCTGCGCGACCTCATCCGGCGGGCTGCCGGCCATTTCCGCTTCGATGGCGCGCTCGTCGATCGCCGCGGGCGCGACGGTGAACGCCACCCCGGCCGCCGTCAGCATCGCCCGTCGCGACGCACTGGCGGAAGCGAGCACGATCGGGGAGAGCGCCAAGGTCAAATCGCCTTCACCCCTTCGAACTCGCCGTCCAGATTCCCATGCGACTGGCCGCGCTTGCGCTCGTCGAACAGGCGGATGATAGCCGCCGCGGTTTCCTCGATCGAGCGGCGGGTAACGTCGATCACCGGCCAGCCGCGGTCCGCGAACATCCGCCGGGCAAAGGCCACCTCGGCGCGCACTCGCTCGCTATCGATATAATCGGTGCTGGTCGTCTCGCCGAGCGTGAGCAGTCGGTTGCGCCGGATCTGGACCAGCCGCTCGGGCGAATTGGTGAGTCCCACCACCAGGGGATTTCTCAGCGCGAACAACGCGGGCGGCGGCGGACTTTCCACCACCAGCGGGATATTGGCGACCTTATAGCCCCGATTGGCGAGATAGATGCCGGTCGGCGTCTTCGACGAACGCGAGACACCCGCGAGCACGATATCGGCCTCTTCCCAATCCTCGCTCAGAATGCCGTCGTCATGGGCAATGGTGAACTGGATCGCATCGACGCGGCTGAAATAGGCCGCGTCCATCAGATGCTGGCGTCCCGGACGGCCCTGCGCAACCTGGCCCAACGCGCCTGCCAGTGCCGCGGTCACCTCGTCTAGCACCGGCACCGCGGGCAGGCCGAGATGGCGGCAATGCTCCTCCAGCCGAGATCGGGTCTCGGCATTGACCAAGGTATAGAACACCAACCCCGGCTTCCCGGTCAGTTCGGCCATGATCCGGTCCAGATGCTGGCGCGAGCGGACCATCGGCCAGAAATGACGGACCACCTCGGCATGCTCGAACTGCGCCAGCGCCGCCTTGGCGATCATCTCCAGCGTTTCGCCGGTGGAATCCGACACGAGGTGCAGATTGAGGGGCTTCACTGGGTGCGCGGTCCGGCTGTGGAGAACGCCCGGCATAAACCACGGGAGGAAACTGCCGACAAGGCAGGGAGAAGATTCGCTCCCCGCTACCGGCCGATCACCCTGCGATTCCGTGGACAGGCAGAGCATGCTATCGACAGGCTGGGGACAAGCAGGAAAACTTTGACTCGACTCCCGGCTGTCCGCGATTCGCGTCAAGTCGGGGGCCTACCCAAGCTGGGACAAATCGGGCAGGGCGGCGCTGTCCCCGCTTTCCACAGGACCAACAGACTCCATCATTCTATAAGAATCTTGTTTTATTTGATTGGATTCACGCACGATGCCCGGTCTTCTGCTAGACACTCTCAACGGCCAGCGCGGTGACGCGGTGCCGCTCTGGCTCATGCGGCAGGCCGGACGGTACCTTCCGGAATATCGCGCGTTGCGAGAGAAGAAGGGCGGCTTCCTCGAACTGGCCTACGACAGCGAATCGGCCGCGGAGATCACGCTCCAGCCGATCCGGCGCTTCGGGTTCGACGGGGCGATCCTGTTCTCCGATATCCTCGTGATTCCCCATGCATTGGGGCAGGATTTGTGGTTCGAGACCGGCGAGGGTCCACGGCTGGCACCGCCGCTGCTCGACGCGGCGTGGCAGGGACTGGAGACCGCCGAGGCGCGGCTCGATCCGATCTACGACACGGTGCGGTTGACGCGGGCAGGATTGGCCGCGGGTGTGACCATGCTGGGCTTCGCCGGTTCGCCATGGACGGTGGCGACCTACATGGTGGCCGGGCAGGGCTCGAAGGATCAGCACGAGGCTCGCGCGCTCGCCTATCGCGATCCGACCGCCTTCGCTTCGTTGCTCGCTGCGATCGAAACCGCGACGGTGCGCTACCTCATCGGCCAGATCGACGCCGGGGTCGAGGCGGTGCAGCTGTTCGACAGCTGGGCCGGGAGTCTGGCGCCAGACCAGTACGAACGCTGGGTCATCGCCCCCAACGCGCGGATTACAGCCGCCGTTCACGCGGCGCGACCGGGCATTCCGGTGATCGGCTTCCCCAAGGGCTCGGGCGAAAAGCTGCCTGCCTACGCCCGCGAGACCGGCGTCGACGCGGTGGGCGTGGACGAAACCATCGATCCGGTCTGGGCGGCGCGCGAGCTTCCGGTCGGAATGCCGGTGCAGGGCAATCTCGATCCTTTGCTGTTGCTGGCCGGGGGCGCTGCACTCGACGAGCGGACCAGAACCATCCTCGCCGCCTTCGCCGACAGGCCGCACGTCTTCAACCTCGGTCACGGGATCGGCCAGTTCACGCCGATCGAGCATGTCGAGCAGCTGATCGCCACCGTGCGCGGCTGGCGGGGATGACGGGACGATAACGGCACGCTAGGGACCGGACGATGCAGGCGACTCTCGCGACCATCTATCCCTGGCTCAAGGCCGGCCACATCATCTTCGTGGTGTTCTGGATGGCGGGCCTGTTCATGCTGCCGCGCCAGATGCTGTATTGCGCGCTAACGGCTCCCGGTTCGGCCGAGGAGGCGCTGTGGGCCGAACGGATGGGCAAATTGCGCCGCATCATCCTCACCCCCAGCCTGGTGGTCACCTGGCTGCTGGGGCTCGCCACCGCCAGCGCGCTTGGCGCGTGGGGTGCGGGGTGGTTGCACGCCAAACTCGCGCTGGTGATCGCGCTGAGCGGATTTCATGGCTATCTGGTCGCCCAATCCAGGAAGATGGCGGGCGGCCAGCGGCCTCTCACCGAACAACGGTTGCGGATGTGGGGCGAGGCTCCGGCGATTGCGCTGGTGCTGATCGTGGTGCTGGTCGTCATCAAGCCGTTCTGAACCGAACCCCCGCGCAGCGCGATTGACGCTGGCGGCGACGCGGCTTATCTGACGCGCATCTTTCGGCATTGGCCTTCGCATTTTCCACCGCGGGGCCGGGTCTGCTTTCTCCAAGCCCATGACCTTTTGACGACCTGCCGGCCATCCCAAGACGGACACTATCGATGCATCTTCGCGAACTGAAAAGAAAACCCCCGGCCGAGCTGGTCAATATGGCCGAAGAGCTGGGCGTCGAGGGCGCCAGCACCATGCGCCGCCAGGACCTGATGTTCTGCATCCTGCGCGAGCTGGCCGAGGACGAGGAGTACGCCGAGCCGATCATGGGCATCGGCACCATCGAGGTGCTCCAGGACGGCTTCGGCTTTCTGCGCAGCCCCGAGGCGAACTACCTCGCCGGCCCCGATGACATCTACGTCTCGCCGAACCAGGTCCGCCGCTGGGGCCTGCGCACCGGCGACACCGTCGAAGGCGAGATTCGTGCGCCCAAGGATGGCGAGCGCTATTTTGCCCTGACCGGCCTCAAGAGCGTCAATTTCGACGAGCCCGATGCCGTCCGCCACCGGACCAATTTCGACAATCTCACCCCGCTCTATCCCGAGCAGAAGCTGACGCTCGACACGCTTGACCCCACGGTCAAGGACAAGAGCGCGCGGGTGATCGACATCATCAGCCCGCAGGGCAAGGGCCAGCGCGCGCTGATCGTCGCCCCGCCGCGCACCGGCAAGACCGTGCTGCTCCAGAACATCGCCAAGGCGATCACCGACAATCATCCCGAGGTGTTCCTGATCGTTCTGCTCGTCGACGAGCGGCCCGAGGAAGTCACCGACATGCAGCGCAGCGTGAAGGGCGAGGTCATCTCTTCGACCTTCGACGAACCCGCGACGCGCCATGTGCAGGTGGCCGAGATGGTGATCGAGAAGGCCAAGCGCCTGGTCGAACACAAGAAGGATGTCGTCATCCTGCTCGATTCGATCACCCGCCTGGGCCGCGCCTACAACACCGTGGTACCCAGTTCGGGCAAGGTGCTGACCGGCGGTGTCGACGCCAATGCGCTCCAGCGGCCCAAGCGCTTCTTCGGTGCCGCGCGCAACATCGAGGAGGGCGGCAGCCTCTCGATCATCGCCACCGCGCTGATCGATACCGGCAGCCGCATGGACGAGGTGATCTTCGAAGAGTTCAAGGGCACCGGCAACTCCGAAATCGTGCTCGACCGCAAGGTGGCCGACAAGCGCATCTTCCCCGCGCTCGACGTGGGCAAGAGCGGCACCCGCAAGGAAGAGCTGCTGGTCGAGAAGGACAAGCTCACCAAGATGTGGGTGCTGCGCCGCATCCTCATGCAGATGGGTACCATCGACGCGATGGAATTCCTCCTCGACAAGATGAAGGACTCCAAGACCAACGAGGACTTCTTCGCGACGATGAACCAGTAGCGGTGGGTTTGTCTGCTCCCCGGCACGCGGTCCTCACGGGCGCGCCGGGAGCGGGCAAGACCACTTTGCTGGAAGCCGCCGCACGCGCCGGTTTTGCAACCTCGCACGAGGTCGCGCGGGCGTTGTTGCAGGTCCCCGGCGGGATGGCGCTGCGCGAAATTGACCCGCTTGGTTTTGCCGATGCCATGCTAGAGGCCCATCTGCGCGAGTATGCGGCAATGGAGGGCGTGCGCGGTCCGATCATTTTCGATCGCGGCCTTCCCGATGTCGTCGGGTTCCTCGATGTTTCTGGTTTGCCGGTTTCGGCCACGATCGATGCTGCATGCCGCAGGGTTCGCTATGTCGGTCCGGTCTTACGCGCTCCAGCGTGGCAAGATATCTATCGGCAGGACTCCGAGCGGATTCAGGATTGGGCGGGAGCGGTCGCCAGCGATGCAGCGGTTACCGCCGCCTGGGGCCGCTACGGGTACGAAGTAACGGCGCTCCCATTGGCACGGGTTGAGACGCGGCTGGCCATCCTCCGGGCAAAACTCGAAGCCTAGCTCTTCGGTCGAGCCAACTGCGCCGCCATCGCCTCCCAAACCTTGTTCACCGCCTTGAGCGGCCGCACCATCACCTTGAAGTCGGCGATCATGCCGTCCGCGTCGAACCGGATCAGATCGACGCCGTTGACGTGGACGCCGTCCATCTCGGTCTCGAACTCGAGCAGCGCGTTATCGCCGTCGACGAGTTCGCGGACATAGCGGAAGCTGGCGTTGCCGAGCGTCTGACCGGCGGCGGCGAGATAGCCGACCACCAATGCCCGCCCGCGCTGCGGCGTGTGGACCACGGGCGAGTGGAACACCGCGTCCTCGCGAACGATCGCTGCGAGCGCCGCCGGATCGCTCCCGCCGGCGATGACCGCGTGCCAGCGTTTCAGCCCACTAACCGCTCCCATCGAATCACCTCCTCGCCAAACGCCGTCGGCACAAGCTTGCCATGCCGACCCGACGATCCCAAGTAGGCAGGGCCCGGTTCGCGGCAGGGAGACACGCGCATGAAGATTCACGTCGAGATCGATTGCACTCCGGAAGAGGCGCGCAGCTTCATGGGGCTTCCCGATGTGGGCAAGGCCAACGCCGTTTATGTCGACATGATGTCGAAGGCGATGTCGGGCGTGTCGGACACCGAAAAGCTGCAGGAATACGCGCGCCAGCTCGCGCCGATGGGGCAGGCCGGGTTCAAATTGTTCCAAAGCTTCATGGAAGGCGCCAGCACGGTGTCGAAGCGCGGCAAGGATGGCGGATCGGACAGCGGGTCCTCCACCTGATTCAGCACCCGCGGTGACCGACACGATTTTCGCCCTCTCGAGCGGATCGCCGCCCGCGGCGATCGCCGTCATCCGGGTGAGCGGACCACGCGCGCGCGCCGCGCTGGAAGCTCTGGCCGGCCACGTGCCCGATCCGCGTCGCGCGGTCCTTCGAACCCTCCACGCGGCGGATGACGAGAAACTCGACGAGGCGCTGGTGCTGTGGCTGCCGGGGCCGGCAAATGCCACGGGCGAAGACAGCGCCGAGCTGCATTGTCACGGGGGCCGGGCGGTCGTCGCGGCAGTGTGCGGCGCGCTGGCGGCGCTGCCCGGGCTACGTGACGCGGAGCCAGGCGAATTCACGCGGCGCGCCTTCGCCAATGGGCGAATGGATCTCGCTCAGGCCGAGGCGCTTGGCGATCTGCTGGCGGCCGAGACCGAGTTGCAGCGACGCGTCGCGCAGGCGGGGGTCGGAGGTGCGCTGTCGACCCGGGTTGAGCAGTGGCGTGCGCGGTTGCTGGATTTATCGGCGATGGTCGAGGCTACCCTCGATTTTGCCGACGAGGACGATGTGGGGGGCCTGTCAGAGCGTTTCTTCGGCGAGTTGGAGGCGCTTCGCGGAGAACTTGCCGAGGCGTTGGCAAGGCCACGTGCCGAGCGATTGCGCGAGGGTGTCCGCGTGGTTATCGGGGGCCCGCCGAATAGTGGAAAATCAAGCTTATTCAATGCGTTGATTGGAGAGGGCGCGGCGATTGTCTCGCCACTTGTGGGCACGACCCGCGATGTGATCGAGCGGCCGGTCGCATTCGATGGCGTGCCGCTCGTGCTGGTCGATACCGCGGGCCTGCGCGATGCCCACGCCGATCCGATCGAAGCGATCGGCATCGCGCGTGCACAGGCCCAACTCGGGCGGGCGGATCTCGTGTTGTGGCTAGGCGAGGAAGGCAAGGGCCCGGCGCATTGCATCGAGATCGATCCACGATGCGATCTTTCAAGCGCACCCCGCAAAACTAACCCGGCCCATCGTGTGTCGAGCACGACCGGCGAGGGACTGGCGCTGCTCGAAGCCGACCTGGTCGAGCGCGCGCGGGCGCTTCTCCCCAAACCCGGCGACAGTGCGATCAATGACCGTCAGGCGCTGCTGCTCGGGGACGCGCTCGCGGCGTTGCGGCAGCAATCGGCCGACCTCCTGATCGCCGCGGAATCCTTGCGGGCTGCCCGCGTGGCGTTCGATCGTTTGCTGGGGCGCGCCGGTGTCGACGACATGCTGGACAGCCTGTTCGGGCAGTTCTGCATCGGCAAGTGACCATCGTTTGGCGATGTTCCACGTGAAACAGCCGATGTTTTGACCCTCAGCGTGCGATCCGATAAGCGCGCTCGCCATGGCGTCCTTCGATATCATCGTGGTCGGCGGCGGTCACGCCGGGGTCGAGGCGGCCGCGGCCGCGGCGCGCATGGGCTTGCGCATTGCCTTGGTCACTTTCGATCCAGCGCAGATCGGTGCGATGAGTTGCAATCCGGCGATTGGCGGGCTGGGCAAGGGCCATCTCGTGCGCGAGGTCGACGCCCTCGATGGTGTGATCGCGCGCGCCGCCGACGATGCGGCGATCCATTACCGGATGCTCAACAGGTCGAAAGGGAGCGCGGTGTGGGGCCCGCGGATCCAGGCGGACCGCCGGCTTTTTTGCGCCAGCGTCCAGCGCCAGATCGCCGCGTTCACCAAGCTGACGGTTATCGCGGGCGAGGCTGCGGAGCTCATTTTGGAGGGCGGGGAAGTTGCCGGCCTGTGCCTGGCTGACGGCACGCGCTTGCGAACATCGCGGGTGATCTTGTGCACCGGCACCTTTCTGGGTGGTGTGCTTTTTCGTGGCCATGAGCGCATGGCAGGCGGGCGGGTCGGCGAGGCGGGGGCGCATCGTCTGGCGGCGCAACTGCGCGAAACAGGTCTACCGATGGCGCGACTCAAGACGGGTACCCCGCCACGTCTGGACGGTCGAACGATCGCCTGGGCGGGGCTTGAGGTTCAGCCTTCGGACGCGGATCAATGGACGATGTCGTCAATGACGACCAAGCGCGCAAATCCGCAGCTGTTCTGCGCCATCACGCGCACGAACGAAGCAACCCATGCAGTCGTCCGGGCGAACCTCGATCGCTCGCCGCTGTTCAGCGGCGCCATCGATGCCCAGGGGCCGCGGTACTGCCCATCGATAGAGGACAAGATTCACCGATTCGCAGATCGCGATGGGCATCAGATTTTCCTCGAGCCGGAGGGACTCGACAGCCCGCTGATCTATCCGAACGGGATCAGCACTTCGCTCCCGACGGAGGCGCAGGAGGCGATGCTGAGAACGATCCCCGGGCTTGCGGGCGTGGCCATGGTCACGCCGGGCTACGCCGTGGAATACGATCACATCGACCCGCGCGCTCTTGGCAGCGATCTTCAGCTGCGGGCGCTGCCGGGCCTCTATTGCGCTGGCCAGATCAACGGCACCACCGGTTACGAGGAGGCGGCGGCGCAAGGCCTGATCGCGGGGATGAACGCCGCTTGCGCGGTGAGAGGCATCTCGCCCCCCGCGCTCGACCGCGCCAATTCCTACCTGTCGGTGATGGTGGACGATCTGACCCTGCATGGGGTCACCGAGCCCTATCGAATGCTCACTGCCCGGGCCGAGTACCGGTTGCGGCTGAGGGCATCGAACGCCGATACGCGATTGACTGCGCTGGGTATTGGCATTGGCTGCGTGGGGGACGTCCGCCGCCATTGGTTCGAGGCGCGCTCGGCCTCGCGCAGCCGTTTGCAGGATCTGATCGAGCGCCCCGCTGCCGAACAACAGCGCGGCGAGCTCGACATTGGCCCCGCAAGCGAGGTCGTATCGATTCGCCGCCTGATTGAAAGCGACCGGATCGACGAGCACGCGCTGGGCTCGGCGCTGCGCGATGCATTCGATTCGGGATTGGTAACGGAGGTGTTCGAGGATGTGCGATACGCCCCTTATCTCGCGCGGCAGGATCGCGAGCTTCGTGATCTGCGCGTTGCTGCCGGGCAGGCCGTGCCGGCGGACCTGGCGTTTGAGGCAGTGCCAGGGCTTTCCCGCGAAATGGTCGATCGCTTGAACGCCAGCCGACCCGCGACCATGGCCGAGGCCGCGCAGGTGCGGGGCGTGACCCCAGCCGCTCTGGCCGCGATCCTGGTGCACGCGCGCCGGCGTCTTGCCGCGTGAACCTGCTCTGCAATGAGAAGCAAGCGCGTGAATTCGTCGCCGCCCGCTGCACGGCGGCTGATTTCGTGCGCATAGAGCGATTCGTGGCTCGTCTCAGTGAGGCCAATGGCAGTCAGAATCTCGTCTCAGGGGGGTCGCTCGCTGCGGTCTGGTTGCGCCACGTCGCCGATTCGGTGCAGCTCCTCGATCATGTTCCACGTGAAACGGGGCCGTGGCTCGACATCGGGACCGGGGCCGGTTTCCCTGGCCTGGCGTTGGCCCTGCTTGACCCCGATCGAAAGTTTATCCTGGTGGAATCACGCAAGTTGCGAATTCAATGGCTTACTGATGTGATTCGGATGCTCGGCGCCAGGAACTGCACTGTGCTTGGTACTTCTGCCGAGCGCGTGGAGACATTCGCAGCTGGCGTAATCTCGGCCCGGGCGCTGGCGCCGCTTGATCGCCTTATCGCACTATCCGCACGCTTCTCCACAGCGAGTACGCATTGGGTGTTGCCCAAGGGTCGGTCGGCAGCGCAGGAAGTCGCCAAGCTCCCTCTGGCTCAGCGGTCGGTGTTTCACGTGAAACAATCACTGACCGATCCCGAGGCCGGGATAATCGTGGGGTTGGGAAAAGTGGAGATTGCCGCGTGATCACCATCGCCGTCGCCAATCAGAAAGGCGGAGTGGGCAAGACGACCACCGCCATCAATATCGCCACGGCCATGGCTGCAACGGGCTGGCGGACGCTGTTGCTGGATCTCGATCCGCAAGGCAACGCATCGACGGGGCTGGGCATCGCCAACCATGATCGTGATCGCTCGACCTATGATCTCTTGATCGAGGGGGCTCCGCTGGGTGAGTGCGTGCGGCCGACGGGCATCCCCGGTCTCGACATCGTGGCCGCGACGCAGGACTTGTCGGGGGCCGAGGTCGAACTGGTTTCGGTCGATCAGCGCACCGCGCGGCTCCACCGGGCGCTCACCGGTAACGCCGACGCCGCACGTTACGATGTTTGCTTCATCGATTGCCCGCCATCGCTCGGCCTGCTTACCCTCAACGCGCTCAGCGCGTCCGACAAGCTGCTGGTGCCGCTGCAGTGCGAATTTTTCGCGCTCGAGGGCCTTAGCCAGTTGTTGCAAACTGTCGAGCGCGTCCAACAGCGCTTCAACCCGGTCCTCGGAATTGTCGGGGTTGTCCTCACGATGTTCGACCGCCGCAACCGGTTGACGGACCAGGTGGCCGCCGATGTGCGCGATTGCCTGGGCGGGCTGGTGTTCGACGCGGTCATCCCGCGCAACGTGCGGTTGTCGGAAGCACCCAGCCATGGGTTGCCGGCGCTCATCTACGATCACAGCTGCGCCGGCAGTCGCGCCTATATTGCCCTGGCCCGCGAGATAATCGGGCGACTGCCCGCCCAGAGGAAAGCCGCATGAGCGATCAGACCGATCTCAAGCCTGGCGCTGCCGCTCCGCGCAAAAAGCTTGGGCGTGGCCTGGGGGCCCTGATGGGTGAGATGCGTCGCGACGAACCGGTGGTGCGGCTTGCGCCCAAGGCCGAAGCGGGTGTCCCGGCCGCGGCAGGGCCAGCAAGTTCTGGCAATAATGCACTGAAAATGCTCGATATTGGTTCGATTTCGCCGTTGCCGGGCCAGCCTCGCACGCATTTCGACGAGACCGCGCTTGCAGAACTCGCGGCGTCGATTCGCGCGCGCGGCGTGATCCAGCCGATCATCGTGCGGCCGCAGGCGGACGGGCGCTACCAGCTGGTCGCGGGTGAGCGCCGCTGGCGTGCCGCCCAGAAAGCGCAGCTCCACCAGATTCCCGCGCTTGTGCGCGAGCTGGACGATCGCGAGGTGACGGCGCTCGCGCTGATCGAGAATTTGCAGCGCGAAGACCTGAACCCGGTGGAAGAAGCGCGTGCCTACCGCCGCCTCGCCCATGAGGAACACATGACCCAGGGCGAAATCGCCACCATGGTCGATAAGTCGCGCAGCCATGTGGCGAACATGCAGCGCCTGCTCGAGCTTCCCGACGAAGTGTTGGGGCTGGTTGCCGCCGGTGGTCTTTCCATGGGCCATGCCCGCGCGCTGATCGGTCACCCCGAAGCCACCGCCTTGGCGCACCGGGCGGCAACCGAAAGGCTGTCGGTCCGCGAGGTCGAGAGGCTGGCGCGCGGCAAGGCGCGCGCGCGCCCAACTCAGCCAACCTCCCTACACGATAATGCCGATATCGCCGCGGTTCAGAGTCACCTCGAGGATTTCCTGGGAATGCCGGTGCGTATTGTCACCGAGAAATCGCCTCAGCAGGGGACGGTAACTATTCGCTACCGCACTCTCGACCAGCTCGACCTGTTGTGCCAGCGGCTGACCGGTGGAGATATTTAATTTATTAACCATTACGCTCACAATACTTAAACAACAGGTAAGTGTTTCCCGCTAGCAAGCCCTCTCGAATGGGGATGCATGCGAGCCTGATGACCGGTTTTCCGCCATTTTCGATTGCGGCAGCGCTTGCGTTGGTGGTGGCGCCGTCAGTCGCTGCGGCCAACACCCTTAGCAATTCGCTCGATGCGCGCGTTCGCGTCGACACGTCCTGCCGGATGACCGTCGAACCGATGCGGTTCGGCGACGTGAACTTCTTTTCTGGCCAGGTCGATGCCACCGCGCTCATTCATCTGCGCTGCGGCCCGAGCGTCGTTTACAGTGTGGCCCTCGACAATGGCCAGAACTTCAACGGCCAGCGCCGTATGTTTGGCGGCGGTCCGGTCTTCGCCTATGTCCCCTACCAGATCTATCGCAATGCCGCGCGCACCCAGGTGTGGGGCGCAACCCCGGCCACCATGGTCAACGGCACGACCCCGGCAAACGGCGATGTCACGCTGACCGCCTATGGCCGCGTACCCGGTTCGCGGGTGCTGCCCCGCGCTTATGTGGACGTGGTAACAGTCACCGTAAACTTTTAGAAACCAATCAAGTGGCGCAATTCATGTGAGCTTGCCACTACACGACTTCATTATTGATGCTGTGTTAACCATGTAAGATCCAGCTATAGATACGTAAACCCGCGAAATCTCTTTTCTAACTATTAGGTTTTTCGCAATAATTATTCAGTACAGAAGTGAACGGCCGAGGGCCGAAATTCTTTAAGGGATAGAACCATGCGTAAACTCACTTTCGGGATCGCCGCGATTGCAGCTCTGGCCGCGGCTCCGGCCTTCGCCGCGACCACAAGCGGCACGATGGACGTCACGCTGAACGTCGATAACGCCTGCAGCCTCACCACCGCCGCGCTCGATTTCGGCACCGTGACCGATTTCAGTGCCGCGTCCACCGTCAATTCGCTCACCACGCTCAAGTGCACGCCCAACGCCGTCGCCACGGTCCAGATCACCCTGGGTAACTCGGTGAACGGCACGCAGCGCCGGATGCGCAACGGTGCCGGCACGCAGTTCATCGACTACAACATCGCCGACGGCACCAACACCGCCTGGCCCGCCGCCGGCCTGAACTTCACCGGCACCGGTGCCGATGTCTCGCTGGGCATCCGCGGCATCGTGCCCGTGCAGGCTGCCAAGCCCGCCGGCGCCTACAGCGACGTCGTGACCATCAACGTCACCTACTAAGCCAAGACGATACCGGAGACCGTGATGACCCGTCCCGCACCGATCCTGCGCGCGCTTGCCGCAATCGCTGTGGGCGGGTCATTGCTGGCCGCCGCGCCAGTTCCCGCCGAATCGCCGGACGAACCCGATGCGCCGTTGGCGGGTCCGGCGATCCTCAGCATTGCTCCCCTGCGGGTGGAGCTGGAAGGTGCCGGCACCGGGGCGACGGTTCGCCTGACCAACGCTTCCAACCGCGCGCTGCCCGTGCAGGCGCGCCTGTTCGCATGGAGCCAGACGAACGGCGAGGATGTCTATGCGCCGAGCAGCGATCTCGTCGTGTCGCCCTCGATCACTTCGATTCCGCCGGGCCAGACGCAAATCGTGCGCGTGTTGCGCCGCGGCGCCGCCTCGCCAGGCGAAAAGCGTTTTCGCCTCGCCGTGGATCAGCTTCCCGATCCGGCGCTGGTCCGCCCCGGCACCGCGCAGACGCGGATCCGGTTCACGCTGCCGGTCTTCGTCGATCGGGAAAAGGCGCAACCGGCCGCATTCGCATGGCGTATCGCCAACGATCGCATCGAGCTCGAGAACAAGGGCGGCGCGACCGCCCGCGTGCTCGAAATCGCGGTGAAGACGCGCGATGGCCGCGCTGTAACGGTCGACCGCAACGCCTTGCGCTACGTCCTCGGCAGTTCGACCATCGCCTGGCCGCTCGAAGGCGGCTGCTCGCTGGGTCCGGTCAGCGTAAGCGCCCAGATCGATGGCCAAACGGTCGATGGCCTTGCTGCGCCCGCGTGCGGTTAAACCCCTTCTTGCGCTGATCGCGGCCGCGTCGGCTCTTTCGAGCGGCCTCGCCCGCGCGCAGGAGACCGATCCCTTCGCCCTTCCCAGCGATGTGACCGTCAAGGCGGTCGAACAATCCGCCGGACCGGGCCTTTCCGAGATCGAAATCGACGGCGCGGTCCGCAAGCGTCTGGTCACGCTGACGGGCCGCGGCGACACGCTCGCCATCGATGCCGAGGACGCGCGTGCCGCCGGTCTGCCGGTGCCCGATGGCGCGAGCGGGCTGCTGCGCTTCAACAGTCTGGCCATCTACAAGTGGCAGTTCGACAGCCTGCGCCAGCGGATGGTGGTGCAGCTCCTGCGCAACAACGACGGCGGCAATTTCCGCGATCTTTCCAAGCCCGCTTTTGCGCTCACCAAGACCACGCCGCTGCTGGCGCTGCGCATAGACTATGATCTGACCGCTTCCATCACCCCGACCACCCGCAGCGCCGGGGGCCTGTTCGATGCGGCGCTGGTGCGCGGAAATCTCGCATTGGCGACCAGTTTTCGTGCCGATTCCGATCCCGGACGCAACGCGAACCCCGTCGTGCGCCTCGACAGCGCGCTCCAATGGAACCTGCCGCGCCACAGCACGGCAGTCACGGTAGGCGATTTCGTCAGCGCGGGGACCGTTACGCAGCGCGCAGTGCGGATGGGCGGCATCCAGCTTGCTTCGAACTTCGAACTGCGCCCCGATCTGTTGACCACCCCGCTGCCCAGCTTTTCGGGTCAGGTGGCGGTACCGACCAGCATCGACATTCTGACCGCCGATCAGCGCTATCGCGTCGGCGATATCGAACCCGGCAGTTTCACCCTTCAGAATGTGCCCCTGGGCAGCGGGCGCGGCGAGTTTTCGGTCGTGACGCGCGATGCACTGGGCCGCGAGGTGATCCAGTCGATGCGCTTCTACACCTCGCGCAATCTGCTCGCGCCGGGCGTGACCGGCTACGCCGTCAACGCCGGCTTCGTCCGACGACGATACGGCGAATTCAGCAATGATTACGGGGAATTGGTGGGCAGCGCTTTTCTGAGGCGCGGCCTTTCTCCGTTTTTGACCGTGGAAGCGAGCGCGGAGTCGACCCCTGGCCTGAGCAATTTCGGCGCGCGGGCCGATTTCACGCTTGGCAATCTCGTGCTGGTCAGCGCCGAAGGTCGAACAAGCAGCGATAAACAGGCCGGAACCGGCAATCTGGCCCGTTTTTCGCTCGAATCGATCAGCCAGAAATTCGGCGTCAGGGCCGGAATCGTCCTGCCGAGCGCGTCCTACCGCGATGTGGCCAGCAGGCTGGGTGACGCCGCGCCGTCGCGTCAGCTGTTTGCCGATATGTCGTATAGCTTCGGCTCGAACAGCCAGGTTCAGCTGGCCTATATCCGGCAGGACAACCCGGCCGAGCCGCGCTTCAACCTGCCCGCGCGCCGGTTGCAGACGATCAGCGGCAATTTCCGCGCTCCGCTGTCGTCGCGGATCGACCTGTTTGCTGCCGGAGGACTGCGCAGCTCCGACCGCCAGACGCTGTTCGCGTCGATCGGGGTGGCGGTGAACCTGGGCGCGCCGCGGCACCTGGGCGCTTATGCCAATATCGAGGGCGATCGCCCCACCGCCGGGATCAGCTACAGCAAATCCGACCAGCAGCCGGGCGACATCGGCTATCGCATCGCCGCCAATGTGGCCCCAAATTATCAGCGGGTATCGGGCAGCGCGCTGTGGCGCGGCACTGCAATCGCGCTCGAAGGCCAGGGCGAGGAGGTCAACGGGCGGTTCGCGGTGCGCGGCAATGCCCGTGGCACGCTGCTGGTGGCCGGGGGCGCGGTCTATGCCCGCAGCCAGACCGGCGGCAGCTATGCGCTGGTTCGCAGCGGCACGGTGCCCGATGTGGCGATCAAGCTGGAGAACCGCGTGGTCGGCAAGACCAACCACCGCGGGCGCTTGCTGGTGCAGAACCTCGTGCCGCTGGTGCCGATGCATGTCGATGTCGATACCGAGCAGCTTCCCGCAGAAGCGTTGGTCCGCCAGGCGCGCCATGTCGTGGCCGTGCCAAGGCGGGCGGTAGCGCTGGTCGAGATCGACGTGGTCGCCTTCCGCCCGGTGTTGCGGCGAATCGTCGATACTGCCGGGGTGCCGCTGGAAACCGGCCTGACGGTGACCGCAGCCCCGTCGGGCGAGGAATCGCTGGTCGGATTCGATGGCACGGCAGAGATCAACGCCGCGGGGGGCGACAGGCGCCTCCTGGTGGGGCCACCAGGCCGCGGTTGCGTGGTCGAGCTACCCAGTGATGCGCAGGCGCTCGAAACAGGCGAGGAGCCGCTGGTGTGCCGGATCGAGGTGATCGCGACCAAGTCGCCGGGCGATGATGCGGTCACCGACCGGCGCCCGCGCAAAGTTGCGCGGCGCGACTAGCGTCAGATGCGCGCGGCGAGCAGCCGCGCCAGCGCCTCGATCCCGGCCGCGTCCTCGGCATCGAAGCGCGCGGGCAGCGGGCTGTCGAGATCGATGACCGCGCGCACCGCGCCATCGCGGATTACCGGCACCACCAGTTCCGACCGGCTGGCCGCATCGCAGGCGATATGGCCGGGGAAGGCGTGGACATCGGGCACGAGCTGCGTCGCGCCGCTCGCCGCCGCCGCGCCACAGACGCCCTGGCCGAAAGGGATGCGGATGCAGGCCGGGCGGCCCGCGAAGGGTCCAAGCACCAGCTCGGCGTCGATGGCGCGATAGAAGCCCGCCCAGTTCAGCTCGGGCACGAAGTCCCACAGCAGCGCGGCGACATTGGCCATATTCGCCACCGCGTCGGGCTCGCCTGCGGTGAGGCCGTCCGCCGCGGCCAACAGGTCCGCATAGAGGTCGGGTTTGGCGATGGCGCCGGCGGCGGGCTTGAAATCATACATGGCAGGCGCGCGATGTAATGCCTTGCGGCATTGCCGCAAGGTCCTCACGCGCCTAGATGCGCCAGCATGAGTACAGCGAAGAAAATCGGCATCGGCCTCCTCGTCGTCATCCTGATCCTGGCAGTGGCCGGATGGCTGTTTACCCGGCCCGACCAGGCGGACCTCGCCTGGGCCAAGGTAACCGGCACCGATCCCGAGCTGGCGGAGCCCGCTGTCGAAAGCTTTCCCACCGTCCGCATCGCCGAGCCGGTGGGCTGGGCGGATGGTGCCGCCCCGACGCCAGCGGCAGGCCTGACGGTCGCCCGCTTCGCCGAGGGCCTCGAGCATCCGCGCACCATGCTGACCCTGCCCAATGGCGATGTGCTGGTCTCGTTGACGCGCGCGCCCAAGGTGAAGGCCGAAGGCGACGACAACTGGATCAGGCAGCAAATCCAGGCCTTCCTGTTCCGCAAGGCGGGCAGCGGGGGCACGTCGCCCAACCAGGTCGTGCTGCTGCGCGATGCCGACGGCGACGGTCGCGCCGAAGGGCGCTTCGTGCTCGGCAGGCAGTTCAACTCCCCCTCGGGCCTCGCCTGGGCGAACGACACGCTGTTCGTCGCGAATCACGACGCGGTGTGGGCCTGGCCCTATCGCCTCGGCGAGACCGCGCTGGCGGGGACGCCGACCAAGATCATGGATCTCGCCCCCGGGGCCAATCACTGGATGCGCAACCTGCTGCTCAGCCCCGATGCCAGCAAGCTCTACGTCGCGGTGGGCTCGGCCTCCAACATCGGCGAGAACGGCATGGCGACCGAGGAGGGCCGGGCGCTGATCTGGGAATATGATCTGGTCGGCAAGAGCCAGCGCATTTTCGGCGCGGGCCTCCGCAATCCCAATGGCCTCGCATGGAGCCCGTGGTCGGGCGAATTGTGGACCACGGTGAACGAGCGCGACATGCTCGGCTCCGACCTCGTGCCCGATTACCTGACCAACGTACCCGTCGGCGCGAACTACGGATGGCCGTGGGTTTACTGGAAGAACAATATCGATCAGCGGGTTAAGGCCCCGATGCCGCAGTTCACCACCGAATACACCCGGCGGCCGGAATACGCGCTCGGGCCCCACGTCGCCGCGCTCGGGCTGGCGTTCTCGCAGGGCGGCACCCGGCTGGGCGCGAAATTCCAGCAGGGTGCCTTCATCGCCCAGCATGGCTCGTGGAACCGCAGCCCGCCCTCGGGCTACAACGTGGTCTATGTCCCCTTCGACGCGCGCGGCAATCCGCAGGGCGCGCCGGTTCCGGTACTCTCCAGCTTCCTGACCGGCGAAGGCACCACGCGGGGTCGGCCGACCTGGGTAACCTGGGCGCGTGACGGGGCCTTGCTCGTCAGCGACGACACCGCCGGGATCATCTGGCGCGTCATCGACCCTGCCGCCCAGCCCGCGCCCGCGATCGCGCGCAATCGGGGCCGGGCGCTACCGCCGCGCCGCAATCTCACCGGCTCGACGGCATCGTTCGGTGAGGATTACGCCCGCCAATAGCGCTCAGCCGACAAGCTGCTCCGCCGAGAGGGCGTACAGCGCGGCGGCACCGGCGGTGGCACCCGACTGGAGGCCGGTCGCCTCGGGGACGATCCGGTCGAGGAAAAACCGTACGCTTGCCGCCTTGGCTGCCGGTGCGTTCTCGCCGAGGTGGTCGAGCTGGCGCAGCAGCTGCCAGCCCGCGGTAGCGACGGCCAGCATCGTGCAGAACGGCACGCTGCCCGCCAGCCGGTCGTCGAGGCTGGCCGATCCGCGCATCCATTCCGCGACGCCGCCGCAAGCACGTGCCAGCGCCAGCAGCGTCGGCTCGCGCGCGCTGGCGCGCTCGATCTCGGCGATCAGGCCCATCAACGCCGCGCCATTCTCCAGCCCCAGCTTGCGGGTCACGAGATCGGCGGCCTGGATGCCGTTGGTACCTTCGTAGATGGGGGCGATCCGCGCGTCGCGGTAATGCTGCGCCGCGCCGGTTTCCTCAACGAACCCCATGCCGCCATGGACCTGCACGCCCAGGCTGGCCACCTCGACGCCGATATCGGTGCCCCAGGCCTTGAGCAGCGGCACCAGCACTTCCGCGCGTGCACCTGCGGCTTCATCGCCCAGCGTGCCGCGATCGACCTGCCCAGCGGTGTAGTACAGCAGCGCCCGCGCGCCTTCGGTAAGCGCCTTCATGCGCAGCAGCATCCGGCGTACGTCGGGATGCTCGATAATGGCGACCGGCTGGCCGCCGGGCGAACCGGCACGCGCGCTTTGTACCCGGTCCCTGGCATAGGCGAGCGCTTGCTGCGTCGCGCGCTCGCCGATCTGCACGCCCTGATTTCCGACGTTGATCCGCGCGTTGTTCATCATCGTGAACATCGCCGCGAGCCCGCGGTTCTCCGCGCCCACCAGCTCGCCGATACATTCCCCGCTATCGCCGAAGCTCATCACGCAAGTCGGCGAGGCGTTGATGCCGAGCTTGTGCTCCAGGCTGACCGCCCGCACATCGTTGCGCGCGCCGAGGCTGCCCTCGGCGGTCACGTGGAACTTCGGCACCACGAACAGCGATATGCCGCGGCTGCCCGCGGGCGCGCCGGGCAGCCGGGCCAGCACCAGATGGACGATGTTGCTTGCCAGCTCGTGATCGCCCCAGGTGATGTAGATCTTCTGCCCGGCGATCCGGTATTTTCCCGCGTGTTCGCCGCTCGAAATTGGCTCGGCGGAGGTCCGGAGCGCGCCCACGTCGCTGCCTGCTTGCGGCTCGGTGAGGTTCATCGTCCCCGACCATTCGCCACTCACCAGCCGAGGCAGATACATCGCCTGCTGCGCCGCGCTGCCGTGATGCGCGATGGCCTCGATCGCGCCGACCGAGAGGATGGGCATCAGCGTGAAGGCCATGTTCGCGCTGCCCAGGTTCTCCAGGACGTTGCAGGCCAATGTGAACGGCAGGCCCTGGCCGCCGAACTCGGTCGGTCCGGCGATGGCATTCCAGCCCTGGGCGACATAGTCCGCGTAGGCTTCGGCAAAACCATCGGGCAGGAGCACGACACCGTTCTCGAGCCTGGCACCTTGCATGTCGCCCGCGCGGTTGAGCGGCGCGAACTCCCCGGCTGCGAATTGGCCCACACCCGCGACGATCGCTTCGACCAGATCGGGCTCGGCGGCGGCGAAGCGATCATGCTGGGCCAGCGCGTCGATCCCCGCGTTGACGCGGATGGCGAGGAGCTGGTCGACGGTAGCGGGGGTGAAAGGGGTCACGGGCGGGCTTTCCGATGGCTTTGGGACCCGGGCCAATATACCGCGCCGCCATGGGCGGCAAATACGTTACGGAACGGCTTTCTGCGGATGCGGACGGGATCGCCGGCGCAGCCGAGCTGCTGCGCGGCGGTGGGTTGGTCGCGCTTCCGACCGAGACGGTCTATGGCCTCGCCGCCCGGGCCGACAGTTCCGAGGCCGTGGCGCGCATCTACGAAGCCAAGGGCCGGCCCAGCTTCAATCCGTTGATCGTTCACGTTGCTTCGCTCGGCGATGCGGAGCAGCTGGCGGAATTTTCCGAGACCGCGCGTGCGCTGGCAGCGGCCCATTGGCCCGGACCCTTGACGCTGGTCCTGCCGCGCCGCCGCGACGTCAGCCTGGCCGAGGCGGTGAGCGCCGGGCTGCCGACGCTGGCGCTGCGCTGCCCCGCGCATCCGGCGATGCGCGCGATTCTGGCGAAGCTGGGCGCGCCGCTCGCTGCGCCCAGCGCCAACCGCAGCGGCTTCGTCAGCCCGACTACCGCCGCTCATGTGCTGGCCACGCTCGACGGCCGGATCGACGCCGTGCTCGACGCCGGGCCGTGCTCAGCTGGTCTCGAATCGACCATCGTGGCGGTGCGAGCGGACGGGCGGATCGACGTGTTGCGGCCCGGTCCGATCGTTATGGACGTTGCTACCGCTGAAACCGCTGCGATCGAGGCTCCGGGACAGCTCGCCAGTCACTATGCGCCGGGCAAGCCGGTGCGGCTCGAAGCGAGCGCGGCGGAGAACGACGAGTTTCTGATCGGCTTCGGCGCGGTGGCGGGCGACTGCTCGCTCTCACGCACCGGCGACCTCGCCGAAGCCGCGGCCCGGCTCTATGCCTGCCTGCACGAGGCCGCGCGCGCGCCTCAGCCGCGGATCGCCGTCGCCGCGATCCCGGAGGCGGGCATGGGCCTGGCCATCAACGACCGGTTGCGCCGCGCGGCGACGCCTGCCGCACGTTAGGTGGAGATGCTCCCGCTCCTGATCGCCGTGGGGGCGGGAATCGCCGGCGGCGCGATGAATGCGCTCGCGGGCGGAGGCACCTTCGCCACGCTCCCGGCGCTGATCGCGCTCGGCCTGCCCGCGACCATCGCCAATGCGACCTCGAATGTCGCGTTGCTGCCCGGTGCCGTGGCGAGCGCCTGGACCTTCCGCGACGAGCTCCACCCGGTGGCGGGCATCGCGGTGGCCGTGCTGGCTGCGATCACCTTCGTCGGCGGCCTGGCGGGCAGCATTTTGCTCGTACTGACGCCGACCGAGACCTTCGATATCATCGTACCGTGGCTGCTGCTGTTCGCCTTCGTGGTCATGCTGTTCGGCAAGCGCGCCGCTGATTGGCTGCACGCCCGCGTCACCATCGGACGCCGTTCGCTGCTCGCGACCCAAGGGCTGCTCGGCGTCTACGGGGGCTATTTCGGCGGCGGGGTCGGGTTGATCACCACTGCGCTCTATGGCCTGCTCGCCAATATCCAGCCGCGCGAGCTGTTCGCCATCCGCACCGCCATGCTGGCGGTCGCCAATCTGGCCGCTGCGCTGGTCTTCATTGCCTGCGCGATGGTGTGGTGGTGGGCGTGCCTGCCAGTGCTCGCGGGCTCGATTGTGGGCGGCTGGCTGGGCGCGCGCTTCGGCAAGCGGCTCTCGCCGGGTGCGGTGCGGGTGTGGACGCTGTTGGTGACCGGCGGGACGACGCTGGCCTTCTTCATCCGCGCCTACGGCTGATCCTTGGGTTCGACCGGTATCGTCGGCAGCAGTTCCTGCATCTGCGCATAGGTCGCGCGCGCTTCTTCGCAGGCTTCCTCGCTCCCCTGCTCGCACTTGGCGCGCTGTTTGGCGTAACTGCGCTCCAACTTGCCGAGCTGCTCTTCACGCTTGCGCAATTCGCGCCCGCGGTTCTCGTCGGACTCGGACTGGCTGGTGGTGGCGAGGTCGACCGCCTTGCCCGCAGCGCGCACCGGCAGCGTGACGACATCTACCACCGTGCCGATGCAAGCGGTCAACGACAGGCTTGCACCTGCGAGCAGGACGAATGGAAAGCCGCGCATGAAATGCCCCTTTCATGCGCGGCTTAGGCCACTGGGCGTTAGCGGGCGATGAATTTATTCGCCCGGTCGCGGCGCCTCGGGGGCGGACGGTGCTCCGGGCGCGCTCGGAGGCAAGGGTGCCGTCGGCGCGGCACTCGCGCTGTCGGCGGGGCGGCAGCGGACGGTGCCCGAGCCCATCGCGCTGACCTTGCAATCCGCGCGGCCATAGACCGTTACGTCGCCCGACCCGGCGATTCGCGCCTCGACCGTGCCGTCGGAGGCGAATTCGCCGCCGCCGGTGCCGGCGATATTGATCTCGGCCCGCTCGACCTTCAGCGCGCGGGCCTTGAGCTTGCCCGTGCCCGCGACATTGAAATCCAGTCGCTCGGCGGTGCCGGCCGCGGTCAGCGTGCCGGAGCCCATCACATTCACATCCAGCTTGCTCGCCTGTACCCGCGCGATCGACACAGTGCCCGATCCGGCGATGTTGACCTCGGCCTCGTCCACCATCGCGGGGGCGGCGATGTCGCCCGACCCGGCGAGTACGATTTCCTCGGCGGCGGGCATGGTCACCGCTACGGTGGCTACACCGGGCCCCTTCCACGATTTCTCGCGCATGATGCCCAGCGTTCCGTCTTCGAGCTTGAAGCGCAGCGCGTCGATGGCTTCCCGGTCGCCCGAGACCGTGATGGCGAGCCGATCGCCCTCGGTCATCACCACCTTGTCCGGCCCGGCGAGCACCAGCTTTCTGGGCGCGGTGCCACTCATGTCGAGCTCGGACAGTGGCACGCCGTCCTCGCTGCCGACGGTGATGTTCATGTCGCCGCAGGATGCGGTCGCCAGACCCAGCGCGATCGCCGCCAACGGCAGGACACCCTTCAACCAATGCTTGATCATGTCGCTCATTCCTTCCCAAGCGTGTTATGCCATTAACACACGTGGGAAGTGGCTTCAAGCCGGGCCAGGGCGTTTGCCGAGCGGACTCGACCGTCCAACGGGTTTACCGCGTGCAGACCAGCCGGCCCGAACCCATGCGGGTCTGGCGGCAAGCGGTCGTGCCCGTAACCGTCACGGTCCCGCTGCCCACGATGGAGGCGCGGATGTCGCCCGGCGAGCGGAAGCGCGCACCGCCCGATCCCGCTACGGTAACATTGGCCGATCCGGCTGTGAAGTTCTCGCCCGCCAATGTGCCGCTCCCTGCGATCGTCACATCGGCGCGGCCACTGCGGCCGGTTAGGCCGAGGCCGCCTGCCCCAGCGACTGTTGCGCTCAGCCGGTCCGCGTCCACACGACGGATCGTGGTCCGGCCCGATCCGGCAACCGTTGCCGAGACGCGATCGCCGGATATGCGCTCGACATCGACCGCGCCCGACCCGGCGGCGGTAACACCGCGCAACACCGGCGCGGTCACCTCGATCCGCGCCTTGCCATAGCGTTCGCGCTGGTTCGCGATGCGCCCGACGATCAGGGCGCCGTCATCGACCAGGAAGCGCAATTGCGAAATCGCGCGCGCATCGCCGGTCGCGCGGATCCGCCAGCGATCGCCGGTGGTTAGCCTGACATCATCCATGCCTGTCGCGGTCAGAGCTTCGAAGCGGCCGGTTTCGCTCCAGGTCGAACCGAAGCGCCTGCCGTCATCATCGAGGCGGGAGCGGAGATTGTCCGCACCGGCAGGCAAAGCGGTAACCGCGGTCAAGGCGGCCGCGGCGAGCGAACTGGCAAGAAGCAAGCGGGACATGGTCGAACCTCGTGGCTGTAGCGTCACGGAGGTGTCGGCCCGAACCATCGGCAAGTCGAGCACGTTCGTCGACAACTGTAGTCGATTGGTGGAGTTTGGGGGCGGCGCAATGAAAAAGGGGCCGCTCTTGCGAGCAGCCCCTTATCATCCGGCGTTACCTAACGGCTCAGGCGGTCTCGGCCACGTCGTAATATTGCGGCGCGTGTTCGCGCAGCACGTCGAGAATCTTCTCGAGCGCAGTCGGCTCGTCGGTCTTTTCCATCGCGGCCAGTTCGCGCGCGAGGCGGCTGGCCGCGGCTTCGAAGATCTGCCGTTCCGAATAGCTCTGCTCGGGCTGGTCCTCGGGACGGAACAGGTCGCGCGTCACCTCGGCGATCGAGACCAGATCGCCGGAATTGATCTTGGCTTCGTATTCCTGCGCCCGGCGGCTCCACATCGTCCGCTTCACCTTGGGCTTGCCAGTGAGGGTCTGCATCGCTTCCTTGAGCGTCTTGTCGCTCGACAGCTTGCGCATCCCGATCGCCTCGACCTTGTTCACCGGAACGCGCAGCGTCATGCGTTCCTTCTCGAAGCGGAGGACATAGAGATCGAGCTTCATGCCGGCGATTTCCTCGCTCTGCAGCTCGATCACACGGCCCACGCCGTGCTTGGGGTAGACCACGTAATCACCAACGTCGAAGGCATCGGCCTTGCTCGCCATGCAAAAGTCCTTTCATCGGGTCAGGGACGGTCGCCGCGGAGTGTTAGCCAGAAACCGCGGCCCGGGGGGTGGGGTCGCGACGGCAATCAGTCCGGATGGAGTGGCGGGTGTCCTGCCCTTTCAACGGTTCATGCCGCACCGGCACATAAGCGAAACCCGATCATGCCGGAACGGGACTTAGATTATATAGCACACGCGCAAGAAGATTGCGACTCGCATTTGTAACGAGGCGACAAGCTGCCGTTTCAATCGCCCTCGCCGGGCTCCGGCGTGAAGTAGGCGTCGAACTTGCCATCCTCGCCCTTGTGCTCGTCGGCGTCGGCGGGCGGGTCTTTCTTCTGCGTGATATTGGGCCATTCGGCCGAGAACTTGGTGTTGAGCTCGAGCCATTGCTCCAGCCCATCCTCGGTATCGGGCAGGATCGCCTCGGCCGGGCACTCGGGCTCGCACACGCCGCAATCGATGCATTCGCTGGGGTTGATCACCAGCATCGTCTCGCCTTCATAGAAGCAATCGACGGGGCAGACCTCGACGCAATCGGTATATTTGCATTTGATGCAGGCGTCGGTGACGACATAGGTCATGGTGTGGCGTCCCCCTGGGATGCTGAAAGGTTGTCTCCGCCTATGTCGGTTTGGCCGGACTGGTCAAGCGCCCGGTAATGCCCTTGCGCCACCTGCGCCGACCCACGGCGCTCGGGCAAGGCCAGAACCTCGATCAGCCTCACGCCCGCGCCAATGGGAATCGTCAGCACATCGCCGACCACGACGTCCTGGCTGGGCTTGGTCACGCGCAGGCCGTTGCGGCGCAAATGGCCACTGCGGACGAGATCGGCGGCGAGCGTGCGCGTGCGCAGGAAGCGCAGATTGCACAGCAACCGGTCGATCCGCATCGGTTAGCGGACGAGCCCTGCCAGCGCCGCGAAGGCATTGCCTTCCCGCGGCGGGGTTGGTGCAGCCGCCGCAGCAGGGCGCGCCTGCCGCGTATGCGCCGGGCGCCATTCCCACAGATCGGGTCGCGGCGGGCCGAACTTGCCTTCGGCCAGCGGCCTGGCGTGCTGGACGCGAAAGCCCGCCTGGCCGAGCAGCCGCACGATCCCGTCCGGAGTGAGACCGATGGAGGTCGCCAGCGCGAGGTCGATCGTGAACCGCTTCCGCCGGTCGCCCTTCTGGCCGGTCGCCCGTGCTTCATGGGCGGCGCGGAAGATCTTCTCGGCCAGATCGAGCCGGATCGCCTGCGTGCCTGCATGACGATAGCCCGCGGGCAGGTGGCGCGCGTCCGCGATCACGGGCAGCATCGCGGGCTCGAGCGGGCGACGGTCGATCCCGAGCTCGGACAGCGCGCGGCGCGCGGCGGGTTTGAGCAGCGCCGGGGCGAAGATGTCGAGGGCGCCGAACGTGACGCCGATCCGCCGCACGAACGGCCGCATTTCCTTAGGCAGCTGCGCGATCCCCGCTTCGTCGCGGGTGGCGAGGCCATGACCGGCGATTAGCGCCAACAGCAGCGCGCGTGCCTCGGTCCCGGCGGCGGGCTCGCGGGACGCGTCGATAAGCGCTGCCAAAGGAGCAAGCGGCTGCATCCGCTCGGTCAGCCAGCGCTCGATCGCATCGCTCAAAGCCTTGCGAGCGGCTTCGGGCAGGGCAGCGATCTCCCGCGCCGTCTCCAAGCGGGGCTTGAGCGAGCCTGCCGCGCAGGAGATGCGCGCGAGCTCGCGGCCTTGCCAGCGCATCACGCCAGCCTCCAGCGTGACGCCGTCGAGGCCCGACGCCGCCAATGCTTCGGCGCGTTCGCCCAATATCCGGGGGAGCGCCTTCTCGGCGGCGGCGAGCAACATCTTGCCCTCGGCATGGCCGGCGCTGCGATCCACCACGAAACGGAACCCTTCCAGGTGCCCGATAGCCTCGTCCTCGACGCGCACCGTGCCATCTTCGCCCACGGCGATGGGAAGCAATGCGGCATCCGGTCCCAGCGATTTCATCAGCAGCGATGTCCTTCGATTGACGAATCTTTCGGTCAGCCGCGCATGGAGCGCATCCGACAACCTGGCCTCGACCGCGCGTGCTCGCGCCGCCATCTCGTCGCGCGCCAGCACCCAGTCGGGCCGCTGGCAGATATAGGCCCAGCTCCGAATCGCGGCGATCCGGCCCTGCAAGGTATCGATATCGCCGCTGGCATTGTCGAGTTCGGCGATGCGCGCAGCGACGAAGTCGGCCCCGATATAGCCACCGTGCAGATCGTCCCACAACCGCGCGACGAAGCGGGCGTGGACATCGGCGCCGCGCTGGCGAAAATCCGGCAGGGAACACACCTCCCAGAACCGGCGCACTTGCCCGGGCCCGCGAATGCCCGCGCCCAGCGGCTCCTCGGCGAGGCGCTTCAAGGTGGCGAGGTCGATAGCCTCGGGCGCACTCCGCAACACCGGATCGCGCGGCGGCGCTTCGAGATCGCCGATCAGGGTCGCGAGGCTATCGAAGCGCGGCTCGGCTTCGCGCCAGTAGAGATGAGTCAGCGGCGCGAAGCGGTGCTCCTCGATCGCGTAAATCTCCTCCTCGGTGAATTCGGGGCTTTCGCCTCCGCCGGGACCGCCCCCGGCGAGTGTGCCGAAGGTGCCGTCGCGCTGGTGCCGCCCGGCACGCCCCGCGATCTGCGCCATTTCCGCCGGGGTAAGCCGCCTCTGACGCACCCCGTCGAACTTGCCCAGCGCGGCGAAGGCGACATGATTGATATCGAGGTTGAGACCCATGCCGATGGCGTCGGTGGCGACGATGTAATCGACCTCGCCCGACTGGAACAGCGCGACCTGTTTGTTGCGCGTTTCAGGGCTCAGCGCCCCCATCACCACGGCTGCGCCGCCGCGGAACCGCCGCAGCATCTCCGCGACAGCGTAAACCCCTTCCGCGCTGAAGGCGACGATGGCGCTGCGCGGCGGCAGGCGGCTGAGCTTGCGAGGGCCGATATGGGTGAGGGTGGAAAAGCGCGGCCGACCGACCATCTCCACGCCCGGCACCAGCGCCTTCACCAGCGGCTCGAGCGTCGCGGCGCCCAGCAGCATGGTCTCTTCGCGTCCGCGCAGGTTGAGCAGCCGGTCGGTGAAGATGTGGCCGCGCTCGCGGTCGGCGGCAAGCTGCGCCTCGTCGAGCGCCACGAAGGCGCGCTCGTTGCTGTTGCGCGGCATGGCTTCGACGGTGCAGCACAGATAGCGGGCATCGGGCGGCTCGATCCGCTCCTCGCCGGTGACCAGCGCCACCGCCTTGTCGCCCTTGATGGCGCGCACCCGGTCAAAGACTTCGCGCGCCAGCAAGCGCAGCGGAAAGCCCATCGCGCCGCTCGAATGCGCCACCATGCGCTCGATCGCCAGATGCGTCTTGCCGGTGTTGGTGGGCCCGAGGACCGCCTTGATCGAACCGTCCTGCACTTCGCCGCAGATGGCATCGCGTCGGGCCCGGCACAACCGCACGGCGGCGAAAACCAACGACTTGCCGCGTGACGGACTCGCTCCAGCCCGATTTAAGCCGGCCTTAACTTTAATCGGGCAGCAAAACCGGGCACCACACCGCTGGACGGATGGATCGCGCGCCGAAGACCCTCGCGCGCGATCGGGGATGGAGGGGTCGCGAATGTTCAAGGTCCGCGAGGATGCGATTGCCGCGCCGCAGTTCGGCCGCGCCGCGCCCCCCGCGGCGCTGACCACGCGGCAGTTCGAATCGCCTTCCCTGGCCGACCGTCTTCACGCACTCGACCTCGCCCCCAATCTGGCGCAGAATATCGGCAGCCGCCGCTGGTTCAGGGGTCTCGCCACCATGATCGGCCTGGGCGCCGCCGCCGTCGCCTTCTGGCCGGGCATCGCGCCGGTCGCTGCCGCGCCCGCGGTTCGCCTTGACGCCAGTGGCCGCGACGAGTTGCGCAGCCAGATGATCGCGCCGCTCGCGCTCGGTGCCGACAGCGGACGGCACATGGCCGCCACGGCCTTCGTGAGGCCGCTCAAGGCTGCGCCCGAACGGCCTGAAATCGCGCTGCTGGCCACGCTTACCCCGGGTGACGGGTTCGCCGGGATGCTCCGCCGGGCCGGGCTGGGCAGCGCCGATGCGGCGCGGGTGCTGGCACTGGTCGGCGGCGCGATCGATCCCGCGGACCTCACCTCGGGCACGCAGGTCGATATCACGCTCGGTCGCCGGGCCGCCCCCGATCAGCCGCGTCCGCTCGAATCGCTCTCGTTCCGCGCCCGTTTCGACCTCGCGCTGGCGGTGGAGCGGGGCGCGGCTGGCCCGGGTTCGTTGGGTGCGCTGGCCCTGACCCGCACCCCGATCCGCGTGGACGAAACTCCGCTGAGGATTCGCGGCACTGTCGGCTCCAGCCTCTATCGCTCGGCGCGCGCCGCGGGCGCACCGGCCAGCGCGGTGCAATCCTATCTGCGCGCGCTCGGCCAGCAGGTCGATCTCGACGAGGGGCTGCTGCCGACCGACACCTTCGACATCATCGTCCAGCATCGCCGCGCCGCGACCGGCGAGCGCGAGGCGGGGCAGCTCATCTATGCCGGGATCGACCGTAACGAGCGCCCGCGTGTCCAGCTCATGCGCTGGGGCAGCGAGTTCTACGAGGCGAGCGGGGTTGGCGAGCAAAGGAACGGCCTGGTCGCGCCGGTGCCGGGGCGGCTGACCTCGCATTTCGGCAGCCGCCGCCATCCCATCCTGGGTTATGTGCGGATGCACGCCGGGCTGGATTTCAAGGCCAGTTACGGCACGCCGATCGTGGCGGTGACCGATGGCCGGGTGTCGAGCGCGGGCCGGATGGGCGGCTGCGGCAATGCGGTGCGGCTCGACCATGGCGGCGCGCTTCAGACGCGCTATTGCCATATGAGCCAGATCGCGGTGCGCGGCGGCCAGAGCGTGCGGCGCGGGCAGGTGATCGGCTATGTCGGTTCGACCGGGCTCTCGACCGGACCGCACCTCCATTACGAAATGTATCGCGGGGGCCGGCCGGTAAACCCGGCGAATGTTCAGTTCGTCACTCGCGCGCAGCTATCGGGCAGCGATCTGCGCCGGTTCCGCGAAGCGCTGGCGGTCATCAAGGATGTCGCCCCCGGAGCCGCCCTGGGCGATCTGGCACCGACCGCCGCCGAGCGCGCTCGGGAACCGGCCAGGCGCGAGATCGACCGGCTCGATCAGGCGCGCCAGAGCGCTTGATCGGACGCTTCACAGCACCGATCAAGCGCTTCATTGCACCGGTCGGGGCTTTGCGGCATCACCCGCCGCCATGAGCTTCGCCGCCTTCCCCAATCTCCGCCTGCGCCGCACCCGCGCCTCCGCCTGGAGCCGCGCGCTGCACCGCGAAACGCAGCTCACTCCGGCCGATCTGATCTGGCCGCTGTTCGTCACCGAAGGCAGTGGGGTGGAGGAGCCGATCCGGAGCCTGCCCGGCGTTTCGCGCTGGTCGGTGGACGGGATCGCGGCGCGCGCGAGGGAGGCGGTCGCGCTTGGCATCCCCTGCATCGCGCTGTTTCCCAACACGCAGATCGACCGCCGCAGCGACGACGGGGCCGAGGCGTGGAATCCCGACAATCTGATGTGCCGGGCGATCAAATCGGTGCGCGATGCCTGCGGCGGCGACATCGGTATCCTCACCGATGTCGCGCTCGATCCCTACACCAGCCACGGCCAGGACGGGCTGGTGGACGAGCACGGCTATGTCACCAATGACGATACCGTCGCGGTGCTGGTCGACCAGGCGTTGAATCAGGCGGCGGCGGGCGCGGATATCGTCGCCCCCAGCGACATGATGGACGGCCGTGTCCGTGCGATCCGGCTGGCGCTGGAGATGAACGGCCATCCCAACGTCCAGATCATGGCCTACGCCGCCAAATACGCCTCGGCCTTCTACGGCCCGTTCCGCGACGCGGTCGGCAGCGGCGGGCTGCTCAAGGGCGACAAGAAGAGCTACCAGATGGATCCGGCCAACGCCGAAGAGGCGCTGCGCGAAGTGGCGCTCGACATTGCCGAGGGCGCGGACAGCGTGATGGTCAAGCCCGGCCTCGCCTATCTCGACATCGTGCGCCGGGTGAAGGAGCGGTTCGAGGTTCCGGTGTTCGCCTATCAGGTCAGCGGCGAATATGCGCTGATCGAGGCCGGGGCCGCTGCGGGCGTTGCGGATCGCGACGCCCTGGTGATGGAGACGCTGACCGCGTTCAAGCGCGCGGGCTGCACCGGCGTATTGAGCTATCACGCGCCGCTCGCCGCCAAGCTGCTCAATGGCTGAGTTTCGGTTGGAAACCGAGCGGTTGATCCTGCGCGATTGGCGCGCAGACGACTGGCCGGAGTTTTTCCGCGTCACCAACACCCCCGCGGTGATGCAATGGCTCGGTGGCGTGCTCGATGCCGCTGGCGAGGCGGCGCAGCGCGCGCGGGTCGAGGCGTGCCATGCCGCCAACGGCTTCTGCTTCTGGGCGGTCAAGCGGAAAGAGGATAGTGCACTGCTCGGTTTCTGCGGGCTGAAGCGCGCGGACGCGCCGGGCTCGACCGTAACCGGCGAATTCGAAGCCGGGTGGCGGTTTCGCGAGGATGCTTGGGGCCGTGGCTACGCCAAGGAAGCGGCCATCGCCACGCTCGATGCCGCGTTCGACCGCTTCGGCGCGGAGCAGGTCGTGGCGCTCACGGTGGACGGCAACGCGGGAAGCTGGGGGCTGATGGAGCGGCTCGGGATGCAGCGGCGCACCGAGCTTGACTACGACGATCCGCGCTATGAAAATCCATGGCGGCGTAGCATCGTCTATTCGATTGCCCGCGCGGGCTGGGCCAGCCGCGATGGCTGACATCATTGCCGAGACCGACCGGCTGATCCTGCGCACCATCGAGGATGGCGATGCGACGCTGCAATGTCGGCTGCTAAATACGCCGACGGTCATGGCGCGGCTCGGTGGAGTAAAGGAGCTGCACGAGATCGAGGCCAAACACGCCAAATCGCTCGCGCTCCACGCGCAGGAGGGCTTCAGCTTCCTGATGATGATCGAGAAGGCGACCGGCGAACTGGTCGGCCACTGCGGCATCAAGCGCGTCGACAATCCGCTGGCGAAGAACCTGGGCGATCACGAGATCGGCTGGCTGGTGCGCGAGGATCGCTGGCGGCGCGGCTATGCCGAGGAAGCGATGCGCGCGGTGCTCGACTGGGCGTTCGGCCGGGTGGGTGCTCCGCAGGTGGTGGCGCTGACCAGCCAACTCAACGAGCCTAGCTGGAAACTGATGGAAAAGCTTGGAATGACGCGTCGCCCTGACCTCGATTTCGATGATCCGGCCTATCCGCCCGAAGATCGCACCACGATCCTCTACAGCCTCGACCGCGCGACCTGGATGCGAGTGCAGTGACGGCGCGCCGCCGCGGGCTCTTCGTTGCCACCATCCTCGCCGGCAGCTTCCTGCTGTTCCTGGTCCAGCCGCTGGTGGCGCGCATGGTGCTGCCGCGCCTGGGCGGCGCCCCGGCGGTGTGGAACAGCGCCATGCTGGTCTATCAGGCGCTGCTGCTCGGCGGCTACGCCTATGCGCACGCGCTCGGCCGTTTGCCCCTGCGGCGTCAGGCGATCGTGCACCTGACGCTCCTCGCCCTAAGCGCGCTGACGCTGCCGATCGCACTCGCCGATCTCACGCCACCTGCCGCCGGCTGGGAACCGCTTTGGGTTCCGCTGCTGTTCCTGCTAACGATCGGGCCCGTTTTCTTCGTCGTTTCGGCACAGGCCCCGCTGATCCAGCGCTGGTATGCCGCCGATCCAACCGCGGGCGACCCCTACTGGCTCTATGCCGCCTCCAATCTCGGTAGCTTCGCAGGGTTGATAGCCTATCCGCTGCTGCTGGAGCCGATTTTGCCCGTCGCGCAGCAAAGCCTCGGTTGGAGCGCAGGTTACCTTCTGCTGATCGTCCTTGTGGCGCTCGCCGCCGCAGCGCGCTGGAACGCCCCGCTCGCAGCGAGCGATGTGGCAGTTACGGCGAGCGAACCGATCGGCTGGCGGCGGATCGCGCTGTGGCTGGCGCTGGCGGCGGTGCCCTCCGGCTTGATGCTCTCGACCACCACGCATCTCACCACCGATATCGTGGCGATGCCCTTGCTGTGGGTTATTCCGCTCGGCCTGTATCTGCTGAGCTTCGTGGTCGCTTTCAACCCGCGCAGCCGGGTCGGGCAGGTCTGCACGCGGATCGCGCCACTCGTGGTGTTTCTGGCGGGCGGGATGGCGATGCTCAGCCGCGGGACCGACGCGGTTTCGACCGGACTCGCCGGATTGATCCTGCTGTTCGTGGCTGCCGTTGCGCTGCACCGGCGGCTCTATGACGATCGGCCCGAACCCGCGCGGCTGACGCTGTTTTACTTGGTGATGAGCGCGGGTGGCGCGCTGGGCGGGCTGTTCACCGCCCTGATCGCGCCGGTGGTGTTCGACTGGGTGTGGGAACATCCGCTGCTCATCCTCGCTGCCGCCGCGCTGCTGCCCGCCACCGTCTGGCTCGATTGGATGGGACGATTGGGCATTCCGCCCACCTTTCGCCGGGCCGCCGTGCTCGGCGTGATGCTCGCAATCTTCGTCCTGTGCGGCGTCCTCTACCAGCTGGTGGCGGACAAGAACGTCCTCGCCGTGGTCGCGCTGATGATGGTGATCTCGCTGCTCGGTGTGCTGCTGTTCGGTTACCGCTCCGCCTATGTCGTCGCGCTGCTGGCGCTGCTGCTGGGGCGCGGCGGTTACGAGACGGTCCAGACGTCGCTGGACGGCGCGCGCCAGCGCAGCTTTTTCGGCATCTACGTCGTCCGCGATACCGAGATGGATGGGCTCAGGGGCCTCACGCACGGGACCACGCTGCACGGCCTGCAATTCAACGATCGCGCGCGCGAGTTGCAGCCGACGAGCTATTACGTGCCCAGTTCAGGCGTGGGAACGGCGCTTGCCAACAGCGCGCGGATCGTCGGGCCGGGCGCGCGTATCGGGGTCGTCGGCCTCGGGGTCGGCACGCTGGCGTGTTACCGCCAGCCAGATCAGCGCTACGCCTTTTTCGAGATCGACCCGGTCGTGGCGACCTATTCGCGGGAAGGACCCTTCACCTTCCTCCGTGAATGCGCCCCTGCCGCGCGGCTCCATTTCGGCGACGCGCGGCTGGAACTGGCGAAACTGCCGCCCCGCGGGTTCGAGATCCTGGTCATCGATGCCTTCAGCTCGGACGCCATTCCGCTCCATCTGATGACTCGCGAAGCCTTCGCGATCTACCGGCGCACGCTCACCGCCGATGGCTTGCTGGTGGTGCATATTTCCAACCGCTACATCGATTTGCGGCCCATGATTGCGGGCCTCGCCGCCACCACGGGGATGCAGGCGCGGCTACGCGAGGATTTCGCGCCTATCGGCCCGGGCGCGTCGGCCTCGGTGTGGGTGGCGCTGTCCGCCGATCCGGCGGTGCTGGCGCGACTGGAAGCGAGCGGCGGGCCGGACCTGTGGCAGCCGCTGCCGCCCTCGCCGGACCATGTCTGGAGCGATGACTTCGCCTCGATCATGCCCTATCTGCGCTGGGACAAGGTGACGGGATTGCTGCCATGACCATCGCCCGCCCCGGCGTCCGACTGATTCCGATTCACGGTAAAGTGCCCAGGATCGACGACAGCGCCTTTGTGGCGCCCGGCTGCACGATCATCGGCGATGTCACCGTCGGCCCGGACAGTTCGATCTGGTACAATTGCGTGCTGCGCGCCGATGTGAGCCGCATCGTAATCGGCGCGCGCACCAATGTGCAGGACGGCAGCGTGCTTCATTGCGATCCCCCGCGCCCCGGCGATCCGGATGGCTCGCCGCTCATCATCGGCAACGATGTTCTCATCGGCCATATGGCGATGGTCCACGGCTGCACCATCCACGACCGCGGCTTCGTCGGTCTCGGCGCGATCGCGATGAACAAGGCGGTGATCGGCTCGGACGCGATGCTGGCGGCGGGCGCGATGCTGACCGAGGGCAAGGCGATGGGCGAACGCGAGCTGTGGGGCGGCCGCCCCGCGCGCCTGATGCGCACGCTCGACGAGGCGGCGATCGCGGGGATGCGGCTTGGCGTCATGCACTACGCGCAGAACGCGAAAGATCACGCCGCGGCGATTGCGGCCGCGGGCTGAGCGCTACTCGGTAGCGCCAGTCGGCGGCTGACGCAGATGGCGGAACATGTACCCGACGTAATCCTGCTTTCCCAATCCCACGCCCGCCGCGCGCAGGATCGCGTAGGCGGTCATCAGGTGGAAGTAGAACTGTGGCAGCGCCCAGTCGCGCACATAACCCGCCGTCTCCAGATCGAACGTCATGCCATTGGCCAGCGACAGCGCGAGCGGCGCGTCGTCGGCGGCGAGCATAACCTCGCGCCAACCCGCGATCAGCGCGCGCGTGGCAGCGATCCGTTCGCGCGCTGCCGACAGTGTTGCGTCGTCCTGATCGCTCGAACCGAACGCCACACTGGCGGTCGCTGCCATCGCCTCGCCGGGAAGGTTGCAGACGAAGCGGATCTGACGGGCGAGCGGGAGCATATCCTCGGCCAGCCGATGCTCAAGCAAGGCATCGCCGCGCGGATCGCCGGCAGCTTTCGCAAGCCAGGTGTCGAGCGAGCCGAGCATGTTGTCGTAGGTCAAGAGAAGGATATCGCCGGTCTGCATGGTGGCGCGATAGGCCGACCTTAATCCTTGATCAACGCTCACTCCGCCTGGAGGGCCGCAAGCGCGACTGCGCGCCCGCAGCGACGCGATCCCTGATCGCGTTAGCGAGGATGCCCAGCTAATCCTTGATCAACGCCCGTAGTGCCTCGATCCTGTCCGCCTCGTGCACCGGCTTGTCCCAGCGGATGCGGTGGATGCGGGGGAAGCGCATGGCGAGGCCGGATTTGTGGCGCTTGCTCTCGTGCACGCTGTCGAAGGCGACTTCGAACACCAGGCTGCGGTCCGTCTCGCGCACCGGACCGAAGCGGTTGACGGTGTGGGTGCGGACATGGCGGTCGATCTTCTTGAGCTCCTCGTCGGTGAAGCCTGAGTAAGCCTTGCCCACGGGGAGCAGTTCCGCGCCCGCGTCCGGATCGCCGTCCCAGCAGCCGAAAGTGTAGTCGGAGTAGAAGCTGCTGCGCTTACCGCTGCCGCGCTGGGCATACATCAGCACGCAATCGATCAGCAGCGGATCGCGCTTCCATTTGTACCACATCCCGGTCCGGCGGCCGGCGATATACGGCGAATCGCGGCGCTTGAGCATCAGCCCCTCGATCGCCTCGTCGCGTGCGCCGCCGCGGATTTCCGCAAGATGCTCGAAGTGATCCGCGTCGACCACGGCACTGAGATCGAAATGGCTGGCAGGCAGCCGCGTCATCAGCGCTTCCAGTCGCGCCCGCCGCTCGGACCACGGCAGCGCGCGTAGATCCTCGCCATCCAGCAGCAGCACGTCGTAGAGCCGCACGAAGGCGGGCGCGTCGCGCAGCATGGCCTTGCTCACGGTCTTGCGCCCGAGCCGCTGTTGCAGCGCATTGAAGCTCGCCGCGCCGCCCGCTTCCCCGCCCTGGTGGCTGCCGCGCACCAGCAGCTCGCCGTCGAGCACGGCGGGAAAATCGAGCGCGGGCAGCAATTCGGGGAAGGTGGCCGAAATGTCGTCACCCGAGCGGGAATAGACCCGCGTTTCCGCTCCTGCGTGGACCATCTGCACACGGATGCCGTCCCACTTCCACTCCGCGGCATAGTCTGCCAGGTCGACCACCGTATCCTCGAGCGGATGTGCGAGCATGAAGGGACGAAAAGTGGGTATGTCGGTCGTGTCGGGTGGCGGCGCGCCGTCTGCGCCCCACGCGAACAGCTCGGGGAAAGGCGGGGCCAGCCCGTGCCAGTATTCCTCGACATCCTCGACGTTGACCCCGAACGCTTGCGCGAAAGCGGTCTTGGCGAGCCGGGTAGAAATGCCGACGCGCATCGCGCCCGTCGCCAGTTTGAGCAGTGCATAGCGGCCCGAAGGGTCGAGGCGGTCGAGCAGCGCGGGGAGGTCGCTCTGCACCGATTTGCGCGTCATCGCCGAGAGTGCATCGACCGCCTCGCTTACCGTCGGCGGCGAGGGATGCGCCTCGGGAGCGGGCCATAGCAGGCTGGCGGTCTCGGCGGTATCGCCGACGAAATCGCGACTAAGCGTCCACAGCACTGGGTCGATCCGCTCCATCAGCATGGTGCGGATGGTGCTGGACTTGACCGCCGGAAAATTGAGCCCGGCGGTCAGCGCCGCCAGCGCCCAACCGCGGTCGGGATCGGGCGTGGCCCGTAGATACTCGGCGATCAACCGGAGCTTCTCGTTGCGGCTGCGGGTATAGACCAGCGCGTCGATGAGGGCGGCGAAAGCTTCCATCTAGGCAGCGTTCATCCGCGCCGATACAAAGCGCCCACACCATCTCCGAGAGGGCCTGATCAGATGCATAAATTCGCCATTGCCGCCGCCGCGATTGCGCTGGCGCCCTTCGCCGCACAGGCGCAGGATCATTCGGCCCACGCCGGTCACGCGGATCATGCGGCTCACGCCGAGGTGGACGGCAAGCTCACGCTCGATACGCCGGTGGAAGCGATCGTCGCCAAGCCCGAGGGCAGGGCCGTGCTCGAGGCAAACCTGCCCGGCATCACCACGCACGAGCATTACGAGCTGTTCAAGGCGATGAACCTCAAGCAGATTGCCGCGATGGCGCCCGACCAGTTGACGGCTGAAGCGCTGGCCAAGGTCGAGGCCGGGCTCGCCGCACTCAAATAGCTCAGTCATCCTCGTCCTCGTAACCCACCAGCGCCAGCGCCCGCGCGCGGCGCTGGTGGAGCTGGCACCAGCGTAGCAGCGCCTCCTCGCGCCCGTGGGTAATCCAGGTCTCGGCCGGGTTCACCTCCTCGATGGTGCGGGTCAGCTCGCCCCAATCGGCATGGTCGGAGATGATCAGCGGCAACTCGACATTACGCTGCCTCGCGCGCTGGCGCACGCGCATCCATCCGCTGGCCATCGCGGTGATGGGATCGGGCAGGCGGCGGCTCCAGCGATCGTTGAGAGCGCTCGGCGGGCAGATCACGATATGCCCGCGGATGTCGTCCTTGGCGGCATCGGCCACCAGCCGCAGCTCACCCAGCTCGACGCCGAACTCCTCATAGAGCCGGCACATCCGCTCCATCGCCCCGTGGAGATAGATCGGCGCGTGATGTCCAGCCGCCCGTAGCTCGGCGATCACCCGTTGCGCCTTCCCCAGCGCATAGGCGCCCACCAGCACGCAGCGATCGGGATGCGCGGCGAGGCGCCCCAACAGCTTGGCCATCTCCTCGGCGATGGGAGGATGGGTGAACAGCGGCAGCCCGAAGGTCGCCTCGGTGATGAAGATGTCGCACGGCGTCACCTCGAACGGCAGGCAGGTGGGATCGGCGCGGCGCTTGTAATCGCCGGTCACCACCACGCGCTCGCCAGCGTGCTCGAGCAGGATCTGTGCGCTGCCCAGCACATGGCCGGCTGGAACGTAGGTTGCAGTGACACCCCCCTCAAGCGCGATGCTCTCGCCATAGGCGACCGGGGTCGCCCCCTCGCTAGTTGCGTAGCGCAACTTCATGATCGCCAGCGTCTCTGGAGTTGCCACCGTCTGAGCATGCCCGCCGCGGGCGTGATCGGCGTGCCCGTGCGTCACCAGCGCGCGATCAACCGGTCGTGCCGGATCGATCCAGCAATCGGCGGGGACGACGTGGATGCCCCAAGGCTCGGGCCTGATCCAGGAGAACGGTGCGCGCACAGGCGTTCAAGCCTATGCGCGCGCTAGCGTTCCCGAGCTAGCCTTCGCGCACCGGGCGCAGCCGCTCGATCAGCACCTTCAGTCCCGGCTTCTGACCCTGCGCGAGCAGACTGGCGCGGAACAGCCGGGCGAGCATGATCATCTCCAGCACCACAAAGGCCGCCAGCACCACCGCCGAACCGATCACCTCCAGCGCGGAAATGCCGCTCCCCAGCCGAGCCAGCACGGTGAACGGGGTCCAGATCGGTACCCATGTAAGAACCTGCACCAGCGGGCCTGAATTGCCGAGCAGGATGGCCTGAAGCAGGAATGTCACCGGCAGCAGGATCGCCAGGATCACCGGCATCAGATAGCCCTGCGCTTCGCTCATGCTGTCCGCCAGCGCGCCGATCGCCACGAAAATGATCGAGATCGCGACATAGCCCATGACGAAGAAATAGATCAGCGTGACGATGGCGCCGGGCGAGGTGACGGGGGCGAGGGCGGGGCGAATCATGTCGGCGATGGCACCCTGCGTCGCGAAGGCGACGATGGCCGCCGCGCCCAGCCATGCCGTCAACATCGACAACCCGATACCGAGCGCGCCCAGCAGCTTGCCGTACATCAGCTCTTCGGGCGTAATGCAGGCCAGCACCGATTCGAGCAGCTTCTTGGAGCGTTCCTCGATCGCGCCTTGCAGCATCCAGCTGCCCGACAGCATCAGTCCCATCATCAGAATATAGGCCAGCGCCAGCGGCACGATCGAGCGCACCAACAGCGCCTCGCGCGCGCCGCCACCGGGTGGGGGCGTCGTGACGGCGATCGCGGGCGCGGCGCTCTGCACCGCCGCGGCCTGCTGCGGCGACAGCCCGCTGCCGGTCAGCAGCCGCTGGCGCAGATCGGCGGTCAGCACTTCCTGCAGGCTGGCGACGAAGGCCGGACGCGGCTGCTCGTTGGACCACAGGCGGATCGTCGGATCGCCGGGATAGCCTTCGCCGATCAGCACCACGACATCGGCGCGATTGGCCTTGGGCGCATCCTTGCTGGCCTGGACCAACCGGTTGGCCTCGGTGTCGAGCGCAGCGCCACGCGCCGCGACCAGCGCGGGCGTAGGCGCGGCGAACTCGTAAAAGGCGGGTGCCTCCTCGAACCTCGGGGTTGCCTCGGGCTTTACCCGCTCGATCCGCTCCAGGGCGGCGTCGAGCCCGCCCGCCTGGCGAAACGCCACGACGTCGGTGGGCGTGTACCAGCGATCGTGCTCCACCCACGGTGCGGCGGGATCGGCGCCCTCGAGCTTGTGGCGGCGAACGTAGCGCGACAGCGCCTGGAGCGTGCGGCGATCCTCTTCGAAATCGAAACGCGCCTGAAGCGCTTGTGAGGCCGATCCGCCCGCGCGATCGATTACCACCACGCGCTCGGGCTCGTCGTCCTCCAGCCGATCGCCCAGCACCGGCCCGATGGCGAGCGCGATGGGGATCAGCAGCAGCGTCAGCCAGAAGCTCTTGAGCGCCACCACCTGCGCGAATTCGCGCCGAGCGACGAGCAGGATATTGTGCAGGCTCATGCCGCCTTCTCCGTGGCTATGGCATCGGGGCCGACGAGGTGGACGAACACATCGTGCAGCGTAGCGCGGCGCTCCTCGAACCGGCGCAGCGGCAGCGCCTGAGCGGTGCAGCGCTCGAGCACCTCGCCCGCGCTGACGCCCGGAGCCAGGTCGAGCGTCCACTCGTGAAAGCCGCCGCCAGCCTCGCGCCGCTGGTGAGCGTGCGCGACACCCGGGACTTGAGCGATCCGCTCGGGCGCAATGGCATCGATAGTCGCCGGAAGCTGCGCGCGTGCTTCGTCGGTCGTGCCTTCGAATCGCTTGCGCCCGCGGCGCAGCAACAGCAGCCGCTGGCACAAGCGTTCGGCGTGCTGCATCACATGGGTCGAGAACACCACCGCCGCGCCGCCCTGCGAGGCGCGCAGGATTTCCTGCTCGAGCAGCCCCTGGTTAACCGGATCGAGCCCCGAGAACGGCTCGTCGAGGATCAATAGCTTGGGCCGGTTGACCAGCGCGGTTGCGAGCTGGACCTTCTGCGCCATGCCCTTCGAAAGCTCCGAAACCTTGGCTTTGGCCCGGTCTGCAAGGTCGAAACGGGCCAGCAGCTCCATTCCGTGCGATCGGGCATCGGCCTTCGCCATTTGCTTGAGCTGCCCGAAATAGGTGATGACCTCGAGCGCGCTCATATTGCTGTAGAGCCCGCGCTCTTCGGGCAGAAAGCCGATTGCGCCGGTGTTGCGCCGGTCGGGTGCGCTGCCCAGCACCTCAATGGTACCCGAGGTGGGCCGAATGATGTCGAGCACCATCCGTAGCGTGGTGGTCTTGCCCGCGCCGTTGCCGCCCAGAAAGCCGTAGATTTCGCCCGGCTGCACAGCAAAGCTCAGGTCGTCGACCGCGAGCACATCGCCGAACCGCTTGGTCAGCCCGCCGACCTTCAGAACACTCATGAAAAACCCCCGCGACCCAGTGGGTGCGGGGGTTATCGGTTCATTCGGCTGATATCAAACCGCATTCGCTCATGGCAAGACGATCATCGACGAAGCGCTTCGCTCACCCCTCGCTGTCGCCCGTCTCGTCCGCCTTGGCGGAGCGTTTGGCGGGCCTGGCCGATTTCTCGACCACAGGTTTCTTGGCCGTGCGCTTCACGCGCGGCGGGGCGGGCGTCAGTTCGAAGGCGGGCTTGCCGTCCTTGATGCTCACCTGCACTTCGCCGCCATCGGCCAGCTTGCCGAACAACAGCTCTTCGGCCAGCGGCTGCTTGATCTTCTCCTGGATCAGCCGCGCCATCGGGCGGGCACCATAAAGCTTGTCGTACCCCTTGTCGCCAAGCCAGGCGCGCGATTCCTTGTCGAACTGAATATCGACCGACTGCTCGGCGAGCTGGAGCTCGAGCTGGAGGATGAACTTGTCGACCACGCGCCCGACTGTCTCGCGGCCGAGATAAGCGAACGGCACGATCGCATCGAGCCGGTTGCGGAATTCGGGCGTAAACATCCGCTTGACCGCTTCCTCGCTCGCATCTTCCTTGCTCACGTCGCCGAAGCCGATGCCCTGGCTCGCCATGTCGGCGGCGCCCGCATTGGTAGTCATCACCAGCACCACATTGCGGAAATCCACCGTCTTGCCGTGGTGATCGGTCAGGCGGCCGTTATCCATCACCTGGAGCAGGATGTTGAACAGGTCGGGGTGGGCCTTCTCGATCTCGTCGAGCAGCAGCACGCAATGCGGGTTCTGGTCGATGGCATCGGTCAACAGCCCGCCCTGATCATAGCCGACATAGCCCGGAGGCGCACCGATCAGGCGGCTGACGCTGTGACGCTCCATGTATTCGGACATATCGAAGCGCTTGATCTCGATACCCATGATGCTGGCGAGCTGGCGCGCGACTTCGGTCTTGCCGACGCCGGTGGGGCCGGAGAACAGGAAGCTGCCGATCGGCTTGTCGGGATCGCGCAAGCCCGCGCGGCTGAGCTTCATGGCGGTCGCGAGCCGCTCGACCGCGGCATCCTGACCGAAGACTACGCGCTTTAGGTCGCGGTCCAGCTTCTCTAGCGCCTTCTTGTCGTCGCTGCTCACCGATTTGGGCGGGATGCGGGCCATGGTGGCGATCACGGCCTCGATTTCCTTGGTGGTGATCTTCTTCTTGCGCTTCGATGGCGGCACCAGCATCTGCATCGCACCGACCTCGTCGATCACGTCGATCGCCTTGTCGGGCAGCTTGCGGTCGTTGATGTAGCGCGCCGACAGCTCGACCGCGGTCTTGATCGCATCGGGGGTGTAGCTGACCTTGTGATGCTTCTCGAAGGCGCTCTTGAGCCCGCGCAGGATCTTGATGGTGTCTTCGACCGTCGGCTCGTTCACGTCGATCTTCTGGAACCGGCGCAGCAGCGCGCGGTCCTTCTCGAAGTGATTGCGAAATTCTTTGTAGGTGGTGGAACCGATGCAGCGGATCGCGCCAGAGGACAGTGCGGGCTTGAGCAGGTTGGAGGCGTCCATCGCCCCGCCGCTGGTGGCACCGGCTCCAATAACCGTATGAATTTCATCGATAAATAGGACGGCTTCGGGCATTTTCTCGAGTTCGGAGACGACCTGCTTCAGCCGCTCCTCGAAGTCCCCGCGGTAACGCGTGCCCGCGAGCAGCGCGCCCATGTCGAGCGAGTAAATCACCGCGTCGGCGAGCACCTCGGGCACTTCGCCCTCGACGATCTTGCGCGCGAGACCTTCGGCGATGGCGGTTTTGCCGACGCCCGGATCGCCGACATAAAGCGGATTGTTCTTGCTGCGGCGGCACAGGATCTGGATCGTGCGGTCGACCTCGGGTCCGCGCCCGATCAACGGGTCGATCTTGCCGGCCTCTGCCCTGAGATTGAGATTGACGGTGAACTGGTCGAGCGCGGTTTCCTTCTTGCCGCTCTTGGTTTCGGCCTTTTCCTCGACCTCGGCCTGCGGCTCGCCGGCGCCCTTCGGGCTCTTGTTTTCGAGCTGCTTGCCGCCCTTGCCGATGCCGTGACTGATGTAGCTTACAGCGTCGAGACGGCTCATATCCTGCTGCTGGAGGAAATAGACCGCATAGCTGTCGCGTTCGGAGAACAGCGCCACCAGCACATTGGCCCCGGTGACGGTGTCCTTGCCGCTCGTCTGGACGTGGAGGATCGCGCGCTGAACCACGCGCTGGAAGCCGGCGGTGGGTTGCGGGTCGCTGCCGTCGGTGCCTTGGAGGCTCTGGTATTCCTGTTCCAGGTACTGTCGCACCACTGCGCCCAGCTCATCGAGATCGACGCCGCAGGCGGTCATCACCCGCGCGGCATCCTCGTCGTCGATCAGCGCCAGCAGCAGGTGCTCCAGTGTGGCGTATTCGTGGCGGCGCTCGGACGCATCGGCGAGCGCCTGATGGAGCGTCTTTTCGAGGTTGGCGGCAAAGCTGGGCATGTCAGCGAAGTCTTTCGTATCGGGTCGCAACAGGAGCGGCCGAGGGAGAGCTTAGGCGGGGAAGGTTAGCCGAAGCTGTATATGCGGCGGATATGGGAAGGGTCCGGCGGTTTGCGAAGGGCCGGCCCATGACAGCTACTCTTTCCGCCCGAACAGCGCATCCGCCGCGTCGCGGTGCGCGGCGGCGGTGGAGCGGTGCTTGCTCACCCGCGCGATCTCGCGGGTGAGCAGTTCGATCCGTTCGGCCAGTTCGTCCTGCGAGTAAGGGGCGAGGTCTTCGGCGGCGAGCTTGCTCGCGGCGTCGCCTCGCGGCCGGGGACGATCCTCGTCTTCCATCGCCGGGCATTGTCCCGCCCCGCCCGCTTGCTGTCAATAACGGCCCTCGCTAGGCCGCGCGCAATTCAGGGGAATGCTGCTCCGATGTCCGACTCCTTGCCAGCCACCATGACCGCGATGGGTTTCGATGCGCCCGGCGGTCCCGAGGTCCTCCGTCCCGAAACATTGCCGGTGCCGGTACCGGGCGAGGGGCAGGTGCTGGTCAAGGTAGCGCATGCTGGGGTCAACAGGCCCGATGTGATCCAGCGGCAGGGGTTCTATCCGCCGCCCAAGGGCGCTTCACCCATCCCGGGGCTCGAGATTGCGGGCACGGTGGTGGCCATCGGACGGGGGGTCGAGCCCGAACTGCTCAATCAGGAGGTCTGCGCGCTCGTCACCGGGGGCGGCTATGCCGAATACTGCCTCGCCGCGGCATCGCATTGCCTGCACGTGCCCGAAGGGCTCGGCCTTGCCGCAGCCGCGGCCCTGCCCGAAACGCTGTTCACCGTCTGGCACAATGTGTTCGAGCGCGGGTACGCGGGCGAAGGCGAAGTGCTGCTGGTCCACGGCGGCACAAGCGGGATCGGCACCATGGCGATCATGCTCGGCAAGGCGTTCGGGCTCACGGTGGTGACGACCTGCGGCAGCGACGATAAATGCGCCGCTGCCCGCACGATCGGTGCCGACCTGGCGATCAACTATCGCACGCAGGATTTCGTCGAGCATACCCGCGCCTTCACCGACGGCCGGGGTGCGGATGTGGTGCTGGACATGGTCTCGGGCGGCTATGTCGCGCGCAATATCGAGGCGCTGGCGGAGGACGGGCGGCACGTCACCATCGCGGTGCTTGGTGGGCTCCAGGCGGAGATCAACATGGCCAAGGTGATGGCCAAGCGACTGACCCTGACCGGATCGACGCTCCGCGCGCGCGCTGACGAGTTCAAGGCGCTGCTGGCCGACGACATCCACCGCAACGTCTGGCCGCTGGTCGAGGACGGCTCGCTGCGTCCCGTGATGGACCGAAGCTTTCCACTCAGCGAGGCGGGCGCGGCCCACGCCCGCATGGAAGCGGGCGAGCATATCGGCAAGATCGTGCTCGATGTGGCATGATGCCGCGCTGGGGATTGTCCCCGATCTGTCACGCGGCTGTGAATCCCCTGTAACAAACTTGCGCTAACGCGTTCGGAAATCTCGAAGCCACTTTCCATTGCTGGAGGGGTTTGACGATGACCGATACCGACGACAATTTCGCCATGCTGGCCAATGTGGCGCACCTGCCGATGCGCGCGCAGGCGATTCCCGAGCCGGAAGGCCATCAGCGCCGCCGGTACCGCACCATCTGGATCAGCGATGTGCACCTCGGTACCAAGGGCTGTAACGCGCCGCTGCTGATCGACTTCCTCGACCACACCGACAGCGACACCATGTATCTGGTGGGCGACATCATCGATGGCTGGCGGCTCAAGAAGAAGCTGTTCTGGCCGCCCGAACACAACGATATCGTGTGGCGCATCCTCAAGCGCGCCAAGCGCGGCACGCGCGTGGTCTACATTCCGGGCAACCATGACGAGATCGTGCGCCAGTTCTGCGGACTGAATTTCGGCGGCGTCGAAATTCTGCGCGCCGCATTTCACACTACCGCCGACGGCCGACGGCTGATGGTGCTGCATGGCGACGAGTTCGACGCGATCATGCTCGCGCACCGCTGGATCGCCTTCGTGGGCGATGCGCTCTATCATGTGATGATGGGCCTCAACGGCTGGGTGAACACTGCACGCAAGGCGTTCGGCATGCCCTATTGGTCGCTCAGCAAGGCGGCCAAGCACAAGGTCAAGAACGCGGTCGAATTCATCTCCAAATACGAAGAGATCGTCGCCCGCGCTGCCGGCGAGCGCGGCGTGGACGGGGTGGTGTGCGGGCACATCCACACCGCCGATATCCGCACTTTCACCCACGACGGCCAGTCCATCGAATACTACAACGACGGCGATTGGGTCGAAGGCTGCACGGCGCTGGTCGAACATTTCGACGGTCGGATGGAACTGCTCCACTGGCCCGAGGAAGTCGCCCGGCGCAACGCGGCCCCGGACGAAGCGGCGGCGGCGCAGGAGGCGGCGTGACGGCACCCTTGCGGCGCGAGACAATCATCGCGGCACACTCCGCCGCGCCGCACCGGATCGCCATTGTCACTGATGCCTGGACGCCGCAGATGAACGGCGTGGTGCGCACCCTCAGCGCCACGGTCGCGCGGTTACGGGACCGCGGCCATGAGATGATGGTCATCGCGCCCGATCAGTTCCGCTCGTTACCCTGCCCGACCTATCCCGAAATCCGGCTGGCACTGACGAGAGCGGGCCCGATCGAGGCGCGTCTGGCCGCTTTTGCACCCGATGCGATCCACATTGCCACGGAGGGTCCGCTGGGCCTGATCGCCCGCCGCATCTGCGCCCGGCGGTGCTGGCCTTTCACCACCGCCTATCACACCCAGTTTCCGGCCTATGTGGCGCGGCGCACCCATCTGCCCGAGAGCCTGTTCTGGCGCTACATAACGTGGTTCCACCGGCCTGCCGCGCGGATCATGGTCGCCACCGCGTCGATCCGGCGCGAGCTGGCCGAGCACGGCCTGACCCGGCTGCACCACTGGAGTCGAGGGGTGGACCTGCGCCAGTTCACGCCTGACGCGCCGCCGCCGCCGGAGTTTGCCGCGTTGGCCCGTCCCATCCAGCTCTATGTCGGCCGCGTGGCGGTCGAGAAAAACATCGCCGCCTTCCTCGACGCGGACCACGCCGGCAGCAAGGTGGTGGTCGGCGATGGCCCGGCGCTGGCCGCGTTGGCCGCGCGCTATCCCGCCACGCTGTTCCTCGGGCGGCGCGAAGGGCGCGCGTTGGCGGGGTGCTATGCAGCCGCCGATGTGTTCGTATTCCCCAGCCGGACCGACACGTTTGGCCTCGTCATGATCGAGGCATTGGCCTGCGGAACGCCGGTTGCCGCCTACCCGGTGCCGGGTCCGGTCGACATCGTGACCGAACGCAGCGGGGCATTGTCCGAGGATCTCGCCCGGGCGATCGATGCAGCGTTGTTTTGCGAGCCCGCAGACTGCCTGGCGCAGGGCGCGCGGTTCAACTGGGACGCCGCCACCGACCAATTCCTGGCGGGCCTGGTCGGAGTGCCCGAAGACCGGGGCGTACCTGAACGCTTGCCCTGACGCGCCGAAAGCCCTAGATCGACCGGGCAGCGGCCGCTCCTGACGGGGCGGCCCTTATATTTTCAGCCGCCCGGTTTCGCGACAAAGCGGCTTATCAGGAATACCGCCCATGGCCGACCAACCCACTCCGCTGATGCCCCATGCGACCGCCACCTGGCTGGTCGACAACACCGGCCTCTCGTTCCACCAGATCGCCGAATTCTGCGGGATTCACGTGCTCGAGGTCCAGGCCATGGCCGACGATCTGGCGGGCAGCAAATACACGGGTCGCGACCCGGTCCACGCCGGCGAGCTTACGTTGGCCGAGATCGATAAGGGCCAGGCGGACCCCGAATACAGCCTCAAGATGCAGCGCGCGCCCGTCGCCGTCAGCCGCACCAAGGGCCCGCGCTATACGCCTGTCTCCAAGCGGCAGGACAAGCCCGACGGCATCGCTTGGCTCATCCGCAGCCATCCCGAAGTGACCGACGCGCAAATCTCGCGCCTGATTGGCACCACGCGCAACACCATCACCGCTATCCGCGAGCGCAGCCACTGGAACATCCAGAACATCCAGCCGAAAGACCCGGTCACGCTCGGCCTGTGTTCGCAGCGCGAGCTCGATGCAGTCGTTGCAAAGGCGTCGAAGAAGGCCGGAGTCGAAAGCGAGCCGGTCGAGACGCGGGGCACGAGCGATCGCGACCGCCTGATCGAGGAGCTGCGGGCGGAACGCGACACCAATCAGAAGGTCGCCGCCGACGCCGCGCAGGAGGCCGAGGCCGCCGCCTGGCTCGAAGCCAAGCGTGCCAGTGAGGACGCGGGCGAGGCTTGAGCGAAGTCCGCTCCGCGCCTCAGCGCGCGGTGTAGCCCCGATACCAGTCCACGAAGGCCGGTATCCCCACATCGATCGGGGTGGTCGGCGTGTAGCCGAGATTGGCCGCGATCGCGTCGATATCGGCATAGGTGCGTGCGACATCGCCCGGCTGCATCGGCTGGAAGTCGATGACAGCCTTCTTTCCACAAGCGTCCTCGATCAGCCCAATCAACCGCATCAGCGGCTCGGGCCGGTTATTGCCGATATTGTAGAGCGCGTGCGGGGCGCTGCTTCCGCCCGGTTTGACGGCGCTATCGTCGCGTGGCGGATGGTCGAGCGCGGCGATGACGCCGGTGACAATATCGTCGATATGGGTGAAGTCGCGGCTCATCTCGCCGTTGTTGAACACTTGGATCGGCTGACCCCCCAGCACCGCTTCGGTGCATTTCCAGGTCATCATGTCGGGCCGGCTCCACGGCCCATATACGGTGAAAAACCGAAGTCCCGTCAGCGGCGTGCGATAGAGATGCGCGTAGCTATCGCTGATCAGCTCGTCGGCGCGCTTGGTGGCGGCGTAGAGCGAGACCGGGTGATCGACGCTGTCCTCTACCGAGAACGGCACCTTGGCGTTGTTGCCGTAAACCGAGCTGGAACTGGCATATACCATGTGCCGCACGCCGCGATGACGCGCGAGTTCGAGCAGGACGAGATGGCCTGTGAGATTGGAAGCGGCATAGGCGAGCGGGTTTTCTAACGAGTACCGAACCCCGGCCTGTGCGCCGAGATGGACGATGCGGTCGATGCCGGTTCCCTTTAGTGCTGTGTCGACGGCTGTTGCATCGCTGAAGTCCAGCTCGTGCATAGTCAGCAGATCACCAAATTTGCCCAGCCGCGCGATGCGGTCACGCTTGAGCGAGACCGGATAGTAGTCGTTGAAATTGTCGAGGATCACGACCCGCTCGCCCCGCTCGAGCAGGCGTTCGGCGGTGGCTGCGCCGATGAAGCCTGCGCCGCCCGTTAGAAGAATACTCATGCCTTGGCCCTACACCCGCACACAATAAAGCTACAAGGCTTGCGGGGCGGGAGGCGAGAATGCATGGTACTTACATGGCTGTAAGCAAGCGCTTTCCCCTGCCGCCCGGCGACCGGTACGCCCATCCGCATCCGTGGAACAGCGCCATCAGGCCGATGCTGTTGCACGATCTGTTCGCGGGTCAGGCGCAGAAGACGCCCGATGCGCTGCTAGTCGAATTCCTCGGCCGCCAACTGACCTATCGCCAGCTCCACGCCGATGCCCGGAGCTTCGCGGCGGGTCTTGCGGAACGGGGTATCGCCAAGGGTGACCGGGTCGGGCTGTTCCTGCCCAATGTGCCGTCCTACGTCGCCGCCTACTATGGCGCGATGATGGCCGGCGCGGTGGTGGTGAACTTCTCGCCGCTTTACACGGTGGAGGAGCTGGCCGCGCAGGTGGTGGATTCCGGCGCGCGCATTCTGGTCACGCTCGATGCTCCCGCGCTGCTGCCCACGGCATGCAAGGTGCTCGACGTCTCGCCGCTCGAGAAGCTGGTGGTGGTGCGGCTGGCCGATGAGCTGCCGCGCTTCAAGTCCATTGCGCTGCGCCTGCTCAAGCGCAAGCAGATCGCCGCAATTCCGCAGCGCACGGACATCGGGTTGTGGCGAGACTGGCTGTCCGCGGGCGAGATCGAGCGCCCCGACCTGACGCCGGCCGACCTCGCGCTGCTGCAATACACTGGCGGCACGACCGGCGCGCCCAAGGGCGCGATGCTCACCCACGCCAATTTGTCCTCGAACGCCCAGCAGATCGATCTGATCGACCCCTTCGACCGCAGCGGACGGGATGTCATTCTGGGCGCTTTGCCGATGTTCCATGTCTTCGCCAACACCTGCGTGTTGAACCGCAGCGTGGTGCGCGGCGGCGCGATCGTGATGCTGCCGCGCTTCGAGGCGAAGCAGGTGCTGGCCACCATCAACCGGACCAAACCGACCGGTCTGCCCGGCGTGCCGACGATGTTCCAGGCCCTGATGGACCACGCCGATTTCGGCCGGACCGATTGGTCCAGCTTGCGCATCTGCATCTCGGGCGGTGCGCCGTTATCCGCGCCCTTGCGCGAGAAGTTTCTGGCCGCGACCGGCGTGCCTTTGGTCGAGGGCTATGGACTCACCGAAAGTTCGGGCGTGGTCTCGGCCAATCCTTATTGCGGCACCGGAAAGCCAGGCAGCATCGGCCAGCCGATCCCGGCCACGCAGGTGCTGCTGCTCGACAAGGAAGACCCCGAGCGCCTTGCCCCTGATGGCGAACCGGGCGAGCTGGCGGTGCGCGGACCGCAGATCATGCGCGGCTACTGGAACCGCCCCGACAGCGCGCTGACCGCCTTCGCGGAGATCAACGGCGAAGCCTGGCTGCGCACCGGCGATATCGCGGCGATCGACGAGGATGGCTTCGTCACCATCGTCGATCGCCTCAAGGACATGATCGCGGTGGGCGGCTTCAAGGTGTTTCCGAGCCAGGTCGAGGACGTCCTGCTGGAACATCCCGCGATCAAGGAGGTGCTGGTGATCGGCGTGCCCGAGCCCTACCACGGCGAAATGCCGCGCGCCTATGTCACGCTGAACGAAGGTGCCGATGAAGACGGTGCGGCGCTTAAGGCGTGGCTCAACGCCCGCGTCGGCAAGCACGAACGCGTCGACGAAGTCGTGGTACGGGCGACGCTGCCCAAGACGATGATCGGCAAGCTGGACCGCAAGGCCCTGCGGGCCGAGGTGCTGGTTTAACTGGCGACGGAGAGTTCGGGCGGGCTCTGCGGGCGCGCGACCGGGGTCTCTTCGCGCCGAACCACGGGCTTGTCCTCGCGGCGGGCGAAGCGGCCTTCGACCTGCGCGCCCTGCTCGATGGTCAGCGCGTCATAGTGCACGTCACCCTCGATCCGCGCGGTGCGCAGAATCACCAGCTCGCGCGCATTGATCGATCCCGTAACCCGGCCGGCCAGCCGCGCGCTCTCGGCGGTGACGCCGCCGCGGATTGTGCTGGTCTCGCCCTGCACCAGCGAAGTGCAAGCAATATCGCCTTCCACCGTGCCGTCGACGTGCAGATCGGCCGTGGCGGCAATATTGCCGGTGATGGTGAGATCGGTGCCGAGGACCGAAAAGGTCGCGGACGCACCGTTACGCGTTGCCATGTTGCGATCCTTATCGACGGGTGGCGAGAACGGCAGATCGCCGGGCTTCTTTGAGAACATCGGGTGCGCGCTCCAGGAATAGACGGGGGTTCATCGGCCGGCCGTTGTTGCGGACCTCGAAGTGCAGGTGTGGGCCCGTCGATCGACCCGTGTTGCCGATGGCGCCGATCACAGCCCCGGCTGCGACGTGCTGGTCGGGCTTGGCGGCAAACCGTGACATATGCGCATAGCGAGTGACAAGGCCATTTCCGTGGCTGATCTCGACCACATTGCCGTAGGCGCCCTTCCGGCCGACAAAGCTGACGCGGCCCTTTGCGGCGGCGTAGATCGGGGCTCCAGAAGGTCCGGCGAAATCAAGACCGGCGTGCATTGCCGCTCCGCCGGTGAACGGGTCGCGGCGATAGCCGAAGCCCGAGGTCATCGCGGCGTAGCTCGCAGGGCGCACCTGCGGTACGCTTTCGAGCCCACGCTCGAGCGCATTCATCCGCGCCAGACTGGTGCCGAGCCGCTCGAAGCGCGCATCCATCCCGCCGCCGGGGGCGGTGGCATAGCGCAACAACGGACCACCCATCGATTCGCGCCGGGTGCTGCCGACCATGGTGCGCGGGTCGAGGCCGAGCTTGCGAAGCGCGCGTTCGGTGCGGGCCGCGCGGGCATCGGCAAAACGCGTAAGCCGCTCGACCAGCGCGAGCTGACGCGCCTCGACCTGGGCGAAGCCTTTCGCTTCGGGCAAAGCCGCGCTGACCTTCGTGGCCGTAAGCGGCGCGTCATCGGCGGCCGTGGTGTCGGCACCGGGCGTTTTGACGTCGGCGGGTAGCGCGGACACCATGTCCTCGAGGAAATCCTGGCGGCGCTGGAGATCGTCGCGCACCTCGCGAATGTCGCTGCGATAGGCGTTCACGGCCTGCGCGGACAGCGCGACCTGAGCTTCACGATCGATCAACGCGGCGCGGCTGGCGGTTTCGCTGTAGCGAGCCCAGGCCATCGCGCCCATGCTGCCTGCGACCGCCAATAACGCGGCCGCGACCGCCCCGGCCGCGGCAATCTGCACCCGCGAAGAAAGCTTGATAAAGCGGACCTGGCCGTCGGCGCGCATGAAAAACTCACGCTCCGGAAACCAGCTCCGCAGGCGGCGACCCAGACCGCCGGCGTCGACTTGGTGAAACAAGTGACCCGTCCTTTTTGTTGTGTCCGGCAGGGCGATAATCCTATTCGATGGCAACAATCGAATCATCGTGACGCAAATCCGGGCGAGTCGGGTCGGCAATGCGATGAGTCGTTGCGCCACGCCGAATCTTTTTGTCGCCAGCGGGAACTAATCCAACGGATTGGTGTTCGTGGCGCTCGTCCCGATTCGGGATAACGACCACCATGATCGCACGGGCTGTTTCGATCTCCCCCGGCTCGCTAAGCCCCCAGGATGACCGCGCCCCGCATCGGCCTTCTCGGAGGCAGCTTCAATCCTGCCCATGGCGGGCACCGGAAACTGTCGCTCGCGGCGTTGCACGCTCTGGGCCTCGACGAAGTCTGGTGGCTGGTGTCGCCGGGCAATCCGCTCAAGCCGGCGGCGGGCATGGCGTCGCTGGCGGCGCGCTTTGCATCGGCGCAGCGACAGGCGCGGCGCGCGCTCATCCGGGTGACGGCGATAGAGTGCGCGCTCGGCACGCGCTACACGCTGGACACGCTGCAGGCACTGGTGCGGCGTTACCCTCGGCACGGGTTTGTGTGGATCATGGGCGCGGACAATCTGGCCCAGTTCCACCACTGGCGCGACTGGCGGGCGATTGCTCGGACAATGCCGATTGCGGTGGTGCCGCGTCCGGGGTATGATGCCGCTGCCCTCGCGAGCCCCGCGATGGCCTGGCTCCGGCGCTATCGCGTCCCGGCCGCCAGCTTCAAGACCAGGGGCGAATGGAGCGCACCGGCACTGGTGATCTTGCGTTTCGATCCCGATCCACGGTCGGCCACGGCAATCCGCCGGGCGAACCACGATTGGTCCAGGCGCCAGGCCACTACCGGTTTGCGCGATCAGGTCACACATCGGCGCATCGCACCGCGGGAGGAAACGACCGCGCCATGATATGCGTTGTCGGTTCCATGACATTCGCCCCGCATTCCAGGAGCACACCCTTCGCCTATGACTCAGGCGCATTCCCTGTCGGCAGCTGCCGGCACCAAACCCGCTCTTCCCTTGCATGACGGGGGCGAGGACGCGCTGCTGAGCCTGGTGCTCAAGCAGCTCGATGACGACCAGGCGCAGGACGTCGTCACCATCGATCTCGAAGGCAAAAGCTCGATCGCCGATCACATGGTGATCGCCTCGGGCCGCTCGACCAGGCAGGTGGCTTCGATGGCGCAGAAACTCGCCGAGACGGTGAAGCAGAATGGACACGGTCCGGTGCGGCTGGAAGGCTTGCCTGCCGCAGACTGGGTGCTGATCGACGCCGGCGACGTGGTGGTACACCTCTTCCGGCCCGAAGTGCGCAGCTTCTACAATCTGGAGCGCATGTGGGCCTTCGGCGACGCACCGCCGGTCGCTGGGACTGCCTGATCGGCACGAACACTGAGCGAAACCGGTATTCATGCTCCTGCACGTGATTGCGCGGGGCCGAATCGCGCGTTCCCCCGAGGCCGAACTCGTGGCGCGCTATGAGAAGCGGATCGTCTGGCCGGTGCGTTTCACTGAACTGCCGGAGACCGGCGGGCGCATGCCCGATCCTACCGGGACACATCGCACCGTCCTGCTCGATGAGCGTGGGCGCGACCTTTCGTCCGAGGAACTCGCGGCTCAGCTTGCAGCGTGGCGCGACGCCGGCGTGCGCGAAGCGCGCTTCCTCATCGGGGCAGCCGACGGCCATGACGATGAGGCTCGCACGACCGCTGACCTGATGATCGCGTTCGGTCGCGCGACCTGGCCGCATCTGCTGGCCCGCGCCATGCTTGCCGAACAACTCTACCGCGCGACGACGATCCTGGCCGGTCACCCCTATCATCGGCGCTGAGCTTGCGGCACAACCCCGCAAGATGAAGCGCGCTGCTCTCATAATATCGGCGATGCTCCTGCTGGCGGCTGGCGCGGTGGTCCTGATCCGCCCGCCGGCGTGGGCGCAGGCAGGCGCTGAGCCCACCGTCGCCGAGGCGCGGCAGGCGCTGGCGTCGGCGCGGAGCGAGGCCTTGCGCGCGCGTGAACGCGCCGCCCTGCTTGACCGGCAAGCGCGCACCTCGCTCCTAGCCAGCGACAGGGCCACGCTTACCGCCGCTGCTCTGGCGGCGCGGGTGCAGCAGGCCGAAGCCGCGCTGGCCGCCGCGGAAGCAGATCTGGCGCTCAGTGGCCAAGCGCGGCAGGCGCTCGATACGCGGCTGGCGCGCGAGAGTGCGCCGATCGCGCGGCTCCTGGCTGGACTCCAGACGCAGGTGCGCCGCCCGCCGGTCCTGCAGCTATTGCAACCCGGCTCGATTGCGGATGCCGTTCATTGGCGTGCCGTGATGGTCGCGGTGGAACCTCAAATTCGCAGTCGCACGGCCACGCTGCGCGAGGAGTTGCGACGTGCCCGCTCGCTCGAACGCGACGGCGCGCGCCTCGCCGCGCAATATCGCACCCAGCAGGCCGATCTCGTCGCGCGCCGGGGCGAGTTGGCCGCGCTGTCTGCGGCCGAGCGGCTCAAGGCTCGCCGGGCGGCATCCGCGGCGGACCGCGAGGCCGAGCGCGCTTACACCAGCGGCGTGAATGCACGCGATCTGTCGACCTTGGTCCGCCGGCTCGAAGCGGAACCGAGGTCCGGTACCGCGCCCAGCCCGGCCGTCTCGTCGACTCTCGCCGTGAGTGATCAGACTGCGCCGCAACGCCTGCCGGTGCAGGGGCGTCTGGCCGCGGTGCAGTCCGCGCCGCGCAGAGGCCTGACGCTGGAGCCGCGGCCGGGGGCGCTCGTGGTCGCTCCCGGTCCCGGCCGGGTGGCCTTCGCCGGGCCCTATCGCGGGTTCGGCAGGATCGTCATCCTCGAGCACGCGGGTGGCTGGACCAGTCTGCTGACCGGCCTGGCGGCCACCCAGGTCGCGATGGGCCAGGCGGTGGTGGCAGGATCGCCGCTCGGGCAGGCTCCGGTGCGCGATCCGCGCGTCACCATCGAGCTGCGCAGAAACGGCGTTCCCGTCGATCCAGCCGCGCACTTACGCTGATTTCGCGGTCATCGTTAAGGCGACGGCAATCCTGTTCTGGAAATCATGGTCGGCTCGGCCTAGATTGGCCGTGAACGATCGGAGCTTACCCCTCGTCATGACCCTAAGCACCACGGCCCTCACCTTTGCTCGCAGCGCCGCGCTCGTCGGCGCGCTCGCGCTCGTCCCTGCCACCACCGCCAGTCTGGCGCAGGTGGATGGCCGCGCCGGCCCGCAGTTCGCCAAGCTGATGGCGGTTTATCAGCGGATCAAGGCGAGCTACGTCGAGCCGGTGAGCGACGACGTGCTGATCAAGGGCGCCATCGACGGGATGCTCGGCGCGCTCGATCCGCATTCTGCCTATCTCGATGGCAGCGATCTGCAGCGGCTCGAAACCATGATCGACGGCAAATATTCGGGCCTCGGTCTCTCGGTTGTGATGGACGATGGGGCGGTCAAGGTCATCTCGCCGTTCAAGGGCAGCCCGGCGGACAAGGCCGGGATCAAGGCGGGCGATTTCATCACCCATCTCGACGGCAAGCTGATCTACGGCGGTGAGCTGGACGATGCGGTCGCCTCGATGCGCGGTGCGGCCGGCACGTCGATCAAGCTCACGATCTTCCGGCCGGGGCGTGACGAGCCGTTTGACGTGCCCGTTACGCGCGGCACGATCGAGCTGGAGCCGGTCACGTCCGAACTGCTGGCTGGCGGGATCGGCCATATCTCGGTCAACGAGTTCTCGCGCGATGTCGGCAGCGACGTGTTCGCGGCTTACGAAGGTTTGGGCGTCAAGGCCGGTGGCCAGCTCAAGGGTTTGGTGCTCGACCTGCGCCGCAATCCAGGCGGCTCGCTCGACGAGGCGGTGGCGCTATCCGACCTGTTTCTCTCGAGCGGCCGGATCGTGTCGCAACGCGGCCGCGCCCAAGGCGAATCGCTGGTTTACGACGCCGAAAGCGTGTTCCGCGGCGATATGGCCAAGGGCGTGCCGGTGATCGTGCTGATCGACGAAGGCTCGGCCTCGGCCTCGGAAATCGTGGCCGGCGCGCTTCAGGATCATCGTCGCGCGGTCATCATGGGCGAGAAAAGCTTCGGCAAGGGCAGCGTGCAGACGCTGCTGCCACTGACCAGGGAAAGCGCGCTCAAGCTAACCACGGCGCGCTATTTCACGCCTTCGGGCCATTCGGTGCAGGAGGGCGGGATTACGCCGGACATCAGGGTGCCGCAGATGTCCGACCCCGATCTCGCCAAGCGGGCCAAACTGCTGCTGCGCGAGTCCGACCTGCGCGGGCACCTCGTGAACGAGGCGAGCCTCAAGGACGATGTACTCGAATCCGACCAGCGCGAGGATCCGCGCTTCAAGGTCACCGCGGAGCAGCTCAAAGCGAGGGGCGTGACCGATTTCCAGCTTACTTACGCCGCGGACACGCTGCGCCGAACCGCTCCCAATGCGCTCGCCCGCAAGAAATAGCACGATCCCCGGTCCGTCACTTCGGCTTGCCCGCACATTGGCGCTGGCGGTGCCGGCGCTGCTGCTGGGCGGGGCCTACGTGGCCGAGTTCGGCTTCGATCTCTATCCCTGCGAAATGTGCTGGTGGCAGCGCTGGCCGCACTTCGCCGCGCTGCCGCTTGCCGCGCTAGCATTCGTGGCCAGGCCCGTACAGCTGTGGACGGTGCTGGCTGGACTTGCGATCCTCGTGTCCGGCGCGATCGGGGGTTTTCATGCGGGCGTCGAGTACGGCTGGTGGCAGGGCATTACCTCATGCGCGCGGATCGTGCCGAGCGATCCCGGCGCAAGCGCGCTGGAAGCGATCATGAACACGCCGATGATCAGCTGCAACGAAGCGCAATGGCGACTGTTCGGCATCTCGCTGGCAGGCTTCAATTTTCTGTTCAGCGTAGCGGGCGGACTGGCCGTGCTCGCGCTGGCGCTGCGGAGGAACCGGGCATGACCACCGCGACCGAGATCGAACGGATGATCCGCGTCGATCAGGCCGGGGAGTTCGGGGCCACGCGCATCTATGCCGGGCAGCTCGCGGTGCTCGGCGACCGCGGCCCGCACGCCGCCGAGATCGCAGGGATGGCCGAGGAGGAGGCCCGGCACCGGGCGCAGTTCGACGCGCTGATGGCGCGCCGCGGGGTGCGCCCCACCGCGCTCACGCCGTTCTGGTCGGTCGCCGGCTATGCGCTCGGCGCGGCGACGGCGCTGATCGGGCCGGAGGCGGCGATGGCGTGCACCGCGGCGGTGGAGGAGGAAATCGACCGCCATTATTCGCGGCAGATCGATGCGCTGGAGGACAGCGGGGCCGACCCGGAGCTGGCGGCGATGATCATCGATTTCCGCGAGGACGAGCGCGACCACCGCGATACGGCGCTGGCGGCGGGGGCGGAGCGCGCACCCGGCTATCCACTGCTTTCCGGCCTGATTCGGCTCGGGTGTCGTGCCGCCATTCGCATCAGCGAACGCGTCTGAGCCGAACCACCGAGGGGAACCAGCTGGCGGCGTGGCGCGCTTCACTTGCGGTTCACTGCTCTGAGCGCCAGAATGGCAACCAGATAGTCTAGAGGTGTGAGATGATCCGATTTGCCGCTGTCGCAGCCCTTGCGGTGCTTGTTGCGACCCCGCTGGCCGCTCAGGAGGGCGCGGGCGACAAGGTCCGCATGGTCATCGTCTACGGCGACGACGCCGCGCCGCCGGCACAGGGAGACGAGATCGTCGTGGTCGCGCGGATGCCCGAGGTCGACCGCTTCCGTATTCCGGAAAATCTCCGCTACAGCGACAACCCCGCCAACCAGGCCTGGATCAACCGCGTCGAGAAGCTCGAATTCGTGGGCAATTTCGGCACGCTGTCGTGCAGTGCCACCGGCGTCGGCGGCGCGACCGGCTGCACGCAGGAAATGATCCGCAATGCCTATGCGGACAAGAACGCCTCGCCCTCGGTGCGGTTCGGCGAGCTGATCGCCGCAGCGCGCGCCGAGCGCCTGTCCACGCTCGATGCCACGGCTGCGGACGAGCAGGCTCGCGTGGAGGCGATTGAGAAGGAATATATGCAGCGGCTAGAGAAGGAGCGGGCGGGGAACACCGCAAGCCCGGGGCCACCCTTGCCGATACCGACGACTAGCGGGGCCAAAGACAACTAAGCTTTTCTCGCCCGGCAGCGCCTTACGAAAGGCGCATGGGGGCAAGATCAAGGTTCTGACCGCCATCGGTACCAGGCCGGAGGCAATCAAGCTATTCCCGTTGATCCCTGCGCTCGAGGCCGACCCGCGCTTCGGGAGCCGCGTCTGCGTGACCGGGCAACATCGCGAGATGGTGGACGAGGTGCTGATGCCTATTGGTTGGGGCTGCGGAACGTCGCACTCGTCGAGTTGTTCAGTTACGCCGACTATGTCCACATGCTTGCAAACAGTCACCTAGTTATGACTGGCAGCGGGGAGTTCAGCAGGAAGCTCCGGCGATTGGAAAGTCCGTTTTCATTTTGCGAACCTCCACCGAACGCCAGAAGGTGTACTGGCGGGATTGGCAAGCTTATTGGTACCCGACAGACTGAAATTTTGTCAGCAATGACCGAGTTTTTGGACGATGCTGCTGCCTACGCTGCGATGAGCGTATACGCAGCGTTTGCGGGGTTGGCTGTGTGAGCATGCGGATCGTCGATGCCTTGACCGCAGTTACAGGTGGAGAATTCCAAGGCAATTAATGTTAGCCGTTAGTCAATTGTTCAAGGTTCCGTAATCATGGCCTTGAGAGTGCTCCGGAATGTCTCGACTCTTTCAGTTTAGGGCGGCGTGCGTCCTCATAGGTCTGTTTGCCTGTGTTCTCGCGCTGGTGGCTTCATCCCGCCTCGAAGCGCAGGATATTCAAGCCGATCTCGATGAACTTGCTCGAACGGGAGGGGGTACCTATCGCCTGTCCGTTCCTCGTATGACCGTTGCCAACGGAGTTGTTGTTCCAGAAGGCGTTACGCTGGACTTGGCCGGTGGCGAACTGATTGCAATCCTGACGGATGCGAATTCGGCCGGCGCTCGAATGTCATCGAACAGTGCTGTTCGCAACGGCACGATACGAGTTGTGTCGCGAGGTTCTCCCGGCACGCAGGCCGGCGCGCACGCTGCAATCCTGATCGGAGCATTATACGGCGAAAATGCTTCCCCCGACCGTTTGTCTGCGTTCGAGGGGGTGCACGATTGGGTGGCAAGCGACCTGACGCTCATTTCCGACAAGCGGGTTGCGGTCGGCGGAGGTCTGACGCTGGGTGCCGCCGCAATTCAGGTGGTGGGAGGGGCACATCGCGGGCTGATCGAGCGAGTAACGGTCCCCGATAGCGACGTACTGCAGGGCGGCATTCTGATGGATTGGGGAACTGTGGGCGCTATCTCGTCGGCCCATGTTGCGGATAGTGCAGCGGCGTTCCGAGGCGGCACCGGCTATACGACTCATCCGTACGATATCGTCGTAAGGGACGTGATCATTGGCCGCCTTACCCGTCCGTCGCGCAACGAGACGGGTAGCTACGGTGTCCGCTTGTCCGGAACGCGCGACATTCGGGTGGAGCGCGTCGCTATTGCCGAAACCACCGAAGCAGCTTTTCGGCATACGGCCGGCGATCTGGGATTCGAGTTCGCCAAACCGGCAGATCGGGGACGCGCGTTGCGTGGCATTGTCATCAGCGGGTTGACCGTTGAAAAGGCGGGCGCGTATCTCGTGCGGAGTGACAGCTATGCCGACAATGTCGGCAGGGCAATCATCGCCGGTTACCGCCCTGCTATCTCCCCGATCGGCACGACCGACATTAGGATCAGCGACGTTCGCGGCCGCTCCACGCGGGGAGGCAGTGGCTTTGGCGTGCGTGTTGATCATCAGCGAGGCGGTGAATTCGTCGACATTTCGGTGCACGGCTTCGAGAGAGGCGTATTCATCGACGAACAGGCGTATGATTTGCGACTGGTGCGACTCGTTGCCAGCGAGAGTGCGATCGCGGCGATATCCGTGGAACATCCTTCGCGGCCACCCGCGCGCATTTCGATCGTCGATCCACGTACAATGGGCAGCCACGCACGGGCTCGCGAGGTCATCGTCGGGCGGAGCGACGACGTCTCGCTTACCGGCACCGTGTCCGCCGTGGTCAGGGTGGTGGCTGGAGCCCGACGCCCGAAAGTCCCGGTTGGCGTAGCGATAAGGCGAGACTAAAACTTGCGGTACTTAAGAAACGCCCGCGCGCTATACTGGGCAAAGTACCATGTCGATGCGATCGGCCCCAGTTCCTCGATGTTGCGATAAGCGCGCCACACCTCACGGGCACTATTGCGTTTGTCGCGACTGACCGAGGCTTCCATCACGCGATAACGCATCAAGTCCTCGTTCAGCCCGACTGCGACGCCGCCGCTTCGAAGCAGCGCGAGCCAGCAAGCGAAATCGTCGTAATAGGTCTTCTGCATCCGGAAATCGCCCGAGAGGTCGCGATCTACGAGCACGGTAGATGTAGCAATCGCGGTATTGCCCAAGAGAGTGCGATACTGCATTCTCGCAGGCACCCCGATGAACCGGCCGGTTTGCGAGGCGTCGGCATTAATCCGTCGGAACCCGGTGAAGCTGATGACCGCGTCAGGATGGTCACGATGAAACGCCAGCTGGCGTTCTAGCTTTCGGGGTAGCCAAATGTCATCGCTGTCGAGAAATGCCACCCATCGGCCGCGCGCAGCAGCCAGCGAGAAGTTGCGCGCCGCTGCGGGCCCTCCGTTCCGGTCCGGCTCGAGCAGTTTGATCCGGCGATCAGCAGCGGCAAGCCTTCGTACTGTTTCGCGCGTTCGATCGAGACCGCAATCTTCTGTTATCAGCAATTCCCATTCGGAATGCGATTGGGCCTGAACCGATGCGATCGTGGCCGCGATGACGGCCTCGGCGCGATAGGCTGGGGTGATGATCGAGACCAGGTCGGAGCTCATGGGGTTCCCTCGGGTCGAAGCCGAACTGCTGGTGCCACGGCTAACGCAGCCAGCCGGTCGACTAGCGGCTGAAGCCGTTTGCACACACTGAGGTGGTGACGCTGGATCGCGGGCATTAGTAGCAGCGGTGTGAATATGCAGGCGAATCTGTCCGCGAGAAACGCCGCCATGCCCCACTGCGGATCGCACGATTTCCTGGCTGCTCTGGTGGCAATCAGATACCCTGGCAGGGCGACGTTAAGCGACTGGCCGAAGACCACCGGCTGCGATGCGATGCGTCTGATCAGGTCCGGATATAACGAGCGCCCGCTTGACGGAGGGAGATACTCTTCACGTTTTTCGGCCGTCATCGGAGGGCCTCGGTGAGCGATCCGGTGAAGGTCTGTACATTTTCCGCCTCGGCTACGTAAAGCTCACCGGGACAAGTCATCGGCCACAGGCCGGCAAAGTAGCGCTCGATTGCAGCTCGTCCCGGAGGGATCAGCTGTCCACTGAGTACTGCCCCGATCGCTCCTTCAAGTTCAGACAGGCCCGACACGGGGCACGCGAAAGGGGCCTGACGATAGAACGCGTCGCCCAGCACCACGACCGGACGGCCCAGCAACCCGGCTTCGGCGCCGCTTTTCGAATTTACAGAGACGATTGCGCGAGCAGCCCCCAGAACTTCGAAATTGTTCGTTTGCGGGTGTATAAGGGCGAGGTTGTCGTATCGTTCCAGTAGTGCGATCAGACGATCAGCGGCCACAGCGCCGATCATCGCCGGATGTTCCTTGATCGCGACCTTGTATCCGAGCGGCACGATCCGACATAAATAGTCGATCAGCGCGAGTTGATCGAGATATTCAGGCGAGCGCACCGTCAACGCCATATCGCCTGGCACATGAAGAGGGTAATATACGAACGGTCCGCAATCCGGCAGCGGAGTGTAACGAGGGGCCAGTCGCCTGCTGTTCAAGAGCATGCGCGCGTGCTGCGAGACGTGGGCCCCGATGTGCGCGAATTCCTGTTCCTTACGGAGAACATGCTTGTCGATCAGCTTTTCGCCCAAACGATGAAGATTGCGTCGGTTGACGATCTTGCGGAATGCCGTTGTGTATTGATGGCTATCCTTCTGTGGAATCACGATGGCACTACGTTGAAGTGTATCGTCTAGGTATGCACGAATAGGTTTTGTTATCGGGCCGGCCAGGTCGGGAGGCAGGCGCATCGCGGCCATGCTGTTGTGGAGAAACAGCAGGCGGCCTCGAAAGAAGCTGGGCTCGATCATCCAGCTTGGGAGCTCCCGGTGCAACGCAGCAAAGTGGCTGCCGACAACCGACAGAAATCCGCCCAATTCCTGTACCATCGCGGCGGGCTCGGCGTGCTGGCTAGCAATGTCGATCGCTTGGTTGGCGCACAACAGTGCGCCGGCCAACTTGCGCAGAAGCCTGTCGCTTTCGCGGACCCCGAAAGCGAACTTTTCGTGAGCAAGCCACAAATGCGGGCGTTCCACGCCGAAGCCGCGCACTACGTCTGCCGGGTCACGATTGCCGAGCAGGGCGGCGGCAGTTGAGGCCGTTGCGTCGACATATTCCAAGCCAGCAGCGGATAGCAGATCGTTGCTTCGGCTGTCGAAGCTCAGGAACAGCGCGCGATCGCCGTTGCGCTGCATTTCCAGACCCACCTGGACCCAGAATCTGGTCTGATATTCAGCCAGCGTTGTGATGATCGGGAAATGATTCATAGGAACAATAAGCTCAGATTCGAAGCGCTTACGCCGAAAACCGATCATCCGCAATCGACGGCAAACATCGAGGCATCGCTCGCGACACGCCTGAGCCACAGGGCTCTTGGATGCAGATACTCATCGGGAAAATCGTTGGACTGCCTGTCGTCGGCCGCCGCGCTTGACGGGTCGGTGATCGTTAGCGCCTTCCGGTCATTTGGCCAAGGCTCCATCGCCGACGAACGATTGCGTCGGGAAACTTTGCACGGCAAGAGCGCTCAAGCGTCAGCCGGCGCGCGCCCTGCTTCGTGGATCGAATTGCATGATTTCGACGACTGCCCCAATCCTTGTTCCCCGTTCGGCGCAGCCGCTTACGCGAATTGAATCATATGCCAATTGGGGCCGCTCAACTGTCACGAACATCGCGCACCGCCTGTTGAAGCGTCGCCGTCGCGACGGGCACCAAGTAGCGTCCGACTACGAAAGCGGCGAATGGGCGCAGCAGAAGGTAGCCAAGCGCTGGGAGCGTGTAGCCGACCTGACAGAATACGCGGACAGAGCCAACGACCGGCGCACGATCGTGGCGACAATCGACGGCGAACTTTGGCGCGTGCCGGCTCCAGACTACTTCGAGTTCCGCCGCCATAAGCTGATCGACATCATATCACGCTACGATTGCGGTTCGCGTGAGATCGTCGAGCTTGGCAGCGGCACGGGCTCCAACCTCTTTGCGTTAGCGACCTCGGGCCGCTGGGATCGCCTGGTGGGTCTGGAACTGTCTGCGACCGGGCGAGAAGTAGCGGAAATTGTGGCCGGTAAGTTTGGGTTGACTGCCCGGGTGCACGGGCACTTTATCGACTTGCTCGACCCACGCTCGGAAGGTTTCAACCACCTCGGAGGCGCGGTATGTTTTTCGCATTATTGTCTCGAACAGCTCCCCGAACATACCGAGACGGTGTTTCGCAATCTGGTCCGAGCAGGCATCAAGCGAGCCATCATGCTCGAACCGACGTACGAGTTGCTAGGGTGGTCGCTCGCCGACTGGGCGTCGCGGTCCTATGTGCTTCGCCAGGATTACCAGCGGTCGATCATCGCAACGGCAAACAAGCTGGCGGGCGAGGGTCTCATCGACATAATCGCGGTAGAAAGGCTGGACTTCGTCTCAAGCTGTAGAAATCCGCCAACATTGTTGGTTTGGGACGTTAAATCCGTACCTTAGCATATTCAAGAATAGACCGCGATCACTCCTCCAGGCGGGGCGCTATGCGGCAACTTCCACCACGAAACTTTCTTCTCCGCGCCCGTACTTCCCAGCGCGGCAGCGCTCGTGCGATGGTCCGCGGCTAGTTTCCCGCGGCGGGGCTCCATTCCGCGTATCGGTTTGGCGTGAGCCGATCTCTCGATTGAGCTGCCAGGGCTTGCTGCTGTTGCTTGATGACCCCGCGCTCGAAGATCGAAATAATTATTAGGCCAAGTATTTTGATTGCCAAACTTGGAGCCATTAAAGAGTTTAGCATTCCACCCACATATCCGAGCGTGAACGCAAACATGATGTATATCGTCATCATTGCCGAGCCGATATATCCGTTCATTAGGTTACGAATAGCGAGGCGAGATAGGAACACCATTCCTATACCCAGCGCCAACATCAACGGAATTGCCGCGTAGAGCCCGAAGAGTTCGAAGAATATTTCTGGGTAACCGCCTGCATATTGGGTCCCGAAGTTGATCAGTTCCACAGCACGAAAATAACCCAACTCCTGGATCATGAGATATCTCATCGTGGTATTGCCCTCTCCTTCAACCGGATTGAGTAATACCTCGTCGATCGCCTGGCCATTGAACTCGCCTGCTTGCAGGTTCGAAGCGAGTTCCCAGCGTGATGCAAAAATTTCAACAGGCTGGACAAATATTCGCTGGGTTAGTTCGAAAACCGGATCTGCATAGTTTCGGACTTCATTATAGCTGTTAGCTATCAGACCACCGACCGCGATCAGGGCAAAGGCGCCCATGATGGGGAGAACGACGCGTATCGAGACGATTGCGGCCCATGGGCTCACGCTACGCATACGAAGTTGGTCTCGGTCCGCGAGTACTACAACCGCCGCGAAGGGCAGAGCGAAATAGGAGATCGCCACTACAAATGCAGAGAAGCGGTTTCCGGTCAGGGCCCAATACATCAGGAGAATCAGCAGAAGGAAGATTGCGGGCACGCTGTACGTTCGCCCCTGGAGGCGCGGCAGGACCGTTAGAATGCCGATGGCGGCAGCGGGCAAGAAGCCTAGTCCATAAGTCGCTCTGTGGAAAATCCCGGCGATCTCACCATACTCGGTCCGGTCCATGCCCGAGATCAGAGGGATTACTCCGATACGCAGCATGTCGGCGTAGAGTATGGCAAGCAAGGCGGCTACGACGACGAAACCGCCGCGCCACGCAAAGCGCAAATATGGATAGTTGGGGAGCGGGCTGGCGATCCCAGCCGTCAGCGATTGTTTGCGAAATGCCACTGCGGCCGGTATTACAAAGCACAGGACGCTCAACACGAAGAAGGGAGCCGCACCGTTACCGCCGACGAACTTCTCGAGCTGAGTCGAATAAATCGGACCGGCGATATCGAGATAGGCGATATCGATTGTCCGATAGGTAAGGCCGAACAGGATTAGAACATTTGCGAGCAGAGCAGCGGTTCGCGCCTTGGCAAGCCACAGAATCGCCGAAAGGCAGAAGAACGATGTGAGAATAGTCGCGATCATGGTGCGTCCCGGGGGCCGCCGCCTAGGCGGGCTTGCGAAGGGTCCAGACGATATTGTAGCTCATGGCCGTCGAGAACGCTCGCCTTGGCATGACGACATAGCCATCGAGATAAGCGTAGCCCCCGCTGGTTCCGACAATGTCGAGCTCGGCACGGGCAGCGAGCGAATACATCACATCGCGCGGTAGCACAGAAATATGGCCGAACTCGTTCGTCGAAGTTTCGCGCTTGTAGCGAGTGGAGTTGCCCGTCGCAAACCAACTGACGCGTTCGAGTAGGTTGAAAGCATTGGGGAGGGAGACGATCGCCTTTCCTCCGGGTACCAGAACACGCGCAAACTCGCGGAGCGCGGCCGCTGGATTCTCGAGATGCTCGAGGACGTCCGAACAGATTATCGCATCGAAGCTTGTCGGATCGTAGGCCGTGAGTCCTTCGCCGTTCAGATCGATCTGGCGAAAGGCGAATCCGTCAGGGGCTCGGGTGACCTTTTCATGCGGGAGCCAATCGCAGCCGGCCAGAGAAGTGAAGCCTTTGCTGCGCAGGATCGCCGCCAGCGAACCTTCTCCACAGCCGACATCCAGCGTTTTCGAGTCACGGTTTTGCACCTCGACGGAAAAGACGTCGGCTACCGACTGATGGCGAAGCGCCTGGCGGTTGAAACCGGGAAGCGAGCCTTCCTGGCGGGCGAGGCCGATTCCGCTGGCCGCCTTCAGCCCAGCGCGCAATATCGTTCGCATCATAAGCCTTCTCGTTTCGTTATGCCCGCTGGTGTTACCCGGATCGATGCCAGCGGCAGGCCCGTCAACGGGTGGCGGTGGCGCTCTACCACGGGCATCGAATCCTGCGAAACCTTTACCGCGGCGGCCAACAACGCGCGGAGCGCGGTCAAATCCGCGCGCTTCGCCAACCGCCTTGGCTGCAAATAAGCGCGCAGACGAGATGCGCCCAGCGACCCCAAGCAATTGGCTGCCAACGCCTGAGCGCACTGTGCCGTACTAGGGCTATCGAGGGAGGACCGCAGCGATTCGCGCACGTTGCGGCCCTGACCTCGGGGCTGCGTTTTTTCCAGGACGTGCGCCATCCGCTCAGCAGCCGCGCCGTCACGGTGATGGAAATACGGGAACGCAAGGCGACCGTACCGCTCGGCGAAGTCGAAGCCGTTGCTCGTCTCGTCCAGTCTCTCGATCGCGCCGATCAGCTCCGCCTCGGTGTGGCATTGCTGACTGGCCAGATTGGGAAGCGGGCTGTGAGCTCGCAACAGCGGGGTGGAAATGAAGTCTGGCGAAAGCGGGACCTTGTCGAGCATCAACGCCTCGATCGCGGTGCTACAGTTGAGCTGCAGCACGCAGATGCTGTTGGCGATCACGTTAAGTACACTGCCTGCGCCATCAACGACAAGATTCGATCTGCCGATCAACGCCGATTGATAGGGTTCATGTTTTTCGAATGGGTGTGGACGCACGACAAAATGCTTGTCCGGAAAGCGGTCGGCCAGCTTGGCGATCAGCTCGATCATCCGCGCCATGACCGACCTGCTATCCTCGATCATCTGTGAGATGTATTCCGGAGCCCATCCCGCGGCGAGCATTGCTTCGCGGTCTTCGCCGCTGTCGGTGAAAAGCGAATTCACAACCGGGAACGCGGTGTTGACGAGAACGAAATCACCCCGCTTGTGGCCAAGCATGGCGCGCCACTGCGGTGCTACGGGATCGAACCGCGGGCAGCCGGTCAGATGCAGGCGATCCTCTGGCATCGCTCGCTCCCGTGCAAAGGCATCGCGCAGGATCACGCCCCAGAAGAAATAGCCGGCCAGCAATTCGCCCCAAGCGTCGTCCCGGATGGTGGCAGCCAGCCGGTCTGGAGCATTGGGTCCATCAGCGGCAAGCACCCCTCCTTCGGTATCGAGAACGAACACCTTGATGCCGCGGTTGTGATATCGCTCTACAAGTGCACGGTTCGCGGGTCTGGCGAATGTCGTGACGATCGCGTCGAGACCGATCAACGGGACATCGACACCTTGCTCATAGAGCGGGATGATGCTCGCCGTGCATCCTCGCCGCGTAAGCGCAAGCGCGAGCATAGCCACGGTCGAAAGGTCGCGCTTCGGGTGGTCAAGCACCAGTCCGACATGGGGTTTGGTCATTTTTGGACAGCCGTCAGCCGTATGTCAGGGCCACGCGCTGGCGGTCGCTGACAGCTGTGTCGATGGTGAAGCGGTTCGTCGGCCGCCCATTGTATTTGGGGAAGGTCGTATAGGTTCCCATATACAGCAATCGCTCGTGATCAGGAGCGACACGGCTACCCATGTGATAGCAGCGGCTTGTATCGACGAAGAAAGCGGCGAGCCTGGGGGCCTTCATCGCCTTGGCGTGCGTGGCCAAGTCGGCAAGACCAAGCTCGTGGTCGTTTCGATGACTATGAAAGCCGAACGGTATCGTGGCGGAAATATCGGCCGGGATGAAGGTGAACGGCCCATCTTCGTCAGTGGTGCAATCCGTGAAATAGGCGAAGAGCTTGAGTACTTTCGTATCGTCGTAATCGCGGTGCCAGAGCTGTGAGACCTTGAGCGGGCCTGGCCGATGGGTCGAATGCAGAAGATAGATGTAATCGAGCAGCGGAGCGTCTTCCAAATAAGCCGCGGCGACCCCGAGCACGCGCTCATCGATGGCAATCTGCACAAAGGGACTGGTGACAGGCTGCCGCCCCTCGCTATCTCGGTCTTCGTCGAGCAGGCGCTCCCAGAAGTCTTTTCCGGGGTTGAGCCGTGGACCCTCCGTCAGACGCTCGCTCTTGATCTTGGAAATTGCGGTGTCGTAGGCCGTCGCAAGCACTGCGGGATCGACGATATCACGCGCGTCGGCATAACCCTTCGTGCGCAGTGCCGACACTGCTCGCCGCTGCGCTTCGTCGAGATCGATACGAGCAAATGCCGCTTGGCGATCTGCTATCTCGTGGGCCTTGCCGATGCGCGCTGCCCACTTCTTTGCGAAACGATAAGGGGTGCGCACCAAAAGCCATTCCGCGCGGGCGGAGAGCGAGGACAGCGACATGCCTGAGCTCCAATACACCCTTCACGGCATCACATGCGGTGAAAGGAAACACGGGCGGGTGCATACAGATTTGCGGTTCTCGCGCAACATCTAGCGATGCGGAAGGTTACGGGCCAGCATGGCAGCCAACTCGCGCCGTTCGGACCGGTCGAAAGCGACCAGGATGCAGATCAGCAAACTCAGCCCCACGCTTACACTTCCGAGTAGCGCGATTTCCCCTACATTGCCGGGCTCGTGCAACGCTGCAAGCGAGCCTGCAACGGCTAGCGAAGTGGCCGCGACGGTCGCCAACCGCAGCGGCAAGCGGGTCGCAACGTGCAGGCTGTTCTGAAGGGCAGCATATTGAAACGGAAACGTGGCCGCGACGGCAATGGCTTGCCCAACGACGAATGCCCACTGATCGAGGGCGTCGATCATGGCGAAGGCAATCGGAAACTGCACCATGGTCTGAATGGCAGCAAGCCGCACCATCCGGCGCGTGGCGGTTTCGTCGGCCAAAGCGACCGCGCTGCCGAAGCTGAGCGGGACCGCAAGCATGGTGATCGCGAACATGAGACTTTGCCAAACCCAGTATTCGCCGACGTCGCGGCCTATCCAGGCATTGAGAATGCTCTGCGAGAACGCCGCGCAGGTCATCGCCACCGGCCACGTGGCGATGACCGCTCCCAGCATTCCATAGTAAGCGAGCCGCCCCGTATCTTCCTGCTGTCCGGAATGTCGCACTCGGCTCGCAAGTGGGAGTACGGTGGCGCTGATCAACCCGAATACTATTCTGGCAAATCGCGGCAGTCGGACGACGACGTCGTATAGCCCCAAGGCCGCCGGGTTGAAGAGCAACCCGATGAGAGGGCCGGCAATCTGGTTTTGCAGTATGCCGACAAACTTTGACGATAGCATCGTTAGGCTCCAGCGCCCGACATCGCGGCGCGTCGCGCGGTTCCAGCGTTGCAAGCGTATACGTTGCGTGAGGATCAGGCGGATCGCCGCGGCCGTTGCGAGCACCAGGCGCAGGAGCAATGAACCGAGCAGTGCGGCCGCTATCCAATTGGCGTCGTAACCGCTCAGGCCCAGCCAAAGCGCCGTCCCGGCATAAGCCAGGGCTGCGATAACTTCGACCAAGCGCATGATGTCGAAGCGTTCGAAGCCCTTGATGATGCCCTCGGCGACGAGGGACAGCAGCAGCAACGGCTGCAGAGCGGCGGTAATTTTCAGGATCAGCGTGAAGCCTTCCGCTGCCTCAGTCGGTATCGAGAACCAGTCCGTCAGCGCGTCCGCTGCGATCAGGATCGCTGCGCCGATCACGGCCCCTACTGCGATGGCGATAGCGATGAACAGGCCCAAAGCCCCGGCAAGCTCATCCCAGTTCCCGCTAGCACGGGCCGCCGCGACATGCCGGGTCGTGTTCTCCCCCAAGCCGACGTCGAACAGCGCAAAGAAGCCACTGGGCAGCAACGTTCTGGCAATGAGGATTTGCCCGTACCCGGCCAGCCCATAAGTGGCGATCAGGAACGGTGCAAGGAGCAGCCCGACTCCGCTGACCACACCATAGGCGACGCCAGTTATGGCGATATTACGGAGGAGGCTGGCGAACATTTCAGGAGTCGGCGTCAGGCGGTAGCAGCGCCATCGTGCGCCCGCGCGACAGCGCCAGCGAACGCCTCGCATACCCGGTCGATTTGCGCTTCGCTCATGTTCGAGCCCGAGGGCAGACATAATCCGCGCTCGAACAGCATGCCCGCAACGTCGACATTGCCGGCCGTGTAATACGCGGATCCTGCGAACACGGGTTGCTGGTGCATAGGCTTCCAGACCCGCCTGACCTCGATATCAAGCCGCGCCAGATCGTCGCACACGGCTTGCGGATCCAGTCCTCGTTCCAGTATACAAGTCGACAGCCACCGGTTGGAATAGCTACCCTCGTACTCCGGCATCCAGCCTACGGCATCCACCGGCTCAAGTTGTTCGCGGTACTGCTCGAATACCGCGCGCCGTGCCCCAACACGCTCCTCTAGCCGAGCCAACTGACCCCTGCCGATGCCGGCCAGCACATTGCTCATCCTGTAATTGTAACCGATCTCTTCGTGCTCGTACCACGGCTTGTCTTCACGCGCCTGGGTTGACAACTTGCGGGCGTGAGCGATCAATTCCTGATTCTCGCCCACGATCATGCCGCCGCCGGAAGTCGTGATGATCTTGTTGCCATTGAAGCTGAATACGCCCACGTCACCCAAGGCGCCGCACGATCGGCCTTTGTACTTTGAACCCAAGGCCTCGGCGGCGTCCTCGATAATCGGGACGCCGTAATGCTCGCATACCGGAGCCAGCGTATCGTAGTCGGCCGGCTGGCCATACAGATCGACCACGATCACCGCTTTGATGTGCCGCCCGCTCCGGGCGTCGGCCTCCAGGGCACGTTCCAAGGCGATCGGGCACATGTTCCAACTGTCTTCTGACGAGTCGACGAAGACGGGCTCGGCGCCCTGGTAAACGATCGGGAAAGCGCTGGCGGCGAACGTCAGCGATGAGCAGGCGACGCGATCACCCCGCCTTACGCCCAGCAGCACCAGCGCCAGATGGAGCGCGGCCGTGCCCGAACTCAAAGCGGCCGCATGCGGCACAGTGACTTTGGCGGCGAGTTCGCGTTCGAAGGCATCGACATTCGGACCGAGCGGGGCAACCCAATTGGTTGCAAAAGCCTGGTTCACAAAGTGCAGTTCGTCTTCGCCCATGTGGGGTGCGGAAAGCCAGATGCGTTCTGCAATTTCGCGTCGGAGATACAATCCGATCGGTAGGCCGTCCGCATTCACCAATGGCAGGTGGTCGATTCGCCAGTGATCCATCATGGATAACGCTTCGCTGCGGCTGGTGCCCTGAGGCGCGGTGCGCGGCTGCCTATGCCCCAGGCTCGCGAGCAGTTTGGTGACAGGATGGTGCGCCATTACGAGACGACGAAGATCGCCGTCGGTGTAGAGACGCCAGAGGGTGCCATCCTCCCGCGGGAGCAAAGCGATACCCTTGCCGGTTTCGGTCAACGAGGCGAGCGCGTCGGCGATCGTCGCATTAGCCTGAAGCAGAGTTCCAGGGTGCAAACCGGGCCCTTTGGTCATGTGTCATCCCAAGCGGTGAGATTGCGGCGTTCGCGAGCCGGCACGCCGAATGCGAGGTGATCCTGGCTCAGATTTTTGGTCAACACCGCACCCATGCCAAGCATTGAACCCGCTTCCATCGTCGTTTTTTGGGGCATTGTTGCGCCGATAGCGACCTCCGCGCCGTCTTTCAGCTCGCAGCTTCCGGGAAGTGTGACGCCCGGCGCAATCGTGGCGAAATTGCCTAGACGGCAGTCATGGCTGACCTGGCTTCCGATGCCCAGGACGCAGTGTTCGCCAATGGCAATATCGCAGGTCAAGATGCAACCAGATTGGATCTGCGTTCCGGCGCCGATCGTTACCCGCTCACCGATAATTGCCTGTGGATCAACCAGCGTTGCGAAGCGAGCGCCACGTTTGCTGAGCTGCCGGACCACGGACCGTCGGACGCGCGGGTTGCCCAGTGCCACGATTATTTCCACGTCGTCAAGTGCCTGACCCGGCCCACCCAAAACGGAAATGCCCGCTATAGAATGACCCCATTTGGTCTCATCGTCGTCCAAATAACCCACCACTTCGCGGTGAGCCCGGCGCGCAAGGCACGCAGTCTCGCGGCCAAGTCCTCCGGCGCCGAAAATAATCAACGGCTCGCCCATCAGTAAGTCATTCGCTTTTTGTGCAGGTCCGGTGCTCGGAGATCGAGTTCGGCTAGCAGCGAGGCGACGCGACGATCGGTTTTTCCGTCACCGTAGAGGTTCACGAACGGCCCCCGGCCCATGCTTATTGCATGGTCAATAGCCGCGCGGACGCTGTGCGCCGACGGTTCGCAATCAACCACGTTCGCGTTGCGCGCTCGCTCAAGTTGACGGTCGCCGATATTCACCACCGGAGTTCCGAGGCTTGCGGCCTCGATGATTCCGCTTGAGGAGTTGCCCACCATCACGGCTGCGTGCCGCATAGCGGAGAGAAAAATATGACGCGGCATATGGCGGACCACGATCAATCCTTCGCGTGACTCAAGCTCGTTGCGGATCGCGGAATGCCCATGATCTGCGTTCGGCACGAGAGCTATGACGTGCAAGCCACTTGCGACAACGCCGTCGAGTACTGCACGGGTTTGCTCTCCAGCTTGCCCCGCCTCCTGTACGACGGGATGGAAAAGGAACAACGCAAACGGCGCGGCGCTTACCCCATATTCCCCCGGGAGATCCTGTCGAGCCAGGCTGGCCAGCCGGTCGATGCCAACCAGTCCCGGAGTGCCCACAACGTGCACTCGCCAATCCTCCTCGCCCGATCGTACCAGCCTGTCGCGCGCTTCTTCGGTTGCGACCAGATGTACGTGAGCGAGCCGTGAGAGCGCGTGGCGCAGGCCATCGTCAACGGTGCCTGATCGCTCCCCGCCGCATAGATGCACAATCGTTGTTCCGCCGAGAAAGCCGGCGAAGCCTGCGGCCAGCATTTCTACCCGGTCTCCGAGCAGCAGTAGGATATCAGGAGGATCGCGGCCCATCCGACCGGCGATCGCGTCCATCATTTGAGCACCGCACCGCGCCATACCTGCCGGGCTGTCAACATCGATGGCGACGGGGACGCATGCGGCGATCGGCAGGCCGCTTGCCCTTACTTCGTCAACAGTGGAACCAAACTGGCGAGAGAGATGCATCCCAGTCACCACCAGCTCCAGAGTCAAACTGTCGCGCTCTGCGATCTTCTGCAGGGTCGGCAGCATCAGCCCGAAGTCAGCACGTGTGCCTGTGACGTAAGTGACACGTCGCTTCACGCGATTAGGTCATCCCAGGTGAGCGAGTCGCCGGCGCTGATGTCTCGAGACGCACGTGTCGCGAAAAGTCGATCGGCTTCCTCGGGGCCAATGCCTCCGGCGGGGCGCAGGAACTGGACCGACTGCTCGTCGATCTTGGTGCCTTTGGTGATGGCTCTTGTGGCAAACGCGCTCCGGCGGACCAACTGCCGGGTTGCCAATTCATTCGGCATTGGGCGCTTTACCCCGTCACCAAGCGCCACCTCGATGCCGCGAATATCTGCGATCATTGCGGACAGCTGACTCGGGCTAAGCGACGCGGCATGGTCGGGACCAATCGAAGTCTGGTCGATCGTGAAATGCTTTTCGATCACGCTGGCACCCCGAGCCACAGCCGCAATCGATACGGCGCCGCCAATGGTGTGATCCGAGTATCCCATAGGCAGGTTCAAAGCATCGCGCATCGCATCCATGGCGCGCAGATTCACGCTATCGGGCGCGGCGGGATAATCCGAAGTGCAATGCAGGATTACGAGGTCGCCGGGACGTTCCGCAATGTCGGCCAGCGCCCATTCCTCGCGAATCCAGAGAACTGCGCGTTCGACCTCCGCGAGGGTCGCCATTCCGGTTGACAGGATGATCGGGAGGCCTTGCCTGGCGATGGCTCGCAACAGCGGGGCATTGACGATTTCGCCAGATGCCACCTTGATGCGGCGTACACCCAGGGCGACGAGCAAATCCAGACCCCACACGGAGAACGGCGTCGACATGAACTCGATGCCTTGCGCGTCGCAGCGCCGTGCAATCTCGCCATGGGCCTCTTCGGAAAGCTCCAGCGCGCGGATCATGTCGAACTGGGTGCCGACGCCGGTCTGACGCTGCTGATACTCCGCCTTGGGTGCGGTGGCTGTAACGATCTCTTCCGTTCGGAATGTCTGGAACTTGATCGCGTCGGCCCCGGCCTCCGCGGCAATGTCGATAAGTCGCAACGCCTTGTCGAGCGAGCCATCGTGATTGACGCCCGCCTCGGCAATGATGAACGTTCTCACCAAACTGTAAGCCCTCCATCCACGATCAGATTGTGGCCGTTGACATACGAAGCCGCGTCCGACGCCAGGAAGCACACGGCTCCGGCCATTTCGGTGGGAAGGGCCATGCGGCCCAGCGGCACCCGTGCGGAATAGCGCTCGACGAAGGTGTCGTTCTGCCCACTCTGCGTACCACCAGGCGTGATGGCATTTACCCGTACGCCGCGATGGCCCCAATACGCCGCGAGGTAATTCGTCAGGCCCAGCAAGCCTGCCTTGCTGGTGCAGTAGACTTCGGGGGTGTTTATTGCGACCCCGTTGTACTGGCTGCCTTCATAGATGCGCTGGTCTGGCCCTAAGATGCCGTAAATGGATAGCGTGTTGATGATCGCGCCATGGCCTCGCTGCGCCATTGCCGTGCCGAACCGCTGGCAAGAGACAATAGCGGACCGCAAGTTGGTCCGGATCACCTCGTCCCATTCGTCGAGCGGGAACGTCTCGAACGGCTCGAAAAAGTTTGCAGTCTTGGTGGCGACATTGTTGATCAGTACGTCGACCTGGCCGAAGTCGTCTTCGACCAGCGTCTTGAGCCGATCGACCGAATCGGGATCCGCGACGTCGCAAATATAGGCCTTGGCCGCGTTACCGAAACGGCCTGCTACAACTTCGGCCGCGTCGGCGTTCCGGTCGACCACGGCAACCCGCGCGCCATTTTCAACTAAGGCGCGCGTCATCTCGGAGCCGAGAATTCCCGCTCCGCCCGTCAGTAGAACCACCCGGCCGCCAAGATCGAATGTGCCACCCATCTATCCGTTGTGATCCTGCATCAGAAGTTCGACCAGCTTGAAGTCAATCTCCGAATCGATGTCTACCGAGCGTTCGCGCGGCATCACATGCAATCGCGGACGAGCGGTCCAGAGATTCTCGCCAAGCGCCTCGCGTCGCCAGACATAAATCGAGGCGTTCATAGAGTAGACCGGCGGCGCGGTCTGTCGGCTGAGGACGATCGTGCCCGGAGGACGCTTGGAGAGCATGGCAGCTCCGTCGTCGTCAAGTTCGACCATGTTGAAGTACGGGTTTTTGTCCGCATGATATCCGGTAATGACTGCCGGGGCACCATCGGCGATCAGGGCAAGGCAGGCGTCGATGTCAGCTGCCAGGCGCAGCGGCGACGTCGGATCCAGATCGACAATCGTGTCGATTTTTCTGCCTTCGCGTTCGATATGTTGGACTAGGTGAATGATTGCCGGCAGCTTGCCCGCCTGCGCGGTGGCAAGTTCCGCAGGGCGCAGGAATGGCACGACAGCGCCGGCCCGAAGCGCCACTGCGGCGATTTCGGCACTGTCGGTCGACACATACACCGAATCGAGCAGGGGATGGGCCACTGCCATCTCGATCGAATGGGCAATCAGCGGCTTGCCGCCGATCATGCGAATATTCTTGCCGGGAACGCCTTGTGAGCCGCCGCGTGCGCAGATCGTGCAGATGGTACTCACGCGGCCATCGATTCGGTCGCACGGGAGTGTGCCTCGATCGCCAGACGCGTAGCGCGTAGGCCCTCATGCAACGGAAGCTTGGTCGGTGAGCCGCTTTCCACTGCGAGTACCAGCTCTTCCATCGCCGCCCTGTAAGCAGCGCAGCTATCGAAGCCATCGTTCGATCGTTCGAAGCCATCCGCCCCGATATAGTCGAGTGTCCTCGCGATGAAATCGAGCCGCGCACTGGCGTCTTCACCAACGATTTCGATGCTCCTTACCGGCACGCGCGAGACGTAGTCGAGGCCGATGGCGATGGGCAGGCCATCCAGTGCGGCAAGGCTTAGATGCGCAACATCTTCGCACGCGATGTCGAGAGTGCTCCGGCGACCGGCCTGGACATGTTCCAGCGTACAGTCTCCAAATAGATGCACGGCTAGGTCCATCTCGTGGACCAAATCGAAGATCACGCCGCCGCCACGATCGCGGCTTGCGGAATAAACTTCGCGATAGTCTGCATTCGGGCGCCAGTCGGGCAGATACTGGCCGCACTCGAGGCGGGCTCGGATCAGATTTCCCAGTCGTCGCTCGGCAAGCCAGCCGGCGAGCACGTCCACTGCAGGCAGGAACCGCAGTACGCAGCCCACTTGGGTAGGAGGCAGCTTCGTCGCCAGCCTAGCCGCAAGCGCTTCGGCATCGGTGCCGCGAATAACGACGGGCTTTTCGATATAGGTCGCCACTCGCGCATCCAGCAGATCCGGCAGGACGTTGGCGTGGAGATCAGAAGGGGTCGCAATCACCGCGAGGTCCGGTCGCCATTGCAGTGCCGTCGCCAAGGAATCGCAAATTTCGGCGTCGATCTGTGCAGAGTAGTCATCGGCGTATGGGGGGGTGCGAAGCAGCGCGAACCGGGCGCGAGGTCGCAGTGATCGAAGGTTTTCGACGTGACGGCGACCTATCGAGCCAGTCCCGGCAATCAGGACACGGATTATGCCGTCTTGCCCTAAAACCACTCCTCTAGCCTTTCGAGTGCCAGCCAGAACCCAGCGCCGCCATCCTTGTGTCCCTGCCAGATTTCCGGGATGAAGCTGGCAGTGGGTGCGGTTTCCCGCAGAACTTGGGCGACCATTGCAAAATCGATCGTGCCGTCGCCGATCTGCAGCCCTTCGCCATCAACGCCTTCGGCATCCACGATATGAAGGTGACGGGTCAGTGGCCCGACCGTCTGGAGAAAGCCATGAAAGCTGGTTTTCGCATGGCTGGCGGCCAGCGCCGAATGCGAGATATCGAGGCACACGCGATATCCGTACGTCGTGCAAAACGCTTCCACGTCTTCCGCGGACATAAAGAGATTGTGGTACCGTTGGCCACCGAAATGCCATGGATACGGCGGCATGGTCTGCGGAATGATTTCGACGCCTGCCTTGTCGAGGCTTTCGAGCGCCTCGCCAACGAGTTCGTACATCCGTGGGCGATCAGCGGGGTCGATCGGGCCGTCGGCGGTGAAGCCACCTGCATTGATGACGATCGGCGGCCTGTCCGACGCGGCGAAGTGAGGCTTTAGTGCCCGGGTGATGTCGATGACTCGCTGAAGCTCGTCGGTCGACCGCTGGCGGTAACTCGCATCGGATGAGCACAAATCCATCACATGATCCCCGGCGAAGAGCTCCGGGCTATGGACAACGAGCTCCACGTCGAAGCGCTTCTGGTCGAGTACCCTCGCCAAGTCGATGTCCATATCTTTGTACGATAGATGAAACTCGACCAGATCGAGATTGCTGGCCGCAATCATTTTTTCTAGATCGTGATAACGCACCGGCACGCCGAACGGGCGGTCAAAACTGTAGTTCCGCGCGCCGGTAGCAGACATCGCCAAGTCGCTGGGAAAGAAGAAATCTCCCGTTTCCATTTGGCGCCGGGCGGCGCGGCCGAGCAGAGACGGTCGATGATAGGGCTGCAGTCCCTGCCCAGGACTTTGCAGTGCCAGGTCGTCGGAGGTGATGATCTGGCCCTCGGCGATGGGGCGAGCTGCGACGATCGACTTGGCAAGCACCTCCCGGTTCATCAATTCGCCCTGGGTCAGCACGCGCGGCTTGTTGCCGCCCATCGCTTCCTCGACTTCGCGAATCGAACGCACCATGTCTTTGAATTCGGAAGGCAACAGGCTGACGCGATGATCGTTTCCTTCCATCGTACGGTCGATGGTGAAGTGCTTCTCGATCACCTTTGCGCCCCGAGCGACGGCGGCAATCGGTACCGATGTTCCGCGCTCGTGTCCGGAGTATCCCACGATGCCGCCCGACGCCTTGGCCAATATATCCATATAGGCCAGGTTTATGTCTTTGAACGGCGCCGGGTAAGTCGAGTTACAATGGAGGAGTACAAAGGGCGCGCTGTGGCGCTTTAGCAGCGCCACGGAGTCATCGATCTCGCGTTGCGTCGACATGCCAGTTGAGCAAATCAGGACCTTTCCGGTTCGGGCCATAGCCGTCAACAACTGATGGTTGGTCAGATCGGCGGAGGCCAGCTTGTAGGCCGGCATCCCGTATGCCTCCAGCTTTGCCAGGCTGCTCTCATCCCACGGCGTGCAAAGTGGCTGGATTCCGCGCTGCTTACAGTGATCGAAAGCTTCATAAAGCTGGTCATCGGTCAGCTGAAACTTGGCCAGGAGATCCAACGTATACTGCGCGCCCAAATCGGCGCTTTCGTCATCGGCCTTGCCCGAGTTGCGATATAGCGTTGCCATATCGCGCATCTGAAATTTCGCGCAATCCGCGCCGGCTTCTCTCGCGAGATCGATGAGTTCCTTCGCGAGATCGAGCGATCCGTTGTGATTGTTACCAATCTCCGCGATCACATAGGCCGGCTCGTCGGGGCCGATCGCGCGCCCGGCAATGCTGATCCCGGCCCCGTCCCGCCATGCCACCGCGATCAGGTGGTTGTGGGCGTTCACGACGGGAAGAAACGAAATTCGATCCGAGAAACTGGCTTGCACATCTTCCGGGGCGGCATTGTCGCGAACCGCGGTGAAACTGCGGTTCGCAACCTGAAGCGCGCTGGTCTCGAAGTCGAACTGCCCGCCATCGACCAGCCAGCGCCGGACGTCGCCGTCGGTCAGAACGCCCTCGAGTTGCCCAGACCCGGAAACGCACAGCACCACGCCGCGCTTGTTCGAACTGATTTTTCGCAACGCCGTGATGATGTCGTCTTCAGCGAAGACGATGAGCGGCGAAATGTCGCGATCGATGATCACGATGAGACATCCTCTTTCATGAGTGCTTCCAAAACCGCAAAATCGGTTTGGCTGTCGATTTCGAATTGCTCCCGCTCGTCCATTGGAAACAGTGCTACTTTGCCGGCGAGTCGATTGCCCTCAGCCATCAACAGGTCGCGGTTAGTGACGTACAACGATCCGGTCTCCCGATATCGCCGAGAGGCCGAGGGAATATCCTGACGCCTCGGCCGGTTGCGATAGTCGTAGCTAGCCTGAGGTGGATCGCCGTCCTGCCAAAAAAAGAGATGGCTTTCAGCGACGCCCACGAGGCTGTCGGCAGACGCTTGCTCATAAGCCGCCAATGCGCGATCGAGCGTGCCATGCAGCCGGAGCGGGCTCGTGGGTTGTAGCAGAACGACCGCATCGTAACGCCCTCGAGTTTGCTCCATGGTTTCGACCGCATGGAGCATTACCGGCTCGGTCGGAGCATCGTCGGTTGCGAGGTGGGCTGGGCGGATGAAGGGCACTTGCGCGCCAGAGTTGCGCGCCACCGCCGCAATTTCTTCGTCGTCTGTCGATACAACGGTGTCGGTTACGCGTGCCGCTGCGAGTGCCGACTGGATGGACCATACGATCAGGGGCTGGCCATTAAGCTGACGAAGGTTTTTCCCGGGCAGCCCCTTGGAACCGCCGCGTGCGGGTATAATAGCCAGAACGCGCGTCATGGCCGTGCGGCAGCGATTGTCGCGGAGGAGCGTCCGCCCCTAATGATTGCGGCAACATCTTCACCTTGCGCGTCAAGCCTGAGCGTTAATCGTTGATAGGCGCACCCGGAACCGGGAACCGTGAATGCAAACGACACCAGGCCGTCGGCGAGGTCCACGCCCGAAACCTGGTTCGGTATGGCGTTCGGTCCAACGAGACAGCTGGTCGAAAGTTGCACCTGCGCCCCGCTGCCTTCGGTACCATCGATCAGCAGTCTAAGTCGACGCGGTCCGGGCCGGAAATTAGTAACGATTTCAGCTACATCGCCCTGTCTGCCCGCGTTTGCAAAAACTTCAATGGAGTCTTTGTCGTAAACCCTGCTTCCCGAGTTGTAATTATCGATCAGCCGCCAATCGATCGGTGCAAATGTACCCTTCGCCAGATCGGCAATCTGCTGTGTGCGCGGCGAATACGTGCGATACGCCGAGAACGCTTCGGCATTGCGCCCCTGACTGATCAGTGTGCCAATGATTTCTTGGCCGTAGCCCACCGCGCGAGCCGGTGATGTCTCCGGGATCGCGTCGACGACCGAACTCAGCGCCGCCAGGCTAGCCGGATTCGCCACGGACCAGCGAACCATTCGCTCAGCCCATATCGGCTCCCGTGCAAGACGTAACCTCACCCGCTCGCGAAGCATGGGGTCGGCTGCGGCACCGCCCAGTAGCGCCTGAAACACTGGCCCGTCCGCGTTGCGGGAGACCACGAGCGCACGGTCTAGATCCGCAAGGCCACCAATCACGTCGTTGCGCCGCAGCTTCATCTCGGCCGATTGCAGCGAAGTGATCGGATCGCGGCGGGTTACGCGGTTGGCGAGGACAAGAAGCTCCATGGCCCTTGTCGCGTCGGATTGAAGATAGGCGAGCTGGCGCAGGGAATGGCCCGTCAGGCTCGTCCCTTGAAGTGCCATGATTGCCAGGGCACGAACGCGGCTACGGATGTCAGGCGTGATATCGGGCTTTCCGCCGAGCGGCGACGGCGCCACTTGACCCGGGCTTTGGCTTGCGCGCTCTTCGAGCGCGGCCCGCTCACTGGTGAACAGGACCAGATCCGCCGCGCGATTGGCCGCTGTCGGAAGGCCAGGATGAAGACTGAGCGCAGCCTGCGGATTGGCGGTGTCGTTGATGACGGCGAAACTGAATGCCGCGGCGTATAGCCCCAGCATTCCGCCAACCGCCAACACGACCCAGCCCCACCGACCCAATTGTTTGGGCAGCGATTGTCGGCCGTCGGCGCGGCCGGCTGACTGCCGCCTACCCATTGGCCTCCCCCGTCTCCCGCGCGCCGTAGGCGTAACGGTAGGAGTATCCGTAGCCATAATCGGCGTGCTTCTCGTCGAACTTGGTCATAATGGTGCCGACGAGCGGCGCACCGGCACTGCGCAGCCGGTCGAGCGCAGCGCGCAGTCCACGCACCGATACGCCGCCGGTTTCGACCACGAATACGACGCCTTCGACCGTCCGACTGATCAGCGGCGCGTCGGCAAGCCCGATGATCGGAGCCGAGTCGACAACCACATGATCATAGCGCCCTTGCGCCTCGCGCAACAGCGATACGAGCCTGTCGGAACTGAGCAATTCCGCCGCGCTTGGCACCGAAGGGCCTGCCGGCATGAAATCGAAGCCCGAGGCCGAGCGCTGCGTCAATTCAGCGTAATTGTTCTCCCCGGCCAGGTAATTGCTCAGACCGGTGTCGCGGTCGAGGCCGAGCAGCGAATGAAGCGATGGATTACGCAGGTCCGCATCAATCAGCAGCACCCGCTTACCAACGCGGGCAAGCACCGTCGCCAGCGCCAGTGCCGTGGTGCTCTTGCCCTCGGCAGGCTGCGAGCTTACGACCATCAACGAACGCGGAACACCGTGATCGGTGGTGAACGCCAAGCTCGACCGGATCGACAGATACGCCTCGGCGATATCCGATTTCGGATCGCCGATGTCGCTTATGATGTCGGCATCCTCGCGAGACTTTGGCACGCTACCCAACAGAGGGATCCCCAGCAGATCGGCGGCCTTCGTGGGATCGGACAGTCCCTCCTGAGCTTGTTCGAGCAGGAAGACCAACGCGAGGGATGCAAGGGCACCGGCACCCAGAGCAAGCATCAGATTGAGTATCAGGTTGGGCGACGAAGGCTCCGCCGGCGGCTGGGCGATGTCGATCACGGCGATGTTGTTCGCGGATACCCCCGCAACGCCGATCTCCTTGTAGCGCTGCAGCAGAGAATCGTAGAGTTGCCGGTTGGTATCGGCCTCACGTTGATAGATGTTGTACTGGATCGAGTCGCGGCGCTGTTCCTGCACCTTTCCCGATAACGCGGCAACGCGTTGGGCCAGTGCGGCCTCGCGTTCCGACGCTGCCTGATACTGTTCGTCGGCTTCGCGACCGACCCGGCGCTCTTCTCGCGCGATCGCCTGATCAAGCGCTCCGATCTGCTGTTCGATCGCCTGCGCGGCGGGGTAGCCGGGCTCGAATTGCACCATCAGTTCCGCATACTCGCCCGCCGCCGTCGCGCGTTGCTGCCGCAACGTTGCCAACGTAGCATTGGTCTTCGCACCGCCGCTCGGGCCCGCAGCCGCCTGCGCCTCGATGCGGGCACCGGTTGCGGCAATCAATTGCCCATTCAGTTGTTCCAGGCTGTCGGCAGCAAGTGTGCGCTCGCGTAGCTGCGCTCCGCTTCCGCTTGTTCCGCCGGCACCAACGCCGGCATCGATCGTCACGATTTCGCGCGCCGTGGCGTAATCCACGAGCGCGCGCTCGGACTGCTCCACCCGGCCGCGAAGTTCGGCAAGACGCCGCTCGAGAAAATCGCGTGCTTCGGCCGTGGAATCGAACTTGCGTGAAATCGACTGAGCGATGAACTCAGCGGCCCACGTGTTGGCGATACGCGCCGATATTTCCGGATCGTAGGATGAGTAGTTGATGTCGACCAACGACGAGCCGCGAATGGGCGAAATACTGGCGTTCTCGAGCAGTAGATCGACCGCAACGCGCTGGCGCGGCGAGCCGCCTTCGCTTGCGCGGCGTTGTGCTGGCTGCCCGGTGTCGAACGCCGAGGGGTCGACGCCATGAGCATTCCAGAAGTTTTCGGTCGTATCAAGACGCAGCCGACGGACGACCCGTTCGGCCAAGGAGCGCGCTTCTAGCAGCGAATACTGGGTCTGATAGAATTCAAGATCGCGACCGGACTGACCTGAATCGACTCCTTGGACATTGGTGACGTTCTTCTGGTCGCGGCTCACCTCGACTTGGGTGGTCGCCGTGTATACCGGTCGCATGAACAGTGTCACGACCATCGCCAGCAACAAGGCGCTGCCGATCACCCCGGCGATCCACCACTTGCGGCGTTTCAGGATATGCAAATATTCGACGACCAGCGGCGTGATCGATCCCTCCGTGCTGCGCCCCTCGCCAGCTGAGTGCAGGCCGCCGGGGCCCGCGGCGGCAAGCAGTGGAGGCGAGGGTATCGGAGTTATCTTCACTTGCTGGCCTCGAGGAATCAATTGTTCTGGAGTATGCCGATGATCGGCGCGGTCAAAAGGGGAGCCGCAGCCAGAATATCACGGAAGATCCGTCGTGACCGCGATTCCCCGACCACGACGATGTCACCCGCGTACATCTGCGGGTCATCGTACACGCCTCGACGGATCGAGCCGAGATTGTAGAGCGCGGCGTATCGTTGTCCGGCGGATTGACGGAATACTACCACGTCCTCCAGTTTTGCGAACTCGCTTGTCCCCTCTGCGGTGGCGATCGCTTGCATCAGCGTCATCCGGCCGACGACAGGATAGAGCCCCGGCTTAACGACCTGGCCGTCAACCGTGATGACCTGGCTGACGGTTTTGGTCAGATTGACCGAAACCTGCGGATCCCGAATGTATCGCCCGGAAAGCCTGCGCCGGAGTTCGGCTTCCACCTCTCCCGGCGTCTTGCCGGCGACCGCGAAGCTGCCGACCAGCGGAAAGGAGAGATTGCCGGCCGCGTCGACCTGAACCTCGCGGTTGCTCATGTCTTCGATGCCGAAGACATCGATCTTTAGTTCATCGTAGGGGCCAACAAGATACGGTCGCCCGCCCTGGACCTGGTCCTCACGCGCCGGCGCAGGCAGATCGCCTTGCTCAACGACGCTAAGGGTGGGCGTGTTCTGCAGGGGCACTGTTCGCCCGGCACAGGCGGCAAGCATGCAACAGCCTAGAATAAGGAGAAGATTTCTGGGGGACATATCCGTTACCGTATGGATCGCGGTGCCCTATCAGCACCACCCACACCTTCCAACAGCAAATTGGTGTGGCTCATGTAGGCGCAACCGGTGATCGCCAGCGGCCAGCGGTCAACACTACTCCGAATGCAAGCAAAGCCGCCCCCGCGGGCGTACGAATGGGATAGTCGTAGAGGCTGGCGAGCGCAATCACGACGCAGATTGAAGCGCCGAGGCGACGCAACACTCCATCGCGCAGACCGGTCGATTCGCGCCGATTGCGCCGAAAATTTCTGTAGATCACCACTGCGCCTAGGACCGCCAGTGCAACTGCCGGCAAGCCACCCGTCAGAAGCAACTCGAGCCAGTCGTTGTGAGCGTGATTGATATAGCGCGGCGACAGGAGTGAATCCGGCTCGACAACCTGATATACTTCCACAAAAGTCCCCAGACCGCTGCCGAACGGCAGATAGTCGGCGGCGAGTTGAGCTATCGGCGGCCAGATCTGCAGCCTCAGTTCGTTGTCTTCACGTCCGAGGCGTCCGAGGCGTTCGAGAGCATTGGTTGCAGTGAAAACGAAAGTGAGCGCGGCAAGCCCGGCGGCTGCAAATACCGCAAATGCCATACGGGGATCGATCTGCCGACGCGGACGTCGCTTCTGTGCGGTTTCGGCAGGGGAACGATAAACCCACAGCGCCAGGCCCGCACAAACGATGGCGACCAGAATACCGGCTCGCGACTGTGTGGTCAGGATGAAGGGTATCAGCAGCAATCCGATGCCGTATCCCGCCCATTCGCGCAATTTCACATGTTCGGCGGATACGGGAAGCAATGCCAGCGTAGCGGCGAGCAGCGGGAGCCCCATGGCAAGGAAGATGGCGTTGTGATTGCGGTTGGCGAACAGGCCGACTGCGCTCTCGGCATTCGTGATGCGATAGAGGTAGAACGCGTTGCCCGACCCGCCCAACAACTGAAACAGCCCCATCAATGCGCTGACCAGCACTAACCCGAACAGCATGTAGACGATGCGAGGCATCTTGTCGAAGCTGGTGGCCAGCGCGAGCAGCACGACACCAAGGGGGACAGCGAGCGCGAAGAGCGCGTTCAAGGTGCGCCAGGGAACCAAGCTGACCGGTCTCCATACCGAAATCCCGACCGCGGCGTCGATCTCGCTCGCCAACTCACGCCCCGCGATGGCCTGCCAGACGGCTGGTGGCAGTGGCAGGAGATGTGCGACAGCGAGGATGGCCCAGGCAGCGCCAGCGAGCAGCAAGGTACGATTGCCTTCGAGGGTCGCGCGCGGCAGCATGACCAGGGCCAGGGCCAGCAGCATGATAGAAGTGGGCCGCATCAGGACAAGCGAGGCTGTGTCGGCACGAGCGCTGCCGCCCAGCACAAAAGCCGCGAGGAGGAGTGTGAAAAGCGCAATTTCGGGCAGATTGCGGCGTAGATTCTGGATCATGGTATGGTCATTTCGGCGAGAGAGCGTGGCGCAGCGCCCGGCGGGGTGGGCGGAAGGGTCGGCACCAACTGATGGAGAATGCTGCGGCACTCTTCGATGTTGCCAGCCATAATCGAATCACGGATCGCCTCAAGCCGCAGCAACAGGCTGCTGAGCGAGATCAGACTCTCTCTGGCGCACATTATTCGAGGATGAGACGTTGGCAGCGGATCGTTGTCGATAAGCAGTTCCTCGTACAACTTCTCCCCCGACCGCAGGCCATTCTCGACGATCTCGATGTCGCCCTCGCCGGTTCCGGGCTCCCGAACCGTCAGCCCGGCAAGCTTGATCATCGTTCGCGCCAGATCCCAGATGCGGACCGGTTCGCCCATGTCGAGCACGAACACCTCGCCGCCCTTGGCCATCCCCGCCGCCTGAATGACCAGCTGTGATGCCTCTGGGATGGTCATAAAGAAACGTGTGACGTCGCGGTGGGTTACGGTGACCGGCCCCCCCTCGGCGATCTGACGACGAAACAGCGGAACGACGGAACCGCTCGACCCGAGCACATTGCCGAACCGCACCATGGCGAAAATCGGCACCGCTCCGCCCTTATCGCGCTGATCCGCGTCCAGTGCCTGCAACACCATTTCGCACACCCGTTTGCTTGCTCCCATCACATTGGGAGGGCGCACGGCCTTGTCAGTGCTGATTAGTATGAACCGTTCGACCCCAGCGGCGCGTGCCGCGACGGCGCAATTCAGAGTCCCGAACAGATTGTTTTCCACACCGGCCAACACATTGTCCTCAATCAAGGGGACATGCTTGTATGCTGCGGCATGATAAACGGTGTTTGGCGCACATGTGGCGAAAAGCCGTTGCACCGCTTCCTCGTTGGCCACGTTCACCAGCCTGCTGACGATCCGTGGCCGCTCCGCGACCGGCAACGCGTCACACAGCGTCTGAAGTTCCTGTTCGATGGCGAACAGTGCGAATTCGTTGGCTTCGACTAACACGAGCTGCGCGGGTGCTAGATGGATTGCCTGACGGCATATCTCGCTGCCGATCGAGCCGCCAGCGCCAGTGACCATGACCCGCTTGCCCATTACCGAACGCGCCAGCAAAACCACATCGGGTTGCACTGGTGCCCGCCCCAGCAAATCCTCTACGTCGATGGGGCGGAGGTCGTTGATCGTGACATTACCGATGATGAGTTCGCGCATCGGGGGGAGAGCTTGTACCTCCACGGGATACCGCTTCACCGCCTCAACGATTTCGCGCTTCCGGCTGCGTCCGATGTCGCTCATCGCGAGGATGACGTCGGTGGCGCCGGTTTTCTTGATGACCGCTTCAAGCTCGCTTGAATGCCAAACCTTGCGCCCATCGAGACGCTGGCGATGTTTTCCGGGATCGTCATCGATATAGCCGACCAGCCGTAGCCCCTTTTCAGCCACGAGCGAGGCGGCAAGTCGCTGTCCCAGCGATCCTGCGCCGTAGACGAGCATCCGCTTTTCCGTGGCGCCGATTTCGGGACGCGAATGCAACAGGTCGATCAGGACATAACGACCGATGATTCTCGCGACCGACATGGCGGCGAGAAACATCATCGGGCCCAGGAGCGCGACCGTCCGCGGAACCCCTGGGTAGGTGTAGATCGCGTAGACCACAATGAGAGGAATGCTGGTGATGACCATGGCCATCGACAGCCCGACTATGGTGCCGCGACCGGCAAACCGAAAAATCGCGCTATAGACACCTTGATAGAGGGCAACCGGGAACCACACCGCCATAGTGGACAGTGTGAAACGGATAACCGGCCAGTCGAGCAGCCGCCACTCTCCCAAGCGCAGAGAAAACGCCAACCAGATCGCCAACACGCAGATTACGGCATCGCCAAGCATGACGAATATGCGCTTGCTGGCTCGCGGCCAAAGTAGAACGTAGCTCGCCTTTTCGATCAGCCAGCGCGCCAATGCATCGAGCCACGTCTCGATGGCTGGGAACAGATGTCGTGCCATTACAATCCGTCTATCGCGCGACAATGGCCGCGCAAACCCTTTCAAGTCGTAATGCCATGCCCACTGAACACTCGGCCGACGGTTCTGGCGATGATCGCGACATCGAAAGCAAACGACCGTCGGCGAAGATACTCGGCCTCGTATGCGACCTTGCCGGCCAAGTCCAATTCGTCGCGGCCATTGATCTGGGCCCAGCCGGTAACGCCGGGACGTTGGGCATCGACACCCGCTTCGCGCCTCATCTCCATCAGGTCATGCTGATTGAACAACGCCGGCCGCGGTCCGACAAGGCTCATGTCACCCATTGCAACGCTCCACAGCTGAGGGAGTTCGTCTAGGCTCGTGCGGCGCAGAAAGGCTCCCAACCTGGTCATGTGGGAGGCGGATTCGTGCAGCAGATGGGTGGCGAGTAGAGGAGCACCAACCCGCATGGTGCGAAATTTCGGCATCTTGAACAGAATGCCGCCAGCCCCGAACCGCTCGGACCAGAACAGCGCCGGACCCGGCGAATCCATGCGCACGGCCATGGCGATAACGCCCAACACGGGCGAGAGCCCGACCAGCGCGACCACGCTGAATACCAAGTCGAATGCGCGCTTCACGATCGGCGGGCGGCTATAGTAGCTGCCAAGGCCATGTCGAGCGATTCGGGCGGCGCCCAGGCAAATTCCCGGGCGAACCGCTCGCCGGAGAAAGCGGCATTCCCGAGCAGGCTGTCTGCTCGTGCCCCCAGCACTGCGTTCGCGATCAGGTGCACCAGCGCTGGCGGCATGGCAAATACCCGCCTCCCATAGCCATGCAGGGCCGCCAGCCGAGCGTAGAGGGCTGCGGTCGAGAGCGGAGGACCGTCGGTTAGGAGATATGCTCCAGACGGGCCGCCTGCGACTGCGCGCGCAGCGGCGTCGGCTACGTTGGCCACGGCCGCGAAGCTGCGTCGATTGCCCACTTTGCCGAGCGGCATCGGTAACCCAGCCCGCGCAGCCCTGTCGAAAGTTGCGAACCAGGCACCGACGCCGGGACCGAAGATTGCCGGAGGCCGGAGCGAAACCGCGGCGAATTGCCCATCCACCAGTGTTGCAAGCGCGAGGTCGGCTTGCAATTTGCTGCGCCCATAGGGCGTGCTGGGGCGAGGCTTGGTGGCGTCGTCCGCGGTCTCACCGGGCGCGGTTTTGGACGTCAGTGCGGCGGCCGAACTCAAGTGAACGAACCGGCGAGCGCCATCCGCCTTCGCCGCCTCCGCCAACCGTAGGGGCAAGTCGACGTTCAGCGAGGTATATGCGCGCTCGGCCTCTCGCGGTTCTTCTCGCTGCATAATATGAACGCGCGCGGCGCAATTGACGATAGCAACGCAGCCTTCAACCAGGGCCGGCAGGTCCGCGTCGATCAGATTTCCGGTCGCTACATGCTCGGCGGCATCCACCGCACTCGTGCCGTCTCGCGACAGCGCCCTGACGTGGTACCCTTCGCGAGAAAGTCGTGCGCAAATGGCTCGACCAACGAAGCCGGACGCTCCGGTAACCCCGATCTTCGCCATGAAAGTACCCTCACCCCAACGCAATATCCGGCGCGTCTTCCTGCTTCATGCCGACGGTGTGATAGCCCGCGTCCACGTGGTGCACCTCGCCCGTCACGCCCGACGACAGCTCGGACAGCAGGTACAGCCCCGCGCCGCCGACGTCCTCGATCGTCACGTTCCTGCGCAGCGGCGCGTTGAGCTCGTTCCATTTGAGGATGTAACGGAAATCGCCGATGCCGCTGGCGGCCAGCGTCTTGATCGGCCCCGCGCTGATCGCATTGACGCGGATGTTGTCCGGTCCGAGGTCGTTGGCGAGATAGCGCACGCTGGCCTCCAGCGCCGCCTTGGCCACGCCCATCACATTGTAATGCGGCACCACTTTTTCGGCGCCATAATAGCTGAGCGTCAGGATCGAGCCGCCACCGCTGCCATCCTCCGCGACCGGCGGCATCATCGCCGCTGCGCGCTGGGTCACCGCGACCAGGCTGTAGGCGGAGATGTTCATCGTCATCAGGAAGTTGTCGAGGCTGGTGTCGACGTATTTGCCGCGCAACTCGTTCTTGTCGGAAAAGCCGATGGCATGGACCACGAAATCCAGGCGGTCCCAGCGTGCCTTCAAGGCATCGAATGCCCGGTCGAGCGCGGCCATGTCGGACACGTCGCAATCGAAGGTGAAGTCGCTGCCCAGTTCCGCCGCCAGCGGCTCGACGCGCTTCTTCAATGCATCGCCTTGATAGGAAAACGCCAGCTCGGCCCCATGCTCGGCCAGCTTCCTGGCGATCCCCCAGGCCAGCGACTTGTCGTTGGCGAGGCCCATGATCAGCCCGCGCTTGCCGGTCATCAATCCTGGCATCAATCCGCTCACGCTTCGTTCTCCTGTGCCGCCTGGCTGGCCGCTGCGCGCGCCTTTTCGTTGCGCGCCCGGTCGTCCGCCTGCCCGATGCTGTTCATCTGTTCCTCCGGCGTTTCGGCCAGCGCCGCGTTTAGCTCGGCTCCGATCACGAAGCCAAGCCCCACGAGATAGAAGAAGAACAGCGCAATCATGATGCCCGCCAGGCTGCCGTAGGTCGCATCGTAGCTGAAGAAGCTGCGGATCGCGGGGGGCAGCGCGGCGGTGACGCCTACCCACCACAGGCTGGTGGCCAGCGCGCCGGGCCATTTGGGGTAGCGGCGATGGCGATAGGCCTTGGGGGTCAGCGAGTAGAACAGCAGATAAAGCGAGCCGAACAGGCCCAGCGCGGGCACGATCCGGCTGAGGCGGAGCACATCGATCCCGTCGGACAGGCGCGGCATATAGGCGTCGATCACCTCCTGCGCGGTGCCGATCACCACCTGCGCGATCAGGCTGATCATCAGCAACACCACCGCACCGACGATCACCCCGGCGGAGAGCAGGCGGTATTTCCAGAACGCCTGGGTGGCCCTGGTGCCATAGGCGCGGCGCAGCACGTCGCGGATGGTCTCGATCAGGCTCGACACCGTCCACAGGCCGACCAGCCCCCCCAGCCACAGCACCCAGCCGCTCTTGCCCTGCACCACGCTGCGCGCAACGGGTTCGATCACCTCGCCCACGATCGGCGGCAGGGCGAACAGGATCGCGTTGATGGTGGCCGCGCGCTCGCTTTCCTCGCCGATCACCGAGAAGATCGCCGCGCCCATGATGAAAAACGGGAAGATCGCGATGATCGCCATATAGGCGAGATTGCCAGCGTGGATGAAGCCGTCGTTATAGGCCCCGACGAGCACCCGCTTGGCGATCTCGAAGGCGCGGGTCCCGGGGCCGACCTCGCTCAGCACGCGGCTGCGGAATCCCGCGCGATGATCGAGCGCGTCGCGACGGCGTTCTTCCGGGGACAGCGAATGGATTTCGCGTTCCTCGGGAGCGGGAATGTCGAGTTCGCTCATGCTACCCCGGAGACCGCCGGCCGGTCAGACCCCGAGCCGTGCGCGCGGGTTGCGTGTGTCCTGCCAACCCTCGAGCCGCCGGGCCAGTTCCGCCATATCGTCCGGCAGATCGATCTCGAGCGTGACGAGCTGGTCCCCGCGCTTGCCGCCCTTGGCGACGAAGCCCTTGCCGCCGAGCCGCATGGTGGTGCCGCTCGATGTGCCCGGCTTGATCGTCAGCATCACCGGCCCGTCGACCGTGGGCACCTTGATCTTGCCGCCCGCGACCGCCTCGCTCAGCGTGATCGGCAGGTCGATCCGCACATTGTCGCCCTCGCGCCGGAAGAAAGCGTGCGGCTCGATCGAAATCGTGACGATGCCATCGCCCGCTCCTCCCGGACCCTGCTGCCCCTTGCCTTTAAGCCGCATCTGGGTGCCGTCCTCGACTCCGGGCGCGAGCTTGAGGTCGATGGTCTTGCCGTCGGCGAGGGTGATGCGCTGCGGCTTGAGTGCGGCGGCATCGGCGAAGGGCACGCGCAGCCGATAGGCGATGTCGGCGCCTTTCTGTGGCGGCGGGCGGCGCTGTTGCCCCCCGAATCCGCCGCCAGGGGCGGAGCGCCCGCGCGCCGCGCCGCCGAACAATCCTTCAAACAGATCGCCCAGATCGACGCCGTCCGGGCCACCGCCAAACGGGTTCTGGCCTTGCAGGTCCTCGGGCCGGAAACCGCCGCTGCGTCCGCCAAAGCCGCCTCCGTTGAAGCCGCCGCCCATGCCCGCGAACGGGCTGGCGGGGTTGCCCTCGCCGTCGATCTCGCCGCGATCGAAACGGGCGCGCTGGTCCTTGTCGGACAGCAGGTCATAGGCCTGCGTCACCTTGCTGAACCGCTCGGTGGCCTTGGGATTGTCCGCATTGCGATCGGGGTGCAGCTCCTTGGCGAGCTTGCGATAGGCGCTCTTGATGTCCTTCTCGCTCGCGCCGCGCGCGACGCCGAGGGTCGAGTAGGGATCGGACGAATTGCTTGCCATGAGGCGTGTTAGCTAGGTGGAACGCCAGACCGGCGCAAGCCGCGCGCTGCAAGCGGCGACCCAGTACAATCGGTAATCGGGAAAGAGCCGGGCCCGCTAATCCGCTGCGCGGTTGTTCCCACCTTGCCTCGCGCATCTTCATGGTCGAGAATCCCTGCCGGTTCGGAAGGGGGGGCGATGCCAGGTAAGAAGGTTTTGCTCGTGTTCGGCACACGGCCGGAGGCCATCAAGATGGCGCCGGTGTATATGGAATTGCGTTCGCGCCCCGATATCTTCGAAACCGTCTGCTGCGTTACCGGACAGCACCACCAGATGCTGCATGAGGCGCTACAGACGTTCGGGATCGTACCCGACGTCGACCTCGATCTGATGCGCGACGACCAGAATCTCACCGACCTGAGCGCCAGCATCCTGAGCGCTGTGCGTCCCGTGTTCGCAAAGCTACAGCCCGATGTCGTGCTGGTTCACGGCGATACCACCACCACCATGGCGACCGCACTTGCTGCCTATTATGCAGGCATCGAAGTCGGGCATGTCGAGGCCGGGCTGCGCAGTGGTAATCTTCATGCCCCGTTCCCCGAGGAGCTCAACCGGCGCGTGACCTCGCTCGTATCCGCTCACCATTTTGCGCCGACCTCGACAAGCCGGGATAATCTGCTTCGGGAAGGGTGCGACGCTGCTTCAATTCGTATTACCGGAAACACCGTTGTCGATGCGTTGCGCATCGTGTCGGAACGGCTGGATACGGATGGAGCCTTTGGGTCGGCAGTAGCGCAGGAGCTGGCCGCTGCGCTCGATTTCGACTGGCGGAGCGAGCGTTTCGTGCTCGTCACCTGCCATCGCCGGGAGGCCTTCGGCAAGGGTATCGCCGCGATTTGCGACGCCATCGCGGAGCTGAGCCACGCATTCCCCACCGTCCGCTTCGTTTTGCCGGTCCACCCCAATCCGCAAGTCCGCGGCGCTATTGCCACGCGCCTTGCCGGGTTGTCCCGTATCCATCTGACCCGCCCGCTTCGCTACGCGGCTTTTGTTGCGCTGTTGCGTGCCTGCGAGTTCGTCGTGACCGACAGCGGCGGAATTCAGGAGGAGGCACCCAGCTTCGCCAAGCCTGTCTTGGTCACGCGCGAGGTGACTGAGCGCCCAGAGGCCATTGCAGCGGGATGCGCGCGGCTCGTCGGGATGAACGCAGCGGCGATCGTCGCTGCCGCTGGGCGGCTCCTGCGCGACCCGGCGGAGCGGGCGGCGATGGTCACCGCGATCAATCCGTATGGCGACGGCAGGGCGGCAGCGCGTATCGCGACGGCGCTCGCGGAAGGGTGAGGGACGGCAGTCGCGGGCCATCCCTTTCCTACATCCGGTCGCGGGGCTAGACTGCGTCGATGATTTCGTTCGCGCCTTGCTTTGACCGCGGCACCCGGCACCCCAGGAACAGCCGTGTGATCTCCCGATTTTTTATCTCCTGGACTGTGTAACACCCGGTCCATGTCCAACACCGCCACACAGCAAACGGGCCTCGAAGCTGAACGCAGTGCCTTGACCGATTCGGACCCGCTGGCGCTGTTCGGCGGCTGGTTCGCCGACGCGCAGGCGAGCGAGCCCAACGATGCCAACGCGATGGCATTGGCCACCGCCACGCCCGCGGGAAAGCCTTCGGTGCGAATGGTGCTACTGAAGGATCATGGACCGGACGGCTTCGTGTTCTACACCAACGCGCTCAGCCGGAAGGGGTCGGAAATCGCCGCCAATCCGCAGGCCGCGCTGCTGTTTCACTGGAAAAGCCTGCGGCGGCAGGTGCGCATCGAGGGTCCGCTGAGCGAAGTGAGCGCGGCGGAGGCGGACGCCTATTTCCACTCGCGCTCGCGGCTCTCGCAGCTCGGCTCGGCGGCCTCGGACCAATCGTACCCGTTGCCGGATCGTCGGGACTATCTCCGGCGGGTCGACGAGCTGTCCGAACGGTTCCCCGAAGGCGATATCCCGCGTCCGGCGCATTGGACCGGTTTCCGGCTCGACCCGCAGGCGATCGAATTCTGGCTCGACCGGCCCGGTCGGTTGCACGACCGCCGCCGCTTCACTCGCGCCGCTGACGGCTGGAGCAGCACGCTCCTCTATCCGTGAGCGAGGACCATTCCCATCGCGCTCTGTTGACGCGGAGCGCCGCTTACGCCTCGATCGCCACGGCGGTATTCCTGATCGCGCTCAAGAGCTGGGCGGCGTGGCGGACCGGTTCGACCGCAATGCTCGGCAGCCTGGCCGACACCGCCCTCGACCTTGTCGCCAGTGTCGCAACGCTGATCGGCGTGTGGATCGCGGCGATGCCCGCGGACGAGGATCACCGTTTCGGCCATGGCAAGGCGGAAGCGGTGGCGGCGATGGTCCAGGTGGTGCTGATCGCCGTGTCGGCCACCGCCATCGCGGCCAACGCGCTGGTCGCATTCTACAGTGGCGAGCGCGTTTCCGCCGCCGACGAAGGCATTGCGGTCTCACTGATCGCGATCGCGGCGACCTTCGCGCTGCTGGCGTGGCAGCGCCGGGTGATCGCGCGCACCGGCTCGGTCGCCATCCGGGCCGACCATGTTCACTATCAGTCCGACCTGTTGCTCAACCTCGCGGTGATCGCCGCGCTGGTGCTCGATCGCTATGCCGGGCTGTCGCGCGCCGATCCGGTGTTCGGTCTGGCGATCGCCGCATGGCTCTATTGGGGAGGCTGGCGCGCCGGCGCTCAGGCGGTCGATCAGCTGCTCGACCGCGAATGGCCGGAAGAGAAACGGCTCGCCTTCGTCGCGGCGGCGGCGCGCCACCCGGAGCTTTCCAACCTGCACGACTTGCGCACCCGCAGCAGCGGGACCCGCCATTTCGTCCAGTTTCATGTCGACCTTCCCGGTGCCATGACGGTGGATGAGGCGATGGCGATCGTTCATCGCGTCGAGGAGGATCTGTGTGCCCGGTTTGCCGGCATCGAGTTGCTGATCCATATCGATCCGGCGGGGCACGTGGATGAGCCCGGCAATCCGCTGGTCGAGGAAGACCTGTTTGCCAAGCTGGAGGACAAGCGCCCGTGACCCAAGCGTTGAAATTGCCGTACTGGCACGTCGATGCCTTCGCTGCGGGCACCTTCGGCGGCAACCAGGCCGCCGTGATGCCGCTCGAGGCCTGGTTGCCCGACGAAACCCTCCTGGCCATCGCGGCGGAGAATCTCTTTGCCGAAACCGCCTTCGTCGTGCGCGACGACGGCGGCGAGGCGGAGTGGGAACTGCGCTGGTTCACGCCGACGGAAGAGGTGCGGCTGTGCGGCCACGCCACGCTGGCGAGCGGCCATGTGCTGCTGACGCGGGATGGCGGCGAGCGCGTTACGTTCCGCACGCGGCGCGCAGGGTTGCTCGAGGTGCGCCGCGCGGGGGCTGGCTATGAACTGGCGCTGCCGGCGATAGCGACCGAGCGCTCGGATTGGCCCGAGGCGACGGCGTTGCTGGGTGCAGTGCCCCGCGAGGTATGGCTCAGCCCCGATCGCTACGGCATCTATCTGTTCGACAGCGAGGCCGCCGTGCGCGCGCTCGACCCCGACCTACGCGGGCTGGGGCGGCTGGGGAACGATCAGTTCATCTGCACCGCGCCCGGTGCGCGGACCGATATCGTGAGCCGCGTCTTCGTGCCCGGCGGCGGGGTGAACGAGGACAGCTTCACCGGCTCGGCTCACGCCGTGCTCACGCCGTTCTGGGCGGCCCGGCTGGGCCGCGACACGCTGACCGCGCATCAGGCCTCCAGGCGGGGTGGCGACGCCATTTGCCGGCTGGACGGCGACCGGGTCTGGCTCGCGGGCGGCTGCGTGACCGTGGTCGAAGGAAGCTTCTACCTTTCGGGATAGAGCTCGGTGACTTCGGCCAGTCGCGGCATCAGCGCCTCGCGCTGGGCAGAGTCCGAATGGCCGAGCCGGACCACCGTCAGCCGCTGGCTCGGACTGACCAGCACATACTGGCCCATGTGGCCGATCATCGCGAACAGCGAATGCGGCGCGCGGGTCGGGAACAGCGGGCTGCTTTCCACCGGGCGGTTGAGCCAGGTTTGGAAGCCGTAGTGCGGGCTGCGCGGGCTGGGCGTCACCATCGCCTCGACCCAATGCCGCGGCACCAGCTGCGCGCCGCGATGCGAGCCCCTGGTGCGCAGGAACTCGCCGAAGCGGGCGTAGTCGCGCGCGGTGGCGTGCATCAGGCTGCCGCCGATCAGCGTGCCCGACGCGTCGAATTCGGGCACCACGCTGGTCATGCCCAGCGGCTCGAACAGCCGCGCCTGGAGGTAATCGGCGACCGCCCGGCGGCGCGTTTCGGGATCGCGGCTGTCGTCGGTCAGCACGCGCGCGGCGATGTCGGCGAGAATCACGGTGGTGTTGCTTGAGTATTCGAACTTGCTGCCCGGCTCGGCTTCCAGCGGCTGCTCCTCGGCCCAGCGCGCCATGTCGTCGCGACCGTCGAGGAACAGCATCCGCACTTCGCTGCTCTCGACCGGCACCGGCCCGGCCTCGGTGTGATCGAGCCCGGCGCGCATCTGGAGCAGGTGGCGGATGGTGATCGCTCCGCGTGGATCGCCGGTGCGCCGCCAGCGCGGGATCGGCGCGGGTTGATCCAGTTCGAGCCGCCCATCGGCCACCAGCAATCCGATCAGCGTAGCGGTGATCGTCTTGGCCATCGACCAGCTGACCAGGCGCGTGTCGGCGTCATACCCCGGGGCATAGCGCTCGGCCGCCAGCCTGCCGTCGGCCATGACCACCACCGCGCGCGTTTCGCCCAGCGCCGGATCGGCGAACAGCGTATCGACCGCTCGCGCCAGATCCTGGCGGGGCGCACCCGCCTCGGCGGTGACCGCAGCGAGTGCGGCCTTGTCCAGGGGGCGCGGCACGGGGCTCGCGGGCGTGCCGCAAGCGCCAAGGCTTGAGGTCAGGGCGAGGGCAAGGATAAGGGGGCGGTGCCGCGGGGTCATGCGGCGTCCACTGGCACGGGGTTTTCACGCTTGGCAAACGCAAAATCGAAGCGCCGCCCATGGTTCCGGTTGCTGGCGGTGGGCGCGGTCGTCGCGCTGCTGGCAGCCGGCTGGTTCTCGTCCTTCGGTCAGCGCCTGCGCGGCGATGCACTCGCCGGAACCGCCTATGGCGCCCGCGTCGCCTGCTCCTGCCGCTTTGTGGCGGGTCGCGATATGGAGGATTGCGCCAAGGACAAGCTCGCCGGCATGGCGCTGATTCGCCTCAGCGCCGACGAGGAGGCCAGAAGCGTGACCGCGCAAATACCCCTGGTATCGAGCGCGACCGCGCGCCTGCGTCCGGGCTACGGCTGCGTGCTCGACCGCTGGGAGCGTGAGCGAAGCTAGGATGCCGCGACCGTGCTCTCGATCCAGCCGCCGCCGACAACCCGCTCGCCTGCGTAAAGCACCGCCGCCTGGCCGGGGGCAACGCCAAACTCGGGCGAGTCGAAGCGGATAGTCGCCGCGGTGCCACCGCCCAAAGGTCCATCGAGCGTCACCGGCACCGGCTTGGCCAGGCTGCGGACCTTAGCGGTCAGCGGCTGGTCGGGGAGCGGGCCGATGCGGTTGGTCTCGACCAGTCGCGCCGCACCCACCGCCAGCATCCGCTTCGGGCCGACCCGCACCTCGGCGCTTTCGGCGTCCACGCCCACGACATACAACGGTTCGGCCTGCCCGCCGATCTCCAGGCCGCGTCGCTGCCCCACGGTGAAATGGATGATCCCGCGATGTTCGCCCAGCCGCTCGCCACTTTCGGCATGAACGATCGCGCCGGGCCGCGCACCTTCGGGCCGGATCGCCTTGACGATGCGGGCATAGTCGCCATCGGGCACGAAGCAGATGTCCTGGCTGTCGGGTTTGGCCGCGTTACGAAGTCCCGCGCCCTCGGCGAGAGCGCGCACTGCGCTCTTTGGCAGGCCACCTAGCGGAAACCGCAGGAAATCGAGCTGCGCCTCGGTAGTGCCATAGAGAAAGTACGACTGATCGCGTGCCGGATCGACCGCGCGATGCAGTTCTGGACCCGCACTGCCTAGAACGCGCCGGACATAGTGCCCGGTGGCCAGGCAATCCGCACCCAGTTCCCGCGCCATCGCCAGCAGATCGGTAAACTTGGGCCCCATGTTGCAACGGATACAGGGCACCGGGGTGCGCCCGGCGACGTAATCGTCGGCGAACTGCTCGACCACCTCGTCGCGGAAGGCGCTTTCATGGTCGAACACGTAATGCGCCATGCCGAGCCGCTCGGCCACAGCGCGGGCATCGCGGATGTCGTCGCCCGCGCAGCATGCCCCCTTGCGACCCGTTGCCGCGCCGTAATCGTAGAGCTGGAGCGTGATGCCGATGGTCTCGGCGCCGCTGGCATGTGCGAGCGCGGCCACCACCGAGCTGTCCACGCCGCCGGACATGGCGACGACGATGCGGCAGTCCGCGGCCGGGCGCGGCAGATCGAACAAGCTCGCCGCCTGTGTCGGCGACATGGTGCCGTCGGCCGTGCCGGTTTTGACGATCGCTGTGCGCATGGCGCGGCGCATAGTCGCTCTCGCCCGGCAAGGCCAGCACGGGTGAAGTGCCTGAAGCCCTGCCGCCGGATGCTTCACACGTTCTTTACCACACGCCGCTAACAATGCCGGAATGTACGAGGGTCCCATCAAGGCCGCGGAGTTCGCCGGCAGCGAGGAATCGCCGATTCTGCGCCAGCTGCGCTGGACCGATCTGGTCGCCCGCATCGCCGCCACGCGCGAGCAGCGCGCGGCCCCGTCGGAATCGGTCGACGAGCGCCATGCCAGCTTCGCCGCCTTCCACCGCGCAACGGGTGGGGAAGGTCAACACACCGTTAACCGTGATGCTTTAGCGCATGGCAAATTGCACCGGGTATTCCCGCCGGATGCCGCGAACAACGCGGGTGAAGGCGACCGAGAGATACGATGATTGAACACCAGGACATCCGCCCTGCCCAGGTGATCGGCCCCCTCGGGGAACCGCTCACGCTTGCAGATCTGCCGCCGGCCTCCACGCGCCGCTGGGTCGTGCGCCGCAAGGCGGAAGTGGTGGCCGCGGTCAATGGCGGCCTGCTGAGCATCGACGACGTCCTCGAGCGCTATGGGCTCACCCTGGAAGAATTCGCCTCGTGGCAGCGCGCGGTCGATCGGTCGGGGATGCAGGGCCTGCGAGTGACCCGCATCCAGCACTACCGCGAACTCTACGAACGCCAGCTCAAGTACTGACCAACAGCACCCAAGCCGGGAACCAATGCCCCGCTTGTGCGATCTCCTGACATCCCCGGCTCACATTGGGGAACCGTCCCGTGTCGTCACCCGTTCATGTGGCGACGGAACACGGGACAACAACAGGAGGAATGTGACATGGGCTGGATTATTGCAATCATCGTTGGCGGCGTGGCCGGCTGGCTTGCCAGTATGGTGATGGCGCGCGACGCGTCGATGGGTATCGTGCTCAATATCGTGGTCGGCATCATCGGCGCGATCATCGGCAACCTGCTGGCGGGGCCGCTGTTGGGCATCGATACGACCATCCAGACGTTCAATCTGCCGGGCTTCCTCGTCGCCATCGTCGGCGCGATCGTCCTGCTCGGCATCGTGAATCTCGTGCAGCGCAAGCGTATCCGGTGATCGAACGCGAACGGTAAGGTTCGGAGAGGGCGGCTCGCGGGCCGCCCTTTTTGCACTTGGTGGCGTAATGCCACTGGTCCGCTGCTCAGCGACGCCCGTCGAGTGAGCGATTGCCCTTGCGCACCCTAACAGCTAGGGCTGGCAAAGGTTGAAAAGGGCCGCGCCGCGGCCCCTTGCCAGCGCGCGATTTGCAGCCGGGGCGGCAGTGGACATGAACTACGAGACGACTGTGATTGCGGATCGGAGCAACGATCTGTCGGGGCCCGCTGACTTGCAGGGCGCTCCCGCCCCGTCGCGCCGCCGCTGGATCATTGGCGCGGTGGTAGTGCTGCTCGCCGCTATCATTGCCTATTTCGCCTTCGCCCCCGGCGAGGCCCCACCACCGGCCGATCCCGATTCGCAGCTTCCGGTGGTGAGTGTGATCGCGCCGGGGCGGGCGACTGTGGAGGGGACCATCGCCGCCACCGGCACGATCGGGGCTCGTCGCGCCATTCCCGTGGGTGTCGTCGGCGAAGGTGGGCGCGTGCTCTCGGTCACCGTCGACCAGGGTCAGTGGGTCCGGCAGGGCCAGCTTCTCGTCGCGGTCGATCGGTCGGTGCAGAACCAGCAGGCTAGCGGCGCCGCGGCGCAAATCGGCGTCGCCCGCGCCGACGCCAGCTTGGCGCAGGCCAATCTCGCTCGCGCGCTCCAACTCGTCGAGCGCGGCTTCGTGTCGAAGGCCGACGTCGATCGCCTCACCGCGACCCGCGATGCCGCTAATGCGCGCGTTCGGGTGGCCGAGGCCACGCTTCGCGAATTGCAGGCGCGTAACGCACGGCTCAACATCTATGCCCCCACCGCCGGATTGGTGCTGACCCGCAATGTGGAGCCGGGCCAGACCGTCGGGGTCGGGGGAGAACCACTGTTCACTATCGCCCGCGGCGGCGAGATGGAGCTGTTGGCGCGACTCGGCGAGGAGGATCTGGCCAAGGTTACGGTCGGAACCCCCGTCGTTGTGACGCCGGTCGGTCTGGATCGGGGCTACACCGGGCAGATCTGGCAGATCGAACCCACCATCGACGCGCAGACCCGCCAGGGAACTGCGCGCGTTGCGCTGGCCTATGCGCCCGGCTTGCGGCCTGGCGGCTTCGCCAGCGCGGTCGTCAATTCGGGCACGGTGGTTGCGCCGATGCTGCCCGAAAGTGCGGTCATGTCCGACGACAATGGCAATTACGTCTATATTCTCGATAAGAACGACAAGGTGGCGCGCCGCGGTGTGACCACCGGGCTTGTCACGGAAGCCGGGATCGCCATTACCGCGGGACTCACCGGCCAGGAGCGCGTGGTGTTGCGCGCCGGCGGGTTCCTGAACCCGGGCGACAAGGTCAAGCCTCAGCTCGCCCGGGCGGCGCGGTGAGTAGCGTCTAGCCCATGCGCAATATCTCAGCCTGGTCGATCCGCAATCCGATCATTCCGCTCGTTCTGTTTGTCGGGCTGCTGTTCGCCGGGTTCCTCAGCTTCTCGCGCATGAGCGTGCAGAACGATCCGGACATCGATTTCGGAGTCGTGATCGTCGCTATCTCACAGCCGGGCGCGGCACCGAGCGAGATTTACACGCAGATCACCGAAAAGGTCGAAAGCGCCGTCGCCTCGGTCGAGGGGGTGGACGTTATCTCGAGCGAGGCGACCGAGGGCAGCACGGTCACCAATGTCCAGTTCCAGATCGGTGAGGACATCAACAACGCCGTAAACGAGGTGAAGGCCGCGATTGACCAGATCCGCGGCGACCTGCCGGACGGGATACTCGAGCCGCGGGTCTTCAAGGTCAACACCGCCAGCAACGACATCGTCAACTTCGCCATCACCGCCGACGACATGACGATGGAGCAGCTCAGCTGGTTCACCGACGACGTGGTGACCAAGCGACTGCTGGCCGTGCCCGGGGTGGCCGCGGCGTCGCGTCGCGGCGGCGTGGACCGCGAGATTCGGGTCATTCTGAACCCCGCTAGAATGCAGGCGCTCGGCGTCAGCGCCGCGCAGATCAATGCCGCCCTGCGCCAAAGCAACGTCGATGCCGGCGGTGGCCAAGCCGAAATCGCCGGCTCGCGCCAGTCGGTGCGGGTGCTCGGCAATGCCGACAGCGCCTTTCAGCTCAGCCAGCAGCAGATTTCGCTCGGTGGCGGGCGTTCGGTCAAGCTGAGCGATGTCGCCACCGTTTCGGATGGGGCGAGTGAGATCCGGCGTATCGCCAAGGTCGATGGCCGCCCGGTTGTGACTTTCGGTATCCAGCGCGCCCGCGGCGAATCCGACGTCTCGGTATACGACGGTTCGCTCGAAGTGCTCGAGGAGATCAAGGCCGAGAATCCGGGCATTGAATTCACCGAACTGTTCAATTCGGTGACCTATACGAAGGACCAGTACGAAAGCTCGATGGCGGCCATGATCGAGGGCGCGATCCTTGCCGTGGTGGTGGTGTTCTTTTTCCTGCGCGACTGGCGCGCGACCATTATCTCGGCCATCGCGATTCCGCTCTCGGCGATCCCGACTTTCTGGTTCATGGACATGCTGGGCTTCTCGCTCAACTCGATGAGCCTGCTGGCGCTCGGCCTGGTGGCGGGCGTGCTGGTCGATGACGCGATCGTGGAGATCGAGAACATCGTGCGGCACATGCGCATGGGGAAGACCGCCTATCAGGCTTCGATCGACGCCGCCGACGAGATCGGCATCGCGGTGGTCGCGTGCACCCTGGCGATTGCCGCGGTGTTCCTGCCCGTCGGGCTGATGCCGGGCATCGCCGGTCAGTTCTTCAAGAATTTCGGCCTGACCGTCGTGGCCGCGGTGCTCATGAGCCTCGCGGTCGCACGCATGATCACCCCGCTGATCGCCGCCTATTTCCTGAAGGAACATGGCGAGGCAGAGCATGCCAATGGGCCGTGGATGCAGCGCTATACGCGTCTTCTCGAATGGTCGATCGATCGCCGCAAGGCAGTCGCCTACCGGGAGCGAACGCTGGCCAAGCGCGGCAAAGTGGGTTTCCTACGGCGGATCAAGGCGCGTTTCCTCGATCATCGCATCTGGATCATGGGAGTGGGCCTCGCGTCCTTCGTGCTGACGATCGTGATGTTCGCCACCACGCCGATGCAGTTCTTTCCCAACACCAATCTCGATTTCAGCATGGTGCGGATCGAAATGGTGCCGGGCACCACGCTCGAGGACAGCGAAGAGGTTTCGGACCGCGTCGTGGCAATCCTGCGCGAGGAGCAGGAGGTCGAAACCATCTTGCAGAACGTGAGCGAAGGCAGCGGCTCGCTGTATGTCACGCTGCGAGATGACCGCGAACGCAAAAGCCTGCAGTTCGAGCAGGAAGTGGCGATCAAGTTCCAGCAGATTGCCGATGCACGGGTGAATTTTCAGGCGATGCAGAACGGGCCTCCCGGCGGCTCCGGACGCGACATTTCGGTCATGCTGTCGGGCAGCGACCCTGAACTGCTCGACGAGACCGCTTTGCAACTCGTCGAGCAGATGAAGGGCATGGCGACAATCCGTTCGCCCCGCGTAGAGGCCGACCTGCAGCGCCCTGAGCTGATCATCACGCCCCGTACCGACCTTGCCGCATCGCTCGGTGTCACCACCGCGTCGCTCAGCCAGGCGATCCGCATCGCCACCATCGGCGAGATCGACCAGAACGCGGCGAAATTTTCACTGTCGGATCGCCAGGTGCCGATCCGCGTCATGTTGCCCGAACAATCGCGCAGCGCCCTGGGCACCATTCAGAACCTACCCGTACCCACCGCCAGCGGCGGGTCGGTCCCGCTGTCGCGCGTTGCCGATATCCGCTTTGGCGCCGGCCCGACCTCGATCGAGAGCTACGATCGGCTGCGGCGGGTTTACATCGGTGCCGACCTTGCGCCAGGCGTGGACAAGGCGGTGGCCGACGCACAGATCGCCAAACTGCCGCTGATGACGGCCTTGCCGACCGGCGTCAGCAACACCAAGGCTGGGTCCGACCGGTTTTTGCAGGAGCTGCTGGTCGATTTCGCCATCGCGCTGGGCACCGGCGTGCTGTCCGTGTTCGCGGTGCTGGTCCTGCTGTATCGCCGTCTGATGAGCCCGCTGGTCAACATGGGTTCACTCCTGCTCGCGCCGCTCGGCGGATTGATCGCCCTCAAGATGCTGGGCCAGCCGATCTCGTTGCCGGTGTTCATCGGCATCCTGATGCTGTTCGGGATCGTGGCCAAGAACTCGATTCTGCTGGTCGATTTCGCGCTGGAGGAAATGGAGCGCGGCAAGACCCGCTTCGAAGCCATCGTCGAGGCCGGCAAGAAACGCGCACAGCCGATCGTCATGACGACTGTGGCGATGGTCGCGGGTATGATCCCGACAGCCATGTCGTTCTCGGGCGATGGTGCGTGGCGCGCTCCGATGGGCACGGTGGTGATCGGCGGGCTGATCCTGTCCACGCTGCTAACGCTGCTGATCGTGCCCGCCGGGTTCAGCCTTGCCGCCGGCGTCGAACGGCGGCTGGGGCCGAAATTGCGCCGCACCTTCCTGTCCTACGATCCTCAGCGGGACGGCCACGCCGACGGGGCGGCGCTGCCCGCCGAGTGAACCGCTCCGGACTTCCCGCATCGCGGGGGCGTGCGCTGACGACCCCGCAACTCCCCGACCGGGCCCGCGTCATGCGCCGCACGGCCACCGGATTGCTGGTCGTCATGGCTGGGGTCTTCGCGGTCTCGGGCCGGTATCTCGAAGTCCATCCGGTGTGGGGCTATGTCCACGCATTCGCCGAAGCGGCGATGGTGGGCGGACTGGCCGACTGGTTCGCGGTGACGGCGCTGTTCCGCCGCCCGCTCGGCCTGCCCATCCCGCACACCGCGATCATCCCCGAGAACAAGGACCGCATCGCCGATACGATGGCGGGCTTTCTGCGCGAAAATTTCCTCACCCCCGGCGTGGTTGCGCGGCGGATGCGCGAGATGAACCTGGCGCGCGCGGTCGGCAGCTATCTGGCCGAGCCGCTGAAGGGCGGTTCCTCGCGCGTGCGCGCGGGTGCGGGCGAACTGCTGGTCGAGGTGCTGCAATCGCTCGATCCCGAGCGGCTCGGCACGCAGGTCCGCGCCGCCCTGGCGACGGGGCTCGAACGGCTGCCGGTCGCGCCATTGCTCGGCAAGATGCTGACCGCCATGATCGCCGACGGGCGCCATCGCCCGGTGATCGACAGCCTGGTGCGCTGGGCCGGGCTGGTGCTCGAAGACAATGAGGCGATGGTGCGCGAGGTCATCCACACCCGCGCCAATGCGCTGCTCCGCTTCACCGGGCTCGACGAGCGGCTCGCCAATTCGGTGCTGGACGGGCTCTACAAGCTGCTCGCCGAGGTGCTAGTGGACGAAAACCACCCCCTGCGCGCCAAGGTCGAAGAGGGACTGGCGGGCCTCGCTCGCGATCTGGTCGAGGATCCCGAAACACAGGAGAAGGTCGAGCGATTGAAGCGCGAGCTGATCGCCAATCCGGCGGTGGCCGAGTGGTGGAGCGGGGTGTGGGAACGGCTCCGCACCGGTCTGATCGCGGGGCTACGCGGCGATGGCGGCGAGAACGCCGTCATTGCCGGGTTCGGCGACAGCCTGGCCGAGATGGGCACCGCCCTGCGCGACGATCCGCGCCTCCAGCTCCAGGTCAACCGCTTCGCCCGCCGGACTGCGGTCGGCATCGCCACGCGCTACGGCGGTCAGATCGTCCAGCTGGTGTCCGAAACGGTCAAGCGCTGGGACGCCGAAAAAGTGACCAGCCGCATAGAGGGCGCCGTCGGCCGCGATCTCCAGTTCATCCGCATGAACGGCACGCTGGTCGGCGGGCTGGTCGGCGTAGCGATCCACGCGGGCTCGACTTTGCTGTGAGCGCGATCAAAACGGAAAGAATACCCCGATCGCGGCAATCGCGGCGGCGCCGGTGACAAGGTTCAGCGGCAGGCCCACGCGCACGAAATCCAAGTAGCGGTAATTGCCCATCTGGTAGACGATGGCATTGGTCTGGTAGCCGAAGGGGGTGGCGAAGGCGAGGCTGCCGGCCATCATCACCGCCACCAGGAATGGGCGCGGGCTGACGCCCAGGCTCTCCGCCAGCGCCACCGCGACCGGTGTCACGAGCACGGCCACCGTGGCGTTGGACAGCAGCTCGGTGAGAATCGTGGTCGCCAGATACAGGACGATCAGGGCGACCAACGGGCTGACGCCGTCGACCGCGCCGATCAGCAGCTCCGACGCGGCGAGCGCGAGGCCGCTTTCCTCCATGGCGATGCCGATCACCACCATGCCGGCGATGAGCATCAGGATTTCGGCCTTGAGACCGCTGTAGGCTTCGTCGGCGGTAATCACCCGCACCAGGATCAGCAGCACCGCCCCGGCAAAGGCCGTGGCGGCGATGGGCGCGACATTGAACGTGGCCAGCGTTACCGCGCCCACGAACACCGCCAGCGCGATCGCTGCCTTCATCGGGGCGAACGGGCGCGGCTCGGCAAACAGGTCGGCGTTCCCGACCTGGGCTCCAGCCATCTCCAACTGACCGGGCAGCATCGGCTGCGCAATGTCATCTGCGGGCCGCTCCGCTCGGAGCAGCCGCCCACTGACCGCAAAGAGATAGACCCCGCCCACCACTGCCGCCGCGATTCCGACCGGCGCGATCTCGAAAATGCCGAAGCTGGCCTGCCCCGAAACGCGCGCCATGTCGTTGACCAGCAGATTGGTGGAGGTACCGATCAGCGTGCAGCATCCGCCCAGCACGGTGATGTAGGACAGCGGCATCAAGTAGCGTTTGGGAGGAAGCCCGAGCTTGAGTGCGGTATCGCGGACCACCGGCGCCCCGAGTACCACGATCGGGGTATTGTTGAGAAAGGCCGAGACGCCGCCGCACAGCACCATCAGCAGCCACATCCCGGCCGAGCCGAGCCGCTGGCACAGCCGGACCGCGCCGGCGATTGCGCGGTCGAGCAGCCCCGACAGTTCGAGCGCGTAGGCGATGACGAACAGCGAGGCGAGCGCGATGATGGCCGGACTGGCAAAGGCCCCCTGCACTTCGCCCGGACGCACGACGCCCATCATCAGCAATGCCGCGGCACCCGTGAGAGCCACCACATCGGCGCGCTGCTTGTCCCAGATCAGCGCCGCGACGACAGCGCCCAGCACGAGTAGGGTCAGGATCTGGTCCACCGACATCAGGGGGCTTGCGTTCATGCCACAGCTTGTCGTGTCAACGGCTTAGGCAAAAGAAATCGGTCGTACCTCTGGAGGATATGCGGTTTCTTGCTATCGTCGCGCCATGCGTGAACCCAGCCTACGCACCAGTCGTCTTGCCATCGCGGGCGCACTCGTCGCGGTCGCGCTGATCGCCGGGGCGGGATTTTACCTGGGTCGCGCCACTTCACCCGAGATGGCCAGCAAGTCGGCCGGTCTTCCAGCCCCCAAGCCCGCCCCGCTGCCTGCGGTTTCCGCGATCGTTGCCGACAGCTTTCTCGATCGTGCGGAGGTGATCGGACTGGCCGCTGCGGCCGCCGATGCTGCCTCTTCGGGCGCCATGCCGCCCGACCGGGTGCGCGCTGCGGTCGGCCGGCGCGTCGAAATCGCCTTGCCGTTCGGGTGCAGCGGTCCCGCGGACGCGGATAGCGAGCAGCCCTATCGCTGGCGTTACGATGAGGACGAAGAGGCGCTGCGGTTGCACGTTGCGGTTACGCGCTGGGAGGCTGGCGACTGGGGCCTGGAGCAACTCGCGGATGAGGAAGCAAGCGATGACCAAGCCATCGAAGGCTTCTGGATCGCGCGACCATGGTCGTCGAGCGCCGAATGCCCGGCCCGGGCGTCTACCGGGCAGTCGACCGTCGCCGCCGAACAATCCTTGGCAGTTGCCCAGTTCTTTCGCGGCGATGTCCCGCGCGAGGCGCTTCGTGGAGCGCGGCCCTACCAGAGCGTGCAGCGCATTCCCCGGACCGATTTCGCGGCGCCACGCGGTTTCCGCCTGATGCTGTCGGGTCGCATCGGCCGCGTTCCTGATGCCGCGGGCGGGCCGGGGGGACCCGTGCACTGCATTCAGCCGACTGGCATCGACAGCCGACCGCGTTGCGTCGTCGCGGTGACGCTCGATGAGGTGCGGATCGAGAATCCGGCTGATGGCGCCGTCCTGGCACGCTGGCCGGTGGGGCAGGACTGAAGCGCGGTAAAGTGCCGCAGTGGCTTCGCTGCAATCGCTATTCGGTCGCGTCCGCTTCCGGCCGAGCGGCAAGTCCGGTGATGAACCAGTCGACATGGATCTGCCGGGCACTATCAATGATGCGATCCTTGGCCGCGGCGACTTGCTCGCCCTCGGCTTGACGATCGCGCGTGATCACCGCCCGGCGCGTCTGGGCATCGAGAGTGATCGTTTCGCGCCCGATCAGCCCCCCGGTGGTGAGCGCGGCCAGTACCGCCGCACTCTCCGCGTCGCGCCGTTCCAGCGCAGCTAGGCGCTGGTTGACGCGATCTTCGAGCTTGAGGGCAGTGTCCGACTGCTGTCGAACCTGCACGAACTCTGCAGCGACCGGGCGCTTGAGGCGGGCCTGCGTCTGCGCGGCGACCTGCGTCGACAGCGCCGGGCGATAGGCATCGACCAACACCACCCCTTCGATTGCCACTTTCTCGCCATCCATACGCACTGCCAGCGTGTCGATCCGGTCCTGCGCCTGCAGCAACTCATCGATCACCGCCTGCACGGCGGAACGGGCAGCCACTTCGCGCGCGATTTTGTTGAGCGAGACCGCGAGAGGGACCGAAAGCAGGCCGAGCACGGCCAGGATACCCACCACTTGCATCGCGGTGTGCTTCGGCGTGAGCGAGGGGCCGAACCGGTTCATACGTGCCACCGCCGTCGCCGCGAAGGTGATCGCCAGCGTGTTGGTGAGGAACAGCAGCGCGGCACCCATTGCGAAGTCGGGCCGCCCAGTCGCCAGTCCGAACCCGATCGTCGACAGCGGCGGCACGAGCGCGGTTGCAATGGCCACTCCCACCATCACGCCCGAGAGTCGGCGAAGAATAGCGTAGACACCGGCCACGCCGCCGACGACCGCAACTCCGAGGTCGAGCAAATTGGGCTGAGTACGGGCGCGCAATTCGCCGGTGACGTCCTGAACGGGCGAGAGCCACACCAGCACCATCGCCACCAGGATCGCCATGGCCATGCCCGCCGCGAGCGTGAGCAAGGAGCGTTTTATCAGGCCGCTGTCGAGCGTCGCGACGCCGAAGCCGATGCCCATGATCGGCCCCAGCAGCGGGGATACCAGCATCGCGCCGATCACGACGGCTGGACTGTTCTGCAACAGGCCCAGCGTCGCGATGACGGCCGACAGGGTAATCAGGAGCAGGTATTTCTGATCGAGACGGGCATCGCGCGCGACGCTGGCCAAAAGGAGGGCGGGCGTTACGTCGTCGTCGTGCAGGTCCTTCCGGTGGCGATCGCCATCACCATCGGCTGCGGCATGCCGTCCGCCTGCGCTGAAGGGAGCATCCTGCGTCCCTGCCAGGCCGGGGTGGCGATTCATGCCAAGCCCCCTAGAGCTTCCCGGTCAGCTCCGGCACGATCTTGAACAGATCGCCGACCAGGCCGATGTCCGCGACCTGGAAGATCGGCGCGTCCTCGTCCTTGTTGATGGCGATGATGGTCTTGGAATCCTTCATCCCCGCGAGGTGCTGGATCGCGCCCGAGATGCCGACCGCGATATAGACCTGCGGGGCGACGATCTTGCCGGTTTGCCCGACCTGGTAGTCGTTGGGGACATAGCCCGCGTCGACCGCCGCACGGCTGGCGCCGACGCCCGCGCCGAGCTTGTCGGCGAGCGGGAGGATGACCTCCTGAAAGGTCTCGGCGTCCTTGAGTGCACGGCCGCCCGAGACGATAACCTTGGCGCTGGTCAGCTCGGGGCGCTCGCTTTTGGCCAACTCGCTGCCCTCGAAAGTGCTGAGACCCGCGTCACCGGCACCACTCACGGTTTCGACCGTGCCGCTGCCGCCGCTCGACGCCGCCTTGTCGAAGGCGGTGCCGCGCACGGTGATGACCAGCTTGGCATCGGAGCTCTCGACGGTCGCAATGGCGTTGCCGGCGTAAATCGGGCGCGTGAAGGTCTTGTCGCCCTCGATCCCGATGATCTCGGAAATCTGCATCACATCGAGCAGCGCGGCGACGCGCGGGGCGATGTTCTTGCCCGTGGTGGTGGCGGGCGCGAGGAAGGCGTCGTGGCTTGCCATCAACGTGGCAACCAAGGGGGCGACGTTCTCGGGCAGTTGATGCTCATAGGCGGCGTCATCCGCCACATGGACCTTGCCCACGCCCGCGATTCTCGCCGCGGCCTCGGCTGCCGCCCCGCAACCCTTGCCCGCGACCAGCAGATGCACTTCGCCCAGTTTGCCCGCGGCGGTGACCGTGGCCAGCGTCGCATCCTTTACCGAGGCATTGTCGTGTTCGACCAGAACCAGCGTCTTCATTGTTGCAGTCCTTGAAATAGGGGAGCGGGCTCAGGCGATGCCGAGCGCCTTCAGCTTGGCGACCAGCTCGTCGACATCGGCGACCTTGATCCCGGCCTGGCGCACGGGCGGCTCGGACACTTTCAGCGTCTTCAGCCGCGGCGAAGTGTCCACCCCATAATCGGCGGGCGTCTTCTGCGCGAGCGGCTTGGATTTCGCCTTCATGATGTTGGGCAGGCTGGCATAGCGCGGCTCGTTGAGGCGCAGGTCGGTGGTGACGATCGCGGGCAGCGCCAGCTTCACCGTCTCGAGCCCGCCGTCGACTTCGCGCTTCACGGTGACATGATCGCCGTCGATTTCGACCGTGTTGGCGAAGGTGCCCTGCGGTCGCCCCATCAGCGCGGCGAGCATCTGGCCGGTCTGATTGGAATCGTCGCTGATCGCCTGCTTGCCGAGCAGCACCAGTCCGGGTTGCTCCTCGTCGGCGATGGCCTTGAGGATCTTCGCAACCGCCAGCGGCTCGACCTCGTCGTCGGTTTCGACCAGGATCGCGCGATCGGCACCCATCGCCAGCGCGGTGCGGAGCGTTTCGGTGGCCTTCGCGGGCCCGATGCTGACCGCGATGATTTCGGCCGCCTTGCCCTTCTCGCGCAGGCGGATCGCTTCCTCGACCGCGATCTCGTCGAACGGGTTCATGCTCATCTTGACGTTGGCGAGATCGACTCCGCTGCCATCGGGCTTGACCCGCGGCTTGACGTTGTAATCGATCACCCGCTTGACGGGGACGAGGATTTTCATCGGCGTCGTTCCTCTCGAACTGTCTGGCCGCGCGCTAGCTAGCGTTTACGTAAACGTCAAGTTCTACGCCGGACGCGCGGGCCCCATCCGCTGTTGCGCGGCGGTCGAGGCGGGTCAAGTCCGCAACGCCGCGGGATGCTTTACCGGCACGGGCGGGTGGCGTAACTTCCACTCAGGGAGGATCCCATATGCTCGTCAATCATGCCCGCCTGGCCATTGCCGCCGCAGCACTTTTCAGCGCGACGCCGCTGGCAGCGCAGCATACTCGCGTCGCGCCCGCGGGCCACGTGCCGCCACCCGCCACGCTGGCGGTCGCCGACTGGCTGGTCGGCGACTGGGTCGGCACCGGCATCGAAGGGGCGGAAGCTGCCGAGAGCTGGCTGCCGCCCTCCAGTGGCGCGATGGTCGGGGTGTTCGTGCAGGAAAAGCCTGACGGTGCGCTGATGTTCACCGAGCATATGTACATGGCCGAGGAGGCGGGCAGCCTGGTGCTCAAGCTCAAGCACTTCAATCCCGACCTGACCGGCTGGGAGGAAAAGGACGGCATGGTCCGCTTCCGCTTCCTGTCGGCAGAGCCCTGCGCGCTTTATTTCAGCGCATTGACCTATCGCTGCGAGGGTGAAAATGGCTTGCTGGTCGCGGTGCGGATGAAGAGCGAGGGCGACAAGGTGAACGAGCTGGTGTTCCGTTTCAGGCGACGCGTGCCTGCCCGTCAGTGAGTTAGTTCGAGTCGCCGCTCAATTCGATCGAGGCGATCGCCCATGCGGTCGATAGCGACTTGCTGGGCAGCATCTGCAGCCGAGAGATGCGACAAATGCTGGATGACGGATGCTTGTCCACTCTCCAGATTCGCCGTCCGTGAGGTCAGCTCGCTGATCTTGTGCTCGATGCGGTCAAGCGACGCCTGAAAGCGCTTCATGTGTTCATGCAGCAGGTTCTCGACGTTCTCTGTCATGAAGTGTCCCTAGCACAAGGCGCTTAACGGAACCAGAAACGTCTCACGCCGCTTGCTTCACCTCGGCCACGATCTTGCGCGCGGCGTCGCCGAGATCGTCGGCGCTAACGATGGCCAGGCCCGAATTGTTCAGGATCGCCTTGCCTTCGGCCACATTGGTGCCCTCGAGGCGCACCACCAGCGGCACCGACAGGTTCACGTCCTTCGCCGCGGCGACGATGCCGTCGGCGATCACGTCGCATTTCATGATGCCGCCGAAGATGTTCACGAGAATGCCCTCGACCGCCGGGTCCTTAAGGATGATCTTGAAGGCCGCGGTCACCTTCTCGCGGCTCGCGCCGCCGCCGACGTCGAGGAAATTGGCCGGAAACGCGCCGTTGAGCTTGATGATGTCCATCGTCGCCATGGCCAGGCCGGCGCCATTGACCATGCAGCCGATGGTGCCGTCCAATTTAATATAGGCGAGATCGTATTTGCTCGCCTCGACTTCGGCGGGGTCTTCCTCGCTCTCGTCGCGGAGCGCCTCCACATCCTTGTGGCGATACAGCGCGTTGCCGTCGAAGCTCATCTTGGCGTCGAGCACCAGCAATCTGCCGTCGTCGGTTTCGACCAGCGGATTGATCTCGAGCATTTCGCCATCGAGTTCGGTGAAGGCCCGGTAGAGCTGGCCGACGAGCTTCTGGCACGCCTTGTTGGCTTCGCCCTTAAGCTCGAGCGCGAAGGCGACCGCGCGCCCGTGGTGCGGCATGAGGCCTTGGGCCGGATCGATGGTAATGGTGGTGATTTTCTCGGGAGTGTCGTGGGCGACGTCCTCGATGCTCATGCCGCCTTCGGTGCTGGCCACGATGGCGATCCGTCCGCTGGCGCGATCGACGAGCAGCGCGAGGTAGTATTCCTTGGCGATGTCGACGCCATCGGTGACGTAGAGGCGGTTGACCTGCTTGCCTTCGTCGCCGGTCTGGATCGTCACCAGCGTGTTGCCGAGCATTTCGCGGGCGTTGCTTGCGACTTCCTCGAGCGATTTGGCGAGCCGCACGCCGCCCTTGGCATCGGGGGCCAGCTCCTTGAACTTGCCCTTGCCACGCCCACCGGCGTGGATCTGCGCCTTCACCACATAGAGCGGGCCGGGCAGTTGCCTGGCACCCGCGACGGCTTCCTCGACGCTGGTGGCGGCGTGGCCCGCGGGGATGGCGATGCCGTACTTGGCCAGCAGCTCCTTGGCCTGGTATTCGTGGATATTCATGTCGGGCTGGATCCTGGGGCGTTCGGGGGGCGGCGGTAACTGCCGGGGGCAAGAGTCGCGCGGGGCATAAGCATGGTTGGCGCGGCTTGAAAAGGGTTCGCGCGGCGTGCACGCGTGATCGCCGACCATGATCGACCGCGACCGCCTCCGCACCATCGTCGCCGACGCCGGGCAGATCGCACTCGGGATGTGGCCGGGGGCGGGGCACCGGGTGAAGGCCTGGGACAAATCACCCGGGAATCCGGTGTGCGATGCGGACATGGCCGTCGATGCCTTCCTCAAGCGCGAGCTCGGCGCTTTGCTCCCGGCGGCGGCGTGGCTTTCGGAAGAGACCGTGGACGATCCGGCGCGGCTCTCGAGCGACCTCGTGTGGCTGGTCGATCCGGTCGACGGCACGCGCGATTTCCTGCGCGGCCGCCCGGGCTGGGCGGTGTCGGTCGCGTTGTTGCGCGGCGGGCGACCGCTCATCGGAATGCTCGAGGCTCCGGCTCGCGAGGAACGCTGGGAAGCCGAAGCCGGTGCGGGCGCGGTCCGCAACGGCGAGCCATTGACCGCCTCGCGTCGCGGCCTCTTCGCGGGCGCGCGCGTTCCCGCGGAGACCCTTCCCCGGGACGATGCCGATCTGGTACCGGTGCCCCGGCCGAATTCGATCGCACTCAGGATCGCGATGGTTGCGGCCGACGAGGCCGATCTGTGCGCCACGCTGCGCTGGGGTTACGAATGGGACATCGGCGCGGCCACGCTGATCGCGCGCGAGGCGGGGGCGGCGGTCAGCGATGCCTTCGGCCAGCCGCTGGCTTACAACAAGCGCGATCCGCGCGCCTTCGGGCTGCTGGTCTCGGCACCCGCGATCCACGGCGCTGCCGTCGCCCGCCTGGCCGAGCGCGCGGCGGCGATCGCGCAACGCGGGGCCTGACGCGAAACGGGGCCGGCAGCGGCCGACCCCGTTCCTTCGATTCAGGCTGGCTTACTGGCCCTGCGCAGCGCGCGCCTCGGCCTCGGTGAAGGGCACGATCTTGATCTCGACGCGGCGATTCACCGCGCGGCCACTTTCGGTCGAATTGTCGCCCTTGAAGTACTGCGGATTCTCGCCGAAGCCCTGCGAGCGGATGCGGGCGCTGGCGACGCCCTGGCTGATCAGATAGCTCGATACCGCCTGTGCCCGCTGTTCCGACAGTCGCTGGTTGAAGGCGTCCGAACCGGTCGAATCGGTATATCCGTACACATCGATGATGCTGTTGGGATATTGGCGAAGACTGGCCGCGACCCGGTCGAGCGTGGCGCGGAAGGTGGCGTTGATGGAGGCGCTGCCGGTGGCGAAGGTCACGCCGTCGGGCAGGTTGACCAGGATCGCCTGGCCGCCGTCGGTCTCGGTCACATCGACGCCCGAGCCGGCGGTGCCTTCGCGCAGTTCCTTGATCTGCTGGTCCATGGTGTAGCCTACATAGCCGCCCGCCGCGCCGCCGGCGACGGCGCCGACGATCCGTCCGGTCTTGCCGCCGATCACGCCGCCGAGCAGGCCGCCCGCGAGCGCGCCGCCGACGCCGCCGATGGCGGTGCGCGAAATCTTGCGCTCGCCGGTGTTGGGATCGGTCACGCAGGCGGTGACGGTGAGCAGCGAGGCCGATGCGAGCGCGGCCACGAGAATACGCGGTGTCTTCATGTGAATTCCTCCGTTGCGAGTTGCCGAACGGCACCCGTTCGCCGGGCGTCCCCACTCTGACACCCGACCTCAAACTGTTCCAGCCCGCTTTCTGTTCCGCGATGTGGCGCAAAGCTGCTGGCGCAAGGAGGCAATTCTGCTAGGCGGGAGCCGCCGTGACCCCCTTCCCCTGGACCGACCTCCTCATCATCGCCGGGCTGATTCTGCTCAACGGCGTGTTTGCGCTCAGCGAGCTGGCGATCGTTTCGGCGCGAACCGCGCGGCTGCGTACGGCGGCGGACAAGGGCAGTGCTGGCGCGCGCGTCGCGATCGAACTGGCCGCCGATCCAGGCAAATTCCTGTCCACCGTCCAGATCGGCATCACGCTGATCGGCATCATCGCGGGTGCCTATTCGGGTTCCAGCCTGGGTGGGCCGGTAGGCGAGCGGCTGGAGGCGTGGGGTGTGCCGGCCGAATACGCGCCGGAAACCGGATTCGCGCTGGTCATCGCGCTAACCACCTATTTCAGCCTGGTGATCGGCGAGCTGGTGCCCAAGCAGGTGGCGCTCAAGATCGCGGTACCGGTCGCCATCGTCATGGCGCGGCCGATGGCGTGGCTGGCGGTGGCGGCCAAGCCGCTCGTCTGGCTGCTTGATGTGTCGTCGGGCTTTATCGTTCGCCTGCTCGGGGTCAGGCCTGGCGGCGGCGGAGCGGTAACCGCCGAGGAACTGCATATGCTGTTCGCCGAGGCGACGCGATCGGGCGTGATCGAACACGAGCAGCACCAGATGCTGGCGGGCGTGGTCCGGCTGGCGGAACGGCCCGTTCGCGAGATGATGACGCCGCGCAACCAGCTCGATTTCGTCGATGTTTCCGCCAGCCAGGAGGGCATCCGGGCCGCGCTCGACGCCAGCTCGCATTCGCTCCTGCCGGTGGTCGACGGTTCGCCCGATCGCGTGGTGGGCGTGGTCAAGGCGCGCGAGGTCTATGCCGTGCTGGCCGCCGGGCAGGTGCCGGATCTGCGCGCGTTGATGCGCAAGCCCGAAGTGGTGCCCGACCAGCTCGATGCCGTGGATGCGCTGCGCGTGCTCCAGCAGGCCGAGGTGCCGATGGCGATGGTGCACGACGAATACGGCCATCTCGACGGGATCGTCACGCCCGTCGATCTGCTGACCGCGCTGGTCGGCAATTTCTCGAGTGACGAGGAGCACGGCGAGGCGCCGGGCCTGGTCGAGCGCGAGGATGGCTCGCTGCTCGCCTCGGGCAGCCTCTCGGCGGACACGCTGGCCGACCGCATCGGCATCGACTTCGCTCCCGATCGCGATTTCGCCACCGCGGCCGGATTTGCGCTGTCGGTGCTAAAGAAGCTGCCGTCCGAGGGCGAGCACTTCGACTATCAGGACTGGCGTTTCGAGGTCGTCGACATGGACGGCCGCCGGATCGACAAGTTGCTGGTGTCCCAACGCCCCAAGCGTGGCGAAGAGCGCGAAGCGCTCGACGCATAATCAGCGAAGTGCGCTAGTCGGCCTGAGAAGCAAGTCGCAAGCGCGACCGCGCGCCCGCACGGGCGTGCGGAACACTAAGAAGGGATAACGGCCTGCGCCGCCCCGCCGGGGCCTTCGGGCGCGGCGATGATGTCGCGCGTCACCGTGCCCTTGGCGACCGTGTTGGTCTGCGCATCGCCCACCGCCGAGCGGATGCCCGGTTCGGCGCGGCCGGCGCGATCGAGGGCGCTGGTCTCGACACTGCTACGCGGGGCAGGGCCGCCGAACAGGGCCTCCATCGCCTGCTGCGAGGCAGTGCCTTCGGCCGGGCGAGGCGCGCCGGGCGCGGGCGGCACGAGGTTGAAATCGGGCGGAACCACCAGCGGTGCCTGGCGCTGCACGGCGAATTCGTCGGGGCGCTCGCGGTTGAACAACCCGCCGCTGGCGCAGCCGCTGGTCAGAAGCATGGCCGCGCCCGCGAGGGCAAGGGGGATGGTCTTGGTCATGATGTCGTCTCCGCAGGGCCCGCCGGGCTCTCGCTGTCTGGTTGGGCAGGCTTGTCGCGCACGAACAGCGCCCGCGCAAGCATTATGGCCACCCCGATCGAGATCGCGGCATCGGCCAGGTTGAAGATGAAGAAGGGGCGAAATTCGCCGAAGTGCAGATCGGCGTAGTCGATCACATAGCCGAACTGGAACCGGTCGCGGATATTGCCCAGCGCGCCGCCCAGGATCAGCGCCAGCGGGATGATGTCACCCAGCTTGCGCTCGCGCATCAGCCACACCGTCACCACCACGGCGATGCCGCCGGTGAGCGCGACCAGCGCCCAGCGCATGGCGTCGCTGGTCGCGGTCAGCATTCCCATCGAGACGCCGTAATTTTCGGTGTAGCGCAGGTCGAAGAAGGGAATGAGCTCCATGACATCGCCGACGCGGTCGATGCCGAGCGGGCCGGTGACCCACCACTTGAGCAGTTGGTCGAGCCCGAACAGGGCGAAGGCGAGCGCCGCACCGATGGTGCGATAGCGGGCGACGGGAGTCATGCCATTTCGTCCATCTGAGCAACGACATCTTCGCAGCGGCCGCACAGTGCGCCGTCCTCCACTACCTCGGGCAACAGCCGCCAGCAGCGGCCGCATTTGTGGTCGGTGGTGGGGGTAACGGTCACTTCGGCGCTATCGCCGCGCGCCACTGACGCGGTGATGAACAATTCGGCGAGCGCGTCATCATCGAAGCCGTCCGGCACTGCATTTGCCGGGACCGCGACGCTGGCTTCGAGGCTGGAACGCACCACCTTGTCGCGGCGCAGCGGCTCGATCGCTTCGGTGACCGTTTCGCGCAGTGTTCGCAGCTGTTCGAAGCGCCGATCGAGCGCTTCATTGCGCCAGTCGGGCAGCGTGCTCCATTCGAGCAAATGCACGCTGCCCTTATCCGGGAAGCGGGTGGCCCACACCTCCTCGGCGGTGAACACCAGCACCGGCGCGGCGTAGCGGACCAATGCCTGGAACAGGATATCGAGCGTCGAGCGATAGGCGCGGCGGTTGGCATCGTCAGGCGCGTCGCAATAAAGCCGGTCCTTGCGGATATCGAAGTAGAACGCCGAGAGATCGTCGTTGCAGAAGTCGATCAGCGCGCGGGTGTAGGTGTTGAAGTCGAAGGCGTGGATTGCCGTGCGCAGCGTGGCGTCGAGCTGCCACAACCGGCCCAGCATATAGCGCTCGAGCTCAGGCATCTGCTCCGTCTCGACCCCCTCGCGCCCCCACTCGAACCCGTCGAGTGCGCCAAGGAGGTAGCGGAAGGTGTTCCTGAGCTTACGATACTGGTCGGCGACGCCCTTGAGGATTTCATCGCCGATGCGGTGGTCCTCGGTAAAATCGACGCTGAGCGCCCATAGCCGGATGATATCCGCGCCATAGGTTTCCATGACCTTGAGCGGGTCCACGGTATTGCCGAGCGATTTCGACATCTTGCGCCCATCGCTCGCCATGGTGAAACCGTGCGTCAGCAGCGTGTCGAATGGCGCGCGGCCGCGGGTGGCGCAGCTTTCGAGCAGCGAGGACTGGAACCAGCCGCGGTGCTGATCCGACCCTTCGAGATAGAGATCGGCGGGCCATTGCAGGTCCGGCCAGCGTCCGCTTTCGAGCACGAAAGCGTGGGTCGAACCGGAATCGAACCAGACGTCGAGGATGTCGGTGACCATCTCGTACTCGTCTGGATTATAGGCGTTTCCGAGAAACTCGGCCTTGCGGCTCTCGTCCCAGGCATCGACGCCTTCCTCACGGATGGCGGCGATGACGCGGGCGTTGACCGCCGGGTCCTGCAGATATTCGCCGGTGCCGGTCTTCACGAACAGCGTGATCGGCACGCCCCAGGCGCGCTGGCGGCTGAGCACCCAGTCCGGCCGTCCCTCGACCATGCTACCGAGCCGGTTGCGGCCCTTCTCGGGCACGAAGCGCGTGGCGGCGATGGCGGCGAGGGCGCGCTCCCTCAAAGTCCCTCTCCCGCCTGCGGGAGGGGTTAGGGGAGGGCCTGTTTCTGCGGTGCCGTGCGACAAGCCCTCCCCCGGCCCCTCCCGCAAGCGGGAGGGGGGATCGAGCTCACGGTCCATCGGCACGAACCATTGCGGCGTGCAGCGGTAGATGACCTTGGCCTTGCTGCGCCACGAATGCGGGTAGCTGTGCTTGTAGTCCGCGCTCGCCGCCAACAGCGCGCCCGCCTCGCGCAGATCCGAACAGATCGGCCCGTCGGGCGCGTTGAAGCCGGGATTGATGACGCTGCGCCGCCGCTCGTCCGCGCCGCCCAGCCACGGCCAGTCGTCGCGGTAGCGCCCGTCGGCCATCACCGCGAAGGCGGGCTCGAGCCCATTGGCCTTGCACAGCTCGAAATCGTCCTCGCCGTGGTCGGGCGACATATGGACGAGCCCCGTTCCGCTCTCGGTGGTGACGAACTCGCCCGGCAGGAACGGGCGCGGCTTGGCGTAGAAGTCGCCGAGATGGTGCATCGGGTGGCGGGCGAGGGTGCCGGCTAGGTCGGAGCCATTGATGGGTGCGCTAACTTCCATCACGTCGAAGATTTTTGTGCCCGGCGGGACAGTGAGCGATCCTTGCGCCTTCAAGTGGTTTTCGATCCGATTCAGGAAGGGGACTATCAACTCCTTCGCAATGAGGACACTGACGCATTCGCTACGCACCTTGGATTTTAGACGTTCGAAGCGAGCTGTAGCTTCCGGATCGGAACCTTCGGATGCCGTGGCGGTGATCTCGAAACCGAATTTCAGGACAACGTACTCAACCTCTGGCCCATAGGCGATCGCCTGGTTGACCGGGATCGTCCACGGCGTGGTGGTCCAGATCACCGCATGAGCGCCGACCAGCTCGGGGATAGGGCTTTCGACGATCTCTAACGCAACGTCGATCTGGGTCGAGGTGATGTCCTCGTATTCCACCTCCGCCTCGGCCAGCGCGGTTTCTTCGACCGGGCTCCACATCACCGGCTTGGAGCCGCGGTAGAGGTTGCCGGCCTCGGCGAACTTCATCAGTTCGGCGACTATCGTCGCCTCGGCCTGGAAGTCCATGGTGAGGTAGGGATTGTCCCAGTCGGCCATCACGCCGAGGCGCTTCAGCTGTTCGCGCTGCACGCCCACCCAATGCGCGGCATAGGCGCGGCATTCGGCGCGGAATTCGCGTGGTGGGACGGCGTTCTTGTCCTGCTTCTTCTTGCGGTACTGCTCCTCGACCTTCCATTCGATCGGCAAGCCGTGGCAGTCCCAGCCGGGCACATAGGGCGCGTCCAGCCCCAGCGCGTTGTGCGTGCGGCAGACCATGTCCTTCAGAGTATGATTGAGCGCATGGCCGATGTGCATATCGCCATTGGCGTAGGGCGGGCCGTCGTGGAAGATGAACTTCTTCCGCCCCTTCCGCGCTTCGCGGAGCTGCTCGTAGAGCCTCTCCTCGGCCCAACGCGCCGCGATGCCCGGCTCTTTCTGCGGCAGCCCGGCCTTCATGGGAAAATCGGTCTTCGGCAGGAAGACGGTGTCGCGGTAATCGCGCTGCGGTTGATCGGCGTCGGACATGGAGCCGCGGGCCTTAGCGGCGCGTGCGGGCGGGCGCAATTTCTGCTGTCCTACACGCGCGCTTTCGGTTCATCCTCCTGGCGCGCGTTACCGCTGGTATCATTGCCGATGCGGTGAGCGAAATCTGGAAGGTCACGGCCTGAAGTCTGAAATTCGCACCAAGCTGTTATTTTCAATGAAGAACTCGGCAAGGCACAATTTTTATAATGGGGTGGGTCGGTGGTCCACGCTCAACCATCCAACAGTCTCCGCGCCTCCGTGCAATCTCTATCCATCTGGGCGACCAGCGCCTCAAGCCCGTCGAACTTCGCTTCCGGTCGAAGGAAATGGTGGAAGGCGACCTCGATCTCCTGCCCATAAAGATCGCCGGCGAAGTCGAAGAAATAGGGTTCGAGCAGCTCCTTGGGCGGTTCGAACTGCGGCCGCACGCCGAGATTGGCCGCCCCCCGCAATTCCTGTGCCGTCGCCAGCACGCGCCCCGTCACCGCATAGATGCCGTAGCGGGGGCGTAGATAGTTCTCGATGGCGAGATTGGCGGTCGGATAGCCAATCTCTCGCCCGCGCTTGTCGCCATGCTCGACCACTCCGCGGATCGCGAAGGGCCGGGTGAGCAGGCGCGCCGCCTCCTGCGGATCGCCCGCGCGCAGGGCATCGCGGACGCGGCTGGAGCTGACCGGTGCGCCGCCGTCGAGCACCGGCGCGACCGCGCGGCTGGCGATGCCGACCTCGCGGCCCAGCGCCTCCAGCATGGCGCGATTGCCCACGCGGCCCTTGCCGAAGGTGAAGTCCTCGCCGGTAACGACGCCCGCCACGCCGAGCTGCTCGGCCAACAGCACGCGCACGAAATCCTCCGCGCTGGTGCCCGCCAGATCGCCATCGAAATGAAACACCAGCATCGCGGTGGCCCCGGCAGCGAGATAGAGCTCCTGCCGCTGCTCCAGCGTGGTCAGCCGGAACGGCGGCAGATCGGGCCGAAAGTGGCGGACCGGATGCGGATCGAAGGTAGCGATGATGCTCGGCCGCCCCTCGGCCCGCGCCCACTCGATCGCCTCGCGCGCCACCGCCTGGTGTCCGAGGTGGAAGCCGTCGAAATTGCCCAGCGCGATGATCGCCCCGCGCACCGAGCCGGGCATGGGCTCGCGATGGTCGAGCCACCTCATGCTTTCAGCGATCTTCGATGACCGTCGTTCTTCCTCAGCGCAATTGGATCAGAAAGCGAAGGCGTCCTGCATTGCGCGTGGGTCAAGCGCTCGGCGCTTGGCTGTTTTGCTCGATTGTCCAATCTTTGATCGATAATTCTCAATGCGGCGGCGGCGTTCCGCGGCTCGTTCGTCCGCGTCCGGAGCCACAACTTCGTAAACTGCAAATGCGAAGTCGTCCGACTTGGCTTCGCTTGGGAATCGCGCAATTTCTTCACGGTGCCAAGTCTGCAATGTGGAGAGGATTGATTCCGAAAGGTAGGCATCGGCATCTCGCACCTTATGATCCACGATTGTAACGAGATAGCGGTCAACAAGGGGAGCGAACTCGCGGTATGTCACTGCGCCGCCGATAACGTACGCCTCGGGTCGGTTAAATGCCGAGAGCAAAAACAGGGCCTCATCAACCGATAGGGCAAGGCGGCAATCGCTTGTTGAATCGAACAAGACGTTATTATGTGAGAGAACAACGTTTTTCCGTTTCGGAAGACATTTTCCGCCAAGTGAGTCGTATGTCTTCCGACCCATCACGATGGCATTGTCGATCGTCTTGGACTTGAAGAATGCCATATCCGATTTGAGGCGCCACGGCAGCTGGTTGCGACATCCGATGGCTCCGCGCACGTCAATCGCAACGATCGATGTGAGTGAATCGAGATAACCTTGCACCGGCATTTTGCTCTTAGAATCGATGGGACTCTCCGTTTCAAGTGAGTCCTGTTTGCAACACCACCTCGGTGCAGCTTGAAGACCTGTGTGCTCAATGTGGAAAAACTATCGCGTTAGCTGCGTGACATGACCCATCTTGCGCCCCGCGCGCGGCTCAGCCTTGCCGTAAAGGTGAAGGTGCGCGTCGGGCTGGGCGAGCAGCGCCTGCGCCGTTTCGCCTGTCATGCCGACCAGATTGGTCATCTCCACCTCGCGCGCCACGGTTCGCGTGTCGCCCAAAGGCAGCCCGGCAACCGCGCGGATGTGGTTCTCGAACTGGCTCGTGACCGCTCCCTCGATCGTCCAGTGGCCCGAGTTGTGGACCCGCGGGGCCAGCTCGTTGAACACCGGTCCCTCCGCCGTGGCGAAGAATTCCAGCGTCAACACGCCGACATAGCCGAGCCGGTCGGCCACCTTGCGCGCCAGATCGCGTGCCGCCTCGATTTGCCGCTCGATCGCCTCGCCCGCTGGGAGTAGCGAGCGGTCGAGGATGCCGTCCACGTGCTCGTTGCGCGTACTGTCCCAAAACCGCACCTCGCCGTCGCGGCCTCGGACCAGGATCACCGAGAACTCGGCCTCGAAGTGCACCAGTCCCTCGTAGATCGCGGGCTGGGCGATCCCGGGCAGGGCATCGAGATCGCGGTCGGAGCCGATCCGCCACTGGCCTTTGCCGTCATACCCCTCGCTGCGCGTCTTGAGGATGCCCGGCGTGCCGAGCTGCTCCACCGCGCGATCCAGGTCGGTGCGCGAATCGACCGGCCGATAGGGCGCTGTGTTGCCGCCCAACTCCTCGACGAAGCGCTTCTCGTTCAACCGGTCCTGCGCCACTTCGAGCGCCCGGCGCGGCGGGAACAGCCGGTCGGCGGGCATCGTGTCGACGGCCGCGAGCGGCACGTTCTCGAATTCCCACGTCACCGCGTCGCATTGCGCGGCGAAAGCGGCAAGCGCGGCGATATCGTCCCAGCGGTTGGCGAAGAAATCGGCGCTGAACGGCGCGGCGACATTGTCGCCTTCGGGCGCATAGCCGATGCAGCGGTAGCCGAGCTGAGCCGCGCTCATCGCTAGCATCCGGCCGAGCTGTCCGCCGCCGAGGATGCCGATGGTGCTGCCGGGCTTCAGCATCGGGCTATGATCCCGTTCGCATCGAGCGAAGTCGAGATGCTGGGTGCCCGGTGTCTCGACTGCGCTCGACACGAACGGAGGTCGTTGTCGCGCATCAGTCCTGCGGGCGCTCGGCCACCGCCGCGGTCTGCGCCGCGCGCCAGGCTTGCAGCCGCTCGCTCAGCGCCGCGTCGCCAAGCGCGAGGATACCCGCCGCGAGCAGCCCCGCATTGGTCGCGCCCGCCTCGCCGATCGCCAGCGTGCCCACGGGGATGCCGGCAGGCATCTGCACGATGGATAGCAGGCTGTCCTGTCCCGAGAGCGCCTTGGACTGCACCGGCACGCCCAGCACCGGCAGCTGCGTCAGCGCCGCGATCATGCCCGGCAGATGCGCCGCGCCGCCCGCGCCCGCGATGATGATGTGGAACCCTTCCGCCGCGGCGCCCTTGGCGAAAGCCACCATGCGTTCGGGCGTGCGGTGGGCCGATACCACCCGCGCCTCGTGCGGCACGCCCAGCGTGTCGAGCATTTCGGCGGCGCGGCGCATGGTTGGCCAGTCCGACTGGCTGCCCATCACGATGGCGACTTTTGCCTCCCCCCCGCTCATGTCACGCATCCTTGAGGTAGTAGCGCTCCCCGGAGGGTCGCAGATTTTCGCCGAAATCATAGATAATCGGCTGCCCGGTCGGGATTTCGAGCGCGGCGATGGCATCGTCCGAGATGTTCGACAGATGCTTGACCAGCGCGCGCAAGCTGTTGCCATGCGCCGAGACGATCACCGTCTCGCCCGCACAAAGTTGCGGCAGGATGGTGCCCTCCCAATAGGGCAGCACGCGCTCGATGGTCAGCTTCAGACTTTCGGTGCGCGGCACCGCGATCCCGACGTAGCGCGCGTCCTGCGCCAGATCGAACTCACTGCCCTCGGCCAGCTCGGGCGGCGGCACGTCGAAGCTGCGCCGCCAGATGTGGACCTGCTCCTCGCCATGCCGGTCGCGCATCTGCTGCTTGTCGAGGCCAGTCAGCCCGCCATAGTGCCGCTCGTTGAGCCGCCAGTCCTTGATCTCGGGAATCCACAGCCGGTCGCAGGCTTCCAGCGCCAGGTGCAGCGTCTTGATCGCGCGGGTCTGGAGGCTGGTGAAGGCAATCGTGGGGAGGACGCCCTTGTCCGCCATGAGCTTCCCCGCGGCGATGGCCTCGGCCACGCCCTGATCGGTGAGCGCCACATCCCACCAGCCGGTGAAGCGGTTGGCGAGGTTCCATTCGCTCTGGCCGTGACGGACGAGGATCAGCTTGGGCATTCATGCTCCGCATTGGGTCGGGCTTGGGAGCGCCCGGCGTTAGCTGCGCGAGGGGGGCTTGGGAAGGGGATCGGGCGGGGTTTCGTCCAGCGCCCGCCCGACTTCGCGTCCTTGGGCCTTGCGACGACGCAGGTTCTCGCGCAGCTTGGCGGCGAGGCGCTCCTCGCGGGTCAATTTATCGCTAGGGGCCTTCATCGCCACGCGCTTGCGGCAAGCCGGAATGCTTGACAAGAGAGGGCCTCGCTGCAAGGGGCGCGCGCTCCCCGCAATGCGCCGTCCGGCCGCGGGGATCGACCGATGGTCACGCTGCTGTAGCTCAGTGGTAGAGCACACCCTTGGTAAGGGTGAGGCCGAGAGTTCAATCCTCTCCAGCAGCACCATCAGCGCCGCAGGCGCAGGTGGTTTGATCTTGGTGTTTCGCTCGCACCTCCGCGCGAGCGTCCTCGATGCCATTCTTCGCTTCGCTAAGGCATCTGCGGCCGGCCGGTCGGCCTTGCGAACGCTGGCGCGTTCGGGCAGCGCGTGGCCATGGATTTTCGACTTTCGGAGCAGCAGCGCGAGTTGCAGGAGGCGGCGCGGAAATTCGCGCGGGCGGAGCTGGTTGAGCTGGCGCGCGAGCTGGAGGCGAAGGATGTCTCTGTGCCCGCCGAGATGGTGCGGCGGTATGGCGAACTCGGCTTTCTCGGCGTCAACCTGCCCGAGCGATACGGCGGGCTCGGGCTCGGCCATCTCGAGGCGCTGCTGGTGCTCGAGCAGTTCGCGATGATCTCCAACGCCGTTGCATTCCCGGTGTTCGAGGCGCTGGTCGGGCCGGTGCGGACCGTCGAGCGCTTCGGCTCCGATGCGCTCAAGGCCGCGATCGTGCCTCAGGTCACCGCGGGCGAAGCGACCGTCGCGGTGTCGATGTCCGAACCCGACGCCGGAACCGCGCTGACCGATCTCACCACTCGCGCCAGCGACGAAGGCGATCACTACCTTCTCACCGGCACCAAGCGCTGGACCAGTGGGGCGGGGCACTCGCGCTACTATGTCGTCTATTGCCGCCTGTCCGATGCGCCGGGCGCGAAGGGCATCGGCGCGCTGCTGGTTGACAAGGAATGGGACGGCGTAAGCTTCGGCAAGCGCGAGGAACTGATGGGCTTCCGCGGCATCGCCACGCGCGACATCGCCTTTAACGGGGTACGCGTGCCGAAGGAGAACCTGATCGTCGGTGCGGGCGGCTTCGGCAAGTTGATGAGCGCCTTCGGGCTCGAACGCTGCGGCAATGCCACGCAGAGCCTGGGTCTCGCGGCCGGCGCGCTCGAACAGGCCACCGAATACGTCCAGGAGCGCCGCGCCTTCGGCAAGCCCATCGTGGATTTCCAAGCGGTCCAGCTCCGCCTCGCCGAAATGGCTCTGCAGGTCGAGGCGGCGCGGCTCCTGATCTACCGTGCCGCCGCGAATGCCCCGCACCAGCCCGACGGACTGCCCAGCGTCATGGACAGCAGCCTCGCCAAGTGCTTCGCCAACGATATCGTCCGCTCGGTCACCGCCAATGGGATGCAGGTGATGGGCGGCTATGGCTATCACAAGGACTACGGCATGGAGCAGCGCGTGCGCGACGGTTTCGCCTGGGGCATCGCGGGCGGGACGACCGACGTGCAGAAGACCAATATCGCCGCCGCGCTGGTGGGTCGCCGCTTCGACCAGCGCCGATGAAGCGGGCCTTGCCGCTGTCCTTGCTCGCCATGCTGGGCACACCGGTGATGGCGCAGGAGCAGGTCGACCCGGACGAGATCGTGGTCACCGGTCGGGGGCTGACCGACACTCCGGCGGCTCCGGCCTACTCCACCACCGAACTCGATCGCGAAAAATTGACCCGTGCCGCCTCGGGCCGGATCGAGGATGCGCTGGCCGGGGTTGCGGGTTTCCAGCAGTTTCGCCGCTCCGACAGCCGCTCGGCCAATCCCAGCGCGCAAGGCGTGACGCTGCGCGCGCTCGGCGGCAATGCCACCAGCCGCGCGCTGGTGCTGCTCGACGGCGTGCCGATGGCCGATCCGTTCTTCGGCTACATCCCGCTCGGCGCGCTCGCCCCCGAACGCCTGGCTTCGGCGCGGGTGACGCGGGGCGGCGGTTCGGGCCCGTTCGGCGCGGGCGCGCTGGCGGGCACGATCGAACTGACCAGCGCGGATGCCGCCGCGCTGGGGCTGCTGGCCGGTTCCGCGCTGGTCAACGACCGGGGCGACAGCGAGCTGTCGGCCACCGTGTCGCCACGGCTCGGGCAGGGCTTTGCCACGGTTGCGGGCCGGTGGGACCGTGGCCGAGGGTTCTGGACCACGCCCGAAGACCAGCGTGTCCCCGCCAGCGCTCGCGCCCGCTTCGATAGTTGGTCGGCAGGGCTGCGCGGGGTTGCTCCGCTCTCGGCTACGATCGAGTTGCAAGCCCGCATCCTCGCTTGGCGCGACAACCGCACGCTGCGCTTCGCCGGTGCGGACAGCCTGTCGGAAGGGCAGGACGCCAGCCTGCGGCTGATCGGGCGCGGGCGCTGGGAGTGGGAGGCCTTGGGCTATGTCCAGGCGCGCGACTTTGCCAATGTGGTGGTGAGTTCGACGCGCTTCGTGCCCACGCTGAACCAGCGCGCGACGCCCTCGACCGGGCTGGGCGGGAAGCTTGAGCTGCGCCCGTCGGTGGGCGGCGGCCATGTCCTGCGATTGGGCGCGGACTATCGCCGGTCGGCCGGGCGATTGTTCGAGGAGGCGCTGAATACCGGCACGGGTGCCGTGACCGAACGGCGCAGCGCGGGCGGGGTCAACACCGATCTCGGCCTGTTCGTGGAGGACGACTGGAGCAGCGGCGCGCTGACGCTGACCGCCGGGGTGCGCGCCGACCGTTTCACCATTCGCGACGGGTTCTTCACCGCCGCCGCGCCCGCTGGAGGGGTGGTGGCCTCGGAGCGCTACCCGGCTCGCTCCGGCTGGGCGGGATCGGTCCGCGGCGGGGCTTTGGTGCGACTAGGCCGCGGCTGGTCGGCGCGGGCGGCGGGCTACACCGGCCTGCGCCTGCCCACGCTCAACGAGCTCTACCGGCCATTCGTGGTCTTCCCGGTCACCACTCGTGCCAATCCCAGGCTCGGCAACGAGCGGCTGGTGGGGTTCGAGGCCGGGATCGACTTCGCCGCATCGCAGCGCGCCGGATTGTCGCTCACGGCCTTCCACAACCGGGTCGAGGATGCGATCGCCAATGTCACCATCGGCGCGGACTTGCGCGAGCGGCGCAACATCGATGCGATCCAGGCTCGGGGAATCGAGGCCAGCGGCCGCGCCGGATTCGGGGCGCTGCGCCTCGAAGGCTCGCTGGCGGTTACCGATGCAGTGGCGCGAGGCAGCGGAGCGGCAGCAGCGCTCGATGGCAAGCGACCGGCGCAGACTCCCCAGATTGCGGCCAGTGCCACGCTAAGCTGGCAGCCCGCGGAGGCGTGGGAGCTGGCAATGACGCTCCGTCACACCGGCGCGCAGTTCGAGGACGACCTCGAGAGCGACCGCTTGCCGCCCGCGACCACGCTCGATGCCTTTGCCGCAATCCCCTTGGCCGGCGATCTCGCGCTGGTGTTCCGGGCCGAAAACCTCGCCGATGCCCGCATTGTGACCCGTAATCAGAGCGGTTCGATCGACCTTGGCACGCCGCGCACGCTGTGGGCGGGGCTGCGCTGGGGGCTTTAGGCGCAACCCTCGACATAGCCGAGCTGCGGCATCAGCCCGGCATGGATCAGGGTGACGCGGCCGTTCTCGCCGATTTCGAAGCGCAGCCGCGGATCCTCGCCGGGCTGGGTAAGGTATTTGCCCGGCGCGGCGACATATTTGTGCGGGGTGGAACGGAAGCCGGGGAAGGCGGCCAGCACGTCGGCCTCGGTCGCGCCGACACCGACGCCTTCGACCATCTTCACATCCGAGCGTTCGCCCACGGTGATGCGGCGGACCTGGCCGTTCTCGATTATGGCATAGACGCCGGGATAATCGGGGGAACTGACGGTGCGGCAGGTCTCGTTGATCTGCGCGCCGCGCTCGGCGAAGCGGCTGCCCGCGGGCACCGGCTGCCCGATGACGAGACCGCCCAGACCCTCGAGCGCCAGCACCTTGCCAGCGATGGCGGGGGTGCCGGTGGCGACCGGCGGCGCGCCGCTGGCATCGGCCATGGCGCTGTCGTCGGTGGTCGCCGCGGCGCTCTCGGTCGCCGCGACATCGGCATCGGTTTCGGCCGGCTCGGCACAAGCGGCAAGCGCCAAGGCACCGGCAGCCGCAAGCAGGAAGGCTGGTGTTGTCATAATGCTCTCAGCGTTCGGAACGGCTCCGTGTTCCTGGTCAGGCTCGAATCAGGCCTCCGCGGCCTCGGCCTCTGCGGCGACCCGCGCGGCGCGGGTTTCCTCGGCCTTGACGCGGTCGGCCTTCACCTTGCGGGCCTGCTCGGCCAGCATGCTCCAGGTCTTTTCCGCACGCAGATTGCGGTCGCGGACATTGTCCAGGGTGGCCGCCGCCGCTTCCTCGGCAGCCTCGCGGGCGCGATCGGCATAGAATTCATAGGTCTGGCTCATGCGGCGCTCCCGGTTGCGGGGGAAGGGAGAGGGCCGCGCACCGCCCCGCTGGGGAGCGGCGCGCGGCCCGGCGTTATCAGTCGGCGCTCGACAGGTTGATGGCGCTTTCCTTGCCATTGCGGCCCATCTCGACCTCGTAGTTCAGGCGCTGGTTGTTGTTCAGCGTGTCCATGCCCGCCGCCTGCACGGCAGTGATGTGGACGAAGCTGTCGGCGGAGCCGTCGTCGGGCTGGATGAAACCATAGCCCTTGTCGGCGTTGAAGAACTTGACGGTGCCAGTCTTGGCCATGTGATGTTCCTTTCGAGAACCTTGGTGCCTTCGCAGCGGAGTGCCGGAAGGTTTCGTGCGTCGTATCGTCCGATGAAAGGAAGTCGCCGTCTGGTTTACGCCGGGGCCAGGTCCGATGAAGAACAGGGCAAGCGGCGGTCGTCAAAAGCCGAAGTCCGTCGCAAATTTCGACGTCAGCGCAGCCTATATAGCACCGCTTGGCCCAAACGCCTAATCGCGGGCTCTTCCCTTCCGTTTTGGCCGTCTCTAGCGATGGGCGCGCGATGCTCCGTTCGTCCTTCCCCGCCACCGCCTTCGGGCGCTCGCGCGACGTGCCGGCGCGCCGTCTGGCGCAGGCGATTCGCTGGACGATGGCGGGCGGCGTCTTGCTGCCGATGGCCTGGACGGCGATCCTGGCGGCCAAGATCGGATGACCGGCCCCGCCGCGTCCACGACCATCCTTGTCGATGCCGACGCCTGCCCGGTCAAGGACGAGATCTACCGCACCGCCGCGCGCCACGGGGCGGCGGTGGTGGTGGTCAGCAACAGCCCGTTCCGCGTCCCGCAGGGCCCGCTGGTGCGCCGCGTGCTGGTGTCCGACGCCTTCGACGCGGCGGACGACTGGATCGCGGAGGAGGCCGCCCGCCTCGCCCATAGCCATCGCGGGCGCGTGGTGGTGGTCACCGGCGACATCCTGCTGGCCGACCGTTGCCTCAAGGCGGGCGCTCAGGTGCTGGCGCATACCGGCAGGCCGTTCGACGCGGGCAGCATCGGCGCGGCCATCGCCACCCGCGCGATCATGGCCGATCTGCGCGCCGGGATGGACGGGGTGACGGGCGGCCCCGCCCCCTTCGCTAAGGCCGACCGCTCGCGCTTCCTCCAGGCGCTCGACAAGGTGCTGACAGCCCTGAACCGCATCGCCTGATCCGCGCGCCCCCCGGATCGAGCATCTGCTTGCACGCCGACAGCGAAACGCGCAGCATCACCGGCATGAGCACGCCCGGCCCTGCCCGCTACGCCAGTTTCGCCGAGTTCTGGCCGTTCTACCTGCGCGAGCATTCCAAGCCGACCACTCGCGCGCTGCACTATATCGGCACCACGCTGGTGGTGGCGGTCGGGGTGTTTGCGCTCGTGACGGGGCGATACTGGTGGCTGCTGGCGATGCCGCTGGCGGGATATTTCTTCGCCTGGCTGGCGCATTTCACCGTCGAGAAGAATCGCCCCGCGACCTTCACCTATCCGCTGTGGAGCCTTGGCGCGGATTTCCGCATGTGGTGGCTGTGGCTGACCGGGCGATTGGGGCCGGAGCTGGCGCGGGCGGGGGTGGAGCAAGCGCCACGCTGACCCGCCGGCGATGTTGGAAATGGACCGGGTGTTACACGGTCCAGGGAAAATTTTCGTCGCCTTGCGCGGTTTCATGTCGCCTTGCCCCGATCCGCGTCGCCTTGCGGAGTTTTGGTGTCGACTTGTGCGGTTGGCGTGTCGCTTTGTGCGGCCGGAATGTCGCCTTGCGAGCGGTCCGCGCCATGCAGGAAGACCTCGAGCCCCGGCCCGTCCCAGCGGGAGCGCAGCCGTTCGATGCTGGCCGCCATGCGCTTGCGGATGCCCGTGCGCCGAGCACCATCGAACGCCGCATCGAAGCGCGTTCCGGCGAGGCGGCGGCGCAGCCGATAGGCCGATTGCCGCCCCATCCCGACCGCCGCCGCGGCCTCGTCCACCCGCCCGCTCTCGGCCAGCGCATCGAGGAAAGCGATGACCTTGGACGCGGTCCAGCGATAGTCGGCATGGCAGCGCCGAGGCTTGCGGGCGTGGCGCGGGGTTGGGTGCGACTGGGCTGCGGAGGCGGTGTGGTCCATCGAACAGCATGGGCCACAAACGGGGGCATGTAGGAAAGTGTTTTTCGTTTGTTCCGTGCCAGACGGCGTTTCAAAGGCAGGCCGGCTTGCTTACCTCTTCGCACGCTTCCGAAGAAGTTCGCAGCCGAGTACCCACCACGATGCTAGACCGGCATCCTGACGAACGTTCGCGGATCACCGGGGCTGGGGCAATGCACGACATGGCGCGTGTGGTGTTTAAGGATCAGCCCTGAGCGGCAATCCTCTAGCGTTTGAGCACGCTATGTTCGCTTGATTCGACTGCTAATTGACTCATTCGTCAAAAGCTTGGTCTAGACCAGATTGGCATATTCAATTGATATTTCGTGCTTATTTTCTACTCAACTTTTGATCGAAGGAAATTTCCCCCTTGCAATCAAATCCCGGTCAAATCTTAGGCCCAGCCTGGAATGTATCCTGCTTTCGGATGATCCGGATCGGCATATCGAATAAGCCCTTCATCAACCGCCCGCTTTATGATGTTTGAGACTTGGGAGGCGTTGTGCTCAGCCACTCCAAGCCTTTCGCGGAGGCTCGAGTTTCGCATTTTATCGCCACTTACCCATTTCAGCACAGCATGCTGATAGCATGCTCGTACTCGCTCTTCCGCCGACATCTCAGCAAATTTACGCGGCGCATATAGCGTCACCCGCATAGCGTTCTCTTCCGCACGAAAATCCGGTGGAGGCAACTGATGAAACTCGACCTCCGCGACAACTTTATCGATCCCAGTCCCCTGCTCTTCACAGATGCGCAACCGTCGCATCAAAGCGGCCATTGCTTCATTGCGAGATTGCGGGGGCGTATCGATGAACCGTTCGGGCCTAACGAGCGGCGACCCAGGGTTGGTAATCTCGATTCGATCACGGAAAACCTCGATCAAGGGGCCAGCACCTTTGATCGTCATATCTTGGTGGATGAGTGCGTTCGCAACAAGCTCACGAAGCGCCAACGGAGGATAAAGCGGTTGCTCGATCCGTAAAGCCGCGCCGATCTCCTCATTCCGCGGAAGCAAAGACGTAACGAAATCGACGAGGCCCTTGAACCCGGACGCATATCCCCGCTGACCATCTTGACGATTGGTAACCCGTGATGCGCGATTGGTCCCCGAAAATGCTACAAAGCGCAACGCTTTGCGTGCAAGCTCACCTCCAAACTGAAGAAGGTCCCTTGCAAAGAGTATGGCCCCGAGATTCGTAACATTCCATCGACCACCCACATCGCTCTCGATCAGCCGATCAGATGACAGGCGATCCAAAATTCCGGCTCGATTGTCGGGGAGAGGGAGATTCATCAGCTCAAAATAGGACGGGTAATCGAGGAGCGAGATCACCTCATCTGCGGTAGCAAACTGCTTTGCGAGGCCAAACTCCCATGCATAGGGCTGGAGCTTGACCCAAAGAGCTCGAAGCCTGTCCGGGTAGTCAGCCAACTTCGGAGTAGCGCTACCTATGCGGATTCGCGCCACTCCTTGGAACTCGATAGGTGCAACTGTCGCCGCAGGAATTTCCAGAACGATCAAGTTTTTCCCGTCGACGCTCGCCTTGGAGAATGACAGGGCTAAGTCCGGATTGAGCCTCTTCGCTAGATAAAAAGGATATGGCTCACCCGTTACGACTTCAACATCGGGGTCGAAACTTGTGCCAACGATAGCCTTGTCAACATTTCGAATCCCCCAGATGATATAGCCGGAGTTCTGACCCTCCAACCTGGCTGCATTTGAGATTGCCGAAATGCGCTCTCCAATCATCTTCGGATCAGCATTGCTATCCTTGAACTCGAGCCAATTATTCTCGGTCGGAAGTGCACGAAGGTCACCGACTAAAGCGATCAACCTCTCACTCATTAGCGCCCTTCCGGAAGATAGATTTCAGCTCCTCCTTCATTAAACCTCTCGCTCATTAGCGCCATACCCACCTCCATCCTCCGCCGCGATGAAGCTGTCCATCCCCGCATTCTGCTCCGCTGCGAAATCACACCTCCTGGGTGATCTTCATCGAGCAGACCTTGGGCCCATAGAACGAGCAGAAGTGCGTGGTCTCGGCGTCGTCGGTCGCCAGCCTCCGGTCGTGGTATTGCTTGGCGGTGTCTGGTCGAGGCTGAGGTGAACTGATCGCGCCAGCGGAACTTGCAGCGCGCACCCACCGTCTCACCCTCCGCCAGCGTCGCCCCCACCAGTGCATTCGCATGGCCATGCCCCATGCCGTGTTCGTCCTTCAGGAACGTCACCAGCTCCATGTGCCTGGCGGGCAGGCGGCTGTGGATGATCGCTTGCCATTCGGCGATCGGCTTGCCGTATTTCTTTTCGATCGCGGGGAAATAGGACGCCGTGCCCTTCACCTTTTCGTCCGCCATGGGTCGCTCCTGCACAGCCGGGTTGGGCTGGCCATCCTGACAGGGATTTCCGCCGTTGCCACCGCCGGGTCGGCCCATTCGCTATTCCCCGGCGGATCGCGTAACATCGCCGCGAGGGCCTTTCGCCCGTCCGGAGACAGCGCATGGCCAAGGGTCAGAAGAAATCGAACAAGGAAATCCGCAAGCCCAAGGCGGAGAAGGTGAAGACCAACGCCAGCCAGCCCAGCCTCAAGCCCGGCGGCATCAAGGGGCTCGAGAACCTCAAGAACGACCGGGGTTAGGGGCGGCGCGGGGCTCAGGGGGTTTTTGCGGCCCCTCGCTTGTCGGCGTGCTCGGCGAGCAGCCGGTCGAGTTCGGCGATGCGCTGGCGCTCGGGCGTGTGCGCCGCCAGCCCCTTGAGGCGGCAGCTCGCCCAGAGCGATTTGCGTTCGGCTTCGAGCGCCTTGCGGTAGAGATCGGCCATCAGTCGTGCTCGCGCCCGCCCGCGCCGATGTACAGCTCGCGCCCGGTCTCGTTGTAGACGCGGCTCATCTCGGCCATTCCGGCTTCGGCTTCGGCTGGCGTTCGCGCATGGCCTTCGACAGGCTCAGGCTGAGCGGGGTTGGCGTTTGATGCGATGAACCCGGTGCTCTCCTGGTTCTGCTTCGCCGCGAAGTCGCGCACTTCCTGGGTGATCTTCATCGAGCAGAACTTCGGCCCGCACATCGAGCAGAAGTGGGCGGTCTTGGCGCCTTCCGCCGGGAGCGTCTGGTCGTGGTATTGCTCGGCAGTGTCGGGGTCGAGGCTGAGGTTGAACTGGTCGCGCCAGCGGAATTCGAATCGGGCGCGGCTTAGCGCGTCGTCGCGGACCTTGGCGGCCGGGTGGCCCTTGGCGAGGTCCGCCGCGTGGGCGGCCAGCTTGTAGGTGACCACGCCCACCTTCACATCGTCGCGGTCGGGCAGGCCGAGGTGCTCCTTGGGCGTGACGTAGCAGAGCATGGCGGTGCCGAACCACCCGATCATCGCCGCGCCGATGCCGCTGGTGATGTGGTCGTAACCCGGCGCGATGTCGGTGACGAGTGGGCCGAGGGTGTAGAACGGCGCCTCGCCGCAGGCCGCGAGCTGCTTGTCCATGTTCGCCTTGATCTTGTGCATCGGCACGTGGCCGGGGCCCTCGATCATCACCTGCACGTCCTGCGCCCAGGCGCGCTTGGTCAGCTCGCCCAAGGTGTAGAGCTCGGCGAACTGTGCTTCGTCATTGGCGTCGGCGATGCTGCCGGGGCGCAGGCCGTCGCCCAATGAATAGGCGATGTCATAGGCCTTCATGATCTCGGTGATCTCGTCGAAGCGCTCGTAGAGGAAGCTCTCCTTGTGATGGCTCAGGCACCATTTCGCCATGATGGAGCCGCCGCGGCTGACGATGCCGGTGACGCGCTTGGCGGTCATCGGGATATAGGGCAGGCGCACCCCGGCGTGGATGGTGAAATAATCGACGCCCTGTTCCGCCTGCTCGATCAGCGTGTCGCGGTAGACTTCCCAGGTCAGGTCCTCGGCCACGCCGCCGACCTTCTCCAGCGCCTGGTAGATGGGGACGGTGCCGATCGGCACGGGCGAGTTGCGGATGATCCATTCGCGCGTGTCGTGGATGTTGCGGCCGGTGCTGAGGTCCATCACCGTGTCGGCGCCCCACCGGATCGACCAGACCATCTTGTCGACCTCGCTCGCGACATCGCTGGCGACGGCGGAATTGCCGATATTGGCGTTGATCTTGACCAGGAAGTTGCGGCCGATCGCCATCGGCTCGGCCTCGGGGTGGTTGACGTTGGAGGGGATGATGGCGCGACCCCTTGCCACCTCGTCGCGGACGAATTCGGGGGTGACGTAGTCGGGGATGGCGGCGCCGAAATCCTCGCCGTCGCGGGTGTGTGCGATTTGCGCGCGGCCGAGGTTCTCGCGTTCCGCCACATACTCCATCTCGGGGGTGATGATCCCGCGCCGGGCGTAGTGCATCTGGCTGAGGTTCGCGCCCGCTTTGGCGCGCAGCACGGTTTTGTGGACGTTGGGGAAGGCGGGGACACCGCCGCTGCGATCGGGGCCGAGCTGGCCATTGTCCTCGGGCCGTACCTCGCGCGCGGCATACTCCTCGACATCGCCGCGCGCGAGCTGCCACTCGCGGCGCAGCTGCGGGAGGCCCTTGCGGATGTCGATCTGCGCCGCGGGATCGGAATAGGGCCCGCTGGTGTCGTAGACCCGCACCGCAGCCTCGCCGCTCGAGGGTTCGAGATCGATCTCGCGCATCGCCACCTTGAGCGGCCCGACATGGACCTTGCGGCTCCCGCGGATCGGCCCGGTGGTCACGCCGATGTCGAACTTGGAATTGATGTCGGCCATGCGCAGTTGCTCCTAGTGGGCGGAGAGCGGGCGTCGATGGCTACGGCGCGCCCACTCCCTCCGCCCGTGCTAACGGGTTCAGGTTCGACGGGTCGTGGGGTGCGACGCCCACCTCTCAGCCAAGCTGGCTCCCCGGGGATGGGGTGGACTTTACGAGCGCGATTGCGGATAGTCCAGCCGGGGGGGCAGCGGATGCCGGGCACAGCGCGCGAGAATCGCACCGGGCTGGAGGCGTGGGACCGTGCCGAGCTGCCCGCTCCGCCGCCGACACAAGGGCTGCAGATTCTCGCCGTGATCGGCCCCGGCGCGATCCTGCTCGGCAGCGCCATCGGCAGCGGCGAATGGTTGGTCGGGCCGGCGGCATTCGTCAAATACGGCTTGACCCTGCTGTGGGTGTCGGGCGTCGCGATCTTTCTTCAGACCGTGCTCAACACCGAGCTGGTCCGCTACACGCTCTACACCGGCGAGCCGGCGGTGGTCGGGTTCATGCGCACGCGGCCACACGCGCGCTTCTGGGCGGTGTTCTACGCGGCGCTCTACCTGCTCCAGGTGGGTTGGCCGGCGTGGGCGGGGCTCGCCGCCGGAGCGGTTTACTACCTGTTCGCAAATCAGCTGCCGGGCGCGGAGCAAACCGGCGAGGTTTACTGGATCGGGGCCGGCATCTACCTTGCCTGCGTCGCCATCCTGTTGGTCGGGCGGCGGATCGAGCGCACGCTCGAGCTGCTCAACTGGGTGATGGTCGCGGCGATCCTGGGCGGCCTGCTGATCCTCTGCGTGATCGTCGCGCCGGCCGAGCGCTGGGTCGCCACTGCCGTCGGGTTCACCGGTTACGACTGGTATGGCGGCGGCTTTTCGTTTCTTCCCCGCGACGCCGACTGGTTCCTGCTTGGTGCTTTCGCCGCCTATTCGGGGGTCGGCGGGGTTGGCAATTTGACGCTCTCGAACTGGTCGCGCGACAAGGGTTTCGGGATGGGCGGGGTCGTGGGCTTCATCCCCAGCGCAGTCGCCGGCAAGGTCGTTCCGCTGGCGCATTGCGGCAGCACCTTCACGCCAGATCCGCGGAGCATGGTTCGCTGGCGCGGCTGGTGGCGCATCGTCCGCGCCGACCAGTGGGGTGTGTACTTCATCGGCGCGCTGCTCGGCATGGCGCTGCCGGCGATCCTTTACACCGCGATGATCCCGCCGGGGCAGGACATCCGCGGGCTGGGTGTCGGCGCGGCGCTCGCCGCGGCATTCGGCGCGGGCACCGGCCTGGCCTTCGCGGTTGCCTTTCTTGGCGCGTGGCTGCTGTTCAAGGCCCAGCTCGACATTCTCGAAGGTACGGTCCGCGCGTTGACCGACATTCTGTGGGCGGGCAGTCGCCGGGTGCGCCGCTGGAGCAGCGGGGACGTCCGCTACGTGTATTACGGGGTTCTCGCGGTGTTCGTCGTCTGGGGCGTGATTGCCATGGGGATGGCATCGCCGATCTTCCTGCTTCAGGTCAGCGCCAACATCGCCGGAGCGGTGGTCGTGATTGCCGCGCTCCATATCCTCTACGTCAACACCACGCTGCTCCCGCCGGAGCTGCAACCGCCCCTGTGGCGGCGCATCGCGCTGGTGCTGGCGGCGCTGTTCTACGGCGCGTTCGTCACGCTGTGGCTCAGTTCGCTGTGAACCAGAGCGGCCACCCCCAACCCGCCGTTCTGCGGGCCTCGCCATCGCGCCCGAGACGATGACAGGCCGGTTGACGATGAATCGGTTCCTCGCGGCGCGCTCGCCGAACGCTTTGCACTAGATCGGAAAGGCCTGGCGTGGCTGCCGCGTCCGCAGCGCGGCTCCAACCGCGGCAAAGCCCAGGATCAGCAGTGCCCAGGTCCCGGGCTCTGGAACCGCGGCGGCCGCATTTACGACCAGATTGTCGATCTGGTGCCACTCGGCGCCGTTCGACCATGATACGCGGGTGATTCCGGCCAGATTGGTGCCGAAATCGGCAGCGAACCGGGTGGAAGGGATCGGCGCGGCGTTGCCGAACTCGGGCGTCTGCAGCGTGTAGCTGCCGGTGCTGCCGTCGGCGCGGGTGAAGGCGAAGGTGATCGGCACGCCAAGGCCGTTGCCGTCGGCCGCGAAGAAATCGGCCGAAGCGAAGGTGAAGGCGGTGCCGTCGAGACGCGAGAGCGTGACCGGCCCCCCAAACGGCGCGGGGAACAAGGCAAAAGTGCCGCTGCTGTTGCCGACCTGAAATGACGCGCCGGTGGCTTGGATGCGGTAGTCGCCAAAGGGTACCGAGAAGCCCAAATAGGCACCGCGACCTTCGAAATCGATCGTGGCCGCGCCCGCGGGCCCGGCGGACGCCAGCAGGCCGGAGCACAGGGCGATGGCGATACGTTCCATGATGGACCCCTCCATTTGGCAGCCATCCTCGGGCATGGCCGCCGGGCCATCTATCGTGGCCCCGGAAAAATTGTGAATGGCCAGATCGCGCCGTCCCCGCGCGGGACTCACACCATCAGGTCGAGCAGGTCGGCGATGGTCACCGTCGCGAACCCCACCGCGCTGTCGGAAATGCCGTAGGGGACCAGCAGCCGCTCGCCCACGCGCAGCGCGCCGCAAGTGTAGATGACGTTGGGAACATAGCCCGCGCGATCGGCGTCCACCGCGGTCAGCACCGGTTCCTTCACCCGCCCGATCAGCTTCGACGGATCGTCGAGATCGAGCAGCGCGCAGCCGAGCGCATATTTGCGCATCGCGCCCACGCCGTGGGTGAACAGCAACCAGCCCGCGTCGGTCCGTATCGGGCTGCCGCAATTGCCAATCTGGATGAACTCCCAGGGATATTGGGGCTCCATCAGCAGGCTGCCCTCGTCGTCCCAACAGTCGAGTCTGTCGCTGGTCAGGTAATAGAGGTTCTTGCCGTCCTGCCGCCCGACCATGGCATACCGCCCGCCGATCTTTTCGGGGAACAGCGCCATGCCCTTGTTGCGCCCGGCCTCGCCGTGGATCGGTTCGAGTTGAAAGCTGCGGAAGTCGCGCGTGCGCAGCAGTTCGGAGCGGATCGAGCTGCCCGAATAGGCGGTGTAGGTGCCGATCCATTCATAGTCCCGCGGGCCGTGCTCGAACCGCACCAGCCGCAGATCCTCCAGCCCGCCCGCCTGCTGCTCGGTGATCGGGAAGATCACCGTGTTGCTGAGCGTGGAATCGGGGTGGCAGTGCACCGTCACCGCATCGTCGGCGTCGTGCATGCTGTCGTCATCGAGATCGACCGAGGTGGCGAAGGAGGTCTGCGGCCACAGGTTGAAGCCGCCGTCGGTATCGGCGATGCCTTCGCGGAAGCCGACCGAGCTGATGTGGCCCTCGCCGACCGCGCGTAGCGACATCACGAAGCGGCAGGCCCCTTCGTGCAGCCCCGACTGGTCGGGGTGCGGCACGATCGAGGGGTTCATCAGCGCCGCCGCGGCATAGGTGTACTCGTGGCAGAAATAGGCGCCGATCAGCAGCTTGCGCGTCTCGTCGAACTGTTCGCGGTTGAGATCGAGATCGTCGGCCACCTGTTCGAAGCGTTCCCGGAACATGGCTTCGGTCTGCCAGTGGCGCTCGGCGAAATCATGGCGGACGCGCGCATACTCCTCGGCCGCCTCCTGCGCTCCGAGCGAACAGACGTCCTGCACCAGCTTGAGGGCACGATTGCTCTCCGCCCCGCGCGCCTGCCAGCCGAGATGAAACGGCCGCAAGACGACCCGCGAGGGATCGGCGTGCAGCCGGGTTTCAAGAATGCGGAATGGGGTCGGCCGGTGTTCGACTGTCAGGCCGCTCGCCAAGGCGCGCTTGAGGCCGGTCTTGGGACCGCTGCTGGGGCTCACGCATGTCTCCGGTCGAATCGTCGGCTTTCGTGGCGTGGAGCGCTAGCATGGAATGGCGGGCCAAATGCAAGGCGAGGATCGACTCCGCCCCACAGTTCTCGTTACGGCCGCGCGGGTTCACGCCATCGCGGCAACGCCCGCTGACCAGATCGGCAAGCACCGCGCCGCGATCGTTGGCCCCGAAGAACCACCGCCAGGCAGTGTCGGCGTGGGCGATCCAGAACGGATCGGCGGTGACGCGATGCGACGCCCGTGCGCACTCGATCGCGGCCTGCGCTTCGAGCGGCTGCTGATCGAACGGCAGGACCTCGCCGTCGCGGCCGAGGCCATTGGAGCCGACCGGGCGGAACAGGCCTGCGGCACTGGTCTGCAGCGCGGCCAGCCAGCGGGCCGCGGCAATGCCCGCCGTGGCCCAATCGGGGCGGGTAAGCGCTTCGCCCGCCTCGATCAGCGCCTGGCACAGGCGCGCGTTGTCGTACCCCAGGCGGGTTTCGAACCAGGGCCAGTCGACGGTCCCGGTGCGGTCCAGCAATTCGGTCAGATAGGCCGCGCCCTCGGACAGAATGCTGCGCGAGGGGGCATGGCCGGGTTCGCGCCGCAAGCGCGCGGCGGCACCCAGCATGACGAAAGCCACCGTGCGCGGCGAGCGCAGCGGGGCCAGGCCGGGCAGCGCGATGTCGTACCAGCGCCGCGCCCAGGCGCGCAGGTCGGGATCGCGGCTGGTCTCGAGCGTCTGGCCGAGCGCCCACAGGGTGCGGCCGTTCGAGTCCTCCGAGCCGATATCCTCGCACCACGTCCGGTCGAAATTCATGAAATTGCGGAACCGCGCGTGCTCGGGATTCCACGCGTGCTGGACGAAGGCGGCGTAATGGCCGGCCCGCGTGATCCGCTCGCCGGCTGCTAGTCCCTCGGCCACGTTCATCAGCATCAAGGCGCGGACATTGTCGTCCAGGCAATAGCCGTGGCGGCGGTCCGGCACCGTGCCGATGGCATGCTGGAGCATCCCGGTTGCGTCGCTCATGGCGAAGACGCCGGTCAGGCTCGGCACCACCGACAGCGGCGCGCGTACGCGGGCGTTGGGAATCGCCGCGTGCACCAGGTTCGCCGCCGCCTCGGCGAAGCGTGGCCAGATTGTCTGGCGTCCCCGCTCCCAGGCGCGGCGCTGTATCGCGGCCAGCGCGTCACGGTCGTCGAGCAGAGCGATGATCGCTTCGGCGATCGCGGTGGCGCTATTGGGCGTGACCAGGCAGCCGACGCCGTCGGCCAGCAGTTCGCGGGCATGGATATAGGGGGTCGCCACCACCGCTTTGCCCAGCGCCACGGCATAGCTGAGCGTGCCCGAGGTCGATTGCTGGAGATTGGGGTAGGGGGTCAGAAAGATGTCGCAGGCTTCAAGCCGGTCGAGCAGTTCGGCATCGTCGAGGAAACGGTTCTCCCACCGGATCGCGCCAGATACGCCCAGCGCCTCGGCGCGCGCCATCAGCATCTCGCGATAGCTCTCGCCGTCGCGGGCCAGCAGCGTGGGATGGGTCGCGCCGACGATGCGATAGATCACATCGGGGTGGTGCAGCAGGATGCCTGGCAGCGCGTCGATGACGTGTTCCAGTCCCTTGCCGGGGCCGAGCAGGCCGAAAGTGGTCAGGACCATGTGCCCGGCGAGGCCCTGCGCGGTCTTGGCCGCGACGCTCTGGCCGAACGCGCGGTCGGGCGCGCCATGCTCGATCACCGTGATCAGCTCGCGCGGCGCGCAATAGCGATCGATCAGCAACTCGCGCGAGTGGTTGCTCATCACCATCACCCGGCTGGCGCGCGCCAGCAGGTGATCGAGGATCGCGCGCTGGCTCTCCGACGGCTCGGACAACACGGTGTGCAGCGTCAGCACCAGCGGGGCCGCCAGCCGATCGACGAAATCGCACACCATCGCACCGTCGCGGCCGCCGAAGATGCCGTATTCGTGCTGGAGCCAGACCGCGTTCGCGCCGCTCGCATTGATCTGCTCGGCTGCGCGGGCGTAGGCGGACGCGTCGCCGGCATCCAGTGCAGTCACTTCGGCGGGATAGCTGCGCGCGCCGACGCCCTCGTCGAGCGCGAACACATCAAACGCGATCTCGGGATGAAAGCGATGGACCTGCTCGACCAGATCGGCGGTGAAGGTGGCGATGCCGCAGCGCCGCGGCGGGAAGGTGCCGATCAGCGCAACCCGCGTGGCCACCGTCACGGCGGGCGATTCGGTGCCGCCGTCGATCGCGGAGACGGGCTTATCGAAGTGAAAAATTCCAGTATCAAAGTCCATCGGCGGCGTCGCTCCCGCGCAGTCAATCTCCTATCAAATGATTACCTAGCACGATTGGTTCCGCTGCGCTGCACAATATTGTGGCGATTCACGACGAATCGTGGCCGCCATCAGCTAAGTCCACGTAAACTTACGGTTCGTTTGCCGCATATTCACGCGAAGTGGAGCTGCAATCGAGATCGCCGACAATAAAATTGCTGCATCGCAACAAATCCTGTCAGCCGCCCGCAGCGATCCATGCGTCGAGCTTCGCTTCTAGTACCGGCAGCGGCAGGCCGCCGCTATTCAGCACTTGCGCATGGAACGCCCGCACATCGAAGCGACTGCCCAGTGCGGCCTCCGCCTTCTTGCGCAGCTCCTTGATCTTCAACTCGCCGATCTTGTAGGCCAGCGCCTGGCCAGGCATCACCGAATAGCGATTGGTCTCGCTCAGCGCGAAGGCGCGCTCCTGCCCATTGGCGACCATGTATTCCACCGCCTGATCGCGGGTCCAGCCCTTCGCGTGCATCCCGGTATCGACCACCAGCCGCACCGCCCGCAGCAGTTCACCGCCGGCCAGCGCACCGATGCGGTCCAGCGGATCGTCGTAGAGCCCGACTTCATAGCCCAGGCTCTCGGCGTAGAGGCCCCAGCCTTCCGAATAGGCGGTGAAGCCGCCGTACCGCTGGAAGCGCGGCAGGCTCTGATTCTCATAAGCGGTCATGATCTGGAAGTGGTGGCCCGGGCTGCCCTCGTGCAGATAGAGCGCCACCGAGGGCGAAACTTCGCGGTTGGCGAGGTTGTAGCCGCTGAAATAGAAAATGCCCGGCTTGCCGTTCTCGAGATTGCCGGCGTTGTAGGAGGCGGCGAGATTGAAGGCTTCGCGATATTCCTCATAGGGCCTGATTTCGAGGGGGGTGCGCGGCACAGCTGAGAACAGCGGCGCGATCAGCGGATCGACGCGCGCGCCGATCGCCTCGTAGGCCGCGGTCAGCGCCGCCTTGTCGCGATAGATCCTGGGCTTGCGCGTGCCGGCTTCCGCCCGGGCGCTTACCAGCGCGGCATTGATCCGCGCGACTTCCGCGAGGCCGGTCGCGTGAACCTCTTCGGCGGTGAGCGGCAGCGTGGTCATCTCGGCGATGCGGAACGCGTAATAGCGGTCGCCGCCGGGTGCGCCCACCAGGCCGACGCCGGGCCGCGAAACGGGCAGGTATTCATCGGCGAGGAAGGTCCGCAGCTTCTGTAGCGCGGGACGGATGTCACGTTCGATCGCGGTGCGGAACTCCCCCGTCAGCCGCGTGCGCTCGGCGCCGCCGATCGCGGCGGGAAATTGCGCGATCGGGGTCCAGTAAGGCGTGGCTTCGGTCCCGAGCTTCAACTGGGTGTCGAGCTGCTGGATTACGGTTTCGACCGTCAGCCGCGGCAACACGACCTTGGCGGCCATGCCTTCGCGCATCCGCGCAATCGCCTGGTCCATCTGGGCCGGCACCTTCGCGTGACGCTTGAGCGCGTTCTCGTAATCGGCGACCGTCGCGAAGGGCATTACCCCGCCCGCGCTGCTCAGGCGCGGATAGCCGATGTGGAAGCCGCGGAAGTGGTCGATCGGGGTGTAGAGCTCGAACGGAAGGATGTCCGGGCTGGTCTGCGCGATCGTGCGTTCCTGGTTGTAGGCGAACACGTCGTAGGAGATGCGCTCTTCCGGTGACAGCGCGGCGCGATCGATGGCCTTTAGTTCGGCCAGCTCGGTCTCGGCGGCAGCGCGCTCCTTGGCGTAGTAGTCCGGGGCAAAGCCATTACCGATCTGGTCGGCGCGGCTGAAATCGCCGCGGAAATAGCGGGCCGTCGGGTTACGCTCGAGCGAGGCCTCGTCGGACCGCTCGAACAGGGCCCGCAGCCTTTGCGACGCGGATGTCGATGCAGCGGTGGTCGGCGCTACCGTCTCGGCGGTGGCGACCCGCTCTCCGGGTACCGTCGCGCAGGCACCGAGCGAAGCGGCCAGCAAGCCCATCAGCGGCAGGCGGAAACAGGTCTTGGTCATATGCGCATTCCTCGTTCTTGGCCCATTACCGGCCGCCTGCGGCGATCCAGTCGTCGATCTTTTTCTCCAGCACCGCCAGCGGCAGCGCCCCGGTGCCCAGCACCTGCTCGTGGAACTTGCGGATGTCGAAGCGCGGCCCGAGCCTGGTTTCCGCGCGTGCCCGCAGCTCGCTGATCTTCAGCTGTCCGATCTTGTAGGCGAGCGCCTGGCCGGGAATGGCGATGTAGCGCTCGGTCTCGGCCACGGCGTTGGTTCGCCCGCGCGAGGAATTGTCGAGAATGTATTGAATGGTCCGGTCGCGGCTCCAGCCCTTCGAATGGATGCCGGTGTCGACGACCAAACGGATTGCGCGGAACAGCTGCGAATCGAGGAAGCCGAAATACTGGTAGGGATCGGTGTAGACTCCGAGCTCTTTCCCCAGCGTCTCGGCATAAAGCCCCCAGCCTTCGACATAGGCGGTGTTGCCGCCGAAGCGCTGAAAATCGGGGAGCGCCGCGTTTTCCTGCGCCAGCATGATCTGGAAGTGGTGCCCCGGCGCGCCTTCGTGGAGATAGAGCGTCTCCATATTGAATACCGGTCGGCTGGGCAGGTCGTAAGCGTTGAAATAGAATACGCCCGGGCGTGCCCCTTCGAGTGAGCCGCGCTGGTATTCGCCGCGCGCCGCGCCCTTCTCGGTGAGCGCAGGGGTCGGCTTGATCTCGAGCGGGGTTTTGGGGATCGTCGAGAACAGGCCGGGCAGCGTCGCATCGAGCCGCTTGCCGATCGCGTAATAGCCCTCCGTCAACGCTTCGCGCGATGCAGGCGTGAACTTCGGGTCTGTGCGGAGATGCTCGAAGAACGCCTTGAGCGTGCCGGTGAAGCCGACCTGAGCCTTAATCTTCTCCATCTCGGCGTGGATACGCGCGACTTCCGACAGGCCGATGTCATGGATCTGCTCGGGCGTGAGCTCGGTGGTGGTGCTTTCCGCCACGCGGTAGCGATAGAGCGCGGGGCCGCCGGGGAGGTCGCCGAGACCCACGGTGGCGCGGGTGCGGGGGAGATAGTCGGCGCGGACATAGTCGCGCAGTCGCGCCAGCGCGGGGCGGATGCGGGTCGAGATGGATTCGGCATAGGCGGCGCGCAGGCGCGCGCGGTCGGGCTCGGCGACCTCGGCCGGGAATTTGGTCAGCGGCTGGTAGAAGCTCGACTGCTCGACCGGCCCGGTCAGTAGCACGTCGAGCTGGCCGAGGACGTTTTCCATCACCAGCCGCGGTTGCACCACGCCCGCCGCGACCCCTTGCCGCAGCCGGGCGATGGCCTGATCGGTGTTGCGAACGAAATCGTCGACGCGCTTCAGCCCGTTCTCATAGTCGGCGAGCGTTTTATAAGGCGCGATGCCTTCGCCGGAGCTTAGCTCGGAAAAACCGGTGTGAAGCCCGTAGAAGTGGTTCAGCGGCAGCAGCTTGCTGGTGCCCAGCAGCGGCTCCGAAAGCCCGCGCAGATCGCCCTCGCGCTGCCATTTGAAGACGTCGTAGGAAACCCGCTCGGTCGGGTTCAGCGCCGCCCGGTCGATCCGCGCCAGCGCCGCGAGGTCGGCCTGTGCGGCCTCACGCTCGGCGGCATCGGCGGCATCGCTATGGGCATCGCCGAGCCGGTCGGCATAGCGCAGGTCGCCGCGCGCCAGCGCCCGCGTGGGATTGCGCTGGAGGTCGGCCTCGTCGCTGGCCTCGAACAGCGCGGCAAGCTGCGCCGAGGCCGAAGGGGCAGGTACCGCGACCGTGGGCCCGGCGCCCGCATCCTGCACGGTGGCGCAGGCCGAAAGCGCCAGCCCAAGCGCGCCCGACAGCGCGATCCGCACCGTCATCATGCCCCGCCCGCGGCGATCCAGCGGTCGATCTTGGCCTCCAGCACCGGCATCGGCAGCGATCCGGTGTCGAGCACCTGGGCGTGGAATTTGCGGATGTCGAACTTGCCGCCCAGCGCCGTTTCGGCCTTCTTGCGCAGTTCCTGGATTTTCAGGGCCCCCACCTTGTAGGCGAGCGCCTGGGTGGGAATAGCGATGTAGCGTTCCACCTCGGCGGTGGCGTCGGTGCGGCCCATCGCACTGTTGGCGAGCATATAGTCGATCGCCTTTTCGCGGCTCCAGCCCTTCGAATGGATGCCGGTGTCGACCACCAGCCGCATCGCGCGCAGCATCTCGTCGTCGAGCGTGCCCTGCCGCTGGATCGGGTCGTCGAACAGCCCCATCGGATAACCCAGCGTCTCGGCATAGAGCGCCCAGCCTTCGTTATAGGCGGTGTTGCCGCCGAAGCGCATGAAGGCGGGCAGCGCCGCGTTCTCGCGCGCCAGGCTGATCTGGAAGTGATGCCCCGGCGCGCCCTCGTGCAGATAGAGCGTGGTCATGCCCGGCGTGGTGCGGCTGGGCAGGTCGTAGGCATTGAAGTAGAACACGCCAGGCCGCGATCCGTCGGGCGTGCCGGCCTCATAGCTGCCGCCGGCCTGGAACTGCTCGCGGAATTCCTCGTAGGGGCGGATTTCAAGCGGAGTCTTCGGCACGACCGAGAAGTATTTCGGCACCAGTGCGTCGACCTTCTTGCCGATGGCGTAATAGCCCTGCGTCAGCGCCTCGCGCGTCGGCATCTTGAACTTGGGGTCGGTGCGGATGTGGTCGAAGAACTCCGCCAGCGTGCCCTTGAAGCCGACCTCGGTCTTCACCTGCTCCATGCCGGTGCGGATCCGCGCGACTTCGCTGAGACCCAGATTGTGGAGATAGTCGGCGGTTAGCGGCAGCGTGGTCGAATTCTCGATCATCGCGGCATAAAGCTCCGGCCCGCCCTTCATCTGGCTGAGCCCCATGGTGGTGCGCGCGACGGGCAGGTATTCGGCTCTGAGGAAATCGCGCAGCCGGGTGTTGGCCGCATAGACCTCGCCCAGCGCGGCGCGATACTCGGTGGTGAGACGCGTCTTGTCGGCAGCGGATAGTTCGGCCGGGAAGGCGGCGATCGGTCCCCAGAACGGCGATTGCTCCACCGGCAGCGCGATCTGCGTGTCGAGCTGCGAGATCACATTGGCGATGGTCAGCCGCGTTTCCAGCACTCCGCTTTCCATGCCCTGGCGGAACTTGGCGATCGAGCGGTCGGTGAGCTTGGCGTATTCGCGATGCCGCGACATCGCGTTCTCGTAATCCTTCACGGTCTTGAACGGCGCCGCGCCCTTGCCGCTCGAGAAGGTGGGATAGAAGGTGTGGAAGCCGAAGAAGTGGTTGACCGGGCGCGTCTCGGTGAGCGCGAGCCGCTCGGGGGTGAGGCCCTTCAGCGTCTGGCGCTGGTTATAGGCGAAAACGTCCCACGCGATCTGATCGGTCGGACTCAGGCTGGCGCGGTCGATCGCTTCGAGCTGGGCCAAATTGCTCTCCGCATTGGCCTTTACCGCGGCGTTGTATTCGGGCGTCAGCGCATCGCTGAGCTTGTCCGCATAGCGCAGGTCCCCGCGCGAAATCGCAGCGATGGGGTTGAGCTTGAGCGTCGCCTCGTCCGCCGCGGCGAACAGCGCGAACAGGCGGTCGTGCGGGGTTTGCGCGGCCGCTGCGGTTGGAGCAGCGGTCTGTGCCGTGGCTGGAACAGCGGCGAACGGCAGCGCTGCGGCAGCCAGCAGCGCGAGGCGGAATGCGGTCATGTAAGTGTCTCCCCGGAACTTGCGGCGGCACGCTGATGACGCACCCACCGGTATGCCCGCCCCGCTCGACGAAACGCCGACCGGGGCCGACGAGCGGCGGCTCAGGGAATGACCCGCCCCCGCGCCATCACCCACTCGACCTTCTCGAGCACGGTCACGTCCCTGGTAGGATCGCCGGTCACCGCGATGATGTCCGCCGAATAGCCGGGCGCGATGCGGCCGATCTCGCTTTCCATGCCCAGCACTTTCGCAGCGGCAGTGGTGGCGCTGGCGAGCGCCTGGCGGTCGGTCATGCCCTGCGCGCGCATCAGCCTGAACTCGCCCGCGTTGCGGCCGTGCTCGAACACCCCGGCATCGGTGCCGAAGGCGATCGGCACGCCCCATCTGAGCGCCTTGCCCATGAAGGTCTTCGCGACCTCGGAAACGGCGCGGACCTTGGTTTCGACCGTGGGGGTGTAGATGCCCTTGCCCAGCCGCTCCGAAATGCCCTGGAACGCCATCAGCGTGGGGACCAGCACCGTGCCGCGTTCCTTCATCGCGCGCGCTGCGGCCTCGTCGAGATAGGTGCCGTGGTCGATGGTATCGATGCCCGCGCGCGCCGCCGCCTCGATGCCGCGCGCGCCGTGGGCGTGAGCCATCACCTTGAGCCCGAGCGAATGCGCGGTGTCGGCGATGGCCTTCATTTCGTCGCTGGTGAAATGCGCCTCGAGCCCGCGACCCTGCTGGCTCAGTACACCGCCGGTGGCGGTGATCTTGATGATATCCGATCCGGCCTGGCTCGCCTTGCGGACTTTCGCGGCGCACTCCTGCGGGCCGGTGCAGGTGTAGCCGCTGCTGAGCACCGCGTTGATCTCGGGCCGGAAGCCGGTGACGTCGCCATGCCCGCCGATGATCGCCAGCGCCGGCCCGGCGGCGATGATCCGCGGGCCGGGGATCAGCCCGTCGGCGGTGCCGCGGCGTAGCGAGAAGGCGGTGTGCTGCGCGCTGCCGGCCTCGCGCACGGTGGTGAAGCCGGCCTTGGCGGTGACCAGCGCGTTCTTGGCACCCACCACCACGCCCCAGTCGTCGGGCTCGGTCGCCTCGCGCCAGAACTCGCCGCCCGGATCGCCGGTCAAATGGACGTGCAGATCGGTGAGGCCGGGCACCAGCGTCTTGCCGGCCAGATGCACCATCTCCGCGCCCGCCGGACCGCCGACGAAGCCGTCCTCGATGCTGACGATCCTGCCGTCGGTGACGATCACCGTTGACTTGCCGCGCACCGGACTGTCGGCATCGACCACCACCGCATCGGCGTGGATGATCGTGGTCTTGGCCAGCGCGGGCGCGGCGCTCCCCAGCGCCAGCGCGGCGGCGCCAAGAGCGAACGTGGTTGCGAAACGCATGATGTCTCTCCCTGTTTTGCCGGGCGTGATGCCCGCCGCCGCCGAGAGTCGCAAGGCTTCAATCGCGCGCGCGATCTCCGGGCGGCCCGAGATAGTCCTTGCCGTAGACGGCCGCGCGAATGTCGCGGTGGAGCGTGCCGTCGAAGGGCATCGACTGGACGAAGAACACCGCCGCCAGTTCGTTGGCCGGATCGACCCAGAACAATGTCGTGGCCGCGCCGTCCCAGAAGAATTCGCCCACCGCGCCGCGGTTCTCGTCAGGCCCTGCGGGGCGGCCGTTTCGAACCGCGAAGTCCATTCCGAAGCCGACCTGCCCCTTGCCGGGCAACCACGAGCGATCGGTTACGCGCGGGTCGAGCTGGTCGGTGGCCATCAATCGGACGGTCGACGGCTTGAGAATTTCCACGCCATCCAGCGAGCCGCCGCCCATCAGCATCCGGGCGAAACGCATGTAGTCGTCGAGCGTGGAGGCCAGGCCGTAGCCGCCCGGCGTGAGAGCGTTGTCCTGGAAGTTGAGTGTGCGGGTAGCCGCATCGTCTTGCCGAGCCAGCACACCGCCCTGCTTCACATACATCGCGGCAAGGCGCGGCCAATTGGCATCGGGCTGGCGCCAGCCGGTGTCCTTCATGCCCAGTGGCGCGAGGATCTGCTGCGTCACATAGTCGGCAAAGGGCTGGCCCGACAGCCGCTCGACCAGCAGCGCCTGCACATCGACCGCGATCCCATAGTGCCAGCGCTGGCCCGGGTCATGGAGCAGCGGTATCCCGGCCAGACGACGGCCGAGCTCGGCCAGTCCGTGGTTCAGCGCACCGGGTTCGGCCTGGCGGTTGAGTGCGCCGAGTGGATCGGCGTCCCCCGCCCCGGTAAACCCCGCGCTGTGGCGCATCAGGTCGCGGATCAGGATCGGGCGAACAGGGGGGCGATAACGGTCGACGCCGTTCGCGTCCTTCCCGGCATAGACGCGCACGTTTGCGAACTCGGGCAAATACTGCGCGAGCTCGTCATCGAGCCCGAAGCGCCCCTGTTCCCAGAGCCGCATGAGCGCGACGCCGGTGACCGGCTTGGTCATGGAATAAATCTGGACGATCGTATCGCGCGCCATCGGGCGATTGGCCTCGCGGTCGGCGAAACCGGCGCGGCCGAAGTGTCGTTCGCGGCCACCTTGCCACACCAGCACCGAAGCTCCGACGGCACGCCCGTCGACCACCATCGCGCGCAAGGCGGCGTCGATACGCGCCGTGTCGAGCCGGACGCGATCGGCGGGCGCGGTGGTTGGCGATCGCGCGGCGAGCGGGGTGGGCACCGGCGTAGCGGCGAGAGCAAGCAACGCGCCCACAAGCATTACCCCAGCCTTCGCCATCCGCACCTCCCGCACAATTATGGCGCGGGCATAACCCAGATGGTCAGAAGGTGTAACCCAATCCAAGTCCGACGAACCACTGGTCGGGATCGCCGCGGACGCTGGTAAAGGGCGTGTCCGCCGCATCGCCCTGCATCCGCGAATAGCCACCGATCAGGAAGCCCGCGAGCCCGCCATTGGTGAGATCGCCGTCGAAATCATAGGCCAGCAGCAGGTTGGCGCCGATCTTGTCGAACCCGCCCTCGGCGGTGAACGTCGGCAGGCGGTCGGCCACGGGCACGCTCGCGGGCGCGACCGGCACCGAATAGTAATAGCCGGCATAATCGTCGTCGACGTGGCGCGCGGATAGCGAGAAGCTGATGGCGGCGGCGCGGCTGACGGGGGTGAAATAGGTGATCGACGGATTGATCGTCATGCCGTTGTGTGCGCCGTTCACATCCCACAGGATGTCGGCGCCCACGCTCAGGCTGTCGAACGGATTGAGCACCTTCGAAATGCTGATGCCGATGGCCGCACCGACTTCGATTGCGGTGTCGAGCTCGCCATAGGCCAGCACGACCTCGTCCTCGATCTGATCCGCGCGGTTGCGGTTGAGCCGCGCCGCAAGACCGAGATTGAAGTTCACCGGGCCGTCACCGTCGGGCACGAAATCGAGCGCCACCCCGGCGGGACGCGGATTGATCGCCACGCCGCCAAGCCGGCCCTGGAGGAACGGCAGCGGCGAGAAAACGTAATCGTCCGAGCCGTCGTAGGAGGCGCTGTAGGCCACGCCCGCGCCCAGCGTAATCCAGTCGCCGTCGAAGACGGTCGGGGGCGCCTCCGGCGGCGGAGTCGGGCTCTCGGGCGGCCTGATCTCGTTGCCCGGATCCTGCGCGGCGAGCGGTGCCGCCAGTGGAACTGCTGCGAGGATAAGCGCGGCGCGCGCGGCGCGGAGCACACGGTTTGTCATTGGCTGAAGCGTCCCTATTGCGCTGCGTGAACTATGCTTGCCTCGCGCAGTTCCTTGGGCCTAGGCGGTTTGGCAGATGGCGTCACCTGCTTACCACACCGCGCCGGTCGATCTGGCCATCGTCGGCGGCGGGCTGGCGGGCGGGCTGATCGCTTTGGCGGTTCACCGCGCCCAGCCTGGCGGGTCGCTCGCACTGCTGGAGGCGGGCGACAGCTTCGGCGGCAATCATCGCTGGAGCTGGTTCGAGGGCGATCTGGGCCCCGGGGCCGAAGCGCTGCTCGGCTGTTTCGCGCAAAAGCGCTGGAGCGGCGGGCACAGCGTTCGCTTTCCCGGCATGGCCCGCGATCTCAAGGCAGATTATCGCTCGCTCGCGAGCCGCGATTTCGACGCCACGCTGCGCCGTCTGCTGCCGCAGCAGGCGATCCGTACCGGGTCGTCCGTTGCTGCGCTCGCTGCGGACGGGGTGACGCTGGCTTCGGGCGAGCGGATCGCGGCGAAGGCGGTGATCGATTGCCGCGATTTCGCACCTTCGCGCCACCTCACCGGCGGCTGGCAGGTCTTCGCCGGGCACCACGTCCGCACGCACCGCCCGCATGGCCTCGCCGCGCCGATCATCATGGACGCCGACCTGCCGCAGCACGGCGCCTATCGCTTCGTCTATTCGCTGCCGCTCGGACCCGACGAAATCTTCGTCGAAGATACCTATTACGCCGACGCGCCCGTGCTCGACCGCGCACTCCTGGCCGGCCGCATCGCCGATTATTGCGCCGCGCGGGGCTGGGAGGGTGAAGTCATCGGCACCGAGGCCGGCGTGCTGCCGGTGGTGACCGGAGGCGACGCCGCGGCGCACCGCGCGCTTTTCGCGGTGCCCGGCGTGGCGCTGGCGGGCGCGCGCGCACTCTTCTCGCACCCGCTCACCAGCTACACGCTGCCCTTCGCCGCCGGGAACGCCATCGCCATCGCCAGGTCCGCACATCTGCCCGGACCGGAACTGGCCAGGCTGATGGAGCGCCGCGCACGCCGGCACTGGAACCAGACTCGCTTCTATCGCGATCTTGGGCGGATGCTGTTCCAGGCCGCGGCGCCCGACGAGCGCTGGCGCGTTTTCGCGCGGTTCTATCGCCTGCGCGAGCCGCTGATCGAGCGGTTCTACGCCGGGCAGTCCACCCTGTTCGACAAACTGCGCGTGGTAACGGGCAAACCGCCGGTACCGATTCATCGCGGCTTCGCGGCATTGCTTGGCAAGGGCGCGCCCTTGGTGCAGGGAGGAGCCGAGTGAGTCCTACCGCCATCCTTCCCGAATCCGCCACCACCACATCGCCCACGCAGGCGGGGCGCAGCGCGTGCGTGATCGGCGCGGGCTTCGGCGGGCTGGCGCTGGCCATTCGGCTGCAATCGGCGGGGGTTGCCACCACGCTGATCGAGGGTCGCGACAAGCCCGGCGGGCGGGGCTATTTCTGGGAAAAGGACGGCTTTACCTTCGACGCAGGGCCGACCGTCATCACCGATCCCGCCTGCCTGCGCGAGCTGTGGGCGCTGAGCGGCCACGACATGGCCGCCGACATCGAGCTGATGCCGGTGTTTCCCTTCTACCGCCTCGCCTGGCCCGACGGCACGCAGTTCGACTATTCGAACGACGAGACCGCCCTGAATGCCGAGATCGCGCGGCTCAATCCCGTCGATGTCGATGGCTATGCGCGCTTCCTTGCCTATTCGGCGGAAGTATATCGCGAGGGCTACGTCAAGCTCGGCACCGTGCCGTTCCTCGACTTCGCCAGCATGGTGAAGGCCGCGCCTGCGCTGATGAAGAACCAGGCGTGGCGTAGCGTCTATTCGATGGTCAGCCATTACATTGAGGACGAGCGACTGCGCCAGGCGCTCAGCTTCCATACGCTGCTCGTCGGCGGCAATCCAATGACCACCAGCGCGATCTACGCCCTGATCCACAAGCTGGAGAAGGACGGCGGGGTGTGGTGGGCCAAGGGCGGCACCAACCGGCTGGTCGCGGCGATGGTCACCCATTTCGAACGGCTGGGCGGCGTGGTTCGAATGGGCGATCCGGTCGTGCAGGTGCATACCTTCGGCACCCGCGCCAGCGAGGTCGAGACCGCGAGCGGCTGGAAGCAGCGCTTCGATGCGGTGGCGAGCAATGCCGATGTCGTGCACAGCTACAAAGCACTGCTGTCGGGCTCCAAGCGCGGCGCGCAGTATGGTGGCAAGCTGGCCAAAAAGCGCTTCTCGCCGAGCCTGTTCGTGGTGCATTTCGGGGTCGAGGGCAGCTGGCCGGGTATCCCGCACCACATGATCCTGTTCGGCCCGCGCTATCAGGGCCTGCTTGACGACATCTACAAGCACGGCGTGCTGCCGGAAGATTTCTCGATCTATCTGCACCATCCCAGCGTGACCGATCCGGGCATGGCGCCCGAAGGCAAGAGCACCTTCTACGCGCTGGTGCCGGTGGCACATCTGGGCAAGCTGGCGATCGACTGGGAGCAGATGGGCCCGGTGCTGGAGAAGCGCATCCTCGACGAGATCGGGCGACGGCTGATCCCCGACATCCACGATCGGATCGTGACCAAGTTCCACTACACCCCGCGCGATTTCGCCACCGATCTCAACGCCCATGTCGGCAGCGCCTTCAGCCTGGAGCCGGTGCTGACCCAGAGCGCCTTCTTCCGCGGCCACAACCGCGACGACGTGATCTCGAATTTCTACCTCGTGGGCGCGGGCACGCATCCCGGGGCGGGCATCCCCGGCGTGGTCGGCAGCGCGAAGGCGACCGCAGGGTTGATGCTGGAGGATCTGGGCGTAGGGTCCGGCACGTGATGGCGCTCGCAGCCTTCGCGCTCGCGGCCGCACCGCCCGACGAACATGGCACGTCCAATTGGGTCAATTTCGACCACCGGCACGAATGGGTCCAGCTCGACAGTAGTGACAAAGCGAGCGTGTGGTGGGATCGCAACGCCCAGGGCAGCGTGAAATACCAGGATCGGGAATATCCGACCGTACTGTTGCGCGTTATCTTCGAGCCCGGCGCCTCCCCGTTCGGGAGGATGGAATCGGTCAATGCGGTGGATTGTTCCTCGGGCCTGATCGCCACCGTCAAGGCGAACGCGGATGCCCGCTCGAACTTTCTGCACCAGGAGCCGGAGTTTCGCGCCTGGCCCGATCCGGACCGGCAGGAAGTGCGCGCCCTGATGCGAGCGGTCTGCGGCGAGGCGCGGGCCCATTGAACCGCCTTGCCGTCTATTGCGGGTCCGCCACCCCCGCCGATCCGCGCTACATGGATTGCGCGCGCGAGACCGGGAGGGTGCTGGCCGAACGCGGCATCGGGGTCGTCTATGGTGGCGGACGGCTCGGGCTGATGGGCGCGGTTGCTTCGGGGGCGCTGGCGGCCGGGGGCGAGGTCATCGGCGTCATTCCCGAGGCGCTCGCCAATTCCGAAGTCGCCAATCACGATTGCACCGAGCTTCATACCGTCAGCGGGATGCACGAGCGCAAGCTGCGCTTCACCGAGCTGAGCGACGGCTTCGTCACCATCCCCGGTGGGGTGGGCACGATGGACGAGCTGTGGGAGGCGATGAGCTGGGCGCAGCTCGGCTATCATGCCAAGCCGGTCGGCCTGCTCAATTCTTTCGGCTTTTACGACCATCTGATCGCCTTCAACCGCCATATGGCCGAGGTCGGCTTCGTGCGGCCGGCGCATCAGGGGATATTGATCGCGGCGGATACGTTAAGCGAACTCCTTGACGCGATGGCCAGCTATGTGCCCCATCGCCCGATCTTCGAAATGAGCGCCAGCGACCTCTAAGGGCCACGAATTTGGCACATATGCGGACCGACCTACCCGACGATCATGATCGGATGCTGGCGCCGTCGCGCATCATGCGCCCCGCGGAAACGCGCGCCGGGGGTGGGCGCGATCGCGAGGAGCTGGTCGCGGACGCGCGCGACATGATTCGCGTCGGATCGCGCAGCTTCTACACCGCCAGCCGGTTGTTCGACCCCGCCACGCGCGAGAAGACGTGGCTGCTCTACGCCTGGTGCCGCCGCTGCGACGACCTGGCCGACGGGCAGGATCTGGGCGGCAATCTGGTCGATCCGCCGGAGAACCAGGAGGAATCGGAAAACCGGCTCCAGGCGATCCGCGTGCTCACGCGCCGCGCCTTCGAGCGCCAGCCAACCGCCGATCCGGCCTTCGACGGGCTCGGCCAGCTGGCCATGGAAACCGGCATCACCGAGGACATGGCGAACGATGTCATCGCCGGCTTCGCGCTCGACGCCGCCGAATGGCGCCCGCGCACCGAGGGCGATCTGCTACGCTACTGCTACCACGTCGCCGGCGCGGTCGGCGTGATGATGGCCAGGGTGATGGGGGTGCCGGGCGACGACGGCGAGACACTGGACCGCGCCTGCGACCAGGGCATCGCTTTCCAGCTCGCCAACATCGCGCGCGACCTGGCGCAGGATGCCGATCTGGGCCGCTGCTACATTCCGATGGAGTGGCTGGCCGAGCAGGATATCGAGCCGGGGCAGGAAATGAAGCCGCATCACCGGCAGGAGATGGCCGAGATCGCCAGGCGTCTCGTCGCGCTGATGGAGAAGCACGAGGCGGCGGCGCGCTGGGGCACGCGCAAATTGCCGTTCCGCAGCCGCTGGGCGGTGCTTGCCGCAGCCAATATTTATGGTGCCATTGGACGCGAGGTCGTCGCGCGCGGGCCGCATGCCTGGGACGAGCGCGTGGTGATCGGGCGCTGGGAGCAGGTGAAAATGATCGTGCGGGCATGGCGCGACGCGCTCGACAACAAGCCCGCCGATCCCGGTATGATCCTGTGGTCGCGCCATGACTTCCGCCCTGTGGAAGGGTGGTAACTCGCAATTAGCTGGACCCGTTCGCATCGAGCGAAGTCGAGATGCCGCGCCCGGTGTCTCGACGTCGCTCGACACGAACGGAGGTCAGGATTAGTCGCAGCCCATGATCCAGAAGCTCCTCATCGCCAACCGGGGCGAGATCGCCTGCCGCATCATCCGCACCGCGCGAGCGATGGGGATCGCCACCGTGGCGGTCTATTCGGATGCCGATGCCAAGGCGTTGCACGTTCGATCAGCGGATGAGGCGGTGCATATCGGCCTCTCGCCCGCGGCGGAGAGCTATCTCGTCGGCGCAAAGATCATCGCCGCCGCGAAGGCGACGGGGGCCGATGCGATCCACCCTGGCTACGGCTTCCTGTCCGAGAACGCGGGCTTCGCGCAAAGCGTCATCGACGCGGGGCTGATCTGGGTCGGACCCAAGCCCGCGAGCATCGAGGCGATGGGCCTCAAGGATGCAGCGAAAAAGCTGATGCGCGCCGCGGGTGTGCCGGTGACGCCGGGCTACGAGGGCGAGGACCAGTCGGTCGAGCGGCTCGTGAAAGAGGCCGATGCGATCGGTTATCCGGTGCTGATCAAGGCAGTGGCGGGCGGCGGCGGCAAGGGGATGCGCAAGGTCGATGCTGCGCAGCAATTCGTTGAAATGCTTGAGAGTTGCAAGCGCGAGGCCAAGGCCAGTTTCGGCAATGCCGAGGTGCTGCTGGAAAAGTGGGTCACCAGCCCCCGTCATATCGAGGTGCAGGTGTTCGGCGACAGCCACGGCAATGTCGTCCATTTGTTCGAGCGCGATTGCTCGCTCCAGCGCCGCCACCAGAAAGTGATTGAGGAAGCCCCCGCGCCGGGCATGGACGAGGCCACGCGTGCTGCAATCTGCGGTGCAGCAATTCGTGCAGCAAAAGCGGTGAACTATGAAGGCGCGGGCACCATCGAATTCATCGCCGACGCGAGCGAAGGCCTGCGCGCCGACCGCATCTTCTTCATGGAAATGAACACGCGGTTGCAGGTGGAGCATCCGGTGACCGAGGAGATCACCGGCGTCGATCTGGTGGAATGGCAGCTCAGGGTCGCAAGCGGGGAGCCGATCCCGCTCAAGCAGGAGGAACTGAGCATCAACGGCCACGCCATCGAGGCGCGGCTCTATGCCGAGGATCCAGCAAGCGGATTCCTCCCGAGCACAGGACGCCTAACTCATTTTGAGCTTCCACGATCGGGATCGAGTGAGCGCGGGAAAACTCGGATCGAGACCGGATACCGCCAAAGCATGGAGGTATCGCCATTCTACGACCCGATGATCGCCAAACTCATTTCGCACGCGAGAACGCGCAAGGAAGCGATCAGACGCCTTAGCCTGGACTGTAGCTTCGTCTCCTCTTGGCCCGTGAAGACCAATGCCGAGTTTCTTTGGCGCATCACTGAGGACGACAGATTCCTAGCGGGCGATGTCGATACCGGCTTGCTGGCCGATCGCGCGGAAACGCTAGTGCCGGGCAAAAGGCCGACGAACCATGCTTTGGAAGCTCTTTCGGAGCATCTCTTAGAGCCTTGGAACGAACCTACTTCTCCGTGGGCAAGCCGGGGTGCCTTTCGGCTCAATTCGACGCCCGCTCATACTTTGCACCAATTCGATCTCAACGGAGAGCGTATCGACTACGTTAGCGAAACGGCTGATTCAGCCGGTCGCTCGGTGACGGACTTTGCCGATGGCTACTTGGTTCGAGACTTGGGCAGCACCTACGTTTTGTCTGATTGGGTCGAGCGCGGCACCGGCCACCACCACGCCCACGACGGCGACATCGTCGCGCCCATGCCGGGCAAGGTCATCGCGGTCGATGTGGCCGAAGGCGATAGTGTCACCGCCGGTCAGCGGCTCCTGGTGCTCGAGGCGATGAAGATGGAACACGCGCTCACCGCGCCCTTCGACGGGATTGTGACCGCGCTGTCGGTCAGCGCCGGGAGCCAGGTGCAGGTCGAGGCGGTGCTGGCGGTGGTGGAGGCTGCGCCCGCCCCCTGATCTCATCCATAGGTCGCATTGACACGACGAACCAAATGGGTTATGCAAAACGGTATTCGACCGAGTGGCAGCCGAGGTCGAGGGCAATGTGGCAAGACGGTCGTCACAAAATGCGTTTTGGCCTCACCTTTGCCTAACCTTTCGCCAAGATTGACCGGTTGTTCGCAGCTCTTTGAATGGTTTAGTGGAATTCGTGCGGGGAGTGGAATTTGCGCTGCTCGAAGCGCCGCTGGAACAGTTTCCCGCGCTCGCTGAACAGCACCAGCCCCAGGCTCAGCACGCTGCAGACGAACAGCGCCAGCGCCAGCGGACGCGCGCTGCCGTCGTAAGCCTGGCCGATCATGATCCCGATGCCCGCGCCCAGCAGCATTCGCACGAAGCTCTGCGCGCTGCTCGCGGCACCTGCCGTATGCGAGAACGGCTGCATCGCGATCGAGCCGAAGTTCGCGCCCATGAAGCCGAGCAGGCACAGGTTCGCGCTCATCAGCGGGGCGAACAGCCACAGATTGTCACCGTCGAACGTCGCCGCCGCCACCTGCGCCGCCGATACGCCGATGAACACCAGCAGCGCGGTATGCGAGACCCGCCGCGCGCCGAACCGCTCGACGATGCGCGAATTTGCGAAGCTGCTCACCGCCAGCGTCGAGGCGGTCGCGCCGAAGATCAGCGGGAAGGCGTCGCCCGCGCCGAAATGCTCGCCGATCAATTGCTGCGCGGAATTGATGTAGCCGAACATCGCCCCGAAGGTGAGGCCCGCGCCGAGGACATAGCCCACGGCGCTGCGGGTGGTGAAGGTAAGCGGGAGATTATGCGCCACGCTTTGGAGATCGAGCGGCTGGCGGTCGGCATGGGCCAGCGTCTCGGGCAGCCGCAGCCACGCCCACAGCATCACCGCCGCACCGAGCAGGGCGATCGTCACGAACACCCAGCGCCACGGCGCGACCTCGAGCACCGCCGCGCCCAGGCTGGGGGCGAGCACCGGCACGACCATGAACACGATGAAGATGGTGCTCATCAGCCGCGCCATCGCATCGCCTTCGTAGCGATCGCGGATAATCGCGCCGGGCAGCACGCCCAGCCCCGCCGCCAGCAGCCCGGTGAGCGCGCGCATTGCCAGCAGCGCATCGTAACTCCACGCAATCGCGCAGGCGAGCGAGGTCAGTACGTAAGCGCCGAGGGCAAAGAACAGCACCGGGCGGCGGCCGAAGCGGTCGGCCAGCGATCCGGGAAACAGGCACCCGACGCCGTTGGCGATCAGATAAACACCGACGACGAGCTGACGCCGGTTGGGATCGGCTACGCCGAAGTCCCTCGCGATGGCGTCCAATGCGGGCAGCATGGCATCGATCGCCAGCGCGCCCAGGCTCATGATCGCCGCCATCAGCGCGACGAATTCCCCGCGGCGCAGCGAGCGGTTGCTGCCGTCGCTTGCCGTTATCGTGCCGACCGGCGGCGCGGGTTCGGAAACGGGGGCGGCGCTGCTCATGGCGCGGCAATGCCTGTTGCAGCGCAGCATGGGAAGGCAATTTCACCTGAACCCGTTCGTGTCGAGCGAAGTCGAGACACTTCGCGCAGGTGTCTCGACTACGCTCGACACGAACGGACAGGGTTTTTAAGTCCGACCAGTTATGGCGGACGATGAGGACGAGGACGAAAGCGCGCAGGGCCTGCGGAAAATCATCCATGTCGACATGGACGCCTTCTTCGCCAGCGTGGAGCAGCGCGACAATCCCGAGCTTCGGGGCAAGCCGGTCGCGGTGGGCGGATCGAGCGGGCGCGGGGTGGTCGCCGCCGCCAGCTACGAAGCGCGCAAGTTCGGCGTCCGCAGCGCGATGCCCTCGATCACGGCCAGGCGGCTGTGCCCCGACCTGATCTTCTGCAAGGGGCGGTTCGAGGCCTATCGCGAGGTCAGCCAGCAGATCCGCGCGATCTTCCGCCATCACACCGATCTGGTGGAGCCGCTCAGCCTCGACGAGGCCTATCTCGACGTCACCCAGGACAAGCTCGGTTTTGGTTCGGCAACGCGCATCGCCGAGCTGATCCGCCAGGAAATCCGCGCCAAGACCCGGCTGACTGCGAGCGCGGGGGTCAGCTACAACAAGTTCCTCGCCAAGCTCGCCAGCGACCAGAACAAGCCCGACGGCCTCTGCGTGATCCGCCCGGGCGAGGGCGCGGATTTCGTCGCCGGGCTGCCCGTGCGGCGCTTCCACGGCGTCGGCCCGCGCGGGGCGGAGAAGATGGCGCGGCTCGGGATCGAGACCGGCGCTGACCTGGCGGCCAAGGACATCGCCTGGCTGCGCGCCAATTTCGGCAGCTCCGCCGATTACCTCTATCGCGCCGCGCGCGGCATCGATCTGCGTGCCGTGCGCGCCAGCCGGGTACGCAAATCGGTGGGCGGCGAGCGGACCTTCTTCGAGGACATCTCCAGCGGCCCGGCGCTGCGCGAGACGCTGGAAGACATCATCGAGATCGTCTGGGGCTATATCGAGCGCGCCGAGGCCAGGGGGCGCACGGTGACGCTCAAGCTCAAATATACCGATTTCCAGCTCATGAGCCGGGCCAGGACGCTGCCCGCGCCGATCGAAACCCGCGCGGAGTTTTCCGCGGTGGCGCGCGCGCTGCTCGCCGAGGTGCTGCCGCTGCCGCTGCCGATCCGGTTGATGGGGCTGACTTTATCCAAGCTTGAGGGCGGTGGCGCGGAGCCGGAGACGCCCCGGCCCGACGCGCAGCTCTCGCTGCTTTAAGCACCAATCCCAAATCCGCTCGTGCCGAGCCTGTCAAAGCACCAAGTGCAGCGGGTGTGCCAATCGCGCTTCGACAAGCTCAGCACGAACGGGGGTATTTACGAGTGGTCCAAGCCAAGTCCGTTCGCCCGCCACAGTGCCAGCCGCGCCTGGGTGCGCGGCGTCATGGGATGCGGGAGTGAATGGGTGGGGAAGAAGCGCGCCTCCACCACCTCGCGCCCGTCAGGCCGGGGATGGTCCGGCGTGATACAGGTGAAGATGTGGGCGGTGTGCGGGCTTCCAGAGAGCGTTTCCTCCAGCCGTCCAACCGGCCGGATCTTACCCGCCGCGCAGCCGGTCTCCTCCTCCAGCTCGCGCGCCGCCGCCGCGTCCATGGCCTCGCCGCGCTTCGCCCCGCCGCCGGGCAGGCTCCAGCCCGCCTCGGCATAGCTCAGCCGCACCAGCAGCAGATCGCCCTGAAGATTGCGCGCGATCATCGTCACGCCTTCGAGTTGCACCTTGCGCCAGCGCCGCCAGCGGTGGCGGAGCTTGTGCGCGATGTTCAGCGCGACGCGGTAGAGCCGGTCGATCACGCGAAGCAGGTGACGGGCTGGGTGGCGGCGGCGAGCAGCCGGGCGATGGGCGAATCGGTCTCGCCGGCCGCCGCGGCCTCGAACACCGCGCGCTTGTCCGCGCCGCGGATGACGAAGACCAGCTCGTCGCTGGCCAGCAGTGTTGGAATGGTGAGGCTGATCCGGTCGAAGGGCGCCTCGGGCGGCAGCGGCTCGGGCGTCAGACGGACGATACTTCGGGGATCGTCGGCGCGCGGATCGGTGTTCGGGAACAGCGAGGCGATATGCCCGTCCGTGCCCATGCCCAGCCAGGCGAGCGCGAAACGCGGCACCGCCTCCATCTCGCTCAGCGTCACCACTTCCGCACCCGTCGGCTCGAGTAGCGCGCGCAGCTTGCCGGTGTTCGAGGCAGGATGATCCTCGGGCACCACGCGGTCGTCGTTCGGCCAGACCACCAATCGGTCCCACGGCAGGGCTCGCTCCAACAAGCGCGCAATGATGGGAAACGGGGTCGAACCGCCCGGGACGGTGATGGTGGTGGGACCGGCCGCGCTCAACCGCGCGGCAAGTCGGTCCGCCAGCCAGCCGGCCACCGCTGCGTCATCCGCGCCGTCGACGATCTCGATCTCTGCCATTGCGCCGCGATAAAGCCCGGCGCGCGGCGCGCAATCCCTACTTCATCGTCTGGCGCAGGAACCAGATTCGCTCCTCGCAAGCGTCGATCCATTCGTCGACCAGCGCGCTGGTGGCGTTGTCCTCGGCCTGCTCGGCGGCGTCTTTTAGCGCCACCAGCCGCTCGCGCATCGCCTCGTTGTCGGCCTTGAGCTTGGCGACCATCTTGTCGGGGCCGATGGTGGTCGAATCCTCGTCCCTGATCTTGGTCGCGGCGACGACCGAGCCGAGCGAGGTCAGCGTATCGGCATCGTTCTTGCGCACCCGCTCGGCGATCACGTCGATATCGGCGAAGATCTGCTTGGCCTGATCGTCGAACAGCAGGTGGAGTTCGCGAAAGCGCGGACCGGCCACGTGCCAGTGGAAATTCTTGGTCTTGATATACAGCGCGAAGCTGTCCGCCAGCACCCCGTTGAGCGCCGCCACCAGCGCCTTCTTCGCATTGTCGCCCGCCTTGGCCATCATGGTTCCTCCGTGCAGAATGTCACCCGCACAACGGCACAGCGTCATTACGGTTTCTTCTATTACCGAGACCGCCAGATCGTCTGTGGCGATTGACTGGAGCGGGTAGCGGGAATCGAACCCGCGCGTTCAGCATGGGAAGCTGACAGGCTACCATTACATCATACCCGCCTGTGACCGGCGCATCTGCCGGAGCGGCGCGGGGCGGTCAATCCCTCAGCGCCCGAGTGTCACTTCAGGGCGATCCCGCCGGGCTGCCAGGTGAAACCTGCGGCATCGAGGCCCGCGGCAAGGTCGGCGGCACAGGCCGCCACCGCCGCCTCGTCGGTCGAGCGGATCACGAAATTCGATCCCACCCGGCCGTGCTTGAAGAACGGGTAACTGCCGATCTGGCAGGCGGGGTGCGCTTTTTCGGTCTCGCGCAGCAGCCCGGCCACTTCGCTCTCGGGGATGAATCCGCCCAGCGTCTCGCTCAGCAGCGGTGCGCCACCTTCCAGCGTGCCGGTCAGCGCGTCGAGCATCCCCGCGGTGATATGCGGTACCCCGGCCATCAGGTGTAGATTGCCGATGCGAATCCCCGGCGCGCCCGACATCCGGTTGGCGATCAGCTCCGCACCCTCGGGCACGCGCGCCATCCGCAGCCGACCTTCGTTAAGCCCGCCCTTGTCGGCATAATAGCGTTCGAGGATCGCGCGCGCCTCGGGGTGGACGACCACTGGCACGCCCAGTGCCTCGGCCACCGCATCCACGGTGATGTCATCGTGCGTCGGCCCGATGCCGCCGGTGGTGAACAGATAATCGTTCTCGGCGCGCAGCGCGTTCACCGCCGCCACGATCCTGGCTGTCACATCGGGCACCACCCGCACCTCGGCAAGGCGGATGCCCTGAACCTGCAGCCAGCTCGCCACCTGCGCGATGTTCTTGTCGTGGGTGCGGCCGGACAGAATCTCGTCGCCGATCACGACCAGCCCGGCGGTGTAGATGCGCTCCGTCATATTGGCGGAATAGTCACTCCGCGGCTTCGAGCAAGCCCGTCTCGGCGGCCACCTCGGTGTGGCGGAAGGTCAGAATGCCGTCGTCGAGCGGATCGCTCGCCATTCGCTTGCGGTCGAGGACATATTCCTGGTTCAGCCGCCACGGATAGGCGACCGCGTTGCGGGGCATGATGTGTTTCGAACGCTGGATATAACCGCTCGAGAAATCGAAGATGTCGTCCTCCTCCAGCCCGTGATCGGCGGGCAGCACGGGCACCGCGATTTCGCTGCCGGTGGCCGCCATGTGGTTGAGCACGCGGCAGACATAGTCCGAATTGATGTCGGCGCGCAGCGTCCAGCTCGCGTTGAGATAGCCGAACACCACCGCCAGATTGGGCAAGTTCGAGAACATGCAGCCCTTGTAATAGAACTGCTCGGCGAAGTTCACGGCGGCCCCATCGACGCTCACCGCGATCTTGCCCGCCACCGCCAGCTTGAGGCCGGTGGCGGTGACCACGATGTCGGCGGGCAGCTGCGTGCCATCCGCCAGTCGCACGCCGCCCGCCTCGAACGCGGCGATGCGCCCGGTCACGATTTCGGCCTTGCCCGATTTGAGCGCGGCGAACAGATCGTCGTCGGGCACCAGGCACAGCCGCTGATCCCACGGGTTATAGGGCGGGGTGAAGGGCGCGAGATCGTAATCCTCACCCATGCTCTTGGTGATGCGCTTGTGGAGGAATGCCTTGACCTTCTCGGGCTGCTCGCGCGCGCGCTTGAAGCCGATGTCCTGGAGGCGGATGTTCTTCCACCGGGTGATCCTGTACGCGGTTCGCGCGGGTAGCCAGCGGCGCAGGAAGTTCGCCAGCGCGTCCTTGGCCGGGCGGCTGAACATCCACGTCGGCGTGCGCTGGAGCATGGTGACGTGTCCGGCCTCGGTGGCCATCGCCGGCACGATGGTCACCGCGGTGGCGCCGCTGCCGATCACCACCACGTTCTTGCCCGCATAATCGAGGTCCGCGGGCCAGAACTGCGGGTGGATCACCTGGCCCTGAAAGCCGCCGAAATCGAAACCGGGGTCGAAGGGCTCGTCGTAATCGTAATAGCCCGAGCCGAGATAGAGCCAGTTCGCGGTCAGCTGCTTGCGCTCGCCTTCGGATGTCTCGACCATCACCCGCCAACGCGCGCTGGGGCTGTCGAAATCGGCGGCCAGCACCTTGTGGCCCAGGCGGATGTGCGGGCGGATGCCGCGCTCGTCGACGATGCTATCGAGATATTCGAGGATCGCGGGCGCATCGGCGATCGACTTCTCGTGCCGCCACGGCTCGAAGTCGAAGCCGAGCGTGTGCATATCGCTGTCCGAGCGGATGCCCGGATAGCGGAACAGGTCCCAGGTGCCGCCGAGCTGGCCGCGCTGCTCCACGATGGCGAAGCTGCGATCCGGGCACTTCATCCGCAGATGGGCAGCCATGCCGATGCCCGAGATGCCCGCGCCCACGATCAGCACGTCGAAATCGGTGGTGTCGTCGGCCATGCGTATCTCCCGCGGCGGAGGCTACCGAGTCCCGTTGCGAAGAGCAACCTTACGGGTTTTTGCGGGCGCATCGCTGGCGGGCGAAAACCGGTGCCCACTTTTCGCCTGCGATGCTTCAGCCGAAGGCCCCGAACTCGTTGGCGATCGCGGTCGAGACGCGCAGCATCAAGGCATGGGCGCGCTCGATCGGGTCGAAATAGGTCTCGTGCAGCGCCCCATAGCCGCGCGTTTCGGCGGCGGGATAATCGGCCGCTTCAGCCATCGTGAAATCGCCGAGACCGGGAAAGCGCGTCGGGAAGGCCCGGCGCAACTGCTCCAACGCTTCCTCCACCCGCAGGCTGAAGATCATCTCCAGCACATCGTCGCGGCTGATGTCGTTGGCGCGGCTGAAGGCGGGGATGGACACAGCCTTGAGCAGCATATGCATCATCAGCGCCAACCGCAGCGCCTGAAGCACGCCGATGATGCGGCGGGTATGCTCGCGCTGCGGCACCGGATCGTCGTCGGGAATCAACGCCAGCAGGCGGTGGAGCTTGAGCGCATCGACCCGCAGCCGCGAGGCAAGGCGGCGGAAGGTGCCCGCACGATCGTCCCCCGCGAGGTAATCGGCCAGCGCCTCGCAAGCCCGCGCAACCCCATCCTCGGTGCCGCGATAGGGCCGGCTGGCCCAATAGGCGGAGTTGAACAGCTCGCCGAAGGCCGCCACCGTCTTGATGCTGCCCAGCGCATTGGCGGCGCGCACCAGCGCCACGATCTGCCGTCCGCGCGCGCTCTCGGCGAGCAGCCCCGCCACCTCCTCGAACCGTCCGTCGGCGGCGCTGCCGATCCCGGCGATGACATTGACCGGATAGCCGAGCTGCTGGAGCACGGCGTTGTGCGGAATGGCGCGGATCTGGCGCAGGTTCAGCTCGCGGTCGGCGGCGAGGTCCGCCTGGCGGCGCGCCTTGCGGCTGCCGGTGACCGGCACCAGCCCCAGCCCGAAGGCAGTGACCGCGCGGGCATAGGTGCGGCTGGCGAGATAGCGCCGCTGGTCCTCCTTCACCGCCCGGTAGAAATCGAGGCTGAGGTCGGTGCGGCGGTAGAAGGGGTCGTCACCGGTGTTGGTTGCCGGGCCGGAGAGTTCGGCGATCCGGCTCAGCGTGCGAAAGGCGATCTCGGGCGTGGCGAACCAGACATAGCCGTCGCCCCCCTGGAAGCTCGCCTCCGCCTCGAGCGCGATGCCCGCACCGGCGAAGCGGCTGCGCGCCCACGGGCTGAGCGGCCATTCGAGCCGGTCGCGGAAGGATGCCGGATGGCCGCCACGCCCCATGCTTTCGCCGTGGGTATCGAACACCAGCGCAGCGACATCGGTCAGGCCGTTCTTCGCCATCGCCTCGGCCAGCCGCCCCTGCAACCGTTCGATAGCGAGCGCGGCGGGCACCTGGCCGAGAAAGCGCCCGGCGTCGGAAAAGCCGGTCTGGATCGCCACCCTCCCGCGCTGGCGGACATAGGCGCGATAGGCGTCCTCGCCGAGCAGCGCGTCGAGCAGCCGCCCGCCATGCTCCAGCGCCTCTTCGGTCTCGAACAGCGGCGAGACATCGACCTTGCCGTCGATCCCGAACAGCCGCGCGAAATAGAGCGCGACCAGCACCGTGGCCGGCTGTTCGCATTCGGCGATCAGCATCCGGATCGGCGCGTCGGCGTCCACGTGCTTGAGGATTTCGGCCATCGCCAGGAACTGGCGGATCGCGGTCGAGCTCTCGATCGCCAGCGCGGCGAAATTGGCACGCAGCGGTTTTGTTTCTGCCAGCAGTTCGCGCAGCGCCACGATCGCGCCCTTGCTCGCCATGTCGAGATCTTCGCGCGTCGGCAGGTGCTGGCGCAGCGCGTTGTGGAGTTGCTTGGCATTCACGCGGAAATGCACCCAGCCCATCCCCAGCCCGTCGGCGCGCATCGCGGCGGCAAGCGTCTTGAGCGCGATGGCGCGGCTGCCGGAAGCCTCCTCCCGTTCCAACGCCTCGATCAGCGGAGCGAGGCTCAGCAGCTTGTGCGGATCGGCGGCGGTGAGGCGGTTGGCGGCGGTGCTCAGCGCGGCGGGGTCGGACAGGTCCGCGGCGAAATCCGCCGCGCGAGCTGCGGCATAGGCGGCCGCGGGGCGCAGCGTCCCGAGCAGGGGATGGCCTGCGTCGATGGCTTCCAGCGATGCGACATAGCGGGCCAGCCGCTCGGCCTTCTCCGCCAGCCGGAAGCCCAGCGAGGTGTGCCAGCCGATATCGGTCCGCCCGTCCATGTCGTAGCCGACCCAGGTCGCGAAGCGGAACGGCAGCGGTGCGAAGCCGCGCCATTCGTCGGGCCAGCGGTGCCGCGCCTCTGCGCAGAGACCGGCGACGATGCGGTCGCGGGCGTCCTGTGCATTGGCGATCGCCGCCATCGCGCGGGCGTGCTCATGGGCGAGGCTGATCGGTTCGCTCGCACCCGAGCCCGACGGCTCCTCGCCCAGCGCCCGGCGCGCGATGGCGTCGTATTCCCCTGCCGACAGCAGGAAGGTCGGATGCGCGGTGAACACCGCATGGAGCGAAGGGCGCTCCCACCGCGCGCGAAAGGCGGCGAAATCGGGCGGGGGTGTGGAGACAGGCGCTTCCCCACCGAGCAATCGGGCGATCCGCGCCGCGCGGCTGTCGAGGCTCGCGGCATAGAGCGTGTCGATCGACGCCGCGACCTCGTCGAGACCGGTCGCGCCGCGCTCCAGCTCGCGGCTCACCTCGTGCGCGAGCTGGAACACCGGGTTGAACAGCGGCGTCTCGGCGGTGCGCTGCGCCAGTTCGGCCAGCCGCTCGAGCAATTCGTCGACGATCATCACCCACTCCCGCGCGGCCTCTGGGATCACTCTAGCGCGCCCGCTTGTGCAGTGCAGCAAGAGATTGTTGGCGCGGCGATGGGCCATCTTGGCGCCACCGGACCAACGAGAAGGGGCGCCTGGTCAGGGCGCCCCTTGTGGATCGTCGTGGGGTCTTGGGAAGGGTATTGCCGCGACACCGGTGGGAAGGGGGAGGGGAGGGTCCCGGTGCCGCGGCCTTGCAAGGGTTATACCCGCACGCCGCAGAAAAGTTGCGTCGCGGATTGTCGCAATTTGTCCCGACAAGCCAAACGGCAGCTTGCCGGCTCGTTACTTGGCGTCCGATATGGTCGCGTTTGGGGTGGAAAGCGGACTCAGCAGTCTCCGTCATCGTCATCGCGTGAGCCATAAGCTGCGCGCCACTTGGCCCAATCCTCAACCGTTTCTTTGATGATTAACGCGCTCAGGGGGTAAGCCGCGAGAAGAGCCAAGGACAAATCGAGTAAGGCCGGAGGGGCAGTAGCCGCAGCGCCGATTGCGAGGACGGCCGCACAAATCACCGCCCATATCGGGATCGCCCAAGCAAATGCGGTGCGCCAACTCATGCACCATTGTGGGCCGCGCTCCAAATGTCCGCAATGGGTCGTTAGCCGCCTGTCTGCTTTTGGCGGCTCCCGTTAGCGCGCGCCGTCCATGATCGGCGGGGCCGACGCCGCGCTCGTCGTGGACAGCAGGCGGTAGCCGTTCGCCGGCACCGTCACGCTGTCGCCCGGCTTGATCGTCACCGCCGTGCCGCTGCCGAATTCCTTGTAGCTGCCTGCTGCCAGCCCGTCGGCCAGCTTGGCGGCGACCGGCGCGCCGGTGAAGTTGAAGAAGCCGACGACCTTGTTGCCGTCCTTCTGCCGCGCCCAGGCGAAGAGCTGCTCGGGCTTGTCGGTCTCGACCTTGTTCATCCGTGCGCCCCACTGCCCGTTGGCGAGCGCGGGGTTGGCCTTGCGGAAGGCGATCAGGTCCTTGAGCAGCGTACCGTAGCTGCAGTTCTCGCCCTGCTTCCAGTCGATTGGATCCTTCTCGAAGAACTCCAGCCGCTTCATGTTGCAGGCTTCCATGCCGTTGTGGACCAGCGGGATGCCCTCGCCGGTGAAGCTGAGCACGGTCATGGCGTCGAGATTGGCGCCGTAATTCTCGCGCAAGGTGCCTTCCCAGGCATTTGAATCATGGTTCTCGATATAGGTCATGCGCATGGCTTCGCGCGGCCACAGGCTCTCGTTCTCGGCGTAATAGCCGTAAAAGCCGGTGGCGTTGCCTTCGCCCTTCGCAATGCGCTTGGCGGCGTTGTGCCAGTCCCAGCCGTAGCTCGCGTCGAAGGCCGCGAAATGATGCGCGGTCTGCTGGACCTCACCGAGCATGAACACCGGGCGGATGGCGTCCAATCGCGCCCGCATTACCTCCCAGAAATCGAGCGGGATGTAGCCGGCGACATCGGCGCGGTAGCCGTCGACGCCGAAGTCGCGGACCCATTTCTCCATCGCCCCGCCCACATGCTCGCGCACCCCGGGCTTTGACCAGTCGAGATCGATGATGTCGGACCAGTCCCACCACGGGGTGGGGCGGTTTTTGCCGTCCCAGGTCTTTTCGTACCAATCGGGGTGCTGCTTCGCGAGCGCATTGTCCCAGGCTGTGTGATTGGCGACGAGGTCGAGGATGACCTTGAAGCCCTGCGCATGCGCGGCGTCGACGAAGGCCTTGAAATCGGCCTCGGTCCCGAATTCCGGGTTCACAGCGTAATAGTCCTGCACTGAATAGGGGCTGCCGAGCGTGCCCTTACGGTTCTCCTTGCCGATCGGGTGGATCGGCATCAGCCACAGGATATCGACGCCGAGCGCCTTGAGGCGCGGGAGTTGTTCCTGGGCGGCTCTGAAGGTGCCCTCGGGCGTGAACTGGCGGGTGTTGATCTGGTAGAGGACGGCGTTCTGCGACCATTCGGGGTGTGTGAGCGTGACCTTGTTCCTGGGTGCCCAGGCGGATTCGGACGCGGCGGGTTCGTCGCCGGTCCCGGTCATCGCATAGGCGGCGCCCGCGGCGGCGAGGGCGAGCGCGGCGGTGCCGGCGAGGATGCGGTTCATGGCTGTTCTCCCTGAGATGTTGCGAGGGCGCGTCGGCCCAGTTCGATGGCGCCGGTGATCCCGGCCAAATCGCCCAGCGCGGGCGGCACTATGCGGCGGGTCAGATCCTCGTCCCACTCGGCGATGTAGCCAGCGAGTTTTGCGCGGGTGAGCGTGCGGAGCTGCTCGATCATGCCGGGTGCCTTCATCACCCCGCCGCCGAAGATCATTCGCTCGGGCCGGTGGAGCAGCACCAGCGCGGTAGCGAGTTGCGCGGCGTAGTCGGCGATGAGCGCGATCTGGTCCGGGCTGGCGGCCGACAGATCGTGCCCCCAGCGCGCCTTGATCGCCGGGCCGCTGGCCAGCCCTTCGAGACAGTCGCCGTGAAACGGGCACATTCCGGCGAAGGGATCGCGCACCGGATCGCGACGGACCGGCAGATGCCCACTCTCGTAGTGCGACCAGCCCGCCAGCGCCTGGCCGTTCTTCAACACGCCGGTGCCGATGCCGGTGCCGATGGTGGTGTAGGCGAGCGAGCCGCAACCCACGCCTGCGCCCGCCAGCCCTTCGCCCAGCGCGGCGGCGTTGACGTCGGTGTCGAGCGCCAGCGGCACGCCGAAACCGGCTAGCGCGTCCGCGAAGCTTGCACCGCGCCAGCCCGGCTTCGGGGTGGTGGTGAAGGTGGCGAAATCGGGCTGCGCCGGGTCGATGCCGATGGGGCCGAAGCTGCCGACGCCGAAGGCGCCGATCGGGCCATGGCGCGCGGCGGCGCTTTCGAACCAGTCCGCCACCTCGCCGAACGTTTCGGCCGGTGTTCGGGTCGCGATAACCGTCCGATCGAGCGCTTCATTCGCAGCATCGGCGACGGCGAGGACGAACTTGGTCCCCCCCGCCTCGACCGCGCCGACCAGGCTCACAGAACCGCCTTGACCCGCTGCATGGCGAGCGCCGCGATCAGCCAGCTCGCCGCGGCGAACAGCATCGTCCACACCGGCTCGCCGGGAAAGAACGCCTGCATGATGGTGCCCATAACTGTTGCCACCAGCAGCTGCGGGACGACAATGAAGATATTGAAAAGACCCATGTAAATACCGAGCTTTGCCTGCGGCAGATTGCTGGCGAGGATGGCGTAGGGCATGGCCAGGATGCTCGCCCAGGCGATGCCGATGCCGACCTCGGCCAGCAGCAGCGTGTTGGCATCGCGCACGACGAAAAACATCAGGAAGCCGATCGCGCCCAGCGTCAGGCAGATCGAGTGCGTCGTCACCGGCCCGACCCGGCGGCTCAGCCACGGCAGCAGCGCGAGCGCGGCCACCGCCGCTGCCCCATTGTAAACGGTGAACAAAACATTCACCCAGCTCGCGCCGTCGTTGTAGGCGGCGCTGGCGGTGTCGGTGGAGCCGAAGACATACTGCGTCACCACCGGCGTGGTGTTGATCCACATGATGAACAGCGCCGACCAGCTGAAGAACTGCACCAGCGCCAGCCGCTTCATCACCGGCGGCATGCCCGAGAAATCGCCGACGATGCTGGACAGCATATTGGCCGCGCGACCCTGCTTGGCCATCGAAATGGCGATGGCGCTCAGCACGCCGTAGAGCGCGAGCAGACCGGCGAGGAGGTAGATTTCCTTCTGCAAGGCCAGCGGGCCGACCGCCAGCGCGACCAGCACGCCCGCGCCGATCCACACTGCGCTCGACGCATAGGTCTTGGCCGCCAGCGCGCGCAGCGGCAGCGCCGCGTCAGCCTCGCTCTCGCCGCCGCCGAAGCGCGCCATATCCTCCGGGCTGTATTCGCGCGTCGTGACGATGGTCCACAGCACCGCCGCGAACAGCGCCGCCCCGCCCGCCCAGAAACTCCACTTTACCGTATCGGGCAGCGTGCCCTCGGCGGCGACATTGCTGACGCCCCATTGCTCGAGCAGGAATGGGAAGATCGATCCCACCACGGCCCCCGCGCCGATGAAGGCGGTCTGCACGGCATAGCCCGCCGCGTGCTGATCGGTGCGGAGCATATCGCCCACGAAGGCGCGGAACGGCTCCATCGCGATGTTCAGCGATGCGTCGAGCACCCACAGCATGGCCGAGGCGAACAGCAGCGGCATGGCGAAGCCGGGCGCAAACGGCATCAGGAACAGCGCGAGCGCCGAGAAGACCGCGCCGGTCAGGAAATAGGGCCGGCGCCGCCCGAGCCGGTTCCAGGTCTTGTCCGAGAGATGGCCGATGATCGGCTGGACGATCAGGCCGGTCAGCGGTGCCGCCACCCACAGCGCGGGCAGGTCGTCGATGCTCGAGCCCAGCGTCTGGAACACCCGGCTCATGTTCGAATTCTGCAGCGCGAAGCCGATCTGGATGCCGAAAAAGCCGAAGCTGATGTTCCACAGCCCGGCCCAGCCCTGGCGCGGCTTCTCATGGCGTTCGGTCAGGCCGTTCGGCTGGTGCATCGGCAACCCTCTCTCCCCCTGTCGCTGTTATTTTGAGCGCCCGCTTGTGCGGGTCATCGGGCGATTGCTGGCACGACGGGCGCGGCGCGGCAAGGCGCATACGAATGTGGCCGGTCAGGGGGTTCGCGTGCTCCCGCGCACGATCAGCCGGGTGGGCAGGCGTGGCGGCGGGGGCTCGCGGCCGTCGATCTGTGCCAGCACCGTTTCCACCAGGCATTCGCCCGCCCCCGCGATGTCCTGCTGGATCGTGGTCAGCGGGGGTGTCGTAAGGCTGGCGGCGGGGATGTTATCGAAGCCGATGACGGCGACGTCGTCGGGAATCCGCCGCCCCGCGCCCGCCAGCGCGCGCATCGCCCCGATCGCGATCAGATCGCTGGCGGCGAAGATTGCATCGAAGGGCCTGCCGCTGGCGATCAGCGCGCTGGCCGCGCGATAACCCGCGTCCTCGTTGGTCAGAGCATCGAACTGTAGCGCCGGATCGCAGTCGATCCCGGCGGCCCGCAGGGCGTCGCATAGCCCGTCGTAGCGATGCGCGAACTCGGGATAATGCTCGTCGGCATGGCCGAGGAAGGCGATCCGCCGCCGCCCGCTTGCGATCAGATGCTCGCCCGCCAGCCGCCCGGCACCCAGATTGTCCGAGCCGACCGTGGCACCGCTGCGATCCGAGCGGATCGAGCCCCAGCGCGCGAAATGCGTGCCATGCGCGACCAGCTCCTCGATGCGCGCGGCATACAGCGCATAATCGCCATAGCCGAGCAGGATCAGCCCGTCGGCGCGCTTGGCATCCTGATAACGCATGTGCCAATCGTCCTCCATCCGCTGGAAGCTGATGAGCAGGTCGAGACCGTGGTTCGCGCAGGCGCGGGTGATCGAGCCGAGCATGGCGAGGAAGAACGGGTTGATGAGGTTCTCGTCGATCCCGTCCTCGAAGAACAGCAGCGCGATGGTGTGGGTGCGCTGGCTGCGCAGCGAGGAGGCGTTCTTGTCGACCGTGTAGCTGAGCTCGGCGGCGATGCGCTGGATGCGTTCGCGCGTGGCAGGGCTGACCGAGCGGTCGCCGCGCAGCGCCCTGCTGACGGTCGGCTGCGAGACCCCCGCCAGATAGGCGATGTCGAAGCTCGTCGGTCGTCCGCTCGGTGCCCGGCCCATCTCGCCTCCGTTTCCCGATGGCTACGGGGTGCGGCCCCGCTTGGCAATCGCACCGGCGGCGCTATGCCCTGAGGCGATGCCCGGCCCGCTCGCCCTGTCGCCTGTCGCCAAGGTCGAGGCCATCAGCTTCGGCACCGAGCGGCAGCCGATGCTGGTGGTCGAGGATGCGCTGCCCGACCCCGAGGCTGTCGTCGCGATCGCTGCCCGGCACAGCTATCGTCCCATCGGCCCGTTCTATCCCGGCATTCGCGCCGCCGTGTCGGAAGCTGTGGCGATGGACCTCGTCGCGCCGCTGACGGAGGCGTTGGTCGCCACGTTCGGGCTCGTGACGCCGCCCCGCTATTTCGAATGCTACCTATCGGTGGTGACCGCCGCGCCTGGCGAGCTCGCAGCGATCCAGCGGCTGCCGCATTTCGACGGATTGGAGCCCGACCGGATCGCCGTGCTGCTCTATCTCGACGCCGCCGAGCGAGGCGGAACCGCCTTCTATCGCCAGCGTGCCACGGGGTTCGAGAGTGTCGATGTGGCGCGCTTCGAAACCTATCGCGCTGCTCTCCAAGATGGCGTGGCGCAAAAGGGCCCGCCGCCCGCCGCCTACATCGCGGGCGATACGGCGCTGTTCGAACGTGTCCACCTGGCCGAGGGGCACTTCAATCGCCTGATCGCCTATCGAGGCAACACGCTGCATTGCGCGGCACTCGCCCCAGGTTTCGCACCGGTAACGGACCCGGCGCGAGGTCGCCTGACGCTCAATCTATTCTTGCGCGCCGAACCGGCTGACTGAAGCATAATTGCAACAGCGGGCCGTCCGCGTCACGCGGCTGCGTGGCGGCATACGTATGCGATATGGCTAAGCGCGCCTCAGCCGCCGTATCGCCCGGAATGGGAGAAGGGTGAGCCTCGCGTAAGGCGCCTCATACCTTCATCGGATTTGACACTGTCGCCGGGGGCATGCGCCTGCGGAGCAGCATGAGGGGGATTATCATGGCCATTCGCAGCGGTCTTCGGGGCAGCATCAGCCTCGGCGCCTTTACCATCGCGCTGGGCGCCTTCGCGCTGCCGCAGGCGGCATTCGCGCAGGAAGCGACGGTAGAGCCGGGGGACCAGACGGTCGATGAAGCCGAAGAGGACCAGGGCATCGTCGTCACGGGTTTCCGCGAATCGCTCGAAAACGCGGTCAATCTGAAGCGCAGCGCGCCGGTCATCGCCGAGGCCTTCAGCGCCGAGGACATCGGCAAGCTGCCCGACGTTTCGATCGCCGAAACGCTCGGCCGCCTCCCCGGCCTGGCCACGCAGCGCAGCAGCGGCCGCGCGCGTGACGTTTCGATCCGCGGGCTTGGACCCGATTATTCGACCTCGCTGCTGAACGGCCGGGAGCTCGTCTCCTCGGGCGACAACCGCGCGGTCGAATATGATCAGTACCCTTCGGAGCTGATCGACCAGGGCGTGGTCTACAAAGTCCCCTACGCCGGGCTCCTCGGTCAAGGTCTCGCCGGCACAGTCGATTTGCGCACGATCCGCCCGCTGTCGAAGAACGAGCGCATCATCGCGGTCTCGGCCCGCGCCGAGTTCAACGAGGAGGGGTCGCTGAACCCCGACATCCGCGGCTGGGGCTATCGCGGCACCGGCACCTATGTCGATCAGTTCGCCGATGACACCTTGGGCCTGGCGGTGGGCGTGTCCTACCAGTCGAGCCCGAGCCAGGTCGAGCGGTTCGAAGCCTGGGGCTACCCGAACGACGCCGGCTTCACCGTGCTCGGCGGGATGAAGCCCTACGCCAGATCGAACCTTCTGGACCGGCTTGGAGCGTTCGCCACGCTCGAATGGCAGCCGAGCACGGAGTGGAACACTTCGCTCGATCTGTTCTTTACCGATTTCAAGGAAAACACCGCGCTGCGTGGGATCGAATTCCCGCTCAATCCGGGTTGGGGCGCGGGCACCACGATAACTGCCAACAGCGGCGGCAGCTTCCCCGACAGCGTTACCTTCGCCAACGTCCAGCCGGTCGTGCGCAACGACTACGAGCGCAAGGACGTCCAAAGCTTCGCGGCCGGCTGGAACACCAAATACGAGAACGACGACATTCTGGTGAATGTCGATCTGTCGTACTCGAAATCGGATCGGCGACTTGAGTCCGTTGAAAGCTATTCGGGCCTGACGTTTGCGGCGCAGCCCGGTCCGGCCGATGTGATCGTCGCCAATCGGCAGACGAGCGGATTTCCGTATCAGTTCACCAGCCAGATCAATTATGCCGACGCCAATTTGATCCAGCTGACCGATCCACGCGGCTGGGGTGCCGACGGCATCGTGCAGGCCGGCTTTATCAACGATACCGCGACCAACGACGAATTGTGGTCGGGCCGGCTCGAAGTCGTCGGAAAGGTCGAGAGCGATCTGGTTCAGCAGCTGGTGGTAGGCGTCGCCTATGCCGATCGCTCCAAGAGCCGCGACATCACGCAGAACTTCCTCAGCCTTGCCGGGGGCCCCTCGGTCTACCGTAACCAAGGCGCGGTGACCCGCCTGCCCATCCCAGCCGATGCGCTGCTTGATCCCGTCGATGCGCTCAGCTTCCTCGGCATCGGGCCGCAGGTTGCCTACAATCCCTTCACCCTCATCGAAAACGGCACCTATGTGCTCACCGGCGTGCAGAGCTCCAGCCTGCCCTTCCCGGGCGACTGGGAGGTGAACGAGAAGGTCTATACCGGCTATTTGCGCGCCGATCTCGACACCATGCTCGGGTCGATGAACCTCACCGGCAATATCGGCACCCAACTGGTGTTCACCGATCAGTCGTCGAGCGGGTTCAACTCGCCCGGCGGTATCGGCGCGGTGCTGACGCCGGTCGAGGACGGTGCCAAGTATGCCGACTTCCTGCCGAGTGCGACGTTCAATCTGGCGCTCAACGACACCATGAAGCTGCGCTTGGGCGCGGCGCGGACACTGACCCGGGCCCGCATGGACCAGCTCAATGCCTCGCAGAACGCCAACATCGCCAATACGCCGCCGGCTAGCGGTTTCAACTCGATCTTCTCCGGTGGCGGCGGCAATCCAAAGCTGCGACCGTATCGCGCCTGGGGTGTCGACCTCAGCTATGAATGGTACTTCGGCGGCGAAGGTTATCTCGCGGTCGCGACCTATTACAAGTGGCTCGAAGACTTCGTGAACCCCAACGCGCAGGTCATCCGCGACTTCAGCTATCTCGTTCCTTCGCTGACGCCGGTTCAGCGGGCTGCGTTTCTTGCCACCGGCAGCAATACGCTCGGGGTCGTGGGCGGACCCGATAACACCGCCGAGGGCAATATCTTCGGTGTCGAAGCCAGTCTGGCGCTCCCCTTCCGTGTGTTCTCCAGCGCCCTCGACGGGTTCGGCTTTCAGACGAGCGCTGCTTACACCGACAGCAAGCTGACAGTGTTCAATCGCCAGAATTCGAACACCTTCGAATCGGATGTGCCCGGCTTGTCCACCTGGGTGGTGAATTCGACGGTCTACTTCGAGAAATCCGGCTTCGAGGCGCGCGTCAGCCATCGCTTCCGGACTGAGTTCCTCGCCGAATTTCCCGGCATTTCGGCAAGCCGCGATTTCCGTCAAACGCTGTCGGAATCGATTTTCGATGCGCAGATCGGCTATCGTTTCCAGGAAGGGAGCTCGCTTGAGGGGCTGGCGTTCTCGATCCAGGCGCTCAATCTGAGCGACGAGCCGTTCATCAACTATATCAACAATGATCCGACCAACGTCAGAGACTACGAGCGTTACGGTCGCACCTACCTCGTGGGCGTGTCCTACCGGATGTAATCGGCACGGCGGGGGTGCGGCGGGAGATTTTCTGCTGGCCGAATCCCCGCCGCCCCGTTCTTGGGGTCGCCCATGAGCACTGACCGCCTCCAATCGATTATCATTCTGGGCGGCGGCACCGCCGGGTGGATGACCGCAGCCGCGCTCGCGCGGTTCGCACCGCATCTGGCCGTCACTTTGGTCGAGAGCGAGGCAATCGGCACCGTCGGCGTGGGTGAAGCGACGATCCCGCAGATCCATTTGTTCAATTCCGCGCTCGGGCTCGATGAGGCAGAGTTCTTCCGCGAGACCAGGGCCAGCTTCAAGCTGGGTATCGAGTTCGCCGGTTGGACCCGCGAAGGCGACAGTTACATGCACGCTTTCGGGGCCATCGGCCGCGCCGCCGGATTGCTGCCGTTCCAGCATCACTGGCTGCGCGCCAAGCAACTGGGTTTCGCCAAGCCGCTGATCCGCTACTCCGCCAACGAGCTCGCCGCGCGGACAATGCGCGTGCAGCATGGCCGGGCGACCCCGGAAACGCCCGAGCTGCCCTATGCCTATCACTTCGACGCCGCGCTCTATGCCGCGTTCCTGCGCCGCTATGCCGAGGCGCGCGGAGTCGTCCGGGTCGAGGGCAAGGTCGCATCGGTCGAGCGCGATGGGGACGAGGGCGATATCGTCGCGCTCCGGCTCGACGGTGAGCGCCGGGTCGCGGGCGATTTCTTTATCGACTGCTCGGGTTTCCGCGGGCTGCTGATCGAGGGCGAGCTTGAGGCGGGCTACGAGGACTGGACGCACTGGCTGCCCTGCGACCGCGCCCTGGCGGTGCCCTGCGCCGGCGGCGGCGATTTCACCCCCTACACCCGCTCCACTGCGCGCAAGGCCGGCTGGCAATGGCGCATTCCGCTGCAACACCGCATCGGCAATGGCTACGTCTATTCCAGCGCGCATATCTCGGACGACGAGGCGGCGGCGACCTTGCTCGCCAATCTCGACGGCGCGCCCGAGGGCGACCCACGGCCACTGCGCTTCACCACCGGGACGCGGCGGCGGCATTGGGTGAAGAATTGCCTCGCGGTGGGGCTGTCGGCGGGGTTTCTCGAACCGCTCGAATCGACCAGCATCCATCTTGCCCAGAGCGCGATCAGCCGCTTTCTGGCGGTGCTGCCCAAGGGTCGGCCCGAGCCCGCCATGGTCGACTGGTTCAACGCCCAGGCCGAGTTCGAATGGAGCCGGGTGCGCGACTTCATCATCCTGCATTACTGGGCCAATGATCGTCGCGGCGAGCCGTTCTGGGACGGACGCCGCGCGATGGACCTGCCCGATACGCTCAGCGCCAAGATCGCGCAGTGGCGGGCCTCGGGCTTCATCCATCGCGAGCACGAGGAGCTGTTCACCGAGGTGGGCTGGTTCCAGGTCTTCGCCGGGCAGGAGGTGGCGGCGGAAGGATACAACCCGCTGGCCGACGCAATGCCCGCAGCCGATCTGCGCGCCTGGCTCGATGGCACCGAAGCGGCGCTGGTCGAACAAGTCCGCCCGCTGCCCCGCCATATCGATGTGCTTGCTGCGCTGGTCGAGCAAGCCAAGGAACCCGTCACATGAAATTGGTCGCAGTCGCCCTTCTCGCCGCCCTGTCAGCCGCACCTCTCCTGGCGCAGGAAGCCAGCTTCCGCGAGCGCGCGCCGAGCGAGGAAGTGGTCTATTTCGTGCTCCCCGATCGCTTCGCCAATGGCGATCCGAACAATGATCGTGGCGGGATCAAGGGCGATCGACTCAAGACCGGCTTCGATCCGGCGGCCAAGGGCTTCTTTCACGGCGGCGACCTCAAGGGCCTCAAGGATAAGCTGCCTTATCTCAAAGGCATGGGCATCACCGCGATCTGGTTCGCGCCGATTTTCCAGAACAAGCCGGTACAGGGCCCGGCAGGCGACGAAAGCGCAGGCTACCACGGTTATTGGGTGACCGATTTCACCCGGCCCGACGCGCACTTCGGCACCCGCGCCGAGTTCAAGGCCTTCGTCGATGCCGCGCACGGCATGGGGATGAAGGTCTATATGGACATCATCACCAACCACACCGCCGACGTCATCCGCTACGCCGACGGCGATGCCACCAATTACGAGTACCGTAGCAAGGGTGACTACCCCTATTCGCGCCGCGGCGGCGTGAACGGTCCAGCCATCAATCCCGGCTTCATGGGTGACGGGGATAGTAGCGAGGCGAACTTCGCCAGGCTGACCGATCGGAACTACGCCTACCAGCCGATGGTGCCCGCCGCCGAGAAGAACGTGAAGGTGCCGGCCTGGCTCAACGATCCGATCTATTACCACAACCGCGGCAATTCGAGCTTCACCGGCGAGGACAGCCGCTACGGCGATTTCTCCGGCCTCGACGACCTGTTCACGCAGCATCCGCGCGTGCGCCAGGGGATGATCGATATCTACGGTGCCTGGATCGACGATTTCGGCGTGGACGGTTTCCGCATCGACACCGCGCGCCATGTCGATCCCGGCTTCTGGCAGGTCTTCGTGCCCGCCATGCTCGAGCGTGCGAAGGCCAAGGGCATCCCCAACTTCGCCATGTTCGGCGAGGTGTTCAAGGACATCCCGCAGAACGGCTACATCGCCGAATACACCCGCCGCGACAAACTGCCGCAGGTGCTCGATTTCGCCTTCCAGGCTTCGGTCCGGGAGGTTGTCGGGCGCGGCAAGGGCACGGTCGTGCTGGCGCAGCTGTTCGACGGCGACGTCCTATACGAAGGCGGCGAGACGGCGGCGCTGAACCTGCCGACGTTCCTCGGCAACCACGACATGGGCCGGTTCGCGTGGCTGGTGCAGCAGGATAAGCCCGGCATTTCGCAGGAGGAACTGCTCAACCGCACCCTGCTCGCCCATGCCATGCTGATGACGCTGCGCGGTGCGCCGGTGATCTATTACGGCGACGAGCAGGGCTTCGTCGGCGCGGGCGGCGACCAGCTGGCGCGCGAGGATATGTTCCCGAGCAGGACGACAGTCTACAATGCGATTCCGCTGATCGGCACCGACAAGACCACCGCCGACGACAATTTCGACACCGCGCATCCGCTCTACAAGGCCATCGCGAAGCTGGCGAAACTACGCGCGGCGCACCCAGTGCTGCGCAAGGGGCGGCAGGTCGTTCGTCACTACGAGCAGACCGAGGGCCTGTTCGCCGCCAGCCGCAACGACGACGCCAGCGGCGAAGAAGTGTTGGTAGTCTTCAATACCGCCTCCACCCCGCGCGCCGGGAATATCGCTCTGGGCTATGGCGCTGCCCGCTTCACTGCGCTCGCGGGCAATTGCCCCGCCGTCGTCACCGCTCCCGGCAGCGCGCGCTTCGAGCTGCCCGCGCTCGGCTGGGCCATCTGCAAGGTGGAGAAGACCGCGCAGTGAACCGAATGCACCCCCTCGTCTCGGCCGAAACCGCCGTACGCCCGTGGTGGCGCGGCGCGGCGATCTATCAGATCTATCCGCGCAGCTTTATGGATTCGAACGGCGACGGCATCGGCGATCTGCCCGGCATCGCGAAGCGCCTCGACTACGTCGCCTCGCTCGGCGTCGATGCCATCTGGATCTCGCCCTTCTTCACAAGCCCGATGAAGGACTTCGGCTACGATGTGGCCGATTACCGCGGCGTCGATCCGATCTTCGGCACGCTCGAAGATTTCGATGCGCTGGTCGCCCGCGCCCACGCGCTCGGGCTGCGGGTGCTGATCGATCAGGTCTATTCGCATACCTCGGACCAGCACGCCTGGTTCGAAGCCAGCCGCCAGGACAGAACCAATCCGCAGAACGATTGGTATGTCTGGGCGGACGCCAAGCCCGACGGGTCGCCGCCGAGCAACTGGCAGTCCGTGTTCGGGGGTCCCGCGTGGACGTGGGACGCCCGGCGCGGGCAATATTATCTGCACAATTTCCTGAGCAGCCAGCCGCAGCTCAACGTGCATCTGCCCGCCGTGCAGGACGCGCTGCTCAATGTCGCGCGGTTCTGGCTCGACCGCGGGGTCGATGGCTTCCGCATCGATGCGCTGAATTTCGCGATGCACGATCCTGAGCTACGCGACAATCCGCCCGCACCGCCATCCGACAAGCCGCGCAGCCGGCCGTTCGATTTCCAGCAGCGGCTGCACAATCAGAGCCATCCTGCCATCCCGGACTTCATCGCCCGCATCCGCGAAGTCACCGACGGCTATGACGGGGTGTTCACCGTCGCCGAGGTCGGCGGCGAGGAGGCCGAGCGCGAGATGAAGGCCTTCACCGAGGGCGAGGATCATCTCAATTCCGCCTACGGCTTCAACTTCCTGTATGCCGATAAACTGAGGCCGGGCACGATATGTGCCGCACTCGCCGAATGGCCCGATGCGCCGGGAGTCGGCTGGCCAAGCTGGGCGTTCGAGAACCACGACGCACCGCGCGCGCTCAGCCGGTGGTGCAAGCCCCAGCACCGCGACGCCTTCGCGCGGCTCAAGATGCTGCTGCTGGTGGCGCTGCGGGGTAATGCCATCCTCTATCAGGGCGAGGAACTGGGGCTGACGCAGGTCGATATTCCCTTCGAACTGCTCCACGATCCCGAGGCGATCGCCAATTGGCCGCTGACGCTCAGCCGCGATGGCGCGCGTACGCCGATGCCGTGGTTGGCGGACGCGCCCGATGCAGGCTTCGGTTCGGTCGAGCCCTGGCTCCCGGTGGGGGCGGAGAATGCGGCGCGCGCGGTGGACCGGCAGGAGGGCGATGCCGCCTCGCTGCTCAATCACACCCGCGCGATGCTGGCGCTGCGCAAGGCGTATCCGGCGTTGCAGCAGGGCCGTGTAACCGCTTGCCGGGCAGCGGGCGATCTGCTGATTCTGGAGCGCGCAGAAGGCAATGAACGCCTGCGCGTGGTCGCAAATTTTTCCGAGGAGACGGTGATGCTGGACGACGGTCAAGGCGCGGGCGAGATTGTCGCCGCGATCAACAGAGCCGACGCCGGCGCGCTGCCGCCCTTCGCCGCACTGGTGGTGTCGCTATGAGCCGTCATGCACTCATAGCCGTGCTGCTGCTCGGCACCGCTGCACCCGCCTGGGCCGCCACCGTATCCTCGCCCGATGGACAGATCGTCGTCACCGTCGATGTCGATAACGAAGGCAAGCCGTTCTACGAAGTCGCGCGCGCGGGCAAGCCGCTCATCGCGCGCTCGCAGCTCGGCTTCAACTTCACCGACGAAGACCCGCTGCGCCGGAATATGAAGGTGGAGGGTGAAACCCGCGCCCAGGCCGACACGCGCTGGGAACAGCCGTGGGGTGAGCGCCGCTGGGTCGCCGACAAGCACAAAGAGCTGGCGGTGACGTTGGTCGAGAACAGCACCACACCGCGCCGGCTGACGGTGCGGGTGCGTGCCTTCGATAACGGCATCGGCTTCCGCTACGAATTCCCCGAGCGGGCGGCCAAGCCCGAAACGCGCATCGCCGAGGAGCTGACCGAGTTCGTTGTCGCGCCTGAGGGCAACGCCTGGTGGATTCAGGCGGGCGACTGGAATCGCTATGAACAGATCTATCAGCAGACGCCGATCGACGCGGTTTCGATGGCCCACACGCCGATCACCATGCGGCTGGCCGACGGCACGCATCTGTCCTTTCACGAAGCGGCGCTGGTCGATTACTCGGCGATGTGGATGCAGCGGCTGACCGATCGACGCTTCCGCACCCATCTTTCGCCCTCGAGCCGCGGGGCCAAGGTCGTCCGCACCGGTGCATTCACCACGCCGTGGCGGGCGATCCGGATCGCGCCCAATGCCGCCGGACTGGTCGAGAACGATCTCGAGCTGAACCTCAACGAACCCAACAAGCTGGGCGATGTGAGCTGGTTCAGGCCCGCCAAATACATCGGCATCTGGTGGGGCATGATCAGCGGCAAGTGGAGCTGGGCGCAGGGGCCGCAGCATGGCGCCACCACCGCGCGGACGAAAGAATATATCGACTTCGCCGCCAAGCACGGCTTTCGCGGCGTGCTGGTGGAAGGCTGGAATGTCGGCTGGGACGGCAACTGGTTCGGCAATGGCCGCGATTACAGCTTTACCCAGGCCTATCCCGATTGGGACCTTCAGGAACTGGCAGCTTACGCCAAAAAGAAGAAGGTCCGCCTGATTGGCCACCACGAGACCGGTGGCAACATAGATGTCTACGAGCGCCAGCTCGTCGACGCGATGAAGCTCTACGGCGATCTCGGCATCGATGTTGTCAAGACCGGCTATGTCGCCGATGCGGGCGGAATTATCGCCTGCAATGCCGACATTGCCGCACCTTGCGGAACGCAAGTTATGGAATGGCACGACGGCCAGCGCCAGGTGCAGCACCACCTGCGCGTGGTCGAGGAGGCCGCGAAGAACAAGGTCGCGGTCAATCCGCACGAGCCGGTGAAGGACACCGGCCTGCGCCGCACCTATCCCAACTGGGTGGCGCGCGAGGGGGCGCGGGGTCAGGAATACAACGCCTGGTCGCCCTTCGCCAATGGCCCGGATCACGAACCGACGCTGGTCTACACCCGGATGCTATCGGGCCCGATGGACTACACCCCCGGCGTGCTGAGCGTGACGGGAGGCAATGGCGTGCCGATGGCCAGCACCGTGGCGAAACAGCTCGGGCTCTATCTTGCAATCTATTCGCCGATTCAGATGGCGGCGGACTTCATCGAGAGCCTGGCCGAACATCCGCGCGAGCTGGAGTTCATCAAGGCGGTGCCGGCCGATTGGGCGGAAAGCCGCCTGGTCGCGGGGGAAATCGGCGATTACGCCATCTTCGCGCGCAAGGACCGCAACTCCTCCGACTGGTATGTCGGTGGCATCAACGACGCCACGGCACGCGAGGTCACGGTCAGTTTCGATTTTCTCGATGCAGGCAAAAGCTACCGCGCCACGATCTGGAAGGACGGCGAGGGCGCGACCTACGAGACCGAGGCCAGGCACCGGATCGCTTACGACAGCAAAGTTGTCCGCAAGGGCGACACGCTGACGTTGTGGCTGGCGCCCGGCGGCGGCGCGGCGGTGCGGCTGCAGCCGGGCCGGTGAGCGAACGCGGGCCGCCGCGCACGGTCGTCCTCGGCGGGGGCAGCGCGGGGTGGATCACCGCCTGCCTGCTCGCGCATGAGTGGGGCGCGGACCGGGTCAGCGTAATCGAGAGCCCGGAGATCGGGATCATCGGCGTGGGCGAGGGTTCGACCCCTCAACTCAAAGCCTTCTTCGACCATCTCGGTATTGCCGAGGCGGAGTGGATGGCCGCCTGTGACGCCACCTACAAGCTCGGCATCCGCTTCAGCGGCTGGAGCGAGCGACCGGGCTTCGAAGGCTATTTCCATCCCTTCCCCGGCCCGGTCGATCTGCACACCGAGCCCGGCTTCCGGCATAATTGCACGCTGGCGCGGCGTGGCTTCCGCGTGCCCGCGCATCCCGATGGCTGGTTTCTCGCCACTCGCCTGGCCGAGGATGGCAAGGGCCCGCATCCGGCGGTCAGCTTTCCGTTCGCGCCCAGCTACGGTTACCACTTCGATGCCTTCAAGCTCGGCGCGTTCCTGCGCGACTGGGCGGTGGGGCGCGGCGTCACTCATCTCCCGCGCACGGTCGCCGAAGTCGCGCTGGCGGCGGATGGCGATGTCGACGCGCTGGTCCTGGAGGACGGCGAGCGGGTCGCGGGTGACATCTTCGTCGATTGCTCGGGCTTCCGCGGGGCTATTGTCCAGCAGGCCTTGGGCGAACGCTTCGTTTCCTATGCCGACGCCTTGTGGGCGGACCGGGCGGTGGTGGTGCCCACCGCGGCACCCGCAGATTTCAAGCCACAGACGGATTCGGTCGCGCTTTCGGCTGGCTGGCGCTTTGCCATTCCGCTGACGACGCGGACCGGCAACGGCTATGTTTATTCGAGCCGGTTCATTTCCGACGAGGATGCCGAGGCCGAGCTGCGTGCCGCTGTCGGCGCCGACGACGCGGTCGTGGCGCGCCTGCTGCATTTGAAGGTGGGCCGGGTCGAGCGCAGCTGGCACCGCAACTGCCTGGCCGCCGGGTTGGCGCAGGGCTTCGTCGAGCCGCTCGAGGCGACCGCCCTGCATATCGTGATCGCCACCGCGCTGGACTTCGCGCAGGCCCATGCCGCGGGCGGCTTCACCGCGCAGCACCGTGATGCCTTCAACGCCGCCATCGCCGCGCGTTACGACGGCATCCGCGATTACATCGTCGCGCATTACCGGATGAACCGGCGCAGTGACACGGACTATTGGCGCGAATGCGCGGCCAACCAGTCATTATCGGATGGACTCAAGGGCATGATGACCGCCTGGTTCACGCATGAGGATTTGGCGGCGGCCAACATTGCGCTCTACGGCGACAGCCCGCCCTATTCGGCAATGAGCTGGCACTGCCTGTTCGCGGGCTACGGCACCTTTCCGCCCGAGGCGAAAACCGTGCCGCTGCCTCCCGAGGCCTTCGCCGCCGACGCCGGGCAGACAGCCGCGTTGCTGGCCGCCTGCGTCGCGAACTTCGCCCGCTAGCTTCCCAAGCCCGCGCTCCGGTGTATGGATCGCGAATCGAAACCGGGAGAGAGCGATGGCGACGCAGATTGCAGAGCGGGTCGATACGGACGAAGCCTTCCGCGAGGAGGCGCGCGCCTTTCTGGCCGAGCATTTCCCGCCCGAGCTGAAGGGCAAGTCCAATGCGCTCGCATCGGTCGAGGGACCGACCGACGAGAGCCCGGTGCAGGTGCGCTGGCGCAAGGCGATGGGCAGCCGCGGCTGGGGCACGCCCACCTGGCCGAAGGAATACGGCGGCGGCGGCTTGTCCAAGAAACAGGCGCGCATCCTCGATGAGGAAATGGCCCGCGTCGGTGCCTTCAACCCGATCGGCGGGATGGGGGTGATGATGTTCGGGCCGACGCTGCTGGAATATGGCAGCGAGGCGCAGAAGGCCGAACACATCCCACCGATCTGCCGCGGCGAAATCCGCTGGTGTCAGGGTTATAGCGAACCCAACGCGGGAAGCGATCTGGCGAACCTCCAGACCACCGCCGAAGACAAGGGCGACCATTACCTCGTCAACGGCCAGAAGACCTGGACCAGCGGCGGGCAATGGGCGGACAAGTGCTTCGCCATCGTCCGCACCGATCGCAGCGACAAGCACAAGGGCATCAGCTTCCTGCTGATCGACATGGATTCGCCGGGCGTGGAAGTCCGCCCGATCCGCATGATCAGCGGTGCGAGCCCGTTCTGCGAAACCTTCTTCACCGATGTGAAGGTCCCCAAGGAAAACCTAGTGGGTGAGGAAGGTCAGGGGTGGACCATCGGCAAGCGCCTGCTCCAGCACGAGCGCACCAATCTGTCGGGTGGCGGCAGCCTCGCGCGGCTGATGGGCGCGGGCCTCTCGGACATCGCCAAGAAGCATTGCGAGGTCGATGCGGACGGCGCGCTGGCCGACAAGGTACTCCGCGACCGGATCGCCGATTTCGACATCCGCTGGTCGAGCTTCCTCCTCACTGCGCGGCGCGCGATGGAGGAGAGCAAGGCCGCGGGCGGCGTTTCCGAGATCAGCTCGGTGCTCAAGAAGCTCGGCACGAAGCTTGGTCAGGAGCGGTCGGAGCTGCTGATCGAGATCAAGGGTCTGGCCGGCCTCGGCTGGGAGGGCGACGGTTTCGAGGACAAGGACCTCGAAGCGGTGCGCGGCTGGCTGTTCGGCAAGGCGACCACGATCTACGGCGGTTCGACCGAAATCCAGAACAACATCATCGCCAAGCGCGTGCTCGGCATGCTGGACCATCAATAGGAGCGCGCAGTCAATGGCAGTCCTCAGCGAAGAACAGGAAATGCTCCGCGACATGGCGCGCGAGTGGACGACCAACGAAAGTCCCGTCGCCGCCTTCCGGAAAATACGCGCGAGCGGCGAGGGGTACGACCGTGCCGCGTGGCAGGCCATGGCCGGCATGGGCTGGACCGGGGTGGTCATCCCCGAAGCGCATGGCGGGTCGGACTTCGGCTGGCTGTCGATGGGGCTGGTGGTCGAGGAGCTGGGCAAGACGCTCACCGCGAGCCCGCTGGTGGCCAGCACGCTTGCGGCCTCCGCGATTATCCTCGGCGGAAGTGAGGCGCAGCAGGCCAAGTGGCTCCCGAAAATCGCCAGCGGCGAGACGATCGCCACGCTGGCGGTGGACGAGGGCCCGCGCCACGATCCGGCAAAGATCGCGGCCAGCGTAGTCGGCGGCGCGCTCACCGGGACCAAGCCCTTCGTGCCCGAAGCGCATGGTGCCGACCTGTTCGTGGTTGCAGCGGCGGACGGGCTCTACCTGGTCGAGAACGGCGCTGGCGTGACGGTGTCCAGCCGCACCCTCACCGACCAGCGCAGCCATGCCGAGGTTCGCTTTGACGGCGCTCCGGCCGAGAAGCTGGCGGGCGGCGGCGACACCCTGCTCACCGATGTCCTCGACCGTGCGCGCATCCTCGCCGCGGCCGAGATGCTCGGCATGGCGCAGGCGGTGTTCGACATGACACTCGATTATCTGAAGCAGCGTGTGCAGTTTAATCAGGTGCTCGCCTCGTTTCAGGCGCTCCAGCACCGCATGGCAGACCTGTTCGGCGATCTCGCGATGATGCGCTCCGCGGTCGAGGGCGGCTTGCAGGCATTGGACAGCGGCTTCGGAGTGGCGCGCGCCGCCACGCTAGCCAAGGCGGAGGCTAACCGTGTGCTGCACAAGGTCAGCAACGAGGGCATCCAGCTTCACGGCGGCATCGGCATGACCGACGAATACGACGTCGGCTTCTACCTCAAGCGCGCCCGCGTGCTCGAGGCGGAATGGGGCTCGACCGCCTTCCTGCGCGACCGCTTCGCCAAGCTGGCGGGGTATTGATGCCAGCTTTCGATATGGCCGATCCGGCGGCGCACGGTTTCGATCCCGCGCGTCTCTCCCGGATCGACAGCTTCCTCGCCGAGAACTACGTCGGTCCAGGGAAGCTGCCCGGCGTGCAGATCCTGGTCGCGCGCGATGGGCAGCCGGTGCATTTCGGCCAGGCCGGCGTGTTACGCGCGGATAGCACGCCGATGCGCGTGGACGCCCTGCTCCGCATCGCCAGCATGACCAAGCCGGTGACCTCGGTGGCCTTCATGCAGCTCGTCGAACAGGGCCTCGTCGCGCTCGACGAGCCCATCGGTCGCATCCTGCCTGAACTGGCCAGCCTGGGCGTCTATTCGGGCGGGGGCGGCGCGGTGCCTTTCGCACCGTCGAGGTCCACGCACCCGATCCGCTTCGTCGATCTGCTAACCCATATGGCGGGCCTGACTTACGGTCTCCAGAACCGCACCAGCGTCGATGCCGCCTACCGCGAGGTGGAGCTCGATTTCGGGCGCGAGCATCACACCAGCGAGGAATATCTCGGCCACCTCGCGCGCTTCCCGCTGGAATTCGAACCCGGCACCGGCTGGAACTACTCGGTAGCGACCGATGTGCTCGGCATCGCGGTCGAGCGCCTGAGCGGCCTGCGGCTCGGCGAGTATTTCGAAAAGCATATCTTCGCGCCGCTCGGGATGGTGGACACCGGCTTCGGCGTCGCCTCGGGCCAGGACGACCGGCTTGGCGATGCCTGGGGTTATCAGCCCGCCAAGCCACCCAAGCTGGTCGACCGAGGCGCCACCAGCAAGCTGCTCGGCGCGGCCAAGTTCCATAGCGGCGGCGGCGGGTTGATCGGCACCATCGCGGACTATCACCGCTTTGCCGCGATGCTGCTGAATGGTGGCGAGCTGAACGGCGCGCGCATCCTAGCCCCCAAGACGCTTGCGCTGATGACCAGCAACTTCCTCCCCGGCGGGGCAGACTTGGCCAGCATCAGCCGCAGCCTGTTCTCGGAGAGCACCAGCGCGGGCATGGGCTTCGGTCTCGGCTTCGCCATGGTGATCGATCCGGCCAAGACGCTGATGCCCGCGAGTATAGGCGAGTTCTATTGGGGCGGGGCCTATTCGACCGCCTTCTTCGTCGATCCGGTCGAGCGGATCACGATGGTGTTCATGACGCAGGTCTATCCCAGCAGCGCCTATCCGGTACGGCGCCAGCTCAAGACACTGATTTATTCGGCTTTGCTGGATAGCCGGGCCTAGCCCAGCCAACTCCCGACCAGCCAGCTCGCCAGACCGAGCAGCGCGACGCTGGCGAACCAGATCGCCGCCATCCAGGCCAGCCGCTGCCAGCCCGGCAGCCTGTCGATGTCCGTTATGTGGTGCAGCTCTTCGGCCATCCTGCTTCCCGTTCCCATCGCGGTGATATTGGTCACGATTATGTTTTGGGCGCCTGGCCCCCGGCGCGGATGCCACGATAGCCAAGGCGATGGTTAATGCAAGACGGCGGCGCGGGCCTTGACCTCGCGCCGGGCATCCGCTTCGAGGGCCGCAATCAGACGCTGGAGACGATTGCGATGCTCGAACATGTTCCCGCCTGGCTCGGCAAGGCGCTGCGCAATGTGCGCGCCGGCCATGCCAACCTGGCGGTCGCCAAGCTGGGCGGCGAGGACCGGTTGCACACGGGCGGCTTCCGTCTGATGAGCGCGGCCTTCGTCGATGGCGAGGCGCTCGATCCGATGTTCACCGCCGACGAGGAGGATGCCTGCGCGCCGCCGCTCGAATGGACGGCCCCGCCGCCGGGCACCCGGGCGCTAGCGCTGATCGTCGAGGATCCCGATGCGCCGGGGCTTGAGCCGTTGGTCCACTGGCTCGGCTGGGGCATGGAGGTTCGCGCCGCCAAGCTGCTCGAGGGCGAGGAGCCGCCAGTGCTGGGTCAGAACTCCTATCTCAAGACCGAATGGCTCGCGCCCGATCCGCCGACGGGCCACGGTCGCCACGACTATGTGTTCCAGCTCTTCGCGCTCGATATCCCGCTCGATCTGCCGGCAGGCAGCGGCCGCGGTGCGGTGATGGCTGCGGCGGAGGGCCATGTCCTCGCCGCCGCATTGCTGACGGGAACCTACGAGCGGCGCTAGTCGGCCCGGTTAGCTTGGCAGGATCATCGCGCCGAAGCGCCAGCCGAACACCCAGCGGATTTGGGCGCGCACCTTCCCGCGTTCGGGCAGGTCGGCGACCACGACCGTGTGGAGCGGCAACCGCTCCTCGCATTCGCACATGAACCCGCCTGCGGAGAGATTGCCGAGTCGGGCGCTGAGCTCGCGCCCGCAGCCGTCCTCGATCGCGATGTCGCAGTCGACCTCCCACCGCTCAGCACGGTGGCGATACTCCGGAGGATTGAGCGCAGCCTGGGCCATAGTTGACCCAGGCTAGCGACAGTCCCTTAGGATTTGGTTGCCGTCGTCAGCGCTGCCGCCAGGCGAGGACATCGTAAGGGCGGCCCGACAACGCCAAAGGAAGCTCCAGCGCCCGGCGATCCCAGCCCTGTTCCGCCGCTACCGCTTCATAAGTGCTCTGCAGAAACGAGCCCAAGACCGCCGCCGGATCTGAGGCATTGCGCATGGCTGCATAAGGCAGGATGAACTCGCCGAGCGAGGCATTCCACTGCGCCGCATCGGGGGTGACGGCGCGCTTCGCAAGATCGGGCGAGGAGGGGTAGCCGTAGGCATAGAATGCCGCCTCCTCGACGCCATTTCCGCCCAACCAGAAGCCGGCGCTCGCCACTTCGTGGCTGTAGGCCTCGCGCGTGATCCGGTCGGGAAGATTGGGAATCCCACCGGGATGCAACGGGGCCTCGCGGCCGGAAAAGCGGGTGACGGCCAGGTCGAAACTGCCCCAGAACAGATGGCTGGGGCTCGCCTTGCCGACGAAGCCGGAGCGGAACCCCTCGAACACGCGATTGACGAGGGCGAAGGCGCGATGGATGCGGCGCACGGCATCGTCGTCCCAATGCCGATCGCGCCGGTCGTCGTGAAAAGGAACGGCGGGATCGACTTCGTTGGGCGCTCCGGCGATTTCAATCGGGCATCCGACTTCGCCGAGGGCGGCGGCCAGCTCGACGTAAACGTCCGCCACGTGTCGGTGCCGCAGTTCGACGGACCTCACGACGCCAAACGATGTCTCGAGCCTTATGCAGCCGGCGACGCAATCGAGCAGAAGCTCTCCCTCTCCCGCGGCTAGAGGTACCGGGTAGGTGCGAAAACCGCGCGGCACGACACGCAGCGCAGTGTGCCAGCCATGATTGAGCCAAGGCAGGCCGCGCGTCGGCAGCTTCCCGATAAGTTGCAGATAGGCATGAAGAGCCTCGATAACCGGACGGTCGGTGGCGTAGTCGAGCTCAGGCCACCGATCGTCCATCGCAACACCCCCGGTCAGTAGATCTCGAACAGCCCCGCCGCGCCCATGCCGCCGCCCACGCACATCGTGACGACGCCGTATTTGGCGCCCATCCGCTTGCCTTCGAGCAGTACATGGCCGGTGCAGCGCGCGCCGGTCATGCCATAGGGGTGGCCGATCGAGATCGAGCCGCCGTTCACGTTGAGCAGCTCGTTGGGGATGCCAAGCTTGTCGCGGCAGTAGATCACCTGCACCGCGAAGGCCTCGTTCAGCTCCCAGATGCCGATATCCTCGACCTTGAGGCCGAAGCGCGTCAGCAGCTTGGGGATCGCGAACACCGGGCCGATGCCCATCTCGTCGGGCTCGGTGCCCGCCACCGCCATGCCGATATAGCGGCCCAGCGGGGTCAGCCCGCGCTTCTCGGCCAGGCTCGCTTCCATCAGGATGCTGGCGCTTGACCCGTCGGAAAGCTGGCTGGCGTTGCCTGCGGTGATCGTGGTGCCTTCACCCATCACCGGCTTGAGCGAATTGAGACCTTCCAGCGTGGTTTCAGGCCGGTTGCCCTCGTCCTTGGCGATGGTGACTTCCTTGTCGGAAATCTCGCCGGTGGCCTTGTCCTGGACCTTCATCGTGACCGTGACGGGCACGATCTCGTCGGCAAACTTGCCCGCCGCCTGCGCGGCGGCGGTGCGCTGTTGCGATTGGAGGGCGTATTCGTCCTGCGCCTCGCGGCTGATGCCATAGCGTTGCGCCACGGTCTCGGCGGTCTGGAGCATCGGCATGTAGATCGCCTTATGCATCGCCATCAGCTCTTTGTCGGGCGCGACGCGCATTTCGGCGGTCTGCACCAGGCTGATCGATTCCTGACCACCGGCCGCGACCACGTCCATGCGGTCGACCACGATCTGCTTGGCCGCGGTGGCGATGGTCATGAGGCCGGACGAACACTGGCGGTCGATGGTCATGCCGCTGGTGGTGACGGGGCACCCGGCGCGCAGCGCCACCTGCCTCGCCAGATTGCCCGCCTGCGTGCCCTGCTGGAGCGCCGCGCCCCACAGCACATCGTCCACCTCGCCGGCCTCGATGCCGGCGCGTTCGATTGCGGGGGCAAGCGAATAGGAGCCCAGCGTCGCCCCCTTGGTGTCGTTGAACGCGCCCTTGTAGGCGCGGCCGATGGCGGTGCGGGCGGTGGAAACGATAACGGCGTCGCGGGTCATGGGTCTTACCTTGCTGCGCCCCAGCGTGGGCAGGGGCCTCGTGAGATGTAGTGCCAAGGCGAGGGAGGTCCCAGCTTTCGCTGGGACTTACATCGCTAGGTTAAACGAAAAACTGGCTCATCCATTCGGCAATCAGGGCGGGTTTGTCCTCGCCTTCGATCTCGATGGTGGTCTCCATCGTCTCCTGCCATTGGCCGGGGCGTTTTTCGACCAGTTCGAGCAGCTTGAAATGCGCCCGCACGCGCTTGCCGGACTTCACCGGGGCGAGGAAGCGCACCTTGTTCCCGCCGTAGTTGACGCCCATCTTTACCCCATCGGGGCGCGGACAGTCGCTCTTTTGGCGCAGCACCGGAATCAGCGATAGCGTCAGGAATCCATGAGCGATGGTGGTGCCGAACGGCGTCATCTTGGCCATTTCGGGGTTCACATGGATGAACTGATGGTCGCCGGTCGCCTCGGCGAACTGGTTGATCCGTTCCTGGCTGACCTCGAACCACTCGCTGCTGCCGATGGTTTCTCCGGTCTTGGCCTGCAACTCCTGCGGGGTCATGCGGCTCTCCTCCTGTCGCTTGCGGGCCCGTCATGACCGATGCGGCAGAGGCGCGCAATGCCCGCTCTGCTGCCGCTACGGCACCCGCGCGATTGGCCGGGAAGGCGGCGTGATGTCCCGCGATGGGACTGCGAATCGACCCCGCTGCACGCCAGTTGCCCGCGAGGGCGGGCGCGGCCATACAGGGTCAGCCATGGTGCAGCGCCGCCCGATCACCAGCCATCCCAGTTTCGCGCCGCTGATCGCGGTGTGGCTTGCGGCCCTGCTGGGCCTGACGGTGGCCGTGCTGCCCGAAACTTCGCTCGCGCGGGCCCTGACGGCGACCGGCCTGGGCGAACTGTTGCCGCCTACCCCCGCGATCCGGGTTGCCCTGGCCGTTGCCGCCGCGATCGTCGGCGCGCTGGTCGGCCAGGTGCTGGCGCGACGGATCGCGCGGCGCTGGGGGGACGATCCGCGTCCGATCTATGCCGAGGTCGGGCCCGAGATCGAGGTTCCGGTGGAGGAGCCCCGGCGGCGTCGGCCACTCCATGTCCGCGAAGAGCTGGAGGGCGGCTTCGGCGACGAATCGCAGGTCACGCCCGCGCCGCCCCGGATCTTCGAGGCACCGCCGCAGGCAGCGGACAGCTTCATGATCCTGACCCCGCAGCCGATCCATCCGCCGCATCCTGAGCCCGACCTGGAGGCGCTGCTCGATCAGTTCGACAGCGCTTTCGAGGCCTTTCGCGCCGGTGAGGGCACGCGGGCTGAGGGAGCCGGTCCGCCGCCGGGAGGCGATCCGGTGCAGACCTTCGTGGCGCGGCAGACCGGCGCGGCCGCAGCCGCCGGTTCCTCGCCGATGGGCGGGTTGGTGCCCGACCATCAGGCGGAATTGCGGGCCGCGCTCGACAAGCTCGCACGCTCGCAGGGCAAGCTCTGACCGGCGCGCCGGCTTGGCTCGCCCCAAGAAATTCTAGGCAACAATCTGTCGCCTGAAGCGGTTGCAAAACAGCTTTCGAACCGGCATTACCGCCCCTCGCGACATTTTACCGGCTCTCGGCAGAGGGCCGAAAACCCGTGTCGGGATTGTCGGGCGCGCTGGAGGGCGGGTTCGGATATCCCGGCCCTCGAAGGATGACCATGGCGTCTGGACCGCCGCCCACTGCGCAGGGACTCTACGATCCCCGTAACGAGCATGACGCCTGCGGCGTCGGCATGGTCGCGCATATCGCGGGCGGCAAGAGCCATGCGATCGTGACTCGCGCGCTGGAAATCCTGCACAATCTCGATCACCGCGGCGCGGTCGGTGCCGATCCGTTGCTCGGCGATGGCGCGGGCATACTGATTCAGATTCCCGACCCGTTGTTCCGGGCATGGGCGGCTGGCGTGGGCGTGGAACTGCCGCCGCCGGGCGATTATGCGGTCGCGCAATGCTTCATGCCGCAGGACGAGTTGGCGCGCGGCTTCGTCGAGGGGCAGCTCGAAAAGTTCGTCGCCAAGGAGGGCCAGCGCGTCATCGGCTGGCGCGATGTACCGGTGACGCCCGCTGGGCTGGGCGAGGCGGTGCTCGCCTCGATGCCGGTCATGCGGCAGTGCATAGTGGCGCGCGGCTTCGACTGCGCCGATCGGGACGCGTTCGAGCGCAAGCTGGTGGTGATCCGCAAACAGACGCTCAACCCGCTCGTCAAGCTTGCCGAGAAGCACGGCCTGCCTGGCCTCGTCGATACCTATATCCCGAGCTTTTCCAGCCGGACCGTGGTTTACAAGGGGCTGCTGCTGGCGACGCAGGTGGGCAGCTTCTACGACGATCTGCGCGATCCCGATTGCGTGAGCGCGCTGGGCCTCGTGCACCAGCGGTTCAGCACCAACACCTTCCCGAGCTGGCGGCTGGCGCATCCGTTTCGCTTCACCGCGCACAATGGCGAAATCAACACCGTCCGCGGGAATGTGAACTGGATGGAGGCGCGGCGTCGGACGATGGAGTCCGAACTGCTCGGCGCCGATCTCGACAAGATGTGGCCGCTGATCCCGCATGGTCAATCGGACACCGCCAGCCTCGACAACGCGCTCGAGCTGCTGCTGACCGGTGGCTACAGCCTGGCCCACGCGATGATGATGCTGATTCCGGAGGCCTGGGCCGGGAACCCGCTGATGGATGCCAAGCGGCGCGCGTTCTACGAATACCACGCCGCACTGATGGAGCCGTGGGACGGGCCCGCCGCGGTGTGCTTCACCGACGGGCGGCAGATCGGCGCGACGCTCGACCGCAACGGGCTGCGCCCCGCGCGCTTCTGCGTCACGAAGGACGGCTATGTCGTGCTGGCGAGCGAGAGCGGCGTGCTGCCGATTCCCGAGGACAACATCCTCAGAAAATGGCGGCTCCAGCCCGGCAAGATGCTGCTGATCGACCTTGAGCAGGGCCGCATCGTCGAAGACGACGAGATCAAGGCTGAACTAGCCGGAGCGCTGCCCTATCAGGCCTGGCTCGACAAGGCGCAGTACAAGCTGGAGGACCTCGACCATATCGAGCCCGAGCTGAGCGAGCTGCCGCGCGAAACCACCAGCCTGCGCCAGCGCCAGCAGGCCTTCGGCTACACGCAGGAGGACGTGACCCGCTTCCTCGAGCCGATGGCGCGAGAGGGCGACGATCCGATCGGCTCGATGGGCACCGATACGCCGCTGGCGGTGCTGAGCAACCGGCCGCGCCTGCTCTACGATTACTTCAAGCAGAACTTCGCCCAGGTCACCAATCCGCCGATCGATCCGATCCGCGAGGCGCTGGTGATGAGCCTGACCAGCATGGTCGGCCCGCGGCCCAATCTGCTCGGGCGCGATGCCGGCACGCACAAGCGGCTGGAGGTGGCGCAGCCGATCCTGACCGATGGCGATCTGGCGAAAATCCGCTCGGTCGAGGTCGCGCTCGACGGCGCCTTCCGCACCGCCACGATCGACATTACCTGGGCTGCGGCCAGCGGGGCCGAAGGGCTGGCGCAGGCGCTCAAGGAAATGGGCTGGGCGGCGACCGAGGCGGTGCTGGCCGATGCCAATATCCTGATCCTGTCCGACCGCGCACAGGGGCCGGACCGCATCGCCATGCCCGCGCTACTGGCGACCGCGGCGGTGCATCACCAACTCGTGCGTCAGGGCCTGCGGATGCAGACCGGGCTGGTGGTCGAGACCGGCGAGGCGCGCGAGGTGCACCACTTCTGCGCGCTCGCGGGCTACGGCGCGGAAGCGATCAATCCCTATGTGGCGCTGGAGACGCTGGAGGACATCCGCGCTCGCAAGCTGCCCGATCTGGCCGCCGCGAAGGTGCAGGCGAACTATCTCAAGGCGGTCGGCAAAGGCATCCTCAAGGTCATGTCCAAGATGGGCATCTCGACCTACCAATCCTATTGCGGCGCCCAAATCTTCGACGCGGTCGGGCTGTCGAGCGCCTTCGTCGACGCCTATTTCACCGGCACCGCGACGAGCATCGAAGGCGTGGGTCTGAACGAGATCGCGCAAGAGGCGGTTCGCCGCCACGCGCAGGCCTATGGCGACAGCCCGCTCTATGCCGATATGCTCGATCCGGGCGGCATCTATGCGGTGCGGCTGCGCGGCGAGGAGCACGCCTGGACCAGCGAGACGATTTCTGGCCTGCAGCACGCGGTGCGCGGCAACGCCCGCGACAAATACGATGTCTTCGCCAGGGCGGTGAACGACCAGTCGGAACGGCTGCTGACCATTCGTGGGCTGATGGAGTTGAAGCCGGCCGAGCAGCCGCTGCCGCTCGACGAGATCGAGCCCGCCGCCGCAATCGTCAAGCGCTTCAGCACCGGCGCGATGAGCTTCGGTTCGATCAGCCGCGAGGCGCATACCACGCTGGCGGTGGCGATGAACCGCATCGGCGCGCGCTCCAACACCGGCGAGGGCGGCGAGGAGGCGGAGCGCTTCCAGCCGCTGGCCAATGGCGACACCATGCGGTCGCGCATCAAGCAGGTCGCCTCGGGCCGCTTCGGGGTGACTGCCGAATATCTGGTCAATGCCGACGACATCCAGATCAAGATGGCGCAGGGCGCGAAGCCGGGCGAGGGCGGGCAATTGCCCGGCCACAAGGTCGACAAGGCGATTGCCGCGGTGCGCCATTCGACGCCGGGGGTGGGACTGATCTCGCCGCCGCCGCATCACGACATCTATTCGATCGAAGACCTCGCGCAGCTCATCCACGACCTCAAGAACGTGCAGCCGAAAGCTCGCATCTCGGTCAAGCTAGTGAGCGAGGTCGGCGTCGGCACCGTCGCGGCGGGCGTCGCCAAGTGCAAAGCCGACCACGTCACCATCTCGGGCTATGAAGGCGGCACCGGCGCCTCGCCGCTGACCAGTCTGACCCACGCGGGCAGCCCGTGGGAAATCGGGCTCGCCGAAACGCAGCAGACGCTGCTGCTCAACGATCTGCGCAGCCGCATCGCGGTGCAGGCCGACGGGGGCTTGCGCACCGGGCGCGACGTCGCGGTGGCGGCGCTGCTCGGGGCGGACGAGTTCGGCTTCGCCACCGCGCCGCTGATCGCGGCGGGCTGCATCATGATGCGCAAATGCCATCTCAACACCTGCCCGGTCGGCGTGGCCACGCAGGACCCGGTGCTGCGCGCCCGCTTCACCGGTCAGCCCGAGCACGTCATCAACTATTTCTTCTTCGTGGCCGAGGAACTGCGCGCCATCATGGCCGAGATGGGCTTCCGCTCGGTCGAGGAGATGATCGGCCGGGTGGACCGCATCGATACCGCGCGGGTCCGAGAGCATTGGAAGGCTGGCGGCGTCGATCTGTCGCGCGTGCTCCACGCGGTCGCGCCGAAATCGGGCGGCGCGCTGCACCAGACCGATGCGCAGGACCATGGCCTGGGTGGGGCGCTGGACCATGAACTGATCGAAGCGTGTTCGGCAGCGCTCGAACAGCGTGTTCGGGTCACGATCGAGCGCTTCATCCGCAACCTGAACCGCGCCACCGGGGCCATGCTGTCGGGTCGCATCGCCGAAAGATACGGCCATGAGGGCTTGCCGCCGGACACCATCCGGATCGCCTTCACCGGCACTGCCGGGCAGAGTTTCGGGGCCTGGCTGGCCCACGGCGTCACCCTGTCGCTGACCGGCGATGCCAATGATTACGTCGGCAAGGGGTTGTCGGGAGGGCGAATTATCGTGAACCCGCCGCAGGATGCACCGCGCCTGGCCGAGGCGAACATCATCGTCGGTAACACCGTGCTTTACGGCGCGATCGCGGGTGAGGCCTATTTCGCCGGGGTCGCGGGCGAGCGCTTCGCGGTGCGCAATTCCGGAGCCGTCGCGGTGGTCGAGGGCACCGGTGACCACGCCTGCGAATACATGACCGGCGGCGTGGTGTGCGTGCTCGGCAGGATCGGCCGCAACTTCGCTGCGGGGATGAGCGGCGGGGTCGCCTATGTCTATGATCCGGAAGGTGAAATCGAGGCGCTGTGCAACACCGCGCAGGTCGCTATCGAACCGATCCCGGCGCGCCGCGATTCCGAAGAAGGCACGGGCCGCCCACAGCAACAGGCCCGCTCGGTTCACGACAGCGGGATGGGCGATCCGCTGCGCCACGATGCCGAACGGCTGCGCGTGCTGGTCGAGCGGCACCAGCTCCACACCGGCTCGGTGCGGGCCAAGGCGCTGCTCGAGGATTGGGATATGGCACTGGCCAGCTTCAGGAAAGTGATGCCGCGCGACTATCGCGCCGCGCTGGAAGCCCTTGAAGGCGAACGCGAAAGCGCGGCACTCGAGGCGGCGGAATAATGGGCAAGGAAACCGGCTTCCTCGAGTTCGAACGGCGCGACGCCGATTCCGCCGATCCGGCGGAGCGCGTGGGGCATTACAAGGAATTCATCGTCCCGCTGACCGCCGCCGAACTGAACCGCCAGGCGGCGCGCTGCATGAATTGCGGGATTCCGTTCTGCCACACCGGCTGCCCGGTCAACAATGTCATTCCGGACTGGAACCACCTCGTCTACGAAGACGACTGGAAGCGCGCGCTGGCGGTGCTCCATTCCACCAACAATTTTCCCGAATTCACCGGTCGCATCTGCCCCGCGCCGTGCGAGGCCGCCTGCACCCTGAACCTCGTCGATGCGCCGGTGACGATCAAGAGCATCGAGAACGCCATCGTCGATCGCGGCTGGCGCGAGGGGTGGATCGTTCCTGAGCCAGCGGCGAAGCCCAGCGGCAAGGCGGTGGCTGTCGTTGGCAGCGGCCCGGCGGGGCTTGCTTGCGCGCAGCAGCTCGCGCGCGCTGGCCATGCGGTCACTGTGTTCGAAAAGTCGGACCGGATCGGCGGACTGCTGCGCTACGGCATTCCCGACTTCAAGCTGGAGAAGCATCTCATCAACCGCCGCGCGGTGCAGATGGAGGCCGAGGGCGTCCAGTTCCGCACTAGTAGCGAGGTGGGCGTCGAAGTCAGCTTCGATGCGCTCAAGGACAATTTCGACGCCGTGGTGCTGGCGGGCGGGGCGGAGGAAGCGCGCACCCTCGACATTCCCGGGGCCGAGCTGCCCGGCGTCCGGCTCGCCATGGAGTTCCTGACCCAGCAGAACAAGCGCAACGCCGGCGACGACGAGGTTCGCGCCGCGCCGCGGGGCACGCTGAGCGCGGCAGGCAAGCACGTGATCGTGATCGGCGGCGGCGACACCGGCTCGGATTGCGTGGGCACCTCCAACCGCCAAGGGGCTGCCAGCGTGACTCAGCTCGAGATCATGCCACAACCGCCCGAACGCGAGGACAAGGCGCTGACCTGGCCCGATTGGCCGCTCAAGCTACGCACCTCCTCGAGCCATCAGGAAGGCGTTGCGCGTGACTGGGCAGTGCTGGCGAAGCGTGTGACGGCGCAGGACGGTGCGGTCTCCGGCCTGGAGTGCGTCCGTGTCGAATGGCGCGCCGGGCAGATGGAAGAAGTGCCGGGAAGCGCGTTCACTCTCCCCGCGGATCTCATCCTGTTGGCAATGGGCTTCACGGGGCCGAAGCGGCGCGGGCTGCTCGATCGCGCGGGAGTCTCGCTGGACGCACGCGGAAATGTTTCAGCCGACACCGACCGCTACGCCACCAGCGAGCCGGGCGTCTTCGCCTGCGGCGACATGCGGCGCGGTCAGAGCCTGGTGGTATGGGCGATCCGCGAGGGCCGACAGGCTGCGCGGTCGGTGGACGAAGTGCTGATGGGTGCCAGTGACCTGCCGCGCTAGGTTGCGGATAGGCTGAAGCCGACAAAAAAAGGGGGGCCGAAGCCCCCCTTGGCAATTCATGGCAAATCGCCTCAGGCGAAATGCAGTTTCGCCTTGGCAGTGCGCACCTGGCTGGCCCGACGACGCATGGCAGAGCCGATTGCGCCGAAGCCGAGGATCAGCAGCGCCCAGGTCGTCGGCTCGGGCACCGGGTTGATCGCCAGATTGTCGATCTCGAAGGCCTGCTGGGTCGAACGGAGACGCAGGAAGGTGAAAGCCCCCACGTCCGCACCGGTGAGGTTGAACACCACCAGCGGGTTGGTTGCAGGCGAACCCTGGTTGCCATTGGCCGGCGGAGCGATGGTGTTGCCATTGAAGGTGGCGAGCACCGTGGTGCCGTCGGCGGCCAGGAAGTCGAGGTCGTTGTACTGATCGACCGAACCCCACAGGAACGAGATCGCGGTGATGTCCCCGAAACTGCTCAGGTTGATGACACCCGGTGTGCCGCCACCCGGAGCCGGCCCGACGGTGTAGTAATTTCCGGTGTTCCCCGGGAACGGCGCGGCGCCGACGGCATTGCTGCCATTCTGGACCTGGCCCCCGGTGAATATCGGCGTGGTAGGCCCGGTTTCGAAATCGTAGGTCGGGGCGGGCCCCGAATACGGGTTGGTGCCGTTGAAGACCGTGACGGTGATCGCGGCCTGCGCCGCTCCACTCACGGCAAGGCCGATAAGTCCGGCCGTACACAAGATCAATTTACGCAATGTCGCCTCCCCAAATTCAAGGGCGAAAAACAGCGCAAACCTGAAATGAGGCTTGCGATTCGATGCTCTTCGACAGGCTGGCAAAGCTCGTGCGATTGCCTGGCTCGTCAATGCGACTCGAAACGCGACCCGTTCGATTGTTTATATCGAACAGATGTGTTGCGGGAGTCAAATCGGTTTTTTGACCCAAATCGGGACATCGACTGGCTTAATTGGCCACGACACGCGTCTGAAACGCGGCGTTCAGGGACGCAAACCCGCCGCGAGCTCTTCTTCGATGCGGGTGTAGGCGGAACGCAGTCCGAGGTCGGCATCGAGCACATCGGTCGCAAAATAGACCACGCCGGTGCCGCGCGCGCGGTCAAGCCATAGTCCGGATTTGAGACCATAGGCATCGCCCGCATGGCCTACTCGCGCGCGTCCATCGGCGAACAGGCCGTCGCGGCAGCCCGGCGATTTCGCCATCATGATCTGGCTGGCGAGGCCGTAGCCGCAGTAGAAGCCGCCGGTGGTATCGCCATTGGTGCCATCGGAGCGCCATTGGGGCCTCAGGATCGCACGCACCGAGGCGGGCTTCAGCAGTCTGATTTCCCCTAGCCGCCCGTCGTTCAAGAGCAGCCGCCCTATCTTGGCCAGATCGCGAGCCGAAATTCGCAGGCCGCCCTGCGGCGAAAAGATCGCGCCATTGCGACCCGCCTGCCAACGCGAAAGGTCGCAACTGCCGTCGGTCGCGGGCGTTACCGGGCAGGTGGGCGCCGCACCCCGATGATCGTCGCGTACCGGCTGGCGCTCGCGGTAGAGCACGATCGCGCGCGCAGCGGTCTCGGGCTGGCAGCTCGCCCAGTTGTAGCAGGCATCGATATCGAGCGGGGCAAACACCAGTCGCTGCATCAGCAGATCGAAGCGTTCCCCAGTGGCCTTCTCCATCGCGGCCGCGACCACCGGAAAGTTGAAATTGGTGTAGCGATAGTATGTGCCTGGCGCGTGGTCGGCGTCCCACGCCTTCGGTCCGGCCAGTACCGCGGCCATGTCCGCGTCGAGCGGGAGGACATAATCCACTGTGTCGGTCAGCCCCGAAGTATGCGCGAGCAGCTGTCGCAGCGTGATCGGCACGTTCGGGAAGGCCGGGTTGCGCAAGGGCCAGCCGAGCTGGCGCGAAACATCGGCGTCGAGATCGAGCGTGCCCGCCTCGACCAGCCGCATCACCCCGATCGCCACCACCAGCTTGGATATCGAGGCAACGCGCACCGGATCGTCGGCGGTGACCTTGCGTCCGTTGGCGCGGTCCGCGACACCCGCCACGCGCACGCCGGTTTCGCCCGCGTGATTGAAGGTGATCCGCACCGCGGCGAGCGGTTCCTGTCGCGGAATCGGGCTCTGGGCAGCGAGTTGGCTCAAACCCACGAGCAGCGCCAAGCCTCCCAGTAACGTCTTGTGCATCTCATCGCGTCCCTTCGGTCAGCGCCGCGGCGAGGCGGCCGTGGTGGCGGGCCAGCAGGCGCGCCGCTTCCTCGGCGCTCTTCCCGCGCGCCACCAGCACCGCCACCGACACGTCGCCGTTACTGCGCGCCAATGCCGCCGCGGCGCGGTCGACCGGCAACCCCGCCAGTTCGGCCACCATTGTCACCGCGCGGTCCCGCAGTTTGGCGTTGTTCGGACGCATTGCCACCATCCGTCCCCGGTGGACGAAACCCAGGGCGATCATGGCCGCGCTCGACAACGTGGTCAGGGCCGCGCGCTGCGCGGTGCCTGCGCCCATGCGGGTCGAGCCGGCGATGACCTCTGCACCAGTGTCGGCGAGGATCGCGTGATCGGAGCTCGCCAGCAGCCGCGAGCCGGGATTGTTGGCGATGGCGATGGTGAGCGCGCCGCATGCACCTGCCGTTTCCAGCGCCGCGCAGGTGAAGGGCGTTCGCCCGCTCGCGGCCAGCGCGATCAGCACGTCCGCAGGGCCGATCGCGGCCTCCGTCACCGCCGCGCGGCCTGCCTGATCGTCGTCCTCCGCACCCTCGACGGGGCCGGTCAGTGCTGCGGGGCCGCCAGCCATCAGATAGACGAGACGCCCGGGATCCCAGCCGAAGGTCGGTATCAGCTCGACTCCGTCCTGGACCGCGATCCGGCCCGAGGTGCCGGCTCCGGCATAGGCGATCCGGCCGCTTCCTTCGCGCAGCCGTTCGGCCATGTCTGCCGCCGCCGAAGTGATCGTCGCGAGCTGCGACGCCAGCGTGCCAATCGCGGCCCGCTGTCCCTCCCAGATCGCCGCCACGGCCTCCGGCAAGGGACGGGTGGCGATATCGGCGTGGCGCGGATCGACGGTCTCGGTAGGCATTGCCGTCACCCTAGCGCCGCAAATCGCCGCGCCAAGGGTTTGCGCCCCTTGCCCCAGCGCCTATGCCGTCGCCATGAACCTGCGCCACATCGAGGTCTTCCACGCCGTTTACGTCAACGGCTCGGTCAGCGCGGCGGCGCGGATGCTCAATGTCTCGCAGCCCTCGGTCTCCAAGGTGCTGCGGCACGCCGAATCGCTGCTCGGGTTCCCCCTGTTCCACCGCACCGCCGGGCGGCTGGTGCCGACCGAGGATGCCCATGCGCTGTTCGGTGGCGTCGCCGAAATCCAGGACCGGGTCCACGCCCTGCGCGAGGCGAGCCGGAACCTGAAGCGCGGCGCCGGCGGGTTGCTCAAGATTTCGGCGCTGCCCTCGATCACGCTCGACGCGCTGCCGGCGGCGGTGGGCCAGTTCCTGCGCACGCACCGCGACGTGAAGTTCGATCTACAGACCATTCACCACGAGGATTTGCTCCGTAAGCTCTACGAGCGTGAGACCGATCTTGCGATCGCTTACGAGGTGCCGCCGGGCGCGGCATTGGGCCATCAGCGGCTGGGCAGCGGCGAACTGGCGGTGCTGTACCGCGAGGCCGACCTGCCAGGCCTGCCCCCTCGCGTGGACCTGGCGGTGCTGGCGGGACGCCCGCTAATCAGCCTGGCGGCGAGCGGCCCGATCGGGCAGCTGTTCACTGCCGAGGTGCAGAACCGCGGGATCGTGGTGGATGAAGTGGTCTCGGCGCGGACCTTCCATATCGCCACCGCGCTGGTGCGGCAGGGTGTGGGTTTGACCGTGGTCGACAACTTTACCGCCATGGCCTCGCTGACGCCCGGCCTTGCCATGCGGCCGCTGGCCAACCCCATCCGGTTCGACGTCAACGCGATGTTTCTGCAAGATCGCCCGCCAACCGCGCTCGGCACCGCGTTCCTCAAGGTGCTGGCGCGGCGGATCGAGGCGGTCTCGCCGCAGGCCGAAGAGAGCGGCACATAACGCGCGGCTATATGGCAGCCGCGTCACGCTTCTCGCCCGTCGCCGGACGCCGGGTTAGCCACGCGGCGATGATCGAAGCGCCATTCCTGCTGTACCTGGGCCATTCAACCGATGCGGTCGGGATCAAGACCTCGCGGGGGCTCGCCACCTTCCGGCCCGCCGACTGCGTGGGCGAGTTCCGCCACGACGACTGCCCGCTCACGCTCGGCCTGCCGCGCATGACGATGGCCGAGGGCGCGGTGGCGGGGGCGAAGACGCTGGTACTGGGGATCGCCCATGCCGGCGGGGCGATGGCGCCCGCGCTGATCGCCGATGCCGCTGCTGCGCTCGGTGCGGGCCTAAATGTCGCTTCGGGCCTTCATCACCGCCTGCGCGACGTGCCATCGCTCGTCGCGCTAGCGGGGAGCAAGGGCCTGACGCTGATCGATGTGCGCGATCCGCCCGGCGAGCTGCGCGTCGGCAATGGTTTCCCACGGGAGGGACGGCGGCTGCTGACCGTCGGCACCGATTGCTCGGTGGGCAAGATGTACGCCTCGCTCGCTCTGGCTGAGGGGCTCAAAGCGCGCGGAGCACGAGCCGAGTTCCGCGCTACAGGCCAGACCGGCATCCTCATCGCCGGTGGAGGCGTGCCGGTCGATGCGGTCGTGGCCGATTTCATCTCGGGCGCGATCGAGATGCTCGCTCCCGCGCGGACCGATGGCGGCTGGGATGTGATCGAAGGGCAGGGATCGCTGTTTCACCCGTCGTTCGCGGGAGTATCGACCGGCCTCCTGCATGGCGCGCAGCCCGAAGCACTGGTGCTGTGCCACGATCCCGCGCGCGTGGAAATGCGCGGTCTGCCGGGGCGACGGCTCCCAGGCCTGGCCGAATGCCTTGAAGCCAACCTCCAGGTCGCGCGGCTGACCAGCCCGGATGTCTATGCCGCCGGGGTGTGCCTCAACACCGCCAGCATGGCCGAAGCGCCGGCGCGCGCGCAGTGCCGCCGGGTCGAGGATCTGCTCGGCCTGCCCGCCACCGATCCCCATCGTTTCGGGGTCGAAACCATTCTGGCCCAGCTATGCGACGCAGACTCTCAGCGCGCCACGATCGCTTCGCGCTGAGCCGCCCGTTCCGCATTTCGCGCGGGGTCAAGACCGTGGCGGATGTGGTGACGGTGACGATCCGGCAAGGCGACATCGTCGGACGCGGCGAGGGCGTGCCCTATCCGCGCTATGGCGAGAGCGTCGACAGCGTTCTGGCGCAGATCGCGTCGGTGCGCGGGGCGATCGATGGCGGGGTGGAACGCGCCGAGCTGCTGGCGCTGATGCCGGCCGGAGCCGCACGCAACGCGGTCGATTGCGCGCTGTGGGATCTGGAGGCGAAGCACGCGGGCGAGACGGTGGCGCAACTGCTCGGGGAACCCGTGCCCGGCCGCCTCGCCACCGCACTGACGGTGGTGATCGATGCGCCCGCGGCCATGGCCAAGGCGGCAGCAGCCATCGCCGCCGCCCCGCTGATCAAGGTCAAGGTCGATGCGACCGATCCCGCCGCCGCCGTCCGCGCCGTCCGCGCCGCTGCGCCCCATGCTGAGCTGATCGTCGATCCCAACGAGAGCTGGGACGAGGCGCTGCTGCGTGGCGCGATGCCGATACTGGAAGAGTGCCGCGTCGCGGTGCTGGAGCAGCCGGTACCCGCGGAAGGGGACGCCTGGCTGGAAGGCTACGACAGTCCGGTGCCGATCTGCGCTGACGAGGCGATCCACACCGTGGCCGAACTCGAGACTGTCGCCGCGCGCTATGATGCGGTGAACGTCAAGCTCGACAAGGCTGGGGGACTGACCGCCGGGCTCGAACTCGCGCGCGCCACGCGCGAACGCGGTCTCAAACTGATGAGCGGCTGCATGGTGTGCACCTCGCTCGGTATCGCGCCCGCGCGGCACGTGGCCCGGCTGGCCGAATGGGCCGATCTCGATGGGCCGCTGTGGCTGGCCGACGATCGCGCGGGTGGGGTGGCGGCGAAGGACGGCTGGTTGAGCGCGCCGCAAGCAGGCTTCTGGGGTTGAGCCGTCTGGCCGCCCTGGCGGGTCTGGTACTGACAGTCCTGGCGGCATCGCAGCTGACCGCGACCGAGGATGCACCGGTGGATGTCCTCATCCGCGGAGGGACCATTTACCCCGGCGGGGCCGCACCCTTCACAGGTGATGTGGCGATCGTCGGCGACCGGATCATGGCCGTATCGCGCCGCCTGCGCCTGCCCGCGAAACGGGTGATCGACGCGAAGGGGTTGATCGTGGCGCCCGGTTTCATCGATCCCCACGCCCACCTGGAAAGCGGACTCACCGCCGACGATCCGGAGCGGCGGTTGGTCGAACCGTTCCTGATGCAGGGTGTGACCACCGCGTTCGTCGGCAACGACGGGTTCGGCCGCGTGGATGTCGGGACGCTCCTGGGAAGCGCGCAAGCGAAGCCCGTGGGCATCAATTTCGCGACATTCACCGGCTTCGGCAGCATCCGCGCCCGGGTAATCGGCAACGCGCGGCGCGCACCGACGCCGGGCGAGTTGGCGCAGCAGATGGAGCTGGTGCGGCAGGCGATGTGCGAGGGCGCGCTGGGGCTCTCGACAGGACTGTTCTATGCGCCGCAGAGCTTTGCCGAGACCGCCGAGGTGGTCGCGCTGGCGAAGGTAGCGGGCGAACTGGGCGGGACTTACGACACCCATCTGCGCGACGAGAGCAATTACACGGTCGGCCTCGCGGCGTCGGTGGACGAGGCCGTTGCCATCGCGCGCCAGGCCCGCATTCCGGTTCATATCTCGCATATCAAGGCCCTGGGTGTGGACCTGCACGGCACCGCCCCGGCCATCGTCGCCAAGGTCGTGCAGGCGCGTGCGGAAGGACTGGCGATTACTGCCAACCAATATCCGTGGGCGGCGAGCGGGACCAGTCTGGCCGCCGCGCTGGTGCCGCTGTGGGCGCAGGATGGGGGACGCACCGCGCTGCTCGAGCGGCTCGAGGACACGGCGTTGGCCGGGCGGCTGAGGTCCGAGATCGCCGAGAACCTACGCCGCCGCGGCGGGGCGGGGAGCCTGCTCGTGGGCGAGGGCCGTTGGCGGGGTAAGCGGCTCGATGCGATCGCCACGGCCATGAACACCGATCCGGTCAGCGCCGCCATCGCCGCGATCCGCGAGGCCGATGTCGCCACGGTCAGCTTCAATATGACCGAGGGGGATATCACCGCCTTCATGCGCCAACCATGGGTGTTTACCGGCAGCGACGCCTCGACCGGCCATCCGCGTACCTGGGGCAGCTTCGCGCGCAAGTATGCGGTCTATGTCCGGGAGCGTCGCGTAGTGACGCTGCGCGAGTTTATTGACCGCAGCAGCGCGCTGACCGCCGATGCCTTCGGGCTGGCCGAGCGCGGCCGGCTGCGCGTCGGCGCCTTCGCCGATATCGCGGTGTTCGATCCCGCGACCTACGCCGCCCGCGCCACCTACGAGGCCCCCGAACGGCCCGCCGCAGGGATGCGCTACGTCCTCGTGAATGGCGCGCTGGCGGTCGAAGGCGGGCGATTGACGGGAGTGGCGGCGGGCCGGGCGCTGGCCAACACCCGTGCACTGGCCTTGTGCCGATCACGTAGTCAGTAAAAGCGCACCGAGCCTAGTTCGAGGGAGGCCGTACCACCCGCTTCGCCACGGAGCATGATCCGGATCGCGCGGAGTTGGCGCAGATCGAGCTCCACCCCTGCATCACGGCTGGTAAAGGCGCTGAACGGGATGCGCTGCGGCTTACCCGTTTCCGCCGGCGCCAAGGGCGCGGCGAACCACGCGTCGCCGGTGAGGCCATAGCTTTCGAGCACCAGGCGATACTCTCCGGTGCCGCGCCCGGCGATCTCGATCCCCGTGAAGCGGCTCGCGTCGGCGACATGGATCGTGCCGCGCGTCAGCGGCAGCACCCAGGCGACGTAGGGCCGGGGCGAGCCGCCCATTTGCGCTGCGAGGAAGGTCTTGTGGTCATGGCCCGCATGGCCGTGGCCGGGCCCCGGGTTCTTGTCGTTGCTGGGGCTGTCGTCGATCGGAATCAGGCACGAATGATCGGTGCCCGGATCGGTGGTCGCCACCGGCAGTGTGTCGAGGTCGGTGCGACCGTCGCTGCGGGCGCCGGTCATGATCGGACCGAGCATGGCATCCACCGGCATGGGCGTCATCGCCGGGCTGTCGCGCAACGCGCGCAACTCGGCTAGCGGTGCCTCGCGCCCCGCCACCCAGACCTGCGCCACCTTCCACAGATCGGCGATGTCCTTGTCGGGCGCGCCATCGACCAGCACCAGATCGGCGCGCTTGCCGACCTCGATGGTGCCGTGATCCTGCGCCTGCCCCATGATTGCCGCGCTGGTCCGCGTCGCTGCCACCAGCGCCTCGCTGGCGCTGAACCCGAGCCGGGTCAAAATGGTGATCTCGCGGATCGCGCTGGCGCCGTGATAAACCCCGCCGATGCCCGCATCGGTGCCGATGCCGATGGGGATGCCCGCCTTCTTGAGCAGGCGGATGTTGGCGCGCAGGATGTCCCAGCGGCGCGCATCGTAGGCCAGCACCGGATCTCCCGCGGAGCTGGCGGCGAAGGCGTCCTCGCGAGCGCGTTCGCCGGGGTTGAACTGCGCCCGCTCGCCCTCTGCAAACACACGCGTCTGCTGCGGCTCGAACACCGTCGTCGTGCCGATGTAACCTGTGCGCCGGTTGCGCATCAGCGCGATCAGCTCCTTGTCCACCAGCGCGTCGCCGATGCCGTGGCCGAGCGCATCCACACCCGCGGCGGCGGCCAGCTTGGCCCCGTCGAGCGTGACCGTATGCGTCACCACCGGCTTGCCCGCGGCATGGGCATCGACGACGATGGCCCCCAATGTCGGCGCGTTCATTCCCGCCAGATCGGGATCGCGGCCATAGCGCCAGCCGTCGGCGAACACCTTGATGACGTCGGGGTCGTAGGACAGCGCCAGCGGCGTCTGGAGCCGGGCATGGCGCGCGGTGGTGGCCTGAAGCGTGAAGAAGTGCCCCCAGCCGTATTCGGTGCCGTGGCCGCCGGGCACGCCGAAGCGCACCGCCTGCGCGAGATGCGGCGCCCAGTATTGGCCGGATGCCACCATCGCCCGGATCGGCGCGATCATCTCGCCCGAAACCGAGTAATCGTTGACGCTCGTCACGCCCGCCAAAAGGTAACCCGCCCAGGCCTTGCCCAGATCTTCGGGCGCGTCGATCGCCGGAGATCGTAGATGGGTGTGCAGGTCGTGCAGGCCGGGGATCAGCGTCTTGCCCCGCCCATCCACGCGCGTTGCATCCTGGGGCACAGCCAGCCTCTTGCCGACCGCGACGATGCGTTCGCCCTCCACCAGCACGTCCTGCACCTTTGCTGCCGCGCCGGTGCCGTCGAATACGCGCGCGCCCTCGATCAGCAATACGGGCTGTGACTGCGCGGCCGCGACGCTGCCCAGCGCCAGCGCTGCGGGCGCAAGGGCGGTCATCAGGCCGCGCACGAGCAGGGCGAAGGCAATGCGGGCGATCCCATCGCGCCGCTTGTGACGGCGCGGGGCGAGCCGGGCAAGCCTGCGCGCCACCCGTCATGCTTGGCGGTTATGGGCGCGGCAAGGCTTGATATGCGGCTTAGATCGATCCAGCGACTTGTGCGGGCGGGCGGCCTCGTTAGGCATCGGCGAATGCGTTTCGTCCTCGCCGCCGCTCTGGCGCTCGCCCCCTGTCCCGCGTTCGCTCAAGCCGCGGTGCAGCCGGTTGCCCCAGCTGCCGTCGATGCGATGACCCCGATCCTCGCCGAAGCCGGACCCGGCACGCGCTGGGGCGTGGTGGTCGCCGATGCCGAGGGGCACGAGGTGGTCGCGATCAATCCCGACGGGCGGTTCATGCCTGCATCGAACACCAAGCTGTTCACCACCGCTGCTGCGCTGTGGGCCCAGACGAAGGGCGGGGTGCTGGATCAGCAGGCGAGCGGAGCTGAAGTCCGGCTGGCACCGACGGGTCGGGCCACCGCACCCGATGTGGTGCTGACCGGGCGGGGTGATGCGCGGCTATCGTCGGCAGCCACTTGCGTGACCAACTGCCTTGCCGCGCTGGCCGATGCGGTGGCCGCCCGCACTCGCACCGTGCGTGACGTGATCGGCGACGACACTCTGTTCCCCGATCAGCGGTGGAGTCCGGGCATGAGCTGGAACAACATCCCGACCAGCTCGGGCACGGCGATTTCCGCGCTGAGCGTGGACGACAACGAGATCGTGGCTACCGTCGCGCCAGGGGCGATCGGTGCGCCACCGGTCATGAAACTGCCACCCTATTACACGCTCGACAACCGCGCCCGCACCGTGCCGGGCGAGGGTGAGACGCTGGCCTACGACCGCCTTCCGTTCAGTCGCGTGCTGGTGGTCACCGGCACCATCGGCGCGGCGCGGGCGGCGGTGAGCTGGCGGCTGGGGGTGGACGATCCGGCGGAGCTTGCCGCCTGGCGGCTGGCGGAGATGCTGCGCGCGCGAGGGGTCGTTGTCTCGGGCAAGGCCATCGCGCGCCATCGCTTGGTCATGCCCGAGGACGATCCCGAGCAGCGCACCGCGCCGCTGCCTGCGCGTGCCCGCGCCAGCGCCGCGTTGGCGACCCTGGCCCCGCCGCCGCTGGGTGAGGACATCGCCATCATCAACAAGCAAAGCCAGAACCTTCATGCCGAGCTGCTGCTGCGCCGCTTCGGGCTGGCCACTGGCACCGGCTCGATCGCCGATGGTCAGGCGGCGGTGCGGGCCATGCTCGCCGAGGCTGGCGTCGCCGAAGCGCAGGTGAGCCTGTCGGACGGCTCCGGAATGTCGAGCTACAACCGGGTTACCCCGCGCGGCATGACCCGGCTGCTGAGCTGGGCCGGGAAACAGCCGTGGGGCGCTGAGTTTCGCGACAGCTTGCCCGTCGGCGGGCTCGACGGCACGCTGCGCCGCCGCTTCGTCGGCACCATGCTGGCTGGGCGCATTTTTGCCAAAACCGGCACGCTCAATGCCACCAATGCGCTCGCCGGGTGGCTGGTCGCGGCGAGCGGACGGACGCTGACCTTCGCGATCTACGCCAACGATGTGCCCGATGGCGTGCCCGCCACCGCGATCATGGACCGCGCGCTGGTGGCGCTGGCGGCGGCTAACTAGCTCCATTCGTCGAACGCGGCGATCAGCGCATCGCTGGCCTCGGGCCGCAGCTCGAAAATTCCGTTGTCGACATGGCGCGTGGGGTGGATGCGGTTGGTCAGCAGCGTCCAGGCGAGCCCGCGCCCGAAGTCGATCCACAGCCCGGTGCCGGTAAAGCCGGTGTGGCCGATCGTCGTTTCGGAGCACGCCTCGCCGCCCTGCCAGCCGCGATAGCGCCGTTCCCAGCCCAGCGTGCGCTCGTCGCCATGCGGGGTGCGGATCGCCTCGCGCACGAACTCGCTTGCGCCGCTCCCGTCGAGCAGGCCCTGCGCGAAGTCGAGCACGCCATCGACGGTCCCGAACAGCCCCGCGTGCCCTGCCGCTCCGCCGAGGGCGAAGCAGTTCTCGTCGTGCACCTCGCCGCGCATGACTCGGTCGCGCCATGTACATCGCTCCGTAGACACTGCCGGGCCGGGTGGTGGGCCGAACGTCAGCCCCGGCCTGAGCGCCCAATCGCGCAGCGAGGTGCCGGTAATCCGCTCGATCGCGATGCCGAGCAGAATGAAGTTGAGGTCGGAGTAGACCGGGGGTCCTTGCGGCCACTCGCGCTGGAGGACGAAGGCGCGCAACCGATCGGGATCGTCACCGTGGGTGTAGACCGGGTAAACCGCCGGCAGATGCGTGCGGTGCGCCAGACAATCGCGGAAAGTCAGCCGCCGCTCCGCCGCGCCGATTTCGTCGTATTGGCGCAGGTCGGGGATCGCGGTGATCAGGTAATCGTCCAGCTCGATCCGGCCTTGCTCGGCCAGCGCGAGGATCATCGGCGTGGTGGCGATGACCTTGGACACCGAAGCCAGATCGAACCAGTGCTCGCGGGTCAGCACCTCCCGCTCAGGCTCCACTGCGGCGTCCCCGTCCAGCAGCACCGTCCGCTCGCCGCTCGCGGTCACCAGCCCGAGCGCCGCGCACGGAATGCGGTCGGCGCCCAGATGGCGGCGCACGACCTCGAAGCCGCGGGCGGCGACCGCCTCGATCATGCCGCGAACACCGGCTGCGGCGATTGCACCGCCCCGTCGGGCTCGCGCGCCGTAATCCGCGCGATAAAGGGCAGGAATACGATCGCCGCCAGGCTGACCGCGCCCGCCAGCACGAAGAACCCGTCGTACCCGATGCTCTTCTGGATCGTGCCCGAAGCACCCGCCAGCAGCCGCGCGAACAGGAACGCGAAGCCCGACAGGAATGCGTATTGCGCGGCAGGATAGCGCGGGTTCACCAGCATCGAGAGATAGACCACGAACACCGCGCCCGCCATGCCATTGCCGAACTGGTCGATGGCGACGGCGGTATAGAGCGCCCAGTCGGCGACCGGCGCGGACCATAGCCACACGTAAATCCAGTTGCTCGCCGCCGCGGCGAGCGCGCCCGCCAGCAGGGCGCGGGCGATCGGCCAGCGCGCCGCCGCCCAGCCGCCCAGCCCCACGCCCACGATACTGGCGGTCAGCGCCACCACGCCATCGGCGACGGCGATGCTTTCGAGGCTGTAGCCGAGCTCGTTCCACATCGGGTGGTTGAGCGTGAGCGCGAGCACGTCGCCCACGCGGTAGAGCGAGACGAAGCCGAGCACGACCAGCGTGGCGAACCCGTAGCGCCAGAAGATGTCGACGTAAGGCCCAACACTCGCCGACCGGCGCGCCGGAGCGTCGGGCCCCATGCGGCGGATGCGCGGGAGGAGCAGCGCCAGCACCGCGAAGGGCACGACGCAGACGGCCAGCACGAACGGCGTGACATTGCTGTCCGAACCGATGCGCGCCGCGCCTGCCGCACCCAGCACCATCCAGCCGATCCCGGCGATGGCCGCGATGGTGGCTGCCAGGATGACCGCGCTCGCCCCGATCCCCGACACCAGTGCGGGAACACGCCCCTTCGCGCCCGGCTCCGCGCGCATGGCGGCCAGGATCGGGAAGGGCAGGAACGCCGCTGCCGCGATCACCAGATAGGCCGCGGTCCAGTCCGCCTTCGCCGCCACCCAAACCGCGCCGCTGCCAGCGGCCACCATCGCGCTGCGATAACCCCACAGGTTGGCGGCCACCACCGGTGCCTGCTCGGCCTGCGTGGGGGCCAGCTCGATCCGCCAACCGTCGGCGGCGATCTCCAGCGTGGTGGTCCAGAATGCCAGCGCCACCGCGAACAACGCGGTCAGCGGCAGGCTGGCGTCGCTGCTGGTGAACGCCATCCCCAGCATCGCAGTGAAGATACCCAGCTGGCTGAGCATGATCCAGCCGCGCCGCCGCCCCCAGAACCGCCCGAAGCCGGGCACACTCCAGCGTTCGAGCAGCGGTGCCCACAGGAACTTGAAGGTCGGCAACAGCGCCACCCAGGCGAAGAAGCCGATGATGGCGATGTCGACCCCATGTCGTGCCAGCCGCAGCGTCAGCACCGCGTTGAACATGTAGAACGGCAGCCCGGCTGAGAACCCGAGCAGGAGATAAAGCCCGAGCAACCGCCGCCCGGCGAGCGGGCGCGCGAGCCGTTCGATGCCGCCGCCATCCACTCGCGCCGAAGCTGTTGCCATTACCTCACAGGTCTCCCGCCATCGTCGTCCCGGCCTCGTCGCCAGTGGCTGCATCGAGAAGCCAAACCGCCCCGCCGCAAGGCTTTCGCAGCCCCTGATGCCAGACGGTTATGCCCGCCGGAAAGAAAATTATGGTGCCTTGCAATGCGCCAGCCTTGTAATGCAAATGGCATAAATCAGGGATCAGGGGGCTGCCATGCGTTCGAATATTTCTCACCGGATCGCGCTTGCGACGAGCTGCGCGCTCGCCGCGCTGGCTATCGCATCTCCCGTTGCGGCGCAGGACGGCACTTCGGTCACCAGCGCGCCAGCAGATCAGGCCGATGAGAACGACGACCGGGCGATCATCGTCACCGGTTCGCGCATCCGGCAGGATCCCACACGGAGCGCTTTGCCGCTGCAGATCATCACAACCGAGGATCTCTCGCGCGAAGGCATCAACAGCCCCGAGCAGTTGATTTCCTATCTCTCTACCAACGGTAACGGCGCGGACAATCTGGCGTCGAACACCGATGTCACCAGCGGTGCGCAGCGCGGCACCAACGGTCTTTCCGCCGCCAACCTGCGCGGCCAGGGGTCGGCATCGACGTTGGTGTTGCTCAACGGCCGGCGGGTGGCCGCGCACGGCCTCACCGGCTCGGCGGTCGATGTGAACCAGATTCCTTTTGCGGCGATCGAGCGGGTCGAAGTGCTCAAGGACGGCGCTTCGGCGATCTACGGTACCGACGCGATCGGCGGCGTCATCAACTTCATCACTAAGACCACCTTCCAGGGCTTGGCGCTCAGTGGCTTTACGGACATTACTGAGGAAGGCGATAGCCCGATCTATCGCCTGACCGGCACCGTCGGCTATGGCGACCTAGCCGATCAGGGCTTCAATGTCATGGCTTCGGTCAGCAAGAGCTGGAACGGAATCCTGCGCGGCGAGGACCGCGACTTCGTCAATGGGGACCAGCCCAATCGCGGCCTGTCGATCGACACCCGCGGTACTCCCATCGCGACCCTGTTCCCCAATGGTGCCAACGCGATTTTCGCGCCCACGGGCAGCTTGCTGAGCGGCACCGGTCTGCTGACCATTCCCGGAACGGCAACGCAAGCCAGCGGCGGCATCAATACGCTCGATCTTCCCGGCGGCGCGGGGTGCGACAGCTTCGACGGGGGCCTCGCCTACGATGAAGTCTTGTGGAGCATTCCCGGGGCTCGCTTTGCTTGCGCCTGGGACACTGGCCGGGCAGCTATCTTGCAGCAGCCGCTGGAAACCTTCACCTATTACGGCCGCGCGACCGTGGCCCTCGGCGAACACCAGATCTCGGCGGAGGTTACCGGCTCGCAAGCGGATTCTTCGAAGCAATTCTCGGCCAACCAATATTCCGGCAACACCACAACCACGCCACTGTACTATCCCCGCAACGCCAATACCGCAGCGGTGTACGATTCGATCTACAACCAGCTCGTCGCGGTCTTCCCCGCCATCGCCGTCAATTACGGCAAGCCGATTGCCTATCGTTGGCGGTGTACGGCCTGCGGCCCCCGCGAATATGTGACCAATACCGAAACTTTCCGCGCCGGGCTGTTCGTCGAAGGGCCGATCGGCGGCGACTGGGATTATCGCGCTGGCGGTTCCTATGCGCAGAGCGAGGCGAACTCGGTGCTGGGTACAGGCTACTCTTTCCGGGGCATCTTCTCCTCAGGTGCCCGCGCGACTGCATCGGGCGTCCCCGGCGCGGTGTCGGGCGGCATCGATCCGCGCGCGCCCACCGCGCCTGGCGCTACCGCACCAGGCATCGTCGGCCTGCTCAACAGCGGCCTGATCAACATCTTCTCCGAGGCCAAGACGCTGGCCGAGCTTGCCTTGCTCGAGTCGGTGTCGGCCGACGGCACCATTCTCTACGGCGGCAAATACGATGTGTTGCAATTCGACGTGTCGATCGCGGGCTCGCTGTTCGAGCTACCCGGCGGCACGGTCAAGCTGGCGGTAGGCGCTGACTACCGGCGCGAAGGCTATAGCTTCAATGGCTCGCCTGATGCGGAAATCAACACTCCAGAAATCTTCAACGTCGCCTTCGACAATCAAAATGCGCTGGGCGACGCTTCCCGCACGGTGAAAGCGGCCTATGCCGAGCTGCTCATTCCGGTGTTCGACCTGCTCGAACTCACGGCTGCCGGCCGTGTCGACGATTACACCGGCTTCGGGACCACCTTCAATCCGAAGTTCACGGCGAAATTCCAGCCGGTCGACTGGTTCCTGCTGCGCGCATCCTACAACACCGGATTCCGCGTTCCGAATTTCAACCAGATTTTCAATGGCGTCGCCCAGAGCCCCAATCCGGGCAACAACCGAGCCGATCCGACGACCTGTCCTCCCGGCGGTCAAATCAACGTGACGCCGGGATGCAACGCCATCACGCCGGACACGCTTGGCGGAGGCAACCTCAATCTGGAGCCCGAAACGTCGGAGCAATATTCGGTTGGCGTCGTGTTCCGCCCCGCGCCGCGGTGGAGCGCCTCGGTCGATTACTGGTCGATCGCGGTCGACGACACCATCGGCGCGTTGACCCTCGATCAGTTGCTCGCCAACATCAGCTTCTTCGAAGACCGGGTGACGCGCACGAACGGCACGATCACGCTTATCGATCTGCGCGCCGACAATATCGGTTCGCGCCGGACCAAGGGACTGGAGGTCTCGCTGCGTGGCGGGTTTGATGCTGGCGGGGGCGAATTCGGTTTGGGCCTCGACGGCACCTATCTGCTCGAGAAGAAGGAGCGCTTCCTTCCTTCCGCACCGTTCAACGATGTTCTCGGCAAATTCACTTTTGCCGGTGATCTGGGGCTCGAGTGGAAGCACAACGCCTGGATCAACTATACCAGAGACGATTTCTCGCTCACCTTCTCCCAGATTTATCGTAGCGGCTACGAAAACCAGGTCATTTCCGCGGCCGCCGCGGCCCGCCCCGATTTCAACGCGCGTGTGGAGCCCTACATCACCTACAACATGTCGATATCGCAGCGCTTCGGCGATCGCTTCAAGCTGACCGCCGGCGTGCGGAATGTGTTCGATACCGATCCGCCCTTCGCGATCACTTATGACAGCAACACCGGCGCCGGCAGTTCATGGGAACCGCGCGTCGCCGATCCGCGCGGCCGGTCCTTCACCTTGGCGGCGGAAGTAAAGTTCTGACGATGACCTCTGCCCGGTCGGCTGCGCAGCCATGAGCGGCGGGCCGGGCGAGGGAGGGGAGAGCTGGTTTCTCGGCATCGATGCCGGGGGCACCAACTGCCGGGCGCGACTCGCCGATGCTTCGGGGGCGGTGCTGGGGCAGGGCGTCAGCGGCCCTGCCAACACCGGGCTCGGGCTGGAGGTGCTGGTCGATACCCTGCTTGCCGCCACGCGGGCGGCCTTCGTCGAGGCCGGGGTGGCCTTCGAGCACGCCGCCCAGACCAGCGCCGGCATTGGCATCGCGGGCCTCTCGCGCCATGGCGCGCGGGGCTGGCTCGAGGCCGCGCCGTGGCCCTTCGCCCAGGTCGCATTCGCCAGCGATGCCGTCATCGCCAACCTTGGCGCACATGGCGGCGAAGACGGCGCGACCCTGAGCCTGGGCACCGGCAGCGTGGCCTTGCTGTCCTTCGGTGGCGTCACCCGCACGATCGGCGGCTACGGTTTTCCCATCTCCGACGAAGGCAGTGGCGCGGCGCTGGGTCTCAGCGCCATGCGGCACGCGCTGCGCGCGCTCGACGGGCGTACGGTCAAGACCCCATTGTCGGCGGCCATCACCGAACGGTTCGATCACGATCCGGTGCGCGCCATCGCGTGGATGGACGAGGCCGCGCCGCGCGATTACGCCGCCTTCGCGCCGCTGGTGATGGATTATGCCGACGCCAATGACGCCATTGCCCGCTCGATTGTCGAAAATGCTGCCGGCCACATCGAGCGCTTTATCGAGACGATCTTCGAGGCCGGGGCACCGCGCTGCGCCTTGCTGGGCGGGCTGGCCCCACGAATGCGCCCCTGGCTGCGCGAGCGGACGCTGCGGCTGCTGTCGGAGCCGCGCGGCGATGCGCTCGATGGCGCGCTGCGGCTGGCCGGACTGCGCGGGGAGTAAGCGCGGCTTGGGCCCGCGAAACCGGAAATAGGGAGTCCTTGACGCGCGTATGCGCTAGGCCGCTCCGCGCAATGACTGCTTCACTTACCCATCTTCAGCGCCTCGAGGCCGAGGCCATCCACATCATGCGCGAGGTAGTGGCCGAGGCGACACGCCCCGTGATGCTCTATTCGGTGGGCAAGGACAGCGCGGTGATGCTGCATCTGGCGAAGAAAGCCTTCCACCCCGCGCCGCCACCTTTCCCGCTGCTCCATGTCGACACCACCTGGAAATTCCGCGCGATGTACGAATTGCGCGACCGGGCGGCGCGGGATGCGGGCATGGAGCTGATCGTCCATCGCAATCCCGAGGCGCTGGCGCGCGGCATCAACCCGTTCGATCACGGCCCGCTGCACACCGATATGTGGAAGACGCAAGGGTTGAAGCAGGCGCTCGACCAGCACGGCTTCGATGCGGCCTTCGGCGGCGCGCGGCGCGATGAGGAGAAGAGCCGCGCCAAGGAGCGGGTGTTCTCCTTCCGCAGCGCCGGCCATCGCTGGGACCCCCGGAACCAGCGCCCCGAACTGTGGAACCTCTACAATGTCCGCAAAAAGGCGGGCGAGAGCATCCGCGTGTTCCCGCTGTCGAACTGGACCGAACTCGACGTGTGGCAATACATCCAGCAGGAGCAGATCGAGATCGTCCCGCTCTATTTCGCCGCCCCGCGCCCCACGGTGCAGCGCGACGGCATGCTGCTGATGATCGACGACGACCGGTTCGAGCTCCATCCCGGCGAGAGGCCCGAAATGCGCTCGATCCGCTTCCGCACGCTCGGCTGCTACCCGCTGACCGGCGCGGTCGAGAGCCGGGCGACGACGCTGAACGCGGTCATCCAGGAAACGCTGCTCGCGACCACCAGCGAGCGCCAGGGCCGCGCCATCGACCAGGACGATGGCGGCGCGGGCATGGAGCGCAAGAAGCAGGAAGGCTATTTCTGATGGCCGACCACGAACTGGTCTATCGCCCCGACGCACTGATCGAGCGCGACATTGAGAGCTATCTCGACAGCCATCGCCACAAGACCATGCTCCGCTTCATCACCTGCGGCAGCGTGGACGACGGCAAGTCCACGCTGATCGGGCGGTTGCTTTACGACAGCCGCACGGTCTTCGCCGACCAGCTCGCGGCGCTGGAAAGCGACAGCCGCCGCATCGGCACGCAAGGGGCGGAGATCGATTTCGCGCTGCTGGTCGATGGTCTCGCCGCCGAGCGCGAGCAGGGCATCACCATCGATGTCGCCTATCGCTTCTTCTCGACCGAGCGGCGCAAGTTCATCGTCGCCGACTGCCCGGGGCACGAGCAATACACCCGCAACATGGTCACCGGGGCGAGCACCGCGGACGTCGCGGTGATCCTGGTCGATGCGCGCAAGGGCGTGCTGGTCCAGACGCGGCGGCATTCGTACCTGTGCCATCTGCTCGGCATCCGGCAGTTCGTGCTGGCGGTGAACAAGCTCGATCTGGTCGATTACAGTCGGGCGGTGTTCGACCGGATCGTCGCCGATTATGCCGCCTTCGCCGCCACGGTCGGGATTGCGGATGTCACCGCGATCCCGATTTCGGGCTTTCGCGGCGACAACATCACCGTTGCGCCCTCGCCCAATACGCCGTGGTATTCCGGGCCGAGCCTCATCGCGCATCTCGAAGACACTCCGGTCCATGAAGGCACCGGCAACGCGGCGTTTCGGATGCCCGTGCAGTGGGTCAATCGCCCCGACCTCGATTTTCGCGGGTTCGCCGGGCTGATCGCCGATGGCCGCGTGAAGCCGGGCGATGCGGTGCGCGTGCTGCCATCGGGCCGCACCAGCACGATCAAGTCGATTTCGACCTTCGATGGCGATCTTCCCGAGGCGGGCGCCGGGCAGGCAGTCACGCTCACGCTCGCCGACGAGGTCGATTGTTCGCGCGGCGACGTGATCGCGGCGGCGGGCGATCCACCGCAGGTGGCCGACCAGTTCGAGGCCAGCCTGGTGTGGATGGGCGACGAGGAGCTGCGTCCCGGGCGTGGCTACTGGCTCAAGCTGGCGACGCAGACCGTGACGGCCACCATCCAGCCGCCCAAATTCAAACTGGACGTCAACACGCTCGACCATCTGGCGGCGAAAACGCTGGCGCTCAACGAGATCGGCGTGGTCGAGGTGTTCAGCGACCGTCCGGTGGCGTTCGAACCCTATGAGCGGAGCCGAACAGGCCTAAGCAAAACATTGGGCGGTTTCATCCTGATCGACAAGGAAACCAATGCGACCGTGGCGGCGGGGATGCTGCATTTCAGCCTGCGGCGTAGCCAGAACGTCCATTGGCAACCGACCGACATCGCCCGCGGCGATCACGCCGCGCTCAAGAATCAGCGCCCCCGCGTATTGTGGTTCACCGGGCTTTCGGGGTCGGGCAAATCGACCATCGCCAATGCGGTCGAGAAGCGGCTGGCGCTGATGAACCGCCACACCTTCCTGCTCGACGGCGACAATGTCCGCCATGGGCTCAACAAGGATCTGGGCTTCACCGAGGCCGACCGGATCGAGAACATCCGCCGCGTCGGCGAGGTCGCCCGGCTGATGACCGACGCCGGGCTGATCGTGCTGACCGCCTTCATCAGCCCGTTTCGCGCCGAGCGGGCGATGGTCCGCGCCATGATTCCCGAGGGCGAGTTCATCGAAATCCACGTCGATACGCCGCTGGAGGTGGCCGAGGCGCGCGACGTGAAGGGGCTCTACAAGAAGGCCCGCAGCGGAGAGCTGAAGAACTTCACCGGCATCGACAGCCCTTATGAACCGCCCGAGGCGCCGGACATCGTGGTCAACACGGTGGAGATGAGCGTGGACGAGGCCGCCGATCATATCATCCGTCATATTCTGCCGCTCAAATGAACGACGCTGCGTTGGCCGCACATCTTGCCGAACGGGCCGGACGCATTTTGCTGGAGGTGCGCGCCAGCGAGCGCCACCACGGCGCCCGTCTGGGCAGCGCGGGCGACGCGGAGGCGAATGCTTTGCTGGTCGCCGCGCTGCGCGAGCTGCGGCACGACGACGGATTGCTCTCGGAGGAAGAGCGCGACGACCTGACGCGGCTGGAGCGCGAGCGGGTGTGGATCGTCGATCCGCTCGACGGTACGCGCGAATACAGCGAGGGACGCGACGACTGGGCGGTCCATGTCGGTCTGGCGATCGGCGGAGTGGCCAGCGCGGGGGCGGTCGCCTTGCCGGCGTTGGGGCTGGTACTCCGCAGCGACGTCAAGCACACTCGCCCATTCGCTCCGGTGAAACCCCGCCTGGTCGTCAGTCGCACCCGCCCGCCGCCCGAAGCATTTCGCGTCGCAGAGGCGCTAGGCGCCGAACTGATCCCCATGGGCAGCGCCGGAGCAAAGGCGATGGCGGTGGTGCGCGGCGAGGCCGATATCTATCTTCATTCCGGCGGTCAGCACGAATGGGACAATTGCGCTCCTGTGGCCGTGGCCCAGGGCCAGGAACTGCACTGCTCGCGCCTCGACGGGTCGCCACCGGTCTACAACCAGCGCGATCCGGCGCTGCCCGATCTGCTGATCTGCCTGCCGGAGCTGGCGGCACCGGTGTTCGCCGCCTTGCGCGGTTAGCGCGGCTGCTGGGCCGGGCTCGGCCGGGTCACCGGTCGCGGCGGCGGCGCGCGCCCGCCACCGGTGGCCTGTTCGAGGAAATCGTCGCTCGCTGCCTGATCCCTGTCCTGCCCGCGCCCACGCGGCACATCGCCGGGCGGTAGCTCGCCTTCGATCGGGAAGGCCGGCTGGTCGCGGCGGCCGCCGACTTCATCCATGCTCCCCGCCTCGCCGCCGGACTCGCTCCTGCCGCGCTCGACCAGATTGCCCTGCTCGTCGATGAAGTAATAATCCTCGGGGTCGCCTTGCAGCGCCTCGTCGTCGGGCTCGAGCTGCCAGTCGGGCAAGGTCAGCTCGGTCTCGAACTGCTCGACCGGGCGCTTGCTGACGGCGTAGCGCATATAGGCGGCGAAGGCGCGCGCCGGGGCCGCCCCGCCCTCCAGCCCGCGCACCACGCGGCTGTCATCGCGCCCCATCCACACGCCGGTGGTGATCCCGCTCGAAAAGCCGACGAAATAGCCGTCCTTGTTGGAGCTGGTGGTGCCGGTCTTGCCGGCAACCGGGCGCCCGATCTGCGCCGCGCGCCCGGTGCCGGTGCTGACCGCGGTCTGGAGCAAATCGGTCATCCCCGCTGCCACATAATCGGGCACGAGCTGGATCGAGTTGGCCCGTTCGTGGGTATAGAGCACCTCGCCGCTGGAGCTGGTGACCTTGAGGATCCCATAGGGTTCGACCGAGGCACCCTTGGCCGAGACCGCGGCGAAGGCGCGGGTCATGTCGAGCAGGCGGACCTCGTTCGAACCCAGCACCATCGAGGGGTAGGTGGCGATCTCGGTGGTGATGCCGAAACGCCGCGCCATCGAGGCGACGGTGCCGAAGCCGACCTCGTTGCCGAGCTGCGCGGCGACGGTGTTGATCGAATAGGCGAAGGCGGTCCGAAGGTCGATCTCGCCCGAATTGCGCCCGCTCGAATTGCGCGGGCTCCACCCGTCGATGGTCACCGGGGTATCGACTACTGTGTCGTCCGGCTTGTAGCCCGCCTCGAGCGCAGCGAGATAGACGAACAGCTTCCAGCTCGACCCCGGCTGGCGCAACGCATTGGTGGCGCGGTTGTAATTGGTGGCGACGTAGTCGGTGCCGCCGACCAGCGCGAGCACCGCGCCGTCACGATCAAGGCTGACGAGAGCGCCCTGCGCCCCGCGCGGCGAATTGGCCTTGATCGCGGCCGCCGCGGCGCGCTGCATCCCAGGGTCGATGGTGGTCCACACCTCGATCGGCTCGGTCGTTTCGGGCAGCAGCAGTTCGAGCTGCGGCAGCGCCCAATCGGTGAAATAGCGCGCCGAGTTCTGCGACTTTTCCGTCTTGAGCTTGACCGTCGAGGGATCGACCTGCGCCGCGGTGGCAGACAGGTAACCCTGCTCGCGCATCAGTTGGAGCACGACCTGGGCGCGGCCGACCGCGGCGTCGATATCGGCGGTGGGCGAATAATTGCTGGGCGCCTTGACCATGCCGGCGATGATCGCCGCCTCGGCCACCGACAGCTCGGTGCCCGGATGGCTGAAGAAGGTCCGGCTGGCGGAATCGATGCCATAGGCGCCGCCGCCGAAATAGACCTTGTTGAGATAGAGCTCGAGGATCTCCTGCTTGGTGAACTTGGCCTCGAGCGCCAGCGCCAGCACGCCTTCGCGCAGCTTGCGGTCGAGCGAACGGTTGGAATTGAGGAAGACGTTGCGGGCGAGCTGCTGGGTGATGGTGCTGGTGGCCGACACCCGCCGGTCGCCGGTGACCGCGACATAGACCGCGCGAGCCAGCCCCAACGGATCGACGCCGGGATGCATATGGAAGCGCCGGTCCTCGACGGCGATCATGGCGTCCTTCATGACCGCCGGAATCTCGTTCCACTCCAGCCATTCGCCATAATTCGGCCCCAGCTCGGCGATCACGCTGTTGTCGCGAGCGCGCACCACGATGGTCTGGCCCACCTGCGTGGCCTTGAGCTGGTAGAAGGTCGGCAGCGAACGTGCCGCGAAGGCGACCGCGATGCCGAGGAACAAAGTCCCCAGCAGCACGAGCGCGCCGCCCCAGACGGCGATCCGCCTGGCCCAGAAGCCGAAGCGTGAGCTGCTCCCAGTGGCTTTGGCTGCCGCCTCGGCCGCGCGGGCGCGGTTCGCGGCGCGCTGCTGGCGCACGGTCTTGCCCCGCCGGCTACCGCTTCGCGGCATATCCATGCAGCGGCGTCCTCAGCTCTCCGGCTCGAAATCGAGCGCGGCGGAATTGATGCAATAGCGCAACCCATCGGCACCGGGGCCATCGGGAAAGACGTGCCCCAGATGCCCCTCGCAGTTCGAGCACAACACTTCGGTGCGGACCATGCCGTGGCTCACATCGCGGTGCTCCTCGACCGCCTCGCCCTCGGCGGGGGCGGTGAAGCTCGGCCAGCCCGAACCGCTATCGTACTTGTCGCTGCTCATGAAGAGGAGCTGCCCACAGGCGGCGCAGTGATATTCGCCCGCCGCCTTGTTGGCATTGAGTGCGCCGGTGAAAGCGCGCTCGGTGCCCTTCTCGCGCAGCACATGATACTGCTCGGGTGTCAGTTTCGCGCGCCATTCGGCGTCGCTGAGTTCGGTCTTGTCGGTCATGTCCGTTCTCCTCAGGCATCCACGAGCGCATAATGCGCCGGGGGATGGATGCCCTCCATCTTTTCCTGCAGCAGCGGGCGGAAGCTCGGGCGGCTCTTGAACACCGCATACCAGTTGCGGGTCTGCTCGTGCCCGGTCCAGTCGATCCCGCCGAGGTAATCCGCCACCGAAAGCTGCGCCGCGGCGGCAAGATCGGCCAGGCTGAGCATCGGTCCCGCCAGCCAGCTGCGCGTGTCGATCAGCCAGTCGAGATAATAGAGATGCTCGTGCGCCGCCTTCATCGCGTCGCGCAGGGCGCGGGAATCGGGCGGTTGGCGGGTGATGATGCGCTTGGTCATCTTCTCGCGCAGCAGCGGCTCGGTGATGTCGCCGTAGAAGCTCTCGTCGAACAGCGCCACCAGGCGGCGGATTTCGGCGCGCGCCAGGCTGCTGCCGCCCAGCATCGGGCTGCGCTCGACCGTTTCCTCGAGATATTCGCAGATCGCGCCGCTGTCCGACAGGGCGATGCCGCGACCCGGATCGGCCAAGACCGGCGTGCGTCCGGCATGGTTGAGCCTGGCCAGTTCCTCGCCGCGTTCCCACGGATGCGCGCGCACCAGTTCATAGGCGACGTTCTTCTCGCCCATCAGCAGACGGACCTTGCGGCTGAAGGGACACAGCGGGAATTGATGGAGCTGCCACATGGGTGGCTGAGACTCTTGCCGCATCCGCTACGCGAAATCCACCGGCGAAAGGCGGTTTTGGACGGGGAATCAGGGCAGATCGTAGGGCAGCGCCTCGCGCATCCGTTCGGCCGCTTCCCGCAGCGCCGGAATGGTACTGGCGAGCGCGCCGCTCATGCCGGCCATCGCCCCCATCGCCCGGGGCAGCTCGCGCTCGATCTGGCGCGAGATCTCGCCCGCGCCGGGCGACATCTTGCGCAGCGTGGCGTCGGGATCGACGTTGCGCGGATCTTCGCCCGCAGCCTCCGCGATCGGCCCGATGATCGGTGCCAGCGGAATGTCGAGCAGCACCTCGGTCATCGTGCCGATGGCCCGAGCCATCGCTTCCTGGCGCACCGGATCGCCCATGGTGCGGGCCATCCGGTCGAGCTCGGGCTCGACATCCTGCGCCATGGCAGGCGCGGCGAGCGGCAGCAGTGCAGCGGCGAGAATCAGGCGGCGCATGACAAAATTCCTCGAAAATCAACGCCCATCGCTAGGCATGCGAGGCTGAACGCGAGGTGAAGTCACACTCCGGCTGCGTCGAGCAGTGCCAGGCATGCGGGCATTGCCGCGACCACCGCGGCATCATCCCCGAGCGTGCTGGTCTCCGCCCCGGCCAGGGCGGTGAGCTGCTCCCGGCTCGCGCCGATATCGTCCATCAGCCGGGCGAAGACGCGCACGAAATACTCGCGGCCGCGCGTGGCCAGCGCAGGCCAGGCAGCGGCCGCGGGTTTGCCGTCGGCCTGCATCCTGGTGCCAAGCGCGAACACAACGCCGCAACGCAGGGCCGCGGCTTGCGGGGGCGCGAGCGCGGGCGCCGGGGCGGGAGCGGACGCGAGGGCGAGTGCGGCGAGGGCAGTGATCATCGTCCGACCTCTAGCGCCCGCAAGCTGAACGGCAAGCGACGCTTGCGGCCCCGTGGACGCGGAGTTAGGCGGGGGCATGAAAACCACCGCCGCCGTCGCCTTCGCCGCCAAGCAACCGCTGGAAATCGTCGAGCTGGATATCGAGGGGCCGAAAGCGGGCGAGGTGCTCGTCGAGATCAAGGCTACCGGCATCTGCCACACCGACGCCTACACGCTCGACGGGCTGGATTCCGAAGGCCTCTTCCCCGCGATCCTCGGCCATGAAGGAGCGGGCATCGTGCGCGAGGTCGGACCGGGCGTCACCAGCGTCCAGCCAGGCGATCACGTGATCCCGCTCTACACCCCCGAATGCCGCCAGTGCAAAAGCTGCCTCAGCGGCAAGACCAACCTCTGCACCGCGATCCGCGCCACCCAGGGCAAGGGGCTGATGCCCGACGGCACCACGCGCTTCAGCTACAAGGGGCAGCCGATCCATCACTACATGGGCTGCTCGACCTTCAGCAATTTCACCGTCCTGCCCGAGATCGCCGTGGCGAAAATCCGCGCGGACGCGCCGTTCCACACCGCCTGCTACATCGGCTGCGGGGTGACGACGGGAGTCGGTGCGGTCGTCAATACCGCCAAGGTCGCCCCCGGCGACAATGTGGTCGTCTTCGGGCTCGGCGGCATCGGCCTCAACGTGGTGCAGGGCGCCCGGCTCGCGGGCGCGGATCGCATCGTGGGCGTGGACATCAATCCCGAACGCAGGGCGTGGGGGGAGCAGTTCGGCATGACCGATTTCGTCAACCCGCGCGAGGTGGACGATGTGGTCGCCACCCTGGTCGCCATGCTCGACGGCGGGGCGGACTACAGCTTCGATTGCACCGGCAACACCGAGGTCATGCGCCAGGCGCTGGAATGCTGCCACCGCGGCTGGGGCACCAGCATCGTCATCGGCGTGGCCGAGGCGGGCAAGGAAATCGCCACCCGCCCGTTCCAGCTCGTGACCGGCCGCAACTGGCGCGGCACGGCCTTCGGCGGCGCGCGGGGCCGGACCGACGTGCCCAAGATCGTCGACTGGTACATGGACGGCAAGATCCAGATCGACCCGATGATCACCCACATCCTCAAGCTGGAGGACATCAACCGGGGCTTCGAGCTGATGCACGCTGGCGAGAGCATCCGCAGCGTGGTGGTATTCGACTGATGGAGAAGGTGAATCTCGCCGCCAAGCTAAGCCTGTTTTCCGACCATTGGGCCCCGCGCATCGTGGCGCGCTACAACGACAACGAGGTCCGGCTGGTGAAAGTCTCGGGCGAGTTCATCTGGCACCAGCACCTCGCTACCGACGAGCTGTTTCTCGTGCTCGAAGGCGAGCTGGAGATGGAATTCCGCGACCGCACGGTCACCCTCGCCCCGGGCGAGCTGATCGTGGTCCCGCGCGGCACCGAGCACCGCCCCTGCGCACGACACGGCGAGGTCAAGCTGCTGCTGATGGACCCCAAGGATATGCCCAATACCGGCGATGCCGCCACCGCGATCGTCGCGGTGGAAATCTGAAAAGGAGAGAGACGATGTTCAATCATGTGATGGTCGGTGCCAACGACATCGAGAAGTCGAAGACGTTCTACGAAAAGGTGCTCGGCGTGCTCGGCTTCGAGGGCCAGGGGTTCGAGAATACCGCCTCCAGCGGCCACAAGCGGGTGTTCTTCCAGCACAACGGCGGAGCGCTGGCGATCTCGGAGCCGATCGACGGCGAGCCCGCGACGCATGGCAACGGCAGCACCATCGGCTTCAAATGCGACAGTCCGGAACAGGTGAAGCAGTTTCACGACGTGGCCGTGGCCAATGGCGGCACCTCGTGCGAAGACGCGCCGGGCCTGCGCGAAGGCGCGCTGGGGCCGATGCACCTGAGCTATGTCCGCGACCCGAGCGGCAACAAGCTGTGCGCGATTCACCGGCCCGGGTGACCGGACAAACAGGCACGTCCGAGTTAAGCAAGCACGAGCGACGCGGCGAGGTGGGCCTGCGTGCCGATCTCGCCGCGCTCGGCATCGCGTTCGAAGAACAGGAACATCGCGCGGTCTTCACCGTGGCGGAAAGCAGCGAACTGCACGACCGGATGCCCGGCGCGCATAGCAAGAACCTGTTCCTCAAGGACGCGGTGGCGGCGTTCTGGCTGGTCACGGTGTCCGCGCTGGCACGCGTCGATCTCAAGGCGCTGCCGGACGCAATCGGCAGCAAGCGGGTGAGCTTCGCCAAGGCGGAGGACATGGAACGGCTGCTCGGGATCAGCCCGGGTTCGGTGACCCCGCTGGCGATGATCAACGCCGCGCCCGGCAGCGTGGCGGTGGTGCTGGAGGAAGGGCTGGCCGCGGCGGAGCGCGTCAACGTCCACCCGCTGCGCAACACCGCCACACTTGGGCTGGCGGGGGCCGACATCCTGCGCCTGCTGCGCCACTGGGGCCACGCGCCGCTGGTGGCGGCGATTCCGGTGACCCAATAGATCAGGCCCGCTCATGCTGAGCTTGTCGAAGCATAGCCACAACGGTAGCGGCTACCCTTCGACAGGCTCAGGGTGAGCGGGACTTGGGAGTTGCGGATGGCCATCGAAACCCTCAGCGAAACCCGCGCCCACGGCGGCACGCAGGGCGTCTACCGCCACCCCTCCACTTCAACCGGCACACCAATGACCTTCGCGGTCTTTGTCCCCGAACACGCGCCCGGCACCAAGCTGCCGGTGCTGTGGTATCTCTCGGGCCTCACCTGCACCCACGCCAATGTGATGGACAAGGGCGAATACCGCGCCGCCTGCGTCGAGCATGGCATCATCTTCATCGCGCCCGACACCAGCCCGCGCGGTGAGGATGTGCCCGATGCCGAGGGCTATGATTTCGGCCAGGGCGCGGGCTTCTATGTCGACGCCACACAGGAACCGTGGGCGAAGCATTTCCGGATGCGGAGCTATATCGAGGACGAGCTGCCCGCGCTGATCGGCGAGCACTTCCCCGCCGACATGGCGCGCCAGGGCATCACCGGCCACAGCATGGGCGGCCATGGCGCGCTGACCATCGCGCTTCGTAGTTCTTTGGGCAAACCCGGCCGCTTCCGCTCGGTCAGCGCCTTCGCCCCCATCGTTGCGCCCAGCGAGGTGCCGTGGGGCGAGAAGGCGCTCGGGGGTTACCTCGGCGAAGATCGGGCAAGCTGGCGCGAATACGATGCCGTGGCGCTGATCGAGGATGGCGCGCGCCTGCCCGAGCTGCTGGTCGATCAGGGCATGGCCGACCAGTTCCTCGTCGAACAGCTCCGCCCCCACCGCCTCGCCGAGGCCTGCGAAGCCGCCGCCATCCCCGCCGAAATCCGCCTCCACGAAGGCTACGACCACTCCTATTTCTTTATCTCGACCTTCATGGCCGAGCATGTGGCGTGGCATGGGGAGCGCCTATAGCTGCAACGTGCAAGCAACGGCTTGCACGCAGTAGTCCGCCAGCCTATATTGGCTGGACGGAGGCACCGAAGATGGCCGCGACAGCCAGACGCAAACAGACTGCGATCACGATTCGAAGCGTCCGCGCGGCGGAGCGCTTGGCCTTGCTCACGCGAGACGGTCGCAGCCAGGCCCAGGTGATCGAGGAAGCGCTCGATCAGATGCCGTTGCCCGCCGCGCGCGTGGATGGCGATGCGCTGCGGGCCGAGATCGCCACGATCATCGCCCGCGGCCGCCATCTGCCGGGCAAGAGCCTCGCGGCCATCGAAGCCGAGATGTATGACGAAAACGGAATGCCGCGTTGATCGTCGACACCTCGGCGCTCGCGGCAATCCTGTTCGAAGAAGCCGGCGCGGATGTCTTGCTGGATGCTCTGTTGACCGAGCGATCGTTTCTACCGGCCCCCGCTCAGACCGAGTTCCAGCGGGTTGCCGCACTGCGGGCTCCAGCGTTCGGTGACATCGCCGAGGCGCTTCTCGACAAGCTCGAATCGGCGGGCATGGAAGTCATCGCCTACGACCGCACGCACGCCAGGATCGCCGCCAGCAGCCACGCCAGCTACGGCAAGGGCAATGGCCGCGGCGGGCTCCTCAACATTCTCGACCTGATGGTCTACGCGACCGCCAGGGATCGTGGCCTGCCACTCCTCTTCACGGGTCGTGATTTTCTCAGCACCGACATTGCCGTGCATCCGGCAAGCCGGATCGACTAGGCTTGCGGACCGCCTGAACTCCGGTAGCAGCCTTCGCGTCACCGCCGCCCGAGCGCGAGGCCCTCCATGCCCGCCGAAATTCGCTTTTTCGTGGCGACGACGAGTAGGTCCGCTTTCGATCTCAAAGCTGACGTTTCCTACACACCCCGCTCCTGCTATCTCCCGACCCTGCTCTTTCGCATGGTCAATCGGTCCTTGGGGCCTGCGCACGCATCTCCACCCGGACGCCGCAAGGCGACATTTCGGGCGTGCAAGGCGACACATTCGCCTCACAAGGCGACAGTTTTCGTGCGTAAGGCGACGCGTTTAGGCACAAGGCGACACGATTTCGCACAAGGCGACAAAATTTTCCCTTGGACCGTGTAACACCCGGTCCATGTCCAACATGCAGCGGGCCGAATCGCTCAGCCGCGCGCCAGTTCGAACAGCGCGAATTCCGCGCGCCAGTTGGCACCCGAACCGGCGAGCTGCTTGCCGCCGGAAAAAAACCAGCGGCGGCGGATGGCGACACCCATCGTCTTCGCCAGCGCTTCGAAATCGGCGACGGTAACGTGGTGGATGTTGCGCGTCTCGTACCAGCTCACCGGCAGCGCGCGAGTGACCGGCATCCGCCCGCCCCACAGCAGCGCCGCGCGGGTGCGCCAATGGGCGAAATTGGGAAAGCTCACGAAGGCGGTGCGGCTCACTCGCAGCAGTTCTGTCAGCAGCAGGTCGGGGCGCTGCGCGGTCTGGAGCGTCTGGCCGAGCACGGTGTAATCGAAGGCGCGGTCGGGGTAATCGGCGAGGTCGCGCTCGGCATCGCCCTGCACCACGCTGAGGCCGCGCGCCACGCATTCGGCCACCAGCGCCGCGTCGATTTCCATCCCCCGCGCGTCCACCCCCTTGTCGTCGCGCAACGAGGCGAGCAGCGCGCCATCGCCGCAGCCGATGTCGAGCACGCGGCTGCCGGGCGCGACCTGCGCGGCGATGGTTGCGAGATCGAAGCGCAGGGCGCTCATGCCAGGAATCCCGCCACCACCCGGTCGAGCGCGGGGACGTCCAGCAGGAAGCTGTCGTGGCCATGCGGGGCGCTCAGTTCGACGAAGCTGACCGGGGCGCCGGAGGCGTTGAGCGCGTGGACGAGGTGGCGGCTCTCGGCGGTGGGGTAGAGCCAGTCGCTGTCGAAGCTCACCACGCAGAACCGCGCGCGGCAGTCGGCGAAAGCGTCCGCGAGCAACCCGCCATGCTCCTCGGCAAGGTCGAAATAATCCATCGCGCGGGTGATATAGAGGTAGCTGTTGGCGTCGAACCGTTTGGTGAAGCCGCTGCCCTGGTGGCGCAGATAGCTTTCGACCTGGAAATCGGCGTCGAAGCCGAAGCTCTTGGCCCCCGGTTTGCCGTCTTTCCTGGCCTGCAGGTTGCGCCCGAACTTGTCGGTGAGGCCGTCCTCGGACAGATAGGTGATATGCGCCGCCATGCGCGCCACCGCTAGCCCGGCGTCGGGTGCGCTCGCGGAGTAATAGTCGCCGCCGTTCCAGTTGGGATCGGCCATGATCGCCTGCCGCCCGACCTCGTGGAAAGCGATGTTCTGCGCCGAATGCCGCGCGGTGGTGGCGATGGCGAGCACGCGCGCGGTGCGGCTCGGCCAGTTGGCGGCGAGGCTCAGCGCCTGCATCCCGCCCATCGAGCCGCCGACCACGGCGTGAAGCTGGGCGATGCCCAACGCATCGAGCAACGCGACATGCGCGCGGACCATGTCGCGGATGGTGATCACCGGGAAGCGCATCGCCAGCGGCGCCCCGTCGGCCGCCGCGCTCGCCGGGCCAGTGGAGCCCATGCAACTGCCGATCACATTGGCGCAGATCACGTGGAAGCGATCGGTGTCGATCGGCTTGCCGGGACCGACCATGCGTTCCCACCAGCCCGGCCGTCCGGTGGCGGGATTGGCGCTGGCAACGTGCTGGTCGCCGGTCAGCGCATGGCAGATGAGGATGGCGTTGTCGGCCTGCGGCGACAGCACGCCATAGCTCTCGTAGGCGACGGCGACGCGCTCGAGCACGCCGCCGCCGTCGAGCGGCAGCGGGGCGGGCAGGGTGAGGGTGCGACGGTCCGCGTCCATGGGCGGCGCTTAACCGCTCGTCAGGCGCTTGTCGAAGGGCGCGTTTCGCGTCATGCCGCGAGCATGAGCGGACCTGTCCTCAAGCCCTGGATCGAGGCGATCCACCCCTATGTGCCCGGCGCTTCCTCGGGCGCGGACGGGGCACCGCTGGTCAAGCTGTCCGCGAACGAGAATCCGCATGGGTGCAGCCCGCTGGTGCTGACCGCCCTGTCCGGTGCGCGCGAACCGGCGCTCTATCCCGATCCGGATTGTACGGCACTGCGCCGGGCGCTCGGCGCGAAGCACGGCGTGGATCCGGTGCGCATCGTCTGCGGCAGCGGCTCGGGCGAGCTCATCCAGTGCGCGGTGCAGGCCTACGCCGGGCCGGGCGACGAGGTGCTGTTCTCGCGCTATTCGTTCTCGCTCTACCCGCTGCTGGCGCATAAGGTGGGGGCGGTGCCGGTGTTCGCGGCAGACGAGGATTACGCGGCCTCGGTCGATGCGCTGCTGGCGGCGGTGACCGCGCGGACGCGGGTGGTGCTGCTCGACAATCCCAACAATCCGGTCGGGAGCTGGCTCGCGGCGGGCGAAGTGGCGCGGCTCCATGCCGGGCTGCCGCCGCAGGTGTTGCTGGTGCTCGACCAGGCCTATGCCGAATATCTCGCGCCGGGCGGGGACGACGGCGGGTTGGCGCTCGCCGCTATGCACGATAACATTCTAGTTACACGAACATTTTCAAAGGCTTATGGTATAGCTGGGGAACGGGTCGGCTGGGTCACCGGCGCGCCGCCGCTGATCGGCGCGATCAACCGTCTGCGTGGCGCCTTCAATGTCACCGCCGGCGGCCAGGCCGCCGCGGTCGCCGCGCTGAACGATCCCGACTTCGTCGTACGCTCGGTGGACGATGTTCGCCATGTTCGGGAGGCGTTCGGGCGCGCGATCGGGGCGCTCGGCAACCATGGTCTGCGCGCCCTGCCAAGCCACGCGAACTTCGTGCTGGTGCTGTTCGAGGGCGCGCTGACCGCCGCCGCCGCGCTCGCCGCGCTCGAGCAGGGCGGCATCGCGGTCCGCCATCTGCCGGGGCAGGGGTTGGCGCACGCGCTGCGGATCACGGTCGGCACTGCGGCGCAAATGGAAGCCGTGGGCGCGATCCTGGCCCGCGCTGCCGGGGCGGCGACTAAGGATTGAGCGCGTTGATCGCGTCGACAACCCGCGTTTCGACCTCGGCGCGCGGCAGGCCCGGCGGGATCGGCTCGCCGAAGCGATAGGTGATCGGCCGCCCCGGCTTCAGGCCCGGCTTGTAGCTCGGCCCGCTGTCCACCGCGATCGGCACCACCGGGAGACCGAGCACCTTGTAGAGACCCGCGAAACCCGACTGGAGCGCGCGCCGCTCGCCATGCGGAACGCGCGTGCCTTCGGGGAAGATGATCAGCGGGCGTCCCGCCGCCGCCGCCGCCTTTGCCTGACGCATCATCGCCATAAGCGCTTTCGCCCCGGCGTCGCGGTCAACGGGGATCAGGCCATAGGCGCTGGCGACCGGGCCCCAGACGGGTATCCGGAACAGCTCGGCCTTCGAAAATACGACCGGCAGGTCAAACAGCGCGCAGGCATCGATCGCCTCGAAGAAGCTCTCGTGCTTGATCGCATAGAGCGCCGGCTCAGCGATGGGTCCGCCTTCGATCACTACCGGCGCGCCGAGCAGATGCTTCAGGCTCCAGCGCTGCAACCGGCTCCAGCTATGCACGCAGGCGCGAAAGAGGCGCTGGTCCAGGGGTATGGTCAGGAACGCGGCCAATGTTATCAGCGCCGAGCCGGTGTAGAACACCACGTAAAAGGCGAAATTGCGCAGCAGCAGCATGGCGTTCCTCAGTCGGCCCAGCCCTGCGTGACCAGCGCGGCAAGCAGCTTGTTGTACTCAAGAAACAGCGTCCCGAGCGTGGTGTCGGAGGTGACGCCATCCTCTACGACCGCAATGTGATCCGGGATCGAATGGCGCAATTCGGCTGCCGCCCGGCGCATATGCCAGTCGGTGGTGACGAGGCGGACCGTGCGCACGTCGTTGCTCACCAGCCATTGCGCCGCTTCGCCGGCATTGCTGCGCGTATCCACCGCCAGGTAGCCAAGCGTCACGCAGCAGCGCATCTCGCGCCCGCGAACCTTGAACTCCTCGGCGAACTCCCCCGGCTTGACCTCGGGATCGACACCCGAAACGAACATCACCTTCGCATCGCCGTCGCGCAAAACGTCCAGCCCGCGGGCGATCCGGCCCGGCCCGCCGGTCGGGACCAGCACGGCATCGGTCTGCACCGCGCCGATCGGGCCGGGCAGACTCAACGCGAAATAGAGAAAGCCGATGGCGTAGAACAACGCCACGAAACCGGCGAAACGGGCAATCACAGCATCCTCCCCAGCCGCGTCATCACCGTGCGGCGCGCGGTGATCAGGGCAACCACGGCCATGGCAACCGGAACGAGCGCGATCACTAGCCAGTCGAGCGCGGAGAGCGAACCGCTTTCTACAATGTCCGATTGCAGAGCGGCAAAACGGGTGCCCAGGAGCGCAATCGCGGCTGCCCCGAACGCGAGCCCGAACACCCCGCCGATCGCCGCGTCGATCAGCACCGAGCGCTGGAAGATACCCGTAATCTGCGCGTCGTTGCCGCCCAGATGATGGACGATCTCGATCGTCTCGCGGTTCGCATCGAGCGCATTGCGCGCGGCCAGCCAGACCGCTGCCGCACTCGCCAGCGTCAGCAGCACAATCAGCATCAGGGCCAGCCAGCGCAGCGCGCGGATCGCATCGAACACCGGCCCGAGCCAGTCCGACTGCCGGTCGAGCCGCGCCGCTGGAGCGACCTGGGCAAGCGTACCGCGCAGCCGCGCCAGTGTCGTGGCGTCTGCGGGCCCGGGGAGCCGCACGTCGATCAGCGCGGGCATGGTCACTGCATCGGATCCCGCGGCCTCGCCCAGCCACGGCTCGACGAGGGCGGCGAGCTCGGCCTCGGGCACGATCCGCACCTCGGCCACGCCTGCGGCTGCGCGAAGTGCGTTTGCGGCGCGGGCCACTTGCGCTTCGCGCGCGGCGCGGTCGGCCTCCACGATCTGGACCGTCAGTCCGCCCTCGAGCCCGGCGCGCGTCTGCGCGGCGAAATTGGCCAGCGCCAGCGCGCCGCCCGCGGCGAGCACCGTCAGCGCCACCATGATGGCGATGACCCAGGGCATCGGTCCGGCCAGACGCGTCGCGGGCAGCACGTCGAGGGCGTCCGACGCGCCGACCGCGCTGGCGAAACGCCGCGCAACGGTGGCCATGCCCGTCACCCGCGTGCTGGCCCGGCCTGGCGGCGCGGCGGATAGCGCAGCGCGCCGGTCGGGTCCGCAAGGCGACCGTGATCGAGCCGCATGATCAGCGAATCCGGCACCTTGCTGAGCAGTTGGACGTCGTGCGTCGCCACAACCACCGTGGTGCCGAGTCGGTTCAGCGCCTCGAACAGGCGGAGGAGCTTGAGCGCCATTTCCGGATCGACATTGCCGGTGGGCTCGTCGGCCACCAGCAGCTCGGGCCGAGCGATCACAGCGCGGGCGATCGCTACCCGTTGCTGCTCGCCGCCCGAGAGGGTCGCGGGCCGGGCATCGGAGCGGGCCCCGAGCCCGACCCAGTCAAGCATATCGGCGACCGGCTGGCGCAGCTCGCCTTCGCTCACGCCTGACAGGCGCAGGGGAAGCGCGACATTGTCGAAGGCTGACAAGTGGCCGACGAGGCGGAAATCCTGGAACACCACCCCGAGCCGGCGGCGGAACGCCGGCAGGCGGGTACGCGGCAGGGTGATCACATCGCCGCCGAACATTCGGATCGCCCCGCGCGAGGGACGCTGCGCCAGATAAAGGAGCTTGAGCAGCGAGGTCTTGCCCGCGCCGCTGGCACCGGTGAGGAAATAGAACCGCCCGCCATGGAGCGCGAACGACAGGTCGCTCAACACCTCGCTCCCGGTGCCATAACGCAGCCCGACATTGTCGAAGCGCACGATATCCCCGCCGCCGGCCACTATGTCGGCGCGCGCTCGGGGCCAGACCCGGTTTGGATGACGAATGGCATGACCGGCGGCTATAGCGATGCAGCGATGTGGAAAAAAGCCGCACGGACGCCCTGTCGACAGTCCCTGCGCTTGTGGGGATTCATGCGGGTGCATAGACTCGCGCCAGCATGATCATCGCCTGCCCCGCGTGCGCCACGCGCTACGTCGTGCCCGACAGCGCGATCGGCCTCGAGGGCCGGACGGTGCGGTGCGCCAAGTGCAAACACAGCTGGTTTCAGGATGGAGCGGCGCTGGCGGAGCCGATCACGGCGGCTTACGCCGAGCCGGTCGGGGCCGGGGTGGACTTCGCAGCTGCCGTTCCACCGCCCGCCGCGCCGCCGCAGCGACCCCCGTCGGCGCAGCCCGAGCCGCCGCCCGTGCCGCCGCCGTCCGCGGGCGACCGGCCCGCGCCCGCTGCGGTTTCGGTACCGGATGGAGTGACGGCCGAGCCGGCACCGGCACCCGACCTGCCGGCCTTCGAGGACCGGGCACCCGTCGATTGGGTGCCGAATGTCACCGAGGATGCCGGGCCGGACGAGGTGTCGCAATTCGATCACGGCCCGCCGTTCCGTCCTCGCCGCAACTGGCTGAAGTGGATGTCCTGGGGGGCGGGCGCTTTCGCGGTGCTCGCGCTGGCCGCAGTGGCGACGATGTCCACTCTGGGCGTGCCGTCGTGGTTGCCGATCGAAAAGCCGCTGTTCGGTGCCGATCCGGGGCTGAAGGTCGAATTCCCCGCCAGCGAGCAGGAACGGCGCACGCTGCCCAACGGGGCCGAGTTCTTCGGCGCGCGCGTCGTGGTAAAGAACGAGGCGCGAGAGACGCGGCCGGTCCCCCCGTTGCTGATCGTGCTGCGCGACGCCCGCGAGCGGGTGGTCTACAGCTGGGAGCTGATCCCACCGCAGCGCTCGCTGGCACCCGGCGAGGCGATGACCATCAACGAGGCGATGACCGATGTGCCCAAATCGGCCGTCTATGCCGACATCGGCTGGGCTCCGCGGTGACCGCCTCGCGGTGTCGCCGAACGCCCCGAGCCTAGACCCTTGCGGGGCGGCAGAGCGGCTGCTAGGGGCGCGCTCCTACCGGCGCCGGGCGTTCGCCCCGGCACTACTCCATGTGCGGTCGTGGCGGAATTGGTAGACGCGCAACGTTGAGGTCGTTGTGGGCGCAAGCCCGTGGAAGTTCGAGTCTTCTCGACCGCACCATATCACCCCAAATGAATTTTGGAGCTGGCGCACGGGTAACCGTAGCCGACGCCGGGTGAGTGCCGCCGGGTCGATGGTAACAAATTTGCAACAAAATTCCCCAAATCGGCAGCCTTTCGAACTGACGGGTTAGCCTAAGTCACCCATCCTGATATTTCTCTCCTGTCGAACGTGTTCGAGGAGGAATGACGGATGACTCGCAAGACCTTGCTTTCCGGCTGCGCAGCGCTGGCCGTCGCCGGTGTTTTTCTCGCCAGCCCCGCCGCCGCGCAGGACGTACAGCCCGGCCCCGACGCCGCTGCTGCACAAAACGAAGATCCCATCGTCGTTACCGGCTCGCGCATTCGCCGCGACCCGCTCGATCAGGATGCGCCCGTCACCTTCATCGACGAAGATGCGATCGCCCGCACCGGGCTTAACTCGATCAACGATGTACTCCAGCGGCTACCCAGCTCGGGTGGCGGACTGAGCTCCAAGTTCAACAATTCGGGCAATCTCGGCAACCCCCCCGACGGCGGCGGCGTGGGCGCGGGCGCGGCGGAAATCGACCTGCGCTATCTCGGTTCGCGCCGGGTGCTGGTGCTGGTCGATGGGCTGCGGTTCGTGAACGGCGCCTCGGCGAGCGGTGTGCCCGGCTCGACCGATCTCAATGCGATCCCCGAAAGTGCGATCCAGCGGGTCGAGGTGCTGCAGGACGGCGCGTCCGCGATCTATGGCTCGGACGCTATCGCCGGGGTGGTCAACATCATCACCAAGCGCAGCCAGGAAGGGCTGATGGGCCTCGCCCAGATTGGCGGATACGCCGAGGAGGGCGACGGGTTCACCCAGAACTATCAGCTAAGCTGGGGCAATGGCGGCGATGGGCCGCTCCAGCTGGTGATCGGCGGCAATTACGTGAAGCAGGAACCGGTGTTCGCAGGCACCCGTGCTCTCTCGGCCTGGCCCGAACCTTATGACAACGCCTGCCGCGCCACCTGTTCGGGTTTCATTCCCAACGGGCGCTATACCGGCACGATCTTCGGGGGTGACAGGACGCTGATCGCGCCGGTCCTCAACCGCAGCGCCACCCCGGCCGATTTCAGGCCGTTCGTCAGCCCCGCCGACCGCTTCAACTTTCAGCCGTTCAACTATCTGCAGGTCCCGCTCGAGCGGATCGGAGCGTTCGGCAATCTGCGCTACGAATTTTCGGACAGCGTCGCCTTCAACGCGCGTGCGGTGTGGAACCGGCGCGAATCCAAGAATCAGGCTGCCCCGCTGCCGTTCGGCATCGGGCCGACCTCGGGCCTGACGCCGGTGCTGAGCGCCATCGTCGTCAGCGCCAGCAACCCGTTCAATCCGTTCGGTGTCGATCTCGGCGGGTCCAACGGGAACGTGAACTCGATCCTGCGGCGGTTTCTCGAAGGCGGGCCGCGCCGTTTCGAACAGAAAGTCGATACCTTCTACGGGGTCGCCACACTCGACGGAAACTTCGAGATCGGCGGCGGCGACTGGTTCTGGGACGTCAACGCCTCCTATGGCGAGAACAAGGCCGAGCAGACGATGTTCGGCAATATCAATTCCTCGCTGCTGCGTCAGGCGCTCGGTCCGATCACGGGCTGCACCGGCTCCTGCGTGCCGTTCAACCTGTTCGGCGGCTTCGGTTCGATCACCCCGGCGATGATCAATTTCGTCACCTTCGAACAGAACGACAGCAGCGAGCAGACCCAGTTCGACGTCACCGCCAATTTGTCGGGCAGCCTGTTCGAACTGCCGGGCGGCCCGGTCGGGCTCGCGGTCGGCGTCGAATATCGCGATCTGGATGGGCGGTTCGATCCCGACGAGGTGGTCGCGGCGGGCTTCAGCTCCGACATCCCGGCCCAGCCCACGCGAGGCGGCTACAACGTCAAGGAGGCCTATGCCGAGCTGAACGTGCCGCTGCTGTCGGACACGCCGTTCTTCGAACTGCTCGAACTCAACGGCGCGGTGCGCTTCTCCGACTATTCGACGTCGGGCTCGACCACCACCTTCAAGGGCGGCGTCAACTGGAAGCCGTTCGCCGATCTGCGGCTGAGGGGCAGCTATGCCGAAGGCTTCCGCGCTCCGGCGATCGGCGAGTTGTTCGGCTCGCAGTCGCGTTTCGACGAAGTGCTCAACGATCCCTGTTCCTCGCATGCCGGCAATAATGCACCGCGGCGATTCCAGAACGATGCAGAGGTTCGCAACGCCTGTATCGCAGCCGGTGTGCCCGCCAATGGCAGTTATCAGCAAGCCAATGCACAGATTTCGGTGACTACCGGCGGCAACCAGGCGCTGGAACCCGAATCCAGCGAAAGCTACGTCGTCGGCGGAGTTTACAGCCCTTCGTTTGTGCCGGGGCTCTCGCTCGAGGCGAACTATTACAATATCAAGCTCAATGGCGCGATCCAGGCGATTCCGCGAGCCACCACGGTGCTCAACTGCCTGCTGACCAGCGATCCGGCCACCTGCGCGCTGGTGACCCGCGTCAATGGAGAGCTGATCGAGATCGAGGGCTTCCTCCAGAACATCGCCGCGATCAACACCGACGGCATCGACGTCAACCTCACTTATCGCGGATTCGACATCGGCTCGGGCCGTCTCGGTTTCACCTGGTACAATACTTTCCTGCTCAACTACGATGTGCTGGTGCCCGGACCCACCGGGACCGAGCTGCTGAGCCGCGAAGGCACCCAGGTCGGATCGCCCGCGCAAGGGTTCCCGAAGTGGAAGTCGGTAGGCAGCATCAACTTCGACGGACGCGATATCGGCGCAACGGTAACGGGGCGTTACGTCTCCAAATTGACCGAGACCGGCGGCAACGTGCTCGATTCGGTGTTCTACACCGATCTGCAACTGCGCTTCATGGTCGGCCAGGAAGACGAGTTTGGCTTCGCGCTGGGCGTGAACAATCTGTTCAACGTCGCGACGCCGGGCTGCGTCACCTGCGAATCGAACAATTTCTCGCAGGCCATCCACGACGTTCCGGGGCGCTACTTCTACGTGCGTGCCAACTTCCGGATGTAGGGGGAAGACGGGCGGCCCGAATTGCCGGGCCGCCTGCTCAGCCGAACACTTTCGCCAGGCTTTCGATGCTCAACGGCTTGCGGATGATCGGCACGCGTCTCTCTTTGGAGAGCCGCGCGTCGTCGGCATTGCCCGTCATCAGCGCGGCGCGTGCGCCGGGCGCGATTATGCCGATGCGCGCAAGCGTCTCCAGCCCGTCGAGGCCCGGCATGGCGAAATCGCTCAGCACGAAATCATAGGTTTCGCTGGCCTGCTCCATCGCCGCGATCGCCTCGTCGCCACTCGCATACTCGTCGACGATCCCGCCGGCATCGCGGAACTGTTCGGACAGCACCGTGCGCACGGCGTCGTCGTCGTCGATCAGCGCCAGCCGCTTATCCGCGAGCCAATCGAGGTTCGCCGATGAGTTGGCGGTCCCGCTGCTCGGTGTCGCTTCGGTAGCGGGCAGGAACAGCTCGATAGTCGTCCCCTTGTTGACAGCGCTGGCGATCCGCATCTCGCCACCCGACTGCTGCGCAAAGCCCGAGACCATCGACAGGCCCAGCCCGGTGCCTTTGCCGGTTTCCTTGGTGGTGAAGAACGGCTCGGTCACGCGCGCGATCAGATCCTCGGGAATGCCGTCACCGCTATCGGCAACACGCAGGCGGAGCATCGGCCGACCCTCCGCGAAATCCTTCGTGCTTTCGATCTCGACCACAATCTCGCCGCCTTGGGGCATGGCATCGCGCGCGTTGATGATCAGGTTCAGCAGCGCGAGCTCCAGCTGGCTGCGATCGACGTAAAGGTTAAGGCCTTCGGCCTTGCAGTTCCACTTGACCGTGACCTTCCCGCCCAGCGTGTGATTGACCAGGCCGGCCACCGATTCGCACAGGCTGACCGGTTCGACCGCGCCGGGCGATAGCTCCTGTTGGCGAGCGAACGACATCATCCGCCGGACCAGTTCGGTGCCCTGCGTGGCGGCATGGTGCATCTGGTCCATGACCAGTTGCTCGCGCTCGCCCAGCGTCAAGCGGCGCTGAAGAATGCTGATCCCGCCCAGCATCGCGGCCAGCAAGTTATTGAAGTCATGCGCCACGCCGCCGGTAAGCTGGCCGAGCGCGTCGAGCTTGCCGGCATGGACCAGCCGTGCCTCCAGTTCCTTGCGTTCGGTGATATCGAGCAGCGAGCCGGCCCACCGGCGCGTTCCCGCGCTTGATCCGGTGGCGACGCGCTGGTCCAGAATGTGATGCCGCGCGCCAGCCGGTCCGATCCAGCGGTACTCCGCCGTCGCATTGTCGCCATCCCCTCCAAACTGTGCCGCACGCTCGCGATCTTCGGGATGGACCCATTCGATCCAGTCGCGATCGCCGCGCAGTACCGCCACCGCCTCGTCGCCGAGGAAGTGGCCGAGGTCGCCGCCCAGAAATTGGCGCCGCGGTGTCTCGCCGCCCTCGACGACTTCGTAGATCGCCATTGGGAGCGCTTGCAGGATGGAGGCCTGGCGCCGCTCGCTGTCCTCCAAGCGGCGGCGCGTGTTGAACAGGTCGACAAAGACGCTCACCTTGGACTTGAGCACCAGCGGATCGACCGGTTTGAACACATAATCGACCGCGCCCATCGCGTAACCGCGCATCAGATGCTCGGTTTCCTTGTTGACCGCCGACAGGAAGATGATCGGGATGCGCGCGGTCTGCTCGCGCTCACGGATCAGCGCGGCTGTCTCATAGCCGTCGAGATCGGGCATGAACACGTCGAGCAGGATCACCGCGAATTCGTCGCGTAGCAGCTGGCGCAGCGCATCCCGGCCCGACGGCGAACACACGACCTCGGCGATCGGAGCGAGCACTTCGGACAAGGCCAGCAAGTTGCGCTCGTCATCATCGACCACGAGCACGCGCGCAGCGTTGGGATTGGGCGCCAAATCCGGCTTCCGATCCTTCACGCCGCCGCTTTCGAACGCGGCGAGCGGGGCTGGCGTTCGATGGCGGCTCGCTCCACGGTCACGCGCAGCAATGCCATCAGCACGTCGATATCGACCGGCTTGGCGATGTAGTCGCTGGCTCCGGCATCGAGGCATTTCTGGCGGTCGCCCTGCATGGCCTTGGCGGTGACGGCCACCAGCGGGATCTCGGCGATCTTCGGATTGGCGCGGATGCGGCGCATGGTTTCATACCCATCCATCTCGGGCATCATGATGTCGATCAGCGCGACATCGATGCCGGGGTTCGCCTCGAGCAGATCGATGCCTTCCTGACCGCGTTCGGCGTGGAGAATTTTCGCGCCGCGTGCCTCCAGCACGCTGGTGAGCGAATAGATGTTGCGGATGTCGTCGTCGACGATGAGCAGGCGCTTGCCGGCCAGTTCCTTGGCCGGGCTGGGGCCTTTGCGCCGGGCGGATGCGCTCGCCGGCTTGCGCCGTTTCTGCCTGGCGACGGACCGGAACAGCGCGGTCAGGCGATCGCGCTCCACCGGCTTCTCCAGCACCTCGGCTGCCCCCAGACTTAACGCGTCGGCAGCCAGTTCACCGCCGGAGATGACGTAAATCGGAATGGCGTCGGTCTCGGGCTCGCTCCGCAGCAGGTCGAGCAATACGAAACCATCCATGTCGCCAAGGCCGAGATCGAGAGTGATCGCCGCGGGCTGGAATTTGCGCGCCAAGGCGGCGCTACCCGATCCGGTCGGGGAGATCACGCCCTTGAGCCCGGCGTCATGCGCCAGTTCGAGCAGGATCGCGGCGAAGGTCGGATCATCTTCGACGATCAGCACGAAGGGGTCCTTGCCGAGATTGCCGCGGTCGTCGGTCGGTTCGATGGTCGGATCTTGCTCGGGTGCCAGATGAAGCCCTTCGCTCGCGACCGGATGCGCGAGGGCCGGCGCACTGGCGGCACGCAGCGGGAGGAACAGGGTAAAGGTGGAGCCTTCGCCCGGCGTAGAGCGAACCTGCAACTCGCCGCCGAGCAGGCCGGCGATCTCGCGACTGATCGACAGGCCCAGTCCGGTACCGCCATATTTGCGGCTGGTGGTGCCGTCGGCTTGCTGGAACGCCTCGAAGATGAGCTTCTGCTTGTCGGTCGGGATGCCGATTCCGGTATCGCGTACCGAGATTTCCAACGCGTCAGACACGTCCCGCAGAACCGCGTGATCCGCGCTCCAGCCCGAACGGACGATATCGACATCAAGTTCGACCTTGCCCTGGGCGGTGAATTTGAACGCGTTCGACAGCAGGTTGAGCACGACCTGTTGCAGCCGCTTTTCATCGGTGTGGATCGAGCGCGGCAGGTCGGGTGCGAAGTTGACCTCGAAGGCGAGGCCCTTCTCGGATGCAAGCTGGCGGAAGGTGCGTTCCATATGCTGCTGCAGGGTGGCCAGCGGCATATCGCCCAGTTCGATCGAGACGGTACCCGATTCGATCTTCGACAGGTCGAGGATGTCGTTGATCAGGTTGAGCAGATCGGTGCCGGCACCGTGAATGGTGCGGGCGAATTCGGTCTGTTTTGGGTTGAGGTTGCCATCCTGGTTGTCCGACAGCAACTTGGAAAGGATCAGCAGCGAGTTGAGCGGCGTGCGCAGCTCGTGGCTCATATTGGCCAGAAACTCGCTCTTGTACTTCGACGTGATCTCCAGCTGCTCGGCCTTCTCCTCGACCGCGCGGCGCGCCATGTCGATCTCGAAGTTCTTGGCCTCCACCTGCTTCTTTTCGTTCTCGAGCAGCTGCGCCTTTTCCTGCAGCTCCTCGTTGGTGTTGTGAAGCTCCTCCTGCTTGGTGGTCAGCTCCGATTGCTGCGTCGTCAGCTCCTGCGTCAACAGCTGCGATTCCTTCAGCAGCTCTTCGGTCCGCATCGTGGCGGCGATGGTATTGAGCACGATGCCCACGGTTTCCATGAGCTGGGTCAGGAAGCTGTGGTGGGTCTCGTTGAATTCTTCGAAGCTGGCCAGCTCGATGACCGCCTTGACCTCGTCCTCGAACAGCGCCGGCAGGATGTTGATATGGGCCGGGCGGCCATCGCCGAGGCCCGACCCGATGCGGATGTAGTCGCCCGGCACGTTGGCGAGCCGCATCGGCCGCTTGTCCGCCGCGGCCTGGCCGATCAGCCCTTCGCGCAGGGCGAAGCGCGGCTTCATCGTCTCCGGATTGCCGGCCCCGTAGCTGGCCACGAGATCGAGCGAGCTGTTCGGCCCCTCGGCATCGTTGGCGACGTAGAACACGCCGTATTGCGCGTTCACCAGCGGCGCCAACTCGCTCATGATGAGGTTGGAGATGGTGGCCATGTCGCGCTCGCCCTGAAGCATCCGGCTGAACCGCGCGAGGTTGGTCTTGAGCCAGTCCTGCTCGGCGTTCTTGAGCGTCTGATCCTTCAGATTGACGATCATTTCGTTGATCGTGTCCTTGAGCGAGGCCATTTCGCCCGAGGCTTCCACCGAGATGGCGCGGGTGAGGTCGCCCTTGGTCACCGCGGTCGCCACCTCGGCGATCGAGCGCACCTGGTTGGTGAGGTTCGCGGCGAGCTGGTTCACGTTGTCGGTCAGATCGCGCCACAGTCCCGCGGCCCCCGGCACGCGCGCCTGGCCGCCCAGCCGGCCCTCGACGCCCACTTCGCGCGCCATGTTGGTGACCTGATCGCCGAAGGTGGACAGGGTCTCGATCATACCGTTGATCGTCTCGGCCAGCGCGGCGATCTCGCCCTTGGCGTCGAAGGTCAGCTTGCGGTTGAGATTGCCCTGCGCCACCCCGGTCACGACGTCGGCGATGCCGCGCACCTGATTGGTGAGGTTGGTCGCCATCAGGTTCACGTTGTCGGTAAGGTCGGCCCAGGTGCCGCCCACGCCCGGCACTTCGGCCTGGCCGCCCAGCTTGCCCTCGGTGCCGACCTCGCGCGCCACACGCGTCACCTCGCTGGCGAAGCCGTTGAGCTGGTCGACCATGACGTTGACAGTGTTCTTGAGCTCGAGAATCTCGCCCTTCACGTCCACGGTGATCTTCTTCGACAAGTCGCCGCGCGCCACCGCGGTGGTCACCTCGGCAATATTGCGGACCTGGCCGGTGAGGTTGTCGGCCATCAGGTTCACGTTATCGGTCAGATCCTTCCAGGTGCCTGCCACGCCCTTCACCTGCGCCTGACCGCCCAGCTTGCCTTCGGTGCCGACCTCGCGCGCAACGCGCGTCACCTCGGAGGCGAAGCCGTTGAGCTGGTCGACCATGACGTTGACGGTGTTCTTGAGCTCGAGAATCTCGCCCTTCACGTCGACCGTGATCTTCTTCGACAGGTCGCCGCGGGCCACGGCGGTGGTCACCTCGGCGATATTGCGGACCTGGCCGGTCAGGTTCGCCGCCAGCTCGTTCACATTGTTGGTGAGATCGGCCCAGGTTCCGGCGACGCCTTCCACCTGCGCCTGCCCGCCCAGTTTGCCTTCCGAACCCACCTCGCGCGCCACGCGCGTCACTTCGGACGCAAAGGAGTTGAGCTGGTCCACCATGACGTTGATGGTGTTCTTCAGCTCGGCGATCTCGCCCTTCACGTCCACGGTAATCTTCTTGGACAGATCGCCCAAAGCCACCGCGGTGGTGACCTCGGCGATGTTGCGGACCTGGCCGGTGAGGTTGGCGGCCAGTTCGTTCACGTTGTCGGTCAAATCCTTCCAGATGCCGCCGACTCCTTCCACCTGCGCCTGCCCGCCCAGCCGGCCTTCCGTGCCCACCTCGCGCGCCACGCGCGACACCTCGGACGCGAAGGAATTGAGCTGGTCGACCATGGTGTTGATGGTGTTCTTGAGCTCGAGGATTTCGCCGCGCACCTCCACGGTGATTTTCTTGGAGAGATCGCCCTTGGCCACCGCGGTGGTCACCTCAGCGATGTTGCGGACCTGGCCGGTGAGGTTGGCCGCCATCAGATTCACATTGTCGGTAAGGTCGGCCCAGGTGCCAGCGACGCCCGGCACTTCGGCCTGACCGCCCAGCTTGCCTTCGGTGCCGACCTCGCGCGCCACGCGCGTCACCTCGCTGGCGAAGCCGTTGAGCTGGTCCACCATCACGTTGATGGTGTTCTTAAGCTCGAGAATCTCGCCTTTCACGTCGACGGTGATCTTCTTGGAAAGGTCGCCGCGCGCCACGGCGGTGGTCACCTCGGCAATGTTGCGGACCTGGCCGGTCAGATTGTCGGCCATCAGGTTCACGTTCTCGGTCAGATCCCTCCAGGTCCCCGCGACGCCCTTTACCCGCGCCTGGCCGCCCAGCTTACCCTCGGTGCCGACTTCGCGCGCCACGCGCGTCACTTCCGAAGCGAACGAGCCGAGCTGATCGACCATGGTGTTCACGACCTTGCCGATGCGGAGGAATTCGCCCTTCAGCCCGCGACCATCGATTTCCACCGACATGTGCTGCGACAGGTCTCCTTCGGCCACCGCACCGATGACGCGCGCGACTTCGGTGGTGGGCTGGACCATGTCGTTGATCAGTTCGTTGACCGCGGTCAGCTTGACCTGCCACCCGCCATCCGCGCCTGGAACCTCGGCACGGTTGGTAATGTCGCCTTCCTTGCCGACGACGCGGGCCACGCGGTTGAACTCACCGGTAATGCTCTCGTTGAGACCGACGACCTCGTTGAACAGGGCGGCGATTTCGCGATCCTGCGGATGGCGCGACTCCAGTGACAAGCGGACGCGGAAGTCGCCGCTTCTGAGCCGCGTCAGTGCTGCGATGAGACTTTCGCGCAATTGTGCACACTCGCCGTCCTGTCGTGCAGCCCCCACGTCCACTCTCCCGAAATCACATCGCCACTTCCGCCCGGTGCGGAGAGGGCGAACCTTCACCTAAGCGCCAACCCCGCACGAAGGATTGAGTTCCGGAAGCAATCGTTTGGACTCCTCGCCGGAACGACCTGTCAGCCTGAAAATTGCTTTTGCATGGCGTGGACTCTAGGGCCGAAGAACGTAGCAAACAGGGAAGCCGGGCGCCGCAATGGCCACCGACCGTGACATCGAAGATTTCATCGGGGACAGTTTTGCCTCGGTCTGGGATGTGGAACTCCTTGCCGCTCTGCTCGCCCGGCCGACGCAGCGTGCGACTGCGCCGGAGCTGGTCGAGCAGATGCGGGCCAGCGAACTGGTGGTCGCCAGGGGGATCGACGCGCTGGTCGCGGCCGGACTCGCCACGCTGGATGCCGACGGCACGCTCGCATTTCGGCCCGTCAACGACCGCCTCGGCGAATCCGCACGCCAGGCGTGCGCGGTTTATCTGCGTTTCCCCGGGCGAGTCCGGCGCCTGATCGTCGCGCGTCAGACGCCGGGCCTCAACGCCTTTGCCGATGCCTTCCGGCTGCGAAAGGATTGACCGTGACTGCTCTCTTCCCCGGCCTCGTCTATCTCCTCTGCTTCCTCACCGCCACGCTGTGTGCGGTGCTGCTGGTGCGGCGCTATTGGGCCGCGCCCACCCCGATCCTCCTGTGGAGCGCCGCCTGCTTCGTGTTTCTGGCGCTGTCCAACCTGCTGGTGGTGATCGACCGGATGGTGCTGCTGGACCTGAGCCTACGCACGCCGCGACTGGTGCTCACACTGATCGCGGTGTCGCTGCTGTTGTACGGCTTCATCTGGGAAGCGGAGAAAGACCGATGACCGACCACTTCCTTTACGGTGCGGTGGTGATGGGCTTCGCAGTCGCCAGCCTGCTGTTCCTGTCCTATTGGCGGCGCACGCGGCAGAGCTTGTTTCTGACCTTCGCAGCCAGCTTCTTCCTGCTCGCCGTGAACTACCTGTCGCTGGCCTTGACGCAGATCCCGGTGGAAGAACGCAGCCCGCTGTTCCTGATCCGGCTGCTCGCTTTCGCGTTGCTGATCGTGGGGATCGTGCAGTCCAACCGCGGACATTCTCGCTAGGCAGTTGCGAAGCGGCAAGGGGGTAGCACAGCCAAACGGACCGCAGGTCCGGACCATCGGACCCCTTCGCGTCAATTGTCGTCAGTGAGCCACGGGGAGGCTGGAGCGGGTAAGGGGAATCGAACCCCTCTAGCTAGCTTGGAAGGCTAGTGCATTACCACTATGCTATACCCGCGTGTCGCCCCTTGGGCTGACGGCGCAGATGCCACCGAAGGCCCGCGCGCGTCAATTGCCCATCTTCGCGCTCAGTGGCCCGAAAAGGCCATCAGTGCATGGGTTTCGACCCCGACCGTGCCGAGCGCCGCCGCGCCGCCGAGGTCGGGCAGGTCGATCACGAACACGGCCTCCTCGACCACCGCACCGGCCTGCCGCAGCACTCGCGCCGCGGCGGTGGCGGTGCCGCCGGTGGCGATCAAATCGTCCACCAGCACGACGCGCTGACCTGGCAGGATCGCACCGGGATCGATCTCGAGCCGGTCGGTGCCATATTCGAGGTGATAGTCGATGCCGATGGTCGGGACCGGCAGCTTGCCCGGCTTACGAATGGGGACGAAGCCCAGCCGGAGCTCGACCGCGACCGCCGCGCCGAAGATGAAGCCGCGTGCTTCCATCCCCGCGATGGCTTGTGCCCCTGCGTCCCGCGCCCGGTCGGCCAGCCAGGCAACGGTGGCCGCCAGCCCCTCGCCGTGGCCGATGAGCGTGGTGATGTCGCGAAACTGGATGCCCGGCACCGGAAAGTCCGGCACCGTGCGCACGAGCGCCCTCAGCTCGACCGGGGTCAAACCCGCGATCAGTCTTTCTTCTTGGGCTTCATTGCCGCCCAAATCTGCTGCTTCGACAGATAGGCGAGCACCGTGGCGAACAGCAGGAAGACCACCACCGCCCAGCCGGTCTGACGCCGCTTCACCAGCTGCGGTTCGGCGGTCCAGGTCAGGAAGGCGGCGACGTCCTGCGCCATCTGCGGGATGGTCGCCTTGGTACCGTCGTCGAACGTCACCTGCCCCTCGACGATCAGCGGCGGTGCCATCGCCAGGTTGAGATTGGCGAAATAGGGGTTGTAGTGGAGCCCCGGAGACGTCTTCGCATCGGGGAATTTCGACAGCAATTCTGCCGGTTGCGGCCCGTATCCGATCAGCAGCGAAGCGACGTATCTGGAACCGTCGTGCCGCGCCTTGGTCATCAGCGACAGATCGGGCGGGATGGCATTGTTGTTCGCCGCCGCCGCCGCCACGGCATTCGGGTAAGGCGACGGGAAATAATCGGTCGGCAGGCCCGGGCGCGTCGTCGTTTCGCCCGTCGCCGGGTCGATGCCGGGGACGATCTTCTTGGCCGCATAGGCCTTGATCTGGCCTTCGGTCAGCCCGAGCGCGGCGAGATCGCGAAAGGCCACGAACTTCAGGCTATGGCAGGCCGCGCAAACCTCGTCATAGACCTTGAGCCCGCGCTGCAGCTGGCGCGTGTCCCACCTGCCGAGCGGTCCATCGAAGCTGAACTTCACGTCGTCCGGGTGCTTGTGAAACTCGTGCTCGGCAGTGGCTTCGGTGAAATAACCTTGTCCGATCACCGCAATTGCACCGGTTACGAAACTCCACAGCGCCGCGACTACGAACAGCAGTCCGACGAACAGTGCGATCACGCGGGGGGTGATGAGTTGACGCATGGGGTGTGGTTATCCGTTCTCTCTACGCTCTGGCCTCAGACCGCCACCGGCTCGGCGGCCTCGCCTTTGACCACTTCCTTGTCGGATCCCAACACCGCCGCAGTGATCGAGGTCGGTAGCGGCTCAGGCCGCTCGATCGAGCTGATAAGCGGCAGGATGACGAGGAAATGCGCGAAATAATAGGCGGTCGCGATCTGGCTGAGCATGATGAAGGGCTCTTCCGCGTGCGCGCCGCCCAAATAGAACAACAACGCCATGCACGGGATCAGGCCGAACCAGAAGAACTTGCGGAACAGCGGGCGGTAATGGCCGCTGCGCACCGGGCTCTTGTCGAGCCAGGGCAGGAAGAACCACACCAGGATCGAAGCGAACATCGCGATCACGCCCAACAGCTTGGCGGGGATGAACAGGAAGTCCGCGGTGAAGGCGCGCAGGATCGCGTAGAACGGGTAGAAATACCATTCGGGCACAATCAGCGCCGGGGTCGAGAGCGGATTGGCCTCGATGTAATTGTCCGGATGGCCCAGCGCGTTGGGCATGAAGAACAGGAACAGGGCGAAGAGGATCAGCACCAAGCCCAGTCCGTAGCCATCCTTGGCGGTGTAATAGGGGTGGAACGGCACCGTATCGCTCTCGGTCTTCACCTCGATACCGGTCGGGTTGGACGAGCCCGGAATATGCAGCGCCCAGATGTGCAGGATCACCACGCCCGCGATGACGAAGGGCAGCAGGAAGTGCAGCGAGAAGAAGCGGTTCAAGGCGGCGTTGTCCGGCGCATAGCCGCCCAGCAGCCAGACCTGGATCGGTTCGCCCACGAGCGGGATCGCTCCGAACAGCCCGGTGATGACCTTCGCGCCCCAGAAGCTCATCTGACCCCACGGCAGGACGTAACCCATGAATGCGGTCGCCATCATCAGCAGGAAGATGGTCACGCCCAGCAGCCAGATCATCTCGCGCGGGGCCTTGTACGAACTGTAGAACAGCCCGCGGAAGATGTGGATGTAGACCACGATGAAGAAGAAGCTGGCCCCGTTGGCGTGCGCATAGCGCATCATCCAGCCCCAGTTGACGTCGCGCATGATGTGTTCGGTGGTGGCGAAGGCAACCTGCGCGTTCGACGCGTAATGCATCGCCAGCACGATCCCGGTCACGATCTGCAGCATCAGGAAGAATCCGGCCAACACGCCGAAATTCCACATATAATTGAGGTTGCGCGGCACCGGATAGCCGGCCCCGACCGCGTTGTAGACCAGCCGCGGGAGAGGCAGCTTCTCGTCGAAATACTTGGCCAGTCCGCTCTTGGGTTCGTACTGCCGGGCCCAGGGAAAACTCATCGCGTGCCTATCCTAGCTGCTCAGCCGACGACGATCGTGGTGTCGGTGGTGAATTCATACTCCGGAACCAGCAGGTTCGTGGGTGCGGGGCCTTTGCGGATGCGGCCCGCGGTGTCGTAGTGCGAGCCGTGGCAGGGGCAGAAATAGCCACCGAATTCGCCCTTGTTCTCGCCCTCGGCGGCACCCAGCGGCACGCAGCCCAGATGGGTGCAAACGCCCATCGTGACGAGCAGATCGCCGTGGCCTTCCTTGGTCCGCTCGGCCAGCGTCTGCGGATCGCGCAGCGAACCGGCGGGGGTCGCATCGGCGGCCTGGATTTCGGCCGGGGTGAGGCGGCGGACGAACAGCGGCTGCTTGCGGAACACCGCCTTGATCGCCTGGCCGGGCTGCACCGCGCTCACGTCGAGCTCGGTCGTGCTGTCGGCGAGGACGTCGCGCGACGGGTTCATCTGGCTGATCAGCGGCAGCAGCACCGCCGCCCCGCCGACGCCCGCGGCGCTGACCGCGGCGACATTGATGAAGTCGCGGCGGCGCACGCCAGCGGTTTCCGGCGCGCCGGTCGTGTCGATGGGTGTGTCAGCGGTTGCAGCAGTGTCTGCCATCAGCCCTTTTGCCTTACCTGGCGTCCACCGGCGCGGATGGCCGGGGATGCGAATTCCCTGTTGCGAGCCGGGTCTTTGCGATGACCCGGCGATGCCGGATTCCGCCCGCCGTTCGAGCGCGCGAATACGGACGATTGCCGGGGCCTCTAGCGGCTGCCCCCCGCCTTGCCAACCGCGATTTTGGCACCGTCACCGCGCGTGCGATGCAAGCTTCACAACCGCCCGATGACGCTGGTCTGTCGCCCGCCTGTCGCCTCGCCGCGATGGGTGGCGCGGCGGTAGGAGTAGAGCCGGAGAGGCTGCGCGTAGGTGTCCTGGACCAGGTCCTCGACCGTCACGACGCCCGCCTCGCGCAAGCATTGCGCCACGAAGCCCGGCAGGTCGAACTGCCAGTGGCCGGGCGCACCGGGTGCAATGAAGCGCTCGATTGCGTCCCCAAAGCGCTCGATCATCGTCCGATCGACTTCGTAACTAGCCTGCGCGATGGTCGGGCCGATGGCGGCGGCGATACGCTCGCGCCGTGCGCCCAGATCGACCATCGCGGACACGGTGTTGCCGATCACTCCCCCCGCCGCGCCGCGCCAGCCGGCGTGCGCGGCACCGATCACGCCCGCTTCGACATCGGCCAGCAGCACCGGCGCGCAATCGGCAGTGACCACGCCGATGAGCAGGCCGGGCCGGTCCGTCACCAGCGCATCGGCTTGGGGCGGGGCACCGCTCAACGGCCCGGTCACCACGATCACATCGGGCGAGTGAACCTGCTTGGCCAGCACGAGCGGTGCGCCGGGCAGCACCGCGGCGAAATCGGGCTCCTCGCGGGTCGAGAACCCGTGGGGCAGGCCCTCGAGAACGGGCGCGCGCAGCATCAACCCAGCGACCGCGTGACCTGTTCATAGGTATCGCGGCTCAGCGCGGGCGCCGCCGCGATTCGTTCCAGCTCGCCGCGCATCAGCGCCGCGCGGCCCGGCTCGATCCTCTGCCAGCGGCCGAGCGCGGGCACGAAGCGCGCCGCGGTCTGGGCGTTCAGCGGATCGAGCGCGAGAATCAGGTCGGCGATCAACCGATAGCCCTCGCCGCTCGCGGCATGGAAGCCCTGCGGTGTGCCGGTGAACGCCATGTAGAGCGAGCGCACGCGGTTGGGGTTCGTCAGCGTGAAGTCGGGATGCTCCGCCAGCGCCTTGACGTGCGCCAGCACTTCGGGATGCAGCGAGGAGGCCTGCAGCGCGAACCATTTGTCGATCACCAGCGCATTGCCCTGGAAGCGGCGATGGAAATCGATCAGCCGCGCGGTGCGTTCGACGCCAGGCAGGCCGGTCAGCACCATCAGCGCGCCTTGACGGTCGGTCATGTTCTCGGCGGCATCGTATTGCGCGGCGGCGAGTTCGGCGGCGCCGGCGGGATCGGCGGCGGCGAGGAAGGTGAGCGCGAGCGACTTCACCTTGCGCGCGCCCTTGGCGGCGGCGTCGATGGCGAAAGGCACGGTGCTGGCGCGGGCGTGCAGCGCCGCCAGCTTGTCGCGCAATGATTTGCCCAGCGCCGCTTTCAGCGCCTCGCGCGCCGCGTGGATCGCGCCGGGATCGGCCAGCAGCACCTGCTCCATCAGATAGGCGAGCCCCGGCAGCAGCATCAGCTCGCCGCGCATCAGATCGTCGAGCCCGGCATCGTCGAGGATCGCCCCGAGCGCGTCGGCGATGGCGGCTTCGCCCGCGGCGCGATCGGTGTCCGAAAGCCCGCCACCGGCGGCCTCGACCAGATGACCGACCACGAGGCCCTGCATCGCCTCGTAGCGGGCGAAGGGATCATCGTCGTGGCGGGCGAGGAAGGCGAGTTCGGCGCGATCGATGCGGCGCTCGATGGCGACGGGCGCGGAGAAGCCGCGGTTGATCGACAGCGCGGGCGAGGCGGCGGCCGGACCGAGGTCGAAGCTCGCCGATGCCTGGTCGAGCACGATCAGCCGCTCTTCGCCCAAGGCGTTGCGGTCGCGGTCGTGCAGCGCGACCAGGAGCGGGATCGGCATCGGCTGCTTGACCGGCTGGCCGGGCGTCGCCGGTGTGGCCTGCGAGAGATGAAGCCTTGCGTTACCGCCTTCGGTGCTGAGCTGCGCGGTCACCCGCGGAGTGCCCGCCTGGCTGTACCAGCGGCGGAATTGCGTGAGGTCCAGCCCGGCGCCGTCCTCGATCGCACTGACGAAATCCTCACAGGTCGCCGCCTCGCCGTCGTGGCGGGTGAAATAGAGGTCGGTTCCGGCCCGGAACCGATCTTCGTCCGCCCCAAAGTTCGCAAGCGTCCGCATCATGCGGATCACCTCGGCCCCCTTGTTGTAGATCGTCGGGGTGTAGAAATTGCTGATCTCGCGGAAGCTGTCGGGGCGGATCGGATGCGCCAACGGGCCCGAATCCTCGGGAAACTGAACGCTGCGGAGCACCCGCACATCCTCGATCCGCTTGACCGCCACGCTGCCCATGTCCTGGCTGAACAGCTGGTCGCGCAGCACGGTGAAACCTTCCTTGAGGCTGAGCTGGAACCAGTCCTGGCAGGTGACGCGGTTGCCCGACCAGTTGTGGAAGTACTCGTGACCGATCACCCCTTCGATGGCGTCGTAATCGCCGTCGGTGGCGGTTTCGGCATCGGCGAGGACGTATTTGGTGTTGAAGACGTTGAGGCCCTTGTTCTCCATCGCCCCCATGTTGAAATCGCCCACCGCGACGATGTTGAACTGGTCGAGGTCATATTCCCGCCCGAAGGCTTCCTCGTCCCATTTCATCGAGCGCTTGAGCGATGCCATCGCGTGTTCGGTGCGGCTCAGGTCTTCGGCGCGCACCCACACGGCCAGCTCGACCATCCGCCCACTCATGGTGGTGAAACGGTCCTCGCGCGCCACCAGATCGCCCGCGACCAGCGCGAACAGATAGGAGGGTTTGGGCCACGGGTCGTGCCACTCGGCCCAGTGATTCTCGCCGTCCTCGCCGGCATCCGTGCGATTGCCGTTGGCGAGCAGCACCGGAAACTGGGCCTTGGGTCCGCTCATGCGGACGGTATAGGTGCTGAGCACGTCGGGCCGGTCGGGGAAGAACATGATGCGGCGGAACCCCTCAGCCTCGCACTGGGTGCAGAGCATCCCGTTCGAGGCGTAAAGCCCCATGAGCTGGCTGTTCGCCTCGGGTCGCAAACGGGTGACAATGGTAAGCCTGTGCGCTTCGCCCGGCAGGACGACGAGCAGATCGTTACCCGTCATCGCATGCCCGTCGCTGGGCACCCCATCGACCGCGAGCGAGACCAGCTCCAGCCCGTCGCCGTTGAGGTGCAACGTCGGCGACGGCTCGGCAATTGAATTGCGCGCGACCTCGAGCGTGGCGGTGACCAGCGTCTCCTCCAGCCCGAGCTGGAAATCGAGCTGGATCGTCGGCACCGTCCAGGGAAAGGGCCGATAGTCCTCGCGGCGAATCTCGGGCGGCGCGGTGGGCGCGACGGCGGCGTCGGCCATCTCGGGGTTGCCGTCAGGCGTGGCGGGGGTGCGGGCGATGTCCATGCGGGCGATCTAGGGTCTTTCGCGCCAAGGTCCAACGGCTAGAACGCGGCATGGGCATTCTGTTCGTTTTCGGCATGGGTTACAGCGCGGCGCGGATCGCGGCGGCGCTGGCGGCGCAGGGCTGGCGGGTCGAGGGGACCGGGCGCGGCGGCACGATCGCGTTCGACGATGCCGAGGCGGTGCGGGCAGCGCTGGCCCGCGCGAGCCATGTGCTGTCCTCGGTCCCGCCTGCCGAGGGCGGCGATCCGGTGCTGGGGCGCTACGGCGATGCGCTGGCCGGGCGCTGGCTCGCCTATCTGTCCTCGACCGGCGTTTATGGCGACACCGACGGGGCCTGGGTGGACGAAAGCGCGCCGACGGGCGGCGGGCGGCGCAGTGACCGGGCGGCAGCCGATGCCCGCTGGCTCGCGCTGGAAGCACGGGTGTTTCGCCTGCCTGGCATCTACGGTCCGGGACGCTCGCCGCTCGACCGGGTGCGCGCCGGGATCGCCCATCGCATCGACCTGTCCGAGCAGGTGTTCAGCCGCGTCCATGTCGAAGACATTGCGGGCGGGGTGATGGCGGCGATCGCGGCGGGGGTGCCGCCGGGGGCCTACAACCTCGCCGACGATGAACCCGCGAGCCAGAACGTGGTCGTGGAGCACGCCTGCCGGCTGCTTGGGCTGCCCGTGCCGCCGCTCCAATCGCTTGAAGAAGCGGGGCTGAGCCCGATGGCGCGAGGCTTCTACGCCGAGAACCGCCGCGTCGCCAACGGCAAGCTCAAGCGCGCGGCGAAATGGTCCCCGCGCTATGCCAGCTATCGGGAGGGGCTGGCGTCGCTGATGTCCTGAGTGACAGGCGGTACGGCCCGCGCTCGCAGGGCGATCAGCATTCCCGCCATTCCGAGCACCGCGCCAGCGGCGGCGAGGGGGCTCCAGGCGTAACCTTCGACCAAGGTGGAGATGAGCATCGCGATCACCACCACCAGCACCCCGTTATAGGCCGCGCGGCCTGGCCCGATGCTGCGGACGATGCCGTAATAGAGCGGGAAGGTGATGACCGATCCGGCAATCGCGAGATAGGCCGTGCCGGCCCAAAATGCGGCACTGGTCGGGAACACCGGCGGCCCGGCGGTCGCCCAGGCCACCGCGACGTCGATCACCGTGCCGTAGAACATGGCCCAGGCCAGCAGGCTGGCGAGCGGCAGCGCCTTGCCGGTCTCGTTTGCCTGAATGACATTGGCGAGCGAAGCCGAGAGGATGCCGCCCACCGTCAGCGCGATGCCCAGCGGCACGTCACCGCCCAGCCGGGTGGTCTGTGCCTCTTCCAGCAGCAGCAGTGCCACGCCCGCTATCGCGACCGCGCTGCCGACCACGAAGCGCGGCGTGATGCGCTGGCCCAGCAGCACCAGCGCGAGCAGCGCGTTGGGCACCATCAGCAGCGCGAACATTACCGCCACCACCCCGCTCGTCAGATGTTCCTCGGCGCGGTACACGAAGTTGAAATTGCCGCAGAACTGGAACACGCCCAGCATCAAGGCAAGTAGATGCCCGCCACGCCCGAGCGCCAGCGGCTTGCGCGTCGCCAGCGCCAGCGCGAACATCGCCGGGGTGGCGATGGCGAAGCGAAAAGCGACCGACCAGCTCGGCGGCACTTCGGCGATCTGGCCGGTGATGACGTACCAGGTCGAACCCCAGATCAGCGCCACCAGCAGGAACGGCGCGGCGACTCGCAGCCGCATCAGCGCATGGGGTGGTCGGGGCTCCTCCGGGGCTGGCGCGGCCGGATCCCTCACAATCCGGCGATCGCCTGCGCCAGCGCGAGCGCATCCTCCTCGCGGGTGTTCCAGGCGGTCACGAACCGCGCCGCATCCGGCCCCCAGTCGTAGAAGCCGAACTCCTGCTCGCGCAGGATTTCCCGTTCCGTCGGGGACAGCCGCACGAACAGCTCATTGGCCTCGACCGGATGCATCAGCCGCCCGCCGCAAGCGGCCGCGATTTCCGCTGCGGCGGCATTGGCGGCGCGCGCGTTGCTCAGCCACATATCGTCGGCGAGCATGGCGTGGAGTTGGGCGGCGAGATAGCGGCCCTTCGATTGCAGATGCCCGGCGCGCTTGCGGCGATAGCGCGCGACATCGGCCAGCGCGGGATCGAAGAACACGATCGCCTCGGCGCTCATGCCGCCGTTCTTGATGCAGCCGAAGCTCAGCGCGTCGACATCGCCGGCGGCTTCGGCGGGCGAGCAGCCGAGAAAGGCGGCGGCATTGGCGAAGCGCGCGCCGTCCATATGCAGCGCCAGCTTGCGGGCGCGGGCGCGCGTCGTGATCTCCGCCAGCTCCTCAGGCCGATAGCAGCGGCCATATTCGCTGGCCTGCGTAACGCTGATGGCGTGCGGCTGAACCTGATGGACGTCGTCGCGGATCGGATCGATCACCGCGGCGATGCTTTCGGGGGTCAGCTTCGCGCCCTCTCCCTCAGCCAGCAGCAGCTTGGCGCCGTGGAGGTAGAAGCCGGGCGCGCCGCCCTCGTCGACCTCGATGTGCGCCTCGCGATGGCAGATCACCCCGCCGTGCGGCGGCACCAGCGTGGCCAGCGCCAGGCAGTTGGCGGCGGTGCCGGTAGCCGCCCACAGCACCGCGACCTCGCGCGCAAACAGGGCCGAGAATGCTTCGTCGAGCCGCTGCGACAGCGCGTCGCCATCGTAAGGCGCGTCGCTGGCGTCGGCGGCGAGCAGCGCCTCCCACACCTTTGGGTGGACGGGGGCGGCGTTGTCGGAAAGGAAGGGGCGGGTCATTGCGGAACGGCTCTAGTGCGGCGTGGGTTTTCGGCAAGAAGGAGAAAGTTGCGATGGCCGAAGTGAGCATCACCCACGAGGATCACGGCGATCATGGTCGCTACGTCGCCGAAGTGGCGGGGAGTGAGGAGACCGGCCATCTCGACTGGGAGGCGCGCGGCGAGGATGTCCGGGTGGCGACGCACACCATCGTGCCGCCGCCGATCGGCGGGCGCGGCGTGGCGGCCAAGCTGGTCGAGACGCTGGTCGCCGATGCCCGGGTGCACGGCTTCAGGATCGATCCGCAGTGTTCCTATGTCGAGGCGCTGTTCCGGCGGCACCGGGAATGGGCGGATTTGCGCGCCTAGTCGTAGCGTTCCATCGCGCCCGCGATCCAGGTCGCGGCGACCTGGCCTGCTTCGTCGAGAGCTACGAGATCGGCCTGCATTCCGGGAGCGATGCTGCCGATGCTGTCGCTGAGGCTCAGGAAGGCGGCGGGCGTGTCCGAGGCCATGCGCGATGCCTGCACGAGGCTAGCCCCGGTCTGCGCCATGATGTTCGCGAAGGCGCCCGCCATCGTGAGGTGCGAGCCCGCCAGCGTCCCGGCTTCATCGGTAAGGATGCCATCCACGAGCTGAATGCGGCGACCTTGAAGCTCAAACCCGGCCTCATCGCTACCGACGCTTGGCATGGCGTCGGTCACCAGCATGATCCGCCCGGACCCCTTGGCCCTGAGCGCCACGCGCAAAGCGGCGGGATGGAGGTGGTGACCGTCGGCGATTACCCCGGCGAAGATCGCCTCATCCTCCAGCGCCGCGCCGACCATGCCCGGCGCGCGGTGGCTGAGCCCGCTCATGGCGTTGAACAGATGCGTCACGCCGCTGGCCCCGGCGGCGAAAGCGGCGCGCGCGGTGTCGTAATCCGCCTCGCTGTGGCCAAGCGCGACCACCACCCCCGCAGCCACCAGCCGCGCGATCTGCTCCGGGCTGACCGCTTCGGGCGCGAGCGTCACCAGCGTGCGCCCGCGCTTCAGCGAGGTCAGCAGCGCAATGTCCTCATTCTGCAAGGTGCGCAGCTTGTCGGCGCGGTGGATGCCCCGGCGCGGTTCGGCAATGAACGGCCCCTCGATATGGATGCCGAGCACGCCTGGGACGTTCGCGGCAATGGCCTCGTCCACCGCCGCGATGGCAGCGGCGACGATTGCCAGATCGTCGCTGATCAGCGTGGGCAGGAAGCCGGTGGTGCCGAAACGCCGGTGCGCCGCGCCGATCGCGGCGATACCAGCTGGCGTGGGCGCATCGTTGAACAGCACCCCGTCGCCGCCGTTGACCTGCGTGTCGATGAAGCCGGGGAGCAGCAGCGCGCCGCCCAGGTCGATCGTAGTCGAAGCGGGCGGCGGGGCAGCGGCAACCGCCGCGATGACGTGCCCGTCCAGCACCACGCAGGCATTCTCGCGCAGCCCGGCAGGGCCGAGCACCCGCGCGTTGACGAGCGCGACGGTCATGACGGCGGAAACTCTGCGAGGGACGGGCGGCAAATTCGCATGCGGAAGGTTTTGTGAGCAAGAGTAGAGGAACGCGAGAGAAACCTGAAAATGCGCTGCGCTTCGGTTTTTCGTGTAGGTCCCATTGAGTCCGGCCATACTCCGCTTCGACGACAGGGCCCGATCCAGAGCTAGCCGGCAAGTGCCAGCGCGCCGGAGACACGGCTGACCATCCACCAAACGGCGGCACCCGCGAATACGCCCGCAACGCCGATGCGGAGGGTGCGATACGCTAGCGATCTGGACAGCACGATCAACAGTGGTGCCGTCACTGCGACGATCGCCAGCTGAACCAGCTCGATTCCGAGGTTGAAGCCGAGCAGGCTTATCGCCGAGGTCATCGTGCCCGCCCCGGCAGTCCTGACCAGCGTGGCGAATGCCATGCCGTGCACCAGACCAAAACCAGCGGCAACAAGCGGCTCGCGCCCCGCGAACAATGGGCGGATCGCGTGCAGGGCGGCAATCAGTACCGACACCGCGATCGCGATCTCGACCGGCGCGACCGGCAGCGTCAGGTTGGACGCGATGGAGCCAACCAGAGTGACGCTGTGACCAACGGTGAAGGCGGTGACGATCCACGCCAAGCGGCTCACGGTCGACCGCAGCGGGCGCGTCGAGGCCCATCGACTGCCCACGGCGATCAGGGGCGCCGGAAGCAAGAGGGCGAGCAAGAAGGCCAGATGGTCATACCCCTCCAGAATATGATGAATGCCCAACCAGACCGCAGCGGTGAAATTTGCCAGCGCACTGTCTTGAAGCCGGTCCACGATCAGCCGGGTGTTGCCGCGGCGAACCGCTCCCAGGATTTCCCGCTCGCCATCAGCCCGCGACTTCAGGAACAGGGCAAAGTGGCTTGGTACCTGGTCAACCACCACGCGCCAGTCGATCGAAAAAGCGCCGGACGCGCCCGATGGCGGAACGAACCGCGCCGAAGCGCGCAGATCGGGCGGCCCTATGCTGCGGACGAATTCCACCCGATCGACCAGCACCGCCCACCGGCGACCGTCGGCACCGCGCACCATGATCTTTTCCAGGAGGTAGCTGCGCGCCAGCGCGAGGGCATTTGGTGAGCGAATGGCCGGGTTACCGGATGCGAAGGCATATTCGCCCAGCGGGACGATGATATCGGCCGCCACCGCACCGTCACCGATCGAGAGCGTTACTTCCGAATTGGGGGTGAGGTGCGCGCTTGCCGGGACACCGGAAAAAAACGCGAGCAACGACAACGCCAGACCGGTCAATCGCCCGAAGCCGGTGCTCATCCGTGAGAGAACCAGACCAACGCCGCTTCCGGCGCGAAGATGTTCGGGTCGAGCGCGGTCGCGGCATCGCGTGCCTCGCGTGCCAGGGAAGTTCGCCCCGCGAGTTCGAACGCTTGCGCGCGGAGCGCATACAGCCGAGCGCTGCGCCAGCCGCTTAGTTCCGCCATTGCAAGCTGCCGAAGCGCGGCATCGATCTGCCCGGCGGTCAGATGCGCCGATGCCAGCAGGATGCGCGATTCTCCGAACGGTCGAGCCTTGAAGTTCGCCAGAGCATAACGAAGCGCAGTGTCGGGCGAACCGAAGAGCAATTCGTGCTCAAGCGCATGGCCGTATGTCGCCTCGGGCAAAAGCTTCAGGCGTTGCGACCAAATGACGTCGGCCTGTTCGGCCCACGAGCGGCTTTCCGCGGCCTGTCCGTCCGCGCGCAGCAGCATGGCCAGCACGTCGAACACCTCGGGCGACTTAACGCGACGGGCAATCTTCCGCATGTCGCCGATTGCACCGGCCATATCGCCGCCAATCGCCTTGGCTTGCGCGATATGCGCCTCGAAATACCAGAAGCCGGGGAATTCGCGGTTGGCGGTTGCGAACCATTTCGCCGCCTTGGAATGACGTCCGCGCGCCTGTTCCACCGCGCCGATCTGTAATGCCAGCGATGCTTGGGCGAATGGAGGCAGTGCTTTGCCGCTCGCCTGCGCGCCGCGCAGCGCCGCTATGGCACCGTCGAAATCGCCCTGCGCCTTGCGCAGGTTCGCCAGCCGAACCGCGATGCCCGCACCCGGGCCGATCCGCTGGGCTTGTTCGTACATGGTGGCCGAGCGCGCCATATCGCCGCGGTAGAACGCCAGGTCGCCGCGCAGGGCCCTGGTCTCGGCAAGATCGGCCGGATCGGGCTGAACCACCATCCGGTCGATGGCGGCAAGGGCTGTTTCGCTGGCGGCGAGGCGATGCGTCGTCATCGCCAGGGCCGCGGCGCTGAGCAGGGGTCCCGAGCCTTCGGGAGCAAGCAACGCGGACCGGTCGAGGGCCGCATTCGCCGCGACGAGGTCGTCGTAGCCGACGCCAAGTCGCGATCGCGCCATCAGCGCCCGCCCCAATCCTTCATGGCGCAGCCACTGATCCGGGCCGTTGCGAACGCGTTCGCGGTTGAGCGCAAGCTGCTCATCGTTTTGCACCAGCGCTGCCGCATGATCGCGTGGACCGTAGCCCGCGCGCCTCCATTCGACAGCGGCGGCCGCGGGCTCCCACGAAACCGTCCGCCACCCCTCGATCGCCGCAACAGCCAGTACCGCAGCGACGGGAATGAAAAGCCACCGCAACCCGACCCCGGAACGCTGGTCATTTGATCCGGTCACGCTGGCCCTCCTGGTCTTCGGTTAGCGTGGGGCGACGAACCGCAGGTTACATCGCCCCGACCGGCATCACCGTGCCGTGGCACAAGGCGGTAGGCCCGCCCTTACCAGATCGTCGGCCAGCGCATTTGTCAGCCCGGTCAAGGTCGTAGTTAGCTCGGGCACGAACGTGCCCGCGGCATCGTCTGCCGGGCTGGCGTCGTTGTAGGGAGTTTTCTGAATCGTCCCGATCAACGCGGTGGCAACCGCCGGCATCCCCATCCGATCCACCCGAACGAACGCACTGGCGGCGTCGGTACGGAAGTTGAACGCAGTGCCGCCGGTATCGGCGAGCGGCGGAGAACCTTGCGGAGCCGCGAGATAGGGGAACGTGGAGCGGAACGCCACATCGTTGGCTGGAGGATTCAGCGGCAGCCTGGCCAGCGCGTCGGGTGCGGCGCGGGTTAGATCGAGAAAGATTACGGCCAGCGTTACGTCGATTACCGGATCCGCCAGCCTGCGACCGTTGGGAAATCCCGATGCCGCGGCTAGATTGATCGTCAAAGTATCGGGGACCACCGCCTGCGCGACGGTGAACCCGGTACCCGGGATGGCCTGATTGAGGCAGCGCGCCACGTCGAAATTGGCGATCGTTGGCGCTGGCGTGGGCATCGGCATGGCGACGGGCGTATCGTCATCGCCGCCGCAGCCCGACAGAGCGATCAGCGCACAAGCGGCCGAAACAGAGGCGAACAACCGGGTGAGACCGGGATTTCTAGCGATGTTCATTAGAGTTGCCCTCCGAAGCGGCTAGTCGCGCCCCATATGTCGACGAGCGAGCCCGCATCGATGCGCGATCGGGGTATCTCGATCACCACCGCGGTCAGGTTCTGACCGGCGAAAAAATTGCGTGATCTGTTGAACATCAACGTTCCGGAAGCGCTCGTGTCGCGGAAGCCCTGCAAGTCGAAGAAGAACGGATCGTCGAACAATCCTGCGCGTACAGTCACCCCGTCCTTGACGAGGTTGGTTTCCACCGGCCCGCTGATCGTTCCCGTCACCCCGGGAAGCCCGGATACCTGCACCCCAAACTGGTTGGCACCGGCCTGGCCGAAGCGTACTTCGATGGGGATTTCGGTGTCCGTTCGCGCGCCCCGATTCGAAATGTTGATCTGGTAGCTGACATTGCGATCGTAAGTCGCGGGCGCTGTGGTTGCTTGCGGGCCGGCGAACGTCATCACCAAAATCACCGAGGTGTCGGTATGCCAGGCATAGATATCGGCGATATCGGCGGGGCGGTCGGGTGTGCTGTCGACCGCCGGATCGGTCCGCGCGGGGGGATCGAGATGGTCGGCGGACCACACTCCGATCGTCGGTGCCAGCAGGGCCGCCGCACCGGCAAGTCCCACGCCGCCAAGCGCATAATGCAATTTTCTACGAACAATCACCGGTTCTCTCCCCAGGTCGGCCTCGATCGAAAAGCTGGAAAGCCACGAGGCGAGCACGCTGAATCGCCAAAGATTCCTTGTCCTCATAGATAATACGGGGCGGGTGCTCCGCGGATGCATCGAGCCGCGAAAATAATGCGAGACCCGATGCATATTCGGGCCGGATCGCGAAAGTTTCAGGCTATCAGAGAGCGAAGCCGCTAGCGAAGGTCGGGCTGGCGGAGACGGAGGGATTCGAACCCTCGGTACCCTTGAGAGGTACGGTTCCTTAGCAGGGAACTGGTTTCAGCCACTCACCCACGTCTCCGGCTGGCGGCTCCTTGCGGAGCGCGGGCCTATAGACGCGGGCTTGGCGGGCTTCAAGGCCATTGCTGGCAGCACGCCAGACTCGCTCTATCGCAAATCCGATTCGGTTCATCGCGCGCTCATTGCCGCGACCGCAATCGGGGCCTTCTATCGCCCGCAGATGATGCCGCCCTTGGGAGGGGCCGATCCCATGATTCACCAGGCTGCACGCCTTTTCACCCCGCTCCTCGCGGGCCTTGCCGCATTCGGCCTCTTTGCCGCGCCGCTGGCCGCGCAGGTCCAGGCGGTCGATCCCGATGCGGCCTACGAGGCGCCGATCGACGGCGATCTGGAGCCGCAACCCGCACCTGTGCAGGAGACCGCTCCGCCCGTCGCGACCGCTCCGGCGGAAGCCGCGCCCGTCGTCGGTTCGCCCGCCACGGCCGCCACTACCACCACGGCCGCAACGGCTGGCGACACCAGCCAGACCTACCGCGAGGACGACCTCATCGGCGCGGCCGAGGGCGTGTTCGGCAAGGGCGCGCAGGGCGTCGCCGAGATGATCCGCAAGACGCTCGCCGACCAGGGCCAGCCCAACGGCTATATCGTCGGGCGCGAGGCGGGCGGGGCCTTCATCGTCGGCTTGCGCTACGGCTCGGGCACGCTGCACCACAAGGTGGAGGGCCAGCGTCCGGTGTACTGGACCGGGCCTTCGGTCGGCTTCGATGTCGGCGGCAGCGCGGGCAGCACCTTCGTGCTTGTCTACAATCTTTACGACAGCGAAGACCTTTACAAACGCTTTCCCGCGGGCGAAGGCCAGGCCTATGCCGTCGGCGGGCTCAACGCGAGCTATATGCGCTGGGGCGATGTGGTGCTGATCCCGATCCGCGTGGGCGCTGGCCTGCGGCTCGGAATCAACGCCGGATATATGAAGTTTTCGAAGAAACAGAACTGGTTACCGTTCTGATCCAAAAAGCCAGCCCTTCGGGTCGATAACATAACACACGAGGGACTGGCCGGGGCCGCAGTTTGGAATTCCCCCCAACCGATTCCGGTTGCGGCCCCACCCCCCAATCGGCATGGGCGAATCCATGCTCGATCGCCTTCAGCCCCAGCCCGCCGACGCGCTGCTCGCGCTCATCAAGCTCCACGAAGCCGACCCGCGCGCCGATAAGATCGACCTCGGCGTCGGCGTCTATCGCACCAACACCGGCGCCACTCCGGTGTTCGCGGCGATCAAGGCGGCGGAGCAGCGGCTGGTCGACCAGCAGGACAGCAAGGCCTATCTCGGACCCGAGGGCGACATGGGCTTCGTCGAGGCGCTCATGCCGTGGATCTTCGGCGCGGACCACAGCATGGGCGGGCGGATCCAGGGGATGCAGACCCCCGGCGGCACCGGCGCCGTGCGGCTGGCGGCGGCGCTGGCCGCGCGCAGCGGCGCCCGGCGGGTGCATCTCGGCACGCCGAGCTGGCCCAATCACCAGCAGATTTTCGACGATCTCGGGCTCGAGACGGTACCCTTCGCCCATGCCACCGCCGACGGACTGGCGGACGCCGGGGCGGCGCTGGCAGCGATCCGCTCGGCAGGGGCGGGGGATGCGGTGCTGCTGCATGGCTGCTGCCACAATCCCACCGGGATCGAGTATTCGCCCGATCAGTGGCAGGCGCTCGCCGATGCGCTGGCCGCGAGCCCGGCGCTACCGATTCTCGACCTCGCCTATCATGGGCTGGGGCGCGGCATGGAAGAGGATGCGGCTGGGCTCAGAACCGTGCTCGCCGCCGTGCCGCAGGCGCTGATCGCCTATAGCTGCGACAAGAACTTCGGCCTCTACCGCGACCGCGTGGGCGCGCTGTACTTTCTTGCCACTGAGCCGAGCCAGCTCGAGACCATCGCCTCCAATGCCAATGCGCTCGCCCGCGCAGCGTGGTCGATGCCGCCCGATCACGGCGCGGCAGCGGTGCGGCTGGTGCTGCGCGACGCGGCGCTGACCGAGAGCTGGCAGGAGGAGCTGTCCGGGATGCGCGCGCGGATGCGGCGCGTGCGCGAGCGGCTTGCGGCGGCGGACAACAGCCTGCCCGGGCTCAACCTCGCCGCGATCGGCCAGGGCACCGGCCTGTTCGCCATGCTCCCGCTCGACAAGCCGCAGATCGAGGCGCTGCGCCGCGACCATGGCATCTACATGGCGGGATCGGGCCGCATCAATGTCGCCGGGCTGACCGAGGGCAATACCCCCAAATTCATCGCCGCGCTGGCCGACGTCACCAGTGGATAGGCAGCCCACGCTCGAGGGCGAACGCCTGCTGCTCCGCCCGCTCAACGCCGAGGATTGGGACGCGCTGTGGGCCATCGCTTCCGACCGCGAACTATGGGCCGTACACCCCGCGCACGACCGCTGGCAGGAGCCGGTGTTCCGCACCTTCTTCGATGCCGGGTTGGAGCGGGGCGGGGCGCTGGTGGTGGTGGACAGGGCTGGCGGCCAGATCATCGGCTCGTCGCAATTCGCCGACTACGATCCGGCGGATGGCGGCTCGGTGGAGATCGGCTGGACCTTCCTGGCGCGCGAGTATTGGGGCAGCGGCGCCAATGCCGAGATGAAGCGGCTGATGCTCTCCCATGCCCTCGCCAGCGTCGAGCGCGTGCTGTTCGTGGTGGGCGAGGATAACGTCATCTCGCGCCGCGCGATGACCAAGATTGGCGGGCGCCTGACCGATGAGACGCGCGATATGCCGCGTGCGGGTGAGTTGCAGCGGCATGTCGTGTTCGAAATTGACCGGGCGGGGTTCGCGTCTGGGCCGCTGATGCGTCATGAGACCGGCGAACCCTGACCCATCTTCCGTTCGCGTCGAGCGAAGTCGAGACGCTCGGCGCGCGTATCTCGACTTCGCTCGATACGAACGGAGCTAGCAGATACGCGCCGCTTTCTAGCGCCTGAGGCTCTCCATCCGCTGGAGGTAGCGGGCCAGCACATCGATCTCGAGATTGACCGCATCGCCCTCGGCCAGCGCACCGAGCGTGGTCACTTCGCCGGTATGCGGAATGATGTTCAGCCCGAACACGGCAGAACCATCGGCCTCGTCCGACACGGTATTGACGGTCAGCGACACGCCATCGACGGTGATCGAACCCTTGGCGGCGATGAACGGCGCGATGGCGGCGGGGGCGCGGATGGCGAGGCGGATCGAGCCGCCGTCCGCGCTGCGGCTCGCGACTTCGCCGACCGCGTCGACGTGACCGGTGACGAGGTGCCCGCCCAGCTCGTCGCCGAGCCGGAGCGCGGGTTCGAGGTTGAGGCTGCCGCCCGCGTCCCACAGCCCCGGCACGGTGCGGCTGACGGTTTCGCCCGAAACATCGACCGCGAACCACATATCGCCCGCCGAGCCGCCGGTTTCGACCACCGTCAGGCACACGCCCGAACAGGCGATCGAGGCCCCGATGGCGATCTTCCCGGGATCCCAGGGGCAGGCGATACGGAGGTGCAGATCGCCGCGCTGCTCGGCGCTGGCCACGGTGCCGACGGCGGTTACGATCCCGGTGAACATCGGGTCCGCTCGTAGGCGGTGAATGCGTCGCTGCCAAGCTGGCGGCGTTCGGTCAGGCGCCAGCGGTCATGCGCGGCGGCGAGGTCGGTGAGGCCGATATCGCCGATGGTTGCACGCCCGCCGCCGATCACGATGGGCGCACGATAAAGCTCCAGCCGATCGACCAGATCGGCGGCGAGGAAGGCAGCGGCGGTTCGCGCGCCACCCTCGACATAGAGGTATTGGACAGCGACCATGTCGGCGATGGCTTGGGGGGCGGTGATCGTGCACGCGCCCTCGACTGGCTGCGCGGTCAGCACCCAGCGCGCAGGGCCGCGCGCCTCCAGCCCCTCGAGCCGCACGTCCAGCCGTGGCGCATCGGCCCGCCAGGTGCCGCCGCCAACCAGGATCGCATCGGCCATGGCCCGGCGCGCATGGACGTGCGCGCGGGCCTCGGGACCCGTGATCCAGCGGCTGGTGCCGTCGGCCAGCGCCAGCGAACCATCGAGCGAGAGTGCGAGCTTGAGCGTGACCTGCGGTCGGCCCAGTTCGGCGCGCGTCAGATAGCCGGCGAGGCTGCGGCGGCTGGCGACGTGGTCCACGCAGTCTGCCGCGACGCCCGCCGCGCGCAGCCGCTCCAGCCCCTGACCGGACGTGCGCGGATCGGGATCGCGCACACCCGCGACCACGCGGGCCACACCCGCCGCGATCAGCCGATCGGCACAGGCCGGGCCGCGTACCGAATCATGCGCGCAGGGCTCCAGCGTGACATAGGCGGTCGCGCCGGTGGCCCGCTCGCCCGCCTGCGCCAGCGCCATCGCTTCGGCATGCGGCCGCCCGCCGGGCTGCGTCCAGCCGCGCCCGACCACCACGCCCTTCCGGACCAGGATGGCACCGACCGCGGGATTGGGGCGGCTCAGCGGGCGCGCGCGGAGTGCCAGCCGCGCTGCCGCGTCGAGCCAATCGGCATCCGCCGCCGGATCAGCGTGCAGGGGCGTTGGCCCGGGCCGCGGCGGCGGCTTCGGCTGCCTTCTCCTCCGCGATCCGGCGCTCCATCGCGTCGACGTCGACGCCGGTGGCCCGGCCGAGAGCGCGATAGGCATCCTTGACCTTTTCATCGCGCGCCGCCTGCTCGGCTGCGAGCCGGTCCTGGCGCTGCTGATTGGCCAGATTCGAAGCGATGATCTCGGCGTCGGTCCGGCCTTCCTTGAAGGTCGAGATGTAGGAGACCTTGGGCGGCTCGGGCGGGATGAGATAGCTTTCCTGGGTCAACCAGAACATGAGCGTGCCGGTGGATAGCAGCGAGGCGACGAGCACCGGCCAGCGATAGGGCGTGGGACGGCGGATCTCGTTCCAGAAATCGACGATGCCGCCCGTCGGATTGTATCGCGAAGAGACTTTCATGCCGGGCAAGATAGGGGCTTGGCGGCGGGCGCGCCAGTGCTTGCGGATGCGGCCGCCTTCAGCCGAACTCGCCGTAGAGCCCGCGGCCGTGCGCGCGCAGCCAGGCGTCGGCCGCCGCGATCTCGCCCTCGTAAAGCCGGGCCAGCAGCGCGTGGAACGCGGGGCTGTGGTCGAAATGGACCAGATGCGCGACCTCATGCGCCACCACCGAGCGGCGGACGGAATCGGGGCCCATGACCAGCCGCCAGTTTACGCGAACAATGCCCTTGGTCGAGCAGCTCCCCCAGCGCCGCCCGGCTCGGGTCAGGCGCAGCTGCGGCACCGCCACCCCGGCGGCGGCGCAATAATGCGTCAGATCGTCCGCCATCAGCCGCTGTGCCTCGCGCTCCAGCCAGCGTTGCAACCTGCGGGCCAGCGTTTCATGCGGGCCGCCGAGCGTGATCGACGATTCATCGACGACAGCGCGGCGCGGCGCGGTGGGCCGCCAGCCGATCGCCAGCTCGCCGCCGCGATAGCGCAGCGTGCCGCGTACCAGCGGATCGACCGGCGCGGGCACCTTGGCAAGCTGCGCCTCCAGCCAGCCCTTGCGGACCTGCGCGAAGGCGACAGCGTCCTTGCTGGCGCACCAGCGCGGCAGGGTGATCTTCACTGCGCTGCCGTCGGGTGCCAGCCGCAGCGTCAGGCGGCGCGCGCGGGCATGGCGATTGAGTTCGATCGGCAGCCGCCGCCCCGCCAGCTCGATCGCCGGCTGTGGGTCGGTGGCTTTGGGAGATGCGCGCAGCCAGTCGATCATGCAGGCCCGAACTCCTCTGCCCTCTCGTCTTCGACAGGCCACTCAACGATGTGATGCTCCAGCGGCCCCGCGCGATCCTCGCTGACCACCCGCCCCGCCACCGACACGCCCGCGCGCACCACGCCGTCGCGATCGCCGGTGAGCAGATAATGCCAGCCGGGGAGCGGACGGCCGGCGGCGCGGCGGCGGTAGGCGCAGGTCGAGGGCAGCCAGTCGACGCTGTCGACGATCTTGAGCGTCAGGCGCAGGCAATCGGGCACAAAGGCCTTGCGATGCGCATAATCCCGGCATTGCGCGGTTTTCGTGTCGAGCAGGGTGCAGGCGACATTGGTCTCGGCGACCTCGCCGGTGTCCTCATCCTCGATCTTGTGCAGGCAGCAGCGGCCGCAGCCGTCGCACAGTGCCTCCCACTCGGCCTGCGACAGCTCGGCGAGCGGCCGCTCCCAGAATTGCGGCCTCAGCGCACCCATCTGGCCAGTTCCGCCGCCACGGCTTCGGGCCCCTTGTCGGTGGGCAGCGTGCCAAGCGGTCTGCCCTCGCGGTCGAACAGATAGGTGAGCGTGGTGTGGTTCATCAGATAACCGCCACCCGGCTGCACCTCGCCCTTGGTCGCCGAGACCTTGAACGCCGACTTGGCCGCGTCGATCTGCTCGGGCGTGCCGGTCAGTCCGATCAGCTCGGGCGAGAAAGCAGCGGCAAATTCGCCGACTTTCTCGGGCGTATCGCGCTCGGGATCGACGGTAATGAAGATTGGCTGCACCTGCTTGGCCAGCTCCGGATTGTCGCGCGCGAAAATGCGATGGCCCTGGCTGAAACGCTGCACGTCGGTCGGGCAGATATCGGGACAATATCCGAAGCCGAAATAGACGATCCGATACTTACCCGCGAAATCGCTCCAGCGGACGGTCTTGCCGGTCTTGTCGACCAGCTCGAAATCGCCGCCGATGGCCGCGCCGCGCAGATCGACGCCGTCGGTGGAAGGGCCGGTCGGCGGGGCCGAGGTTTGGCCCTGACAGGCGGCGAGCAATGGGGCGAGGGCGAGCGCGAGAAGGCGACGGGGCATGGCATCGCGGTTCATGGTCTGCTAACCGCTGGGGCGCAAGGCGCGGCAGCGCACAATTCACACGGGATGGATACGGTCGATGCGTCGGATCGGAGTGGTCGGTTTGAGCGGAGTGGCGGCGCTGGCGCTGGTTATGGTCGCGCCCGCCGCTGCGCAGAGCTTCTCCGAGGGATTCAACTTCCTCAAGGCGGTCAAGGATCGCGACGGGACCAAGGTGAACGACGCGCTCAACCGGCCCGGCAGCACGGTGGTGAATGCGCGCGATGTTGCGACCGGCGAAGGCGCGTTGCACGTGGTGACGCAGCGGCGCGATTCCACCTGGCTTCGATTCCTGCTCGGCAAGGGTGCCAATGCCAATTTTGCCGACAAGCGCGGCGTCACGCCGCTGCAGCTCGCGATCAATCTGGGCTGGAGCGAGGGGGTCGAGATCCTGGTCGCTGCCGGAGCCTCGGTCGATACCACCAATGCCGCGGGTGAGACTCCGCTGATCTCGGCGGTGCATCGCCGCGACGTGGCACTGGTTCGTGCGCTGCTCAAGGCCGGTGCCAATCCCGACCGCAGCGACAACTCGGGCCGGAGCGCGCGCGATTATGCGCAGCTGATGGGCCCGCAGAGCACCATTCTGGCCGCGCTGGACGAGGCGCGCGAGGTCAGCAAGGCGCGGGCCGCGAAGTCCTATGGGCCGGGCGTTTGAGCATGAAGCCCGCCGCCCCGGCGCCGGCTGATCTGACGCTCGACGAGCTGCGGCTCCAACTTGCCCCGCACATCGCCGATGCGGCGGTGTTCGACGGGTGGAGCGACACCGCGCTGGCGGCCGCCGCCGCGGCCGCGGGCGTCGACCGCGATGTCGCGCGGCTGGCCTTCCCGGACGGGGCGATGGGCATGATCGGAGCGTGGATCGCCACGATCGACCGCGCCATGGCGGCGGCGCTACCGCCCGAAACGCTTGCGGCGATGAAGATTCGCGAGCGCATCCGCAGCCTGGTGCAGTTTCGGCTCGATGCGGTGGCGGGGCGCGAAGAGGCGCTGCGCCGCGCGCTGGCAGTGATGGCGATGCCGCAGAACGCGGCCAGCGCGCTGCGCAGCGGCTGGCACAGCGCAGACGTAATGTGGCGGCTTGCCGGGGATACCGCAACCGACTGGAACCATTACTCGAAACGCGCGATTCTCGGCTCGCTCTACGGTGCGACTCTGGCGGTGTTCGTCGGCGACGAGAGCGAGGGCAAAGCCGACACCCGCGCCTTTCTCGACCGCCGGATCGAGGGTGTGATGAAGTTCGAGACCTTCAAGCGCCAGTGGCTCCAGCCCCAGGGCGAGCATTTCTCGCCTATGCGCTTCCTCGGCCGTCTGCGCTATCCCGCGCGGTGATCCTATTCTGCGATACCGCTTCGCTGCTCGAGCGCAGGCGCTATTGCAAATGATTTGCAAATAGCAGCGCGCGTGCCTAGGCGATCTTCGTGACTTTGGATGGCCTGAAAACCGGCGCCGCAGCGCGCATCACTGCGGTCGATTGGCCCGCTCTCGCACCTGACGAGGCCAAGCGGCTCCAGGCGCTCGGCTTCGACACCGGGGCCGAAATCGCCATCGCCCACCGCGGCGTCTTCGCCGGGCGCGACCCGATTGCGCTCCGGATCGGCAGCATGACCGTCGCCCTGCGCCGCAGCCACGCCCGCGCGATGACGGTCGAAGCGCTGTGAGCCGCCGATGACCCGCCACCGCACCGCCGCGCTGGTCGGCAATCCCAATTCGGGCAAAAGCGCGCTGTTCAACGCGCTCACCGGCGCGCGCCAGAAGATCGCCAATTACCCGGGCGTCACGGTCGAGCGCAAGGCGGGACGGCTGATTCTGCCGAGCGGCGAGCCGGTCGAGCTGCTCGACCTGCCCGGTGCCTACAGCTTCGACGCCGCGAGCCCCGACGAGCTGGTGACGCGCCAGGTCGTCCACGGCGAGTTTGCGGGCGAGGCGGTGCCCGAGGTGCTGGTGCTGGTGCTCGACGCCGCCAATCTCGAACAGCATCTCGTCTTCGCGCAGGAAGTGCTCGAACTGGGCCGCCCGACGGTGGTGGCGCTCAACATGGTCGACATGGCCGAACGTGACGGGCTGACGCTCGATCCCGCTGCGCTTTCCGAGGCGCTCGGCGTGCCGGTGATCCCGACGGTAGCAGTGCGCCGCCGGGGCATCGACGAACTGAGCGTTGCCATCGCCACGGCCGAGCGACGCGCGGGTGACGAACCGCACCCGAACCAGCATCTCACTCTGCCCGAACGCCGCCTCGCCGCGCAGACGATGGCGCGTGGCGCGACGCTGGCCAAGACGGCGCGCCACACACTCGCCAGCGGTCTCGACCGCGTGCTGCTGCACCCCTGGGCCGGCCCGCTGATCCTGTTCGCCTTCCTGTTCGTGATGTTTCAGGCCGTCTTCGCCTGGGCCACGCCTTTCGCCGATGCGCTCGAGGGCGGGATCGGCGCGCTGAGCGATGGCATCACCGGTGCCATGCCGGCAAACCTGCTGCGCGATTTCCTTACCCAGGGCGTGCTGGCTGGCGTCGGCTCCGTGGTCGTCTTTCTGCCCCAGATCGTGATCCTGTTCGCCTTCATCCTGGTGATGGAGGCCAGCGGCTACATGGCGCGCGCAGCGTTCCTGATGGACCGGCTGATGGCGGGCGTCGGCCTGTCGGGCAAAAGCTTCATCCCGCTGCTCTCCAGTTTCGCCTGCGCGATTCCAGGCATCATGGCGACGCGCTCGATCCCCGATCACAAGGACCGGCTGACCACCATTCTGATTGCCCCGCTGATGACGTGTTCGGCGCGGCTGCCGGTCTATGCCGTGATCATCGCCGCCTTCATTCCGGCCACCAGCGTTGGACCGGGCATCGGGCTGCAGGGCCTGGTGCTGTTCGCGCTCTATATCGCTGGAATCATTGGCGCGATGGCGGCGGCGCTGATCCTTCGCGGGACGGTGACCAAGGGCTCGGCCAGCGGTTTCATCATGGAGCTGCCGCGGTATCAGCTGCCGCGGCTCAAGGATCTCGCCATCGGCTTGTGGCAGCGCGCATGGGTGTTCCTGCGCCGCGCGGGCGGGATCATCTTCGTGGTCACCATCGTGTTATGGGTAATGCTGAGCTTCCCGCGCGCCGAGCCCGGTCAGCGCCAGCTCGATGCCAGCTTTGCCGGTGTGATCGCCGACGGGCTGCACCCGGTGCTCGAACCGATCGGCTTCAATCGCGAGATGGCGCTGGCGATCATCCCGGCCATGGCGGCGCGCGAGGTGGCGGTCAGCGCGCTCGCCACGACCTACGCCATCGACGGCGATGAGGCGGCGCAGGCGCAAGGTCTGACCGAGCGGCTGGCCGGCACCTGGAGCCTGCCGACCGCGCTCGCCTTCCTGGCTTGGTTCGTCTTCGCGCCGCAGTGCCTCAGCACCATCGCGGTGGCGCGGCGGGAGACCAATGGGTGGAAATGGCCGCTCTTCATGGTTGGCTATCTGTTTGGGCTCGCCTACCTCTTCGCGGGAATCACCTATTGGAGCGCGACCGCTCTGGGTTTCTGAGAGGATAGAGAGACATGGCGGGAAGCCTCAACAAGGTCATGCTGATCGGCAATCTGGGTGCCGACCCGGAAATCCGCAGCTTCCAGAACGGCGGCAAGGTGGCCAATCTGCGCATCGCCACCAGCGAGACCTGGAAGGATCGCAACACCGGCGAGCGGCAGGAAAAGACCGAGTGGCACACCGTCGCGATCTTCTCCGAAGGGCTGATCGGCGTGGTCGAGCGCTTTCTGAAGAAGGGCAGCAAGGTCTTTATCGAAGGCTCGTTGTCGACGCGCAAGTGGCAGGACAAGGACGGGCAGGACCGGTACTCCACCGAAGTCGTGCTGCGCGGCATGAACGGCACGCTGACCATGCTCGACGGTGCGCAAGGCGGTGGTGGCGGCCAACGCTCGGGCGGCTGGCAGTCGGGCGGCGGCCAGGAGTCCGGTGGCGGCGACAACTGGCGCTCGGGTGGCGGTAGCGGCGGTGGCAGCAAGTCGAGTTCGGGCGGGGGTTCGACCTACGACGACCTGGATGACGACATTCCGTTCTAGGCACCCCCGTCCCCGTGCTTCGCGGCGCGGGTCGATTGCACCATTCCTTCGGACAGGAAGCCGATCGGGTTGACCGCGGCGGCGCGCTTTTTCAGCTCGCCGCGCATCTTCTCGTATTCCTCCTCCATTTGCGGCGTGACCGTGGCGCGCGAATCATCGAGCGCCTCGTCGAAATCGGCCTTGGTCACTTCCTTGACCTCGCCCCCGGCGCGGCGCAGCGCGTTGAGCCCAGCGCGGCGGACCACGTCCTCCAGATCGGCACCGGTGAAGCGCTCGGTCTTGGCCGCGACCTCGGCCAGCGCCACGTCCTTCGCCAGCGGCATGGCCTTGGCGTGGATGCCCAGAATGCGTTCGCGCCCGTCCTTGTCGGGGGTACCGACATAGACCAGCTCGTCGAAGCGGCCCGGGCGCAGCAGCGCTGGATCGACCAACGTTGGCCGGTTGGTCGCGCCGATGACCACCACCGATCCCAGTTCCTCCAGCCCGTCCATCTCGGCCAGGATGGTGTTGACGACGCGGCCCGTCACCTCGGGTTCGCCCTGGCCGCTGCCGCGCGCAGGCACCAGGCTGTCGATCTCGTCGATGAAGAGGATGCAGGGTGCCACCGCGCGGGCGCGCTGGAACAGCCGGGCGATCTGCTGCTCGCTCTCGCCATACCATTTGCTGAGCAGGTCCGAGCTCTTCATCGAGATGAAATTAGCCTCGGCCTCGCGCGCCACCGCCTTGGCCAGCAGCGTCTTGCCGGTGCCCGGCGGACCGTACAGCAGGAAACCCTTGGCCGGGCGGATGCCGAGGCGGCGGAAGGCTTCGGGGTGCTTGAGCGGGAGCTCGATGCCTTCCTTGAGCGTGTCGATCGCTTCGCCGATGCCGCCGATATCGTCCCAGCGCACGTTCGGGACCTGCACCATCACTTCGCGCATGGCCGAGGGCTGCACGCGCTTGAGCGCAGCGACGAAGTCCTCGCGCCTCACATATAGATCGTCGAGCACCTCCTGCGGGATGGTGCGCTCGTCGAGGTCGATCCTGGGCATGATCCGCCGCACCGCCTCGATCGCCGCCTCGCGCGCCAGGGCCGCGATATCGGCGCCGACGAAGCCGTGCGTGGTGCGCGCCAGCTCGTCGAGGTCGACCTGGTCGCCCAGCGGCATCCCGCGGGTGTGAATGCCGAGGATCTCGCGCCGCCCGTTCTGGTCGGGCACGCCGATCACGATCTCGCGGTCGAAGCGGCCGGGCCTGCGCAGGGCCTCGTCGATGGCGTCGGGCCGATTGGTGGCGGCGATGACAACCAGGTTCGCGCGTGCCTCCAGCCCGTCCATCAGCGTCAGGAGTTGGGCGACGAGGCGTTTCTCGGCCTCGCCCGGCACGCGGTCGCGCTTTGGCGCGATCGAATCGATCTCGTCGATGAACACGATCGCGGGCGCACTGCGGGAAGCCTCCTCGAACACCTCGCGCAGCCGCTTCTCGCTTTCGCCATAGCCCGACCCCATGATCTCGGGGCCGTTGATGATGAAGAAGCTGGCGTCGCTCTCGTTGGCGACCGCCTGCGCCAGCCGCGTCTTGCCCGTTCCCGGCGGGCCGTGAAGCAGCACCCCCTTGGGCGGATCGACGCCCAGACGGGTGAACAGCTCAGGGTAACGCAGCGGCAGCTCGACCATCTCGCGCAATTGCTGGATGGTATCGCCCATGCCGCCGACATCGTCGTAATTGACAGCTGCGCGGCCGCCGCTCGGCTCCTCGAACTCGGCGCGGAGCTCGACCTCGGTGTTCTCGTCGATGCAGACGATGCCCTTGGGGCTGGTGGAGACCACGGTCAGGCGAATCTGGGTCAGCGCATACGCAGGCGCGTTGAACAGTCCGCGGACCTGCGGCGGCATATCCTGCACTGGCTGCTGCCCGGTGGTGGCGACCAGATCGCCGGCGACCAGCGGCTTGCGAAAGAAATTGCGCTTCAAGGCCTGCGCGGGCCCTTGCAGCCGCATCTCGCGCACCGCGGGGGCGAAGACCACGCGGGTGGCGGGGCGGGTCTGCGCCGCGGCGATGGTGACGTGCTCGCCCGAGCCGACCTCGGCATTGCCACGCTGGAGACCGTCGAGCCGCACCACGTCGAGCGCTTGGTCCTCCTCGTAGGCAGCCATGGCAATGGCGGTGGTGACGCGCTTGCCGGTGATCTCGAGCACGTCGCCTTCGGTCACGCCAAGCGCCTGGAACGCGCTGCGGGGCAGGCGCGCGATGCCTTGCCCGCTTTCTTCCTGCCGTGCCGCCGCGACCTGCAGCCGAACTGTCTTTTCCGCTACCGCCGCGTCCGCATCGGCCATCCGCCCGTCTCCTGGTTGTCTCTGGCGGGGTGGAGATGGGTTGTCCGACCCCGCTCGTCAAATGACCCAGCGGCAAAAACGGTCCGAACCCTTGTGTTCCCAGCGGACAAGAAAAAGCCCGGCTGGACGAACCGGCCGGGCTGAAAGTCTTGGGAGAGGATGCCTAAAAGGCAGGGAGGGATGTGCTACGGCAGTGGTCATTGTGCAAGTGCACAAAAGGCATTCTAGATTGCAAAATACGCAATAAATCAGCAAAACATTGAAAACAAAGAGCGTAAATTTGGTTATATTGCGATGTCGGCGATGCGATCGGGATATGCAATCGTATGCGTTGCACCGCAGCATCCGCGAATCGCGGAGGTGGTGACACGACCGGGCTGAGCGATTACGGCGCGCGGGAGAAGGAGCCACGATGCAGAAACTCTATCCCGATGCCGCCAGCGCGCTCGACGGCCTGCTCCGCGACGGCATGACCATTGCCAGCGGGGGGTTCGGCCTGTGCGGCATTCCCGAGCGGCTGCTCGACGCGATCCGCGATGCCGGGGTCACGAATCTCACCTTCTGCTCGAACAACGCCGGAATCGACAACGAGGGCATCGGCAAGCTGCTGCGCACGCGCCAGGTCAGCAAGATGATCTCCAGCTACGTGGGCGAGAACAAAGAGTTCGAGCGGCAATATCTCGCGGGCGAGCTGGAAGTCGAATTCTGTCCGCAGGGCACGCTGGCCGAGCGGATGCGCGCGGGCGGGGCGGGCATCCCCGGCTTCTACACCAAGACCGGCGTCGGCACCGCGGTTGCCGAGGGCAAGGAGGTGAAGGAATTCGCCAATTCTTCCGGGGAGATGGAGGAGTACATCCTCGAGCGGGGCATCTTCGCCGATCTCGCCGTCGTCAAGGCGTGGAAGGCCGACGAGACCGGTAATCTGGTGTTCCGCAAGACCGCGCGCAATTTCAACCTCCCCGCCGCGACTTGCGGTAAGGTCTGCGTGGTCGAGGTGGAGGAAGTGGTCCCGGCGGGGAGTCTCGACCCCGACTGCATCCATTTGCCGGGCGTCTATGTGCAGCGGATGATCGTGGGCGCGCCCTACGACAAGAAGATCGAGTTTCGCACCGTGAGGGAGCGGGCGGCCGCGTGACGCGGATGGCGGCCCTGCTGCTCGTAGGTCTGCTGCCCGTGGTTTCGGGCTGCGTGGCGGCGGCGGTGCCGCTCGCGGCGGGCGCGGCCCTCATGCGCGGGCGCTCTCAGGCCGCAGATCCGGTCGCTTCGCCTCCGGCCGCGCAGGCTTCGGCTGCCAGCGATCTCAAGGTAACGCGCTTGGCGCTGACGGCGCTGCCACCGCCCGACCCAGCGGCAGCGGCCCGCCATTCGGCCATGGCCGCGTTGCGCGACTATGCCCTCGCGCAACTCGCAACGCCGCCGAGCGCGGGCCAGCGCCCCAGCGCCTTGCTGTCGCGGGCGAGCCACCTCCGTGCGGATCGCGCAAGCTGCACGGCGATGCGGCCCGCCGTGTTTGTCGATCTCGACCCGGGACGCGGGACGTTCGATCCCCTCGCCCCCGGGCGTCCCGATAGCGCCCTGGCGACCACGCTCGCCGAGCTTCGCGCGAACAACGTGACCGTGGTTTGGTTCAGCCGCCTCGGGGCCGGCTTCGCCGATGCCACCCGCACCGCGCTCGCCGAGGCCGGAATGGACCCGCGAGGAAGCGACGAGCTCATCCTGCTGAGCACGCTGGACGAGCGCAAGCAGACGCGCCGCGACGAGGTGGCGAAGCGGCTGTGCCCGATCGCGCTGGTGGGCGACGAGCGCGCCGATTTCGACGAACTCTATCTCTATCTCAAGCAGCCCGACGCGGCGATCGCGCTCGATGCGATGATCGGACGAGGGTGGTTCCTCACCCGCCCGTTCGATGCGGACGCTGCCCCAGCGGCAGCTCCGACGAAACCCTGACAGCACCTTGCCGGGAAGCGGGGCACGGCCTAGCGTCGCGGCAGGTTTTCGCTTCGGAGTCGCGCCGTGGTCCAGCCGATGACACTTCGCCCGGCAACGCAGCGCCGGTTCAGGTTCGCCGCTTCCCTGGCGGTGGGCCTGTTCGTGCTCGCGGCTTCGGGCTGTGGCGGCGATAGCGGACCACCGAGCGGCGGAACGCCGCCCAGTCCCCCGCCCTCGCCAACGCCCACGCCAACCCCTCCCCCCGCGCCCCCGACGACCGCGGTGACAAGCGCCGTCGTCGCGACGCTGCAAGAACCCTGGGCGATGGTCTTCCTGCCCGATGGCCGGATGCTGGTGACTGAGCGGCCGGGGCGCTTGCGCGTCGTCACCCAGGACGGGGTGGTCGGCACGCCGATCACCGGGCTACCGGTGGTGCAGGCGCAGGGGCAGGGCGGCCTGCTCGACGTCGCCCTCGACCTCGGTTTCGCCGCCAACAATCGCATCTATGTGAGCTATACCGAGGCCAGCGGCGGCGCGGCCGGCACGGCGGTGGCGCGCGGCACGCTGGTGCTCGACAATTTGGGCAATGGCAGCGTCATCAACGATTCCGTGATCTGGCGGCAGACGCCCAAGATAAGCGGCGACACCCGCCATTATGGGGCGCGCATGGCGTTCTCGCCCGATGGTACGCTGTTCGTCACCGCCGGCGAACGGCACCAGGGCGCGCCGGCGCAGGATCTGACCGGCACGCTGGGCAAGATCATCCGCATCAACCCCGACGGCACGATCCCGGCCGATAATCCTTTCGTAGGCACCGCCGGCGCGCGCCCCGAAATCTGGAGCCTCGGCCACCGCAACCCCTATGGCCTGGTGTTCGCTACCGACGGCCGTTTGTTCGAGAGCGAAATGGGCCCCGAAGGCGGTGACGAGTTCAACCTCATCGCGCGCGGAGCCAATTATGGCTGGCGGATCGTGTCCGAAGGCAATGACGGCGAGGTGCTGCCCCGCCATTCGACCCGACCCGACTTCGCCGCGCCGCTGGTCAGCTGGACCCCGGTCATCGCGCCCGGGGGGATGATCCAGTATACCGGCACGCGGTTCGTCGGCTGGACGGGCGATTTCGTGCTGGCGGGGCTGGTCTCGCAAGGCCTCGTCCGCGTCCGCGCCACCGCCAATGCCGCCAGCGAACAGGGGCGGATCGGCCTCGGTCGTCGCATCCGCGAGGTCGAACAGGGCCCCGATGGCGCGATCTGGGTTCTGGAGGACGGCACCAATGCCCGCTTGCTGAAGCTGACGCCGCAATAGCGCGCTCCCTCGCCGGGCGAGTGTGTGCTGTTCGGCTTGACCTGCCCACCCCCAGCCGACAAGCGACAGCAGGGAGGAGCACCATGATGCGGATTTCGGGGTCGGCGATTGCCGCGGCTGGGCTGTTGGGCGGATGCGCCGCGCAGACTGCGATGGTGCCGCCACCCGCACCGGTAGCTGTCGTCCCCGCTCCCACGGCTCAGCCGCAACTCGGGCTTGACGATCCCGCGCCCGATCCGATGCGCTGGACCTATGGTTCGGGCGAGGCAGCGGCGGCCTCCATCCAGACGTGGCGCGCGCTCGCCGATTACGCGATCGCCGCCGCCGCGCGCAGGCCCGCAACCTCGGTGCCGCTTGGGTTGCCGGGGGTCGCAGGCGGGATCGCCACCACGCCTTGCACCGACAAGCCGCCCGCGGTGGTGCTGGATGCTGACGAGACGGTGATCCTCAACCTCGGCCTCGAATACTGGCTGACGCGCGGCAACCGGTCGACGCCCGAATCCTTCGACCGCTGGGCCAATGAGGGTGCGTCGGCCGTCGCCCCGGTGCCCGGCGCGGTGACCGGTATCCGCCGCCTGCGCGCGGCGGGCATTGCGGTCATCTACAATACCAACCGCCCGGCGAGCACCGCAGCGGGCACGATCCGCGCACTCGAGGCCGCTGGCGTGGGCAGCGCCGTGCACAAGGAGACGCTGTTCCTGCTCGGCGACGATGCGCTCGCCGGGAACAAGGACGGCCGCCGCCAGACGATTTCCGACCGCTTCTGCGTGGTCGCGCTGGGCGGCGACAATCTCGGCGATTTCGCCCATATTCTCAACGACACGGCCCAGACCGTGCAGCAGCGCCGCACCCGCACCGCGCGCGGCGAAATCGCGCAGTTGTGGGGCAACGGCTGGTTTCTGATCCCCAATGCCGCCTATGGCTTCTGGCAGAAGGGCACCGTTGGCGAGGTGTTCCCGCCCGAAAGCCGCTGGGAACCGCGTGCGCCCGCGATCATGGAGACGACCAAGTGAGCATGACTGAAGCCAAAGCCGGATGGACCCGCGACGAGATGGCCGCGCGCGCCGCGCGGGAGCTGCGGGACGGCTATTACGTGAACCTCGGCATCGGCATTCCCACGCTGGTGGCCAACCATATCCCTGCCGGAATGCAGGTCACGCTCCAGAGCGAAAACGGGATGCTGGGCATCGGCCCGTTTCCCTACGAGGACGAGATCGATCCCGATCTCATCAACGCCGGCAAGCAGACCATCAGCGAGTTGCCGCACAGCGCCTATTTCGACAGCGCCGCCAGCTTCGCCATGATCCGCGGCGGGCATATCGACCTGACCGTGCTCGGCGCGATGGAGGTGAGCGAGGGCGGGGACATCGCCAACTGGATGATCCCAGGCAAGATGATCAAGGGCATGGGCGGGGCGATGGATCTGGTCGCCGGGGTCAAGAAGATCATCGTTGTGATGGAGCACACGGCCAAGGACGGCAGCCCCAAGCTGATCCCCGAATGCACCTTGCCGCTGACTGGGCGCAATGTGGTCGATATGGTGATCACCGATCTGGCGGTGTTCCACCGCCCCGATCACGCCAGCCCGTTCAAGCTGGTCGAGACTGCGCCGGGGGTGAGCGGCGAGGAGATCGCCGCCAAGACGACCGCGCATTACCTGTCATGAACGATGCGGTGCCGAACTACTGGCTGCTGGCCGCCGGATGGGGCAGCGTCGCGGCGTCGTTGCTCCACGTAGCGTGCGTCTTCGGCGGTCCCGACTGGTATCGGTTCCTCGGTGCAGGTGAGAAAATCGCGCAAGCCGCCGCTCGGGGATCATGGGGGCCAACGCTTATCACCCTAGCCATCGCGGCGGTGCTGATGGTGTGGGCAGCCTATGCCTTCTCCGCGGCAGGACTGTTCGTCCGCTTGCCATTTGCGCGCACGGCCCTTGTCCTGATTGCTGTCGTGCTTCTGCTGCGCGCCCTGCTGTTCTTTGTCCGCGATAGCTGGCGCCCCGACCTGTCGTTCGAGTTCATGCTGTGGTCCTCGCTGATCGTATTCGCGCTGGGTCTGTGCTTTGCCATCGGAACCTGGCGAGCCTCGCCAGTTCTTTCAGAGTAGATTGCCGGATGACTTACCCGCCAATCATCGCCGATCTCGACGCATCCGTGCCGGCCCAGCCAAGCTGATGCGGCGCGGAGTGTTGCTCGTTATTGCGGCCATTGTGCTGGTGCTTGGCGGGATCGTCGCCGTCACTTCGCCGCCGCGCCTGCTGTCCGCGCTCGACTGGGCAGCGGGGGGTGGTAGTGGAGCGCGGCAAGTTGCCCAAGCAGCGCCATTCGGCAGCCACGGTCAGACACTCGATGTCTGGGCTCCTGACGAGGATGTATCGACACCGCGCCCGGTGCTGATCTTCTGGCATGGTGGCGGCTGGGTGAAGGGCGACCGTGCCGCCTATGCCTTTGCCGGGCGCGCCTTTGCCAGTCGCGGCTTCGTCGTCGTGATCCCGGACTATCGCAAAGTGCCGCAGGTGCGCTTCCCGGCTTTCATCGAAGATGGCGCGGAGGCGGTGCGCTGGACACGCGACAATATCGGCCGCTTCGGTGGCGATCCCGAGCGGATCGCGCTGGCGGGTCATTCGGCGGGCGCACACACGGCGGTGCTTCTCGCGCTCGATCCGCGATGGCTGCGCGCGGTGGATGTCGATCCCGGAACTATCCGGGCGGCGGTTGGGCTCTCCGGCCCCTACGACTTCTATCCGTTCGAGAAGAAGCGCTCGATCGACGCGATGGAGGCCTGGCCCCAGCCGCGCGATACGCAGCCGATCGCCTTCGCCCGCACCGATGCGCCGCCGCTGCTGCTCGCCACTTCCCACGCCGATACGGTGGTGCGGGCGCGCAATGCCAATAATCTGGCCGCTCGGCTCGGCCAGTTGGGTGCACCGGTCACGCTGAAGAATTATGGCGAGCTGAGCCATGAAGAAGTGATGATGGCCGTCTCCAAGCCTTTCCGCGGCAAGGGCCCGGTCCTGGACGACAGCGTCGCCTTCCTCCAAACCGCGCTGAGACCAAAGAGTCGCGGGGCCGCGCCAACCGTGCCATAAGCGTTGGCATGGGCATCCATGCCGCCTTCCGCCGACGTTTCCTCGACGTGCTCGCCTCGATCTACATCTACAACGAGCATCGCGGCTATACCTCGCTCGATCGCGTGCTGGAGGCGGTGCGGGCGCGCTGTCCTGGCGACACCGCCTTCATCGCCGCGGTCGAGAAGCACCGCGCCGACGAGGAGAAGCATTACCGCATGTTCCGGCGCTGGTTCGAACTGCGCGGGACCATGCCGCTCAAGGTCGATCGCGCCTGCGGCCATATCGATCACTTCATCGAAAGCGCGTTCGGATGTGCGATTGAAGCGCTCGATACTGAGGCGATAGTGTCTGATCCCGATGCCTTCGAACGTCTGTGCCGGGTGATCATGATCACCGAGCAGCGCGGCATGGCCCAGGTCGAGGCGCTGCTGAAAAATCCGCACATCCGGTCCGATAAGGCTATGCGGCGCATCTTCGAAGTGGTCGAGCGCGACGAGCCATCGCACTGGTTGCCTTACGATGCCTGGCTGCGCGCCAATGGTCGCCGTCCCCAAGCGACCTGGCGCGAGCGCTGGACCGATTACTGGATCCACAAATCGCTGATGCTGGCCAAACTCCCCGCGGTGTTCCTCGACCGCCGCCGTCCGCGGCTTGCCGCCTGGCCGGACGAGGACGCCGCCGTCTACGCTTGACCCGGCGGGGAGGGTGTCGCAGCGCTGCCGCCCATGTGGCTGACCGAACCTCGTAATCGTAACTCCCCGCTCGCCGGGTTGAAAGTGCTGGAACTGGCGCGTGTGCTGGCAGGCCCTTGGGCCGGACAGGTGCTGGCCGACCTGGGTGCGGACGTCATAAAGGTGGAGGGGCCGGAGGGCGATGGCACGCGCCAATGGGGTCCGCCTTGGGTCGAGCGCGGCGGGGAAAGCGCGGCGGCCTATTACCACTCCACCAATCGCGGCAAGCGCGGCATCGTCGCCGACTTCCGCGATGCCGACGACCTGGCGCGGGTGAAGGCGCTGGCCGACGAAGCCGACGTGGTGATCGAGAACTTCAAAACGGGCGCACTGGCCAAATTCGGGCTCGACCATACCAGCCTCGCCGCGAGTAATCCGGGTCTGGTCACCTGCTCGATCACCGGCTTCGGCCAGACCGGCCCGCGCGCGCAGGAGGCGGGGTACGACTTTGTGATCCAGGCGATGAGCGGCTTCATGGCGCTGACCGGCGAGCCGAAAGGTCAGCCGATGAAGATGGGCATTTCCGCAAGCGACCTGGCGTGCGGGCTCTACAGCGTGATCGCTATCCAGGCGGCGCTGGCGATGCGCGCGCGCACCGGGCGCGGGCAGCATATCGACATGGCGCTGCTGGATTGCTCGGTGGGGTTGCTCGCGAGCCAGGGCACGCATTTCCTGGTCACAGGCGAGAACCCGCCGCGCATGGGCAACGGCCACGCGCAAGTCAGTGCTTACGGCGTGTTCCCGACGCGCGATGGCGAGGTGGTGCTGGCGCCCGCCAACGACGGACTGTTCCGCAAATTGCTGGCGGTGCTGGGCCGCGACGACCTGCTTGCCGAGGAGCGTTTTTTCACCAACGCCGCGCGTCTCTCGCACCGCGCCGAACTCGACGCGATCATCGCCGCCGAGACGGCCAAGCGATCCAGCACGGACTTGCTCGCGGCCTGTGCCGCTTCCGGTATCCCCGCCGGGCCGATCAACGCCCTCGACCAGGTCTTCGCCGACCCGCAGGTCCGGGCGCGCGGGATGCGCATCGCGATCGACGGCGTGCCCGGCGTGCGCAGCCCGTTCACTTTTTCGGATGCGGAACTGGCGCTCGACCGGCCAAGCCCGCGGCTGGGCCAGGACGGTTAGGCCAAGACTCGCGCGGCGCCGCGCCACAGTCGTTCGAACGGACCTGTGCCGAAGCGGCGCGACCACCAGGGTGAGACCAGTAGAATCAGCCCTATCACGCCCACCGCGACCAGCGTCGCCTCGACGCGATCGATCAGGCCGAACCAACCCAGGCCCCAGCTGTGGAACAGCGCCGCCATGACGATGCTCGCGCCGATATAGTTGCTGAGCGACAGGCGTCCGGCGGCGGCCAGCCGGGCACCGATCCCGTGGGCCAGCGGCCTCGCGCCCCAGCACGCGAACAGCGCGGCGACATAGGCGAGGCCCAGCGAAATGGCGAAGGGCTGGCTCCAGACTAGCGCCGTGGTGCCGACCACCGTCCCCGCGAAACCGCTCCAGAAGGCCGCGATGCACAGCGCCACCATCGGTGGCAGCGCCACCAGCGCCAGCCTTGCGGCGAAGCGGCGCGCGCGCGCAGGCTCCCAAGCGCCGCGCAGCAATCCGCTGCGCCAGCTCCACACCCCAAGCAGCATCGCAGCGAGAGTCTGCGGCAGGAAGACCAGCAAGATGACCAGCGGCCCCTGCCACAGGAGGGCGCGCCGCGCGATCCGTTCGCCCAGGCTCTCGCGCCCGACCGCCAGCCCGCGCTCAACGCTCGCCGGGTCGATCCCGAATTCGCCCTGCCACATCGCCAGCGCTGCGGGATCGCCCATGCCGTGCCGCACGTCCCACCAATAGGCGAGCCAGCTCCACGCGAACCAGCCGAGCGCGAGGCAATGCACCGCCGCCAGGACGCCCACCGCCACGAGCAGCCCGCGCTGGCTCAGCCGAAGCAGCGGCGGCAGCAGCAGGCCCGTGAGCGCGTAAAGCCGCAACACGTCGCCATTGTTGAGCAACAACGCATGGGCCCAGCCGATCGCGAGCAGAACCGCGATCCGGGCGAAATGGCTGCGCAGCGGATTCGGCCCGCCGCGTTCGAGCAGGATCGCCACCCCGGCCCCGAACAGCATGGCGAAGATGGCGCGGAAGACGTCCTGCGCGAAGATCGATTCGACCGCCCAGATCGCGAGCCCAACGACACCCGCGTCACCATAGGCCAGCGGGTTGAAATAGGCCGCGGGCGGCATCGCGAAGTTATAGACGTTGAGCAGCACGATGCCGCACACCGCCAGTCCGCGCGCGGCATCCATCGCGTCGATTCGCGACGCGGGATCGGTTGGGAGCGCGGCCGAAGTCATCGACCGCGCCTTACGCATTTCAGCGCCCCAGCGCAGCCTTCAACTCGGCGGCGAGGTCGATGCGTTCCCACGGAAACAGGTCCCCCTCGGCCTTGCGTCCGAAATGCCCGTAGGCGGCGGTCTTGCCATAGATCGGCTTGTTGAGCGCCAGATGGGTGCGGATGCCGCGCGGAGTGAGGCTCACGAGCGTGGGTAGAATTGCCTCGAGCTGGCTTTCCGTCACCCCGGTGCCGGTCCCATGCAGGTCGACGTAGAGCGACAGCGGTTCGGCCACACCGATGGCATAAGCGATCTGGATGGTGCAGCGGCGCGCGAGGCCCGCGGCGACGATGTTCTTGGCGAGATAGCGAGTGATGTAGGCCGCCGAACGGTCGACCTTGGTCGGGTCCTTGCCGCTGAACGCGCCGCCACCATGTGGCGAGGCGCCGCCATAAGTATCGACGATAATCTTGCGGCCGGTCAGCCCGGCATCGCCGTCGGGGCCGCCGATCTCGAACCTGCCGGTGGGGTTGATGTGATAGACGGTGTTCTCGGTCAGCAGTTCGGCGGGCAAAACCTCCGCGATCACGCCCTTCACATAGTCGCGCAACTCGGCGTATTTTGCCTCGTCGCCTTCGCCGTGATGAGCGAAATAGCCCGGCGCGTGCTGGGTCGAGACCACAATCGCGGTCGCCTCGACCGGGCGCTCGTTCTGGTACCGCAGCGTGACCTGGCTCTTGGCGTCGGGCTCGAGGAAGGTGACGGTCCCAGCCTTGCGATCTGCGGCCATGCGCTCGAGGATCTTGTGGCTGTAATCCAGCGTCGCGGGCATCAGGTCGGGCGTCTCGTCCGAAGCATAGCCGAACATGATGCCCTGGTCGCCCGCGCCTTCGTCCTTGTTGCCGCCGGCATCCACGCCCTGTGCGATATGCGCCGATTGCGGGTGCAGGTTGTTCTCGAACCGTAGCGTCTGCCAGTGGAAGCCGTCCTGTTCGTAGCCGATCTCGCGCACCGTGCGGCGGACCGTGTCCTCGATCTCCTGCTCCACGCCCGGGGCCCAGTTGCCGGCGGTGTCCATGATGTTCTGGCCGCGGATTTCGCCGGCCAGGATCACGGTCTGGGTGGTGGTCATCGTCTCGCAAGCGACGCGCGCCTCGGGATCTTTCGACAGGAACAGGTCGACGATCGCGTCGGAGATCTGGTCGGAGACCTTGTCGGGGTGGCCTTCCGAGACGCTCTCGGAGGTGAACAGGAAATCGCTGCGCATGAGGGGAGATATTCCGATATAAAGATAGCTTTATATGTCGCTTTTAGCGGCGAGTGCGGCGGGTGGCAACCAGCCACGCGGCAAGCAATACTATCGTCCAGATAAAGGTCAGCCAGGAGCCGAGATGGGAAAACGCCGTCGGTGGAGCAGGGGGCGGAACCAGGCCGTCGATCCGGTCGGCGACGTCGCGGCCGATGCGCGCGCGGACCACGCCGCCGGCATCGATCACCGCGCTGATCCCGGTGGTGGTGGCGCGCAGGACGGGCAGCCCTTCCTCGATCGCGCGCATCCGCGCCTGCGCCAGATGCTGCGGTGGACCCCAGGTCCCGAACCAGCCGTCGTTGGAGGGATTGAAGATGTAGTCGGGACGGTTGCCGCGATCGACGACCTCGCCCGAGAACACGATCTCGTAGCAGATTTGCATTCCTGCCTTGCCCCACGGGCCGAAATCGACGGTGCGTGGGCCCGGTCCGGCGATGAAGTCGAGCGTACCCGCCACCAGCCGCGACAGGCCGAGCGGTTCGAGAATGGCGCGCATCGGTAGGTATTCGCCGTAGGGCACCAGATGCGCCTTGTCGTAGCGCCCGGCGATCGCGCCGTCGGCGGCGATCCCGAGAACGGAATTATAGGCCCCGATCGCGGTTCGCGTGCCGCCCAGCGCGCCGATTTCCAGATTGACCACGCCGGCCAGCACCATGCCCCCGGGCCCGGCGGCGCGACCGATGCGCGCGCGGGCAAAAGCGGGATCGCCGCGCGCGGTCAGATCGTCGTAATAGCGCTGCGGATAGCCCGGCGCGAGATAATCGGGCACGGCGCTTTCCGGCCACAGCACCAAGCGCCTTGGCACCGGGCCGCGCGGGCGTGACAGCGCGGCGATGCGCTGGAACTGCTCTTCGAAGCGGCTCGAATCATTGATCTCGTCCTGGCCGAGATCGGGCTGCACCAGTGTGAAGGGCAGCGCGCCGGGGCGCTCCGCCGCGGCGGGCCAGAGCATCGCGACCAAGAGGACTGCCGCCAGCGACCCAAGCGGAAGCCAGCGCCGCCGCAGGATCAGCGCGAGCAGCAGCGTGGCCAGCGATACCAGCAGACCGGACAACGCATAGGTGCCGGTCAGCGGCAAGGCGAGCGCGGCCCCTGCCCTGTCGTCGGGGCCGAGCAGCAGCAGCGACAGCGGGGCCCAGGCATAGCCGGTGAAAACCCAGCTCCGCAGCCATTCGCCCGCGATCCAGCCCGCCCCGATCATGGGCGCGAAAGCTGCGAGCGAGCCGGTGGGCGCGAGCGCCTTGGCGACGCCCGCGGCGAGCGCCGGATACACCGCCAGGTAAAGCGACAGCAGCGGCACCGCCGCCCAGCCGAGCACGGGGGGCATCTCCGCCTGGAAGGTGAAGGCGGTGGCGATCCAGTTGTTGGCGAGGGTGAAATGCGCGACGCCGAACAGCCAGCCGATCAGCGCCGCGGCACGCCAGCCGGTGCTGCGCCAGACCAGCCAGGCGAAGCCGGCTACCCCAAGCAACCCCAGCGGCCACAACGCCAGCGGGGGAAATCCGGTGGCGGCAAGCAGGCCGCAAGCCAGCGCCGCCAGCCTGGGATGCCGGTCGAAGACGTCGTGGAGAAATTTCATCGCGGGCGGCGGTTAAACGCTAGCGCCCGCGATGCAAGCCAAGTGGTGCCGTTCAGCCGACCGCGCTGAGCGTTTCGCCATCGCTGCGCTTGCGGCGGCGGCGCGGCGCGGCGTCCGCAGCCTCGTCGCGGTCGCCCGCATCATTGGCGGAGAAGGCGGGCGGCAGGACGGCGGCATCGATGACCGGCTCCTGCCCGTTGGGCCGGCGCGGGCGCGGCGCGCGCTTGGCACGCGGCGCGGTATCGTCGCGGATCTCGCGCATGAACGGGTTGCCGTCCGGCTCGAAAGCGGCATTGTCCTCCGCTTCGATCGGGACGCCTTCGCTCGCGCGGTCCTCGTAGCGGGGCCGGTGGCGCTCGTCGCGGTCGCGGTCGCGGCGCGGACGCTGCTCGCGCGGGCCGTCGCGCTGCCCGTCACCGGCGCTGTCGCGCTGGCTGTCGCGAGGACTGTCGTAGCGGCGACCGGCGTCGGGGTCGTTCTCGTCCTCGAGCTCGAATTCGTCCTGCTCGCGCTCCGAACGCTGCGCGCCGCGCGGTTCTTCCTGGCGCACGCGATTGTCGGCGATGACGCGGAAATAATGGTCGGCGAACTGCAGATAGTATTCCGCCTGGACGCGGTCGCCATGGCGGTGGGCATCCTCGGCAAGCTTCTTGAACTTGTCCAGCATCTGCGGCGCGTTGCCTCGCGCGCGGCTGTCGATGCGGTTGCCCTGATTGCCGCCGCCACCGCCGCCGCCCTGGTTGCGATTGCCGCGACCGCGACGGCGATTGTTGTTGTTATTGTTGGCGTTGTTACGATTGTTGTTCAAAGGAAAAGTGTTCCTCATTCAGGCGGCACCGGCCGGGTTCCTCACCCGACGGTATGCCGCATGACTCCGTCCGTGTCGGCTAAAGCGAGCACGGCGCCCCTTGCTGTTCCCGTTGGGCGCATGAATGCGCCAATCGAGAGCTACAGTTGTCGGAGCCTGACCGCTGCGGAAGGCCCAGTGCCTTTCCGCCGGTCATGAGTAGGGATAATGGCTTAATGGGCGCTTGCCAAGTCCTTTATCCGCAGGATCAGCGCCCGGTCCCGCCCGGCGAGATCGCGGCGGAGTTCGGCGGTGAAGCCCGCGGCCTCGGCGAGCATCGTCACCGATGCCGCCTGGGTGTGGCCGATTTCCAGCACGGCAACGCCGCCGGGTGCCAGCAATGCGGGCAGCTGTGGGACGAGGACGCGATAGTCGTCGAGCCCCTCCGGCCCGGCGAAAAGCGCACCGGCAGGCTCGAAATCGCGCACCGACGCATCGAGATCGGCGGTTTCCTCAACGTAGGGCGGGTTGGCGACGATCAGGTCGAAACTGCCCAGATCGTCCGCCCATCCAGCGACGGACCAATCCCCCTCGCGCAATTCGGTGCGAGCTGCGACGCCGAGCTCCGCCGCGTTTTTTCCGGCCACGGTCAGCGCCGCGGGAGATCGGTCGATGCCGATCCCATGCGCCTCGGGGCGTTCGGCGAGCAGCGATAGCAGCAGGCAGCCGGACCCCGTGCCGCAGTCGAGAATCCGCAGCGGCACAGGCGCGGCCTCCAGCGCTGCCATAAGTGTCGCCTCGCTGTCGGCGCGCGGGATCAAAACATCGGGCGTAACCTGGAAGCGACGGCCATAGAATTCGGTCCCGCCAAGGATATAGGCGACCGGCTCGTCAACCATTCGCCGCGCCAGCATCGTATCGAACTCGGCGGGCGAAGGATCGCGCAGATGGCCGAGCAACATGGCTGAACGCGAGATGCCCAGCGCGTGCGCCATCAGCATCTCGGCCTCGTCGCGCGCCCAGTCGGTGCCGAGGCGCACAACGGCATCGCGGAGAGCTTGGGCGACACTCCCCCTCCTGTTGTCCCTCCGGAACAGCTGCGCTTCCAGAGGAGGGGGGTGGGGGGTGGTGTCGTGCGTTGTCCAACGGTCAGGCGCTTCAACTAGCGCGATCGAAAGGGCTTCCACGACACCTGGCAGATTCTGCATCACCTCATCGTTCGTGAATCGAACCGTTGTGAAACCATGCTCTCGCATCATGGCCGTATCGCGGACCGCGTCGGCATCGCGGTTGTGCGTCACGCCGTCGATTTCGACGATCAGGCCTTTTGACGGGCAGAAGAAATCCACGATGCGCTTGCCAATCACCGTTTGACGGCGGAACTTATGCCCGTTGAGAGACCGATTGCGCAGCACTCCCCACAGGCGTTTTTCAGGCTCGGTGGGCGCGCGGCGACCCGAGGCGGCGCGTTCATAAAGGCGATGGCGCAAGCGCTCGACTGGCGCGACACCACCCCCAACCCCCTCCTCTGGAAGCGCAGCTGTTCCGGAGGGACAACAGGAGGGGGCTTTACCCATCCAGCGCCGCCAGTCGCTTGGCCTCGTCCTCAGCGATGAGAGCGTCGACCAGCTCGCCCAGGCCCGGCCCGGCAAGGATTTCGGGCAGCTTGTGGAGCGTGAGGCCGATACGGTGGTCGGTCACGCGGCCTTGGGGGAAATTGTAGGTGCGGATGCGCTCGGAACGGTCGCCGCTGCCGACCATGGCCTTGCGCGCCTCGGCCTCGGCACCTTGCGCGGCGTCGCGCTGCGCCTCGAACAGGCGGGCGCGCAGCACCTGCATCGCCTTGTCCTTGTTCTTGTGCTGGCTGCGGCCGTCCTGGCAGGTCACCACCACACCGGTGGGCAGATGGGTGATCCTCACCGCGCTGTCGGTGGTGTTGACGTGCTGGCCGCCAGCTCCCGAGGCGCGATAGACGTCGATCTTGAGATCCTTGTCCTCGATCCGGACATCGACCTCGTCGGGCTCTGGCAGCACCGCGACGGTTGCGGCGCTGGTATGGATGCGACCGCCGCTTTCCGTCTCGGGCACGCGCTGCACGCGGTGGACGCCGCTTTCGAACTTGAGCTTCGCGAACACGCCGCTGCCCGCGATATTGGCCACTACTTCCTTGTAGCCGCCGATATCGCTGGCGTTGACGCTCACCGGCTCGACGCGCCAGCCCTGCTCGGCGGCGAAGCGTTCGTACATCCGGTAGAGATCGGCGGCGAACAGCGCGGCCTCGTCGCCCCCCGTGCCGGCACGGATTTCGAGCATGGCGGGGCGCATATCGGCGCTGTCGCGCGGCAGCATCGCGACAGCCAACGCCCGCTCGGCCTCGGGCAGCTTGTGGCGCAGCTCGGCCAGTTCCTCGTTGGCGAGCGCCTGCATTTCCGGGTCGGCGGTGAGCGCGGACAGTTCGGCGATCTCAGCCCGCATCGCCCGCACCCCTGCGGCGGCGCGGGCCACCGGCTCGAGCTCGGCATAATCGCGGCTTGCGCGGACAAACGCCTCGCCTTCGAGCGTGCCCGAGGCAAGTCGCGCCTCGATTTCCGAGAAGCGGTGGAGGAGCTGATCGATGCGTTCGGCGGGGATGGTCATGGAATCGTTCAAAGGTGAGGCAAAGGTGAGGCCAAAATCAGGTATGCTTGTCCGGCAAGCTGTTCACAAATCTTAGAAAATCAGTTGAGAACCAAATAGGTTAAAACTATGCGTGTGTCAAGAGGCGCATCTCACCTCCGGGATCAGGCTTCTGGCGAGCGCCGCGCAGGAAGAGAAGCGCGACCCCGGATCAAGTCCGGGGTGACGAGTGCTTCTGATTTTCTTTCTCCAGCAAGCGCAGCGTGATGCGGTTCTGGATGGGCGTCACCACTCCGACCGGTCCGCGCGCGCCGCATACAATGTGGCCTTCTCGTTTGGCGAAATTTAGAAGCACGGTCGACCCAAGCTTAGCTGCTTTATCAAAGCGCTTCCTTGTTGAGCCGGTTGTCACAATTTCGACAGAATGACCTTCGTTTCGCAGCCAACTAGCGGCCTCGACAGCATCGGAAAACGCGGCGTCATCTTCGACAGCAATGGCCACATCAAGCTTGGCTTCGTTTGTCGCCCCCACCAGCATCGCTAGCCGCTCGATCCCGGCCGCCCAACCTACCGCTGGGGTTGCAGGGCCGCCCAAGCTTTCCATCAGCCCGTCATACCGCCCCCCGCCCAGCACGGTGCTCTGGCTGCCGAGCGCGGCGGCGGCCGCCGAGCCCTCGTCCGGCACGAACTCGAAGGCGGTGTGGCGGTAGTAGTCGAGGCCGCGCACGAGGCTTTCGGCGCGCTTGTGCTTCACTCCGGCAGCGTCAAGGCCGGACTTCACATCGTCGAAGAAGCGTAGCGCCTCCTCAGACAGGAAGGCGTCGATCTTCGGCGCATCGGCAACGAAGCGGCGGTCGCGCGGGTCTTTGCTGTCGAGGATGCGCAGCGGGTTCTTCTCGAGCCGATCCTGCGAATCCTCGCTGAGCTCGCCCTTCACGGCGCGGAAGTGCTCGACCAGCGCCGCGCGCCAGGCATCGCGGCTGTCGGCATCGCCCAGCGTGTTGAGGTGCAGGCTCACGCCCGTAATGCCCAGCTCGCGCAACAACTGATCCGCCATCGCCAGCAGCTCGACGTCCGCCTGCGGCTCGCCCGCGCCGATGATCTCGGCGTCGAGCTGGTGGAACTGGCGGTAGCGGCCCTTCTGCGGGCGTTCGTAGCGAAACAGCGGGCCGTGCGTCGCCAGCTTCACCGGCGCGTGCTGCTGCCAGCCATTGGTAATATAGGCGCGCGCCATCCCCGCGGTGAACTCGGGGCGCAGGGTCAGGCTCTCATCGCCGCGATCGAGGAAGGAATACATCTCCTTCGAGACGACGTCGGTGGTCTCGCCGATCGAGCGCGCGAACACCTCGGTGCGCTCGAACACCGGCATTTCGACGCGGCGGAAGCGGTATAGCTTGCGGACGCGCTCGAAGGTTTCGACGACGAAGGCGAAGGCCTCGGCCTCGGCGCCGAAGATGTCCTGGGTGCCGCGAATGGCCTGCGGGGTGCTGGTCTTGCTCATGTCGAGCGCGCCCTAGAGCATGACGTCACCAAAAAACATCCCGTTCGCCCTGAGCCTGTCGATGGCGAGAAGTGCAACGTTCCGCCAATCGTGCGTCGACAGGCTCAGCACGAACGGGTGTGGGGTGATGGGAGACGCCCAGCGGGTGAAACCCGGCTTGCCAAGCCCCTGTCCCGCCGTCAGAACCGTGCTCCATGTCGCACCGTCCCATCGCGCTCATCGCGCCCATCTCGCTCCTGGCCGCAGCCCTAGCCCAACCCGCCACCGCCCAGGCTCCGCAGCCCTCGGCGCCGGTGCAGCAGGCGCTGCCGGTCGCCGCGCCGCTGCCCGCCGATACGCCCTGGCCCGGCGGCACCATCGGCCTGGCGATCGATGCCAGCGACACCCGCCGCGCGCTTTACAAGGTCACGCAGACCATTCCCGTGCCTGCCGGCACCACCACGCTCACCCTGCTCTATCCCGAATGGCTGCCCGGCAATCACGCGCCGCGCGGGCCGATCAGCCTGCTCTCCAATATCCGTTTCACCGCTCCGGGAGCGAATGGGGGCAAGCCCCTGGCGTGGAAGCGCAACCCGCTCGACGTCTATCAGCTCGATGTGGCGGTGCCCGCGGGCGTGCGGACCGTGACCGCGCAATTCGTCCACACCTCGCCGCTGGCCAGCGCCGAGGGGCGGGTGACGATGACGCAGGAAATGCTCAACCTCCAGTGGGAGAAGATGAGCCTCTATCCCGCCGGGCACTACACCCGCCGCATCGCGGTGGAGCCGAAGGTGACATTTCCCGCGGGCTGGCAGGTGTTCACCGCGCTCGATGGCGCGCGGCGGAGCGGCAATACCGTGAGCTGGGACCGCACCGACTATCAGACGCTGGTCGATTCGCCGATTTTCGCGGGCAAGCATGCGCAGCAGTGGACCATCGGGCGCGATTACAAGCTCGACGTGGTGGCCGACAAACCGGCGCAGCTGGCCATCAAGCCGGAGCATCTCAAGACCTTCTCCAATCTGGTGGCCGAGGCGGATCTGACTTTCGGCGGACGGCCCTTCGATCATTACGACTTCCTGCTGGCGCTGACCGACCGGATGGGCGGGATCGGGCTGGAGCATCAGCGGTCGAGCGAAAACCAGTACGAGCCCGACAGCTTCGTCAAATGGGACGAGATGGATTGGGATCACAACGTGATCGCGCACGAGCTGGTGCACGCCTGGAACGGCAAATACCGCCGCCCGGAAGGGCTGTGGACTGCCGACTACCGCATCCCGATGCAGAACGATCTGCTGTGGGTCTATGAGGGGCAGACGCAGTTCTGGGGCTGGGTGCTGGCCGCGCGCTCGGGCTTGCAGAAGAAAGAGACCGTGCTCGGCCAGTTCGCCGCTGCCGCCGCGACCTATTCGGAGGGCCAGCCCGGGCGCGAATGGCGCAGCGTGGCCGATACCACCTATGATCCGATCATCGGCGCGCGCCGTCCGATCCCCTACGGTTCGCTCCAGCGTAGCGAGGATTATTACGTCGAAGGCGCGCTGGTCTGGCTCGAGGCCGATCAGCTCATCCGCCAGGCCACCGGTGGCAGCAAGGGTCTCGACGATTTCGCGCGCGCGTTCTTTTCCGCCACGCCGGGCGATCTGGGCCAGCGGACCTATGATTTCGACGAGGTGGTGCGCACATTGAACGGCGTGCATCCCTACGATTGGGCCACCTTCCTCGACACGCGGCTGCGCCAGCCGAACCAGCCTTCGCCGCTGCGCGGCATCGCGGCGGCGGGCTATCGGCTGGTGTGGAAGGACACGCCCAATCCCTTCGACAAGGGGCGCTACGACAACGCCAAGTCCACCAATCTCACCTATTCGCTGGGGGTCGCGCTCGACGCCACGGGCAAGGTCACCTCGACGCTCTATGACGGCCCGGCCTTCGCCGCCGGGATCGTCAACGGCGCGCAGGTGGTGGCGGTCAATGGCGAGACCTATTCGAAGGATGTGCTGACGCAGGCCATCACCGCGGCCAAGGGGGGCAAGACCCCCATTCAGCTGCTGGTGAAGCGCGGCGACCGTTACGACACGGTGCCGATCGCCTATCACGGCGGACTGCGCTGGCCGTGGCTGGAGCCGGTGGCGGCGGGCGAGCAGGGCTTCGACCGGTTGTTGGCGGCGCGGGCGAAGTAACCCCATTCTCATTGCAGTGCAGCATGGGCGGCGCTAGAGGCCCCGCCCATGCGCATCGACATGATCCCCACGGGTGATAATCCGCCCGAAAATTTGAACGTCATCATCGAGGTTCCGACCGGCGGCGAGCCGGTGAAATACGAGTTCGACAAGGCCAGCGGCGCGCTGTTCGTCGACCGCATCCTCCACACGCCGATGCGCTATCCGGCCAATTACGGCTTTGTGCCACACACGCTGTCGGACGATGGCGATCCGATCGACGCGCTGGTGATCAGCCGCAGCCCGTTCATTCCCGGCTGCGTGGTCCGCGCCCGCCCGATCGGCGTGCTCCACCTCGAGGACGAACACGGCGGCGACGAGAAGCTGATCTGCGTGCCGATCGACACGACGTTCCCCTATTACTCCGACGTCGCCGAGACCAAGGACCTGCCCTCGATCATCTTCCAGCAGATCGAGCACTTCTTCACCCACTACAAAGACCTCGAGGCCGAGAAGTGGGTCCGCGTGGGCAAATGGGGCGACGCCGAGGAAGCCAAGCGCCTGATCCGCGAGGCGATCGATCGGTATGGGGCCAGCGAGGGCTAAGCCTGCCGTATCTCGACTTCGCTCGATACGAACGGACCTTACTTGCCGCCGTTCGTGTCGAGCGTAGTCGAGACACCCCCCTTCGACGCCAAAGCCTACGCCCCAGCCACCATCATCCCGTCGATCCGGAGTGTGGGCGCGTTGACCGCGCGGTGGAAGGCGAGGTCGTTCGCCGGAGCAAGCTTGCGGAACATTTCGATCAGGTTCCCCGCGATGGTGAGCTCCGCCACCGGCCCTGCTCGCTCGCCGTTGACGATCCGGAAGCCCGCGGCACCGCGACTGTAGTCGCCGGTCACGAGGTTGACGCCGGGGCCGAACAAATCGGTGACGTAGAAGCCGTCGGCAATGTCCGCCATCAGCGCCTCGGGGGACGGCGTGCCCGGCTCCATGTGGACATTGCTGGTGCTGATGCCTGGCGCGCCGCCGCCGCGTGACGCGTGGCCCGTCAGCGGCACGCCAAGCTGGCGCGACGCGGCGGCATTGGTCAGCCAGCCGAAGATGCGGCCATTCTCGACGAGTGGCCGGGATGAGGTGGCCAGGCCCTCGCCGTCGTAGGCGCGCGAGGCGAGGCCGCGGTGGCGCAGCGGGTCTTCGACCACAAGGATCGCGGGGTCGAACAGCAGTTCATCCTCGTGGCCGAGCAGGAAGCTGGCCTGGCGCGCCACCGCCGCCCCGTTCATCGCGCCGAGCAGATGACCCAGGATGCCGCCGCTCACGCGCGGATCGAACACCACCGCCATCGCCCGGCTGGAGATCGAGCCGGGGTTGACCCGCGCCGCGGCGCGCTCGCCCGCCTCGCGGCCGATCTCCGCCGGAGTGGGCAGATCGGCGGCATGGCGCGCGCTGCGCCAGGCATGGTCGGTCTGCATCGCCCCGCCTTCGCCGGCGATCACGCTGGCCGAAAGCGAATGGCCGGTCGCTTCGCTGGCTCGGGTCACGCCATGCGAGGTCGCGAGCGCCGACACCGCGTGCGAGAAGGCCGCGCCGCCACCGTTGGAATTGGTCACGCCGGGCACGGCCCGCGCCGCATCCTCGGCCGCGGCGGCGGCTTCGCGCAGCGTGGCGGGGGAAGGTTCGAGCGGGTCGACGAGATCGAGATCGGGCGCCTCGCCGGTCATCAGCCGCTCTTCCGGCGCGAGCCCGGCATAGGCGTCCTCGGGTGCCAGGCGCGCCATGTCCAGCGCGCGTTCGACCAGCACCGCGAAGGAACCGGGCGAGAAGTCGCTGGTACGGATCGACGCGGACCGGCGGCCGACGAAGACCCTGAGCCCGACACTTTCGCTTTCCGAGCGGGCGACGTCCTCGAGCTGGCCGAGGCGGACTGAGACGCTCTCGGAGGATTCCCCATGCGCGACCGCGTCCGCGGCATCCGCGCCATGCTTGCGCGCCAGCGCCACGAGTTCTTCGCAGCGCGTCAGCGCGCCTTCTTTGTCGATCATGCCGCGCGATGTAGGGAGCGAGGCTCCGGCGGTAAAGCTATGCGAGGGCCCTGAACATCAGCGTAAGCGCGAAGGGCAGGCCCAATGCCATCAGCCACAACAGCGCCTGATCGCGGCGATAGGCACCCGCGAGTGCTTCGTCATGGGCATCGCCTTCCGAAAGGTCGCGCCAACGCCTGTCGAGCTTGTGGCACGCGGGAATGATGGCGACGACGAGAATGATGAGGCAGACCATGGCCAGCGAGCGCAGGCCGGTATCCTTGATCGCCTCCACAGTGAGAAAAATCTGCAGAGCCGTGTAGACGATTAGCGCATAGGCGACATTGTCGCTCATGCTCTTGCGCCAGTCCACCACCCGCTCGCTGCGGCGGCGATGGGTAAATCCGTCGAGCGCCTTCATTCGCGCTTCTCCCCGTTGTCCTGTCCCGCTCGTGGTATAACGCCTCGCGCCACGCTGAATCAAGCGGGTCGTCGTGCCCGCGTCCCGCCGCGCAACAATCCATGCACGAAACCTGCCAAGTGCAGCCTGGATAAGACCAACAGGCCTTCCGCATGGGCGCAACAGTGCTACATGAGCCGCGACATGGCCGACCTCGCTTCTACCTCCGAACGGGTGCACGAACTCGCCGACCAGGCCGCGCACGATGCCGCGCCGCCCATCCCGCAGGGCGGGCTGGAAGTTATCTCGATCGCGAAGAGCTACGACAAGCGGCAGGTGCTCGCCGATATCTCGCTGACCGTGGGCAAGGGCGAGGTGCTGGGGCTGCTCGGGCCCAACGGCGCAGGCAAGACCACCTGCTTTTATTCGATCATGGGGCTGGTGAAGCCCGATTCGGGCCGCATCCTGATGGACGGGATGGAGGTCACCAAGCTGCCGATGTATCGCCGCGCGGTGCTGGGGCTGGGCTATCTGCCGCAGGAAACCAGCATCTTTCGCGGCATGACGGTGGAGCAGAACATCAATTGCGTGCTCGAAATGATCGAGCCCGATAGCGATGTCCGTGCCGCCGAACTGAACCGGTTGCTCGACGAATTCGGTTTGCAGAAACTGCGTACCAGCCCGGCGATGGCGCTGTCGGGCGGCGAGCGTCGCCGCGCCGAGATCGCCCGCGCGCTGGCGGCCAAGCCGTCGATCATGCTGCTCGACGAGCCCTTCGCGGGCATCGATCCGCTGTCGATCAACGACATCCGCGATCTGGTGAAGGATCTCAAGACGCGCGGCATCGGCGTGCTGATCACCGATCACAATGTGCGCGAGACGCTGGAAATCGTCGATCGCGCCTGCATCATCTATGGCGGTCAGGTGCTGTTCGCCGGCACGCCGGAAGCGCTGGTGGCGGACGAGAACGTGCGCCGCCTCTATCTGGGCGAGAGCTTCGAGCTGTGATGTCAGCGTCAGCGCTTATGCTTCGACAGGCTCAGCATGAGCGGGTTTGGGTTCTGGGAATTCCATTACCACCGCCGCTCGTCCTGAGCCTGTCGAAGGACGCGCGCTGAGCTAGCTTCCCGAGCATGGCCCTCGGCCCACGTCTCGAAATCCGCCAGTCGCAATCGCTGGTGATGACGCCGCAGCTCCAGCAGGCGATCAAGCTGCTGGCGCTGTCCAATCTCGAACTCGAAGCGCATATCGGCGAGGCGCTGGAGGCCAATCCGCTGCTCGAAATCGGCGAGGTTTCGCGCGAGGGCGGCGACGAGGTCGTGCTGCCACCCGACCGCGAAAGCGCGCCGCTGATGGACAGCGCCGGGGGCGAGGAAGCACCGCTCGATATCGAGCGCAGCACGCTCGATCCCGAGGCCGCGCCGGGAGATGCCGACTGGGGTCGTGCCGCCGATTTCACCGGTGGGGGCGATCTGCCCGATCTGGAAAACCGCGGTGCCGACGGCCCCACCCTGGCAGAGCACCTCCTCGCCCAGATCGGCGCTCAGGCGCATGATGCGCGCGAGGCGCTGGTGGCGGCGCGGCTGGTGGGCGAAATCGACGAGGCCGGTTACTTCACCGGCGACATCGCGACTCTGGCCGCCGAACTCGCCGTGCCGCGCGCCGAGGTCGAGCGCGGGCTGGTGCTGATCCAGAGCCTCGATCCCACCGGCGTCGGCGCGCGCAGTCTCGCCGAATGCCTCGCGCTCCAGGCCAAGGAGCTGGACCGCTACGATCCGTGCATGGCGCGGCTGATCGATAATCTCGATCTTCTTGCCAGGGGCGAGATCGCGCGGCTGAAACGCCTCTGCGACGTCGATGACGAGGATTTCGCCGAGATGCTGGCGGAGCTGCGGGCTTTCGACCCCAAACCCGGCTTGCGCTTTGGTGGCGGCGGCGAGGCGGCGGTGGTGCCCGATGTGCTGGTGAGTACCGGCAAGGACGGCGGCTGGGCCATCGCGCTCAACGAGGACAGCCTGCCGCGGCTGGTCGTCAACCGCGGGTATTATCTGGAGCTCAAGGAGGGCTGCACGGACAAGAAGTCGCAAGCCTGGCTGGGCGAGCAACTGGCCGAAGCCAACTGGCTGATTCGCGCGCTCGACCAGCGCGCCAAGACCATCCTCAAGGTGGCCGCCGAAATCGTGAAGCGGCAGGCGGGCTTCTTCCGCGAGGGCGTTTCCGCGATGCGGCCGCTGATCCTGCGCGATGTCGCCGAAGCGATCGAGATGCACGAAAGCACGGTCAGCCGCGTCACCAGCAACAAGTTCCTCGCCTGCCCGCGGGGCACTTTCGAGATGAAATATTTCTTCTCGAGCGGGGTGGCCGCGGCCGACGGGGAGGGCGCGAGTTCCGAAGCGATCAAGGCCCGCATCCGCGCGCTGGTCGAGGCCGAGGAGGCGAGCAACATACTGTCCGACGAAGCGCTGGTGGCGCTGCTCAAGGCCGAGGGTTTCGACCTGGCGCGGCGCACGGTGGCGAAATACCGCGAGGCCGCGGGCATCGGCTCATCCGCCCAGCGCCGCCGGGCGCGCAAGCTGGCGGGGGCGCTATGAAGCCCACGCAGGGGATTCCCATAGCCCGAAGAAAGCGTTAACGCGATTTACCGCCTGTTAACCTTTTCCGTTCAGAGGTTGCGGGTGATTGAGACGCGGTGGCCGGGTTGGGGGCGCCGTCACGCTTAAGGGCCATACGGGGGACATCTCCAATGCGTGTACTGCTTATCGAAGACGAGCCCACGACCGCCAAGGCGATCGAGCTCATGCTGACGACCGAAGGCTTCAACGTCTACTCGACCGACCTGGGCGAAGAGGGTTTGGACCTCGGCAAGCTCTACGATTACGACATCATCCTGCTCGACCTCAACCTGCCCGATATGCACGGCTACGATGTGCTCAAGAAGCTGCGCGTGGCCAAGGTGCAGACCCCGGTGCTGATCCTGTCCGGCATCGCGGAAATGGACAGCAAGATTCGCAGCTTCGGCTTCGGCGCCGACGATTATGTGACCAAGCCGTTCCACCGCGAGGAGCTGGTCGCCCGCATCCACGCCGTGGTGCGCCGTTCCAAGGGCCACAGCCAGTCGGTCATCCGCACCGGCAAGCTGGCGGTCAACCTCGACACCAAGACCGTGGAAGTCGATGGCGCCCGCGTCCACCTGACCGGCAAGGAATACGCCATGCTGGAGCTGCTGTCACTCCGCAAGGGCACCACGCTGACGAAGGAAATGTTCCTCAACCACCTCTATGGCGGGATGGACGAACCCGAACTCAAGATCATCGATGTGTTCATCTGCAAGCTGCGCAAGAAGCTGGCGCACGCCTGCAATGGCGAGAACTACATCGAGACCGTCTGGGGCCGCGGCTATGTGCTGCGCGATCCGGACGCCGAAGCGGAAGCTGCCTGATACGAACCGCCTGAGGCGAGCCGCCTGCAACGAACCGACCGAGACACGCTGCCCCCGGCTGACCCTCCACTCAACCTGGCCAGCAGCGAGCGGCCGGATCTTCGGATCCGGCCGCTTTTCTATGGGCGACTCGCGCTTGTAAGCCGCGCGCCGGGCTGTCAGGGGCGCGCCATGACCGCGCACAAGCCTGGCGATCCGACGACATTGAACCGCCTCTACGGCCGCAGCCAGGGCAAACCGCTGCGCGCCGGGCAGCAGGATTTGATCGACAATCTGCTACCGAAGATCGCGGTTCCGCCGGAAGGTGAGATTATGAGCGAGGTGCTGTTTGGCACCGCCCGCCCGCTCCATTTCGAGATCGGCTTCGGCGGCGGCGAGCATCTCGCCCACCGCGCCGATCTGCTGCCCGATCACGGCTTCATCGGCGCCGAACCCTTCGTCAACGGCGTGGCGCAGGCGCTGGTGCATGTCCGCGACGGGGCGCTGGGCAATGTCCGCATCCATCTTGGCGACGCGCTCGAGGTGCTGCGCCGCGTGCCCGACGGGGCGCTGACGATGCTGTATCTGCTGCATCCCGATCCCTGGCCCAAGGCCAAGCACGCCAAGCGGCGGATGATGAACGACGGGCCGCTGCGGATGATCGCCGACAAGCTGAAGCCCGGCGGCGAGTTTCGCTTTGGCACCGATCACCCCGTCTATCTGCGCCACGCGCTGATGGCGATGCGCCGCTTCACGGCCGAGTTCGAATGGCTGGTGGAGGGGCCGCAGAGCTGGCAGCAGCGCCCCTCCGGCTGGCCCGAAACGCGCTATGAACACAAGGCCCGGACGGTTTACGGGCACGAGGTCTGGTACTTCCGCTTCCGGCGGCGCTGAGCCGGGCGAGAATTGGCAACGAAGAATTTCTTGCTTTGTGCTTGTCGCCGCGCTGTTCATTTCCACCAGTTCACGGTGGAGCGGCACGCGAATGGAATTCGGAGCTTTCGACTTCGGCGCGCTGCTGCCGTTCATCCTGATCGGGTTCGCCGCGCAACTGGTCGATGGCGCGCTGGGCATGGCCTTTGGGGTGATCATGAACACGCTGTTGGTGGGCGTGCTCGGCGTGCCGCCCGCGCTGGCCTCGCAACGCGTTCACGTGGTCGAATGTTTCACCACCTTCACCTCGTCCATCAGCCATTTGCTGCATCGGAACATCGATGGGAAGCTGTTCTTCCGGCTCCTGATTCCCGGTCTTATTGGCGGGGTTTCGGGTGCCTATCTGGTTTCCAATATCCACGCGGAGGTCGTGACCCCGTTCGTGCTGGGGTATCTGGCCCTGATCGGCGTGTTCCTGCTGGTCCGCGGGATGATCTACCCGCCCAAGGTGCGCGAAGCGAAGATCGTCGCGCCGCTCGCGGTTGTCGGTGGATTTCTCGATGCCGCCGGCGGCGGTGGGTGGGGGCCGGTGGTGACCAGCAATCTGCTGGTTCAGGGGGCGGAGCCACGCAAGGTCGTCGGCACCGTCAATTCGGTCGAGTTCTTTCTGACGATGGCGGTCAGCGCGACATTCATCTCGCAGATCGGCATCGCCGATCTGGCCGGGGCGACGCTTGGCCTGTTGATCGGTGGCGTCGTGGCCGCACCCGTCGGAGCCTTCGCGGCGCGGCATTTCCCGGCCAAGTGGATGCTGATCATGGTCGGCATCGTCCTGATCCTGACCAGCAGCTACGGCATCTACAGCGCCCTTACGCGATAGGCTGTCGGCGCGAATAGCGGTGCCAGCCGCACCAGCAAGGCGGCGCTCAACATCCTCGCCAAGGACGTCGCCGAGCAGGACGCCAAGGCGCGCGGGATCGAGGTGCTGTCGCTCCATCCCGGCTGGGTCCACACCGACATCGGCGGCCCCCATGCCACGCTGACCGTGGCGCAGAGCATGGCGGGCCTTGCCGATGTGATCGAGCGAGCGGGTGGCGGAGGCTACCGGTTCGTCGACTACACCGGCAAGGACCTGCCGTTCTAGGTGTTCAGCGCACTGTTCGGGGCCCGATCAGACGCTTCATTCGCACTTTTCCGGACCGGCTCAGAAGCGCAGCCCGATCCCGGCCACGACCTGGTTGGTGGTGGCATCGCCCTGGCCGCTGTCGGCCAGATCGTTGTATTGCGAGCGGCGATATTCGACCCGCGCTTCCAACGCGCCGGGTAGCTGGATCTGGATCCCGCCGCCGTAGCGCAGCCCGTTGGCGTTCTCTTCGAGCTCGGCCAGCGAGCCGCTTTCGGTAAAGGCGCGGGTATCGAGCGCGGTGTAGCCGACCTTGCCATAGGCCGCGATGCCCGGGGTCAGCGCCACACCGGCGCGCGCGCCGATGTAGTATTGTCCATTGGTCTCAAGGCCTTCGCGTGCGCCGCCGAAGTTGCTCGGGAATCGGGTCGAGCCGTCGCTGGTCGACAGCTCGCCCTCGATGCCGACGAAGGCATTGCCGAGGCCGAGGTCGAACCCGGCGTTGACGCCGTACACCGCCGAGCTGGCATCGGCAGTGATCGAACCGTCGCTCGATTCGACGTCGATGCCCTCGTAGCCGGCGAGCGCGCCGATAAAGAAGCCGCCCGGTGCGCCGCTGTCGTCCTGCGCCAGCGCGGGCGTGGCCATCAGGCCCGCGCCCAGCGCGGCCATGGCGAGTAGTTTGTTCATGATGATACGATCCTTGAGTAGTGGTATTTTCTGACCCCTGTCGCGCGCCATGTCGTCGGGGCCAGCTTGCGGCCTGCTGAATGGCGCGGGCTGGAGAGCGATGAACACGATGGAAGGAAGCCTCTGGCGGTCGGACGACGGCCCTCCTATGTTGGGCAAGAAAGGAGACTTGCGATGATCCGCCCGTATCTTGCCGCTTTCGCCTTAGCCGCCGTTGCCGTCCCGGGAGTGCTCGCCGCCCATCACGGCTGGAGCTGGACCGAGGATGCCGAGAGCCGGATCGAAGGCACCATCGTCACCATCAACTACGGCAACCCGCACGCGAGCCTGACGCTGCGCAACCGCCAGGGCGTGTGGGAGGTCGATCTGGCTCCGCCGTCGCAGGCCACGCGCGCCGGCTTCGTCGAGGGAGTGGCCAAGGCCGGCGACCGCGCCGTGCTGACCGGTCACCGCGCGCGCGATCCCAAGGTGCTGGGCTTCAAGGCCGAGACCATTACCGTGCGCGGCAAGACCTTCGATGTCTATCCGCAGCGGCCGAAGACGCTGACACCGGCAAGCTGAGCGCTTGTTCGACGCCGCGCTAACGGCGCTGGAGGCGAGCGCGCTGGCCGAAGGGTTGCGCGCTTCTCAATACGCCTATCCACTGGTCAACGCCGCGCACATCCTTGCGCTGGCGGCGCTGTTCGGATCGATTCTGGCGCTCGACCTGCGGCTGCTGGGGCTGTTCCGAAGCGTGCCAATCGCTCCCCTGGCGCGCGTGTTGCCGCGAGTATCCACTGTGGGACTGACGCTGGCGCTGCCGACGGGCTTCGCGCTTTTCAGCGTGCAGCCCTTCGACTATCTCATCCACCCGGTCTTTCCGTTCAAGCTGGCGCTGATCGCATTGGCTGCTCTCAACGCGCTGCTGCTTCACCGCACCGCCGGGTGGAAGACATTGCTGGACGGAGCCGCGGCCGTGCCCGTCCGCGTGCGCATCGCGGCCGCGCTGTCGCTGCTCGGCTGGACCGGCGCGATCGTCGCCGGGCGGCTGCTCGCCTACTAGCCCACCACCCCGGCGCTCGCCAGCACCGCCAGCGTCAGCACATCGGGCGCGATCGCGGTCATCGGGGCGATCTGCACCGGCTTTTCCATGCCGATCAGCATCGGGCCGATGGTGGCGTTGCCCGCCAGTTCGCGCAGCAGCTTGGCAGACAGATTGGCCGATTGCAGTCCGGGCATAACCAGCACATTGGCCGGGCCAGACAGACGGCTGAAGGGATAAAGCGCCATCACCTTGGGGTTGAGCGCGGCGTCGGGCGCCATCTCGCCTTCATATTCGAAATCCGGCTGCTCGCGGTCGAGGATCGCCACCGCGTCGCGCAGATTGCCGAGCCACTGGCCGGACGGATTGCCGAAGGTCGAATAGGACAGGAAGGCGACGCGCGGCTCGTGGCCCATGCGCCGCGCCACCGCCGCGGTCTCCCGCGCGATATGCGCCAGTTGCTCGGCGGTCGGACGCTCGGTGATGGTGGTATCGGCCAGGAAGGTGGTGTGATTCTTGCCGATCATCATGTGGATGCCGAACGGGTGCGCGCCGGGCTTGGGGTCGATCACCCGGCCGATCTCACGCGCAGTCTGCGAGAAGGTGCGGGTGAGGCCCGAGATCAGCCCGTCGCCATGCCCCAGCGCCACCAAGAGTGCGGCGAAGACATTGCGTTCCTGGTTGACCATCCGGACCACGTCGCGTTCGGTATAACCGCGCCGCTGCATCCGGGCGTAGAGATAACGAACCATCTCGGGCTTCTTGTCGCTGACCGCCGAATTTTCGATCGTGAAGCTTTCCGGATCTTCCACCGCCAGCGCCCGCAAGCGTTCGAGCACTTTCTCCGTGCGGCCGACCAGGATCGGCTCGCCATAGCCGAAGTCGCGGAACTGGATCGCGGCCCGCAGCACCACATCTTCCTCGGCTTCGGCGAAGACCATCCGTTTGGGATTGGCCTTGGCGAGCTCGTAGATATTGGTGAGCGCGGCGGAGGTGGGGTTGAGCCGGGCCTTGAGCCGGTTGCGGTATTCGGCGAAGTCGGCGATCGGCGCCTTGGCGACGCCGGAATCCATGGCCGCCTTGGCAACCGCGCTCGAGACCACTTCCATCAGCCGCGGATCGAAGGGGGCGGGGATGATGTAATCGGTGCCGAAATGGTGGCTGACGCCATAGGCCGCCGCCACTTCCTCCGGCACGCGCTCGCGCGCCAGTTCGGCGATGGCGTTGGCGGCGGCGATCTTCATTTCTTCGTTGATGTCGGTCGCCTGCACGTCGAGTGCGCCGCGGAAGATAAAGGGGAAGCCCAGGACGTTGTTGACCTGGTTGGGAAAATCGCTGCGCCCGGTGGCGATGATGGCGTCGGGGCGCACCGCCTTGGCGGCATCGGGCATGATTTCGGGCGTGGGGTTGGCCATGGCGAAAATGATCGGCTGCGGAGCCATCTTCGCCACCCACTCGGGCTTGAGCGCACCCGCGGCGCTTAGGCCGAGGAAGATGTCAGCGCCGACCAGCGCCTCCTCCAGGCTGCGCGCCTCGGTTGGCACCGCGTGGGCGCTCTTCCACTGGTCGACGTTCTCACGCCCGGGATAGATCGGTCCGGCGCGATCGCACACGATCACGTTTTCGTGGCGAATGCCCATCGCCTTGATCAGCGCGGTGCAGGCCAGCGCGCTGGCGCCCGCGCCGTTGACCACCATTTTGCAATCGCGCAGGTTCCGCCCGGTGAGATAGCAGGCGTTGATGAGCCCCGCCGCGGCGATGATCGCGGTGCCGTGCTGATCGTCGTGCATCACCGGAATGTTCATGCGTTCGCGCAGCGCGGCCTCGATGATGAAACATTCGGGCGCGGCGATGTCTTCCAGGTTGATGCCGCCGAAGGTCGGCTCCATCAGCGCCACCGCCTCGATGAACTTGTCCGGGTCTTCGGTGTCGAGCTCGATATCGATCGAATCGACGTCGGCGAAGCGCTTGAACAATACCGCCTTGCCTTCCATCACCGGCTTGCTGGCGAGCGCGCCGAGATTGCCGAGGCCGAGAATCGCGGTGCCGTTCGAGATGACCGCGACCAGATTGGCGCGCGCGGTGTAGCGCGCCGCGAGCGACGGATCGCGGGCGATCGCTTCCACCGGCGCGGCGACGCCGGGCGAATAGGCGAGGCTGAGGTCGCGCTGCGTCGCCATCGGCTTGGACGGCACGATCTCGATCTTACCGGGGCGGATCGTCTCGTGGTAAAACAGCGCTTCGCGCTCGGTGAAGGCGGATGGTTTCTCGTCTGACATGGGCGGCGCCCTAACGGAAAGCTGGGGCGGGGGAAAGCGCGCGGGTGGCGTTGGCGAATCGGCCGGCGGCTCGCTACGCCCTCCTCCATATGGCGAACGCCGCATCCCCGATGATGGAGCAGTATTTGGCGTTGCGGCGCGAAGCCGAAGGCTGCCTGCTGTTCTACCGCATGGGCGATTTCTTCGAGCTGTTTTTCGAGGATGCCAAGGCGGCGGCGGCCACGCTCGACATCGCGCTGACCAGCCGCGGCGAGCATGACGGCGCGCCGATCCCGATGTGCGGAGTGCCGGTGCAATCGGCGGAGGGCTATCTCGCGCGGCTGATCCGCGCCGGCCACCGGGTCGCCATCGCCGAGCAGGTCGAGACGCCAGAGGAAGCCAAGAAGCGCGGCGGATCGAAAGCGCTGGTGGCCCGAGCCATCGTGCGCTTCGTGACGGCCGGCACGCTGACCGAGGAGGCATTGCTCGATCCCAAGAGCGCCAATGTGCTGGTGGCGGTGGCGCCGCTGCGCGAGGCGGTGGGCGTGGCGGCCTGCGACATTTCGACCGGGCGGGTTGAGCTGGAAGAGTGCGCCCCGGAAACCTTGCCGGGCGTGCTGGCGCGGATCGGGGCCAGTGAGGTTGTCGGCCCAGAGGACTGGGATGGTGATGATGGCGTAATCGCCCGCCCGCGCGCCGATTTTCGCAGCGAGAATGGCGAAGCGCGGCTCAAGGCGCTGCATGGCGTGGCGACGCTCGACGGAATGGGTGACTTCTCGCGCGCCATGCTGGCGGCGGCGGGCGGGCTGATTGCCTATCTGGCCCATGTCGGGCGTGGCACGCTGCCGCTGCTGTTGCCGCCGGTGGCGCGGCGCGGCGGCGAGCGGCTGGCGATGGACGCCGCCACGCGCGCCAGCCTCGAGGTGCTCGAGGCGCAGGGTGGCGGACGTGCGGGGAGCTTGCTCGCGGCGGTGGACCGTTGTTCGACCGGTGCGGGATCGCGGCTGCTCGCCGAAGATCTTGCCGCACCGCTGGCTGAACGCGCGGCGATAGAAGCGCGGCTGGCGGCGGTGGCGCATTTCCACCGCGATCCGATCCTGCGGAGCGATCTGCGCGCGCTGCTGCGCCAGTGCCCCGATATCGCCCGCGCGCTGGGGCGGATCGTCGCAGGGCGGGGGAGCCCGCGCGATCTCGGGCAAATTCGCGACGGGCTTTCCGAAGCGCGACGGCTGCGCGATGTTCTGCGAGCCAGCCCCGATCTCCCGGCCCTGCTGACGGAGGCGACACAAGCGCTGCGTGGGCATTCCGAACTGATCGACGCACTTGAGCGGGCGCTCGTGCCCACCCCGCCGACCGAGCGCAGCCAGGGCGGCTTCATTGCCGCGGGCTACGATCACGCGCTCGACGCGCTGCGCGAGACCAGCGGTAGCGCCCGCCGCGCCATCGCCGCGCTGGAAGCCAAGTATCGCGACGAGACCGCCACGCCCTCGCTGAAGATTCGCCACAACAAGGTGCTGGGCTATTTCATCGAGGTGGGCGCACGGCATGCCGACCGGCTGATGGCGGCCGACAGCGGTTTCACCCACCGGCAGACGATGGCGGGGGCGGTGCGGTTCAATTCGCTGGGCTTGCATGAGGAAGCCGCGCGGATCGCCGAGGCGGGTGGCCATGCGCTGGCGGCGGAAGAGGCGCATTTCGAGGAGCTGACCGGTGTGGTTGTGGAGCGGCGCGAAGCCATTGCCGCGGCGGCCCAGGCGCTGGCGCGGATCGATGTCGCCGCCGCGCTGGCCGACCGCGCGGCGGAGGGCGACTGGTGTCGTCCGGAGCTGGTCGACGCACCCTGCCTGGAGATTACCGCCGGGCGCCATCCGGTGGTGGAGGCGGCGCTGGCGAAAGGCGGTGAGCGCTTCGTCGCGAATGATTGCACGCTCGGCCCCGATGACCGGCTGTGGCTGATCGGGGGCCCCAACATGGGCGGCAAATCCACCTTCCTGCGCCAGAACGCGCTGATCCTGCTGGTGGCGCAGGCGGGCAGCTTCGTCCCCGCCCAACGCGCGCGGGTGGGCATCGCCGACCGCCTGTTCAGCCGTGTGGGTGCGAGCGACAATCTCGCACGTGGGCGATCGACCTTCATGGTCGAGATGGTCGAGACTGCCGCGATTCTGAGCCAGGCAACCGAGCGCAGCTTCGTCATCCTCGACGAGGTCGGGCGCGGCACCTCGACCTACGACGGCATGGCGCTCGCATGGGCGGTGGTCGAGGCGGTGCATGAGAACCTGCGTTGCCGCTGCCTGTTCGCAACGCATTACCACGAGCTCGCCCGGCTGGCCGAGACGTGCGAGGCGCTGAGCCTCCACCATGTCCGCGCCAAGGAATGGAAGGGCGAGCTGGTGCTGCTCCACGAGCTGGCGCGCGGCGCGGCGGACCGCAGCTATGGCCTGGCCGTGGCGCGGCTCGCGGGACTTCCGCCAATGGTGCTGAAGCGCGCCAAGACCATCCTCGACCGGCTGGAGAAGGGCCGCGCCGAAACCGGCGGGCTGGCGGCCGGGCTCGGCGATCTTCCGCTGTTCGCCGCAGCGGCGCGGGAAGATGTGCCGGAGCACGACGTTCTGGCCGAAGCTCTGGCCGCAATAGAGCCCGATGCCTTGACCCCCCGCGAGGCGCTGGAGGCGCTTTATGCCCTCAAGCGCGCGGCGGCGGAAGGAAAGCGTTAACCCTGTTGCGCTAGCCCGAGCGGGCTATGGCTTCGTTCTCACTTACCGAAAAGCTTGCGGTCACCGGCGCATTTCTTGCGGTCGTGGCGCTGCTGGTGGGAACCGAGGACGATCCCGGGCTGGTGATCGACGGCCAGGAAGCGGTCAAGGAGCTCCGCCCCGCCGCAGCCGCGCCGGCACCGCTCGCGCAGGCCGCCCCGCCGGCGTCTGCGTCGGGCGCGACACCGGCACCGGCCGAGACTCCGCCGCTGGATGCCGCGGCGCCAGCGCCGACCGCGCCCACGACCCCGGTCGAGGACCAGGACGACGACAAGCAGTTCAGTCCTGAGCTCGGCCGCGTGCCGCTGGATTTCTCCAAGGGCCCGCCGGCAACCTGATCAGGTTCCGTCGGAGCGCAGATCGTCGGGCCGATTTTCCTCGCCGTATTTGTCCTCGTTGTCGTCCATATTGTCCTCGCCGCGATAGGCGCCCATGTCGATCCGGCCGGACTGCTCCATATCGCGCATGTGATCGACCAGATCCTGGGTCGAATCCTCGTCGAGCAAAGCGTTGTCGGGTTTGATGCTCTCGGTAGAGCTGCCGTAATCACCGGGATTGCGGCCCAAGGCCTCGTCGGCGAGCGTCTGAGCCTGTTCCTGCTCGTCGTCCTGTTCGGAATTATGCGTTTCGGGCGCAAGTGTCGCCTGGCGGGCTTTCTCGGTGTCGGGCTTATCGCTGGTATCGGGCATCGCAAGTCTCCTTTGCCTGGATGAACGTCACCGCGTCGGCACCGGTTCCTCACCTGCGTAATCGTAGAAACCGCGCCCGCTCTTGCGGCCCAGCCAGCCGGCCTCGACATACTTCGCCAGCAGCGGGGCGGGGCGGTATTTGCTGTCGCCGGTGCTGGTGTGCAGCACGCGCACGATTTCCAGGCATGTGTCGAGCCCGATGAAATCGGCGAGCTGGAGCGGGCCCATCGGGTGGTTGAGGCCGAGGCGGCAGGCGGCATCGATATCGGCGATGCCCGCGGTGCCCTGGCCGAGCACGAACACCGCCTCGTTGATCATCGGCAACAGCACGCGATTGACGACGAAGCCGGGCTCGTCCTGGCTCAGCACCACCTGCTTGCCGAGGCTTTCGGCGAAAGCGCGGGTGCGGGCGGTGGTCTCGGCGGCGGTAGCCAGACCGGGAATGACCTCGATCAGAGGCATCAGCGGAACGGGATTGAAGAAATGCAGCCCGATGAAGCGCATCGGATCGGGCGCGTGCGCCGCCATGCGGGTGATCGGTATCGAACTGGTGTTGGAGGCGAGGATTGCGCCGGGTGCCAGCACCGCGCCCACTTTCTCGAAGATCGCACGCTTGATGTCCTCGCGTTCGGTCGCGGCTTCGATCACGAACTCGGCCTCGGCCATTGGCGCGTAATCGGCGACCGGGGTGATCCGCGCGAGCGTTGCCGCGGCGTCGGCGGCGGCGATCTTTTCCTTGGCGACCAGCTTGCCGAGCCCCTTCTCGATCCCGGCCTTGGCCCGTTCGGCGGTGGCGAGATCGATATCGGCAAGCAGCACCGCATTGCCATGCGCGGCCGCGACCTGCGCGATCCCCGCGCCCATCTGCCCCGCCCCGATTACTGCCACGGTCATCATCAAATCTGCTCCTCCATCGTCCCGTTCGTGTCGAGCGAAGTCGAGACACCGCGCTCCCGCGTCTCGACTTCGCTCGACACGAACGGAGGTGGTTCGGGGTGGCGCATAGCTGCCATGCGCCGGGCCTGCCAGAGCGGCGCGTGGACCACACACCGGGGGGTAAATAAAAATTCCGCCATCACCCCGCCCGGCTCCATTCGCGCTTGGGATCGATATCCTCGCCCAACCGCCGCAGCAGCCGGAAAAGCGTGGAATCATCGGGCTTTCGGCGGATGCCGCACATCCACCCCCGATAGATCACGGGCTGGACGAATCCGGTTTCGAGCCAGGAATTGAGGGTATGAAGTGTCACCTTCCGAAAATCGGGCTGAGGCTTCGGAACATGCCCGCAGCCGGGCGGTGTCAGCACCCGGTCCCACATCGCCGAGAAGCTCTCAGCGCCGATGCGTGTCCGCAGACGATACGCGCTTGCCCGCGTCATGCCGACCGCCTTCGCCGCCGCCGCTACCGAGCCGGTGACATAGAGCTGGGCGAGAAATTCGCATTGCCGCGTCTCCGTCCACCCATCGGCGCGAGCGCGCAGCGGGACGGGCCGGAACCAACCGGGACGATGGCGGCGGCGATGGGCAGGTTTTGCGGGACGGCGACTCGGCATCGCCAGCATAGGCCACAGGCGAGGCGATGTAGGAAACGGGTTTTTTCTGATGGCCGAAAGGGGGTGGAAAGCGGACATGCAATCCATAGAAAAAAGGGGTGCCCGATCCTGCGATCGGACAACCCCCCCATTTTCGACTAGCCGATTAGCCGCAACAGGCCATGACGGCCTCGCAGCAGGCCAACAGCACTGCACAGCAAGACGCCACAGCCTCTGACACCACTCCGGGTGCCGCGGCATAAGCGCTGGTGCTTGAGACGAGCAGCACTGCTGCTGTGAGATAAAGCTTCTTCATGGTAATCTCCGTTCTGAAATTAGGTGTGTAGCGTGTACCTACCTAAGTCGTGGCGGGGGAGGTTCCGGGCCAATGCGCAACGCGCTCACCGATACAGTTCCACCCCAGAATAAAGCCTCGACTGCGAATTCTGGGGTGTCCGCTCCCAAGGGCAATGCCGCAATTGCGGCGCACATCGGCGCGCATGATAGCGCACAATCATGATGAGCGGTTTTATCGCCACAGTCGGGATCCATCGGCGCGCTCGCCGTCATCAATGGCAATGGACAGGCGCATGCAGCAGACGCCGCGCCTGCCGTGTAGAGCATGGCCAGAGCGGCAATTGCGAAGACGAAAAGAGCACGGCTGTGGATCACGAGTTGCCTCTCGCCGTATGTTTCGTGGCACGCCAGGCGAAAGTTACAGACCCGTGCCGCTCGCAGAAGCTGCATGGCAGCATGTCCGCAATGGGGTCGTCAGCAGCCGTTAGCGATTGGCACCCGGCACCCATTTCACGTCGCCGGCCCCATCATCGTTGCAATGCCGCGCGAGGACGAAAAGGTAATCCGACAGGCGGTTGATATAGGCCAGAGCCGCCGGATTCACCGGCTCCTCGGCCGCCAGCGCCACCATCGCCCGCTCGGCCCGGCGAACGCTGGCGCGGGCGACATGGCTGTGCGCCGATGCCTCGCTACCGCCCGGCAGGATGAAGCTGGTCAGCGGCGTCAGCTTGGCGTTGAGGCCGTCGATCGCCTGCTCCAGCCATTCGACCTGCGAAGGCACGATCCGCAACACCATTTCCGAGGGCGCGAAATCGCTTCCCGGCGTAGCGATGTCCGCGCCCAGATCGAACAGATCGTTCTGAATGCGGAGCAGCGCGCGGCGCGGTTGGCTGGCGGCGGTGAGCACCGTCAGCCCGATCGCGCTGTTCGCCTCGTCCACTGCGCCGATCGCTTCGAACCGGGCGGAATGCTTGGGCTGGCGCGAGCCGTCGACGAGGCCGCTGGTGCCGTCGTCGCCGGTGCGCGTGTAGATCTTGTTGAGCTTGACCAAGCGGCTAGCGAGCCATTGCCAGCATCACCATCACCACGACGATCGCCAGCGCCTGATATTTGATGCGATTCATCATCATCTTGCTTTGCAGCAACTGCATCTCGCTCGCGTTGTCCCCGCCGCCGGTTTCGAGATCGGTCCGGGTGCTTTTGAGGAATGCGACCACGCCGCGCACGAGCGAGAACACGGTCAGGCCCATGAGGACCAGCAGGACGATGATGAGGAAGGTTGTCATAGCTCCGCCAATCTAGGCGTTCCCAAGCGTTATTCCAGCGGGAAAGCGACCATCACGCATCGCGCCCGCAAGCGCCCCGCCATCCTCACCTGCCGCGCGCCGGTCGGCGAGCGACGGCGAACCGCGCCGTTTCGCCAGTTTCTGGCCGCCGGCATCCAGCAATAACGGATGATGGTGCCAGCGCGGCACCGGCAGACCGAGCAGGGCCTGGAGCAAGCGGTGGATGTGCGTGGCCGCGAACAGGTCCATGCCGCGCGTCACCAGCGTCACTCCGTCCGCCGCATCGTCGAGGGTGGCGGCGAGATGATAGCTGGCGGGGGCGTCCTTGCGGACCAGCACCACGTCGCCGAGCGCGCGCGGATCGGCGGCTTGCGACCCCTGCAACTCATCCTCCCAACCAAGAGCGCCGGAACGGGTGAGCGCAGCTTCGACATCGAGCCGCCAGGCACCCGGGAGCACGGGATCGACGCGTTTGCCCTTGCAGGTTCCGGCATAGACCGGCCCCTCCGGCCCGATCCGCACCGCCGCGGCCTCGATCTGCGCGCGGGTGCAGGAGCAGGGGTAGAGCAGGCCTTCGGCCCGCAAATGCGCGGCTGCAGCGGCGTAGCTGGCGAGCCGGGTCGATTGTGCGGGCACTTCTTCGAACCTGAGCCCAAGCCAGGCGAGATCGGCGCGAAATTCCGCCGCCAGTTCGGGCCGCGAGCGCGCGCCGTCGATGTCTTCTATCCTTAGCAGAAAGCGCCCGCCACGCGCCCGGGCCAGGTCATGCCCGGCGATGGCCGACCAGGCATGGCCCAGATGCAGCGAGCCGTTGGGGCTGGGGGCGAAGCGCGTGATCATCATCGCAGGTGCGGCCAACAGGCCACAGTTTGGGGAAAACGCTGTGGAAAGGCTGTCCGTAACAGTCTTGACGCTTCGGCAGGCAAGTGCATCCTCACCTCATCGGGGAGGACAGTGTTCGTGTTCAAGGCCGAATTGCTGGAGCGGGCCATTCAGGTCCGAAGTAGCCAAGAGGACGGGGCGCGCAATCTCGCGGCCTGTCCATCGCTGGTGCTCAATGCCGATTACACTCCGCTGTCCTACTATCCCCTCAGCCTGTGGCCGTGGCAGACGGCGATCAAGGCGATCTTCCTCGACCGGGTGGTGGTGATCGAAACCTACGACCGCGAGGTCCATTCCCCCAATCTCGACATGAAGATCCCGAGCGTGATCGCGCTCAAGCAATATGTGAAGCCGTCCGAATTCCCTGCCTTTACCCGTTTCAACCTGTTCCTGCGCGATCGTTTCGCCTGCCAATATTGCGGCGATCCGCATCACCTGACCTTCGACCACGTGGTCCCGCGCCGCCTGGGCGGGCGGACAACCTGGGAAAACATCGCCACCGCCTGCGCGCCCTGCAACATGAAGAAGGGCGGCCGCACGCCCAAGGGCGCGGGGATGCACCTCTACGCCCAGCCGATCCGACCGACGCACTGGCAGTTGCAACAGCACGGCAAGCTGTTCCCGCCGAACCATCTGCACGAGACGTGGCGGGACTGGCTCTATTGGGACATCGAGCTGGAGGCTTAGGTCACTGCCGCGCGCGCGCGATGTTCCTCGCGTTGCCATTCTCCGCTCGCCAGCACTTCCGCAAGGTGCCGCGCCGCCTCGGCGATATCCTCGAAGCGCAGATAGGCGGGCGCGAAGCCGAGGCGGAGAATGTCGGGATCGCGGAAGTCGCCGACGACGCCGCGGGCGATGAGGGCCTGGCTCAGCGCATAAGCCTCTGGGTGGCGGAAGCTGAGCTGGCTGCCGCGCTGCGTGGGGTCGGCAGGGCTGGCGAGGTCGAGATCGACGCCCAACTCGCTCAGGCACAGCCGGAAGAATTCGGATAGCTGCTGCGACTTGGCGTACAGGCGTTCGACGCCGATTTCGGCGATGAGGTCTACGCCCACCTCAAGTGCGGCAAGGCCGAGGATCGGCGGGGTGCCACAGAGGACGCGATCCATGCCCGCGCCGGGCGCATAGTCGTCGGTGAAAGCGAAGGGGGCGGCGTGGCCCATCCAGCCAGTGAGCGGCTGCTCGAGCGCCGCGTGATGCCGTTCGGCCACAAAGGCGAAAGCGGGCGCGCCGGGACCGCCGTTGAGATATTTGTAGCCGCAGCCAACGGCGAAGTCCGCTTGGCAGCCGTCGAGATCGACCGGCAGCGCGCCCGCCGAATGCGACAGATCCCACAGCACCAGCGCGCCTGCGTTGTGCGCGGCGCGGGTCAGCGCCACCATGTCGTGCAGCGCGCCGGTCTTGTAGTGGACATGGGTCAGGAGCAGCAGCGCGACGTCTTCGTCGAGCGCCTCGGCGATGCGCTCTCGCAGGGCAAGGCGGCGAGTGGCGAGGCCCTGCGCCTCCAGCCCGGCGATCATGTAGAGGTCGGTCGGAAAATTGCCCGGCTCGCTCAGGATGACCTTGCGGCGCGCTCCTTGTTTTTGGGCATGCATCGCCAGCGCGGCGGCGATCAGCTTGAACAGGTTCACGCTCGTGCTGTCGGCGGCGATAACCTCGTGCGGGCTCGCGCCGATCAGCGGCGCGATCTTGGCACCGATGCGCTGAGGGAGACCGATCCAGTCCGCCTCGTTCCACGACCGGATCAATCCGTTGCCCCATTCGCCCTGGACCACCTCGGCCAGTCGAGCGGGCGTGGCCTTGGGCAGCGCGCCGAGCGAATTGCCGTCGAGGTAGATCACCCCCTCGGGCAGGGTGAAGCGCTCGCGATACTCCGCCAGCGGATCGGCGGCATCGAGCGCGTGCGCGCGCTCAAGCATCGGGCAGCTCGCGCAGGATCGCCCGGCACAGCCCCGCGTCGCCACCCGCGATCTTGAGCGGCAGCGCGATCAGCTCGTAGCGGCCCGGCGGTACGTCATCGAGCACCAGCCCTTCGAGGATGCGCATATCTGCCGCCAGCACGGCCCTGTGCGCCGCCATCGTCTTGCTGTCCTGCGGATCGACCGAGGGCGCGTCGGTGCCGATCAGCTGGACGCCCTGCGCCGCGAGCCAGCGGATCGTCTCCGGGGCGATGGCGGTGAAGCCGCTGTCCCATTGGTCGTGCGGGAAGGTGTCGAACGTCCGCAGCAGCACGCGGTACACGCCCTCGAGCGGCGGCAGATCGGCGATCTCGACCGCGCCCTCGGCACGGCGCACGTCCACGACCAGGCACTCGCCCAGATACGGCTCCAGCCCGACGTTGGCGATATCCGCCGCATCTGCCGCATAATGCAGCGGCGCATCGCCATGCGTGCCTGAATGCGTGCTCATGGTCATGCGACCGACGTTGACCGGCGAGCCGTCCTCCATCCGCCAGCTACGCGCGAAGGCGAACGCGGTGTCGCCCGGCCACACTGGCAGGCCGGGGTGCAATGTTTGCGAGATGTCCCAGATTTTCACAGCGCCGTTCGCACGCTGAGCAGCTCGGGGAAGAACGCCTGCTTCAGCACCCCCGCCAGATAGGGCACGCCCGGCGTCCCGCCGGTGCCGCGCTTGAAGCCGATGATCCGTTCCACCGTCTTGAGATGACCGAAGCGCCAGCGCTGGAAATGATATTCCAGATCGACCAGCTTCTCGGCCAGTTCGTAGAGATCCCAATGCGTTTGTGGGTCGCGGTAGATGGCGGCCCAAGCCGCTTCGACCTCTGGCGAAGGCTCCCAAGCCGCGCCGTGATCGCGTGCCAGCACCGCATCGGGAATGGCGAAGCCACGCCGCGCCAGCAACGCCACCGCCTCGGCATAAATGCTGCGGCGGGTCATTTCCGCACGCAGCCCTTCGGCAACCTCGGGCGTCGCCTCGTGCCGGGCCACATGGTCGGGATTGCGCCCGCCGAGCATGAATTCCATCATCCGGTATTGCGCGCTCTGGAACCCGCTCGATCCGCCCAGATGCGGGCGCACGGTCGAATAATCGTGCGGGGTCATCGTGCTGAGCACGTCCCAGCTCTGGATCAGCTGCCCCTGCGCACGTGCCACGCGGGCGAGCATCTTGAAGGCCGGGCGCAGATCGTCGCGGGCGATGCAGTCGCGGGCGAGGGTCAGCTCGTGGATGCAAAGCTTGAGCCACAGCTCGCTCGCCTGATGGACGATGATGAACAGCATCTCGTCATGCGCGCCCGAGACCGGGTGCTGCGCCGCCAGAATGCGATCAAGATCGAGATAGGAGGAGTAGGTGACGTCGGTAGCCATGCGCGCGGCTCTAGCGCGCGACAGGCCCCACCCCAACCCCTCAACTCGAAGCGAAGCTGTCCCGCCGGAACAACGGAAGGGGCTTTATCAGCCCTCGATCACCCGGGTCTCCGGGTGATGGCGGTCGAGGTGGCGCTTGACGATGCGGAGGTTACGGCTGTTCGAGCGGAACACGAAATCGAACACATCGCCGGCCAGCGGGACCGCGCCGACTGCTGCATCGACCGCGATATTCCCGGCCATCCGCCACAGCTTCCACTTGGGGAGGCCAAGGTTCTTGGCTTCCCAGATCAGATAGGCGCCGAGCGCTGCCGCGATGGCATCGCCCACCACCGGGACGAGCCCGATAACCGAGTCCAGGCCGAATTTCACCTGCGTGCCCGGAACGGTCAGGCTGCGTTCGAGCAGCTGCTCCATCGCCTCCATCCGGCGACGCACATCGGCTGGAGCACGGCCGGTCGGCAATTCGATCCCCAGCGGCAGCGGGCGCTTGAAATTCTCCGTCATCGCCCCGTTACATGGGCGCGCGGGTAAGCGGGAACAAGGGATGGATCGCCCACGCGTTCTCGGCAAACCCCGCCACGCCCGAGCGCACCTGCGACCAGCGGATGGGCGCGCCGATGGGGATGAAGGCGTTGTGCGCCGCCAGCGCTGTCTCGGCATCGGCCAGGTACCGTGCCTGCTGCGCCGGATCGCGCGCGGCGGTGGCCATGGCGACCAGGAAGTCGACATCCTCGGAACAGATGGCTGAGCTGACGCTGCAATGGAACTGGTTGAGGAACCAGCGCGCGCCGGCATAACGCGCCACCCGGTCGCGCAGCGCCAGATCGGCGCGCTGGCCGCGTCCTGCCCGCTGCAAGGTGATCCCCACTTGCGCATACTGGTTCGCGAGCCCCGTGAACAAGGTGTTCGCGCCGGGCCCTTCGGGAAGCGCCAGCCGCAGGGTCAAGGCCCCGCCATTCGCCGCCTTCCATTGCGCCACACGGCTAGCGGCCACGGCGCGCCGGGCGTCCAGCTCCATGCCCGGCCAGCGCTCGGTCACCAGGCCGGGGTCGTCGGGGAGTTCCGGTGCGACCATGCGCGTCGTGGCGGTCCAGCCCGCCAGGTTGAAGGGGCGGATCAGCGCTTCGCGGTCGAGCGCGAGCGCCAGCGCCTCGCGGTTTTCAGCGGCGGCCAGGAACCCCTGCGCGCGCACGACATCGAGCCCGAACAGGCCGAGCGCGGAATCCAGCCGCGCGGTGCCACGCGACAGCGGGCCGACGTCGACCAACGGCAGCGTTGCAAGCGTGCCACCCAGCACCAAGCCATAGCGGTTCTCGGAAAAGCCACGCGTCGCGCCAGCCGCGCTCTCGGCGGTCAGGCGGATCGGCCGCACGCTCTCGCTCCAGTCGGGCTGTTGCGGCAGTCCGCGCGCTTCGGGCGAAAACGCGGACAGCATAGCCGTGCCGCGCCCGGTCTGCGTCATCGTCATCGGCCCGCTCGGCGTTCCCCCGATCGCGATGCCGAGCTCGGGCTGCGCGAGCAGTTGCAGGAGGCCGGGCATCGGGCTTCTGAGCCGCACCTCGATCACACGGCCCGCCATCGCCCGCACATCGCGTACCTGAGCCAGGTCGAGGCCGAGAGTCGTGCCGTCCAGACCCGCGATCGCCCGCGCCAGCGCCTGCTGGACCGCCCGCGCGTCCAACCGCTTGCCCCCGGCCAGGTCGATCTCACGGATCCGGAAAATGTAGCTTTCGCCATCGGCGGTCACGATCCAGCGCTCGGCGATGCCCGGCACCAGCTGGCCGGCCTCGTCGAGCCGGACCAGTCCCTGCGTGGTGGCCGATCGGAGCAGTTGGGCCGGTGGCGCGAGGCGATTGCCGCTGGCGAACAGCTCGCCAGGTTCGCTGATCACCGCGACATCGACGCTGCCGTCGCCGGGTTGCCCGCAGGCCGCGAGCACGCATGAACACAGCAAGGAGATCAGGGCCAACGCACGCATCCGAGCGCGACTCTAACAACTTCCCGGCGCGGCGTCAGCCTCGCATAACGGCTCGGCCGCCGGAACGGGCGTAAAGCGTAAGCGAGCGGTTTTGACTGAAATTGAGGCAGCCAGTTGCGGTGGGGCCGATGTCAGACCCGCCGGAGCCTGCCGTTCCAGCCATCGTGGCGCGGCGCGTCCAGCGCGGCGCGGGCATAGACCGGCGCTTCCTTGTCGCCGCCGTGCACCTGCGTGCGCGCCAGCCGGGGATCGATCGGATCGTCGAAGACCACGCCCAGCCGGTGTCCCAGCGTCCACACCACCGTGCCGGCGACTGGACCGATGTTGCGCAGTTCGGCCGCCACGCGCGCGCCGGGTTTCACGCGCACGTCGCCTTCGACCATCATCCCGCCCGCGGACAGGTTGCGAATTTTGACCCTGACGCTGGGTCCGCCGGTTTCGTGGACCAGATCGGTCATCAGAAACAGGCTGTCGCGGTCGACGTCGCGCGTTTCGAGCGAAGGCATGGAAGTTTCGTCTCTCTTTCCTGACGACCCACATCCGCGGTGGCAGGGAAAGTTGAAAAAAGCGTAAGTGGCGCGACCGTATCGTCGTCGCCGAACGATCAATCGTCGCGCGAGATCTTCTCGCGGCGCTCATGCGCTTCCTGCGATTCGACCGTCATGGTCGCGACCGGGCGGGCGATCAGCCGCTTGAGCCCGATCGGATCGCCGGTTACCTCGCAGAAACCGTATTCGCCGGCATCGATGCGGCGCAGGGCGGCATCGATCTTGGCGATCAACTTGCGCTGGCGGTCGCGGGTTCTGAGCTCGATGCCCCAATCGGTCTCGCTCGACGCACGATCGTTGAGATCGGCTTCGCGGATCGGCCCGTCCTGCAGCGACTGCAGCGTGTGTTCGGCGGCGGTATGAATGGACCGCTTCCATTCGAGCAGCAGCATCCGGAAATAGTCGAGCTGCCGGTCGGACATGTAGGCCTCGTCATCGCCGGGCACATAGTCGGTGCCCACCACGGCCTTGATCCGGGTCAGCTTGTCCTGGTCGGCAAAAGCGGCGGTGGCCATTGTTACCTCTAACCCAACTCGACACGCACCGGGACGGGTCCACCTGCCGCGCCGGATCTCAGCCCGCGTCGCGTCGCCACCCCGATGGCCGGGGCCTATAGGCAAGGGGGAACGGGGGCACAAGCGGCAATCCCCGCGCGTCAGGGATCGGGCACCGACCCACATAATTAAAAGGTAATCGGCGTTAACCCTTTCTTGAGCATGGGCGGGCGACACACGGGATGTCGGCGGGGGAGTCGGCGACTTGGGGGATTTAAATTGAGTAATCTCGTTAGCATAGAAGGCGGCTCGGGTCGTATCCCGCAAGGCCCCGAGGCCGATGCGCTCGTTGCCGAATGCCTCGGCAAGTTCGCGAGCGGAGCCGTCGCGGCGCTCTATGATCTGGGCGTGGCCTTCTCGACCGCTAGCCACGGAGTGGCCTGCGACCTGGTCGAGGCGCACAAATGGTTCAACATCGCTGCCGCGCGGGGACACGAGGAAGCGGCCTGGTGCCGCGCCGACGTGGCCGAAGAAATGACCGCGCGCGAGATCGCCGAAGCTCAGCGCCGCGCGCGCGAATGGCTGCGCTGCGACGCTGCGGAGCGCCGCGCCGCCTAGGACTTCTTGTACGGCGTGCGTGTTTCCAGATAGTTCGCGTCCGCAGCAACCCCCGCGCGCTCGCGCGCGAGGAATTCGGCGATCGCGGCGCGAAAGCCCGGATCAGCGATCCAGTGCGCCGAGGTGGTCCGTACCGGCGCGTAGCCACGGGCCAGCTTGTGCCCGCCCTGTGCGCCTGCTTCGACCCGTGACAGGCCCAGCTCGATGGCGACGTCGATCGCCTGATAATAGCACAGCTCGAAATGCAGGAACGGCACTTCGCGGGTGCAGCCCCAGTATCGCCCATACAGCGCATCGCTGCCGATGATGTTGAGCGCGCCGGCAATAGGCTGGCCATCCTGCACCGCGAGGATCAGGAGCACCGCATCGCCCAGCCGCTCGCCGATCAGGTCGAAGGCGTTGCGAGTCAGATAGGGCGAGCCCCATTTGCGCGCGCCGGTGTCCTGGTAGAACCGCCAGAAGGCGTCCCAATGCTCGGATTCGATGTCTGCACCGCGCAGGTGGACGATCTCGACAGCTGCCTGCGCCGCGGCGCGCTCCTTGCGCAAATCCTTGCGTTTGCGCGAGGACAGCTCGGCGAGAAAATCCTCGAAGCTGCCATAGGCGCGATTGGTCCAGTGAAACTGGATGTCGTGGCGGATGAGCCACCCGGCATCTTCGAATAGCGCAATCTGGTCGGCGGCGATGAAACTGGCATGGGCGCCCGAAAACCCGTTCTGCGCGCAGAGCTGTTCGGCGGCACCCAGCAGGGCGGGCGCGAAGCGCGTGTCCGTCAGCAGCAGTCGCGGCCCGGTGGCGGGGGTGAAGGGCGCGGCGATCTGGAGCTTGGGGTAATAGCGCCCGCCCGCGCGTTCAAAGGCTTCGGCCCAATTGTGGTCGAAGACATATTCACCCTGGCTGTGACCCTTGAGATAGGCGGGCAGCGCGGCGAGCATGACACCTTCCGCGTCCTCGATCACAATGGGAGCGGGCTGCCAGCCGGTGCCTTCACCGACGCTCGCCGAATCCTCCAGCGCGGTCAGAAAGCCGTGACGCATGAAGGGATTGCCGTCGGGGACCAGCGCGTCCCATGCAGCTGCGTCGAAGGCACCGACCGATCCCCCCAGCTTGGCGACCAGTTCGCTCACGGCAGCCCGGCACCTTCGGCGATGGGCGCGTCGGCGTGGGCGCGCGCAGTGGCGAGCGTTTCGGGCGAATTCACGGTCCAGGTCAGCACCGGCATCCCATATCCGCGCAGATTCGCAGCGAAACGATTGGGCAGCGCCTTGACGTGATACGCCATGAAGTCCGGCTTCGCGAGCCAGAGTGCCAGGTGCCGCTGCCACGCCTTCTGAGTGTGACCGTATTCGTCTTCGCGCACGACCAGACCGCGTACGGTTAGCGGCGAATGGCGGCGTAGCCAGCGCGAAACGCGCGGGTCGAAGCTCATAACCGCGTGGAGGCCGCGATACCCTGCCAGGGCCTCGGCCACTTTTTCACAGCTGCGCTCGACGGGGTAGCTGGTCCGTGACTTGATCTCGATCAGCAGCGGCACCTTGCCCGCGACAAGTGCGAGCAGATCGGTGAGCGCGAACGGTCCTTCGTCGCTGTCGGCGTAGCGCAATTCGCGCCAGCCGGCCGCATCGAGCGCGTCACCGGTTTCGGAACGGCCGTGAAGCCGGGAAAAGTCCCAGTCGTGATAGACCATCGCCACCCCATCGCGGCTGCGCTGGATATCGCATTCGATGCCCAGCCCGGCTGCGATAGCCGCTTGAAAAGCGCTCGGCGAATTCTCCACCTGGCCATCACCATGCAGGCCGCGATGCGCGTAGGTCCAATCTTTCAGCCAGCCAACACGCGCCGCATCTGGCGGCGGCGCGAGCAGCCTATCGAGGCTTGAGAGCAATGATCGCATCGACCTCGACCGCGGCGTTGAGCGGCAATACGGGAACGCCGACCGCGCTGCGGGCATGCTTGCCGGCATCGCCGAACACCTCGACCATCAGGTCCGATGCGCCGTTCGCCACCTTGGGCTGGTCGGTGAAATCGGGGGTGCAAGCCACGAATCCGCCCAGCTTCACGATCCTTGCCACCCGGTCGAGCAGGTCCGCCGCCTCGAGCTGGGCGAGGATCATCAAGCCGCAGGCGCGCGCCGCCTGGATGCCGCGCTCGGTGCCCAGCTCGCTCCCCAGCTTGCCGGTCACCAGCTTGCCGTCGAGGAAGGGAAGCTGGCCGGAGACGAACGCCAGATCGCCCTGCACCACCACCGGCACGTAGCTGGCGACGGGCGCGGCGGCGACGGGCAGTTCGATGCCCATGTCGGACAGGCGGCTGACGACGTTCATGCGGTTTCCTCGATCGATGTGGAATGGGTTTGGATACGCGCCAGCAGCCAGGGCAGCGCTTCGGCCCAGCAATCGATGCGGGCGTCGGCGTGGCCCGCGGCGTGGGCGCAGGCGATGTGGGGTGCCAGCAGCGGCTCGCCGCACAGGTGTAGCGTGGTCAGGTCGCGCCCCGTGGCGCAGACCGTCTCGCGCGCGGATTGGTGATGCTGCGGCAGATCGTCGATGAAATAGGTGTGCGACGGCTGGTATTCGGCGATGATCGCTTGCAGCGCCGGGCCTTTGGGGCCCTGATTGGTGAACACCCGCGCGGCGATGCCGTGATTCTCGAGCTGGCGTTGGCGGCTGTCGCGATGATCGTCGATCAGATTGGTCAGCACTACCACATCGGCGTGGGCCGATAGCGTACGGATTGCCTCGACCGCGCCGGTGATTGCCGTCTGGCGGGGCATTTCGGTGTCGAAGAATGCGCGCAGCAGCCGCCAGATGTCGGCGGCGGGCACTGCCTCGCCACTCGCGGTCCAGCGCATCGCCTCGGTAAAACTGTTGCTGGTCATGGCGAAGGTCACGCCCTGCGCTTCCGCCAGCCAGTCCCGGAATGGGGCGACCATGTGCAGCAGTACCTCGTCGCAATCGCACACGATCAGGGGGCGGCCGCTCATGCCGCGAGCGCCCGTGCCGCGGCGGCGATGTCCTGCGGCGGCAGGTCGAGCGCGATCGCTGCGGCCACCAAATCGGCCTCGTGCCCGGCGAGAAATTCCAGCACCGCGCCAAGCACTGCACGGCTGCCGAGTCCCTCGCGCAGGGTTTCCGGCGTCAGACCGGTCAATGCCAGCAACCGCTCGGCGCGCGGCTCGTCGGTCAGCACCCAGCCCAGCGCCTCGAGCGCAATGGTCTCTGGCGTCCGTTTCGGGACATCTGGGTCACTCGCGGAAGGTTTGATTGCCAGTCTCCGTTAAGGGCCTTAAACTGCGGAATTCAGGGGGACTGAAATAGCCGTGCCAAAGCGCATCCTGGTTGTCGAGGACAACGACCTCAACCGCAAGCTCTTCTGCGACGTGCTGAAGGCGAACGGCTTCGAGGTGGTCCCCGTGGCCGACGGGCAGAACGTCATCCCGACGGCTCGCAAGTTCAAGCCGCATGCGGTGGTGCTGGATATCCAGCTGCCCAATATCTCCGGACTGGAGCTGATCGAAAGCTTCGGTGCCGACAGCGTGCTGCGGCAGATTCCCATTCTCGCGGTGACCGCCTATGCCGGCAAGGGCGATGAGGAAAAGATCCGGGCCGCCGGCGCCAAGGATTATCTCGCCAAGCCGGTGTCGATTACCCCGTTCATGAACGCGGTGCGCGGTTTGATGGCGGACGAGCCCTCCCCCCAAGCGGTCGGCTAGCGGCTGCTTGCCGGGGGCCCGGTCGGCGCGCGGTGCTTGACAAGCGCCCGGCTTGGCCGCTTTGCGCACCCAGTTCCGGCGCGAGATGCGCAGCGCAGACGAGGATTAGCCATGGACCGCGCCCAGGTCGATACCACCATCCGTAGCCTGATCGAGCCATTCAACAGGAAAGGCGTGACCATCGCGGACAGCACCAGTTTTGCGGGCGATCTGGAATTCGACAGCCTGACGGTGATGGATTTCGTCGCCGCCATCGAAGACGAGTTCGACATCATCATCAGCATGAACCAGCAGGCCGAGATCGAGAATTTCGGCCAGCTCGTCGATGCCGTGACCAAGTCGGCGGGCGGCAAGTGAGCGAAGGCGTCAGCCAGGCAGACCGGCCCGCCGAGGTGGACGGCGGAACGCCCGACCTGTTCAGCAAGTTCGACCCGCTCATCGCCATGCGCGAGGGGCTGCTGGCGGACGGGCAGGAAGACCCATTCAACCTGGTGATGGAAAAGGTGCTCAGCCCCACCCGGGCGATCTGCAACGGGCGCGAGACGATCCTGCTCGGCACCTATAACTACATGGGCATGACCTTCGACCCCGAGGTGATCGAGGCGGGCAAGCAGGCGCTGGCCGATTTCGGTGCCGGCACGACCGGCAGCCGCGTGCTCAATGGCACCTATCGGGGACACCGGGAGGTAGAGGACGCGCTGCGCGAATTCTACGCCATGAATCACGCCATGGTGTTCTCGACCGGCTACCAGGCCAATCTCGGCATCATCAGCACCATCGCGGGCAAGGGCGATTACATCGTCCTCGACATCGACAGCCACGCCAGCATCTGGGACGGCTGCAAGCTCGGCGATGCCGAGATCGTGCCCTTCAAGCACAATGATATCGAGGCGATGGACAAGCGGCTGGGCCGCATCCCCGAGGGCGCGGGCAAGCTGGTCATTCTCGAGGGCGTCTATTCGATGCTCGGCGACGTCGCACCGCTCAAGGAGATGGTCGCGATCGCCCGGAAGCACGGCGCGATGGTGCTGGTGGACGAGGCGCATTCGATGGGCTTCATCGGCGAGCACGGGCGCGGCGTGGCCGAGGCCGAGGGCGTGCTGGACGAGGTCGATTTCATCATCGGCACCTTCTCCAAGAGCGTGGGCACGGTGGGCGGCTTCTGCGTCTCCAACCACCCCAAGTTCGAGATCCTGCGACTGGTGTGCCGACCCTATGTGTTCACCGCCAGCCTGCCGCCGAGCGTGGTGGCGACCGCGGCCACCAGTATCCGCAAGCTGATGCACGGCAGCAATAAGCGCGCGCATCTGTGGGAGAACTCCAAGACGCTGCACGCCGGGCTCAAGGCGCTCGGCTTCCAGCTCGGGACCGAGGAGCCGCAGAGCGCGATCATCGCGGTCATCATGCCCGATCTGGAACGCGGCGCGATGATGTGGGAAGCGCTCATCAAGGGTGGTCTCTACGTGAACCTGGCGCGCCCCCCCGCGACTCCAGCCAACATGACGCTGCTGCGCTGCTCGCTCTGCGCCGAACATACCGAGGAGGAGGTGCGGACGATCCTCGGCATATTCGAGGCTGCCGGGAAAGCGGTGGGGATTATCTGAGAGAGCCGTTGCGGGAGAGAGGTTCAGCGCAAGTTCAACCGTTTGCGGCCAGCGTCGAACCGTTGAAGAAGCGGAGACACGCCATGATCCCAGCGCGCCTGATGTTTGCTCTTGCCGCCGCCACCAGTCTCGGCGGTTGTACGATGCTGGACGGCTACGGCGGCCTGTCGGTTGGCTATGGCGATGGCTATTACGATGATGGCTATTACGACAACGGCTATTACGGCGATCCGTATTACGGCTGGTACGACGACTATTATTACCCCGGTACCGGCTACTACGTTTACGACCGCAGCGGGAAACGCCACGGCTGGAACGCGGCGCAGCGCCGCCATTGGGAAGCGCGCCGCGCGGCGATCCGCGACCGCCGCGACCGCCGCGAGCTGCGCGAGAACTGGAGCGATTACCGCCGCGAGCAGCGCGCCGACCGCCGCGAGGTGAGGCAGGATCGCAGGGAAGATCGCCGCGAAGTGCGACGCGAGCGCAGGGCCGATGCGCCGCCGGTCAGTCCGGTCGTGCGGGAGCAGCGCCGCGAAGTGCGCCAGGATCGGCGCGAGGATCGCCGGGAAGCGCGTCAGGACCGGCGCGAGGATGGCCGCGAGATCAGGCGCGAGCGGCGTTCCGAGGCACCCGCGACTCGTCCCGTCGCGGCGCCAGCTGTCCGGCAGGAGCGTCGCGAGGCGCGTCAGGAGGCTCGGCAGGAACAGCGCGAGACGCGGAGCAACGCGCGCGACGCGCGGATCAATGAAGTGCAGCCGCAGTAGTTCGGCTGGCCCTGCTGACCGCGCTTTTGCGCAATACATCGCTAAATTGCCCCGCTTGAACCGACCGAAAAAGTTAATCTTCGTCACCAAAGCATAATTTCTCGCTCGGGGCGGCGGGGCGCACGGGATTATTGAGGGCAAGTGCGGCACCCCGCCGTGCTTGTGGTGGAGCTTCGTCTTGGCCGATCGCACGAATCGCGCTGGCATCCTGACCCGGCTTCTCCCCCGCTAGGGAACCCTTCCATGATCGACCGACGCTGGCGGACCGCTTCCGCCCTCCTGGCGCTGTGCGCGCCGTTGGCAACCTTCACGCCCGCTGCCGCGCAGGACATCGCGCTGCCGCCGCAAGAGCCGCCCGAAACCACTTCGGTCGGCACCGGCATGGACGACGACGGGGCGATCGTGGTCACTGCGCGTCGCCGCGGCGAGGAGGCCCAGGACGTGCCGCTTGCGGTCTCGGTGGTCGGCGGCGAACACATCGACAACACCGGCAGCTTCAACGTCGGGCGGCTTCAACAGCTCACTCCCACGCTGCAGTTCTACAGCTCCAACCCCCGCAACACGGCAGTCAACATCCGCGGCATCGGGGTTCCTTTCGGCCTGACCAACGACGGGATCGAGCAGGGCGTCGGCATCTATGTCGACGATGTCTATTATTCGCGCGTCGCCTCGGCCACTTTCGACTTTCTCGACGTGGCGCAGATCGAGGTCCTGCGCGGGCCGCAGGGCACGCTTTACGGCAAGAACACCACCGCGGGCGCGATCAACATCACCACGCGCCAGCCAACCTTCAACCTGGAGGGACGGGCCGAGATCAGCGTCGGAAATCTCGGCTTCAAGCAGGCGAAGGCGGCGATCGGCGGTCCGCTGTCGGAGAGCGTGGCGGCGCGGCTTGCGCTGTCGGCCACCAACCGGGGTGGCACGCTCTTCAACGCCGCCAGCGGGGAGTTCATCAACGAACAGGACAATCTTGGCCTGCGCGCGCAGGTTCTGTGGGAGGCGGCGGAGAACTTCGACGTCACGCTGGCGGGCGATTTCAGCCGGCAAGAACCTGAATGCTGCGGCGCGCTGTTCGTGCGCACCGGCGCCACCCAGCGCGCCCTTGCCCGGCAGTATGCGGCGCTGGCGGCGGCGCAGAACTATGCCGTGCCCAGCACCGATCCCTTCGACCGGGTGACCGATCTCGACGCTTCGCTCAACGCCGGTAACGAGCTGGGCGGGGTGGCGCTCAAGGCCAATTGGGAGATCGGGCCAGGCACGCTGACTTCGGTCACGGCCTGGCGCTACTGGGACTGGAAGCCCGAAAACGATCGCGACTTCATCGGACTGCCGATCACCTCGCAATCGGCCAACCCCTCGCAGCAGGAGCAATACACCCAGGAGTTGCGCTATTCGGGCGAGCTGGGCCGGGTCGATTTCGTGCTCGGCGCCTTCGCCTATCACCAGAAGATCCGCACGCAGGGTGTGCAGGTGCAGGGCCCGGCGGCGAGCCGCTGGCTGCTGACCGGAGCCTTGGCCAGCGACCCGACAGTGCTCAATGTGTTACGCGCCGACAACGATATTCGGCTCGACAACACCAGCGCGGCGCTGTTCGGCCAGGTGAGCTGGCGGGTGACCGATGCGCTGACAATTCAGCCGGGCGTCCGGCTGAATTACGATAAGAAGGACGGTCTTTACGATTCCGTCGTCACCAATGGCGCGGGGCAACTGGTGACCTTCGCCAGCACCGATCCGCGCATCGTCGCCCAGCGCGGGGTACTCGCGCCGCAGCGGTTCGAGACCGATTTCGAAGACTGGAACGTGAGCTACGATCTCACCGCAAGTTACGCGCTGGGGCAGGACTTGCTGGCCTATGCGACCTATGCGCGCAGCTTCAAATCGGGCGGCATCAATCTCAACGGCGTGCCCGCGGACGGTGCGGGCAATCCGATCCTGAGCGCGGCCACCGTGCGGCCCGAGACGGTCGATCATTACGAGGCGGGCCTCAAGGCGCAGGCCTGGGACCGGAAGATCACCGCCAACCTGGCGCTGTTCCGCACCGATATCGCGGATTACCAGGCACTGGTCACCAACGGCCAACTCGGCGTGCTGCGCGGCTATCTCGCCAATGTGGAGCAGGTCCGCACGCAGGGGGCCGAGCTCGATTTCTCGATCCGGCCGAGCGCGCGCTTCAACGCCTATGTCAACGCCGCCTATACCGACGCCGAATATGTCCGCTTCACCGATGCGCCGTGCCCGCCGGAGCTATCGGGCGGCGGCACGGGCACGCCGGTGGCGGCGCCGGGCACCCCGGGCAACAGCCCGGCCAACTGCGACATCTCCGGTCAGACGCTGCCGGGAATCTCCAAGTGGTCTTTTTCCTTCGGAGCGGAGGCCAACACCGAAGGCTCGCTATTCGGCGAGGCGGGCGAGCTCTACGTCGGCTACGACGGCAGCACGCGCACCGGCTTCTCCTCCAACCCCACGCCTTCGATCTACACCAATGTCGATGGCTATTCGTTGCACAATTTCCGTGTCGGGTTCCGCAGCGACGGCGGCTTCAACGCCTTCGTCTGGGCGCGTAATCTGTTCGACGAGGAGTATTTCGAACAGCTCCAGGTGCCCAGCGGCAACACCGGGCTGATCGTCGGCAACCCGGGCGATCCGCGGACGTGGGGGCTGACGGTCGGATTTGCGTTCTAGCGCGCCGGCACGCTCGTCACCGTGTCGCACCGGTTTGCCGAGCCCTCGTCGCCGCCGCCCAGCAACGCGAGCGCCAGGAAACCCGCGATGACCAGCGCCACGAAACCGGCGGTCACCAGCCCGAGATATTTGTCGATGAAGCGCTTGATCGGGGCCCCGAACAGCCGGAACAGCACGCCGACGATCATGAAGCTGATCGCCCGGCTGACCAGGCTGCCGAGCAGGAACAGCACCAGCCCCATGCCCATGAAGCCCGCGGTAATGGTCAGCAGCTTGAACGGGATCGGGGTCGCGCCTTTGGCCACGAACAGCCAGAAGCCGTATTCGTTAAGATAGCAGACCGCCTGCGGGAAACTTTCGGTCAGCCCGAGCCAGGCCAGCACCTGCGTGCCGACGGTATCGTACAGGCCCCAGCCGATCGCATATCCGAGCAGCCCGCCCGCCACCGAGGCCAGCGTGGCCACCGCGGCGAAGCGGATCGCCTTCTTCGGTTCGGCGAGACACATCAGCCCGAGCAGCGGATGCGGCGGGATCGGGAAGAAGCTCGCTTCCACGAAGGAGAACAGCGCCAGCCATCCCACGGCGTGCGGATGCGCGGCCTTGTCGAGGGTCCAGTCGTAGAGCTTACGAAGCATGGGGGAGGTCGTCCGTCGCGAATGGGGCGGGTGCGGAGCGCCACTAGCGGCGGTGGGGTCGGGGTGCAATCGCGGGCGGATTGTCCCGAAGCGGGGCAGGATCGCCGCGGCTTGTTAACCAGCGTGAAACTTCCCGTTCGCGCGCTGCGTAGCTGCCATGCCGGGATGTCGTGCGACGCAGGGCGGCCGGCACCAGGGGACTTCGCATGACGCCAGTTCGCATCATCTTGGCCGCGCTCGCCGCCACCACCGCCGCCGTGCCCGCCTCCGCCGCGCAATTCAGCTTCAGCTTCACGACCAGCACCGCGCTGTTCGGCGGCCCGGTCTCGGGCAGCGGAGTGTTCACCACTTCCGACACGCCGATGACGGTGGGCGGGCAGACCGCCTTGGCGGTGACCGGCATCACCGGCACCTTCAACGGCGCCGCCATCACCGGGCCGACGCTGGCGACATTCGGCAATTACTTCATCACCGGGCCGACTTTCGTCGATGGCAGCGGCATCCGCTTCAACACCACCGCCACCACCAATGTGACGCTGTTCTACGACAGCAACGCCCGCAGCTATCGCGTCAATGCGATCAACCAGGGCCGCTCGTCGCTGGTGACCGCGATTTCGGCCCCGGTCCCGGCGGCCGTGCCCGAACCCGGCACCTGGGCCATGCTGATCCTGGGCTTCGGCCTGGTCGGCGGCGCGCTGCGCTCGGACCGGCGCGCGCGGCACCGGCTCGCGCTGGCCTGATCGCTCGTGGTGGGCCCCGCCACTCCCGCGCAATCACGGCCCCATCGGCTGGCTACCCTGTCCCGTTGCGAGACAGGGTGGCTGGAATTGTTTATAATGGCCTTGATTCGTCAACATCTTGGATGGATAGCGCTGTGGCGCGGCAGGGGTCGCGTCGGACCACTGGGGTCCGATTTTTTTGGGGGGGTTGCATGCAAATTCGTAAAGCCATGATCGGTTGCGTCGCGATGGGCGCGGCGCTGGCGGCGGCGCCGGCCGCGGCCGCCACTTTCACTTACAACGGCTCGGGCGGGAACCTGCCCGACCTGGTCGATTTCCGTAGCAATATTGTGGTGGCCGACGCCTTCACGATCGGCGACGTCAATCTGACGCTGAACGATTTCTCGCACACTTTCTGGGCCGACCTGCAGATCAGCCTGATCCGCAACGGCGTGGAAACGGTGCTGATCGCGCAGAACAACGGCGGCGGCAGCGATCCCAACGGCACCTTCACCTTCGACGACGAGGCGGCGACGCCGGTCACGTCGGTGAACACCACCGGCGGGTCGTTCCGGCCCTTCAGCCCGCTGTCCGCCTTCGACGGCGATGGCTCGGCCGCCACCTGGCAGCTGCGAATTCTCGATCAGGCGGGCCTGGATGCCGGCCGGCTGGGGAGCTGGACGCTGACATTGTCTACCGCCGCCGTGCCCGAACCTTCGACCTGGGCGATGCTGATCCTGGGCTTCGGCCTGGTCGGCGGGGCGCTGCGCTCGGCGCGGCGCAAGCAGATCGCCGTCACCTACGCCTGAGCCCGCCGGGACGCCCGGCAAAGGATCGATTCCGCCGCCGTTCCCCATGGGAGCGGCGGCGGATTTCGTTGGGGATGGGGACCTTCGCGCCCCCCGCCGCTTCGGGCGGTGCCCGCATGGCGCGCTATTCGCGGGCGAGCCACTCGCCGAGGATGAATACGGCAGCAAAAACCGCCGCGGCGATAACAAGCATGGTCATGGTGGACATGGCGACCCACCTTTCTGGCATGGCGAGGGGGCGTGCCTGCCTCCCCAACTCGCGACCGGGCCAAGGCTGGGCGTCGCGATCCCGCCGGTTTAGACGGTCGGCACAAGCCTGTCCAATCGGTGCCCAAAACCGATCGGGTCGTGCGGATATATCTGGCATTGTCGGACTCATGCGACAGCGCGCGGATTGGCTGTGTTTAACCTATATGGATATTTTGGGTTGACATCGTGACGCTAAACGGTTAGACGGCGGGAAGATCGAAGAATTGCGATTCGCCCAGGGGCGGCCTCCATACCGGAGTGCCGCCCCTGCGCGTCTGGAGGGTCCAACCATGCACACATCCATCACCGCAGGCACGCCCGAATGGGTCGCGCGCTTCCTCGCCGCGCTACGCGACGGGCAGGGCGCGCGTGCCGCCGCCCGCGCCGCCGGGGTCACCAGCTCGACGCCCTATAACCGGCGCACGCGCGATGATGCCTTCCGCGCCGCCTGGGATGCGATCAAGCCGGTCGATGGGCGCAAGGCGCGCCATGCCGGGCCGCGCCGGCCACGCGGGGCCGCGCGCCACGATCGCTTTCTCGGCGAACTCGCCGAAACCTCCAATGTCGCTGCTGCGGCCGCTGTGGCCGGGCTGTCCACCGGCACGCTCTACAAGCTGCGCCGCAGCGATCCCGAGTTCGCCCGCCGCTGGTATGCCGCGCTGGCGGAAGGCTATGACAATCTGGAGATGGAGCTGCTGGGGCGGTTGCGCGCGGGCGAAAGCGCCGACGCCGCCGGCCCCGGGGCCGGGGCCGGGGCCGGGGCCGGGGAGGGCGCGGCCAAGGTCAAGTTCGATACCGCCGCCGCGCTGCGCTGCCTGGCCGCGCACCGCGAGAGCGTGGCGCGTGAAAAGGGCCGCCGCACGCTCGCCGCCGAGGTGGCCACGATCGCCGCAATCAACGCCCGGATCGACGAAATGCGGCTCAAGCAGCAGGCCACCCGGCGCGCCGTCGCCAAGGCGCGCCGGGCCGCCACCCCGCAGGTGGCGAAGGATGCGCCCGGTCATGGCTAGGGCGCACCGCATCCCCAGCCGCGGCACCTGGCTCCGGCGGCCGGGCCCCGCCGCCGACGAGGAGCGGTGCGAACTCGCCCGCAGACTCGCCCCGCACGAGCTCGACGCGCTCGGGAGTTGGTATTGGGAAGGCTGGGCGCGCGACGCGCAGCTCCCGCCCGAGCACGCCTGGCGGGTGTGGCTGATCTGCGCCGGGCGCGGCTTCGGCAAGACCCGCGCAGGGGCCGAATGGGTGCGCGATGTCGCCCGCCACGATGGCGCGGCGCGGATCGCGCTGGTGGGGGCCAATCTGGGCGAGGTGCGGACCGTGATGGTGGAGGGCGACAGCGGGGTGCTGGCCGCCGCGCCGGGCGCGCTGGCACCCGAGTTCGAGCCGTCGCTGCGGCGGCTGAGCTGGGAGAACGGGGCGAAGGCCTTTCTGTACTCCGCCGCCGAGCCGGACTCCTTGCGTGGCGGCCAGTTCAGCCATGCCTGGTGCGACGAAATCGCCAAATGGGATAATTCTTCGCAACGCGCGCTGTCCGCCTGGGACAATCTGCAACTGGCTATGCGAGTGGGGACAAGCCCGCGCATCCTCGCCACCACGACCCCGCGCCGGGTGCCGCTGATGCGGCGGTTGATGGCGGAGGCGCAGCGCGGCGAGGTGGTGGTGGCCACGGGCCGCACCACCGACAACGACGCGGTGCTGCCGACCGATTTCTTCACCGCGATGATCGCGCAATATGAACATACCACTTTTGGGCGGCAGGAGCTCGACGGCGCGCTGATGGAGGATCTCGACGGGGCCTTGTGGAGCCGCGCCTTGCTGGAGCGGTGCCGGATCGCCGGTCCGCCGCCCGATGCGGTGCGCGTGGTGGTGGCGGTCGATCCGCCCGCCGGCACCGGCGGCGATGCCTGCGGGATCGTGGTTGCCGAGCTGGGCGCGGACGGCCTGGCCACCGTGCGCGCCGATTGTTCGGTCGAACAGGCGGGCCCGGAGCGCTGGGCCAAGGCGGTGGCGCAGGCCGCCGCAGTGTGGGGCGCGGACCGCGTGGTGGCGGAGAAAAACCAGGGCGGCGAGATGGTCGCCAGCGTGCTCAAGGCCGCCGACATCACCCTGCCGGTGAAGCTGGTCCATGCCAACCGCGGCAAAGTGGCACGCGCCGAGCCGGTGGCCGCGCTCTACGAAACCGGCAAGGTCCGCCACGCCGGGTTGTTCGCCGCGCTGGAGGACGAGCTGTGCGGGTTGATGCGCGGCGGCGGCTATGAAGGGCCGGGGCGTTCGCCTGATCGCGCGGATGCGCTGGTGTGGGCGCTGACGGAGCTGATGCTGGGGCCAAGGGGGGAGCCGCGGGTGCGGGTGTTGTAACTCTGTGGAAAAAAGTTCAAGTGATTCAAAGCCAAAGGGAATTTCAGTTTGAAGTCACTTAGCAGATGTGCAAATTACCCGTGTTGGATAAATCCAACCCAAAGTTGGTAGCCAGCCTGCCGCTCCAAGGACTTAGAACGAGAACGCTAGCTGTTTAGGCCAACGCCGGGTGTGAGCAGTCACGTGCTCCTCCCGGCCCAGCCGCCAGCGTGTGTACGCTCGTACAAATACAAGTCGCATCACACACCCGCCTTTCGAATACGGGGGTGAGCCCGCGCTCCGGAAGGCGCCATCGCCTCCGCGCCGCTCAGAGAGACGGCACTCCGGATCGAAAAGACGGCAGACTAGCTACCGCGAACATACAAGAAACACCTCGCCGCGTTAGTCAAGCGCGCGGGGCGGCCATTTCCACCCGTTTGTGGGGAAAACTCAAACACCTAAATTGAAAGGGAAGTTCAATGTCCTTCCTCACCAATCTCGCTTCCGCCTTCAAGGGCGGGGGCGGGACCGTTCGCGTGCCTGTCGGGCGCGGGTTCATTTCGCCTTGGGCTGGCTCGTTCGAGAGCACGCCGCGCAGTCCGGCCTTCGAATACACCTCCGCCGTGCGCGAGGCTTTCCTCGCCAACCCGGTGGCGCAGCGATCGGTGCGGATCGTGGCGGAAGGGGTGGGCGGGGCGCCGCTGGCGGGCGAGGATGCCGCGCTGGCGAAACTGCTGCGCGGCTCGGCGGGGACCACGCCGTTGCTCGAGGTGCTGGCCGCGCAACTGCTGCTCCACGGCAATGCCTTCGTGCAGGTGCTCAAGGATGCCGCCGGACAGCCGATCGAGCTGTTCCCGCTGCGACCCGAGCGGGTGAAGGTGGTCGCGGGGGCGGACGGCTGGCCTGCTGCCTACAGCTATCGCGTCGGTGCGGACACCATCATGATCGCGCCCGAAGATGAAGCCGGCTGGCCAAACCTCGTCCATCTCAAGGGCTTCCACCCGGCGGACGATCATTACGGCGCGGGCTGCCTCAGCGCTGCCGCGCAAGCCGTGGCGGTCCACAATGCTGCCAGCGCCTGGAACCGCGCGCTGCTGGAGAACGCGGCGCGGCCTTCGGGCGCGCTGGTGTATGCGCCCGGCGACGGGGCGGGGCTGTCCGCCGATCAATACGAGCGGCTGAAGGCCGAGCTGGCGAGCGCCTTCCAGGGCGCGGGCAATGCCGGGCGGCCGATGCTGCTGGAGGGCGGGCTCTCCTGGCAGGCGATGGCGCTGAGCCCCGCGGACATGGATTTCGCCGCGCTGAAGGCCGCTGCGGCGCGCGATATCGCGCTCGCCTTCGGAGTGCCGCCGATGCTGCTCGGCCTGCCGGGCGACAACACCTATGCCAACTACCGCGAGGCCAATCGCGCGCTGTGGCGGCTCACCTTATTGCCGCTGGCGGAGCGGATTCTGGCGGGGCTGCTGCACGGCCTCGCGTCATGGTTCGCCGGTGAGGGATTGCACGTCGATCTCGACCGCGTGCCCGCGCTGGCCGAGGACCGCGAGCGGCTGTGGGCGCAGGTCAGCGCGGCGGGTTTCCTGAGCGACGACGAAAAACGCAAGTTGCTGGGAGTGAGCCAATGACCCGCGCGGATATGCTGGCGCGGCTTGTCGCCCAAGCGGCGGTGGACAGGCCCGAGATCGTGACCCTGCGCGCGCTGGTCGAAGAGGCGAGCGAGCTCGGCGCAGGCCGCGCGCTCGAACGGCTCGGGCTGGATGACGCCAAGGCCAGGGATGACATGGCCGAGCTGCGCGAGCTCCTCGGCGCCTGGCGCGATGCCAAGACGAGCGCGTGGAAGGCGATGATCGAGTGGCTGGTGCGCGGGGCGTTGGCGCTGCTGCTGGTCGGGATCGCGCTGCGGCTCGGCGTGGGCGAGATGCTGCGATGAGGATCGCCGGTTATGCCGCCTTGTTCGGCCTCCCCGATGCGGCGCGCGACACCATCCTGCCGGGGGCCTTCGCGGCGACGCTGGCGGGGCGGGCGGAGAGGTTGCCGCTGTATTGGCAGCACCGTCCCGCCCAGCGGATCGGTTGGGTCGAGACCGCCCGTGAGGACGCGCGCGGCTTGCGGGTGATCGCCACGCTCGATCCCGGCACGCGGCCCGCCGCGCTGCTCGGAGCGGGTGCGGTCAGCGGGCTGAGCTTCGGCTACCGCGCCCGCGAATTCCGCCTCACCCCGCAAGGCCGCGAGTTACGAGCCCTAGACCTGTTCGAGGTCAGCCTCGTCGCCCACCCGCTTCAACATCGATCTCGAGTCCACTGGATTTCCTGATGCTCCCCGCCGCCTCCGGGCGGCTTTTTTGTGCCCAAGAGAAAGGCTCCAACCATGGATACCGTCACTACCATCGATCCCGCCGAAGCCAGCTTCGACATCCTCGCCCGCCAGGACGCCGCCGATGCGAGCATCGCGGCGCTCCAGTCCGACGTCGTCGAGGTCAAGGCGCGGGTCGACCGGATCGCGGTCGCGGCGCAGCGGCCCGCACTGTCCGGCACGCCTGTCAGCCCCGAAGTGAAGGGCTTCGTCGACGGCTATCTCCGCCGCGGTTCCACGCTCGAACTCAAATCGCTGACCGGCAGCATCCCCGCCGACGGCGGCTATGCCGTCCCCCACGAGATCGATGCGCTGATCGCTCGTGAGTTGACCGAAATCAGCCCGATCCGCGCCATCGCCCAGGTGGTTCAGACCGGCACCGCGGGCTATCGCAAGCTCGTCACCACCGGCGGCTTCGCCAGCGGCTGGGTCAGCGAGACCGCCGCGCGGCCCGAGACCGGCACCCCCGACTTTCAGGAAATCGCGCCGCCCACGGGCGAGCTTTATGCCAATCCGGCCGCGAGCCAGGCGATGCTCGACGATGCCAGCTTCGACATCGAAAGCTGGCTGGCCAGCGAGGTGGCGATGGAGTTCGCGCGGGCCGAGGGTGCGGCCTTCGTCAGCGGGAACGGCATCAACCGGCCCAAGGGATTCCTGGATGCACCGAAGTCCGAAGATTTCGACGGCGAGCGCCCCTTCGGCACGCTGCAATATATCGGCACCGGCAATGCGACCGGCTTCGGCAGCGAGCCCGATGCGACGCTGATCGACCTCGTGCATACGCTCAAGGCAGGCCATCGCCAGGGCGCGAGCTGGGTGATGAACTCCACCACGCTGGCGACCGTCCGCAAGCTCAAGACCAGCGATGGCGCGTTCCTGTGGCAGCCGGGGCTGGTGGACGGGCAACCCGATCGCCTGCTCGGCTATCCGGTGGTCGAGGCCGAGGATATGCCCGACATCGCCGCCAACGCCTTCCCGATCGCCTTCGGCAATTTCCGCCACGGCTATCTGATCGCCGAACGCACCGCGACGCAGATCCTGCGCGATCCCTACATGAACAAACCCTTCGTGCACTTCTACGCCACCAAGCGCGTGGGCGGGCAGGTGCTGGATAGCGCGGCGATCAAACTTCTAAAAATAGAAGTTTGAGTCTTTGTAGTTCCGCACCGGCGTCCGCCGGTACGAAATCCTCGCGCCTGCGGCGCTGCGGGCGGCCGGTCGGCCTTGCGGTCGGCTGGTTGCCGACCGAGCACTGCCTAACAGCAGCGGCTTCGACTGGCTCGGACCGGCATCAGCGGCCCGCAAGCGCGACTGCGCGCCCGCAGCGCCATTAGGCGCGAGGACATCGCGGGGGCGGACGCGCCTGCACAAGCTAAGAAGCGCCCCGCCGTTCCCCTTCCCGGCGGGGCGCATTTTTTCACTCATTTTCAGGAGTACGCCGATGCCCGCACCCACGGGGGCCGCGCCACTGGCTGCGCTCAAGCAGTGGCTGGCCATCTCCACCCCAGCCGAGGACGCGCTGCTCGAGCGGCTGCTCGCGGTCGCTTACCAGACCTGCGCCGCCTACATCGGCGGCGCAGGTCTGGCGGACGACTGGGGCGAAGTCTCGGCCCCTTTGCGCGAAGGCATCGTCCGCTTCGCCGCGCATCTCTACCGCGATCGCGATGCCGCCAGCACCCGCGAGCCGCCCGCGGCGGTGGCGGCGCTATGGCGGCCTTGGCGCGAGCTACGGCTGTGAACGCCGCGCCCGATTTCGCCCGCTTGGCCCAGGCACTTGCCCGCCACGCCGACCGGCTTGCCCGTGCCCGCGCGGTAGAGCGCCGCGCCGGTGACTCCAGCTCGCGCAACCCCCGCCTGCTCTGGCCCAATTTCGGAGACCGGTGATGGAAAGCCGATTCCGCCGCGATCTGCTGTCGTGGCTCGCCGCCGATACGGTGCTGTCCGCCGGGCTCAACGCCCTGAGCGAGGAAAGCCCGCTCACCGCCCCGCCGCCCTGGCTCGGCTTGGCCGCGAGCGCGAGCGCCGAGTGGGGCGCGAAAGGCGCGCCCGGCCGCGAGGTCCGCGTGGCGCTCGAACTGGTGCTTCGCGACGACTCCGCCGCTGCGATCGCCGAACTAACCGACGCGCTCGAACGCCGGGTGGCGACCATGCCCGCCGCGCAGAGCGGCTATCGCGTAGTGATGACCCAATTCCTCCGCAGCCGCGCCGAGCGTCGGGCGGGGAATTTGCAGGCGGTGCTTACGGAGTACCGGTTTTTGTTGCTCGCCAACCCCTGATCCAAACCCGCTCCCAACATCCGCTCGCCCTGAGCCTGTCGAAGGGCAGCCGCAATCGTCGCGGCTGTGCTTCGACAAGCTCAGCACGAGCGGGCGTGGGCATTAAAAAGGAAACTTACAATGACAGCCCAGAAAGGCGCCGCCTTCCTACTGAAAGTAGGCGATGGCGCGAACCCTCCCGCATACGAGACGGTGGCGGGCCTCCGCACCACGCAGATGACGATCAACGGCGAGACCGTGGTCGTCACGCACAAGGGCTCGGGCGGCTGGCGCGAGCTGTTGTCGGGGGCGGGTACGCGCTCGGTGTCCGTGTCCGCCAGCGGCATCTTCCTCGACAGCGAGGCCGAGGCGCGGGTGCGCGGCAATGCGCTGGCGGGCACGCTCGATGCTTACGAGCTCAGCTTCGAGGACGGGGCGAAGATGCGCGGGGCATTTCTGGTCCAGCGGCTGGATTACGCCGGCGATTTCAATGGCGAGCGGACCTATGCGCTGGCGCTGGAAAGCTCGGGCGCGGTGGTGCCCCAATGACCTGCGCCGCGAACGCGCTGAGAGGCGAGGCGTCGCTCCCCATTGACGGGATCGACCGCAAGCTCCGCCCCAGCTTCGATGCGCTGGTGCGCGCCGAGGAGGAATTGGGCCCGCTGTTCGCGCTGGTCGAGCGCGCGGGGGAAGGGCAGCTCCGGCTGGCCGAGGTCGCGACGCTGTTCTGGCACTGCCTTGCGGCCCCCGAAGGCCTCTCCCGCGAGTGCGTAGGTCGGGCGGTGGTGGCGATGGGGCTGGCCGAAGCGGCGAAGCCATTGCGGATGCTCCTGGGCGAGATTTTGCGCGGTCGGCCGTGACCTTCGCCGAAAGTGCGGTGCGTCTCGCCGCCCTGGCGACGCAGGCGCTCGGCTGGCCGCCGGGCGAGTTCTGGGCGGCAACGCCCGCCGAGCTGGCGCTGTCGCTTGGCGTGCCCGAGACCACCACAGCGCCAAGCCGCGCCGCACTGATGACCATGATCGATAGGGACACCGATGGCCGATCCGATTGACGAGCTGCTCGTCTCCGTCCGCGCCGATACGCGCGGCTTCGCCGCCGACGTGGCGCAGATGCGTGCCAGTTTCGATTCCGGGTTGGTCGACGGGTTTGCGAACGCGGGCACCATGCTCGAACGCAGCCTGCTCGGGGCGCTGCGGAAAGGCTCGCTGGGCTTCGACGATCTCAAGCGCAGCGCGCTGAGCAGCCTGGATCAGATCGCGGCGCGCGCCTTGCGACTGGGGCTGGAAGCGATCGTGCCGCAAGGCAGCGGGCTCGGCGGTGTGCTCTCGGGCCTGGTCGGTTCGCTGCTCGGGCTGCCGGGCCGGGCAACGGGCGGGATCGTCGCCCCCGACCGGCCTTATCTGGTCGGCGAGCGCGGGCCCGAGGTGTTCGTGCCGACCAGCGCGGGGCAGGTGGTGGCGAACGGCGGTGCCGGAGCGGGTCGCGAGGTGCGCGTGGCGATCCACTTGAATGCTGAACGCGGCGCGAGTGCGCCGGTGGCGATGCAACGCAGCAGCCGCCAGCTGGCGAGCGCGGTAAGGCGAGCGTTGCGCTAATCCTCCCCGCGCCGGGGAGGATTCTGGAGAACCCCTATGTTCTACCTCGCCCAACCGCGCCCCGGCGCGGCGACCGAGCATATCCAGCGCTTCGATCCGCGCTTCTGGACGGTCAATTTCCCGCGCCCGATGATGGCGAGCGTGGTCACCACGGCGCCCGACGCGCTGCGGGTGGAGTGCGAGTTCCACCATGCGGGCGAGCTGGCCGGACTGATCTGGGCCAGCGAGGACACGCTCGATCACCCGCTGCTCGCCTATCGGACGGTGCGCGATTACGCGCATTGCGTGCTGCAATTCCGCTGGCGCAGCGGCGGGCTGATCGCGCTCGACCAGCCGAATGGGCCGACGCTGACCATCGAGGGGCGCGATGCCGCTGGAACCATGCGAGCCTGGTATGTCCGGCTGTGGAACTATGCCGTGGGGACGCCCGAGGATGCGCTGGTGACACTGCGGTTCTCCGAACTGGAGTCCGGTTACGGCCTTCCGGGCGAGCCGGTGCATCCCGGCGATATCGACCGGATGTTCATCAGCCTCGTGCCGCCGGGCTATGTCGAGGGCTCCGCCGCTGTGCTGCCCGCGCGCGCCGACGGCTGGGCCGAGCTGAGCGGCATCGTCTGCTGGGGCGAGCACGCCATGCTCCCCGTGGCCGATGCGATCGTGCCGCCGCACGGGATCGGCATGGCGACCGCTTATGACGATGCCTTCGACCAGACCCCCACGCGGCTGGTGCGGCAGATCGAGCAGCTCGGTTATCGCGGGGACGTGATCCACTATGTCGGGATGAGCCATTTCTTCCGGCTCGAACCGGGAGAAGGGCGCTTGCTGGCGGCGGGTGACGGCACCTTGTGCGGCCCCGCGCGGGCCTGGCACGAAGCCTATTTCGCCGGGCTGGCTGACGCCGGGCTGACGCCGATCGTCTCGCTCAGCTATGAATTGTTCGCGGCCCATTGTCCCGAAGCCTGGCAACAGCGCGCCTGGGACGGGGCTCCCTCGCGCACCGGGTGGGAGCCGCCGAGCGCCTTGCTCTCGCCCGCGAACAGCGCGGCGATGGCATGGTTGCAGGCGGTGGCGGCACAGTTCGTGGCGCTTGTTGAGGCGGCGGGCTGCCCGGTGAAATTCCAGATCGGCGAACCGTGGTGGTGGGTGCAGCCGCAGACCGGCGCCATCTGTTGCTACGACGATGCGGCCAAAGCCGCGCTGGGCGGAAACCCGGTGGCGATCCCCGATATGCGCGCACCGCTGTCTGCGGCGCAGACTGCGGTGCTGGACGCGGTCGGCGTACTGCTCGCCGCCTCGACCGCGGCGCTGACGCAAGCGGTGCGCGAGGCCGCGACGGACCCGGCGCAGGTGCTGCTGCTCGCCTTCACCCCCACGCTGCTCGATCCCGCCATGCCGGAACTGCGGCGCGCGAGCCTGCCGCTGGGCTGGGCCTGGCCCGCCTTCGACCGCCTCCAGCTCGAGGATTACGACTGGCTTACCGCCGGGGCCGAGGCCGCGCGCCGCACCGGCTATGCCGAGATCGACCAGCGGCTCGGCTATCCGGCGAGCGCACAAGACTATCTCGCCGGCTTCGTCCTCAGCGCCGAGGACGCAGACGCCTACTGGCCGCGCATCGATGCCGCGCTCGACGAGGCGGCGGCGCGCGGCATCCCGCGCGGCTTCGTCTGGGCGCTGCCGCAGGTGGCGCGCGACGGATACGTCCGCCTGCCGCCGCCATCACCCGAGGAGAACCCCGTGAACGCCTTCGACGATGTGCTCTTTCCGCTTGCACTGGGCCGCGATGCCGCGGTCAGCCCCGAATTCTCCACCAGCGTGGCGGTGACCGCCTCGGGCCACGAGCGGCGTAACGCGCTGTGGGGGGATGCGCGGCTGCGCTTCGATGTCGGGCCGGGCATCCGTTCGGAGACTGAGCTGGGCACGCTGATCGCCTTCTTCCGCGCCCGCCACGGCCCCGCGACGGGCTTCCGCCTGCGCGATCCGTTCGATTTCAGCTCGAACGGCATGACCGGCGCGCCGACCATGACCGACCAGCTCCTCGGCGCGGGTGACGGCCTCGCCGCCAGCTTCCAGCTCGTGAAGCACTATGGCGAGCAGCGCCGGACGGTCACGCGGCCCGAACCGGGCTCGATCATGGTCAGCGTCGATGGCGCACCCATCACCGGCTGGACGCACGTCGCGCAAGGCCGGATCGTGTTCGCCATCGCGCCGCCCGCGGGCGCGGAGGTGCGCGCTGGCTTCCGCTTCGACGTGCCGGTGCGCTTCGCGGAGGACCGGCTCGACGTCAGCGGGGTGAACTTCGCCGCGGGCGAGGCGCCCTCGGTCCCGCTGCTCGAAATCCGGGAAGAGACGTCCGGGGAGCTGGCATGAGCCGGGTGTTCTTCGACCGCCCGCTCGACACGGTGGCGAGCTTCTGGCGCATTCATCGGGGCGACGGCGTGGCGCTGGGCTTCGTGACGCACGACCGCGATCTATGGTTCGGCGGCCTGCTCCACCGCGCCGCGCCGGGGCTGACGCCGAGCGCGATCCGCCGCACGGCGGGTTTCGCGGACGAGGGTGCCGATGTCGAGGGCGCGCTGGCGCATGATTGCATCGCGGAAGTCGACCTCGCCGCCGGGCGCTACGACGGGGCGGCGATCGTGATCGGCGCGGTCGACTGGGCAACGCTGGAACACGCCCTGGTCTTCAGCGGCACGATCGAAAGCGTGAGCCGCGAGGGCAATGGCTTCACCGCCGAACTGGCGAGCGCCAAGGCGGCGCTGGCGGTGGACCCGGTCCCGCGCAGCAGCCCGACCTGCCGCGCGCGTTTCTGTGGGCCGGGCTGCACGCTTTCGCCCGCGCGCTTCACCCGCCGCGCCGAGGTGAGCGCGATCGACGGCGACCGAGTGACGTTCGCGGCGATCGACCCGATGCTATTCTCAGGCGGTGAACTGCGCTGGCTCGACGGCCCGCTGGCGGGGCTGGACGCGACCGTAGTCGCCGCCGATGAAACCGGGCTCATGCTCGATCGAAGCCCGGCGGGAGTGGAGCCCGGAGCCCGCGCGCAGTTGCGTGAAGGCTGCGATCATACCATCGCCACCTGTGCCACGCGCTTCGACAACGCCGTGAATTTCCAGGGCGAACCCTTCCTGCCCGGCACCGATCTGCTCGCGCAGTACCCGCAGCCGCGATGACCGCCCCGATGACGCCCGATCGCTTTGCCGCTGCGGCCGCCGCCTTGCTCGGCGCGCCGTTCCGCTTGGGTGGGCGCGACCCGGAGATCGGGGTGGACTGCGTGGGGCTCGTCGCCTGCGCGCTCGGAACGCCGGTTTCGGCGCCGGTGGGTTACGCGCTGCGGAACACCTGCATCGCCCGGCACCTGGCCTTCGCGGAGAGCGCCGGGCTCGTGCCCGCGACCGGCCCGCTGGCGCGCGGCGATGTCATCCTGGCGGTGCCGGGACCGGCGCAGCACCATGTGCTCGTGATGCTCGGTCCGAACCGCTTCGTCCACGCCCACGTCGGCCTTCGCCGCGTCGCACTCCATCACGGCCCGTTGCCCTGGCCGGCGCTGGCCCGGTGGCGGCTCGCATCCGAAAGTAACTGACCATGGCAACTCTGGTATTCGGCGCGCTCGGGACGCTGGTCGGTGGGCCCGTCGGCGGCGCGATCGGCGCGCTGCTGGGACGCGCGACCGATCGCGCGCTGCTTGGCACGCCCACACGCGAAGGGCCGCGCCTGACCGAGCTAGCGGTCAGTTCGTCGAGCTACGGCCAGCCCCTCGCGCGGCACTTCGGCGCGATGCGCGCGGCGGGCACGATCATCTGGGCAACCGAGCTGAAGGTAACGCAGGGCCGCAGCGGCGGCGGCAAGGGTCAAGCCGCGACCACCAGCTACAGCTATGCGGTCTCGCTAGCGGTGGCGCTGTCTAGCCGTCCGATCACCGGTGTCGGGCGCATCTGGGCCGACGGCAATTTGCTGCGCGGCGCGGCGGGCGACCTGAAGACCGGCGGTACGCTGCGTATTCACCTCGGCCATGCCGATCAGGCGCGCGACCCGCTGCTCGCCGCCGCGCTGGGCGACGACTGCCCGGCGCATCGCGGGCTCGCCTATGCGGTGCTCGAGGACCTTCAACTTGCCGATTTCGGCAACCGCATCCCCGCGCTCAGCTTCGAGGTCTTCGCTTCGGGCGCAGGTGCGGCGCTGATCCCGGCGCTGGTTGGTGCCGCGGACCCGGTCGGCGCGCAGGCGGTCCCCGAGGCCCAGCCGATCGCGGGCTTCGCGCATGACGGCGGCACCGTCGCCCAGGTGCTCGATCTGCTGGGCCAAGCGGTTCCCATCGTCGCGGATAGTGGTGGACCAGGGTTGCTCATCGGACCCGGTGGCACCGCTCCTGTGGCCCTGCCGGAGCCAATCGCTGCCGACGACGGCGAGTTCGGCACCCGCACAGGCGCGCGGCGCGCCCGCCGCGGCACGGCTGGGTCGACCGCGCTGCGCTATTACGACAGTGCGCGCGATTACCAGCCTGGCTTGCAACGGTCGAGCGGTCGCGCGCCGCAGGCGGGGGAACGCGTGCTCGAACTCCCTGCCACGCTGACGGCCGCAGGTGCCGCCGTGCTCGCCGACGCTCTGCGATTGCGCGGCGCGAGTGAAGGCGAGCGCCTGCAACTACGCATCGCCGCACTCGACCCTGCGCTGCGACCGGGTGCCCTCGTCGCCATGCCGGGTCAGGGTCTCTGGCGTGTCGAAGCGTGGGAATGGCGCAGCACCGGCATCGAGCTCGACCTGCGCCGCGCCCCTCATCTGACGGCGCAGGCCCGGTCAGCCGATCCCGGCACGCCTTGGCGTCCTGCCGACCGCCTGCCCGCGCCGACGATCCTGACCGCGTTCGAACTGCCCTGGGACGGGACCGGCGCTGCCGATGCTGTCCGCGTCCACGCGGCGTTGGGGGCGGGTGCAGGACGCTGGGCGGGGGCTTCGCTCTTTGTCGAGCGCGCCGGTGCCCTCGCACCGCTTGCCACCTCCGGCCCCGCGCGCGCATCGACCGCGCGGCTCGACGCTGCCCTGCCCGGATCGCCCGCCCTGCTGTTCGAGCCGACCGCGCAGATCGACCTGGCTTGCGACGATCCCGACACCGAGCTGACCGGCGTGGACGGCGCGGCGCTGGCAGCGGGTGCCAATCGTCTGCTGGTCGGAAACGAGATCGTGCAGTTCAGCGCCGCCACCCCGCTTGGCGTCGGGCGCTGGCGTTTGCGGGGCCTGCTGCGTGGTCGCGGGGGAACCGAGGCCGAGGCGCGCGCCGGACATGGGGTGGGCGTGCGCGCGGTCCTGCTCGATGAGCGGCTACTGCTGTTGGATGCCGCGAGCTTCGATCCCGCGACCGAGCGCCTTGCCGCGATCGGACTGGCCGATGCCGAACCGGTCTTCGCGGCCGTGGCGGCTCCCGGGCGCTCGCGCCGCCCCCTCGCGCCGGTTCACCCTGGCGTGAGCCAGCTGCCATCGGGCGGGCTGGCGTTCCGGTGGACGCGGCGCGCCCGCGGTGCCTGGGCCTGGCGCGATGGCATCGACGTGCCGCTGGTCGAGGAAGGCGAGCGTTACGAGCTTGGCGCCGGTCCGGTCGCCGCGCCGGTCCGGATCTGGACGAGCGAGGTGCCCGCGCTCGTGCTGTCGGCCGAGGATCTGGCACCGCTGGCGGCGGGCACCGCGATGTGGGTGCGCCAGCTGGGAACCCACGCCCGCTCGCCCGAACTGCTGCTGCACCACCTGCCTTGACTCTGCCCGAAAGGACTTGCCATGCCCGAACCGACCCTCACCACCGCGCGCACCCTGCGCCACGCCTTACCATTTCTGTTCGCCGGTCAGGCGCAGAAGGAAGCTTTCGTCAACGAGGCGCTCACCCGGATCGATGCGCTGCTCCAGCCGGTTGTGCTGGACGAGGCCACCGCGCCGCCCGCTGCGCCAGCCAGCGGTGACAGCTATCTGGTCGCCGATCCTGCGGCCGGAGCGTGGGCGGGGCACGAACGCGCGATCGCCAGCTGGGCCGACACCCAATGGCTGTTCGCGGTCCCGTGCGAGGGCGCGCGGGTCCACGATGCCGCCAGCGATTCGCTCGCGGTCTTTACCGCCGCTCACGGATGGCGCCGGGCCACCGCGCCGACTGCGCCGACCGGGGGCGCGACCCAGGATATCGAGGCCCGCGCGGCCCTTGCTGCCATTGTTGCCGGTTTGCACAGGCTTGGAATTTTTTCTGCCTGAGACGGGAACCTCTGGAACCGTCGGGGGACGGGGGGGTTACGGGGCTGGAGGAAACGAGACTCGACACCAGTTTGCAGGCCATTTCGGCGGTCAACTCGCGCGGCATTCTTGCAACAGGTTGCGGATTTTGTTTGCTTGCCACCCCACAGGGGAAAAGTTAGAAACCCCACCAATCGGTGGCAATTTAGTTCGCAAAAAGGGGAATAAGAAATGCGGAAACTCGTCATTGGAATGGCGATGGCCTCAACGGCCCTGGCCACTCCGGCGCTAGCGCGTGATAACGCCTGGTATGTCGGCGTCGAGGGCGGCCCGATGATCGTCGAGGACATCGAATTCGACGTGAGCGGCGGTGCCGACACCAATCAGGTGGATTTCGATACCGGGTACGATTTCGGTGGCTACGTAGGCTATGACTTCGGCGGCTTCCGCCTCGAGGCCGAGGCCAGCTATCGCCGCGCCGATGCCGAAAGCTTCACTGCCGGCACCACCGGCGTTGGCGTCAATGGCTTCATCCGTCCCGCCGGCACCTATGATGCGGTCGGCTATATGGATTCGCTGGCGTTCATGCTCAACGGTATGCTCGACTTCGGTGCCGATGATGGTCTGCAAGGCTTCGTTGGCGGCGGTGTCGGCGTTGCCCGTACCGGCATCAATGCCAGGCTGAATCAGCTCGGCGCTGCCACCATCGATGATTCGGACAGCGGCTTTGCCTGGCAGCTCCTGGCGGGCGTGCGCGCTCCGCTCACGGACAACATCGACGTCGGTTTGAAGTATCGCATGTTCAATGCGACCGACGTCAATGTCACCGACGTTCGTGGTCGTACGCTGAACGACGACGTGCGTTCGCACTCGCTGCTCGGCACGCTGACCTTCAACTTCGGCGCTCCCGAGGTAGAAGTGGTGGCTCCGCCGCCGCCTCCGCCGCCTCCGCCTCCGCCGCCGCCCCCGCCGCCCCCCCCGCCCCCGCCGCCTCCGCCGGCGTGTGAGTCGGGTCCGTACATCGTGTTCTTCGACTGGGATAAGTCGGACATCACGCCGGAAGCCTCGACGGTTCTGGACAGTGCGGTTTCGGCCTACGCCAACTGCGGCACGGCTTCGGTCATGCTGGCCGGTTACACCGACCGTTCGGGCTCGACCCAGTACAACCTGGGTCTCGCCGGTCGTCGTAACGACTCGGTCCGCGGTTACCTCTCCTCGCGCGGCGTGCCGGATGGCCGCATCTCGAGCGAAGCCTTCGGTGAGGCGAACCCCCGCGTTCCCACCGCCGACGGTGTCCGCGAGCTGCAGAACCGCCGTGTGGAGATTACCTACGGTCCGGGTTCGGGCATGTAATTTTTCGCGAAATTCGCGAGAATGGATCGGGGGCCGGAGCAATCCGGCCCCTTTTTCGTTTGCTCTGCAAATCCCTTACCGATCGAGGAGACAACGATGTTCAAGGCCCTGGCGACGATGGTGGCAGGCGGTGTGGCGCTGGCTGGCTGCACCACCATGGACGAGATCCCGCTCGATGCCGTGGGTGAGGCCCGACTGACATTCGCCAATGGTCAGCCCGCCGGGACCGCCACACTGCTGAACGACGCCCGGGGCTTGCGGATTGTCGTGGTGGCGACCGGGATGACGCCCGGCGCACACGGCTTCCACTTGCACACGACGGGCAAGTGCGAGGGTCCCGGCTTTATCTCGGCCGGCGGACATCTCAATCCCGACAGTCGCAAGCATGGCACCCTGGCTGCCGGAGGTGCTCATCTCGGCGATCTGCCCAATCTTCAGATCGCCGCGGATGGATCGGGCAGCGCGACCGAGGTCGTGGCGGGTGGGCCCGGGGCTCTGAGTGCCATCTTCGACGGTGACGGCACGGCGGTGATCGTCCACGCCGATGCCGACGATTATCGCACCGATCCCACCGGCAATGCAGGCGACCGGGTGGCGTGTGGGGTCGTCAGCCGAACAGGCTGATGGCCGTGCGCCTCTATCCCGCGGCGCGGGCGCGTTCCTCGAGCGTCGCCTCGGCGGCGGGAAGAGTGCGGTAGGCGTAGATGAGCAGCACCAGCGAAACGGGCGCGACCGCAATCAGCGACAGGAGCCCGGTGCGCATACTGCCGGTGAGCTCGGAAATCTGTCCGACCATATAGGGCCCGATCGCGAGCCCGACGAGCGTGGTGGCGAGGAAGAACGAGGCGGTCGCTGTGCCGCGCATTCGTGGCAGCACCAGGTCCTGCGTGGTGGCCGCGGCGGCGCCAAGCGCGGTTGCAGCGAACATCCCGGCGAGGAAATTCATCGCGTAGAACACGAAGCTGCTCTCGGTGGTGAAGCCGATCCAGATTGGGATGACAGGCGCCAGGATGCCGAAGATGATGACCAGAATCCGGCCCGAGGGATTTCGCGCCCGCAGCGCGTCGGAAACTCTGCCGCCGATGATCACGCCGAGAAAGCCCGAAAGCGCCCCGTTCGCGCCAAGGATGAAGGCCAGTTCCGCCTTCGGCAGGCCCAGCACCACTTCCGCGTACGGAGCGGCCCAGAACGCGAGCGCATAGGCCCCGAGCGCAACCAGCCCATAGCCCAGCGCGGTACAGACGAAGGCTGGTGTCCCCCAGATGAGTCGGAACGTCGCCGGGTCGCGCTGGCGCAGCGTCCCTGCCCATGAGAACACGGCGTAGTAGCCAAAGGCCATCGCCGACCATTGGGGCACATTGCCGGTCAGGCCGATCATGAATAGCGCCAGCGCCACCATCAGCCCGGCAAAGGCGAGGTTGACGACCACCGCCTTCGCGCCGCGCCGGGCGGCGTGCCACAGCGTGAACGGCGGCAGCAGCATCGACAGATCGCTGAGGAAGTCCCTGAGGGGATGGCGGTCGCTGGCCGGGGCGGGTGGCCGCGCGGGTTCGCGCAGCGTCGCCACCCAGACCGCGACCAGCAGGCCGGGCAGGCCCACAGCCAGGAACGCCGCCTGCCAGCCTACCAGCCCACCGAAGCCGCCGCCGGGAAAAGCGTCGTTCCAAACCTGCGAAATCTTCGCGCCGATAAACAGCGACACGCCGCCGCCGATGTACAAGCCCGAGGAATAGATCGCGAGCGCGGTGCCGCGTTTCCTGGCGGGGAAATAGTCCGAGATCAGCGAATAAGCCGTCGGACTCGCGCTGGCTTCGCCTACGCCCACGCCCATCCGCGCCAGCGAAAGCGTGAGGTAATTCTTTGCCAGGCCCGAGACCGCGGTCATCGCCGACCATAGCGCCAGCCCGATGGTCAACAGGCGCACCCGGTGCCATCGATCCGCCAGCCGTCCGAGCGGCACGCCGAACAAGGCGTAGAAGACGGCAAACGCGGCCCCGCCGAGAAACCCCAACTGGCCGTCGGTCAGGCCGAGGTCGGCCTTGATATCGACTGCCAGGATGCTGAGGATCTGCCGGTCGATGAAGTTGAGGATGTAGACGACGACCAGCGTGAACAGCACGTACCAGCTATAAGCGGGGACGCGATCGTCGTCCGCTGGTGCTACGCCGGCCCGCTCGCTGCTGTCCGCCAAAATCCTACCCCGCCCGTGTTATCTGTCGCTGTGGTAGGGGGTGCTATCGGCAACGTCTGCATCGGCAAAGCCTTTTCGCCGCAAGCGACACGAATCGCAGACCCCGCAGGCGATCCCGGTGGGGGTGGGGTCGTAGCACGACCAGCTCCATGCCGGGTCGAGCCCCAGCCGTTCGCACTCACGCGCGATGTCCGCCTTGCTCATGTGCTGGAGCGGCGCGTGGATGGTGAAGGGCCGCCCCTCGGCTCCGGCCTTGGTGCCCAGCCGTGCGGCTTCCGCGAAGCTGGCGATGAACTCGGGCCGGCAATCGGGATAGCCCGAGTAATCCACGGCGTTGACCCCGATGAACAGATCGCGCGCATTCACGGTTTCGGCGAAGGCGGTGGTAAGCGCGAGAAACACGAGGTTGCGCGCGGGCACATAGGTGACCGGGATGCCCGCCTCCACGCCGCCTTTGGGCACCGCGATATTCGCCGTCAGCGCCGAGCCGCCGAACACCGTCAGGTCGAGCGGCAGAACGACATGGCGGGCGACGCCCAGCCGCTCGCCGATCGCGCGCGCCGCGTCGAGCTCGCGGCGGTGGCGTTGGCCGTAATCAACGCTGAGCGCATGGACGGCATAGCCTCGTTCGCGTGCCAGCGCCGTCACCACCATGGAATCGAGCCCGCCCGACAGCAGGACGACCGCGGGCGCGCCGCTCATGGCTTGCATACCATCATCGATCTTTCGTTAGCGGCAGGTGCCGGTGCGACGCGCCTCGGCCCGGAACTGGAACGGCCGCCCGCCCGCAACGCCCTGGCTTTCGAGCTGGAGCAGCGTATCCGTTTCGCGGCGAATGGTCGTCCGGCCATAGCCGTTGCCGGGGCAGGTGTATTGCACCGTTACCCGGCCTGGCTGGTCCTCTTCCACCAGACGGCTGCACGCCGTGCGGGTGCCATGGCGATATTGCACGAGTTGCTGCGGACTGCCCAGGCAGATGCGGCGGGCCGGGCTGCCGTCGTCTGGTGTCACGGTCCATTGCCCGCGCTGGAGCTTGGCGAGCATGGCTGGTCCGGCACCCTGCGCCGCGAGTACACCGCCGACGCCGAGCGCACCGACCAGCAGGGCAAGTTTGAACGCACCAGGCATGACACCACCGAACCTCGTAGCCTTCCAGCATCACCGTCCCGGTCCGCCTGTCATCCGCGGTTCGACCGGGGCATAAGCCATTTCGACCAAAATCGCTAATTCCGCGCTAACCGGCGATCGCGAAACTGCGCGAACAGAAAGCGCAATCGACCACGATCGTACCCTCGTCGTTGCGCATCTCGGCGCGGTCTTCCGCGGAAAATCGCGCCAGCACCTGTTCGTAATGCGCGGGGCTGCAGCGGCACCCGCGCGCGAGCGGCGGTCCGGCGAAAACGCGGACCTGCTCCTCGTCGTGGAACAGCCGCCACACGATGGCATCGAGCGATAGTGCCGGGTCGAGCAGCTCATCGTGGCGGATCGAGCCCGCCAGCGTCGCAACGTGTTCCCATTCGGGGTGGTCGAAGCGCACATGCAGCCGCTCGCGCCCGTCCTCGCCTTCGGGTAGATGCTGGACCAGCATCCCTGCCGCCCGGCATGAAGTTCCCTTGGGCCCGGGCTCCATGGCAATCGCCGCGCGAATGAGCGTCGGAACTTGCTCGGACTGCATGAAATAGCCCTGCACGGCCTCGGCCAGGCTGCCGCCCTCGAGCGGGACGATCCCCTGATAACGGCCGCTACCGTCGGCAAGATCGAAGGTCAGCGCGAGGTAGCCCTTGCTGGTTCCCTGGCCGAACAGGGTCTCGAGCGAGGGATTGGCACCCAGCGCGGCCAGTTGTTCGGCATCGAAATCGACATAGCCGCGCAGTTCGTCTCCGCGCAGATCGCAAACCAGCAGCCGCACCGGCGCGGTCTCGGTGTGGGCCTGCATGGTCGCCTGCGAACCATCGTCCTTGAGCAACGAGCCCGCGAGCGCGGTGAGCACCAGCGCCTCGGCCAGCAAATGCGCGATGGGCGGGGGATAGTCATGCGCCGACAGGATGGTATCGAGCACGCTCTCGATCCGGACGATGCGCCCGCGCGCGTGCTGCGACGGGATCGTGAACCCGAGCACCTGATCGGCGAAGATCTCGGGCATGGCGGTGGCGGCGAAGTCGGTCATGGCCGCCGCATATGGGGGCGGGTCGGCGCGAGGGAAGGGCTCAAAGCCGGTTCAGGCACCATAGCAGGATGGATTTCTGCGCGTGGATGCGGTTCTCGGCCTCGTCGAACACCGCCGATTGCGGGCCCTCGAACACCTCTTCCGTCACCTCTTCGCCGACATGGGCGGGCAGACAGTGGAGGAACAGCGCATCGGGCTTGGCCCCGCCCATCAGTCGCGCATCGACCTGATAGGGCGCCATCGCCGCCAGCTTGTTGTGCGTGTGCTCCTGCCCCATCGATACCCAGGTATCGGTGACAATCACGTCCGCGCCCGCCACCGCCGCGGCGGCATCCTGTGTCAGCGTGACCGTGCAGCCAGCGGCGCGGGCCAGCTCCACGAACTCGGCCTCCGGCTCGTAACCCGCAGGCGTCCCGACGCGCAGGTTGAATTTGAACAGCGCGGCTGCTTCGAGCAGCGAATGCAGCACATTATTGCCGTCGCCCAACCACGCCAGCTCCAGTCCCGCGAGCGCCTTGCCGCGCTCGACCAGTGTCAGCAGGTCAGCGACGATCTGGCATGGGTGCGACCGGTCGGTGAGGCCGTTGATGACCGGAACCGTGGCGTGGCGCGCCAGCTCCTCGGCCTTGGCGTGATCGTCGGTCCGGATCATGATGGCATCGACCATCCGGCTGAGCACGCGCGCGGTATCGGCCACGCTTTCGCCGCGCCCGAGCTGGCTGGTGCCCGAATCGAGGATCAGCGAGGCGCCGCCCAGCTGCCGCATTGCGATGTCGAAGCTGACGCGCGTGCGGGTGGAAGCCTTCTCGAAGATCATCCCCAGCACATGGCCCGCCAGCGGCACGTCGGTGTCTGGCTGACCCTTGGGCCAAGACGCCCGCGCCGCTTTGCGGTCGATCGCGTCGCCAAGCATCGCGGCCACGGCATCTCCGCCCGCATCGGAGAGCGAGAGGAAATGCCGCCCGTTCATCGGGCCGCTTCTTCCAGCACGAAATCCGCCGCGCCCGCCGAAAGCTTCTCGAAGAACTCGTCGAACTCCGCCTCGCCCGCCACGAGCGGGGGCAGGATGCGCAGCGTGTTGTCGCCCGCGGCCACGGTCAGCAGGTGATGGTTGTCGCGCAAATGGACATAAAACGGGCGGCTCTCGACCTTCATCCTGAGGCCGAGCATCAGCCCTTTGCCGCGCACCCCGTCGAACAGCTCGGGATAATTGCCGATGAACTGTTCGAGGCGGCTGCGCAGCCGCTCGCCCTTCTCGGTCACCTCGGCGAGAAATGCATCGTTGGCGACCGCATCCAGCACAGCTTCGCCTGCCGCCATCGCTAGCGGATTGCCGCCATAGGTCGAGCCGTGGGCGCCATGCCCCATGCCACGCGCGGCCTGCTCCGTGGCGAGGCAGGCCCCGAGCGGGAAGCCGCCGCCGATACCCTTGGCGGTGGCGAGAATGTCGGGCGCGACCCCATAATGTTCGTAGGCATACATCTTGCCGGTGCGCGCGACGCCGCATTGGACCTCGTCGAAGACCAGCATCAGGTCGTGTTCGTCCGCCAGCGCGCGCAGGCCCGCGATGAAGCCTTCGGAAGCCGGGCGGATGCCGCCTTCGCCCTGAATCGGCTCGACCAGGAAGCCCGCGGTGTTGGGGCCCATCAGCGCCCTCGCGCTCTCCAGATCGTCCCACTCGGCATATTTGAATCCCGCCAGCAGCGGGAGGAAGCCCTTGTGCATCTTGTCCTGGTTGCTGGCACTGATGGTGGCCATCGTGCGCCCGTGGAATGCGTTCTTGAATGTGATCAGTTCGAACTTGTCGTCGTTGCCCACGTGCTGGTGATATGCGCGCGCCGCCTTGATCGCGCATTCGACCGCTTCGGCGCCGGAATTGGTGAAGAAAACCGTGTCGGCGAAGGTCAGATCGACCAGCCGCTGAGCAAGTCGCTCGCCCTGCGGACTGCCGTAGAGGTTGGAGACGTGCATCAGCTTCGCCGCCTGCGCCTGGATCGCGCCGATCAACCCGGCGTGCGAATGCCCGAGCAAATTGACCGCGATGCCGCTGGCGAAATCGAGGTAGCGGGTGCCGTCCTCGTCGATCAGATGGCAGTGGTCGCCTTCCACCGGGCGCACGCCGGAGCGCGGATAGACGGGCATCAGCGGGGTGATCGACATGGCGTGCTCCGGAAACTTCGAATCGGGTCAAAAGCAAATGGCGGCCCCCACGGGAGCCGCCATGCTGATTGTCGGGCTGGTCTATGGTGCCCCGCGTGTCCCGTCAAACGGGGCGGGGCGCTCCCTCATTCGCTGACCGGAACGAGGTTGACCGCCGAATGCTTGCCACGTCGATCGACTTCGAGGTCGAACTCGTATTTTTCGCCCTCGTTGAGACCGTTAAGGCCCGAACGCTCGACCGCGCTGATATGCACGAAGGCATCGGGCTGGCCGTCGTCGCGGGTCAGGAAGCCGAAGCCTTTCTGGCCGTTGAAGAACTTGACCGTGCCCGTCGCCTTCTCGCCGGTCAGCTCGCGCTGCGGCGCGCCGCCCCGGTCGCCACCACGATCGCCGCCGCCGCTGCGCTCCGTCACCTCGATAACATCGCCCACGATCTGGATGTCCTGGGCGGAAATCTTGCCGCCGCGATCAACGAGATTGTAGGCAAGTTCCTGACCTTCGGCGAGGCCGCTGAGGCCCGCCCGCTCGACCGCGCTGATGTGGATGAACACGTCCTCGCCGCCGCCCTTCTGCTGGACGAAGCCGAAGCCCTTCTCCTTGTTGAAGAACTTGACCGTGCCTTCGCCTGTGCCGACCACCTGCGCGGGCATCCGCGGGGCACCGCCCCCGCCGCCCCCGCCGAAGCCGCCGGGGCGAGCACCGCCACCGCCAAAGCCGCCGCCGCCGCCGCTGTAACGGCTTCCGCCGCCACCGCCGCCGTAACTGCTACCACCGCCGCCATAACTGCCGCCGCCGCCGAAGCCGCCGCGATCACCGCCGCCGAAACCACCGCCTTGTGGACCACCGAACGGATCGAAGCTGTCCTCGCCGAAACCGTCGCGCTTGTCGCGCCCACCACCCCGTTTGCCGCGGCCGCCTTTGTCGTAACCCATAACCGTCTTAGTACCTTCGCCGCGCCCCAGCCCCTAAACCCGCGCCGGACACAGGACGCTATTGACGCCCGGCACGCGAGGCCGCGACGGAAAACGCCGGCCCCAAGCATGACTTGGTCATAGCGCAAAAAAGCGCCGGTGCGAACGATTTACCACGGGCGGCTTAATTTCAGACCGAATGTGACATTTTTCCTCCGTCCGAAGGGCGGATTTGCGCGCCCCACGCTTGCCCTGTGCAGCGAGCTGCGGCAGGGGCCGGGCATGGACATCGTCGCACTGCTCTCCGATCCCGCCGCCTGGCTCGCCCTGCTCACACTGATCGCGCTCGAGGTGGTGCTGGGGATCGACAACCTCATCTTCATTGCCATCCTGTCGAACAAGCTGCCCGAGCATCAGCAGCAGCGCGCGCGCCGAATCGGGCTGGCGCTGGCACTGATCATGCGGATCGGCCTGCTGCTGCTGATCGGGTGGCTGGTCACCTTGACTCAGCCGCTGTTCGATCTCGGCTTAGCCGGCGCGCCCAACGATTATGGCGAACCGACGTTCGAGACCGCTTTTTCCGGCCGCGACCTGATCCTGCTGGCCGGCGGGCTGTTCCTGTTGTGGAAGGCCACAAAGGAAATCCACCATTCGATGGAGCCGGCCGACAATTCGGGCGATCTCCTCGACAAGACCCCTGGAATCGCCGCGGCGGCAACCGCCACCTTCGGCGCGGTGATCGTGCAGATCATCGCCATCGACCTGGTGTTCTCGATCGATTCGATCCTGACCGCGGTCGGCATGACCGACGACGTGCCGATCATGGTCGCGGCGGTGGTGATCACCGTGGGGATCATGATGGTCGCTGCCGATCCATTGGCGAACTTCATCGAGAAGAACCCGACGCTGGTGATGCTGGCGCTGGCGTTCCTGGTGATGATCGGCGCCGTGCTGATCGCCGACGGGTTCGGCGTGCACGTACCCAAGGGCTACATTTACGGCGCGATGGGCTTCTCGCTGGCGGTGGAACTGCTCAACATGGTGCAGCGCAATCGCCGCCAGCGGATCGCGGCGAAAGGGTAACGGCATGGAGATTCGCGGCGTCACCGATCATTTCAGCGTGTCACCGCAGATCGGGCCCGAGGATATCAGTTCGCTGCGTGAACAGGGGTTCGTGCTGGTGATCAACAATCGGCCCGACGGTGAGGAGCCGGGGCAGCCCCTTGGCGCGGAGATCGCGGCTGCCGCCGAGGCAGCCGGCCTGGCATATCGAGCCCTCCCCGTCGCCGGTGGCTTCTCCGAGCCGCAGGCGGTGGCGATGGCCGAGGCGCTTGCGGGCGCGGGCGGCCCGGTGTTCGCGTTCTGCCGCAGCGGCACGCGCTCGACGCTGCTGTGGGCGCTCGCACAGGCGAGCCGGGGCGCAGACCCGGTGATGCTTGCCGATGCTGCCGACCGGGCAGGCTATGACGTCGCGCCGGTGCGCGCTGCGATGACTGCGCTGGCCGAACGAGCTATTTCCTGAAATCGAGCGGCGGCTTGCGGTCGCCGAGCAGCGAGCGGTACTGATAGTTCGGCCCGCGCGAGGCGTCGAATTCGGCGCGCGCCGCCGTTCGCAGGGCCGGGTCGGTGTAGAGCTGGATCGCCGCCAACGTCATCGCCTTGGCCGCGAGCTGCGCGCCCTTGAATCCCATCGTGGTCCCGCTCGCCGCCGCGGACTGCCACGAATGCGCGGGCGTGCCCGGTGCCCAACTCGCGGTGGTGAGGCCCACGGTGGGCGTAGCCCAGGACACATCGCCGACATCGGTCGAGCCGTAGCCGAGCGTCTTGCCATAGGGCTCGATCGCCGCCGCCTGCTCCACCGGCTGGGGTGCGGCGAGCGTCTTGCCGATCTCGGTGGCGAAGCGCGTTTCCTCCGCCGAAAGCTGCAATCCGCCGATCTGGCGCAGCTTGCCGTCCATCACCTTGGCCAGCGTCTCGTTCACCAGCAGCGGGTTGTTGCCGTGGATGATCTCCCATTCCACCTGCGTGCCGGTGCCCAGCGCCGCGCCCTTGGCGGCATCCTCCAGCCGCTGCCACATCGCCTCAACCTCGGCGGTCTGCGAATGGCGGACGTAATAGAATACCTCGGCGGTTTCGGGCACGACGTTGGGCGCGCTGCCGCCGTTGGTGATGACATAATGGATGCGCGAATCCATCGTGGTGTGCTCGCGCATCAGGTTAACCATCATGTTCATCGCCTCGACCCCGTCGAGCGCGCTGCGGCCCTGGGCGGGCGCACCGGCGGCGTGCGCGGCCTTGCCCTTGAAGCGGAACTTGGCCGAACGGTTGGCGAGGGTGGTCTGCGCCGCCGCGCTGTTGACCGAGGACGGATGCCAGTGGAGCGCGAAATCGACGTCGCTGAACAGCCCGGAGCGCACCATATAGACCTTGCCCGAGCCACCTTCCTCGGCCGGCGTGCCATAGAGCCGCACGCGGCCTGGCGTGCCCGTCGCCTTGAGCCATTGACTGAGCGCGATCGCGGCGGTCACCGATCCCGAGCCGAACAGATTGTGCCCGCAGGCGTGCGCGGCGGCCTTGCCGTCGGTCTGCTTCACCGGAACGGCAGCCTGGCTGACGCCGGGGAGGGCGTCGAATTCGGCCAGGATGGCGATCACCGGCCCGCCGCTGCCATATTCGGCGACGAAGGCGGTGGGGATCTCCGCAATGCCCTCGGTGACCTTGAAGCCCTCTTTCGCGAGCTCCGCCTGGAGCAGCGCGCTGGAGCGGTTCTCCTGATAGCCGAGCTCGGCGAAATCCCAGATCGCCCGCGCCACCGCCGCGGTGCGGTCGTAACGCGCATCCACCAGCGCGAGCGGATCAGGTGCCGCCTTCTGCGCCAGTGCAGGGGTTCCTAGCGCGCAAGCCAGCGCCGCCGATGCCGATAGGACGATCCTCATATGCCTCACCTTTGCCTCTCCTTTGGCGCAACCCTATCGCCCACGCAGACAACGGCAAGTCTCGACGCAAACTGACTCATGTGTCAGTAATCTCCCATGGGCCTCGCCATCCAGCTTGCCGGTTCGCTCTTCGCCATCCTGGTGCTGGCGTGGCTCGCGCACCAGCTTCGGCTGGGCGGCGATGCGCGCATCCGCAGCGCGGAGGAAGCGAGGGCGCTCGCCGATGAGGCGATCCACGGCTTCGACCCGGTGGAGATCGCGATCGACAAGGCGGGGATGGGCGCGCTGTGCCGCGATGCCACCGGCCGCGTGCTGCTGCTGCGCCGCCACGGCAGCCACTTCGCCAGCCGCCTGCTCGATTCGCACGCCCATGCGCGGCTCGACCAGGGCTTTCTGACGCTCGCCACCAGCGATCGGACCTTTGGCAGCGTCACCTTCGACCTCGGCCCCGCCGCAGCGATCTGGGCGGCGAGCCTGCGCCGCGTGACGGGCTGAGCCGATGCCCGATTTCGACCCCGTCACCTATGCGATCCCCTTGTTCGTGGCGCTGGTGCTCGCCGAGATGGTGTGGGCGTGGAAGCGCAGCCCGCACAGCTACGAACCGCGCGATACGCTGACCTCGCTTGCCTTCGGGCTCGGCAGCACGGTGGCGGGCGCGCTGGTTGGCGGGGCGTTCTTCGCGCTGTTCCTCTGGGCCTATCAGTTCCGTGTCTTCGACTTCGGCCCGCAGTGGTGGGCGGTGTGGTGGGCCTGGCCGCTATGCTTCGTGCTGGACGATTTGAAATACTACTGGGTGCACCGCTTCGGCCACCGGGTGCGCTGGTTCTGGGCGAGCCACGTGAACCACCATTCGAGCCAGCACTATAATCTAAGCACGGCCTTGCGGCAGACCTGGACCGGCTTCCTGACGCTGGGCTTCGTGTTCGCGCTGCCGCTGGTGCTGCTCGGCTTCCACCCGGTGATGATCGCCATCTGCGGCGGCTTTAACCTGATTTACCAGTTCTGGATTCATACGGAGGCGATCGGGCGGATGCCGCGCTGGTTCGAGGCGGTGATGAACACCCCCAGCCACCACCGCGTCCACCACGCGACCAACCCGCGCTATCTCGACCGCAATTATGCCGGGGTGTTCATCGTCTGGGACAAGATGTTCGGGACGTTCGAGCCCGAGTGCGGTGAGGAGCGCATCCGCTACGGCATCGTGAAACAGCTCGGCAGCTTCAACCTGATCTGGTCGGTGGTCCACGAATGGGTTGGGATCGCGCAGGACATCTGGAGCGCGCCGTGGCGGCACAAGCTGTCCTATCTGCTGCGCGAGCCCGGCTGGAGCCACGACGGCAGCCGCGAAACCAGCGCGATGATCCGCGCTCGCTGGGAAGGCAAGCGGGTTCCGGCTGCATCGGAAAACCCGATTGCGGGAACGCGCGAGGCGGCATAACCTCCCGTGAAAACGGGAGAGGTTCATGGATGAATTCGATGTCGTCGTCATCGGCGGCGGCAGCGCCGGCAGCGCGGTCGCGGGCCGACTGGCGCAGGCCGGCCGCAGCGTCTGTCTGCTCGAAGCGGGCGGCCGCAACGACACCATGCTCGTCAAGACCCCCGGGTTCATGCCCTTCCTCCGCGGTGGCCAGAACTACCGTTACGAGACCGTCCCGCAGAAGGGGCTGAACGGCCGCATCGGCTATCAGCCGCGCGGGCGCGGGCTTGGCGGTTCCTCGGCGATCAACGCCATGGTCTATATCCGCGGCAACCGCTGGGACTACGACAACTGGGCCGCGCTGGGCTGCACCGGCTGGAGCTATGACGACGTGCTGCCCTGGTTCAAGAAGGCCGAGGCCAATGTCCGCGGGCAGGACGAATTTCACGGCGCAGAGGGGCCGCTGTGGGTTTCCGATCAGCGCTGGCCGAACAAGGGCAGCCTCGCCTTCGTGGAGGCCGCGGCGCAGCTCCAGCTTCCCCGCAACCGCGATTTCAACGGCGAGAAGCAGGAAGGCTTCGGACTCTATCAGGTGACGCAGCGCAATGGCGAACGCTGGTCGGCGGCGCGCGCCTATGTCGAACCCTTGCGCGGCAATCGTTTGCTCGATGTCCGCATCGGCGTGACGGTGCAGAACATCCTGGTCGAGGACGACCGCGCGACGGGCGTGGTCTATATGGTCGCCAACAAGCTGCGCACGGTGAAGGCGCGCGGCGCGGTGGTGCTGTCGGCGGGCGCGTTCAATTCGCCGCAGGTGCTGATGCTGTCGGGCATCGGCCCAGGGCGGCACCTTCTCGAGCATGGGATCGAGGTGGTGCGGGATGTCGCCGCGGTGGGCTCCGATTTGCAGGACCACCCGGACTACGTCTCGAGCTGGGAGACGCAGAGTCGCGACTTTATCGGCGACAGCATCGAAGGCACGGTCAAGATGGCCAAGGCGATCATCGAGCATCGCCGCCGCCGCACCGGTGCGATGACCACCCCTTATGCCGAAACAGGTGGCTTCTGGCGCGTGATGCCCGATTCCCCCGCCCCCGATGTGCAGTGGCATTTCGTGCCGGGGATGCTGGAGGACCACGGCCGAACCAAGGTGAAGGGGCACGGCTTCTCGCTCCACGCCTGCGTGCTGCGGCCCGAGAGCCGCGGCACGGTGCGGCTGGCGGGCCGCGACGCGCGGCTGGCCCCGCGGATCGACCCCAATTTCCTCGGTGATGATCGCGACATGGTGGTGCTGCGCGCGGGCGTGCGGCTGTCGCACCGCATCGCCTCCGCCCCCGCGCTGGCCGAATACGAGCCGAGGAACCGCTATCCGATCGACATGGACGACGATGCGGCGCTCGACGGGCTGATCCGCAACCGCGCCGATACGGTCTATCACCCGGTCGGCACGTGCCGGATGGGCGGCGATGCGGCCAGCGTGGTCGATCCCACGCTCAAGGCGCGCGGGTTGGAGGGGCTGTGGGTGGCCGACGCCAGCGTGATGCCGCGGCTGGTCAGCGGCAACACCAATGCCCCGAGCATCATGATCGGCGAACGCTGCGCGGCGTTTGTGGGGGCGGCGCTCAAGGCCTCGTAGGTTAACGCAAATGGGCTGCGACAGGCAGCACGACCCCGCGCCCGCGGCCGTTTCGCCGCGGAGCGGCGAAAACAGCCGCGAGGGCGAGCGCACCGAGGTGCGCTCGCAACCCAAGAGCGCTCAGAACTTGGCGCGAGCGCGCACGTACCAGGTGCCGCCGTTGAAGCCGAAGGGCGAGCGTTCGCCATATTGCGCGCCGACGATGCCGGCCCACGGATTGACCGTGGGGTAGGTGTTGAACAGGTTCTGCGCGCCCACCGCGAACTCGACGCCTTCGAACACTTCGTAGCCGAGCTCGGCATCCACGGTCAGCTTGGCTTTGGCATCGATCGGCAGCGTGTCGTCTTCGAGATGCGCCTCGAAATATTCGCCGAAGACGTTGGCGCGAAGCAAGGCACGGAAGGGTCCCTGATCGTGGGTCAGGTTGAGGAACCCCTTCCACCGCGGCAGGCCTTCCTCGAGCTGGCGGATGCGCGTCGAGTTCAGGGTCGTGCCGATGTCGGTCACCTCGGTCTCGGTGTAGTTGATCGCCAGCGTCACGCGCGTGGTTCCGCCCTCGATCAGGTCGAAGCGGGTATTGGCGACGAAATCGACACCCTGCGTGCGCGTGTCGAAATCGCTGTTGAAGAATGAGAATGCCGTCAGGTCCTCGAACCCGGTAAAGTCGGCCCGGTCGATCTCGCCGGCATTGGCAAGCTGGGTGAGCAGCTGCGCGGTCGGCGGCGTGAAGGTCGCCGTGCAGCTGGTGGCCACCCCCTCGCGCCGGGCCAGGAAGCACAGCGCCGCCGGGAAATTGATCGCCGACGAGCGCGAAATGCGGTCCTCGAGCTCGATGTTGAAATAGTCGAGCGTGAAGGTGAACGCGCCGAAGTCTCCGGCAAGTCCGGCGGTGAAGCTCTTCGCCTGCTCGGCCCCGAGCGTCGGCCGCGTGCCGCCCAGTCCCCCATTCGCCACCGGCGCCGCGATATAGTCCGCGGCGATGACGCCCGCCGCGCTGTTGAGCGGGAAGGTGCCTTCGTCCTGCAACTGGCCGTTGGAGAACTGAGTGGTCACGTTGATGACATTGGCCTGGCCGGCGGTGGGCACGTGGAAGCCCGTCGAATAGGTGCTGCGGACGCGCAGCTCCTCGGTGATCTTGTAGAGCGCGCCGATCTTCCAAGTCGTCGTGTCGCCGAAGCTCTTGGTGTCTTCGTAGCGTGCCGCGCCCTGAAGCGTGAGCCGGTCGAACAGATCCGCCTCAACGTCGAGATAGACGGCCTTGTTGTCTTCCTTGGTCGAGCCGGCCGAATTGGTGGCGAAGCCGGGGAAGCCATTCGAGCTCGTCGAGAATCCCTGTCCGAACGGATAGGCCGGGGTCGGCTGCGCCAGCGGACCGAGTTCGAACGAGGCCGCATCGCCGGCGGTAATGGTGAACTCCTCGTCGCGGTATTCGCCGCCGCCCGCGACATAGATGCTGGCATCGCCGAGCGCGAATTCATAGCCCAGGTCGAGATTGAAGACGTTTTCGGTCTGGGTGTAGCCGCCGGGATTGAACGAGGTCGGGGTATTGGGCCCGAGCGAGGCGTTGATCGTGTTGTTGATCACGAAGTCGGCCTTGCTGCGGCCATGGCGATAGCTGAGGTCGAAGTCGAACGCGCCGAACAGCCTGCCCCTGAGGCCGGCAGCGGCCGAGTAATCGACGATTTCGCCTCCGAAGCGCGGGGTAAAGCCGCCGGGGAACAGCTCGACGAACGAGAAGCAGTTGGCATTCGCGCGGACCGCCGCCAGGACGGCCGCGTTCGGGATCAGTCCGCCGCCCTGCGTGAGCGGAATGCCCGCGGGGCAATCGCCCGCGGTGTTGATCGAAAGATCGCCGACCAGCACTGACGGCACGGCGTTCGGTGCGCTCGAGGCGAAGCCTGTCACCGGATCGACCAGCGGCCCGGCGTAGACCCCGCCGCGATTGGTGGGATTGCGGAAGAAGAAGCCCCCATCGACGGTCCGGCTGGCATAATTGCCGAACGCGTAGAGCGTGATCTCGTCGGCCAGATCGATGCCTGCATTGCCGTAGAACTTGAAATCGTCGTTGATGTTGGGCTGACCCCAGATCTGGGCGGGGTCGGCGACATCGGTGTTGCCGGCGGCGATCAGCGCCGCCGCGTCATCGCGCTGCACCGATCGGTCCGTGGCGTCGGATTGGCCATATTCGGCGCTGAGATTGACAAAGCCCCGGTCGCCGAGCGGCAGGCCCACATTGGCGCCGAACTGATAGTTGTCGCCGTCGCCCTGATAGGTGGAACCGTATTTGGCCGTCAGCTCGAGGCCCGACGGTTCGTCCTTGAGGATGAAGTTGAGCACGCCGGCGATGGCGTCCGAACCATATTGCGACGAGGCACCATCGCGCAGCACTTCGAGCTGCTTGATCGCGATCGACGGAATCACCGAGATGTCGGGCCCCTGCGAGCCGTCTGAAATTCCGCCGCCGAGAAACGCGATCACGGCTGCGCGATGCACGCGCTTGCCATTGACCAGGACCAGCGTGTTGTCGGGCGACAGACCGCGCAGGTTCGCAGGGCGGACCAGCGTCGCCGCATCGGAAATCGGCTGCGTGCTGACATTATACGATGGCACCGAGATGCGGATCGCGTCGCCGATGTCGTTGGCCGCCTGATTCTGAAGCTCCGCGCCCGACACGACGTCGATGGGGGCCACGGTGTCGGCTGCGGACCGGTCGGATTGGCGGGTGCCGGTGACGACGATTTGCGGGGTGTCTTCGCTGACTACGGCGGCCGTCTCCTGCGCGGCGGCGGGTGCGGCGCATCCAAGATAGGCGGCGGTGCTGAGCAGCAGGAGCCGGGTGTGGCGAGTGGTCGAACCGAGACGTACCATGAAAAATCCTCCCTTGACCCGGTGCGGTTCTCGACGCTTGGAGTCGCACATGCAATTTACTTGTCGGCTCGGCCGTTATTGTTTCGGGAAGTGTCACCTCACCGCAACAAAAAGGGGCCGGAGCCTCTCGGCCCCGGCCCTTTGCTAGTCGGGTGTTCGCAGGAGGAACAAGGGTTGGCGGAGCGGGAGAGGAGAGAGAGGAGACCCCGCCCCGCCAATTCGGTAAAAGTCAGTAGTTGTAGGCGCGCTCCCCGTGTTCGCGGAGGTCGAGGCCTTCGCGTTCGGCATCCTCGGCAACGCGCAGTCCGATGGTGTGCTTCAGGATCAGGAACAGCGCCGCCGAGACAACGCCGGTCCACAGCACGGTGGTGCCGACCGCCCAGATCTGCGTCACGATCTGGCCGGCCATGTCGTACTCGCCTGCCTTGGCGACCGGAGCGGTGTAGTCGATCCAGCCCTGACCGCCGAAGGCGGGGTTGGCGACGATGCCGGTGCCGATCGCGCCGATGATGCCGCCGATCGCATGGATGCCGAAGACGTCCAGGCTGTCGTCATACTTCAGCTTGTTCTTCACCGTGGTGACGAAGACGAAGCACACCGCCGAGGCGACCGCGCCGAGCAGGATCGCGGTGCCGGGGTGGGCGAAGCCCGCCGCCGGGGTGATCGCGACGAGGCCGGCGACCACGCCCGAGGCAGCGCCAAGCAGCGAGGGCTTCTTGTGCAGCACCTGCTCGATCATCGCCCAGGTCGCGCCCGCCGCAGCCGTCGCCGTCAGCGTGTTGATGAAGGCCAGCGCCCCGAAGGCGTTGGCTTCGAGGCCCGAGCCGGCGTTGAAGCCGAACCAGCCGATCCACAGCAGGCTGGCGCCGATCATGGTCATTACCAGGCTGTGCGGCGGCATGGGCTCCTTCTGGAAGCCGATGCGCGGGCCGATCATCAGACATCCGACCAGACCGGCGATCCCGGCATTGATGTGGACCACCGTGCCGCCCGCGAAATCGAGCGCGCCCCAGCCCCACAGCAGGCCCATGTCCTCGGGCGCGGCATGGAGGAAGTCGGGCCCGGCCCAATACCAGACCATGTGCGCGATCGGGAAATAGGCGAGCGTCAGCCACGCCACAGTGAAGATGATCAGCGGCGTGAACTTTACCCGCTCCGCGAAGGCGCCCACGATCAGCGCCGGCGTGATGCAGGCGAAGGTCATCTGGAAGATCACGAAGACGTATTCGGGCAGGTAGACCCCGTTGGAAAAAGTCGCCGCGAAGGTCGTTGGGTCGACGCCTGCCAGGAAGGCCTTATCGAGCCCGCCGACGATGGTGGGGAAGGGCGTGCCGGTGGAGGTGAAGGCCATCGAATAGCCCCAGCCGAACCACACCAGCGCCGCCACGCAGACGATGGTCAGGACCTGCATCAGCACGCTCAGCATGTTCTTGGTGCGGACGAGGCCGCCGTAGAACAGCGCCAGCGCGGGCACGCTCATCATCAGCACCAGCGCGGAGGCGACCAGCATCCAGGCGACATCGCCCTTGTTGACCATCTCGGCGGTCGGCACGAAGGCCGCGGGCGCAGCCTCGGTCACGGTTTCGGTGACCGCTTCCACGGCCTCCTGCGCCATCGCGGCGGTGGACGCGGCAAGCGCGCCAAGCGCGGCGGTGCCGTGCGCGAACAGTCGAAGCATATTGGAAACCCCCCTCATCACAGCGCCTCGGCGCCGGTTTCGCCGGTGCGGATGCGCGTCGCGCTCGCCAGCTCGAATACGAAGATCTTGCCGTCGCCAATCGCGCCGGTGTTGGCGGTGCTGGCGATCGCCTCGACCACCTGCGGCGCGACCGCGTCGTCCACCGCGACCTCGATCTTCACCTTGGGCAGCATATTGGTCGAATATTCGGCCCCGCGGTAAATCTCGGTCTGGCCTTTCTGGCGGCCGAAGCCCTTGACCTCGGACACGGTCATGCCCGCGACGCCGACGCCCGAGAGCGCTTCGCGGACCTCCTCGAGCTTGAACGGCTTGATGACGGCGATGATGTATTTCACGTGTGCGAGGCCCTCCACTGCCACCGGGCGCTGACCCGGCTTCGCAAGTGCAGCAAAAGCCGTGCCAAGTGGCGCTGCGGTGCAAGATAAGGGCCGGATCGCCTTACGCGACGACCGATTATTGCCTAAAACATGGGCAGACGCTTAAATTCAGTGCAATTCGAGGTCCGCATGGATCGGCAGATGGTCGGAGGCGACAGCGGCCAGCGCGCTGTGATGCACCTGCGCCGAATGGCATTGCCAGCCGCCGCAATGGACGATCCGGTCCAGCCGGGCGATCGGCCGACGGCTGGGATAGGACGCCCCGGGGGCAATCTGTGACCATTCCGGCGCGAACTCTCGCATCGCCCCGGTCGTGTGGCCCCACTGGTTGAAGTCACCGAGGATCACGCTCGGCATGCTGCCGTGACCCGCCGTGAAGCCGAGCAGGCTGCGCACCTGGTCGCGGCGCTTCAGCCCCGACAGGTCGAGATGCGTGCCGATCACGCGGAAGCGCATTCCGCCGACGCCGATCACCGCGCACGCCGCCCCGCGCGGCTCCAGCGTCGGCAGGTCGAGTGCATGGCATTCGTCGATGGCGATGTCGCGGCGCACGAGGATCGCATTGCCATGCCAGCCCATGCTTTGCGATCGCTTGGCAACGGTGGCCACGCGCCACGGGCTGTCATCGAGCAGCGCCCGCGGCAGCACCGCCTCGCGCGCGCCGATCCGCCGGTCGGCCTCCTGCAAGGCGATAATATCCGCATGAGTCTCGCGCAGCACCGCCACGATTCGCTCGGGATCGCGCCGCCGGTCCAGCCCCACGGCTTTGTGAATGTTGTAGCTGGCGAAACGCAGCTTCAGAGGAAGTCTCGGAGCGTGTCCATGAACCGGTCAAACTGATCGTGATGCAGCCAGTGCCCGGCCTGCTCGAACTCGATGACCTCGGCATGGCGGAAATGCGCGAGCCGTCCGTCGCTCGCCGGGCTCGAGGCCCAGCTGTCCTTGCCGTAGAGCAGCAGTGTCGGCGCGGTGATTGCGCTCCAGGTCTGGTGGATGAATTCGTCCGCGACATCCTCGACCGGCCAGACGTTCAGATGCGGGTCGAACTTCCAGCTGAAGGTGCCGTCCTCGTTGCGGTTGACGCCGTGGATGGTGAGGTGCCGCGCCTGCTCGGGGGTGAGGTAGCTGTTTTCCTCGATCATCCGCGCGAAGGCCGCCTCGATGCTGTCGTATTTGCGCGGAATGCGGGCGGAGGCCTTGCGCTTTTTCTCGATCCATTCGGCCATGCGCTGCGGGTAGGGCGTGGCGCGCATTTCGGCGGCGCGCTTGGGGCTGGGGCCGAGCCCTTCAATGGCGACGATCTTGTTCACCGTGTCGGGAAAGATGCCCGCGTAGCGCAGCGCGACATGGCCGCCCATCGAATGGCTGACGATCGTCACCGGCCCGCGGCCCATCTGATGGATCAGCTGCGCCAGGTCATAGACCATGTCCTCGGTACGGTATCCGCCGTCCGAAACCCACTCGCTGTCGCCATGGCCGCGATGGTCCATCGCTACCACATGCCAGTCCGCGCGCAGCGCCTCGGCGGTCCAGTCCCAGCTGCGCGCATGATCGCGCCCGCCGTGGACCAGCACCAGCGGAGGGGCCTCGGGGTTGCCCCAATCGACGTAGTTGAGCCGCAAACGCTGCGAGATGAAGGTCTGCGAGGTCGGGCCGGTGCTTGAGATAGTGCCGTTCATGCGCGGGCTAATGGCGTGGGGCGCGAGTAGCCGCAACCCTACCGCTCCTTGGTCGCCGAGAAGGTCACCTCGGGGTTCTTCTCCTGCTGGTAGCCCACGTCCCAGGCGCTTTTGGCCATGAACACCATGTCGCCGTCGCGGTCCTTGGCGAGATTGGCGCGGTTGAACTGCTCGAAGCCGGCGAGCGCGGAGTCGCTGCCCTTGACCCAGCGTGCGGTGGCGAAGGGACTGGGCTCGAGCATGGCCTGCACCTTGTATTCCGCCTCAAGCCGCGAAATCAGCACTTCGAGCTGGAGCTGACCGACCACGCCCACGATCCACTGCGCGCCGAGCTCGGGATAGAACACCTGGATCACGCCTTCCTCGGACAGATCGTCGAGCGCCTTTCGGAGCTGCTTGGTCTTGGTCGGATCGACCAGCACCACGCGGCGCAGGATCTCGGGCGCGAAATTGGGCAGGCCGGTGAAGCGGATGGTGTTCTTCTCGCTCAGCGTGTCGCCCACGCGCAGCGTGCCGTGGTTCGGAATGCCGATGATGTCACCAGCCTCGGCGGTGTCGGCCAGTTCGCGGTCCTGCGCGAAGAACAGGATCGGCGAGTGGATCGCGATCGGCTTGCCGAGCCCGCTCGGCGTCAGCTTCATGCCGCGTTTGAAGGTGCCCGACACCTGCCGCATGAAGGCGATGCGGTCGCGGTGGTTGGGGTCCATATTGGCCTGAACCTTGAAGATGAAGCCGGTAACCTCGTCGCGCTCGGGCGAAATCTGCTCCTCGCCCGCGGGCTGCGGGCGCGGGGGCGGGGCCCATTTCGCCAACGCCGCAATCAGCTCTTCGACGCCGAAGTTCTTGAGCGCGCTGCCGAAGAACACCGGTGTCAAATCGCCGTTGCGATAGGCTTCGAGATCGAAGGCGGGATAGGCCTCGCGCACCAGCTCGATTTCTTCCGCCAGCTCGTCCGACAATTTGCCGACGGGCTCGCGCTTGCCGCGGTATTCGCGGCTGTCGCCCTCGGGCTTGGCGACCATGTCGTCGGCGAAGTCGAGCACGCCCGTGAACAGACCGCCCATGCCGAGCGGCGCCGACTGCGGCGACACGTCGAGCGCCAGCGCGTCGGCGACCTCGTCGAGAATTTCGAACAGCGGCCGCCCCTCGCGGTCGACCTTGTTGACGAAGGTGATGATCGGCACATTGCGCAGGCGGCAGACCTCGAACAGCTTGCGCGTCTGGCTCTCGATGCCCTTGGCGACGTCGATCACCATCACCGCGGAATCGACCGCGGTGAGCGTGCGGTAGGTGTCCTCGGAGAAATCCTCGTGGCCCGGGGTGTCGAGCAGGTTGAAGGTGATGCCGTCCTTCTCGAACGTCATTACGCTGGAGGTGACCGAGATCCCGCGCTGCTGCTCGATCTTCATCCAGTCGCTGCGCGCCCGCCGCGCCTGTCCGCGCGCCTTCACCTCACCCGCAAGATGGATCGCGCCGCCCTGCAGCAGCAGCTTCTCGGTCAGCGTGGTCTTGCCCGCGTCGGGGTGCGAGATGATGGCAAAGGTGCGGCGGTTGGACATAATCTATCTGTTCTCGGAGCCGATCCGTTCGTGCAGAGCCTGTCGAAGCACGATTGGCGGGACGTTGCGCTACTCGCCCTTCGACAAGCTCAGGGCGAACGGAGGTTGGTTCGGATCGCTAGCTTTCCCGCGCCACCCTGAAGCCGGCGAAGTCCTGATTCACCGGCATCAGCTCGATGCGGTTGATGTTGAGGTGCGGGGGCAGCTCGGCGATCCAGCGGATTGTGTCGGCGATGTCCTTGGCGGTCATCGGGTTGACGCCGCGGTAGAGATCGTCGCTCGCCTGCTGGCTGCCAGTGCGGATCAGCGTGAACTCGGTCTCGACCATGCCCGGCTCGATGCTGGTGACGCGCACGCCGGTGCCGTGCAGGTCGGCGCGCAGGGCCAGCGTGAAGTGGTTCGCGAAGGCCTTGGACCCGGCATAGACGTTGCCCATCGGGTAGATGTAGCTCCCCGCCACTGAGCCGATCGCGATGATCGCACCCTTGCGCGCGATCAAGCCGGGCAGGAGCTTCCGCGTGAGCACCACCATCGCGGTGATGTTGGTGTCGATCATAGTCTGCCAGTCGGCGAGATCGGCCTCCTGCGCAGGCTTGAGGCCCTGCGCGAGGCCTGCGTTGTTCACGAGCAGGTCGATTTCGCGGAAACCCTCGGGCAGCGCAGCCAGCGTCGCATCGAGCGCATCGGTATCGCGCACATCGAATACCGCCGGATGCACCTTGTCCGCGCCCAGCTCGGCGACCAGCGCCTCGAGCCGCTCCCTGCGCCGCCCGGTGGCAACGCAGCGCCAACCGCTCGCGACCAGCGCACGCACGGTGGCCGCGCCGATGCCCGCGGTGGCTCCGGTGACGAACGCCGTTCTCACCCGCGCAGCTCCGCGCCGAGCTTGGCCGCGGCAGCTACGATCTTGTCGCTCACCGCCTTGATCTCGGCATCGGCGAAGCTTTTCTCGCCCGGCTGGAGCGTGACCTCGACCGCGAGCGATTTCCTGCCCTCGGGCACGCCTTGCCCCGCAAACACATCGAACACGCCCGCGTCGACGATCGCCGTCTTGTCCGCGCCGCGGACCGCTCGGACCAGATCGCCCGCCGCTAGATCAGTGGGGACGAGGAAGGCGAAGTCGCGCGTCACCGCCTGAAGCGCGGGCGGCGTGTAGGCCGCACGCGCGAAGCCGGTCGCTTTCTTGACCGGGATCGCCTCGAGGAACAGCTCGACCGCCATCACCGGGCCGTCCACGTCGAAGGCCTTGAGCGTAGCGGGATGGATCGCGCCGAAACGGGCGAGCACCGTCTTCGGCCCGAGCCGCAGCGTGCCCGACTGGCCGGGGTGGAACTGCGCGCCGGCCTCGCCCATCACCTGAAGGTTGCCGACCGGCGCGCCGGCGGCTTCGAGCAGCGCCAGCGCCTCGGCCTTGGCGTCAAAGGCGTCGAAGCCCTTTGCCTTGCCTTGCGACCAGCCGCGCGCAACTTTCTCGCCCGCCAGCACCACACCAAGCGTTGGCCGCTCGTCGCTGGCGCCCGCCTCACCGCGAAGATAGCGGCGGCCGATCTCGAACAACCGGCTGCCATCCGCACCGCGATCGGCATTGCGTTTGGCGGCGGCGAGCAGTCCGGGGATCAGCGAGGGGCGCATCGCCTTCATGTCCTCGCTGATCGGGTTGTCGAGCACCCACAGGCCACCGTTGCCTTCGGCAAAGTGATCGGCGTCGGTCTGCGGCAGGAAGCTCCAGGTCACCGCCTCGTTGAGCCCGCGCGCGGCGGCGGTGCGGCGAAGCTTGCGCTCGGTCTGCTGGAGCGGGGTGGCGGTGGCTTTGGCGACGCCGTCGGCGCGCGGCAGGGCTACGCTGGCGACCTTGTCGAGCCCGTGGATGCGGACCACCTCCTCAACCAGGTCGGCTGGGCCTTCGATGTCGTGGCGGCGCGGCGGGCAGGTGACCTGCCAATCGTCGGAAACATCGAAGTCGAGCGCTGCGAGGATGCGTCGCTGCTCGGCATCGTCGACCTCGACCCCGCCGAGACGCTGCGTCAGCGAAGGGTCGAACGCGATCACCTTGGGCGCAATCGGCGGCTGGCCCGCGCGCACGACTTCGCTCGGCGTGCCGCCGCAGATGCGCAGGATCAGATCGGTCAGGATCGCGAGCCCGTCGTCGAGAAAGGCCGGGTCGACCCCGCGCTCGAACCGCGTGCGCGCATCGCTGGTCAGGCCGAGCTTGCGGCCGGTCACGCCGATGCGCTCGGGATCGAAATAGGCGATCTCGAGCAAGACATCGGTCGTCTCCGCGCTCACGCCCGAATGCTCGCCGCCCATGATGCCCGCGATGTCGTGCACGCCATTGTCGTCGGCGATCACTGTCATGCTGTCGTCGAGCGTATAGGTCTTCTCGTTGAGCGCCAGCACCTGCTCACCGTTCGTTGCCCGCCGCGCCGCCACTGCGCCGGAGAGCTTGGCGAGGTCGTAGACGTGCGCCGGGCGACCGAAGGCGAGCATGACGTAATTGGTGATGTCGACCAGCGCGCTGATCGGACGCTGGCCGACGGCGATCAGGCGGCGCTGCATCCATTCGGGGATTGCGCCATTGGTGACGCCTGCAATGGTGCGGCCGTAGAAGGCGGGGCAGCCCTCCGGATCGTCGGTGCGGATTTCGACCGGGCAGGGATCGAAGGCCTCGATCTCCGGCACTTCTAGGGGCTTGAGCGTCCCCATCCCCGCCGCCGCGAGATCGCGCGCCAGGCCCAGCACGCCCATGCAATCGGGTCGGTTCGGGGTGATCGCAACGTCCAGCACCGGGCTCGCGGCGTGATAGTCCGCGAAATCCGCGCCCACCGGTGCGTCGGCGGGCAGCTCGATGATACCCTCGTGCTCGTCGCCCAGTTGCAGCTCGCGCACCGAGCACATCATGCCGTTGCTCTCGACGCCGCGGATGGCTGACTTTTTCAGCTCCATGCCGTTCGCCGGGACCACCGCACCGGGCAGGCCGAGCACGCCGAGCATGCCCGCGCGCGCGTTCGAGGCACCGCAGACCACCTGCAGCGGCTGGCCGTCGCCGGCGTCCACGCTCAGCACCTGCAGCTTGTCGGCATCGGGATGGCGCGCGGCGGTGAGCACCTTGGCGACCTTGAAGCCCTTAAGCTTCTCGGCCGGGTCCTCGATCCCCTCGACCTCGTGGCCGATGCGATTGAGCGCACCCGCGATCTCACCGACGCTCGCGCTGGTATCGAGGAAATACGTCAGCCATTCGAGCGAGAACTTCATGCCCGCGCTCCCACGCCTGCGCTCAGCGTCGGCTGGTCGAAGGCGCTGAAGCCGTAGTGCGCCAACCAGCGGCCATCGCCGTCGAAGAAGGCGCGCAGATCGTCCATTCCGTATTTGAGCATCGCCAGCCGGTCGACGCCGACCCCGAAGGCGAAGCCCTGCCAGCGGTCGGGATCGAGCCCGGCGAATTCGATCACCCGGCGGTTGACCATGCCGCTGCCGAGCAGTTCCATCCAGCCATGCCCCGGCGCATCGCCGTCGCCGCCGAGCACCCGGCGCCCGTTCACGTCCTGCCAGCCGACATCGACCTCCACCGAAGGCTCGGTGAAGGGGAAGTAGCTCGGGCGCAGCCGCAGCACGATATCATCGCGCTCGAAAAAGGCCTTGAGGAAGGTTTCCAGCGTCCATTTGAGATGGCCGAGGTGGATGCCCTCGTCGATCACCAGCCCCTCGACCTGATGGAACATCGGCGTGTGCGTCGCGTCGCTGTCGGAACGATAGACGCGCCCGGGCGCGATGATGCGGAGCGGCGCGCCATTATCGACCATCGAGCGAATTTGCACCGGACTGGTGTGCGTTCTCAAAAGCATCCGCCGCCCCTCGGCGTCCACATCCGGAAAATAGAAGGTATCGTGCATTGCCCGCGCCGGGTGCGTCTCGGCCATGTTGAGCGCGGTGAAATTGTGCCAGTCGTCCTCGATCTCCGGCCCGGTGGCGACCGCGAAACCGAGATCGGCGAAGATCTCGGCGAGCTCGTCCATCACCTGGCTGACGGGATGCACCGACCCGCGCGGTGCTTCGGGCGCGGGCAGGGTGAGGTCTAGCCGTTCGGTCGCCAGCCGCCGGTCGAGCTCGGCCGCTTCCAGCTCCGTCTTCTTTGCCTCGATCGCGTCCGACACGCGCGTGCGTAGCCCCTGGATGCGCGGCGCCTGGACCTGGCGTTCCTCCGCGCTCATGCCGCCCAGCGTCTTCATCAGTGCCGCCAACCAGCCCTGCTTGCCAAGCGCGGCGATACGCTCGGCCTCTACGGTCTCGATGCTGTCGGCCGCGGCGATGCGGGCCAAGGTCGTCTCGGCCAAGGATTCGTGCTCGGAGTGCATCGCGCGCATTTAGCAACGCGCGCGAAAAGCGCCACCCCGGCTCAAATGGCGGGTCGCGGCCGGTCGAGCGTCTGCGCGGGCGAGCCGAGCACCCGCGTGCGCTCGGCCATGAAGGCCGCCAGCACCGGGTGGTCGAGCGCGGCGTATTCGCTCGGGCTCATGTGCATGAACGCCTGGAACTCATGCGTGAAATGCGCGTGGTCGGTGTAATTGACGTCGATCACCTGCGACCAGGTCGTGCGCTCGGCCAGCATGAATGCGGACAGCGTGCGCATCATCCGCTGGCGGCGGATCAGCAGCTGCGGCGAAAAGCCGAAATGGCGGGCGCAGAGCCGCTCCAGCGAGCGCGTGGAGATCGCCGCGCGCGCGGCCAGGTCACTGGTGCTGTGAATTTGCGGATCGACCAGCGCCTCATGCACCGCGGTGATCTTGGCCGCGTCCTTGAGCTGCCGATTGCGAGCAAGGAAGAAATCGCACACGATGCCGGCTTGCAATTCGTCGTCGTCGGGGGCCTGGCACAGCGCCCGGTAGAGCGGCACGAAAGCGCGGTAGGCCGGATGCGTGAGCCCATCGTTCAGGCAGTTGGCCAGCGTATACGCCGGAACCCCGATGAACTTGGCCCAGCCAAGTGGCAGCAGTCCCACGCCCCACATCCGCGTGGCGGGCAGGCGAAAGCTGACCGGGCAACCGGTCGGGCCGCTGGCGGTGAAGGGTGTGCCGCTGAGCGTTTCGCGCCCGACGATTTCCGAACTCGGGGCCGGCCCCAGGAAGAAGCGCAGATTCCCCCATTCGGGATGGAGATAATCCTCCACATAGCGGCCGCTCGCCGGCTTTACCTCGAGGAGATAGAAGCTGGTGAAGCAACCCGCCAGTGCCGCCGGCGGGGCGAAAAATCGCGCCCGAAGGTTCTGTGCCCCCATGTAGCGTGATGCTTGGCACGCGACCGCGAGCCGCGCAAGGAAAAGTCCCTCTCAGGCAGTCAGGCTTTGATAATGTTTCAATTACCTCACCATGGGGTCACTCGGCAGGCTCAATGGCATCGTCGCGCGCGCGATCGGGTGGATGCAGGACCTGCATGGCGTCGCCCAGAGCCATCCGGCGCGCGCGCACCGCGGTCAGCGCGATGGGATGCTCCATGGCCGCGTAATCGCGGGGACGCATGAGCATGAAGTGTTTGAATTCACGCACGAACTGCGCCTGATCGTGATATTGGCTGTCGAGCGAATCGATCCATTTCAGCGATGGATCGACCATGAAACGGGCAAGGCTGCGCAGGAATCTTTGCCGCCGCAACAGTAGCTTGGGCGCAAAGCCGAAGTGGCGGCGGGTGAAGCGCTCGAGCGTGCGGGTGCTGGTGCCGAGGTGCTCAGCCAGCGCGGCGACGGTGGTGAAGCGATCGGACAGGATCGCGGCGTGCGTCCGCACAATGGCCTCGTGCTCCCGCATTGGCTTGGCGAGCAGCGCTCGGAAGGTGGCGGTTAGGAGAGCGAGGTTGCGGTCCATATCGTCTGGCGCGTCGGCGAGCCGCTCGATCAGGGATTGGAGCGGCGCGAGTGCCGGGTGCCCCGCCGCGTCGCGGAAGCGGTCGGTAAAGTCGCTGGCAGGCGCACCGATGAACTTGGCCCATCCCAGCGGCAGCAGCCCCGCGCCCCAAAAAATGCCGCCCGCGATGCGAAGCCGCGTTACGCGGCTGGTCGGGCCGGACAACACCGCCACAGGCACCTGTTGAAGCGACGCCTCGCCGATCCCAGCCTCGTAAACCTCGCCCTTCCCGACGCGCAGATTGGCCCATTCGGGCGGCAGCCAGTCCTCCACTGGCAAACCAACATGGGCTTCCGTACGGTAAAAAGCGGTGATGTAAGGGGCCAGGTCGCGCGGCGGCGTGACAATCTGCAGCCGGATACCGGCCGTATCGACCCGCGTGATCGTCACGCTGTCCCCGAACCGTGCGACCTTATCATTGACGCTAGCTATTCACCCCTTGGCGCGGGCATTCAAGGGCTTGGCACAGAATAAGCCGCACAAGCGAAATCGCGCGGGAGATGCTCCCGGCATCCCCCGCGCGATTTTGTTTTCCCGCCGAAGCGAGAGCGTCAGTTCGGCAGCGCGGCTTTCGCCTGGCCGATGATCGCCTTGAAGGCGGCGCCCTCATTCATGGCGAGATCGGCCATCACCTTGCGGTCGAGCTCGATCCCGGCCAGCTTGGTGCCGTTGATGAACTGCGAATAGGTCAGGCCTTCTTCGCGCACCGCGGCGTTGATGCGCTGGATCCACAGGGCGCGGAAGCTGCGCTTCTTGATCTTGCGGTCGCGATAGGCGTACTGGCCGGCCTTCTCGACCGCCTGGCGGGCGACGCGGATGGTGTTCTTGCGGCGGCCGCGGTAGCCCTTGGCCTGGTCCAGCAAGCGCTTGTGCTTGGTACGGGTGGTAACGCCGCGTTTGATGCGAGGCATATCGTGTCTCCTGAATTAAGCGGGGTCAGAGCCCGTAGGGGGCCCATTTCTTCACGGCCGCGACATCGCTGTCGCTGAGCACGGAAGTGCCGCGGTTCTGGCGGATATACTTCGCATTGTGGCTCATCAGGCGGTGGCGCTTGCCAACCACCCCATGCTTCACCTTGCCGGTGGCGGTGAATTTGAAGCGCTTCTTCACACCGCTCTTGGTCTTCATCTTGGGCATTTTCGTCTCCTTTCGGGGACACGCTGGAACCAGCCCTGGCAGCCCTTACAGCCAGGCCGGTCGTGAATCACGTGTCTGTGAAGCGGGCGCGCATAGCTGATTGCGGGCGGAATGCAAGGCGGTGCGTGGACGGGTTCTCAATCGTGATGGATCACACCGTCTCCAAAGATATTGACCCAAGGGCGTATGCGGCGCTCGTAGATCGAGTAAGCCGGCGCCGGGAACTCGGCTTCTTCGAAAGCACCGAGAGGGACGGCTACGACATCGGGAAATGTGTCGATCCGATACGCGACGGTCGATCCGCAGTTCGGACAGAACTGATAGCTGAGGCTGCTCCCACTGTCGGCCTTCCGAATAAAAGTGCGAAACTCTCCCTCCAGCGTGACGTGCTCGACTGCGAAGCGCGCTTGCGCCGAAAACACGCTGCCAGTCCGGCGTTGGCATTCGGTGCAATGGCAAATCGAGACTCTTACGGGCTCGCCGATGCACGCGGCCCGCAGGCTGCCACAGCGACAGGCCGCTACGCGCACGATGTGGGTTCTGCCTCGTCCGCTCCGGATCGGAGCAGCTTGCGGATGTATCGGATGACATCGCCGGGCCAATGGTCGATGAGCGCGTAGAAGTCTTGCTCTCGGACCGAATAGAGCGCCCGCAAGGCTTCCTCATAGCCCGGCAAATCACTGCAGACTGCCTGCATGAATCGATAGGCAGCATCGCGACGCTCTCGATCTGCTGGACCATTGCTGCGGGCCGCGTCGACAAGCCGTCTGAGGACAGCCGACGAACCGCCGGGCTGCTCGGACAACCATTCCCAATGTCGGGGTAGAAGCGTTACCTCGCGAGCCTGAACGCCGAGCTTCGGTCGCCCTGCACCGCGCGGCGCGACGTTCCGGTAATCGAGATCGGTAATTCGACCCGAACGATCTTCGAATACCAAGACGGTGCCGTCCCGCTCGGAAAGCTGCTTTTTGATCCTCCTTGCCACGTCTTCGCGGATGCCCGATGCGATCTGCTGGCCGTCGAGGAAGGCGGTGACATTGGAGGCCATATGCGCGGGTTATACCCGGATAAAACCTGCGTCAATAACATCCGGGTAAAATATCTCCCTTGCCGCTCCCGTTCCTCGAAGCTATCCGCCCATCGCCTCCAGCACATCCTCCAGCCGCGCCGGATCGCCCAGCGCCAGCACGCGGCCGTCGCTCTGGGCGTCGAGCGGGTGGCCCTGCCAGTCGGACATCGTCCCGCCCGCGCCCTCGACCACCGGCACCAGCGCGGCGTAGTCGTAGAGCTTGAGGCCCGCCTCGCACACGACGTCCACGTGGCCGCTGGCGAGCAGGCCATAGTTGTAGCAATCGCCGCCCCACACGATCTTGCGCTCCGCCACGCTTTTGGCGAGGCCCATGAAGGCGTCCGCCTCGTCCTCGCCGAACAGATTGGGGCTGGTGGTGGCGAGCACCGCGTCGGTCAACTCGGCGCACAGCCGCGTGCGGACCACGCGGCCGTTGAAGGTCGTCGCCGCGCCCACGCGCCCGGCCCAGCGTTCCTGTTGCACCGGCTGGTCGATCACCCCGATCACCGGCCAGCCGTCCTGCACCAGCGCGATCAGCGTGCCGAAGATCGCGCGCCCGGCGATGAAGCTGGTGGTGCCGTCGATCGGATCGAGCACCCATTGCCGCGCCGCGCCTTCGCGCACCGTGCCGTATTCCTCGCCCACGATCCCGTCCGCCGGGCGCTCGGTTTCGAGGATCGCGCGCATCGCGGCCTCCGCCGCGCGGTCGGCCTCGGTCACGAAGCTGCGGTCTTCCTTGCGCTCCTCGGCCCACTGACCGCGGAACAGCGGACGGATCGCCGCCCCGGCGGCATCGGCGAGGCGGTTGGCGAGCTGGAGATCGGCGGCGCTTGGCATTCGCCCGCATTTGCGGCATCATGCTGACAGGTCAAGGCAGCTCGCCGTCCCGCAGCCCTTCGGGTCGCACCCTAGGGGGGACATCGCCGCACCATGGCCCGTAATGACGGCGGCCGGCACACCCCCGGTCGCAACGGGGCTGGCGTTGCCGCTGCCCCGCCGATCCTATCGTCAACCGGATCGACTCCGGGCGGGATGCCGCTTGCTTTCAATCGCACCCCGCGCGCCGCGCTTAGCCCGTGGGTCATGCGCGTGGGCGTGACCGATGTGGCACTGCCGCCCGGCCAGGAGATCGTGTGCCGCACCTTTAACGAGCACTCGGTGCTGCGGATCATCTTCGGCGGGAAATGGACTGCGGTGACGGCCACCGGGCCGTTCGAATACACGCCGGGCGAGCGGGGGTTGCCGCTGTTCTTCGGGCCGAACGCCAGGCATATGCCGCTGATCGCGCATGGTTCGTTCCGGGTGGTGACGATCAATTTCGCGCCCGGCGCGGCGAGTTCATTCGATCTGCCGCCGCAGCCCGAAACCGTTGACCACATCTACCGCTACGATCCGATCGGCAGAACGGGAGCGACGGTGCTGGAAGGCTATCGGCCACGCGCGGACAAACGCGCGTGGCTCGATGCGGTGGAGGACCAGCTTGCGGCGTCGCTGGACGCGCTGGCCCCGCAGCGGCCCGAACCGCTGATGACGGCTTTCGAGACGCTGTGTCTGACCGATCCCGGCGGCTCGCTTGAGGCTTTCACACGTCACAATGCGATCACCCGGCGGACCTTCGAACGGACCATCCGGCGCGAGTGGGGCGTCACCCCGCACGAGGCGCTGCGCCGTGCCCGCGCGCTCGACATGGCGGCGGTGCTGCTGGGGGTGGCGCTGGAGGAGGATGAGCAGGAGCTGCGGCTGCGTTACTTTGACGAGCCCCACCTGATCCGCGAGATGCGGCGCTATTTCGCCATGACGCCGGGGCAGCTCAAGAACGCGCCGTGCCCCCTGCTGCGGATCACGATGGAAATCCGCCAGTCGCGCCGGATCGAGGCGCTCGCCCGCATCGGCGCGGACGAACCCCGGCCCTGGCGCGATCCGGAGGCGGAGCCGGGAGCGGGGCCGGTGGGCGGCTGACGGTCTGCTCAGAACGCATTGAATTTGAGCGGCGTGAAGAAAATGGAGACCTGATCGTAGTCGATCTCGCGATTGCCGAGCAGATCGCGCCCGCCCTCGACATGGCGATAGCGGATGCCGGCAGACATCTCGCCCTTGGCATCGGAAAAATAGATCGGCAGGTCGTAGACCGTCGCCCCATCGTCAAAAGTATAGGCGATCCGCGGCGCCAACCCGATCTGGCCCAGCACCGGGATCTGTTCGATCTTCATGCGCAGCTCGGTCGAGAAGGTGGACAGACCGCGGCGATAGGGGCGATCGACTTGCACATCCTTGCAGGTGACGACGTTCACCGTCGTTCCGCCACCCGAGCAGATCGATTTCTTGGTTCCGGGCCGATACCCCCATTCCGACTTATAGGTGAATTGGGGCACGAACATGATGCCGGGAATGTTCCAGATAGGAGCAAATGTCGGCGTGTCGCGGTCCAGCTCCTTGTAGATGAACAGATGGGCTTCGGCGAGGTAGTCGCGATTGCCATCGACAATCTCGGGCAATAGCGGCGTTGCCGTGTCCAGCAGCAATGAGCGCATCCCGGTTGCCGGGTCGATCGCTTCGCTCAGCACGCCCTGGCGAAAGGTGTAGTCCGTGTTCGAAGCGCTGAGCGAGGCACCGAAGCCCCAGCTCGGCAGCTCCTTGGCTGGTGATCCGGCCAGCAACACGCGCAGTTCGTCGGCGAGAGCGGCGTTGCGAAAAGCCTTGCCGCTAGGAGTCGAGGGGTCGTCCTTCACCGCGAAGATCCAATCGACGATAGCTTCGGGTTCACACGCGGTTGCGTCAGGCTGGCCCGTGGAGACCGAGGCGGTGTGGCGCGCCAGGCGGCACGCCTCGACCGCGCGCGTCATCAGCCCAGCGATGTCCTTGGTGGTCGTCGATCCGTCGCCCCGGCTGTAGCGCAGATAGTCGAAGCCGAGCTTGACCGACGTCCCGGGCAGATAATCGAGATCGCTGCGACCCTCGCGTTCGCGGCGGTCGAGAAACGTGCCGACACCGTCCTTGAGGTCGGTCTTGAACGATCCGACCGCGCTGAGGGCATGGCGCGTGTACCTGGCGCCGCCCGCATCGCACCCACTGCGGCAGAGCGGCGCAATGCGCAGCGGTACGGTGGCCGTGATCGACGCCCTGCCGCTATTGCCGAACTCGAGTTGCGGCACGATTCCGGACGCCTGCAACGGGCGGCCCGGCTGCGCGGTCATGTCGTCCCCGGGAAGCAGCCGGTTGCGCGTGCCAAACGTCCCGACATAATCCGGCCGGGAGGCGTCGGTGAGGGTATAGCACCGCGCGAATGCCGTGCTGTCAGCCAAAGCCCGGCCGATCGCGTCGTCGCTGTCCAGGCGGCACTCGCTACCGCCGGCCTGTAGCGGATTGGGCGGCGGCGCCGGGTCAGCCAGCGCTGTCGGTGGCGGCGTCACCGCCGTCGGCACTGGCGGGCTCTGCTTGAGCTGCTGAACCTCGGCGAGGAGTTGCTCGATGCGCTTCTCTATCGCCTCGATCCGCTGCGCCCGATCGTCCGGCGCGGCCTGCGCCAGCGCCGGCGACGGGAGGCCGGCCACGCCGGCAGCCACAATGACCGTAAATCCCTTCATCCCCCAAGCTCCCCCTGCCCAGGATCCTCAGACCGCGCCTCGGGTCGTCAGACCACCTCCGCATAAGGATGCAGCATACCTGTCGGCGCAAGGATTGAATTGGCGATATCGGACATTCTCGCGCTTGCGCCGACCGCTCAATCGAACAGCGAGCTGACCGAGCTTTCGTCCGCGATCCGCCGCACCGCTTCGCCGATCAGCGGAGCGATCGTCAGGATGCGGATGCGTTTGGAATCAAGAGCCGCGTCGGTCGGGCGGATCGAATCGGTAATCACCAGTTCCTTGAGCGCGCTGGCGTCCACCCGCGCCACCGCGCCACCCGACAGCACGCCGTGGCTGATATAGGCCGCCACGCTCGCCGCGCCCGCATCCATCAAGGCCTGCGCCGCATTGCACAACGTGCCGCCCGAATCGATGATGTCGTCGATCAGGATGCAATGGCGGCCCTTCACTTCGCCGATGATGTTCATCACCTCGCTCTCGCCCGGCCGGTCGCGGCGCTTGTCGACGATGGCGAGCGGGGCGTTGTCGAGCCGCTTGGACAGCGCCCGGGCACGCACCACCCCGCCCACATCGGGGCTGACGACCATCAGGTCAGTGGTCGCATAACGAGCCTGGATATCGGCGGCCATCACCGGCGCCGAAAACAGATTGTCGGTGGGGATGTCGAAGAAGCCCTGAATCTGCCCCGCGTGCAGATCGACCGCCAGCACCCGGTCGGCCCCCGCCTCGGTGATCAGATTGGCGACCAGCTTGGCCGAGATCGGGGTACGCGGGCCGGGCTTCCGGTCCTGCCGGGCATAGCCCATATAGGGCACGACCGCGGTGATCCGCGCCGCCGAGGCGCGCCGCAGCGCATCGATGCAGATCAGCAATTCCATCAGGTTGTCGTTGGCCGGATAGCCGGTCGACTGGATCACGAACACGTCCTCGCCGCGCACGTTCTCGTGGATCTCGACGAAGATCTCCTCGTCGGCGAAGCGGCGGACGCTGGCATCAGTGAGCGGCATCTCGAGATACGCCGCGATCGCGCGTGCGAGCGGCAGGTTCGAGTTGGCGGCCATGATCTTCATGTGGAGCGCTGGTCCTGAGGCGGCGGGATTCGGTTGGGCGCGGGATTAGCGAAGGGTCATGGGATTGCAACAGAGCGCGCGAGCGTTACCGGCCGCGACGTATTGCTCTCTGGCGAAGAACGCCGCCGCACCCTAAAGCGCGGCCCACCCGGAAGTCCGAGAACCCATGCCCCCCTTATCGCCGATCGCCCGATCATGGCTCGACGCCTTCGACGCGCGCTGGCCGGACGCACGGCGGCGGGCGGGGCCGATCGTGCTCACCGCCGCCATCGAGATCGCGCTGTTGCTGGCGCTGCTGAGCCTGGGGACGCGGGGCGGCCAGGAGAGCTCGACGAGCGAGGTCGTGACAACCTTCGATGCCGGCCCCGACGAGGCGCCGGAACCCGAACAACCCCAGGCCGAACCGGCAGCCGTCGCACCGGCGTCGGCAGCGCCGACGGCGATGACGCCGCCCAGCGCGCTCCCGGTCCCGCCCCCCAACGCCCTGCCGCGCACTCCGACCGCGCCGCCGGTCGCGGCACCCGCGCCGGAGCCAGAGCCGTCGCCGACCACCAGCTCATCGAGAATCCGCGCCGTCATCCGCTCCGACATGGCCGGAAATCGCGGCCCGGCCGACACCGGCACCCCGGGAGATTCGCAACGGATCGCCGGGAGCGGCCCGAACGGCGAGCCGCTCTATGCCGCGCAATGGCACCGCGAACCCTCCGACGACGAGTTCCGCGGCTATTTCTCACGCGTGACCGAGTCCGGCTGGGCGCTGATCAACTGCCAGACGCAACCCCAGTTTCGCGTCGATAGCTGCGTGCTCGTGGACGAATCCGACCGGTCGGTGGGCAGCGCGGTGCTGGCGATGGCCTGGCAATTCCGCGTCCGCCCCCCGCGCGTCGGCGGCCGTTCGCTGGTGGGCGAATGGGTGCGGATCAGGATCGATTACACGATCAGAAGGGGGTGACCGGAGGCGAGCAGTCGAACTCGATCCCCGCGGCTCGTGCCGCGCGACGGGCCGTTTATTTTCCCGGCACTAGGCCTTAAGCGTCTTTTGGGGGAGATTGACGATGAAGTCGCTGCGTGTTGCCGGTATCGTCTTGGCGCTGGGCCTGGCATTGCAGACCCCCGTACGTTCACAGCCATCATCCGACCCGCTAGCCAGATACCTCAAGCACGAGGGGACCACCTTCGTGCTGGAAAATGCCCGGCTTATCGATGGCACAGGGGCAGCTGCGCGCGATGGTGTAACGCTTATCGTCGAAGACGGACGGATCACCTATTTGGGTGCCGCGCGGCGCTCCTTGCCGCCACGGGCCGAGCGCATTGACCTTACCGGCCATACCATCCTGCCGGGGCTGATCATGATGCACGAGCATATCAACTACTTCTCCGGCGCAATGGTGTGGAACGCGATGCCCGGCAGCGTGCCCAAGCTGCTGCTGGCCGCTGGAGTCACGACCGCACGGACGGCCGGGTCTGAAGCGCCGCAGGTCGATCTCAATCTCAAGCGCAGGATCGACGGGGGGCGTGTCCCCGGCCCACAATTCTTTGTAACGGGTGGATATCTCAATGGGCCGGCCGGAGGTTTTCTCGGCGACAATGCGGTCGAGACGGCGGACGAGGCAGCCGCTGTGACAGCGTTCTGGATCGCGCGGGGCGCGACATCCATCAAGGTGTACAGCGACCTTGCACCTGCTGCCCTGCGCGGGGCAGTGGATGAGGCGACCCGAAGCGGGATGCACGTGGCTGGCCATCTGGGCGAGCTGTCCTGCACACAGGCCGCGCAGGCGGGCATTCACACTATCGAACACGGCCTTGCATCTTGCATGAAGGATTTCGGCATCGCGCCCGATGCCCTTGGCCGCTTCCGTTACGATCCATCATCTGCCGAGGCGCGAGCGCTGGTCGCTTTGCTGGTGGCGAACAAGACTGTGGTCGTGGCAACCCCGGCTGTCACCGAACCCTTCGAACGATCGGAGGAAGAGCTTTCGATGCTCAGCCCCGACCAGCGACAGCGTCATGCGGAGTTGATCGCTAGCCGTCCGCCGTGGCTCCCGTCGATCGAGGATCAAGCGTCGTGGAATGAGGCTAATCGAGCCTTCGAGCGCGACTTCGTCGCCAGGGGCGGCCGTCTTCTGATCGGAGGTGACGCGAGCGACTTCGGGCTCGTCCCCGGATTCGCCAACCACCACTCGATGATTGCGCTTGCGCGGGCAGGATTCGCGCCGCTCGAAGTGATCCGCTTCGCAACTGCCGACGCTGCCCGATTTTTGGGTTTGGATAGGCGCGGCACGGTCACGACTGGCAATTTTGCGGACCTGCTTATCGTCAAAGGCGCGCCGGACCGCGACATGGCCGCCATTCGCGACGTGTCGATCGTCTTCAAGGATGGCCGGGCGTTCGATCCTGCCAAACTGCGGGCCGCTGCCAAGGGCAAGCTCGGCATTAACTGACCTGCACCTATTGCGGGGATGGCAAGAACCATTTTCCTACATGCCCCGGTTGTGGCCTATACGCGCGATGCCCAGGCGTCTCGCCCATCGCGTCCGCGGCGGCCCGCCCTTCTTCCGGTCCACTTGGTTTCCCGAAATGGCAATCAGCGCGGGGGAAGCAGATTTCGAGCGCGGCGGCGCGCTTAACCGACTGTTTTTTTCGGGGTGAAAACTGGAGCGGGCGAAGGGATTCGAACCCTCGACCCCAACCTTGGCAAGGTTGTGCTCTACCCCTGAGCTACGCCCGCTCTGGCGTCGCCGGGCCCACTCCGTTTATCGGGAGGGGGTCGGCTGGGAGGCGCGCGACTAGCAGCGGCCCCTGTGCTTCGCAAGCCCAAAGTCGCCGCGGTCGCGGCGCCCAGTCCGCCCTTCACAAGTGCCCTTCACAACCACCGCTTGACCGCCCACATGAGGCGCGACCCGATAGCAGCAAGGATTAACGGCAGCGTGGCGAGCCTGGGCCTCAATCTCGACGAACAGAAGGCGGTCGACCGTTTCCGCAAGGATGTCGTCGAACCATCGATGACCAGCCTGGTCATTCTCGACTTCTGGGCGGAATGGTGCGGGCCGTGCAAGGCGCTGACCCCGGTGCTGGAGAAGGTCGCGACCGAGTATGCCGACAAGGGTGTGGTGCTGGCCAAGGTCAATGTCGACGAGGAGCAGTTCATCGCGGCGCAGTTCCAGGTCCAGTCGATCCCCACGGTCTATGCGATGTTCCAGGGCCAGCCGGTGGCGGACCTGACCAATGCCCGCAGCGAGAGTCAGCTTAAAGATGTGCTCGACCAGCTGCTCGCGAAGCTTCCCTTGGGCGGAGCGGCGGGTGAGGCCAGGGCCGAAATCGCGCAGTTCATCGCCATGGGCGAACAGGTTCTGGCCGAGGGCGATGCCGAGCGTGCCGCCGGGATTTTCGCGCAAGTTGTGGAGATGGCACCCGAGGAGGCTGGCGCGCACGCCGGGCTCGTCCGGGCGCTAGCACAGGCCGGTCGCAGCGAAGAGGCGCAGGCAGCGCTGGCCGCCGCCGAGACCATTCCAGTCGTTGCCGCCGATTCCGCGCTCGCTCAGGCCAAGAGCGCGTTGGAACTGCTGGCCGACCGTCCCGACGAGGGCGAGCTGGCGAAATTGCGCGCAGCCGCTGCGGGTGACCCGACCAACATGGGCGCGCGGCTCGCCTTTGCCGAGGCCGCCTTCGCCGCCGGTGAGCGCGATGCCGCAGCCGACGAGTTGCTGGCGATGATCGAGGCCGACCGCGAGTGGAACGAGGGTGCCGCGCGCGCCAAGCTGTTACAGATGTTCGAGGCCGTGGGGCTGGAGGACGCCTGGGCCGTCACCACCCGCCGCCGCCTCTCTCGCCTGCTGTTCGGCTGAGCGGGTGCGGCTCTCGATCTTCCCCCTGCCTGGCGCGATCCTGTTCCCGGGGCTGGCGCTGCCGCTCCACATCTTCGAGCCGCGTTATCGTGCCCTCGCGAGCGATGCGCTCGCGCGTGACCGGCGGATCGCCATGATCCAGCCGCAGCGCAGCGGCGAAGGCGCGCCCTTGTTCGCGGTCGGCTGCATTGGCAAGATCGGCGAGGTCGAGGCGCTGGAAGACGGGCGCTACAACCTCGTGCTGGAGGGCGAGACACGGTTCCGGCTGGTCCGCGAGCTCGACGTCACCACCCCGTTCCGTCAGGTGGAGGGCGAACCGATCGCCGACGACGGCGAGGCGGTGCTCGCCCACATCGAGCGCGCCGCCTTCGAACAGGAAGCACGCGCCTTCGCTGATGCCCAGGGCTACAGCGTCGACTGGGATTCGGTCGAACGGCTGGACGATCAGACGCTGATCAACGGCGTTTCGCAGATCGCGCCGTTCGATTTCGCCGCCAAGCAGGCGCTGCTCGAAGCCGCGACGCTGTCCGAGCGGTGCGAACTGCTCATCCAGCTCATGCAGTTCTTCGCCCTCCGCGACGACGACGATGGCGGGCGGGTGACTCTACAATAGCGGCTAGACCCCGAAGGCGCTTTTCAGTCCGTCGATGACATATTGGGCGGCCAGCGCCGCCAGCAGCACACCGAGCAGGCGGGTGATGACCGCCTCGACCCGGTCGCCGAACAGCTTCATCAGCGGCCCTGCGGCAATCAGCGCGGCCATCGTCAGCAGTAGCACCACCAACAGTGCGCCAAGCACCACGAACGTCCCCTCGGTGCCGCTCGATTTCGACATCAGCAGCATGATCGAGGCGATCGCGCCGGGCCCCGCCAGCATCGGCATCGCCATCGGGAAGACCGAGACATCTTCGATCTCGGGCGTGCCCGCGTTCTGCGCATTGATCCTTTCGGCGCGCTCCTCGCGGCGCTGGGTACGTTTCTCGAACACCATGTCGAGCGCGATCAGGAACAGCATCAGCCCGCCGGCGATGCGGAAGCTGTCGAGCTCGATGTGGAGCGCGCCCAGCAGCGCCTCGCCGAACAGCGCGAAGACCAGCAGGATCGCGCCTGCAATGAATGTCGCGCGGATCGCCATGTTGCGGCGCTGGGCCTGCGTCGCGCCCTTGGTCAGCCCGGCATAGATCGGTGCGCAGCCGGGCGGGTCGATCACCACGAACATCGTGATGAAGGCCGACAGAAACAGTTCGGTGAGGGCGGGGTTCATGTCGCGCAAGTCGCCGGAGCCGAGCCCGCCGTGGTGATGGGCGCGGCCGTGCGGGCGCTGAACACCTCGGTCAGCACGCCGCCGCGGCGCGCGCTCACGGCGAAGCGACGGCCGCAATCGGCGGCAAGCGTGCTGGTCCAGGCGAGCGTGCCGTCATCGGCCTCAGCCGATTGCCACTCCAGCCCGCGTCGTGCCTTCCAGCGCGGATCGCGGGCGCGCCGCTCGCCGCATTCGGCGACCTGCGCGGCGATCATGTCCGGTTTGGTATAGGTGGTGTCGGCGTCGAGGCCCTGATCGAGCACCCATTTGTAATCGCCGTCGTCCTGCCGCTGCCAGATGGTGGCGAAGCGAGTGTTGCGCCCATCGGGCCAAGTGGCCGGGCCGGTCGAGAGCGCGAAGCTGCCGTCGCAGCTCGACCAGACCATGTCCGGCTCCCACATGATCGGCTGCGCGGGATCGGGCCGGCCCTTGAGCGCGGCCTTGACGTTCTGCCAGTCGGGCGCGGGCCATACTGCATCGTCGGTGGCGGTGGCGCGGAACGCAGTCCAGGTGCCCTTCTCGCGCGCCAGCCGCGCGAAGGCGAGTTCGGCGGCGATCACTGCGCTGGGTTCGGCGGCGCGGCCGAGGAAGGCGGCGCGGCGGTCGTTTAGATTGGCGCCAGCGGCGCAACCGGCAAGGGCCATAAGGGCGACGAGTCCGGCGATCCATTTCATAGCGCGTCCTCAGCCAGTTCGAGTCCGGCGTTACGATAGGCCGCGACCACGGTGTTGCGAAGCAGAACCGCGATGGTCATCGGGCCGACCCCGCCCGGCACCGGCGTAATCGCGCCCGCCACCAGCGACGCGCCCCCGAAATCGACGTCGCCGACCAGCCGGCCCTTCGCCGCGCCGTCATCTGCGGGGAGCCGGTTGATGCCGACATCGATTACCGTGGCACCGGGTTTGAGCCAGTCGCCCTTGACCATCTGCGCGCGGCCCACGGCGGCGACGACGATGTCGGCGCGGCGGACCACCTCGGGCAGATCGCGCGTGCGGCTGTGCGCGATGGTCACGGTGCAGCTTTCCTTGAGCAGCAGCTGCGCCATCGGCTTGCCGACGATGTTCGAGCGGCCGATCACGACCGCGTCGAGCCCGGACAAATCGCCGAGCCTGTCCTTGAGTAGCATAAGGCAGCCCAGCGGCGTGCAAGGCACGAAGCCCGGAAGCCCGGTCGCCAGCCGTCCGGCATTGGCAATGGTGAAACCGTCGACATCCTTGGCGGGATCGATCGCCGCGATGACCTTTGCCTCGTCCATCTGGCGTGGCAGCGGGAGCTGGACGAGGATGCCGTCCACCGCCGCATCGACGTTCAACCGCTCCACCAGCGCCAGCAGCTCGGCCTCGGGCGCATCGGCGGGCAGGCGGTGCTCGAAGCTCGTCATCCCGGCCTCGAGCGTGGCCTTGCCCTTGCTGCGGACATAGACCTGGCTCGCCGGATCCTCACCCACCAGCACCACCGCCAGCCCCGCCTTACGGCCGGCCTCGGCTTCAAAGCGGCGGGCTTGCTCGCCGACGCGTTCGCGCAATGCCAGCGCGAAGGCCTTCCCGTCGATCAGCGCCGCGGCCATCAGGCGACCATGATCCCCTTGAGTACGATCAACACGATATTGAGCAGGATGATCAGCACCAGCGGCGAGAAATCGAGCGCCCCGGTGGCGGGCAGCACCTTGCGGATGGGGCGATAGACCGGCTCCAGCAGGTTGTTGATCGCCTCGTAGAAGCTGGCCAGGAACTGGTTCGAGCTGTTGACGACATTGAACGCGAACAACAGCCCGATAATGAACTGGATGATGATCAGCATCACCAGCACATTGGTGAGCATGGAGACGATTTCGTAGATGATGTAGAGCGCCTGCATCCGGTTGTTCCGTTGTCCTTTGGTGCGTATCCCGCATCTGTCCTAGAGAGCTAACACGCCTCGCGCCAGTATCATTGCGTGTCGGCGCGGATCAGCGTCCCGGCCCCGCGCGCGGTGAAGAACTCGAGCAGCATTGCGTGAGGCACCCGCCCGTCGAGCACCACCGCTGCCTCGCACCCCGCCTGGACCGCGGCGACGCAGGTCTCGAGCTTGGGGATCATCCCGCCGGTGATGGTGCCGTCGGCCTGAAGGGTCGCGATATCGGTGGGGGTCAGGTCGGTCAGCAAAGCGCCCGACTTGTCGAGCACGCCCGGCACATCGGTCAGCAGCAGCAGCCGCGCCGCGCCCAGCGCGCCGGCCAGCGCGCCTGCCATGGTATCGGCGTTGATGTTGTAGGTGTGGCCGTCCTCACCCGCGCCGATCGGGGCGACCACCGGGATCATGTCGGCGGCGACCGCGGTGTCGATGATGCGGGTATCGACGTGCGTCGGCTCGCCCACGAAGCCCAGGTCGAGCGCCTGTTCGATATGGCTGTCGGGGTCCTTGCGCGTGCGGCTGACCTTGCTGGCGGTGACCAGCCCGCCGTCCTTGCCTGAAATGCCCAGCGCCCGCCCCCCGGCGCGCGCGATCCAGCCCACGAGCTGCTTGTTGATCGCGCCCGACAGGACCATCTCGGCAATCTCGGCGGTGGCCTTGTCGGTAACGCGCAGCCCGTCGATGAAGGTGCTTTCCACGCCGAGCTTCTTGAGCATAGCGCCGATCTGCGGCCCGCCACCGTGCACCACCACCGGGTTGATGCCGACGGCCTTCAGCAACACCACGTCGCTCGCGAACTCGCTCGCTGCGGTCTCGTCGCCCATGGCGTGGCCGCCGTATTTCACCACGAATGTGCGCCCGGCATAGCGCTGGAGGAACGGCAGCGCCTCGATCAGCGTCTCCGCCTTCGCGCGGATCGCCGCCATCTCGTCCGAGGGATCGTGCATCGCCATCGCCACGCGCGTTAGCGGCGCGGGGTGGGCGTGGAAAGCGCGTGCGGGCCCTAGTCGAAGATTTCTTCGAAGAAGCTCTTCTTGCGCTTGTGCGGCTTGCCATAGCCATGGCCGTAGCCCGAATGCTGTTGGCCGCCGTGCTGGGCATAGCTGGGCGCGGGGCGTGGGGCGGGCGCGCCGCCCGAGGCACCGCTGCGTTCGACGATTTTGTCGAGCTCGCCGCGATCGAGCCACACGCCGCGGCACTGCGGGCAATAATCGATCTCGATCCCCTGCCGGTCGCTCATGGCCAGCGGCACGCGGCAGACGGGGCATGACATGGCGGCGACTTCGGTTTCGGTGCGCATCGGTGGTTCGGGCTCCTGTTGTGTGTGACTTGCCAGATGGTAACGCGTGGGCGGCGCACAAGGTGCCGGTTGCCTTCGCTCTCCTGCGCTGCCAGCGTGCGCCGATGGTCCGCACGCTTGCCACACTCGCCCTCGCTACATCGCTCGCCGCCTGCGCCACCGTACCTGAAGCCTCCCCACAGGACCGGTTCTGGCAGGCGCTGACCAGCCACTGCGGCAAGGCCTACGGCGGAGGCATGGTCAGCGACGAGGCGCTCGATGCCGAGATGCGCGGCGCGGCGATGGTGATGCACGTCCGGCGCTGCTCGGCGGAGCGGATCGAGGTGCCGTTCCATATCCAGCGCCAGGATGGGTCGTGGGACCGCAGCCGTACCTGGGTGCTGACCCGCACCGGCCCAGGGCGTTCTAGGGGCCTGCGTCTCAAGCACGACCACCGGCACGAGGACGGCAAGCCCGACGGGTTGACGATGTATGGCGGCGACACCGCGACGCCGGGCACCGCGAAGGCTCAGGACTTTCCCGTCGATGCCGAGAGCCAGGCGCTGTTCCGGCGCGAGCAGCGCGACGTGTCGCTGACCAATGTCTGGCGGGTGGAGATCGATCCGGCGGGCACGCCGAACGCGTCCTATGCCTATCGCCTGATGCGCCAGCCGCCCAATGCCCGCAACTTCCACGTTGCTTTTGATCTGACCCGGCCGATCACCCCACCGCCCGCGCCGTGGGGCCACGAATAGGCGCGCTCAGTCGCCGCCACCTCCACCGCCGCCATCACCCCCGCCGCCGTCCGAGCCCCAGCTGCCGTCGGCGCCGCCGCTGTCGTCTGACTTGCGCCCGTCGCTGTCGCTGGTGCTGGTGTAGGTCACGCCACCTTCGCCGCGCTTGCGGGCTTCGGCCTGCTCGCGGCGGGCCTTTGCCGCCCTGCCCGCGAAGGCCGGGATCAGCGCGACGAACACCGCCCCCAGCGCGATCCAAACTGCCATGTCCTCCATTGCCACCCTCCCTGGCGACCAGGTGGCATCATGCCGCGAAATCGCAGGAGTGCAAGATCAGCAGGCGCGGTCCTCCTTGTATTCGCCGCTGGAGGTGCGCTCGCGGATGATCTTGCAATTGCCCTCCTTGATCTCTTCTTTCCAGGCGCCGTCCTTCTTCTTCTCGTATTTGTATTCGTCGTCGCCGCGCTTGTACTCGCGCTTGAACTCGCGGCCCTTGCGCTCCTCCTTCTCGATGGTGCGGCCATCGTCGTACGACCAGGTCCATTCGCGCGCGCCCTTGCGCTCGAACTTCTCCTGCGGCTGGGCGGCGAAGGCGGGCGCGGCAACCACCGCGATGGCGATCAGTGAGGCGATTGGTCGGATCATGGCTCTCTCCCTGTCATGAACGAAGGGGGCGGCATCGGCCGCCCCCTCGCAATTTCTCCGTTACCACCAGCGACGGCGATCGCGGCGGTCTTCGCGACGCTCCTGACGGAACTCGCGGCGTTCCTGTCGGACGTCGCCGCGATAGTCGCGGTATTCGCGCTGCAGCCCGCGATAATACTGGCGGCGGTTGATGTCGCCGTCGCGGTAGTCGCGGCTCAGGTCGCGCACATCGCCGCGATAATCGCGATAGTCGCGGCGCACGTCCTGGCGGAAATCGCGGCGGTCGGCGCGGCGATCCTGACGATAGTCGCGTCGGTCGTCGCGGCGCTCCCAGCGGTTGTCGTTCCAGTCGGCGGCGGCGGCGGGGACCGCGGGAATCGCCAGCAGCGCGAGGGCGGCGGCGGTAAGGCTGAGGATACGCATCGGGTACTCTCCAGATGATCGGCCTGCGGGAATCAGGCGGCGACGAGACTACGCTTCGAGCTTGAACGCGGTCCCGTCGCGGCGTTCATCTGGCGTGCAGGAAACGACGGAGATCGCTCGCTAAATCGGCGGAACCCCGCGGTTCTGGCCGGTCGCGGAGGGTGCGACCGCGCGACGGAACGCGACGGCGCGAGACCCGGTTGCGACGCGGCGAGGCGCCCAAACGAAAGCGGCGCCGACTCTCGCCGACGCCGCTCCGTTCACGTCCGACCCCCAGGGTCAGGTGATGGCGTGCTTCAACTGGCTCATCTCGTCATGCCCGGCCTTGACCGATTGCCACGCTTCGGCGACCGCGGCGCGCGCCTCGGGCGGCAGATCCTTGTGCTCCAGCGCGGTTTCGAACTTGGCCTTGAGATAATCCTCGCCGCGCTCGACCTCCTTCACGATCGCCTCGTCGTCCTTGCCGACGATGGCTTCCTTGAGGCCCAGCCAGCCGCGGTGGATTGCGCCGGCGGTGGTGCCGTCATCCTCGGGATTGCCGCCCATCCGCGCGACCGCGGCCTGGAGGGTGGTCACGGCGTGCTGGCGCTCGCGCGCGCGGCTGTTGAACATCTCGGCATAGCGGGTGTTCTCGGTGTCGGCGGCGGCCTTCTGATAGCCGTCGACCGAATCGAGCAGCGTGCCGATCAGCGTGTTGAGCGTGGCGGTGTCGCCGGCGTCGGCATGGTTGTCGTTGCCGGTGCGGGTGTATTCGTCATGATGCATGGTTTGCGACCTTATGCTTGATTGCGGGAATGCATTCAAAGCGCGCGGGCCGCGGGGTTGTTCCGTAACCAAGTACTCAAAAGTTAGGCAAAGGTGAGGCCAAAGCGCATCCGCTATCGCACGCGCGGGCCCAGGACGTGGTCGAACTTGGGATCGTTTCGGTCGCCGTGGATCATCCGGGTGATTTCCGCATCGATTTCGGGCGGCGGGACCAGGCCGGTTTCTTCCAGATCGCCGTTTCCGCGCCGATAGTGCGGCAGTTGGCCGGGAGGCAGGATATCGGCGATCTGCAGCGCATCGGCCAGCTCCTGGGGTTCCATCAATGCGGCCGGGTTGTCGGGATCGACCGGGGCCAGCCTGAGCAGCGCTTCGTCCATCGGCCCCGTCGCCGGGGGCAGCGGCTCGTCGGGCGAGCGCCAGTCGCGATGGGCATGGCGGAACCGCTCAGGCATATAGGCGCGCAGCAGGAACATGATCAGCCGGTCGTTCTGGCGCATTCGGCGGCCGACCCGATTGCCCTCGCGGTTGAAGACCGGCTCGTCCGTGCCGTTGAAGGCGCGTTCGAAGGCGGTATCGAGCAGGACTCGGGCCGCATGGGCGAGGGCGACGTCCCAGGCGGCGGCGAAATTGCCACCATCTGGCGCGCGGCGCAGGCGATAGCAGGACTGCACGCTCATATGGACTTCGCAGGCGGCGCGCTCAACCGTGCCGTAATCGGCGAGGGCGGCGATGAAGTCACGCTGGCGCTGCGGCGTCCAGCCGTCTCGGCGCAATTTGCGGCGGACGGGCAGCCACTCGTAGTCGGCGGGATCGAAACCGTGTGCATCGAGCGCGGGGCCGGCTTCATCCGGCTCGCCCGATTGCGAGGCGGAGGGTGCGGTTGTCAGCGCGCCAGCTTCGGCGGCGAGGGTGGGGCTGAGGAAACCGGGCGCGGCATCGGCGGCGAGCGCGGGGCGGGCGGGCGAATCGGGTTTGTGGTTCATCCCCAGGATCGGCCATACCGGGAATGATGTAGGACAGCCTTTTCTGCGGCCGGGTTGGATATGCGGAGCGGAAAATCATCCGGTCGGCGGCGGATGGCGCGGCTGACGGAAAAACGGCCGCCCGTCCGATCGGGCGGGCGGCCGTTTCGAACGGCGCTGCTGGCCGTTGGGCCGGGCGGTTACGCGCCGTTGCGGCCGATGTCGTCGTCTTCCTCGTAATCCTCGTCGTCGAGGTCTTCGGACAGCGTGGCCTGCTGGCCTCCGCCGCCGGCCTGGCCCTGTTCGGCTTGACCGCCGCTGCCCTGATTCCAGCTGTTCTCGTCCGCGATGCCGGTGCCCATATCGCCGGACTGGCCGCCGCCTTGGCTGCCACCCTGCTGTTCCTGCTGGCCCCCGCCGATGCCGGTGTCGGTCTGGCGCGAGCCGCCATCCTGCCCGATGCCGCCTTGCTGGCCGGTGCGGTCGCTGCCGTAATCGGCCTGCTGCTGCTGATCGTCTTCCATGCCGATGCCGGTGGCGCCGGTCTGGCTGCCGTCCTGGCCTCCGGTGCCGCGATTGCGCTCGCCCTCGGCCTGGCCGCCGGTCTGCTGGCCACCACCGCTGCCCTGCTGGCTCTGCTGGCCGCCGGTCTGGCCCATGCCGCCCTGCTGGCCTTGCGTGTTGTTTTGTTCGCTCATGGCATTTCTCCACTTTATCGTGAGAGCCCGGCCGCGCCGGACCTGCCAGACCAGCGCCGCGCCGGGCGCCCGGTTCCCGAGTTGCGGTTTATGCCGGGTCGGATGGGACGGATCGCCGGGCACGAGCGCCGGAGCGAATGTCCGGCTAGCCATGCGTTCACGCTTCATTGAAGGCTGCGCCGCAAAATCGGCGCGATGGCCGAGATCGTTCCTTTCCGCCGCACGCGACAGTGGAGGCGCGCGGACTACTACGGCGGGCGCGGCGGCGGCAATGGGGGCGGGGGCTGGCTGACGGCGGCGCGCGAGAGCGGTCCGATCCTGTGGGCCGCGCCGCTGGCGCTGGGCGTGGCGGTGTTTCTGGCGACTTCGCCCCAGATGCGCGGGGGCGTGGCGATGGTGGTGCCGCAGGCGGGCACGGGTGACCGCGAAAGCGCCAGCTTCGGCCAATGCGGCGCGTTCAGCTCGCGCCAGGCTTGCGTGATCGACGGCGACACCTTCTGGTATCGCGGCCAGAAAATCCGCGTGGCCGACATCAACACACCCGAGACGAGCAAGCCGCAATGCGCCGCCGAGGCCGAGCTGGGCGCAAAGGCCACCCGCCGCTTCGCTGAACTTCTGAATGCTGGCGCGTTCTCACTGGAGCCCGCCGACCGCAGCCACGACCAATACGGCCGCGCGCTGTTCGTAGTGACACGGGGCGGGGCGAGTGTTGGTGGGGTGCTGGTGCGCGAGGGGCTGGCGGAGGAGTGGCAGGGGTTTCGGCGGGGGTGGTGCTAAGGCGACCAACCTACGAGGTAGGATACTTTCTACAGAGCGCCTCTAATCGCGATATGCATTCTGAAACATACCCGAGACTTTGATTTAGGTCGGGAAAATATTCGGTAGGGTGCGCGCACTCGTTCCTTTTGTTTAGAAGAGCATGAAGCGCTTTCTTCTCCCCTTTAGTTAGCATACCGCTGCGAAACATCCCTTCGATCAAATTATATTCACCAATGGTGTCTCGTAAATCATCGATTGTAGACAAGGCCCACGCAGGATATTTTGCATTTAGAGCGGCGTAACCATCGTGGTCCGCCATCGTCTGTAGAAAATCTGTGAGAGTGGCCCAAGCTAAAACGTGGGCCGCTCGGAAAACCCCGACCTCGACACAACGCAAAGCTTGTCGGAGCATATCCGCTTGAGTGACAGACAGACTATCGATCTTCTCGTAGCTCTTCGTCAGTAGGGCGGTTCGGTGAATAGAGCTTTCGCTGAAACCTAAAATGTCCTCAGCTTCTCTGCGAAACGCTTCGACCGAGACCGCAAGCTCCGCGTATTTCATTTGATCGGAAGATGTTTGGCCATCGCGGCAAAGAATCGCTCATAGATTTCGCCCGTGGCATCGGGAGGAAGTTGTAGCTGGATGTTGATGGACACTGGCAAGCCACCCACCGCCTCTGGCAATTGCTTTTGGGCGCGAGTTGATTTGCCGGGAGTTGGCTTCTCCACCTCATCCTCTTGATCGGCATCTTGCACATCTGCAGTAAAATCTGCGAGCGTACACAAAGCTTTAAATGTGCTCACCATGCGTGCAACGGCATCCTTCCCAGTCCCGGAGTGGACTGAGAAGAATGTGCGCAGCGCCTCATCATCCTTTTGATGCGCGTTTGGATATTGATGAAAGAGATCGCTATATCCCGCCCTGAGGCCCTTCGCCATTGCGGGACCCATCGAGGCGCGCGCCTCTTTCCAGAGCGGGCTTGGAACTCCAGAAGAATCCAAGAACTGAATAAATTTCAGCGCCGGCAAGAACCGCTCGTCTGCTGAGCTGGTGTAGCCCATGCTCTTCAAATTCTTGAGCTGGAACTTGTCTGGGACACCGACATCGGGGATCTTCTTAAAGAAGCTAACCATTTTGTCGGTGCCGGTTACGTACGGGTATTTAGTCCCTTCAGCCATCTGATCCCCCAATGATAACTACTCCGCCGCCACACTCCCCGCGCCACCGCCAGCGTCAAACAACCCCGGCCCCTCGGCCACATCGTCCTTCGCCTCGCCGGCCTCGTTTGCCGCCTCGGCCTTCGCCTTCGCGCCCTGGCGGTTGTCGAAGCTCGACCACACGGTGTTCCAGTCGCCGCGGGTGGCGCCCTTCGAATACTCCGTGGCGCGCTGCTCGAAGAAGTTGGCGTGCTCCACGCCGTTGAGCAGCGGGGCGAGCCAGGGGAGGGGGTGGTCCTCGATCATGTAGATCGGCGGCAGGTTGAGCTGGCTCAGCCGCCAGTCCGCGATGTAGCGGATGTAGCGCTTGATTTCCTTCGCGGTCATCCCGCTCACCGGGCCCATCTCGAACGCCAAATCGATGAAGTTGTCCTCCAGCCGCACCGATTTCTGGCAGATGTCGATGATGTCTTCCTTCACCGCCTTGGTGTAGCAATCGCGCTCGCGCACGAATTCGTGGAACAGGCGGATGATGCCTTCGCAGTGCAGGCTCTCGTCGCGCACGGACCAGCTCACGATCTGGCCCATGCCCTTCATCTTGTTGAAGCGCGGGAAGTTCATCAGCATCGCGAAGCTGGCGAACAGCTGCATCCCCTCGGTGAAGCCGCCGAACACGGCGAGCGTGCGGGCGATATCCTCATCGGTATCGACGCCGAACTGCTGCAGATAGTCGTGCTTCTCCTTCATCTCCTCATATTCGAGGAAGGCGGAGTATTCGCTTTCGGGCATGCCGATGGTGTCGAGCAGGTGCGAATAGGCGGCGATGTGCACCGTCTCCATGTTGGAGAAGGCGGCGAGCATCATCTTGATCTCGGTCGGCTTGAACACGCGACCGTAATGCTCGTGATAGCAGTTCTGCACCTCGACATCGGCCTGGGTGAAGAAGCGGAAGATCTGGGTGAGCAGGTTGCGCTCGGTCTCGGTGATCTTCTGCGCCCAGTCGCGGCAATCCTCGCCCAGCGGCACTTCCTCGGGCATCCAGTGAATCTGCTGCTGGCGTTTCCAGAAGTCGTAGGCCCAGGGGTATTCGAAGGGCTTGTAGGTCTTGCGGGCTTCGAGCAACGACATCTGGTATCTCCGGGGCGGACGAGCGAACGACTCATATAGGGCATGGGAGGCCGAATCCGAAGCGGTTACCGGGCAGTTCGGCGGGGATAAGCGGTGGAATGATCAGCTCGGGAACGCCGGGCGTGCAACATGGTTAAGGCTGATGAAGGAGCCTTCCCATGGGCGAATACGAACCCGCCGACAGCCGCGACGTCACGCAGTCCGACCACCAGGCTCCTGGCGAGCCGCCCCGCACCGGCCCGCGCGAGGACACGGCGCGCGAGCAGGCTGAGCAGGGTGGCGATCGCGAACGTGCGCCCGGCGAGCCGCCGATCGACGAGGAGGTGGCGGATAAAGACGCGCAGGATGCCGCTCGCGAAGGCGGTCCCGCCCGCGAGACTTAGGTTGAGTTCGGGGCAAAGCGGACTGGTCCGATTTCCCCTTTTTGCGGGCCAGTCCCGCATCCCCGGCGCCCCGTCCTGACCGGCGGGGCGTCTTTGTTGGTTTTGATGACCTACCGGTAGGCCTTCGGCCAGCTTCGCTTCCGCTGCTTGAGGCCATCAAACCGCGGGTTTGGGAGCCTTTCTGATGCGACGCCGTTGGTCGAGGTAACTTCAGCAGGAGCGAAGCAATGACCGATACCAGCCAGATCCGCGAGCACATGGAGGTGATCGGCGCCGATGGCGTCCATGTCGGCACCGTCGACAAGGTCGAGGGTGCCGGGGATTCTTGGCGCATCAAGCTGACCAAGAAGGATTCGGGCGCGCAGATCGACGGCGCGACCGGGCAGCACGAAGGGCACCACCACTACATCTCGGCCGGGCTGATCGCCGAGGTCGAGGGCGACAAGGTGCGCCTGTCCGCTACCGCCGCCAATGCGATCATGTTCCAGGAGGAGGAGGGCGAGGGCTGAGCCCCGCCTCCTTCGCCAGCCTGACTAGAACTTCACCCGGGCGGTCAGCCGCGCATTGAGCGGCGCGCCCGGCGTGATGTTGTTGTTGTTATGCGCGTCGGCGAAATAGCTCTCGTCGAGCAGGTTCTCGACGTTGAGCTGCAGCGCCAGCCGCTCGCTGACATCGAAGAACAGCGCCGCGTCCACGCGGGTGTAGCCGGGCAGGCGCGTGGTGTTGGGCGCGGTGCGGATGGCGGCGAACTGGCTCGACTGATGCGTGACGCCCAGCCCCGCACCGAACCGCTCGGCGAAATCGTAGCGGTTCCATAGCGCGAACTGGTGCTCGGGCACCTGGCCCAGCTGCACGCTGTCGTTCCCGCGCAGCCTGGCATCCTGATAGGTATATCCGGCGCTGATCTGCCATGCCGGGGTCAGCCTGCCCGTCAGCGCCAGTTCCGCACCGCGGGTGCGCGTCTCGCCGACATTGATGGTGTTTGCCGGATTGGCCGGATCGGGCGTGGTGGCATTGGTGCGATCGAGCTGGAACACCGCCAGCGTGGCGCTGAGGTCGGGGCGGATATCCCACTTCGCGCCGACTTCGAAATTGGTGAATTTCTCGGGCTCCAGATCCTCCTGCGCGGTCGATAGCGTCAGGAACTGATCGCCCGAACGCGGCAGGAACGACTGGCTGTAGCTGCCATAGGCCGACACGTTAGGCAGCGGCTTCAGGATCAGCCCGATGCGTGGGCTCACCTTCTCGTCCACCCGCGCGAACGGCCGGTCGGGATTGGTGAAGAAATCGGTGCCGTCGATGTCGAAGCGGTCGAAGCGCAGTCCCACGACCAGATCGATCATCTCGCCGAGCCCGATCTGATCCTGCGCATAGGCCGAGAACACCTTGACCGTGGACGCGGTGTCGCGCGCCAGCGTGGGGAAAGTGACCGTCGGATACTGGATATTCGCCAGATTGATCGTACCCGACGACAGCACGGCGTTGCGGCGCTGGTTGATCGAATCCTGCTCGCTGTATTCCAGGCCGAGCAGGATCTTGTGCGTCGTGCCAGCGAGCGCGGTGTCCCACACCAGATTGGTCTGCGCGATCAGGTTCTCGCGCTGCGTGGGGTCGGTGTAGCCGGCCAGCGCGAAGGTGCCGTTGGCGGGATTGACCGCGCCGTTCGGATAAACGTTCGTATAGTATTTGTCGTAATCGCCGTAGAGCAGCGTGGTCGACCAGTTCAACTCGGGTGTGATCTGCCCGTCGATCCGCGCCTTGACGATATGCGCTTCCAGCCCGGCGCGGTTGACGCCCGGCACGCCGAAGAAAGTCTCGTCGTATCCGGTCAGCGGCGCGGGGGTGCAGGGCTGGGTGCAGGCGACCGACGGCACGCCGCGATCGGTCACGCGGTCATCGTTGACATATTCGTAGGATAGCCCGGCCTGCCAGCCGGGCGCGAACTCGACCGCCAGATAGGGGTTCACGGCGTAACGCTCACCGGTCACGAAGTCGCGGTGACTGGCCAGTTCCTCGTAGAAGCCGTTCACCCGCAACGCCGCGCCGGTGCCCACGGGCAGGTTGGCATCGCCCGCCACATCCCACGCGCCGAAGCTGTTCACTCCGCCTGAAAGAACGCCAAACGCCGCCTCGGCGCTGGGCGTCTTCTGCACGCGATTGACGATGCCGCCACCGCCGCCGCGCCCGAAGATCAGCGCATAGGGGCCCTTGAGGATCTCGACCCGTTCGATGTTGTAGAGATTGCGGAAATACTGAACATCGTCGCGCACGCCATCGAGGAAGAAGTCGGCGGTGGTGTTCTGGCCGCGCAGCGTGATCTGGTCGCGATTGCCTTCGCCCTGCCCGATGGTGGTGCCGGGGACATAGCGCAGCACATCGGCGATGGAACGGTGGGCCTGGTCCTCGAGCTGCTCGCGGGTCACCACGGTGATGGATTGCGGCACGTCGAGCAGCGGGGTGTCGGTCTTGGTCGCGGTGACGGAATCGACCGCGCGGTAGCCCTCGGCCTTGCCGATCACGAGGATGGTCTGTTGATCCTGTGCCTCGTCCTCCGCGGCCTGCACAGCGAACGGAGTGGCCAGAACGGCAGACGACAGCAACAAAGACGAGATTTTCATGGGGCCCTTCCCTCAAACGGCGAGGGCAGCCCCTAGGTTTGTTGCGAGTGCTTTGCAATAGCGTAAATGAGTGATCCCGGTGTTACCCGATAATATACGCTGGTGAGCCATCCCCTCTCCCAGCGGGAGAGGGAGGGGCCCGCGTCGCGAAGCGGCGTGGGAGGGTGAGGGTGCTAGGACTTCCGCTCGGCAAGCACCCTTGCAATTTCTTCGATCACGCCTTGGGTGTTGCCTAGCACATCATGGTTCCAGAACCGGATCACCCGATAGCCCCGAGCCTCCAGAAATCGCGTCCGGCTCGCATCGGCTTCTTCGCTGTGCTGCCCACCGTCGACCTCGACGATGAGCTTGTGGCGAAAGCTGAGGAAGTCAGGGTAAAAAGGTCCGATTATGGACTGACGGCGGAACTTTGCTTGGGGCAGTTGCTCACGCAGCACCCGCCACAGCCGCTTTTCGGCATCGGTGGCATTCCTGCGTTGGCCGCGGGCGCGATCGACCGATCCGGAGGGCGCGTCTTCGTAATCCTTCACGCGGCGCCCTCACCCTTCCGCGCCTGCGGCGCTCCCCCCCTCTCCCGGTGGGAGAGGGATTTACTGGCAGGCGAGGCATTCCTCGTAGTCGGTCTGGCCCATCAGCTCCATCACCGGCGCATCCGCGGTGTTGTCCGCTTCCACCCCGCCGGCGAAGCCCGCGCGCTGCACGCTCATGGAGCGCAGATAGTAGAGCGACTTGATGCCCTTCTCCCACGCCTGGAAGTGCAGCATCATCAGGTCCCATTTGTCGACGTCGGCGGGGATGAAGAGGTTCAAGCTCTGCGCCTGGTCGATGAAGGGCGCGCGATCACCCGCGAATTCGAGCAGCCAGCGCTGGTCGATCTCGAAGCTGGTCTTGTAGACCGCCTTCTCCTCGGCACTGAGGAAGTCGAGGTGCTGGACCGAACCGCCCTTCTCGAGGATCGAGTTCCACACATTGGTCGAGTTCTTGCTCTTCTTCTCGAGCAGCTTCTCCAGATAGGGGTTGCGCACGATGAAGCTGCCCGACAGCGTCTTGTGGGTGTAGATATTCGCCGGGATCGGCTCGATGCAGGCGCTGGTGCCGCCGCAGATGATCGAGATGCTCGCGGTCGGCGCGATCGCCATCTTGCAGCTGAAGCGCTCCATCGCGCCGGTTTCGGCGGCGTCGGGGCAGGGCCCGCGCTCCTGCGCCAGCACCAGGCTCGCTTCCTCGGCCTTGGCGCTGATGTGCTTGAACATCTTCAGGTTCCAGACCTTGGCCATCGGGCTTTCGAAGCCGATGCCCTTGAGCTGGAGGAAGGAGTGGAAACCCATCACGCCCATGCCGACCGAACGCTCGCGCATGGCGGAATATTTCGCCCGCGCCATCTCGTCGGGTGCCCGGTCGATGTAGTCCTGGAGGACATTGTCGAGGAAGCGCATCACATCCTCGATGAAGGTCTTGTCCTCGGCCCACTCGTCCCACACCTCAAGGTTGAGGCTGGAGAGGCAGCAGACGGCGGTGCGGTCGTTGCCGAGGTGATCGATGCCGGTGGGCAGGGTGATCTCGGCACACAGATTGGAGGTCGAGACCTTGAGGCCCAGCTCGCGATGGTGCTTGGGCATCGCCCGATTCACCGTATCGGAGAACACGATATAGGGCTCGCCCGTGGCCAGCCGCGTCTCGACCAGCTTCTGGAACAGGCTGCGGGCATCGACCGTCTTGCGGACCGAGCCGTCGCGCGGAGATAGCAGATCGAACTCCGCGCCGGCGCGGACCGCTTCCATGAATTTGTCGGTGACCAGCACGCCGTGGTGCAGGTTGAGCGCCTTGCGGTTGAAGTCGCCGCTGGGTTTGCGGATCTCGAGGAACTCCTCGATCTCGGGGTGCGAGACGTCGAGATAGCAGGCGGCCGAACCGCGCCGCAACGAGCCCTGGCTGATCGCGAGCGTGAGTGAATCCATGACCCGCACGAAGGGAATGATCCCGCTGGTCTTGCCGTTGAGGCCGACCGGTTCGCCGATGCCGCGGACATTGCCCCAATAGGTGCCGATGCCGCCACCCTTGCTGGCCAGCCACACGTTCTCGTTCCAGGTACCGACGATGCCGTCGAGGCTATCCGAGACCGAGTTTAGGTAGCAGCTGATCGGCAGGCCGCGGTTGGTGCCGCCGTTCGACAGCACCGGGGTCGCGGGCATGAACCACAGTTTGGAGACGTAGTCGTAAAGCCGCTGCGCGTGATCCTGATCGTCGGCATAGGCATCGGCGACGCGGGCGAACAGATCCTGATAGCTTTCGCCGGGCAGGAGGTAGCGGTCGGTCAGCGTTTCCTTGCCGAATTCGGTCAGCAGCGCATCGCGCGCCGGATCGGTGACCACCGCGAAACGGCGGTCCATGATCTTCTTGCTGTCGGCGTCGGCGGCGCGCTTGGCGGCCTTGCTGACCGCGGTTGCAGCCTGCGCCATCGCGCTGGCGGTGATTTCGGCCAGCGCCTCGCTACCGTGGTCCTGCTTGGTCATTGCGACTGCCTTTCGCGGGCTCTCGGCGACATCGAGAGTGCCTTCCAGCTCGAGTTCCATCGCCGCATCGTCCCCGCTTCTGAAATCCATCATCGACCCCGCCGTCCCCTGTCTTTCTGCGGTCCAGAACCGGTGTTCTGTTCCGCTTGTGTTCGAGTCGGCGAGCAAGCCCCCGCCCTAGCATTTCGTGACAGCCCCGGGGCGAAAACTTTTCCCCGGTTTCCCACAGCCCACGTGTCGGCTTGCCCCAGGAATATGGGGTTTCCAGGGCCGATACGCTAGGTCTTGTGGGTAACCCCCGATCACCAACCACTAGATGATGAATCAGTCCGGACCCGCACGCAAGAGGGTTAAGGTGCGTTAAAGGCGATTATCGCCACCCGGCGTGCGGTGTGTTGGCCTTATCATACGCCGCGACGCGGCGGAAAAGCTTGAGCCGCGCGCAGCGCAAGCCCGAAAACGAATCCGGGAAAAAAATTTGCGGGCAAAATAACCCGTGCACGCTTCCGGCAGGATCGAATCAAACCACGCAAAAAGCTTGCGGTGAGGCTGCCCGATTGCAACAATCGGGCGGGGGGCAAGGCCATGCTCGCAGACAGGTTCGACCGGCTGGAGGCGCGACTCGCGCCGTACGCCAAGCCGATTTCGATTGTCGCCATAATCTGGTTCTGGGTGGGAGTCGCGGTCCAGGCGCGCTTCATCCCGCTGCCCGATCTGCCACGGCCCGTGGATCGCGCGCTGTTCTGGAGCGGCGTGGCGGCGAACGCGCTGTGGTGGGGCTGGTTGCGCCCGGCTATCGAGCGCCGGCGGCTGGCGCGCGAGCAGGTGCAGGGCGACCCGTCGCCTCCGGAGTAGCCGCGCGGGCGTGCCCGGCGATCGCCTGGGCGATTTCGTCGACCAGCGCCAAGGGCAGGTCGTGGCCCATGCCCGGGATCGTCTTGAGCCGGGCGCCCGGGATATGCGCCGCGGTATCCTGCCCGGCGGCGAGCGGCACCAGCGGATCGGCCTCGCCGTGGATCACCAGCGTGGGCGTGACGATCTTGGCGAGCCGCTCGCGGCGGCACCCGTCGGCGATGATCGCGGCAAGCTGGCGCGGCATCCCGGCGGGATAGAAGGCGCGGCGGAAATCGCGCGTCACATTGGCGCGCAGCCGCGTCTCGTCCGCCGGATAGCCGGGCGAGCCGATGGTGCGGCCGATCTTCACCCCATGCTCGATCAGCACCGCTTCCTCCAGGCTTTTGGGGCGTTTGGTCAGCACATCGAGCGCGGCCTTCTGTGCCGGCGGCAGTTTCGGATGGCCGGTGGTGGACATGATCGAAGTCAGGCTCAGCACCCGCTCGGCGTGGCTGAAGGCGATATGCTGCGCGATCATCCCGCCCATGCTCGCGCCGACGATATGCGCCCGGTCGATCTCCAGCGCATCCAGCAGGCGGACCGCATCGGCGGCCATATCGGCGAGCGTGTAGGGCACGCGTGGTTTCAGTCCGATGCGGCGCATCAGGATATGCGGCACCATGCCGGGGGCCTTCGCGCCTTCCATCTTGTGGCTCAGCCCGATGTCGCGATTGTCGAAGCGGATGACGCGGAAACCGCGCTCCACCAGCGCCTCGACCAGCTCGATCGGCCACAAGGTCAGCTGCGCGCCGAGCCCCATTACCAGCAGCAGCGGCGGGTCGCCGGGCTTGCCGTGATCCTCGTATTCCAGCACCAGCCCATTGGCCGCGATCTGTACCATCCCCGCACTCCCATATGCCGCTTATGCCGCGACGGCTTTACGGTTTCTTCAGCAATTTCCGCAATGAGTTTGCGAACCCGCCGCACGGATCGTGCGGCGGGGCGCGGGCATCGACGATCGCGGCTCGCGCGGGGAGCGGATTATCCAGGGCAGCACACGATGAGCATGGAAGAGCGCAGGGCCGAACGACTGACCAGCGAAACACTGGTTCACTCAAGCAAGCAGGGTCAGCGCCGAACGCATGTGTGCCGCAACATCTCGCGCCTGGGCTGCATGATCGCCGACGACGGCCTCTCCGCCTCCACGGGTGACGATCTCGATATCGAACTGGTCGACGGCGTGGTGGTCCCCGCGCGCGTGATCTGGGCGCGCCAGGGTCACCTCGGCATCGCCTTCAAGCGCGAGATCAACCCCGCAACGGTGCGCTTCCTGGCAGTCCCCGATCCGGCGCTCGAAGACGCCGCGCTGCGCGACCGCTTCGGCCGCGTCTTGCCGCAAAGCTTCGGCCAGCACGCGGCTTAGGCGGTCAATCTCGTGCCGGTCGCCACATGGGGCCGACGGCGAGCAGCAGCACAATCACATTGAAGCCGGCATTGCTGGGGTTGCCCGAGGCGATGGAGCCGATCGTGTCGAGCACGAACCAGGCGAGCAATCCGCCGACGACGGCCTTCCGCACTTGCTCCGGCGCTGCATCGTAAACATGCGCCCGCAACAACCAGATCGTCACGCCCCAACCGAGCAGGAACCCGCCGGTCAACGCCGACAGAAAGCGGGTAGGTCCGGCATCGAAGGGCATATTGCCGTCTACAGGCCAGCTCAGCAGGTCGAGCGTCCAAGCGGCGGGCGCGGCGGTGGCGATCATGGTCCCGAGCGTAAAGACGGGTCCGAACGCGCCAATCACCAGCGCCGTTACGACCAGCCATCGCTTGTGGAATGCCTGTGACATCGTGCACCTCCCTGACCAGCGCGGTCTCCGTATCAGCGGCCCCTTATGGCACCAGCACCGTATCGACCGCCATCGGGTCGGTCTGCGGATAATCGAGCGTGTAGTGCAGCCCGCGGCTTTCGTGGCGTTTCAACGCGGACTGGACGATCAATTCGGCAGCCTGATGCAGGTTGCGCAGTTCGATGAGATCCGTCGTGACGCGGAAGGCGCCGTAGTAGTCGTCGATTTCCTGGCCGAGCAGCGCGATCCGGCGGGCGGCGCGTTCCAGTCGCTTGGTGGTGCGCACGATGCCCACATAGTTCCACATGAAGCGGCGGATTTCGGTCCAGTTTTGCTTGATGACCACCTCCTCGTCGGAATCGGTGACACGGCTTTCGTCCCACGGGCGGATCGCGGGCGGGGCGTCGAGCCCATCCCAACTCGCCAGAATATCGCGCGCCGCCGTCTCGCCGAAGACGAAGCATTCGAGCAGGCTGTTGGACGCGAGGCGGTTGGCGCCATGGAGCCCGCTCTCGGTGCATTCGCCCGCCGCCCATAGCCCGGGCAAATCCGTGCGCGCGGCCAGGTCCACCAGCACCCCGCCGCAGGTATAGTGCTGCGCCGGGACGACCGGGATCGGCTCCCTCGTCATGTCGATGCCGAGCCCGAGCAGCTTCTCGTGAATGGTCGGGAAGTGCCCGGTCACGAAGTCGGCGGGCTGGTGGCTGATGTCGAGGTGGACGTAGTCGAGGCCGAAGCGCTTGATCTCGGCATCGATGGCGCGGGCGACGACATCGCGGGGGGCCAGCTCCATCCGCTCCGCGTCGTAGAACTCCATGAAGCGCTTGCCGGTGCGCGGGTTGACCAGCCGCCCGCCTTCGCCCCGCACCGCCTCGGTGATGAGGAAGTTCTTGACCTCGAGATTGTAGAGGCAGGTCGGGTGGAACTGCATCATCTCCATATTGGAGACGCGCGCACCGCCGCGCCACGCCATCGCGATGCCGTCCCCGGTCGCGCCGCGCGGGGCGGTGCTGAACAGATAGACGCGGCCCGCGCCGCCGGTCGCGAGCACGGTGGCGCGTGCGACATGTGCCTTCACGGTCCCGCTGGCCGCGTCGAGCGCATAGGCGCCCCATACCCGGCCCGAGCCGCTGAAACGCTCCTGATGGTGCCCGGTGATCAGGTCGATGCAGCTCTGTCCGGGCAGCAGCGTGATGTTGGGATTGGCCTGCGCGGCCTTGAGCAGCGCCTCCTGCACCGCCCAGCCGGTGGCGTCGTTCACATGGACGATGCGGCGGTGCGAATGCCCGCCCTCGCGGGTCAGGTGGAGGTCGCCCCCAAGACCGTCCGCGCCGGTATTGAAGGGCACGCCCAGCTCGCGCAGCCGATCGATCGAGGCCGGAGCCCGCGCGATGACGTGCTCGACCACCGCAAGGTCGTTGAGGCCGGCGCCTGCAACCATGGTGTCGCGGACGTGGTTCTCGAAGGTGTCGCCCGCTTCCAGCACCGCGGCGATGCCGCCCTGCGCCCAGGCGGTCGCGCCTTCGCTGAGGCCCCCCTTGGCCAGCACCAGCACGCGCTTCGTTTCCGCCAGTGCCAGCGCGGCAGTGAGCCCGGCCGCGCCCGAGCCGATGACGAGGACATCGTGAGTTGGGTTGGTCATGTGCGCGTCATAACCGGGCGCGTGGGCGCGACAAGCGGGCAATGATTGCCGCTCGATCGCTCTGAGCTTAGAACCGTGTCGGATGCAGATCGCGGCAATTACCGTCATTTTCGCGTTTGCGCTGTGGCTGGCAGTGGCGGGAGTCGCAGGGCTCACGCGCCCCATTACGGCGCGGGGCTGGATCGCGCGCTTCGCCACCAGCCAGCGGATCAACATCGCCGAACAGGCTTGGCGCGGTCTGGCCGGGGCTGCGCTGATCACTCGCGCGCCATTGTCCAAATTACCGCTGGTATTCGGGGTCGCGGGTTGGACGCTGGTCGTCAGCGCCGCCGCACTGCTGGTGATCCCGCTGCGATGGCATGCCGGCTACGCGGTCTGGTGGTCGCAAAACCTGCCGCCGCCGTTCGTCAGGTTGGCTGGCCTGGGCGCGCTTGCCGCAGCTGCCGGTTTGGTCATGGCCGCGATTTGAGGAGCGAATCGGTGAGCGCTCGACGGTTAGCTGGAAGCGCGTCCCAGTGCTGAAAATCTACACATCGCAGGGTTAAACTGCTGCTGGATAGTAGATAACTTCGGAACCGGCGCAGGATTCGGGCGTTTCGCCGCCCTGCCATTTACCATCTTCGCGTCCCGGCTACGCCTCGTCCTTGCAGGGGATAAGATAAGGGAGGTCGCGGGATCACATGAAACTCGCAAAATTCGCGTGCGCGCTCGGGAAGCACAGTCTCGATCGCACCAAGCTGGGCCGCATCCATGGGCTGGGTGTCGGGCGCTGCCGCCATTGCGCTTCGCCGATGGAGGAGGTCACGCCGCACGTCTGGGAAGTGCAGCAGGTGCGCGATGCGGGGCTGGGGCGGCGTTACCTGGGGTAAATGGGGCGCTTGGGCTCGGTGGGGAGCTCAGGCTGCGCTGGTGAGCTGGACGAACACGTCCTCCAGGTCGGCCTCCCGCGTGGTCACATCCTCGATCGCATAGCCGTGGCTCTGTACCAGCGCGAGCACCTGGCCAGCACTGGTCGCGTCGCGATCGTAGGTGATGTCGAGCCGCCGCGGCTCGACCACCTCGGCCTTCAGGAAACCGGGCTCCATCGGCGGCCCGGCGATATCCTTGTCCACCGTTACCGACACGATCTTCTCGCGCGCCATGCCGACCAGCTCGCGCGTGGGCTTGTTGGCGATCAGCTCGCCGTGGTTGATGATCGCAATCCGGTCGCAGAGCTGCTCGGCTTCCTCGAGGTAATGCGTGGTCAGCACCACCGTCACCCCCTCGCGGTTGAGTTCGGTGACCAGCTCCCAGAGCTGGCGCCGCAGGTCCACGTCCACCCCCGCGGTCGGCTCGTCGAGCACCAGGATCGGCGGCGAGTGCACCATCGCCTTGGCGATCAGCAGCCGCCGCTTCATCCCGCCCGATAGCGTGCGGGCATAGGCGTCGCGCTTGTCCCACAGATGCACCGCCTTGAGCAGTTCCTCGGAGCGGCGGTTCGCCTTGGTGACGCCGTAGAACCCGGCCTGATTCTCGAGCACCTCGAACGGGGTGAAGAAGGGATCGAACACGATCTCCTGCGGCACGATCCCGATCGACCGCTTGGCGTTGCGCGGCGAGCCGTCGATATCGAAGCCCCAGATCTCGGCGCTGCCCTCGGTCTTCATGACCAGACCGGCGAGGATATTGATCAGCGTCGACTTGCCCGCGCCATTGGGGCCGAGGAGCCCGAAGATGCCGCCTTGGGGCACATCGAAGCTGACCCCCTTGAGCGCCAGCTTTCCCTCGTCCCCCGGCGCAGCCTTGGGCGGCGGGGCGTAGCGCTTGACGAGGTTTTCGATGCGGATCGCGGGCGGGGTGGTCATGGGGGTGTCATACGGGGCGGTGCCCTGCACACAACCCATCACAAGCTTCCCGTTCGTGTCGAGCGAAGTCGAGACACCTCGCGCGGCCTCTCGACTTCGCTCGAGGCGAACGGATGTGGTTGGAGGGGACAGGAACCGTTGCGGTGCGCCGCCCTAGCCCTTATCGGCACCAGCCATGAGCATTGCCCCGCCCGAGGTCACCCTGGTCGAAACCCGCCGCGTCTGGTGCGACGGCGCGACCGACATCCGCAGCGGCACGAACTACCGCCCCGCCGCGCTCGGTCACCCCAAGGTCTGGCTCGAGATCGACGAGCACGGCTATGTCGACTGCGGCTATTGCGACCGCCGCTTCGTGCTCAAGGGCGGCCCAGCGGATGGTGCGGACCAGGCGAGCCTGGTCGACATCTCCGAAGGCGGCGATCCGGGGCATCGTTAGGCCCCCGAAGGTGATTAGCGGTTGCGAATTCCTCGGCTCTTCAGTTGCACTTGTTTGCAAGTGACCAGTAAGTCAGCTCCGATGGCTGGCTGCATTTCAACCAGAGTAAGTTCGCCTGTGGCAATGGCGCTAGTTTTCAGGCTTTGAAAGTTGCGATGCCTCGAATGATACTCCTCTGCCGCACTTGAATGCGGCGGTGGATACAGCCGCTCAAGATTGATCGTCGATCGAGGAGGCTCTCCCGTTGTGGTCTCAAACAGGACGACGATATTGCCTTCGCGGAAGTCGTCCATCTGCAAAGCATCAATGGCGATCAGCTCGACCTCACATCCCGTGCCATCTGCATTGGTGAAATAAAGCGTGCAGCCTGGGCCTTGCATCACGAGGCCATCGAACACGGCATCGTGCAACGGAAGTTCGGTTTTCATTCGACCTCGCTACACGCCGAAATTGTCATTCGCCATCACGTCGAGTCCGTCACTCCGGCATTTCCTCCACCCGCATCGCCGCCGCCGCCAGGCTCTCGGCCTCCAGCAGCAGCTCGTCGTCGGCGCTGCCTTGCGGGGTCGCCTCGCGGCCGATCATCACCATCACCGGCACCGCCAGCGGGCTGACGCGATCGAGTTCGACGTGCACCAGATCCCGCGCGGCACTGTCGAGGAGGTCGGCGAGGCGGCTGACGTCGGTCATGCGCGTGCGCGCGTCGGCCCAGGCGGCTTCGAGCAGCACGTGGTCGGGTTCGTATTTGCGCAGCACGTCGTAGATCAGGTCGGTCGAGAAGGTGACCTGCTTGCCGGTCTTGCGCTTGCCGGGATGCTGGCGCTCGACAAGCCCGCCGATCACCGCCACCTCGCGGAAGGCGCGGCGCAGCAGGTGCGAACCCTGCACCCAGTCGATGAACTCATCGGTCAGGATATCGGGCGAAAGCAGCGGCGCTGGGTCGGTCACCGGGCGTAGGCCCCACACCGCCAGGCTGTAGTCATTGGCGACGAAGCCGCCCGGCATCAGTCCGCGATCCTCCATCCGCTTGGTGATCAGCATCCCCAGGCTCTGGTTCGCGTTCCAGCCGATGAAGGTGTAATAGACGGTGTAGTGCCGCTTGGCGTGCGGGAAGCTTTCGACCAGCAGGCTCTCGGGCCCGGGCATTTGCGAGCGCCAGTCCTGCACCTCCAGCCATTCGCGCACGTCGTCGGGAAAGCGCGCCCAGCCGGCACGGTCGACCAGCATTTCGCGGACGCGGGTGGCGAGGTGGGTGGTGAGCGGCAGCCGCTGGCCGCCATAGCTGGGGATCATGGCGCTGGTCTTGGCCGCGCGGACCAGCACCTCCATGTCCTGGAGCTTGACGACCTCAAGAGCCAGTCCGGCGAACTGGAAGGTATCTCCGGGTGAGAGCGCCGCGGCGAACCGCTCCTCCACCTTGCCCAGCGAGCGCCCGCCGCGCCCCGAACCGGCGTTGATCCGCACTTCGAGCATCTCGGAATCGACGATGATCCCCGCATTCATCCGGTGCCGCGCGGCCTGCTCGGGATGCGTCAGCCGCCACACGCCGTCGGGGCTGCGCGCGATGCGCTTGAATTTTTCGTAGACCTTGAGCGCGTATCCGCCGTTCTCCACGAAGGCGAGCACGCGGGCGAACACTTCCGCATCGACCCAGGCATAGGCCAGGCTGGAGCGGATTTCGGCCAGCAATTCGCCCTCATGGAACGGTGCGGCGCAGGCACAGGCCATCACGTGCTGAGCCAGCACGTCGAGGCCGCCGGGGCGGAAATCCTCGCCGTCGCGCTGGCCCTCGTCGACCGCGTCCTTGGCGGCGGTTGCCTCGAGGAATTCGAAGCGGTTGCCGGGCACCAGCAGCGCACGGCTGGGCTGGTCGAGCCGGTGGTTGGCGCGGCCGATGCGCTGGAGCAGGCGCGAGGAACCCTTGGGCGCGCCCATCTGTACCACCAGGTCGATATCGCCCCAGTCCACGCCGAGATCGAGGCTGGCGGTAGCCACCAGCGCGCGCAGCTCACCGCGCGCCATCGCGCCTTCGACCTTGCGGCGCGCCTCCTTGCTGAGGCTGCCGTGATGGACGCCGATGGGCAGATTGTCCTCGTTCACCGTCCACAGGTTCTGGAAGATGTATTCGGCGAGGAACCGCGTGTTGGTGAAGATCAGCGTGGTGCGGTTCTTGCGGATTTCCTCATACAACTGCGGGATCGCCCAGGTCGCGGCATGGCCGCCCCAGGGCACGCGCTCCTCCTCGGGCAGCAGGATTTCGACCTCGGCGGGCGCGCCCGGCTCGCCCTCGACCATCTCGACGCTGTCGATATCGCCCCATGGGGCCATCCATTCGCGGAAATGCTCGGGGTGGGCGAGCGTGGCGGAGAGCGCGGCGCGCTGCATGTCCGGCGCGATTGCCTGCAACCGGCTCAGCGCCAGCGCCAGCAGATCGCCGCGCTTGCCGGTGGCGAAGGCGTGAACCTCGTCGATCACGATGCGCTTGAGACCCTTGAACAGCTCGAGGCTGTCGGGGAAACTCAGTAGCAGCGACAAGCTCTCGGGCGTGGTCAGCAGGATATGCGGGGGGCGGCTGCGCTGGCGCTTCTTGCGGTCCGCCGGTGTATCGCCGCTGCGCGTCTCGACGCGGATCGGCAGCCCGATTTCCTCGATGGGAGCGATCAGATTGCGCTGCACATCGTGCGCCAGCGCCTTCAGCGGCGAGACGTAGAGTGTGTGCAGCCCATCCGGCGGTTCCGCCCCAGCGAGGCGCGAGGGCGCGAAATCAGCCAGTGTCGGCAGAAATCCCGCCAGCGTCTTGCCCGCGCCCGTATCGGCCACCAGCAGCGCGTGGCGACCGGCATCGCTTGCTGCCAGCATCGCCGCCTGATGGCTCCGCACCCGCCAGCCGCGGCCCGTGAACCAGCTTTCGATCTCCGGTGGTGTCGCGGCGGCCATCGATTGCGATGTGGGGCCGACGGAACGGGGGGTCAATCGCGCCCATGCGGTGAAGCGCACAGGATCGGAGCCAGCCGGTGCAACCTAACCCGAATTGATGCGTAAGCCTTGGGTAACAGCCAGAAATACTGGGCTGACTTCAATGGAGAGACAGCATGACCGACCGTTACCGCACCCGCCAGGGCCAGCACGATTACCGCGACCGCTATGGCGCGCGCGACCGCCAGGCCGAACAATACAGCAGCGACACCGATCGGCAGCACGGCGATAGCTCGCGCGGCCAGCGCTGGCAAACCGGCGACGATTTCGAGCGCGGCTACGAGCGCAACGAGAACGCGCAGCGCGGCGATTTCACTCGTGCCGGTTCGGGCTATCGCAGCGACACGTCCTCGCTCGACGATTACGATCGAGCCGGAACCACGCGCTATGGTCGCAACGAGACGACGCACAACTACTTCCGCGGCGATGACTTTGGCGGGCAGGACTATACGCGCGGCGGCACCGGATACGGGCAGCAGCGCGCGAGCTCGGGCGCTTATGGCTCGGTCATCCCACCCCGCCAGTACAGCCAAGACGATCGCGGTTTCTTCGACCGTGCCAGCGACGAGGTGATGAGCTGGTTCGGCGACGACGATGCCGCGCGCCGCCGCAAGCTGGACAGCCGCGAGGATCATCGCGGGCGTGGTCCGTCGAACTACACGCGCTCGAACGAACGCCTGCTGGAAGACGCCTGCGAGCGCCTGACCCGCGATCCGCACATCGACGCCAGCAAGATCGACGTCACCTGTGCCGACAACGAGGTCACGCTTACGGGTACCGTCGACAGCCGCTCGGCGAAACGCCGCGCCGAGGACATCGTCGACGACATCTCCGGCGTGAAGCATGTGCAGAACAATCTGCGTGTCGAAGCGCGCGAGACCTATTACGGCCAAACCGGCACGGGCACGCTCACCGAAAGCTGAGCCGCGCCGCGAAGGCCAGCGAAAGGGCCCGGAGCGATCCGGGCCCTTTTTCGTTAGTCTGCCGGTTCGATCGTATAGTGGATCGGCTTGAAGCTGCCGCCGTTCGAGGCATAGGCCGAGCAGGCGGTGAGGCCGACCACGAGGTCGATCTCGGCGCGCAGGCGGATGAAATCGCCCGGCTTGCTGACCGGCGGATCGACCCGCAGCGAACCGTCCGATGCCACCGGGACATTCATGAACACGTTGAAGGCGCAAGGGATCGCATCGGGTTCTATCCCGAATGGCGCCAGCGCTTCGGCAAGATTGCCGAAGCAGCCGCGATGCACTGGCCGGTCGGGATAGAAATGGCGGAACGTCGCCTCGCTGCACGGGGTGAGCAGAAAGTCATGCGTGCCGACAGTGTCCTCGACGATCTCGAGCATCGCGCGCGAGCGGTTCGACCACAGGCGTCGTCCTTCGCCCATCCGCAGCGTCTCCTCGTAATCGAAGGTGCGGCCATTGGAGAGCGCTTCGCGCACATCGTCGGCCGCAAAGGCCACGAGATCGCTGACCTGGCTGCCGTGGGGGTCAATGACCTTGAGCACCTGCCCGCAGTCGAGTCGGAACGCCATCCCCGTTCGCGGCGGGATTTCGATCGTCATGCGTCCTCGGTGGCGCGCTTGTCGCGGAACGGACAGGCCCATTCATCGTCCACCGCGCGCCCGCTATACTGCCGCGCCTCGCTCGCTTCGCCGTGGCGCGCGAGCATGGGGTTGATCGATCCTGCCAACTCCTCGTCGCGCTCGAGGATCCTGGCGCGCATGCGCTCGTATTTGCCCTCTTCGCGGAGCTTTTCGAATTGTGCGTGGAGATTGAACACCAGCGTCGGGCGCGGGAAGCGCCGCGCCGGGCGTGAGGCGCGCGGATGCAGCCCGACGACGAAGAATGCCTCGCCGCCGAAGCTCAGCGAAAAATGCGGATCGTCGGGATCGGCACTCACCCGGTGATCGTAGCGCTGACCCAGCCAGTGGTCCTTGTCGGCGCAGGACTGGATACGGTCCCACATCAGCGCTTCGAACGCGGCCTCGTCCAGATCGTCGGGCCCCGAGAATACGACGGCCAGGCTGCGTAATCCCGTCGGGTCGGCGCGGTATTCCGCCGCCCATTCCATCAACGCTTCGTGGATACGCAGATCGTCCCAATTGCTGTCGAGGCGGTGGCAGACCAGCGTCTTGAGCGTGCCGCGCGCCAGGGCCGATTTGGCCCCCACGCAAGGGAATTCGGGTTCGACGATCCGGGCGCGCAGTTCGTCCTCGCCCGCGTCGCGGGTCTGGCGATCGATAAACATGGAGTGTCTCCTATACCACCATAGGACACCTCGATCGCCGGCAAGTTCCGCCTCGAGCCAAATTTCGGCTCGAATGCGGGCCACTATGCCGAAATCATTCCTCGTCGGACCCCGCGTCCTTCTTCGCGCGTTCGGCGGCAGCGCGGTCCATGCCTTCGCGGATCGCCCCCTGTTGCAGGCCGGTGAGGCGCGCGACCTCCGCGCGCTGCGCCGGGGTGAGATCGGCATAGCCGCGACGCGGGGGGAATTTGGCGCTGGCGGCCTTCGTCTCCTCCTCCATCGCCTTGAATTGTGCCATCATCTGCGGCAGCCCCTCCATGGCGGTGGCGATCAGGCGCGGATCGCTTGCAAGCGCATAGGACTTCTCGGCGTAGCTCGCGCCCGAGGGGGTGGCGAAGAAGCGATCGATATCGGTGAGTTCGCTGGCGGTGAAGGCGATCGCATAGGCCTCGGCCATGCCCTTGCGCATCCCCGGCTCCAGCGCGGTCATGACGGTGGACATGGCCCGCTGCATCGCGGCCATCTCGGCCTCCTGCCGCTCCTTCCAGACCGGATCGAGGATGGCGATGATCCGTGCCGCCTCCCCATCCGCGAGCTCGAGGTCCTCGCCAGCTACTCCCAGCTCGCGGGCGACGTCGCTGCTGCTCGCTTCGCCCGCCATCGCCATGACCGGGCCGAGCAGCTTGTCGTACATCCCGCCGAGCATCTTGCCCATCGTGCCCGGCGGCATGATGCGGGCGATCAGCTTCTGAGCCTGGGGCAGACGCGCCTGCTGCTCGGCGCTGAGCGGTTCGACCTTGAAGATCGACTGCATGATCGCCGCCACTTCGGCCTCGGAAGCTGGGGGCTCATCCTTTTCCGGTACCTTGATAGTTGCGGAGTAAGTCTGGCCCACCGCGGCGGACGGCACCGACACCAAACAAGCGGCCCCCAGCGCCCCAATCAATTGCAACTTCATGTGTGCCCCCTTCCGAATGTTTAGTGCCCCACGCTTTCGCCGCGTTCGATACCCGAAGCAGCGAGCTGCTCGTCGATCTGTGCCACCAGCCGGTCGAGCCCGGCCTGATCGTCGCTTTCGGCGCGCGCGACCAGCACGTCCTGCGTGTTCGAGGCCCGCAGCAGCCACCAGCCGTCGGGGGTGGATACGCGCACGCCGTCGGTGGCGTTCACGTCCGCGTCGGTCCTGGCGAGGCGCGCCCTGACCTCGTCGATGGCGGCGAACTTGCGGCTCTCGTCGACCTGGAAGCGCAGCTCGGGGGTATTGACCAGCGCCGGCATCTCGCCACGCAACTGCGTCACCGATTTGCCCAAGCGCACGCTGGCGGCCATCAGCCGGATCGCGGCATAGAGCGCATCGTCGAAGCCGTAATAGCCGTCGGCGAAAAAGATGTGCCCGCTCATCTCGCCGGCGAGCGGGCTTTTGGTTTCCTTCATCTTCGACTTCACGAGGCTGTGGCCGGTGTTCCACATCAGCGGCTTGCCGCCCAGCTCGGCCACCCGGTCGAATAGCGCGCGGCTGGCCTTGACGTCGGCAATGATGGTCGCGCCGGGATGTCGGCTCAGCACATCCTCGGCGAAAATGGACAGAAGCTGGTCGCCCCAGATCACCCGCCCCGCGCCGTCGATCGCGCCGATGCGGTCGCCATCGCCGTCGAAAGCGACTCCGAAATCGAGGTTCTTCGCCGCGACCAGCGCCTTCAGATCGGCCAGATTCGATTCAACCGTGGGATCGGGATGATGATTGGGAAAATTGCCGTCGACCTCGGTATAGAGCAGGTGGTGCTCGCCGGGGAGCTGCGCGGCGAGCTTCTCGAGCGCGGGGCCGGCGGCGCCATTGCCCGCGTCCCAGCCGATTTTGAGCGGTTCGAGCGCGGCGCGGTCGATCCCCTCCAGCCCGCGCAGCAGGCGGGTGACGTATTCGTCCTCGATCGCGTGCGTCTCGACGCTGCCCGAGCCGTCCAGCCAGTCGCCCGCGGCCGCCAGCTCGCCGATGGTTGTGATGTCCTTGCCGAAAAACGGGCGGCCCTGAAAGACCATCTTGAAGCCATTGTAATTGGCGGGATTGTGGCTTCCGGTTATCTGGATGCCGCCATCCACATCTTCCATTGAGGCTTCGGCGTAATAGAGCATCGGGGTCGCCCCCATGCCGATCCGCACCACATCGCAGCCGCTGGCGTTCAAACCCTCGATCAGCGCGTGCTCGAGGAGCGGCGAGCTGACCCGGCCATCGTAACCGACGGCCACTTTCTTGCCACCCGCCTCGCGCAGCAGGCTGGCGAAGCCGCGCCCGATCGCGCGCGCGTCGTCGGGCCCGAGCGTCTGCCCGATGATGCCGCGGATGTCGTACTCGCGCAGCACGGTGCGGTCGAAATGGTGGTGGTTCATCGGGGCGTCTCCGGGAGCTGGGCGAGAAGGAGGTCGCGCGCTTCGGTCAGCGCGGCGAGCCGCGCGGTGCTGCCGCCGCGGTCGGGATGCATATCGGCGGCGAGGCGGCGATAAGCCGCGCGCACTTCGTCGCGGGTGGCGACCGCGGGCACGCCGAGCAGGCGGCGCGCGCGAACGAGATCGCGTTCGGGATCGGATCTGGTCGAAAGCCATTGCCATGGCCAGGCCCCTGTCAACCAGCGAACGAGCGCGCAGATTACCGCGGCAATGACCAGCAGCTTGATCATGCGGCCACATCCTGTGTGGTGGCCAGGCCGGGCAGGTTGAGGCTGGCGACCAGCCCGCGCAGTTCCTGCCGCGCCACAAGATGGCTGGTGCCCAGATCGCCCAATTGCCCCTTGTCGAGCAGGGTCAGCCCGCTGGGAAACAGTTCGCGATAGATCACGCGCTCGGACAGCCCCCTGGCCACCCGGAAGCCGACGCGCTTCGCCATCTCGGCCAGCGCCTTTTCGATCCGCGCCATGTTGCGCGCTTCGGTGTATCCGGTGCGGTTCCTCACCACTACCCAATCCATCTGGCGGCGCGCCTGTTCCAGCGTCGCCTTGCTGCGCTTCAGCCGCGCTTCCCAGATCAGCTCGGCATAGAAGCTCAGCTTCTTGACCTTGAAGCTCTCGCCCTCGACCTGGCCGATGAGATCGAAGTCGACGAAGCTGTCGTTCATCGGCGTGACCAGCGTGTCGCTCTCGGCGGCGGCGTGGCGGGCGAGGGGATCGTCGCGCCCGGGGGTGTCGACGACGATGAAATCCGCGCCCGCCGCCTCGCTGGCGATCAGCGCCTCGAACGCTTCGGGCGACAGCCCTTCGACCACGTGGCAGGCCGCAGTCGCCGGCGCGATCTGGCGCTTTGCCGCGGTGGCGGCGCGATTCTCGAAATAGCGATCCATGGTCCGCTGGCGATGATCGAGGTCGAAGGCGACCACGCGCTTGCCGCTGAACGCCAGCGCCACCGCGATATGCACCGCGGTCGTCGACTTGCCCGTGCCGCCCTTCTCGTTCGCAAAGGTGATCCGGTGCGGGCGGGCGGTGGTCACGGCGGGGCGAAACTTTCCACGGTTGGACGCGCCGGGACGAGGCGCTAGTGCGACGCGTCCCCTATCGGAGGCGAGGATAGCGTGCAAACGGTCACGGCGCTGGGCGTGTTGAGAAATTCGGTCGCGACGCTGCGGGCCGATGGCGCGAGCGTGGCGCTGGTCCCGACGATGGGGGCGCTGCACGAGGGGCATCTGGCGCTGGTGCGCGAGGCAAGGGCGCGGGCCGGCCACGTCGTCGCCTCGATCTTCGTCAATCCGCGCCAGTTCGGGCCGACCGAGGATCTGGACGCCTATCCCCGCCAGCTTGCGCGGGATTCCGAGCTGCTCGCGGCCGAGGGCGTGGCGCTGCTGTGGGCGCCCGAGCGGGCCGAGGTCTATCCCGAGGGCTACGCGACCAATGTCGGCGTGGCAGGGGTGAGCGAGGGGCTGTGCGGCGCGGACCGGCCGGGCCATTTCGACGGGGTGGCGACGGTGGTGCTCAAGCTGTTCAACCAGGTGCGGCCCGATATGGCGTTCTTCGGCGAGAAGGACTGGCAACAACTCGCAGTGATCCGCCGCATGGCCCGCGACCTCGACCTTACGCACCCACATGTCGATGCGATCCACGGCGTGCCGATCGTGCGCGAGGCGGACGGTCTCGCGATGTCGAGCCGCAATGCCTACCTCTCCCCCGAACAGCGTGCCGCTGCCGCCGCGCTGCCCGACGCGATGCGCGATGCTATCGCCGCGATCAAATCGGGCGCGCCGGTGAGCGAGGCGCTCGGCAATCTGCACGATAGCCTTCTGGTCGGCGGCTTCGAAAGCGTGGACTATGCCGAGCTGCGCCACGGCGACAGCCTTGTCCCTTTGGACAATCCCGCGCCCGGTGCTCGTCTGTTCGTCGCGGCGCGGATTGGCGGCACGCGGCTGATCGACAATATGGCCATCGACGGAGAACGGAATGACTGAAGCATCGCGTGGGCCACTAACGGGGTTGAAAGTGGTCGAGTTCGCGGGGATCGGGCCGGGGCCACATGTCGCCATGCTGCTCGCCGACTTGGGTGCCGAGGTGGTGCGGATCGAACGGCAGGGTTCGCAACCGATGAATGCGGTCGTCGAACGCGCCCGTCACCGCGCGCAGGTGGACGTCAAGAGCGAGGAAGGCCGTGCCTTCTGCCTCGACGCCTGCCGCCAAGCCGATGTGCTCGTCGAAGGTTTCCGCCCCGGCGTGATGGAGCGGCTGGGGCTGGGGCCCGAGGTGCTGCTCGTCGCCAATCCGCGGCTGGTCTATGCCCGGATGACCGGCTGGGGACAGACCGGGCCACTGGCGCAGGCCGCGGGCCACGATCTCAACTACATCGCGGTGACCGGCGCGCTCGACGCCATCGGCAAGGCGGGCGAATTGCCCGTGCCACCGCAGAACCTGGTCGGCGATTTCGGCGGCGGCTCGCTTTATTGCGCGCTCGGCATCCTCGCCGCGCTCTACGAGCGGCAACAGAGCGGCAAGGGCCAGGTGGTCGATGCCGCCATCGTCGATGGCGTCACCAGCCTGATGAGCTTCTTCTTCGGGCTGCCTCAATCGGCGATCCGCACCACCGAACGCGGCAGGGGGTTGCTTGGCGGCGCGGCGCATTTCTACCGCTGCTATACCTGCGCCGACGGCAAGGAGATCAGCGTCGGTGCGATCGAGCCGCAGTTCTACGCCGAGCTGTGCGAGCGCGCGGGCGCTTCGGCGGAGCTGCGCGAAGGGCAGATGAACCCGGCCAACTGGAACGGTCACGCCGAGGGGATGGCGGCGCTGTTCGCTACGAAAACTCAGGCGGAATGGTGCGAACTGCTCGAAGGCACCGACGCCTGCTTCGCGCCCGTGGTGCCGATGGACGCGGCGCGCGATCATCCGCACATGGCGGCGCGCGAGGCCTATGTGGAGCACGGCGGCCGCTGGCACACCGCACCGGCGCCGCGGTTCGACCGCACACCCGGCACAATCCGCGACAGCGCGATGGATGGTAAGGCGGTAGTAGCGCAATGGGCTGCGGATGCCTAAGTCCGCCACCAAGGAGATTCCCATGTACGAATACACACAGTTCTACATCGATGGCGCCTGGGTCGATCCGGTCACGCCCAACACCGTCCCTGTCGAGAACCCGGCCACCGAGCAGGCGATCGGCCATATCTCGCTCGGCAGCGCCGCCGATGTCGACAAGGCGGTGGTCGCCGCACGCCGTGCATTCGAGTCCTGGCAGTTCTCGACGCGCGAGGAACGGCTCGAACTGATGCGCGCCATCGCCGCGGGCATCGAGACGCGCCGCGAAGACCTCGCTCGCGCGGTCAGCGACGAGATGGGCGCGCCAATGGCGCTCGCCAGCAGCGCGCACGTGAACCTGCTCGCCGGGCACCTCCAGACCGCGATCGGCATTCTCGAAAAGTTTCCGTTCGAAAAGCAGGACGGCTCGGTCCTGCACATCTGGGAGCCGATCGGCGTGGTCGGGATGATCACCCCGTGGAACTGGCCATTGAACCAGATCGCCTGCAAGGTCTTCCCGGCGCTGGCGACCGGCAACACCATGATCCTGAAACCCAGCGAGATCGCGCCCATCAACGCCGCCATCTTCGCCGAGATCATGCACGAGGCCGGGGTGCCCAAGGGCGTGTTCAACCTCATCAATGGTGACGGGCCGGGCGTCGGCACCGCGATTTCGGGCCATGAGGACATCGACATGGTCAGCTTCACCGGCTCGACCCGTGCAGGCATCGCCATCGCCGCCAATGCCGCACCCACGGTCAAGCGCGTGGCGCAGGAGCTGGGCGGCAAGAGCCCCAACATCATCCTCGACGACAGCGCCTTCGCCCGCTCGGTGGCCAAGGGGACCACGTCGATGATGGGCAATTCCGGCCAGACCTGCACCGCGCCGAGCCGGATGTTCGTCCCCGCCGCGCGGATGGAGGAGGCCAAGATTGCAGCCAAAGAGGCAGCCGAAGGCGTTATCCCCGGCGATCCCAAGGGCAATGCCACCATCGGCCCCGTCGTCAGCAAGGCGCAATGGGACAAGATCCAGGGCCTGATCGAACGCGGCGTCGCGGAAGGCGCCACGCTGGTCGCGGGCGGCCCCGGCAAGCCCGAGGGTCTGGAGACCGGTCATTACGTCAAGCCGACAGTCTTCGCCGACGTCACCAACGACATGACCATCGCGCGCGAGGAAATCTTCGGCCCGGTTCTCACCATCCTCGGCTACGAGGATTACGATGACGCCGTGGCGATCGCCAACGACACCGAATACGGTCTCGCCAGCCATATCATGGGCGAGGATGTCGAAACGGCGACCAAACTTGCCCGCCGGATACGCGCCGGACGTGTGGCCATCAACGGCGGCTACGACATGAACGCGGCCTTCGGCGGCTACAAGAAATCGGGCAACGGCCGCGAATGGGGCGTGTTCGGCTTCCACGAATTCCTGGAGGTGAAGGCGGTAATGGGCGTGCCGGCCTAATGGCCGGCCGATACTTCGACGAATGGCGGGTCGGCGACCGGATCGAGCACGAGATCCGGCGCACCGTCACGGAAACGGACAATCTGCTGTTCTCGACCATGACCCATAACCCGCAGCCGCTGCATCTCGATGCGGAGGCGGCGAAGGCGAGCGAGTTCGGACAGATTCTGGTCAATGGCACCTTCACCTTCGCGTTGATGGTGGGGCTGAGCGTGGGCGACACCACGCTGGGTACGCTCGTGGCCAATCTGGGTTACGACAAGCTCGTCATGCCCAAGCCGGTGTTCCTCGGCGATACGCTGCGCGCCAGCAGCGAGGTGATCGGCCTCAAGGACAGCAAATCGCGGCCCGAAGCGGGAATCGTCACTTTCCTGCATGAAGCTCTCAACCAGCGCGACGAGGTGGTCTGCCGCTGCGAGCGCAGCGCGCTGATCCACCGCCGTCCGGCCTAGTTTCGGACCCATTCTTGCCGGTGTCCGTTATGCGCTGGCCATGACCCAACCGCATGCCAATGATGCGCCGCAGGGCGTCGAGGAAGTGCTGGGCGAACTCGACGAACTCGCCGCCTCGCACAGTCGCGTCCGCATCGGCGACGTGCTCGACGACTTCGGCGCGCGCAGCTTCGGGCCGTTCATCATGATCCCCGCGCTCGTCGAAATGTCGCCGATAGGCGGGATTCCCGGTCTGCCCACCTTCCTCGCCCTCATCGTCGCCGTCACGGCGGTGCAGCTGTTCCTGGGCAAGGACCATGTCTGGATGCCGCAATTCATCCAGCAACGCTCGGTCTCCGGGCGGCGGTTACACAAGGCGGTGGGCAAGCTGCGCGGCACCGCCCACTGGCTCGACGCACGCAGTCACGGGCGGCTCGAATCGCTCACGCAGGGCGTATGGACCAAGGTCGCGGCGGTGCTGGTCATCGCGCTGTGCTGCACCGTGCCGCCGCTCGAATTTCTTCCTTTTGCCAGCACCGCGCCGATGTTCGCAATCGCGGCCTTCGGGCTGGCGCTGACGGTCCGCGACGGGGCGCTGATGCTGATCGCCCTGACGCTCGCGACGGCAGCAGCGGGCCTAGGCGGATATCTGCTGGCCACCAACCGCATCGGCTGAGCGTCGGCACGGGTTACATTCCGCGACACGCAGCGGGCTTCCCAAGCCCCGCCTAAACTTGTCATTCACCCCCGTGTGCCTACATAGGCGCGACGAAAGGACGGCGAGTAATGAGCGATCCCAACCAGCCCCGCGATCCCGAGGGCGGCGGGGGCCTGAGCCCCTGGGTGAAAAGCCTGATGATCTGGGGCGGGATTTTCCTGGCGCTGCTGGTCGTCGTCTCCGTCTTCAATCCCACCAGCCGCACCGCGGGCGATGCCATTCGCTATTCCGAGTTTCGCACCAAGGTCGGCGAAGGCGCGGTGCGCGACGTGCAGATTTCCGCCGATCGCATCACCGGCACGCTGAGCGACGGCAAGCAGTTCAGCACCGTCCCCGTCGCCAACGACACCGGCCTGACCGAGCTGCTCGACAAGGGCGGCGTCGCTTATTCGGGCGCGGCGAAGGAGGAGATGAGTGTCTTCACTTACGTGCTCATCCAGTCGCTGCCGTTCATCCTCATTCTCGGCATCGCCTTCTTCGCACTGCGCCAGGTCCAGAAGGGCGGCGGCGCCGGCGGGGCGATGGGCTTCGGCAAGTCCAAGGCCAAGCTGCTGACCGAAAAGCAGGGCAAGGTCACGTTTCAGGACGTCGCCGGCATCGACGAGGCGCGCGAGGAGCTCGAGGAGATCGTCGAGTTTCTCAAGGATCCGCAACGCTTTGCCAAGCTGGGCGGGCAGATTCCCAAGGGTGCCTTGCTCGTCGGCAGCCCCGGCACCGGCAAGACGTTGCTCGCGCGCGCTATCGCGGGCGAGGCGGGCGTGCCGTTCTTCACCATCTCGGGCTCGGACTTCGTCGAGATGTTCGTCGGCGTCGGCGCCAGCCGCGTGCGCGACATGTTCGAACAGGCCAAGAAGAACGCCCCCTGCATCGTCTTCATCGACGAGATCGACGCGGTCGGCCGCCATCGCGGCCACGGCCTCGGCAATTCCAACGACGAGCGCGAGCAGACGCTCAACCAGCTGCTCGTCGAGATGGACGGGTTCGAGGCGAACGAGGGCATTATCATCATCGCCGCCACCAACCGGCCCGATGTGCTCGATCCCGCGCTGCTGCGCCCGGGCCGCTTCGACCGCCAGGTGGTGGTGCCCGTGCCCGACATCGAAGGGCGCGAGAAGATCCTCGCCGTGCACATGAAGAAGCTGCCGCTGGCGCCCGACGTCAATCCGCGCACCATCGCGCGCGGCACGCCCGGCTTCTCGGGTGCCGATCTGGCCAATCTTTGCAACGAAGCCGCCTTGCTCGCCGCGCGGCGCAACAAGCGCCTCGTCGCCATGCGCGAGTTCGAGGATGCCAAGGACAAGGTCATGATGGGCGCCGAGCGGCGCAGCATGGTGATGACCGACGACGAGAAGAAGATGACCGCCTATCACGAGGCCGGCCATGCGCTCGTCAGCATCAACGAACCCGCTTCGGACCCGATCCACAAGGCCACCATCATCCCGCGCGGCATGGCGCTGGGCATGGTGATGCGCCTGCCCGAACGCGACAACTACTCCTACCACCGTGACAAGATGCACGCGAACCTTGCGGTCGCGATGGGCGGTCGCGTTGCGGAGGAGCTGATCTTTGGCCATTCCAAGGTTTCGAGCGGGGCCAGCGGCGACATCCAGTATGCCACCGACCTCGCGCGCAACATGGTCACCAAATGGGGCATGTCCGACAAGCTCGGCCCGTTGCAGTACGAGGCGAGCCAGGAAGGCTATCTCGGCATGGGCCAGACCGCGCGGACGATGGGCGGAGCCGATACCAACAAGCTGATCGATGCCGAGATCAAGGAGCTGGTCGAGGGCGGGTTGAGCCGCGCGCGCCAGGTCCTGAGCGAACAGGAGGACAAGCTCCACCTGCTGGCGCTGGCGCTGCTCGAGTACGAGACTTTGACCGGCGAAGAAATCGCCGCGCTGATCAAGGATGGCAAGATCGACCGCGAGGCCGACAAGGGCAATTCCACGGTGGTGAAACCGGTCCGCGGCTCGGCGATCCCCAAGGCGGGCAAGCGCTTCGGCGGCGAGGCACCGCAGGGAGCGTAGTTTTTACTGCGCCCCGGCGCGGCCACATCGTGTTCATATTGTGCTGGACATGAGCTCCCCATGTAAACAAAGGGATAGCTCATGTTGCGATATGTGGCGGCCGCCGGTCTGACGTTTTCCAGCGCCACTTGGGCCGCGCCTGGCGATGTGAACGCCCAGGCATTCTACGTTGATGCGGTTGCCCTTGAGAACAAGGGCATGAGAGCGCTGTTCGACAAGCGTTTGAAGCCGATGGTCGCCCAGATGAAAGACGCGGGAATGCGATCGGGAGCAGCCAACAAGGCAGGGCTTGCCGTGGGCGAACCGATCTATTGCATGTCCAAGGCCGCAAAAAAGGCCATCGATGCCAAGGATGTCATCGCCATGCTTGGGCGCTTGACCGACAGCGAGCGGCGCTCATCGACGCTGTTCGAAGCGTGGACGATGGCCCTGGCGCGCCAGTTTCCATGCCGCTGACGGTTTAGAACGCGCCGAGCACCAGCAGGACTTGCAGGAACAACGCCACCACTATCGGGATCATCAGCATCACGAGCACAGCCAGCCGCCACGCGGCCGAGCGCCGCGACAGGCCGTAGGTGCCCTTCAGATGCCGGGCGAGATGGATGAGCGGCACTGCGGTCGCACCGGTAACCAGCACTATCTCGTGTACGCCCAGCACGCCCAGCACCGACAACACCACGAACAGCAGCGACATGAAGGCGATCGAATAGGTTACGAAGATCGCGTGATCGTAAACCCTCACCCCGCGCTTCCAGAAGAACAGCAGCCACATGAAGGGGAGCGACAGCGGGATCAGCAGCCAGCTGAACTTGTAGCTGTTGGCCTGCAATTTGTAGAGCATCAGACCCGGGTTTTTCTTCCATTTATCGATGATGCCCTGGTCGATCCAGCTCACGCCGGTGATGGAGGCGTCGCTGCCGACGCTATCGCCGCCGAGACGCAGGGTTTCGGCCTGGCGTAAACCGGCCAGTTCGCTTTCGCTCGCCGCGATTCGTTGCTCCTGCTCGGCGCGGTCGGGATCGTCGGCTTCCATTCGCGCCAGCTTGGCGCGGCGGCTGGCAAGCTGCTCCTCGGTATCTGCCCGCGCTTCGATGAGCGCGCTGCGCAGCCCCTCGCCGGTGTTGATGTCGGTCGGCGGGCTGATGCCGATGGCCTGGAACACCGCGAACATCAGGAAGATCGAGAACAGGAACAACGCCATCGGCGAGACGAAGCGCGCGCGCTCGCCGTGGATGTAGCGGCGCGTCAGCTCGCCCGGCTTCCACGCCAGCAACGGCAGGGTGCGCCACGCCTTGCCGTCGAGATGCAGCACGCCGTGCATCAGATCGTGCCCCAGTGCGCCGAGCGTGCGGTGGAGGTGCGCCGCCTGCCCGCATGCATGGCAGTGCGTGCCGATCAGCGGTGTGGCGCAGTTGAGGCAGGCGCTTTCCTGGAAGTGACCGTCGGTTTTCGTTCGCTGCGCCCCCGCACGGCGCGACAAGGCGCGCGCGAACAATCCGCCCTCGACGGTGGTCCCCAATGCCTCGCCGATCTCGCTCATCGCCGCCCCTCGCCTGGCGCGGACATACCGTCGCAAGGCAATGCCCGCAATCGGTGCGCTACGTCGCCTTGCGCTGCGCGAGCTTGCGTTCGATCGCGCGCCACAGCAGCGCGAAGTCGCGCGCGGCGGGACTGGCCGGGGCGAACACCCCCACCGGCGCGCGCTGGACCGCGCATTGTTCCAGCGCGCTGGCGAGCGGGATCACGGGCCAGTCGGGATTGGCGGCCAGCGCATCGCGGTGCAGCGTGCGGCGGCGGTCCACCATCGACAGCACGGGCAGCATCGGCGGATGGCCCTTGCCGGTTGCCTTCACCTCCGCCGCCACCAGCGCGAAAGCGCGCGCCGACAGGGGCGAGGGCGGCAACGGCACGATCACCACATCGGCCGCGCGCATCGCCTGCGCGCTGATCTGGTTGAGCACCGGCGGGCAGTCGAGGATGATCCGGGGATAGGTCTTGCCCAGCGTCTCGGTCAGCTTGGCGAGGCGGCGCTTCTTGCCCAACGCGGCGAGCTGCGCGTCCAGGGCCCACAGGCTTTGGTCCGCGGGCAGGAGGTCGAGCCCGGGATAGGGCGTGTGGATCACGGCCTTGTCGGGCGCGCGATCGCGCGCGAACACGCTGTCGACGGTGCGCTTCTTCGGCGGATCGACGCCCAGCAGAAACGCCGCGCCGCCTGCGGCGTCGATATCCCACAGCAGCGTCTTCCACCCGCTGGTCTGCGAGGCGCACCAAGCCAGGTTGGCCGACAGCGTCGTTTTGCCGACCCCGCCCTTGACGCTGTAAACCGCGATCACCGCCATGCGGCTCGTGCCCTTCGTTGCGATCGGACCACGATGTCAGCCGCGACGGAACACGCCAACAAAAAAGGCCGCCCGATCGGGGCGGCCTCTTGGATTGGCTCGAAACGGGACGGGATCAGCCGTCGTAGTCACCGCCCACCGAGGTGGAGCGCGCGGGAGCTGCGGCGGTGATCCGCAGCGCCTCGGCCGACTGGCTGAGCGAGCCCACTTCGTCGGCCTCGTCTTCGTCGTCGGGCAGGATCTTCTGGAGATTGACCACTGCCGATTCGTGCAGCTCACGCGGGCGCACGGTTTCCTCGGCGATCTCGCGCAGCGCGACGACCGGGTTCTTGTCGCGGTCGCGCTCGATGGTCAGCTCCGCACCGCCCGAGATTTCACGCGCGCGCTGGGCCGCCAGCAGCACCAGATCGAAACGGTTGGGAACCTTGTCGACGCAATCTTCGACGGTAACGCGTGCCATGCCAGCACTCCGGTAAGCGGGTTGTCGGGAAGGGCGCGCACATAGGCAGCACGGGTACGCGAGTCAAGATTTGCGCCATGGCCGGGGGCCGGTTAGGCGAGGGCCAGCAGGAGGGGCCCATCGTCACCGACACCATGCTGCCCGTGGCGTATCGCGACCCGCCGCCGTTCGATGCGGTGGTGGGCGATCATCGGCTGGCGTTCTTCCCCGGCGGCGCGGACCGGCGCGAGGCGATTCTGACGCTGATCCGCGGGGCAAAGACGTCGCTCAAGCTGGTGTTCTACATCTTCGCCGAGGACGCGATCAGCACGGTAGTGCGCGACGAATTGGCCGCCGCGGCACGACGGGGCGTCGCGGTGACGCTCATCATCGACCGCTTCGGTTCCGACGCTTCGGACGAGTTCCTCGCACCTTTGCGCGCGGCGGGCGGCGAGCATCGCTGCTTCAGCCCGCGCTGGACGCAACGCTATCTGATCCGGAACCACCAGAAGATGATCATCGCCGACGACGTGCAGGCGATCTTCGGCGGGTTCAACATCGCCGATGATTATTTCGCCCCGCCCGAGGTCAACGGGTGGACCGATCTGGCGGTCCGCATCGAAGGTCCGGCGGTGGCGGGGCTGGTCGAGTGGTTCGCCATGCTCGACACCTGGACCGCCGACGACCGCCCGCATTTCCATGCCATCCGTCGATCGGTGCGCGAATGGGACTGGTCCGCCGGGGAATTGCGCTGGCTGGTTGGCGGCCCGACGCGCGGCATCTCCACCTGGGCGCGCTGCGTCAGCCAGGATCTCGCCCAAGGGCAGCGGCTCGACATGATGATGGCCTACTTCGCCCCGCCGTTGAGCCTGATGCGCCGCATCGGGCGGATCGCGCGGCTGGGCGAAACGCGGCTGGTGATGGCGGGCAAGAGCGACAACGCGGCCACCATCGGGGCGGCGCGCTCGCTCTACCGCTATCTGCTGAAGCGCGGTGCGCGCATCTGGGAATTTAGCCCCTGCAAGCTCCACAGCAAGCTGATCGTGCTCGACGACACGGTCTATATCGGCAGCGCCAATTTCGACATGCGCAGCCTCTACATCAATCTGGAACTGATGCTCGAGGTGGAGGACGCCGCGCTGGCCGAGCGGATGCGCGCGCTGATCTCGCACCATATCGCGGCATCGGAGGCCATCACCCCCGAACTGCACGCCCGCCGTGCGACGCCGTGGAACCGGCTGCGCTGGTGGGGCGGCTGGGTGCTGGTCTCGGTGGTGGACTACACCGTGACGCGGCGGCTCAATCTGGGGCTGTAGCCAGCTATTCGTAGCCCCAGTCGCTGTAGTCGCGCTTGCTGGGCGACGAGAACTTGGTGATCTCGGCCTGGAAGATCAGCGGCACCGGCCCGGTGGAACCGTGGCGCTGCTTGGCCACGATCAGCGTCGCCTTGTTGCGCAGCTCGAGGTATTTTGCTTCCCAGATGCTGTATTTCTCCTGCGCGTCAGCCGAGGACTGCGGGCCGGGCATCTCGGGCCGCGAGGCCTCGTGGTAATAATCGGCGCGGAAAATGAACCACACCATGTCCGCGTCTTGCTCGATCGAGCCCGATTCGCGCAGGTCGGAGAGTTGCGGGCGCTTGTCCTCGCGCTGCTCGACCGCGCGGCTGAGCTGCGAGAGCGCGATCACCGGCACCTCGAGCTCCTTGGCGAGGGTCTTCAACCCGCGGCTGATCTCCGAAATCTCGTTGACGCGGTTGTCGTTGGCGCGGCCCGAGCCCTGGAGGAGCTGGAGGTAATCGACCACCACAAGCCCGATGCCGTGACGCCGCTTCAACCGCCGCGCCCGGCTGCGCAGCGCGGCGATGGTGAGCGCCGGGGTATCGTCGATGTAGAGCGGCAATTCCGCAAGCCGCTGGCTGGCGAAGCTGAGCTTCTGAAACTCCTCGCGCGTGATCTTGCCCGAGCGCAGACTTTCGGATGAAATCTCGGCCTGTTCGGCCAGGATGCGCGTGGCGAGCTGGTCGGCGCTCATCTCCAGGCTGAAGAAGGCGACCGGCCCGCCATAGTTGAACGGCCCGCCCTCGCGGCCGTGCGTCAGATGCGCTTCGGCGCAGTTGAAGGCGATATTGGTGGCGAGCGAGGTCTTGCCCATGCCCGGCCGCCCGGCGAGAATGACGAGGTCCGAATTATGGAGGCCGGCGGTCTTCTCGTCGATGGTGGCGAGGCCCGTGGTCTTGCCCGAAATACCCCCGCCCGAGTTCATGGCGGCTTCGGCCATCTTGAGCGCGGTGATGGCGGCGCCGCGGAAATCGGTCGCCTGGCTCGCACCCGTCTCGCCCTCGGCCACCTTGAACAGCGCCGCCTCGGCTTCGGCGATCTGGTCGAGCGGGGCGACGTCGCTGCCGGTGTCGAGCGCGGTTTCCACCAGCTCGCGCCCGACGCCGACCAGCTCACGCAGCAAGGCCAGATCGAAGATTTGCTGCGCCAGTTCGCGCGTGGCGAGCAGCCCCTGCCCATCGGCGGTGAGCTGCGCCAGATAGGTGGTGCCGCCCAGCTCCTTCAGCCCCTCGTCGCCGTCGAAATAGGGCTTCAGCGTCACCGGCGTCGCCACCGCGTTGCGATCGGCCAGCGTCAGGATGCGGGCGTAGATGCGCTGGTGCGCGGGCTCGAAGAAATGCTCGGGCGTGAGCGGGATTGACAGCTCCTCGATCACCTTGTTGTCGATCAGCACCGCGCCCAGAAACGCCGCCTCGGCCTCGGGATTCGCGGGCAGGGTGCGAGTGGATGACGCGGCGTCCTCGGTCGATCTGAGGACGCGGTCGAGCAGTTCGGTAGCGGGCATCCGGCCTTCATGCGGGAGCATTGCGGGTGCGGCAAGCGCGGCTGCGGCGGGCCGAGCCGACTTGCCTTGTGGATAGCGGGGACGAAACCTGCCCGCAGCCAAGCCCCCTTGCCGCGCCCCCGCCGCATCTGCGAAGGCGGCGGCTGCGATGAGCGAATCCGCACCCCCTCCCAGCGATCACCGCATCGCGCATATCGAGCTCGACGAGGCGACGATCATCTGGCGCAACGCCGATGTCGAGCAGGAGCGCAGGATCGCCATCTACGACCTGATCGAGGAGAACGGTTTCAAGCCGCTGCGCGCCGCCGAGCGTGGGGCGACCGGGCCCTATCGCCTGCGCCTGTCGGTGGCGGACGGGCGACTGGCGCTGGCGATTGCCGATATGGATGAACGCCCGCTCGAAGAGCTGATCCTGGGGCTCGCCCGCTTCCGCCGAGCGATCAAGGACTATTTCGCGATCTGCGACAGCTATTACCAGGCGATCCGCAAGGCGACCCCGGCGGAAATCGAGACCATCGACATGGCCCGCCGCGCCATTCACAACCGCGCCGCCGAGCTGCTGGTCGAGCGGCTGGAGGGCAAGGTGGAGACCGATTTCGCCACCGCGCGGCGGCTGTTCACGCTGATCTGCGTGCTGCACATCCGAGGCTGAGGCATGGCGAAGGCGGCTCCTCGAAAACGCAAACGCGCACGCAAGCAGCGGCCGGTGGCGGCCATCGCGCTGCTGCTGGCGCTGATTGCCGCCGGTGCCACCGGCTGGTGGTGGTGGCAGGGGCAGCACTGGCGCCCGTCCGAAGCGCGCTACCCGGTGCAGGGCGCGCTGGTGGGCGAGGGCGACGGCGCGGTCCGTTTCGCCATCGTCAAGGGGCTGGGCGGCAGCTTCGTCTATCTCGAGGCGAGCCGCGGCGCACAGGGGCGCGACCGGGCCTTCATCGCCAATCTCGCCGCCGCGCGCGAAGCCGGGCTGGAGGTGGGCGCGGCACACGTCTTCGACCCCTGCGTCGCCGCCGATACCCAGGCCGCCAATTTCGTGGTCGCGGTCCCGCGTGACCGCAAGCTGTTGCCGCCCGCGATCCTCCTCGACCGGGACACCGAATTCTGCCCCGAGCCCGTCAGCGAGGCGGCGGTGCAGAGCGAACTGATGACGTTGGTCAACCAGATCGAGGCGCACACCGGTCAGCCGGTCATTCTGGCCCCGAGTGCCACCTTCGAGCGCCGCTACCGCGTCGGCGGGCGGATCGAGCGCAATCTGTGGCTGGCGCGCAATGGTGCCGAACCGACCTACGCCGGCCGACCCTGGGCGCTGTGGACCGCGAACGACAGCCTTCGCACCGCCGCCGCCGCCGGCCCGCTGCGCTGGGTGGTCGCGCGGCCTGAATGAGCGCTGACAGCGGCGCTCGACACGCCGCATGCTTCATTCGCCGCAGCGCTCATTCAATCCGCGTTCAGCCCCTTGGTTTACAACGCGAAGACGCCCGCCGATAATCCGGCTGCGCGCGAATGCGGCGATAGGCTCGCCGGGGCGATTCGAAAGGACTGAGACAATGATCCGTACCGCGGATTGGGGACGCCGCCTGAAGCTGGCTTCGGTGCCGCTGATCCTCGCCGGGCTGGCCGCCTGCGCCACGCCGTTCAACGCCAATGTCACGCGTTTCCAGACGCAGCTCCCCGCGCCGCAGGGGCAGAGCTTCGCCGTCGTGGCGGACGATCCGGCGCTCGCCGGCGGGCTCGAGTTCAGCCAGTATGCGGCCCATGTCTCGCAGCAGATGCAGCGGCTGGGCTACACCCCCGCCTCCTCGCCCGAGAACGCCAATTTGCTGGTCCGCTTCGATTATGGCGTCGATCGCGGGCGCGAGCGCGTGCGCCGCACCGGTTTCTCCGATCCTTTCTATGACCCGTGGTACGGCTATTCGCCGTTTCGCTATCGCGGGGGTTTTGGCCGCGGCGGCTTCGGTTATGGCCGCTACCCCGGCTTCTATCGCGGCGGGCCCTGGGCCTATGGCTTCCACGATCCGTTCTTCGGCGGCGGGATCGACAGCTACACCGTTTACACCAGCGGCATCGATCTGAAGATCGACCGCCGCGCCGACGGTCAGCGCCTGTTCGAAGGCAAGGCCGAAGCGCTCTCGACCTCGAACCGGCTGCAATATCTGGTGCCGAACCTGGTCGATGCGATGTTCACCGACTTCCCCGGCGAATCGGGCCGCACGGTTCGCATCTCGGTGGCACCGGAGAAGACCGCTTCGCGCTGAACGAGCGTTAATCGGAGTGCGAAGGGGCGGGCCGCAAGGCTCGCCCTTTTTTGTTGGTGGGTGCGGTATGGCAAAGACCGCTATCGACCCCGGTGCGGATATTCGCCACTACCGCCATCCTGAGCGCGATCGACGTGGCGACTGGAGAGTGAGAATGGTGAGGATTGCGGCCGGGCTGCTGTGTGTTGCACCGTTGATGGTCGCAGCTGCGCCCTATTCGGACGAGCGTCTTGCAACCGGGTTCGCGCAGATGGTCGAAATGGGCCGCGACGTTTCGCCGCTCATGTCCGCAGACGTCCCCGAGGCCGTGGTGGCGAACCTCAAGGCGCTGGAGGGTTGCAAGATCGTCCTGGTTGAGAGTCTGAATAGCACTCAGGTCGACTACGTCGTTGAGTGGAAATGCAGAAAAAGGTTGGCCAAGGGACTGAAGAGTGCCGCAATGCTCAAGATCGTCGATGGGCGGATTTCCGAGATCATAATGGCCGAGCAGATCAATGGCTGACCATTCTCCCCCACCCGATACACCCGAACTGCGAGAGCGCTGCGACTAGTCCGGTTTCCACCCAGAGACTGTCGTTGCCACCAGCAACTCTTCTTGCAAGGACGCGCAAGCGTAACGCAGCCACGGCGTTTCAAAGTTGGCCGGACAGGATCAGACCGCGCTGCGATTAATCTGCCCTCGGCAATTCCAACATCGCCCCATAAACACCTTTCCTACACCGACACGCACGCGAAGCGTGGGGCATATGAAACACTGGCCCCCTCCTGCGCCGCGCAAGCCGCGCCGCCGCCGCATTCCTGCTTTCCATCCGGTGCCGGTCGAAGGCCGTCACGATGGCTGGACCCACGCCCGCCAGGCCGATTTTATCGGTCACCTGGCTGAGACACGCAGCGTGCTGACCGCCGCGCGCTTCGTGTCGATGAGCCGGGAAAGCGCCTATCGCCTGCGCCGTCGCCGCGGGGCGGCGGGCTTCGCGGCGGCGTGGGACATCGCGCTGGGCCGTGAAGGTCACAGAAATTCCGCCGCGATCGGGCGGCAGCCTCGGCCCCGCCCGAAAACGGTTTTGGCCTCACCTTTGCCTAACCTTTGGATGGCGGAAGCTGTGCGGATCACACCAGCTTCGCGTGCCCGCCTGTGGAGCCGAAGCCACCCGCGCCGCGCTCCGTTTCGTCGAGATCGGAGACTTCGTCCCACGCCGCCTGCGTCACCGGTGCCAGCACGAGCTGCGCTATCCGGTCGCCGCGCGCGATGGCGAAGGGCTCGGTGCCGTGATTGATCAGGATCACCTTCAGTTCGCCGCGATAATCGGAATCCACTGTGCCAGGCGTGTTGGGCACGCTGATGCCATGCTTGAGCGCCAGGCCCGAGCGCGGGCGGACCTGGATTTCGAACCCCGCCGGGATCGCGACCGCCAAGCCCGTCGCTACCGCATGGCGCGAGCCCGGTGCCAGGGCCACGTCCTCGGCGGCGAGCACATCCATGCCCGCCGCACCCGCCGTGGCATAGGCTGGAAGCGTCAGGCCCTTGCCATGGGGCAGGCGAAGGACGCGAACCGTTACGGCCTCACTCACCGGTGCTGACAACCTCGCCAGCGAGCACGGCGGCGGCGCGGCGCACCAATTCGCGCGCGACATCTTCCTTGCCCATTTCGGGCAGCTCCTCGACGCCCTGCGAGGTGACGATGTGCACGTGATTGGCATCGCCGCCCATCACGCCCGACTTGCCGGGGCCGTAGCTGACGTCGTTGGCCACGATCCAGTCGGCACCCTTGCGCTTGCGCTTGGACTTGGCGTTCTCGACCACATCCTCGGTCTCGGCGGCGAAGCCGATCAGCAGCTTGGGCCGCTTCTTGGCCGCCCCCAGCGTGGTCAGGATATCGGGATTCTCGGTCAGGATCAGCGCGGGCGGGGCGCTGCCGCGCTTCTTCATCTTTTCGGCGGCCACGTTGCGGCTCTTCCAGTCGGCCACCGCGGCGACCATGAAGGCGGCATCGGCCGGCAGCGCCTGGCGCACCGCCTCGGCCATCTGCTCGGCGCTTTCGACATCCACGCGGTCCACACCCAGCGGCGTCGGCAGGCTGACCGGCCCGGCGACGAGCGTGACGCGGGCACCAGCGGCGGCGGCCATCGCCGCAATGGCGAAGCCCTGCTTGCCGCTCGAGCGGTTGGCGATGTAGCGAATGGGGTCGATCGGCTCCCACGTCGGCCCTGCCGTCACCAGCACATGGCGACCGTGCAGCGGACGGTGGGTGGGATCGGCGTCGAACTCCAGCTGGCCGGCCAGCGGGTCGGCGGCGAGCTCCTGTTGCGGCGATACGGGGTTGGTATCGCCGGGCAGTGGTTGCGGGCGAGCGGACTGGTCCTGGCGCGCAACCTCGTGGTTGATGGCCTCGCGGTCGGTCGGCGGCGCGGCGCTGGCCTTGCCCTTGCTGGCCAGCAGCGGTCCGCCGGGCAGCGGTGCGGCCTCGGGCATTTCCTCGATCGGCGTGCCGTGCAGCAGCCCCTCGGCATCGAAGGGATCGAGCTCCGGAAGCGCTTCGAGCTCAGCGTCGATTTCCTCGTGGGATCGCTTGGCGGTGGAACGCGGAATGATGGCCGAGAGCAGGCTGGTGAGGCGGCTGCCGGTGCTCGAGCTTTCCTCTTCAGGCTCGTCTTCGGGCTCCAACGCCTCGCGCGCCACTTCATCCACCGCCGATTTGGCGACTGCCGGTGCGTTCAACGCCGGGGCAGTGACGGGCGCGGGAGCAAGCTCGGGCAGGGCGATATCGAGCGACAGCTCGCGCGCGATCTCGGACAGAATCGCCACCGGCTCGGGCAGGCGGCCCGGGCCCCATTCGCCGCAAGCCATCTCGCCCTCGTCGGGCTCCATCACCGTCACCCCCGCCTGGCGCAGCCATTCGGCGTTGCGACGGGTAACCGAATGCTCCCACATCCGCACATTCATGGCGGGCACGGTCAGCACCGGCTTGTCGGTGGCCAGGATCAGCGTGGTCGCCAGATCGTCGGCGATGCCGGCCGCCATCTTGGCCAGCAGGTCCGCGGTGGCCGGGCACACCACCACCAAATCGGCCTCGCGGCTGAGCTGGATATGGCCCATTTCGACCTCGTCCTTGAGGTCGAAGAGGCTGGTGTAGACCTTGGTGCCACTGAGTGCGGCCAGCGCCATCGGGGTGACGAACTGCTGCCCGCCCTCGGTCAACACGCAGGTGACCGTGCCCCCGGCCTTGCGGATCAGGCGCACGAGTTCGCAAGATTTATAGGCGGCGATGCCGCCGCCGATGATCAGCAGGATGCGCGGGCCGCTCCCGCTCATCGGCAGGGTACTCCTGCGGCTGGCGTCCGCGATGCGGCCGGTTTCGGTCGGCGCGCGAAGCGCTGCGTGCTGTCCCATCGGCTCATTCCAGCGCTGCTAGCGCCCCCCCATGCGCTTGGCCAGCGTCCCGCAATGGGGCGAAAGCAGGCTAGCGCGGCGTAATTCCTTCAACGCCCTAGCCAATACCGCGTTAGGATTTGGTTTATTTGGCGGAAACGATCACCACCAGCCCAGCGCCGCCGCAGCCCATACCAGCGCGCCACCGCCGGCAGCGGCAAGCAAATAGCCGAGCCAGGGTGCGGGCGTATCGGCCCGCCGCCGCCCGCCGCGCTCCCACATCAGCTCGATTTGCGGCAGCGGTGGCGGCTCGGGCGCACCGCCGCGCGGTGGGAACTGCTCCTCCAGCCGCCGCACCAGCGCGGGTACGCGCAGCAGCGTCTCGGTATCGGTGCGGATGCGTTCCGCCAGCGCGGCCTCCGGGCCCAATTCGTCGCGGATCCACTCGCGGACGAACGGGGCGGCGGCGTCCCACATATTGATCGCCGGATCGAGGCTGGTGGCGATCCCCTCGACCATCACCATCGTCTTCTGGAGAAGCAGCAGGTGGGGCTGCGTCTGCATGTCGAAATCGCGGGTGATGGCGAACAATCCGTCGAGCATCTGGCCGACGCTAAGCTCGCTGACCGGCTTGCCGCGCATCGGCTCGCCCACCGCGCGCAAGGCGGTGGCGAACTCGTCCACCGAGTGATGGCTGGGCACATATCGCGCCTCGAAGTGAATCTCCGCGACGCGGCGGTAATTGCCGGTGATCAGGCCGTAGAGGATTTCCGCCAGCCATTGCCGCGCGCGCCGGTCGATGCGGCCCATGATCCCGAAATCGATCGCCACGATGGTGCCGTCGGCCTGCACGAACAGATTCCCCTGGTGCATATCGGCGTGGAAGAAGCCGCTGCTGATCGCCTGCTTCAGGAAGGCCAGCACCAGCCGCCGCGCGATCGCGGGCAGATCGTGCCCGGCGGCGCGCAGCTCGTCCACCTTGGCGATCTTGATGCCATCGACCCATTCAAGGGTCATGACCCGGCCATTGGTGCGGTCCCAGTCGATCGCGGGGATGCGATAGCCCGCAGTGCCGGTCATCGCTTCGGCCAGTTCGGAGGCGCTCGCCGCTTCGCGCCGCAGGTCGAGCTCACGATTGGTCCAGCGCTTGAAATTGGCGATGGTCAGTCGCGGCCGCAGCCGGACCGCCTCGCCGCCCAGCGCTTCGAGATGCGCGGCCGCCCATTCATAGGTGTCGATGTCGCGCTCGAACTGCTCGCGCACCCCGGGCCGCAGCACCTTGACCGCGACGTGGCGCCCGTCGGGCGTCGTCGCCCGGTGAACCTGCGCAATCGAGGCTGCGCCCACCGGCACCGGATCGAACTCGGCATAGAGCGCTTCAAGCGGCTGGCCGAAACTGGTCTCGATGCTCTGGCGGATCAGTTCGAAGCGTTCGGGGGGCAGGCTGTCCTGCAACGTCAGCAGATTGCGCGCCGCGTCTTCGCCGACGATGTCGGGCCGCGTCGCCAGCGTCTGGCCCAGCTTGATCGCCGCCGGACCGATCGCGCGAAAGGCGCCGGCATAATCGGGCACGCTCGATTTGAGCGTCCCGATCGAAAACAGCCCGATCAGCCGCTTGACCTGCGGCGGGGCGTTGGGATCGTGCTGGATCCCGCGCAGCGCGCCATGGCGCGCGGCGATGCGCGCCCATTTGCCGAGCCGCCAGATATGCGTGGAGGGCCGCGTCACCGAATCTCCCCTCCCGCCTGCGAGAGGGGCCGGGGAAGGGCCTGTTCGTCGGTGGGCAGCCCCAACAGGCCCTCCCCTAACCCTTCCCGCAAGCGGGAGAGGGAACGCAGTAATCGCCTCATGCCTTCCACCCCGAGTGGATGGCGACCAGGCCACCGAGGATCGGCTCGATCTTGGTCTGCGTGAAACCGGCCTCGCGAATCATCGCCTCGAACCGCGGCATCGGCGGAAATCGCCGGATCGATTCGACGAGGTATTTGTAGGAGTCCGCATCGCCCGCGATGGCCTGGCCCATGCGCGGGACCAGATGATCGGAATAGAGATCGTAAGCCCTGGCGAAGCCGGGCCATTCGACGGTCGAGAATTCCAGGCAGTAGAACCGCCCCCCGAACTTGAGCACACGGTAGGCCTCGGCCAGCGCGCGGTCGATATGCGTCACGTTGCGGATGCCGAAAGCTATGGTGTAGGCATCGAACTGGCGCGCGGGATAGCTGAGCTCCTCCGCGTTCTGGCACGACCACGCGAGGCCGGTGAGGCTGCGGTCGAGCGCCCGTTCGATGCCGACATCGAGCATATCCTGGTTGATGTCCGCGACTGTGACGTCAGCGCCGCGCTCCGCCATCCGGAAGGCGATGTCGCCGGTGCCGCCCGCCATGTCGAGGATCGCCTCGCCCTCACGCGGCTTCACCCGGCGCACGAACTGGTCCTTCCACAGTCGGTGCATTCCCAGCGACATGGCATCGTTCATGACGTCGTATTTGCTCGCCACGCTGGAAAAGACCGCACCCACGCGGCGGGTCTTCTCCTCGGGGGCGACCTCTTGGTAGCCGAAAGATACGGTCTCGCTCATGCGGGCGGCCTTAGGGGCAATTGCGGGACCGGCAAAGGGTGTTAGGGGCACGCGATGCCAGAGCTTCCTGAAGTCGAAACCACAGTGCGGGGCCTGGCGCGCATTCTCGCTGGCCAGCGCATAGAGCGGGTCGAAACGCGCCGCGCAAACCTGCGCCGGTCCTTTCCGCCCGATCTCGTGCAGGCGCTCACGGGGGCGCGGGTGACCGGCCTGTCGCGGCGGGCGAAATACGGGCTGATCCACACCGATCGCGGCCGCACGTTGGTGTTTCACCTCGGCATGAGCGGACGCTGGCGGATTGACCCGCACGAGCTCGACAAGCACGATCATCTGGTAATCGAGACCGCCCAGCACCGGCTCGCGCTCAACGATGCGCGGCGGTTCGGATCGGTCGATCTGGTGGACGAGGAGGCGCTGGAGCACTGGCCCGCCTTCGCTGCGCTCGGTCCCGAGCCGCTCGGCCCCGGACTGACTTCCACCCTGCTGCGCGCCGCGACCAAGGCCCGCAAGCCAGCGATCAAGCTGCTGCTGCTCGATCAACGCGTGGTTGCGGGTCTCGGCAATATCTACGTCTGTGAGGCGCTGTGGCGGGCGGGGATCGACCCGCGAAAAGCGGGCGGCAAGGTGACGCGGCCGCAACTCGAACGGCTGGTGCCCGCGATCCGTGCGGTGCTGGAGCAATCCATCGCCGACGGCGGCTCGACGCTGCGCGATTTCGCCCAGCCCGACGGCGAGCTGGGCTACTTCGCCAGCCGCTTCGACGTCTATGGCCGCGAAGGCGCGGGGTGCCGCCACGACGATGGCGGCACCATCCACCGGGTTGTCCAGGGCGGTCGGAGCACGTGGTTCTGCCCAAAGTGCCAGCGTTGAGAGAAATCACCGGTTTGCGCCAGCAAGCCGCAAGGGTGACCGCCCGTCCGCAGCGACGCGACCGCCAGGTCGCGTGAGCGAGGATCGCAAGACAAATGTTGACGATTCGCTGGACCAATCGTATGTGCGCCGCCTTCCGGTGCCTCGCGCGCCGCCTTTCGCATTTATTTGGACGCTGCACGGGCCGGATCGGTCCTGCCCAGGAAACGAGACCAGAGACCACTATGGCCAACACGCCGCAAGCCAAGAAGCGCATCCGCCGCAACACCGTCCGCGCCACCGTCAATGGTGCCCGCATGAGCCGCATCCGTACCTTCCTCAAGAAGGTCGAGAGCGCGATCGAGAGCGGCAATGCGGACGATGCCAAGGCGGCGCTGTCCGGCGCGCAGCCCGAACTGGCGCGCGGCGTGGCCCGCGGCGTCATCCACAAGAACACCGCCAGCCGCAAGATGAGCCGGCTGTCGAAGCGGGTCGCCGCGCTCTAAACTCGTTTTATCGATAGTACGATTTGGGCCCGCCCGCCTCTGCGCGGCGGGCCTTTTGCGTTGGGGCGCAGTGTGGGTCTCCGAAGTGCAACCGAAATGTCATGCTGCGACGCACAGAAGCGAGCATTTCCGGCGATTCGCCGCGCTGTGGGGCAGTAAATTACTCTAAAACAGACCCTTGAACGCACCCCTGCGGGCTAGGGGCGAGTCAACTTTTTTATTTAAGTTTTTTTGCAATTCGCCCCCTTGCGACTCATTCCAACCCGGCCTTAGGAATGACTTCGCCGGGGACGGGACAGCCCCTGCATCTACAACTTGGTTGCCAAGGACAGTCGCCGGGAGGGTGGTTCCCGGTGCGGGCCGTGCTTTGCCGTCAAGGTAGTCTTCAAGATGGGGTGACCGGAAGCGGCTGCGTCCGGTCAAAGGGGTAAGTGACGGCTATGGCCAAGGTTCTGGAAACAAACGCGGGGCGCAAGATGCGGGATGAGATGATGGACGATTCCCAGGCGGTGAATCTCGCTGCCGATTGGGCGGACATCAGCCAGGGCTTGCGCAAGGATTTGGGGCATCAGCTGCACAGCCAGTGGATCAAGCCGATCCAGCTTGGCGCGCTGTGTACTACGTCGGGCACGCTCGAGCTGTTCCTGCCGACCGAGTTCAGCGCCAACTGGGTGCGCGACCGCTTCGCCGATCGCCTGTCGCTGGCATGGAAGATCGCCAGCAGCGACGTGCGCCAGGTCAGCATCGCGGTGCTGCCGGGTCGTCGCCAGGTGAGCGAACTGCGCCTCCACACCGATGGCCGCCGCCCCGCCAACGACGGGGCCGATCCGGCGATGATGGCGATCGCCGCGGATACCATCGGCGATAGCGGCTTTACCTCCAGCGTCGGGCTCGACCCCATGTTGACCTTCGCCGCTTTCATCACCGGCGAGGCCAATGTGCTGGCCTGCAACGCCGCGCAGCGCATGGCCGCGACCGAGAAGCCGCAGTTCGCGCCGTTGTATCTCAAGGCCGCGACCGGGCAGGGGAAGACCCATCTGCTCCACGCCATCGGCCATTCCTTCATGATGGCGCACCCGCGCGCGCGGATCTTTTACTGCAGTGCCGAGCGTTTCATGGTCGAATTCGTCCAGGCGCTGAAGACCCGGCAGACGCTGGAATTCAAGGCGCGGCTGCGCAGCTTCGACCTGCTGCTGGTGGATGACATCCAGTTCATCATCGGCAAGGAAAGTGCCCAGGAGGAACTGCTCTACACGATCGACGCGCTGCTGGCCGAGGGCAAGCGGCTGGTGTTCGCCGCCGACCGCGCGCCGCAGGCGCTCGACGGGGTCGAGCCGCGCCTGCTCAGCCGCCTCTCGATGGGTCTGGTGGCCGACATGGCCCCTGCCGATCTGGAGCTGCGCCGCAAGATCCTCGAGGCCAAACTGGTGCGCTTCGCCCCGCTCGCCGTGCCCGCCGATGTGATCGATTTCCTCGCCCGCACGGTCACGCGCAACGTCCGCGAGCTGGTGGGGGGGCTCAACAAGCTGATCGCCTATGCCCAGCTCACCGGGCAGGAAGTGTGCCTCCAGCTCGCCGAGGAGCAGCTCACCGATATCCTTTCGGCCAACCGCCGCCGGATCACGATCGACGAGATTCAGCGCACCGTATGCCAGTTCTACCGCATCGACCGCTCGGAAATGAGCAGCAAGCGCCGCGCCCGCGCGGTCGTCCGTCCGCGCCAGGTGGCGATGTATCTGGCCAAGGTGCTGACCCCCCGCAGCTATCCCGAAATCGGGCGCAAGTTCGGCGGGCGCGACCATTCGACCGTGATCCACGCCGTCCGCCTGATCGAGGATCTGCGCCAGCGCGATTCGGACATGGACGGCGATGTGCGCAGCCTGCTGCGCCAGCTCGAGTGCTGATCACGGCCTGAGCAAATCCCGGCGAAAATAATGTTCTCCCCCTGTTCAAATGCTGTGGACAGGGGCAGGACGGCCGCATGATTGCTCGGCTTCGCGGCATCCTCGACGACACCGGCGCCGACTGGGCGGTGATCGACGTCGCGGGCGTCGGCTACCTGGTGCATTGCAGCGCGCGGACGCTGGCGGCGCTGGGCGCGGCGGGCGATGCCTGCACGGTCTTCACCGATCTCCAGGTGAGCGAGAACGATATGCGGCTGCTGGGCTTCGCTGATGCCGCGGAACGCGACTGGTTCCGGCTGCTGACGCAGGTGCAGGGGGTGGGTAGCAAGGTCGGCCTCGCGATCCTGTCCGCGCTCACCCCGCACGACCTCGCCACCGCCTGCGCGCAGGGCGACGCCGCGATGGTCGCGCGCGCCAACGGTGTCGGGCCGAAGCTCGCTGGCCGGATCGTCAACGAATTGCAGGACAAAGTAGGCTCGATGCCGGGTGGCATGGCTGGAGTCGTATCCACACCGAGGGGCGGAGCGAGCGCCGACGCAGTCAGTGCGCTCGAAAACCTCGGCTTCAAACCCGCGACCGCGAGCCGCGCGGTCGCCGAGGCGCTGGGCGAACTCGGCGAGGGCGCGGGTGAGGGCGAGCTGATACGGGTAGCGCTGAGGAGGGCGGCTGGGTGACGCGACCGTCGGCCCGCCGATTGGCCGCTGCACTCTACGGGGCGGGCGTGCTCGTCATATGTCTCCGCGCTGGCGAGCCCGACAAGTTGTGGTGGTGGGTTTTGATGGTGCCTTTCGCCATCTGGATCGCTTCCCCGGTATTGGGTGGTCTCTACCTTTGGAGGCATTTTTGCGGTGTGGGTGCCAGGGCGGTTTACGCCACGCTGCTGGCCGTCGTCGCAATTGCCGGTTTTGGCCTTCAGTGGCACACGATGTTCATTGGCCCGCCCGACGCACAGAATGCGCTTATCCTGCTGTTCATCCCAATTTATCAGTGGATGGCAGTTGGACTGTCGTTCGTCGTCTGCAAGCTCGTTGACCGCTATGGCTCGCCATCCTGATCTCGCCGTAATGACAGGGGCGGACCGGCACCGCGTTTTCGGAGTATGGATAGGTTGAACTGGAAGTTGAACGGCCTGGCGCGCTTCGCCGATCTGACTCTGCTGGCGCTACGCGTGGTGACCGGCGGATTCCTGATCCACGAGACTTGGGACAATGTGACGAGTTCTGCGCGGATGCGCGAGTTCGCCGAATTCCTGACGCAGTTCGATTTTCCGCTCCCGCATTTGATGGCGCCGTTGTCGGTCGCGGTTCAGTTCGGCTGCGGCATTCTGATCGTCCTCGGCTTCGCCACGCGCCTCGCGGGGCTGCTGATCGCCGCCAATTTCGCTATCGCAGTCTATATGGTCCATTGGGCCGAGCCATTCCGCGGCTGGTGGCCGGCGCTGGTACTGGTGTTCCTCGCCCTGCATTTCGCCGCTGTGGGCTCGGGGCGCGTCGGGCTTGATGCAGTGGTCGGGAAGCGACGGTGACCGAATTGCCCGCGCGATTTGCTGAAGAAAAGCTAAGGCGAACCAGTGAAGCGCGCCTGATTCTAATCGAAGAGCATTCAGCGGCGTTCAAATGGCTGGTAGCGTCTTTTCTAGCCGTAAATGGCGGCGGATTACTTGCTTTGGGCGATCTCAAGATTGATCTCGCCCAAAAGCAGCTCGCGGGTTCGGCCTTTTGGTTCGGCATTGTCTGCGCACTGGGGATCGCTTGGCAGTCGCAGGTCATCGGTCGAAAGGCCATCAACAAGCTGAGCGAGTCCGAGCTGCTCTGGCTTTCGGCAATTGAGACTGGCGAACTTGATGTAGCGGAGGGCCAGCGACTAGAAAACGAGTTCAAGGCAATCAGTGTGTGGCCTGCTCGCGCATTTGGCTGGGCATCTTTGCTTGCATTCTCTGTGGGGGTCTTTTTGGCGGGCGCATCTCTTCAATGATCGACCCCCCTCCCCTCCACGCCCCTGCACGCCAGCCCGACGACCCGGATGCGGCGCTGCGGCCCAAGTCGCTCAGCGAGTTCGTCGGGCAGGCGGCGGCGCGCGAAAATCTGCGGGTGTTCATCGCCGCCGCCAAGGCGCGCGGCGAGGCGCTGGACCATGTGCTGTTCTTCGGACCTCCCGGACTGGGCAAGACCACGCTGGCGCAGATCGTGGCGCGCGAGCTGGGCGTAGGGTTTCGCGCCACGAGCGGTCCGGTGATCGCGCGCGCGGGCGATCTGGCGGCCCTGCTCACCAATCTCGAGCCGCACGATGTGCTGTTCATCGACGAGATTCACCGGCTCAATCCGGTGGTCGAGGAGGTGCTTTATCCCGCGATGGAGGATCGCGCGCTCGATCTGATCATCGGCGAGGGCCCGTCTGCACGGTCGGTGCGGATCGACCTGCCGCCGTTCACCCTGGTCGGTGCCACCACACGGCAGGGGCTGCTGACCACCCCCCTGCGCGATCGCTTCGGCATCCCGGTGCGCCTGACCTTCTACTCCGAGGACGAGCTGCTGCGCGTGGTGACGCGCGGGGCGGGACTGCTCGGCATGGCCATCGACGAAGGCGGCGCGCGCGAGATCGCCCGCCGCAGTCGCGGCACCCCGCGCGTGGCTGGGCGCTTGCTACGCCGGGTGCGCGATTTCGCCCATGTCGCCGGTGCTGTCACGATCAACCGGGCGGTGGCCGACGAGGCCCTGACCAAGCTTGAAGTCGATGGGCTCGGACTCGACGCGATGGACCGGCGCTATCTCACCATGATCGCCACCACCTACAAGGGCGGGCCGGTGGGGGTGGAAACGCTCGCTGCCGGCCTGTCCGAGCCGCGCGACACGGTGGAAGAGGTGATCGAGCCGTTCCTGATTCAGCTTGGCCTGGTCGCCCGCACCGCGCGCGGGCGCTGCCTCAACGATGGCGGCTGGCAGCACCTCGGCTGGGCCCCACCGCAAGCGCCGCAGGGCGGGTTGTTCGAAGCCAAATAGGTTGGGCAACGAAAAGGGGGCGACCGTCGCCGGTCGCCCCCTGTCCTCCCCAAGCAGTCCGATCAGGCGAAGCTGAGCTGGCTCTTGCCGCGACGGCGCAGCGCGCCACCAACGAAGCCGAAGCCCAGGATCATCATCGCCCAGGTGCCGGGCTCCGGCACGCCGTTGATGAAGTCCGCGTGGATGTAGGTCGGGACGAAGCCGTTCAGCTCGCCCCAGCTCGACTGCAGACCGGTCTTGAAGTCGCCGAAGCCGGTGCCGAAGCTGAGCGAGTAGCTGTTCACCGAGGCGATCCGCCCGTTGATGAACGCAGCGCCACCCGAGTCTCCTCCCGCGATGCCAACCTCGAGCGGGCCGACGCCATTGGTGCAGAAGCCGAGTGCCGTCGCACCAGCAGTCCCACCGGCTACCAGAACCGACGCCAGGCGGCAGGCCTGGCTGTTGGTGGCGGTCCCATTGTCGAAATCCGAGATGAACGAGAAGTCGATCTCGGCGGCACCGAAGAAATTGCGACCGTTGGCACCGCGGTCGGTGAAGAAGCCGTCGAACGCGGCATCGCCCAAGCGGTAGTCGTAGATATTGTCACCCTGACGGCGGCGCCCGACGCCAGCGCCCGCGCCCGGACCGGTGGTGCCGTCGACACCGCCGGTAACCGAACGGGTGCCGAAGCCATTTACATTGAACTGGTCGCCCGTCAGGTCGCCGCCGGTGTAGATGTCATAGGCTTGTGCAAAGGCAGGCGCGGCATCGGCCAGCGTCAGCACCGCGATGTCGTTCTGATCGATGACTTCGCCGGTATAGCCCCAGTGGACGTTGTAATTGGTGACATCGATCGCGGTGACGCCCGCGGGAAGCCCGTAAACCGATTCGTCGGCGGCGTTCGAGGCAGCATTCTGGAACAGCACCTGCGTGCGAACCAGGCCGGCGGCGACACCGCCCGGCGTCTGATAGGCGCCGTCGCTGACGCAATGCGCCGCGGTGAGGATTTTGCCGCTGGTGAGCAGCGAGCCCGAGCAGACGAACTGCTGGCCGTTGGAATAGGTCATCAGCAATCCGACCGAGCCGCTGTAACCGCTGGCGTTCGGCGCGAGATAGATCGGGTTGCCGGGAGGCACGGCAGCAGCGGTGCCGGTACCGGTCTGGCCGACAACGTTCGAGCTGGCTTCCCAGCTGAGACCGCCGGATGATCCGGAGGTAGTGTTGTTCGCCATCGCGGCGACCGGCATCAGTGCGACGGCTGCAACAGCCGCGTAAAGCGTCTTCATATGAGAACCCCTTCCCGAAATGACCCAAGCCCGACTCTTCGTCGGATGAGTCAATCTATCATTAACATTCTTAACCGCAACCGTTGTAACGCTTTGTATTGCCCCGAATTGGGACAGCGACTCTTGATTTTTCAACGACTTGACTGCGGACCCCATCTGCGCGTCGCGCGCTTCGTCCCGAAAGTGGCGGCCGCTTCGCGACTCGTCACCCGGGATGACGCGTCCACGTCCCCTGTCGGTACCACTGCGTGACGACGTATTTCCGCCCGGCCTCGACCGGCATACCGGCGTGGAGGGTCGCCCGGTTCGGTAGCCCGCGGGGCGTCATGTTGTTCCACACGACCAACATGCCGGGCTCGGGCCGGAGAGACAGGTCGAGCCGGGGAAAGTCGGTCGCGCCGCCGGCCTTGACGTCGTTCAGGTACGCCATCGCGGTCCAGGTGCGCTGCCCGCCGCGCCGCCGCTCAAGCTGCCAGTGGTCGCGTGTGGTATAAAAGAAGTCGCGGTGGTGACGATACTGCTCGCCCGGCAGATAGCGTTGCCCCTGCAAGGTCTCGGCCTGTGCGCGTGCCAGGCCGAGCAGCGCATCGATGCGCCGGGCGAGCGCGGCGGCATCGCGCTGGTCATCGACGAAGTAATGGGTGGAACTCGTGCGAATCCCCGCCCCGCCGCCGTCGTTGAACAGCGGCGAGGGGCCGATCTCGCTGTCGATCAGCCGGATCAGCCGCGTGCACTCGCGTTGGCTGACGAAATCGCGGAACACATAGAGCGCGGCCTTGCGACCACCGCGGTTGCGGGCACCCAGCTCGCTTTCGAGCCGTGCCCGCACCGCCTCCCCCTGTCGCGCCAGTACGGCCGGATCAGCCTCGGGGTCGATCCTTCCCGGGCCACCCAGCAGTCGCGACAGCCATCCGGGCAAGCGGGTCAGGCCGCGAGCTTGCGCAGTACATAGGGCAGGATGCCACCGTTGCGGTAATACTCCATCTCGTTGGCGGTATCGATGCGGCACAGCGCGGTGAAGCTGTCGCGGCGACCATCGGCGCGGGTGACCTGGACGATCACCTCCTGCCCCGGTTCGAGATCGGCCAGGCCGTGGACGGTGAACCGGTCGTCGCCCGTCAGGCCGAGAGACTGACGGGTCTCGCCCTCGCGGAACTGGAGCGGCAGCACGCCCATGCCCACCAGATTGGAACGGTGGATGCGTTCGAAGCTTTCGACGATCACGACCCGCACGCCGAGCAGGAAGGTGCCCTTGGCCGCCCAGTCGCGGCTCGAGCCGGTGCCGTATTCCTTGCCCGCGATCACCACCAGCGGCGTGCCGTCCGCTTGGTGCCGCATCGCGGCGTCGTAAGCCGCCATGATCTCGCCGTCGTAACGCGACAGCCCGCCCTCGGTGCCCGGCACCATCTCGTTGCGGATGCGGATGTTGGCGAAGGTGCCGCGCACCATCACCTCGTGATGGCCGCGGCGGCTGCCGTAGGAATTGAAGTCCGCGGGAGATACCTGGCGTTCCTGCAACCAGCGCCCTGCCGGGCTGTCGGCCTTGATCGAGCCGGCCGGGCTGATGTGGTCGGTGGTCACCGAATCACCCAGAATCAGCAGCGGCTTCGCGCCGACGATGTCGGCCACCGGCGTGGGCGTCATTGTCAGGCCCTCGAAATAGGGCGGGTTGGCGACATAGGTGGAATTGGGCCGCCAACTGTAGGTGTCCGAACCCGTGACGTCGATCGCCTGCCAGTGGGCGTCGCCCTTGTAGACATCGGCATAGCGAGCCTCGAACATCGAGCGGTCGATCGCGCCCGCGCGCACTTCGGCAATCTCGTCATTAGAGGGCCAGATATCCCGCAGATACACGTCGGCACCCGCCTGGTCCTGGCCAAGCGGCGTCGAAACCATGTCCTCGGTCACGGTGCCCTTGAGCGCATAAGCCACCACCAGCGGCGGGCTGGCGAGGAAGTTGGCGCGCACGTCGGGACTGACGCGGCCCTCGAAGTTGCGGTTGCCCGAGAGCACACTGGCCGCGACGATGTCGTTGCCGTTGATCGCCGCGCTGATCGGCGGAGCCAAGGGCCCCGAATTGCCGATGCAAGTGGTGCAGCCATAGCCGACGAGATCAAAGCCGAGTGCGTCGAGATGCGTCTGGAGGCCGGCCTTGATCAGATAGTCGGTGACCACCTGCGATCCGGGCGCGAGGCTGGTCTTCACCCAGGGCTTGGGCGTGAGCCCCTTCTCGTTCGCCTTCTTGGCGACGAGCCCCGCGGCGATCAGCACATCGGGGTTGCTGGTATTGGTGCAGCTCGTGATCGCGGCGATCACCACATCGCCGTCGCCGATGTCGTGCGCGGCCCCCTCGATCTTGCAGCGTTTGGGCGTGCTCTTCTTGTAGAGCTCCGAAAGCTGGGCGTTGAACAGATCGTCCACGTCGGGCAGCGCGACCTTGTCCTGCGGGCGCTTGGGCCCGGCAAGGCTGGGCACGACGCTGCCCATGTCGAGCGCCAGGGTCTTGGTGAACACCGGCTCGTTCTCGGGCGTGAACCACAGGCCCTGTTCGCGCGAATAAGCCTCGACCAGTGCGATCTCGGCTTCCGGGCGACCGGTCAGGCGCAGATAGTCGATGGTTTTCCCGTCGATGCCGAAGAAGCCGCAGGTCGCGCCGTACTCGGGGGCCATATTGGCGATGGTGGCGCGGTCGGCGAGGCTGAGGCTGGAGACACCGGGGCCGTAGAATTCGACGAAGCGCCCGACCACGCCCATTTCGCGCAGCATCTGCACGCAGGTCAGCACCAGATCGGTGGCGGTAATGCCTTCGCCCATCGCCCCGGTCAGCTTGAAGCCTACTACCTCGGGGATGAGCATCGAGACCGGCTGGCCGAGCATCGCCGCCTCGGCTTCGATCCCGCCCACGCCCCAACCCAGCACGCCCAGGCCGTTGATCATGGTGGTGTGGCTGTCGGTACCCACGCAGGTGTCGGGATAGGCGACCAAGCGGCCGTCCTGGTCCTCGCTAGACCACACGCCACGCGCGATATGCTCGAGATTGACCTGGTGGCAGATGCCCGTGCCCGGCGGCACGGCGGCGAAGTTGCGGAAGCTCTTGGAACCCCATTTGAGGAAATCATAGCGTTCGGCGTTGCGCTGGTATTCCAGCTCGACGTTCTTCTCGAACGCCTTGGGATGGCCAAACTCGTCGACCATTACCGAATGGTCGATCACCAGATTGACCGGCACCTGCGGATTGATCTTGGCGGTATCGCCGCCGAGCGCCGCGATCCCGTCGCGCATGGCGGCCAGATCGACGACGCAGGGCACGCCGGTGAAGTCCTGGAGCAGCACGCGTGCCGGTCGGTACTGGATCTCGCGCCCGGTTTTCGGATTGTGCTGCCAGGCGGCGATGGCGCGGATATGCTCCTCGCCCACGGTGAAGCCGCCGTCCTCGAAGCGGAGCATATTCTCCAGTAGCACCTTGAGGCTGAAGGGCAGCTTCGACACGTCGCCGATCTTTTCCTGCGCTTTGGCAAAGGAATAATAGGCATAGTCCTTGCCGTTCACCGTCAGGGTGGAACGGGTTTCGAGCGTGTCCTTGCCGACCTCGGTCATGCGGGGGCCAATCCTTCGTGTCTGGAGCCATGTGGCGGGCGCATCGCGCCGCAGCGAATTTCACCGCCGCCCCTGCTCCGAACGGGGGTGAAAATCAAGGGCGCGCCCTCAGACGACGACCTGCTCGGGCTCCTGCCGCCGTGCCGCGATCCAGCAGCCGACCACGATCAGGACAGTGCCCAGTACCGTGGTCGCGGTCACGCCTTCGCGGAAGAACAGCCAGCCGAACAGGCTCGCCCACAGAAAGCCCGAATATTCCATCGGGACCAGCACCTGCGCCTCGGCCCGCGCATAGGCCCAGGCAAGCGCCATCGCGCCTGCCACGGTCAGCAAGGCCGAGATGCCCGTTGCCCCCAGCACAGCGCCGCTGGGCATCACGAAGAACAATGGCGCTGCCAAGGCCAGAACCGCCGCGGTCACCAACGAATGGAACAGCGCGACCTCGACCGGTCCCGCCAGCTGCGATTGGCGGCGCATGACGATGAAGTTGTAGGCATAGAGCAGGGACGAGACGAGGATGGCGCACAGCCCGAGAATGGTGTCGCGGTCGAAATCGCCCTGGCCCAGTCGCGCCCAGACGATGATGACCGTGCCGGCGAAGCCGAGCAGCGACCCCCACACCGCCTTGCGCTGGACCGCCTCGCCCAGCAGGATGCGGGCCAGATAGAGCGTGATCAGCGGAGCGACGAAACTGATGGCTATGGTCTCGGCCAGCGGCAGCTTGGTGAGTGCGTAGAAGAACGTCACCGCCATGAAGCAGGACACCGCGCCGCGCTCGAGGTGAAGCTTCATGACTTCGCGGGGCGGGCGACGAGGCCCGGTCGCGAGCCAGAACGGGACCATGATGCCGGTTCCGATCACCGCGCGCAGCCAGGCGGCCATGAAGGCTCCCACGGCAAGCGCCGCGCCTTTCATATAGGCATCCATCAAAGACAGGAATGCGACCCCCAGCAAAGCTGCGAGAACCGGCAGAGGCGGGGCGACTCGAAGCATGGCCCTGCCGCTAGCGCCCGGGCATCGTCCCGTCACGCTCCCCGTCACGCTCCCCGTCACGCTCCCCATCACGCGGCACCGAACAATTCACCGCCGCTTCAGGCGCGACAGTGGATACCGTCCATGAAAATCCCTACACTGGCGTTCGGGCATCCCGATCGGGGCAAATGGTGGACATGATGGCTTTCAGGACGGTTTTCTTCGGTAGCGCGGCGGTACTGGTCCTGGCGACGGGCGGTGCGCCGCTGATCGCGCAGCAGGCCCCGCAGAACATTCTCCCGCCGCAGCCGGCGCCCGCCGTGCCTGCCCCCACACCGACGCCGAGCGTCGACGAGGCCTTCGGCGATCTGGCGAAGCCGCGTACCGGCGAAGTGGTGCAGGCGCTGCCCGCACCGCCCAAGCCGATCCTGGCGAGCTGGACTCCCGCTCAGGCGCGCGAGCTGGTCAGTTTCGCGGAAGGGATCAGCGCGGAGGGTCTCGATCCCAAGGATTATCGCCTCACCGAGCTCAAGGCCGCCATTGCCAGTGGCGTGCCCACGGCGCTCAACGAGGCCGCCAGCCGCAGCTTTCAGTTCCTGGTCGAGGATCTGCGCGACGGGCGCACGCCGATGGAGGCGCGGCGGCAGTGGTTCGTGGTCGATCCCGATCCCGACCGGATGCCCACGCAGATGCTGCTCGACAAGGCGGTGGCCGGGGCGGGTGCCGCGGCAACGCTGAAGGCCCTCAATCCGGTCAATCCCGATTACGCCAGGCTCAGGGCCGAGCTCGCGCTCGCCACCGAGCCCGCGAAGCGCAAGCTCATCCGCGCCAATATGGACCGCTGGCGCTGGCTGCCGCAGGCGCTCGGCAAGCATTACCTCGTCACCAACATCCCCGAGCAGAAGCTGCGGCTGACGGTCAACAACCGCATCATCAAGAGCTATCGCACCATCGTCGGCAAGCCCGGCCGCACCGCCACCCCGCAACTCGCCGAAATGGTCGAGGCGGTGATCTTCAATCCGACCTGGACCGTGCCGCAGTCGATCGTGAAGGGCGAAGGACTGGGGGCCAAGGTGCTGGGCAATCCCGGCTGGGCGAAGGCCAATGGCTACCGCGGCACCAAGGGCGAGAACGGCTGGATTACCGTGGTGCAGCAGCCGGGGCCCGGCAATTCGCTGGGCCTGATGAAGCTCGATATGCCCAACGAACACGCGATCTTCCTCCACGATACCCCGGCGCGGAACCTGTTCGCGCAGGAGAGCCGTGCGCTCAGCCACGGCTGCGTGCGCGTGGAGAACGCGCGCGAGCTGGCCATGACGATGTCGATGCTCGGCAACATGAAGACCAAGGACGACATCCCGGTGATTCAGTCCGAAGTGCAGACGATCACCGCGGGCGGCAAATACACCCGCTATCCGCTCACCAATCAGTGGCCGGTCTATCTCACCTATTTCACCATGGCGTCGGACGTGGACGGCAAGATGCGCAGCTTCGCCGACATCTACGGCCGCGACGCGCCGGTGCTGGCGAGTTTCGACAAGCCGCGCGAGGCGAATCGTTCGCGCGAGACGGATGAGGAAGTGGTGGAAATCGTGGACGATCTGCAGACGACTTAATTTGTCGTCCGCACGCCTCCGGCGCGCAAAATCCTCGCTCATGCGACCTTCGGTCGCGTCGCTGCGAGCGGCCGTTCGGCCTTGCGGTCGGCTAGTCACCGACCGGGCTTCAAGAAAAGTTACGTCGCCCCGGACCTGTTCCGGGGCAGAGCTGCCTCGCGAAGCCGTTGCGCTCGGAGAAAAAAGCCGGGCCCGGATCAAGTTCGGATCGACGGTGCTTAGTACACTCCGGGATTGGTCCGGTCGAAAGTGCCTTGGTACGGCTGGCGCACGAGCAAATCGGTCTGCGCCACCGGGGGGGCGATGCGGTTGCCGTCCTCTGCCAGGCCCAGGCTGTCGGCGTAGAGCAGCCGCCCGCCCGCCAGCTTGATCAGCGCCATGTCGAACTGCGCGGGGCCCATCGCGAAGCAGCCATTCGAGCGGCCCAGCCGGCCGAAGCGGTCGATATGCTCAGGCCGGGCGTATTCGGCCTGGTGCATCACGATCGCGCGCGGGAGGGCGTTGGAATTGCTGGCGTCCAGCCCATCGAGCCGGATCGAGGTGCCGAATTTCCCGACATACCAGCTGCGCGTCATATAGGCGCCCTTGCTGGTGCAGTGCGAGCCTTCGAGGTTCGAATACCACTTCAGCCAGCCGTCGTGATCGGGGTCCGAGCCGTCGCCGTGCGAGACGTGAAAGCTTTCGACCCGGTTGTTGGCCAGATCGACGAAATGGAACCGCTGGCGCGCGCTGTGCAGCCCGAAATCGGCGATGGCGACCAGGTCGCGCTGCCACAGCTTGGCACCCGCGCGCGCGACCTGTTCGCGGGCGATGGTGAGCAAGGCGGCATCGCGCCGCGCGGTCGGATTTACCTGCGCGAAAACGCGCGCCGGCAGCGCCAGCGTGGCGGCGACAGCGGAGCCGGTCAACAGAAGCTGTCTACGGTTCATCGCGCCTTTCTAACAGCCAATGGGTTGTCAGGCCATGAACAACGGGAACCGAATACCGCCGTTCGCCGCTGTGGAGGCATGATCCGGCTCGCGCGTCCCATTCTGGCACTTCTCCCTGTGGTGCTGGCAGCTTGCACCACAGCCCCCCAAACGCCGCCTCAGACAGTGCCGCCGGCATCCCTCGCCACGCCGCTGGAAGCGGCCCGCGTGCTCGACCAGCTGGCGCTCCAGCGGTTGCTGGCGAACAAGGGCGTAACGCTGCAATGGCTGGGATGGGACCAGCGCGGTTCGGTCAACACCCGCATGGAGGGCGGCGTGCTCAGGCTGACGGCGGCGCAGACGAAGGGCACCGGGCGGCTGATGATGGACGGGGCGGTGCGCGAAATCGGCAGCGATTATTTCATCTTCAGGGGCGTGATCCGGATGGAGAACACGCCCGACCCCGGGCGGCGCTGCGAGCTGAGCAAGGACTGGCGTTTCGGGATCACGCAGAACCGGCCCTATTGGCGGCTGCGCGAGTTCGAGTGGTGCGACGGGCTGACCGACTACATCGACATCTATTTCTAGACGCCCCTTAAATTCCCCCCAGCACCATCCGGTCCTTCTCGATCCGCACCGGCTCGATGGTGGTGAGGAAGGACTGGCCGAGCAGCGAGATCGGGAGGCCGTCGGGAACGATGATCGCTTCGACATCGCGCGCCTCGTGCCCGCCCAGCGTCACCCGTTCGAGCTTGAGTGCTATCCCGCGGATCGGCCCGCCCGCGCCCTGTGCCACCACACCCAGCTGCGCGGGGTTCCAGTGCAGCCCGGCGGCGCGGGCATCCGCTCCGGTGAGCGCCACCACGCTCGCGCCGGTATCGACCAGCATGGTCACCGGGCGTCCGCTCAAGCTGACCCCGGCGTAGAAGTGCCCGTCGCTGGCGCGGCGCAGCTCGGTCGCGCCGCCCGAAGACAAACTCGCACTAGGCGGGGGCGTCACGACCACGGCGGCGGTCGGTGAGGGGGTCGGCGCAGGTGCGGTCTCGCCGGCCCCGAAAAAGGTCACCACCGCGCCGATGGTGAGGCCGGCCAGGATCAGGGCTTCGCGCATCGCCAAGCCCTAGCCGGGTTAGCGTTAAATGCAGGTAAAGCGGTTTATTCGGCAGCTTGGACCAGGGCGTCCGTCTGCCCCGCGTCGCTCATCGCGTCCTCGATGTTGGCCGCTTCGATTTCGGCGGCTTTGGCTTCCACGAGCGATACGATGTGGTCGAGCATGTTGGCGTCCTCGACGTGGTGGTCCTTCAGGCCCGAAAGATAGACCATGTGCTTGCCGCCGCCGCCGCCGGTCAGGCCGATATCGGTCTCGCGCGCCTCGCCCGGGCCGTTCACCACGCAGCCCAATACCGAGAGCGACAGGGGCGTCTTGATGTGGCTCAACCGCTCCTCGAGCGCCTCCACGGTGCGGATGACATCGAAGCCCTGCCGTGCACAGCTGGGGCAGGACACGACCCGCACGCCGCGCGTCCTGAGGCCGAGCGATTTCAGGATCTCGAAGCCGACGCGCACTTCCTGCTCCGGCTCGGCGGACAGCGACACGCGAATGGTGTCGCCGATCCCGGCCCATAACAGGCTGCCCATGCCGATGCTCGATTTGACCGTCCCGCCGATCAGCCCGCCCGCCTCGGTGATGCCGAGATGCAGCGGACAATCCACCGCCTCGGCGAGCCCGTGATAGGCCGCGACCGCGAGGAACACGTCGCTCGCCTTCACCGCCACCTTGAACTCGTGGAAATCGTGGTCTTGGAGGAGCTTGATATGGTCGAGCGCGCTCTCGATCAGCGCCTCAGGGCAGGGCTCGCCGTATTTCTCCAGCAAATCGCGCTCGAGCGATCCGGCGTTGACTCCGATGCGGATCGCGCAGCCATTGGCCTTGGCGGCGCGCACCACCTCGGCCACCCGCTCCGAACTGCCGATATTGCCGGGGTTGATCCGCAGGCAGGCCGCGCCCTTGTCGGCGGCTTCCAGCGCGCGCTTGTAGTGAAAATGGATGTCCGCGACGATCGGAATGGCCGCGGCGCGGGTGATCTGGTCGAAATGCCGCGTCGCTTCCTCGGTGGGGCAGGAAACGCGGATGATGTCCGCGCCCGCTTCCTCGCAACGGCGGATCTGGTCGATCGTCGCCGCCACGTCCTCGGTCGGGGTGTTGGTCATGGTCTGGACGGTGATCGGCGCATCGCCGCCCACCGGCACCTTGCCGATCATTATCTGGCGGCTCTTGCGGCGCTCGATGCTGCGCCAGGGACGGATTGCGGACATGAGCGGCGATATAGGCCGGGGAGCATGACCGGGCAATGACTGCCGGTTTGGCACCGGTCGCCAGTTGCGGCATAGCGCGGCGATGGACGTGCAACCGATCACCATCCCCTCCCCCGAAACCGACTGCCCGCTGCTGTTCGGGCGCGTGCTCGATGGCAGGGGTGGCGCGCGCGCTATCGGTTGGGACGAGGCGCAGGGCTGGACCCCGGCGCATGGCGGCGAGGTGTTATGGTTGCATCTCCAGCGCAACTGCCCCGGGCTCGAGGAGTGGCTGCGCTTCAAGCTGCACCTGCCCGAGCCGACCGCAGAGATGCTGGTGTCCGACAACACCCGCCCTCGTGCAATCTGCGAAGACCAGTCGCTGGTGGCGACACTTCGCGATCTCAATTTCAACCCCGGTGCCGAGCCCGAGGACATGATTTCGATGCAGCTATGGAGCGATGGCCAGCGTCTCCTGACGCTGCGCCGCGCGCCGCAGCAGAGCCCCAATGAAATCCGCGACCAGCTCGATCACGGTCACGGCCCGCATGACGCTGGCGCGATGATCACCCAGATCGCCGAGCTGATGATCGACCATCTCGGCGGCGCAGTGATCGACATCAACGCCACCATCGATCGGCTGGAGGACAATTCCGAAGACCTGCCGATGGAAGAGCGTGCGCGCCAGATCGCCGAAATCCGCCGTGACTGCCTGGCCCTGCAACGCCATATCTCGCCCCAGCACGAGGCGCTCCAGCAGATCAGCCAGTCGGCACCCGACTGGTTCGAACCGCATGATCGCCGCGAAATCGCCGAATCGATCGCCCGCCTGCGCCGCCATGTCGACGACATCAATATCAGCAAGGAAAGCGCGGTGGTGCTGCAGGACGAGTTGCGGGCCCGCGCCCAAGCGATCGGTCAGGACGCGACCTACAAGCTGGGGGTGATGGCGGGGGTGTTCCTGCCGCTGACCTTCTTCACCGGCCTGCTCGGCAGCAATGTCGCGGGCATCCCGATGGCGGATCATCCGCAGGCATTCTGGGTGGTGGTCGGTGCCTGCGCCGCGATCACGCTTGCGATCCTGGCGATTTTCTGGCGGCGGCGCTGGATCTAAACGCTCAGGCGGCGAATTTCTCGCCGACGAGCTCCTCGCTCAGCGCCCACAGCCGGTCGGCATTGGCAGGATCGACGGCATAGGAGCGCACCCCGCCGGTGCTGCTGGCATCGTCCATCGCGGCGACATGGCAATCCTCGGCATAGAGCCCGCCGCGTCCTTCCAACTCCTCAGTGGTCGCGACCCAGCAGGTTGTGGCCGCGCCTTGCGGGATGGTCTTGAAGGGCTGCGGTGTCTCCCCCGACTTCTCGGCGTTCTCGCGAATGCGCTTGATCAGCGCGGCCATGTCCTCGTCGCTCATATGGCGGCCGAGGTTGGTGTGGATGCCGCCCGGATGCAGCGCATAGGCGTGGATACCCCGACCGCCGAAGCGTTGCTCCAACCCCACCGCGAACAGGACATTGGCGGTCTTGGAATTGCCGTAGGCGAGCCAGGGATCGTAGGCGCGGCGCGCGAAATTCGGATCGTCGAAATCGACCGGAGCGATGTGATGGCCGCGGCTCGACAGATTGACGATGCGCTGGCGGCTGCCCGCCTCGATCAGCGGCATCAGCTCCTTCGTTAGCAGGAAATGCCCGAGGTGATTGGTGCCGAACTGCGTCTCGAACCCGTCGGCGGTGTAACCGAAGGGCGCGGCCATCACGCCGGCGTTATTGATGAGCACATCGATGTGCGCGAAGCGGCTGCGCGCTTCGGCGCCCGCCGCGCGGATCGAGGCGAGCGAGGCAAGATCGCACACCAGCGTGTCGACCTTGCCGCCCGTAGCGATCGCGATTTCATCGGCCGCGGCGGAAAGCTTGGTGGCATCGCGGCCCGAGACGATGACATGCGCGCCCTTGGCCGCCAGCGCCCGCGCGGTTTCGCGCCCCAGCCCGGAATAGCCGCCGGTGACCAAGATGGTTCGATCCGACAGATCCTTGCCTTCGAGCACCTCGTCCGCGGTGCTGGCAAATCCGAATGCGGTCACGCGGTGTCTCCTTCGTTCAGACGTTTCTCGAACAGATATTCGTCGTCGAGCTGCTCGCCGACCCGGAAATGGATGTCGGCGATCTTGGTGAAACCGTAACGCGCGTAGAAGCGCTGCGCTCCCGCGTTGCCGCTGTAAACCGACAGCAGCATGGCATCGTGCCGGCCCGCCTCAGCCTCGCCCAGCGCCCACTCCATCAGCGCCGCCCCGACCCCGCGCCCGGTCGCGCTCGCGGCACAATAAAGCTGGCCCAGTTCGAGCGGGTCGCGGGCCGACGAATCCGCGGCCAGCTTGCTGGGATGGCGCAGCTTGCAATAGCCGAGCAGCGTGCCATCGGCGTCCACCGCCAGCGCGTGGCGGCAGTCCGCGCCCGCGATCTCGCCGGCGACCACCGCTTCGTCATGCGTCTCGGCCAGGAAGGCGGCGAGGTCTGCGGGGCGGTAGAGGTGGCCGAAGGCGTCGGTGAAGCTCTCGCGGCCGAGCCGGGCCAGCGCGGGCACATCGTCGAGGGTGGCGGGGCGCAGTTCCATGCCCCGCGCCTTGCCGCTTGTGAGGCGCGCCTGCAATGCTAAGCACACGGCATGAGACAATTGATCGGATGGGGCGCGGCGCTCGCGGCGCTGGCCTGGGGGAGCGCGGCGATGGCGCAGGACACAGCCGCGGCGGCGCAGCCGGAGAAGACCTGGTCGCTCGCCATTCACGGCGGCGCCGGCGTGCTCGAACGCTACAGCATGACGCCGGAGAACGAGGCCACCTATCGCGCTTCGCTCCAGGCCGCGCTCGACGCGGGCAAGGCGGTGCTGGCTTCGGGCGGGACCTCGATGGACGCGATCACCGCGGTCATCACCCGGCTGGAAGAGGACCCCAAGTTCAACGCCGGCAAGGGCGCGGTCTATACCTGGGACGGCACGCACGAGCTCGACGCCTCGATCATGGACGGCAGGACCCGGGCGGCGGGCGCGGTGGCGGGCGTCACCACGGTGCGCAGCCCGATCCTGCTCGCGCGCAAGGTGATGGAGGACAGCCCGCATGTCATGCTGGCGGGGAAGGGCGCGGAGCAGTTCGCGCAGGAGCAGGGGCTGGAGCTGGTCCCCAACAGCTTCTTCGACACGCCCGAGCGGCTGGAGGCGCTGAAGAAGGTCAAGACCGGCAAGGTCACCGCGCTGGATGTTGACATCAAGTTCGGGACCGTTGGCGCGGTGGCGCTCGACACCCACGGCAATCTCGCCGCCGGCACCTCGACCGGGGGCATGACCGGCAAGCGCTGGAGCCGCATCGGCGATGCGCCGATCATCGGCGCGGGCACCTATGCCGAAAACGGTGCCTGCGCGGTCTCGGCCACCGGCTGGGGCGAATATTTCATCCGCGTCGGCGTCGCCCGCACGATCTGCGCGCGCATGAGCATGAAGGGCGAAAGCGCGCAGACCGCCGCCGATGCCACGCTCGCCGACGTCAAGGCGCTCGGCGGCGACGGCGGGGTGATCGTGGTCGGCGCGAACGGCGATGCGGTCTTCGGGATCGAGGCCAGCGGCATGTACCGCGGCCGCGCCACCAGCGCCGGCGTCAACCAGGTCGCGATCTTCAAGGACGAGGGGTAGGAGTTTAGCCCCGCTTGCGCGCCCGCAGGTAACTCCCCAGCAAACGCAAATCGTTGACCTGGAAATCGAGCTCTTCGAGCGCCGCGTCCACCCGGGGATCGCCGGGTGCGCCTTCGATGTCGCAATAGAATCGCGTCGCGGCGAAGCTGGCGCCCTGCTGATAGCTTTCGAGCTTGGTCATGTTGACGCCGTTGGTCGCGAAGCAACCGAGCGCCTTATAAAGCGCGGCGGGCACGTTGCGGACCTGGAAGATGAAGGTGGTCATCGCCGGGCCGCCGGCCAGGCTGGCCGGGTCCGCCGCCTCCTTCGCCAGCACCACGAAGCGCGTGGTGTTGTCGTGCGCGTCCTCGACCGCGTGTTCCACGATGGTGAGGCCGTAGAGCTCGGCGGCGAGCGGCGGGGCGATCGCGGCCATCGCCGGATCGCCGCGCTCCGCCACCAGCGCCGCGGCGCCCGCGGTGTCGGCATAGCTCAACCCCGCAATGCCGCGCTCGGCCAGGAAATGCCGCGATTGGGCGAGGGCGTGCGGGTGGCTCCATGCTCCCTCGAACGGCCCCGCGCCCAGCCCCATCAGCGCATGGGTGATCGGCATGAACTGCTCGGCCACGATGTTGAGCCCGCTTTCGGGCAGCAGGAAGTGGATGTCCGACACCCGTCCGGCCTGCGAATTGTCGATCGGGATCATCGCCGCGCCCGCAGCGCCCGAATGCACCGCGTCGAGCGCATCCTCGAAGCCGTAGCAGGGCAGTGGCAGGGCATCGGGCGCATAGGCCATGGTCGCCTGGTGCGAGTTCGAACCCGGGGCGCCGCCGAACGCGATTGCCCGCGCGGGCGCGGCCGCGGCGGCGGTGCGCATCGCATCGACGAGGGCGAGGGCGGGTTCGGGGAACTTGCGCATGGCACCGGCTGCTATCGGCCAGCGCCCCAAGCCGCAAGCGCCGCAAGCGGTCTTGCGCCGCAGCCAGCGCCACCCTAAAGGCGGCGCGCAACCTTCACCACCTGACAAACGCGCGGACCACTCACGCATGGACGATCGCTTCAACACCGCCTCCGGCTGGGTTCTGTTCGCCGGTATCATCGCACTCGGCTCGTCGATCGTGAGCGGCCTCTATTTCCACGCCGACAACCCCGAAGCGCCCGAGAAGATGGGCTATTTCATCGAAGACCTGACGCCCACCGACGGCGGCGGCGCCCCGGCCTACGATCTCGGCACCATCCTCGCCGCCGCCGACCCCGCGGCGGGCGAGAAGGCGTTCGCCAAATGCACTGCCTGCCACACGATCAACTCGGGCGGTGCCAATGGCATCGGTCCGAACCTGTGGGCGGTGATGGGCAAGCCGATGGGCGGAGCGGCGCCAGGCTTCGCCTATAGCTCCGCGCTGACCGGCATGGGCAAATCGTGGACTTACGAATCCATGGACGCCTGGCTGCAAAGCCCCAAGGCCTTCGTCGAAGGCACCAAGATGAGCTTTGCGGGCCTCTCCAAGCCCGAGGATCGCGCCAATATCATGGCCTATCTGAAGGCCAATGGCGGCGGTCCCGATTACCCGGCACCCGTCGCTGCCCCGGCTGCGGGCGCTGCCGCCGACCCGGCGGCCGATGCCGCGGCGGCGGCCCCTGGCGCAGGCCCCGGCCCGGTCGAAGGCGCGCCTGCTACGGACGCCGAGGCGGCAGGTGGAGCGAGCGGCGATCAGCCCACTGCGACCAAGCAGGGGGCCACCGCCAACCCGGTCCCGACCAGCTAGGCCTCAGGGGCCACGCGGTCTTCCGTGTGCCCCTTGAATCCCTGAGCGATCACATACCACTCGGACGAGCCCTTGCGGCTCGCCGGGGGCTTGGCGTGCTTCACCGTGCGAAAATGCGATTTGAGCAACCCTAGCAGCGCGGTATCGGTCCCTCCGGCCAGAACCTTGGCCAGATAGGTTCCGCCGGGTGCCAGCACATCGATAGCGAACCACGCCCCCGCCTCGACCAGCCCCATGGTCCGCAGATGGTCGGTCTGCTTGTGGCCCACCGTGTTGGCCGCCATGTCGCTCATCACCAAATCGGGCGGGCCATCGAGCGCGGCGGCGAGCGCGCCGGGTGCGGCATCGGCCATGAAATCCATCTCCAGGATCGTCACCCCTTCGATCGGCTCGACCGGCAGCAGGTCGATGCCCACGATCGCGGCGCGCGGTGCCTGGCGGCGCACCACCTGGCTCCAGCCACCGGGCGCCAGCCCCAGGTCCACGACCCGCTGGACGCCCTTGAGCAGCGCGAATTTCTCGTCGAGCTCGATCAGCTTGTAGGCGGCGCGGCTGCGATAGCCATCGGCCCGAGCCTGCTTGACGTAGGGATCGTTGAGCTGGCGTTCGAGCCAGCGGACCGAACTCGCGGTGCGGCCCCTGGCGGTCTTCACGCGCTTGCCGGTGTCCTTGACGCCCCTGACCATCAGCCGCGCGCCATCAGATGCCGCGCCGCCGCATCACATCGGCACGGCTCTCCTCGGCCCTGGCGTCGGCGGCCATGAGGCTACGCAGAATGCCCTCGCGGATGCCGCGGTCGGCCACGCCCAAAGTCTGCGCGGGCCAGATGTCCAGGATCGATTCGAGGATCGCGCAGCCCGCCACCACCAGGCTGGCGCGGTCGTCGCCGATGCAGGGGAGCCCACGGCGCTCGTCGGCGCTCATGGTGGCCAGCCGCGCACACAGCTCGCGCATCGCCGCCGAGGGCACGATCAGCCCGTCGACCGCCTGCCGGTCGTAATGCGGCAGCTCGAGGTGAACGCTGGCCAGCGTCGTCACCGTGCCGCTGGTGCCGAGCAGGCGGACGCGGGGCTCGCCCAGCGCCACCGGTGCCACTCGGTCGGCGAAGGGAGTGAAAGATTCCGCGACGAGCCGCCGCATCACCTCGTACCGCCGCACCCGGCCTGCGTGGGTGCCGTCGGGTGGCGGGGCGCTGTCGGTGAGCGAAACCACGCCCCACGGCACGCTCAGCCAGTCGAGAATGCGCGGCACCGGACCGCCCGGCTCGATCAGCACCAGCTCGGTCGAGCCGCCGCCGATGTCGAACACCACCGCCGGGCCCTCGCCGTCCTCGAGCAGGATGTGGCAGCCCAATACCGCCAGCCGCGCCTCTTCCTGGGCCGAGATGATGTCGAGCACGATCCCGGTTTCCTCGCGCACGCGCTGGATGAAGTCGGCGCCGTTTGCGGCGCGGCGGCAGGCCTCGGTGGCGACCGAGCGCGCGAGTTGGACGTTGCGGCGGCGCAGCTTGTCGGCGCAGATGTGCAGCGCGCCCAGCGCGCGGTCCATCGCCACGTCGGACAGGCGACCGCTCGCCGCCAGCCCCTCGCCCAGGCGGACCACGCGGCTGAAGGCGTCGATCACCGTGAAATGCTCGCCCGAGGGGCGCGCGATCAGCAGGCGGCAGTTGTTGGTGCCCAGGTCGAGCGCGGCGAAGGCCTGGCGGCGGCGCGGGCCATCGCCGACGACCTGATTGGCAGGGGTTTCGGCAGCGATTTGCGCAGGTTCGGGCTGCGGTGGTGGCGCGGGCTTGTAGCGGAAATCGGCTACTCGCCCCGTCGTCGCAGCAGCGCTCGACCGAGGCCTGCTTGCCTCGCGGTGGAATTCCGGCGGGGATGCGTCCGCCATAGGGCTCGTATCTTTCTTTTCCTCCCGCGAATGTGCTGAAGACGCGAGGACTTGAGCGCGATGCTAGGCCCCAGAATCGTAACTGGCAATGGTCGGGGGTGGCTGGGTCCCATTCCGCGCCCATCACCGGCTTGACCTCGATAGGCACCGCGCCTAAGTCGCCGCCTCGCCGTGGCGGCCCGACATTCGTGTCCGGCCGGCTCCGCGCGCGCCGCTGCGCCGATGCCCCGTCGTCTAATGGTAAGACTACGGACTCTGACTCCGTCAATTGAGGTTCGAATCCTCACGGGGCATCCAGCGGGCGCTGTACGCTCAGAACGCTACGGTCACCGTCACTGTGTCCCGATACTCGCCCGGCTCGGCTCGCCCCGCGACGAGACGGGCATAGACGGCCAGCTCGACCTGGCCATCCGCCGGGGCGATCGCACCCACACCGCCGGCATCGCTGGCGCCCCAACGCCGTGTGCGTCCGGCGTCGGAGAAGAGTTCGTAGGCGAGAAATTGCGTGCCAGAGGCATCGGCCATGCGCCGCGTGCCGGCGCTGCCGTTGCGCCCGTCGTCCATGGTCACGAGATAACTCGCCGCCGGGGTGCAGGAGAGCGTCACCGACGCGCGCGCCTCGCGCTGTCCGGGCGTCTCGGGCAGCGTGCCGAAGTCCATCGGCTGGGTGTCGACACGGCAGGATTCCGCCACCGTCGCGCCGACCGTCATCGTGCCGCTGACGGTTCCCGCCGACAGCGGATGCGCCGCGAACAGCGCCGCCGCGAGCGGCACCGGCCAGCGGGTGGTGTTCACCATTTGCTTACCATGCCGATCGGATGCGCGGTCCCCGGGCTGCGGCAAAGCGTTCGCTGCCGATCGTCCCTCCGCGGGACATTTGCTCGCCATAAAGATAAGCCGGGTCGGCATTGGCACAGGGCGGGCTGCGGCGGTTATGCAGCTCATGATGGGTTACACCGCCGGCAGCACCTGCTGCGCGAAGCCCCACCCGGCGAGCGTCTTCGAGCGGGCGCGATCGAGCAATTTCTTCGCGTCCGTGATGCCGAAGGGGTGGGCGCTGGCCATGTCCCGCAGCTCGCCCCAGGCGATGGGTACCGCCACCGGCGCATTCTCGCGGGCGCGCGCGGAATAGGGCAGCACCGCGGTGCTGCCGCGCTGGTTGCGCAGCCAGTCGATGAAGATCTTCCCCGTGCGCTTGGCCTTGCTCATCGTGGCGATGAAGCGCTCGGGTTCGGCCAGGCTGAGCGCCTCGGCGAAGCGTTTGGCGAAATCCTTGTGGGTGTTCCAATCATGCCCCGGATCGAGCGGAACGACGACGTGCACGCCCTTGCCGCCCGACAGCATCGCGAAGCTTACGAGGCCGAGATCGGCCAGCCGGTCGCGGATGTCGGTGGCGGCGGATTTGACAGCGGCGAAATCCAGCCCCTCGTCGGGATCGAGGTCGAAGATCATCCGGTCGGGCAGCTCGACAGCGCTGCTGCGCGAACCCCAGCCGTGGAATTCGATGGTGCCCATCTGCACGCATTGGAGCAGTCCGGCAGCGTCTTCGACATAGAGGTAATCCTCGCTGCCGCCGTCCTTCTCGCGGATCGCCACGTGGTGGACGTGCGCGCCGAACGAGCCGCTGTCGTGTTTCTGGAAGAAGCATTTCTTCGCCCGGCCCTGCGGGCAGCGCACCAGGCTGATCGGGCGGCGCGCGGCGAACGGCAGCATCAGCGGCGCGATGCTGGCGTAGTAATCGGCGAGCTCGCCCTTGGTCTGGCCGCTTTCGGGAAAGATCACTCGAGCACGATTGCTGATCATAACGGTTTCGGACTGTTCGGTGGCCCGATCAAGCGCTTCATCGGCAACTTCGGGTACCACCTCGGCGGCCGGTTTGTCGGCGCGCAGGCCGAGAAAGCTGCCGTGGCGTACATTGCCGTCGGCGGTGAACTCGGCGAAGGCGATCTCGGCCACCAACTCGGGCTCGACCCAGGTGACGCCCCGCGCGCTGACCTTGTCGACCTCGACCGGAGGCGTCTTGCGCTCCAATCGCGTGAGCTTCGCCGCCACCGCACCAAGCGTGTCGGCGGTGAAACCGGTTCCGACATTGCCTTTGTATACCAGAGCTTTACCTTCGTTCTGCGCCAGCAGCAGGCTGGAAAATGGCCGCCCCTTCGCGGTGGATTTCTTCCACCCGACGATAACGAACTCCTGCCGCCGGGTGCATTTGACCTTCACCCAGTTCCGGCCGCGACGACCGGCATAGCTGCCGTCGATGGTCTTGGAGATGATCCCTTCCTGGCCGGCATCGCACATCGCCCGATACAGTTTCTCGCCCGCGCCAAGCACATGATCGGCAAAGAAAATCGGCGGTACTGCGCCTCCCAGCAACCCCTCCAGCCGTTCCTTGCGCTCGATGTTGGGCAGGGCGGTCAGGTCTTCGCCCGCGAGTTCCAGCAGGTCGAAGGCATGGAACTGCAGCGCGTCGGCCTTGCCCTGCGCGCCGTGGCCGCGCTTCAACACGCTCTGGAGACTGGAAAAATTGGGATTGCCGTGGGCATCGGTCGCGACGATCTCGCCGTCGATAAGGCAGCTCGGCAGGTCGAGCGCCGCGATCGCCTCGACTAGCGGGCCGAACTTGTCGGTCCAGTCCTTGCCGTTGCGGGTGTAGACGCGGACCGCCGTGCCCTTCGCGGCCACGAGCGCGCGATAGCCGTCGAATTTGATCTCGTGCATCCAGCGGTTGCCGACCGGCACGCTGTCGACCAGCGTGGCGAGCTGGGGGCTGCGGAACCTCGGTAGCGGCGCGTCGCGCTTCGGCTTGCCCTTGCGGGCGTTGTGGGCCGAGGCTTTCTGCATCTGCGCCAGAAACGCATCGTCCTTCTTGCCCGCCAGCGAGAACGCTCCGGCCCGGTCGGCGGCGATCTCCGCCATGGCGCGGCCGGTCAGCACACTCGTCAGTGCGCGCTCGACCAGTCCGTCGCCGGGCTCGGCGTATTGATCCTCCAGCTTGCGGAGCAGCCAGTTCTCGCGCTTTTCGCCGGGGCGGGGTTTGAGGCGGATCAGCAGCCACTCGCCCTTCATCCGCTCGCCCTCGACCGTGAAGTGGAGGTGACCCTTGTCGATATCGCGCCAGCTCTTGCCCTCGACCGGTGCCCAGCTGCCGCGGTCCCACAGCATTACCGTGCCCCCGCCATATTCGCCCTTGGGGATAGTGCCCTCGAACTCGGCATAGGAGAGCGGGTGGTCCTCGGTCCGTACCGCCAGCCGCTTGATGGTAGGATCGGCGCTCGGGCCCTTGGTCACCGCCCAGCTCTTGAGCACGCCGTCGGCTTCGAGCCGCAGATCCCAATGCAGCCGCGTGGCATCGTGTTTCTGGACGATGAAGGCGTTTCCACCGGATCCACCAGCGCGCTTGCCCGCGGGTTCGGCGGTCTTCTTGAAGTCGCGCTTGCGGTTGTATTCCGCGAGAGGATCGGCGCGGCTCATTGTGTGTGATCGTCGTCGGGCCAGAAGCGCCGCTCGACCAGGCCGACGAGCGTCAGCATCACGAGCGAGACCGCCACGCCGATCGCGACCAGCGGCCACTGCCCGAGCCCGCAGGCGATGCCGACCACCGCGGTCAGGAAGAGGTGCGCGGCGGTGGTGAGGTTCTTCACCCGGCCCTTGCTGAACACGATCAGCCCGGCACCGATGATGCCGATAAATGTCCCGGTCGCCTCGAAGATACGCAGGAAATCGGCTTGGCCGGGGCCAATCTGGCGGTAGAGCGCGATCAGCGAGACGGTCATTGCAGCGGCGGCGAAGCAGATGAGGCCGTGGGTGCGCAGCCCCGCGGCCCGGCCGCGCATTTCGCGGTCGAGCCCGAGCAGGAGGCCGACGAGCGCCGCGATACCGAGCCGGGCGAGGAGGTCCGGATCGAGCCAGCCGGTGAGGACGGGTTCGTTGAGCTCCATCAGGCGCGTTTCTTCCGTGCCGGGGAGGCGGCGGATTTGGTCGGGGCCTTCTTGGCGGTTGCGGTCTTCTTCGCCACTACCGCGGTGCCCTCGCCCACCGACTTCTTAAGCGCGGCCATCAGGTCGATGACGTTGGAACCCTTGCCTGAGGCCGGTTCGCCGACGTCCTCGAGGATTTTCTTGCCGGTTTTGGACTTCGCCTTCTTGTCGATCAGCGCCCGCAGTGCATAGACATAGCGGTTCCTGAATTCTGAGGCATCGAACGGTGCGGTGCGCTTGTCGATCAGCGCGGTTGCGAGATCGAGCAGTTCCGGTTCGGGCTTGGCGGAGCCGATCTCGGAAAAGAACGACTGGCCGCGCTTCACCTCGTCGGCGTAGCGCAGCGTTTCGAGCAGCAGGCCCTTGCCGCACGGCTTGATGGCGACCAGCTTTTCTGCGCCGCGCACCGACATCTGGCCGAGCCCGATCTTCTTGGCCTTCCTCAGCGCCTCGCGCAGGACGATGAAGGCCTCCTCGGCCAAATCGTCCTGCGGCGCGACGTAATAGGGCTTCTCGAAATAGAGCGGGTCGATCTCGTCCACGCCGACGAATTGCACCAGTTCGAGCGTGCGCTTGCTCTCGATCTTTACCGCCTCGATCTCGTCGTCCTCCAGCAGCACGTAATTGCCGCGGCTGATCTCGAAGCCCTTGGCGATCTCGTCCCGGTCGACCGGGCCGATGCCCGGCACCACCTTCTCATAGGCGATGCGTTTGCCGCTCGGCTCGTGGATCTGGCGGAAACTGATCGCCGCCCCGCTTTTGGTGGCGGGATAGACTTCGACCGGAATCGAAACGAGGGCGAGGCGAATCTGCCCCTGCCAATAGGCGCGTGCGGCCAAGTGCATTCTCCCTTCGACAAGCAAAGCGCACCAGCGCCCGCTTGGTTTCCGACTTGTCGTTCGCCCGCCACCTCCTTATCGCGCGGCAAATCATGATCGAAAACGAAGAGGGCGGTCTGACGGACCGCAAGTTCTACCCCGCCGACGAAGAGGCGGAGTTCGCCGAGACCAAGGCGCTGTCCACCCCGCAGACGCGGCACCCGGCCTATAAGCTGGCCTTCAGCGACACCGATTTCCTGCTCCGCGAGGAGCTGCGCCCGGTGCGCTTTCAGCTTGAACTGCTCAAGACCGAGATGCTGCTTGAGGAAGCGGGCGTGGGCTCGACGCTGGTGATGTACGGCTCGGCGCGCATTCCGCCGCCCGAAGCGGTCAAGACCGCGCTCAAGGGTGCTAAGGAACTGCCTGAGGCCGACCGTATCGTCGTCGAGCGGCTGGCGGCCAAGGCGCATTATTACGAGGAAGCCTATAAGCTGGCGCGCATGGTCAGCGAGAAGGGCATCATCGAGCGCGGCCAGCGCCAGTTCGTGATCTGTTCGGGTGGTGGACCGTCGATCATGGAGGCGGCCAACAAGGGCGCGAGCGATGCGGGCGCGGAATCGATCGGGCTCAACATCGTGCTCCCGCACGAGCAGGCACCCAATCCCTATGTTACCCCCTACCTCAGTTTCCAGTTCCACTATTTCGCGCTGCGCAAGATGCATTTCCTGCTGCGCGCCAAGGCGGTGGCGGTATTCCCCGGCGGCTTCGGCACCTTCGACGAATTCTTCGAGCTGCTGACGCTGATCCAGACCGGCAAGCTGAAGCCGATCCCGATCATGCTGTTCGGCAAGGAGTTCTGGGAGCGCGTCGTCAACTGGCAGGCGCTGGTCGAGGAAGGCGTTATCGGAGCGGCCGACCTCGATCTCATCACCTGGTGCGAGACGGCAGAGGACGCATGGGAGCACATCGCCGCGTTTTACGAGCTGGACCGCTAGGCCGCGGAAACTAGGACAGCGTCCGCACTGCCTGATGGCCGAGCGGGCCATTGCCGCTGCCGAACCCCGGTGCATTTTCGATCGCCGCCCGCACGAATTGACGCGCGAGCCTGACGGCGTGCGGCAAGGCCTGGCCGTGACCCATCAGCGTCGCAATCGCGCTGGATAGCGTGCAGCCGGTGCCGTGGGTGTGCTTTGCGGGCAGACGGATGTCGTCGAACACCATCGCCTCACCACCGGGCGCGACCAGAATGTCCATCACCCGCGCGCCTTCGCCATGCCCGCCTTTGGCCAGCACCGACACATCGTGCCGCGCGGCGAGGGTGTGTGCCGCGGTGCCGATCTCGTCGACGTCGCCAAGCGGCAGCCCGGTCAGCGCGGCTAGTTCGGGCAGGTTGGGGGTGACGAGTGTCGCAATGTCCAGGAGCGCGGCGAAGGCGGCAATGGTCGCCTCATCGGCCAGAACTGCGCCGCTGGTGGCGACCATGACCGGATCGAACACGATGTGCCCGGCAAAACCGTCCAGCCGCTTCGCCAGCGCCCGCGCGATGTCCGCCGAGCCGAGCATCCCGATCTTGATCGCATCGGCACCGATGTCGGACAGACAGGACTCGACCTGCGCCAGCACGAAAGTTTCGGGCAGCGTCTCGACCGCCTGCACGGCGGTGGTGTTCTGTGCGGTGATCGCCGTGATCGCGGTCATTGCATAACCCCCCAGCATAGTGACGGTCTTGATATCGGCCTGGATGCCCGCGCCGCCCGAACTGTCGGACCCTGCGATGGCGAGAATGCGCGGCGGGGGTTTGGTGGCCATGTCGATCCCATGCCGTTCGTGTCGAGCGAAGTCGAGACACGCTGGCGCGGCGCTGCAGTATCTCGACTTCGCTCGATACGAACGGGTTAGGTCTTGTGCTTCCGCTCGGTGCTGGCGGGATACTTCGCCTGGAGCGCCTTGCTTCGCGAGGGGCGGTCCATCAGCTCGCCGCCGCAGTTGGGGCAGCGATCGTCGAGCGCGTCGGCGCAATCGGCGCAGAAAGTGCACTCGAAGCTACAGATGAATGCACCGGCCGCGTCGGCGGGTAGATCGGCCCCGCAGCGTTCGCAGTCGGGGCGCATCTCGAGCATCAGGCGGCTTTCTGAACCGCGTCGCAGATCGTTTTGACCACGCGCTCGACCTGGGTCGCGTCGTCGCCTTCGGCCATGACGCGGATCACCGGCTCGGTGCCTGAGGGCCGAATGACCAGTCTGCCCGACCCCGCCAGTTCCGTTTCGGCAGTCGCGATCGCCGCTTTGACCTCAGCGTCGTCGAGTGGCGTGCCACCTTCATAGCGGACGTTCCGGAGCAGTTGCGGCACGGTATCGAACAAATGCAGCAGTTCGCTCGCCTTCTTGCCCGAGCGCACCAGCGCGGCGAGCACTTGCAACGCGGCGACCAGCCCGTCGCCCGTAGTGCCATGATCGGCCAGGATCATGTGGCCTGACTGCTCGCCACCGACGTTGAAGCCGCCCTCGCGCATCCGTTCGAGGACGTAGCGATCGCCGACCTGGGCCCGTTCGAGCGTCAGTCCGAGCCCCGCGAGATAGCGTTCGAGACCGAGGTTCGACATCACCGTCGCCACCACCCCGCCGCCGCGCAGCTGACCAGCCGCCTGAAGTTCGGTGGCGATAAGCGCCATCAGCTGATCGCCGTCGACGGTCGCACCGGTCTCGTCGACCACGATCAGCCGGTCGGCATCGCCGTCGAGCGCCAGGCCGATGTCGGCTCCGGTCTCGACCACCTTGGCCTTGACCGCATCGAGCGAAGTCGAGCCCACGCCGGCGTTGATATTGGTGCCGTTGGGCGAGTTGCCGATAGTCACCAGCCGGGCACCCAGCTCCCAGATCGCGGCGGGCGCGACCTGATACGCCGCGCCATGGGCACAATCGAGCACCACCTTGAGCTTATCGAAACGCACATCGGCGGGGATCGATTGCTTGGCGGCGTGGATGTAGCGCCCCGGCGCATCGTCGATGCGCCGAGCCCGTCCCACGTGGGTCGCATCGACCAGCGGCACGCCCGCCTCCATCAGCGCCTCGATCGCCAACTCGTCGGCATCGGACAGCTTGTAGCCGTCGGGTCCGAACAGCTTGATGCCGTTGTCTTCGTAGGGATTGTGGCTGGCGCTGATCATCACGCCCAGATCGGCGCGCAGCTCGCGCGCGAGCATGGCGATGGCAGGGGTGGGCAGCGGCCCGGTCATCACCACATCCATGCCAACGCTGGTAAAGCCCGCCACCAAGGCGCTTTCCATCATGTAGCCGCTGAGGCGCGTGTCCTTGCCGATCACCACGCGGTGGCGATGGTCGCCGCGCAGGAAATGCGCGCCCGCCGCCTGGCCGACCCGCATGGCAAGCTCCGCGGTCAGCTTGTCTGCATTGGTGCGACCCCGGATGCCATCGGTCCCGAAATACTTGCGGCTCATTGCGTTCGATAACTCCTCGCCTGCGCCATGGCGAGGCGCGCCCGCGTTGTCACTAGCGCGAGCGCGCAAAGGCGCTATGTCGCTGCGCGATGGAGACGAGCGAAGCGCGCAGCACCGAACGGCAACTGGTTACGGTGCGGATACCGACCTGGTGGACGCTGGGCGGGCTGCTGGCGGGGTTGGCCACCGGCCTCCTGCTGGCGCGTAGCACCATGCTCGACGAGGTGCTGGCGGTCACCGCACCGGTCGGCGCGCTATGGCTGCGCGCGCTTCAGATGACGATTGTCCCCCTGGTCGCCGGCTTGCTGGTGATTGGGATCGCGCAGATGGTGCAAGCCGCGCGCGCAGGGGCTGCCGCCCGGGTTATGCTGGGGCTGGTGGCGGCGGTGCTGCTGTTCTCGGGGATCAGCAGCGTGCTGGTGACGCCGCTGCTGCTCGAGCTGTTTCCGCCGCCGGATGCCGCGGCTGGTGCGCTGTCGACCGGGGGCGAGGCGCAGGCCGTGCCGGGCATCGCGGCGTTTATCGAATCGCTGGTCGCGCCCAACATAATCGCCGCCGCGGCGGAAACCGCGATGCTGCCGCTGACCTTGTTCCTGGCCGCCTTCGCGGTGGCGGTGGCGCGCCTGCCCGCGGGTCAACGCGACACACTGCTCGGTTTCTTCCGCGCGCTCGCCAATGCCATGTTGCTGATCATCGGCTGGGTGTTGTGGGTGGCACCGGTGGGGGTGTTCGCGCTCGCGGTCGGGGTTGGTGCCGCCAGCGGTGGCGCGATCTTCGCTACGCTGTTGCATTACATTTTGATCGTGGTGGCGGCGGGAACTGTGGTGTTCGTCGCGGGCTATGTCCTTGCCTGGGCGGCCGGAGGCATCGGCCCCGTGCACTTCGCCCGCGCGCTGCTCCCGGCGCAGACGGTCGGGTTCTCGACTCAGAGCTCGCTCGCCAGCCTGCCGGCGATGCTCGTCAGCGCCCAGCGGCTGGGCCTGCGCGAGCGCTCCGCCGAATTCGCCCTCCCGCTGGCGGTGGCGATTTTCCGCGGCACCAGCCCGGCCATGAACCTCGCGGTGGCGATCTATGTCGCCCACCTTGCCGGGGTTGTCCTGACCCCGCTCACGCTCGCGGCGGGGGTCGCGGTGGCGTTCGTGATCGCGATCGGCTCGGTCAGCCTGCCCGGAACGATCAGCTTCGTGATCTCGGTCGGCCCGATCGCGGTGGCCATGGGCGCGCCGATCGAGCCGTTGGCGCTGCTGGTGGCGGTGGAAATGGTGCCTGATCTGATGCGGACCGTCGGCAATGTGACCATGGACGTGGCGGTCACGACCGTCGTGGATCGCCACGCGGGCGAATCCAGCGAGCAAATCGCGAAGCCGGTGCAACCCTAGCCTCATCCGCGCATTGCTGTAGGGACACCTCGAATCTTCAGCCGACCACGGGAGACCACCATGGCGTTCAAACTCATCGACCTGCCCTATGACGACACCGCGCTCGAACCGGCGGTTTCAGCCGAGACGCTGAGCTTCCATCACGGCAAACATCATAAGACCTATATCGACAAGACCAATGCCGCGATCGCGGGCACGGACCTTGACGGCAAACCTCTTGAAGAGGTCGTCAAGGCAGCGCGCGGAAAGGACCAGGGGCTGTTCAACAATGCCGCGCAGAGCTGGAACCACGGGTTCTACTGGCACTCGCTCGCTGGCAGCGAAACCTCGCCCTCGGAAGAGCTGTCCAGCATGATCACGGATGCCTTCGGCTCGGTGGACGAAGTCAAGAAGCAGCTCCAGGATCGCGGCGCCGGTCACTTCGCCAGCGGCTGGGTGTGGCTGGCGGAAGAGGGCGGCAAGCTCTCCATCGAGGAGACGCATGACGGCGATACGCTGGCGGACCGGGGCTTGAACCCGCTGTTGACGATCGACGTGTGGGAGCACGCCTATTACCTCGATCACCAGAACGCCCGCCCGAAGTATCTGGAGGCGGTGACGAAGGACAAGCTCAACTGGGCCTTCGCGTCGGAGAACCTGGCGCGCGGGACCGCCTGGACCTACCCGGGCTGAGCGATTCAAGAGGATAACTGAGGCCCGCTCCGCACCGGCGGAGCGGGCCTATTGTTTGGGCAGCGGCGCGGTCTCGGGCGAATCCTCGGTGATTTCGCTGGCGAACAGCGGCTCGCCGAACACGAAGCCGATCAAATTGGGTCGCCCGAGGTGGTCGAACAGCGCCGTCATGATCAGCAGGATCGGCACGGACAGCAGCGCGCCGAGCACACCCCAGATCCAGGTGAAATAGCTCAAGGCGATCAGAATCATCACCGGGTTCATCGTGAACCGCTTGCCAAGAATTGCCGGGGTGACCACGTTTGCCTCAACCGTGTGGAGCGCCAGATAGGCGGCGGCGGGGAGCAAGCCGATCAGCAGCGTCTCGCTGGTGCCGATCCCGAACAGGGCGGTAAGCGCCACCATCAGCATCGGCCCCACATAGGGCACGAAGTTCAGCAGCATGGCGATGCCGCCCCACATGATCGGGGCGGGCAGGTCCAGTGCCCAGGCCCCAAGCCCGGCGACCACGCCGACCCCGGCGTTGATCGTCGCGACGGTGAAAATGTAGGCACCGACGCGATCCTGCACTTCGCGCAGCGCGCGTGCCGCCTTGATGCTGGTGCCAAAGGACGCACGCCCGAACAACAGCTTCTGCCGCAAACGCACCCGCGCCTCGACCATGAAAAACGTCATCAGCAGCGTCAGGATGGACTCCAGCACCACCAGGGGTGTGGCGAAGGCGACCGTCTCCAGCAGGCTGGGCTTGGCCAGAACCACCTCGCGTTGGCCGGTCGTCGCGCTCAGCGCGGCGATACGATCGTTGATGCGCGCGATCCATTCGAACTGATCGCGCAGTTCGCCGAAGCGCCGGCCAACGGTGTCGATCAACGTCGGGATGCGTTCGACGAGAGTCAGCGCCGGCTGAAGAATCAGCGCCAGCGCCAGCACCACCAGGCCGATCAGAATCAGCAGCGCAATGACCGAGGCGAGCATGTTGGGGAGCCCCAGCCGCGCCAGCGAATCGGCGAGCGGCGAGAGGATGACCGTCAGCACCAGCGCCGCTGCGATGGGCAGGAATACCACCGAGCCGATCGAGAGCACGAATGGCAGGGCCAGGAACAGCCCGAAGCCGATCAGCACGACCAGCGCCGATATCAGCCGCAGTTCCTCCTGTGCGAAGCTCAGCCGCCTGACGCGCACCGTCGCTCCCGGCTCGCTGCTCGCCAGGGGAGGCGGTGCCGGTGCCATACGGCCAGCGCTATCCGCGCGCGGCGACGCCGTTGCCGGCCGCCACTTCCTCGAGTTCGTCCATGATCGCGCGATGCGCGCTTTCGTCGCCGATCGAGCGCTTGGGCAGCGATCCGTCCGAGAGCATCAGGTTGAGCGCAGCGCGCGCGCGGCCCACGCGGCTCTTGATCGTGCCCACCGCACAGCCGCAGATCTGCGCCGCCTCTTCATAAGAGAACCCTCCTGCGCCCACCAGCAACAACGCCTCGCGCCGCTCCGGCGGCAGCGTCAGGAGCGCGCGATGCAGGTCGGCGAGATGGATCGGTTCCTCCTGCCCGGCCGGGGCGGTCAGGATGCGTTCGGCCACGTTCTCGTCATACTCGCCGCGGAAGCGGTTGCGGCGCATATCGGTGAGATAGGCGTTGCGCAGGATCACGAAGGTCCAGGCGCGCATGCTGGTGCCCGGTTCGAACCGCTCCTGCGCGGCCCAGGCCTTGAGCAAGGCTTCCTGCACGAGATCGTCGGCCATGTCGGCACGCCCGCACAAGCCTCGGGCAAAGGCGCGCAAATGCGGCACCACCGCCGCCAGATCGCGTTTGAAATCGGCTTTTTCGGAAGCCGTCCGTTGTTCCCCGGACATCAGTCGGCCTTATCGAGGCGCGCCAGGAGATCGCGGAAGCTGTCGGGCAGGTCCTCATCGACGACCTCATCGTACAACCGGCGCAGCCCGTTGGTCCAGCCAGGCATTTCCTGCCGGGCCGACGACCGCCTGGGTTTGGCGCTGGTCGTCCCATCGCCTTTTTTCGCTTGAGTCATGCTAGCTGGCTAATGCCCCCAACCGCGCTCGGCAAGCGCGGTCCCTATAATTTGATCCCATGGCGTTCTCGGGAACGAAGCGACTGCTATTCTGTTCCCGCAAGAGACTGACCTGGCATATGGTGCCCTGGCCGGCCGTGGGGGCGAACAGTTTTTTCGAACGGGGAACAATTCTGACAGCCGATCCTGCGCCTCGCCGGTCCCTTACGCACCGGCTGCTGGTCGAACACCAGCGGGCTGCGCCTGTGGTGATCTTCCTGCTGATCCTGGGCATCACGTTCGTTGGGGTGGCGTCGCTCGAGCGTGGAGAACGCGCGCGCGAACAGGCGGAGATGGGTCGGATCGCAATGGCGACCGCATCTGCGCTGGAACGGCGCGCCTCGGTCAACGCTTCGTATCTTCGCGCCGGCGCGGCCTTGTTCGCCTTGCAGCCTGAGGTCGATCGCGCGCTGTTTCGGCGGTTCGTATCAGAGCTGCGGCTCGATACCGAATATCGGGGAGCCGAGGGAATAGGGTGGGCACCGGTCCTGACGACCGGCGCGGGCGTGGCCACGGCGGCGCGTGACGCGGTATCGGCAATCCCCGCGAACCTGCGCCCCACGCTGGCCGAACAGCCGCGCCCGGTGATCGTGCCGGTCGCCTTCATTCAGCCCGAAACCGTCCGCAACCTGCGAGCGGTGGGTTATGACATGTATTCCGACGCCGTTCGTCGTGCGGCGATGGACGAGGCTGAGCGGAGTGTCCGCCCCACCGCCAGCGGCAAGGTCGTGCTGGTCCAGGAGGAGCGCGGGCGCGCGCCCGGCTTTCTGATCTATATGCCCGTGTTCGAAGCCGGCGCCGAACCGCGGCGGCTGCGCGGCTTTATCTACAGCCCCTACAGCGCGCGGGATTTGCTCGCCTCTGCGCGCGAACTGGTCGACCTGCGGGGAATGCGGTTGGCGCTTTACGATGGCGAGCCGAGTGCGGAAACCCAACTCGGGATGATCGGCGAGGCGGGGGAGGGCGAGGGGGCGAAAGTGCGTCAGGAAGTAAGTGTCGCCAACCGGTCGATGGTCATGGAAGTCACTTCGTCGACCGGTGGTTCACTGTCGACGATCTCGATGATCGTGCTGCTGTTCGGCCTTGCCGTGGCCAGTCTCCTGATGCTGGTATCGCGGCTGCTGACCAAGCAGCTGATCGAGGATCAGCGCGCGTTGGCCTGGTTCGCCGAGCAGAATTCCATTCGCAATTCGCTGACGCGCGAGCTCAATCATCGGGTCAAGAACACGCTCGCCAATGTCCTCTCGATCGTCACCTTGACGCGCCGTCGCTCCAAGACCCTCGATGAGTTTGCCGATGGTCTTGATGGCCGCATCCGGGCACTGTCGGCGACGCATGATCTGCTGACGCAATCGGATTGGAGCACCACTCCGATCGGGGCCGTGGTCGCGGCGGAACTTGCGCCTTACACCCGCGCCGAAGATGGTGCGCTGGAGATGGCAGGACCACCGGTTGAGCTGGCTCCGAACGATGCGCTGTCGCTCGGCCTGGCGCTACACGAACTGGCTACCAACGCGTCGAAATACGGCGCGCTTAGCGTGGCGGGCGGTCATGTCTCGGTGCGCTGGTCGCTGGTCGAGGAGAATCTCGCGCGTATCGACTGGGTGGAGCGCGGGGGGCCGGAGGTGCAGGCGACGAGGTCGCGCGGCTTTGGCACCGATCTCATCGAGAAAATCGTCGCTCATGAGCTGCGCAATCCGGTCGAACTGGTGTTCGACCCCGCGGGCGTGCGCTGCTCGCTCAAAATCCCGGTGCGCCAACCGGTGGATTTCGTGATGCGGACCACGCCGCGCCACCCGTCGGGGCATTGAGGCCGCCTGGCGGCGCGGGCCAGGACAACGTCCCACCCGCGCCCGCCGACACGCTCAACCGATCGGGCGGCTCGACCCGAAGAACAGCGCCTGGCTGATCGCGGCCCGCACGGTCTGTTCCTGAAAAGGCTTCGTTACCAGATAGGTCGGCTCCGGCCGATCGCCGGTGAGCAGCCGCTCGGGATAGGCGGTGATGAAGATGACCGGCACCGAGCCGATGGCCAGGATGTCGTCCACCGCATCGAGCCCCGACGAACCGTCGGCGAGCTGGATGTCGGCCAGCACCAGACCCGGGGTGCGTTCCGCCACCACCTGCAGCGCCTGGGTGCGCGTGGCGGCGGTCCCGCAGATCTCGTGGCCGAGCGACGTCACGAGATCTTCAAGCTGCATCGAAATGAGCGGCTCGTCCTCGATGATCAGCACGCTCGTCGCGGTTTCGCGGTCGATCTCTTCGACGGCTTCCTGCACCAGGGCTTCTACTTCCGGGGCCTCGAGGCCCATGACCTCACCGGCTTCGGCCATCGAGAAGTCCTCGAGCGTGGTCAGCAGCAGTGCCTGCCGATTGAGCGGCGTGATCGCGCGCAACCGCCCGCTGGCGGCATCCTCGTGCGGGCGCAGACCGCCATCGTGATTGGGCACTTCGAGATAGGCGCTCGACCACACCCGATTGAACGCCTTGTACAGCGGCACGCGACCGCCCTCCAGCGAGGCCTTGAGATCGGAATCGGCCAGCGCCGCTTCGAGCGTGGCGCGGACGAACGCATCGCCCGTGGCCTGAGAGCCGGTCAGGGCGCGCGCATATCGGCGCAAGTACGGCAAATTCTTCGCGATCTGTTCACCAAGCGACATGAAGACCCCTTCGGTTGATGCCAGCCAAAACGTCGGCTCGCCGGGATTGTTCCGATGGCTGCCCAAGCCGACCGGAAGGCGTTTGACAAGGCCGGATGGCTGTGATGTTTCAGGGCTGTCGGGACGAGAAGACGGGGCCGGGATGATTAACGTGGCAAATCCGGTGCCTTGCCGGGAGTGTCCGCTGGAGGCCTGCCGCGGCCTGCGGCCGCACCGCGACGAGGAAATTCCACTTATTGAGCGGTTCAAGACCGGCGAAATTCGGGTCGATCGCGGCGAAGTGGTGGTCGAGCAGGACATCACTCGCGGCGGCCTGTATACGCTCCTCGACGGCGTGATGATGCGTTACCGCTCGCTCGAGGACGGGCGGCGGCAGGTCGTCAACTTCATGTTCCCCGGCGATCTCATCGGCCTCCAAGCCGCTTTCGGGGAACCCGCGACCCATTCGGTCGAGGCCTTGTTGCCCGCGCGATTGTGCGTGTTCGCGCACCAGCGCTTCCACGATCTCGTCATCTCGCAGCCAAGCCTAGGGTACGACATCACCTGGCTTGCGGCCAAGGAAGAACACGCGCTGGAAGAACATCTGGTCGCGCTGGGCCGCCGTTCGGCGCGCGAACGGGTGGCGTATATGGCGGTGTGGTTGCTGCAACGCGCGCGCGGCACGGGCCTGGCGGACGGTCACAACCGCCTCGAGGTGACGATCACCCAGAGCCAGATCGCCGACATGCTGGGGCTCTCGCTGGTTCACACCAACCGCACGATCAAGGCGCTGGAGCGCAGCGGCATGGTGGTATGGCGACAGGGATCGATCACCGTTCCCGACCTAGATGCGGCAGCCGATCTGGCGCATTGGGACAGTTCGCGCGAGCGCCAGCGTCCGTTTCTCTGACGGTCGCCGCAGGCCGCAGACGCCGACGCAAACTTTTTTCGGCGAGAATGGGAACCGCTGTTCGGGTCGTCCATTTCACCTCTGTCACCGCCGAGACCCCCCCTCCCGTCCAAGCGGCTGGTGATACGATCCCGAAGGCCTCCGTTCGCAGGAACGGAGGCCTTTTTTATTGATCCAGCTCAGCGGCATCGCGGTTTCCCCGCCGCCGCCGCGGTTCAACCGAGCGCGTCGCGCAGGAGGGAAAGGAGGCCGCGGCGCGCGGGCTCCCGCAGGGCCGCGAGCAAGGTTTCCGGAGCGTAGGGCTTGGTCAGCACACTGCCCAGTTCCGCAATCTCCGGGGGAATGTCCTGTGGTGCGCCGGTCGAAAAGACGATCCGTGGGCTGTTCTCTCCCAAGGCCTCGACCAGTTCGGCAATCGCCCAGCCGTCGCTGCGGTCGGACAAATGCACGTCGAGGATGATCGCGTCGGGCATGGCTGCGCGCAGGACCTCCAGCGCCCCCTCGGTGGTCTGGCAGATGTCGATGTGCTTTACGCCGGCCTCGCGCAGTGTGTCCTCGGTCGCCATGCCGAGCAGCGGGTCGTCCTCGACCACGAGGACATGGTTGAGCGGCAGCGCGGTGCCGAGGGCCTTGCTGGCGCGCGAAGGGCGTTTCATCGAAATGCGCTGTCTCCGGCGCGGGATGCACCTTTTCCTTCGAACGCGGTGCGCGGACTCGCGGTTCCGCGCCCGTACGGTTTCCCTAGCACGCGTAGCCCTGCGGCTACAGCGGCTTGGCGAAGACGAGATACTCTCGGTTCACCGTGCAATCGAGCGCATCGGCAATCGCGATCATCCCTTGGTTGTCGTCAAGAATCCAGCCGATCTCGCCGCGGTTGGACCCGAATATGCCATGGGCGTTGCGCTTGATCCTGTCGATGAGCATGAAAGCGAGCTGGCTGGCGAGTCGCGAGTTCTGCAATTCGCGCTTCACCCCCATCAACGGCACGCGCATGTCCGCGCCCATCGGCCTGCGCAGCCAGCGCAACACACGCAGCCAGCCAAACGGGAACAGCCTACCGCCGATCCGCCCCAGCACGCCATTGATGTCGGGCAAAGTCATCATGAAGGCGACCGGCTTGCCGTCGAGCTCGGCGATCATGTTGAGTTCGGGGTGGATGATCGGCTGCATCTTCTTGCCGGCATAGGCGATTTCCGCAGGGGTGAAGGGCACGAAACCCCAATTGTCGGACCAGGCATCGTTGAGGATGGCGAGCACGGTCTGCACCTCCTCGCTCCAGCGCGCCTTGTCGATCGGGCGCACGTTTATGCGCGGATTACGCTCGCCCGCGGCAATGATGCGCTGGGGCAGGAGGGGAAAGTCCTTGGAGATGTCGAGCTCGTAGGTGAGCAGCGACTTTTCCGGCACAAACCCCGCGCTTTCGATCCAGCCGCGATAAGCTGCCGGGTGATGGCCCATCAGGATCGTCGGGGCGTGATCGTGGCCGCGCACCAGCAGGCCGGGCTCCTCCCAGATCGACAGCGAGATCGGCCCCAGTACGCGCGTCATGCCCCACCCGCGCAGCCGCGCCGCCGCTGCTGCGAGCAGGGCGTGCGCGACGGCCTCGTCGGCGGCGTCGAAATAGCCGAAGAACCCGGTTCCCGGCCCGAACCCCTGCTCGGCGGACATCGCCAGCGCCAGCTCGTCGATATGCGCGCTGATCCGCCCCACCGGCTTGTCGCCACGCCAGGCGATCAGCAATTCGACCTTTGCGTGCTCAAAGAACGGGTTCTTCGCCGGATCGACCAACTCACGCTGTTCGCTTTTGAGTTGAGGCACGGCATGAGGCACCGCTTTGGCAAAGGAGCGCCCAATGTCGATGAAGGTGTTGCGCCCGGCCTTGTCGGACACAGCACGGATTTCTATATGCTCAGCACTCACCGGGTAGCCTTTGTTCAGGGTCGCGCCAGCACTGCGTGGCTAGGAAAAGCTTTGTCAAGCAAGCCCACGTCTCGTGGAGTTCGCCCTGTCTCCCCTCCAGCATTTCGTGTAGGCCAGTTCCGGATTATCCGCAGATGACCATGCAGCAAACCTTCGATGCGGCCGTTTTCAAGCCGGGTACGAACACCCCAAGCGTCGGCGAGACGATCGCCGACGACAAGGCGATGCTGCGCGCCGCGCGCGATCTGACAAAGGATCTCGCCGAGGCGCGGGCTGCGATCTACTGGCCCGACATGGTCGGCTCGGCCCTGCTCGGCTGGGCAGCATTGGCGGGCGCGATCCTGGCGGCGAGCCCGGTGCTTGCCGGGCTTTGCGCCGTCGTCGCCGCACTCGCCTTCTATCGAGCGCTGATGTTCATTCATGAGCTGACGCATATTCATCGCGACGCGCTGCCGGGCTTCCGGTTGGGCTGGAACCTGCTGGTGGGTATCCCGCTGCTGACACCGTCATTCATGTACGAAGGCGTGCACACGCTGCATCACAAGCGCACCCAGTATGGCACCGTGGAAGACCCCGAATATCTCCCGCTGGCGCTGATGAAGCCTTGGTCGCTGCCGTTGTTCGTCACGATCGCTCTGCTTGCGCCGGTGGCGTTGCTGTTCCGCTTCGCCGTTCTCGTTCCGCTGGGCGTGCTGATCGCGGCACTGCGGCGGCAGGTGTGGGCCCGTGCCTCCGCGCTGTCGATCAACCCTGCCTTTCGTCGTCGTCCGCCTGAGGGCGATCTCAAGCGTCAGGTATTCTGGCAGGAGCTGGGCGGAATGCTGTGGGCCTGGACGCTGCTCGCCAGCACGCTGGCGATCGGCTGGCGTCCATTGCTGATTACCCTCGCGATCGTTTCGGTCACGGCGGTGCTCAATCAGCTTCGAACGCTGGTGGCGCATCTGTGGGAGAACGAGGGCGAGGCGATGAGCGTGACCGCGCAGTTCCTCGATACCGTCAACGTGCCGCCGCCGGGGCTTATCGCCGAGGTCTGGGCGCCGGTGGGCCTGCGCTACCACGCGCTGCATCACCTGATGCCCTCGATGCCCTATCACGCGCTGCCCGAGGCGCACCGTCGCCTTGTAAAGGAGCTGGGGATCGACTCCACCTATCACGAGGCCAATCATCCCGGGATGCTGGTGCTGGTCAGCCGCATCGCGCGCAGCACCATGAGTCGGCGCGGCGCGTGAGATTGAGGAGGGGCAAATTGTCCTATCAAAACGTCCAGATTTCAGAGCGGGCCTTAATCCTAGCCAGCGCGATATGCGCCATCTGGCTGGCGGTGTTCTATGGCGGCTATGTGCTCGGCAGAGCGATCGGCATCGAGATTTTCTAGGGCAGCTAGGCTGCCCCGCTCATTCCTCGGTGCGGATCAGCATCGTCTCACCGATCAGCAGGAACAGGAAGAACGGCGCGAAGGCGGCGAGAAAGGGCGGATAACCGCCGAAGCCGCCCATCGCCAGCGCGGCGTTATCGACCACGAAATAGGCGAAGCCGAGCATCATCCCGATCAGCGCGCGCACGAACAACTGGCCCGAGCGGGCGAGGCCGAAGGCGGCGATCGATCCCAGGATAGGCATGAGCATCGCCGACAGCGGTCCCGAGATCTTGTGCCACCACGTGGTGCGCAGCTCGTCGGAATTGCGGCCCGCTTCCTCGTAGCGTGCGATCGAATCGGTCAGGTCGGTAAAGCTCTTGGTTTCGGGATCGACCCGGGCGAGCTCGATCTGCTGGGGAGTGACTCCCCGGCCGACGACGGGAGCCGGCAGGACGGAGCTATTCGCGCCCTGCACCTCGAAGCGCTGCGCCGTCGCCAGCCGCCAGCCGGGATTGGCATAGGCGGCGGTCGGCGCGGTCAGACGTTCGACGATCATCCCATCGGGGCTTCGGGTGTAGTAGGTCACGCCGCGCATCGTCATCGCCGCACCCTGGCCGGTGACCGTCGCCGCAGTCATGATGTTGGGGCCGTCCGTCACGTAGACATTGGCGCGGACGTCGGAGCTCGGCGGGACGGGCCCATAGTCATTCGCCTGCCAGGCCTTGAGCGTGGCGGTGGAGCGCGCCACCACCCGCTCGTTGAAGGCGAAGTGGGCCACGCTGACCACGGCGGCGGTCAGCACCAGCGGGGCCAGCACCTGATGCGCCGAGAGCCCCGCCGCCTTCATCGCGATCACCTCGCTGTTCTGGTTGAGGGCCACCAGCGTGATAAGCGTGGCCAGGAGTACCGAATAGGGCAAGAACCGCGCAACGAGCTGCGGCACCCGGAGCCCGGCATAGGTGAGCAGTTCCGCCTGGCCGTTGCCCGCCGCCGCGAGGATCTTGCCGCTTTCCGACAGCAGATCCATCATCATCAGCACCAGCACCAGCATCAGCAGCACCGCCAGGATGCGGACCGCGAACATCTTGGCCAGGTAAGTGGTCAGCGTGCGCGAGGGCAGGAAATCGAAATGCATGGCGCGCGTCTATTCCGCCGGAGCCAATTGCATCGCGCGGCTGCGGCGGCGGCGCCTCAGCAGCCTGCCGAGGCGCTTGACGAGCTTGGCGGCGAAGGCTTCCAGCGCGCCGATCGCCTGCCCGCCGGGCACATAGGCGACGCGCCAGTACATCCACACGATCAGCGCGCCGAATAGCACGAACGGCACCCACAGCGCGAAGAACGGGTCGAAACGGCCGAGCGCGGCGATGTCCTGACCGTACTCGTTGACCTTGTGATAGCTGACCACCATCACGATCGAAACGAATACCCCCAGCGCGCTGGTCGATCGCTTCGGCGGGATGGCCAGCGCCACCGCGAGCAGCGGCATCAGGGCCATCATCACCACTTCGACCAGCCGATAGTTGAAGCTGGCCTGGCTGGCATCGCGCTCGGCTTGGGGATTCTGGTCGCCCCAGCCCATCCGCAGCAGTTCGGGCAGGATATACTCGCGCTCCTTGCCGCCGCGGTCGCGGAATGCCTCGACCCGCGGCAGGTCGATCGGCAAATCGTTGCGCGCGAAGGTGAGGACGCGCGGGCTGCCCTGGCTGTCCTGCACGATGGTGCCGTCGACCAGCCGCAGGATGATTGTGTCGGGGCTGTCGCTGGTGGCGAGAAAGCGCCCCTCGCGCGCGGAGATCGCCATCACCTGGCCCTGGCCGTCGGTGACGCGCGCGAAAATGCCCTGGAGGCGGCGCCCGCCATCCTCGCTGTTCTCGACGCGCAAGGCCATCTTGTCGGCCAGCGTGGTGAACTCGCCCACCTTGATCGACGCGCCGAGTGCACCCGAGGTCAGTTGGTAATCGAGCTGTTCGTAATAATAGCGCGCGACCGGCTGGACGTAGAACACGATGGCCAGGTTTGCCGCCATCAGCACCCCGGTGATGATGTAGGGCACGCGTAGCAACCGACCGTATGACAGGCCGACCGCCCGCATCACATCGAGTTCGCTCGAGGTGGCAAGCTTGCGGAAGGCCAGCAGCGTGCCGAGCAACAGCGCCAGCGGAATCGCCAGGCTGGCGTATTCGGGCATCAGCGCGGCCAGCATCTTGATGACGATGCTGGCCGGCCCGCCCTGCACGGCGACGAAATTGAGCAGCCGCTGCAGCTTGTCGAGTACCAGCAGGCTGGTCGCCAGCGCGAACACGCCAAACATCGGCAGTATCACCAGCCGGGCGATATAGCGGTCGATGGCGGGGAACAGCTTGGACAAGGGTCTGCTTCGGTTGCGGATGGGTTAGGCCGCCGTAGCGCGCAAGATCGCGCCGGTCATGCGCTTATGCGCGAGCGTTACGGTTGCGGGGGTGGGGGGCCGTCTTCGGCGGGAGGGTCGGCCGGCAGCGGTTCCGGTCCGCCGCTGATTTCGGGCTGCGGTAGCGCCGCGCGCCGCTCTTCGATGGTCGCGGGTGCACCGGAGCCCGACGGCACCGCACGCGGCGCGGCGGGGGAAGTGGACTGGACCGTGTCGAGCGGCACCATGTCGTCCGACACTTCGCCACCGAGCACCTCGCCCGCGGCTGCGTTGCGCTCGGGTCCGGCGGGCTCGCCGCTGCTGCCGCCGCAGGCGGAGAGGACCGCGGCGACGACTAGGGCGGGGGCGATCAGGGCAGGGCGCATTGTGATCCTTCCAGGGCGGCGAGAAAACCGTCTTTGCGGGCCAGCAATGCCGCATCGAAGGCCTCGGGTGCAAGCGCGATCCCCAACTGCGCCAGGCTGGTGACGCCGAACTCCGCGATTCCGCAGGGTACGATGCCGCCGAAATGGCCGAGATCGGGATCGATGTTGACCGAAAAGCCGTGCATCGTGACCCAGCGCCGCACACGCACGCCGATCGCCCCGATCTTCGCCTCGCGCCCGTCGGAGCCCAGCGTCCAGATGCCGATCCGCCCCTCGGCCCGCCACGCTTCCAGCCCGATGTCGCCGAGCGTCGCGATCACCCAGCCCTCGAGCGCGTTGACGAAGCAGCGCACATCGCGCCCGCGCTTGCCGAGGTCGAGCAAGACATAGCCGATGCGCTGGCCGGGGCCGTGATAGGTGTAGCGCCCGCCGCGCCCCGCCGCGATCACCTCGAACCGCGGGTCGATGAGTTCGGGGGCGGCAGCGCTGGTCCCGGCGGTGTAGACCGGGGGGTGTTCGAGCAGCCAGATCAGCTCCTTTGCCCGCCCTGCAGCGATCGCGGCGTTGCGCGCCGCCATCTCGGCCAGCGCCTCGCGATAGGGGACAAGCACGGTTTCGCGGGAGATTTCGACCGGTTCTGGCATCGGCGATTGCGTGGGGTGCATCGGCGCGCTTATCAAGGCGCGATGGCACACCGTAACGCGAATTCGCCGATGAAACTCGATCTCAACGCGGCCTGGGACCAGGCCGTGCGCCTGATCGGTGCCAATCGCGAGGTCATGCTGGTGTTGGGAGGGGTGTTCTTCTTCCTGCCCTACGTACTGTTCAGCCTACTTGTGCCGGTGCCGGATTTCGCCACCATCGCCGGGCCGTCCGGGGAGAACCGGCCGGCTCTGCAAGCGGCGATCAACGGCTTCCTGGCGCAATATTGGTGGGCCCTTGTGCTGCTGGCGCTGGCCGTCTCTGCCGGTGCGATCGCGGTCATGGCGGTGATCGGCGATCCGGCGCGGCCGACAGTGGGAACGGCGATGGCGCGCGGAGGGAAATTCCTTCCCGCGAGCATTGCCGCGCAGTTGCTGAGTTCGCTGGCGACGTCGCTGGTGCTGTTCGTGGCGACGCTGCTCGGCGTCCTAACCGGATCGGAAAGCGTGGCCGCCACCATGTCGATCTTCGCGTTGCCGATCATCATCTGGCTTACCACTCGCTGGTCGCTGAGCGGCGCGGTGATCGCTATCGAACGCGCGGCCAACCCGCTTGCGGCATTGCGGCGGTCGTGGCGGCTGACCGATGGCAACAGCTTGCGGCTCGTCGCCTTTTTCGTGCTGCTGTTCGCAGCCTTTTTCGTGGTCTCGCAGGTCCTGGGCTTCGCGATCGGCGTGGCCGTCGCGCTCCCGGGGCCGGAAATGGCGCGAATCCTGGGCGCGCTGCTGTCGGGCCTGCTGCTGACGGCGATCCTGCTCGTGACCTATGCCGTGGTCGCGTCGATCCATCGCCAGTTCGCCCGCGTCGAGCGCACCCGCGATACCGGCGCGGGCGCGCCCGAACAGGCGTAGTTTCGGACCTTAAGCCGCGCGCGGAATCAGCTGGTCATCGGCGATGCGCTGCATCGCCTTCTGCAGCTTCTCGAACGCGCGCACCTCGATCTGGCGGATGCGTTCGCGGCTGACGTCGTAAACCTGGCTCAGTTCCTCGAGCGTCTGCGGATTGTCGACCAGCCGCCGCTCGGTGAGGATGTGTTTCTCGCGATCGTTGAGACTATCCATCGCCTCCACCAGCATCGCGCTGCGCAGGTCGGCTTCCTGCGCTTCGGCCACGGTTTCGTCCTGCAAGGGGCGATCGTCGGTCAGCCAGTCCTGCCATTCGCCGGCACCTTCCTCGCCGCCGCGCATAGGCGAGTTGAGCGAGCCGTCGCCGCCCATCATCATGCGGCGGTTCATGTTGACCACTTCCTGCTCGGGCACGCCGAGGTCGGTAGCGATCTTGGTCACATGATCGGGGTGAAGGTCGGAGTCCTCGTAGGCTTCCAGTTCCTTCTTCATCCGCCGCAGGTTGAAGAACAGCTTCTTCTGCGCCGCGGTGGTGCCCATCTTGACCAGGCTCCACGAGCGCAGGATGAATTCCTGCATCGAGGCCTTGATCCACCACATCGCATAGGTGGCGAGGCGGAAGCCGCGATCGGGCTCGAATTTCTTGACGCCCTGCATGAGGCCGACGTTGCCTTCGGAGATGAGGTCGCTGACCGGCAGACCGTAGCCGCGATAGCCCATCGCGATCTTGGCCACGAGTCGCAGGTGGCTGGTCACGAGCTGTGCCGCCGCCTCGGGGTCTTCGTGCTCCTGGTACCGCTTGGCGAGCATATATTCCTGCTCGGGCGTCAGTACCGGGAACTTCTTGATTTCGGAGAGATAGCGGTTGAGACTCTGCTCGCCGCCGAGCGAAGGAACGCTCAAACTCTTGGAAGTGGTCACTGGTATCCCTGGCCTTTCGTCATGCCAGCCTCTGATGCGCGGACCCCTGATGGGCATCCGTGCGGTCGGGCCGCTTTTGCATATATAGGTGATGCGGGCGCACGCTTGAAGCGTCTTTCGTCGATTTCAACGAGCGGCTTCGTCGATCAGTTCCCGCATGTCCGCGGGCGGGTCGGCCTGGAAAAGGAGCCGTTCACCGGTGACGGGATGCGTGAAGCCGAGCTCGGCGGCGTGGAGCGCCTGGCGGCGGAAATCGAGCCGATCGAGCAGCGCGCGAAGCGGTTTCGGAGTGCGTCCATAGACAGGATCACCCAGTAGCGGATGACCGATTGACGCGCAGTGAACGCGCACCTGATGCGTGCGCCCGGTCTCGAGCCGGCATTCGATCAGTGCCGCATGATCGAGCCGGGTGAGGGTGCGATAATGGGTGACCGCGTGTTTGCCCCGGCGGCTGTCGTCGGGAAGCACCGCCATCTTCTTGCGATCGCTGTCCGAACGGCCGATGCGGGCGACGACCGTGCCCTCGGCAGGCACGGGATGCCCGGCGCAGACCGCGAGGTAGCGGCGGTCGATCGAATGTTCCGCGAACTGCGCCGCCAGCCCCTCGTGCGCGGCATCGGACTTCGCGACCACGAGCAGTCCACTGGTATCCTTGTCGATGCGGTGAACGATGCCGGGCCGCGCCACCCCATTGATGCCCGACAAGCGCCCCGCACAATGATGCAACAGCGCGTTGACCAGCGTTCCGTCGGGATTTCCGGCGGCAGGGTGGACTACCATTCCGGCGGGCTTGTCCACGACGATCAGGTGCTCGTCCTCGAACACGATGGCGAGCGGGATGTCCTGCGCCTCGGCTGCGAGCGGGGCGGTGGGGGGCAGGGCGATCGCAAAGGCCGTGCCCTCGGCAACCTTTACGGACACGCTGGTCGCAGGCGCGCCATTCACCACTACCGCGCCCTCGGCGATCAGCCCCTTGATCCGTTCGCGCGACAAGCCGCTCGCCGCGGCCAGCGCCTTGTCGAGACGGCCACCGGCCGCGATCATTCCAGCGATGCGCTCGGCCGCGGTCATGCTAGGGGCATGCGCGATGGCATTCACGGTGACAAGCGCGGTCGTGGCGGGGCTTTTGGATGAAGCACTTTTGGCCAATCCGCACGAATGCTGCGGTCTGCTGTTCGGCACCGCTGACACGATCAGAGCCCACCAGCCCGCCGCTAATGTCCATCCCGCGCCCGAAACCCGGTTCGAAATCGACCCGCAGGCACTGATCGACGCGCATCGCTCGATGCGCGAGGGTGGGCCGCGGCTGGTCGGTTATTACCACTCGCATCCCCAGGGCTCGCCCGAGCCTTCGGCAACCGACCGTGCGTTGGCGGGGGGCGACGAGATGATCTGGGCTATAGTGGCCGGGGGCGAGGTACGGCTGTGGCGCGCCGGGGCGGATGGCTTCAGCGCACTTTCCTACGCGACGGTTTGACGCTAGCGCGCTGCTCATGAGCGAAATCCGATCCCCTCTCCTGCCCGCCTTGCCTCTCGCCGGCGAGGGCAGTTTTTTTATCCTTGAACCGTGTAACACGTGGTCCATGTGTTCAGCCGAGCCCTTCCGAGCATGAACGAGGCATCCTCAACCGATCTGGCCGCGATGCTCTGCTCGCGGCTGTGTCACGATATGCTCTCGCCCGTGGGGGCTTTCGCCAACGGACTTGAGCTGCTCGCCACCGAGACCGATCCGGCGATGCGGCAGAACTGCATGGAACTGCTCGAACAGAGCGCCACCATCTCGACCAACAAGCTGAAATTCTTCCGGCTGGCTTTCGGAGCCGCAGGCGGCTTCGGGGACCGTGTGCCGATCGAGGAGCCGAAAGACCTGATTGCTGCACTGGCGGCGGACAAGGGGCGGATCGAGGTCGAATGGGCGTTGGCCGACGCGAATCTGGCCAAGCCAGCGGTCAAGGTGCTGCTCAATTTCGCGCAGATCGCGGTCGATGCGCTGGTGCGCGGCGGCACGCTGCTGGTCGGGGCCGAGCGCCGCGATGGCGCATGCGAGATCGTGGTCCGCGCCACGGGGCCGAAGATCGCCTTCGACGAGGTGCTCGGCCACGCGCTCGAAGGGACGCTGAGCGCGGTCGAGCTGTCGAGCCGGACCGCCGCGGCGCATATGATCCATCTGCTGGCAAAAGGCTGCGGCGGGACGCTGCAATATGCGCTGAGCCCGGATGCGCTGGTGCTGGGCGCCGCTCTGCCTGAGGGCGAAGGCCTGATCGGCTAGTGAGGGACGAGCTCGTCCACCGCGAGCAGCCCTCGCCCAATCACGACGAGCGTGCGCTGCCGATCAGCATGGCGGTGATCCACTATACCGAGATGGAAAGCGCGGCGGAGGCGCTGGCGCGGCTCAGCGACCCCGAGGCCAAGGTTTCGGCGCATTATCTGATTTCGCGCGAGGGCGAGGTAACCCGGCTGGTGCCCGAGGAGCGCCGCGCCTGGCACGCAGGCCTCAGCTATTGGCGCGGCATTCGCGACGTGAATTCGGCGAGCATCGGCATCGAGCTCGATCATCCGGGCCATAAATACGGCTACGGCCCGTTCCCCGACGCGCAGTTCGAGGCGCTGGTGCCGCTGCTCGCGCGGATGGTGAAGGCGCATGGCATCCCGCGCGCCAATGTCGTCGGCCATTCGGACGTCGCGCCGCAGCGCAAGATCGATCCGGGCGAGCTGTTTCCGTGGGAGCGGCTGGCGGAATACGGGCTGTGCCTGCCGACGCCGCGGATCGAGATCGGCGACCCCTTCGACAACGACGGCGCCTTTTACCTCGCGCTCGAACGCTTCGGCTACGACATCACCGACGGGCACAAGGCGGTCGAGGCGTTCCAGCGCCGCTGGCGCCCGCGCCGGATCGACGGCGAAATCGACGGCGAAATCCGCGCCATGCTGTTCCAGCTGCTGCTTGACCGCGATGCGGGGAAGACTAGGTAACGGATCGCCAGGGGGCTGGGCAGCCGCGGACCGCAAGGTTCGAGGAAAGTCCGGGCTCCACGAAGTAAGGGTGGCGGGTAACGCCCGCCGAGGGCAACCTCAGGGAAAGTGCCACAGAGAGTATACCGCCGATGGAGGCTAGTCCTCACAGGCAAGGCTGAAAGGGTGCGGTAAGAGCGCACCGGGGTTCTGGTAACAGCGCCCGCATGGCAAACCCCACCCGGAGCAAGGCCGAATAGGGATCCCGCGCCGCGAGGCAGGGCGCTTCGCCCCAGAGGATCCGGGTTGGCTGCTCGAGCGGCGCGGCAACGCACCGCCCAGATGAATGGCTGCCGCCGCCGATACGGTCCGCCTTTTCGGAGGATACCGTCGGAGGCACAGAACCCGGCTTACAGGCCCCCTGGCACCCAGATTTTGAGGTCCTGTGCGCCGGGTATGATGACGCCAGCGGTGCCGACAGGTTCGACCAAGCCATTGGTCAGGAACGCGATTGTGCTTTCATCGGCAGCGAGCACGGCCGCCAGCGTGCGTGCTCCCGCTGGCGTCCGCGCGACCACGGTGCCGAGTCGCGGCGATCCTGCGCGGTCGTAATGAACGGTGTAGGTTTCGATGATGGCGGGGCCAAGATAACCCTCGTCGAGCGGCGGGATCGGGCCCCGCCGGGTGTCCGATTCGCGTTGGAAATCAAAGTCATGCGGAAATTTCGCTTCGGTGGGACCGCCGCTCAACAGGATGGCGTGGTTGTGGGTGGCATAGCCGCCGTTGGCGAACAGCAGGCCCTTCCCGCCGGTGCCGCGCAGCCGCTCCACCATGCAGGCGACCGCATGGCTCATGTAATTGCCGATCGGCCCGCCGCCGAAAGTGAGGCCGCCAAAGGTGCTTATGAAGCGCTCGATCGGCCAGCCGAACACCCGCCGAGCAAGCTTCGGAACACAGGGAAAGCAACTGTAGAGCTCGACAAGGGCCAGATCGGCGGCGGTGACGCCATTCATCGCCAGGCAGCGCTCGATCGCCACCGCCAGGCTGGGCGAGGCGGCATAGCCGTCGCGGGCCAGAAAATCCTCGCTCTCATGCGCCGCCGCGCCGTGACCAACGAACACCAGCCGCTCCTCCGCCACTCCCCGTCGCCGCGCTTCGGCGAGGCTGGTCACGAGAAATCCCGCACCCTGATTGACCGCGGAATTGGCGACCTGAAGCTTGGTGTAGGGAAAGGCAATCGGACGGTTGCGTTCGGATGGGGTCGCAATCTCCTCGGCGCTTACCGTCTGCCGCAGCCAGGCGTGTTCACACCGCACGGCCACCGCGCTCAGCCCGGCCCACAGCGCACCGCTCTCGCCCTGTCCTTCGGCCAGCGTCTCGCCGCGCGCGGCGCGGCCAGCGTTCTCGTAGAGCGGGTAGACGTCGACCGGGAGCGTCAGGCCGTAGCGCTGGGCATAGCCGGTGCGGACGCGGTGCGGCGCATCGCGCAGGGGGTGGGCGGCGGAGAGCGCGGCAGCAGTCCGCAGCGCCTCGCCACCGACCACGGCGCAGACCCGCGCCGCACCCGCGCCGATGCGGTTGGCGGCCTCGTTCAGCAGGCGGATCGGGCCGTCGCCGTTGGGTTTGGCGGTCTGCTCGCGGTGCGCCGGCGCGATGCCGAGCGCCTCGGCGAGCTTGCCGTCCACGGGGTTCAGGTGCGGCCAGGCGAGTTGGCTCACCACCGCCAGGCTGTCGCAGGTGACCAACCAGCCACCACCGCCATCGGCATCCGCTCGCCGCAGCGCCTCGGCCATCAGCCCCACCGGATCGAGCCCATCTCCGGGCCGCTCGGGTCGGTCGTTGACCTGCCCGACGCCGACGATCACCGGGGTCCGTTCCGCGTCCACATCCATTCCCTTGCCCGTTGTCACCCCCGGCGATACGCGTGGCGAAACGAAACGCAAAGGGAGGGGCGGACATGAAGACGCGGATCACCGAAATGTTCGGAATCGAGCATCCGATCATTCAGGGCGGGATGCATTATGTCGGGTTCGCCGAGATGGCCGCCGCGGTCAGCAATGCCGGCGGGCTCGGCATCATCACCGGGCTGACGCTCGGCACGCCCGAGAAGCTGGCGGCGGAAATCGCCAAATGCCGCGCGATGACCGACAAGCCCTTCGGCGTGAACCTCACCTTCCTGCCGGTCGTCAATGCGCCCGATTATCCCGGCCTGATCCGCGTCATCATCGAGGGCGGGGTGAAGGTGGTCGAGACCGCGGGCAACAACCCGCAGGCGGTGCTACCCTACCTCAAGGGCGCGGGGATCAAGGTGATCCACAAATGCACCAGCGTGCGCCACAGCCTCAAGGCGCAGGCGATCGGCTGTGATGCGGTGTCGGTCGATGGGTTCGAATGCGGGGGTCACCCGGGCGAGGACGACGTGCCCAACATGATCCTGCTGCCGCGCGCGGCGGATGAGCTGGAGATTCCCTTCGTCGCCAGCGGTGGGCAGGCCGACGGGCGCAGTCTCGTGGCCAGCCTGGCGATGGGCGCGGACGGGATCAACATGGGCACCCGCTTCATCGCCACGAAAGAGGCGCCGGTGCACGAGAAAGTGAAGCTGGCGATCGTCGCCGCGAGCGAACTCGACACCCGGCTGGTGATGCGGCCGCTGCGGAATACCGAGCGGGTGATGGCTAACGCCGCGGTCGAGGACTTGCTGCGGATCGAAAAGGAGAAAGGGTCTGACCTGAAGTTCGAGGACATCATCGAACAGGTCGCGGGCGTCTATCCCCGCATCATGCGCGAGGGCGACATGGACGCGGGCGCATGGTCCTGCGGCATGGTCGCCGGGCTGATCCACGACATCCCGACCTGCCAGGAACTGATCGACCGGATCATGGCGGAAGCCGAGGCGATCATCCGCCAGCGGCTGACCGGGTTCGCGAACGCCTGAAACGCGCAAATTGCTGCTTTAGGCCAAGCAATCATTCACCGTTCGCAGCGAGCGAAGTCGAGATGCTTCGCGTGGTGTCTCGACTTCGCTCGACACGAACGGAGATGTGGTGACTTGAAGTGGCCTCAGAACTCGGCCGACAGCGAGGCCGAGAAGCTGCGGCCCATTTCGTAGCTGTTGATGTCGATCCGGCGCGCGCCATTGTCCTGATATTCGATATTGTCGCGCCCGGTCAGGTTGCGCGCTTCGAGCTTCAGCTCCAGCGGCACTCCGGCCAGCGTGAGCCCCTGACGATAGACCAGGTCGAGCCGCAGGCCCGGGTCCTCATAGATATCGGGCAGGTCAAGGAACCCGCGGCTCGTCACGCGCTCGCTGGCATAGCTCACCAGCACGGTGAACTGCTGTAGCACATCCTCGTTCTCCAGGCTGAGCTGGAAGTTGGCCAGATGGTCGGACTGCCCGGTCAGCGGTACGCCGTCGCGGAAGTAGTTGGTCGAGGGTTGATCGGCGAAGGGGAACACCCGCGCGATGTCGCCCGCGCCAACTTCGATCTCCGACTTGGTGTAGGTGTAGTTCAGCACCGCGACGATGCGCTTGTTGGTCCAGAACCCGCCCCAATCGACCAGATCCTCGCTCGCTTCCATCTCCAGCTCGCCGCCGTAAAGCTTCGCCGCCGGGGCATTGGCGAAGCCGCTGATCTGCTCGTTCTGCGAGAACGCGGAGAACACCTCGATCGGGTTCTTGATGTCCTTGTAGAAGCCCGCAAGGCTGACCCGATTGCCACGATTGACGTAATATTCGGCGCGGGCCTCGAAATTGGTGAGCTCGCTGTCGACCAGGAACGGGTTGCCGTTGAACTGGCGGTTGTTCTCGGGATCGAAATAGGTCTGGAAGATCAATTCGCGGAACTGCGGGCGGGCGATCGTGCGCGAGGCGCTGGCGCGGAGCTGCAGGTTGTCGGTCACCTCCCAGGTCAGCGTCGCCGCGGGCAGGAAGTAGTCATTGGCCAGGCTGGTGCTCGCGCCCGAGTTCGACGGGGTGGTGAAGATCTGCACCGGTACGACAGTCTGCACCGCCTCTTCGTAACGCACGCCGACGTCGACCGTCACGCCCAGATCGCCGGGGGTGAGGCGGACGAGGCCGTAAGCGCCGTGGATGTCGAGATCGGCGCGGAAGGCCGGGTCGCTCTCGGTCGTCTCGAAGATGTTGTAGGTATAGGGTCCGATACCCGCCGAGGCCTGCTGCGCCGGGTTGAAGCCCAGGTCGATGAGTTGGTCGCCGAATAGCGCGTCGGGCCGGAAGGTGCCGAAGACAGCCGGGAAGCCGCTGGTGGCGCGCAGCGAAAACTCACGGCGTTCGGAATCGCGACGGGTGTCGGTATAGGCGTAGCCGACGGTGGCGCTCAGCCAGTCGGCCGCGCGGTAGGTGACGTCGATGCCGCCGTAGTAGAGATTCTCGCGCAGGTTCGAAAACGCGACCGAAGCCGAGCCGCGCTGTTCGTCGAGCCGGTTGATGAACAGCTGACCGAGCGGGTCGGTTGGGTTGTTCGAGCGGTTGTAGACGAATTCGTACTCGTAGGGCGCCTCGCGTTTGGTCTGGGCGAAACCGGCGCGCAGGTCGATCGAGATGGGGTCGAATTCGAGCTCGCCCACGAATTGCGAGTTGAACAGCTGGCGTTCGAACCAGGCGGTATCCTGGATCAGGCTGGTGTCGCCGTCGATCACATCCTCGCTCTGCTCGAGCGAGGAACGCTTCAGCGTGTCGCGGATGAACAGATTGGTGAAGCGGAAATTGTGCTCGCCGATCTCCAGCCCGAAGCCCAGCAGGGCGTTGAACACCACGCGGTTGTCGGTGACGAATTCGACATCGTCGGTCCGCAGGTCGAGATTGCCGCCGAGCGGCGTCTGCGAGATGATCCGGCGGTTGCGGTATTTGTTGCTCAGATTGACCGTGGCGATCATGCCGATGCGCCCGTCGCCGAAGATATCCGCCGAGGTGCCGCCGGTAATCCCGCCCGACCAGTTGACCGGCAACCAGTCGGTTTCCTGCAACAGCACGAAATTGGGATCGCCCAGTTCCTTGAGGATCGCCTGCCGGTCCACCCCGGCGTCGTTGATCCGGCGATTGCCATCGAGGAAGCTGCCGAGCGCAGCGGTCGGATCGCGGCTGCCGTCATCGAAGCCGGTCCAGTCGTAATCGCCGCCGTAATAGAGATTGCCCTTGGAAAAGGTCGTCTGCTCGTCGCCGCTGATGCCGGCGCTGACCTTGACGAAGCTTTCGTCGGGAATGCCGAGCGTGGTGAGGTTGATCACGCCGCCGCCGAATTCGCCGGGGAAGTTGGGCGAATAGGTCTTCTGAACCAGGCTGGAGGCGATGATGTCGGTCGGGAAGATGTCGAGCGGAACCACGCGGCTGAGCGGTTCGGGCGAGGGCAGCGGCAGGCCGTTGAGCAGCGCGAGCGAATAGCGGTCGCCGAGGCCGCGGACATAGACGAGACCATTGCCCACGGTGGACAGGCCGGTGACCCGGCTGAGCGCGCCCGCGATGTCGCCTTCGCCGGTGCGCGCGATGGCTTCGGCACTGAGCACGCTGACCACCTGGGTGGAAGCGCGCTGCACGTCGCGGCGGCGCTGGCCGGTGACGACGATTTCGCCGCCGGGGATGGAGATGTCGGCCTCTTCGAGCGGCTCCTCACCTTCCGGTGCCGCTGAGTCCGGGGGCGTATCGGGGCCCGGCTGCACGTTCTCGGGCGTTTCTGCATCCTCGCCCAGCGGCGTGCCTTCGGCACCGGTGCCGGCGTCCTGCGCGAGCACAAGGCCCGGGTAGGTCAAGGCGGTGGAGATAAGCAGCAACCCTGCCAGTCGCGTGCCAGTGGACATCGGTGGCCCCCTCAAAAAATCAGTCTGGATGGGGGTGCGCTTGGCACGGCCCCGGAAAATCGAAATGCCCGGGGCGGCGGAGCAACACGCCCGCCGCCCCGGCAGGATCGCTTAGGTGTAGACCGGCAGCGCGAGGCAGCTGCTCACCGCGGTGTCGAAGGTCGCGGTGGCCGAGTTGCAGGTCCAGCCGTTGATCCAGGTGTTGTTGCCCGGATACACCGCGCCGATGTTCGTCGGGTTGGTGAAGAAGCTGGACAGCGTGGTCGGGTTGAACACCGTAACCGCGTTCTCGTTGGCGCCGTTGATAAACAGGCCAGTCAGCGTGCGGGTGAAGGCCGAGTTGTTGTTGGTGCCCGCATCGTAGATCGCCTGGGTCTGGGCCAGCGTCACGCTCGAACCGGCGCGGAAATCGGTGGCGCAGTCGAGCACGAAGGAGTTGAAGCGCGGCGCGCCCAGCTCGTCGGCACCCGTGGTCTGGATCGTCGAGGCATCGTCGATCCGGAGGCACGGAGTGGCGGGCGTTCCGGCATCGATCAGGATCGAGTTGACGATCGTGTAGTCGGTGCCGCCGCGGATGCGGATCGCCTGGTCGCGCACCCCGCTATTGGCGATGAAGGTGGCGTTGGAGATCTGCGTGTTCTGACGCGGGGTCTGGTTTTCCAGCGACGAGCCGCTGGTATCCGCCTCGATGATGGTGTCGCCCGTGCCCGGACGCATCACCACGATGACGTTCTGCATATTGGCCTTGACGCCGGTGTCGGTGTCGAGACCGTCATCTTCGTGACCGACGACGATCAGGTTGCGCACATTGACCGAGCCGCCGAAGAATTCGACGCCGTCGTCCGAGCTGTTGTAGGTCATGATGTTGTTGAGCGTGGTGCCGGTGCCGGTGCCGCCGGTGGTCAGCGCCTGAAGCTCGCTGTTGCCCGAGAGCACGAAACCCGAATAGCGGATCTGGACGAAGCTCATCGTGCCCGAATTGTCGGTGTTGGTCGCGCCGCCGTAGAGGGCGGGATCGGCCGCGCCTTCGACCTGGCGCTCGCAGGCCACGGTGCCCGGGGTCGCGCCCGAAGCGGCGCAATCGGTGATCTGGGCGCGCCCGCTCAGCACCACGCCGCCCCACTGGCCGGACGAGTTGATTGTGTTGAAGCCGACGACATTGTCCTGGCTGGTGAAGATGATCGGGCGCGCGGCGGTGCCGGTGGCGTTGATGCGGTTGCCGCGATTGACGTTTAGCCAGGCCGAGCCCGAAGCATAGACGATCACGCCGGGCTGGAGGGTCAGCGTGACGTTGGTGTCGGCCGCGGTGGCCACCGGGCCGCCGTCGGTGCCGACGTCGGTGCGGCCCGTCATACGGTACAGCAGGCCGGGGATGTAGGTGAGGGTGGTCGAGGCGGTGAAGCGCGCGGGCATGGCGCAGACCCGATAGGTGCCGGTCGGGCCCGAGATCGTGCCTTCGTTCACCAGCTGGATGGGATTGGAAATGGTTGGGCAGCTGCCCGCCGGGGTCACCAGAGCCGGACCCGTCGGTGCCGGGGTCGGCGTCGGGGTGGGCGCGGGGGCGGGCGGATTGTTGATCGTGATGTTGCCGCCGGTACCGGGCGACGTGATCGAGTCCGCCCCGCAGCTGACGAGAGCAAGAGCGCTGGTGCCGATGACGAGCGAGCGATGGAGATTGTTCACGAGCTGCGGTCCCCTCAAAAAACCGAATGGATTGGTGCGGATGCTGAATAGCGAATCGCCCGCTAGGCCCGGCTCGTGACACTTTGTGTCGCTCCGTGACGGTTTTCTTACGCTTTTGTGCATATGATCACGCGCTGCCGGAAACGGCCGCGCGTGATCATATGCTTGGGCCGAGGCGGCGCAGAGGCTGGCGGAGCCTTCCAGGTGCCACTGCGGCATCGGCGGTTGCCGCGACTGTCACCAATATGACAGAACGACGACAATATTTCATTTCTGTTGCATCAAGCGTCACATTCTGCTAGTCAGCTCCTGTAAGATCGAAGGGAGTTGCTGATGTTCATCCTGCTTGCTGCGGCCGCAGCTGCCACCCAGCCCGTTGCCGACGTCGGTTACACCGAGCTGATGCGCGGCGAGGAGAACGCGGCCATCGCCGTGATCGGCGCCGATCAGGTGAGCTATGATCCTGCCAAGCGCATCAATCTGGCGATCGCCCACGCGCGCCGCGGCGATCTCGAACTGGCCCGGCGGCATTTCCAGATGGTCATCGACAGCCGCGAGATCACCGAGCTTGAAACCGCAACCGGCGAATGGATCGATGCGCGCACGATAGCGCGGCGGGGAATCGCGATGCTCGACCAGGGCGTGTTCGCCGCCGGAGGGCGCATCGCGCGCAAATAGGCGTTTACTTATTACTGCCGTATTTCGACGGTAAGCCACGGCCCGCGCTCATTTGAGCGGCGGGCCGTTTCGCCTTTGTGACGGCTGGAAGGGTGACGTTAACCATATTGTCACCCCTGTGTCATGTATAAGGCTAAGGGCACCGTTGGAAGGGCGCGCATGATTCTCGTTCGTATCGTAGCTGGGGTGATGGTGGGCGCGCTTGCTTTCGCCGCGCATTCCGCGCGCGCGGACGTGCTGGAAATCGGGGTCGAGGGCGCGCGCTGGGTCGTCGGGGGCCCCGTCAGTGCAAGCGCGGCGGACGCGGAACTCGCTCTGCCCCCGGCCATCGCCGGGATCGCGGACGAGCTCGAGCTGACCGCAGCCGATGCCCTGATCGTACCCGAGCACGCCGTCGCCCACACCCATATGAGCGGCGCTGCGGTCCCCGCTGCCTATCAGGCCAAGGTCGCCGAGCTTGCCGCCCGCTTCGACCTCAGCCCGGCACTGATCGAGGCGTTGGTCTGGCAGGAGAGCCGCTGGCGGCCCGGCGCCGTCTCGCCCGTCGGCGCGCGGGGCCTCGCGCAACTGATGCCGGGCACGGCGCGCGAACTGGGCGTGGATTCCAGCGACCCCTTCGCCAATCTCGAAGGGGGGGCGCGATACCTGCGCGCGCAGATGGACCGCTTCGGCGGCGATGTCGAAAAGGCGCTGGCGGCCTACAATGCCGGACCCGGTCGCGTGATCAAAAGCGGTGGCATTCCGCGCATCCGCGAGACACAACTTTACGTAGCTGCCATAATGGGCCGCCTCTCCAATCACTCACGGGAGCAGTAACTCCGTATGCGTTCGATCCTTGGCCTCACCTTTGCCGCACTTTTGCTGACGCCCACCGCCGCCTATGCACAGGCCGCCGATCCCGCTGGGTCGGGCCCGATCGTCGCCGCGCTTGGCTGGCTCCAGGGTACGCTGCTCGGCAATGTCGCCACCGCGGTCGCGGTCATGGCGGTCGCCGCGGTGGGCTTCATGATGCTGACCGGGCGGCTCAACTGGCGTTTCGGCGCCACCGTGATCATCGGGGTGTTCATCCTGTTCGGCGCGGCCTCCATCGTGGCCGGCATCCAGGGCGCCGCGGGCGGGGTGTAGGAGCGCGGCATGACCCAGCTTGCCCGTCACCGCGTCCACCGCGCGCTCACGCGCCCGCAGATGTTCGCCGGGGTGACCTATAATTATTTCATCATCAACGCGATGGTGACGACCGAGCTGTTCCTGATCACCGGCAGCTTCTGGGCGCTGCCAATGGCGCTGGTGATCCATGCAATCGGCTATTTCGCCTGCCTGCGCGAGCCGCGCATCTTCGATCTCTGGATCACGAAGGTGTCGAAATGCCCGCGGGTGAAGAACTATCGCCACTGGGGCTGCAACAGCTACGCCGCGTAAGGCGGCATAGAAGGATATGCATCGAGCATGACCAAGTGGATCGGAGCAGCGGCCTGGGGCGCGAAGGAAGCGCGCGCGGGCGACCGGCTGCCCTATGCCCGGTTGCTGGACGAGGCGACCGTGCTGCTGCGCGACGGCAGCGTGATGACCGCGATGCAGGTGCCCGGCCTGCTGTTCGAAACCGAGGACAGCGAGGCGCTGAACGCCCACCAGGCGACGCGCGAGGTGATGCTGCGCTCCACGCTCGACGCGCGCTTCGTGCTCTATCATCACGTCGTGCGCCGCCGGGTCGAGGTCGAGCTCGACGCCGCCTTCCCTGATCCGCTCAGCCGCCACATCGACGCGCGCTGGCGCGAGCGGCTGGGCTCGGGCGCGCTGTTCGTGAACGACCAATTCGTGACGCTGATCCGTCGTCCCGCGCGGGGCAAGGCGGGCCTGGTCGAACGCATCCAGAAGAAGGGCCGCCGCGCCCAGGGCGTAACCGACGCCGATCCCAAGGATACCCGCGCGCTGAAAGCCGCGGCGACCGGGCTCATGGCGTCGCTCGGGGCCTATGGCGCGCAGCTTCTGGGCGATTATCGCGGCGCGCAGGGCAGCACCAACAACGAGATCCTCGAACTGCTGAGCGCGCTCTACAATGGCGAGGTGCGCCCGGTGCGCCGCCCGGCCGACGATGTCGATATCGGCCACATGCTGCCCTATCGCCGCGTCTCCTTCGGGCTCGACGCGATCGAGCAGCGCGGCTCGGGCGCGCCCGATTTCTGCGCCATCCTCGGCCTCAAGGATTATCCCGAGGCCACCAGCCCCGGCCTGCTCGATGCGCTGCTACGCCTGCCCTATGAGATGGTGGTCTGCGAAAGCTACGCCCCGACCGAGCGTCAGACCGCGCGCGAACGCATGGACCTCGCCATCCGCCGCCTCAAATCCGCCGACGAGGAAGCGATGGCCGAGCGCGCCGATATGCTCTCCGCGCGCGACGAGCTCGGCAATGGCGCGGTCGGCTTCGGCGATCACCACCTGACCGTGCTGGTGCGCGAGCGCGACCTGAGCCGCCTAGACGATGCCACCGCCGCCTGCGCCGCCGCGCTCAGCGATACCGGTGCGATCGCGGTGCGCGAGGATACCAATCTGGAACCCACATTCTGGGGCCAGTTCCCCGGTAACGAAGGCTATCTGGTCCGCCGCGCGCTGATCTCCAGCGCCAATATGGCCAGCTTCGGCAGCTTCCACGGCTTCGCGCTCGGCAGCCAGGCGAACAACCATTGGGGCGATGCGGTGACGCTGCTCCAGACCACCAGTGCGACGCCGTTTTTCTTCAACTTCCACCACGGCGACCTGGGCAATTTTTCGGTCATCGGGCCATCGGGTTCGGGCAAGACTGTGGTGATGAACTTCCTCGCCGCGCAGGCGCAGAAGTTCAGCCCTCGTACCGTATTGTTCGACAAGGATCGTGGCGCCGAGCTGTTCATTCGCGGCATCGGCGGGCGCTACGACGCGATCCGCAGCGGCGAACCAACTGGCTTCAACCCGCTCGCACTGCCCGATACTCCCGCCAACCGCGGCTTCCTGCGCGACTGGCTGGGCGTGCTGCTGAAGGCCGAGGGGCCGGAGGAGGAAGCGATCATCGCCGGCGCGGTCGATGCCACCTATGGCAATGATCCGTCGCTGCGCCGACTGCGCAATTTCCGCGAGCTGCTGTCGGGCAGCCGCCGTCCGCAGCCCGGCGACCTTGCCGACCGGCTCAGCGCCTGGATCGGCAGCGGCGAACACGCCTGGCTGTTCGACAATCTCGAGGACCGGCTCGACATGGGATCGCGGGTGCTCGGCTTCGACATGACCGCGCTGCTCGAGAATCCGCGGCTGCGCACGCCGGTGATGATGTATCTGTTCCACCGCGTTGAAGAACGGCTCGACGGCAAGCCGACGATGATCCTGATCGACGAGGGCTGGAAGGCGCTCGACGATGCGGTCTTCGCCGCGCGCATCCGCGACTGGCTCAAGACGCTGCGCAAACGCAACGCGCTGGTCGGTTTCGCCACACAAAGCGCGCGCGACGCGCTCGATAGCCGCATTTCCACCGCCCTGGTGGAACAGACCGCGACGATGATCTTCATGCCCAACAGCCGCGCCCGGGCGGAGGATTACTGCGACGGATTCGGGCTCACGAGTCATGAGCTGGCGCTGATTCGCACATTGCCCGCGCACAGCCGCTGCTTCCTCGTCCGCCAGCCGGACGCGAGCGTGGTGGTCCGGCTCGATCTGTCGGGCGCGCCCGAGGTGCTGACGATGCTGTCGGGCCGCGAGAGCGCGATCCGCCGGCTGGACCTGCTGCGCGAGGCGACCGGGGATGCCCCAGCCGACTGGTTCCCCTCGCTCACCGGCACCGCCTGGCCGGGCGGCGCGAACGATAGCGGCGTGGACGACGTCGATCATCGATTGGCCGCCGAATGATCGCCTCGCCGCAGGCCTGCCAGGCAGCGACGGACAATGTCGCCAACGGCATCGCCGCCGCGCTGCGGGCGGTGGATTGCGTCGCGGGCAATGTGACCGGGCAGGCGTTCGGCCGCTTGTTCGCGCCCGGCGGCGCCATGACGACCGTGCTCACCATCCTGCTGACGCTCTATGTCGCCTTCTTCGCCATTCAACTGCTGACCGGTCGCTCGACGCTGGGCGTCAAATCGCTGACCCCGCGAATGATGACCGTGGGGCTGGTGCTGACCTTCGCGACGAGTTGGGTCGCCTATCAGAGCGTGGTCTGGAACCTCGCCGTTGGGTCGCCCGACTGGATCGCGGGTGTGCTCACCGGCGATCGCGGCTCGGCCACGCAGACCTTCGCGGCCAAGATCGACGTCGTGTTCCAGGCGGTTCAGGAGGCCAATCAAGGCAACACCGCCGACATTTCCGCCTTCTCGCCGCCCGGCATGATGTGGCTGGGCGCGATCCTGCTGCTGCTCGGCACCGTGGGCGTGCTGGTGACCGCGCGGATCGCGCTGGCGGTGCTGATTGCGCTCGGGCCGATCTTCGTGGTGATGGCGCTGTTCGGCGGCACTCGCGGGCTGTTCGCCGGCTGGGTCAAGGGGCTGACCATGCTGGCCCTGGCCCCGCTGTTCGCGGTGCTGGGCGGCAGCGTGATGCTGGAACTGGCGGTGCCGATCCTCGCCGCGCTGGTCGCCAGCGCCGGCCAGATCGATCCGCAGGCGGCGATGGGCTTCTTCATGATCGGCGCGGTCCATGTCGCGTTGATGGTGATGGTGCTCAAGGTCGCTGGCACCATGGTGGCCAACTGGACTGTGTTCGGCATGGCCGTCCCAGAGCGCGACCGCGCCGGTGGTGCGGCACCCATGGCGGCCCCCAGCGCCGCGGTGTCGCCGCAACTGACGCAGGCGCAGGAAGCCAGCCAGGGCATCGCCGCCGCGCGCCGGATCGACATTTCCGCGCAGCCCGTGGCCATGGCCGCCAACGACGCCGTCGGCGCCACCGGCGTCTCGGCGCAGCGCACCGCCACCGCATACTCCGCCGCTTCAGGCGGCGCTCAGGTCCAGCCGCTTACCGGCGGCCCTTCGCGCACTCAGGGGGTAGGCAGCCGCTTCCGCCCCGCCAATGTCCGCTCCACGGAGAAGTTGAAATGATCCGCGCTTCCGCCGCCCTGCTGGCGCTGGGCCTCGCCGCCTCGCCGCTCGCCGCCCCGCTGCACGCCAGCGACGAGCGCTTGCTCGAGGTGCGCTACGACCAGGGCCGCGTCTATCGCGTCGAAGGCAAGCCCAAGGTTCAGGCGACGATCCGCTTCGGCGAGGACGAGACGATCGAGAACGTCGCCATCGGCGATTCCAACGCCTGGCAGGTGACCCCCAACAAGCGCGCCAATCTGCTGTTCGTTAAGCCGCTGCTCGCCCGCGTGTCGACCAATATGACGGTGGTGACCGACAAGCGCACCTATCTGTTCGATCTGGTCGCCAGCCCATCGGCGCAGCCGCTGTATGTGCTGAGCTTCAAATATCCCGATCCGCCCAAGCCCGATCCCGCGGCGCAATTGGCGCAGGCCGCGCCGCCGACTATCGAGCCGGCTGGCGCGGTCGATCCGGCGCAGCTCAATTTCGCCTGGACCAAATCGGGCGACAAGAAACTGCTACCCGAGAATGTTTTCGACGATGGCGAGGCGGTGTTCCTCTCGTGGCCCGAAGGCCGCGCGGTGCCCGCGATCCTGATCACCGATTCCCAGGGTACCGAAGGGCCGGTCAATTTTACCGTCCGCGGCACCACCATCGTGGTCGAGGGCGTGCCCGCCCAGCTCGTGCTGCGCGCGGGCAAGGACAAGGCCTCGGTCGTCAATGCCGGGCCGCCGCGCCTGGCCCCTCAACCCAGTGCCCCCGCTAGCGTCCAGGCGGCGCTGGCTCAGCAGGAGCGGAGATAAGCCATGCGTCTGGCCATGAAGCTGCTCCCCAAGGGGTCCGCCCAGCAGGGCGTCGCCAACGATGTCGATCCGCGCGAGGAGGAGAACCTCGACGTCATCGATCTCGCCAGCCGCAATGCCTATCCGGTGGTCGCGGGCAAGAAGGGCCGGATGGACGGCATGGGCATGGTCGCGGGCATCGCGCTGGTGGCCGGCATCGGTCTGGTCACGCTGTGGAGCATGAGCTCCGCCCGGCTCGACCCGCAAGACGGCGTCGGCAGTGCGCAGCCCGCCCCGGCCGCGGTGGTTACGCCCGCGCCGCCGGTGGTGCTCCAGCCCGGTCCGCAGCTTGCCCCGCCGCCGGTCTTGACCGATCCGGCACCCTCGCCGGTGTTCGCCGCGCTGCCGAACCCAGTTGCTGCGGCGGCTCCTGGTGCCAATCCCAATTCCAGCGCCACGGTGGTGTTCGATTCCACCGCCGCGCCTGGCCTGGCAGTGCCGGCGCCGGGTGAAGCGATGGTGCCGGGCACTGCGGCCGCAGGCAATGCCGCCAACGACTTCGCCAGCCGGGTCGGCGGGGTGGGCGGCGCGGCGGCGCGCGCGGCGCCGATGGCCAATCCCACCACCACGGTCACGCAGGGCACCATGATCCCCGCCGTGCTCGAAACCGCGATCGACACCAATGTGCCCGGCTATGTGCGCGCGGTAGTGAGCCAGGACGTGCGCAGCTTCGATGGCACCAGGGTGCTGGTCCCGCGCTCCAGCCGCCTCATCGGGCAATATCAGTCCGGCCTCCAGAACGGCCAGCGGCGTGCCTATGTCATCTGGACCCGGCTGATCCGGCCGGATGGTGCCTCGGTCAATCTCGCCTCGCCCGCGGTCGGCTTCGACGGGACTACGGGCCTTGTTGGCGATGTCTCTGGAAACGGCTTCTTCAAGCGATTCGGTTCGGCGATGTTGTTGTCGGTGGTGGGCGGCCTTGGCGGTCTTGTCACAGGCGGCGCATCGGTGATCCTGGGCGGGGCGGGCCAGTCGGCTGCGGCCACCGCCGCGCAGCAGGATGGCCAGCGCGGCCCGACGGTGCGCGTGCGCCAGGGCGAACCGATCCGCATCTTCACCGCGCGCGATCTCGATTTCTCGCAGGTCAGCTGAGGCGAACGGGCCGGCATGACCGCCGAAATCCATCCCTTCCTGCCCGACGACAGGCCGGAAGAAGACGCGCCGCCGGTCGATCTGCACGGCGAGCGCAGCGTCTATCTCGACGCCTATCTCGCACCGTTCCAGGAATGGCTCGCGCGCGACACCGTGACCGAGATTATCGTCAACCGGCCCGGCGAGGTGTGGATCGAGGATGCGGCGCATCCCGGGATGCAGAAAATCCGCCGCCCCGAAATCGACGACCGGTTGATCCAGCGGCTGGCGGAACAGGTCGCGCGCGTCAGCCATCAGGGCATCAACCGCGAACATCCGCTGCTCGGCGCCACCCTGCCCGATGGCGCGCGCGTCCAGTTCTGTGGGCCCCCCGCGGCGCGCAAGCACTGGGTCATGGCGATTCGCCGCCACCGCCGCCTCGACCTGCCGCTCGATGCTTACGATGCCGGGCCGCTGCGCGCCCCGACGCATGATTCGCTGCCCGATTCCCAGGCGCAGCCGATCGCCTTCCTTCGCGAGGCGATCCGCCAGCGCAAGACGATCCTCATTTCCGGCGGCACCAGCACCGGCAAGACAACCTTCCTTAACGCCATGCTCGGCGAAATCCCCGCGCATGAGCGGGTGGTACTGGTCGAGGACACGCCTGAGCTCAGGCTGCCCGGCGAGAACGGCGTCGGGCTGGTCGCGGTCAAGGGCGAGCTGGGTGAAGCCAAGGTCACCGCCAACGAACTGCTGCAGGCCGCACTGCGGCTGCGGCCCGACCGGATCGTGCTGGGCGAATTGCGCGGCGCGGAAAGCGTCAGCTTCCTGCGCGCGATCAACACCGGCCATCCCGGCAGCTTCTCGACCATCCACGCCAATTCCTTGCGCGGCGCGCTCGAACAGCTTGCGCTGATGGTCATGCAGACCGGCATCGGCCTGACCAGGTCGGACACGATCGCCTATGCCGCCAGCGTGATCGACGTGCTGGTCCAGCTCGGCCGCGACGACTCAGGCAAGCGCGGCATCACGCAAATCGCCGAAAGCAGCGCGCTCGTTGCCGTTGCAGGAGCGGACTGACCGGCTCGAGCCGCCATGACGTAGCGTCCCAGCAATAATCGTGCGATGATGCTTGCCGCTGACTAATTCCATGATAGCTTCTCGTATCTGAACCGTCACAAAAGACGGTCGGGACAGAGGAGAGGGAATGATGAGGGCAGCCAGCCTGCTCGCTGGCGCTTGCGCCGCGGCGATCGCAACTCCGCTTTACGCACAGGATGCAGCTGCCGAAGACACGGAGCGCGATGTCATCATCGTGACCGCGACCTTGCGCGCGGCGGATGTTCAGGACATTCCCATCGCGGTAACCGCGGTGCAGCCCGCCGAACTCGAACGACAGGGCGTCGTCGACATCAAACAGCTGTCGTCGGTGTCGCCGAGCTTCAACATCCAGTCCTCGCAGACCGAAACCCAGGGCACCTCAATCCGCATCCGCGGGGTGGGCACCACCGGCAACAACACCGGGCTCGAAAGCTCGGTGGGCGTGTTCATCGACGGCGTCTATCAGTCGCGTCCCGGCATCGCGCTGGGCGACCTGCTCGATCTCGAACGGCTGGAAATCCTGCGTGGGCCGCAGGGCACGCTGTTCGGTCGCAACACCTCGGCCGGGGCGCTAAACATCAGCACCAAGCGCCCCGATCTCAACGAGTTCGAAGGCTTCGCCAACGCCACCTATGGCAATCTGAATTACATCGGTGTCCAAGGGGGCGTCAGCGTCCCGATCGTCAAGGATCAGGCCGCCATCCGGCTGTCGGGTGCCTATCGCCAGCGCGACGGCATCATCACCAGCTCGGTCAGCGGCGCGGAGAGCGGCAATCGCGACCGCTTCATCCTGCGTGGGCAATTGCTGTGGGAACCCAGCGCGGACGTCAGCTTCCGGCTCATCGGCGATTACGCCCAGTCGAACGAGAACTGCTGCACGGCGGTAATCATCCGCGAGACCGAGTTGCGTAACGTCGGTGCCTTCGCCGCCTATGGCCTGCCCGCCAATGGCGGGGTCATCGATTTCGGCCCCGGTGCGGTGCGTGACCGCATCTCGAGCGACGACGGCTACATCAACGAAACCGAGCAATGGGGCGTTTCGGGCGAGCTCAAGTGGACGCTGTCGGACAATGCCTCGCTCACCTACATCGGTTCGTACCGCAACTACGACGCGATCTCGGGCCAGGACGATTTCGTCGGCCTCGACGTCTACAATGTGGGCCCCGCGTCCTACGCGCCGAACGCCCCCTTCAGCGGCGGCAACAATACCGTGATGACGCATGAATTGCGTCTCCAGGGCTCCGCCTTCGACAACCGGCTCGATTGGCTGGTGGGTGCCTATTATTCCGATGAGGATATCGACGAAATCCAGGCGATGACGCTCGGCCCGGATTACCAGGCCTATGCCTCCACCCAGCTGTTCAGCGCGCTCGGCAATGGCTTCGCACCGTTCGGGCCCAACCCGCTGTTCGTGCTGACGCGCATGGCCCAGGCGACCGGTGTCACGGTCATCCCCGGGCTCGGTCCGGTGCCCAACTTCGCTCTTCCCACCACCGTCGGGGTCAACACCAGCGGCAGCTTCGCGGTCAACAATTTCACGCAGAACGCGAACAGCTTTTCGGTGTTCACGCACAATGTGCTGAACCTCACCGACAACATCAGCCTGACCCTCGGGGCGCGCTACGTCGACGAAACCAAGGACGGGAGGTTCGACCAGCTCTCGGCGAACTCACCCGCCTGCGCGACGATCGCCAATGGGTTCGGCAACATCCTCACCAATCTGACGACCATAGTCGGCCTGCCCGCCGCCACCGCGCAGGCGCTGGCCGGGGGCGGACTGGGGCTGACCTGCTTCCCATTCGCCACGCAGGCCAATCTGCCCGCCTCCGCGGTGCTGCCGCTGCCGCGCGAATACGATCTGCGTTTCGAGGACAATGAGCTCACCTACACCGGGCAGCTCGCCTACAACAACAACGCCGGGCTGCTGGCCTACGCCAGCTTCTCGCATGGGTTCAAATCGGGTGGCTTCAACCTCGATCCGGCGGCAGCCGCAGGCGGAGCCGATCCGCGCTTTGCTTCGGAAAAGGTCGATTCCTACGAACTCGGGCTGAAGACCTCGTTGGCCAACAACCAGATCACGGCCAATTTGGCCGTGTTCCACATGGACATGACCGACTTCCAGGTGCTCGAATTTACCGGGGTGCAGTTTCAGACCTTCAACGTCGCCGCCGCCAAATCGACCGGTGCCGAGCTGGAGATGGTGGGGCGCTTCGATCCCTATATGACGGTAAATTTCGCGGCGACCTATGTCGACGCCCGCTATCCCGACGATTGCGACGAAGGCATCACCGGATCCGCGTTAGCCACCGTGCGCACGCTGTGCGGCTCCTCGCTCACCAACGCACCCAAGTGGAGCGGGGTGGCCGGTGTCACCTACGACGGGCCGCTCAGTGCCTCGGGGTGGGGGCTGCTTGCCAATCTCAACGTCTATTATTCGGGCGACCGCCGGACCAGCACCACACCCACCGAATCCGCCGCGCCGTTCGCGCCGCTGCCGTTCGACATTCAGGAAAACTATTTCAAGATCAACGCGCGGCTCGGCTTCACCGCGCCGAACGAGCGCTTCACGGTCGAGCTGTGGGGCCTCAACTTGTCGGACGAGATCACCCGCGGCATCACCGCCAACACGCCGCTGCGCGGTGGGGCCGGGCAACGCTCGCGCATCGCTTTCCTGGAGGAGCCGCGCACCTATGGCGTGACGGTGCGGACGAAGTTCTGAACCCGGCTTCCAAGGGCAGGGAGCGAACACGCCGTGCAGGGCCGATACGCTTTCTGTTCAGGTGACAGCCGCGATAACGGCGCTTAGCCATGTGCCGCAGTTGCGGAGAGGTGCGTCGTGAAAACAGGCTTGTTGCCGCTAATCCTGTTCGTGCTTGCGTCCTGTGGCGGCGGGGACGCGCCGACTCCGCCCGCGGCCGGGGTGCCGATACCGATCCCCACGGCGAGTTCCAACCCGCCCCCCGCGCCGACCGGCGCGAACGAGCGCGAGATCGTCCCCCAGGCTATCGACGCGCGCGTCGCCGACACGCGCCCGCATGTCATCATCAATGCCGCCTCCGCGGGCGCCAAGGGACGCCTGTTCGTCATGCTGCCGGGCACCCGCGGACCCGCGCGGGGCTATCGCCTGATCCTGCGCGAAGGTGCAGCGCGCGGATATCACGCCATCGGCCTCAATTACGACAACCCGATCGCCGTCAACGAGGTCTGCCCATTCAGCCCGGACCCCGATTGCGCGGGCAATATGCGGCGCGAGATTATCGAGGGTGCCGATCGCAGCCCGCTGGTCGCGGTCGCGCCACCCGCATCGATCATCGGCCGGCTGACCACGCTCCTGACCCATCTCGCGCAGACCGCACCGAACGAGGGCTGGGACGCTTTCCTGACGGGCGGCCAGCCGAACTGGTCGCGGATCAGCGTCGGTGGCCATTCGCAAGGCTCGGGCCATGCGGGGCTGATGTCCAAGCTGTTGGTGCTCGACCGCGCGGTGATGTTTTCCGGCCCGGGCGATCTGGGCTTACAGGGCCGCGGGATCGCGGACTGGCTGTCGCTGCCCGCCCTGACGCCGGCGGCACGACTTTACGGCTTCACGCATCGCGCCGACGAGCTGGTGCCGCTCGCGCTGGTGCAGACGCAGTGGCGCACGCTGGGCCTCGAGGCCTTCGGCGCGGCTGTCGAAGTCGATGGCGGCACGGCCTATGCCGGACCTTCGCGCCAGCTCCTGACCACGGTGCCCCCCAATCCGGCGGGCTCCACGCCGTCGGATTCGCCCTTCCACGGAGCGACGGTCGTCGATCCGGTGACCCCTCTCGATGCGGCGGGGCGGCCGCTGTTCGCCGCGACCTGGGTTTACCTCGCGTTCCCCTGAACGCGGCGCGAACTCCTCGCAAACGGCGAGAAATCGGTTTCGGTATCGAACAGCTCGACGCCCTCGCGCCGTTTGAGCCAGCCGATCACCACATAGGTCACCGGCGTCAGCACCACCTCCCACGCGGTCTTGATCGCCCATTGCGACAGCACGACCTGCCACAGCAGTTCGGGCGGCCAGCCGGCGATGCCATAGAAGGCGAGGGGATAGAAGATCAGGCTGTCGAGCCCCTGGCCGACCACGGTCGAACCGATCGTGCGGCTCCACAAATGCCTGCCCTGGGTCCAGACCTTCATCTTGGCGAGCACGAAGCTGTTGGCGAATTCGCCCGCCCAGAACGCCACCATCGAAGCGGCGACGATGCGCCAGGTGTTGCCGAACACCTTTTCATACGCCGCCTGCCCGTCCCAGCCCGCGGCGGCGGGCAGGCTGACGACCGCCCAGGCCATGAACGCCATGAAGGCGAGCGCCGCGAAGCCGGTCCAGATCACTCGCCGTGCGCGGGCATAGCCGTAAACCTCGGTCAGCACGTCGCCGATGATGTAGCTGACCGGGAAGAACAGCACCCCCGCGCCGAACGGCCATTGCTCGCCATTGGGGAGCGTGAGGTAGCTCGGCTTGGACGCCCCGATCAAATTGGACAGCAGCAGAATGGTGACGAACGCCGCCATCACGAGGTCGAAGTAGCGGAAGTGCAGGCCGGGCGCTGAGGCGTTCGTCGGCGGGAGCGGGGCCTTATCCATTGCCGCGATCCCTATCGCGCTTTGGCGCTCACGCAAAGCACGCTAAAGCGCCCCGCAGCGCGCGCCCGTAGTTCAACTGGATAGAGCACGAGCCTTCTAAGCTTGGAGTTGCAGGTTCGAGTCCTGCCGGGCGCGCCAAGTTTTCACCCCCGCACGGCCCGATCGAGCGCCTCGTAGGTCACCGGATAGCCCAGGCCGTCGGGAATGGTCAGCGCCTGCCGTCCGTCGCGCTCCGCGACCTGCGGAATGATCGTGCGGACCGGGTGCGCCTCGGCGTGGGCTTTGGCTTCGGCGAAGCTCGCGAACTGGGCCAGGCGTTCGAGGTTGCGGCGGGTGGGAAAGATCACCGACAATTCGCCGCGGTCGGCGCGGGCGAGGGCGTCGGCGGCGCTGGTCCAGAACAGCCGGGTGTTCTCGGTGGCGTCCACCGCCACATCCACCGCGCCCGTGCCGAGATCGTGGAGATAGAAGCGGGTGTCGAAGATGCGGTGACTGGTCACGCCCCGCGGGCACCAGCGCGCGAAGGGCACCAGCGCGTCGAGATCGAGCGAGAGGCCGTGCGCTGCCAGCGTTGCGGCCAGATCGCCGCTGGCCGCCAGGTCGCGGCGGAGGACCTGCGCCTGCACGGCGTCGAGCGTGCCCGTCATTCCCGGCACCAGTCCGGTTTCCTCGATGGTTTCGCGAATCGCGGCGATGCGATGGGCGGCCTCGTCCACGTCGCCAGCGGGAGCGATGTTGGCGGCGAGGGCGCGGTCCGCCGGATCGACCCGGCCGCCGGGGAAGACCGCCATTCCGCCAGCGAAGGACATCGCGCGCGAGCGGACTACCATCAGCAGTTCGGGTGCCCCGCCCGCCAGGGCGCGGCGGAACACCACCAGCGTCGCGGCTTCGATTTCGGTCGGGTCCAATGCCATCGTCATGCCCATGCCCGCGCCGGCCACCGCTGCCAAGCGCGCGCGGTTAACGCGGCCTGTCGGGAAAGCTTACAGCCCGCAGCGCACTAAATCGGATGTTAACCACCGGAGCGTAGCAATTGCGCGGTTACCGCAGTTTGGCACGCGGCGTGCAGATAAGTCCGTGTCTCTCGAAGTCTTCGTTAAAGAGGCGGGGCCATCGGTCTCCCGGTCCCGCCTCTCCTAAAGTCTCAATGTCTCGGTCCTATCCCAAGGCCCCCAATGGAAAAGCCGCCCCGACCCGGGCGGCTTTTCTTTTGTTCGGCAAGGCTAGGGAAGATTGGTGTCCGTTCGCATCGAGCGAAGTCGAGATGCCTCGACGCGGCGGTGTCTCGACTTCGCTCTACACGAACGGCTGAGAGGTGGATTTTAGGCCTCGGCGCGGGCGACGGCTTTGTCCTGCATCATCTGCGCCAGCTCGCCGGCCTCGTACATCTCCATCATGATATCGCTGCCGCCGACGAATTCGCCCTTCACATAGAGCTGCGGGATGGTCGGCCAGTCGGAATATTCCTTGATACCCTGGCGGATTTCCATGTCCTGGAGCACGTCCACGCTGTCGTAGGCGACGCCGAGGCGATCCAGGATGGCAATGGCCTGGCTGGAAAAACCGCACTGCGGAAACAGCGGCGTGCCCTTCATGAACAACACCACGTCGTGGCCGCTGACGATGTCGGAAATGCGCGAATTGACGTCGGACATGGCGACGGAACCTTCTCGAATGGAATTGCCGCGAACGGCGTGGAATTCAGGTGGGAACGGCGGTGGTGACTTGCAAGGCGTGAAGCTCGCCGCCCATCCTCCCGCCGAGCGCCGCATAGACGAGCTTGTGCTGCTGCACCCGGCTCTGCCCCACGAACTGCGGGGCGACGACATGGGCGGCATAGTGGTCGCCGTCGCCCGCCAGATCGCGGATGGTGATCGCCGCGCCCGGCAGCGCCGCATCGATCAGCCGTTCGATCTCGTCGGCCGCCATCGCCATCGGGTCAGGCCCCGGTCATGAACTGGCGGCGCGCCTCGACGGTGCATTCCTCCAGCTTGGCGCGGATTTCGGCCTCGTCGACCGCGCTGCCCGCGCCGGTCAGATCGCCGAGCAGCTTGCGGATCACGTCCTCGTGGCCAGCCTCCTCGAAATCGGCCTGCACCACGGATTTCTTGTAGGCGTCGGCCTCTTCGGCGGTCAGCCCCATCAGCCCGGCCGCCCATTCGCCCACCAGGCGGTTGGCGCGCGCGGCGATCTTGAAGGCGGTTTCCTCGTCGAAGGCGTATTTGGCTTCCTCGCCGCGTTCGCGGTCGTTGAAACTGGTCATCGGTATCCTCTCGAATTGCGTTGGTCGCGAGCTTTAGCCAGCCCGCCGAAATCAGTCCATCGTCACCACGAGCTTGCCGATGGCGCCGCGGCTTTCCAGCTTGGCGATGGCCTCGTGGGCGCGGGCGAGGGGATAGGTTTCGCTGATCCGCGGGCGGATCTTGCCCGCCCGCCACAGGTCGAACAGCTCGGCGATATGCGCGGCGTTCTTCTCGGGTTCGCGCGCGGTGAAAGCGCCCCAGAACACCCCGCGAATGTCGCAGCTTTTCAGCAGCGTCAGATTGAGCGGCATCCTGGCGATGCCCGCGGGGAACCCCACCACCAGGAAGCGTCCCTCCCAGGCGATGGCCCGCAGCGCGGGTTCCGAATAGTCGCCGCCGACAATGTCGTAGACGATGTCCGCGCCAGTGGGGCCGACCGCATCCTTGAACTGCTGCGCCAGCGCCCTGGACTGATCCTTGTCGAACGGCGGGCGGCCATAGATCACGGTCTCGTCCGCGCCCGCTTCGCGCGCCACGGCGGCCTTCTCGTCGCTGGAAACCGCGGCGACCACACGGCAGCCCCAGGCCTTGGCCAGCTCCACCGCCGACAGGCCCACGCCGCCAGCCGCGCCCAGCACCAGTACGGTCTCGCCCGCGGTAATGCCACCGCGATCCTTGAGGCCGTGGATGGTGGTACCATAGGTCATCAACAGCGCGCTGGCCTCGACCAGATCGATACCCTCGGGCACGCGAAACAGCCGGGCGGCATTGATCGTGACCTGCTGGCGCAGTCCGCCGCTGCCGGTGCCCGCGATCACGCGATCGCCGACCGCCCAGCCGGTGACGCCGTCACCCAGCGCCGCGATCGTGCCGGAGATCTCGCCGCCGGGCGAGAACGGGCGGGGCGGCTTGAACTGATAGAGGTCGCGGATGATCAGCGTGTCGGGGAAGTTGATCGCACAGGCGGCCACGTCGATCAGCACTTCGCCCGGGCCGGGCACGGGTGCGTCGACATCCTCGACCACCAGCGTTTCGGGTCCGCCTACTTCCTTCGACAGCACGGCTTTCATGTCAGGCAGCTTTCCCTCTCGGTTCGAGCCAGGCCATGTGTTCGGCCCGGGATTTTTCGTAGTCGTCGATCGAAGCCCCGCTCGCCAGCGTCAGCCCGATCTCGTCCAGCCCTTCGCTCAGGCACTGCTTGCGGAACGGATCGATGGCGAAGGTGAAACGGTCTTGGAACGGCGTGGTCACGGTCTGGCTGTCGAGGTCGACGGTGACGGGATCGGTCCGCGCGACCTCCAGCAGCCGGTCCACCGCCTCCTGCGGCAGCTCGACCGCCAGAATGCCGTTCTTGAAGGCGTTGCCCGCGAAGATGTCGGAGAAGCTCGGCGCGATCACCGCCGCGATGCCTAAATCCGCAAGCGCCCACACCGCATGTTCGCGGCTCGATCCGCAGCCGAAATTGTCGCCTGCGATCAGGATCGGCGCGCCCGCGAAGTCCGGATCGTCGAAGACATTGCCAGGCTCGGCGCGCAGCGTCTCGAATGCGCCCTCGCCCAGCCCTTCGCGGGTCACGGTCTTGAGCCAGTGTGCGGGGATGATGACGTCGGTATCGACATTGCCGAGGCCGAGCGGAATCGCGCGGCCGGAAATGATCGACACCGGCTCCATCAGTCGGTTTCGGGCTTCTCGCCCGAGGGGATGGGTCCCGGCTGCGTCGGCCCCTTGCGCTTTTCCTTGCGCTTGTTGGCATAGAGCAGCGCGGCAGCCAGCGCCGCCGAACCCACGGCGCCCGCGATCGCGGCGGCAGCCTTTTCCTTGTTCGTCATGGGGTCGTCATGCGGACGGGAGGGCGGATTGGCAAGGCATCATGGGGCTAGCAGCGCGCGGACATCGGTCAGCCGCCCGGTCACCGCCGCCGCTGCCGCCATTGCCGGGCTCATCAGATGGGTGCGGGCGCCGGGCCCTTGGCGGCCGGTGAAGTTGCGGTTGCTGGTGCTGGCGCAGCGTTCGCCCGGCGGCACCTTGTCGGGGTTCATGGCGAGGCACGCCGAGCAGCCCGGCTCGCGCCATTCGAACCCGGCGGCGATGAAGATGCGGTCGAGCCCCTCGGCCTCGGCCTGCTGCTTCACCAGGCCCGAGCCGGGGACGGCGATCGCCCAGCGCACATTGGCGGCTTTGGAGCGGCCTTCGAGCACGCTCGCGGCGGCGCGCAGATCCTCAATCCGGCTATTGGTGCAACTGCCGATGAAGATGTTCTCGACCGCGATATCGGTCAGCGCCGTGCCGGGCTCGAGGCCCATGTAAGCGAGGCTCTTGGCGGCGGCGTCGCGCTTGGCGGGGTCGGCAAAGCTTTCGGGTGAGGGAACGCGCCCGTCGATGGAGGCGACATCCTCGGGGCTGGTGCCCCAGGTCACGGTCGGCCCGACTTTGGCGGCGTCGATGGTGACGGTCCGGTCGAAACGCGCGCCGGAGTCGGTGGCGAGGGTTCGCCACCATGCCACCGCTTCGTCCCATGCCGCGCCGCGCGGGGCCATCGGACGGCCCTTGAGCCAGTCGAACACGGTCTCGTCCGGGGCGATCAATCCCGCGCGTGCGCCCGCCTCGATGCTCATGTTGCAGACCGTCAGCCGGCCCTCGACGCTCATCGCCTCGAACACCCGCCCACGATATTCGATCACGTGGCCGGTGCCGCCCGCGGTGCCGATGCGCCCGATGGTGTGGAGGATCAGATCCTTGGGCGTGATGCCGGGGCTTAGCGCGCCCTCGACGCGCACCTCCATCGTCTTGGACGGTGCAAGCAGCAGCGTCTGCGTCGCCAGCACGTGCTCGACCTCGCTGGTGCCGATGCCGAAGGCGAGTGCGCCGAGCCCGCCATGAGCGGCGGTATGGCTGTCGCCGCACACGATGGTGGTGCCGGGCAGCGAGAAGCCCTGCTCCGGCCCGACGACATGGACGATGCCTTGCTCGCGCGCGGTGGCGGGGATGTAGGGGACGCCGAATTCATCGGTGTTGCGGATCAGCGCAGCGAGTTGCGCGGCGCTTTCCGGGTCGGCGATGGGAAGGGGCGTGCCGTCCGGCCCGATGCGCGCGGTGGTCGGCAGATTGTGATCGGGAACCGCCAGCGTCAGGTCGGGGCGGCGGACCGTGCGACCCGCGACCCGGAGTCCGTCGAAGGCCTGCGGACTGGTGACTTCGTGGACGAGATGGCGGTCGATGTAGAGGAGGCAGGTGCCGTCCTGGCGCCGCTCAACCACGTGTGCGTCCCAGATCTTTTCATAGAGGGTGCGGGGGCGGCTGGCCATAGGAGGAGGGCTATGCCCGCCGCCCCCGCTGGGCAAGATGGTTTAGCTTGGGGCGCGCCAAGCCCCTAAGCTCACGGATTTACCAGCCGCGATTGCGGGCGCGGTCGTTGCGGTCGTTGGCCTGGCGGTCGAGATCGCGCTGCACACGGATGATCTGGGCCGAGAGGTTGCGCCGTTCCGCTTGGCTGAAACCGCCGCGCGAATAGGCATTCCACGTCCGCTTCAAGCCCGCGATGCTGCGGTCCAGACGCTCTTCCTCACGCCCGGAGATGCGCCGGGTGTTGTCGAGGCGGTCGAGGCGGTTTTCGAGCTGCGCGATGTCGCGGCGCAGCGCGTTGCCATCGGTGGCGTAAGGAGCCGCCGAAGCCGGCATCGCCACCAGCGTGGCGGCAAGGATCGCGGGAGCTGCGAGGAGCTTGGCGAGAGACATGATGTGCTTCCTTCTTCCAGGGTTCGGGAGGAACCGTGAGTTCAGAAATATCGCCGTTTAGATGAACAGCAGAGAAACTATCCGTCGCGCAAACGCCCCATCGCGTATCGAAATGTCACGGAAAATAAACCGCGCCCGCTATGGCTTTCGCAGCGCCGGGTCGCTAACTTACACCTATGTCAGCAAAGCCCTTCGCGATTCCCATCACGGTCGAGGCCGGCGACATCGATTTCATGGGCCACGTCAACAACGCGCGCTACCTCACCTGGGTGCAGGATGCGGTGCTGGCGCATTGGCGCAACCTGGCTCCGGCGGAGGATGTTGCGGGCAAGGCCTGGGTCGCGCTCAAGCACGAGATTACCTACCGTCGCCCGGGCTTTCTGGGCGATGCGGTGATCGCCGCGCCGGTACTGGAAAGCTTCAAGGGCGCGCGGGCGTTCTATCGCACCGTAATCAGCCGCGGCGAGGAAGTTCTGGCCGAGGTCCGCTCGGCCTGGTGCTGCATCGATGCCGAGACGCTGAAACCGGCGCGGATCGGCGAGCATCTGCGCGCCTTCTTCAATGTGAGCGCGGACTAGCCTATATCGGCCCGGCATGTCCGTTCTCGTCCCCCTGCTGATCGTGATGGCGACCATCCTGGCGATGGAGGGCGTCGCCTGGGGCAGCCACAAATATATCATGCACGGCTTCGGTTGGGCGTGGCACCGCGACCATCACGAGCCGCATGACAAGCTACTGGAGAAGAACGACCTGTTCGGCCTTGTCGGCGCGGCGATGAGCATTGCGATGTTCATGCTCGGCAGCCCGCTGGTGATGGGCGGTGGCGCCTGGTGGCCGGCGACGTGGATCGGCGTCGGCATCCTGGGCTATGGCATTATCTATACGCTGGTGCACGACGGGCTGGTCCACCAGCGCTATTTCCGGGTGGTGCCGCGCAGCGGCTACGCCAAGCGCATCGTCCAGGCGCACAAGCTCCACCACGCCACCATCGGCAAGGAGGGCGGGGTCAGCTTCGGCTTCGTCTTCGCGGGCGATCCGGCGCGGCTGAAGGCCGAACTGCGCCGCCAGCGTGAGGCCGGGGTGGCGGTTCTGCGCGACGCCGTCGAGGTTTAGCCCGCACGGTAGCGGTGGGCTGCCAAGCCTACGATCACGATGCCCAGCATTTCCTGAACCGAGCCCCAGTTGAACGCCTCGGGCCCCATCCCCAGCAGCGCGTCGACATGGTGGAACGAGGCCGCGCGTACCAGAATGAATGCGCCGATAAAGACGAGCCCGAGCAGCGCCCAGCGCACCGAGCGATGGGCCGCACGCGTGAGCCACAGCGCCGCCAGCCCCGCGATAACGCCGAGTATCGCCAGCGCGAGAACGAATTCGAACTGATAGAGGCGCCGGTCCTCGTACCAGCCCTGCTCGAGCGACCATTGCTTGCCCACCGCGGTCAGCACGGTTTGCAGGTCGAGCAGCTCGTTGATTCCAAGCACGACGAGCAGACCCGTGACCAGCGCCCAGAACAGGCGCTCGCGCGGTTGGGACCGATGCCCAGCGGTCCGCGTGGCGCGAAGGGCGATGACTGCCGCGATCAGATAGGCCGCCACCGTGATCCAGTCGCTGAAGCTCGCATCGGCCAGGCTCGCCCGCCAGTCGGGCCAAAGCGACGAACTCAAGCCGCCGCACCCGCGATGCGCGCCGCGTGACGTTGAACCAGCGCGATCATGTTGGGTAGCCCCTGGGTGCGATTTGAAGAGAGCTGGTTGGTCAGGTCGAACGGCGCGAGCGCTGCGGCGATATCCAGCGCCGCGACATCGCGGGCCGGCCGGTCCTGCACCGCCGCGATCACCAGCGCGACGATCCCCTTGGTGATCGCGGCATTGCTGTCGGCGAGGAAATGCAGCCGCCCCGCATCGCCGGTGGGATAGACCCACACCTGCGCCGAACAGCCGCGCACCAGCGTCGCATCGGTCTTGAGCGCCTCGGGCATCGGCTCGAGCGCGCGGCCGAGCTCGATCAGCAGGCGATAGCGATCGTTGGGATCGAGGAACTCATATTCCTCGGCAATGTCGGACAGGGCACGCATCGGCGCGCTCCTAACCGAGCGATCGTCAACCGGAAAGCCCGCCGGGCCGCGTGAACGCGTAGTAGATCACATAGAACCAGCCGAAGAAGCCCTGGATCGCCGCCCAGACGATCGACTTGTGCAGCGACCAGCTGATCGCCACCGCGATCGCGCTGCCGAGCCCGATGCCGGCGCGCGCGGCATCGCCGCGAACCACATATCGGGTGCTGCTCACAGATCGACCCCGCTGGCGATGGCTTCCAGCTTGCGGATCCGCTCTTTCAGATCGCTGAGTTCGATCCGCGCGGCCCCGAGCTGCGATCCGCCCGGCGCGCTGGCGGGCGTCACATTGGCGTCCAGCTCGCGTTGCTTGAACGCTAGCCAGCCCTGCCAGGCCTTGAGCAGCGCGGCGACCACGACGACGAGGCCGGTGAGCGCGGCTATCGTGATGACAAGCGTGGGTTCGGGCATGATTACCTCCACTCTCCTATCGGGCTCTAGCTTTCCTGCCTATCGCGCAGGGCTTCGATTTCCTGCGCGATGCGGCGGGTTTCGGTGGCGTCGAGCGAATTGCCGTCGGTGGCGATGCGCTCCAGCACCTTGATGCGTTCGCGCAGATCCTGCACCTCCTGGGCCGGCACGGACCGTTCGCTCAGAGCGGCGTTGTCCAGCTCCGCCTTCTTGCGCTTTTCGATGCGACCCATGGCGCGATACCGCTCGGTGATCACATTGGTGACACACCCGACCAGCACGATCAGGAAGATCATGGTCCACATGCTCATCGGGCAAAATCCTTCTCGAGCCGCAGCGACTCGATTTCCTCGGCCAGGCCCGGTTTGCGGTCGGTGGCGATGCGTTCGAGCACGCGCAGGCGCTCCTCGATCTGCGGAAGCCCGGCGGCGCGAGTGCGACCTTCGGCCTCCACCAAGCGCACGCGCATTTCCATCTCGCGCTCGCGGTTCTTGAGCCTGCGATTGTAAGCTTCGAGCAGAATGCCCGCGACGCTGATGATTGCTACCATCAACCCGCAAAACGCGATGGCCTCGGCCATTCCCATCAGTTGACCCCCTTCTCTGGCTTCTCGATCCGCAGGCGGTCGATCTCATGCGTAAGCTGGAAGCCGCTGTCGGTCACGATCCGCTCGACATTGGCCAGCCTGTCCTTGACCGAGCCGATCTCGGCCTGGAGCGCCGCATTTTCCTGCGTGAGCAGCATGACCCGCTGATCGGTCTGCGCATCGCGCTTGGGATGCAGCGACTGGCCCCACATCCCCTCCAGCGGATAGCCGGCCTGGATCTTCATCTTGGTGTTGTGGACATACCCCCACACCGAACCCAGGCTCACCACCACGGCGGCGCCGACCATCAGTGGAATGTAATCGACGATCGCAGCCCACTCCATCAGACGTTCTCCTTGCGGGCGAGGCCGAGCGGCACGCCGCTATCCGTGGCACTTGTACGCTGGTCGCGGAGCGCCTCGATCTCTTCGGACAGACCGTAGCCCTTGTCGGTCACGATCCGCTCCAGCACCGCGACGCGGTCGTGCACGGTCTTGAGTTCGCTCCGTAGCGCGGCGTTCTCGCGTACGAGTTCGGACTTGTCGGCGCTGGCGGGCAGGGCGGTCTTGCCGCCCCACTCGTCCTCCAGCGCATAGCCGTGCTTGGCCCTGATCCAATTGTTGATCAGCCACCCGCCCATGCTGAGCGCGATGATGGCGATCACGAAAACCGGTCCCCCGAAATCCATCACACCTTCTCCTCGCGAGCGATGTCGAGCGGCACGCCGGCGTCAGCGGCTTCCACCCGGCGCTGGTCGCGCAGCGCCTCGATCTGGGTGGCGACGTTGTAGCCGCCGTCGGTGACGATGCGTTCGAGCACGCGGACACGGTCTTCGAGCTGGGTGACCTGGCTCGCGTATTGCGCCGCGCGTTCGGCGGTGCTTTCCGCGGTGCTTTTGACGTTCATTTCGGCCATCTTCTGCTGATGGCGGGTCCACAGCGCGACGATCGGGATCATCAGCGCGATTATCGGGATCATGACTCCAAGTGTTCCGGCGTCCATGATATTCTAACTCCCCTGCTTGACCGTGCTCAGCGCAGCCGTTCTATCTCGGCGTTCAGGCGCGGATTGCTGCTGACGTAGAAGGTTTCGACCTCGGCCAGGCGGCGGTCGACATCCTTCATCTTGGCGCGGATTTCGCGCGCGGTGCGCTTCGGGCTCTGCCGCACGCCCTGCCAGTATTTCTGCTCGGCGTTGTCGGTGTAGAGATAGGGCGGCTTCTTATCGAGCAGCAGCCCGGCGATGAAATAGGCCGGTAGCGCCACTCCCGTCATCAGGACCAGCAGCACGAACGCCATCCGGATCCAGAAGACATTGACGCCGGTGTAGTCCGCGATACCAGAACACACGCCCATCAACTTGGCATTGCTCTTGTCGCGATAAAGCGTGGTGCGGGGCGTGTTCACCGGTGGGCCTCCTTCTTCTCGGCGATCAGGTTTTCCAGCTCGCGGAGCTGCTGGTTGTCGGTTTCGCTGTTGCTGATCAGTCGCGCGGGGCGGAACTCGGGATTGTCGCTGGCGACCAGTCGTTCCACCGTGTCCATGCGCGCATCGAGCCGCTTGGCGAGGTTGTAGAGCTCCTCGAGCAGCACCTCGTCATCGGTGGTGATCGTCGCGCCGGTCTTCCACTTGGTCACATAGTGCAAAATCAGCCACGGCAGCGCGATGAACAACGCTACGATTGCAAGTACTTCCTCCACCGATCAACCCTCCTTGCCGGCGTCGTCGGCAGGCTTGCCGAGCGCACGCTTCATTTCCGCGAGTTCGTCGTCGATCGCATCGGCACCCTCGAGCGCGGCGATCTCGTCCGACAGGCTCTGCTTGCCGCTGCCGTCGGCGATCTGCAGCGCATCGGCGCGGCCCTCGGCATAATCGACGCGGCGTTCGAGCTGGTCGAAGCGGGTTAGCGCATCGTCCACACGCTCGTTGGTCATCAGGCTGCGCAGCTTGACGCGGTTCTCCGCGCTTTCGAGCCGCGCGGCGATCGCGGTCTGGCGGCTGCGCGCCTCGCGCAACCGGTTCTGCAACTTGTGGATGTCCTGCTCATAGGCCCGCAGCGCATCGTCGAGCACCGCGATCTCGGCCTTGAGCTGCTCCGACATATCGGCCGCCTTCTTCTTCTCGACCAGCGCCGCCCGGGCGAGATCCTCGCGGTCCTTGCTGAGCGCGAGCTGGGCTTTCTCGCCCCAGTCGGCCTGGAGCTTGTCCAGCTTCACCGAATGGCGATGCATTTCCTTCTGGTCGGCGATGGTGCGCGCGGCGCTCGCGCGAACTTCCACCAGCGTCTCCTCCATCTCGAGGATGATCATCCGGATCATCTTCTGCGGATCGTCGGCCTTGTCGAGCAGCTCGTTGAAATTGGCGGCGAAGATGTCTCGCGCGCGGTTGAAAATGCCCATCAAGGGTACTCCGTTGATCGAAATGTTGGGGCCCGATTGCGTCGGGGCCCGGGTCGGTGTGGGTGTGCGGCGCAGGCGTTCGACCTCGTCGTCCAGTCGCGAACTGCGGCGCGTGGTAGTCGGGCGGGCCGAAGCCCCATCCGCGCGAGGACTTGCGCGGGGGGGACTGTCGGGGGAGCGGGGCTCCGGCCCTAGGGGGTCGAAGTCGTCGTCGTGGATCACGCCAGTTCCGCCGTCTGCGCAACCGCGACCTGCGCCATCGGCGCGGTGACCGCGATCTGCGTCGAGAGCATCACGAACACCGCCATGGCGCCGACCGATGCGAGGGCGGCCTGTCCGAGGCGGGTGGCGAAGAAGCGGCGGTCATACATGGTCGGTCTCCGTTGGGTCTTGCGGCCTGTTTCGCAAGACGCGTGCCAAACCGCGAGAGGGCCGGTTTTCCGCCAGAAAGCGCGGGTGTATTGACCGGGTATGTCAGTAGCGCTTGCCAACATTCGGTGCCCTGCGCTATATCTTGGGAATGGAGCGGGAAACCCAGTTTATTGGCCAGTCGAGCGCCTTTCTCGACGCCGTGGAGCGGACCAGCCGCGCCGCGCCCATGCAGCGCCCGGTGCTGATCATCGGCGAGCGCGGGACGGGCAAGGAACTGATCGCCGAACGCCTGCATCGCCTGTCCTCGCGCTGGGGTGAACCGCTCGTCACCATGAACTGCGCCGCCTTACCAGAAACGCTGATCGAAGCCGAGCTGTTCGGACACGAGGCGGGCGCGTTCACGGGCGCTACCAGAGCCCGCGTCGGACGGTTCGAGGAAGCCGACAAAGGGACGCTTTTTCTCGACGAACTGGGCACCCTGTCGATGGGGGCGCAGGAACGGCTGCTGCGCGCGGTCGAATATGGCGAGGTGACGCGAATCGGCTCGTCGCGCCCGATCCGGGTCAGCGTCCGCATCGTGGCCGCCACCAACGAGGATTTGCCGGCCAAGGCGGAGCGCGGCGAGTTTCGTGCCGACCTGCTCGACCGGTTGAGCTTCGAGGTCATTACCCTGCCGCCGTTGCGCGTGCGTGAGGGAGATGTGGAAGTGCTGTCGGATTACTTCGGGCGGCGGATGGCGGCCGAGCTGGGCTGGGAAGCCTGGCCTGGGTTCGCCCACCACGTCTCGGAAGAACTGGTCGCCTATCCCTGGCCGGGCAATGTGCGCGAATTGCGCAATGCCGTCGAGCGCGCGGTCTATCGCTGGGACGATTGGGGCGCGCCGGTCGGACATATGCAATTCGATCCGTTCGACAGCCCGTGGAAGCCCGCCTCTCCGCCGCAGCGCAAAACCGCCGCAGCTGCGAGCAGCCAGCCCGAAGCCCGCCCGGCACCGGGGCCCGATCTCGAAAGCATCGCCGATCTGCGCGCGGCGGTCGATGCGCATGAGCGCGCGATCCTGATGCACGCGCTGGGCAAGCACCGCTGGAACCAGCGCCAGACCGCCAAGGCGCTCGGCCTCAGCTACGATCAGCTGCGCCACTGCATCCGCAAGCACGCGCTCGCCGATGGGGGTGCCTCCGGGGACGAATGAGGCTCTTGCCAAGGCCGCGGTGTGCGCCTATCTGGCCATCAATCCCGACATTGTTGCGACTTTGAAGGGCTGGCGCCGCAAGGGGCCGGCACCAAACTCCGTTGCCGACAGCCGAAAGAACGAATGGCCGAAATCGCCCGCCTGACCGAAGTGATCGAACCCGAGGCGCGCGCGCTCGGGCTGGAACTCGTACGGGTCAAGATGATGGCGAGCGAAGCGGGCGACGGGGCGCAGGCGCTCCAGGTGATGGCCGAGGACCCGGCGACGGGGCAGCTCATCATCGACCAGTGCGCCGCGCTCAGCCGCCGCATTTCCGACCGGCTCGACGCGCTGGAGGAAGCGGGCACCGAGCTGATCGACGGCGCCTATCACCTCGAGGTGAGCTCGCCCGGGATCGACCGCCCGCTCACCCGCGCGAAGGACTTCGCCGACTGGGCCGGGCACGAGGCGCGGATCGGCATGGACAAGGCCTGGGACGGCCAACGCAATCTGCGCGGCCCCCTCAAGGGTATCGACGGCGAGACTGTCACCATCGCCGACCGCAAGGCAGGCGAAGTGTCTGTTCCGATTGGGCAAATTCACTCGGCACAGCTCGTGCTAACCGATGAACTGATCGCCGCCACCCGCCCGCTGGACACCACCGGCGCGGATGTATTTCATGAACTTGCAGAAGAAGAGGCAGAAGACTGATGGCCAGCGCCATTTCCGCGAACAAGGCTGAACTCCTCGCGATCGCCACTTCGGTCGCGACCGAGAAGATGATCGACCGGGCCATCGTGATCGAGGCGATGGAAGAGGCGATCCAGAAGGCCGCGCGCGCCCGCTACGGTGCCGAAAACGACATCCGCGCCAAGCTCGATCCCGTCTCCGGCGAACTGCGCCTCTGGCGGGTGGTCGAGGTGGTCGAGGAGGTCGAGGACTACTTCAAGCAGGTCGATCTCAAGGCCGCGCAGAAGCTCGACAAGAATGCGAAGCTGGGCGATTTCATTGTCGATCCGCTGCCCAACGTCGATCTCGGCCGCATCGACGCGCAGAGCGCCAAGCAGGTGATCTTCCAGAAAGTCCGGGACGCCGAGCGCGAGCGCCAGTTCGAGGAATTCAAGGATCGTGCCGGCGAGATCATCACCGGCGTCATCAAATCGGTCGAATTCGGCCATGTGATCGTCAACCTCGGTCGCGCCGAGGGCGTGATCCGCCGCGACCAGCAGATCCCGCGCGAAGCCGCCCGCACCGGCGAGCGCGTGCGCGCGCTCATCACCAAGGTGGAACGCAACAATCGCGGCCCGCAGATTTTCCTCAGCCGCGCGCATCCCGAATTTATGAAGAAGCTGTTCGCGCAGGAAGTGCCCGAAATCTACGACGGCATCATCGAGATCAAGGCCGCCGCCCGCGATCCCGGCAGCCGCGCCAAGATCGGCGTGATCAGCCGCGATTCCAGCATCGACCCGGTCGGGGCCTGCGTCGGCATGAAAGGCAGCCGCGTCCAGGCGGTGGTCCAGGAACTGCAGGGCGAGAAGATCGACATCATCCCCTGGTCCGAGGATCAGGCGACCTTTATCGTCAACGCGCTCCAGCCGGCCACGGTCAGCCGCGTGGTCCTCGACGAGGACGACGGCCGCATCGAAGTGGTGGTGCCCGACGACCAGCTCAGCCTAGCCATCGGACGTCGCGGCCAGAACGTGCGGCTCGCCAGCCAGCTCACCGGCAACCAGATCGACATCATGACCGATGAGGAGTCCTCCGCGAAGCGGCAGAAGGAATTCGCCGAGCGTTCGAAAATGTTCGAGGAAGAGCTCGACGTCGACGAGACGCTCAGCCAGCTGCTGGTGGCCGAGGGCTTCGCCGAGCTCGAGGAGGTCGGCTATGTCGAGATCGACGAGCTGGCTGGCATCGAAGGCTTCGACCAGGATCTGGCCGAAGAGCTCCAGAGCCGCGCGCTCGAGGCGCTCGAGCGCCGTGAGGCGGCTTCGCGCGAGGAACGCACCGCGTTGGGCGTCGAAGACGCGCTGGCCGAGCTTCCCCACCTCACCGAGGCCATGCTGGTCACGCTCGGCAAGGCGGGCATCAAGACGCTCGACGACCTCGCTGATCTCGCCACCGACGAGCTGATCGCCAAGAAGCGCGAGGCCCCGCGCCGCCGCCAGCCCGCCCCGAGCGAGGGTCCACGCCTGCGCAGCGACCGCGACCGGGCCCGGCCCGAAGACAAGGGCGGCGTGCTGGGCGAGTATGGCCTGAGCGAAGAGCAGGGCAACGAAATCATCATGGCCGCTCGCGCACACTGGTTCGAGGACGCTGACGATTTGTCCGCCTCCGCAGACGGGGGCCCGGCCGCCGCCGCGCCCGCGCCCACGCCCGAACCCGACACCCAGGAGGCCGCCGATGCGGACTCCACACAATGAGCGCCTGACGCCCGACATCGCTGAGACGCCTGCGGCCCGGTCTTCCGAGCCAGCCAGGCCGTGCCCGGAACGCCGCTGTATACTGACCGGCGAACACGGCAGCCGCGCCGGGCTGGTGCGGCTCGCCGTCTCGCCCGATGGGCTGGTGCTGCCCGACGCCCACGCCAAGGCGCCCGGCCGCGGCGCCTGGATCGGCGTGACCCGCACCACGCTCGAGGCCGCGCTCGCCAAGGGCAAGCTCAAGGCGGCACTTGCGCGCAGCTTCAAGTCGGGAATGCTCGACATCCCCGCCGACCTTCCGGCGCGGATCGAAAATGCACTGCGCCGCGCGCTGACCGAGCGGCTAGGGCTGGAAATGCGCTCCGGCACGCTCATAATGGGGACCGAGCGCATCGCCGAGGCGGCGCGCAACGGCGCGGTGGCGCTGTTGCTCCACGCCCGCGATTCCAGCGAAGGCGGGCGCAAGAAACTCGACCAGGCCTGGCGCGTAGGTCAGGAACGCGAGGGTTCGGGCGAACGCGGCACCATCTTGCCACTGGACCGGGCGGCGCTGTCTGTGGCACTGGGCCGAGACAATGTCGTCCACCTCGCGCTGGGCGATTCCAAGGCTGCCGAGCGGATCAGCGTCCCGCTCCAGCGCCTGTTGCATTTCCTGGGGGCCGAGCAGGGGCCCGATTTGGTTGGTACCGGGGCCAATGATGGAGGCGAGCGCGCCGCGCTTCGCCCGGACGACGACGAGATTTGAAGGAACGACGAACCACATGAGCGACACCACCGACACTCCGCGCGAACGCAAGCCGCTCGGCCTCAAGCGGTCGATCGACGCGGGCGAGGTCAAGCAGACCTTCAGCCACGGCCGCACCAACAAGGTGGTGGTCGAGGTGAAGCGTCGCCGCGTGCTCGGCAAGCCGGGCGAAGTTGCTGCGCCGCCGCCGCCCCCGCCTCCTCCGCCTCCGCCCCCACCCCCGCCCCCGGCTCCGGAGGCGCGCAAGCCCGTGCCACGCGCCCCTGTGGGCGAGACCCCGCAGGAACGGGTCGCGCGGATGCAGCGCGAGGCCGAAGACGAGCGGATGCGGCTGGCCGAGGCAGGGCGCAAGCGCGAGGAAGAGCAGGCGCGCAGCAATGCCGAGGACGAAAAGCGCCGTGCCGGGGCGAACCGCGAAGCCGAGATCGAGGCCTCGCAGCGCCCGGTCGAAGACGATGTCGCGGCACCCGAGATCGCGGAATCAGCGGACGACGCGCAGGGCGAAGAACCCGCCACCGACGGCACCCCGTCACCCGCGCCGCGCCGGTTCACCCCGGTCGCCCGGCCCGAGACGAAGAAGCCCGACAAGAAGAAGGCCAAGGAAGACAAGCGCCCGGCCGCCACGCCCGAGCGCGGCGGCGGCGAAGGTGACAAGCGCCGGTCGGGCAAGCTGACCGTAACGCGCGCCCTCAACGAGGACGAAGGCCGCCGGGCCCGCAGCCTGGCCGCGCTCAAGCGCGCCCGCGAGAAGGAACGCCGCACCCACGGCGGCGGCTCGTCCGCGCCGCGCGAGAAGCAGGTCCGCGACGTGGTCGTGCCCGAGGCGATCACCGTGCAGGAACTCGCCAACCGCATGGCCGAGAAGGGTGCCGTGCTGGTGAAGGCGCTGTTCAACATGGGCATGATGGTCACCGTCAACCAAACCATCGACCAGGACACCGCCGAACTATTGGTGGAGGAATTCGGCCACAACATCACCCGCGTGTCCGAGGGCGACGTCGATATCGACAACACGGTGGATCAGGACCCCGAGGAAAGCCTCAAGGCTCGTCCGCCGGTGGTTACCATCATGGGCCATGTCGATCACGGCAAGACCAGCCTGCTCGACGCGCTGCGCGGCACCAATGTGGTCAAGGGCGAGGCCGGCGGCATCACCCAGCACATCGGCAGCTATCAGGTGAAGACCAAGGGCGGCGACACCATCACCTTCCTCGACACCCCCGGCCACGCCGCGTTCAGCGAAATGCGCGCGCGCGGCGCCAATGTGACCGATATCGTGGTGCTGGTGGTGGCGGCCGACGACGGTATCATGCCGCAGACGATCGAGGCCATCAATCACACCAAGGCCGCGGGCGTCCCGATGATCGTGGCAATCAACAAGGTCGACAAGGAAGACGCCAATCCACAGAAGGTGCGCGAGCGCCTGCTCGAACACGAGGTCGTGGTCGAGGACATGGGTGGCGACACGCAGGACGTGGAAATCTCCGCGCTCAAGCGCACCGGACTCGACGATCTGCTCGAGAAGATCGCGCTCCAGGCCGAATTGCTCGAACTGAAGGCCAACCCGGACCGCGAGGCCGAGGCGACCGTGATCGAGGCGCAGCTCGACAAGGGCCGCGGCCCGGTGGCGACCGTGCTGATCACGCGCGGTACGCTGAAGCGCGGCGATGTCTTCGTTGTCGGCACGCAGAGCGGCCGCGTGCGCGCGATCATCGACGATCAGGGCAGGCAGATCAAGGAAGCCGGACCGTCGATGCCGGTGGAGGTGCTTGGCCTGGGCGGTGTGCCCGGCGCGGGCGAGATCCTGACCGTGGTCGAGAACGAGCAGCGGGCGCGCGAAGTGGCGCAGTATCGCCAGGAAAAGGCCACCGAGAAGCGCACCGCGCTGGCGCCGACCAACTTCGACACCATGTTCACCAGCCTCAAGAGCGACCTGGTCGAATTTCCGGTGGTGGTGAAGGCGGATGTGCAGGGTTCGGTCGAAGCGATCGTGACCGCGCTCCACAACCTCTCGAACGATCTCATCAAGGTGCGCGTGCTGCACGCCGGCGTGGGCGCGATCACCGAGAGCGATGTGGGCCTCGCCGCGGCGTCGAAGGCGCCGATCCTGGGCTTCAACGTCCGCCCCAATCCCAAGGCGCGCGAACTGGTGAAGCGCGACGGGGTGGAGATGAAGTATTACGACGTCATCTATCACCTGACCGAGGAAATCGCCAAGGAGATGGCTGGCCAGCTCGGGCCGGAGCGGATCGAGCACGTGCTTGGCCGCGCGCTGGTCAAAGAGGTCTTCCGGTCGGGCAAGCGCGACAAGGCCGCCGGCCTGCTGGTCGAGGAAGGCGTCATCCGCAAGGGACTGTTCGCACGCCTCACGCGCGAGGACGTCATCGTCTCGGCGACCACCATCGCTTCGCTGCGGCGGTTCAAGGACGATGTCGACGAGGTTCGCGCGGGCCTCGAATGCGGCGTGGTCCTGGCCGATACCAACGACGTCAAGCCAGGCGATCAGCTCGAGGTGTTCGAGGTCGAGGAGCGCGAGAGGACGCTCTAGAATCGTTGCTCAGAGGGGGAGTGAATGGGTACCAATGAAGTTATAATCGGGCTTGCTTGCCTGACTGCGCTTTGTGGCTGGATAACCTATCGCTCCCTCCGCACGATCAACCGACTCGACCGCTACGAGCGCGAGAACACGACCGAAGGCGGGGTGGTCAACTTCGAGACGAACCGCGATGCAGTGCGGCACAAGAACAAGCGTCTCGGAGCGGAGTCCCTGATGAAGCTGGGTTGCCTGTTCACGTTCCTGTCTGGGGCCGCTTTCCTCATCATCTTCTTTTTCGGCATCAGGTAGCAAGTGCAGAAATCGACCCCCGAACAGCAATCGGTCCGCGTACTCAAGGTGGGCGAGCGCGTGCGGCATATCCTCAGCGAGCTGCTCGCGCGGGGAGAGGCGCATGACGAGGTGCTGACCGCGCATTCGGTCTCGGTCACCGAGGCGCGGATGTCGCCAGATCTGCGCCACGCCAAGATCTATGTGAAACCGCTGCTGGGCGAGGACGAAGCGGCGGTGCTCAAGGCGCTGCGCACCAACACCGCGTTCTTCCAGAAAGAGGTGGCGCAGCGGCTCGGCCTCAAATTCGCCCCCCGCCTGAACTTTCAGCCCGATGAAAGCTTCGACGAGGCCGAACGGATCGAGCGGTTGCTGGACGATCCGAAGGTCGCCCGCGACCTCGGTGAGCTGGGCGAGGACTAGCCCGGCAACAGCACCGCGCGCAGGTGGATGGTCACTTTTCGGCCCACGATCAACGGATAGGCGGTCATCCCGAACTCACGCCGGTCGATCGCCGTTTCGCCCTGCAGGATCAGCGGTTTTCGACCATCGGCGAGCTGCGGAGGACTGGCGAAACGCACCGCCAGCACGGCCGGGCGGGTGACGCCCCGGGCGGTGATCCGTCCCGCGACTGTTGCGCTGGCTTCTCCCGTGAGCCGCATGGTGTCGCCGCGAAACACCACCGTCGGAAATCGCGTCACATCGAAGAACGCCGGGCCCTTGAGCCGGGCCAGTGTCACGCTGTCGGGCGCGGTCAGCGCGCTGGCGTCGAGCGTGACGGTTAGATCGATACGCTCGGGCCGCTCGGGCGAAAGCGTGATACCGCCGCTAACCCGGGGGAAATACGCGGTCTTGCTGGCGAGGCCGAAGAAGGCGACCCTGGCCGAAACCTGGCTCTGCGCGGCATCGATGCTGTAGCGATGGGCGGGCGCGGCACCGAGCAGGAGCAGCGCCGGGACGATACGAAAACACCGCATGGCACTATCCATCTCCCGCGCCGGCCCCGGCTGCCCTTCGCCGCGATTGCGGTCAAGCGGAAGCGCGCGCTAGAGGACGCGCATGGCCAAGCTCTATTTCTATTATGCCAGCATGAACGCGGGCAAATCGACCAATCTCCTCCAGGCGGACTTCAACTATCGCGAGCGCGGGATGACCACCATGCTGTGGACCGCGGCGCTCGATATCCGCTCGCTCGGCATGGTGCAGAGCCGCATCGGCCTGGAGGCGAGCGCCAATCGCTATACCCCCGGAACCGATCTGATGCGCGAAACGCTCGCCCAGCACGCCGCAACCCCACTCGCCTGCGTGCTGATCGACGAGGCGCAGTTCCTGACCGCCAAGCAGGTCTGGCAATGCGCGCAGCTGGCGGACGAGGCGAACATTCCGGTGCTGTGCTACGGCCTCAGGACCGATTTCCGTGGCGATCTATTCCCCGGCTCAGCAGTGCTGCTGGGCATCGCGGATTCGCTCGTCGAGCTGAAGGGCGTGTGCCATTGCGGTCGCAAGGCGACGATGAATATGCGTGTCGATGCCGGGGGCGAGGCCGTCCGATCGGGCGCGCAGACCGAGGTCGGCGGGAATGAGCGCTATCTCGCATTATGTCGTCGCCACTTCAGCGAGGCGCTTGGCCGCACTACATGAACGGCCAACCCGAGTAAAAAAATGTCCGAAACGCTCCAGCTTGCACTGATCCTCCTGCCCTGCCTGATCGTGGCCATCGTGTTTCACGAGGTGGCGCATGGCTGGGCGGCGCTCGCATTGGGCGATCCCACCGCCCAGGAAGCGCGGCGGCTGACACTCAATCCAATCCGCCACGTCGATCCGGTCGGTACTATCATCTTGCCGGGATTTCTGGCCATGGTCGGCGCGCCGGTGTTCGGCTGGGCCAAGCCGGTGCCGGTCGATCAGCGAAGGCTCGACAATCCGCGCTTCGGGATGATGGCCGTGGCGGCGGCGGGTCCGGCGACGAACTTCCTGCTGGCGCTCGTCGGCGCGGCGGCGCTGGGGCTCGTCTCGGCCGCGGTCGAGCCGGGCGCGCTGGTCGCGCAGGGGCTCTACAGCTTCATTCTCATCAACCTGTTCATCGGCCTGTTCAACCTGCTACCGATCCCGCCCTTCGATGGCTCGCACATCGTCGAGGGCGCGATGCCACCGCGCTGGGCGGTGCAATACGAAAAGCTGCGGCCCTATGGCATGGTGCTGTTCTTCGGCCTCATCGCCATCGCCTGGGCCTTCCCGGCCTTCGACGTGATCTCGCGGTTGATCGGCCCGCCGGTGCAATGGCTCCTCGGCCATTATCTCGCCTTTGCCGCGCTGTTCGGCGGTGGCTGACCGGGCGCAGCCCCACGGCTGGCTGATCCTCGACAAGCCGCGCGGCCTCGGCTCGACGCAGGCGGTCGGCGCCGTGAAGCGCAATCTGCGCGAAGCGGGCTACGGCAAGGTCAAGACCGGCCACGGCGGCACACTCGATCCGCTGGCCGAAGGCGTGCTGCCGATCGCGCTCGGCGAAGCGACCAAGCTGGCCGGGCGGATGCTCGATGCGAGCAAGATCTATGACTTCACCGTTCGCTTCGGCGAAGAGACCGACACGCTGGATGCCGAGGGATCGCTCGTCGCGACGTCCGATGCTCGTCCCGCTCGGGATGCAGTCGTTGCGCTCATGCCGCGCTTCACTGGCGCGATCGAGCAGGTGCCGCCGGCCTATTCGGCGCTCAAGGTCGATGGGCGGCGCGCCTACGATCTGGCCCGCTCAGGCGCGGCGGTGGCGCTCGCGACCAGGTCGGTCGCCATCCATAGCCTCGACCTGCTCGCTACCAACCCAGACGAAGCGACCCTCCGCGCCCACGTCTCCAAAGGCACTTACATCCGCAGCTTGGCGCGCGACATCGCATTCGCGCTCGGGACGGTGGGCCACGTCACCTTTCTGCGCCGTATCAAGGCCGGTCCATTCCATCAGGATCAGGCGATTTCGCTGGACACGCTGAACGAAATCGGCAAGGGCGCGCCCCTTCAAGATCACCTCCTGCCGCTGGAGGCGGGGCTGGACGACATCCCGGCCCTCGCTCTCGATCCGACAAGCGCGCAGGCGGTCCGCCAGGGCCGTGAATTGTCGGGATTGCCCCAAGCAGACGGGCTCCATTTCGCAAAGCTGGGCGATGTGCCCGTGGCGCTGATGGAAATCGCGGGCGGGACGGCCAAGGTCGTCCGGGGTTTCAACTTATCAAGCGATGTCGCGGAGTAAAAATACATGACCATTACCGCGGAAAAGAAGCAGGAAGTCATCAAGGACAATGCCCGCGAAGAGGGCGATACCGGTTCGCCGGAAGTGCAGGTCGCGATCCTCACCGAGCGCATTCGCAACCTCACCGAGCACTTCAAGAGCAACCACAAGGACAACCACTCGCGCCGCGGCCTGCTGATGATGGTCAACAAGCGCCGCACCCTGCTCGCCTATCTCAAGGCGAAGGATGTCGAGCGCTACAATGCGCTGATTCAGAAGCTCGGGCTTCGCAAGTAACAGATTTGAGGGGAGGGCGGCCACGAGCCGCCTTCTTCGCATTTGGCGCTCTCGCAATCCGGCGAAGCGCCATCCCAGGGGCCAGACAGCGCCCCGCACCGGACCGGGACGGCTACCCGGTATTGCAGGCCCCGCGGCGCAATGTGGCGCGCGGGTCAGAAGGAAAATCAATGTTCGACACCAAAACCGTATCGCTGGAGTGGGGCGGCAAGACCCTCACTCTGGAAACCGGCCGCGTTGCCCGTCAGGCCGACGGCGCCGTACTGGCCACGCTGGGCGAGACCGTGGTGCTCTGCGCCGTGACCGCCGCGCGCAGCGTCAAGGAAGGGCAGGATTTCTTCCCGCTCACCGTCCACTATCAGGAAAAATTCTCGTCGGCCGGGCGCATCCCGGGCGGCTTCTTCAAGCGCGAGCGCGGGGCGACCGAAAAGGAAACGCTGACCAGCCGCCTCATCGACCGGCCGTGCCGCCCGCTGTTCCCCGAGGGCTTCTACAACGAGATCAACGTTATCGCTCAGGTGCTGAGCTATGACGGCGAGAACGAGCCCGATATCGTCGCGATGATCGCCGCCTCGGCTGCGCTCACCATCTCGGGCGTGCCCTTCATGGGCCCGATCGGCGCGTGCCGCGTGGGTTACGTCGATGGCGAATACACGCTCAACCCCCGCCAGCCCGAAGCCGCCGACGGCCAGCTCGACCTGATCGTGGCCGCCACTGGCGATGCCGTGATGATGGTCGAATCCGAAGCCAAGGAGCTGTCGGAAGAGATCATGCTGGGCGGCGTGATGTTCGCGCACGACGAGATCAAGAAGGTCGTGAACCTCATCATCGACCTCGCCGAGCAGGGTGCCAAGGATCCGTGGCCGCTCGCCCCGGTGACCGACAAGTCGGGCACGCTGGAGGAACTGCGCGGCCTGATCGGCGACGATCTTGCCGCCGCCTACAAGCTCACCAACAAGTCCGAGCGCCAGAACGCCATCGCTGATGCGCGCACCAAGGCTCGCGAGCACTATGAGGCACTCAACCACGACGATCCGGCCGAATATCTCGGCAAGCTCAAGCTGGTGAAGAAGCTGGAAAGCGACATCGTGCGCAAGGCGGTCCTGAAGGACGGCGCGCGTATCGACGGTCGCAAGCCGGACCAGGTCCGCCAGATCGAGGCGATCGTCGGCTTCCTGCCTCGCGCGCACGGCTCCTCGCTGTTCACCCGCGGCGAGACGCAGGCGATCTGCACCACCACGCTGGGCACCAAGGACGCCGAACAGATGATCGACGGGCTGGAAGGCCTGTCGTACTCGAACTTCATGCTGCACTACAACTTCCCGCCCTATTCGGTTGGCGAAGTCGGCCGCTTCGGCGCCCCGTCGCGCCGCGACATCGGCCACGGCAAGCTGGCATGGCGCGCCCTGCGCGCGGTGCTGCCGAGCAAGGAAGACTTCCCCTACACCATCCGCGTATTGAGCGACATCACCGAGTCCAACGGCTCGAGCTCGATGGCGACGATCTGCGGGGGGTGCCTGAGCATGATGGACGCCGGCGTGCCGGTGAGCCGTCCGGTCTCGGGCATCGCCATGGGCCTGATCCTGGAAGGCAAGGACTTCACCGTCCTCAGCGACATCCTCGGCGACGAGGACCACCTCGGCGACATGGACTTCAAGGTGGCCGGCACCGAGCTGGGCATCACTTCGCTCCAGATGGACATCAAGGTCGCCGGGATCACCCGCGAGATCATGGAAAAGGCGCTCGATCAGGCAAAGGCCGGTCGCGCGCATATCCTGGGCGAGATGACCAAGGCGCTGGGCTCGGCCCGCACCGAGCTCAGCGCCCACGCCCCGCGCATCGAGACCATGCAGATCGACAAGTCGAAGATCCGCGACGTCATCGGCACCGGCGGCAAGGTGATCCGCGAGATCGTGGCCGAGACCGGCGCGAAGGTGGACATCGACGATGAGGGCCTGATCAAGATCAGCTCTTCGGACGTCAGCCAGATCGAGGCCGCGCGCAAGTGGATCTCGGGCATCGTGGAGGAGGCCGAAGTCGGCAAGATCTACGACGGCAAGGTAGTCAACATCGTCGATTTCGGCGCCTTCGTGAACTTCATGGGCGGCAAGGACGGCCTCGTCCACGTGTCCGAAATGAAGAACGAGCGCGTCGAGCGCCCGACCGATGTCGTCTCCGAAGGCATGGAAGTGAAGGTCAAGGTCCTCGAGATCGACCCGCGCGGCAAGGTTCGCCTGTCGATGCGCGTCGTCGATCAGGAAACTGGCGCGGAGCTGGAGGACACCCGTCCCCCGCGCGAACCGCGCGAGCGTTCGGGCGGCGGTGACCGCGGCGACCGCCGTGGCCCGCGCGGCGGCGGCGATCGTGACCGCGGCCCGCGCCGCGATGGTGGCGATCGTGGACCGCGCCGTGATGGTGGTGGTGATCGCGGCCCGCGCCGTGAGAGCGGCGATCGCCCCCGCGAAGGCGGTTCCTCCGAGGGCGGGGCGCACATCCCCGACTTCCTCAAGGACTGATCCGGCGAAAGCCTGAAATAAGAAGGCCGCGGGGAGCGATCCCCGCGGCCCTTTTATTGCGCCTCGCTCAGCCGGACGGCGCTACAAGTCGATAACCCACGGCCGGCTCGTTGAGCAGCAGTTCGGGCCGGGCCGGATTGCGCTCCAGCTTTTGCCGGAGGGCGCGGATGGCGACGCGCAGATAGTCGATCTGGCCTTCGTGCGCCGGGCCCCACACGGCGCGGAGCAGCTGGGCATGGGTCAGAACCCGGCCGGCGTGCTTGGCGAGTTCGGCCAGCACGGCATATTCCTTCGGGGTCAGATGCGCCTCGGCACCGTCACGCAGCACCGCGCGGCGGTGGAGATCGATGGTCAGCGGCCCGATCGCAATCGGTTCGGAGTCGGCACCGGGACTGAGATCGACGAGATCGTCGATGTAGCGATCGACCTTGGTCGTTTCCGCCGCGACGGTGGCGATCAGCGCCTTGTCGCCAAGGCCTTCGCGCCTCAGGCCCCTGGCCGCCGTGGCGATGGCGTGGAGCCGCGGCTTGACGTCCTCCCCGATCGAGGTGAGCAGCGCCGAACGCAGGCGATGGCGTTCGCGCAGGGTGGAAAAATCCCGCGCCTCGCGTTCGAGCCGGGTTCGCTCCAGCGCTAGCGCCATCTGATCGAGCAGGTTGCGAAGCAGGGACAGCTGTTCGTCGGCAATCGGCGGCCTGCCGTCGGGGCGGGCGAGACCGACCGCGGCGAGCGCGGCCTGATCGGACGCGACGGGGTGAAACTGCCAATCGGCCAGATCGACACGGCGCACGCCTCGCCCGGAAAGCGTGCCGCTCGCGAGCGTGAAGGCCGCTGCGGCCAGATCGCTGGGCGCCAGCGCCACATTCGCGGCATCGCTCGCCACCACCGAAGGCTTATCCTGCCCCGACACCAGCACGGCATGACAATCGAACAGTCGGGCGAGCTGGTGAACCGAAACCTCCGCGATCTCCGCTTCGCCTGCGCTTGCCAGCAGACGGCGCGCGAAACCGGCAATCGTGGCGTTGCGGGCAGCATGGGCAGCGGCGAGGCGGGCCTGATGGCGCAGGGCGCTGGCGAGCTTGCTGGTGACCAAGGCAACCAGGAACAGCACGATCACCGTCACCAGGTCGGCGGGGCTGGATATCAGCAGCGTGCGATAGGGTGCGGTGAAGAAGAAGTTGTAGGCCAGCGTGGATGCCAGGGCCGCCAGAAGTGCCGGTGCCAGGCCGAACCAGCTTGCCGCCGCGAGCACCGGCGGCAGGTACAGCAACACCACCGGCGCAGTGCCGTAGATCGGCGTGATCAGCGTGCCCGCCAGTGTTGCGGCGGCCACCATCAGCAGTGCCGCGACAAAGGCGGCGAGGCGGAGCGCGAGGCCCGGCGCCGACTCCGGTTCGGCCAGGTTGTCGTTTGTCATCGGCGCGGAGATGCGCCTGGCCGGGCATCGCGTCGAGGGGCTTGTCGCAGTTTTGGGCCCGGCTCCCTCGGCAATGCGGCCAAATCCACATGGAATCTTTATGCCATCCACGCCCACAGAGCGGACATGAACACGCCCAGCATCGCCTTGCCCACCGCCTCGCTTGCCCCCGCCACCCACAACCCGAAGGAGCGCCTTCCGGTGCTGATGCTGGGGGCGATCGGGGTGGTCTTCGGCGACATCGGGACGTCCCCGCTCTATGCGCTCAAGGAAAGCTTCATCGGCCCGCATCCGCTGGCGGTCGACCAGCTGCACATCTTCGGCGTGCTGAGCCTGATCTTCTGGTCGCTGATGCTGATCGTAACGGTCAAATATGTGTTCGTCGCGATGCGCGCGGACAACAAGGGCGAAGGCGGCTCGTTCGCGCTGCTCGCGCTGATCTCGCGCCATCTGGAGGGCGGACGCTGGACGGCGGCGCTCGTGACCCTGGGGGTGCTCGCGGCATCGCTGTTCTATGGCGATGCGATGCTGACGCCAGCCATATCGGTGCTCTCGGCGGTCGAGGGGCTGACGGTCGTGCAGGCGAGCCTCGAGCCGCTGGTGCTACCCATTGCGGTGGCGATCATGGTCGCGCTGTTCCTGGTCCAGTCGCGCGGAACGGCGCGTATCGGGCGGGTCTTCGGGCCGGTGGTGCTGATCTATTTCGCGACCCTGGCGACGCTGGGAATCGCCAATATCGCCGAGCACCCGGAAATTCTCGGCGTGCTCAATCCCCTCTGGGCAGCCGAGTTCTTCGTGTACGATCCGCGGCTGGCGTTCCTGGCGATGGGATCGGTCTTTCTGGCGGTGACCGGCGCGGAAACGCTGTATGCCGACATGGGCCACTTCGGCCGCAACGCCATCGGCATAAGCTGGCTGACCGTCGCCTATCCCTGCCTGATGCTCAACTACATGGGACAGGGCGCCTTGCTGCTCGGCAATCCGGCCGCGGTCGAGAACCCCTTCTATCTGATGGCACCCGAATGGGCCCGCCTGCCGCTGGTGTTCATCGCGACCGCCGCCACCATCATCGCCAGCCAGGCGGTGATCACGGGCGCGTTCTCGGTAACGCACCAGGCGATCCAGCTCGGCTTCCTGCCCCGCCTGCGCACGCTCCACACCAGCGAAAAGGCGGCGGGCCAGATCTACATTCCGGCGATCAACTGGGCCTTGCTGGCCATGGTGCTGGTGCTGGTGCTGGGATTCGGAGAATCGACCCGGCTCGCCTCTGCCTATGGCATCTCGGTCGTCGGCACGATGCTCATCACCACCTTGATGCTGGGCTTCCTGGTGACCAAGGTGTGGCGCTGGAACCGCTGGGCCGCCGCCGGCACGATCGGGCTGTTCCTGCTGGTGGACGGCACCTATTTCGCGTCCAACATCACGAAGATCCCCGATGGCGGGTGGTTCCCCCTCGTCGTGGCCGCGGTGCTGTTCACGATCCTGACCACCTGGGCCACGGGCCGCCGGCTGATGCGCGAACGCATGGCCGAAGGCGCGATGCCGCTGGGCGTATTCGTCAAGTCGGCCGCATCGACCCACCGCGTGCGTAATACCGCCGTGTTTCTATCCGCTTCGCCGGACGCCATCCCGTCGGCCCTGCTCCATAACCTCAAGCACAACCAGGTGCTGCATGAGCGTGTCCTGATCGTCACGGTGGCAGTCGGCGAGGTGCCGCAGGTGGACGAGGCCAGGCGGATCGAAGTGCAGGATGTGGGCAATGGGTTCTATCGCGTGATCCTCCGTTACGGGTTCATGGACGAGGTGGACATTCCGCGCGATCTGGCCGGCATCGACGCTATCGGAGCGCCGTTCGACTTGATGACCACGAGCTTCTTTCTCGGTCGGCAGAAGCTGATTGCCGACAAGGACCGCCCCGGCATGGCGCTGTGGCGCGAGCGGTTGTTCGCGTGGATGACCAAGAGTTCCGAAAGCGCGATGGAGTTCTTCAGGCTGCCCACGAACCGCGTGGTCGAGCTTGGCAGTCAGGTGCAAATCTGACTGCAGCCCAAATGCAAGTCACAGGCGAGTGGGTGACGAACGATGCGTGGTTGGCTACGAGAATGGGCATGCTCCCCCGCGAAACCCTTGCCGCCGCCGAAATTCCCCGTGGCGGCACGTTGACGCTCGTCAAACACGGGCGCGATTTCGTGATCATGCTCGGCCGCGACGAGCTGATGGGGACGCGGATGCAGTTTTCAGAGGAGCAGCTGGCGGTGCTGACGCTGGAGCGCATTGCCGCGCCGCGTCCGCGCGTGCTGGTGGGTGGCTATGGCATGGGCTTCACCTTTCGCGCCGCGCTCGCCGCGCTACCAGAGGGTGGCCGCGTGACGGTGGCCGAGGTGGTGCCGGAAATCCTCGACTGGGCGAAGGGGCCGCTGGCGGAATTGACCGGCGCTACGCTCGCCGATCCGCGCGGCGAGGTGGTGATCGCCGATGTGCGGGCGCTGATCGACGACGCGATCGACGCCACCACGCACCGCTACGATGCGATCCTGCTCGACGTGGACAACGGCCCCGATGGCATCGTGCGTGAAGGCAACGACCGGCTGTACACGCGCACCGGCCTCGCCAAGGCGCGCGAGGCGCTCAATCCCGGCGGGGTGCTGGCGGTGTGGTCGGCGGCACCCGACCCGGTGTTCGTCCGCAAGCTGCGCGACGCGCAGTTCGAGGTGGAGGAGCGCTTCGTCCGCGCCCGCCCCAACAACAAGGGGCCACGGCACACGATCTGGTTTGCCAAACGCCCCTAGTCGCGCTGGATCCGCAGCTTGCCCATGAAATCGCGCTTGCTTAACGCGACGCCCTTCATGCGCAGGATGTCGTAAGCGGTGGCAGCGTGGAAATAGAAATTGGGCTGGCTGAAGCTGAGGAGGAAGTTCTCGGCGGTGAAGGGCAGGCGGAAATCGCCCATCTCGAACCGCATCGGCTGGCCGAGGAAGCTTTCCATCTCCACCTCGGTCACCGCGTCCAATGACTCGCGCGCGGTGGCGATGGCGGCGCGCAGGCTGGCGAAATCCTGCGGCGGCGGTGACAGGTCCGGGCTGAATACACCCGCGCGCACGCCCTCGATGGCCCCGGCCGAATGCACGGCCACACTCTTCACCTGATAGGTGAAGGGCAGCATGGTCTCGTGCAGGCGCGCGCCGATCGCCTCGCCGTGCGCGCAGCCGGTCTCGGCGCACCAGGCTTCCGCCTTGTCGATCAGATGATCCGCGGCACCCAGCATCTGCTGCGCGCTGGGGATGAAGGCGGTGTGAAGCGAAATCGGCATCGTGGTTCTCCCTGGCTTATGCCCGGGAGCATAGCGGTGCGAGACGCGCTAGACGAGGTGGACCAGGCGGGGCTCGGCCCCCTCCAGATCGTCGATCAGCAACGAGCGGTCGCGCCCGGCGTCCTTGGCGGCGTAGAGCGCACGGTCGGCGCGCTTGATCGCGGATTCGAGCGTGTCGCTGTCGAGCACCTGCGCCAGGCCGGCACTGGCGGTGACCGGGAACGCCGGTTGCGGCGTGCGCAGGCGTACTCCGATGGCGATGCGCTGGCGCGCCTGTTCGGCCAGCACCTGCCAGTCCTCGGCATAGACCAGCGCCACGAACTCCTCGCCGCCCAGCCGCCCGACGTAGACGTCCTCGCCCTGCAAGGCCTCGGCCACGGCAACCAGCACCTCGTCGCCGATGTCGTGGCCGAAATTGTCGTTGATGCGCTTGAAATGATCGCAATCGATCACCGCGATCCCGCGCGGGCGGCCGATGGCGGTATCGGCAAAGCGCTGCGCCAGGCCGCGCCGGTTGGCAATGCCGGTCAGCGGGTCCATCGTGCTTGCGCGCGTCGCCTCTCGGACATGCGCCACCGCAGCGTCGAGCTGGCGGTTGATGAGCACCACCCCGTCGCCGATGCCAGCGGCGGTGACGACGAATTCGAACAGGAACGCCGCCAGCATCGCTTCGGCATAGAACGGCATCGAGCGCAGCAGGATCAGTTCGAAATAGAGTGCGACGAAGCCGGTAAGGATCGACGGGGCCCAAGCAATCGCCTGGTAGCGCGCGCTGCGACTGCCCAGCCTGAGCGCGGCGCTAAGCCCGGTGATGAGCATCCCGACCAAGCCGAGCACGATCAGATTGTGCAGCCAGTAGAGATCGGGTGAGCGAACCAGCAAGGGGGTTGCCGCCGCGAGCGCGATTCCCATTGGTAGCATCGACCAGAGGAACCGCCGTAGCGCCCGCGCTTCGAATTTGAGCTCGATATAGGTCGCGAGCAGCGGACCGACGACCGCGATCGCGAGATCGGTCGCGGCGAGTCGCGCGATCCAGAACGCCTCGGGGGTGGGGAACAACCAGGTGCCCGCGGGTGGGAAGGTCAGCGCCAGCAGCCCGATCGCCCCGGCACGCGCCGCCATCCAGACGATGTACTGGCGGCGCATGATGAGCGCGAGCGCCACCGCCGACGCGCCGAAACCCAGCACGCACGACATGAACGCTCCGAAAATGAAGCTCGCCCAATCCAAGTACAAACCTCCGCCACCGTCGCAGCGACGCCAGCTCTCGTTGCCACTCTACCCTGACCGGCGCTGCCAAAGGCTTACCGGACAGGGTGAATTTCTTAAGACCCAGGCCGCACCGTCTCCGCGGTGTCGGTTACATGGCGATCGTCGGCGGCGATTGTCGGCGTCAGCGGACGCGCGGCCCGCCGAACGGCAGGGGCGGAGGGGGCCGACGCGAACCGCGGGGCAGCTGCGCCTGATAGGCCCGACCGCAATGCTCGACGCAATAGGGGAAGCCCGGGTTCACCGCGACGCCGCAGAAGTGGAAGTCGGGCTCGCCCGGATGCCCCATCGGCCAGCGGCAGATACGCTCGTTGAGATCGAGCAGGCTGGTTTTTGCAGCGATTTCGGCGCTGGGCTTGGCCGGGACCAGGCGGCGCGGCGGCGCTGGCGGGATCGGCGGCTGCTGGTCGCCCGGACCTTGCCGCAGGAACCCGCCTGGACCCACCGAGACGATCCGAGGCATATCCGGCGTGCGGCCCGGAATGGGCTGCGACGGGATATCGGGATTGCGCGGCTCGGCGCGACTCGGCGCAGCGGCCACCGATGGCTCGGCGCGCGGTGTCTGGGGCATGGTGCGCGCTACCGGGCGCGGCGCGACGGCAGCGGGCGCGGCGGCAGCCGCGGGCTTTTCCTTCTCCTTGACCGGGGACGGGCGCGCCTTGAGGCCGAGCCGATGCGCCTTGCCGATCACGGCGTTGCGGCTGACCCCGCCCAGCTCATCGGCGATCTGGCTGGCGGTGGCACCGCCTTCCCACATGTCCTTCAGTTTCGCGATCCGTTCGTCGGTCCAGCTCATCGATCAATCCATATGCAGAGAATCAGGGGCGGCGCGTGCCCGCTTGCCAGCCCAGGCGCAGCGACCTAGGCGCGCAGCCATGGCCGAACAACCCCAAGCGATCAAGATGGCGACGGAGTCGGCAGAGACAAGTGCGGGCGATCCCCCCCGCCGGTTTCCGCCGCGCGGCGTGCCGCTGATCACCGGGATCAATCGCGTCGGGTTGTGGAGCCTGTATCTCAAGGAAGTCAGGCGCTTCATCAAGGTCCAGACGCAAACCATCTGGGCGCCCGCGGTCACCACGCTGCTGTTCCTGGTTATCTTCACCGTCGCGCTCGGGGGAAGCGATCGTGCGATCCTGGGCGTGTCCTTCGGCGATTTCGTCGCGCCTGGCCTCATCATGATGGCGATGATGCAGAATGCCTTCGCCAATTCCTCTTTCTCGTTCCTGTCGGGCAAGATCCAGGGGACGATCATCGACTTGTTGATGCCGCCGCTGTCCGAAGGCGAGCTGATGACCGGCATCGTTGCCGCGGCCATCACGCGCGCGGTACTGGTGGGCTTCACCGTCGCCGCGGCGATGGCGCTCTATCCCGGGGTGACGTTGCACGCGCGCGAGCCGTGGGCGATCGTGTGGTTCGGGCTGATGGGGGCGATACTGCTGGCGCTGATGGGGCTCGTCGCTTCGCTCTGGTCCGAAAAGTTCGATCACAACGCGGCGGTCACCAATTTCGTGATCGCCCCGCTCAGCCTGCTCTCCGGCACGTTCTACACCATCGAACGGCTCAGCGGCGTGTTCGAGACGGTCAGCCGCTTCAATCCATTTTTCTACGTGATCTCGGGCTTTCGCTACGGGTTCCTGGGCCGCAGCGACATCGGTGGAGAGCAGGCGGTGCTGGTGGCCGGAGCTGGTCTGCTGGCGCTCAATGCGCTGCTCGCCTGGCTGACCTACCTGCTGCTGCGCTCGGGGTGGAGAATTCGCAGCTAGGCCGCAACGGACGTACCTAGTGCGTCAGCCCGCGGCGCAGGCGATAGCGGCCGTTGTCGAATGGCTCGAACATCTGCGCCACTTCGGGGTGTTCGACCGGGCCTGCCGCGGCATCAGTCACCAGGTTCTGCTGGCTGACATAGGCCACGTAAGAGCCTTCCTCGTTCTCGGCGAAGAGGTGGTAGAACGGCTGTTCGCGATCGGGCCGGATGTTTTCGGGAATAGCGGCGTACCATTCCTCGCTATTGGCGAAGACCGGGTCGATGTCGAACACCACGCCGCGGAAGTCGAAGATGCGGTGCCGCACCACTTCGCCAAGGGCGAAGCGCGTGCGGGCGTTCTGCGGTGCTTCGATGGTGCGACCGGCCTGGACGGAGAAGAACTGGGCACGTTCCATAAGACCCATGATATGGGGTCGGGTCGCGGGGGCACAAGCCGAAGTGACGGGCCGTCCCCATATTTCGTGGCGCTGTGGCCCGCTTGCCGCTTGGCAAACCAGCGGCGCTCGTCTAACGGCTCCGCCTTCCGGCCGCCCGGGCGCCTCGCCGTCCATGCGTTTCAAGCCCTTCGCGGAGAGGTGGCAGAGTGGTCGAATGCGCCGCACTCGAAATGCGGTGTGCGGGAAACCGCACCGTGGGTTCGAATCCCACCCTCTCCGCCACGTAATTCTAAATCACTGCGTTAGAATTCGCGGCAGCCTGGTTGCGCCGATCGTCGGAAGTCCCACCGATCTGGCTGCGGCATTTAGGGTCGCGGGAGTTTCGTCCATTTCTGGTCGTCGCCGCTGTTTTCGATCAATCCAGTCAGTGGTGGGAGCGGGAGGATTTCTTCCCTGGTCTTGGTTGAGGTGACGGCGTCGGCTGGCGCAAGCTCGGCTCGAGGTGAGCCGGGTGTTCGGCCACAAGCCCCGCAATAACGATTACGCTCCGGCGGCCGGGCCCCGCGCCGTGCTCAGTTCCGCGCGCGCCTGGCCGAACACCTGAACGCTGGCCCAGATGGCGAGCGCCGCCATGATCGCCGCGACCAGCAAATCGGGCCACGCTTGGCCGGTGCCGAACACCCCGAAGGCCGCGCCGACGACCGCAAGATTGCCGATCGCATCGTTGCGCGAGCACAGCCAGACGGAGCGCATATTGGCGTCCCCGGCGCGGAAGCGGAACAAGAGCACCGCGACCGCGACATTGACGAGCAGCGCCAGCGTGCCGATCACCCCCATCGTCTGCGCGTGCGGCGCAGAGCCGGTTACGACACCATAGATCGCGTAACCCAGCACCCACACGCCGAATACCTGCATCGACGCCGCCTTGAGCAGGGCCGCACGCGCGCGCCACGCGAGCGCCATCCCCGCGACCCCCAGGCTGATCGCGTAGTTCGCGGCATCGCCGAAGAAATCGAGCGCATCCGCCTGAAGCGCGCGCGAATCCGCCGCCACGCCGGCTACGATCTCGACCAGGAACATCGCCGCATTGGCGGCCAGCGCGATCCACAGCACCCGCCGCCAGTGCGGATCGTTATGGACGGCGGCATCGCTTCCGGACGTTTCGCAGCATGACGCGCTCATGAGAGTGCCTTTAACCGCTTGAACCCGCGCGGCCTAGAGCCTGTCCATCTGCGACAGCGCGCGCGCGCCTTGCAGCACTTGCCGCCCGACCAGCTCGATCTGCGCCCGCGTGCGCTCGTCCACCCATTCGCCTTCGTCCGAGAACAACCCGCCATGCGCCTTGATCGTCGCGCCCAGCGGGGTGGGCCAGCCGCGCAGCGAATGGACGATGGCGCGCAGGGTGAGGAGGGTGCTCATGCTCGCCTGGTCGCCCGAGGCGGTGGTGATGAGGCCGACGGCGCGGCCGTCGAGATAGGGCCGGGCGTCCTGCGCCAGGTCTTCGAGGTAATCGAGCGCATTCTTGACCAGCCCGGAGATGGTGCCGTGATAGCCCGGTGCGGCGATGATCACGCCGTCGGCGGCGCGCACTGCCTCGACCAGTTCCGCGCCGTTGCCTGTTACATAGCTCGGCCCGCGATAATGTGCGAGCGCGCCGAGGTATTCGCCGCCGAACACGCTCACCTCCGCGCCCGCCTCGGCGGCGGGACGGGTGGCGAGGCGCAGCGCCTGCTCGGTGGTGCTGGCCGGGTTGACCGTGCCGCCGATGGCGACGATGCGAATGGTCAAGGTGTCAGGGTCTCCGAAACGCGTGTGAGCGGCAGATAGGCAAGTCCGGGCGGGATTGCCACAACCGGCTGCCATCCATAAGCCGCCGCGTATTCGGCAGCATGGGGCGCGCATATGGGCAGGGGCGGAGTGATGGCGATGCGGTCGGGATTCGCCGCCGGATTGATTGCGGTCATGTGTCCCGCGCACGGCGCGCCGATTCCCATGAGCGAGACCGAACAGGCCGCGCCTGCGATGCCGCCGATCCTGCCACAGCGCGAGCGCGCGGCGCTGGTCGACCGGATGCTCAGGGAACGGCTCGACACAGTGATCCCGCGGCTGATGCGCGAGCAGAAGATCGCGATGTGGGTGCTGGCGGCGCGCGAGTATTTCGAAGACCCGGTCACCGCAACGATGCTCGATGCGGAAAGCTTCCATGCCCGCCGCCGCACCATTCTGGTGTTCTTCGATCCGGGCGGCGGCAAGCCGGCCGAGCGGCTCACGGTCAGCCGTTACGGCATGGGCGGGCTGTTCGCACCCGCCTGGGACCCGGCCAAGGAGCCCGATCAGTGGAAGGCGCTCGCGGCGCTGATCGCCGAACGCGATCCCGCGACAATCGCCATCAACACCTCCGCGCTCACCGCTTTCGGCGACGGCATGACGCACAGCCAATATGCCGCCATGGCGGCGGCGCTATCAGAAAAGTATCGCCAGCGGATCGTCTCGGGCGAGACGCTCTCGGTGCGCTGGCTGGAAACCCGCACGCCGAGCGAACTGGCGATCTATCCCGGTATCGTGCGCATGGCCCATGCGCTGATCGCCGAGGCATTCTCGAGGCGGGCGATCACGCCGGGCCTGACCAGCGCCGACGATGTGGTGTGGTGGTATCGCCAGCGGCTCAGCGATCTGGGACTCGAACCGTGGTTCCAGCCCTCGGTCGGCATCCAGCGCGCCGGCGCGTCGGGGATGCTCGATGGCAATACGGTGATCCAGCCGGGCGACCTGCTGTGGACCGACTTCGGGATCACCTATTTGCGGCTCAACACCGATACGCAGCATCTCGCCTATGTGCTCAAGCCCGGGGAGACGGCCGCGCCCGCGGGGCTGGAACGCGGGCTGGCGGCGACCAACCGGACGCAGGACATCCTGCGCGGCGCGTTCCGCGCGGGGGCCAGCGGCAATACCATCCTCGCGGCGGCGCGCGCGCAGGCCACGGCGGAGGGGCTCGACGTGTCGATCTATTCGCATCCCGTCGGCTTCCACGGCCACGGCGCGGGCACCGCGATCGGGTTCTGGGACAACCAGGGCGGTGACGAGCGCGGGGCCTATCCGGTCCATCCGAACACCACTTGGTCTATCGAGTTGACCAGCTACGGCGCGGTGCCCGAATGGGGCGGGCAGCGGGTCGATTTCCGCGCCGAGGAGGACGCGCTGTTCGACGGCACCGGCGTGCGCTTCCTCGACGGGCGGCAGACGCAGCTCACGCTGATCCCGTCGGAATGACCGGCCGGCGCGCCGATCCGGACAACCTGCCCTATCACGGCGATCTGTTCGGGGAGCTCTATCTCGCCGAAGCGGGCGAGCCGCGCCGCGCGCTGCCGCTGGCGCGCTATCTGCCCGGCATCACCGTGGTCGCGGTCGCGGCGGGCACCTCGGCGTGGCTGGCCGAGCATTACGGCTTCCCGATCATCATGCTTGGGCTGCTGGTCGGCCTCGCGCTCAACTTCGTGGCGCGCGAGGCCGCGGTGCACCCCGGCCTCGATGTCGCCAGCCGGAGCTGCTTGCAGTGGGGCATCGTGGCATTGGGGCTTCAGGTGACGCTGGGGCAGGTGTGGGCGCTCGGCCCGTGGCCCTTCGCGGCGCTGGCGCTGATCATGCTCGCGGCTTTCGGGGCGGGCCTGCTGGGCGCGCGCGTGTCGGGCCAGTCGCGCTATGCCGGAATCCTGGCGGGCGGGGCGACGGCGATCTGCGGCGCGAGCGCGGCGCTGGCGCTTTACGGGATTATCGGGCGCGAACGGCTGAGCCGGGCGCAGTTCGCGCTGACGCTGGTCGGGGTCAGCCTGGCGAGCGCGCTGGCGATGTCGCTCTATCCGGTCATCGCGGCGGAACTCGGCCTCAGCGATACGCAGGCTGGCTTCCTGGTCGGGGCCTCGATCCACGATGTCGCGCAGGCGATCGGCGGCGGCTTCACCTTCTCCGACGCCGCCGGGTCGGAAGCGACGATCATCAAGCTGTCGCGCGTCGCGCTGCTCGGCCCGGCGCTGGTGCTGGTGGCGCTCTGGATCGGCACCGCCGGCGTTTCAGGGGGGCGGAGCGGGGCAACGTCGGTATGGCGGCGGGTGACGCTGCCGTGGTTCATCCTCGGCTTCCTGGCGCTGGTGCTGGTGAACAGCGCGGTCGCGGTGCCGGAGGCGATCGCCGCGGCGACGATGCGCGCGTCCAAAGCGTTGCTGCTGTTCGCGGTGATCGCGACCGCGATGCGTTCGGACCTCACGCTGATGCTCGGCCTCGGCTGGCGCGCGGTGATGCCCGTGGTGAGCGCGACGCTGGCCAGCTTCCTCGCGGCGCTGGCTGCGGTATGGCTGGGGGTGGTCTAGACCTGCTTCAGCGGTTCTTCCGCCCCTCGACCAGCGCATCGACCACCGCCGGGTCCGCCAGGGTCGAAATATCGCCCAGCGCGCCGGTGTCGTTCTCCGCGATCTTGCGCAGAATGCGGCGCATGATCTTGCCGCTGCGGGTCTTGGGTAGCGCCGGGGTGAAATGGAGGTGGTCGGGGGTGGCGATGGGGCCGATCTCGCGGCGGACCCAGTGGCGCAGTTCAGCCTCCAAAGCCTCGTCGGCGGCCTCGCCTGCGTTGAGCGTCACATACCCGTAGATGCCCTGACCCTTGAGGTCGTGCGGGAAGCCGACCACGGCCGCCTCGGCCACCTTGGGGTGCAGCACCAGCGCGCTTTCGACTTCGGCGGTGCCCATGCGGTGGCCGCTGACGTTGATGACGTCGTCCACCCGGCCGGTGATCCAGAAGTAACCGTCGGCATCGCGGCGGCACCCGTCGCCGGTGAAATATCTGCCGGGGTAGGTGCTGAAATAGGTCTGCACGAAGCGCTCGTGATCGCCATAGACGGTGCGCGCCTGGCCGGGCCAGCTCGCGCTAAGGCAAAGATTGCCCTCCGCCGCACCTTCCAGAACCTTGCCGTCGCCATCGACGAGTTGTGGGCAGACGCCGAAGAATGGGCGGCCCGCGCTGCCGGGTTTCATGTCGTGCGCGCCGGGCAGGGTGGTGATCATCACTCCGCCGGTCTCGGTCTGCCACCAGGTATCGACCACCGGGATTTCGCCCTTGCCGACGGTCTGGTGATACCAGCGCCAGGCCTCGGGATTGATCGGCTCGCCCACGGTGCCGAGCAGGCGGAGCGAGGAAAGGTCGTGGCGGGTCACAAACTCATCGCCCTCGCGCATCAGCGCGCGGATCGCGGTGGGGGCGGTGTAGAAGATGTCGACCTGGTGCCTGGCGATGGTGGCCCAGAAGCGGTCGTGATCGGGCCAGCTGGGCACGCCTTCGAACATCAGCGCGGTCGCGCCATTGAGTAGCGGGCCGTAGACGATGTAGCTGTGCCCGGTGACCCAGCCGATATCGGCGGTGCACCAGAACACTTCGCCGAGGCGGTAGTCGAAGACATGGCGGAACGTCGTCTCGGTCCAGACGCCATAACCGCCGGTGGTGTGAAGCACGCCCTTGGGCTTGCCGGTCGAGCCGCTGGTGTAGAGGATGAACAGCGGGTCTTCGGCGTTCATGGGTTCGCAGGCGCAGTCGGTGGCGACATCGGCGGACAGTTCGTGGAACCAGTGGTCGCGTCCTGCGGTCATCGCGACACTGCCGCCGGTGTTCCGGAACACCAGAACACCCCTGTTCGGCGCCCGATCAAGCGCTTCATCGACATTCTTTTTCAGCGGGATCAGCTTGCCGCCGCGCCGTCCCTCGTCGGCGGTGATGACCCAGTCGCTGGCGCAATCCGCGATCCGTCCGGCAATGGCCTCGGGCGAAAACCCGCCGAAGATGACCGAATGCACGGCCCCGATCCGCGCACAGGCGAGCATGGCCATCGCCCCTTCGGGGATCATCGGCATGGTGATCGTGACGCGATCGCCCTTGGCAACACCAAGCTTTTTCAGCGTGTTGGCGATGCGAATGACGCCCGCTTGCAGCTCGGCATAAGTGATCCGCCGCACCTCGCCCGCCGGGTCATCGGGTTCGAAGATCAGCGCCACCGTCTCGCCGCGCCCCGCCGCGACATGGCGGTCGACGGCGTTGTGGCACAAGTTGAGCACGCCATCGCCGAACCAGCGGATGGCGACCGGATCGAAGCTCCAGTCGGCAATTTTCGTCGGCTTTTCAAACCACTCCAGCCGACCGGCCTGCTCGGCCCAGAACCCGTCGGGATCGGCGATGCTGCGGGCATAGAGCGCATCATACTGCTCGGCGGTGGTCCAGGTGTTCGCCACCGCCGCCGCGGGGCGGGCGACGATATCGCTGTCGTGCGGATGCTGCTCGGCCATGCGCTCTCCTATCGGTAATTCGATAGGGCGAGGCGGGAGCCGGAGTCTAGGCCTCCACGGCGTCGGTCTTGCGGCGCTTCAAGCTCTCGACCGCGTTCGGCCGACCGATGCTGATATAGCTGAAGCCGAGTGCCGCCATCGTCTCGGGGCGATAGATGTTGCGTAGATCGACCAGCACCGGTGCCTTGGCGAGCTGCTTGACGCGGGTGAAATCGAGCGCGCGGAAAGCGTCCCATTCGGTCACGATGGCGATGGCATCGGCCTTCTCGATCGCGGCATAGGGGCTGTCGCACATCGTCACATCCGGCATCAGCGGCCTGGCCAGCTCCATCCCCTCAGGATCGTAGGCCGCAACCTGAACGCCCGCATCGGTCAGCGTCTGCGCCACCGCGATGGCGGGCGAATCGCGCATGTCGTCGGTGTTCGGCTTGAAGGTCAGGCCGAGCAGCGCGACCTTCTTGCCGCGCGCCGCTTCCGGTCCGCCGATGGCGTCGAGCACCTTGCGGCCCATGGCGCGCTTCCGACTCTCGTTGACCGCGACCACCGCCTCCACGATCCGCGTCGGCGCATCGTAATCCTCGGCGGTCTTGAGCAGCGCCAGCGTGTCCTTGGGAAAGCAGCTGCCGCCGTAGCCCGGCCCGGCGTGCAGGAATTTCTTGCCGATGCGATTGTCGAGCCCGATCCCGCGGCTGACGTCCTGCACGTCGGCACCGACCTTTTCGCACAGATCGGCCATCTCGTTGATGAAGGTGATCTTGGTCGCGAGGAAGGCGTTGGCGGCGTATTTTATCAGCTCGCTCGAGCGGCGGTTGACGAACAGGATCGGCGATTCATTGAGGAACAGCGGGCGATAGACCTCGCGCATGACCTCGCGGCCAAACTCGTCCTCGGCCCCGATCACGATCCGGTCGGGACGCTTGAAGTCGCCGATCGCGGCACCTTCGCGCAGAAACTCGGGGTTGGAGACCACGGCAAAGCGGTGCCCCGGCGCGCAGTCGCCGATGATCCGCTCGACCTCGTCGCCCGTTCCGACGGGCACCGTGGACTTGGTCACTACCACCACGTCATTGGCCATGTTCTCGCCGATTTCCTGCGCCACCGCATGGACGAAGGTGAGATCGGCGTGGCCGTCGCCGCGGCGGCTGGGCGTACCGACCGCGATAAACACCGCGGCCGCGCCCTTAATCCCGTCGGCGAGGCTGGTGGTGAAGGTCAGCCGACCGGCCTTGACGTTGCTTTCGACCAGGTCGGCGAGACCTGGCTCGTAGATCGGCATCTTGCCCTGATGCAGACGGTCGATCTTGCCCTGATCCTTGTCGATGCAGACCACGTCATGGCCGAAATCGGCGAAGCACGCGCCCGACACCAGGCCGACATAGCCCGAACCCACCATGGCGATCTTCATGCAGCGTGTTCCTCGTGTTCGATGGCGATCGCACCCTCGCGCTCGACCGCCTGAATCGTCCGGCGCGCGCTGCCCTCCAGAACCAGCGCGGTCAACCGTCCGGTGCGAAAGGCGCCGGTGTCGATGCCGATCCGGTGCCCGGTATCCTCGACCGAGTCGAAGATGGTGTGGCCGTGCACCACGACATGGCTGAACGGGTCCGTATGGCGCAGGAAGCGTTCGCGGATCCATAGCATATCGCTGCGGCGCTGCTCTTCGAGTGGGCGGGCGGGATCGATCCCGGCATGGACGAACAGGTAATCGCCCACCTCGATCCATTCCTCCAGGCCGGACAGGAAAGCGCGATCTTCCGCGGGCACCAGCCTCGCCATCTCCTCCTGCAACTCCTCGAGCGTGAGCGTATTGTACCGGTCACGGTCGAGACCGTAGCTCAGGATCGTCTCGCGGCCGCCGTGGCGCAGGAAATGGCGCAGCATCTCGAGATCGGTAAAGCTTTCGAGGAACATCTCCTCGTGATTGCCGGCCAGACAGCGCACCGGACGACGGTGCTGCCAGGCCCTGGTCACAGCGACGACACCGGCGCTTTCCGGACCACGGTCGATGAGGTCGCCCAGAAAGACCGCTGTGCTTGCAGCAGGTTCGGCGCCGGCATCGTCCGCGTCGATGGCGGAGATCAGCGCGTCGAGCAAATCGCAGCGGCCATGCACGTCGCCGATCACATACCACCGCTGCCCCTCCGGAACCGATGGCGGCGGCAGGGCAGGCACGGGGCTGCGAAAGAACTGGCTGAGCGATTTGAGCATGGGTCGGGAGTCGATCATCTGCCCTTGGCGATGCGGGATCGCGGGCGGCGGGCACATAGGCCGTTCCACTCGGTCTCGCAATGGGCGCAGCTACCTACCGTTGGGCGGATGACAGCGGGATGAACCGTTCTTCGCAGTTGCAATATGGTCACTGTGGAGACGAACTGTATGCGCCTTGAAGATTTTTTCTTGCCAATAGCGATTCCTTGGCGAAATATCGTGTCGCATCCGAAAGAGGACCCACCGAACCGGGCCCGGCGGAGCGCGCAGGCGGGACGAACGCGACAACCGATCAGGAGCTTGTCATGCTGACGTCCTTTCACGGCCCCGCGGCCGTACCCTTTGCCATCATGCTTGCCGCGGCGAGCCTAAGTGCCTCCACTCCCGCCTTCGCGCAGGATGCCGAGGAGGAAGCGACCTCTCCAGTCACCGTGACCGGGAGTGTCGGCCTCGTCACCGACTATCGCTTCCGCGGCGTCTCGCTCTCCGGCGGCGATCCGGCGATTCAGGGCGGCGTGACGCTGACGCATGAGAGCGGCTTCTACGTCGGCACCTGGGCATCCTCGATCGACGATGGCGGCACCGACATCTACGGCGACATGGAGCTCGATATCTTCGGCGGCTGGAGCGGCAGCGTGGCCGAGGGCATCGGGATCGACATCGGGCTGCTCTACTACGCCTATCCCACCAACGCCGCGGGGGTGGATGCGGAATATTTCGAGCCTTACGCCACGCTCTCCGGCACGCTCGGCCCGGTGCAGGCCAAGCTTGGGGTCGCCTATGCGTGGGAGCAGGATTCGCTGGGCGGGAACGACAATCTCTACCTTTTCACCAAGTTATCGGCGGGGATCCCCAACACCCCGATCACGCTGAACGCCGGGTTGGGCTATACCGATGGCGCGCTCGCCCCGCCGTTGCTGGCGGGTACCGCGGACGACACCGGCTTCGACTGGACCGTGGGGGCCAGCGCCACGGTGCTCGGCAATGTCACGCTCGGGGTCGCCTACACCGGGGTCGAAGGCCCTTCGATCGACGGCTTTACCGACGATGCCATCGTCGGCTCGCTGACCGTCAGCTTCTAGGGTTTCCCCGGGTCCGGGGGAACGCCGGGGTCCGCGCCAGGATGGCACGGACCCCGTTTGCGCTTGCCAGCGGGCCGTTGACTCCTAATTGTGGGGCGATGACAAGATATCTCCACACCATGATCCGGGTCGCCGATCCGGCGGCGACGGTGGCCTTTTTCGAGCTCATCGGGGTTAGGGAAACGCGCCGCTTCGACAGCGAGCAGGGGCGCTTCACGCTGATCTTCCTCGCCGCGCCTGGACAGGAAAGCATCGCCGAGGTCGAACTGACCTACAACTGGCCGCCGGAGGATGGCAGCGCCGCCGAGAACTATGGCGGCGGGCGCAATTTCGGCCACCTCGCCTACCGCGTCGATGACATTTACGCCACTTGCGAGCGGTTGCAGGCGGCGGGCCACGTGATCCACCGGCCTCCCCGTGACGGGCACATGGCCTTCGTCAAATCGCCCGACGGCATTTCCGTGGAGTTGCTCCAGGAAGGCACTCTGCCACCGCGCGAGCCGTGGGCGAGCATGGCCAATACCGGGAGCTGGTAGTCAGCTGGCAGTCGTCGCGCGCGACTTCCTCCCCGGCGCGGCGAACCGCAGCAGCAGATAGCCGAGCAGCGCGGAAACCACCGAGCCGATCAGAATGCCGATCTTCGCCTCGTCGCGCAGCAGCCGCGCAGCCTCGCCGGTGCCGGGGAAGGCCAGTTCGCCGATGAACAGCGACATGGTGAAGCCGATGCCGCACAGCAGCGATATGCCCCACAACTGCGGCCAGCTCGCGTGCGAAGGAAGGCGTGCCAACCCGAAGCGCTGCGCGGCATAGAGACTGGCGAGAATGCCCGCCTGTTTGCCGACGACGAGCCCCGCTGCGACGCCGATAGGCAGTGGTGCCAGCAATTCCTCGACGCCCAGGCCAGCCAGGCTGACGCCGGCGTTGGCAAAACCGAACACCGGCACGATCAGATAGGCGCTCCACGGCGCGAGCGTGTGCTCGATGCGCTCGAGCATGGTGTCATCGTTCTTGCCGCGCATCGGGACCGTGAGCGCCGCCAGCACGCCGGCGATCGTGGCGTGAACGCCCGAGTGCAGAACGCAATACCACAGCACCACTGCCAGCAGCACATAGGGCCAGGGGCGCGCAAAGCCGCTGCGATTGAGCGCGATCATGGCAGCGAACACCAGCGCCGCGGCGCCCAGCCAGCCGAGCTTGATCGCAGCGGTGTAGAAGACTGCGATCACCACCACCGCGCCGATATCGTCGACCACAGCCACGGTCAGCAGGAACAGCCGCAAGGACGCGGGCACGCGCTTGCCGAGCAGGCCGAGCACTCCCATCGCGAAGGCGATATCGGTGGCGGCGGGGATGGCCCAGCCCCGCGCTAGGCCCGGCTCGTCGCCCGCGACGAACAGATAGACCAGTGCAGGCACTCCCATCCCCGCCGCCGCGGCGAGCACCGGGAGGCGGCGTTCCTCGGGCGAGGACAGCTGGCCCTCGATGACCTCGCGCTTCACTTCCAGCCCGACAACGAAGAAGAACAGCGCCATCAGCGCGTCGTTGATCCACAGATGCAGCGTCGCAAGCTTGGGGATCGGGGTCCACGCCAGCGGGCCATGGAACAGTGCATGATACCCTTCCGACCAGGCCGAATTGGCGGCGATCATCGCCGCCGCCGCTACCGCGATCAGCAGCACGCCCTGACGCGCGTCGCTAACGAACAGCGCGCGCACGGGGGCGGCGAGTACGGACAGCAGCCTGGCGGGCGGAGATTTCGGCGGGGCGGACACGGGTTGTCTCATTGCGGGCCGCGCCCGGCGTTGCAAGCCGATACAGGTTCGGTTAACCAGAATTCATAAAAGGGGGTAACGGGGGTTGCTGGACGCGGGCTTCACGGCTGGGGACTGGTTCATGCTGGTGCGGCACGAAGCGGTGCTGTTCGTGGCCACCTTTTTCCTGATCGGGGCTCTCGACGAGATCGCGGTCGACCTCACCTATCTCTGGATGCGGGCGACGGGGCGGGCGCGGACGCCCCGCATCGACGATGCCGCGCTGCTGGGGACGCCGCTTGCGGGCCACTGCGCGGTGTTTATTCCCGCATGGCGCGAGGACGGCGTGATCGGCGCGACGGTGGCCCACGCGCTTGCGGTTTGGCCGCAGCCCGAGCTGCGCCTGTACGTTGGCTGCTATCGCAACGATCCGGCCACGTTGGTCGCAGCGATGAAGGGCGGCGGCGGGGATCGGCGGCTGCGGATCGTGGTCCACGATGCCGTCGGGCCAACCTGCAAGGCCGATTGCCTCAATCGACTGTATGGGGCGTTGCGCGAGGATGAGGTCCGCCAGGGCTTCACCGCGCGGATGGTGGTGCTGCACGATGCCGAAGACATGGTCGATCCCGCGGCACTGCCTCTGCTCGACAACGCTCTCTATCACGCCGATTTCGCGCAGCTTCCCGTCATTGCGCTGGCCCAACCGGGTTCGCGCTGGATCGCGGGCCATTATTCCGACGAGTTCGCCGAAGCCCACGCCAAGGCGATGGTCGTGCGCAGCAGTTTGGGCGCCGGCATCCCCGGCGCGGGTGTGGGGTGCGCGATCGCCCGCGAATGTCTCGACCGCCTGAACCGCCAGAACCGCAGCACCGGACCCTTCGCCGTGGGCTCGCTGACCGAGGATTACGAGTTGGGCCTGCAAGTGGCCGCGCTGGGGGCCAGGGCGCGTTTTCTGCGCGTCCGCAGCGAAGACGGACGGCTGATCGGTACCCGGGCCTATTTCCCCAGCGAACTCAAGGCGGCAGTCCGGCAGAAGGCCCGGTGGATTCACGGCATCGCGCTCCAGAGTTGGGACCGGCTGGGCTGGCGCGGCACCCCGGTGGCGCTGTGGATGCAGTTGCGCGATCGGCGCGGTCCGCTGGCCGCGTTGCTGCTGGCTACGGCCTATCTGCTCGTCTGCGTGGCGGCCCTGGAATTCGCGCTTCACTGGACGGGGCTGGCCGAGCCCGCGCCGCTCTCGGCCGGTCTGCTGGCCTTGCTGTGGGCCAATTTCGCCGCCCTGATCTGGCGGGTCGGGGCGCGCGTAGCCTTCACCGCGCGCGAGTTCGGCCTGGCCGAGGGATTGCGGGCGGCACCGCGGATCGTGGTCTCCAACACCATTGCAATCATCGCCGGGCGGCGCGCATTCATGGCCTACGCGCGCAGTCTGCGCGGGGCGATCACGGCCTGGGACAAGACCGAGCACCGCCAGCACCCGGCGCTGGCCGGCCTCGGGCCCTCCGGGCATGCTGGATGACAACGGCCAGCTCGCCGACCGGCTCGGGCGGGAAGCCGCTGGTCGCGTTGGGCGGCCTGTTGCTGTGTTGGATCGCGGTGCGGGCGGTTTTCTTCGAGATGCCGATCGCTGCGCTCCCCGAGGTCGTGCGCGCTCCGGCCCGGTTCGTCGGCCTGGTCTCGACCAGCGGCACACGTCCCGAGACGCTCGGAATTGCCCGTATTCGGTTTCCGGTTCGACACGCGGGGGTGGGCGAAGGGGCAGTCTCGCGGGTGCTGCTGCCGCTGGTGTCGTTCGCGCGGGGCGCGCCGCCGGCCTTGCCCTCGCTGCTCCCGGTACCGTCGCGGCCAGTTGCCGCGCCGCTGCCGCCGCGCCTGGCGGCAGGCCACAATCTGCTCTGGATGGCGGCGATGCAGGGCCTACCGCTGCCAGCCGAACTCGCGAGTGCCATCGACGGCCGATCAGAAGCGGGCGGAGCTCCCTACGCACCGCGCGAAGCGCCGCGTCGGCGGTGGAGCGGGGACGTGTGGACGGTGCTCCGCGAAGGCGGTGCGTCGCTGGGCGCGGCGGGTGCCATCGCCCCGGTCTATGGTGCCAGCCAGGCGGGCGCGGTGCTGCGCTACGATCTCGCACCCGGCTCGCGGCTGCGCCCTGCCGCGTATGTGCGAGCGGTCCATGCGCTGGGCGGCACGCGCGAAGCCGATCTGGCGGCGGGGCTGGTGGCGAGACCGTTCGCCCGGGTGCCATTGACCGCCCACATCGAGGCGCGGACGAGCCGGCGCGGCGGCGAGGTCGAGGTGCGACCCGCCGCCTTCGCCGCAGGGGGCTTCGACGAGGTGCCATTACCCTTCGGCGTGCGGGCCCGCGGCTATGCCCAGGCGGGCTATGTCGGGGGACGCGATGCCACGGCTTTCGCCGACGGCAGTGTGGTGGGCGAGCGGGCGGTCTTCAGCGCCGGCGCCACCAGCCTTGGTGTCGGAGCGGGGCTGTGGGGCGGGGCGCAGCGCGGCGCTGCGCGGGTCGATCTCGGGCCCAGCGCCAGTTTGCGGTTTCGCCTCGGGGAAGGCAGCGGCCGAGTGGCGGTCGATTACCGGCTGCGCGTGGCGGGCAACGCCGAACCGGCCGCGGGTGCGGCGCTGACGCTCTCGGCGGGGTTTTAGCGGGCCAAAACCGCCGCTAGCGGGTTCCAACCCAGCCACGCCTGCGATAGGCCCGCCGCATGGACGTTTATCTCCCGATCGCGAACCTGGCCGTCAACGGGCTGGTGATCGTCGGGCTGGGGGTCATCACCGGCATCCTCTCGGGCTTGTTCGGCGTGGGCGGCGGTTTTCTGACCACCCCGCTGCTGATCTTCTACGGCGTCCCGCCCACGGTCGCCGCCGCCTCGGCCTCCACCCAGGTAACCGGTGCCAGCGTTTCGGGCCTGATGGCGCATTCCAAGCGCGGCGGGGTCGACTACAAGATGGGCGGGATCATGGTCGCTGGCGGGGCCATCGGTGCGGGCATCGGCGCGCTGCTGTTCCGCTTCTTCCGCTCGGTCGGCCAGATCGACGTGGTCATCAACGCGCTCTACGTCGTGCTGCTCGGCTCGATCGGGGCGCTGATGGCGCGCGAGGCATGGCAGGCGATCAAGGGTTCGGATGCCGGAGTTCAGCCGCGCCGCCGCCGCCACCATCCCCTCGTTGCCGCGCTGCCGATGCGCTGGCGGTTCTACGGTTCGGGGCTCTACATCTCGCCGCTCGCACCGTTGATCCTGGGCATCGTCACCGGTACGCTGACCATGCTGATGGGCGTGGGCGGCGGCTTCATCCTGGTGCCCGCGATGCTCTACATCCTGGGCATGAGCGCCAAGGTCGTGGTCGGCACCAGCCTGTTCAATATCGTCTTCGTCACCATCCTGACCACCATGATGCACGCACTGACCACGCAGGCGGTGGACATGGTGCTGGTGCTGTTCCTGCTCATCGGATCGGTGACCGGCGCGCAGATGGGCACGCAGTTCGCAGGGCGCGTCCGGCCGGAGGTGTTGCGGCTGGTGCTCGCCGCGATCGTGCTGGCCATCGCCTTCCGGATGCTGTTCGGGCTGGGTGTGCGCCCGGACGAGGTATTCACGGTGTCTCCGCTGTGATGCGCCTTGCGCTCCTCATCGCCTGCGCACTGCTGGTGATGGGCCAGCGCGACCCGGTGCTGGTGCCCGAGGTCAGCCAGCACGAGATCGAGGTGCGCCAGGGCTTTACCGGCACCGAATTGCTGCTGTTCGGCGCGATCCTCGACCCCGGCGGGCGGGCGGCGGCGCAGGATTACGATGTGGTGGTCGTCCTCCAGGGCCCCTCGCGGCCGATCCGCCTGCGCCAGAAGGCGCGCTTCGGCGGTATCTGGATCAACGCCGACAGTACCGATTTCCGCTCCGCCCCCTCGTTCTTCGCGGTCGCCAGCACCAGGCCGATCGACGATATCGTGGATGAGACCACCGCCGCGATTTATGAATTCGGCACGGACTACATCCAGCTTTCGCCCAGCGGGGTGATCGAGCCCGACGAACAGGCGCGCTTTTCGGCCGGGCTGGTCGATCTGCGCACCCGGCAAGGGTTGTACCAGGAGGATATCGGCGGGGTCAGCGTAAGCGAGGGCGTGCTCTACCAGGCCCGCATCTCGTTGCCCTCCACCGTCATCACCGGCACCTATACAGCCGAAACCTTCGCCGTTCGCGACGGGCGGGTGATCGCCTCCGCGCTGTCGGAAGTAGAGGTCAAGACGGTCGGTTTCGAACGCTTCATCGTCGAGACCGCGCAGGATTATGCCCTGCTTTACGGGCTGGTGGCGGTGCTGCTGTCGGTTGGCATGGGGTGGGCGGCAGGGCGGTTCTACTCGCTGATCTGACCGGGTGCGGGTGCCCAAGGGTTGACCCGATCTTAACCTTCCGCGCGCTATCTCTGTATCCCTGCAAATCCAGGGGCCAGCACCAGCTTCATGACCGACGCGAGCCATTCTTCGTTCCGCACCTTCGATCCCGCGCTGGAGGAAGGCGCCCAGCCCCCGCAGGGTCGTGAAATGCCGCCACAGCGCAGCGCGCTGCGCGAACGGCTGCGGCAAGGCAACCCTGCCACGCCGGAGCCCGCCGACCCAGTGCCAGCCCGATCCTATGACCCGGCCACGATGGGCCCCGGCGCGGTCGCGGCCGAGGATGAGGGCCTGCGCCCGCTGAGCCAGAGCGAGCTCACCGAGCGCGCCCCGCCGCGCCCCGAAGCTCCTGAACCCAACCCGGAGCCGGCACCGATAGCCGCCAGCGAACCCGAGATCCTCAGCGAGAACGCCACCCAGCCGATCGGCGTGGTGCTCGAGATCGCGGGTTCCGGCTCGCAGATCGCCATCGACCTGCTCCGCCTCAACGAATGCATGGACGACAGCGACCCGTCGGTGGCGCTCGCCGGACAGGTCGGTAGCCAGATCAAGATCCGCGTCGGCCAGACCTGGCTGCTCGCCAGCGTCCGCAACCAGAAGCAGGGCCGCGGCGAGAATTCGATCATCGCCAATATCGACTTCCTCGGCGAAGGCCAGGAGGAGCGGCTGACGGGCAAGCTCCACGGGTTCAAGCGCGGCGTCACCCGTTATCCGGTGCCCGGCGCGCTGGTCTATCCCGCGACCACGCCCGATCTGCGCCAGGTCTATGCCAGCGACGGGCGCGACGCGATCACCATCGGCAAGGTCTATCCCACCAAGGACATCCGCGCCGGAATCTATGTCGATGCCATGCTGGGCAAGCACTTCGCGCTGCTCGGCTCGACCGGCACCGGCAAATCGACCAGCGCCGCGCTGATCCTGCACCGCATCTGCGAAGCCGCGCCCGAGGGTCACATCGTGATGATCGACCCGCATGGCGAATATGCCGCGGCGTTCCGCAACACCGGGGTCATCCTCGACGTCTCGAACCTCAATATGCCCTATTGGCTGATGAATTTCGAAGAACATTGCGAGGTGCTGCTCACCGCCACCGGGGCCGATCGCAACGTCGATGCGGACATCCTGGCGAAGTGTTTGCTGGCGGCGCGGCAGAAAAGTCGCCTCGCCACGACCATGGGCAAGATCACCGTCGACAGCCCGATCCCCTATCTGCTCTCCGATCTCGCCAACGAGATCCAGACGCAGATGGGCAAGCTCGACAAATCGACCAATTCCGCCCCCTATATGCGGATCAAGAACAAGCTCGACGAGCTGAAGGCCGATCCCCGCTACCAGTTCCTGTTTTCGGGGATGCTGGTGGGCGACACGATGGCGGACTTCATCCGCAAGATCTTCCGGATGCCGGCGGATGGGCGTCCGATCTCGATCATCGACGTGTCGGGCGTGCCGTCCGACATCACCGCGACGGTGGTCGCGGTGCTGAGCCGGCTGGTGTTCGACTTCGCGATCTGGGGGCGCGAGGAGAAGCCGCGCCCGGTGCTGCTGGTGTGCGAGGAAGCCCACCGCTACGTCCCCAACGAGAAGAACGCCGACGGCAATTCGGTCGGCAAGATCCTCAGCCGCATCGCCAAGGAAGGCCGCAAATACGGCATCAGCCTGGGCCTCATCACCCAGCGCCCGAGCGATCTGGCCGAGGGCGTGCTCAGCCAGTGCGGCACGATCATTTCGATGCGTCTCAACAACGAGCGCGACCAGGCCTTCGTGAAGGCCGCCATGCCCGAAGGCGCGCGCGGCTTTCTCGACAGCATCCCGGCGCTGCGGAACCGCGAGTGCATCATCTGCGGTGAGGGCGTGGCGATCCCGATGCGCGTCAGCTTCGATACCCTCGACGAGGCCAAGCGTCCCGCCTCCGAAGATCCGAGCTTTGTGGAGCTGTGGAGCAAGAGCGGCGGCGAGGAAGAGGCGGTCGACCGCATCGTCCAGCGCTGGCGGAGCCAGGGTTAAGGTCGTTGTGTTCCGCACCCGCCTTCGCGGGTGCGTCCTCGGCGCGGTTCCTCCGGTTGGCTCCGCAGGGTGTGAGCGAGGATAGCCAAGGCCGCGGATGCGGCCGCCGGCGCTTGAGGCAAGACAAATCACGTCCCCCGCGTATCGCCGAACAGGTGGATATGCAGCCGGTCGCTTAGTCGGAAGCCGTGCTCCAAGCATAAGGGCACCAGCCATCCCTCGCGGGTGCGCAGTGTGGCGCTGTCGGTACCCTCGGGCATCAGGAATATCCGTGCCGAGGGGATAGCGTAGCTGCGCTGGAGCGCCAGCACCTCGCCCACATCCTCCGGCGCGGCGATCACGAATTTGAACCAGGCGCGGGGATCGGCGGAGTAGGCGGCGAGGCGCTCGGGCAGCAGCGCCAGCTCCGCCGGATTGCCCGAATGCGCCAGCTTGGGGCTGACGTTGTATTGATCGATCCGGATATCGAGGCGGGGTGGGGCCTTGGTGGTGCCGTTGGTCTCGATCTCGACCGTCATGTCGTCGAGCGCTTCCAGCAATTCTGCCAGCGGTCCCGCCTGCAGGATCGGCTCGCCCCCGGTAACGACGAGGCGCTTCTGGCCGAGCGCACGGATGCGCTGCGCCACTTCGGCCACCTCAAACGTCACCTGGTTGGCCTTACGGTCGAAGGTGGTACCCGTGCGGTGCGGGCGCCCGTCGCCCTCGAAATGCCAGGTGTAGGCGGTGTCGCACCACACGCAGGCGAGGTTGCAGCGGCTGAGCCGCACGAAGGCCACCGGCGCTCCGGCACTCGGCCCCTCGCCCTGAACCGAGGCGAACAACTCAGGCTCGCCGGGCGCTTGGGTGGCAAGGACTAGCGCCACTCGACAGCCCGCCGTGGACCACTGACCGGGGGGTAATTAAAAACTTCGCCAGGGCCCGTTTGTGGACATAAGCTATTGCAAAACAAGAAATCGATGCGGCGTTTGCGGTGCAAGACCGTGACCTTCCGCGAACGGCGGGAGTGCCCGGCAGGAGTGCCGGAATAGGGCGCTAGCGAACTCATCATCTGGACATGGCACAACGGCCACCGTGTAGGAAAATGGTTTCCCGAAGCGGCTACCCCAACCGTGCCAGCGCTGCTTCCAGCCGGGCCGCTTCTGCTGCGTGATGCGCATGGTCGGCGCGGGCCTTCTCGACCGCCTCGGGCTTTGCCTTCTCGACGAAGGCGGCGTTGGAGAGGCGGCCTTCGAGGGACTTGGCTTCTTTCACCGAAACCTCGCGGGCTTTGGTGAGGCGTGCTTTCTCGGCAGCGACGTCGATCACGCCTTCGAGCGGGATCACGAACGAATCTCCGCCCGCGCTTACCTGCATCGCGGCACCTGCCGGGGCTTCGTCGAACGCGATCGGGGTGAGCCGGGTCAGCCGCTCGACAGCGGCCCGGTTGGCTTCGATGACCGAGCGGCCGAGCGGGCTGGCAGCTGGGCTGAACGCCGCCAGCTTCGCACCCGGCGCGATGCCGAGTTCGCTCTTTGCCGCGCGCACATTGCCGGTGAGCGCGATCAGCCAGTTGATTTCGGCTTTCGCTGCGGCGTCCACCGCCGCCTCAGGCTCGGGCCATTGGGCGAGGATCAGATCGTATGGCCGCTCGCCCTGACCGTGCCACAGCTCTTCAGTGATGAAAGGCATGAAGGGGTGGAGCATGACCAGAATCTGGTCGAGCACCCAGCCGGCGATGGCCTTGGTCTCGTCGTCGATCTGGCCCTTGATGAGCTCCAGATACCAGTCGCAGAAGCGGTCATAGACGAAGCGATAGATCGCGTTTGCGGCAAGGTCGAAACGCAGCTCGGCGAAGGCCTTGTCGAGCGCCTCGACCGTTTCGACCACCTCGCCGACGATCCATTTGTTGACGGCCGTGGTGGCCTTGGGTGCGTCGATAGACTGCGACGCACCAATGCCATTGCTCTGGCAAAACCGCGCCGCGTTCCATAGCTTGGTGGCGAAGTTGCGATAACCCTCGACCCGCTTCTCATCCATCTTCACGTCGCGGCCCTGGCTCTCCATCGCCGCCATGAAGAAGCGCAGCGCATCGGCGCCGAACTTGTCGATCAGGACCAGCGGATCGACGACATTGCCCTTGGACTTGGACATCTTCTGCCCATCCGCCGCGCGCACGAGACCGTGGAGATAGAGCCGCTTCCACGGCACTTCTCCCATGAAATGCATCCCCTGCATCGCCATGCGTGCATCCCAGAAGAACAGGATGTCGAAGCCCGAGATGAGCAGGTCGTTGGGATAGTGCTTGGCGAGGAGATCGGTATTCTCCGGCCAGCCGAGCGTCGCGAAAGGCCACAATGCGGAGGAGAACCAGGTGTCGAGGACGTCCTCGTCCTGCTTCACAGCCACGCCTTCGCCGGCGAGGGCCTGCGCCTCGGCTTCGGTCGCGGCCACGAAGATCTGGCCGTCGGGCCCAAACCACGCCGGGATCCGGTGACCCCACCAGAGCTGGCGGCTGACACACCACGGCTGGATGTTCTCCATCCAGTTGAAGAAGGTCTTCTCCCAGCTCTTGGGGACGATTTCGATGCGGCCGTCTTTTACCGCCTCGATCGGAGCCTGCGCGAGCGTCTTCGCATCCACATACCACTGATCGGTCAGCATCGGCTCGATCACCACCCCGCCGCGGTCGCCGAAGGGCTGCATGATGACCTTCTCCTCGACTGTCAGCATCAGCCCTTCGGCGTCGATGTCGGCAACCACGCGCTTGCGCGCTTCGTAGCGGTCGAGGCCGCGGTATTCGTCGGGGACGAGGTTGAGCGCGTCCACCTCGGCTGGGCTCACCTTTGCCTCACCTTTGGCGATGGCCAGCGCCTGCGCCGAAGCCTCGGCATAGGGCGCGCCGTCGGCGCGCATCGCCGCGACCTCGTCCATCAGCTGGTACATCGGAATGTTGTTGCGCTGGGCGACGCCGTAGTCGTTCTCGTCGTGCGCGCCGGTGATCTTGACCGCGCCCGAGCCGAATTCGGGATCGGGATAATCGTCGGTGATGATCGGTATCAGGCGGCGGTGCGCCTTGGGCCCGACCGGGATTTCGCAGAACTTGCCGACAATGGGCGCATAGCGCGCGTCCGAGGGGTGCACCGCCACTGCGCCGTCGCCCAGCATCGTTTCGGGCCGGGTTGTGGCGATGGCGATGTAGTCGCGCTCTTCTTCCAGCACGACGTTGCCGTCCTCGTCGCGCTCGACATAGGTGTAGGTCTCGCCGCCCGCGAGCGGGTATTTGAAGTGCCACATATGGCCCTGGACCTCGCGGCTCTCCACTTCGAGGTCGCTGATCGCGGTCTTGAGCGCCGGGTCCCAGTTTACCAGCCGCTTGGCGCGATAGATCAGCCCCTGATTGTAGAGATCGACGAAGACCTTGATCACCGCCGCGCTGAAATGCGGGTCCATCGTGAACTGCTCGCGGCTCCAGTCCATCGAGCAGCCGAGGCGGCGGAGCTGGCGGGTGATGGTGCCGCCCGATTGCTCCTTCCACTCCCACACGTGCTCGACGAAGGCCTCGCGCGGCATGTCGGTGCGCTTGATACCCTGCGAATTGAGATTGCGCTCCACCACCATCTGCGTGGCGATGCCGGCGTGGTCGGTGCCCACCACCCACAGCGCATCCTTGCCGCGCAGCCGCTCGTAGCGGACCATCACGTCCTGCAAGGTGTTATCCAGCGCGTGGCCGATGTGCAGGCTGCCGGTGACATTGGGTGGCGGATTGACGATGGTGAAGGGCTCGGCGTCGGGGCGCGAGGGGCGGAACGCGCCGCTGGCTTCCCAATGGGCATACCACTTCGCCTCGATAGCGGCGGGGTCGAAGGTCTTGGCCAAGGACGCAGAAGGCTCGGTGGATGGCGCGGTCATGCCAGCGCCTTTGCCAGCCGTCATGCCGCGGTGCAACATCCGGTCCGCGCGCCGGGATACATGCCCCGCAATCCCTTGTCCCGCGAGCGAATTCCCCGCATAGGCTGGCCGGTATGGAGCGCTTTGCAGCCTTCGAGGTCACTGAGGGCAAGGAGCAGGCCGCGGACGTGGCGCTGTCCGGCCCCTGGCTGGTGTCCACGATCGGCGCGGTGGAGGCCGACTTCGACGCGCTCGACGAGCACGCCAGGCGGTTCGACCTGTCCGGCATCACCGAGATCGACAGCGCGGGTGCCTGGCTCATCCACCGCACGGCCGAGCGGCGCGGGGCGCAGGTGACCGGCGGCAGCAAGCGCGCGCAACGGCTGATCGAGGCGGTCGGCGGGCAAACTTCCGATGTCGATATCCGCGCCCCGCGCGAGGCGGTTGTCACCCGCGTGACCGAGCGGATCGGCGAGCTCGCCTATAAAGGGCAACGCGGTTTCGTGGGCGTCATCGGTTTCCTCGGCGCGCTGCTGCTCGCATTCGCCAATCTGGCGCGCCATCCGCGTACGTTCCCGATGAAGGCCTTCGTCCGCCAGCTCGAGCTGGTGGGGGTCTCGGCACTCCCCATCATCGGGCTGATGAGCTTCCTGATCGGCATCGTCATCGCGCAGCAAGGCGCGGTGCAGCTGGCGCAGTTCGGCGCCGAGACGCTGACGGTCAATCTGGTGGGCCGCATCACCCTGCGCGAACTCGGCGTGCTGATGACCGCGATCATGGTGGCGGGCCGCTCGGGCAGCGCCTTCGCCGCGCAGATCGGCACGATGAAGCTGACCGAGGAGATCGACGCCATGCGCACCATCGGCATCTCGCCGATGGAAGCGCTGGTGATCCCGCGCATCCTGGCCTGCGTATTCATGATGTTCGTGCTGGGCTTCTACAGCATGGTGATGGCCATCGTCGGCGGCGCAGTGGTCGGCGATCTTGTCCTGGGAATCCCGTTCCTGACCTTCATCGCCCGCATTCAGGAAGTGGTGCCGCTGTACGATCTGTGGGTCGGGCTGATCAAGGCACCGGTGTTCGGGCTGATCGTGGCGCTGGCGGGCTGCTATCACGGGATGCAGGTCAAGGGTAACTCCGAGGAAGTCGGACTGCGCACGACGATGGCGGTGGTCTCGGCGATCTTCGCGGTAATCGTGCTCGACGCCTTCTTCGCGGTGTTCTTCACCAGTATCGGGTGGGGCTAATGGTCGAGAGCCGGGACTCACAGGCCGACCCGTTGCCCGATGTGGAGCCGCTGCCCGCGCGCGAGGCGGACGGCGACGAGCCGGTGCTCGGTCGGCACGAACGCTATCGCGGCGAGTATCCCATTGTGGTCGAGGGGCTGAACAACAGCTTCGGCGAGCAGGTGATCCACGATGGGCTCGATCTCGAGGTCAAGCGCGGCGAGATTCTCGGCGTGGTGGGCGGCTCGGGAACCGGCAAATCGGTGCTCATGCGCTCGATCATCGGGCTGCAGATCCCCACGGCGGGTCATATCGACGTGTTCGGCCGCGCGATCACCACCGGCGATCCCGACGATGTGGTCGGCGTCCGCAACCGCTGGGGCGTGCTGTTTCAGGGCGGCGCGCTGTTCTCCACGCTGACGGTGGGCGAGAACGTGGAGGTGCCGCTCAAGAAGTTTTATCCCGAGCTGTCGCCCGCGTTGATGCACGAGATCGCGCGCTACAAGGTCAAGCTGTCCGGCCTGCCCGAAGAAGCGGTAAACAAGTTTCCCAGCGAGCTGTCGGGCGGGATGAAGAAGCGCGCAGGCCTCGCGCGTGCGCTGGCGCTCGATCCCGAACTGCTGTTCCTCGATGAGCCGACCGCGGGGCTCGATCCGATCGGCGCTGCCGCCTTCGACCGGTTGACGCGCGAGCTGAAGCAGACGCTCGGGCTGACCGTGTTCCTGATCACCCACGATCTGGATACCCTGCACGAGATCTGCGATCGGGTGGCGGTGCTGGCCGATCACAAGGTGATCGCGGTGGATACCGTGCCCAATCTGATGAAGCTCGATCATCCGTGGATCCAGGAATATTTCAACGGTCCGCGCGGCCGGGCGGCACTGACCGCGCAGGCCCTGGACGAGCTCAAGAAGCACATGGACAAACCCATTGCGGCCAGCGCGGTTAAAGCGTTGGACAATCAGCAAGACCGGAAGGCATAGCGCGAAGCGATGGAAACGCGGGCAAATCACGTCTGGGTGGGGGCGGTGACGCTGGTGCTGCTGGCGCTGCTGGCGGCCTTCATCGTCTGGCTCGCGCGACTGGGGCAGGGCGACCAGAAGGCCTATGACATCTTCTTCAAGCAGTCGGTGGCGGGCCTCGCCAAGGGCTCGCAGGTCAGTTTCGCCGGTGTTCCGGTCGGCGATGTCTCGCAGATCGTGCTGTGGGACAAGGACCCGGAATTCGTGCGCGTGCGGATCGAGGTGAAGGACGAGGTGCCGATCCTGGTCGGCACCACCGCCACCATCCAGTCCAGCTTCACCGGCGTGTCCACCATCCTGCTCGACGGCGCGCGCCGCGGCCGTCCACCGATCACCTGCGACACCACCGCCTGCACCGAGGGCGTGCCGATTATCCCACCCAAGCCCGGCGGCTTCGGCGAAATCCTCGCCAACGCGCCGCTGCTGCTGGAACGGCTGGCGACGCTGACCGAGCGGCTGACGCAGCTGCTGTCGGATCGCAACCAGGAACAGCTCAGTGGCATCCTCGCCAACACCAACCAGATGAGCGCCGACCTCGCCAACGCCACGCCGCAGATTCAGCGCACGATGCTCGAATTGCAGGTGACGCTGCGCGAATCGAGCGAGGCGCTGGATGCCTTCGAGAAGGTGACGCAGTCCACCGACCGCTTGCTCAATCAGGAAGGTGCGCAGCTCGCCACGCAATTGCGTGCGACGCTCAATTCCGCCAGCGGCGCGGCGCAGGCGCTCGAAGCGACGTTGCAGGATGTCGCCCCCGCCACCAAGCAACTCACCGAGAGCACGCTGCCCGCGGCCGAGGCCACCATGCGTGACCTGCGCGCCACCAGCAAGGCGCTGCGCCAGGTGACCGAAAAGATCGAGACCCAGGGCGCAGGCGCGCTGCTCGGCGGGCCCAAACTGCCGGATTACAAGCCATGAGGACCGCTATGCGAACCGCTCGTCGCCCCGCCCCCCTGCGCCTCTCGATCCTCGCGGCTGCGCTGCTGGCCCTGTCGGGCTGCCTCGGGCTCGGGGGCAAGACGCCCGAGAGCCTCATCACGCTGACTCCCACCGCCGCCGCGCCGGCGGGCTCGGGCGCGAGCGGCAGTGCCGCGACCGCCATCGCGATGAGCGATTTCGAGGCCCCGGCTAAGCTCGATCTGACCCGCGTGCCGGTGCAGGTGACCGACAGCACGATCGCCTATGTCGAGGATGCGGTGTGGAACGAGAAGCCCGCGCGGCTGCTCCGCCGGCTGATCGCGGAAACGATCCGCGCGCGCAGCGACCGGCTGGTGATCGACGGCGACGATCCCGGCGCCCAGGCGCAACTCCGCGTCTCGGGTACGCTGCGCGAATTCGGTTATGACGCGCGGACGGGCGAAGTGGTGCTGGTGCTGGATGCCGCCAAGGCCGGCGCGGGCAGCAGCGTGGTAACTCGGCGCTTCGAAGCGCGCGTGCCGGGCGTGGCGGCGGAAGCGGGGCCCGTAGGGGTGGCGCTCAACCAGGCGGCGAATACGGTCGCGGGCGAGGTTGCCGCCTGGGTCGGGTAAGAAAGTGTCCGCCGATCGCCTTTGATATTCGTCTTTTTTCTAACAATTGAGGATGTGGCCACCACAACGGCCATCATCGCAAATCCGTGTGGGCTACTTGGGCGCGTTAGGCGCAGGCAGCCCGCGCAAACCTCATCGCCGCCAGGAAATCGCCCTTGCGCTTCTCGCGGCGCTCCTCGGCCTCCCAGTCGCGGCCCCATAATTCCGCCTGCCAGTCTTCCTCGAGGTTGGCGGCGTTCCACAGCGCTTCGCCATCGGCGTCGGGCTCGAGCGCGGCGATGCCGATCACCAGCGAGGCGCTCAGCGAAGCGAGGGTGGTGAGGGCGGCTAGGGTCAGGTAGTTCAGCGCCTCCAGCCGGGCCCTGAGCGCCGCCAGCGCCGAATCGTCCTGCGCCCGGTGCATCACCCCGCTCACGCGCTGGAAGCGGATGCCCTCGCGCGCTTCGCACATGCTCAGTAGCGGCTCCCAGACCGCTTGTTGCCGCTTCCACAGCGGCTCGTCGGGGTCGGCGCGGTAGCATAGCGTGTCGGTCTCGGCGTAGCGGAGCAGCGCCGCCACCGCTGCTGCCGGATCCTGCGCCACGACGTCGAGCGCGTAATCGGCCAGATCGCGCATCGGCAGGCTGCGCGGGTCGATTTCCTCGCCCTGAGCTGCCCACTCGCTCGTCAGCAGTTCGGCTAGCCTACGGTTCGGCAGCACCAGCACGCGCGCCCCCTGCGTCCGCACCTGCCGCCCGTCGAGCGCGACGTGCCAGCCATCCGGGCCCTCGACCGCCGCGGCCTCGCGGTAGAAGCGTTTCACTTGGGCCGGTCCCGCCAGGTCACTTCGGAAGACTCTTCCACATCCGCGCCAGCAGCAGCGGGATCAGGAAGAAGTCTATCAGTCCGACGATGGCGAGTACCTTGCCGATGCCCTCGCCCCAGTCGAGCGCGCCCTGCATCGCCAGCATTCCGAGCATGATCAGCACCGCGCCGACCACGCGGTGCGCGGCGATGAAGTAGAAGCGGGCCTTGGCGGGATCGCCACCTGTCACCGGGCCGGGTTTAGGGTCCGGCACGGGCGTCAGTCCGGGTCGCTCGTCAGCCATCGATCAATTGCTCCAGTTCCTCGGCGCTTTCGGCCACGCCGCAGACGCCTGCTTCGATCAGCTCGGCGGGTTCGTGATAGCCCCAGGCGACGCCCACCGCGCGCACGCCGGCGGCGCGCGCCATTGCCACGTCGAACACGGTGTCGCCCACCATCACCGCTTCATGCGGTCCGGCGCCGGCCTCGAACAGCGCGGCTTCCAGCATGGCGGGATGCGGTTTGGACGGGTGGCGGTCGGCGGTCTGGAGCGTGGTGAACAGCTCGCGCACGCCATGCCGGGTGAGGCAGGCGGCCAGCCCGCGGTCGCTCATGCCGGTGGCGACGCCGAGCGTGCGGCCCGAGGCGTGGAGCCGGTGAAGCAGTTCGGCCATGCCCAGATAGAGCGGCTGCTCCAGTGTGCCCTCGCTGCGCGCCGAGCGGAAGCTGGCCTTGTAGGCTTCCAGCGCATGATGATGTTGGGTTTCGGAAGCTTCAGGGGCGAGTTCGAGCAATGCCTGCGGCAGGCTGAGCCCGACGATGCGGCGCACCGCATTGCGATCGGGCGCGGGCAGCCCGGCGGCGGCGAAGGCGGTGTCCATCGAGCGGCAGATCGCGGCCTGGCTGTCCACCAGCGTGCCGTCGCAATCGAAGACGATGAGCTTCGTCACGCCGCCCCTGTCCCTGCCAGCGTCCGCATCAGCTGGGCCAGCGCGGGCGATCCCGCCGCCTCCAGACCGGCGGCGATAGTGGCGCGTTCCTCGGGTGCCTTCTTCTGCGACAGCTTGATCGTGGGCCGCCAGGCGAGGATTTCCAGCTCGAATCCGACGATACCGCGAAACAGGCCTGCCCACAGCTTCGCGCTCGCTTCCTCGGCGCGCCATGCATCGCCGCCGATGCGCGTTTCATGCTTGCTGATGACCGCGTGTAGGAAGACCTCCAGCTCTGCGTCCGCCATGCGCCGCACGCGGCCTTCCAGCTCCAGCGCGACGTAGTCCCAGGTGGGCACGGTGTCGCGGTTGGCGTACCAGCGCGGGCTGACGTAGCCGTCGGGCCCGTTGACGGTGACCAGCGCGGTCGCGCCCGCGAGGTGGCGGGTTAGCGCATTGCTGCGTGCGAGGTGGAATTTGACCGCACCGTCGCCGGTCGAGAGTAGCGGGGTATGCGCCACCCGCGGTCCGTCGGGCGTGGCCAGGAATACCATGCCGAAGCCGATCTCGTCGATCAGCGCCTCCATCAGCGCGCGATCCTCAGTGCGGAACAACGGGTTGGGATGCATCAGCGGCTCGGTTTCCGGGGGCCGCCCTTCGCGCCGGGCTTGCTGGCTGACTTGGCAGGGGATTTGGGGCCGGGCTTCTTTGTGGCGGGCTTGCCGGTCGATTTCGCGCCCGGTTTCGGCGGTTCCGCCCGCCCGCTGCCCATGCCCGCTCGGCCCCGCCGCTCACCGCGTCGCGCCTTCCGGTATTGCTTGGCGTGCTGGCGCGCGGCCTGCTTCTTTTCCTCGGGAGTGCGTTCCACTGTGCTCTCGCGCAGCGGCGCGGCGTCGCTGGCCCCGATGTCGAAGCCGAGCTGCGTGAGGCTGGCGGCGAAATGTTCGGGCAGTTCTGCCACCGCGTCGATCGTCTCCCCGCCCGGCGCGCCGATCACCAGGCGGCGGGCATGAAGGTGCATCTTGCGGCTGATCGAACCAGTCAGGAACGCGTCCTGCCCGCCGTATTTGCCGTCGCCCACGATCGGATGGCCCATCGCCGCGCAATGGACGCGCAGCTGATGGGTGCGGCCCGTCAGCGGCTCGAGTTCGAGCCAGGCGGCCTTGTCGCTGGCCTTGTCGACCACGCGGTAGCGCGTCTTGGCCGGCTGGCCGTTCTCGTGGTCGACGTGCATTTTCTCGCCGCCGCTGCCCGGCTGCTTGGCGAGCGCGGCGTCGATGGTACCCTCGCGCACCTCGGGTACGCCCACGACCAGCGCCCAATAGACCTTCTTGGCGCTGCGCCCGGCGAACCGCTTGGAGAAGGCCGCGGCGCTGCCCGCGGTCTTGGCGATCAGCAACACGCCGCTGGTATCCTTGTCGAGCCGGTGGACGAGGCGCGGGCGCTGCTCTTCACCGGTCACGAAGGCATCGAGCAGCCCGTCGACATGGCGCGTGGTCTTGGTGCCGCCCTGCGTGGCGAGGCCCGGCGGCTTGTTGAGCACCAGCGCGGCGGGGGTGTCGAGGATCACCATGTCGTGCGCGGCGGCGCGGTCCTCGGCGCTCAGCTCGCGCGGCTTGGCCGGTTCGCGGCCCGTGCTCTCGCCGCCGGGTGGGACGCGGATTTGCTGGCCCACTTCGAGCCGGTCTTCGGGCTTGACGCGCTTGCCATCCACCCGGATTTGCCCGGTCCGCGCCCAACGGCTGACGGTAGCGAACCCGATCTGCGGCAGGTGGCGTTTGAACCAGCGATCGAGCCGGACGCCCGCATCGTCCTCGTCGACGGTGAACTGGCGAACGTCGTCCGATCCCCCCTGAGCCTGTCGAAGGGTCATGACACGGCCCGCATAACCATCAGACCCGCGAACAAACCGGTGATGCCCAGCGCCACCGACAGGAAGGCATAAAGCCCCGCGAACTGGAACTGCCCGCGCTCGATCAGCAGCACCATCTCGAGACTGAAGGCCGAGAAAGTGGTGAAGCCGCCGAGCAGGCCGACGCCGAGGAGCAGCCGGAGCTGCTCGCCGTTGCCCGTCAGGCGAAAGGTCAGCCAACCGGCCAGAACGCCCATCAGCAGGCTGCCGAGCGCATTCACCGCCAGCGTGGCCCAGGGAAACACGCCCATCGCGGCGGGGCCCATCCAGCCGGTCATCCACCGGCCCAGCTGATAGCGCAGCACCGCGCCGAACGCGCCGCCGACCGCGACATTGACCAACGCGGCGACAGGAGAGAGGGAGGTGGTCATCGGCAGCGCCCTAGCGGGCAGGCCTGCAACAGGGAAGGGGCTGGCGGACGCGGCCGCGTCGCCGTTCCGGAGCGATGGACCGCTTCGCGCTTGCCTTTTTCGCGCTGGCCCCATAAGGGAGCCGCCGTTCGAGCCGATCCGGCAGGGATTCGGCGCGTTTTTCGTTATATCGACGAATCGATAAACTAGCTGACGGCACGCCCGCCACCATTGGGCCTCTGCCCTCAAGACTGAGGTGTTGGACTTTTATGCAGATCATGGTTCGCGACAACAACGTCGATCAGGCCCTGCGCGCGCTCAAGAAGAAGCTGCAGCGCGAAGGCGTGTACCGCGAAATGAAGCTGCGCCGCCACTTCGAGAAGCCGAGCGAGAAGCGCGCTCGCGAGAAAGCCGCCGCCGTCCGGCGCGCCCGCAAGATGGACCGCAAGCGCATGGAGCGCGACGGGATCAAGCAAGCCTAGGCCGCGCGAGCCACACCGGCTTGCGCGAAAGCCGCCATGAAGCCATGAGGGCGCGGAGTTTTCCGCGCCCTTTTCGTTCCCGGCGCAATTCCAGGACCATTTTCATGACCGAGATCACCCGCGTTCCCATCCAGCCGATCGCCAAGGGCTCGCTCACCAAGCTGTGGCTGGGCGTGGCGGCAGCAGTGGCGCTGGGCGCGGGTCTCGCCTGGGCTGCGATGCCGCGCGGTGTCGATGTCGACGTGGTGGCCGAGGGCAGCGGCGCGAGCCCGGCCAAGGACGATGTGATATTTGTGCGCTACACCGGCAAGCTTGCCGACGGCACGGTGTTCGATCAGTCGCAGGATGTGCAACTGCCTATCGAAGGTCTGCTGCCCAAGGGCACGCCGCTGCCGCTGTCGCGCATGATCCCCGGGTTTGCGGAAGGTGCCGTGCAAATGAAGAAGGGCGGCAAATACACGCTCTTCATCCCCGCCGACAAGGGCTATGGCCCCGAAGGGCAGCAGGACCAGCAGGGCAATCAGGTTATCCCCCCCGACGCCGACCTCACCTTCGATGTCGAGCTGATCGACTTCATGACCGAAGCCGATTTCCAGCGCCGCATCCAGACCCTGCAACAAGCCATGCAACAGATGCAGGGCGGTGGGCAGCCTGGCACTCCGGTGCCGCCTCCGGCGCCGGAGTAGGTCGCTTTTTCATCGATTGCTCACGCCTGGCTCATGGCTTGGCGAAGGTTTCCTCTTAGCAGGCCCCCGTTCGTGGCGAGCGCAGTCGAGACACTTTGCGCGGGTGTCTCGACTACGCTCGCCACGAACGGATAAGGTTCACGGGGGAGGTGGTGGGAATGACTGAAGAACCGCAAGACTGGCCGCTCCGGCCCTGGCTCCTCGCCGGGCTGCTCGGCCTTGCCGGCCTGCTGATCTATCATCTCGGCGGGGGCGAGGGGCCCGACACCCGCGTCGGCTGGCAGGCTGCGGTCAGCGCCTTGCTGTTCTTCGGCCCGATGGCCTTCGCTTTCACGCTCGAGCGCGACCGCTGGCGCGTGCCGCTGGTCTTTGCGCTGATCATCGGCATCGTCATGGCGGGGTTCGCCTGGCGCGCCGTCGGTTCGGGCGACACCTATGCCGATCCGCACTTTGGTTTCCTAGCCGGGCTGGTGGCGACGGCGCTGGCCTTGCCGTTGTTCCAGGCGGGTTTCCAACACAGCCGCTGGGCCACGCCCTATCGCGCGATCCACGGCCATGTCTGGAGCGATGCGATCTGCGCCGCGGGTAGCCTCGCCTTCGTGGGCGCGAGCTGGCTGATGCTGGTACTGCTGTCGGAGCTGTTCCACCTCCTCAAGATCGACATCCTCAAGAACCTGATCGACGACGGCTGGTTCGGCTGGAGCTGGTCGGGCGCGGCCTTCGGCGCGGCGCTGGGCGTGCTCAGGAACGAACTGGGCATCATCGGCACGCTGCGGCGGGTGGTGATGACGGTGCTGTCGCTGCTGGCGGTGCCGCTGGCGGCGGGACTGGCGCTGTTTCTGGTGGCGATGGTCGTCTCGGGGCCGGAGGTGCTGTGGGAAGCGACCCGCAGCGCCACGCCGGTGCTGCTGAGCTGCGCGGCGGGGGCCTGGGTGCTCGCCAACGCCATCCTGCGCGACGAGAACGACAGCATGAGCGGCAACCGCGTGCTGCGGCTCGCCGGGCTGGTGCTGGTGCTGAGCATCCTGCCGCTGACGGTTTTCGCAGCGGTCTCGATGGGCACGCGGGTGGCACAGCACGGTCTCAGCCCCGAGCGGCTGTGGGGCCTCGTCGCGATCGCGGTGGCGGTGGTTTACGGGCTCGCATGGCTGGTGGCGGTAGTGCGGGGCTGGAAGGCGGGCGAATGGCGCGAGCGCGTCCGCCGCTCTAATCTCCACCTGGCTGTGGTGATCTGCGGTGTCGCGTTGTGCCTCGCGCTCCCGATCCTCGACTTCGGCGCCATCAGCGCGCGCCAGCAGATCGCGCGGCTGGAAAGCGGCGCGGTGAGCGCCGACAAGTTCGACTACGATGCGCTGCGCTGGGACTTCGGCGCAGCCGGGCGGCGCGCTCTGGCGCGGCTCGAGCAGGGCGACAACGCCACCATCGCCAAGCTGGCGGGCGAAGCACGACGCAGGGCTGCGCGCATCTATCCCTACGGACCGGTCGAGGACTACGCCCTGCGCGTCCAGCCGGCCGAACCGGCGCTCGAGAAGCTGGTGCGCGAGTACATCCGCATTACCCCTTGGACATGCCAGAAGACCTGTGTTGCGCTCGATCTCGGGCTGCACGCGAACGGCACGCGGCGCGTGGCGATCGTAACCGGCGGCGGCTTCACCGAAGTCAGCCTGCCTGCACCCGCAGCGCGAGAGAAACCCGTTGCGGCTCCGACCGCCTTCCCACAGCTGCAACCGGGCAGCCGGGTCGAAATCCGGACGTTGCCCACGCGCTACATCTACATCGATGGCAAGCGATTGCTCCAGCCGCTGGAGGATGCGCCGACCGCAGTTGAAGTGGCTCCACGACCTCGCTAACGCGCGGCCCATGTCCGTAGACAAAGCCACCGTCGCCAAGATCGCGAGTCTGGCGCGCATCGCCATGGACGATGCCGCGCTGGAACGCATGGTCCCCGAACTCAACGGCATCCTGAACTGGGTGGAACAACTCGGCGAGGTCGATGTGACCGGCGTCGAGCCGATGACGGCGGTGATCCCGAACCACCTCCGCCTGCGTGACGATGTCGTGAACGCCGATCCGCTGACCGGCGGCGGCAAGCGTGACGCGGTGCTGGCCAACGCGCCCGCCGCCGAGCACGGCTTCTTCGGCGTGCCCAAGGTGATCGAGTGACGCGGGTGTTGTTCATGATCCTTCGACAGGCTCAGGATGAGCGGGCCTCTGGAAAAATCTCAAAAGAAACATCCGCTCAGCCTGAGCTTGTCGAAGGCCACGCGCTGACGGAAGAGGCAAGCGCATGACCGAACTTACCTTCCTCGGCGTCAAGGACATCCGCGACGGCATCGCTTCGGGCAACTTCGCCGCGCGCGAAGTGGCCGAGGCGTTCAATGCCGCGGTTGCCTCCGCCAGCGCGCTCAACGCCTTCATCGTCACCACGCCCGACCACGCGCTCGCCGCCGCCGATGCGGTGGATGCGAAGCGAGCGAAGGGCGAAAGCCTCGGTAAAATGGGCGGCGTGCCGATCGGCATGAAGGATTTGTTCGCGACCAAGGGCGTGCAGACCACCGCGGCGAGCCACATTCTCGAAGGCTTTGTGCCCGAATACGAGAGCACCGTGTCGCAAAAGCTGTGGGATGCGGGCGCGGGGATGTTGGGCAAGCTCAACCTGGACCAGTTCGCGATGGGTTCGTCCAACGAGACGAGCTACTTCGGCAATGTCTCCAGCCCGTGGAAGAAGGCGGGGACCAATGCCGCGATGAGCCCCGGCGGGTCTTCGGGCGGCTCAAGCGCCTCGATCGCAGCGCGGATCGCGCCCGCCGCCACCGGCACCGACACCGGCGGTTCGATTCGCCAGCCGGCCGCCTTCGCGGGCATCAGCGGCATCAAGCCGACCTATGGCCGCTGCTCGCGCTGGGGCGTGGTCGCCTTCGCTTCCAGCCTGGATCAGGCCGGGCCGATGGCGCGCAGCGTGGAAGATTGCGCGATCATGCTCGGCGCGATGGCGGGCTTCGATCCCAAGGATGCGACCAGCCTCGATATGGCGGTGCCAGACTGGGAAGCGGCGTTGAACGCCGACCTGCGCGGCAAGCGCATCGGCATCCCGCGCGAATACCGCATGGACGGCACCGATGCCGAAATTCTCGAAAGCTGGGAGCAGGGCAAGGCCTGGCTGCGCGACGCGGGGGCCGAGATCGTCGACATCAGTCTGCCGCACACGAAATACGCGCTGCCCGCCTACTACATCATCGCCCCGGCCGAAGCGTCCAGCAATCTCGCGCGTTATGACGGGGTGCGTTACGGTCTGCGCGACTTGCCGGAGCGGGCCGGCCTTCAGGATATGTATGCCGCCACCCGCGCCGCCGGTTTCGGCGACGAAGTGAAGCGCCGCGTGCTCATCGGCACCTATGTGCTAAGCGCCGGGTTCTACGACGCCTATTACACCCAGGCGCAGAAGGTCCGCGCGCTGGTCGCCCGCGATTTCGAGCAGGCGTGGAGCCAGTGCGACGCGATCCTCGCGCCGACCACCCCGACCGCCAGCTTCCCGCTCGGCTCGCTCGATGCCGACCCGCTGACCATGTATCTCAACGACGTGTTCGCGGTCCCGGCCAGCCTCGCGGGCCTCCCCGCGATGAGTGTCCCCGCGATGTTGAATGCGGACGGCTTGCCGCTGGGCTTGCAGATCGTCGGCAAGCCCTTCGATGAACAGGGAGTGCTGGATGCAGGGTTGGCGATCCAGCAGCGGGCGATGTTCAGTGCAAAACCGGAGAAATGGTGGTGAGCACCTACCGCATCCACGGCGCCACCGGCGAATGGGAGGTCGTGATCGGCCTCGAGGTCCACGCGCAGGTCACCTCGCAGTCCAAGCTGTTCAGCGGCGCCGCCACCGCGTTCGGGGCCGAGCCGAATAGCCAGGTGAGCCTCGTCGATGCCGCGATGCCGGGGATGCTGCCCGTGCCCAACCGCGAGTGCATCCGCCAGGCGGTGCGCACCGGCATGGCGATCGAGGCGCAGATCAACGCCTGGAGCAGGTTCGACCGCAAGAACTACTTCTATGCCGATCTGCCGCAGGGCTACCAGATCAGCCAGCTCTACCACCCGCTCGTGGGCGAGGGCTCGCTGACCATCGCCGCGGACGAGAAGGCCGGCATTCCCGAGGACAAGGTCATCGGCATCGAGCGCATCCACGTCGAACAGGACGCGGGCAAGCTGATGCACGACCAGCACCCGACGATGAGCTATGTCGATCTCAACCGCAGCGGCGTGGCGCTGATGGAGATCGTCAGCCGCCCCGACATGCGAAGCCCCGCCGAGGCCGGGGCATATGTTCGCAAGCTGCGTTCGATCCTGCGCTATGTCGGATCGTGCGACGGCAACATGGAAGAAGGCTCGATGCGCGCCGACGTCAATGTCAGCGTCCGCAAACCCGGCGATGAATTCGGCACCCGAACCGAGACCAAGAACGTCAATTCGGTGCGCTTCGTCATGGCGGTGATCGAGCAGGAGGCGCGCCGCCAGGTCGCGCTGATCGAGGACGGCGGCGCGGTTGTGCAGGAAACGCGCCTCTACGATCCCGACCGCAACGAGACCCGCTCGATGCGCAGCAAGGAAGACGCGCACGATTACCGCTACTTCCCCGATCCCGACCTGCTGCCGCTCGAGCTGGAGGAGGATTTCCTCGCCGAATGTCGCGCGTCCTTGCCCGAACTGCCCGACGCCAAGCGCCGCCGTTATGTCGAGGTGCTGGGCCTGTCTGACTACAACGCCCGCGAATTGACCGCCGAAGTCGAGACCTTCGCCCGCTTCGAGACGCTGCTGGCCGAGACTGCCAAGGGCATCGGCAAGTCGGAGAAAGACGTCGCCACGCAGGTCGCCAACTGGTCGCTCTCGGTGGCGCCTGGCGTGATGAACGCGCTCGGTGCCGAGGCCAATCCCGGCCACGCCACCGCCGCGGCGCAGGCGGCGATCCTCGCCATGCAGGCGGCTGGCGACATCAGCGGCGGCCAGGCCAAGGAGATCTTCGAGATCGTCCTGAAATCCGGCCGCGCCCCGGTCGAGATCGCCGAGACCGAGGGGCTGAAGCAGCAGAGCGACACCGGCGCGATCGAGGCGGTGATCGCCGAAGTGCTCGCCGCCAACCAGGACAAGGTCGCCGAATACCGCGGCGGCAAGGACAAGCTGTTCGGCTTCTTCGTCGGCCAGACGATGAAGGCGATGCAGGGCAAGGGCAACCCAGGGGTTGTCAATCAACTCCTGAAAGCGAAGCTCGACGGCTGAGGCCGCGCCGATGCTCGGCATCGTCCTCGTCCAGCCCGAGATACCCGGTAACACCGGCGCGGTCGGGCGGACCTGCGTAGCGCTGGGTGCCGAGCTGATCCTTATCCATCCGCTGGGGTTTCGCATCACCGACCGCCAAGTGAAGCGGTCGGGGCTCGACTATTGGCGGCACGTGCGGCTGGCCGAGTTCACGAGCTGGGATGCGTTCGTGGAAGCGCGCGCGCCGCGTGACGACCAGCTCTTCCTGTTCGAGGAGCACGGCAGCACTTCGTTCTACGATGCCGACTATCCGGAGGATGCGCTGCTGGTGTTCGGGCGCGAGACCACGGGCATCCCCGAGGATATCTGGCGGCGCTATCCGGGGCGACAGGTCCACCTGCCGATGCGCTCGCAACACATCCGCTCGCTCAATCTCGCCAACACCGTGGCGGCGGCGGCCTATCAGGCCCTGCGCGGCAAGCTTTAGGGCAGCGCCAGCCAGCCGGCCACGCCACCCACGGCGATTATCGCGGGGGCGGCCCACGGACGCCTCAGCCAGAATGCGGCGGCCAGCGCCACGGCGAAGATCGCCAGCGCGGGAGCCGGGCTCGCCACCCGCGGCCAGACCGCCAGCGCCAGCTGCACCAGCGTCGCGGCGATGATGCCCACCGCCGCCGCCGCCACGCCATCGAGCATGCGGTGGAGCCGCGGGTTGTCGACGATCGCCTCGAGCCGTTCGAAGAAGATCATCGAAAATGCGAACGCCGGCAGGAACATCCCCGCGGTGATTGTGGCCGCGCCCCACGGCCCGCCCGCAACATAGCCGGCAAAGGTGGCGAAGATCACCAGTGGTGCCGGGATGACATTGGCGAAGGCCACGCCGTCGAGGAACTGCGCGTCGCTCAGCCAGCCGCGCCCCACGGTATCGGCACGGACATAGGGGATGGCGGTGTAGGCCCCGCCGAAGGTCAGCAGCCCACCCTTCAGCCCGGCCAGGAACAGAGCGGCGAGCGTCGCCTCGCCCGCGACTGTCGCTGCGACCGTAGCGTCGGCGGGCAGCCACTCGATGGCCGCCAAGACTGCCGCGGTTACCCCCGCGATTGCCCAGAAATCGGCGCGGATCAGCGCATAGGCGAGCCCGGTCGCAATGAGCGGCACCCAAAACGGCACGCCCGCCAGCGTTGCCGCGAGCGCCAGCGCAGCGAATCCCCAGAGCGCGCGGCTGGTCAGGATATGCTTGCCGATCTTGGGAATTGCGCGGGCGATCACCGCGAGCACCGCGATCTGGATGCCGAGCAGCGCCGCGGCGATGTCCGTCCGGCCCGCGATGAAGGCCACATAGGCCGCCGCCAGCGCCATCATCAGCACGAAGCCGGGCAGCAGGAAGCCCAACCCCGCCAGCAGCCCCCCGATCCGCCCGCGCTTGATCATGCCCAGATGCACGCAGAGCTCGTGCGCCTCGGGCCCGGGCAGCGCCTGCATCACCGCGAGCAAGCGATTGAAGCGTTCCGGCGCGATCCAGCGCTCCTCCTCCACGAGCGCCTGGCGCAGCATGGCGATCTGGGCCACCGGTCCGCCAAAGGCGAGCGCGCCGAAGCGCAGGAAGCGGACGAAGAGTGCGGGGAGCGATGGCGTTGGCGACGAGACGGCTGCGGTAGCGGTCATACAAGGCTCCTAGCCGCGACGAGGCGGCGAATGGAGCGGAACTTGGGCGACATCACGCCTCGAACGGGCGTCCGCAACGGCCCGCGCTCGAGGAATAGCAGGCCCCTTGTCTGAAGCAAGTCCGCCCGGCCAAGTTAACAACTCGTGCGGCCTTGCCTGCCAGAAATGTGGCGATAACATGGTGATGCGGCATTCGTCCGCGAAGTGAGGGGGCAAGACGTTATGAACCATATGATGTGCGGGCTGGCGGCCTGTACGGCGCTGGTCGCGCAGGGGGCGGCGGCTCAAATGGCTGGCGGCACGGCATCGCCGCGCCAGTTCACCGAAAGCGAGATCGCGGCCGTGGCGATGCCGCCGCTGGCCTTCGATGCCGCCAAGGTCGATCCGGAGGACTACGAAAAGTATTTCATCTTTCACCGGCCCGAAACCGGTTTCACCGAGGCCCATGGCGACATCACCGAATGCGACGCGCTGGCGAGCGGCATCAGCATTTACATGGGCAATGTCAGCGGCGCGATGGCCGGGGCGACAGCGCAATACGGCCTGCTGCCCAGCGCCATCGGCGGCGCGGTCGCGGGGCTGATGGTGGATGCCATTTTCGGCTCCGCCGAACGGCGCAAGGCGCGCCGGATCAACATGCGCAACTGCATGTATTTCAAGGGTTACGACCGCTACGGACTCGAAAAGGAGGTGTGGCAATCGTTCAATTTCGAAGAGGGCCTGTCGAAAACGAACGCCGATGAACGGACGCAGAAACTGCTGGTGCAGGCGCGTGTCGCCTCAGGTCCGGCACCCCAGCTGGAGAAACTTGTCCCATGATCCGCACCATCATCAGCACCATCGTCAGCCAAACCGCGCTCGCCGGGGGTCTTGCGCTGTTCGCCGTGCCCGCCGCGGCGCAGTCGGTAGAGGTCAAGGCGATCGAGGCCAAGAACCTGGGCACCAAGCAGCAGATCGACCCGGCGCTCGGCTACATCCTGATCTCGGCACCCGGCCGCAGCACGGGCACCTTCATCAAGGCTCCCAGCGATGCCGACCGCGCCGAGTACCAAGCCGACTGGGACAAGGCGTTCGCCAAGGCGCAGAAGAAATACGCCAGCGCCTTGAAATACTGGCAGGCCCAGCGCGCCGCCAAGCAGCCGACAGGGGAAAGGCCCATCGAACCCACCCCCGCGACATTCTCGATCGGTGAGATCGAACGGCGGTTGACCGTCGGTTACGGCCCGATGTTCGTGTTCGAAAAGGCCGAGGACGACGCCGTCAGCTATCTGATGCAGGTCGAGCCGGGAACCTACACCTACTACGGCCCGATCATGATCGTACCTAACGGCGCGGCCGCCGGGTCGTGCTTTTGCATGGGCACGGTCGCGTTCGAGGTGAAACCGGGCGCCATCACCAATCTCGGCGATTTCCTGTCGCTAGGCTGGGCAGACGATGAGGCGATGCGGCTGACGGCGGCGGTCGCTCCGCCGCCAGGGCGTAACGCGGCACCGGCAAGCTATCCGGTGCCCGCTGCACTGGCCAAATACACCGTGACACCGGCGGACTGGCGCGCGGCGGGCAAGCTGAACAACTTCTTTGGCATCGCGGTATCGCGGATGCCGCCGGTCGAGGGCGTGCTTGGCTACGAGCGGGACCGGGTGATCGACCTGCGCGCACCCTGAGCGGCGTAACGCAATGAATGGGGCGCCCCGTCGGTCCGGCGCGGCGCCCCTTCTCGTGTGGTTCGGCTCGGAAAGTTAAGCCCGCTCGCCAGTCAGGGCCATGTCGCCGAAGGCGCCGGCGTTGACCTTGCCGGTCAGCGCGTCGCCGTCCACGGTCGCTTCGCAGGTCAGCTTCATCGGCATCGGCACGGTCATGTTCATGGTCCAGTGCAGCGTGTTGCCCGCCACCGTGCCGTCGGTGATGTCCATGGAGCCGAGGCCGCCCGCCATGGTGCCGGTCCAGCTGTCGCCGTCCTGGTTGACGGTCAGCGTGCCCTTCTGGTCGCCCATCGGGCTCTTGACGGTGGTGGTGTAGGTTCCGGCTACGGACATCGGTTCTCTCCTAGAATGAGGCGCGTTCCTTCGCGCTTGCTGACAAGTGTGTCAATTGGCCTCAGCGAGGCTGCATGACCTCGACCGGCAAACCGAGCTTGGCAAGCTGCGGGTCGATCAGTTTGCGGTCACCCACCACCACGATGGCGAGATCGCCACCGGCCAGATATTGCCTGGCGGCACCGTCGATCGCCGCGGCCCCGATGGTGCGATAGGTATCGGGCAGGCGGGTGTAGTAATCGTCCGGCAGGCCGCGGGCCTGGAGTGCGAGCAGCGCGCCCAGCACCTGGGCGTTGGTTTCGAAGCGGTTGGGCAGGCCACGGATATTGCCGTCGGTCACCCGGTTCAGCTCGGTGGCTTCGACCCCGGTCGTGCCGCCGGAGAAATCGGTCATGGTCGACAGGATCAGCGCAATGGAATCGCCGGTGCGGTCCGCCTGGACCGGTGCCGCCACGGTCAGCAGCCGCTGGCCCTTGGGGGTGCTCACGCCGGTCCTCACGCCATAGCTCCAGCCCTTCTCCTCGCGAATGATCATGTTGAGCCGGGAGAGGAAGCCGTCTCCTAGCACTTCATTGGCGAGGTCGAGCGATTCGAGACCCTTGGTCCCGCCGGTCACGGGCAGCACGCGCCCGGCGTAGATCACCGATTGCGGCGAATTGGGCCGGTCGATCACCACCAGCCGCGCTTTCGGGCTGGGGCTGGCGGCGGTCAGATCCTTGACCGGGCGCGCCGAGCGGTCGGCGGGCCAGGTGCCGAAGGCCTCCTCCAGCCGCGGCAGCAGTTCGGCCATGGTCACGTTGCCGACCACGGTGAAAGCGGCCGTATCGGGGCGCAGCCAGCGGCGGTGTTCGGCGGCCAGGCGGTCGCGAGTCACGGTGCCGATGGCGGCGGTGGTGCCAGCGGCACCCACCTTGCCGTAGGGATGCGTGTCGCCATAGACGAGCGGCAGCAGCGCGCGCGAGGCGATCCCCTGCGGACTGGCGAGCTGCTGGCCGATGTTGGCAAGACGCTGGTCCTTGACCCGCGCCACATCCTTCTCGGCGAAGGCGGGGTTCTTCACGATGTCCGCCATCAGCGCGAGCGAGGGCGCGAGATTGGCGGTCAGCGCGGTCAGGGTGACATCCGAACTGTCGAGCCCGGCGGCGGTTGAGATATCCGCACCCAGCCGCTCCTGATCCTCGGCGATGCGAGTGGCATCGCGCGTGCTGGTGCCTTCCTCCAGCGTCTCGATCATCAGCGAATGCACGCCGCTCTGGTCGGGCGTATCGACCGCATAGCCGGCGTCGAAGCGCATATTGACCGACACCTTGGGGACTGCCGTTCGCCGCGCCAGCAGCACCGGGATGCCATTGGACAGCGTGGCGCGTTCGAGTGCGGGGAAGGGCAGCGCGCCGACATCGGCGATATCGGGCAAGGCGCGCGGCGGGCCGCTGCGGATCGCGGCGACGGGCTTTCTGGCGTCGGGCGCACGCGCGGGCTCGGTGGCTTCATCGCCCCAGCCGCCCATCGTTCCGCCGTCCTCGGTCCGCGCGCCGGGCACCACCGCCAGCGTCAGCGCCGGTCGGCGCAGCCAGGTCTGGAGCGCCTGCGTCACCCGCGCCGGAGTCAGCGCGGCGAGCTCGGCCAGGTCCTGCTTGTAGGCGGCGGGATCGTTCGAATAGAGGAGCCCCTCGGCCAGCGCCGAGCCCTTGCCCCCAAAGCCGCCGACGACTTCCAGCGCGCCGATCTGGCTGGAAACGATCTGGGTGGCGGCGCGCGACAGTTCATCCTGCGTCGGCCCCTGCGCCAGATAATCCGCGATCACGGCGTCGAAGCGCGCCTGTGCCGCCGCCCGGTCCTCGCCCGGCTTCACGTCCATATCCGCCTGGAGGAAGCTGAGTTGTTCATGCTGTTGAGCGCCGGCGGAGACGCGCACCGCCAGCTCGTCGCCGCGCACCAGCGCATTGTCGAGCCGCGAACTGGCAAGGCCGCCGAGCACATACATCCCCACCTGAAGCGCCACCGCATCCGGATGGTTGGTGCCCGGGCCGGTCCAGCTACGGGTGATGCGGGTAACCGGCACCTGATCGGTCATCTCCCGCGTGACCGGCGCGCTCAGGCCGACCACCGGAGCTTCGACGGTCACGATCTCGGGCCCGCGCGGAATCGCGCCGAACCACCGCTCGACCATCGGGCGCGCGGTCGCGGCGTCGATATCGCCGGTCAGCGCCAGCACGACGTTGTTGGGGCCGTAATTGTCCTTGAACCACTTGCGCACATCGGCGAGGTCCGCCGCGCTGAGATCCGCCATCGAGCCGATGGTCGAATGGCGATAGGGGTGCCCCACAGGCAGCAACCCTTCGCCGATGGCATATTGCGTCAGGCCATAGGGCTGGTTGTCGCCCTGGCGCTTCTCGTTCTTGACCACGTCGCGCTGCTTGTCGAGCTTGTCCTGCGTCACCGCGCCGAGCAGATAGCCCATGCGGTCGCTTTCCATCATCAACGCCCGGTCGAGCGCGCCGGTGGGCAACGTCTCGACGTAATTGGTGCGATCGTACCAGGTCGAGCCGTTGGTGCTGGTCGAGCCCGCGGCCTCGAGCGGAATATCGAAATTCTCGACGTTCTCGCTGCCGCCGAACATCAGGTGCTCGAACAGATGCGCGAAGCCGGTGCGCCCGCGCGGCTCGTGCTTGGAACCCACGCGATAATAGGTGGTGACGCCCACGATCGGCGCCTTGCGGTCGGTGTGGACCAGCACGGTCAGGCCGTTGTCGAGGGTGAATTGCTCGTAGGGAATGTCGACCCCGGCGACGAGGTCGGCCAACGCGGCGGGCCGGGCTTCGGTGGCGGCGGCGGGCGCATCCGGCGTCGATGCGACGCGCGCGGTCTGCGGCGCGCAGGCGGCCAATGGCAAGGCGGCAAGCGCGAAAGCAAGCGTGCGGCGCATCGTGATTCTCCGGTCTGGGATGTTGGACATGGACCGGGTGTTACACGGTCCAGGGGAATTTTTTGTCGCCTTGGGCGAAAGCGTGTCGCCTTGCGGGAAATCGGCGTCGCCTTGCGTTGTTTTCGCGTCGCCTTGCGCCAGTTTCGTGTGGCCATGAGCATTCCCGGTGTCGTCTTGCGCGCTGGCAGGCGCGGACACGAGCGGGCGGGCTTCACAGTCTATCATGTCACCATCTTTGCATAGGCACATGCCTGTAGGAAAACGCTTTCTCTCAACGGCCAGCAGTCCCCCACGGTCATGTTCGCTCCCCTTGCGGAAGTTGAGAGGGGGCTGGCGCGAGCTATCGCTCGCGACCCCTCTCCCAACCCTCTCACGCAGGGGGAGAGGGCTATTGCGAGCGATGCCGAACGGTTGTCCGCCGCTTGGCATTCGCCAGCACGTCCTCACGCCAGAAATGCACCGGCTTGAAGCGGTGTTGGACGAACAGCGTAGACTGATCGGCGTAATGCACGCTGCCGGGCCGGGTGGTAGCCGCGCCATAGGGCTGGATCGAGCGCGAGGTGACACGCTGGCCGGGCAGCCACTCGGCCCACAGGATGTAGCTGTCGCCGTGGCGCACGGCCAGGCGGCCGTCCTCGGCCACGGTCCAGGTGGTCGAGGCGCGTAGCGTATCCGAACCGCCGTCCAGCGGCAGGTCCACGCTATGCGGGGGATTGGCGGCGCTCTTGGGCCCGAGGCGCAGCCGCAGCAGGTCGCTCATCGGCGGGTCCAGCCGCCCGAAATGCGTCATCAGATGATCCTTAGCCTTGGCCAGTTGCTCGTGCGCGTCGGGCCAGGGCTTCTTTTGATAGCTCGAGGACATGAATTCACGGACGAGCAGGAGCGCGATGGCGTCGCCGCGGCCGATATTGTCGGCGCTGCGATCCCAGCCCAGGATCAGCGCGCGCGCCGCGGCCAGTTGCCGGTCACCGCCCGCGTCGATGGCGCGCATCGCCTGCATCATGTGGGTGATATAACCGGCGTCGTCGTAGACGGTGTCGAACTTGATGCGCTCCAGCGTGGCGCGGTCCAATTGCCCCGCTTCGCTCATCAGCCGCCACGAGCGTCTCGCGCGGTTGGTCATGTCGAGCTCGACGCCCAGTTCCGGCGGCACGCTGTCGAAGGCCAGGTCGCTGCCCGCTCCTGCGGCGTAGAACGGCGTGTTGTTGGCGTTGAACAGCCAGCCACTGGCCGGATTCACATATTTGGGCAGTGCGTCATAGGTGACCGGGCCGGTCCAGATCAGCGCCGGATCGTCGCCCGGCAGGATGCCGCGCCAGTTCTTCCCCGGTGTGCGTTGCGGGATCGCGGCGTTGTAGACGAAGGCGATATTGCCCGCCTCGTCGGCATAGAGGAAATTGGTCGAGGGGATCGCCATGCGGGCAAGCTGCGCCTGCCATTCGGCCAGGTTGGTGGCCTTGTTGAGCCGGTAATAGGCGTCGAGCTGGTCGAGCCGGTCGATGCCGCCATAACGGATGGCGAAGGCACCGCTGTCGTTGATGATCACCGGGCCATGCGCGCTGCGGTGGATGGTGCGGCGGATCGGCAAGGTTAGCGGGCCGAACTTCACCGGCAGGGTGACGGTCTTCGTCTCGAGCGGCAGCCAGCGATTGCCGAGGCGGTATTTCGTGCCGGTTGCGTCGAGCACCAGCTTGTAAACGTCCACCATGTCGGGGCGGTTGACGGTGTTGGTCCAGCCGAGATGGCGGTTATGGCCGAGGAAGGGGAAGGGGCTGCCGGGGAAGTTCGCACCCGCGAAGTGCCAGCCTTCGCCGCTTTCGACCACCAGCTCGTACCAGGCGACGCCGCCGCGGAACGGCTGGTGACTGTTCGAGATGAGGACCGAAGGCCCGCCACTGGCCTTGGGCGCGACCACGAAGGCGTTGGAGCCGGACATTGCGCCGGTTTCGCCCCACGGCAGCGGGAACGCGTGGTTGCTCGCCTGAGGATTGTCCGCCGGCATGGGCGGAGTCGGTGCCGGTTGAACCACGGTTTCCGGGCCGGCCGCGGGGGCAGGCCCGCCAAGCGGGATCGGCGGGCCGCTCTCGGGTTTCAGCGGCTTGCCCTCGACCAGCGGCCCGATCACATCGCCAAGCCCGAAGAAGAACGGCTGGCGCAATGCGAAGCCGGCGGCGACATCCAGTCCGTTGACCGGGAACAGCCCCGCCAGCTTGACCTCGCCAGGATGCGCCTTGGCATAGTCGTTGAGACCGACCGCATAGGCTTCGAACAGCGCGCGAGTGTCGGCGGGCAGGAGCGGATAGCGGCGCTGTGCGGTGCCACGCGCGTCGAGCAGGTGATAGATGAAATCGACCTGCGCGCCCGGCTGTCCCGCGATCGCGCCGTAACGCCCGCGGGCCATGGCCACCACGTCCTGGAGCGTCGCAAAATCGTCCTCGGCATGGGCGCGGGCCACGCCATAGGCGACATCGGCATCGGCCTTGCCGTAGATATGCGGCACGCCGAATTCGTCGCGCACGATTTCGGCGCGATATTCGCGCGCGGGAGGCGGCGCTGACGGCGTGGCGGCGAAGCCTTCCCAGGTGGCGAGGGCGACGAAAGCGATGAGCAGGATGATCAGCGCAGCCACACCGATCCGCTTCGTCGCCTGCATACCCGTCTCCCGTTGCCGTTTGAAACTGTCCTACAGCAGCGGCGTGTCGCGGCAAGTCCTGCCGTTTGCGAGGGTTGTGCTACTCGACTACCACACCATATCGCTGCCATGTCCGGATAGGGGAGCCGCATGAACCTCGAGAAATTCACCGACCGCGCCAAGGGGTTCCTTCAGGCCGCGCAGACCGTCGCCATTCGCATGAACCACCAGCGGATCGGCCCCGCGCATCTGCTCAAAGCGCTGCTCGAGGATAGCGAGGGCATGGCCTCGCAGCTCATCAAGCGCGCGGGCGGCGATGCGACCCGCGCGCTGACCGAAACCGATGCTGCGCTGGCCAAGGTGGCCGCGGTTACCGGCGGGGGGGCGCAGCAGACGCCCGGGCTCGACAATGATGCGGTGCGGGTGCTCGACCAGGCCGAGACGCTGGCGGAAAAGGCCGGCGACAGCTTCGTCCCGGTCCAGCGCGTGTTGCAGGCGCTCGCGCTCGCCACGACGACAGCGGCGGGGCAGGCGCTCAAATCCGCGGCGGTCGATCCGAAAGCTCTCGAAGCGGCGATCAAGGAAGCGACCGGGGGCCGCGCCGCCGACAGCGCGGGGGCGGAAAACGCCTATGACGCGATGAAGAAATACGCCCGCGACCTCACGCAGGCTGCGCGCGACGGCAAGCTCGATCCCGTTATCGGCCGCGACGAGGAAATTCGCCGCACCATCCAGATCCTCGCCCGGCGGACCAAGAACAATCCCGCGCTGATCGGCGAGCCCGGCACCGGCAAGACCGCGATCGCCGAGGGGCTGGCGCTGCGGATCGCCAATGGCGACGTGCCCGACAGCCTCAAGGATCGCACGCTGATGAGCCTCGACCTGGGCTCGCTCATCGCGGGCGCCAAATATCGCGGCGAGTTCGAGGAGCGGCTGAAGGCGGTGCTCGACGAGGTGAAGGGCGCGGAGGGCCAGATCATCCTCTTCATCGACGAAATGCACACGCTGATCGGTGCGGGCGCCAGCGAGGGCAGCATGGATGCCGGCAATCTGCTCAAGCCCGCGCTCAGCCGCGGCGAGCTGCACTGCATCGGCGCGACCACGCTCGACGAATATCAGAAGTACGTCGAGAAGGACCCCGCGCTCCAGCGCCGCTTCCAGCCGGTCTATATCAACGAACCGACCGTGGAGGACACGATCAGCATCCTGCGCGGGCTGAAGGAGAAGTATGAGCTGCACCATGGGGTGACGATCACCGATGGCGCGCTCGTCGCCGCGGCGCAGCTGTCCAACCGCTACATCCAGAACCGCTTCCTGCCCGACAAGGCCATCGATCTGATGGACGAGGCGGCGAGCCGCATCCGCATGGAGGTGGAGAGCAAGCCCGAGGAGATCGAGAACCTCGACCGGCGGATCATCCAGCTCAAGATCGAGGAACAGGCGCTGCAGCGGGAGAGCGATGCCGCCTCCAAGGATCGCCTTGGCGCGCTCCGCAAGGAGCTGTCCGAGTTGGAGCAGCAGTCGAGTGAACTCACCACTCGCTGGCAGAACGAGCGCGACAAGATCGCGGGCGAGGCCAGGATCAAGGAGGAGCTCGACGCGGCCCGGCTGGAACTGGAGCAGGCGCAGCGCACGGGCGATCTGGCCCGCGCGGGCGAGCTGCAATACGGCCGTATCCCCGAGCTCGAGAGGCGACTGGCGGAAGCCGAGGGCCACTCCGAAGGCGCGATGCTGCGCGAGAAGGTGACCGAGGAGGACATCGCCAGCGTCGTCAGCCGCTGGACCGGCATCCCGGTCGACCGGATGATGGCGGGCGAGCGCGACAAGCTGCTGGCAATGGAAAGCATCATCGGCAAGCGCGTGATCGGCCAGGCGCAGGCGGTGGAGGCGGTCAGCAAGGCCGTGCGCCGCGCGCGCGCTGGCCTGCAGGACCCCAACCGGCCGCTCGGCAGCTTCCTGTTCCTCGGCCCCACCGGCGTCGGCAAGACCGAGCTGACCAAGGCGCTCGCCGGGTTCCTGTTCGACGACGACACCGCGATGGTCCGCATCGACATGAGCGAATTCATGGAGAAGCACGCGGTCGCCCGCCTGATCGGCGCGCCCCCGGGCTATGTCGGCTACGACGAGGGCGGGGTGCTGACCGAGGCGGTGCGTCGCCGTCCCTATCAGGTGGTGCTGTTCGACGAGGTCGAGAAGGCGCACCCCGATGTCTTCAACATCCTGCTCCAGGTGCTCGACGACGGCCGGCTGACCGACGGGCAGGGCCGCGTGGTCGATTTCACCAACACGCTCATCATCCTGACCAGCAATCTGGGCAGCCAGTTCCTCGCCCAGATGGAGGACGGACAGGACGTGAAGGATGTCGAGCCGCAGGTGATGGACGTGGTGCGCGGGCACTTCCGGCCCGAGTTCCTGAACCGACTGGACGAGATCATCCTGTTCCATCGCCTGGCGCAGGAGCACATGGCGCCGATCGTCGAGCTACAGGTGGCGCGGGTGCAGACGCTGCTCAAGGACCGCAAGATCGTGCTCGACCTGACCGATGCGGCGAAGCGCTGGCTCGGCCGCGTGGGTTACGACCCGGTTTACGGCGCGCGCCCGCTGAAGCGCGCGGTGCAGCGGTATCTGCAAGACCCGCTGGCGGACATGATCCTCCGAGGGGAAGTGCCCGACGGCAGCACGGTCAGGATCGACGAGGGCGATGGGGCGTTGGCGATGGTGGTGAGGTGAGACCCTAGCCGACAAAAAAAGGGCGGCCCGGAGGCCGCCCTTGTTGTCTGTCCAGTGCCGGGAAATCAGAGCCCGAGCTTGTCCGATGTGATGCGGAAACCCGCGTAGTAGAAGCGGCCAAGCGCGCTGACGGGATCGAAGGTCAGGCCGACATCCGGGCGCTGGTTGAACAGATTGTTCACGCCAACATAGAAGCTCATGCCCTCATCGGTGGTCCAGCGACCCTGGATGTCGTGCTGGAACTTCGCGTCCACATTGATGAATTCCGGCGCCACGATATCGGGATCGTTCTCGATTGTCCGCCGCGCAAACCGCAGCGTTTCGGCGGAATAGTTGATCCCGTAGTTCAGGTTGAACTTGTCGAACGTCCAGTTGAGGTCGAAATTGACCTGCCATTCGGGGGCGCCGATCACGCCCGCACTCTCGATGAAGTCGGCCCCCGGGGTGCCCTGGGTCTTGAGCGAGATCAGGTGATTGCCGACCAGGCTGAGGTTGAAGGTGCCGATGTTGTCGGTGGGCAGCCGGTAGCGCACCGAGAAGTCCACGCCGCGTGTCGAGAACGCTGCAACGTTCGACGGGAACAGGGTGAAGTCGTTGACGATGCCAGCATCGTTCGGGTCGAAACCGGCGCCGACCGGGGTCCGCTGCACATTGTCGCAGAACTGGTTGTCGAGCGAAAGGGCATCGACGCACAGGTTCACCAGAGTGGTGGCACTGGGCGTGGAAATCGCACCCTCGATCTCGACGTCGTAGTAATCGGCCGAGACGGTCAGACCGGGAATGAAGCGCGGCGAGAGGATGATGCCCCCCGTTATGGTCCGTGCCGTTTCCTCGCCCAGTTCGGTGTTGCCGCGGCTCAGGCCCGGCAGGCTCACGCCCGCATCGCCGGTGAAGGTGGCGATCTGCGCGTCGGACAGGCCGAGGCCGCGCAGGAGCGCGATGCAGTTCGCTTCGCGAGTGGCGCTGCCGTTATCGCGCTGATCGACGGCACAAGGGTCGTTGATGAACGCGAAGGTCTGGTTCGACGGCGAAAACAGCTCGCCGATGTTGGGCGCGCGGACAGCCTGAGCATAGGTGCCGCGGAAGCGCACGTCGCGGATCGGGGCGTAAACGAGACCGCCCTGATAGGTGAAGGTGGTCCCGACCGTCGAATATTCGGAGACGCGCGCCGCGCCGTTGACGGTCAGGTCATAAAACCCGGGCCGGTCCTGGACGATCGGGACACGAAGCTCGGCGAACCCTTCGTAAACGTCGAACGAGCCGGACTCGGGGAACAGTGCATTGCCGAACGTCAGGCCGGTGGTGTTGACCGGATCGGGCACGCTATCGCTGCTTTCCTTGCGATATTCGGCACCGACCGCGAACCCGATCGGGCCGCCCCACAGGGTCACGCTCTCGCCCAGCGTGCCGCTGAAGGCGGCGGTGGCGACGTGCTGCTTGATGGTGCTGCGATCGATGGCGGTGGTGTTGATCCAGTCGAGCGCGGCCTGCGACTGGCCGTTCGAGAACACGTTGAACGGGACACAGCCGCTGTTGGCACCGGGGGTAAAGGACAACTGGCCGAAATCGTCGAAGAAGAATGCTCCGGTGACGTTCTGGTTGCTGCTGGTGGCATCGCCAGTGAGGTTCGAGCGGCAGACGATGTTGCCATTCGGCGTGCCGGTGAGGAACTCACCCGCGTCGACCGCATCGAGCGCGGCGAAGAAGCGGTCGTTGTAGCGCGTATTGGCCTGGCGGATCACATTGTCCGATTGGCCGTAAACATACGAGGCATCGAAATTGATCGTATCGGTGATTTGGGCTTCCACACCCAGCACGCCGCGATAGGTTTCGCGGCGGTTCTCTTCACCGCGGCGACCGAGATCGAGGTTGTCGCGCCCGGTGACGAGGACGATGCCGAACCCGTCGAAGGCGTTGACGGCGGGATCGTTGATGTTCGCTGGAATGAACGGATTGTCGGTCGGCACGCCGATGAAGAAGTCGAACGTCGGCTGTCCGAAGGACGCCGAATCGACGCGCGCGTATTTGCCCTGCGCGAACACGGTGACGCCGTCGGCCACTTCGTAGCTGAGCAGGATGTTGCCGATGTAACGGTCGATATTGGGCAGGATTTCACCGCCATAGGTCGAAACGGGCGTGCCCGAACCACCGCTTTCGAAGAACCCGCCGACGAAGGTGCCGGGGATGTAACGGCTGCCGTCACCAAGGAAATCGGGCAGGAAGTCGCCATCGACGTCAATCGCGCTGTTGGGCGCGGAATCAAGGTAGTTCACGTCCGCAAACAGGATCTGGTCGGGCACGTTGGGATCGTCGGGGCCGCCGATCTCGGCGGGATTGTCATAGAACGACCGGAAGCCGGGGCCGAATTCGCGGCGGTTCGACAGCAGCAGGCGATCGTCGTGCCCATATTCGAAGTTGAGCGCGATATTGCCGCGTCCATCGGCAAAGTTCTGGCCCACGGTAGCGGAAATGAACTGCGAGGCACCGTCGCCCTGCTCGGAGATGCCTGCCTGGCCGCGCACCGTGATGCCTTCGAAATCGCGCTTGGTGACGAAATTGACTACGCCGGTGACGGCGTCCGCGCCGTAGATGGCGGAGGCGCCGCCGGTCACGATGTCGACCCGCTCGATCAGATCGATGGGGATGGTGTTGATATCGATCGAGGAGGAGCCGGGAACGGCGGCGACATGGCGGCGGCCGTCGATCAGCACCAGCGTGCGCTGGGTGCCCAGGTTGCGGAGGTCGAGCAGGTTGAGACCGACCCCGCCGATGCCGGCATTCGCGCCCGACCCGTCGTTGGAGCCGGACGAGCCCGTCAGGGCGGGTGATTCAGTCAGGAAGTCGGTGAGGTTGGTGACGCCGCTGTTCTGGATCGCCTCGTCGTCGATGGCGACGACCGGGTTGGCGAAGTCGTATTCGGTGGTCCGGATGCGCGAGCCGGTAACGGTGATCGGCTCGCCCTCGCCGGGGGCGGCTTCGGCAGCGACCGGTTCGGCCGGCTGGGCTTCGTCGGCATCCTGCGCGTTGACCGGAGCGGCCTGGAGCGATCCGGCCAGGGCCAGAGCACCAGCGCAGAGAAACAACCGCCGGCGGGCGGAAAGAGTGATTGGCGACCTCATTTCAATTCCTTCGATTCATACTCGCGGTTGGGGGGAGGAAGGCCGCGAAAAGGGGGGAGACGCGCGCATTTAGCGCTGCGTGCTGGGCGAACTATTCCTGCTTCACGGGGGCGACGCAATTCCAAGTCGCCTCATTTCCTCAATCGGCGTCCACGGCGTGGCGAGATTGCAACAGTGGACATCACCCGGGCGTTGCTCGATTCATCCGCCGCGCTGGGATGATACTAACAATCGCGACCACCTGGGGTGAATGCGAGCGCACTTCGACTTGCGTTTCTCAACCGGCTGGATGCGCTCATCCTGTCCCACCGCCTGGCAATGGAGCATAGGGCCTCGATCGTGGAACCGCAGGTCGTACGGTTGCACCTTCCTCAAGGGCCGCAAGATCGTGCTCGATCTGACCCGAGCAGCGTTACTTGGCAAATCCGCCGATCAAAATGATCCTGGAGGGTAAAGTCCGCGACGGGGGGTGGCGATCAACGACGGTGATGGGACGCTGGCGGCGGTGCCACGAAGGTCCTCTCAGCGTACTCGCGCAATCGTATTGCTGGTGCCGAGTGTAGCTTGCTCTGCCACCTCGGCGCCTTAGATCAATAAAAATGGTCTACAGGCAGTTGTTTACGGTTCACGCCACCAGCGGTTTCCCACGCGAGGCGCTGCCTGAATGTGTCATTAATGTAACAGCCTAAAAGTTCCGTGCGCGGCTGCGGCAATGCCAGTTCTCTTTTGGACGGAAACCAATAGGCATGCGACACCAAAACAAAATCTGGGGATTGCCGAATCATGCGCTCGTTGTTCCTTCGTTCTACCGCCTCGTCTGCTGTGGTCGCGCTCGCGATCGCTTTCACCGGGGCCGCTCAGGCGCAAACCGCCCAGCCCGCTCAGGAATCGCCGACCACCGCGTCCGATCCGGAGACGCTGGATCCACAAAGCGAAGTCGAACTCGAATCGGGCCAGGATGCAGGCGAAGCTCAGATCACCGTTACCGGGACGCGCATTCGCTCGCTCAATCTCACGTCTGCGGTGCCGATCACGTCGCTGGGCGCACAGGATATCCTCGATCAGGGCAACGTCTCACTCGGCGACGCGCTCAATGACCTGCCGGCGCTCCGGTCCACCTTCAGTCAGGCCAATTCGACCCGGTTCATCGGCACGGCTGGCCTTAACCTGCTCGACCTGCGTGGCCTCGGTACGGCGCGCACGCTTGTGCTGGTCAACGGTCGCCGCCACGTCACGTCCCAGCCCGGCGCCTTCACCGTCGACACGAACACGATCCCGCAGGCGCTGCTGGAGCGAGTCGACGTAATCACGGGCGGCAATTCGGCGATTTACGGTTCGGACGCGGTCGCCGGCGTCGTTAATTTCGTTCTGAGGCGCGATTTCGAGGGCGTTCAGCTCCGTGGCCAGGCCGGTATATCCGATCGTGGCGATCGCGGATCATATCTCGCCACCCTGGTGGCGGGCCAGAACTTTCTCGACAACCGGCTCAACATCGCCGGCGCGCTCGAATATACCCGCCAGGAAGCTGTGTTCAACACGCAGCGCATCGGCCAGACCGGCGCGACTGCGGGTCAAGGCCCGGCCGGCTTCTACGTTGTCGACACTGACATCCAGTGCACGCCCGACGCGAATGGGGTACCGATTCCGGGCTCGGTTCCGTTCTGCGACCCCGCGGTGATCCGCGGTTCGGACGGCATTCCCGACCGGCAGTTCTTCAGCGTCGGTGCACCGTTCGGCAATCTCTCCGCTGGCACCACGTTCCAGGCAACCTGCCCGGCAGCCGTGCCCGCGACCAATCCGAATTTCGCCGCTGTGGAGCGCCGGCGTGCTTTGGTCTGTACTGGTCAGACCAGTCCGACCGGTGGACTGCTCGCGCGCAATTTCGTGTTTCTGGACAACGGCTCGTTGGTCGTCGATCCGATTACGGCAGACTTCCGCAGCGTCGGCGGGTCGCGCTTCGGTGGGCTGACCTCGCCCGGCAACGAGGGCGGCCAGCTCATCCCGGGCAGCGAGCGCGTCTCGGCAAACATATTGATCAACGCCGAGCTGTCGCCGGCTTTCAAGCCATTCCTTGAAGCCAAATATGTCAAAATCACCGCCGATCAGGCGTCCGACCAGGCGACATTCGTCAACTCCACCTTGAGCCCGACCTTTTCGATCAACAATGCGTTTCTAACGCCCCAGGCGCGCGCGACCGCAGTCGAGATCTTGGCTCCGGGCGCGACAACGTTCACCGGGTTCCGTTTCAACTATGATCTCGGGACACGCGCGGAGATCAACGAGCGCGAAACCTATCGCGGCGTGATCGGCGTGCGCGGCGACCTCAACGACAGCGGTTCGATCAACTACGAAGTGGCGGGCAGCTACGGCCGCACCAACATCAACCGCGACAGTACCGGCAACATCATAAACGCCAACTTCAATCGTGCATCCAACGCGGTGCTGGCGCCGGCGAGCTTCGCCGGCAGCAATTTCGCGTTGAACAGTCAGGGGCAGCGCGTCGTATGTGCGGTCAATGCGGATGCAGTTACGACCAACGACGATGCGGCCTGCGTCCCGATCAACCTCTTCGGCCGAGGGAATTTCGACCCGCGGGCCGCAAATTACGTGCTGTACACATCCACGTTCGAAGCGCGGGCCGAACAATATAACGCCACCGCCTTCATCTCGGCGACGTCCGAGGACTTCTTCGAGCTACCGGGCGGACCGATCGGCGCCGCGCTCGGCGCCGAGTATCGCCGCGAGACCGCGTTCTCGGATTCGGACGACTTGACCCAATCGGGTGCGACGTTCCTCAACGCCGCCGCGGCCTTCAATCCGCCGGCGCTGGAACTCTACGAGGCCTTCGGCGAGTTGCGCATCCCGATCCTGCGCGATCTTCCCTTCTTCAACGAGCTGACGATCGAGGCTTCGGGTCGCGCATCGGACTACAGCTCGTCGGATGAGATCGTCTACGCCTACAATGTCGGCGCGGTCTATTCACCGGTCCGCGACGTGCGCTTCCGGGTCGGCTATGCCCGGTCGGTTCGCGCGCCCAACCTCGGCGACCTGTTCCAGACGCCGGCTCAGACTTTTGCCAACGGTCTCGTCGATCCGTGCAACCAGACGGTCATCAACGACAACCCGAACCGTGCGGCGCGCTGCGCAGAGGCGGGCATTCCGACCACCGTTACGCTGCCGGATGGGAGCGTGCGACCATTCACCAACACGTCGGCATCGGGCATCACCGGCTTCAATCAGGGCAATCCGAATCTGGAACCGGAGATTGGCAAGAGCTTCACGGTCGGCGCAGTCTTCCAGCCGAGCTTCGCTCCCGGCCTGTCGTTGACGATCGATTATTACGATATCGAGATCACCCAAGCGATTGCTGGCCTGAGCGGCCAGGCGATCGTGAACGCGTGCTACGAAGATCCGGTCAGCCTCGACAATCCGTTCTGCGCGGCAGTGTTTCGTCGTCCGTCGACCGGCAACGTCTTCTCCGACTTTACATTCGCCGGTCAGTCGAGCCGCACCTTTGTCGGGCTCGATCAGTTCACGCTGCCGGTGCTCGGGCCGGGCTTCCTCAACCAGCCGTTCAATTTCCAGTCGCTGCGTACAAAGGGCATCGACTTCGATCTGGCCTATCGGCGGGAGATCGGGGGCGCCCAGGTCAACCTGCGCGCGATCGTCAGCTACCTGCTGGACCGTGAGTTCTTTACCTTCATTAGCGAGCCGGAGCGCGCCACCAATGTCGTGTCGGTGGTCGGCGATCCGGAATGGGAGGCCAATATCAGCGCGAACATCGATTTCGGCGAGATTGCGCTCGATTACGACCTCAAGTTCATCGATCGGCAGCTCATTACCGCCTTTGAGAACAACTTCGCGTTCCAAGGTCGCCAGCCAACCAATGTGGATGGCTTCCCGAACACCTTCTACCCCCGGACTTTCTACCATGACGCGCGCGTAACGTTTGAGCCGAAGGACAGCGGATTCCGCTTCTATCTCGGCGTCGACAACATCTTCGACACCCTGCCGCCTTTCAACGCCAGCGGCGTCGGCGAGGCGAGCGCGATCTTCTCCAACATCGGCCGATACTTCTATACCGGCGCTGAATGGCGCTTCTAATCAGCGGATGCAGCGTTTGACTTCGGGCCGCCCTATGGGGCGGCCCGTTTGTTTGTGAGGCAGCGTGAGCACCAAAAGATTGGGCATACATCGCCTCTCGACGCTCGGCACGAAGCGCTGAGAGGGTTGGTGGCTACTGCCAGCGCCGCGGGATGAACCGGATACTTTGAGACCAGTTCGTCATCGGACGGTGACATTCGCAAGACAAATCGGCGATATTGTCTTGGGCGTCCGCCTCTCGGAATGCCTGCGGCGTGCCAACCCCGTCCCGCTCGCAATGACGAATGCCCCGACGTCCTCCCGCTTGTCATCCACCCGGCGCGTGTGCCAGACACCATGGCGATGAGTGGGGAAATTCGACTTTTCGACCTGAACCCGCACTTGGATCGCCGGGCGTTGACCGCAAGCTTCGCCGAGACGGGCCGGATCCAGATCCGCAATGTCCTGACCGAGGAATCGGCGCATAGCCTGCATCGGGTCATCAGCCGCGGGACACCATGGGGCCTCGCCTGGCACGCGGGTGCCGATGGACCGCATAATGTCCCCGAACCCGCGCTGCGGACTCTGCCACAGGCAGAGCGCGCAGACATTCAGCGCAAGCTTACCGCCGCGATGACCGGGCGCGACTATGGCTTCCTCTATGCGCAATATCCGATGGTTCACGCCTATCTGCAGCAATGGGCACCGGGCGGGCCGCACGACATCATCGTGGAACTGATCAACGATCAGCCGCTGATGGAGCTGGTGCGCGAGGTCACGCAGTTGCGCGAACTGACCAAGGCCGACGCCCAGGCGACGCTGTACGCGCCGGGAAACTTTCTCGCGATGCACGACGACAGCCATGTCGCCGAGGGCTGGCGCGTCGCCTATGTGCTCAACCTGTGCGCGGAAGACTGGCGGCCCGAGTGGGGCGGCTATCTCAACTTCTACGATGATGACGGGGACATCGTCGAGGGCCTGAGGCCGCGCTTCAACGCACTCAACCTGTTTCGCGTCCCCCAGCGTCACGCGGTCAGCTATGTGCCGCCGTTCGCCCCGCACGCGCGTTACGCCATCACCGGCTGGTTCAGGGACCAATGATGGACACGGCCAGCGGAATTGCCGCGGCGGGACGGGCTCTGGCAAACGGCGATGCGGACGGAGCCCTGGCCTTGCTGGTAGGCATCGAGGACCCGTCGGCGCTTCACCTGCGGGCCTTGGCGCAGCGCCGGGCAGGGCGTCTGGACGAGGCGCGCCGCTGTTTCGAGGCCGCGCTGGCCAGCGCCCCGCACGACCCGCAGCTCGCCAACAACTTTGCCAATCTGCTGCGCCAGCTGGGTGCGCGGCAGCAAGCGCTGGCGCTGTATGATCGCGCGCTGGCAGCGCAGCCCGACTATCGCGATGCGGCGTTCAACAAGAGCCTGTTGCTGACGGAGATGGGCGATCATGCCGCCGCGCTGGAACTGCTCGAGCGCCTCAGCCGCGCCCAGCCGGCGGATGCCCGGGCGCATTCGGCGCGCGGCGCGGTGCTGCGCAGCCTCGGCCGGCACCAGGCGGCGGCATCGGCCTACGAGGCGGCGCTTCAGGCGCAGCCCGATCTGGTTACCGCGTTGAAGGGCCGCGCGCAGATCGCGCTCGAATGCGGCGAGAGCGATGCCGCACCACGGTATCGCCGGGCGATCGAGGCTGATCCCGCCGATCTGGGCGCGGTCCATGGCTATGCGGAGGCTTTGGAAGCAGCAGGCGATCCGGATGTGGCCGCGATGCTCGAGACGATCCTGAAGTCACGCCCCGACTGGATCGCCGGACACACCCTGTTGGCGCGCATCAGGGCGGAACAGGGCGATCCGGACTTCGCGCGCCATATGCACGCCGGTGCCCGGCATGACCCTGCCCTGGCGATGGCCTTGGCAAGCGTCTTGGCATCGGCTGGGCAGTGGCAAGAAGCCCTCGCGGCGTTGCCGCAGGTCGGCGGTGAGGACCTTTCCGCGCTTCGCGCGCACTATTTATCGGAAGCCGGGCAGCCTGAGACAGCGCTGGCGCTGCTGGGCGCCGACGCCAGCGCATCGCCGGCCATCGCGGCTGCCGCCGCCCGGGCGCATCTGCGCTTGAACGATCCGGCGGCGGCTGCCGGCATTCTCCGCGATGCGCTGGCAGCCACGCCGGAAGCGATCGGGCTGTGGGGCCTGCTCGAGATTGCCTGGCGGCTGACCGGCGACGCCCGCCAGGACTGGCTGTCGGGCCAGCAAGGACTGGTCGCGGTGCGGGATATCGGGCTCGACACGGCGCAGATGACCGAGCTTGCCGCATTGTTGAGGGAGCTGCATCTCACCCGCGCGCATCCGATCGGTCAGTCCCTGCGCGGGGGCACCCAGACCCGCGGCGCGCTGTTCCTGCGCCATGAGCCGATCCTGGCGCGGCTGCATGAGGCTTTGTCGGCATCGCTGGCGCAGTATCTCGCCGCGCTTCCGCCCGCGGATGATGGACACCCGCTGCTCAAGTTTCGGCACGCGCCGCTCACGATCGGCGGATCGTGGTCGGTGCGGCTTGTGGATGCCGGATTTCACGTCAACCACATCCACCCGGAGGGGCTGATCAGTTCGGCCTGCTATATCGCGCTGCCGGCGCGCGCGGCGCAGGGCGGCGAACGGGCCGGCTGGCTCGAGCTGGGACGACCGCCGGCGGAACTTGGCCTTCAACTCGAGCCGCTGGCCGTGGTCGAGCCGCAGATAGGCAGGCTGGTCCTTTTTCCCAGCTACCTGTTCCACGGCACCCGGCCATTTACCCGGGGCGAGCGCCTCACCGTGGCGTTCGACGTGGTCGCGGCATGACCGAGGCTAACACCGGCTGGGCCGCTTTCTGGGAGGGCGAGCCCGCGGCGGCGGCAGGCGCCACGCTGGCCAATCTTCCGCCCGCATTGCGCGACCGGCTCGACGCGCCTTGGTCCGCCCTTGCGAATGGTTTGCCCGCCAAGGGGCGGGTGCTCGATCTCGCCACCGGGGGCGGGGTGGTGCTCGAGCTGCTGCGCCGTCAACGCGCGGATTTGCTTCTGACCGGGGTCGATGCCGCGCCGCAGCTGCCGAAACGCCGCGGCATGGTGCTGCGAGGAAACGTGACGACCGATCGCCTCCCGTTCCCGGATGCGAGATTCGACGCGATCACCAGTCGCTTCGGGATCGAGTATGGGCCGCTTGGGGCCGGAGCCCATGAAGCGGCGCGCGTCCTCCGGCCCGATGGAACGATCGGGATGCTGCTCCATCACGCCGACAGCAATGTCCTGCGCCACAATCGCGCGCGCCGCGATGCCCTGTGCTGGGCAGCGCGTGACAGTGGGTGGGTCGGCAAGGCCATCAATCTGGCGCGCACCCGCATGGCGGTTGCCTTGCCGATACCGCCCGCGTTTCGCGCTGCGCCAGCGGAGGCGGCCGTGCGCTTCCCGGATCAGTCGGCGGCGTGGGAGTTCCTGACCGGGCTTGCCCAGGTTCTGGAGGCCATTCGGCCTTCGGACAGCGAAGCCGCGATCCGGCAGCTGGCGGCGCGCGCCGACGACGAATTGACGCGGCTCGATGAGCTGCTCGGGGCGGCCTGCGATGCCGCTCGGCTGACGGAGTTGACCGACGCATTCAGCGATGCGGGCGTTCAGTTAGCGCCGGTTCGAACGGTTGACGAGCCCGGCGGGGTGCCGCTGGCCTGGTGGGTAGAGGGACGCAAGGCGGCATGAGCGTACTGGACGAGGCCGCCCGGTTGAACGCCGCGGGGCAGCGACAAGCCGCTGTCGCCGTGGTTGAGGAGGCGGCCGGGCGCGGCGATGCCGAGGCGCTGGTGGCGATGGCCAATTGGCGGCTGTTCGGGTTGTTCGGCCCCCGCGACCTCGCTGCCGCTCACAGGCTGTTCGACCGGGCTTCGGCGCTGGGTGCCGTCGAAGCGGTGCGCACCAAGGCGATCCTGACGGCCAACGGCACCGGCTGTGCCGCCGACACCGCCGAGGCCGCGCGGCTGTTGCAAACGATCCGGGGTCTCGATCCACACGCGGCGCTGCAGCTCGACTTTCTGGCCGATATGCCGCCAGCAGGCGATTTCCAACCTGAGGCCGCCGAGACGCTATGCGACGCCCCGATCGTGAAACGCTATCCGGCGCTGCTGGCGGCGCGCGAGTGCGCCTATCTCATGGCGATGGCCGAACCGCAGCTACGCCCCAGCTTCGTGACCGATCCCCGGACGGGAGCGCAGATGCCGCATCCGATCCGGACATCGACGGGCATGAGCTTCGGACCCACGCAGGAGGATCTGGTGATCCGGCGCCTCAACGAACGGATCGCTCATGCCAGCGGAACCGCGGTGACGTGCGGGGAGCCGCTGCATATGCTCCGGTATGCACCGGGCCAGGAATACAAGCCGCATACGGACAGCATGCCGGGTGAGGCCAATCAGCGGAGCTGGACGGTGCTGGTATATCTCAACAGCGAGTTCGAGGGCGGGGCGACCCGGTTTCCACGTGTCGCTCTCGAGTTTCGTGGCGCGCCGGGCGATGCGCTGATCTTCCGCAATGTGACCGCCGACGGGCGGCCCGATCCCGCCAGCCTGCACGCCGGCCTCCCGGTGACAGCGGGCGTCAAATGGCTGGCCACCCGGTGGATACGAGCTCGACCATACCATCCCTGGTAGAGTGACGAGCCGCCGGCATCGCGCCGTGTGCGGCCGCAATCGCCCGGCGCAAAAGAAAGGGGGCGGCGGACCGAAGTCCACCGCCCCCTTTTTTGTAGCGATGCGAGCCGCTTAGAAGCGGAGCTGACCCGAGACGAAGAAGTCGCGGCCGAGCACATCGTAAACGCCCGGGTAGGTGTTGGCCTGCTCCTGGTTGAAGCCGAGGATCGGCGGCTGCACGTCGAAGATGTTGTTCACGCCGACGTTCAGCGTGAAGTTATCCGACGCGTTGAACGCGAGGGTCAGGTCGAACAGGTCGTAGGCGTCGATGCTGTCGACGAAGAAGTCCGTGTTGTCATCGTCGTCGGTCACCGCACCGATGTGCCGCCAGCGGACGCTGGTGGTCACCGGACCGTCGAGCCACGACAGGCGGCTCGACCACTTCCACTTCGGCGTCGGATTGCCGCAGTTCAGGCCAAAGCGACCCGCGCACTGGACCGTCTCATCCACACCAGCCGTCGGAACGAAATCGTTTTCGTCCGAGTAGTTGAGGAGGAAGAAGAAGTTGAGGCGCGATTCCTCCTGACCCCACAGGCTGAACCCGAGCGGCTGGTCGTAATCGAGCTGGAAGTCGATGCCGCTGGTGGCAAGCGAAGCGAGGTTGGCGTTACCCGCCGAGACCACGAACGGAGGACCCGAGATGATGCCCTGCGTGTCGCGGTTGATCAGGCTGCAGACCGGGCCGGTCGGATCCTGGATCACGTTGTAGCAGAGGTTGAGGATGCCATTCACGCCGCCGCCGGCAGTCGCGATCGCACTCTCGATCTCGATGTCGTAGTAGTCGACCGTGATGTTGAGCCGCGGGATGAAGCTCGGACGGATGACCGCGCCGACAGTGAAGGTATCTGCGACTTCTTCCTGCAGGTTCGGGTTGCCGCCGAACGCGCCCTGAATCTGGGCGTTGGGCTGGAGGAATGCCTGGCCGACGCTGGCCGAAGGCACACCGGTCGCCTCACAGACTGCACGAACCGTTGCATTGGTCGCCGCACCCGGCAGGGCGCAGGGATCGGTCGCGGGCGGGAAGCCCACCGACTGGCCACCGAACAATTCGCCGATGTTCGGCGCGCGAACCGCACGCTGATACTGCGCGCGGAACTCGATGTCCCGGATCGGCGCGAAGCGGATACCGCCCGCGTAGCTCCAGACACCGCCGACGTTGTCGAGCGAATAGTCGGAGTAACGCGCCGCGCCGTTCAGCTCGAGGCGGTGGATGAAGTTCTCTTCGACCAGCGGGATGAGCACCTCGCCGAAGACTTCCCTGGCGCTGTACTGGCCTTCGGTCGACTGACCGGCATTGAAGCCGACCACGTCGCCCGATTGCAGCGCGGTATCCGGAATGAACTGGGCAGCCAGTCGCCTCCATTCGACACCGGCGGCGAAGCCAATCGGGCTGTTGGCGGTGCCAAGCTGGAACAGCGAGCCGTTGATCGACGCCTGCGCAACCTGCAGCTCCGAAATGTCGGTGTTCTGCGCCAGGATCGACACGCCGGCGATGCAGGCGTCGCTATACTGGTTCAGGCCGAAGGGATTGCAGGTGCCGTTGCCCGCGAGCCGGGTGAAGGCCGAACGCGAGACGTTGCCTTCCTGGATCGACGCGTTCCGGGTGCGCGCATACGAGTAGTACGCTTCGTAGTTCAGACTGTCGGTGATCGCGCCCTTGAGGCCTGCCAGCACGCGGAAGGCGTTCCGATCGTCCGCGACGTTGCGGTTGGCGATCTGCACGAAGCGCGAGTTCACCTGAAGACGCGCGAAGCCGGGCTGCAGGGCACCGAACTGGCCGGTGCCGGCAGTGAACGCCGGGAACGCCGTGTTGCCACCGGCGCTGGCCGCTTGCGCCGCTGCCTGACGGGCCGCGATCGTGGTGATCTGCGTGCAGTCCGCCGCCGACAACCGGCCGCACAGCTGTGCGACGTTGAAATCGACGTTCTGGGTCAGCGGAGTCGCCGCGAGTTCGTTCTCGACGCGGTTGTTGATGAAATTGACTTCGGCGAACGCGGTCACGCTCTCGGCGATTTCGTATTCACCGAAGCCGCCGAGCGTCCAGCGCTCTTGCGGAACCATCAGGAAGTTTGCGGGCGCATAGTTATATGCATCGGTGGCGGCGTTATAGGGAGTGCTTGTCCCCGGCGTGCGGAAGAAGGCACCCCCACCTACATAGTTGGTACCCGCGCCGATGGTGGCAGTCGGGGCACCGGGGGCGCCGACGGCCACGATGCGACCTTCGGGGACACCGGCGGAGCCACCCGGCACGAGGCCAGTGGCGTTTTCGCCGAACGCGGTGCGCGAGAAGTCGCGTGCGCCCTGGCCGATCGAACCACGCTTGGCATATTCGGCGAAGACCGCGATGTTGCCGCGGTTGTCGGCGAAGTCGCTGCCCAACGCCATATAGGCGTTGTAGCGCTGGCCGTCGCCGCGCCCCGTGATGTTGTACTGCGCACCGGCGACGATGCCGTCGAGATCGTCGCGCAGACGGAAGTTGATGACGCCGGCGAGAGCATCGGAACCGTAAACGGCCGAAGCGCCGCCGGTGACCACGTCCACGCTGCCGATGAGGAATGCCGGGATGGTGTTGATGTCGACCACCTGGCCGGCATCGAAGAAGATGTAGCGGCGGCCGTTGACCAGCACCAGGTTACGCTGCGAGCCGAGGCCGCGCAGGTTCAGGGTGGCGACACCGCCGCCCGGGTTGTTGGAGAACGAAGTCGCGCCGGGCACGACCTGCGGCAGGGTGTTGATCACCTGCTCGACGTTCACTGAGCCCGAAAGCGTGAATTCCTCGTCGGCGACCACGGCGACCGGGCTGCTCGACGTCAGGTCGGTGCGCTGAATGCGCGAGCCGGTGACGACGATCGCGCCATCGTCTTCGACTTCCTGGGTTTCGGTGCTGACCGGCGGATTGCTGGTGGTGTCCTGCGCGAAGGCCGGCGCGGCGATGCCTGCGCAGCCCAGCAGCAGCGTCGATGTGAGGAGACGCTGACGCAAAGTCATATTCATTGGTGTAAGCCCCTTAATGTAGGCGGCGTGCCGCCTGAACCCGTTCAAACCAACCAGCCTATCGAGCCCGCTTAGGACCCGCCGACGCAATTTTCGTGCGCACGGTGACCGACGGTCGGAAGGCTTATGTCAGACCCAGGGGCAAGGCAATTCGCTCGCGGCGGTGAGCGCGCGAGTCTTGGGCGGCTGTGGCAGATTCGTCACAATGTTGCGACTGGATGAAACCGCCCCTTCGAGCCTGCTGACGGCGATGATTCACACCTCGTCGCTTGTCAGGGCTTCGGCGGCATCGCTATGTTCGCGCCTCAACAAATTGGGAAACGCCATGCGTCCGTTCGTTATCGCCGCCGTCGCCGCCTGTCTGTTCGTCCCGACCGGCGCGTCGGCGCAGCCATCGGGCGATACCGACCCACCGCGCCCTCAGGCCGTCACGCGCGTCTTCGATTGCCGCGCGTTGCAACCCGCGGCCGAGCGGCTGGCGTGCTACGACCGCGAGGTTGCGGCGCTCCAGACGGCCGAGGCGGCGCGCGAGGTGGTCGTTTACGATCGCGAGCAGGTCCGCCGGACGCGCCGGTCGCTGTTCGGGATCACCCTGCCCAACCTCGACATCTTCGGCGGCGGCGACGATCGCGAGCCGGAAGGCGAGGGCTTCACGCAGATCGAGAGCACCATTCGCAGCATTACGCAGGATGGGCGCGGCCGTTACATGGTGACGCTCGAAGACGGCGCGCGCTGGGCGCAGATCGACAACCGCGAGCTCAGTGTCACGCCGCGTGCCGGGCAGTCCATTCGGATCCGCCAGGCGGCGATGGGTTCCTATCTTGCGAACATCGGCGGCAATGTCGCCATTCGCGTGCGACGCTACATACCCTAGCCGATCGCTCGCACCACCGCGCGCTCCGCCGCGGTCAGCAGCGGGTTCCACGCATCGACGATCAGGATCGCGCGCGGCTGGTCGCTGTCGTTCCACGCCTCGTGCTCGATCGTATCGTCGAAGGCCCAGGCCTCGCCGACACGCCATTCACGGGTTTCCGAGCCCACGCGAAAACCGCAGCCGCCGGGCACGACCAGCGGCAGATGCACGGTCGTGCGGACGTTGCTGGTGCCGGTGTGCGCGGGAATGCGGGTGCGCGGCTGGAGGATGGAGAACATCGCGGTCGGACCCTTGCCCGGCAGGTCCAGCAGCGGGAGCGTGTCGAGCACCGCGGCCGTCGCCGGGCAGCGTGCCCGATTTTCCGCCACCGGCACTCCATCCTTGACGAAGAACCAGGCGCTCCAGCGCGCGGAGTTGTTCAACTCCGCCCATTGGTTGACGGGCTGCGTGGCGTCGAAGGCGACATACGGCGCAAAGCCCCGATCGGAGTCCTGCCACAGCGAGAGCAAGTCGTTCGCGATCTCCGAGGTCGCCCGTTCCAGCGTTTCGAACCAGGGGAACAAGTCGCGGTCGAAAAACTCGATGGCCGGCAAATAGGGAAAATGACTACCGGTCGGCTGTTGCAGATAGACTTGCCGCCGTCCGGCCCGATGGTCCGCATAGCCCTGCGCCCGGCTGAAATCGGCGTCGGGGTGAGCGGCGCGAAGCTCCGCGAGCGGACCTGCCATCGCGGCCGCGCGGCGCAGGCTGTCCTGTTCGATAAGCTGTCGGCCATGCGCCAGCGCCGCGCGGACCGCCTCGGGCAGGTCGCCGTCGCTCGCACTGGCGGCCAGAATCCCCCGATACAGCGCCACACTGTCGCCAAGCCGACCGAGCCGCTCCAGCGCTTGTGCCTTTCGCAACTGGGCGGGGAGGAGATAAGGATCGATCGCCAGCGCGCGGTCGAGGCTGGCAAGCTCGGCTTCGGTATTGCCGGATGAGCGATGCGCTTCGGCGAGATTGAGCAGGACCGGCGGCGCTTTGGGATCGGCCGCCGCCGCGCGCTCGAACAGGCCGACGGCTCGCGGCAGCTCGCCATCGCCGAGCGCGATCAGGCCCAAGGCGTTGAGCGCGCCGGCGTGGGCCGGGACATCGCCGATGAGGGCTTCGAGAAGCGCCCTTGCTTCGCTGTTGCGGCCTGCCCGGCGCGCTTCGGTGGCGCGTCTCATCACCTCTGGAGGGCTCATCAACCGCAATTAGGCGGGTTATTGGTTCCACTCAAGCGCGCGGTTCTTGACCGTCCGCGCCCACCTCCTTACGCGAACGTAAACCAGTAGCGGATTGAAACCGGAGAAGCCGATGCCGCAAGCCTATATCGTCGAGGCCGTTCGCACCGCAGGGGGCAAACGCGGCGGGCGGCTCGCCGGAGTTCACGCGGTCGATCTGGCGGCGCACTCGCTGGATGCCATCGTCGAGCGGTCGGGGATCGATCCGGCGACGATCGACGATGTGATCATGGGCTGCGTCAGCCAGGGCGGCGAGCAGGCGATGCAGGTCGGGCGCAACGCCGTGCTGGCCGCCAGGCGCCTGCCGCAATCGACCCCCGCGGTGACCATCGACCGGCAGTGCGGATCGAGCCAGCAGGCCATTCAGTTCGCCGCGCAGGCGGTGATGAGCGGGACGCAGGACATCGTCATCGCCAGCGGGGTCGAGAGCATGAGCCGGGTCCCGATGGGCTCGACCGCCATGTTCCATATGAAGGAGGGGCTGGGGCACTACAAATCGCCTGGGCTCGAGGCGAAATATCCCGGCATTCAATGGTCGCAGTTCATGGGTGCCGAGATGATCGTGAAGAAGCACGGCTTCTCCAAGGACGATCTTGATCGCTTCGCGCTGGAGAGCCATCGCAAGGCCGCCGCGGCGACCGAAGCCGGGGCGTTCAAGGGCGAGATCGTGGGGGTGCTCATCGACACGCCCGAGGGCGCGGCACTCCACTTGGTGGACGAGGGCATCCGCTTCGACGCCACGCTCGAAGGCATCGCCGGGGTCAAGTTGCTGAGCCCGGACGGCAGCATCACCGCCGCCTCCAGCAGCCAGATCTGCGATGGGTCCAGCGCTGTGCTGGTGGTCAGCGAGCAGGCCCTGAAGGACCACGGCCTGACGCCGCTGGCGCGTATCCACAACCTGACGGTCACCGCGGGCGACCCGGTCATCATGCTGGAGGAGCCGCTGTTCGCTACCGACCGGGCGCTCAAGCGCGCGGGAATGCGGATCGAGGACATCGATCTTTATGAGGTGAACGAGGCTTTCGCCCCGGTGCCGCTCGCCTGGCTCAAGCACACCGGCGCGGACCCCGACCGCCTCAACGTCAACGGGGGCGCGATTGCGCTCGGCCATCCGCTCGGCGCCAGCGGCACCAAGCTGATGGCGACGCTGGTCCATGCGCTGCGCGCGGGCGGCAAACGCTATGGCCTCCAGACGATGTGCGAAGGCGGCGGCGTCGCCAACGTGACAATCGTCGAGGCGCTTTGAGTTTCATCTTCGAGAGGACGTAGTATCATGGAAATCGGTGCCAACACTCCCGCTGTCGTGACCGGCGGCGCTTCCGGCCTCGGTGCCGCTACGGCACGCGCCATCGCCGCCAAGGGTGCGAAGGTCGCGATCTTCGACATGAACGTCGAAAAGGGCGAGGCGCTCGCCGCCGAGCTCGGCGGGGTGTTCTGCAAGGTCAATGTGACCAGCGAGGAAGAGGTCGATGCGGGCTTCGCCAAGGCCCGCGCGGCGCACGGGCAGGAACGCATCCTCGTCAATTGCGCGGGCATCGGCAATGCGATGAAGACCGCCAGCCGTTCCAAGGAAGACGGCAGCATCAAGCACTTCCCGCTGTCCGCCTTCGAATTCGTGATCCAGGTCAATCTGATCGGCACGTTCCGTTGCATCGCCAAGTCGGCGGCGGGGATGCTGACGCTCGATCCGCTGAGCGAGGACGGCGCCAGTGACGGGGAGCGCGGGGCGATCGTCAATACCGCGAGTGTCGCGGGCGAGGACGGCCAGATCGGCCAGGCCGCTTATTCCGCCTCCAAGGGCGGTGTCATCGGCATGACCCTGCCGATCGCGCGCGACCTGATGAACGAGGGCATCCGCGTGAACACGATCCTGCCGGGCATCTTCAATACGCCCTTGATGAACGCCGCACCGCCGCAGGTGAAGGACGCACTGGCGGCCTCGGTGCCGTTCCCCAAGCGCCTCGGCCATCCCGAGGAATACGCCAAGCTGGCGGTCTGCATGATCGAGACCGGCTATTTCAACGGCGAGGACGTACGCCTTGACGGCGCGATCCGGATGGCACCGCGCTGAGCAGGTACAAAGCGTTTTCCTACAGCGCGAACGGGCGGTAATATCCGCGCGATGATCATCCCGCCGCCCGCTTCGCCCCGCCATTCGCGTCGGCCGAGGCGGGCGGCGATTTTTTATTCCTTGGACCGTGTAACACCCGGTCCATGTCCAACATCGTGCTGCCGCTGAATCGCAGGACGGCAAGGGAGCGAGCCCCGATGGAATTCACCCAGATCAAACTCGATATCGATGGTCCTCTCGCCACGATCACGCTGCATCGGCCGGACAAGATGAACGCCTTTACCCGCACCATGATGCTGGAGATGATGCAGGCGATCGATATCACCGATGCGAACGACCAGGTGCGTGCGGTCATCGTCACGGGGCAGGGGGAGAGGGCTTTCTGCGCGGGTGCCGATCTGACGCCCGAGGGCGGAGGACACGTCTTTTCCGATCCCAACCTCGTCGACGATCTCTCCGACGAGCGGGTGCGCGATGGCGGAGGGCGGCTGGTGCTGCGGCTGTTCAACTCCCGGAAGCCGCTGATCGGGGCCTGCAACGGCGTGGCGGTGGGCGTGGGGGCCACGATGCAGCTCCCCTTCGACATCCGCCTCGCCAGTGAGACCGCGCGCTTCGGCTTCGTCTTCGCGCGGCGCGGGATCACGCCGGAGGCCGCTTCGAGCTGGTTCCTGCCGCGACTGGTGGGCATGCAGACCGCGCTCGAATGGTGCATGACCGGGCGCATCTTCGATGCGAATGAAGCGCTCGATCGGGGGCTGATACGCTCGGTACACGCGCCGGACGACCTGCTCGCGGCGGCGCAGGGCATCGCGCACGAGATCGCCGACAACACCTCGGCGGTATCGGTAGCGATGACCCGGGCGATGCTGTGGCGACTGCCGTCCGAGCCTCATCCGATGATGGCGCACCGCGTGGACAGCCGCTCGATCTACCGCCTCAGCCGCAGTCGCGATGCGCGTGAGGGCGTGCAAAGCTTCCTCGAAAAGCGTACGCCTTCCTATCCCGATACGGTCGGGGAAAATATGCCGGACTTCTATCCGTGGTGGGACGAGCCGGAGTATCGGTGAGCGTATGGATGCTATTCGCCACCCCACGAAGCGGCTTGCCGACTTCCTGCCGTATCAGCTCTCGGTGGCCTCCAACGCGGTCTCAACCCGCATCGCGGAGCAATATCGCAAACGCTTCGGGCTCAAGACCACCGAATGGCGGATCATGGCGGTGCTCGGCGATTCCGGGCCACATACCCAGCGCGAGCTGTGCCGGTTGACGCTGATGGACAAGGTGCCGGTCAACCGTGCCTGCCGGGTGCTGGAGGATCGCGGGCTCGCGGCGCGCCGGCCCAATACGCGCGACGGGCGCTCGCATCTGCTCGATCTCACCGCCGAGGGGGGGCGTGTCCATGCCCGGATCATGCCGCTGGCCGAGGCGATCGAAGCCGAGCTGTTCGCGGTGCTCGACGAGGCCGAGCGAGCGTCCTTCGCCGCGATGCTGGCGCGGCTGCGCGAGGGTGCGGGGGAGTTCGATCCGGCCAATCTGGCCGAGTGAAGCGAGGTGGGGCCGGTCGCGCGCTGCGAACCGGCCCCCGTCGTCAGTTCATGCCGGTGAAGGCGTCGGAGATCGAACAGGCCGCCGGACCCAGAATGACGATGAACAGCACCGGCAGAATGAACAGGATCAGCGGAATGGTCATGATCGCGGGCAGGCGCGCGGCCTTTTCTTCGGCGCGCATCATGCGCTCGTTGCGAAACTCGCCCGACAGGACGCGCAACGCCGAGGCCAGTGGAGTGCCGTATTTCTCGGTCTGGACCATGGTGGTCACCACGCCCTTCACGGAATCCAGGTCCACGCGGAACGCCAGATTGTTGAATGCTTTCTTGCGCTCGTTGAGGAACGCCAGCTCGATCGCGGTGAGCGCGAATTCGTCGCCCAGCTCGGGATAGGCCCGGCCCAGTTCCTTGGCCACCCGGTTGAAGGCCGCATCGACCGTCAGGCCCGCTTCGGCGCAGATGACCAGCAGGTCAAGCGCGTCGGGCAGGCCCTTGCGGATCGCATCCGTGCGCTTCTTGGCGATATTGCCGAGATAGATTTCCGGGCCCTTGTAGCCGGCGAAGACCAGCGCGCCCATCGCCATCACCCGCTTCATCTGCCAGTCGGGCTTGATCTCCATGACGTAGAGCAGCACGAAGCCGACGATGCCCAGCACGATCGGCAGCACCATGCGCAGGCCGATGATATAAACCGCGAGCTCCTTGTTGCGGAAGCCGGCCCAGGCCAGTTTCTGCACCATCAGATCGACCTGGCTCTGCTGCAGCACCTTCATGTTGCTGAGCGTGTCCTTGACCTTTTCGGTCTTGTCGGACTTGCGCACCAGGCTCTGGCGCTTCTTGGCACTCGCCGTGACGATACCGGCCTTCAGCTCGTCGCGCCGCTCGTTGAGCGCCTTGACGCGCTTGGCCATCGGGTCGCGGATGGTGACCGCGGTATAGATCGCGAACATCACCGCCATGGCCGCGACCGCGGCCATGATCGAGCCGACCAGCAGGACGTCGAAGCCGAGCAGCGTCGGACCGGGAGGGGTGTCGATCATTGCGTAGTTTCCCTCAGATCTCGAAGCTGACCATCTTGGACATGATCCAGACGCCGACGCCCATCCAGGTGAAGCCGCCCAGGCCGATCACGATGAGCCGTTCATCGGTGAAGAAGGTCCCAAGATATTTCGGATTGATCCAGTAAATCAGTCCGAACACGATGAACGGCAGCGCGCCGACGATCATGGCGGAGGCTTTCGATTCCGAACTCATCGCCTTGATCTTAAGCTTCATCTGGGTGCGCTTGCGAAGCACATCGGCGAGGTTGGAGAGCGTCTCGGCGAGGTTGCCGCCGGTCTCGCGCTGGATCGCGAGCGTGATGCAGAAGAAGTTGAATTCGGGGATGCCGAGGCGATCGGCGGTCACCTGGAGCGCCTCGTCCATCGTCCGACCGACCTTGATGCGATCGACGATGCCCTTGAACTCGACGCCCACCGGGCCATCGACTTCCTGCGCCACGACCTGAAGCGTCTCGGTCACGGGCAGGCCGGAGCGCAGCCCGCGCACCAGCAGCTCAATGGAGTCCGCGAACTTGGCGTTGAACTTGGCGATGCGCTTCTTGATCAGCTTGCCGACCACCAGATGCGGCAGCCCCGCGCCGACCAGCGTGCCGATCCCGAGCGAGAGCAGGAATGCGCCGGACTTCAGGAACACGAGCAGCGCGACCGCCACACCCAGCCCCAGCGAGGCATAGGCGTATTGGCTGAGCGTCCACTTCTTGCCGGTGCGGTCGAGGCGGATCGCCAGGGCATCGATCCGCGAACCCGAACCCGCGACCTTGTATGCAGTCGGCTTGCGCGCGGCGATCGCCTTCTTGAGCTGCGATTCGACCCTGGCCGCGGTGCTGTCGGAGTGCCGATAACGGATCTGCTCGAGGCGGCGTGTGCCGGCCTTGCCCGTCGATGGCCCGGCAAAGGCGGCGTAGCCCAGGCCGGCCATCGCGATGACCCCAACTATCACCAGCATGAGCTGGATCATGACCGTGCTCCCCTTTGCATCCGTCCAATGGTTCCGGCGCAGCGTCGCTGGACCGGTGCAGGCGTCCTCGCAGCGGCGCTACGCCGGCTGCTTGGCCACCTTGTTCTTCTTCGCGAGCAGCGCCTTGAGATCGAGGTTGCCCAGCAGCGACTTCTTCCCCGTGCCAGTGCCCGGCTTGGCCCGCTCTTCGGACCCCTCGTCTTCGACGACAGCGCCCAGAATGCGCTCGGCCAGTGCCTTGATCTGCACGGTGGCCTTGCTTTGGGCATTGGCTTCGACGAACGCCTGGCCCAGCTTGGCCGACTTGGCCGCCGCGGCCTGGTCGAACGGGATCAGGTAGTCGATCTTGCGTTCGATCGAGGCTTCGAAATCGGCCTTGCTGATCTCCAGCGCGTTCGCCTGGACCTTATTCGCCACGACCACCGGAGTGGTGTGCGCGGCATTGGTCTTGAGCCACGACAGCAGCCGGATGGTATCGCGCGCCGCGGCGAGGGTCAGTTCGGTGGTGATCACCACCAGGTTCACCTCGTTGAACAGATGCGGGAAATTGATCAGCATGTTGCGCGGCAGATCGATCACCGTCATCTCGAAGGCCTGACGGAACTCTTCCTGCAATTGCAGGAAGGCGGCGCCGTCGGTCATCAGCGGCGAATTGATCGGCGCTTCGGCCGACAGGATGGCCAGGTTCTCATGCGCGCGGATCATGGCGCGCTCGATGAACAGGCCGTCGATGCGGCTGGGGTTGTCGATCGCATCGGCCAGACCGCGCCCGGGCTCGAGATCGAGCGCCAGCGCGCCGGTCCCGAAGTGGATGTCGAGATCGAGAAATGCGGTCGGCTTCGCCTTTTTGGTGGCGAACTGCCAGGCGAGCGAGGTCGCGATGGTGGACGCGCCCACGCCGCCGCGGGTGCCGATCACCGCACTCGAGATGTGACGCTTGGCGACCTCGGGATCGCTCGACTTGGGCGCGCTGAAGACCGCCTGCGCGGAGTTCAGCGAATCCCGCAGCACGCTCGCGGAGAGCGGCTTGAGCATATAGTCGTTGATGCCACTGGCGACCAGGTCGCGATAGAGCCGCACGTCGTTGACCTGGCCGATGGCGATCACGACCGTACCCGGTTCGCACACTTCCGCGAGGGCATTGATGTCGTTGAGCGGATCGCCGCTTTCCGACAGATCGACCATCAGGATGTTCGGGCTCGCGCTGACCGACAGCGACTGGATCGCATTGCGGAGGCCGCCCTTGTTGCATTTCTCGGGCTGCCAGCCGAGTTCGATCACGACCGGACGCAGGATGTCGAGCGAGGCCTCGTCGCATACGTAGGCGGCGAAGGGATCGCGGTTGCCGGGCATTCCGCCTTTCCAGGGAGCGTTCATGGTTCAGTTTCCTCCGGTGCTGGCGCCCGTGGCGACGTTCACTTTGGTGCCGACGCTGGTGGTGTAAGCCTTGATGGTGGTGTTCGAGGTGTTGATGTAGGTGTCGGGCGAGCCCTGCTGACCCTTGATCAGGTCTTCGGGATTGGCGATCATCGCCGCCAGATTGCTGTTGTTGGCGCAGCCGTAATTGGCGCTGATGCCGTTGCCGAGGTTGGCGTCGCTCTTGCCCGACCAGTCGGGGCATCCCGGCACGCTCGCGCGCGAGCGGGCGATCACCACCCGGGCCTGGCCGGGCTGGACCTCGCCGGCCACGATCGGAGCGCCGTCGGCCAGGAGCAGGCCATAGCGTCCGGCAAGATCGGCTACCGCAGCGCGCGTTTCCGGCCGGTCGAGCGGATCCTCGACCGAGACCCGGTCGCCGTAGCCGAGACCCATGGCTTCGAACCAGGCGGCGATCCGCCGTTGCTCGGCGACCGGCAAGCCGTCGTTCGAGGTCGTCACATCGAGCGCCATGGTGCTGCGTTCGACCACCGGCTGGCGCATGCTGTAGAGGCTGCGGTTATCGGCCATGCCGCCGCAGGCCGTCAGCGACAGGCCGAGCGAGAGGGCGAGCGCGCTGGCGAGCGTTCGGGTGGTGGTGCGGGTCATGGAAGTCTTCCCTCTCACTTGAAGCTGAAGCCGGGAGCGGCGTTGGCGACCTTTTCCTCGCGCCGCGGCTGGGTTGCGTGCGCGGCGGTCGCCGCCTCTGGCCCAGCCGGTACAGCGCCGACCTGCGGAGCAGCCGCGGCACCGCTTTCGATGGCGGTGGGCATCGGGCGTTTGCCGTTCGACTTGCCGTCATGGAACTGGTTGCCGAGCAGGCGCTGGATTTCGGTGGGACTCTGGAAGCCATCGGTCGGCAGATGCACGTCGGCTTCTTCGACCGGCTTGACCAGATAAGGGGTCACGACGATGACGAGCTCGGTTTCGCCCCGCCTGAAGCTGGAGGACCGGAACAGATTGCCCAGGACCGGTACATCGCCGAGTCCGGGGGTCTTGTCGATCGTGTTCACCGCATTGTTCTGGATCAGCCCGGCGATCATGAAGCTCTGGCCGGACCCCAGTTCGACGGTGGTTTCGGCACTACGGGTGGACAGGCTGGGGATCTGATTGCCGTTCGACACAACCGAAAGGCTCGAGATTTCGGACACTTCGGGCTTGACGCGCAGCGAGATGCGGCCGTTGGCCAGCACCACCGGGGTGTAGGACAGGCTGACGCCGAACTTCTTGAAGCTGACCGAGCTACCGGACAAACCGTTGTTGGTGATGACCGGGAATTCGCCACCGGCCAGGAAGCTGGCGGTTTCGCCCGAAAGCGCGGTGAGATTGGGTTCGGCCAGGGTGGTGAGCAGGCCGTCCTGTTCGGCCAGATCGAGCGCGGTCCCGATGTCGAGGCCGAGGAAGCGGCCGAACGCGGCGAGCGTCGAGCCTGTCCCGGTGCCCGTCACGATGCTCGCGCCGTCAGGGCCGCTGGTCCGGCCGACCCCGAGGCCGCCAGGGCTGCCCGGGGTGTAAGTCGGCGAGAAGGCGCGGCCGTTGGTGACGCCGAACTTGAACCCGTTGCCGGCCGACTGGTCGACCGTGAACAGGTTGGAGCCGACGGTGCGCGAGAAGTTGCGGCTTACCTCGGCGATGCGGACGCGCAGGTTGACCTGCAGCGGCGTCGCGGTCTTGAGACGGCTGATGACATTGGTGCCGGCACCGACGAAGGCCTCGACCAGGCGCTGCGCTTCGGCGGCATCCTCGGGCGCGGCCACGGTGCCGGTCAGCAGGACGGTGTTCTGGCCCATCGTGGTCACGGCGATCTTGGCTTCGGGCATGGCAAGCCCCAGCATCTGATCGACGCTGTCGATGTTCGAGCCGACGCGGATGTTGGCCGACCAGATGATTTCGCCGGCGGCGTTGCTGGCATAGACGGTGGTGGTCCCGCCCGCCTTGCCGAACACATAGAGCTGGCGCTGCGACTTGATCTGCACGTCGGCGATGGCGTCGTTGGCGATGAAGATGTCCGCCATCGGCGCGCCGACATTGACCAGCTTGCCGTTGCCGATCGACAGCACCAGATCCTGCGAAGTCGGCCTGACCACCCGCTGGGCGGACGCCGGTGCCACGCTCGCCGCGACCGGCATAAGGGCCAGGCTGGCGAGCAGCAGTTTGGAAGAGAAGAGACGGGCCATGAGAGTGTGCCTTCGGTCTGGATGAATGGAAACCAGGATCAGGTGCCGGACTGGGTGCTGACCGGGGGAAGGGCCGGACCGGTCGAGCTGGACGCTGCGACCGGCGCGCTGACGCCTGAGTAGGCGACGGGGCCGCTTCTGCCGATCGGGGTGTCGGTGACATTGCTGCCGCGGCGCACCCGGACCGTCGGGCCGCGGTAGACCGGTGCCGCTGGCTGGCCGCTGGCGGTGGTGGTCGCGGTCTTGGGTGGCACGCTGCTGCGCTGGAACCGCGACACGTCGCCGCCGGTCACGAAGCTGGTCTTGCCGTCGCTGGGCTGCGCCATCGCGGCCTTGAGCAGCTTCTCTTCCTCTTCGGGGGTGGCGTTGTCGGGCAGCTTGACCTCGCCCGCGGCGATCGCACGCTCCAGATCATTGGCCGAATCGGCCAGCGGACGCAGCGAAAAGCTGATCGAGCCGAGCGTCTGTGCGACAGTCACCTTCTCCGCGATCCGCGGCGTGACTTCGAGCGTGACGGTGGCGCTGACGCGCGGCTGTGCCACGCCGTCGACCACGACCTGCGTAGTGGCCTGATCGGTGGCGAGCACACGCAGGTTGCGCAGCACGGTTTCGGCCACCTGAAGGCTGGTACCTTCGGCTCCGCCCACCGCCTGGGTCAGCATCATGTCGACGCGGTCGCCCGGGAAGATGAAGCCGGCAACGCCGCTCTGTTGCGAGATCGGCACGGTGATCGCGCGCATCCCCGGGGTCAGCGCGGCGGCCAGGAAGCCGCGGTCCTGCGGCGAGACCAGCGAGCCTTGGGTGACGGGTTCGCCCGCGGTGACGGCGAACCGCACGACGGTGCCGATGAGCTTGGCCATGTCGGCCTCACCCTCGATGAAATAGGCATCCTTGACCATTTCGCCCGGCCAGGACTGGAACGAAAGTGCGTCGGCGGTGATGATGGTGCCGGGAGGCAGCGCGCGTTGCGCGACCAGGACCTTGGGCCCGACGGGAGCCGCGGCCATTGCCGCCTCGGCTTGCGGCGCGCCGGCGCCTGCGAACATGCTCCGGGCGACGAACGCGGTACCGATCGCAATGACCAGCGCGCTCACCAGCAGAACCAGCTTCTTCCTGTCCATGGCTGTGTCAGCCCCCTCTATCGACCCGCCAAGATGACGCGGGAATTCATGGTTTCCGCGTCGTAGCGCCGAAGTGGTTAAGATCGGGTTGTCAGGCGATCGCGCTTCTGAGCGGTTCGAAACCGGCCAGCTGACCGGCGATCAGCCACAGCGCCGCGGCGGCGATCGCCACCCCATAGGGTGCCGCGATGTTGACCTGACGGCGCCTGAAGATGCGGATCGAATGAATCGAAACATAGGCGAGCACCAGCACCGGCAGCTGGAATATCAGCACCGCCAGCGGCAGCGACGAGGCGGCGGCATCGCGCAGGAATTGCGGCAGGGGCAGCGCGATCACGCCGGCGAACGCCGCGATCAGCACCGCGGCGACCGTGGCCAGCGCCGAGAGGATGAGCAGATCGCGGCTGGGGACCCCGCCGTCGGCACGGCCGACGCGCAGCGCGCCGAGCCCCATCGTGAGGATATAGCCCAGCACGGCCATGATGATCAGCATTTGCAGGAACAGGGCGGGGGGGAACCACAGCGCCAGCGCCGCGATCAGTTTGACATCGCCGCCGCCCATCTGACCGATGGCGAACAGCCCGGCCGCCAGGCCGAACGCGGCCAGCGCCACCCCCAGGTGCAGCGCCACATCGGGCCACAGCGCCAGGCCGCCAGCCCACCAGAACAGCGGCGCGGCCAGCGCGATCGCGGCGTTGAGCCAGTTGTCGATGCGGCGGCGGCGCAGGTCCGTGGACGCGGCGTACAGCAGCGCGATTGCCAGCAAGGCGAGCAGTCCGTAGTAGCTTGGCGTATGCAGCATGGGATCCCCGGCGAGTGTGCCGCACAGCTTGCTACAGACCATGGCTTACCAAACGGTAACCAAGTTTTCGGCCGGAGCGTGCCGGCATGACCGGAGCCGCACGCCCTGAAATCGACCGCAGGGCCATCCCTCCCGATGCCCGCGAAAGCGTTTGGCTGGCCGGTGACGGCCACGCCATCCGCCGCATCGACTGGCCCGATGGTCCGACGGGTCACGGGCCCGGCCCGCGCGGTTCGATCCTGTTCCTACCCGGCCGCGGCGATCACTACGAGAAATACCTCGAGACGATGGCGCAATGGCACCGGGCGGGTTGGCGGGTGACGGGGGCCGACTGGCGCGGCCAGGCCGGGTCGGGCCGGCTCGGCACCGATGCCACCACCGGGCACATCGGCGATTTCGCGGTCTGGCTCGACGATCTTGCCGCGCTGTGGCGCGAATGGACGAGCGCGACGCCGGGCCCGCATGTGCTCGCCGGCCATTCGATGGGCGGACATCTGGCGTTGCGCGCCGTGGCCGAAGGCCGCGTTCGATGCGATGCGCTCGTGCTCATCGCCCCGATGCTGGGCATGGCGGGGCCGCCGTTGCCGCTGCCGCTGTTGCAGGGGGTGGCTGCGATCATGACGCGGATCGGCCACCCCGCGCGCCCGGCGTGGAAATGGAGCGAGAAGCCGGGCGAAATTCCCGCGGCGCGCGAGGCGCTGCTGACGCATGATGCCGACCGCTATGCCGACGAGCTGTGGTGGCGCGTGCACCGGCCCGAGCTGGTGATGGGGCCGGGCAGCTGGGGCTGGGTGGAACGCGCCTATGCCTCCGCGCGCACGTTGTTCGCGCCCGGCGTGCTCGAGCATGTGACCACGCCGACGCTGATACTGGCGACCAGTGCCGACCGGCTGGTTAAATTCGCCGCCATCGAACGCGCTTGCCGCCGGATGCCCGCTTGCGAGCTGGTCCGCTTCGCCGATGAATCGCGTCACGAGATCCTGCGCGAGGTCGATGCGGTCCGCGATCGGGCGATGGGCGAAATCGCCCGCTTCCTGGATCGCATCGCGCCGCCTGACGCCGTCTCGTGACGATTTACGATTTCGCCGTCGTCGGCGCAGGCATCGCCGGCGCCAGCCTTGCCGCCGAGCTGGCAGCACACGCCAGCGTGGTGCTGCTGGAGGCCGAGGATCGCCCTGGCTACCACGCCACCGGGCGCTCGGCGGCCTTCTGGGAGCAATGCTACGGCGGTCCCGAGATCGTCCCGCTGACGCTCGCCTCGGGCCCTTATCTGGAAGAACACGGGTTCCTGTCGCGCCGCGGTGCGCTCTATATCGGGCGCGAGAGCGAACGCGGGGAACTTGACGCATTCATGGCGCGCTTCGGCCCGACCGGCGCGGTCATCGAGCGGCTGGAGCGCGACGCGCTGGCAGCGATCGTTCCCGGCGTGCGTCCCGCATGGACCGGTGCGGTGTGGGAACCGGCCTGCGCCGACATCGACGTCGCCGGCCTGCATCAGCATTATCTGAGCCTGGGCCGACAGCGCGGCGTCACGCTGGCGACGCGGGCGAGGTTGTCGGGGTTCCGTCGCAACGAGGGCTCATGGCAAATGGAGTGCGCGGATGGACGGCGCTTCGCAGCAGCCAGCCTTGTCGATGCGGCGGGCGCGTGGGCGGACGAGGTCGCGGCGCTTGGCGGGGTCGCGCCGCTCGGCATCCAGCCGTTGCGTCGCACGGTCGCGCAGCTTCGCACCGATCCCGCGCCGCCCGCCGACCTGCCCTTGGTGCTCGACATTGCGGGCCAGTTCTATTTCAAGCCCGAGGCGGGGCGGCTGTGGCTTAGCCCGCACGACGAAATGCCCAGCGTAGCCTGCGATGCCGCACCCGAAGAGCTTGCCGTGGCCGAGGCTATCGACCGGTTCGAAAGCGTCACCGACTGGAAAATCCTGGCGGTTGAGCGGCGGTGGGCGGGGCTTCGAAGCTTCGCGCCCGATCGGCTTCCGGTTTACGGCCTGGATCCGCGTGCGGATGGTTTCGCCTGGTTCGCGGGGCAGGGCGGTTACGGCATCCAGACCGCACCCGCGGCGGCGCGGCTGACCGCCCAACTGCTGCTGGAGCTGGAACGCGACGACATGACCCGGGCGCTCGACGCATCGCTCTACGCGCCGGGCCGCTTCCTCTAGTCAGTCGCTCCACATTTGTTAGGTTGGGGCGTCGCAAAGCGGATGGGGATTCGGCAATGGCGCATCACTTCAGGATCAAGACGAACAAGGCCGGCGAGTACGTGGCCTATTTCATGTATAATTCCGAAGCGATTTTCTGGACCGAGGGCTACAAGTCCAGGGCCAGCGCCAGGAACGCCATCGAATCCATTCAAAAGAACGGCCCCAAGGCGGAAACCGTCGAGGAATAACCGATCAGCGCGCGCTGGCCGCTAGCGCAGCATTGCTGGCTAGCTCGTCCACTCGCTCGTTCTCCGGGTGCCCGTCATGGCCCTTGACCCAGTGCCAGCGGACTTTGTGTCTGGCGGTGAGCGCAATCAGTTCGTGCCACAGATCTTCGTTGCGCACCGGCTTCTTGCTGGCGTTGAGCCAGCCGCGCCGTTGCCATCCGGCTACCCATTTGGTGATCCCGTCGATCAAATAGCGGCTGTCGGTATGGAGATCGACCTCGCACGGTTCAATCAGCGCCCCGAGCGCGCGGATCGCGGCGGTCATTTCCATGCGGTTGTTGGTGGTGTGCGCCTCGCCGCCAGAGAGTTCCTTTTCGTTCGATCCCAGCCGCAGCAGCGCGCCCCAGCCGCCGGGCCCGGGATTGCCCTTGCAGGCGCCGTCGGTGAAGATTTCGACTTTTTTCATGCTGCGGCGTGCGCTTAGCCGAGGTTTATGCCGAGGCGAAAGCCCTCTCGCCCGCGTCTCGATAGAATTGCCAGCGGCGATAGAAATCCAGCGGGTCTTTCCGCATCACCTGCGCCCCCCTGGGCCTATCCAGCCAGTCCTCGGCCCGACTCGCAACGAACCGCAGGCACGCGCCTTCCGCTAGCAGCGGCAGGGCAGTCCGCTCGTCCGGATCCAGCGGTCGCGTCGATTCATATCCGACCAGCAAGGCCCGGCCAACATCGGCATCGAAGCGCGCACCGCTGCGGTCGAAACACCAGGCGGCGTGGGTGACCGCCAGATCGTAGGTCATCAGGCCATTGCAGGCGAAATAGAAGTCGATCAGCCCCGTGACCCGCTTGCCCAGCATCAGGACGTTGTCGGGAAACAGGTCCGAATGGATGATCGAGCGCGGCAGATCGTCCGGCCAGCGCTCGACGATCGCGTCGGCTAGCGGGAGGGCATCGGCCAGCTCGGGCGCGATCCGTTCCAGAGCCTCCACGCCGCAGCGATGCAGGGTGGCGGCGTTGGCCGCAGCATCGAGCCGGTCGCGTCGCGCCAGCGGGAAGTCGCGCGCCGCCAGATGCACGCGTGCCAGTGCTTCCCCAACCGCGAATGCCTGCGCCGGGGTGGGCGTCGACGGCGAGATGCCGGGCAGGAATTCGATCAGCGCCACTGCCTTGCCATCCAGTTCGCGCCAGCTCGCGCCTCCGCGGTCGTGGATCGTCGCGGGTACGGCGCAGCCGCGCGCCGCCAGATGATCGAGCAGGCCCAGGAAGAACGGCAGTTCGGCGGTGTCGATGCGCCTTTCGTACATCGTGAGGATGTAGCGTGTGCTCGGATGGCCCTCGCGTGCCGTCTCGACCAGCCAGTTGCTGTTGGATATGCCCTCGGCGATGCCCTTGGCCGAGACCAGTGTGCCGACATCGTAACTGGCGATCAGTTCCGCCAGCGTCTCCGCGCCGAGGTCGGTGTAAACCGCCAAGTCAGTCGACGAGTTGGCGGGGCAGCTTGAAGACCATCTTCTCCTCGGTCACCACGACGGGCTTCTCGATGACCTCGCGCCACTCGCCAAGCCGGGCGATGACCTCGCGCACCAGCTTCTCGGGTGCCGAGGCACCGGCGGTTAGGCCGAGCGTGCCGACACCTTCGAGCCAGGCGGGGTCGAGCTCGTCGGCGCGCTGGATCAGCCGTGCGGTCGTGCCCATCCGCTCGGCCACCTCGACCAGCCGCACCGAGTTCGACGAATTGGGCGCGCCGATCACCAGAATCAAATCGCTCGATGGTGCGATCTGCTTGACCGCGGCCTGGCGATTGGAGGTGGCATAACAGATGTCCTCCGCCTTGGGCGCGACGATCTGCGGATACCGCACCTGGAGCGCGGCGCAGATTTCCTTGGTGTCGTCCACCGACAGCGTCGTCTGTGTCAGATATGACAAGCTGTCGTTCGGGCCGAACGACAGCGTCGCTACATCGTCGACCGTCTCCACCAATGTCATCATGCCTTCGGGAACCTGGCCCATCGTCCCGATCACCTCCGGATGCCCGGCGTGGCCGATGAAGACGATGTGCTGACCCTTCTCGATCTGGCGCTCGGCCTGGCGGTGGACCTTGCTGACCAGCGGGCAGGTGGCATCGACATAGAGCAGCTTGCGGCGCTCGGCTTCGGCCGGGACGGATTTGGGCACGCCGTGCGCACTGAACACCACCGGTGCATCGTCGGGGACGTCGTCCAGCTCTTCGACAAAGATCGCGCCTTTGGCCTTGAGCTCCTCGACGACATAGCGGTTGTGAACGATCTCGTGCCGGACATAAACCGGCGCGCCGTACTTCTGCAGCGCCCGCTCGACGATCTCGATGGCGCGATCCACGCCCGCGCAGAAGCCGCGCGGCGCGGCGATCAGCACGTTCAGGACCGGGCGGGCATCGCCGGACGTCGAGGCATTGGGGGAAGGCTTGCGAAATGGGGCGTTCATGCTTGCCCCCCTAGCGCTTCGTGGCGCTGCAAGCTAGGGCGCGCTTTCGCTGCAAGGACTGTGCTCAAGATGCTTCACCGATTGTTTCGACCTGCCGTTCTGGTGCCGCTGGTAGGCGCGATGGCCCTGACGGCCTGCGCGAAGGAAGGCGAACTGGTGGTCGGTCAGGGTGTGGGCGTCACCGCGCTGCGGACCAAATGCCCCGCGGTGGGGGTTCCCGATTACACCGGCGACATCACGCTGTTCCGCGAGGGGGGGCAGCGCCTCGCCAGCGACATCGACGTCACCGCGAACATCACCAATGTGCGCTCGACCTGCAACGACAGCGGCGAGCGCGTCTATTCGGAAGCCACCTTCGACGTCTTCGCTCGCCGTGCCGACGCGCGCGGAGCGCGCAGCGTCGCCTTGCCGTATTTCGTGACCGTGCTGCGCGGTGGCGGCGCCGTGGTCAGCAAGCAGGTCGGCACCGTGACCATCGCCTTCGCCGATGGGCAGGAACGCGGTCGGGCCAGCGCCAAGGCCGGGGCCTATGTGGTGGCCGCCGAGGCCACGCTGCCCGAGGATATCCGCCAGCAGATCACGCGCGAGCGCAAGGCCGGCGATCCCGACGCGGCGCTCGACCCGCTGGCCGATCCGGCGGTGCGCGCAGCGGTGCAGCGCGCCACGTTCGAGATGCTGGTCGGCTTCAACCTGTCGCAGCAGCAGCTCGCCTACAACGTCACCCGCTAGGCGGCGCTTGATATTCATGTGTTGCCGCGCGAGGGCGTAGCGATGACTACGCCGCAGACCCTCCATGCCAGTTTCGCCGCCAGAATAGACGCGGTGCTTGATGCGCTCGAACTCGAGGGCGCGCTTCCCGCTGGTGCCTCGCGGGCGAGCGTGACGGTCGAGCCGCCGCGCGATCCGGCGCATGGCGATCTGGCCACCAATGCCGCGATGGTGCTGGCCAAACCCGCCGCCACCAATCCCCGCGCGCTGGCCGAGCGTATCGTCGCGCAGCTCGAAAGCGATCCCGAAGTCGTCGCCACCGACATCGCCGGGCCGGGCTTCATCAATCTGCGGCTGGCGGACGATGTGTGGCGGCGCGAACTCGAGGCCATCGCCACGCTGGGCTCGGCCTATGGCCGCTCGGCGCTTGGGGCGGGCCAGCGGGTCAACATCGAATATGTCTCGGCCAATCCCACCGGCCCGATGCACATGGGCCATTGCCGCGGTGCGGTGGTGGGCGACGCGCTCGCCGGGCTGCTCGAGGCCGCGGGCCACGAGGTGACCCGAGAGTATTACGTCAACGACGCGGGGGGGCAGGTCGATACGCTCGCGCGCTCGGCGCATCTGCGGTATCGCGAGGCGCTGGGCGAGGATATCGGCGCGATCCCAGAGGGCTTCTATCCCGGCGATTATCTGGTCCCCGTCGGGCAGGCCTTAGCCGCCGAGTTTGGCGACCGCTTCGTCGGCAAAGGCGAACGCGAATGGCTGCCAGAATTCAAGCGCCGAGCCGTCGCCGCGATGATGGACATGATCCGTGCCGATCTTGCGCTGCTCGGCATCCGCCATGACATCTTCGCGTCGGAGGCCGAGCTTCAGGAAGCGGGCAAGCCTGACGAGGCCGAGGCTTGGTTGCGCGAGCGCGATCTCGTCTACGACGGCGTGCTCGAGGCCCCCAAGGGCAAGGCCCCGCCGGAGGACTGGGAGCCGATCGAGCTGCCGCTGTTCCGCTCGACCAAATTCGGCGACGATCAGGATCGCCCGATCCGCAAGTCGGACGGGAGCTGGACCTATTTCGGTGCCGATCTCGCCTATCACTTCCAGAAGGCCGCCAGCGCCGATGCGCTGATCGACATCTGGGGCGCGGATCATGCGGGCACGGTCAAGCGCATCAAGGCCGCGGTCGCCGCGCTGACCGAGGGTCGCACACCCTTCGACGTCAAGCTGGTGCAGATGGTCCGCCTCCTGCGCGGCGGCGAGCCGGTCAAGATGTCCAAGCGCTCGGGCAGCTTCGTGACCTTGTCCGACGTGGTCGGAGAGGTGGGCAAAGACGTGGTCCGCTTCACCATGCTGACCCGCAAGCCCGACGCGCAGATGGATTTCGACTTCGCCAAGGTGGTCGAGGCCTCGAAGGACAACCCGGTATTCTATGTGCAATACGCGCACGCCCGCATCCATTCGACGCTGCGCAAGGCAGGGGTGGCGCCCTCGGGCGCTAACCTCGACCGGCTCGGAGCCGCCGAACTCGCGCTGGTGCGCGAGGCGGCGCAGTTCCCGCGCATAGTCGAGGCTGCCGCCCAGGCGCGCGAGCCGCACCGGATCGCCTTCTTCCTGTTCGACCTCGCTGCTGCCTTCCACAGCTTTTGGAACGCGGGTAACGACGATCCGCAACTGCGGATAATTCAGGCCGATGACGGCGAACTCACGGCGACGCGACTGTTCCTGGCGGTGCAGATCGGGCAGGTCATCCGCAACGGTCTCGCCATTCTGGGCGTCGAGGCGGTCGAGGAGATGTGACGATGGGCACGCGGCCCGGCAATTTCGGCGGCGAGGATAACTGGTTCGACCGGACCGGCGATCCGGCCGATGACGAGCTGGCGCTGGAAGCTGCGGACGAGCGACTGCCGTGGCTCGAATCCGATGGCGAGGGCGAGGATGATACCGGGGTCGATACCGGGCGGCTGGTCGGGCTCGGGCTGATCCTGCTGGTGGTGCTGGTCGCGCTGGTCGGCGGCGTCTGGTTCGTCGCCAATCGCGGGCTCGGCGAGGGGCCTGCACCCGACGGCTCGCTGATCGCCGCGCCGGCTTCACCCTATAAGGAAAGACCGAACGATCCGGGCGGGAAGACCTTCGCGGGCACCGGCGACACGAGCTATGCGGTGGGAGCGGGCAAGGAAGTGGAAGGTCGGCTGGCGACGGTCGCCTCGCCGCCGATTGCCGCCGCTATGCCGACGCCGCCGCCGACGGCCAGCGCAACGCCACAGCCGACCTCAACCGCCGAGGCAGGGCTGCCAGCGGGGACCGCGGTTCAGGTCGGGGCCTATTCCACGCGCAGCGATGCCGAGGCGGGCTGGCAGCGGTTGAGCGGCCAGACCGAGCTCTTGTCAGGCGTGTCGCATCGGATCGTATCCGGGCGCGCCGATATCGGCACGGTCTATCGGCTTCAGGCGGCGGGCGGCGACAGGGCGGGCGCACAGGCGCTGTGCAGCAAGCTCAAGGCTGCGGGGATCGCCTGCCAGGTCAAGTGAACGGGCCGGCGCGCGGGCGGCGCTATCCACCGCCGCAGCGCGGCTCCTGCTTGCCGGGGGCAACGCCGGATGCGAAACCCGCGCCATGACGCCCGCGATCTTCGGCCTTTCCGGCACCGTCCTCACCGCCGACGAACGCGCCTTCTTCGCCGAGGCCGATCCGGTCGGCTACATATTGTTCGGACGTAATTGCGAGAACCGCGAGCAGTTGCGCGCGCTGACCGACCAGCTGCGCGCCATTCACGGTCGCGATCGCCTGATCGTCAGCATCGACCAGGAGGGCGGGCGCGTGCGGCGAATGAAGCCACCGGTGTGGCTCGAGCATCCACCCGGCGGTGCCTATGCCGCGCTCTACGACATCGCCCCGATCAGCGCGATCGAGGCTGCGCGGGTGGGGGCCGAATTGATCGGGCGCGAACTGGCCGAAGTCGGCGTCACGGTCGACTACCATCCGCCGCTCGATTTGCCGCAGCCTGGCGCGCACGATGTGATCGGTGACCGGGCGCTGGGGACCGATGCCCGGCAGGTCGCATCGCTGGGCCGCGCGGTGCTTGACGGGCTCGCGCGGGCGGGGGTGGTCGGCTGCATCAAGCATATGCCGGGCCATGGACGCTCGACCGCCGACACGCACAAGGAAATGCCGACCGTTACCGCGAGCGATGCCGAGCTGGAGGCCGATCTCGCGCCGTTTCGTTCGCTGCGCGATGCACCGCTCGGCATGACCGGGCATTTGCTGTTCACTGCGTGGGATGCCGCCAATCCGGCAACGCTTTCGCCGACCGTCATTGCCGAAATCATTCGTGGCAAGATCGGCTTCGACGGGCTGCTGCTCACCGACGATATCGACATGGAAGCCTTGTCGGGCAGCGTCCCCGAACGTGCCGAACGGGCCCTTGTGGCGGGCTGCGATGTGGTGCTCAACTGCTGGGCCAAGATGGCCGATATGATCGGCATCGCCGAGCGGTGCGGCACGCTGTCCGAAGCCGGTCGGGGCCGACTGGACCGCGTTCACGCCGCGATGGATATTGCCGGTGATGACTTGGCGCTCGAGGATCTGCTGGCCAAGCGCGAGGCGCTGCTGGCGATCGTGGCCGAACGCGCATGACCGAGGGCCGGCTGGTTCTGGCTGCTGCCGAGACGGATGCCGACGACTGGGACGGCATCGCCGCCTCCAAGCCGGGCGACGACGGCGCGCTCTATCTCGCGCTCGACGGGTGGGAGGGGCCGCTCGATCTGCTGCTCGATCTCGCGCGTCGTCAGAAGGTCGACCTGCGCGCGATTTCGATTCTGGCGCTGGTGGACCAGTATCTCGGCTATATCGGGCGGGCCGAGGCGCTCAGGCTTGAGCTGGCCGCCGATTACCTCGTGATGGCGGCCTGGCTCGCCTATCTCAAATCCGCCCTGCTGCTGCCGCGCGAGGCGCAGGAGGAGCCGAGCGCCGAGGAACTGGCGCTGCGGTTGCAAATCCGTCTCGCGCGACTTGGCGCGATGCGCGAGGCGGCGGCGCGCTTGATGGCGCGCGACCGGCTGGGGCGGGACGTGTTCGCGCGCGGTGCTCCGGAGGGGCTCGAAACGCTCCGCCGCACACACTGGAGCTGCGATCAGTTTGCGCTGATCGAAGCCTATGGCCGCGTTCGCGCTCGCACCGCGCCGGTGGTCCACATGGTCCGCGAACGCCCGGTGATGACCCTAGACAGCGCGCTGTCGCGGGTGTCGGCCATGCTCGGCGTCGCGCTCGACTGGATGCGGCTGGAAGACTTCCTGCCGCCCCACGCCGACGCGCAACTGCGGCGCAGCGCGCTGGCCTCCAGCTTCGTCGCCGCGCTGGAGCTGGCTCGGCTGGGCAAGGCCGAGCTGGCGCAGGACGAGGCGTTCGGGCCGCTGCGGTTGCGCCGGGCGGGATGATGGAGCCGCTCGCCCGCGCGGTCGAGGCGGCGCTGTTCGCTGCCGAAGAGCCGCTCGATCCGGCTGGGCTGGCCGAGGTGCTGGGCGGCGCGGACCGGAGCGAAGTGTCGCGCGCGCTGGTCGCCTTGGCGCAGGAATATCGCGACCGGGGCGTCCAGCTCGTCGAGCGCGGGGGGCGCTGGCATTTCGAGACCGCGCCGGACCTGGCGCATTTGTTGCGGCGCGAGCGCGAGCAGGTCCGCAAACTCAGTCGGGCGGCGACCGAGGTACTGGCGATCGTCGCCTATCACGAGCCCGTCAGCCGCGCCGAGATCGAGGCTATCCGCGGGGTACAGACCTCCGCCGGAACGCTCGACGTGCTGATGGAGGCGGGCTGGGTCCGCGTCGCCGGGCGGCGCGAGGCTCCCGGTCGCCCGACGATCTATGCCACCACGCCCGATTTTCTCGACCATTTCGGCCTTTCGAGCCGCAAGGATTTGCCGGGCATCGCCGAACTGCGCGCCGCCGGGCTGCTCGACCGCCTCGAAGATGACACAATGGAGGGTGACGGCGACCAACAAAGCGATGGCGAGCACGCTGGCAATTAGGCTGGCGTTACCCTAAATGTGCTTGAACAGGTTCGCGGCTTGCGCGCCGCGGGCAATGGAGACGATCGATGGGTTCCTTTTCGCTCTGGCACTGGCTGGTCGTGCTGGTAATCGTGCTGGTGCTGTTCGGGCGCGGCCGCGTGGCGGACATCATGGGCGAATTCGGCAAGGGGCTCAAAAGCTTCAAGCATGGCATGAAGGACGATGCGGACGAGAACGCGCGCCGCATCGAGGGCCCGGTACATGAAGCCAAGCCCGCGGGTGAAGCGGCGAAGGATACGCAACCCGCCGAACGCGCCGACCGCGCCAACTAGTCGCGCTGCCCGCGAAGGACGCGCGCAAATATGTTCGATATCGCCCCGTCCGAACTGCTGCTGGTGGCCATCGTGGCGCTGCTGGTCATCGGCCCCAAGGATCTGCCGCTCGCGTTGCGCACGGTAGGGAAATGGATCGGCAAGATGCGGCGCATGTCCGGGCATTTCCGCGCCGGGGTGGAAACGATGATCCGCGAAGCCGAGCTGGGCGAGATCGAGAAGGAATGGCGCGAGCGCAATGCGCGGATCATGGCAGAACACCCCGACGGCGAGACGTTGGAGGCGACCGCCCGGCCGCCCTACGATGCGCCGGTGATGGCGCCGCTGGCGAATGCCGGCGTTGCCGCCGAGGATGGCGTAACTCGCGCCGATCCGCCCGAGTCAGGCAAGGGGGCGGAAGCCGAACCGCCGCTCAATCCGCCGGCATCGGCCGGGGGCGGGTGATATGGGCATGATCAAGGACATCGACGAAACCCAGGCACCGCTGCTCGAACATCTCGTCGAACTGCGCGGGCGGCTGTTGCGCGCGGTGGCGGCGCTGGCGGTGGCGTTTTTCGTCTGCCTCTTTTTCGCCAAAGATATCCTGGCCTTCCTGGTCCAGCCGCTGCTCGACGCGGGGCAGGATCGGCTGATCTACACCAAGCTCTACGGCCAGTTCTTCGTCGAGTTGAAGGTGGCGCTGTGGGCGGCCTTCTTCATCAGCTTCCCGATCATCGCCAACCAGCTGTGGGCGTTCGTCGCGCCGGGGCTCTATGCCAAGGAGAAGCGCGCCTTCCTGCCGTTCCTGCTCGCCACGCCGGTGCTGTTCGGACTGGGCGCGTCACTGGCCTATTTCGTCGTCATGCCAACCGCCTTTCACTGGTTCCTCGGGTTCCAGGGCACACCGGGCGGGGTGACCATCGATGCGTTGCCCAACAGCGAGGATTACCTCGGGCTGGTCATGCAGTTCATCCTGGCCTTCGGCTTGAGCTTCCTGCTGCCGGTGTTGCTGTTGCTGCTCAACCGCGCGGGGATCGTGAAGCGCGAGCAGTTGGTGCGCGGGCGGCGCTACATGATTGTGCTCGCCTTCGTCGTCGCCGCGGTCGCCACCCCGCCCGACGTGATCTCGCAACTGATGCTGGCCATCCCGCTGTGGGCGCTGTTCGAAGGGTCGCTGGTCGTGATGCGTATCCTGGAGAAGAAGGACGCGGAATCCGAAACCGCACCGGCCGCAGCGGAATAACTGCCAGCACCTATGTCGGGTCTCGAACGCGCACAAAAAAACGGGGCCGTGAGGCCCCGTTTTCTGTTAGCTAGGTAAGCGAGCGATCAGGCGCTGACCGGCTCGTCTTCGTTACCCGAGTCGACGGCGATGTAGATGCCGGCGATGACTGCGGCGGCAGCCAGCAGCGCGAGAACGATCGAACCGCCCATTTCCGACTCGTCCGAAACCGGAGCGGCGGCGCGATCGGCGGCGATGACGGGCGCGGCAACCATCGAGGTGACGGCGGCGGCGGCAGCAAGCGTACGGAACTTCATCGAAAATCTCCTTCGAGAACTTTTAATCTTCTCGTTCGGGGGCCTGTTAGTCTTGCCCCATCAACCCTGCAAGCCAAAAAAGGTTCAACTTCCAAGGGCCAAGTGACGAAAAAAGGTGGAATCAAACGGCAATGTTACCTGTCAGCCACAGGTGGTCGAATGCTCAGGGGCTGGCGGGTTGGTCTTCGGGCAGCAGAACCACGGCCAGCGCGACGACCGCGATGCCCGCAAGGAAGAACAATGTGCCCTGGCCGGCGAGACCATTCTCGTCCGACACGGGCGCGGCTTCGCGCGTCACGGCCGAAGCCGCGATAGGTGCGCTGACCACTCCGATCAGGGCGGTGGCATAGGCGAATTGACGAACCATTGTTCCTCCGGAAACGGTGTGCACGCAGGTACCCCGTGGGCACACCGGGCGCGCTCTAGGTGGCGAATGCTTTCTATGGGGTTAAGACGCCGCGGCGGTGCGGGCAAGATCGGCCGACGAGTTATCCGGCCGGCCCGCCGCGATTACGCGGCAAACGGACGAATCCCGCGATTACGCGGCAAACGGACGACTCCCGCTATTGCGCGGAGAATACCCGAACGCCGCCGACCCATGTTTCCAGCACCCTGGTCGCGCGCAGTTCGGCGGGGGAGACCAGCAACGGATCGCGGTCGACCAGAACGAAATCCGCTCGCTCGCCTGGCGCGAGCTTGCCGAACCGGCCCTCGGCAAATCCGGCATAGGCCGCGCCCGCGGTATAGGCGACCAGTGCTTCCTCGCGGGTGACGATTTGCTCGGGGCGCCATCCACCGAACGGCTGACCCGCGGCATCGGTGCGGGTAAAGGCGGTGGCCAGGCCCGCGAACACATCGGGCAGTTCGACCGGCGCGTCCGAACCGAAGGCGAGTCGCGCCCCGGTATCCTCGACCGAGCGCCAGGCATAGGCGCCTGTCAGCCGGTTGGGCCCCAGCCGTGCCTCGGCCATCAGGCGGTCGGAAGTCTGATGCACCGGCTGCATCGAGGCAATGATGCCGTGCTTGCCGAACTTGGCCAGATCGGCGGGATCGACCACCTGCGCGTGCTCCACGCGCCAGCGGCGGTCGCCGTTGAAGCTCTCGCCCACTTCGGCGATCGCGTTCAGCACCTCGGCATTGGCGGCATCGCCGATGGCATGTGCGGCGACCTGGAAATTGCCGAGTCCGGCGCGGACCAGCGTGTTGCGAAACTGGGCCGGGTTCATCAACGGCAAGCCGGTGTTGCCGGGATCGTCGGCATAGGGCGCCTTCAGCCATGCCCCGCGCGAACCGAGTGCGCCGTCGAGATAGAGCTTCACGCCGTTGAGCCGCAGCTTGTCATCGTAAAGCCAGGGGGTCGGTCCCGAGCCGCCGATCAGTGTCATCGCGTCTGGCCCGGCGGCATAGGCCATGATCCGCAAGGTCAGTCGCCCCACGTCACCGGCCCGACGGAAGGTTTGCCAGTCCTCGATGGTGGTCCCCATATCGGCGGCGGCAGTGATGCCGTTGCGATGCAGAATCTTCTGCGCTTCGACCAAAGCATTGTCCCGGTCCACGGGCCGCGGGGCGGGCACGGCCTTGCCGACCAGGTCCATCGCCGCATCGACGAACACGCCCGAGGGCACCAGCGAGCGGCCCACGCGTTCCACTCGCCCGCCCGCCGGATTGGCCACCCCCGGCGCGATGCCAGCGGCCTTCATCGCGGCGCTGTTCGCCCAGCCCGCGTGGCCGTCCACGCGTTCGAGCCAGACCGGTCGGTCAGCCACCACGCGGTCGATTTCGGCGGCAGTGGGGAAGCGGCCCAGGCCCCATTTTTCCTGGTTCCAGCCGCGCCCGATGATCCACGGGCGCTGCGGATTGTCGCGTGCGAAAGCGGCGATCTTGGCCAGTGCCTCGTCGAGCGACGTCGTGTCAGACAGATCGAGCGTCAACGCGCCCAGTCCCACCCCCATGACGTGGAGATGCGCGTCGATCAGGCCGGGCATCAACACCTGCCCCTTGCCATCGAGCCGGTACTGGACCTTGGCCGGGCGCTTGTCGCCGCGGCGCAGCACCTGCTTCACGCGTCCCGTGTCGTCGATCCACAGCGCCTCGAAGCGTTCGACCTTGCCGTTCTCGTCCACACGGATGCCCTCGACATTATCGACCAGTTGATCGGCGAGCGCGGGCGCGGGCAGGGTCGTCGCGAGGAGAGCGGCGAACAGGGGTCGAAACATGGACGGACCTCGATTGGACAGGAGTTTGTGGCGGACTAGGGCAAAGCTTGGTTGCGGCAAAGGTTTTCGATGCATTGCGCGCGTGGCCCCACGCTCCTAAGCCGCCACGCGATGAACGCCACCGATCCCGCCTCGCCATCGGCCACCAGGCAATTGACCATCGCCGATGTGCGCGCCGCCGCGGACCGCATCGCCGGGGCGATCGTGCAGACGCCGATGCTGCATTCGCAGACGCTGTCGCGGATCGCCGGCTGCGAGATCTGGCTCAAGTTCGAAAACCTCCAATTCACCGCCGCCTACAAGGAACGCGGCGCGCTGAACGCGCTGCTGCTGCTTACCGAAGAACAGCGGTCGCGCGGCGTGATCGCGGCCTCGGCGGGCAATCACAGCCAGGGTCTTTCCTATCACGGCACCCGGCTTGGCGTGCCGGTCACCATCGTGATGCCGCGCAGCACGCCGACGGTGAAGGTGATGCAGACCGAGAGTGTCGGCGGGAAGGTCGAGCTGTTCGGTGAGAGCTTCGACGAGGCCTATGCCCACGCTCGGGAACTGGAGCAGGCGCGCGGGCTCACCTTCGTGCACCCCTTCGACGATCCCGATGTCGCCGCGGGGCAGGGCACGGTGGCGCTCGAGATGCTGGCGGCGGTTCCCGAACTCGATTGTCTGGTGGTGCCCATCGGCGGCGGCGGGCTGATGAGCGGGATGGCGACGGTGGCGCGCGCGCTCAATCCGGACATGGCGCTAATCGGGGTGCAGGCCAAGCTGTTTCCGTCGATGTATGCCCATCTCAATGGACTGGACATGGCGTGCGGCGGCGACACGCTGGCCGAAGGTATCGCGGTCAAGGCCCCGGGCCGGTTCACCGCTGCGATCATCGCCGAGCTGGTCGACGAAATCCTGCTGGCCGACGAAGGCGCGTTGGAGCACGCGGTCGCGCTGCTGTTGCAGATCGAAAAGACCGTGGTCGAAGGTGCGGGCGCAGCCGGGTTGGCGGCGGTGCTGTCGAACCCGGACAAGTTCGCCGGCAAGCGGGTCGGGCTGGTGTTGTGCGGCGGCAATATCGACACCCGCCTGCTGGCCAATGTCCTGCTGCGCGATCAGGTCCGCAGCGGGCGGATGGCGCGGCTCCGGATCGCGCTGCAGGATCGGCCCGGCGCGCTCTACAACGTCATGGGCGAATTCGCCGCGCACAACGTCAACATCATCGAGATTCATCACCAGCGCATCTTCACCTCGCTGCCGGCCAAGGGGCTGTTCACCGATATCGAATGCGAGGCGCGCGATGCCGATCAGATCGCCGCGTTGATGCGCGCGCTGCGCGCCAAGGGCTATTCGGTCGAGGCGTTCGAGCTCGACTGAACACCGCCGGGACGGTCGCTTTTCCCCACCCGTCTGTCCCGCGGCGCGACGCGCCACGCAATTTTCGTGGTTAAGCCCCTTTTACCGAGCTTTCGAAACATCCATAAGATCACGTTAACGGGTGACTGATCGAGTCACCGCAGCAGAGGATTGGCCAGCAGCGTGACGGCACCGGTTCGCTTCCCGCGCTTCTTTGTCACGGCGCCCAACCCCTGTCCCTATCTGGCGGGAAAGAACGAGCGCAAGGTGTTCACCGAGCTGCGCGGCGACAATGCCGAAGAACTGAACGAGGCGCTGGGCCGGATCGGCTTCCGCCGCAGCCAGACGGTCGCCTATCGCCCCAGCTGCCTCGATTGCCAGGCCTGCGTGTCGGTGCGCGTGGTGGCGGGCGAATTCCAGCCCTCGACGACGCAGAAGCGGCTGATGAAGCGTCACAGCGATCTCGTCGTCAGCGAGTGTCGCCCGTGGGCTACCGCCGAACAATACGAACTGCTCCAGCGCTATCTGGCTACGCGGCATCCTGGCGGTGGGATGACGCTGATGGAAGAAAACGACTTCGCGGACATGGTGGAACATTCCCCTGTATCCAGCTACGTGGTCGAGTATAGGGAGCCTGGGACAGGGTCGCACCCCGGCCGCCTGGTCGGTGCCTGCCTCACGGATTTCCAGGGCGACGGGCTGTCGATGATTTACAGCTTCTACGACCCTGAAGCAGAGGCGCGTTCGGGACTTGGTACCTACATTATCCTCGACCACATCCGCCGCGGCGCGGAGCGCGGACTGCCGTATGTCTACCTCGGCTACTGGGTCGCAGGCAGTGACCGGATGCAATACAAGGTCCGCTTCCGTCCGCTCGAACGACTCGTCGCCAGCGGCTGGGAGCGCATTGGCGATGCCGAGCACAGCCGCCTCATCGCCGCCGCATCTGCACCCCGAACGCGCCAGCCCGCCAGCGCATTTCCCGGCAAGGAAGCCGTTCCGACAGGCTATCGCCTGGCCGTCTGACACGACGCGCACCGCCGCCCGTTCCGCACTGTTGGCGGGGGCTCTGGCCTTCACGACCATGCCATTGGCAGCGCAGGACCGCTCCACCGCCCAATCGCTCGAAGACCTGATTCCCGACGCGGCGGTCGAAAACCCAGAGGCCTGGGCACAGCAGGGCGAGGACCCGGCTAACATCGAGCCCGTCGTGGAGGTCGATCCCGAGACACCGCTCGATGCGCTTCCCGGCACCGCGCTCGCCTGGCCCGACACGCTCGAACTGCCGCCTTTGCCCGAGCTCGCAGCCGAGCCCGAGGTGCAATATGCCGACCTCGAGCTGGCCGGCCCCGAACTCACGTTTGCCGAAGCAACGACCTTGGAGATCGGTAACGATCTCGTGCTCGGATTTCCGCAGCAGGAACCGGCGTTCTCCGACGAGGGCGATTTCATCGATCGCTTCGGCGATCTTTCGACAATCAAGAATCTCGACAGCGATTCGGACAATCTCGCTCAACTCGGCGCGCGCGCCAACGAGGACGAGGAACTGCTCGAGAATATACTCCGCGTCTATGGTTACTACGACGGCCGCGTGATCCGCTCGATCGGCGGGGTCGAGCCGGGCCAGGAGGAAGCAGACGCCAACCCAGTGGTGCGGTTCGATATCGTGCCGGGCGAACGCTACACCTACGGCGCGATCGATCTCGGTACGCTGGCGACCGCGCCCGATGCGACGGCGCTGAGGGCAGCGTTTGAAATCCAGCCAGGGGATTTTCTCCAGAGCGATGTCATCGTCCAGGAACGTGCCGATCTCGACGTTGCCCTGGGCGAGACCGGCTATCCCTTCGCGGCCATCTCCGACCCCGAACTGCTGATCGACCACGAGCGCCGCCAGGGCGATCTGACCATGGCGGTCCGACCGCGCGGCAAATATGACTTCGGCGCGGTGATCAGCAGCGATCCCGAATTTCTGTCCAGCGAACACCTCGCCAAGATTGCCCGCTTCCGCCCCGGCGACACCTATCAGCGCAGCCTGGAATTCGACCTGCGCCGCGCGATCCTGGCCACCGGTCTCGTCTCCTCGGTCACGCTGACCCCGCGCGAGGTGACTCCCCCGCAAGGCGATCAGCCGGGGACGGTGGCGATGGATGTCGGCATCCAGCGCGGCAAGCTGCGGACCATTGCCGGCGCGATCGGCTACGGCACCGAGGAAGGCTTCCGCATCGAGGCGAGCTGGGAACATCGCAATTTCTTCCCGCCCGAGGGACTGCTGCGGGTCCGCGGCGTGCTCGGGACGCAGGAACAGCTCGGCGGCGTGACGCTGCGTTTCAACAATTTCCGTGGCCGCGATCAGGTGCTGACCTTCGACGCCTACGCCTCGACGCAGGACAACGCCGCTTTCGACGCGCGCACCGTGGCGCTGACGGGCAGCTTCGAGCGACTGTCGAACCTGTTGTTCCAGAAGCCCTTCAGCTGGGCGGTGGGGACCGAGCTGCTCTACACCGACGAGCGCAATCGCCAGATCGAGATCGAAGTGCCGGACGGTCCCGACGAAGACGACGAGCCCGATCTCGTCACTCTCGAGCGACCGCGCCAAGAATATCTTATCGGCTCGGTCTTCGGCCGCGCCACCATCGACACCACCGATGATTTCCTCGATCCGACCCGCGGCTTCCGCCTGACCGGCTATGTCGCGCCCGAAGCGTCGCGCACGCAGGGCGAGCAATTCTTCTACGTCCGCACGCAGGCCGATGCCTCCTATTACCAGCAGTTCGGTGCGAATGTGGTCATGGCGGCGCGGGTGAGGCTCGCCAGTATCCCCGGTGCCCCACTGTTTGCCATCGCGCCCTCGCGGCGGCTCTATGCTGGCGGAGGCAGCTCGGTGCGCGGCTACGGCTATCAGGCGATCGGCCCGCGCAATGAATTCGGCGAACCGACCGGCGGGCGTTCGCTGAGCGAATTCTCGCTCGAGGCGCGGGTCAAGACCGGTTTCTTCGATGGCGCGCTGTCGGTCGTTCCGTTCTTCGATGCGGGTGCGGTGGGGCGCAATCCGACCCCGGGTATCGACGCGCTGAAGTTCGGCGCGGGCGTGGGCGTGCGCTATGCGACCGGCTTCGGGCCGCTTCGGCTCGACGTCGCCTTCCCGCTCAATCCCGAGCCCGAAGACAGCTTCGTCGCGGTCTATGTCTCGTTGGGCCAGGCCTTCTGATGGCGGACGAGGCACTGGGGGCCGACGACACGGTGGTGGTGGCCGAAACGCCGCGTCGCCGACGCCACGCCAAACGCGCCGCGAAGTGGACGCTGGGCATCGTCGGCGCGCTCGTGTTGCTCATTGTAGCCGCGGTGGTGGTGCTCAACACCCCCATCGGCCAACGCGCGCTGACCGACCGGATCGCCGCGCAAACGCTGCCCAATGGCCTCAATATCCGTATCGGGCGGATCGAGGGTGACCTCTACGGCAAGGCAGTGCTGCGCGACGTGCGGCTATCGGACCCGAAGGGCGTGTTCGCCACCATTCCCCGTGCCGAGGTGGACTGGCGTCCGCTGGCGTGGCTGCGCAACACGCTCGACATTCGCAGCTTCGCCGCGCGCCGCGCCACGCTGCAACGTCTGCCCGAATTCCTGCCCGGCGACCCCGACGCGCCGTTGCTGCCGGGCTTCGACATTTCGATCGACCGGCTCCAGATCGAAAATCTGACGCTGGCTGCCGGCATCGCCGGGCCGAACGTCCAGCGCGTCGACCTCAACGGAGAGGTGCAGGTCACTGATCGTCGATTGCTGGTGAACTCGCGTGGTCGACTGGGCCGCACCGATAGCTACGCTTTCAAGATCGACGCCGAACCCGATGGCAATGATTTCGATCTCGGGCTCGATTACCGCGCCGCCGCTAACGGCCCGGTCGCGCAGATGCTTGGTGCCGATGCCGCCTGGCGCGCGCAAATCGGCGGCGAGGGCACCTGGCAAAACTGGAACGGGCGCGCCGTGGTACGACGCGACGGCGAGAGTTTTGCCGCGTTCAAGCTGACCAATCAGGCCGGGCTGTTCCGCATTCTGGGGCAAGCCTACCCGGGCGCGATGCTGACCGGCCCGCTCGCCGGGTTGGCAGGCGAGGCGGTCTCCGTCGATGCCGCGGCGCGGATCGCCAATCGCCGCGTGGACGGACGCTACACTGTGCTCGGGCGCGGGCTGGCCATTAACGCGCAGGGGCTCGTCGATCTCGCGCAGAACCGCGCCGAGGAGCTGGTGTTCGATGCCTCGCTGCGCCGCCCGCTCGACATCGCGGGGACACGGTTCGAGCAAACCACCCTGGCGGGCACGCTCGACGGTGCCTTCACCGACCTCAAGCTCGACCACACGCTGCGCGTCGGGCGGCTGGTTTCCGGGACAACGCAACTGGCCGGGCTCGTGCAGCGCGGCGCCGCCTCCTATGACGGCACGCGCTGGACGCTGCCGCTGGATGCTACGGTCGCACGCGTGCGGACCGGGACGGCAATGATCGATCCGCGGCTGGTCAACGGGCGCGTCACCGGCTCGATCCGGCTGACCGGCAACCGGCTCGATTCCGACCGGCTGCGGATCGCCTTTCCCAACACCAGCGGCGATGTGACGCTCACGGGCAATATCGCGCGCGGGACCTATCGGATCGACGGGACGGTCAGCGCCCAGCAGTTGGTGCTGGAGAACGTCGGTCGCGCCAACGGCAGCGCCAGGATCACGCTCGACATCGGGGGGCGTGCGCCGTGGGCGCTGGTGGCGGGGCTGTCCGCACGGATCGCGCCGGTCAGCAATGCCACGCTCGCCAATCTTGCGGGCAATAGCATCGCCATTCGCGGTGGGCTCAATCTCGCTTCGAACCGCCCGATCGCCTTCAACCGGCTGGTGGTCGATGGCGCGCGGCTCGACATGGCCCTGAACGGCCGCGTGCAGGGCGGGCGCACCACATTGGCAGGCAGCGGGCGGCAGGTGAATTACGGCCCCTTTACCGTCGAGGCGACGATTACCGGCGAGGGGCCGCGCGCCACTCTGGTCTTCGCCAATCCCTATCCGGCGGCAGGTTTGCGCGATGTGCGGGTCGCGCTCGAACCCAGCCGTGACGGCTTCCGTATCGAGACCACCGGGCAATCGCTGCTCGGCCCCTTCGATGGCGTGCTCGGCCTCGCGATCCCACGCAGCGGGCCCACACGCATCGCCATCGAGCAGATGCGCGTTTCGAACACCAATGTGACCGGCGCGCTGACGCTGGGCAGCGGCGCGGTGGCGGGCAATCTGGTCCTCGCCGGCGGTGGTCTCGACGGCACCATTGCGCTCACTCCGCGTGGCGGCGGGCAGGGGCTGGATGTCGCTTTGCAAGCCCGCAACGCCAGCTTCGGCGGAGCGACGCCGCTGACCATCGCCCGCGCCGATATCAACGGGCAGGGCACCCTGAGCCAGGCCAACTCCACCTTCAGCGGCACCGCGCGCGGCGCTGGCCTTAGCTTTGGCTCGCTGTTCATCGGGCGCTTCGCGGCGCAGGGCCAGCTTACCAATGGCGTGGGTCGCGTCGATGCCTCGATCGCCGGGCGCCGCGCCAGCAGCTTCGCGCTGGATCTCAATGCCGAGTTTGCTCAACAGCGCATTGCCGTCGCTGCCCGCGGTGAGCTCGCCGGTCGGCGCATCACCATGCCGCGCCGCGCCGTACTGACCGCGCTGCAAAGCGGCGGCTGGCAGCTCGCGCCGACGCAGGTCAATTTCGGCGACGGCGCGATGGTCGCACAAGGGCGCTTCGGCGGCGGCGATCTTCAGCTCGGACTTCAGCTCGCCAGCATGCCGCTCTCGCTGCTCGATATCACTGGGGCGGAGCTGGGGCTGGGTGGCACCGTCTCGGGCCTGGTCAACTATGCGAACGGCCCCGATGGCTTGCCGCGCGGCGACGCCCGGGTGATGATCGACGATCTGTCGCGCTCGGGCCTGGTGCTGTCGTCCAAGCCGGTCGATCTGGCGCTGGTCGGCCAACTGACCGCCAGCGACCTCACCGCCCGCGCGGTGTTCCGCAACGAGGATATCCAGCGCGGCCGGTTGCAGGCGCGCATCACCGGACTGCCGGGCGGCAACGACCTCGTGACCCGCCTGCGCGCAGGGCGCCTGTTCGCGCAATTGCGCTATCAGGGCGCGGCGGAAAGCCTGTGGCGGCTCGCCGCGATCGAGGCCTTCGACATGACGGGGCCGGTCTCGATCGGCGCGGATGCCACCGGCACGCTGGCCGATCCGCTGGTCCGCGGCGCGGTCAGCAGCGACAACCTGCGCGTCCGCAGCGCGCTGTCGGGCACCGATATCCGCAGCGTGCGGGTGCGCGGCACCTTCAACGGTTCGCGCCTCGCCATCCGCAGTTTTGCGGGCAAGGCGCGCAATGGCGGCGATGTCTCGGGCAGCGGCACGGTCGATCTCGCCGGACTGGGCGAGCGCGTACAAGGCCGCTTCCTCCAGGTGCGCGGGCCCACGCTCGACCTGCGTGCCGCCGCCCGCAACGCGCATCTGCTCGACGCCAACGGCCTTTCGGCCACCGTCACGGGGCCGCTGCGGATCGTATCGAACGGCTTGGGTGGGACCATCGCGGGCCGCGTCCGCATCGACGAGGCGAGCTGGGCGCTGGGCACCGCCGCCGATGATCGCCGCCTGCCGCGCATTGCCACCCGCGAGATCAACACGCCCGACGATATCGGTCCCGCCAATGCCGCGGGCGGCACCTGGCGCTATCTCATCAACGCCACCGCCGACAGCCGCATCGACGTGCGCGGCATGGGCCTCGACAGCGAATGGGGCGCCGACATCCTGCTGCGTGGAACTACCGACGCCCCCCGCATCGGCGGCGAGGCGCGGGTAGTCCGCGGGGCCTACAGCTTCTCCGGCACCCGCTTCGAACTGACCCGCGGCATCATCAGCTTCGACGAGAACGCGCCCATCGACCCGCGGCTCGACATCGGGGCCGAAACCGCGATCACGGGGCTGACGGTCCGCGTACGCGTGTCGGGCAACGCGATGGAGCCGCAGATCGACTTCAGTTCGGTGCCGGCGCTGCCCGAGGAGGAAATCCTCGCCCGACTGCTGTTCGGCGGCTCGATCACGTCGCTGGCCGCCACCGACGCGCTCCAGCTCGGCGCGGCCGTCGCCTCGCTGCGCGGCGGCGGGGGCATGGATCCGATAAACCAGCTCCGCAGCGCCATCGGGCTCGACCGGCTGCGCATCGTGCCCGCCGATCCCACGATCAACCGCCAGACCGGGGTGGCCCTCGGCAAGAACATCGGGCGGCGGTTCTATGTGGAGATCATCACCGACGGACGCGGCTATTCGGCCACCGCGCTGGAATTCCGCGTCACCAACTGGCTGTCGCTGCTGGCGACGGTTTCGACCGTGGGGCGGCAGAGCGCCGTGGCGAAAGTCTCGCGTGACTACTGAGTCCGTTAGACCTTAACCGTCCGCGCCTGCGCCCTAATCTCGGCCACCCGCTCCACAGGCAAGGCGAAATAATTGGTCGTTCGCCTGGGGTATTCGTGGCTGTCGAGGAAGGCGTCCAGCGTCATCGCGTTGCCGGTATGGGCGAGCCGGTTGGGCGCGAAGATCGCATAGCCCTGCCCGGCAAGGAGTCGAACATCGCATCCTTGGTGAAGCCGAACCGGGCCTCCGGGCCACTCTCGAACATCAAGACCGGGCGCGCGCTGGCGAGCAGGCCCGTCGCCCCGCGCAGCACGCCCAGTTCCGCCCCCTCGACGTCGATCTTGATCACGTCCACCGGGACATCCCTCAGGATGGTGTCGAGCCGCCGCGTCGGCACCACTATTTCCCGCGCTCCAGCCTCAATGATCCGGGATCGGGTGGCCATTCGCGGGACGGATTGCAGTAGATGCATTTGCCGAGCGATCCGAACCTTCAACCGCCCGTTCGATACAGTGCTGCTTCCGCCGCCCGACGGCGCATGAGGCCCTTCAGCACCCGCCCTCCGGCGCGGTTCCAGCGCGCAAATTCTTTCGCTGCCGCCTCGAAATCGCCCGCCCGGTGCCGCCGCGTCAGGGTGGCGCGGGCGATCGCGCCGGTGTTGTAATGGAAGCTGACCAGCGCATCGAACTGATGCGGTGCGGTGGGCGCATCGCCAAGCGTCGCGGCGACATCGCCGGCGTAGCGGACCAGATCCGCCTCCAGCCGCGCGTCGCATTCGGCCTGCGTCCAGATCGTGCCGGGGCCGATCCCCGGTCCGGTCGCGCCCCAGCCGATGGTCCACGGCGCACCGCCCGAGCCGGGATCGGGATAAGCCTCGAACCGCCCGTCGGGTCGCAGCCGCGCGCAGCCCTCGAACCGCTTGATGAGCGCCACGCCTTCGGCACCCACGATGCGCCCCGGTGATGTTGGACTTGGACCGGGTGTTACACGGTCCTGGGATAAAAAACCCGCCTCCCGCACAGCGGTATCGAGCGCGGCGTCGATGGCATCGACTTCGTGCTGGCGCAGCTTGCGGCCCAGCAGGCGACGGATGGCATCGAACACGACTTTACGTTGCATAGGTCACCTCGGCGGCAAGCGGATTGAACCCGATAACGTGCGACGAGAAGCGGCCTGTAGGACAATGAAAACCCTCCCCGATTGGATTTGCCCAGGCGAAAATCACGCGCTGCCGAGTGCTCTGTAAAGAATGCTGGGGATTATCCCCTTGCGACAAGTAAGGCTTCGTGCTAGATAATCGGCATGAGCAAGAAAGCCCCCACACTTCGCCAGTTCCAAGACCGTTTCCCCACGGAAGAAAGCTGCCTTGAGCATCTTAAGCTGGTCCGCTTCGGCGACCGCCACGAGTGCGAAAAGTGCGGCAAGGATGCCAAGTTCTACCGGGTGGCCAAGCGCCGCTCATACGCTTGCGAGCATTGCGGGGCGCAGGTCTATCCGACCGCCGGAACGCCGTTCGACCGGACCCGCACGAGCCTTCGGGACTGGTTCTTCGTGATGTTCCAGTTCTGCGCTTCGCGGAACGGCGTTGCCGCTAAGGAAGTCGAACGCCAGATCGGAGTGACCTACAAAACCGCATGGCGGATGTGCCACGAAATCCGCAAGTATATGGCGCTGGTGGACGGTGACGAACCGCTTGGCGGCGAAGGCAAGGAAGTCGAGATCGACGAAACGCTAATCGGCGGCGCGCGGCCCGGAGCCGGGATGGGCAACTATCGCAGCAACAAGACGGTGGTTCTCGGCATGGTCGAGCGTGGCGGCGATATCGTGACGCGGGTTGTCCCGAACAATCGCAAGTCGTCGCTCCTGCCGGCGGTCAAGGCGAGAGTCCTGCCCGCCACGCAAGTCCACACTGACCAGAACCATAGCTACAAGGGTCTGCCCGCGATGGGCTTCGGCCATGAAGCGGTGAACCACAACCGCGACGAATGGGTGCGCGGTAACTGCCATGTCCAGACCATCGAAGGCTTCTGGTCGCAGCTAAAGCGGTCGATCAACGGCACCCACATTCATGTCAGCGGGAAGCATCTTCCGAAGTATCTGGGCGAGTTTGAGTTTCGTCACAATCGCCGTCACCGTCCGGAGACGATGCTTTCGGAGCTGCTGGTCTCCTTCAGTCGCTGAACCCACGCCACGGGAGATGTTCCTTGATTGTTAAGCTATTCGAGCGCATGTTTGGTGCTATGGCATGGTCCTCCAAATCCAGCTTTGTGGTTTCGCCTCGGCATACTGCGCTTCTTGTCAAATCGACGAAGCGTGGCCCAACCTTGCGAGCCATTAAAGCGCAGGCGCGGCGCGCTATGCAGGAAGAAGAGGGGGTGGATTTCGGCCCCCTCTCTCACGCGGAGCGCAACAAACTCCTTTTCGGTCACTAGAGCGCATTCTTGGAGCCGCTCCGGGGTGATCGGCTTGAGGCGAAGCCCAAACGCGTCACCTTTCACAGTGAATTTAAAGACGAAATAGGCGCGACCAACAATGCGCGCATCCTGCTTGAGTTTAACGAGTTACAGGACTGCATCCACAATGGGTGGGATGTCCCGGAAGAATGTTACCGCTTAGGCATCGGAGTGACGCCTGACTCGCTTCTCAAGGAGGCCGGAGTGAAGCATCTCCACCTCGGGGGCCAGGGCTCCAACATATTAGTTTATCTGTTGGAGTTTAAGGATCACGTGCGCATTCTGCGGATTGCTGGTCATCTTTATCTTCAGGACCGCCCTCGGGGGAGCAAACTTCGCCGCGTTCTTGGCGGGTGAGGAGTTTCTTTCCAGCGCTAGGGGCTTCGCCCTCGCTCATCGCGCGAAGCAACCGGTCAAAACGGTCTAGTTCATCCATGACCATCGTCACCCTTTCGTGAGATACCGTATAATCTGACCATTCGGCGCGACATCAACTATAAATTGCCGCTTAAAAGCCCAAGTTTTCTCGATAGCGCCGCGCGATTTGCCAACGCGCAACTCACATCCAATTTCGCCGGTAAAAGTGGTCAGCGCCCCAGGCGTCAACTTCAACTCCACGGGCACAGCTTCGCTAATGCACATGTATGCCTCGTCCGGGTGTATATCTGCTATTTCAGAGCCTTCAGCCATATCGACGAGCATAGGGCTCCCCCGCCCCTCAATGCTACCAAACCGGCTGACCCGCTGCACGTAAACAACAAAAGGGTTTCTGTTAACGACATCTACTTGGCTCTTGAACCTGTGCACTGTTCCGTCTCGTATATCCTCAAGCCAAATGCGGTTGTGATAAAGTTGTAAGTTGAAATCTTCTGGGGGTGGTGTCGGGATTTCAGTTTTTGGTGAAGAGCTTTCACCAAAAGGCCAGCGATACCACATGAAGGTGACAACGAACCCCGCTGCACAAACCATCATCAAGAGCAGTGGTATCAATTTACCCTCCGTCCGTGCATCGACTACGGCACGCCGAATGTCCCTCCATTGCACAACGGCTAGGCAAACCAAAACGAGCAGCCCAAGGTAGAACACCGCTTCCGCAATTACTGGCGCTACAGCGGTAAAGGCCAGCGACCCTGCCGTCACGACCGCTGCTCCAAGTGTCGTAACTCGCAAGGGCGAGGCTGGCGTTCGCATTCCCATCCCCGGCGTTCTGACGCAATCACGCTGTATTGTGGAGTCGCGTTCACCGGGCTTCCCCGGTAGCAGTCACTATACTTGTCGCAAGGGGATAATCCCCAGAATGCTTGACTGACAAGAACTCTTGACTGTAAAGAGCTCTTGTCAGGCAGGAGTCGGCGGTTGCAGAACGAGGTTCGCCAATATCGCGAGGCGCAGGGGTGGAGCCAGGGTGAGCTGGCGCGCCGGCTCGGCGTGTCGCGGCAGACGGTGAATGCGGTCGAGACCGACAAATACGATCCCTCGCTGCCGCTGGCGCTGCGCCTTGCCAAGCTGTTCGGCGTGGCCGTGACGGACCTATTCATCGATCACTGGGAGCCCGAGGAATGAGCGAACAAATCAAACCGCGCCACAAGCTCGACTGGCGCTGGCTGGCGGGGCTGATGGCGGCCGGCGCGGTGGTGGGTTACACCGTGGGAGGCTATCTGGCGAGCAACCGGATCGCGCTGTGGGGCGGCGAGCCGCAATGGTCGGTCCTGGCGGCGTTGTTCGTCGCGCTGATCATGGCGGTGACCGCCGTGCTGGTGCTGGCGGGCCTGATCAAGCCCAGCGTCGGCTCGCGCTTTCTCAATGTCGAGGATGCCGAGGAACTGATCGAGCAGCGCGCGCTGCTGGTTGCAAGCGGACTGGGCATTGTGGCGATGGCCGCGATACTGGTTCTGCTGGCCTTTGCCGACAGCGTGGGCGGGCCGCTTCCCGCTGCGGTAGTGGCGCTGGCCTGCGCGCTGCTCGCGGTAGTGCTCGTGGTGGCGGCGCGGCGGCAGCACGGCCTGTCGGACGAGCTGATGCGTGAGACATCGCGCGATGCGGGCAATCATGCCTTTACCGTGATGGCAGGGCTGGGCGGCATCTGGGCGATCGCCGCACACCTGGGCTATCTGTCCGCGCCACAGCCACTCGACTGGCTGACCGTGGCCGCGGTGGCGACGCTGGCCGGGGCAATTGTCGCGGCGGGCAAGCGCGGTCTGCTGAAACAACGCTGAGAAATCGCTTCCCGCCGCGCTCCCGCAGCGGCTAGACCGGCCCAAACAGAACAGCTGGTCGCCGAGTCTCGCACAACCGGGGGAGCAGCGACCATGACCATTTCCTTTCGCACGATTGCCATCACCGCCACCGCACTTGGCGGGGCGCTGATCGCCGGGCCGGCCCTCACGCAGGGCACCGGAACCACCGTCGCCCGCTACACGCTGGACGCGGGCACCATCTCCGGCATGGGGGCGATGGGACGCGGCGGCGGGGTCGGCGCGGCAATGGCGATGATGCGTGACGGCGGCGCTAGTGCCAAGGCGCATGAACTGCTGCTGCGGCTGGGGACCACGCGGGCTCCGACCGGCGCGCCAAAGGCCGAGCACACGCTGCCGCGCACGGCGCGTTTCGGGCCGGTGCTGCCGCTGTGGACCCCGCCGCCCGGCCGCGCCACGCCCGACAGCTACGAGCCGCCCGAAATGCCGCGCGGACGCCTGCTCTTGTTCTGGGGTTGCGGCGAGAAAGCCGCGCCCGGTCAGCCGCTGGTCATCGATTTCGCCAAGCTCGCGCGCGGTCAGGTGCCGCCCGGGCTCTACGCCCAGCCGCTCCAGATCGCCGAGGAATGGCGCATCCGACAGGCGAGCAGTCGTGGCTATGGCGAATGGCCCAATCCCGACGATCGCCAGCAGGTGCCCGCCAACGCCTCGCTGCTCGGCGCGCACAAGGTGACGGGCAATTACACGCCCGAGATCGGCTTCACCCTCGACCAGGATTTCATGGCCCCGATCAGGCTCGCCAGCCGCGCGCAGCCGAGCGGCGCCTATGCGCTGAGCTGGAACGCGGTGCCGGGCGCCACTGGCTATTACGCCTGGGCGTTCTCCGCCAAGGGCGACCGGGGCGGGCCGCGCGGCGGGGGTGGGACCGGCGATATCGTGTGGTGGACTTCCTCCGCGGTGCAGGCCTTCGGCGGGCCGATGTGGGATTGGCTCTCGCCCGCCGCGGTCAACCGGCTGATCGGCGCAAGGACCGTCATGCCGCCCTCGCAGACCACCTGCACCGTCCCTGCCGAGGTCAAGCGCGCGGGTGGCGAGGTGACCATGACCAGCCTCTATGCCTATGGGCTGGAGCGCAATTTCGCCTTCCCGCCGCGGCCCGCCAATGCCCGCGCGGGCTGGCAGCCCGACTGGATCGCCCGCGCCCGCTTCCGCTCGATGACGATGGCGATGCTGGGCATGGATCTGGGGGCGATGGGTGGGGCCGAAGCGGAGGGCGAGCCGGGCGCCGAGGCTGCTCCGCAGCCGCCGCGCAAGCCGAAATGCCGCGGCGGCCTCGCCGGGATCGCGCAGCGCGCGGCGGGGCTCTGCGAATAGGGTAGCGGCGTCGGGGCGGGGCGGGTTTGCGGCGAAGTCGCGAGCGGCATCTTTCCAATCGGCGGTTCGCACGCTAAGTGGCCGCGCAGCGGCGGAACCGGCAGGCTCGGTCGCGGTTCGCTGTGCAAACAGATGCGGCCGTGCCGGTGGGAACGCGCATTTGACGAAAGGTGCGTATCCCGATGTCCGGCACTGAGCCGTTGCTGATCTGCGATCTGACGCAGAGCTATTCCCCCCACGGCGGCGGCGGTGTCGGCGTCTATCTCGCGGAAAAGCGCCGCTACGTGCTTGAGCAGACGCAGCACCGGCTGCTCCAGATCGTGCCCGGCCCGGAAGATCGCATCGAGGTGAACGGCCGCCATATCTGGTGTGAAATCGGCTCGGAGCCGGTCAACGGCAGCCCCAATTATCGCTTCATCCTGCGCAAGGACAAGGTGCGCGAAGTCCTCGCGGAATATCGCCCCGACATCGTCGAATCGATGTGTCCGTGGATCCTGCCGTGGGTGGCGATCCGCCACCGCCGCGCCTTTCCCGAAACCGCGCTGGTGGCGGGGTATCACACCGATTTTCCCGACGCGCAGGTCTATCGGGTCGCTGCCGACCTGATGGGCGTGCCGCTCGGCAAGTTCTTCCGGTTCCTCAGCCGTTGCTACGGCGAGATCACCTACCGCGAGTTCGACAAGGTCTACAGCGTGGGCCAGAGCACGCTGCCCAATCTCGAAAAGATGAAGGTGGCAGCGGAGGTGCTGCCGCTGGGCGTCGATACCGGCATCTTCCACCCCGCCAAGGCCGACCGCGCTGCTTTCCGCAAGGAAGTCGGTCTGGACCCCACGGGTCCGTTACTGGTCTATGCCGGGCGGATCGACAACGAGAAGGCGGCAGACGTGCTGGTCGACATGGCCGAGCGCCTGCCGCGCGAACTCGATGCGGCGCTGGTGATGATCGGCGACGGCAAGCTGGTCGAGGAATTGAAGGCACGCGCCGTCGGGCTGCCGGTCGCCTTCATGGGCTTCATCGACGATCGCGAGAAACTGGCGCGGGCCATGGCCTCGAGCGACATCTACGTCTCGGCCATGCCGAGCGAGACATTTGGCGTGTCCGTGATCGAGGCGCAGGCCTGCGGGCTGCCGGTGATCGGCGTCGCGGGCGGCGAAATGCCCGCGCGCGTGCCCGCCGGGACCGGGCTGCTCGGCCCCGTGGGCGATGCGGCGGCGATGGCGGCCAATGTCGCGGCGCTGTGGGCGGGCGACTGGCGCGGGGCGGGCGTAGCCGCGCGTGCGCTGGTGGAGGCCCGCTACACCTGGCCCACGACGTTCGGACAGCTGTTCGGCGAAATCTATCCCGAGGCGCTCCAGCGCGCCGCCGCCCGCGTCGAACGCGGCCCGGTGTGGATGCCGGTCACGCGCCTGCTGCGCGGCACCGCCTGACGGGACGGTCGGGTCAGCGGGCGCGGGCGGGGTCGAACCCGTCGTAAAGCGTCTCGTAGAGTTCCTTCAGCGTAAGCGGCCGGTAGTCCATCTTGGGCGCGCTGGTCGGATCGCTTATGCCGGTATAGCGGACGCGAAGCGCATCTTCGCGGCTGGCCAAGGCGGGTTCGGGTTCGGCGGCGACGTCGACCACTTCGACGCAAGGCTCATTGGCCAGCAGCGCCAGCGGAAATTCCTCTTTCAACTCGACGCCGATTTCCTGCCCGCTGTACCACCGCACCACGCCGCGAAACTCACCGGCCTTTTCCAGTGCCATGATGATTTCGCCGCCCTGTGCCAGGTTCACACCTTCGCCGAGCGCGATCAGCGCGCCGGTGCGCGAGATGTTGCGGATACGCCCGACCGCGCTGCCGCCGCCGGCATGAATGGTGCACAGCCACATCAGGGCATGGCGCGTGCTGGTCGCTCGGCGTTCGCGGCCCACCAGCGGCGCCGGGGCGTATCCGCCGCGGCCGTGCTCCTTGATGATCGCGTCGATGATCAGATCCTGCAGGCCGGATTCGGACACGATCGCGGTTTCCGCGCGGAATTCGAGGCCCGTGCGGCCATCGCGGAGCCAGCACACCGCCATCGGTACCGGGTCGCAGCCGCCGATGGCAACATCGACCAGCGCGCTGATCTTGAGCGGCGGCGCGCCTTCCACCATCAGGCCGTTGGATGACAGATTGGCGACCGGAAATTCGAACTGGGCCGCGCCCGCCGTCAGCCGCGCGGTGAGACCGGCTACGACGCGGCGATCCTCGTTGCGCTGATGGTTCTGGCGCGGCGCTGCGCGGGGGATGACGACCTGGATCAGGCTGCTTGCCGCGACGGCATCGCGAGCCGGTTTTTTGGCCAGAATTATATCGGCGCGCGAAAGCTCATCCGCTTCCGTGTGCTCAGTCCGCTGCCAGAACGACATGCAACCCTCCGTTTATGGGGGTGGCCTAGGGCCTGAGACTTAAGATTGCCTTAGGGCCGTCGCACAGTCGCGGGCAAACAAAACGGCGCCCGGATCGCTCCGGACGCCGTTTCAAAATCAAGCCAATCACATGCTGTAATACATGTCGAACTCCGCCGGGCAGGGGGTGGTCTCGACGCGCAGGACTTCCTCCCACTTCAGCTCGGCGTAGGCGTCGATCTGGTCCTTGGTGAAGACATTGCCCTCGAGCAGGAAGGCGTGGTCCTTCTCCAGCTCCTCCAGCGCCTCGCGCAGCGAACCGCACACCGTCGGCACGTCGGCCAGTTCGGCGGGCGGCAGATCGTAGAGGTTCTTGTCCATCGCCTCGCCGGGGTGAATCTTGTTCTGGATGCCGTCGAGCCCGGCCATCAGCATGGCGGCATAGGCGAGATAGGGATTGGCCATCGCATCCGGGAAGCGGAACTCGACCCGCTTGGCCTTCTCGCCCGCGCCATAGGGGATGCGGCACGAAGCGGAGCGGTTGCGCGCCGAATAGGCCAGCAGCACCGGCGCCTCGAACCCCGGCACCAGCCGCTTGTAGCTGTTGGTGGTGGGGTTGGTGAAGGCGTTGAGCGCCTTGGCGTGCTTGATGACGCCGCCGATGAAGAACAGGCAGGTCTCCGACAGCCCGGCATAGCCGTTCCCCGCGAAAGTCGGCTTGCCTTTCTCCCAGATCGACATGTGGGTGTGCATCCCGCTGCCGTTATCGTCCTTGATCGGCTTGGGCATGAAGGTCGCGGTCTTGCCGTAAGCGTGCGCGACCTGGTGCACGACATATTTGTAGATCTGCATATTGTCGGCCGTTTCGACCAGCGTGCCATAGGTCAGGCCAAGCTCGTGCTGCGCGGCGGCGACCTCGTGGTGATGCTTGTCGCAGTTCAGGCCCATTTCGATCATGGTCGAGACCATCTCGCCGCGAATGTCGACGGCGCTGTCGACGGGGGCAACGGGGAAATAGCCGCCCTTGGCACGCGGGCGGTGGCCCATATTGCCCGCCTCGTATTCGCGGCCGGTGTTGGTCGGCAATTCGATATCGTCGATGGTATAGCCCGATCCGGCATAGCCGTCCTCGAAGCGGACATCGTCGAACATGAAGAATTCGGCTTCCGGGCCGACATAGATCGTGTCGCCGATACCGGTCGATTTCAGATAGGCTTCGGCGAGCCTGGCGGTGCTGCGCGGATCGCGCGAATAGCGGTCGCCGCTCGACGGCTCGTAGATGTCGCAGAACAGGATCAGCATCGGTTCGGCGCTGAACGGATCGACGACCACGCGGTCGAGATCGGGCTTGAGGATCATGTCGCTCTCGTTGATCGCCTTCCAGCCGGCGATCGAGGAGCCGTCGAACATCAGCCCATCCTCGAGCTGATCCTCGTCGAGCGTCTTGGCGACCATGGTCAGGTGCTGCCACTTGCCCTTGGGATCGGTGAAGCGCAGGTCCACCCACTCGATGCCATCGTCCGCGATCTGCTTGAGGACCTTCTTCGCATTCGACATTCAAACTTCTCCGTCCTGGAAAGTGTCTTGATTCAGATGGCGTCGTCGTCGCGTTCGCCGGTGCGGATGCGTAGCGCGCTTTCGATGGCGTAGACGAAGATCTTGCCGTCGCCGATACGGCCGGTCTGCGCCGCGGCGGCGATGGCCTCCACGGTGCGCTCGGCGAGGCTGTCGGGGACGACCACCTCGAGCCGGACCTTGGGCAGGAAATCGACGACATATTCGGCGCCGCGATAAAGCTCGGTATGGCCCTTCTGGCGGCCGAAGCCCTTGGCCTCGGTAACGGTGATGCCCGACACGCCGACTTCGTGCAGCGCCTCCTTAACCTCGTCCAGCTTGAACGGCTTGATGATGGCTTCGATCTTTTTCACGTCGCCCCTCGAAGTTGCTCGGCAGTCCCGATTCTGGCTGCGTCCCCGACCGCGCCAACGCGCCCAGCGATCCAAGAATCGTGCCAAGGTTGCATCGACGGCGTAAACCATGTGGCGGTGCGTGCAAGCCGGTGTCGGCGCAAGAATTGCATAGGCTGGCGAGACAACACGCAATGCACCCGTCGGCGCCCATTTACCGTGCCCGACCGGTGGGCGGCGGCTGCCTATTTCGTAGGCAATCGTAGCCCGGCGGTCTCGGGCAGGCCGCACATCAGATTGAGCGACTGGATCGCCGCGCCGCTCGCGCCCTTGCCGAGATTGTCGAGGATGGCGACCAGCCGCGCGTGGTAGCCGCCCTCGTTGCCGAACACGAACAGGCTCATGGCATCGCTGGCGGGGTCTTCGCAGCGCAGCACGATTTCTGCCGGTGCGGCATCGCGCTCGCCAACGGCGATGATCTCGGACCCCGCGTAGAACTCCTGTAGTCCGGCGCGGAGCCGGTCGGCGCTGACCTCGCCGGGCATCGCGCCGAGATGTAGTGGCACCTCCACCACCATCCCGCGATACGCCGGGACCACCGCTGGCGCGAAGATAACCCCGTGCCGAAGCCCGGCATGGAGCTTCATCTCGGGCCGGTGCTTATGCGCCATGTCGAGCGCGTAGGTGCGGAAGGCGATGTCAGGCTCGCTGTTCTCGAACCGCTCGATCAGCGCCTTGCCGCCGCCCGAGTAACCGCTGACGGCGTTGACGGTGTAGGGCCAGTCGGCGGGCAGCAGTCCTCTGTGCACCAGTGGCGCGACCAGTGCGAGGAAACCGGTGGGATAGCAGCCGGGGTTGGAGACCCGCCGCGCCGCACGCACCCGTTCGCGCCCGACGAGTTCGGGGAAGCCATAGGTCCAGTCGGGATGGGTGCGGTGGGCGCTGGAGGCGTCGATTATGCGCGTGGCGCTGGCCTGGTCGATCAGCGCCACCGCTTCGATGGCCGCTTCATCGGGCAGGCACAGGATCGCGACGTCCGCTTCGTTAAGCGCTTCGCGCCGTGCGGCCACGTCCTTGCGCCGCGCCTCGTCGAGCGTGAGGACCGTGAACTCGTCGCGGCCTGCCAGCCGGTCGAGGATTTCGAGGCCGGTGGTCCCGGCGGCGCCGTCGATGAAGATGGTATGGGTCATAAGGAACGAACCTCAACTCAGTCCCGCTCATGCTGAGCTTGCCGGTAGCGAAGCTGGGGCGAAGGCCCTACCATGGACGCGCAACCTTTCGCCAATCATGCTTCGACAGGCTCAGCATGAGCGGGGCGGGTATTCGAGATCAGGATCGTCGCAGCGCCGCCAGGGGCAGGTAGCCTACGCAGCCATCCTCGCCGATCTGGCCCCAGGTCCATTTCCCGGCGATGTCGAGCACATTGAACACCGTTCCCGCCGCCACATCCTCGCGCACCAGCGCATCCTCGCGTGCGGCGGTCAGCAGCGTGGCGGGCAGATCGACGATATGCGGCATCGGGACGGAGTAATGCGGCACGAAGACCTTCCCCGCGAGGCGGATATGCGCAAGGTCGCCGCGCACCGGCCAGTGCGCGTCGTCGAGCTTCACGCTCGGCCCGGTGAGGGCGAGTTCCTCGGCCAGGTCGAGGGGCCGGGTCTCGTTCACGAAAAAGATCCCCATGTCGTCAAAGCGTGGCGCGCTTAACGCCGGTGGCGCGCGCGGGCAAGCCGGGCGCGGGGGTTGTCCCGGTTGGAGCGGCTCCGACCCTCAAACCTGAAGACCCCGTTCGTATCGAGCGAAGTCGACAAACGGTGGCACGACCCGGGGTGTCTCGACTTCGCTCGACACGACCGGCGAGATAAGTGGATATCTCAACCGAACCGTCCACGGATCATATGCCAGGCGGCGCGCAGCCCCAGCGCCTCGCCGCCGCGCGGACGGCCGGGCTTGACCACCGGGCGCCAGGCGAAGGTGTCGAAATGGGCCCAGTCGATATCCTCGCCCACGAAGCGATCCAGGAACAGCCCCGCCACGCTCGCTCCGGCAAAGCCGTTGGTGTGGGTGTTGTTGAGGTCGGCGATGTCGGAATTGAGATACTCGCGGTACCCGTCGTGGAGCGGCAGACGCCACACCGGATCGTCCACCGCCAGCCCGGCGGCAATCAGCGCCGCGGCGGTCTCGTCGCGGCGCGCCATCAGTGCGGGCAGGTCGGGCCCCAGCGCGACCCGCGCCGCGCCGGTCAGGGTGGCGAAATCGATCAGCAGCGCGGGCTTTTCCTCGCTGGCGCGGGTCAGCGCATCGGCCAGCACCAGCCGCCCCTCGGCGTCCGTGTTGCCGATCTCGACACTGAGACCCTTGCGGCTGGCGAGCACATCGCCGGGGCGGAAGGCATTGCCGGCGATGGCGTTCTCGACCGCGGGGACCAAGCAGTGCAGCCGCACCCTCAGCCCCGCGCCCATCACCAGCCCCGCCAGCGCGAGTGCATGCGCCGCGCCGCCCATGTCCTTCTTCATCAGCAGCATTCCGCTCGCCGGCTTGATGTCGAGGCCACCGGAATCGAAGCACACGCCCTTGCCGACGATGGCCAGCACCGGGTCCGCTGCCTTACCCCAGGTCAGATGGATCAGCCCCGGGGCATGGCTGCGCGCCGCCGCTCGGCCCACCGCATGGACCATCGGATAATCCTTCTCCAGCGCATCGCCGCGCGTCACCGTCAGCTTGCCGCCATGGGCCTTGGCCAGTTTCTCGGCTTCGGTCTCCAGCGCGGCGGGACCCATGTCCTCGGCGGGGGTGTTCACCAGATCGCGGACCAGCGCCACCGCGCGCGCCTCGGCCAGCGCGCCCTCGATCGCTTTCACGTCCCTGGTCAGCAGCACGCGCGCGCCGGTCGGGCTTTCGGGCTTTTTATAGCGGGTGAAGGCATATTGCGCGGTCTGCCAGCCGTGAAGCGCGGCACCCGGCTCGCCCGTTGCCAGGCGATAGGTGCCTGCGGGCAGCGTCTCGGCCAGGCGCGCCAGGCACCAGCTCGACAACTGTTCGGGGTTGGCGACGCCGCCAGCGGCGAACCATGCGTCGCCATCCGGCACGATGCTGGTCTGATAACCGCCGCCTTCGAACTTCTGGGCTGCCAGCGCGGCGCGCTGCGCCGCCGACAGCGTCCTGGCCCAGGCCGCGAAGCTGTCCTTGTTGACCAGATGAATGGCGATCGCCGCCTGCCCGCGATCGGGCTGGATCAGATCGGGTGTGTCGGTCATTGTGGGGTTGCCCCAAAGCGAGTGTCCGTCATGCGCGCAACCCTGTTCCTGATTCCGCTGGCCCTGTCGAGCACCGCTTGCTCTTCCCCTGCCGAGATGGAGAAGGCGACCGGCGTAGAGACGCCCGCTGCCAACTTGCAGCGCGCCGCCGCCCCCGCAGCCAAGCCTGCCCAGTTCGAGGACAATGACGAACGCGACGGCGGCTCGCGCGATTTCAGCTATGCCTGGCCTGCCGCCGTGGCGGCACACCCCGCGCTCGCCAGCCAGCTCGCCGCCGAGCGCGACCGTATTCTGGCAGACGAGAAAGCCGAGTGGGCCGCGGGACTCGCGGATTCGCCCGCCGATTGCGTGCCGTGCCGCACCCGCACCTTCGCCAAGCAATGGGCAGTGGTGGCGGACACGCCCGGCTTCCTCAGCCTGTCGGGCGATTTCGCGACCTACACCGGCGGCGCGCACGGGATGTACGGGCTGGAATCGCTGGTGTGGGACAAGGCGATGCGAAGGGGCGTGAGCGGGGCCGGGATGTTCCGTTCGGCCGATGCGCTCGACGCCGCGCTAGGGTCCAGATTATGCGCCGCGCTCAACCGGCAGCGCGAAGAGAAGCGAGGCGAGCCGGTCCCGCCGCCCGATGCTGATGATATCGGCTTCAACAGTTGCCAGAGCGTGGCCGATGCCACCGTGCTGATCGGTTCGTCCACCGGCAAAGCTTTCGACCGGATCGGCATCTGGTTCGGGCCCTATGTGGCCGGCCCCTATGCGGAAGGAGCCTATGAACTCGACTTCCCCGTCGATGCGGCCGTGCTGCGCGCGGTGAAGCCGGAGTATGCCGGGGCGTTTGCGGTGAAGCGGTAACCCGGTGTCTCGACTTCGCTCGACACGAACGGACTTTTGTTCTGAACCTTCAGCCATTCGTATCGAGCGAAGTCGAGATACGCTCGCCCCGCTGTGGCTTTTCGGGCCCGCAATCGCTACATTGCGCCCATGACCGAATATCAGACCGTCGACAGCCGCGAGACCGTCCACCGCGATGGCACCATCAAGCTCCACGGACCCGAGGGGTTCGAGGGGATGCGTCGCGCCGGACAGCTCGCCGCGCGCATCCTCGACGAAATCGCGCCGATGGTGGTGCCCGGCGTCACCACCGCCGCCCTCGACGATACCATTCGCACCATGATGCTCGATGGCGGCGCGGTCCCTGCCACGCTGGGCTATCGCGGCTACACCCATTCGAGCTGCATCTCCCCCAATCACGTCATCTGCCATGGCATCCCGAGCGAGAAGTCGCTCAAGGACGGCGATATCGTCAATATCGACGTGACGCCGCTATTGGACGGCTGGCATGGCGATACCAGCCGGATGTTCCTCGTCGGCGAGGTGCCGCTGAGGGCCAAGCGGCTGGTCGAGGTGACCTATGAATGCCTTATGCTTGGGATCGAGCAGGCCCGGCCCGGCAACCGCCTGGGCGATATCGGCGCGGCGATCGAGGAGCACGCGCGCCAGCACCGCTATGGCGTGGTGCGCGAGTTCTGCGGGCATGGCGTGGGCCGGTTGTTCCACGATGCGCCCGAGGTGATCCACGCCGCGCGCGCGGGAACGGGGCCGTTGCTCAAGCCCGGGATGTTCTTCACCATCGAACCGATGATCAACGGTGGCCGCCCCCATGCCAAGATGCTGAGCGACGGCTGGACCGCGGTGACGCGCGACAAGAGCCTGAGCGCGCAGTTCGAACATTCGATCGGCATCACCGAAGACGGCTGCGAAATCTTCACGCTGAGCCAGACCGGCAGGCACAAGCCGCCCTACATTTGACCTTCGAGGTCATCTTCGCGGTTACGTGGGCCGTCCTGCTGTCCGTTGGCGGCGGCCTGCTGACCACCATCGGGCCGTGGTATCGGAACCTGAAGAAGCCCGTCTGGCAGCCGCCCGACTGGCTGTTCGGTCCGGCGTGGACGCTGATCCTCGGGCTCGCAGCGTGGGCTTTCGTGCTCGCCTGGCGCGGCACCGCCGATGCGGGCGACCAGGCATTGCTGCTCACCCTCTACGGCCTGAACGGCCTGTTTCATTTCCTGTGGTCGCCCCTGTTCTTCGCGGCCAAGCGGCCCGATTGGGCGCTGTGGGAAACGCCGTTCCTGTGGGGTTCGGTGCTCGCTCTGGCGATCGTCCTGCGACCGTTCTCGGAGTTCGCGAGCTGGCTGGTCGTGCCCTATCTGGCGTGGGTCAGCTTTGCCTGGATCCTGAACTGGCGCATCGTCCGGCTGAACGCGCCGTTCGCGGTGCAAGGGGCCGATTAGCCAAACAGGCGTTTCAGTAGCCCACGGTCGCCCCTGCGTGGCTGCGTCTGGCCCGACAATTCGAACAGATAGGTGCCAAGCACGCCCGCCTGCTGCCTGGTCAGCAGCACGCGCAGCACATCGGGCGTATGATCGTGAGCCGCCTCCGATGAGTTGACGGTTTCGACGCGCAGCAGGAGCTTGTCTCCAAAATCCTGGTGCGACCAGCCGACCAGTGCGCCATGACTTTCCATAAATCCCCCTTCCGACCCGGAAGTCCCAGAGCGCAATCATCCGGGTTACGCTCCGGTCCGCAAGCAAAAACGCGCTAGTCGTGCTCGCGCGCCGCCCGGATCGCCGCGCCGGCTGCAAACGGAGCGAGCGCGCACAGCCCCAGGCTGATCGCCGCGGTGAAGGCCAGCGCAGCGGGGTCGGGGCGGGCGAGCGCCCCGGCACCGAAAATCAGGATCGGCACGCTGAGCGGGATCACCATCAGCCCCGCGAGCGCCGCGCCACCGCGCAGGGCGGCGGTCAGGGCCGCGATGGCGAGGCCGATCGCAGCGAGACCCGGGGTTCCGGCGAGGAGGCCGAGGAGGAGCGTCCGCACCGTCTCGCCGGGGAGGCCGAGCAGGGCGGCGGCGGGGAGAGTGGCCAGCAGCAGCAGCGGCGCGAAGGCCAGCCAGTGCGCGCCGAGGCGGCTCGCCATTGCCAGCTCCTCCGAGATGCCGCGCAGGTGCAGCTGGTCGAACACGCCCGCTTCGAGATCGGCGGCGACGAGGCGCTCCAGCGGCAGGATCGCGGCCAGCAGCGCCGCGACCCAGATCACCCCCCCGCCGGTGCGCGCCAGCAGCGCCGGGTCCGGCCCCACGGCGAAGGGGTAAAGCATCGCCACCGCGAGGAAGAACAGCAGCGGGAGCAGGGTGCCGCCACGCCTGCCGCCGGGCAGCAGCGTCGCGAGATCGCGTTTGAGGAGGGTGCCGATCATGGCGCGAAATCCGCCAGAGCGAGCTTCGCGGCGGCGCTGGCCAGCGGCTGGTGGCTCGCGATCACCGCCAGCCCGCCACCCGCCAGGTGCCCGGCGATCAGGTCCTCGACCAGCGCCACCCCGCCGCTGTCGAGGCCGTTGAGCGGCTCGTCGAGCAACCAGATCGGCGCCTGCTGCGCCAGCAGCCGCGCGAGCGCCGCGCGCTTTTTCTGCCCGGTCGACAGATAGCGCACAGGAACATCGGACAAGACGTTCAAACCGAGCCGATCAAGCGCTTCATCCGCACCATCGAGCGCGCGCCAGAAGGCGAGCGCGGTGCCCAGCGGCACCTCGGGGTCGAGCGCGTGGCGCTCGTCGATCAGCCCCGCGGCACCCCCCCGCTCGACGGTGCCCGCAAAGGGTCGCAACAGGCCCGCTAAAATACGGATCAGGCTGGATTTTCCGACCCCGTTGGCGCCCGTTACGTGGAGTGCCTCGCCCTCTCCCAGGGCCAGCGACAGCCCGCGGAACAGCAGCCGCTCGCCGCGGCGGCACGCAAGGTCGGTCGCGGCAAGTCGGACGGTCATTCGCGATCCGCCTTAAGCACCCCGGCTCGACCTGCCAAGCAAGCCGCTTGCCTCCGCCGCCCGCTCCGACCACAACCGCCCTGGGCGCGGGGGAACGGATATGGCTGGCAAGGGGCATCTGCTGCGCGTGTTGGGGCTCGCCTTCGGGCTCGCCGCGGTGATCGGCAGCGTCGTGGGGCAGGGCATCCTGCGCGCCCCGGGCATCGTGGCGCAGGCCAGCGGTTCCGAAGCACTGCTGATGGGGCTATGGCTGGCGGGGGCGTTGCTCGCGTTGCTGGCGGCGTTGCCCTATGCCGAGCTCGGTGCGGCGCTGCCCAGCGCGGGCGGCATCCTGACCTTCGCGGGCCGCGCGTTCGGTCCCTTTGCGCGCGTCGTGGCCGCCTTCACGATGCTGCTGATGCAGATCACCGCGCTGGCCGCGGTGTCGTTCGTGGCGGGCGAACTGCTGGTACGGCTGGGGGTGGGTGGCGGCGAGCTGGGGCCGGGCGCGCTGGCCACTGCGATCATAGTCGGGTTCTTCCTGCTCAATGCGCTGGGCACCCGGCTTAACGGGGCGGTGCAGGTCGCGTTCTCGGCGTTCAAGGGCGTGGTGCTGATCGCGCTGGTGGTGGTGCTGTTCGCGCAGCCGGGTGCCGCGCCCCAGGCCACGCCCGCGCCGCTTGCCCCCGGCGGCTGGATCGCTTTCGCCACCGCCATGATGGTGATCATCGGGGCCTACAACGGCTGGGGCGACGTGGTCGTCTATGGCGAGGAGATCGACGATCCGGGCCGCAATCTGCCGCGCGCGCTGTTCGGCGGCATCGCCGGGGTCGCGGCGCTGTATCTGGCGGTCAATTTCGCGCTGTTCCACGCCATGACGCCGGAGGCGCTGGCGCAATCCGATTTCGCCGCCTCGGACGCGCTCGGCGGCGCGCTGGGCGACAACGGCGATCTGGCCTTCACCCTGTTCGGCCTGATGTCGATCAGCGCGCTGTGCAGCCTGCAGGTGATGACCACCAGCCGCATCGCCTATGCCGCGGCGCGCGAGGGGGTCCTGCCGCGCTGGTTCGATCAGGTACGGCCCAACGGCGTGCCGCTGCGGGCGATGATGCTGGTATGTCTGGGCGCGGCGGCGTTCCTGTGGTCGGGCACCTATCTGGCGCTTTCCTCGACCAGCACGGCGCTGGCGCAGGCGGTACTGCTATTCTTCGCGCTGTGCTCGGTGCAGTTGATGCGGCGCGAACCCGCGCTGGCGCGCCCGTTCCGCATCCGCGCCTATTGGCCGGTCATCCTGCTGGTCGTGTTCTTCGACGCGCTGTTGCTGGCCGTGTTCATCGCGCAGGACCCGTTCTACTCGCTGCTCGGATTTGTGCTGGTCGGCGTTCTCGCGGGCGGCTACCAGCTGCTGGCACCCCGCGGCAGGGGACAGGATATGGAGCCCGAACCGTGGATATCCCCCCGCTGACCGACGAGGAGCGCGATCACTGGCTGACCGTGCTCCCCAAGTGGAAGCTCACGCGCAAGGGCGCGGCAATCCGCCGCAGCTTCAAGTTCGCGGATTTCTCCGAGGCTTTCGCTTTCATGGCCCGCGTGGCAATGGTGGCGGAGAAGCGCGACCATCATCCCGAATGGTCGAACGTCTACAACAAGGTGGTGATCGAGCTCACCACGCACGACGCCGGCGGGCTGTCGCGCAAGGACATCAAGATGGCCAAGAAGATCGACGATCTGATCCGCTGATCACTTCCCCAAGGGGCGGTTCGAGGCGCGCATCTGCTTGCGTAGCTTCCCCGGCATCCAGCGCGCGGCGAAGCGCAAACGGGTCGCCGTCTTGCCGACCAGCGTGTGTAGCTCCGGGCCGTGGACCGCGGCCCAGGCGGCATCGCCGACCGTCGCGGCGGGGGTGATCTCCAGCCCCGCTTCCTTAACCCGGCTGCGGATATCCTCGTTCGCGGCGCGGTTGGGGGTGTGGTCGAGCAGCGGGGTGTCGATGAAGCCGGGCATCAGCGAGCGGACCGCGATGCCGTCGGCGGCCCATTCGCCGTCGAGGCTTTCGGTCAGCGCGCGCACGCCGAATTTGGTCGCGGAATAGACGCTGGCCCCGGGCGACCCGTAAATGCCCGCCGCGCTGGCGGTGTTGAGCAGGCACGATCCCGGCGCGGTCGCCTTGAGCCACGGATAGGCGGCCTGCGCGCCGAACAGCACGCCTTTCAGATTGATGTCGAGGCAGCGTTCGATCTCATCCACGCTGTTGTCGGCCAGCGCGCCGCCCAGCGGAATACCGGCATTGTTCGCCACCACGTCGATCCGCCCGCCGGTCGCGGTGGCGAATCCATCAAGCGCCTCGTCCCAGGCCGCCCGGTCGCGCACGTCGAAGCGGTGGGCGAAGCTGTAGCCGCCGGGCAGCAGCGCCTCGGTCGCCGCCATGCCGTCCTCGTCGATGTCGCCCAGACCGACGAACCAGCCCTCGCGCCCGAAGCGCTGGGCGATCGCGCGGCCGATGCCCGATCCGCCACCGGTGATGAAGATCGCCTTACGCTGGCTCACGTTATCCCTCCCAAGCAAAAGCCGCGCGAGGTCGCCCCCGCGCGGCTTGCTGTCTTCGTCCGCCCGAGCGGTTGCGTCAACCGCCGGTCGTGGTCGTCGCTGCGGTTCCGAGTCCGGTCACGAACTCGCCGCCGGTCACGATCTGCCCGGTCGATTTGGTCACCGCATCGCCGATCGGCTCGGCCCGCCCGCCCAGGCATGGGGCGAGGAAGTTCTCGGCCACGGCGTTGAAGGCGATGTTGTTCGCTGGCTTGCGGAAGCCGTGCCCTTCGTCGGGAAACAGGACGTAGGTGACCGGAATGTTGGCCTTCTCCATCGCGGCAACGATCTGGTCGCTTTCGGCCTTGTTGACCCGCGGATCGTTGGCGCCCTGGCCGATCAGCAGCGGCTTGTTGATCTTGTCCGCGGCATAGAGCGGGCTCATGTCCTTGAGCGCCGCCAGGCCTTCGGGCGTGTTGGGATTGCCCATGCGGTCGTGGAACTGACGCACGATCGGCACCCAATAGGGCGGGATCGTCTTGAGCAGCGTTTCCAGGTTCGACGGGCCGACGATGTCCACGCCGCAGGCGAAGCGGCCGGGGTAGAAGGCGAGGTTGGCCAGTACGGCATAGCCGCCGTAGCTGCCGCCCATGATCGCCGCCTTGTCGGTGGTGGTGACGCCGTTCTGAACGGCCCAGGCCAGCGCATCGGCCAGATCGTCCTGCATGGTGGTGCGCCAGTTCTTGTCGCCCGCGCTGATGAACTTCTTGCCGAAGCCGGTGGAGCCGCGGAAGTTGACGCTCATGACCGCATAGCCGCGGTTGGCCAGCCACTGATGCGCGGTGTTGTACCCATAGCCGTCGCGCGCCCACGGACCACCGTGCACCACCATGACAAGGGGCACCGGCCGGTCGGGCTTGCCATCGGCGTTGCTGTCGCTGCCGGGCGGCAAGGTCAGATAGCTGGTCAGCGTCAAGCCGTCGCGGGCCTTGAGCTCAAGCGCCTGCATCGGTTGAAGCGGTGCGCCTTGCAGCTCTGGCCGGGCAACGTAGAACGGCGTCAGCGCGTTCGTCTTGCGATCGTAGATGTAGGTGGTGCTCGGCGAGACCACCGGATCGTTGCCGACAATCCAGACGGAATTGTCGTCGGTTCCCGACTGGACGCCCCACTGGCCTTCCAGCTTGCTGTCCAGGAAGTCGAAGGAGGCCTTCACCGCCGGGTCAAGCGCGGTCCACTCGTTCTTGAGATAGTAGGTCGAATAGGCCTCGACCACGCCGGTCACCGGATTGCGGAGCGTGCCGCCGAGGTCGGCGCGCGCGTTCTCGGCGATCAGTGTCTTGCGACCGGTGGCGACGTCCTGGGCGTAGAGCGCGGCGGTGTCGCGACCACGGCTGTCGATCCAGTACAGAGTCTTGCCGTCGGTGGTGAAACCGGCCGGGCTGGTGGTCAGCGCATCGTCGAGCGTGGTGCTTTCGATCGGCTGGTCGGAAATCTTCCCCCCGGTAATGGGAAAGAAGTCGGTGCCGCCCTGCTCGTTGGGGCGCGTCGCCAGGCGCAAGACCAGGTTGTTGTCGGCCATGAAGCCGGCATAGCTGTCGTTCCGCATCACCAGCGTGGTCTTGCCGGTATTGAGATCGAGCAGATGAACGTCGTGATAGCGGGCATCGCGGTTGTTGAGCCCGATCAGCACCTTGTCCTTCTGGATCGTCGAAGCGCCGACGACCTGCACCCGGGTCTTCTCGAATGGGGTGAGCGTGGTTTCTGCGCCGGTCGCAACATTGACGCCGTACAGCAGGAAGTTCTCGTCACCGCCCTTGTCGCGAATGTACATCACGCTCTTGCCGTCGGGAGCCCAGAAGTAGCCCGCTGGCGGACGATCGGTGATTTTGGTCAGGCGCTTGGCGGCCGTGGGGTCGCTGACCGGCGCGACGAAGACGTTGAGCGTTCCGTTATAAGGGGCCATCCAGCTCAGCCACTTGCCATCGGGGCTGATCTGGCCCGAGGCCTTCGTCGGATTGCCGAACAGGGCCTCGCGCGGGATCAGCGGCGCATTCACCGCGAACGGCGCGGCGGCAGGTGTGCTGGCGGCGGATGCGGTCATCGGGCTCTCGTCGGTCATGGTGGTGCAGGCCGCGGTGCTCATGGCGGCAGCAGCGGCGAGCAGTGCGGTGCGCAGATTGCGGATCATAATTTCGTCTCCCCAGTGACGCCGATTGGATCGCAGCGCTGCCGGGGCAAGGCAAGGAAAACCCGACGAAAGTCTTTCCCGCGCCGCTAAAGCGCTGGATTGTTGTAGCAATGCCAGGTGAAGATCGCCGCGGCGCCGCGATGAGGCCGCCACGGCTCGGCCCGGGCCCGGGTCGCCTTCTCGTCGGGGCGCGTCGGCAAATTGAGCAGCTTTGCCAGCCCAGCCTGCACCGCGAGGTCGCCGGCGGGCCAGATGTCCGCGCGGCCTTCCGCGAACAGCAGGTAGATTTCCGCCGACCACCGCCCGATGCCCTTGATCCGCGTAAGCTGGGCGATCGCCTCCTCGTCGTCGGCGGGCAGGGCCGTGAGGTCGAGCTCGCCCGCGACGATGAGTTCGCACAGGCTGCGCGCATACCCTTGCTTCTGACGCGAGAGGCCGCAGGCTCGCAGCGCGTCGAAATCGCGGGCCAACAGGTCGCCGGGGAGCATGGCCTCACCCAACTCCGCCTCGAGCTTGTTCCATACCGAGGCGGCGGCGGCGACCGAGACCTGTTGGCCGACGATGGTCCGGAGCAGCGTCCGGTAGCCGGGTGGCCGGATGCGCGGCTCGGGATAGCCGACGACCGCGACTGCCCGCGCGATGCCCAGCTCGCGTGCCGCTACATAGTCCAGCCCGTCACGCAGTTGTTCCGCCGTCAGTCCCATCCCGACTCCTTGCCAAACGCAGCCCGCGTGCTAGCAGCCCGCCCGATACCGCACCACAGGAGGCTTTCTCAATGCCCAGGCTGACCGTCACCACCCGCAATGGCGACACGTCGGAGATCGACGTGAGCGAGGGGCTGACGGTGATGGAGGCGATCCGCGACAATGGCTTTGACGAATTGCTGGCGCTCTGCGGGGGCTGCTGTTCCTGCGCGACATGCCACGTCCATGTCGATCCGGCGTTCGCCGACCGGCTGCCGGCGATGAGCGAGGACGAGGACGATCTGCTCGAATCCTCCGACCACCGCGTCGCCACCTCGCGCCTCGGTTGCCAGGTCCCCTTCACCCGCGATCTCGACGGCTTGAGGGTTACTATCGCCCCGGAAGATTGATGTTGTTTGGCGGTTCAGCGTGCAGGGCCTAACAGCCACGTGATGACCCTGTCTCCCCCGCCTTCCCCGGCACGCGAGCATATGCTCGATCTCATCGGCAATACCCCGCTCGTCCGCCTTGCCGGGCCAAGTGCGGCGGCCGGGTGCGACATTTACGGCAAATGCGAGTTCCTCAATCCGGGGGCCAGCGTCAAGGACCGCGCGGCGCTGGGGATCGTCCGCGATGCCGAAGCCCGCGGCGAGCTGCGGCCGGGCGGCTGCGTCGTTGAAGGCACGGCGGGCAATACCGGAATCGGCCTCGCGCTGGTGTGCAACGCGCTCGGCTACACTTGCGTCATAGTGATGCCCGACAACCAGAGCCGCGAGAAGATGGACACGCTGCGCGCGCTGGGGGCCGAGCTGGTGCTGGTGCCGCCGACCAAATATTCCGACTGCAACCACTTCGTGCATACCAGCCGACGGCTGGCCGAGGAAACGCCGGGCGCGGTCTGGGCCGGGCAGTTCGACAATATCGCCAACCGCCGTGCCCATATCGAGACCACCGCCGCCGAGATCTGGGAGCAGATGGCGGGCCGGATCGACGGCTTCACCTGTGCGGCGGGAACCGGCGGGACGATCGCCGGGGTCGGGCTGGGCCTCAAGGAGCGCGACGAAAATGTGGTGATCGCGCTGACCGATCCGCACGGCGCGGCGCTCTATTCCTACTATGCCTGCGGCGAACTGGCAGCCGAGGGCAGCTCGGTTGCCGAGGGCATCGGGCAAGGGCGCATCACCGGCAATCTGGAAGGCGCGCCGATCGACACCCAGTTCCGCATTTCGGATGCCGAGGGTCTGGCATGGGTGGCGCGGCTGCTGCGCGAGGACGGGCTGTGCCTGGGCCTGTCGAGCGGGATCAATGTCGCGGGCGCGGTGGCGCTGGGGCGGCAGTTGGTGGCCGAGGGCCGGGCCGGACCGCGCGTGGTGACGATCCTTTGCGACACAGGATTCCGTTATCTTTCAACGCTCTACAATCCGGACTGGTTGCGCGAGAAGGACCTCCCAGTGTTCGACTGGCTGGCTTAGGGCCAGAACCTTAGGATTGACCCTTTGATCTTTCCCGATAGATTCAATCCCATGGCGCGGACCCTCCGATCCCGTGCGCCGGCCCCCCCCGGCGCGGTGAACAGCCCCGACAGTTTGGTCGCAGCGCCGCTCGGCGGCACGCGGGCAGAGGCGATCCGTCGGTTCCAGATGGGGGCGGTCGGCATCGTGGCGGTGCTGGTCCTGATCGGACTCGCGAGCCTCATCAAGGATCGCGCCACCCAGACCGACAGCACGGCGGTGGCCGGTGCCGCGGCGACCATGGCACCCAGCGCGCCGACCGCCGCCGCCGATCCGCTGGCCGAGGCGGGCGTGGTGCCCGAAATGCCCGGCAGCCCGCCCCACGGCATCGCGACCGCCGCCGTCACGGCACTGCCGCCGGCCGCCCGTTCAGCCGGCGCGGCCTCGCCGGATGCTCGCTAGGGCGCTGGCACCGCTGGCGCTTGCGCTTGCGGTGGGCAGTGCCGGGTGTCGGGCGTCGCCCGATCCACAACCCGACGGCGCGGCGCGCCTCGCGCTCATGACCACGTTGCCGATCTATTGGCCGGAAGCCGAGAGCGTGGGCAAGCTGCTGCAAAGCCCGTCAGACCCTTCCCAGGCGCGACAGACGCTCGAAACCCGGTTCGTGCTCGAGCCGGTCGACACGCTCGAAGCCGAGACCCTGCGCGGGCACGATCGACTGCTGCTGGCGCAGCCGCGGGCGCTTGCGGCGGTGGAGAATGTGGCGCTGGACAAATGGGTTCGTGACGGCGGGCGCCTGCTGCTCTTCGCCGATCCGATGCTGACGCACCATTCGCACTTCGGCATCGGCGACAAGCGGCGCGCGCAGGACGTGATCCTGCTGTCGCCGATACTGACGCATTGGGGCCTGGCCCTCGCTTTCGACCCCGAGCAACCGGCTGCCGAGCGCACGGTAGACGCCGCGGGCATCGCGGTACCGGTCGCGCTCGCCGGGCGGCTTGCCGTGCTGCCGGGCGGAAGGTGCGAGATCGCGGGCGAAGGCACGCTGGCGCGCTGCCAGATCGGCCGCGGCAGCGTGACGATCCTCGCCGACGCGGCGGTGCTCGACGATGCGGAGGGCACGTCGTCCGAGCCGCGCCGCGCCGCTGTACTGGCTCTCGCCAGCCTCGCCTTCGACTGACGAACGACGCGTTCTCGACTCGCGCTTGCGAGTCGCTCCCATCCCTCGGGGAATTCGCGGGAAATCGGTCACCGCAGCCAGCTACCGGGCAGGCCTTCGACCGTGCAATCGCCTGGCTGCCAATCCCCGATTTCCGCCGCCGCGATAGTTTTTATTGATGAAATACAGCATTATAAGGACAAATCCCCACTAATCCCGTAATTATCCCTTCCATCCCCATCACTCCCGATATATTCCTGCCTGACAACGGACAGGGTGATCTGGGTCGAGTCTTCGTGCGGGGTGTGCGGAGGCCGAGCGCGCGCGCCGCGCGACCAGGCAATCCGGTCCGGCAAGGATGCCGAGGGGACGGGCGAGCGTGGCTTTCGCGGGATACAGTGGACAGGCTTACGCGCCCGCGGGCGACAAGGGCCGCTATGTCCTCCCGCCGCTGTTCCGCAAGGCGGTGCGCGAGAGCAGCGACGGCCGCGTGTTGTGCCTTGCCAAGCATGATCGCTGGAACTGCCTCGTGGGCTTCGGCCTGTCGCGCAAGCCGGAACTCGAAGCCCAGCTCGACCGCGAGGAAGAAACCGCCATCCGCATGGGGCGAGAGTTCGACCGCGAGACCCGCTCCAGCCAGCTCAACGGCTTCGTCGAGCTGCCCTTCGACGACAGCGGGCGTTTCGTCATGCCCGATTACCTCCGCACCCTCGCCAAGATCGGCGACGGGCTGTTCGTCCAGGGCGGCGGGCGTTTCTTCACGCTGTGGAATCCCGCCGAGCTCAAGAAAATGGGCGACGACTGGGCGGCGGCGAAAGCTGCGTGTGCTGCCCTGGTCGGCGGCGAGTCAGGCCAATCATGACGGCCGCCCCGCATATCCCCGTTCTCCTCGACGAAGTGATCGCCGCGCTCGATCCGCAGCCGGGCGACCTCATCGTCGACGCCACCTTCGGCGCGGGCGGCTACACGCGTGCCTTGCTCGAACGCGGCGCGCTGGTCCATGCCTTCGACCGCGATCCCGACGCCATCGCCGCTGGGCAGGCCTGGGCCGAAGCCGGGGAAAACCCGCCGCGCCTGGTTCTCCATCCCCGCCGCTTCTCCGAGATGGCCGCGGTCTTGCGCGATGCCGGAGTCGCGCGGGTGGATGGGGTCGTGATGGATATCGGTGTCAGCTCGATGCAGCTCGACCAGGGCGAGCGCGGATTCGCGTTCTCGCTCGACGGACCGCTCGATATGCGGATGAGCCAGGACGGGCCGAGCGCCGCCGATTTCGTCAACACCGCCGGTGAGACTGAGATCGCCGACGTGCTGTTCCAGTATGGCGAGGAGCGCCAGTCGCGCCGTGTCGCCCGCGCCATCGTCGCGGCGCGGCCGCTATCGACCACCGGCGATCTCGCCCGCGTGGTCCGCAAGTCGCTCGGCTATCGTCCCGGTGCCCCCAAGGATCCCGCCACCCGCAGCTTCCAGGCCATCCGCATCCATGTGAATGCCGAACTCGACGAGCTCGAAGCCGGTCTGCGCGGCGCAACCGAGGTCCTCGGCAAAGGCGGCAAGCTGGCCGTGGTCAGCTTTCACAGTCTCGAGGACCGCATCGTCAAGCGCTTCCTGCGCGATGCGGCGGAAACGCGCTCGGGCTCGCGGCATCTCCCCCTTCCCGAGCTGCGCGAGCCCCTTTTTGCCCGCGTCGCCAAACCGGTCCGTGCCTCCGAAGGCGAACTCGCGCGCAACCCGCGCGCCCGGTCGGCGGTGCTGCGCGCGGCGGTCCGCACCGCTGCACCGATGAGCGAGGCCGCCTGATGGCCTCGCAGCCGATCCAGTCGGGCAGCCGGTTGCGTCAGGTGAGCTGGGCCGCCGTGCTTTCGGGCGCGTTGGGGTTGTTTCTGGCGCTGACCTTTCACGTCAATGCCATAAAGAGCGAGGTTCGTCTCGCCGAACGGCACATCGTCGCGCTCGAGCGCGAAAGGCTGTTGCTCGAGACCGAGTTCGAATCGCGTTCCAGCCAGCGCCAGCTCGCCGAGTGGAACGCGGTGGAGTTCGGCTACGTCGCCCCGCGCTCGGGCCAGTTTCTCGAAGACGAGCGCCAGCTTGCCACCCTCGGCACCCCGCGGCGCGCCGATGCTCCGCAGCCGGTCCGCATCGCCCGCGCCGCGCCGCCGGTCGAGGAAGACAGTCCGCTCGCCGATTGGGTCTCGCCGCTAACCGGCCAGCCGCTGGCCGCCGAGCCGAGCGAGACGGTGCGCGAAACTGCCCGCCGGGCGGCCGCGAAGGGCGCAGCCTCGCTCGCCGAACGCCTGGCGGCGAGCGGCCCCGGTCCGGGTGCCATCGACGCCGCCGCGCTCGTCGAGACGGCCCGATGAACGCCTACAGCGCGAACGCCTTCACCGCGCCCGCCGGTTTCGCTTCCGCCTACCCGCTCGACACCCGCGTGGCCCCGCCGGTGCGGCGCGTCCAGCTGGTCACCGTGCGGCAAATTGCGCTGCTGACCGCCAAGCAGCGCGTGCTGTGGGTCGCCTTTGGCTTCGTCTTCGTTGCCGCGCTCGCGCTGCTGCGGGTGGGAATCATCGGTCTGGGCAATCACGCGCTGACGACCACCCCGTTCGACGAGGCGCTACTGCCGCCGCGCGGCGAGATCGTCGATCGCAACGGTGCCCCACTGGCGCGCGCCTTCCCGGCCTATTCGCTGTGGTTCAACCCGGATGCGCTGGGCGAGGGCGAGGCGCCGCTGATCAAGCCCGCCGCGCAGATCGCCCGCGAGCTGACCGCGATCTTTCCCGATCTCGATGCCGCCAAGCTGACCCGGCAGCTGGCCGCGGGCAAGCCTGCCTATCTCCGCCGTCGGGTCATGCCCGAGGAAGCCAACCGCGTGCTGGCGATCGGCGAGCTGGCGCTGGAAATGCCCGAGGAGCTCGACCGCCATTATCCGCAAGGGCCGATGGGCGCGCATATCCTCGGCTATGTCGGGGCCGACGGGCATGGGCGGATCGGCATGGAGCAGGTGCTCGACGAGCGGCTGCGCGACAAGTCGCAACTCCTGACGCCCGCCGAACTGAGCGTCGATCTGCGTGTGCAGGGTGCGCTGGAGGACGAGCTGGCGCGCGGGATGCGGGCGGTGAGCGCCGTTGGCGCGGCGGGCATCATCCTCGACGTCGACACCGGCGAAGTGCTGGCGCTGGCCTCGCTGCCCTCGTTCGATCCCAACCGCATCAACGACACCAACGTCCAGTTCATGTTCAATCGGGTTACCAACCAGGTCTATGAACTCGGCTCCACCTTCAAGCCGCTGACCGTGGCGGCGGGCATCGATGCCGGCACCATCCGCGACATGGGGCGGCGCTATCCCGCCAGTCCGTTCCCCATCGGGGGCTTCACGATCAAGGATCTGAAGAATTACGGCACGACGCTCAACACGCCCGAAATGCTGATCCATTCGTCCAACGTCGTCACCGCGCTGATGGTGAAGGAAATGGGGGCCGACCGGCTCAAGAAGGTCATGGCCGACCTCGGCATGAACGAGCGTGCGCACATCGAGTTGCCGGCGCGCGGCTTTCCGATCTGGAGCAGCGGCGACTGGCCGTTGTTGCGCGGGATGACGGTGGGCTATGGCCACGGCATTGCGGTCACTCCGCTGCATCTCGCCAGCGCCTATGCGGCGATGGTGAACGGCGGTCTCTGGCGGCCCGCGACCATGCACAAGGTCGCACCCGGCGCGGCGGCTCGAGGGCGGCGCGTGTTCAAGGCTTCCACCAGTGCGCGGATGCGCCAGCTGCTGCGCACGATCACGCTTTATGGCACCGGTCGCAAGGCCGACGCGCCGGGTTACCGGATCGGCGGCAAGACCGGCAGCGCGGAGAAGCCGGGCGCGGGCGGCTACAAGAAGACCACGCTGGTTTCCACCTTCGCCGCGGCGTTTCCCATGGATCGCCCGCGTTACGTCGTCATCGTCATGCTTGACGAGCCCAAGGGCACCGCGGCCTCCAGTTTCCAGCGGACCGCCGGGTGGAATGCCGCGCCGATCGTCGGACGGCTGGTGCCGCGCGTCGGGCCGATGCTGGGCGTCCTGCCCGACGCCAACCGCGACATCGACATGAGCGATCTGGTGGCGCTGATCCCGGCAGCGCAGAAGGCCAAGCTCGCGGCGGCAGGCGAATGAAGCTGGCACGGCTGCTCGCGGAGGCTGGGCTGGACGGCGCGGCGGTGCCTGAAGCCGAAGTCACCGGCTTCGCGATCGATCATCGCAAGGTCGCGCCGGGCACCGTGTTCGGCGCGTTTCAGGGCGCGCGTTTCAACGGCGAGGGCTTCATTGCCGATGCGGTTCAGGCGGGTGCCGTCGCGGTCGTCGCGCGGCCCGAGGCACTTGTGGCGGGCGCGCTTCACATTGCCGATGCCAACCCGCGCAAGGCTTTCGCCCAGCTCGCGGCGCGCTTCTTTACGCCGGTTCCCGCACATATCGTGGCCGTGACGGGGACCAACGGTAAGACCTCCACCGTCGAGATGACGCGGCAGCTCTGGCGCATGGCGGGCGAGCGCGCGGCGAGCATCGGCACGCTGGGCGTGACCACCCCGGACCAGAGCGTGGCCACCGGCCTGACCACGCCGGATATCGTGACCTTCCTGGCCAATCTGTCCGGCCTCGCGCGCGAAGGCGTGACCCATGTCGCGTTCGAAGCTTCGAGCCATGGGCTCACCCAATACCGCAACGAGGGCGTGCGGCCGCAGGCTGTGGCCTTCACCAATCTCAGCCGCGATCATCTCGACTATCATGCCGATATGGAAGACTACTTCCAGGCCAAGATGCGCCTGTTCGATGAGGTTGCGGCGGATGGCGGCACCGCAGTCGTTTGGTGCGCGGACGAGCCCGACGATTGGGCCCGGCGCGCCATCGAGCACGCCGAGCGTCGCGGGTTGACGGTGGTGACGGTGGGCGAGGGCGGCGAGGCGATCCGGCTGGCGGCACGCGAGGCGACCCTGCTCGGCCAGACGCTGACGCTGGAGCACGCTGGCCAGACCCGACAGGTAACGCTGCCGCTGATCGGTGCCTATCAGGCCGCCAACGCACTGGTCGCCGCCGGACTGGCGCTGGCGACCGGCACCGGCGCGGCGCAAGTGTGGGATGCGCTTGGCAGACTGCAGCCGGTGCGCGGGCGGCTCGAACGCGCGGCGATCACGCGCGCGGGCGCGCCGGTCTATGTCGATTACGCGCACACCCCCGATGCCATCGAAGCGGCCATTGCCGCGTTACGTCCGCACGTGGGTGGCAGGCTGATAACGGTGCTCGGCGCGGGCGGAGACCGCGATCATGGCAAGCGCGGGCCGATGGGGGCAGCGGCGGCGGCAGGGTCCGAACTGGTGATCGTGACCGACGACAATCCGCGCGGTGAAAACCCGGCAGCGATCCGTGCGGCGGTATTGGCCGGGGCCGGAGTGCAGGCCCGCGACATCGGCGACCGGCGCGCAGCCATCGGCGCTGCCATAGAAACCGCACAAGAGGGTGATATCGTGCTGATCGCGGGTAAAGGCCATGAGCAGGGACAGATCGTGGGCGCTGGAGCCGAGGCGCGCGTGCTGCCCTTCGATGACGTGACGGTCGCGCGCGAATGCGCGGGAGGGGCAAGCGCATGACCCTGGCGATCCTCAACCATGCCGCGCTCAAACGTTGGCCGATTTTTGCCGAGGACCGGCTGCCGCTGGCGCTGTGGGATGCGGCGGCGATCGCCGCAGCCACCGGCGGCGTGGCCAGCGGCGCGTTCCAGTGCTCGGGCGTCGAGATGGATTCGCGCGACGTCCGCAATGGCGATCTGTTCGTGGCGCTCAAAGGCGAGGCGATGGATGGCCACGCTTTCATCGACGCCGCCTTTGCCAAGGGCGCGGCTGCGGCGCTGGTCGAGCATTCGGTCGATTACCCGCATATTCTCGTCGGGAACACGACCGAGGCGCTGAAGGCCTTGGCGCGTGCTGCCCGCGAGCGAACCCCGGCAAAAATCGTCGGCGTTACCGGCTCGGTCGGCAAGACGGGCGTCAAGGAAGCGCTGTTCGCCGCGCTTGAACGCGCCAGTCGCGGGGCGACGCACCGCTCGACGCGCAGTTACAACAATCATGTCGGCGTGCCGCTGAGCCTCGCCCGGATGCCGGCGCGCAGCAAATTCGCGGTGTTCGAAATGGGCATGAACCACGCGGGCGAAATCGATACGCTCACCCGCCAGGTGGGCCCGCACGTGGCGGTCATCACCACCATCGCACCCGCGCATATCGAAATGCTAGGCAGCGAGGAGGCGATCGCCGATGCCAAGGCGGAAATCTTTGGCGGGCTGGAGCCGGGCGGCAGCGCGGTGATCCCCACCGACAACCCGCATTTCGCACGGCTGGAGGCGGCGGCGCAGGCGGCGGGCGCAAAGGTAATCTCCTTCGGCAGCGCGCCCCACGCAACCATGCGGTTGCTCGACGCCATCCCGAGCGCCAACGGCGGTAGTCTGGTCACCTGCGAGCACCCGACCGGTCGCCTATGCTACACCGTCGCCGAGCCGGGGCAACACTGGATCGCCAATTCGTTATGCGTGATGGCGGCGGTGCTGGCGGCGGGCGGGGATCTGGCCGCGGCGGGCCTGGCGCTGGCCGAGATGGGCGGGTTGAAGGGCCGCGGCGCGCGCCATCGCGTTGCGGCCGCAGGCGGCCATGCGCTGCTGATCGACGAAAGCTACAACGCCAACCCCGCCAGTATGCGCGCCACGCTGGCGCAGCTCGGCCAGACACCGGCGGGACGCCGTGTCGCGGTGCTGGGGGCGATGAAGGAGCTGGGCGACTTCGGCCCCGCCTTCCACGCGGGGCTCGCTGAACCCATCGCTGCGGCGAAGATCGACCATGTGGTGCTGGTTGGCGACGAGATGGCCCCGCTCGCGCGCGAATTGGGGAAACCGGGTGCGAATGGGTTTGTCTTCACCGGCAGCTTCACTCATTGCAGCAACGCTGGCGAGGCGATCGCCGCGCTCGAGGAATTCGGCCTGATCGCGGGTGACGCGGTGCTGGTGAAGGGCTCGAACTCGGTGGGTCTCGGCAGGCTCGTGGATCACTACGCACGCCGGGAACGGTAATGCTTTATTTGCTGGCCGAATGGCTCGATTACGCCGGTCCTCTGAACCTCATCCGGTATCAGACGGCGCGCGCCGGCGCTGCGTTGATGACGGCGCTGCTGATCGGGCTCGTGATCGGCCCCAAATTCATCGATATGCTGCGCGTGCGCCAGGGCAAGGGCCAGCCGATCCGCGAGGACGGGCCGCAGAGCCACCTCGCCAAGCGCGGCACGCCCACGATGGGCGGGCTGATGATCGTGACCGCGCTCACGCTGTCGCTGCTGCTGTTCATGGACCTTCGCAACCCCTTCGTCTGGGCCTGCGTGGCGGTGACGGTGGGCTTCGGCTTCATCGGTTTCCTCGACGATTATGACAAGGTCCGCAAGGCGAGCCACAAGGGCGTCTCGGGCCGGACGCGGCTGATGATGGAATTCATCGTCGCCGGGATCGCGAGCTGGATCGTGGTGAGCGAGGTCAATACCGTCGTCTACATCCCCTTCATCAATTACACCGGGCTCGATCTAGGGCCGTTCTATTACCTGTTCGCGGCCTTCGTGATCGTGGGGGCGGGCAATGCGGTGAACCTGACCGATGGGCTCGACGGGCTGGCGATCATGCCGGTCATCATTGCCGCGGGCACTTTCGCGATCATCGCCTATCTGGCGGGCCGCGCGGATTATGCCGCTTATCTGGGCATTCCCCATGTGCGCGGCGCGGGCGAGCTGGCGATCTTCTGCGCCACGATCATGGGCGCGGGGCTGGCCTTCCTGTGGTTCAACGCGCCCCCGGCGGCGGTGTTCATGGGCGATACCGGTTCGCTGGCCCTCGGCGGCGCGCTCGGCGCGATCGCGGTGGCGACCCGGCACGAGGTGGTGCTGGCGATCGTGGGCGGGCTGTTCGTGTTCGAGGCGCTCAGCGTCATCATCCAGGTGTTCTGGTTCAAGCGCACCGGCAAGCGGGTGTTCCGCATGGCCCCGGTGCATCACCATTTCGAACAGCTCGGCTGGAGCGAGAGCAAGGTGGTGATCCGGTTCTGGATCGTGGCGATCGTGCTGGCGCTGATCGGCCTCGCGACGCTGAAGCTGCGGTGATTACGAGCACGGCCTGGAGCGGCAAACGCTATGCCGTGCTTGGCCTCGCCCGCTCGGGACGCGCGACCGTCGAGGCGCTGCTGGCGAGCGGGGCCGATGTGCTGGTGTGGGACGACCGCGCCGAGGCGCGCGAGAGCTTCGTCGGCCGCACCGCCGTCGCCGATCCGCTCGAGGCCGACCTGACCGGCTATGCGGGCGTGGTGGTCAGCCCCGGGGTGCCGCTCAACACTCACCCCATCGCCGGGCACGCGGCAAAATTCGCGGTGCCGGTGATCGGCGATATCGAGCTGTTCGCGCAGGCGCGCGGCGGGCTGCCGCCGCACAAGGTGGTCGGCATCACCGGCACCAACGGCAAGTCCACCACCACCGCGCTCACCCACCACATCCTCAAGACCGCGGGCGTGCCGACCACCATGGGTGGCAACATCGGCCTGCCGATTTTGGAGCAGGAACCGTTGCCGGAGGGCGGGGTCTATGTCCTCGAGCTGTCGAGCTACCAGATCGACCTCACCTACAGCCTCGACTGCGAGGTGGCAGTGCTGCTCAATATCACGCCAGACCACCTCGATCGGTACGATGGTTTTGAGGATTACGCGGCGTCTAAAGAGCGGCTGCTTGCGATGCAGTCGCCTGAGCACGTCGGTGTCTTTGGCGAGTATATGTGGCACCATCGTAAGGACGTTCTCGATAGGTGGGACGCCAATCGGCACGGCCAGATTTGGTGCATGCCGAATGTGAGCGCGATCGATCCTTTCGATGTAGGACTGACCGACGACAAGAGTCGGCAGATTACCGCCCAAGGCGCTTGGCCTGCCCTTCAGGGACCCCACAATTTCGAGAATGCGCTGGCCGCGCTAATGGCGTGCCAATCGCTCGGGCTTTCTGACCGTGAAATAGCGAACGGCCTCGAAAGCTACCCCGGCCTGCCCCACCGCATGGAGCGGGTCGCGGAGATCGGCGGGGTGGCCTGGATCAACGACAGCAAGGGTACCAATACCGCTGCCGCCGCGCCGGCGCTGGCGGCGTTCGACAACATTCACTGGATCGTCGGCGGGCTCGCCAAGGAGCCGGGACTGGGCGAGTGCGAGGCCGAGCTAGGGCATGTGAAGGCCGCCTATACCATCGGGAAATCGGGCGAGGATTTCGCGCGGCTGCTCGAAGGGCGGGTGCGGGTGACGCGCTCGGGGACGCTCGACCAGGCGGTCCTCGACGCGGCCAACGATGCCGAGCCGGGCGACACCGTCCTGCTCAGCCCGGCCTGCGCCAGCTTCGACCAGTTCCGCGATTTCGAGCATCGCGGCGAGGTGTTCCGCGAGGCCGTAAAGAAACTCCAGGGAGCCGCCGCATGATTCCCGCAGAGCGCCCCTACATCCCGCGCGCCGGCAAGCGCGCCTACGTCCCCAAGCGGACCAAGTCGCGCATGGCGGAGCTGCGCATCTGGTGGCGCGAGGTGGACCGGGTCCTGCTGGGGCTGATCCTCGGACTGATGGCCTTCGGCACGATCGCGGTCGCCGCCGCGAGCCCTGCCAGTGCCGATCGGCTCTCGACCGCGCAGGAAACGCTCACCCCGCTCTATTTCTTCACCCGCCACCTCGCCTGGCAGCTCGTCGGCATCATCGTGATGATCGGCGTGTCCACGTTGAATCGCGAGCAGGCGCGGCGGCTATCGGTGGTGATCGCGGTGGCGATGCTGGGCGCGCTCTTCCTGGTGCCGATCCCTGGTCTTGGTCACGAGATGAACGGGGCGCGGCGCTGGCTCGATCTCGGCATGCGGTTCCAGCCTTCGGAGTTCCTGAAGCCCACCTGCGCCGTCGCAATGGCGTGGATCCTGTCGTGGCGGATGCGCGATCCGACCATCCCAACCGTGGCGCTGACCGGCATCCTCCTCGGCATTATCGTGCTGCTGCTGATGCTGCAGCCCAATCTGGGCGATGCGATCCTGTTCGCGGGCTTCTGGTTCGTGCTGATCCTGCTCGCGGGCGCGCCGATGAAGGGGCTGGGGATGCTGGCAGGGGGCGGGGTGGCGCTGCTGACCGCGGCCTATTTCCTCTACGACAACGCCCGCCACCGCATCGACGCCTTCCTCGGTGGCGGCACCGCCTTCGACCAGGTCGATCTCGCCAGCCGGACTTTGAGCGCGGGCGGCTGGTTCGGTGCGGGCTATGGGCTGGGCATCCGCAAGATGACGCTGCCCGAGGCGCATACCGACTACATCTTCTCCGTTATCGGGGAAGAATTCGGGCTGGTGGTATGCGCGCTGGTGGTGCTGGCCTATCTTGCGATCGTGGTGCGCGTGCTGATGAAACTGATCGACGAGGACGATATCTTCGCGCTGCTCGGCGGCGCGGGGCTGATCGCGCTGCTCGGCGGGCAGGCGTTCATCAACATCCTCGTCAATCTCCAGCTCTTCCCCTCCAAGGGCATGACGCTGCCTTTGGTCAGCTATGGCGGATCGTCCACCATCGCGGTGTGCCTGACCGTCGGGCTGCTGCTGGCGGTGACGCGGCGCAACCCGCATCTGAAGCGCGAGACGCGCGGTCTGGCGGACTTCATCGGCTGGTCCGAAAAGCGCGCCAGCGGCGAGGTGATCCTGAAGCGCGAGATCGTACCGTGAGGCGCGCCACCCGCCATTTCGTGCTTGCGGCAGGCGGCACCGGGGGGCACCTGCTCCCCGCTTTCGCTTTGGCGCATGAGCTGAACCGACGCGGACACCATGTCGCGCTGATCACCGATGCGCGCGGCGATGCGATCCCCGGCAAGCCCGATTTTCTTGCTGCGCATGTCATCCCCGTGGGCCGCTTCGGCAAGAACCCGCTGCGCTGGTTCAAGGCCCTGTCTGCCATGCTGGAAGGGCGGCGCATGGCACGGCGTTTGTTCGACAGCTTCCAGCCCAGCGCGGTGGTCGGCTTCGGCGGCTATCCCTCGCTGCCCACGCTACTGGCGGCGACCGGCAGGAATATTCCGTGCGTGGTGCACGAACAGAACGCGGTACTGGGCCGGGTCAACCGCTTCCTCGCGGGCCGGGTGCAGGCCATCGCGACCGCCTATCCCGAAGTCGAGCGGCTCAAGCCCGCGCATCAGTTCAAGACGTTTTGCGTCGGCAATCCGGTGCGCGCCGAGGTGCTGGCGCTGCGCGATGCCGATTATCCGCCACTGCCCGAGGACGGCCTGCTGCGCGTGCTGGTGACGGGCGGCAGCCAGGGCGCCCGGGTGATGAGCGCGGTGGTGCCCGATGGGCTCGCCATGCTGCCCCCCGCTATCCGGCTGCGCTTGCAGGTGACGCAGCAGTGCCGTCCGGAAGATCTTGAGACGGTGCGCGAGCGCTACCGCAACCACGACATCCCGGCGGAGCTCGGCACCTATTTCGAGGATATGGCCAGCCGCCTCGCCGACGCCCATCTGTTCATCGGCCGCGCGGGGGCCTCCACCATCGCCGAGCTGACCGCCGTGGGCCGCCCCGCGATCCTGGTGCCGCTGCCCATCGCCACCGACGACCACCAGGCCGCCAACACGCGCGAGATGGTGAAAGCGGGCGGAGCGCGGATGATCCGACAGGAGCGCTTCACCGCCAAGGAACTGGCCAAGCAGATCATGGCACTGGCCGACGACCGCGAAGGTCTCGGCAACGCCGCTCACGCCGCCTGGAATTGCGGCCGCCCCGATGCCGCCCGCGAGCTCGCCGACCTCGTCGAAGGCTTCGGCGGCGAGGAACTTATGGATGTGATCCGTGTCGGTGCCGACAACGAGCGCGGCACCTCGCAGGCCAAGGTTGCCGGACAGGGTGCCATGCGGGAGCGGGGCGCATGAAGGGCGTCCCAACCGATATCGGCACCGTGCATTTCGTCGGCATCGGCGGGATCGGCATGTCGGGCATCGCCGAGGTGATGCACAACCTCGGCTACAGCGTGCAGGGCAGCGATCTCGCCGCCAGCGCCAGCGTGGAACGGCTGCGCGCGCGCGGGATCGACGTGATGATCGGCCACGAAGCCGCGAATGTCGCAGGTGCGGGCGTGGTGGTCACCTCGACCGCGGTCAAGCGCAGCAATCCCGAGGTCGCCTACGCGCTCGAGAACCGCATCCCGGTGGTGCGGCGCGCGGAAATGCTCGCCGAGCTCATGCGGCTCAAATCGACCGTCGCCATCGCGGGCACGCACGGCAAGACGACGACCACCAGCATGATCGCCGCGCTACTCGACGCCGGGGGGGTCGATCCCACGGTCATCAATGGCGGCATCATCGAACAATACGGCTCCAACGCACGGCTGGGCGACAGCGACTGGATGGTGGTCGAGGCGGACGAGAGCGACGGCAGCTTCCTGCGGCTCGACGGCACCATCGCGGTGGTCACCAATATCGATCCCGAGCACCTCGACCACTACGGCGATTTCGAGGGCGTCCGGCGGGCCTTCGTGGAGTTCATCCACAACGTGCCGTTCTACGGCGCGGCGATCCTGTGCATCGATCATCCCGAGGTTCAGGCGGTGACCGGCCAGGTGCGCGACCGGCGCGTGGTGACCTATGGCTTCTCGCTCCAGGCAGACATTTGCGGGGTCAATGTCCGGCCCGAGGACGGCGGCAATGTCTTCGACGTGATCGTGCGCCAACGCAATGCGGAGGATCGCCGCATCGAAGGCGTGCGCCTGCCGATGCCCGGTCGGCACAACGTCCAGAACGCGCTGGCGGCGATCGCGGTGGCAATCGAGATGGGCTGCGCCGACGAGGTAATCCGCAAGGGCTTTGCGAGCTTCGAGGGCGTGCGGCGGCGTTTCACCAAGGTCGGCGAGATCGCGCTCGCTGGCGGCAAGGCGGTGGTGATCGACGATTACGGCCACCATCCGGTCGAGATCAAGGCGGTGCTCGCCGCCGCGCGCGAGAGTGCCGGGGAAGGCCGTGTGTTGGCGATAGTCCAGCCGCACCGCTTCACCCGGCTGCGCGATCTGATGGACGAATTCCAGAACGCCTTCAACGACGCCGACATGGTCTTCGCCGCGCCGGTCTATACCGCGGGCGAGGAGCCGATCGCGGGCGTGGACAGCGAGGCGCTGGTCGCCGGGCTCAAGGCGCGCGGTCATCGCGCCGCCACGACTATCGCCGATGCCGACGAGCTGGCGCGCGTGCTGGCGGCCGAGGTTCAGGCCGGCGATTACGTGGTCTGCCTGGGCGCGGGCGACATCACCAAATGGGCCGCAGGACTTGCCGATGCGGTCCAGCAGGAGCGCACGGTGGCATGACCATGTCCGTGCCTTCCTGGTCGCGCGAAGACAACGGCATGGCCCCCGACTGCGCCGTCGAGGGCGTGGCCGCCGGCGTCGTCCCGACGGAAGGCGTGCGCGGACGGATCGTCGAGGATGCGCCGCTCGCCCCGCTGGTTTGGTTCAAGGCCGGCGGCAGCGCCGACTGGTTGTTCGAACCGGCCGATTTGGCCGACCTCCAGCATTTCCTCGAAGGGCTCGACGAGCGGTTGCCGGTGATGGCGCTGGGCCTCGGCTCCAACCTCATCGTCCGCGACGGCGGGGTGCCGGGGGTGACGATCCGCCTCGGCAAGCCTTTCGCCAAGGTGGAGGTGCGCGAGGGCCATGTGCTCGCCTGCGGGGCGGGCGCGCACGGCATCCTGGTCGCCAGCAGTGCGCGTGATGCGGGGATCGCCGGGCTCGAATTCCTGCGTGGCATCCCCGGCACGGTGGGCGGCTTCGTTCGCATGAACGGCGGGGCTTATGGGCGCGAGGTGGCCGATATCCTGATCGATTGCGACGTCGTGCTGCCCGACGGCGAATGCCAGACGCTGCCCGCCAGCGAGCTCCAATACAGCTATCGCCATTCCGAACTGCCGGAGGGCGCGGTGGTGGTCGCCGCGCGGTTCCGCGGCACGCCGGGCGAACCCAAGGCGATCGGCGCCGAGATGGACCGCATCGCCCAGGCGCGCGAGGACTCGCAGCCGCTGCGGACCAAGACCGGCGGCTCGACCTTCAAGAACCCGCCGGGTCAAAAGGCCTGGCAACTGGTCGATGGTGCGGGCTGCCGCGGCCTCAAGCTGGGCGGCGCGCAGGTGAGCGAGAAGCACACCAACTTCCTCATCAACACCGGCACCGCCACCAGCGCCGACATCGAGGGCCTTGGCGAGCTGGTGCGCGAGAAGGTTTATGCCAAGAGCGGCGTCGGCCTCGAATGGGAAATCCAGCGGGTGGGGCGATCGTGATGAGTCCACTCACCGAATTTGAGCAGCGAATAGTGGATCACGTGGATGATCACGGCTGCTCGATCTTGGCTGTGTTCGACCCGGACCATGAGATACCAGACTTTGCTTATTCAATCGGATTTCCAAAGTCACTTGGACAAGGAGACGTACTTATCTCCGGTCTCGATCTGGACGTCATGAAACAGCTCCTGAACGATGCCTATGCGCTCTGTCGAGACGGTTTCGCTCTAGCCGATTTTGCGCGTACGAGTGACCTGTTCTCTTCGTTCGATTGTGTTGTCCGTGAGGTTGCCGAGGAGCACCTTCGCAACGAGTACTTCACGTCAGCGCGGTGGTATACCGAGAGTGTAATCGGCGAGTCTTTCACGACAGCCTATCAACTGGTTTGGCCGGACAAGGCCGGGGTTTTTCCGTGGCAGCAAGGCTTCTCTGAGAGTCTCGAAGGCTCTCAACTTAAATTGTGGCGCGAGGATACCGTTCATTGACCCTCGACCGCAAACTTCACGTCGCCGTGCTGATGGGCGGCTGGGCGAACGAACGCCCCGTCTCGCTCATGTCCGGCGAGGGTGTCGCCAAGGCGCTCGAGGAGCGCGGGCATCGCGTCACCCGTATCGATATGGACCGCCAGGTCGCAGCGCGACTGGCCGAGGCGGCGCCGGATGTCGTCTTCAACGCGCTGCATGGCGTGCCGGGCGAGGATGGCACGGTGCAGGGGCTGATGGACCTGATGGGCCTCGCTTACACCCACTCGGGCCTCGCCACCTCGGTCATCGCCATCGACAAGCAGCTCACCAAGAATGCGCTGGTGCCGCATGGCATCCCGATGCCCGGCGGGCGGATCGTCCGGAGCGAGGAACTGTTCGAGCGCGATCCGCTGCCACGTCCGTATGTGCTGAAACCCGTCAACGAGGGCAGCTCGGTCGGGGTGGCGATCGTTACCGACGCCAGCAATTATTCCAACCCGATCGCGCGCGAGGCCACTGGTCCATGGCAGGAGTTCGCCGAACTGCTCGCCGAGCCGTACATCAAGGGCCGCGAGATGACGACGGCGGTGGTCGATTTCCCCGACGGACCGCGCGCGCTGGCGGTGACCGAGCTCAAGCCCAAGTCGGGTTTCTACGACTTCGACGCCAAATATACCGACGGCATGACCGAGCACATCTGCCCGGCCGAACTGCCCGAGCACATCCGCGACCTGTGCCTCGATTACGCATTGCGCGCGCATCGCGTGCTCGGCTGCCGCGGCACCAGCCGCACCGATTTCCGCTGGGACGAGGAGCAGGGCGAGGATGGGCTGTTCGTGCTCGAGACCAACACCCAGCCGGGCATGACCCCGCTCAGCCTCGTGCCCGAGCAGGCGCGGCATCTCGGCATGGATTACGGCGAGCTGGTCGAGACGATCATTGCCGCTGCGCTCCGGCATTTTGGGGACAAGGCCCATGGCTAGGGTCGAACGCGCCGCTCCCGGCATCCGCCGCTCCGTTGCCACAAGGGGCCGGAACCAGAAGGCGCGCGCCGCGCGCACGCGCACCGTCGGGCTGGTGGGCCGCGCGCTGGCGCTGCTGCCCTTTACGGAGGCGCAACTGCACAAGGCGTTCCTGACGCTGATTTTCCTCGCCGTGCTCGCCGCCGCGTGGGGGCTGGCGACGATTTCCGGCGCGACCGCTGTTGCTGGAGCGGAAGCGGCGCGGGTAGCCGCCGATGCCGGTTTCCGCGTTCGCCATGTCCGCGTGTCGGGCACCGAGCGCATGAACGAGATGAGCGTCTATGAGCGCGCCCTGGCCCACAAGGACCAGCCGATGCCGCTGGTCGATCTGGCCGCATTGCGCGCCGAACTTCTGGCCCTGCCCTGGGTCGCGGACGCGCGCGTCTCGCGCCAGCTTCCCGATACGCTGCGCATCGATATCGTCGAGCGGCGCGAGCACGCGGTCCTCGCCAAGCCCGATCGCCTCGTGCTCATCGACGCCCAAGGCAACGCGTTGGAGCCGATTTCGCCTGCCAGGGCCAAGGGGAAACTGGTGATCTCCGGCCCAGGGGCGCAGCGCATGGTCGGCGCGCTCGACGGCCTGCTCGATGCCGCCCCGGCGCTGAAGCCGCAGATCGCGGCGGCCGAATGGGTCGGCAACCGGCGCTGGAACCTGACCTTCAAGACCGGGCAGTTGCTCGCGCTGCCCGAAGGTGAGCGCGCGCCTGCCGCGCTTGTGCGCTTCGCCAAGCTCGACGGCGCCAACCGGCTGCTCGGCGGGCGCGTGGCGGCGGTGGACATGCGCGTCGAGGGCCAGGCCGCGTTCCGCTGCAAGGACGGGCCGTGCAGCGCCAGCGCGCTTCAACGCATGGCCGATAGCAAGTCCGGCAACGCGGAGCAGGCCAACTGATGCCCGCACCGTCTCGCTTCACGCGCGCCTACGCCGCGGTCAACATCGGCTCCTTCCGCGTCAGTTGCATGATCCTGGGCCAGGACGACAGCGGCGCTTTGCAGGTGCTGGGATCGAGCCACCGCAAGTCCGAAGGGATCAAGCGCGGCTATGTAACCGACATGGCTGCGGCGAGCGATGCCATCCGCCAGGCGGTCGAAAAGGCCGAGGCCACCGCGCGCACCACCATCGCCAGCGTCACCATCGGTTGCGCCGGAGCCGGTCTCAGCAGCAAGGTCGCCAGCGTGGAGATCGCGATCGGCGGGCGGCGGATCGAGGAGGACGATATCGACCACCTCCTCGCCGCCGCGCGCGATATGCTTCAGCCCGACGGGCGTATGGTACTGCACGCGCAGCCGGCGCATTACACCCTTGACGGGGCGCATGGAGTGGCCAACCCCAAGGGCCTCCATGCCGAGACGCTGGGCGTCGATATCCATGTGGTCATGGCCGAAGGCGCGCCGGTGCGTAACCTGATCGAGGCGGTCCAGAACGCCCATCTCGACGTCGATGCCGTGGTCGCCAGCCCGCTCGCCAGCGCCTATGCCTGCCTGTCCGCCGAGGAGCGCGACCTGGGCGTAGCGCTGGTCGAGGTCGGCGCGCAGGTAACCAATGTTTCGGTCCATGCGGGCGGGATGCTGTTGGGGCTGAAATCGATCCCGATCGGCTCGACCGACATCACCGATGCGGTCGCCTCCAGTCTGGGCATTCGCCGCGGCCAGGCCGAGCGGCTCAAATGCGTGTCGGGCTCGGCCATCGCCACGCCGACCGACCATCGCGAGATGGTGCCGGTAAGCGGCCCGGGCGAGGAGCCCGGCGGGCCATTGGCACGCGGGGCGGACGAGCAGAACCGCATCGCCCGCGCCGAGCTCGTCGGGGTGGTCACCGAACAACTGTCGTTCCTGGCCAGCGAGATTGGAAAGGCGCTCAAGACGCTGGGCTTCTCGGGCGCGAATGCGGGGCAGGTGGTGCTCACCGGCGGCGGGGCGGAACTGCACGGCATCGCCGAATTCATGCAGGGCGCGCTCGGCCGCGCGGTGCGGGTGGGCAAGCCGCCGCAGCTCGCGGGCCTGCCCGAAGCGCACGCCACCCCCGGCTTCGCCACGCTGGCGGGGCTGTGCCTCTACGCCGCGGACGATCCGGTCGATATCCGCTCGGTCAAGGAGATCGGCACCACGGTCCATCGCTTCGCCGGGCTGAGCGGGATCGCGCGCGTTTTTCGTGCGGTGCGCGACTATTTCTAGGCGGCCGCCCTTTGTGGATAAGGAGCGCGCCCTACAAGGCGCGGCTCGCTTTGTGACCGCCTTGCCGCTAGACACGGCGATTATTTGTTTTCCGCGCAGGAAAGCCTTGGGGAAGTGACGTAATGAGCATCAATATCGGACCCGCCTCGACCGACGAGCTGCGCCCACGAATTATGGTCGTGGGCGTCGGCGGCGCGGGCGGCAACGCCATCGCCAATATGATGGCTGCGGGGATCGAAGGCGTCGATTTCATCGTCGCCAATACCGACGCGCAGGCGCTGTCCAACACCACCGCCGAACGCCGCATCCAGCTCGGGCCCGCGATCACCGGCGGCCTGGGCGCGGGCGCGCGGCCTGAGGTCGGCAAGGCCGCCGCCGAGGAGACGGTGGACGACATCGAGGAGGCGCTCGAAGGCGTCAACATGTGCTTCATCGCCGCCGGCATGGGCGGCGGCACCGGCACCGGCGCCGCGCCCGTCATCGCCGAAGTGGCGCGCCGCAAGGGCGTGCTGACGGTGGGCGTGGTGACAAAGCCGTTCCTGTTCGAAGGCACGCGCCGGATGCGTTCGGCCGAGGCCGGCATCGCCGAGCTGCAACGCCATGTCGACACGCTGATCGTGATCCCGAACCAGAACCTGTTCCTGGTCGCCAAGGCGGAAACCACCTTCAAGGAAGCCTTCCAGCTCGCCGACGAGGTGCTGCAGCAGGGCGTCCGCTCGATCACCGATCTGATGGTGATGCCAGGACTCATCAATCTCGACTTCGCCGACGTGCGCTCGGTCATGAGCGAGATGGGCAAGGCGATGATGGGCACCGGCGAGGGCGAGGGCCCGAACCGCGCGCTGGACGCCGCCGAACGCGCCATCGCCAATCCCTTGCTCGAAGGGGTCAGCATGGCTGGCGCCAAGGGTGTGATCATTTCGATCATCGGCGGCGAAGACATGAAGCTGCTCGAAGTCGACGAGGCGGCGAACCACATCCGCGAGCTGGTGGACGAGGACGCCAACATCATCTGGGGCTCGGCCTTCAACCCCGATCTCGAGGGCAAGATCCGCGTCTCGGTGGTCGCCACCGGGATCGACGGTGCCGGCGAAAACGTCGCCCCGAGCCAGATTCGCACCAGCTATTCGATGGATTCGCGGCCACCGCGCCGCCCCGCGCTGGAACTCCCCCGCGAGGCAGTGCAGGAGGACGAACCGTTCGAGCTGAGCGAAGGGCTGTCGGCCGACGAGAGCGCGGATGACCCGCTGCCCGAGCTCACGCCACCGCATAATGCGTTCGACGAACTGTCCGACGAGCAGCCGATGGAGCTGACTTCGGCCGATTTCGCCCTGGTCGATGAGCCGGACAGCGACGGCGGCCCGTCGGTGCGCCTGTCCGCCTATGATTATGCCGAAGATGGCGACGACCAGGACGATGTCGACGATATCGTCGATCCGCTGGCCGGCCTGCGCAACGAGCATACCGAGCGCTTCGAGCACGGCGGGCTCGCCACCGATGGCCCGGATGGCAGCGAACCCGCACCCGATGCGCGCGATGCGGATGAGCTCGATCTGGGGGCTTCCGATTACGGCAATCCGCTTCAGCCCAAGCGGCGTCAATCGATCCTGGCGGGTGGCCAGGGCGGCCATTCCGACGGCGGGGGCGGCGGCAGCGTTCCGCCGGGCAACACGCTGTTTGAACGCATGGCCAATCTTTCGCGCGGGACCGGCAGCAGCCGCGCCGCCGATGACGAGGATGACGACGAGAACGATGATTCCGGCGCGTCGACGCTCAACATTCCCCGTTTCCTCGGGCGCCAGAACAACCAGTAAAGCGCCGATTAAGCTGCCGGTCGGCAGGGGGCGGCAATGCCACACGCGATGAAACAGCTGACCGCGGGCACCCGACTGCTGGCCGGTGCGCTGGCGGTCCTGACCGCGGGCTGGACCGGCAGTGCGCCCTTGCAGGCGCAGGAAGTTGTCCAGGCGCTGCCGCCGCCCGAAGCCGCCGAGCTCAACGCCGCGTTGCGACGGTTGGCCGCGCGTCCCGCCGATCTCGAGGCCTTGCTCAGCGCGGGCAACGCGTCGCTCGCTCTCAACGATGCGGGCGCCGCGGCTGGGTTCTTCACCCGTGCCGCCGCCGTCGCCCCCGCCGACCGCCGTGTGCTGCTCGGTCAGGCGCGCGTCGCACTGGGGCAGCGCCGCCCGGTCGCCGCCCTGCAGGGCTTCGCGCAAGCGGAAAGCGCCGGGGTGCGCCCGCTCGAGATGGCCGCCGACCGGGCTCTGGCCTATGATCTGGTGGGCGACAATGCTGCCGCGCAGGCCCTGTATCGCAGCGTCCTCGCCGCCGACGACGGCAATGTCGAGGTGCGCCGTCGCCTCGCGCTCAGCCTGGCGATTTCCGGCAATCGCGCCGAATTCGAGCGGGTGCTCTATCCCATGCTACGCGACGAGGATCGTGCCGCCTACCGCACGCGGGCGTTCGGGCTCGCGGTGCTCGGTCGCCCCGACGAGGCGGTGGCGATCGCCGATGCGATGATGTCCACCGATCTGGCGCTGCGGATGGCGCCTTATCTGCGCTATATGCCGCGGCTGACCAAGGCGCAGCAGGCCGCTGCCGCCAACCTGGGTGCCTTCCCCGCCGCCGCCGAGATCGGGCGCGATGCGGCGGAGATCGCGGGCTATGCCAGCGCCGGCGCGCGCATCGCGGCGAACGCCAACGCTTCGTTGACGCCAGCGGGCCCGCCATTGGGCCAGCGGGTGCCAGCACCAGTCGCTGGTCCGCCCGGCGTGACTACCAGCACGGCAGCCGCCCTGCCGCCGCGCCCGACCAGCCAGCCGACGGCGACGCCCGGCGTGCTCAGCCAGCGACCGGTGCGCGCGGCCACCAATCCCCCGCCGGGTTCGGCAGCCAGCGCGAGCCAATCGCCTGTCGTGGTGGCACGGGCCAGCCCGGCGTCGGCGCCAGCCCTCACGCCAGCACCGACGCGGGTGAGCCTGGCGGATGCCTTCGCCGATCTCGAACCGGTCGCCAGCGCGGGCCCCGCGGCCGGGGCGGTGGACATCGCGGCGCTCACGCCGGTGCGGCGGGCGGCTGTCGCGCCAGCGCCCAGGCCGGCGGTCGCCGCCGAGAAGCCAAAGCCGAAGCCCAAGGTCGCAAAGCCTGCCGAGCCCGCGCGCCTCTGGGCGCAGATCGGCGTGGGGCGCAACACCGCCGCTTTCGCCTTCGACTGGCGCAGGCTCAGCAAGCAGGCGGGCGGCGCGCTCGACGGCAAGGGGCCCTGGGCCGTCAAATATGGCGCAACCAACCGAATGCTGGCCGGCCCGTATCCGACCGATTCTGCCGCCAAGGCGGCAATCAAGCGTTTGAAGGACAAGGGAATAGAGGCGCTGCCGTTCAGCAGCGACGAGGGCGAGAAGGTAACCAGGATCGGCTAAGGCGATCGCCCCGATGCGGGCTGACCACAAGCCGCTCACCGGCTGTGCACAAGATTTGCACAGGCTTTTGGTCGCAGGTGGCAAGGTTAACGCGGTTCTCAACAGTCCTGCCTTGCAACCAAGTTGCCAAGCCCCGACCCGGCCCGGCATTCAGGCTCGGACGAGATGACGGGACCGAAATCACGATGAGAACGCAGAGCGAGGCCTATGCGGGCGACGACGACGCGGCACCGCTGGCAATGCTGGCGGCGCTGTTCCGCGCGCATGGCTGGCCCTGCGAGCTGAGCGCCGACGAGCTGTCGGGTGAAATTCAGGGGAGCTGGGCCAAATATCAGCTCAAATGCCTCTGGCGCGGGGAAGACAACGTCCTCCAGATCATCGCGCTCCCCGATATTCGCGTGGCCGACGACAAGCGCGCGGTGGCGCACGAGCTGCTGGCGCTGGTCAACGAACAGCTGTGGATCGGCCATTTCGACTTGTGGTCCAACGGCGGGACCGTGCTCTATCGCAACGCCACGCTGCTCGGCGACGAGGGGCTGCTGAGCCTGGGCCAGGCGCAGGGGCTGGTCGAAACCGCGGTCGAGGAATGCGATCGCTTCTACCCCGCATTCCAGTTCGTGCTGTGGAGTGACAAGCGGCCGAAGGAGGCGCTGGCGGCGGCCATGGTGGACGCGGCGGGCGAGGCGTAACAAAGACCCTGGCTCGCTGAGGGCAATATGGCGTGACGGAGCCGATTTTGGCCCAGCGCAAGGCGCGAGGAGGGAGCCATGCCGAAGCATAGTGACAGACGAGCAACGCGGCGCTGGGCCAAAAGCGGCCCGCCGCTGAGCGGTTGCGCTGTGCGACCGTGTGGCAGCGTTGCGTCACTTGCACGGACAACCAGCCCGCGCCACGTGCCGCGCCTTGCCACACGGTCGCGCAGCGCAATCCCGACATATTGCCCTCAGCGAGCCAGGGTCTAGACGCCGCGCCATGTTCGAGCGCATGCTTCTGTTCGGTTATGGCGCCATGGCCTCGGCCATGCTCGAGGGCTGGCTGGCCTCGGGCCTCGAACCCGAGCGCTTTACGGTCTACAACCCGCGGCCCAAGCCGGTGCCCGCGGGCGTTGCCTTCACCACCACCCTGCCGACCGGCCCCTGTGAAGCGCTGGTGCTGGGCGTAAAGCCGCAGAAGCTGGCCGAGGTGGCGGGCGAGGTAGAGCCGCTGGCCGGGCCGGGCACGGTCGTAATCTCCATGCTGGCCGCGGTGGATTTCCACAGCCTGGCGCGGCGTTTCCCGCGCGCCGGTGGGATCGCGCGGCTGTTGCCCAATCTCGCCGCGGCGCTCGGCAAGTCTCCCACTGCGCTGGTGGCGCGCGGCCTGAGCGAAACGCAGCGCGACGCGCTGACCGATCTGGCCGCGCGGCTCGGCAGCGCCGAATGGCTGTCGGACGAGGCTCAGTTGGACCTGATCATCGCGCTCACCTGTTCCGGACCCGGCTTCGTCTATCGGTTTATTGATGCGCTCGCCGGGGGTGCGGCGATGCTGGGCATGGAACGCGCGCAGGCCGACCGGCTGGCGTTGCGGATGGTGGAGGGCGCCGCCGCGCTCGCGGCCACCAGCCCGCACGCTCCCGGCGAGCTGGCTCGCCGCGTCGCCAGTCCCGGCGGTACCACCCAGCGTGGCCTCGATGTGCTGGACGAGAATGCGGCGCTCGAGACGCTGGTCGCGCGCTGCCTGGCCGCCACGCGCGACCGCGGGCGGGAACTCGCTGCGCAACTGCGCGATTGATTACCGCAGCCGTTACCATCTGCGACAATCGATTGGTGGCGGTTTTGCTTGAAATTGCGGCGCTCCACCGCGATATTCGCGCTTAGCGCGTGGCAGGTGCCGCGCCATAGGGAGTTTACGCAATTATGGCCGATTGGAACGACACCAGGCAGCAGACGGGCTTCAGCTCGGTCCCGCGCGCCGGCGACGCCGTTGCCCGTCGCGCAACGTACGATGCGGGCCTGCGCGCCCATATGCTCAAGATTTATAACTACATGACCTCGGGCATCCTGCTCACGGGGATCGTGGCGCTGGTTGCCGCCAGCAGCGGTTTCGCGGCTTCGATGGTCGGCACCCCGTTGATGTGGATCGTGGCGCTGTCGCCGCTGGCCATCGTGTTCGCGATGAGCTTCGGCGCGAACAGGTTCAGCACCACCACGCTTCAGGCGATGTTCTGGGGTTTCGCAACGCTGATGGGCCTGTCGCTGTCGACGATTTTCCTCGTCTACACCGGTGAATCCATCGCCGCGACCTTCTTCGCCACCGCGGGTGCCTTTGCCGGCCTCAGCCTCTACGGCTACACGACCAAGAAGGACCTGTCGGGCTTCGGCACCTTCCTGATCATGGGCGTGGTCGGTCTGCTAATCGCGATGGTGCTCAACATCTTCCTCCAGTCGAGCGCTCTGGGGCTGGCGATCAGCTTCATCGGCGTGCTGATTTTCGCGGGCCTCACCGCCTACGATACGCAGCGGTTGAAGGAGCAGTACGAGATGCTGCGCGGCAGCGATTTCGTCGGCAAGGCGGTGATCCTCGGCGCGCTCACGCTCTATCTCGACTTCATCAATATGTTCCAGTTCCTGCTCAGCTTCATGGGCAACCGCGAGTAAGGCCTTTCGCCTCATCGCTGACCGGACTCGGTTCATCGTGAAAATTGGCGCCCGGGGGGTTTCATACCTCCCGGGCGTTTTCTTATCCCGCCGACCCGCGTAAAGCGACGTGCTTAATCCCCCGTCAAGCCACCAGCGCCGAAGACGGGTCGCACCTTCGCATGGGAGAGATCACGGGCATGCGCGCCGCCATTCAGTCACCAGTTCGCCTGACGCTTATCATCGGCGGCCTGGCCGCGCTCGCCGCCTGCGCCAAGCCGCTCCCCGCGCCCCCGCCGCCGCCCCCTCCGCCGCCGCCACCGGTGGAGATCGTGCCCTATCGCCCGATCCCGCCCAGCGGGGCGGCCTATGTGATGCAGGTGCCGCCGATAGGCCCCGACGGGCGGCGCATCACCGTGCTCAGCAACCCGAGCGACGACGAGCGGCTATGGTATTTCCGGTCCGCCTGGAACGTGGCCGCGCTCAACTGCACCGGTCCGGCCTATCAACCGATCCTCGACGGTTATGGCACCTTCCTCAAGGCCAACGCCCGCGCCTTGAGGACAGCCAACACCCGCATCGACGCCAGCTATCGCAAGGAATATTCGGTCGCTCGCGACGCTATCAAGGCGCGCGAAAAGACCATGACCACCGTCTACAATTACTTCGCGCTGCCGCCCGCGCGGGCCGCGTTCTGCCAGTCGGCGCTGACTGTCGCGGCGCAGGCGGCGGCCACGCCGAAATACGACCCGGCGGCGTTTGCCGCGACCAATTTCGGCGCGCTGGAGACCCCGTTCTACAATTTCTTCACCGCCTATGAGCAGTATCAGCGCGATTCCGCGGCGTGGGACGAGCAGTACGGCGCGCGTTACGGGACCTCGCAGCCCGGTTTCGTGGCGGTGCAGGCGGCCCGGCAACGGGCGCTGGTGATCCCGCAGATCGGGATCAGCGATCCGGCCAAGACTACGGCAGCGCCGGTGGCGAGCGCCGCGTCGGTAACCGATCAGGAAACCGGCGCGCAGATTCCGGTGATCCCGGTGAGCCCGGCGCAGAGCTCCGTCCCGGTGGTCCAGCCGGTGGCCAAGGATGCCCCCAAGCAGGGCGCGCAATAAGCGCTTCCATCGCGGGGGTGCGTTCGCTAAGGCGCGCGCTCGCCGTGGGTCAGCTCCTGCTGTCGGCGGTTGAATCACCTGGAACGGGGCCGTAGCTCAGTTGGGAGAGCGCGTCGTTCGCAATGACGAGGTCAGCGGTTCGATCCCGCTCGGCTCCACCAGGTTTGATTTATCAGAACCTGGTTTGTTTGTTTTCCGCACGCCTCCGGCGCGCGATTTCCTCGCTCATGCGGCCTGCTGCCGCGTCGCTGCGGGCGGCCGGTCGGCCTTGCGGACCCGTATGTTCCGATACGCCGCGCTAGCGACCGCCGCGCAAAGCCTTTAGGCCTCTCTCCATGCATTTTCTCGATCAAGCCAAAGTCTATCTCAAATCCGGTGGGGGCGGCCCTGGGGCGGTGTCATTCCGGCGGGAAATGTATGTCGAATACGGCGGACCCGATGGCGGCAATGGCGGCAAGGGCGGGGACATCGTGTTCGTGGCCGTGCCCGGGCTCAACACCCTCATCGACTTTCGCTATGCGCAGCATTTCAAGGCCGCGCGCGGGGCTCATGGCATGGGCAAGGACCGCACCGGCGCCGGGGCAAAGGCGCTCGAAATCAAGGTGCCGGTCGGAACCCAGATCCTGTCAGAGGACAAGGAGCAGGTGCTCGCCGATTTCACCGAGGTCGGCCAGCGCGTCGTGTTCCTCGAAGGCGGCATGGGCGGGCGCGGCAACGCCAGCTACAAGACCAGCACCAACCGCGCCCCGCGCCAGCACCAGCAGGGCATTCCGGGGCAGGAGATGTGGGTCTGGCTACGGCTGAAGCTGCTCGCCGACGTCGGCCTGCTCGGCCTGCCCAATGCCGGCAAATCGACCTTCATCAACCAGGTCTCCAACGCGCAGGCCAAGGTCGGCGATTACGCCTTCACCACGCTGGTGCCCAAGCTGGGCGTGGTACGCCACAAGAACCGCGAATTCGTGATCGCCGACATTCCCGGCCTGATCGAGGGCGCGGCGGAAGGCGCGGGCATCGGCGACCGCTTCCTCGGTCACATCGAGCGCTGCCGGGTGCTGATCCACCTCATCGACATCGCGGGCGTCGATCCGGTCGAGGCAATGCGGATCGTGGAGGGCGAACTGGAGGCCTATGGCGAAGGCCTGGCGGACAAGCCGCGGCTGGTGGCGCTCAACAAGCTCGACCTCGCCGACGCCGAACTCGGCGAGGGCTTCGCCGCAGAGCTGAAGGCGGCCGGCGCGGCGGAGGTCTTCGCGATCTCCGGCGCGACCGGCGCAGGGGTGCCGCAGCTGATGGATGCGATCCTGGGCTATCTGCCCGACGCCACCACCACCGAGACCAAGGGCAGCGAAATCGAGGATACCAGCGACGAAAGCCGCCCCGACTGGTCGCCCATCTGAGCCGATGATGCCGTCCGCGATCAGCGAGTTCGGTCAGGCGCGCCGACTGGTGGTCAAGATCGGCTCGTCCTTGCTGGTCGAGCGGGGCGAAGCGCGCGGCGCCTGGCTGGCCTCGCTCGCGCAGGACATCGCGGCGCTGCGCGCAGGCGGCACACAAGTCGTCTTGGTCAGCTCGGGCGCGATCGCGCTCGGGGCCGCGCGGCTCGAGCTGGCGCGCGGCGGGCGCGGCTCACTTGCGGATGCACAGGCCGCGGCCTCGGTCGGCCAGATCGCGCTGGCCGGGCTGTGGTCGCAGGCACTGGCCAGGCATGACATGATTGCGGCGCAGATGCTGCTCACGCTCGACGATCTCGAGGATCGCCGCCGCTATCTCAACGCTTCGGCCACCTTCGAACGCCTGCTGGAGGCGGGCGCGGTGCCGGTGGTCAACGAGAACGACAGCGTCGCCACCGAGGAAATCCGCTTCGGCGACAACGACCGGCTGGCCGCGCGCGTCGCGCAGGCGGCGGGGGCGGACGCGGTGCTGCTGCTGAGCGATGTCGACGGCCTCTACGACCGCGATCCGCGCGAGCCCGGTGCCGTGCTGGTGCCGAAAGTGGACGGAGTCACCGAAGCGATCATGGCCATGGCCAGCAGCGCCTCGTCCTCGGGAATGGGCTCGGGCGGCATGACCTCCAAGCTCCAGGCCGCGCGCATCGCCGAGCGGGCGGGCATCGCACTGGCGATCGTCAATGGCACGCATGAGTCGCCCATCGCCAAGGCGTTCGCCGACAATTCCGGCACGCTGTTCGTGCCGCAACGCAGCTCGACCGCGCGGCAGGCGTGGCTGGGCGGACGGCTGTCGCCGAGCGGGGTGCTGAGCGTGGACGCGGGTTGCGCGGCGGCGCTGGCGAGCGGGGCCAGCCTGCTCGCCGCGGGTGTCACTGAAGTATCGGGCGAGTTCAAGCGCGGCGATCTCGTGACGATCCACGGGCCGAAGGGGGACCGGCTGGCGCAGGGCCTGTGCGAATATTCCGCCGCCGAATGCCGCGCCATCATGGGCGTGAGGCAGGAGGCGCAGGGCGAGAAGCTCGGCTACGCCCCGCGCGCCGCCGTGATCCACCGCGACCATCTGGTGCAGCTATGACGATCGCCATCACCGGCGCGACCGGCTTCGTCGGGCAAACCGTGATCGACGAGGCCGAGGCCCGCGGCCTGACGATCCGCGCGTTGACTCGCCGCCCGCAGGAGCCGCGCAAAGGCGTCGCCTGGGTCGAAGGTAGCCTGTCGGACCCGACCTCGCTCGGCGCGCTGGTGCAGGGCGCGGATGCGGTGCTGCACATCGCCGCGCTGACCACCGCGCCCAATGCCGCCAGCTTCTCCGCCGCCAATGTCACCGGCACCGAAGACCTCCTCGCCGCCGCAGCCGCCGCCAAGGCCAAGCGCTTCGTCTTCGTCTCCTCGCTCTCCGCGCGCGAGCCTGCGTTGTCGCTTTATGGCGCCTCCAAAGCCGAGGCCGAGCAGTTGGTCGCTGCGAGCGGACTGGACTGGACGGTGGTCCGCCCGCCGGGCGTCTATGGCCCGCGCGATGTCGATTATTTCGAGATGTTCCGCACCGCGAAAATGGGCTTCGTGCCGCTGCCGCCGCGCGGCGCGAGCTCGATTCTCCACGTCCACGATCTGGCGCGCCTGCTGCTCGATCTGATCGACGCACCCCCGGAGCTGGTACGCCACCGCCTGTTCGAACCCGACGACGGCCGCGAAGGCGGCTGGTCGCACAAGGAGCTGGCGCAGGCGATTAGGCAGGCGGTTGGGCGGCGGCGGGTATTCGCCCCGCAACTTCCCGCCGCGCTGCTGCGCATGGCGGCCAGCATCGACGGCGCGCTGCGCGGACCGAAGGCCCGCCTGACACCCGACCGCGTGGGCTACATGACCCACCCCAACTGGGTGTCCCGCTCGGCCTTCGCGGTGCCAGCGCAGGTGTGGGAGCCGAGGATCGGCGGCGTAGAGGGGCTGGCGCTGACCGCAGCGTGGTATCGAGAGCAGGAGTGGCTCTGAATTACTCGGTGCATTTCGGCGGTGCCTCAATGCACCCTGGCTGCCTAGGAAGATTGACATGCAAGCGGTGCCGGCTTTCGCACGTTGCCTTGCCGGACCAGCTGTATGGGTTTTCCGGGGGCGCAACCTTGCAGCGTACGTACAGACGCCAACAGTTCGAGCGTGCCGCCGTTGCTCATACGAATAAAAGCTGCTGCACCACCGCCTTTGGGCAAATACTTGATCCGCGTCACAACTCCAGTCTCGACGGTTGCATTGCCGCTTTTGACGTAGCTTGTTCCGATCGCGATTAGACCAAACATCACCATTAACAAAAGCGCGGATGACCCCACCCAACCGCGAGAACTAAGCCACTTCGCCACTGCGGGATCATACAGCAGCAGAGCGACTTCGCAACGATGTCACAGCTAGCTCAGTGACTGCTTCGTGCGGGCCCTCAAATCTGCCCCTTCGCCACCATCGTGCCCAACAGCGCATTGACGCGCGTCTGCCAGCCCGGACCGCTTTCACGCAGATGCGCCACGGTCTTGGCGTCGAGCCTGATCTTCACCTCCACCTTGGGCGCGTCGAGTTTGGGGCGTCCGCGCCGGGATGGCTTCATTTCGGCCATGAAGCCCGCATCCAGCGGGGGGTTGTCGTCGTGTTTCTTCGGATCAAACTTTGCCATGATAGAATCTCGTTTCATGCTTCTCCGCACGGCGCAAGCTGATGACCCGGACCGAGTCATCATCGGAGCCTTCGGTGAAAACCATCACATGGAGCCGACCGTCGATCTGTCCGATGGCCACAAAGCGGACCTCGGCATAATCGAAGCGGTCGTCCTCGCGTTCTAGGGCCGTATCCCAGTCGAAATCGGTCGCCGCCTTCATGGAGATGCCATGTTTGGCCCGATTGACTTTGTCCTTGGCGGGATCGAACTCGATTCTCACTGTTTTTTATGTGCACCCGTTTAATAAGAGGTGCAAGCGAGAATTCTACAAGAACGGCTCCTCGCCCGGCTTGTGGATGCCGCACTCCACCTTGTCCCAGCCGGCCCAGCGGCCGCTGCGCGGGTCTTCGCCCAGCGCGACCTGACGGGTGCAGGGGGAGCAGCCGATCGAGGGGTAGCCGTCGTTCACCAGCGGGTGACGCGGCAAATCATGCATGATGAACCACGCTTCGATCTGACCCGCGTCCCAGTCGATCAGCGGGTTGATCTTGAGCCGACCCTCGGCGTCGGAGGTGTCGATCTCGAAGCGCGGGAGATTGGCGCGGGTCTTGGCCTGGAACGCCTTGCGCCCGGTGAAGCTGGCGTCGAAGCCGGCCAGCGCCTTCGCTAGCGGACGAACCTTGCGGATTTCACAGCAGCCGTCGGGATCGAAGGACCAGCGCAGGCCGTTGCCGTCCTTCGCCGCGAGCTCGGCCGGATCGGGGGTGAGCACCCGCACGTCGGTCAGCCCCAGCCGCTCGACCAGCGCATCGCGATAGGCGATCGTCTCGGGGAAATGCTTGCCGGTGTCGAGGAACAGCACCGGCACCGACGGGTCGATCGTCGCCAGCAGGTGGAGCAGCACGGCGCTCTCGGCGCCGAAGCTGCTGACCGCGGCGACCTCGCCCGCCACGCCGTCCTTGAGCACGCCTTCGAGCATCGCCAGCGTATCGCTGCCGCGGAACAAATTGTTGAGCCGCACCGCGTCATGCGCGGTGAAGCGCGGGCCGGTGTCGATGCGGTCCACGAGGCGCAGATTGCCGACGGGCGCGTTCATGCGGCGGCTCCGTGGCGCCGGGTCCAGATCGGCACGCGCGCATCGGCGGCGGGCTGATAGACCTCGGGCCAGCGCGCGAACGCCGCCTCGGCATCGGCGGGATCGAGCGGCTGGTCGGGCTCGAAGGCATCGAAGCCGCAGCGGCGCATGAAACCGATCTGATCGATCAGCACGTCGCCGACCGCGCGCAACTCCCCAGCATAGCCCGCCTCGCGCAGGATGCGGGCGGAGGAATAGCCGCGCCCGTCGGTGAATGCCGGGAAATTGACCTCCACCAGCCGCAGCCGCGCCAGATGCGGGATCAGCGCGCGGGCATCGTCGCCCGGCTCCACGCGCACCGCGTCGGCATCGGTCTGGTCGAGGAAGGCATCGACGGTGACGCCGGGATGGTCGGCAGGCTCGTCGTCGCGGAAGCGGAGGGGATCAGCCATCGGCGGCCCCCGGGATACGAGCGATCGCCTTGATCTCGAAAGCAAAGCCCGAAAGCCAGGTGACGCCTACCATCGTGATATTTGGGAACGGCTCCGGACCCCAATTGGCGGTCATGACCGGAAAGACTGTCTCAAAATTCGCGGCTGGATCGACTGCGAATATCGTCACGTCGATAACATCGTCGAAGCTCCCTCCCGCTGCGGCCAGCACCGCATTAAGATTGTCGAACGCGAGCTGCACCTGCTTGGCGAGGTCCGGCTCGGGGGAACCGTCTCCGCGTGCACCAACTTGCCCCGATACGAACAACAGGTCGCCCGAACGGATTGCGGGAGAGTAGCGGTGCCGGGCGTAAAGCGCGTGCGGGTTGGCAGGGAAGACAGCGTCCCGGCCGGAACTTACAGGTTCAGCCATAAAGCGCCTCCTTGAACGGCTCCATGCCGATGCGGCGGTAGGTATCGAGGAAGCGCTCGCCTTCGGTGCGGGCCCGCAGATAGACGTCGGTGGCGGTCTCGACCGCGTTCACGATCCCCGCCTCGTCGAAGCCGGGGCCGGTGATCTTGGCGAGGCTGACGTCCTCGGCCTCGCTCCCGCCGAACGAAAGCTGGTAGTTCTCGACGCCTTTCTTGTCGACGCCGAGGATGCCGATATGGCCCGCGTGGTGGTGGCCGCAGGCGTTGATGCAGCCCGAAATCTTGAGCTTGAGCTCGCCCAGCAGCGCGGTCTTGCCGCTGTCGGCGAAGCGGCGCGAAATCTGCTGCGCCACCGGAATCGAGCGAGCGTTGGCGAGGCTGCAATAATCGAGGCCGGGGCAGGCGATGATGTCCTCGATGGTGTCGATATTGGCGGTGCCGAGCCCGGCCTCGTCGAGCGAGGTCCACAGGGCGTGGAGCTCGGCCAGGCGGACATGGGGCAGGACGATGTTCTGGGTATGGGTTACGCGCAACTCACCGGTTCCATGTCGTTCGGCGAGGTCGGCCATGAGGCGCATCTGATCGGCGGTGGCGTCGCCGGGAATGCCGCCGACCGGCTTCAGGCTGATGACCGCGGAAATATAGCCCGGCACCTTGTGCGGGTGGGTGTTGCGATCGGTCCACAGGGCGAAGTCCGGATCGGAACGATCGAGCGCGGTGTTCGGGGCCGTGTACGGCACCGGATCGAGCGCTTCATCGACCATGGCCGCGATCCGCGCCAGCTCGGCGGCGGGCGGCTCGATAGCGAGCGTCAACAGCTGCGCGAACTCCGCCTCGACCTGGCGGGCGTATTCCTCGGCACCCAGTTCGTGGACCAGGATCTTGATCCGCGCCTTGTATTTGTTGTCGCGCCTTCCGTAACGATTATAGACCCTTAGCGCGGCTTCTGCATACGTCACGAACTGATCAATCGGCACGAATTCGTTGATGCACGGCGCGATCATCGGGGTGCGGCCCATGCCCCCGCCGATCCAGAACTGCGCGCCGAGCTGGCCATCGCGCTCGACGATCCGAATGCCGATATCATGCAGCCGCATCGCCGCCCGATCGCGCTCGCTGGCGATCACCGCGATCTTGAACTTGCGCGGCAAGGCGCTGAATTCGGGATGGAAACTGGACCATTGCCGCAGCAATTCGGCATAGGGCCGGGGGTCCGCCACCTCGTCCGCCGCCGCGCCCGCGAAATGGTCCGAACTGATGTTGCGGATGCAATTTCCGCTGGTCTGGATGGCATGCATTTCGACCCTGGCGAGATCGGCCAACAGGTCCGCGCATTCCTCCAGCTTGATCCAGTTGTACTGAATGTTCTGGCGGGTGGTGAAATGGCCGTAGCCGCGGTCGTACTTGTCCGCGATGTCGGCGAGCGCCCGCATCTGCCGCGCATCGAGCGTGCCATAGGGAATGGCGACCCGCAGCATATAGGCGTGAAGCTGGAGGTAGAGCCCGTTCATCAGCCGCAGCGGCTTGAACTGGTCCTCGGTCAGCTTGCCCTCGAGCCGGCGGCGGGCCTGATCGCGGAATTCCGCGACGCGGGTATCGACCATCGCCTGGTCGTAGGTGTCGTAGCGATACATCAGATCACCCAGCTTCCCGCCGCCGGATCGGCGGGCTTTAGTGTCAGATCGGGGCGCACCGTGGGGCCCAGCGCGCGAACGCGGTCCTTGATATGCGCGGGGCGGGGGCTGCCCTGCGACAATTCGGCGTCGATGGCGTAAGCGGCGTTGACGCGGCGTGAGGCCTCCTCGCGGCCGATCACGCGATCTTCCTCGCCGGAGACATCGACAGCGTCCTCGACATGGAGCGACCAATAGGTGCCGGTCCACCAGACCACCGCGCCGGTGCGCAGATCGTTGCCGGTCAGGATGCGCATCGCGCGGCCTCCGTTTCGGTATCCCGGGCTAGCACAGCGACGGCGATATCCTCGCGTGCGGTCACTTCTCCGATCACGATAAGTGCCGGGCTGACGACGCGTTCGGCCTGGATCAGCTCGGGCAGGCCGGCCAGCAACCCGCGCAGCACGCGCATCTCCGGCCGCGCGCCGTTCTCGATCACCGCTAGCGGCATCTCGGGCGCGAGGCCATCCGCCATCAGCTTCTCGGCGATCTGCCCGGCGGTGCCGACGCCCATGTAGATCACCAGCGTGCGGCCCTTGCCTGCAAGGCCCGCCCAGTTCTGCTCGGCCAGGCCCTTGCACTGCCCGGCCACGAAGCTGACGATGCTCGAAGCGTCGCGATGGGTCAGCGCGATCTGCGCCGCCGCCGCCGCGCCATTCGCCGCGCTGATGCCCGGAACGATCTCGACCGCGATGCCCGCGGCGTGAGCGGCCTCGGCCTCCTCGCCGCCGCGTCCGAAGATCAGCGGATCGCCGCCCTTCAACCGCACCACCCGCCGCCCGGCCTTCGCCAGCCGCACCAGCAGCGCGTTGATCTCGTCCTGCGGCATGGTGTGGCGGGCGCGCGACTTGGCGACCGAGATCAGCCGCGCGCTCGGCGGCGCCAGCAGCAGGATCGCCGGATCGACCAGCCCGTCGTGCACCACAACCTCTGCGCTTGCGAGCAATCGCGCCGCGCGCAGCGTCAGCAGTTCCGGATCGCCCGGACCCGCACCGACGAGATGAAGTGTGCCTAGTCTTGCCATGGTGGGGGAGATGCGCGCGCGGTTGGCGTTGCGCCAATCAGAATGGCTGCGCGGGGTGACAGGAACGCTTTTGAAATGCGCGCTTTGCGGCGGGCAAGCGAAGCTATTCGTCCAGCAATTGCCGCCGGCAGGATTGTTCGAGCAACGTGCCGAGCACGCCGCCCACGGCTGCGCCGATCAGGTAAAGCGCATTTGGAACGGGCAGCAACGCGCTATCGAGGAAGGCGATGCCGAATCCCCCGGGGAGCAGTTCGGCCACCATCGCCGCCGCCACGGCCGCGGCGGCAGCGTCGCGGAGCATTGCGATCCCGGTCGTCTGCGCGCGCTTGCGGCGAGCCAGCCACATCAGCGCGCCGAGTAGTGCGCCGAAGATGAGCTTGGCGTGAGGCGGGATCGCATCGGCCACCGGGAATGTGCATCGCAAGCCGCAGCCGGCGGTCGAAGGCGTCAGCTCCATCGCCGCGATCAGCGCGCTGGCGAGAAAAATGCCGGCGCCCCAGGCCGGTACCCAGGCAAACAGGAAGCACTTGATGCCCGGCCGGAACGGCAGCCTCAGGATCGCCCGGCCTCCCGCGCCTCGAGCATTTCGATGATGCGTTCGAATTCGGCCGAGCCGCGCAGGTGCAGGTCGCGCTGGGGATAGGGCAGTTCGATGCCGTGTTCCTTGAACAGCGCCCAGACCTGCTTGAGTACCGCGGACTGAACGTTGCCCACGCCTTCCTCGGGGTCCTGGATCCAGCACTGGATTGCGAACTGCACCGCGTTGTCGCCGAACGCCTTCATCCATACGACCGGCGGCGGGGTGCCGAGCACGCGCGGGCAGCTCTTCGCGGCATCCAGCATCAGTTTCTCGGCCAGCTCCATATCGGCCTGATAACTGACGCCCACGGGCACCTGCACGCGCACGTTCTTGCTGGAATAGGACCAGTTTTCGACCTGATTGATCATCAGGTTCTCGTTGGGGATCAGATATTCCTTCTGATCGCGGGTGACGAGGCTGACGGCGCGCACGCCGATCTTGCGGATCTGGCCGAAGGTCGATTGCCCGGCCTGATCGGCAATCGCGATCACGTCCCCGGGCTTGATCGACTTGTCCATGAGCAGGATGATCCCGGCGATCAGATTGCCGAAGGTCTTCTGCAGGCCGAACCCGATGGCGAGGCCGAAGGCGCCCGAGAACACCGCCAGCGCCGTGAGATCGATGCCGAGAAAGTCGATCAGCAGGAAGGCGGCGAGCGCCCAGATCGCGATCGTGATGAGCTTTTCGGCCAGCAGCGACTGCGTGCTATCGAGCGATTTCGCCCGCCGGACGATGCGCCGCGCCCACTTGCTGCCCAGCTTCGCCAGCAGGAAGCAGAAAACGACGATGGCGATGACCACCAGGACATCCCACACCGACACGCGCAAGCTGCCGAGCGAGAGCGCCCAGCTGTCGAGCGTGCCGACGATGTCGCCCACCGTGTCGCTCTGGCGCGAGACGGCGGTGCGCAGCTCGTCGGCGGCGGCGACCTCGCGCTCGGGGCGCGCGGCTGCCATCAGCCGGCCGCCATCGCGGCGAAACCGCGGTCGAGATCGGCGATCAGGTCGCGCGGGTCTTCGAGCCCGATCGACAGGCGAACCGCCAGCCGGTCTCGCGGCCAGTCGGTCGCGGTGCGGATGGGTGCCGGGTCAACCGGCAGGGCGAGGCTCTCGAACCCGCCCCAGCTGTAGCCGATGCCGAACAGGTGGAGCGCATCGACCAGCCGGCAACGCGCGGCATCGTCGATCCCCGGTGCGAGCGTGAAGCTGAACAAGCCGCAGCCGCCGGCGAAATCGCGCCGCCACAGCTCGTGCCCTGCCGCGCCGGGCAGCATCGGGCACAGCACATCCGCCACCTCGGCACGGCTGCCGAGCCATTCGGCTATGGCCAGCCCGCTGGCGCTCTCGCGTTCGAGGCGGACGCCCATCGTCCTGAGGCCGCGCAATGCCAGCGCGGCATCGTCCGGCGAGGCGACCTGGCCGAGCTGCTGCGAGACCTCGCGCAGCCGCGGATACCACGCCTCGTTCGCGGTGCAGGCGCCCATCATCAGGTCCGAATGGCCGCCGACATGTTTGGTAAGTGCCTGGATCGCGATGTCGCAGCCATGCGCCAGCGCCCTGAAGCCCAGCGATGTCGCCCAGGTGTTGTCGATCAGCACCGCCGCCCCATTCGCGTGCGCCACGGCGGCAAGCGCGGGCACGTCGCAGACCTCCATCGTCAGGCTGCCGGGGCTTTCGAGCAGGACTGCGCGCGTGCGCTCGCAGAATTGCGCGCCGAACCCTTCCCCATCGAGCGGGTCGAAGAAGCGCACCTCTATCCCCAACCGCTTCAGCAGCCCCCGCGCCATCAGGCGGCTGGGCTCGTAGGCGTTGTCGGTGACCAGCAGCACCTCGCCTGGCGCGACCGTAGCCAGCACCGCTCCCATGATCGCCGCGACGCCGCTGGGATAGAGCACCGTGCCCGCCGCATCGCGCTCCAGTGCGGTCAGCGCCTCGGCCAGCGCCCACTGCGTCGGAGCGCCGCGGCGACCGTAGAAGAAGGTGCCGTCGGCGTTGCTGCGCTTGCCCTCGCGCAGCGCCGCGCAATCGGCGTAGAGATGCGTGCTGGCGCGATAGACCGGCGGGTTGACCACGTGCGGATCGTTCGAGCGTCCCCCGGTGACGAGCAGGGTTTGGGGGTCGAGATCGTCGCGGTGGGCGGCCATTGCGCTCGTCCTAGAGCCAAGCACCGCTGTCGGGCAAGCGGGGCACCTGATCCTTCGACAAGCTCAGGATGAACGGGTCTTGTTTAATGTCCAACCTCGCTCTTGCTGAGCTTGTCGAAGAACGGTTGGCGACACGTCAGACTGAGCGCACCACGCCAACTTCTTTCGGCGTATGGGGATCGGCGCCCCATTCGGACCAGCTGCCGTCGTAAAGCGCGGCGTCCTCCACGCCGAGTCGGTGGAGCGCGAACAGGAGCACCGAGGCTGTCACCCCGCTCCCGCAACTGGCGACGATGGGCCGATCGAGGTCGATGCCCGCAGCGGCAAAGGCCTCGCGGAGGTGGTCGTCGGCCTTGAAGGTGCCGTCGGCGTTGTAGAGTTCGCGGAAGAACAGATTGCGCGCGCCGGGAATATGGCCGCCCGGCAGGTTATGGACGGCATCGGCGATGGTGCCGGAGAACCGCTCGGCGTCGCGCGCATCGATCACCTGCTCCGCCGCGCTGGTGATGTTGCCCAGCATCTGCGCCTTGGTGCGGACGCGCGATTCGCCCGCCGTCAGGGGGCTTGGTCCTTCGGGATCGACGGCAGTATGGCCCTGCTCGAGGAGCCGATGTTCGGCTCGCCATTTGCCCAGCCCGCCATCGAGTAGCGCCAAAGGGCTGACGGCGGCGCGGCGCAGTGCGAACCAGGCGCGGGCGGAGGTTTTCAAGGCGCTGTCGTCGTAGATGACGATGCGCTGGCCGGAGCGGTAGCCGAGCTTGCCCAGGCGATCTGCGATCTGATCCGCGGTCGGCAGGGCATTGGGGACGGTCGAGGTCGCGTCCTTCAGGCTGGCGAGATCGAGGAAGCGCGCGCCGGGGATATGGCCAGCCGCAAATTCGGCGGCGGCTTCGCGCCCGGCCGCTGGCAGGTGCGAGGAGGCGTCGAGGATCAGGAGATCGGCATCGCCGAGCTGGTCGGCGAGCCAGGCGGTCGAAACGAGACTGTCCATGACGGCGAACCTACGCTCGGACAGGCACCGCGTCGAGCACGCGCTGCGCCAGCGGGGCATAGCTGCGCGGCGGTTCGTCGAGCCGGAACGGCTGCGGGCGCGCGGCGCCGCCTTCGCGGCGGCCGATCACCAGCGTGGTGGCGATGGGCTCGGCACCGCTCGCCGTAGCGCGCACGCGGAGCAAGGGCACCAGCAGACCCACGCGACCCTGCCAGATTGCGCTGGCCTCGGCGAGCGGGAGCCGCACCTGGCCCTCGAAGCGCAAGCTCTGGCCCGGTGCGAGCCGCTCGGCGGTATGGCGCGGGGTCAGCGCCTGCCCGGGCGAGGCAAGCTGCGCCTCGGCGGGGCGGTCCTTGCTGGCGGACACCAGATCGGCCTCGACCGCAACGCCCGACAGCGCCTGTGTAGTGCGATTGCGCAGCGTGACGCGATAACCGACCGTGGCGTTCATCACGCTGCGGTCCATCCGCACTGCCTCGACGCTTATCGCCAGCGCTTCGCCAGGGGAGCCGAGCGGCATGGTCGCAGCGGATGTGAGCGGCGCAAGGATCGTCGGAGCTTCGGGTACGGCGCGGCGACGGCGCAGCAGGACGACGGCCGCACCGGCGAGAACGACCAGCCCCGGCACGATCGACCACCACGACAATGACGATCCCTGCTCTGCGGCAGTCGGGGTGGGAATCGGCGACGCAGGTGTCCGGGGCGCAGCCACGGGCGGCGTCGTGGAAGCAGGCGTCGCCTGGTCCGCCTGCGTGATCGGCGCGAGCGGGGTAGGCACCACCGCAACGCCGGTCGCGCGCGGCGAAGTCGCGGCGGGTGCGCGCGCCGGTGCGTCTGCTCGCGCGGTCGGGGTCGGCAGGACGATCACCGGCGTCGCGGTGGCCGCGGGGGATGGCGTCGAAACCGCCGGACGCGCGGTCTCAATCGCGCGCGGGCGCACGGGCACCGGGGCATCCTCGTCCACCGGGCCCTGGACGCGGTTTTCCTGCGTCGGCGCGGGGGCGGGAGGGAGCTGGAAATCGCGCGCGGCTTCCTGCGCAGCGGCAGGGGCCGTGGCCGCAAGGGCCAGAACGCATAGGGCTGAAGCGAAGCGGATCATGATCTGGAAAGCTGCCGGTGTGGGGCGGGCAGCGTGAATAGGCGGTGAAGCCCCAAGCCGCAACGCGCCCGCTTGCGTTGTCGCCTATATGGGGCCAGTGGCGCGACATGGAAGGCACACCGCGTTTTCTGGGCGCAGCGACGCCGCTGCCCGCCTCGCCCGAGGAGGCCGAGCTCGACTATGTGCCTAATCCGCGCGCGGGCGAAATCTATTGCGTGCGCTTCGCCGCGCCGGAATTCACCTCGCTGTGCCCGGTCACCGGCCAGCCCGATTTCGCCCATCTGGTGATCGATTACGCGCCGGGCGCCAAAATCGTGGAATCGAAGAGCCTCAAGCTGTTCCTCGGCAGTTTCCGCAACCATTGCGGCTTCCACGAGGATGTGACGGTGGGCATCGGGCGGCGGCTGGCGGACGAGATGCAACCCCGCTGGCTCCGCATCGGCGGCTACTGGTATCCGCGCGGCGGCATCCCGATAGATGTGTTCTGGCAGAGCGGCCCTCCGCCTGAAGGCCTGTGGGTGCCGGATCAGGGTGTGCAGGGGTATCGCGGCAGAGGCTAATTTCGGCAAGCCAAACGGCGCGCAGCGCCGCAGGCGCGAGGAAACCGCGAGCGCGCACGCGCTTGCGAATAAAGAGAAACCAAAATCGAAGATTTGGTGCCGGCTGCAGGATTCGAACCCACGGCCCCCTGATTACAAAGCAATCGTTAGGTACTGAAAAACAGTATCTTAGAAGCCATTAGCTACACGCTAGCTACTAATTTGTGGTGGTGCCGCGTGTCCGATTTGAACGGACGACCTACCGCTTACAAGGCGGTTGCTCTACCCCTGAGCTAACGCGGCGCGCGGGTTCTGTAGCCGTGGGAAGTGTGTCGGGGAAGGCCGGGCTTCAATCTGCCTGCAATCGCATCGACGTCAGTCGTATCGGATGCATTACAACAGACCGCGGGTTGAAGAAAATCACGCCACGCCCATGCTACCGGCGCGCCGACCAGCACCGCAGCCAGCTGATTCATGACCACCGGCCGGTGAATGCCGCTGGCCGCGAGCTGAGCGGGCGTGAGGTCATCGATGTCGATGACGAGGGCGCCGAGGAGGGCGTCGCCGCAGCCGAGCGGAAGGCCGAGCGGGCGGCAGCGCCAGCCGAAGGCAAGGATCTGTTGCAGCCAGGCGATTTCCGCGACCCCGGTGTAGCGGGCGATGCCGTTCGCGAGCGCGTGCGCGACGAGTGCCGAGACCAGCACGTTGCGCGCTTCGCGGCGCAGCCGCGCCCGTCAAGAGCGCGAGGGCCAAATGGGGAGGGGAACCGCGAGACGCGCAGCGGCTCGGGGTGGAGGGGTGAAGAGACCGCCTCGGCCCCTCCGTCAGTCGCGCTGGCGCGCGCCTGCTACCTCCCCATTTGCGCTATGCGAAAATGGGGAGGATCTGAAGACCGGTCCGAGGCAAACCCTATTCGCTGTCCTACATCATCGGCTCGCGGGTAAACTCCCGGGATGACGCCGCCATCCGCCTTTCCCGCGCCAGACGCTCGCGCCTTCACACAAGGCGACACCCAAGGCGCGCAAGGCGACACGCGAACGTCGCAAGGTGACACCAAAACCGCCCAACGCGACACCATTCGCTGCAAGGCGACGCGATCCCGCACAAGACGACAATTCTTTCCCCTGGACCGTGTAACACCCGGTCCAAGTCCAACCCGCCCGACGGCGAATCAACCCACCAGCCCACTCGCCACCGCCAGGCCGAGGAAGGCGAAGAAACCCATCGAATCGGTGATCATCGTCACGAACACGCTGCTCGCCACGGCGGGATCGATGTCGAGCCGGTCGAAAATTACCGGCACCAGCACCCCCGCCAGCCCGGCGATCACCACATTGATCACCATCGCCGCCGCGATCACGCCGCCCAGTTGCGGGGTGAAGATCAGCGCCACGCCCGCGCCCACCAGCACCGCCACGGTCGCGCCGTTGAGGATCGCCACGCGCAGTTCGCGCCACAGCATCCGCCGGGTGTTGGACCGGGTGAGCTGGTTCATCGCGATGGCGCGCACCGTCACCGCCATCGTCTGCGTGCCGGCATTGCCGCCGATGCTGGCGACGATCGGCATCAGCACCGCCAGCGCCACCAGTTGTTCGATCGCCGCGCCGAACAGCGCGATGATCGTGCTGGCGACCAGCGCGGTGCCCAGATTGGCGATCAGCCAGCGGACGCGGGCCGAGTATGCCTCGCGGATCGGCTCGTTGATGTCGCCGTCGCCCGCGCCGCTCAGCAGCAGCACGTCCTCGCCCGCTTCCTCGGCGATGATGTGAACCACGTCGTCGACCGTCAGCTGGCCGACCAGCCGCCCGTTCTCGTCCACCACCGCGGCGGAAATGAGCGCGTATTTCTGGAACATATTGCCCACCTCCTCCTGGTCGAGGGTGGCGGGGATCAGCGTCTGGTCGCGCTTCATCACATCGGCCAGGGCGACCGAGCGGGGCGTGGTGAGGATCCAGCTCAGCAGGCAGGTACCGACCGGGTGGTGCTTTTCGTCGACCACGAAAACTTCGAAGAACTCGCTCGGCAGATCGGGGCCGGTGCGGAGGTAATCGATCAGATTGCCCACGCTCATATGCTCGGGCACCGCCACGAACTCGCGGCTCATCAACCGCCCGGCGGTCTCCTCGGGATAGGCGAGCGCGCTCTCGATCGCGGCGCGGTCCTCGGGCTCGAGTTCGGCGAGGACGGCGCGCTGGTCCTCCTCGTCGAGATCCTCGATGAGCTGGACCGCATCGTCGGTGTCGAGCTCGCCCGCGATCTCGGCGACAGCGGCGGCGGGCAGCGCCTCGATCATGTCCTCGCGGACGTGATCGTTGAGCTCGGCGATCACGTCGCTGCTCATCAGATCGGTGATCGCGGCGGCCATGGCGCGGCGCTGATCGGGCGTCAGCAGTTCGAGCAGATCGGCGACGTCGGCGGCGTGGAGCGGTTCCACGAGGTCGTAGACCGCCTCGTCGTCGCGCGCCTCGAGCGCGTCGGCCACGCGGCGGACGAACTCGGGCTTGAGGATGTTGTCCTCGTCGTGGCGCTCGTCGTCGATACGGTCGTCGGGGCGGGCGGCCTCCTCGCCGCCCGTCGGCGCATCGTCCTTGAGGAGCGTCTCGTCGACCATGCCCGGCGTCTAGGCAGGGAGGGGCGAAAAGCAACCCGTGACAGGCGCGTTCGCCGAGCTATATGCGCCGCTATAAAGCACCCAACCCCGCTCATGCTGAGCTTGTCGAAGCATGGCCGCGACCGTCGCGCTAGCCCTTCGACAGGCTCAGGGCGAGCGGAACCTAGCTGGAGATACTGACATGGCCGACACCCTCACGCTCACCCTCGACACCGGCGGCGGCAACACCGGCGACGTGGTCATCAAGCTGCGCCCCGACCTCGCGCCCGGCCATGTCGCGCGCATCACCGAGCTGGCGGGCGAGGGCTTCTACGACGGCGTGGTGTTCCACCGCGTGATCGCGGGCTTCATGGCGCAGGGCGGCGATCCCACCGGCACCGGCATGAGCGGCAGCGACAAGCCCGACCTCAAGGCCGAGTTCAACGCCGAGCCGCACGTCCGCGGCATCTGCTCGATGGCGCGCACCAATGTGCCCGACACCGCCAACAGCCAGTTCTTCATCTGCCTCGACGACGCGCGTTTCCTCGATCGCCAGTACACCGTGTGGGGCCAGGTCGAGAGCGGCATGGAACACGTCGACGCGCTCCCCAAGGGCGAGCCCCCGCGCGAGCCGGGCAAGATCGTGAAGGCGGTGGTTTCGTAGAGCTCGGACCACATCCGCTCGTGCCGAGCTTGTCGAAGCACCAAGCACGAACGTCGCGGTCGGCCCTTCGACAGGCTCAGGGCGAGCGGGTATGGTAAGGGCTCAGAAACGCGAGAGTATGAAACCCCAGACCGCCCCCAAGACCTACCGGGTCAAGAGCTTCGGCTGCCAGATGAACGTCTATGACGGCGAGCGCATGGGCGAGCTGCTGGCGGCGCAGGGGCTCGCGCCCGCTTCCGAAGGGGAGGAGGCCGAGCTGGTCGTCCTCAACACCTGCCATATCCGCGAGAAGGCGGCGGAGAAGGTCTATTCGGACATCGGCCGGCTGGTGAAGGCCGGGCGCAAGGCTGGGGCCACGCCGATGATCGCGGTCGCGGGCTGCGTGGCGCAGGCCGAGGGTGAGGAGATCATGGCGCGGGCGCCTGCGGTCAGCATGGTGGTCGGCCCGCAGGCCTATCACCGCCTGCCCGAGATGCTCGACCGGGCGGTACAGGGCGAGCGCGCCACCGACACCGACATGCCCGCCATCGCCAAGTTCGCCGCGCTGCCCGAGAGGCGCAGGATCGGGCCGGCGGCGTTCCTGACGGTGCAGGAAGGCTGCGACAAGTTCTGCACCTATTGCGTGGTGCCCTATACTCGCGGCGCGGAAATCTCGCGGCCCTACAGTGATCTGGTGGCCGAAGCGCACAAGCTCGTCGAGGCCGGCGCGAAGGAAATCACGCTGCTCGGCCAGAACGTCTCCGCGTGGTTGGGCGAAGATAGCAAGGGCAGGGCGGTCGGCCTCGCGGGCCTGATCCGCGATCTCGCGCGCGTCGATGGCCTCGCGCGCATCCGCTACACCACCAGCCACCCCGCCGACATGGATGACGCGCTGATCGCGGCCCACGGCGAGATCGAGAAGCTGATGCCCTTCCTCCACCTGCCGGTGCAGGCGGGCAGCGACCGGGTGCTGCGCGCGATGAACCGCAGCCACACCGCCGACAGCTATCTCAAGCTGCTCGGCCGCTTCAAAGCGGCGCGCCCGGACCTCGCGCTCAGCGGCGATTTCATCGTGGGCTTCCCCGGCGAGACCGAGGCCGAGTTCGCCGAGACCCTGGCGCTGGTCGATGCGGTCGGTTACGCGCAGGCCTTCAGCTTCAAATACAGCCCGCGCCCCGGCACACCCGCCGCCTCAATGGACGGCCGGATCGCGCCCGAGGTGATGGACGACCGCCTCCAGCGCCTCCAGGCCGCGCTCAACCGCGACCAGCACGCCTTCAACCGGGCCACGGTGGGGCGACGCTGCGAGGTGCTGGTCGAGCGCAGGGGCAAGCTGCCCGGCCAGTGGCTCGGCAAATCGCCCTGGCTGCAATCGGTGCACTTCACCGCCGAGGCCGCGATCGGCGATCTGGTCCAGGTCGAACTGGGCGAGGCGGGGCCAAACTCGCTCGCTGGGCGGGTACTCGAGCCAGTTAGTGTGTTGTAACGAGACGTAACAGAATCGTCGCAAGGATTACGTTGCGGCGCAATATTCCGTGGTTAACGATTCCTTGCCGACGCTTGGTCGCAAAAGGACTCTGAATCATGAACACCGCACTGCTCGGGCTCGCGGCTTCCGCCGCGGCGCTCTCGTTCGCCCTGCCCGCCACCGCCGCCGAGACGCTGCAGGTCGTTTCCGGTCCCGCCGGCACCCGTGCCGTCAGTATCGCCAATTTCGACCCCATCGGACAGACGTTCACGGCCTTCACGGACACGATCACTTCGGTCGGCTTCCAATTCGCCTCGCTCAATCCAGCGCAGACGAACGACCCCATCACGCTGCGCATCTTCGCCGGCGAGACGCTGTCCGGCACGTCGTTGTTCACCAATGTCTTCACCCTGCCGACCTCGATCAATTCGCGCACGCCGCAGTGGTTCGATATCGCGGTGCCGTCGCTTGCCGTCACCAATGGCCAGCGTTATTCGCTGGTCCTCGAAACGGGGTCTTCGTTTCGCAATGCCTTGGTCGTCGGCCCCGATTTCAATCCCTCGACCGGGCAATTCGCAGGTGGCGACGCTTACGCCGGCGGGCGCCTGCTCAGCACCACGCTCACTTATGCCAATTGCGCAGGGACGGCGAACAACTGCGACGCCAACTTCCGCGTGACCGGTAACCTGGTGGCTGCCGCAGTTCCCGAGCCGGGCGCCTGGGCGATGATGATCGTCGGCTTCCTGGCCGTGGGTGGCGCGATGCGCGCCGCGCGGACCCGCCGTCCGAAGCTCACCTACGCCTGACCCCGCCTCACCGTTCGAAGGAAGCATGACCTCATGCGTATCGTAACTCTCACGCTCGCGGCGGCGTTGGCAGCCACTTAGGGTACCGCGCTGGCCGCCGGGTCCTCGCCCGCGCCCAAATCTCCGTTCGTGTCGAGCGAAGTCGAGACACCAAAGGCCCCGCTTCGGCGGGGCCTTTTGCATTCGGGCGATGTGACCAAGCGGTGACTATCCACGCCCATGCGATGGCCGGTGTCTTGTCACACGGGAACGGCGGCGTATCTTCCGAGTCGTCTCTTCGAAAGGACCGCATGGCCCGTAGACCCGCCCGCGAGGCGCATCCCGCCTTCCTCGACACTCCCGCCGCCGCGAATCGCGATATCCGCCGCGCCTCGGCCGACCTCAGCTTCGAGAACCAAAGCCTGCTCGGCGCGCTCTATGGCCAGTTCGACGCCAATCTCGTGCAGGTCGAAAACCGCCTGGGCGTGTTCATCTCCGCCCGCGGTGACCGGCTGCATCTCGAAGGCCCGGCCGACAGCGTGGCGCGCGCTCGCGAGGTGTTGCGCGCGATGTACGATCGGCTGGCGCAGGGGCAGGACCTGGATGCGGGGCTGATCGAATCGATCATCGCCATGTCCAGCGAGCCCACGCTCGACGGGATCATCGCGGGCACGCTCGACGCGCCGCCGATCATGATCCGCACCCGGCGCAAGACCATCGTGCCGCGCACCGCGGCGCAGGCGGTCTACATGCAGGCGCTCGCTCGCGACGAGATCATCTTCGCGCTCGGCCCGGCGGGCACCGGCAAGACCTACCTCGCCGTGGCGCAGGCGGTGGCGCAGCTCATGACCGGCACTGTCCAGCGCCTGATCCTCAGCCGCCCGGCGGTGGAGGCTGGCGAGAAGCTCGGCTTCCTGCCCGGAGACATGAAAGACAAGGTCGACCCCTATTTGCGCCCGCTATACGATGCGCTCTACGACTGCATGCCGCCCGAGCAGGTCGAGCGGCGGCTCGCTTCGGGTGAGATCGAAATCGCGCCGATCGCCTTCATGCGCGGGCGCACGTTGGCCGACAGCTTCATCATCCTCGACGAGGCGCAGAACACCACGCGCGAGCAGATGAAGATGTTCCTCACCCGCTTCGGCCAGAACAGCCGCATGGTGGTGTGCGGCGATCCGCGCCAGGTCGATATTCCCGGCGGCGACCGGATGAGCGGGCTGGCCGACGCGGTCGAGAAGCTGGAAGGCGTCGAAGGTTTCGGCACGATCCGCTTCACCACCGCCGACGTCGTGCGCCACCCGATCGTCGGGCGCATTGTCGAGGCTTACGAAGGCTCCAACGAGCGTTCCGACGGCTGATGGATCTCGATATCGAGATCGACGGCTGGCCGAAGGACTTCGACTGGCCCGACCTGACCGAGCAGGCCCTGCAAGCGGTCGAGGTGGTTGAGCCGGTGCTCGCCAACGAGCGGCTGTCGGCCAGCCTGCTATTCACGCTCGACGAGGAAGTGCGCGTCCTCAACCGCGAATGGCGGACCAAGGACAAGCCCACCAATGTGCTGTCCTTCCCGATGATGACCCGCGCCGAGCTGATTTCGCTGGCGCCGCAGGGCGGGCCGGAAATGCTCGGCGACATCGCGCTCGCCTTCGAGACCTGCATGCGCGAGGCGGCGGAGAAGGGCGTGGGGTTGAAAGATCACGCTGCCCATCTGATCGTTCACGGCCTGCTTCATCTTGCCGGGCACGACCACGAGCTCGGCGAGGCCGAGGCGGCGGCGATGGAGGCGCTCGAGATCAAGGCGCTTGCACAAATGGGCATCGCCGACCCATATGGCGACAGCGACAACAGGGAACCAGCATAAGGGCCATGCCCGACCATTCTTCGACCGCGGGAGACGCGGACAGTAGCGGCGGGCTGTGGCCCGCGATCAGGAAGCTCTTCGATATGGACAGCGGCGAGCGATCGCTGCGCGCCCAGCTCGAGGATACACTCGACGAAGCCGACCAGGAGGCCGGCAACGGCAACGACCAGGCCTCGGAGCGCGGCGATCTGTCGCTGATCGAGCGCCAGATGCTGCGCAACCTGCTCCATTTCAGCGAGAAAGATGCTGACGACGTCGCCATCCCCCGCGGCGAGATCGTGGCGCTTAGTGCGAACGCCAGCTGGGACGAGATCGTCGCCGCCTTTTCCGAGCACGGCCATTCGCGGATGCCGGTCTATCGCGACCAGCTCGACCACGTGATCGGGATGATGCACGTCAAGGACGTGTTCCCGGTCCTGGCCGAGAAACGCCCGCCACCCGAGGACTGGCTCGCGCTGATGCGCCAGCCGCTCTATGTGCCGCAATCTCGCAGTGCGCTCGACGTGCTGGCCGATATGCGCCAGCAGCATATGCATCTGGCGATCGTGCTCGACGAATTTTCGGGCACCGACGGGATCATCACCATCGAGGATCTGGTCGAGGAGATCGTCGGCGACATCGCCGACGAGCACGACGACGCGCCCGAGGAATGGATCGTGCCGGTGGGCGAGGGGGTGTGGGAATGCGACGCCCGCGCCGAGCTCGACGATATCGCCGAGCGCATCGACCCCCGGCTGGCCGAGGTGGCCGAGGCGGTCGATACGCTGGGTGGCCTGACCTATGTGCTGGCCGAACAGGTCCCGCCGGTGGGGACCTGCGTGCATCACCCCTCGGGCTGGAAGATCGAGGTGATCGAGGGTGACGACACCCACGTGATCCGCCTGCGCCTGCACGCGCCGGGCGTGGAAGAGGTCGAGTAACCGGGCGGCATGGTGACCCGCCGCCTCCCGCCGCTGCGCGCGCTCGAAGCCTTCGTGCGGACCGTGCGCGCGGGCTCGGCGCGCGGCGCGGCGGACGAGCTCGGCCTGAGTCCCTCGGCGCTCTCACGCCGCATCGGCACGCTCGAATCCTTCGTCGGCAAGCGGCTGTTCACCCGCGCGCGCCAGGCGATGAGCCTGACCGACGAGGGCCAGGCCTTCTACGAGGCGATCAACCCTCATCTCGAGGCACTGGCGCGCGCGGTCGAAAACCAGTCGGAGAACATGAGCCTGCTGCGGCTGCATCTGGGCGTACTGCCGCTGTTCGGGAGCCAGCGGCTGTTCCCGCGGCTGGCCGAGCTGCGCCGTTCGCACCCGCTGCTGCATATCGACATCGATACCGGCCCGCATCTCGAAGACCGCGTGGGCGACACGCTCGACGCCGCGATCATCCTCTCGCGCGGGCCGACGCGGGGGCTGCACGCGGTGCGGCTGGACCATAATATGGTGCGCGCGATCGGCAACCGCGCGGTTGCCGAAGCGGTGGGGACGGTTCCGGACCGGGACGCACTCTCGCGCCAAACCTTCCTGGTCCATAACGAATTGCCCGAAAGCTTCGTCGCGTGGATGGCCGAGATCGGCCTGCCCGACCTCGAACCGGTCGCGATCGACCATTACGATTCGGGCCAGTTGATGCTCGAGGCGGCGGCGCAGGGCCTGGGTATCGCGATCATGCACGACGATCATGTGCGCCGCGCCGCCGACGACCGGCTGGCGCAGCTCTTCGACGTCGAAGTCGAAAGCCCCTACAGCTACTGGTTCGTGTGCAAGCCGACCGCGCTGGAAGAGCGCCCGGTGCGGATATTTCACGACTGGCTGGTGCAGGCCGGGCTCTAGGCCTCGGCGGGCGGCGCGGTGTAGCGCACCGGCGGGACCGTGTGCGCGAAGTCGCGTAACGGGCCGTGCGCCGCGATCAGCGCCGCCTCGATTTCGGCGCGGGCCTTGCTGCCGATCGCCTTGCGCCCTCGATGCTCCTCGGGACTGAATGGCTCGAGGAAATTGATGCGGACCGGGAAACCGTCGCGCCGCCCGAGCACGCGGCGGGCATTGTTGAGCCCGGTCTCGTCGCCGATCCAGCCGATCTCCTCGCCGACAGCGCCGTAGTCGAGCATCACCGGCTGGACCAGCACACCGGGTGGGGGCGGCTCGAGCACGGAGAGCATGCTGGTCTTGAACGGCAGCAGCGAGCGATTGTCGGTGGTGGTGCCTTCGGGAAACACCGTCACCGACCAGTTGTCCGCCAAAGCCTCGCGCAACGCATTGACCTGCTCGGCGACGCCCATGCGGTTCTCGCGCTTGACGAAGACCGTGCGGTTGAGGCGGCACAGCCAGCCGATCACGGGCACCTCGCTGAGTTCCTGCTTGGCGACGAAGGCCGTTCCGCTCGCGCCCGCCAGCACCAGGATGTCGATCCAGCTGACGTGATTGGCAATGAAGAAGACCTCGCGCCGCAACGGCGTGCCGATCCGCTCGACCCTGGCCCCGCTGATCCAGCCGGCGGTGCGCAGGAACAACATCGGGAAGGGCGAGCCGTAGCGGAAGATCCGATATCCGTAATGCAGCGGCACGAATACGAGCAGCGCGAGCACCAGCGCGAGCGCGCGGAGGACGAAGCGGATCCGCTGAGGCAGCGTGAGCTTGGTTGTTTCACCTCGCATCGCCGCGAGGCGTTTGGCCGACGAGCAAGACGACGTCACCCCAGCACACCGTGATTGTCGCAGGAAGCGTCTCGGCGAGGAGCGGCGCGCAGGCCGGGCTGGTTGCCCGGACAAGTGGCGCGACGATGTCCGGGGGGCTTCCTGCGACAACCGCGAAGCGGCGGGCCGCTTTTGGCCGATCGCTGCGTCGCTCGTCGGTCACTATGCTTCGGCATGGCTCCCTCCTCGCTTCTTGCGCCCGGCCAAAAGCGACTCCGTCACGGCGCGCTGGGGTGACGCCGTTTTGCTCTAGCCCTCGCGGTCGAGGCGGACACCGTAAAGTTCCATGCGGTGGTCCACGAGCCGGTAGCCGAGCTTCTCGGCGATCTGCTTCTGCAACGCTTCGAGCTCAGGGTCGACGAATTCGACGACCTTGCCGGTTTCGACATCGATCAGATGGTCGTGATGCGATTCGGGTGCGGCTTCATAGCGCGCGCGACCGTCGCCGAAATCATGCCGGTCGAGAATCCCGGAATCCTCGAACAGCCGCACGGTGCGATAGACGGTGGCGATCGAAATGCCCGGATCGATCGCGGCCGACCGGGCGTGGAGCTGTTCGACATCGGGGTGATCCTCGCTGTCGGACAGCACCTTGGCGATGGTGCGCCGCTGCTCGGTGATGCGCAGCCCCTTGTCCGCGCAAAGCTGTTCGAGGTCGATCCGCTGCTTCAATGAGCCACTCCAAATGAAAACGCCCCGCGACCTTAGGATCGCGGGGCGCATTGCTCAAGCCGATGCGGTGATTATCCGGCCTTCCTGGGCCGACCGCGGCGCTGGCCGGGCTTGCGCCCAAGCCCGATCTTGACCGCGAGTTCGCGGCGCTTCTCGGCATAATTGGGGGCGACCATCGGATAGTCGGCGGGCAGGTTCCAGCGCTCGCGATACTGTTCCGGGCTCATGTCGAAATTCGTCCGCAGATAGCGCTTGAGCATCTTCAGCTTCTTGCCGTCTTCCAGACAGACCAGATAGTCCGGTTTCACCGAGGCGCGGATCGAAACCGCCGGCTCGCGCGCGGGCTCTTCGGGCACCGCTACCTGACCGAGTCCGGAAAGCGCTGAATAGACGCTGGAAATTAGTGTCGCGACCTCGCCGGGGGAAACCGAATTGTTGCTGACATGCGCCGCGACAATTTCGGAAGTCAGAGTGATGAGGGTTTCGGCACGATCGTATTCGCTGGCGTCCATGTTGTTTGCTTTCGTTGTTCGTTGCGACCCGAGGCTTAGCGACTAACTCTGTCGAAATCGGAGGAAAGTCAACGCGGCGGATCTAAATTGTCGTGAGCCGGGCTAGTATTGGCGCGGGTCGGTTCATTCGCTCAGTTGCCGGGCGAAAGTTATCGCGTCGATGGGATCGCCGTCCGCTGCGCGGTAATAGCGCGGGCGCACGCCGATAGGCTCGAAACCGCAGCGCCGATAGAGCGAATGCGCGGGGTTGTTCGCGCGCATTTCCAGGAAGATGCGGTGCACGCCGCGGCGCGCTGCCGCCGCGAAGTAAAGCTGGACCAGCGCAGTGCCCAACCCGCGCCCACGCTCTTCGGGACGGACCGCCAGCAGCAGCAGCTCTTCCTCGTCTAGCGCCTGGCGCGAAAGCACGAAGCCCGCGGCGGCGCCACCTGTCGTTGGGGCCGCGTGGCGATCGGCCAGCAGCAGGAAAGTCGACGGCATGGCGAGCGAATCGCGCAGCTGCGTTCGCGTCCAGGCCTCGCCCCAGCGCGGCTCGAAGGCGGCGTCCATGATCGCCATCGCCGCATCGAGCGCGCTGTCGTCGCTCATGCCGGCAGCCTCGCGTCGGGGGCGCGGCCGTAGATGGGCGACAGGTCGGAGCGGAGCAGGATCTCCGGCAGGGCGAGGACGAAGCGGGCGTCGGGCAGGATGTCCAGCACCTCATGCGGCGCGCTTGCCAGGGCCGCGCGCTCCCGCGCCCGGTTGCCGGCAAGGAGCGGATGGCTCGGTAGCGACCGGGCCGCTGCCGCATCGACCGCCAGCGATGCCCCCTCGGGGATTCCGGCCGCGTCGAAATCCTGTACGAACCACTCGCCGTGGCCACCCGCCATGCACACGCTGACCGGCCCGGCATGGCCCTGCTGGGCGGTGGCCGCGACCAACGCCAGCGTTGGGAAGCCGCGAACCGTCGCGTTCCACGCCAAACCGAGCGCCTGCGCGGCTGCCAGCCCGATCCGCACGCCGGTGAAGCTTCCGGGGCCGAGGGAGACGCGGATTTCCGCAGCGCGGCCCCGGTCGGGAAGCGAGGCGATGAGCGGAACGAGCTGCTCGGCGTGCCCGCGTCCAAGGATCACGTGGCGCGCATCGAGTAGGGCCGCACCCTCGAACAGGGCTAGCGAACACGCCTCTGTCGCACAGTCGATCGCGAGCATCCTCATCATGCGCGCCGTGCCTCAGCGCGCGCGGGGCTTCAAGCGAATGCGCTCAGGCGATGCGGTTGAACTTGTCGAAATCGGGCCGCGGGCTGCGGTCGAAGATGCTGTCCGGGTCGCCATAGCCGAGCGAACAGATCCAGTCGGCGCGACAGCGCGGCTCGTCGGCGAAGAATTCCGCCGTCACTTTGTCGAGATCGACCCCCGACATCGGCCCGCAATCGAGCCCAAGCGCACGGGCGGCGAGCATGAGGTAAGCGCCTTGCAAGGCCGAGTTGCGCGCGGCGGATTCCTTGCGGAACGCCTCCTTGCCCTCGAACCAGCTCTTGGCGTCGGTGTGTGGGAACAGCCACGGCAGTTCCTCGTGAAAATCGAGGTCGTAACCGATGATGACGCAGACCGGTGCGGTGCGGATTTTTGCCTTGTTCTGCTCCAGCGCGAACTCGGCGAGCCGGTCCTTGGCGTCCTGCGACCGGCACCACACCAGCCGCGCTGGCTGCATATTGGCCGAGGTCGGCCCCATCTTCATCAGGTCGTAGATCTCGCGGATCTGGTCTTCGCTGACCGGCTTCTCCAGCCAGCCGTTGTAACTGCGTGCCGCGCGGAAAATCTGGTCGAGCGCGGCGTCACCCAGCGGGTGGTCGTGGAACTGCTTGGTCATGGTATCTCCAGCGGGACGATCAGGCGGCGCGGACTTCGGTCACCTCGGGGACATAATGCTTGAGCAGCCCTTCGATCCCATGTTTCAACGTTGCCGAAGAAGACGGGCAGCCCGAACAGGCCCCCTGCATCGCGAGATAGACCACCCCGTCCTTGAACCCGCGATAGCGGACATCGCCGCCGTCCCCGGCCACGGCAGGGCGGACGCGGGTTTCGAGCAATTCGTTGATCTGCGCGACGATATCCGCGTCGGCGGGGTCTTCCGCGACCAGCAAATCCTCGCCGTCATCCTCGCCGGGCACCGCGAAGCCCGCCGCGCTCGCGGGCGCGAACAACGGCGCTTCGGATACGAAATGGTCGAGCAGCACGCCCAGCACGCTGGGCTTGAGCTCGCGCCACTCCACGCCCGGTCCTGCGGTAACGGTGACGAAATCGGCGCCGAAGAACACGCCGGTGACCTCGCCGGTGTCGAACAGCGCTTGCGCCAGCGGGCTGGCCCCGGCCGCCTCGGGACTGGCGAATTCGCGCGTGCCGCTCGCCCCCATCACCGCCCGGCCGGGCAGGAACTTGAGGCTCGCGGGATTCGGGGTGGCTTCGGTTTCGATCAGCATGGCGGCGATGTAGGCCGCGCCGGAGCAAGTCACAAGTTGCCGAGGCCAACGAAAGATTTCCGCCTATTCACTCGCGCTTCACCGGCTCACCGCCTATATCGCACGCTATGTCCTTGCCTCCGCGCGCCTTCCGGCGTCTCGCGCTTTTCCTTCCCGCCGCGCTCGTCGCCCTTCAGCCCGTGCTGGCGCAGCAAGCCGCTGCGCCCGCGCCAGCGCCGGTGCCGACAGCTCCGCCGCGCTATCTCCAGGCCGGTGACGCGACGCCGTGGCTCTATCGCGGCAGCGACGTTCCGCAGGACAAGGAATGGCTGTTCGGCGAGATGCCCAACGGCCTGCGCTATGCGGTGCGCCGCAACGGCGTTCCGCCGGGCCAGGTCTCGATCCGCGTCCGCATCGATGCCGGATCGCTGCACGAACGCGATGCCGAGCGCGGCTACGCGCACCTCCTCGAGCATCTGCTGTTCCGCGAAAGCAAATATCTCGGCCCCGCGCAGGCGATCCCCACCTGGCAGCGGCTGGGCGCGACCTTCGGCAGCGACACGAATGCCGAAACCAGCCCCACGCACACGGTGTTCAAGCTCGACCTGCCCGGCATCACGCCCGCCAAGGTGGAGGAGAGCATGAAGCTTCTCTCGGGCATGGTGCGCGAACCCACGCTCAGCAATCGCAACGTCAGGTCCGAGGTGCCGATCGTGCTGGCCGAGAAGCGCGAAAACGGCGGGCCGGGCGAGCGCACCGCCGATGCCACGCGCGAGACGCTGTTCGCCGGGCAATTGCTAGCGAACCGCAGCCCGATCGGCACTGAGGCGACGCTCAATGCAGCTACGGGGCGGAGCGTCGCGGGCTTCTACAATCGCTGGTATCGCCCGGAAAACACGGTGATCTCGGTGGTCGGCGACATGGACCCGCAGATGCTGGCTGCACAGGTGGAGAAATGGTTCGCCGACTGGCGCGGCAAGGGCGCGGTGGTTCCCGCCCCTTCGTTCGGCGATCCCGCCATGCCCGCGGGTGCCGACCCGGCCAATCCGGTCGGCGAGACCGCGGTGCTGGTCGAGCCCGACCTGCCCCGCAACATGACCGTCGCGGTGCTGCGCCCGTGGCGTCAGGTCAACGACACCATCGCCTACAACCAGGGCATTCTGCGCGATGCGCTGGCGCAGGCGCTCATCAATCGCCGGCTGGAATCGCGGGCGCGCGCCGGCGGCAGCTATCTCTATGCCCAGGTCCAGCAGGACAAGATCAGCCGCTCGACCGACGCCACCTTCGTTTCCTTCGCCCCGCTCACCGCCGACTGGCGCGCGGCCCTGACGGACGTGCGCGCCGTCATCGCCGATGCCCTGGCGCGCCCGCCCAGCGAAGAGGAAATCGATCGCGAGATCGCCGAGCAGCAGCAGGTGTTCGAAAGCTCGGTCGCCGAGCGCAGCGTGCTGGCCGGTTCGCGTCTCGCCGACGACATCGTCAACGCGGTCGATATCCGCGAGGCGGTCGCCGCCCCCGAGACCGTGCTGGCGGTATTCACCGGCATGAAGGACGCGATCACTCCGCAACAGATCCTCGACAGCACGCGCCGCCTGTTCGGCGGCAATGTGATCCGCGCGACCTATGTGACCCCTGCCGCGGGAGAGGCCACCGCTGACGACCTGCGTGCCGGGCTGCTGGCGCAGGTTGCGCCCGATGCCACCGCGCGTCTGTCCACCAAGCCGATCCTGTTCGAAAGCCTGCCCGTGCTCGGCAAGCCGGGTACCATCGCGCAGGACGTGCCGCTCGGCGTGCTCGACATCGGACGCGTCGATTTCGCCAATGGCGTCAAGGTGCTGCTGTGGCCCAATGATGCCGAGCCGGGCCGGGTGGCGGTCAAGGTGCGCTTCGGCGGCGGCTACCGCTCGCTCGGCGATGGCGATGCCGCCTATGCCGCGCTAGGCAAGATGGCGCTGGTGGGCTCGGGCGTCGGCCCGCTGGGCCAGGAAGAACTCGATCGCATTTCGACGGGCCGCAAGATGGGCTTCCAGTTCGAGATCGAGGACGGCGTGTTCCATTTCTTCGCCCAGACACGCAAGGAAGATCTGGCCGACCAACTCTACCTGTTCGCCGCCAAGCTGGGCACGCCGCGCTGGGACGCCAATCCGGTGATCCGCGCCAAGGCAGCCGCCAATCTGGCGTTTGAAAGCTATGCCACCAGCCCGGCGGGCGTGCTCGGCCGCGATCTCGAGACCCTCCAGCGCGGCAGCGATCCGCGCTATGCCGCGCCGACCCGCGAACAGCTCGCGGCGGTGACGCCCGAGGCTTTTCGCAAGGTATGGGAGCCGATCCTCAGGCAGGGCCCGGTCGAGGTGCTGGTGTTCGGCGATTTCGACCGTACCGCCACGATCCAGGCGCTGGGGCGGACCTTTGGCGCGCTCCCTCCGCGCACCCCGCTGTCGGATACGATGGCGGCCCGCGTGCCGGGCTTTGCGACACCCGGCGAGACCACGGTGCGAACCCACCGCGGCGATGCCGCGCAGGCTGCGGCCGTGGTCGAATGGCCGAGCGGGGGCGGGGTCGCCAATCTGCGCGAATCGCGCCAGCTCGAGATCCTGACCCAGCTGTTCAACAACCGCTTGCTCGACGCCATGCGCGAGAAGGCGGGGGCCAGTTACGCGCCGGTGGTCCGCTCCGACTGGCCGACCGATATCGACGGCGGCGGACGGATCAGCGCGCTGGCGCAACTCCAGCCCAAGGATGTGCCGATCTTCTTCGGCGAGGCGCAGCGGATCGCGACCGAGCTCGCCACCATGCCCGCCGCGCAGGACGAGCTCGACCGCGTGACCGAACCGCTGCGCCAGTACATCAGCCGCGCCTCGACCGGGAACCTGTTCTGGCTGTACCAGCTCGAAGGGGCGACCAGCGATCCGCGCATCGTCGCTTTTCTGCGCCCGCTGCTCGCCGATTATTCGCGCACCACCCCGCAGGCCATGCAGGCGCTGGCGCAAAAGTATTTCGGTACCCAGCGCCCGTGGCAGCTCGCGGTGATCCCCGAAGGGCAGACGCTGGCCGCAACGCCCCCACGCAACGCGCGCAGCAACCGCTGACGGGAGTTTGCGGGGCGGGCGTGAACCGCAGGCGGTATGGACTGTCCTACACGGTGACAGCTGGTCTAGGATGGCCCGATGGGCACCCCCGCTTCCCTCGCGCACGTGCAGACCGGTAACGCCTGGCCGGGCGACATTCGGTCGGCGCAAGAGGCCGGATTTTTTTCTCTTGGACAGTGTAACACCCGGTCCATGTCCTACACGATTCGGCCTGGCGCGATCCCCAATCCGCGCAACCCCCGCTATGCCCGCGCCAAGCACAAGCAGCTTGCCCGGCAACGGCCGCTGGGCTTTGCGTGCCGGATGACCGAGCAAGGACGATGACCAGGGCGTGGACGCCCGCTGGCTGGCAGGGCTGCGAAGCCCGCCATTTGCCGCATTACGAAGACGCGGCCGCGCTGGACCGCGCCACGACCACGCTCGCGTCCTATCCGCCGCTGGTGTTCGCGGGCGAGGCGCGCGCGCTCACCGCCGATCTGGCCGAGGTGGCCGAGGGCCGGGCTTTCCTCCTCCAGGGCGGGGATTGCGCCGAAAGTTTCGCCGAGTTCCACCCCGACAACATTCGCGATACCTTCCGCGTACTGTTGCAGATGGCGGTGGTGATGACCTTTGCCAGCAAGCGCCCGGTGGTGAAGGTGGGGCGGATGGCGGGCCAGTTCGCCAAGCCCCGCAGCGCCGCGACCGAAACCCAGGGCGATGTCACCCTGCCGAGCTATCTGGGCGACAACATCAACGGCATCGAATTCGAGGCGGCGGCACGCCGCAACGATCCCGAGCGCATGGTGCGCGCCTATTCGCAATCCGCCGCCACGCTCAACCTGCTCCGTGCCTTTGCGAACGGCGGCTACGCCAATCTGCGCCAGGTGCACCAGTGGACGCTGGATTTCATGGGCCGCAGTCCCTGGGCCGACAAGTTCAGCGACGTCGCCGACCGCATCGGCGAGGCGCTCGATTTCATGCGCGCCTGCGGCGTCGATGCCGAAACGCTGCCGCAATTGAAGGGTACCAGCTTCTACACCAGCCACGAGGCGCTGCTGCTGCCCTACGAACAGGCGATGACCCGGCGCGATTCGCTGACCGGCGACTGGTACGACACCAGCGCGCACATGGTGTGGATCGGCGACCGGACCCGGTTCGAAGGCAGCGCCCATGTCGAATTCGCGCGCGGCATCGGCAATCCGCTGGGCATGAAATGCGGGCCGAGCCTGGAGCCCGAAGCGCTGCTGCGATTGCTCGATACGCTCAACCCGGAGCGCATTGCGGGGCGTGTCACGCTGATCGCGCGCTTCGGCCACGACAAGGTCGAGGATGGCCTGCCGCGCCTGATCCGCGCCGTGGCGGGTGCGGGCCATCCGGTGGTGTGGAGCTGCGATCCGATGCACGGCAATGTCGTCAAGGCGGCCAGCGGCTACAAGACCCGGCCCTTCGATCGCATCCTGCGCGAGGTGAAGAGCTTCTTCGACGTGCACCGCGCCGAAGGCAGCCATCCCGGCGGCATCCATGTCGAGATGACCGGGCAGGATGTCACCGAATGCGTGGGCGGGGCGGTCGCCATCACCGACGACGCGCTGGGCGATCGCTACCATACGCATTGCGATCCCCGCCTGAATGCGGCGCAGGCGCTGGAGCTGTCGTTTCTGGTCGCCGAAATGCTTAACCGCGAGGCGAGCGATCGGCGCGCCCACACTCCGCAAATCACGGTTTCCGGACGATATTAACGCGATGGTATTCACCCCTGTTTGTGGCCCGTTGGGGTTTTCCCCTATGATGCCGGCAGGAGTTGGGGAGTATTGCTGCGTGTCTGGGGGCCGCCCGTCCCGTAAGGGAATTCATGCCTTTGCGTTTGCCGCGCTGGCCGCGGCAGCGGTGCCGGTGCTGTCGCTGGTGGGCGTAGGGCCGCTGGCGGTGGTCTCGCTGGCGATCCTCTCGCTGGCGGCGCTGGTGGTGTACGAACGCGGGGCCGTGCTGCGGCTGGCGCATGAGAACAGCGCACTGGCGCAATCGATCAGCCTGCTCGAACTGGCCGAGACGCTCGCCGGAGTGGGCCGCTGGCGCTACGAGGCGGCGACCGGCATGCACGAATGGTCGCCCGAACTGTGCTCGCTGGTCGGCGTCTATCCACCGCGCCAACCCGATGCGCCGTTGCTCCGCGCCATCTTGGGGCCGACCGAAGGGGGGCTTCAGGCGACCCTCGCTCACCACCGGCACGACCGCGAACCCTATCTCGTCGAATTCGAGATCGTCCGTCCCGACGGCGAACACCGGCTGTTGCGATGCCGGGCGCGCAATGAATTCGCGGGCGGCGCGCAAGCCAGCCAGGTCTTCATGGTGGCCCGCGATGTGACCGAGGAATATCAGCAGGCGCGGCGCCTCAAGGCCGAACAGGAAGTGGCGCTGGCCACCGCCCGCCGCGCCCAGGAACTCGCCAACACCGATCCGCTCACCGGCCTCGCCAACCGCCGCTACGCCATGACCGAGATCGACCGCGCGATCATGGCGGCGCGCGTCGACCGGACGCCGCTTTCGATGGTCGTCTTCGATCTCGACCACTTCAAGGAAGTCAACGACGCTCACGGCCATGCCGCTGGCGACCGGGTGCTCGCCAAGGTGGCGCGGCTGGCGCTGCTGCTGGTGCCCCAGGGCGACATGGTCGCGCGCTTCGGCGGCGAGGAATTCGTGGTCCTGTTGCAGAATGCGGATAGCCAGGCCGCCTGCGACTTCGCCGAGAAGCTACGCTGGACGATCGAGAGCGGGAGCGCGGTGGACGACGTACCGGGCGTTACCGCGAGCATCGGCTACGCCAGCTTCGAACCCTCGGACACCAGCCTCACCTTGTTCGCCCGCGCCGACGCGGCGCTCTACGAAGCCAAGTCGGCGGGGCGAAATCAGGTCCGCATGGCCGCCTGAGCGACAGATTTGACCACTGCAGGAACTTAACGGGCGGACACATTTTGTTCTGCCATGGACCTTTCAATCGCATTCGAACCTCGCCATGGGGTGTAGCTTGTCGCTTTCTGGCAGCGGTAATGAGTGGAGCGAATGACCCCGCACTCTCTGTCGGATCGGCTCCTGGGCGAGCCGCAAGGAGAGGGCACCGCCGCCCGCTTCCACGCTGTCCGCGAGCTGACGGAGGCATTGGCCGAGCCGCTTTCGGATGCCGACGCCACCATCCAGTCCATGGACGACGCTTCGCCTGCCAAGTGGCATCTGGCACATACCACCTGGTTCTGGGAAACCTTCCTGCTGCGCGAGCACCTTCCGGGCTACCGGCTGTTCGACGAACGCTGGCCGTTCCTGCATAACAGCTATTACGAGGCCGAAGGTGCGCGGGTCGAACGGGGTGCCCGCGGTCTGCTGTCGCGGCCGACGCTGGACGAAGTGCTCGGCTATCGCACGCACGTCACCGCGGCGATGGCGCCGCTGCTCCAAGACCCGGCGCATCGCAATCTGATCGAACTCGGCATCGCCCACGAGCAGCAGCATCAGGAGCTGCTCCTGACCGATATCAAGCACGCACTCTGGTCCAACCCGCTGGGTCCGGCGATGTGGGAGCGCGCGGGGGCGTCAGCGTCACCACCGCAAGCGGACGGCTGGTACTCGCATCCCGGCGGCATGGCGCGCGTCGGGCATCAAACCACCGGCTTCGCCTTCGACAACGAAGGCCCCGCGCACCGCGTCTTGCTCGAACCATTTGCCTTGGCCGAGCGACTGGTGACCAATGGCGAATGGGCCGCCTTCATCGCCGACGGCGGCTATGCCGATGCGCGGCTGTGGCTGAGCGATGGCTGGGCCTGGCGGCAGCGCGAGGGCATCGCCGCCCCGCTCTACTGGCGTGACGAGGAGCAGTTCACGCATTGCGGCTGGCACCCGCGCGAAGCGGATGCGCCGGTCACGCATATCTCGCATTTCGAAGCCGACGCCTTCGCCACCTGGGCGGGGGCACGCTTGCCGACCGAGTTCGAATGGGAGGCGATCGCGCGGGGCCAGGAGGGTGCGGCAGCCGCCCATGATCCCGCTGGCGGCAACCAGCTCGACGTGGCGGGGCCGGTCTCGCCCACCGGTGGTGAGGCGCTGTTCGGCGATTGCTGGCAGTTCACCCGCTCGGCCTACCTGCCTTATCCGAGATTCATGCCCGCGGGTGGCGCAGTGGGCGAATACAACGGCAAGTTCATGAGCGGGCAGATGGTGCTGCGCGGGGCGAGCTGCGCCACACCGCGCGGGCACCCGCGTGCGTCCTATCGCAACTTCTTCTACCCCCATCAGCGCTGGCAGTTTACCGGGCTGCGGCTGGCGAAGGACCTGTGATGCTGGCCGACGAAGGCATCGCGCTGGTCGATCTCGACGACTCGGGCGTGGACCGCGCGTTTCGCGCCGATGTGCTCGCGGGGCTGCGCCAAGCGCAGAAAGCGGTCCCCGCGCGCTGGTTCTACGACGACGCCGGATCGCAACTGTTCGAGGACATCACCCGGCTCGAAGAATACTATCCGACCCGCGCCGAGACCGAAATTCTTGGAGCGCAAAGCGATGCGTTCGCTGCCGCCATCGGGCCGGGCCGCGCGGTGGTGGAATTCGGCTCCGGCAGCTCGGTCAAGACCCCGCTGCTGCTGTCCGCGATCGCGCCCGCCGCCTATGTGCCGCTGGACATTTCGGGCGATTTCCTGCGCGCGGCTGCGGCCGACCTCGCGGCCAAGTTCCCGGGCCTGCCGGTCTATCCGGTCGAGGCCGACTTCATGCGCGAAGTGGCGCTGCCGGACAGCGTTTCGGCATTGCCCAAGCTGGGGTTCTTTCCCGGCTCGACCATCGGGAATATGGTCCCGCGCACCGCCGTCGACCTGCTCCGCTCGATGCGCCTGACCTTGCAGGCCGATCACGGGGTTCAGCCCATGCTGCTGATCGGCATGGATCTGGTGAAGGACCCGGCGGTGCTGACCGCCGCCTATGACGACGCCGAGGGGGTAACCGCGCGGTTCAACCTCAACCTCGCGCATCGCATCAATCGCGAGCTGGGCGGGACCATTCCTGTCGAGGCGCTGCGCCATGTCGCGCGGTGGGAGGACGACCTCGGGCGAATCGAGATGCATCTCGAGGCGACCAGCGACATTGCCTTCGAAGTCTCGGGCGAGCGGTTCGAGATGATCGCGGGGGAGACGATCCACACCGAAAACAGCCACAAGTTCACCCGCCGCAGCGCCAATCTCCTGCTCGCCGCCGCGGGCTGGACCCCGCGCCGCCGTTGGACAGATAAGCAGGACCGCTTTTCGGTGATTCTCGCCGAGGCGACCGAGCCGCGCAACGCGCCGTAGCTTGCTTTAAGCATCCTCGCGCCTGCGGCGCGTCGTTTACCCTGAGCGCCTGCCTTGTAGGCAGTCGAAGGGGGCGTGCGGTCGCGGTTCTGCCTCCGGCAGTGCTTCGCAACGCGGTCGGCTGGTCGCCGACCGAGCCTCGGTGTGACAATCCGGTACGAGCGTTCATGGCATTGCCAGCACGCGCGCCTATATTGCAGGCATGGACCTACAGGCTGCGTTCGACTCTCTTGCCGGAGTCATCCGTTCCATCCCCCGCTCCGAGCTGCTCGTCGCCGCAGTGGCCGCACTGATCGCGGGTTGGCTAGGGGCCGCGCTGGTCCGTCGCCGAGTGCCGGGCGGGCGGCTGTTGAATACGCTGAGTTCGCTGGCGCTGGGCGTGATCCTGATCACCGTGGTGCTGCAACTCTCACGCTTCGACCCGCGGCTCGACATTGCGGTGCCGCAGCTCGGTCTGCCCGAACAGAGCGTGATTGGCGGCGAAACCCGCATTCCCCTGGCGCCCGACGGGCATTACTGGGTTCGCGCCAGCATCAACGGCCAGCGCGCCAATTTCCTGATCGATACCGGCGCGACGGTGAGTGCGGTCTCGCCCGCCATGGCGCAAGCCGCCGGGCTGGAGCCGCGCCGCGGCGGCATCCCGGTGCAGATCAAGACCGCCAATGGCTCAGTCGCCGCGCAGATCGCCTCGGCCGAGCGCATCGCTTTCGGCAATATCGCCGCCGAAGGCATCGACGTGGTGATCGCGCCGGGCCTGGGCGAAACCAATATCATCGGCATGAACCTCCTCTCGCGGCTCGACGGCTGGCGCGTGGAGAAGGGCACGCTGATCCTGACGCCTGAGGCCCAGCAGAACTGACCAATTCCCGTTCGAGACGAACGGCGGTTTGCGCTTGCCTGGCTGACTTGGAGCCGCGACAGCGTCGCCCATGAGCGACCGCATCTACATCCGCCCGATCGGCTTCGCGCCCGGTCCGCAGTGTGAGCATGGCAACGCCGTGCGGCTGGCGGGCGGCATGATCTATGCCAGCCGTTTCGCGGTTATCCTGCGGCGTGACCGGGTTGTGGCGGAACGATGGCTTGCCGCCCCGGACGCAATCGGCGCGGTGCTGGGCGAACTGCCCGACAGCGTTGGCGCCGAGGCGGAGGCGCAATGGGGCAATTTGCGGTTGGCGCATCCGCCGCTGGAACTGGGCGGGCGCACCATTCGGCTCGATCAGCCGCAGGTCGTTGGTATCCTCAACGTCACGCCCGACAGCTTCTCCGACGGCGGCCGCCATGACGGCGATCCGGCCACCGCGCGCGATCATGCCGCCGCGATGGTTGAGGCGGGTGCGGCAATGCTCGACGTGGGTGGCGAAAGCACGCGCCCCGGCGCGAAGCCCGTCTGGGAAGGCGACGAGATCGGTCGCGTCGTTCCGGCAATCCAGGCCTGCGCGGCGATGGGCGCGGCGATCAGCGTGGACACGCGCAAATCTACGGTGATGGAGGCCGCGCTCGATGCCGGGGCCGCCATGGTCAACGACGTTTCGGGCCTCGCATTCGACGAGCGCAGCGCGGCGGTGGTAGCGGCGCGGGGCTGCCCGGTGGTGCTGATGCATGCCCCCGGCGCGAAGAGCGAGGACCTGCACGCGGGCGGGGATTACGACAATGTGGTGTTCGATGTGTTCGACCGCCTGCGCGCCCTGCGCGATGCGGCGATCGAGGCGGGGGTCGCGCGCGCAAAAATCGTGCTCGATCCGGGCATCGGCTTCGGCCAGACGCTCGCCGGATCGACCGCTCTCATCAACGCCTTGCCGCTGTTCCACGCCCTCGGCCAGCCGCTGATGCTCGGTGCCAGCCGCAAGCGCATGATCGGCGCATTGAGCAACGAGGCACCGGCTGACCAGCGCCTCGGCGGCAGCCTCGCGCTGGCGCTGGCGGGCATGGCGGCGGGCGTGCAACTGCTGCGCGTCCACGATGTCGCCGAGACGGTCCAGGCTCGCAACGTCTGGAGGGGCCTCCGCGACGCCGCGCTGACCGACTTCAGTGATTTGCCGCAGTGAGGTGACGCGAGGCTCCGGGGTGCCCGAAATCTGCCAGCGGGTCCGGCCCGATCAACAGATAGCGCTTCAATCGAGCCCTTTGACGATCGCCTCGACCATCTTCTTGGCGTCGGCGAGCAGCATCATGGTCTGGTCCATGTAGAACACGTCGTTGTCGACGCCGGCATAGCCGACGCCGCCCATCGACCGCTTGATGAAGAACACCTGCTTGGCCTTGTCGACGTCGAACACCGGCATGCCGTAGATGGGCGAGCTCTTGTCGGTCTTGGCCGCCGGGTTCACCACATCGTTGGCACCGATGATGAAGGCGACATCGGCCTGAGCAAACTCGGAGTTGATGTCCTCCAGCTCGAACACCTCGTCATAGGGCACCTGCGCCTCGGCGAGCAGCACGTTCATGTGGCCGGGCATCCGGCCCGCGACGGGGTGGATGGCGTATTTCACGTCCACGCCCTTGGCCTTGAGCTTGTCGGCCATCTCGCGCAGCGCGTGCTGCGCCTGGGCGACCGCCATGCCGTAACCGGGGATGATGATGACGCGCTCGGCCTGCTCGAGGATGAAGGCGGCATCCTCGGCGCTCCCCTGCTTGTAGGGGCGCTGCTCCTTCGCCTCGCCCCCGGCGATGGCCTCCGCGCCAAAGCCGCCCGCGATCACGGACAGGAAGCTGCGGTTCATCGCCCGGCACATGATGTAGCTGAGGATCGCGCCCGAGCTACCGACCAGCGCGCCGGTCACGATCATCGCGGTATTCTCGAGCGTGAAGCCCATCGCGGCCGCCGCCCAGCCCGAGTAGCTGTTCAGCATCGACACCACGACCGGCATATCCGCCCCACCGATCGGGATGATCAGCAGGAAGCCGACCACGAAGGCGAGCGCGAGCAGCGTCCAGAACATCCACACCGGGGCGGGATCGACGAAGGCGAACAGTCCCGTGAGCGCGAGTATGCTTATGAGAATGCCGAGGTTGAGCGCATGGCGCAGCGGCAGGATGATCGGCTTGCCGCTCATGGTGCCATTGAGCTTGAGGAAGGCGATCACGCTGCCGGAAAAGGTAATCGCGCCGATGGCGACGCCTAGTGCCATCTCGATCCGGCTCGCCGGCATGATACGCATGACCGTGTCGCTGGCGATGGGCGTAATGCGCTCGACGATGCCGAAGGCTTCCGGATCGAGAAACGCCGCCGCGCCGACCAGCACCGCCGCGAGGCCGACGAGGCTATGAAACGCCGCCACTAGCTGCGGCATATCGGTCATGGCGATACGCCGCGCGGTGGTGAGGCCGATGACCGCGCCGATGGCGATTGCGGCTACGATCAAAAGCGCATCGGAGGCGTGGTCATAGAGCCATGCGTCGAACGCCGGTTCTCCATGACCGGAAATCAACGTGGTAATAATGGCGATGGCCATGCCGATCATGCCGTAGCGGTTGCCCGCGCGGCTGGTCGAGGGATGCGACAGCCCGCGCAGCGCGAGGATGAACAGCACCCCGCTGGCGAGATAGGCGAGCGCCACCCACGGGTTCACCGCATGGGCCGCTTCGGCGATTACGGGTAGGGTTTCAGGCGAAACGAGCGGAGCGGGCACCATCGCCTCAACGCTCCTTTTTCTGGTACATCTTGAGCATCCGCGCCGTCACCGCGAAGCCGCCGAAGATGTTGATGCTGGCGAGCACGATCCCCACCAATCCCAGCCATTTTGCGCTCGGCACCTCCGCCGCCGCCGCTGCGATCAGCGCGCCGACGATGATTACCGAGGAAATCGCATTGGTCACCGCCATGAGCGGGGTGTGCAGTGCGGGGGTGACCGACCAGACGACGTAATAGCCCACGAAACAGGCCAGCACGAAGATCGACAGAATGCTGATGAAGTCCAAGCGCGTGTCCCCCAGATGCTCTGTCCGGCTATCGCAATCCTGCCCGAACAAGTCGAGAGGGCACGCGAAAAAGGGGCCAGCGTTGGCCGACCCCTTCTCGAACCATATAAGCGTCGCGGCTTACAGCGTCGGCAGCAACACCCCGTCTATCACATGAATGACGCCGTTCGACTGGAACACATTGGCCTGCGTGACATGCGCATTCGAACCGCCCTTGCCTTGCAGCATCACGCGGTCGCCCATCATCGAGAAAGTCAGCGTTTCGCCCGCGACGGTGGTGTAGGTGGCGGTGCCATTACCGGCGCGGATCTTGGCCGCGATGTCCGCCGCGGCGATGCGGCCGGGCACCACGTGATAGGTCAGCACCTTGGTCAGCGTCGGCTTATTGGCAGGCTCCAGCAGGCTGTTGAGCGTGGCACTGGGTACCTTGGCAAAGGCGTCGTCCGTGGGCGCAAACACCGTGAACGGCCCGGCGGTATTGAGCGTGTCGACCAGGCCCGCCGCCTGCACGGCCTTCACCAGCGTGGTATGGATCGGCGAATTGACCGCGTTCTGGACGATGGTCTGCGTGGGATACATCGCCGCGCCGCCCACATAGGAGACGTCGGCCGACGTGGAGGCCGATGTGGACGTCGGGTCGTCCATGCCATCGTCCATCGTCATGCAGCCGGTAGTGATCAGCGATGCAGCCGCGATGGCTGCGAAAGTCATTTTCCTCATTGCGTGTGATCCTTCCTTTTCTGTCGCTGAAGCTACGGAAGCCAGGGAGAAAGGTTTCGCTTTGCGCACACAAAAATGGCGCCGGGGGAATGCGATCCGCCCGGCGCCATTCTTCCATTCACATGGGTGGTCAGAGGGTCGGCGTCAGCACCCCGTCGATCACGTGCACGACGCCGTTCGACTGCATGACGTCGGCGGTGCTGACATAGGCGGTGCTGCCGCCCTGGCCGGCGATCTTCACCCGGTCGCCGTCCATCGTGGCCGTGAGGTTCTCGCCGGCGACGGTCTTGAGTGTGGCCGTTCCATTACCGGCCTGGATCTGCGACGCGATGTCTGCGGCGGTCAGCCGCCCGGGCACAACGTGATAGGTCAGCACTTCGGTCAGATCATCCTTGGCTGCGGGTGCCATCAGGCCGTCGAGGGTTGCCTTGGGCACCTTGCCGAAAGCATCATTGGTCGGAGCGAAAACGGTGAACGGGCCGGTGCCCGACAGCGTCTCAACCAGCCCGGCCTGCGTGACCGCAGCAACCAGCGTGCTGAGGTTCGGCGCAGCCGAGGCGTTGGTGACGATGGTCGCGCTGGCATTCATCGGCGCCCCACCGACGGTGGGGTTGGTGCCCGCTGCCATGGTATCGCCGGCCATCGGCTCGGTCATCGCGGTGTCGGTGGCGGTCGTGTCGGTGGCGGCATCTTCGGTGGGCTGGGCACAGGCGGCAAGCGCCAGGGTGGCCACGCCAGTTGTCAGAATTATCCGAAGTCTCATATGTTTTCTCCTCAAACCCGACTGGATCGAACTTGTTGTGGGTCGGAGAAAGCTACGGGCGAAACGCTTCGTTGTTTCATGCGAGCGACAAAATGTGGCTAAAAAAAGGTCAGTCCTTCAAACGCTCGCTGACCACCGTCCCGCCACGGGTGAGCCGCACCGCGTCGCCGATCTCGTTGTCCAGGACCGGTTTGCCCGCCTCCTTGTCCCAGAAGGCGGAGAGGAAGTTGTAGAGGTTGCGCGAGTACAGCGCGCTCGCGTCTGCCGCGAGAAGGGTGGCGGTGTTGGCGAAGCCGATGATCGTCACGCCGTGCCGTTCGGTTGCCTGGTCGGCCACCGAGCCTTCGACATTGCCGCCTTGCGCTACCGCCAGGTCGAAGATCACGCTGCCGGGCTTCATGCTGGCGATCTGCGCGTCATTGACCAGCCGCGGAGCAGCGCGCCCCGGAATCAGCGCAGTTGTAATGACGATGTCCTGCTTGGCGATGTGGCCGCTCACCAGCTCGGCTTGTGCTTTCTGATACTCCTCGGACATTTCGGACGCATAGCCGCCCGCGCCTTCGCCCTCGATGCCCGCGACGCTCTCGACGAACACCGGCTTGGCGCCCAGCGATTGGATCTGTTCCCTGGTAGCGCTGCGCACATCGGTCGCGCTGACCTGCGCGCCGAGCCGCCGCGCCGTGGCGATGGCCTGAAGCCCGGCAACGCCGACGCCCATCACGAACACCTTGGCCGCCTGCACCGTGCCGGCAGCGGTCATCATCATCGGGAAGGCTCGGCCATAGGCGTCCGCCGCGGCGATCACCGCCTTGTAGCCCGCCAGATTGGCCTGGCTGGAGAGCACATCCATGCTTTGTGCGCGGGTGATGCGCGGCATGAACTCCATCGCCAGCGCCTCGTAGCCCGCCTTCGCATAGGCCGCGACGCGGTCCTGCTCGCGGAACGGGTCGAACATCGCCGCGATCCAGGCGCCCGGCTTCGCGCCCGCCAGGAGCGCCGGATCCGGTGCCGCGACGCCGAGCACGATATCCGCATCCTTTACCACCGCCGCCGCGGTGCCGACCTCAGCCCCGGCTTCGGCATACGCGGCATCGGGGATCGAAGCGCCCGCCCCGGCGCCCGCCTCCACCGCCATGCTGGAACCCAGGGCGGCGAATTTCTTCACTGTTTCGGGCGTGGCCGCGACCCGGCTCTCACCGGGCGCGCGTTCGGTGAGAATGGCGATCTTCAACGGATCAGGCAATCAGCCAGACGACGAAGGCGGTAACCAGAATGATCGGCGGGAGCGAATATTTGATCAGCGACAGAAAATTGCCATAGGTTTTGTTGGCGGCGTCCATGTCGTTTGCCGAGGCCATGCTGCTCATCCTTCGAATATGCGCCGTAGTCGGCGGTCGCGGCCGCTGTATCGCGCCGCCGCCGCATCCTCAAGCCCACCCGTTACGGGACAATCCGGTCCCATTCCGAGACAGGTTTAACGGCCTCTTCACTCATCCGCGCTAGTCAGGCGGCATACACCCGCGCTCCGGATGATCCGGGGCCATGGAAAGCCACGAAGATTTTATGGCGACGATGGACACCCGCCTCCTGCTGTTGATCGACGACGAGCCTGCACAAGGCCGCCTGATCAGCGCGCTCGCCGCGCGCGAGGGCTTCCGGGCGATCATCGCCGGAACCTCGGAGGAGGCGATCGCGCGCCTCACCGGCGAAGAGGGTGAGCACGTCGCGGTGGTTCTGCTCGACCAATGGGTGCCAGGCGAGGATGCCTGTGGACTGATCCGCGAACTGAAGGCACTTCGCCCCGACATTCCGGTCCTGCTGCTGACCGCCAGCACCTCGCCGCTGCTCGCGGTCGAAGCAATGCGCGCTGGCGCGACCGACTATCTGATGAAGCCAGTGGCACCCGAGCGGCTCCAGCACGCGCTCCGGAGCGCCACCCGCCGCGAGCCGCCGCTGGCCGAACTCCAGCCGCTGGCCGAGAAACTCGCCTCGGCGCTCGATTTCGACGCCATGGTCGGCACCGCGCCGCAGTTTCGCACCGCGCTCGCCAAGGCGGCGACCGCCGCGCGCGGTCACGGGCATGCGCTGGTCGAAGGCGAGACCGGCACCGGCAAGGACATGCTGCTGCGCGCGATGCACGTCGGCAGTCCGCGCGCAAAAACCGCCATGCGCACGATCAATGTCGGCGCCATGCCCTCGAGCACGCTCGATTCGCTGCTGTTCGGGCACGAGCGGGGGGCCTTCGCGGGAGCATTCGACCGGCAGGTGGGCGTGCTGCAGCTGTGTGACGGCGGGACGCTGATCCTCGACGAGATCGACCGGCTCGACCTCGGTATCCAGCAACGCCTAGCCGAAGTGCTGACCACCGGCGTCGTCCGCCCCACCGGCGCGGCGCACGGCTTCCGCATCGATGTCCGCGTGCTGGCCGCCAGCGACCGCCCGCTCGCCGAGCTCGTCGCCGCGGGCGAGTTCGACGCCACGCTGTTCGCCAAGCTGGGCGCGACCCAGATTCTGCTGCCGCCACTACGCGAGCGCGCGGGCGATATCCCCGCGCTGACCCGCTATTTTCTCAACAAGATCGGCACCCGGCCGGGGCTACGCCAGCATTCGATCGCCGACAGCGCGCTTTCGCTGCTCGAGGCCTACGACTGGCCGGGCAATGTCCGTCAGCTCCAGGCGGTGCTGTTCCGCGCGGCCGTTTTCTGTACCGGCGAATCGCTCGACGCCGACTGCTTCCCGCAACTTGCCGAAATGCTTGGCGGGCAGGAAAACCGCATTGCCAATCGTCAGCGCGGTCTCGGCGTCATGCTCTACACCGACGATGGCAATCTGCGTCCCCTGGAGGATATCGAGGCCGACATCATCCGCCTCGCCATCGGCCACTATCGCGGCCGCATGACCGAAGTGGCGCGGCGGCTCGGGATCGGGCGCTCCACGCTCTACCGTAAGCTGGGCGAACTGGGCATCGACAGCGCGGCGTAAGCCGCGCATCGGGTGCGGGATGATCGAAGCGTAGGGCGGCTCCATCGCTGACCCGGCACTCCCTGACCGAAACATTCTGACCGCGGATCGACGAATGCGGATGGGATGAGGGCGTCCCACCCCGCGTCGAGGTGAGCGAACGGGACGACAACATCCGCGCCAGCACCATGACCGGTTGCAATCCCGCGCGTGCACGGCACTATGCGCGCGAGGAGAGAACCATGATCCGCAACGCACTTCTTGCCGCGCTGCTGCTGTCCGGCGCGACGTCGGCATTCGCCGCCACGCTGAAAGTCGAGGCGGGTGAAGGCGCGCAGGAGAAATTGCAGGAGGCGCTGATTCTGGCCAAGCCGGGCGATGTGGTGGAGCTGGGCGCGGGGCGCTTCGTGCTGACCGATGGCCTCAGCCTCGATGTGGCGGGCGTCACCGTCAAGGGTGCCGGGATGGAGGCGACCGTGCTCGACTTCACCGGCCAGCAGGGCGCGGGCGAGGGGCTGCTGGTAACCGGCGACAATGTAACATTGCGCGATTTCGCGGTCGAGAATCCCAAGGGCGACGGGGTCAAATCCAAGGGTGCCGACGCCATCGTGTACCATCGCCTGCGCGTCACCTGGACCGGCGGGCCCAAGACCAGCAACGGGGCCTACGGCCTTTACCCGGTCGAGAGCACCGGCGTTTTGATTGATGGCTGCAAGGTCTCGGGCGCGTCGGACGCGGGGATTTATGTCGGCCAGTCGAATCGAATCACCGTGCGCAATTCCATCGTCGAGGCCAATGTCGCCGGGATCGAGATCGAGAACAGCCGCAATGCGCTGGTCGAGAACAACATCGCCACGCGCAACACCGGCGGCATTCTGGTGTTCGACCTGCCCGCGCTGCCGGTCATGGGCGGCGGCAACGTCATCGTGCGGCGGAACCTCGTCGTCGCCAACGACACGGCGAACTTCGCGCCGCCGGGCAATATCGTCGCCAGCGTGCGGCGCGGCACGGGCGTGCTGGTGATGGCCAACGACCGGGTGCTGATCGAGGACAATGTGATCGACGGCAATCCGACCAGCGCGGTGATGGTGATCGCTTACACCCAGCCCTTCACCGACGCGCGCTACAACCCCTTTCCGCGCAATGTGGTGGTCGGTGCGAACGCCTTCGCGCGCAATGGCACCGAGCCGCAGATCGACGGTGCGCCGATGTTGCTGGCAGCGTTCGGCGGGGCGCTGCCGCCGGTGATGTGGGACGGTAATGTCGAGGGCGCGACCGGGCTGCGCGTCGCGCCTGGGGTGGGCGGTTGGACGCTAGGTCTGACCAGGCCGGGCCAGCCGCTGGCCGAGGCGAAGCCCGCGCCGTTGAGGGTGGCCGCTCCCGCCCCCGTGTTCGATGCGACCGGGATCGGGGCGCCGCCGGAGCTCGACAAGCGCCTCGGATGAATCGCTCCGCTGCCCTGCTGGCCGCCGCCGTGCTCGCCTTGACTGGCGCGCTGGCGGTGCGCGCCGCGCCGGTTGCGGGGGTCAGCGACAGTGCCATCCGCGCCGACGCCATGCCGCCGCTGCTGTCGGCCTACGGCTTCTTCGCCGATGCCCCGGCGCAGCAGCCGGTGACGGGTGTCTTACCCTATCGCCTCAACACCGCGCTGTGGTCCGACGGGGCGGACAAACTGCGCTTCGTCTATGTGCCGAAGGGGGCGAAGGCGGTAGCCAAGGGCGAGGGACTGATCGAACTCCCCATCGGCAGCGCGCTCATCAAGACCTTTGCCTTTACCGAGAACGGCCAGCGGCGGCTGATCGAAACGCGGCTGCTCCTCCATCGCGCCGAGGGCTGGGTGGCATTGCCCTATCTGTGGAACGCCGAGCAGACCGACGCGCGGCTGGCGCTGGCGGGGGCCCGCGTCTCCGCGACGACGCCCACCGGCCAGAAAATCTCGTATCGCGTGCCGAACAAGAACCAGTGCAAGGAATGCCACGGCGTCGCCGACGCGGTGATCCCGATCGGCCCCAAGGTGCGCAATCTGTCGCGCACCTGGCTGGCCAGCTTCGTGAAGGCCGGCCATCTCGACCGGACGCCGGAGGGTGCCGATGTGCTGCCGTTGTGGGAGAACCGCACGAGCGCGCCGGTCGCCAAGGCCGCGCGCGCCTATCTCGACGTGAACTGCGCGCATTGCCATCGTCCGCAGGCCAGCGCTTCGAACAGCGGGCTCGATCTGCGGTGGGAGCAGGCCGATCCGGCTGCGCTCGGAGTGATGAAGCGCCCGGTCGCGGCGGGCCGCGGCGCCGGCCAGTTCCTGTTCGGAATCGTCCCTGGCAAGCCCGAGGAATCGATCCTGATGCACCGCATGGCCAGCACCGAACCCGGCGTCGCCATGCCCGAACTGGGCAAGGACACCGTCGATACCGAAGGCGTGGCGCTGGTGCGCCGCTGGATCGCCTACGGGGCCCAGTGAGGATTCTATGAAGCGGTTGGGTCGTATCATTGCGGTGCTGGCTGCGGTGCTCTTCGCTGCCGTCCTGCTGCTGCGCGTGCCCGACACCGATGTGGCGGCCATGCGGGCGAAATATGGCGGCCCGCCTTCGCAATTCGTGACCCTGCCCGACGGCCCCACAGTGCATTACCGCGACGAAGGGCCGCGCGATGCGCCTGTAATCATGCTGCTCCACGGCTCCAACGCCGATCTCCACACCTGGCAGCCGTGGGTCGATCGTCTGAAGGACCGCTACCGCCTGATCCGCCTCGACCAGCGCGGCCATGGGCTTACCGGGCCTGCGCCCGACGGCAGCTATCGTCAGGATGCCTTCACCGGCGACCTCGAGGCATTCCGGATGCAGCTGAACCTTGATCGCTTCGTCCTCGCAGGCAATTCGATGGGTGGGGCCATCGCCGCACGCTATGCGATGACGCACCCGAATCGCCTGGCGGGGCTGGTGCTGATCGACGCTGGCGGGGCACCGGTCAAACGCGAGAGTGGCGGCGGCAATCTCGCCTTCACGATCGCGCGCATCCCGGTGCTGAACACCGTGGCCAGCCAGTTCATGCCGCGCTCGCTGATCGAGCGGAGCCTGCGACAGAGTGTTGCCAACCAGGCGGTGGTCACATCCGCGACGGTTGATCGCTATTGGGAACTCGCCCGCTTTCCCGGCAATCGCCGCGCCACCATGGCGCGCTTCGGCGAGTCGGGGGAGCCGTTCACGGCAGCGCGTCTGGCGATCGTCCGCACGCCGACGCTGGTGATGTGGGGTGAGCGGGACCAGCTCATTCTTTTGTCTGCCGGACAATGGTTCGCCAGGAGCCTGCCGAACGCGCAACTCGTGTCTTATGCCGGAATCGGGCATCTGCCGATGGAGGAAGCGCCCGACCAAAGCGCCGACGATCTCGCGCTATTTCTAACTGGCTTACAGTAGCCTCCTCCGGTCGCAAAAGCTGTGGTTAAAGATATTGCGCCGAAAGTCGGCGTAATGCAGCTTCCGTTTCCTCACACATCGGGATGAGGGGTCGAATAATGCAAAAAGTGATGATGCGCGCTGCGCTGTTGGGCGCGGCAGCAATAGCGGCGGGCGCAATTGCCACGCCGGCTGCGGCCGAAAAGATCGAGGGCCAGTATATTTGCGTGTTCCAGCCATCGCTGGTCGCCAAAGGCAATGTCCGGGCGGAAGCCGCGAGCGCCGCGAACAACGGCCAGGGACAGCTTAAGCACACCTATGAGAACACCATTCGCGGCTTTGCCATGAACGCTTCGGCGCAGGGCGTCGCCAATATGATGGCGCGCAATCCGCGCATCGCCTTCTGCGAGCAGGACCAGGTGATGAGCGTGATTCAGGGCAAGAAGCCCGGCGGCGGCGGGACAACCCAGCCGCCCGAAACCACGCCCTGGGGTGTCACCCGCGTGGGCGGCGGCCTGACCGGCTCCACGCGCAAGGCCTGGGTGCTCGATACCGGCATCGACCTCGATCACCCGGATCTGAATGTGAACACCACCCTTGCGCGCAGCTTCGTCAATGAAAGCGGCGGGGACGACGGCAACGGCCACGGCACCCATGTCGCGGGCACGATCGGCGCGATCAAGGGCAATGGCATCGGCGTCGTGGGCGTCGCGCCGGGCGTGCAGGTGGTTCCGGTCAAGGTGCTGGACCGCCGCGGCTCGGGCTCGAATAGCGGCGTGATCGCGGGCGTCGACTACGCGGCGGCCAATTTCGCCGCAGGCGATGTCGCCAATATGAGCCTGGGCGGCGGTTTCAGCCAGGCGCTCAACGATGCGGTGATCGCGGCCGCCTCGCGCGGGCTGAAGTTCGCGCTGGCCGCGGGCAATGAATCGACCAGCGCCACCACCAAATCGCCCGCCTCGGCCAACGGTCCCAACATCTACACGGTGTCGTCCTTCGCGCAGGGCGATCGGTGGTCGAGCTTCTCTAACTTCGGCAATCCGCCGGTCGATTTCGCCGAGCCGGGTTCTTCGATCCTGTCGACCTACAAGGGTGGCGGCTATGCCACGCTGTCGGGCACGTCGATGGCCAGCCCGCACCTGGCGGGGCTGCTGCTGCTCGGCACTCCGCGCAGCGGCGGCACGGTAACCGGCGATCCCGATGGGAACCCGGACACCATCGGTATCAACTGACGAGGCACGCACGAATCGGACCGCGCCCTGGCGACAGGGCGCGGTCTTTCGGCATCATGGCGTGGTTGCCGATCTGTTCCCGTTGCCGGGAGTCCGGCGCTCACCTACCCGGCTGGCGATGGCCCACGCCCCCTACGCCTCCGACCCGACCAAAAGCCGTGGGCGCGAGTTCGCCGCCGCGGGCGGAGCGACGCGCGGGCCGCGGAGCGAATTTCAGCGCGACCGTGACCGCATCGTCCATTCGACCGCTTTCCGCCGCCTCCGCTCCAAGACGCAGGTGTTCATCGCGCCCGACGGCGATTTTTACCGCACCCGGCTGACGCACAGCCTGGAAGTGGCGCAGATCGGGCGCGTGATCGCCCGCGCGCTGGGGCTGAACGAGGATCTGACCGAGGCGCTCAGCCTGGCGCATGACATCGGCCATCCGCCCTTCGGCCACGCCGGCGAGCGCGCGCTGGCCGAGGCAATGGCAGGCTTCGGCGGCTATGATCACAACGCCCACGCGCTACGGATCGTGGCTCGAACTGAAAGCCCCTATTGCGATCACGAGGGGCTCAACCTCACCTGGGAAATGCTCGAGGGCATGGCCAAGCACAACGGCCCGGTTGCCGCACCGAACTGGGCGCTGGCAGAGATCGACCGCGCCTTTCCGCTGGCGCTCGGGGCGTGGCCCTCGCTGGAGGCGCAGGTGGCGAACCTCGCCGACGACATCGCCTACGACAACCACGACGTCGATGACGGGCTGCGCTCGGGCTATCTCGAACTGGAACAGCTACTGGCGCTCGATGTCGTTGCCGAACTGTGGCGCGCTATCGAGCAGCGACACCCCAATGCGCCGCGCGAACGCCAGTTGCGCGAGCTTGTGCGCGACCAGATCGGGCTGATGGTGCGCGACGTGGTGGCAACCACCAACGCCGCCGTCGCGGGGATGAGCAACGTCGAGGACATCCGCAATGCCGGGCGCGCGCTGGCGGCGTTCTCCGATGGCATGGCGGTGGCGGAACGGCGGCTGAAGGCGTTTCTCTATGAGAACCTGTATTACCACCGCGAGCAGGTTGAGACGGCCGAGCGCGCGCGCGAAGTGATCGCCAAGCTGTTCGTCGCCTACAGCCAGGACTCGAACACGCTGCCGCGACACAAGCGAGATGAGTTGCCCGTCGAGGAGCCCGAGCGCAGCCGCCGCATCTGCGATTTCATCGCCGGGATGACCGACCGCTACGCCACGCAACAATGCGCGCGCATCTATGGCCGCGCGCCTGAGGGATTGACCAATGTCTGAACCGGTTCGCATCGCGCTGTTCGGTGCCAGCGGGCTGATCGGCTCGACCATCGTCAAGCTCTCCGTCGGGCGCGAGGATATGCGCCTGTCCGCCGTGGCGCGCACAGAGCTGGCGCTGCCGCCGGGTGCGCGGATGGAGCTGTTCGTGGCCGAAGCCGACAAATGGGGCGAAGTGATCGAGGCGCTGCGGCCAACGTCGGTGATCTGCGCCATCGGTACGACGTGGAAGAAGGCGGGTAAGGACGAAGCGGCGTTCCGCGCCGTGGACCAGAATCTGGTGCTGGCGTTGGCGAATGCCGCCAAGGCGCATGGCGTCGATCGCTTCCTCACGATCAGTTCGGCGGGTGCCGATGCCTTCGCCGACAATTTCTATCTCAAGGTGAAAGGCGAGACCGACCGCGAGCTGACCAAGATGTGGAAAGGTCGGCTCGATGTGCTGCGGCCCGGGTTGCTGCGTGGCCAGCGTAAGGAACTGCGCCCGGCGGAGTTGCTCGGCAGGATCGTCAGCCCGATCGTCAACCCGTTCCTCGGCGGCGGCCTGCGGAGCTTTCGCGCGATCGACGCGGAGACTGTAGCACGCGCCGCGCTGTATCTGGCGATGCGCCCGGCGCGGGGGCGCTTCGTCCATGATAACGACGCGATCTATCGGGCCGCGCGGAGCTTGCCACGACCGCTGGAGGAGTGAGAGGCGATGGACTGGGACCTTCTGTTTGCGCTGACCAATATCGTCGCCGTTGTCGGTTGGCTGGCGCTTGCCCTGCTCCCGCGCAGCGAGCCGATATTGAGCGCCGTGCTCTACGCGGGTGTCGGCCTGTTGTGCGCGATCTATCTGGTGATCTTCGTCGCCCTGTTGGGCGGACTGGTCGACGCCGGTGCGGATACGGCTGGCGCGCCATTCGAATATTCGGTCGATGGCCTCAAGGCGATGTTCGCCGCGCGCGGGGCCATCGTTGTCGGCTGGACGCATTATCTCGCCTTCGATCTGTTCGTGGGCCTGTGGATCGCGCGCGACGCGGACCAGCGCCGGATAGGGCGGCTGATCCAGTTGCCGTTCTTCGCTGTCACTTTCCTCGCGGGGCCGATCGGGCTCCTCGCCTGGCTGTTGACGCGCAGGCCGCTCACCCGCCGCTAAGGCACTGGACTCGGTCCTCCGCGCTGGCATGATGCGGGCGGGAGAGCGAGCCGATGTCCGAAGAGCCCTTGCTGAGCTTCGATGCCTTCATCCGCCATTGGGCGCATGAGCGGGCCGATGCGCCCGCGCTGGAGGAAGGCGAGGACAGCGCCAGCTTCGCCGAGCTCGACCGTCGCACACGCCAGGCGATCGCGCTGCTGGCGGAGTTGGGGGTAGGCAAGGGCGACCGCGTCGCCTGGCTCGGCAAGAACGCCAAGATCTATTTCGAACTGTTCTACGCCTGCGGGCGGATCGGCGCGGTGATGGTGCCGATCGGCTGGCGGCTTGCCGCGCCGGAGGTTCGGTACATTCTGGAGGATACGCGCGCGAAGGTGCTGTTCGCGGGGGACGCTTGCGACGAAGCCGCCGAGAAAGCCTGCGAAGGCTTGGATGCACCGCCTCCGGTCATCTCCGCTACCGAGGCGCGCGCGCGGATCGGCGCCGCCGAGCCCACCGAATTCGCGCCCGCTGGCCCCGACGATGCCGTCCTCCAGCTCTACACCAGCGGCACCACGGGCAACCCCAAGGGCGCGGTGTTGACCAACCGCAATCTGTTCGCGCTGCGCGTTCCGGCAGAGCAGGCCAGCGAGCCATGGTCGCGGTGGGACGAGGGCGAGGCGATCCTGGTAGCCATGCCCTGCGCGCATATCGGCGGCACCGGGCTGGGCATCATGGCGCTGGCGGGCGGGGTGCGCGCCATCGTCCAACCGGAGTTCACGCCCGACGGTGTGCTCAGCGCCTTCGAGCAGGGCGTCACCCGGATGTTCATCGTCCCGGCCGCGCTGCAGATGGTGATCCAGCACCCGCGCGCCGCGACCACCGATTTCTCCGGCGTGAAATATGTGCTGTATGGCGCGGCGCCGATCCCGCTCGACCTGCTCCGCGAGGCAGTCAGAACGATCCCGCAGGCGGGTTTCCTCCAGGTTTACGGCATGACCGAGACCACCGGTACGGTTACCCTGCTGCCGCCCGAGGATCACGACCTGGCGGGCAACCAGCGGATGCGATCGGCAGGGCGAGCGGTGCCGGGGGTGGACCTGCGGATTGTGGATGCCGACGGGGTGGAACTGCCGCGCGGCGAGGTGGGCGAGCTGATCGTGCGCTCGCCGTCGAATATGGCGGGATATTGGAACCTCGCCGAAGCGACCGAGGCGGCGCTGGTCGATGGCTGGATGCACACCGGCGATGCCGCCACCATGGACGAGGACGGCTATATCTACATCCAGGACCGGATGAAGGACATGATCATCTCGGGCGGCGAGAATATCTATCCAGCGCAGGTCGAAAGCGCGATCTATGGGCACCCGGCGGTGGCGGAAGTGGCGGTGATCGGCGTGCCGGATGACGTCTGGGGCGAAGCGGTGAAGGCTTGCGTGGTGCCGCGACCGGGCCAGTCGGTCGATCTGGACAGCATCGTTGAATGGACGCGCGAGCGGGTGGCCGGGTTCAAGGTGCCCAAGTCGATCGACGTGATCCCGGCATTGCCGCGCAACTCCGGCGGCAAGATCCTGCGGCGGGAGTTGCGCGCGCCCTATTGGGAGGGGCGCGAGCGGCAGGTGAACTGACCCGGCCATGAAAAAGCCCCGCCGGTGAGGGCGAGGCTTTCCCTTGCGACCCCAACGGGTTCTTATCGGTTGAAAATCAGTCGATCGCGTCCTGACCGGCCTCGCCGACGGATTCGATGTCGCGGCCAACGCCCTTGACGGTGGCGCAGGCAGAAATGGTCAACACGGTGGCGGCAAGGCCGATCGAAAGCATGAGCTTGCGCATTTGTCTTATCCTCAAGTTCTGAAACGAGCGCTCCACCGGCGTTGAAGGGTTTAACTCGCGTCGGACGGCAGGGTTCCCGCACTGCTCCGCCCTAGCTTATCCGCCCGCCCCAACCGGTGTTCGCGCCACACGATTACCAGCCCCGCGGCCAGGATCAAAGGCGCGCCCAGCCACGTCGAATCCACCGGTAGATTGCCCCAGATCGCCCAGCCATACAGCGTCGCCCACGCGAGCGCGGTGTAGTCCATCACGATGACGCTCGACACCTGCCCGAAACGCAGCGAAGCGGTGAGGAGGAGCTGGCCGACGCAGCCGAGCACGCCCAGGGCGACGATGAGCAACCATTGCTCGCTCGTATGGGCGCTGGCCACGAAGGGCAGGCCGAGCGCCAGCACCGGGGTCGATAAGGCGGCGAACCAGAACACGATCGAGAGTGGCTCGTCGGTGCGGGTCAGATCGCGCACCTGGATGCTGATCAGCGCCACCATCACCCCCGCGCCGAGGCCGACCAGCGAGCCGACCAGCGGCAGATCGCCATCCGGCCGGGCGATGACCAGCACGCCGACGAAGCCGAGCACCACCGCCACCCAGCGATAGGGGCCGACTTTTTCTCCGAGCAGAAGGGCGGAGAAGATGACCGCGAAGATCGGCGTGGTGAAGCCCAGCGTGGTCGCCTCGGCCAGCGGCAGCAGGACCGGCGCGCCGAAGGTGAAACCCATCCCGATGGTGCCCATCAGGGCGCGCCCGAAATGCGCGGGCAGGCGGCCGGTCCTGAGCCGCGCCACCTCGCCATGCAGCGCCAGCCAGCCGAGCAGCAGCGGCACCGTCGCCACCTGCCGCCAGAACAGCACCTCGGCGAAGGCGACCCCGCTATCGACCGTGTATTTGACCGTCATGGTGAGCGTGGCGAGCACCGCCACCGCGCCGAGGCGCAGCGCCATGGCCAGAAGCGGGCGATTGGCGGCGGGGGTCACCGCCGCCTCCCTATCGCCGTGCCAGCGAAGGGCAAGCCATTGCGGTCCAGTCATTGTCCTAACCGGCGGCGCGCCCATATTCGCGGCGATGGAGAGCTATGAACCCGGCTGGCTGCTGTTCGCCAGCGATGCCGACCGGCTGATGCTATGGGGTGGCGTGTGTCTGCTCGCAGCGCTGGCGGCGCTCGCGATGGATCGCCGTCGTCACAAGCGCGACCGGATCATTGCCGCCGATCGGGTCGGCTGGGTGCCGTGGACGCTTATGTTTCTGATCGGCACCGTCATGGGACTGGGGCTGATCGCGGTCTCGCTGGCCGGTGGCGCCTAGAGGCATGCCTCGAGATAGGCCTGGTCGAAACCGAACTGGCGGGCCTTCTCCAGCGTGTAGGGGCGCAGGCCCGACGAACGGAACTCGCCGATGATCTTGCCGTCCTCGCTCTCGTCAAGATACTCGAACTTGTAGAGATCCTGCGTCACGATCACGTCGCCTTCCATGCCGATCACTTCCGTGACCTGAGTGGTGCGGCGGCTACCGTCGCGCAGGCGCTTCACCTGCACGATCAGATCGACCGATTCCGCGATCTGGCGGCTGATCGCTTCCTTGGGGATCTTGATGTCGCCCATCAAGATCATGTTCTCCATACGGCCGAGGCATTCGCGCGGGCTGTTGGCGTGAAGCGTGCACATCGAGCCATCGTGGCCGGTGTTCATCGCGGCGAGCAAATCGAAGCATTCGGCGCCACGGATTTCGCCCAGGATGATCCGGTCGGGGCGCATACGCAGCGCGTTCTTGACGAGGTCGCCGATGGTGATGGCGCCCTGGCCTTCCAGGTTGGGCGGGCGGGTTTCCAATGGCAGCCAGTGCGGCTGTTGCAGTCGAAGCTCGGCCGCATCCTCAATGGTCAGCACGCGTTCGCCCGGGTCGATCATCTTCGACAGGGCGTTGAGCATCGTCGTTTTGCCCGAGCCGGTACCGCCCGAGATGACGATGTTGAAGCGGCACGCACCCGCGATCTTCAACGCGGTACACATCTTCTCCGACATCGAATCGAAGCCCTGGAGCATATCCAGCGTGATCGGTTTCTCGGAGAATTTGCGGATCGAGATCGCGGTGCCCTTGAGGCTCAGCGGCGGCACGATCACGTTGACGCGGCTGCCGTCCTTGAGGCGGGCGTCGGCGAGCGGAGTGGTCTGGTCGACGCGGCGGCCGACCTGGTTCACGATGCGCTGCGCGATCTGAAACAAATGCTGTTCGTCGCGGAAGCGGATGCCCGCGATCTGGAGCTTGCCCTTTTTTTCGACGTAGGTCTGATCCGGGCCATTGACCATGATGTCGGAGATGTCCGGATCGCCCAGCAGTTCCTCGAGTGGGCCGAAGCCGAGCAGCTCGTCGACCAGCACTTTCTCGAGCGCGAACTGCTCGCGGCGGTTGAGCGTGACCTTAAGCTCGGCGAGCACCTCGAGAATGATCGGGCGGAATTCCTCCGACAGCTCTTCCTTGCTGAGCGTGGCGGCTGCTTCGGGATCGACACGTTCGAGCAGGCGCGGAAGCACCTGTTCCTTGATCTTGTGGACGCTGGCCTCGAACCCGCCGACCTCGGATTCGCCGCTGTGCGTCGAATTCATCCGGTCGTTGAGGCGGTCCATCGCATCGTCGGGCGAACTCGGGCGCGACGATTGGGAGGCTGCAGCGGATGCCGGTCCCTCGCCGGGAAGCGGGGGAAATTGCTCGCCACCCTGCGGTCGGGCCGGCGCGGGGGCCGCGCCGCCCTGCATGGGCCGGGCGACGCCGAACTGCGGCCGCGCACCAGAACCCATGCCCGCAGGCCCGTTCTTCCGTCCGAATGCACTCATTCCGCTAAAACCCTTACTCGTCGTAACCGGCAGGCGCGCCCGTGCGCGAATATGCGCTCGTGCCGCTTGTTCGAATTGGGTGAATATTCGGGAAACCTTATTATTGGCTTAAGCGGCGGTTCGAGCCCAACGCGAGCCGGAGCAGATTCCCTTGCCGTTTTCCCGCACCTCGCCCGATGCCGCGACTCCCGGCGATAAATCGGAGTTAACCATTTCGGGCTAGGTCGGCGCGATGGGAAACTCGCTCGACAGCGCGACCTCACGTTCGGGGGTTGCAATACCGTCAGCCACCGCGAGCGGGGCCGTCCTGGTCGCGCTCGGCCTGGCGATCGCGGTGATCATGCCGGTCGTGCAGGCGCTCGCCTATCCCACCTATATGCACAAGATGGCAATCCCCTGGGTCGAATGGACCCGGTTGCAAGAACTCCCTTATGTGGTGTTCGAGATGTTGGTGATCATCGCTGCCATCGGTCGCGGGATGACCTTCCGATCTGAATGGATCGCTTTGCCGCGCGACGTGCGGCTGGCGGCGATCATGCTGCTGGCGGGTATCTGGATCGGAAGCGTCCTGGTGTCGAACTTGCCAGGTTACACCATCGCAACCTCGTGCTTCACGATGGTACATTTGGGGTTTCTGATGGCGGCAGCGTTTCTGTTGCGCCAGTCCGATACACGAGGGCTGCCGCTGCTGATGCCGCTAATGGCCCTCGGACTGGTCGTATTGTCGGCCTACACGGCGATCCGGTTTGCATTTCCGCCGCCCGCCGGTCTGGTCCCCGGCGGGGTGATCGAATGGCCTTCGGCCATTCCGGGGTTCATCAATGTCAGGCATTTTGGCTCGTGGTCGGGTGCGATCGCGGCAGGGCTGGCGGTGCACATTCTTTTCAAGAAGAGCGGCCCGGCGCTGGACTGGCACCACGCATTCTATGCCATCGCCGCGGCGGTTACGGTGTGGACCGGAACGCGTGCCGCCATCCTGGCGATGATCTTCGTGGTCTTCGTCGCCTGTCTTTCACTGCGACGCGTGCCGACCATCGACACAATCGGACGCGCCGCCATCCTGACCGGGATTGCCCTGGTCGCGGCGTTCATCGTCTTGCCCGACGATCCGACCTTCCATCTCCTGAGCTTTGGTGACTATTCCACCATCGAGAATGCGACCGCAGGGCGTGCCGGCCTGTGGGAGCTGACGGTCCGGCGCTGGCTCGACTCGCCGATACTGGGCTGGGGAACCGGCTCGACATTCTGGGAAGTGTACGCCGGTTGGCCGCACACCCAGCCACACAACGCCGTACTCCAGTTTCTGATCAGCTGGGGTCTGATCGGCGCATCGGGAGCTCTCTATCTCCTCGGCCGCGCGGTTGTGCGCGTGCACGCACCGGGGATGCGCGATCCGTCGCTCAGGCCGGCGCTGGCCATGCTCTACGCGCTGCTCTTTCAAAGCCTGCTGGAAGGGATGCTTCACTATCCGCGCTTCATCAGCGCGATATTCTTCCTGTTCGCCGTGATCGTCGTTCAAGCGGAGCAACGAACCCTGGCGCACGACGCAGGCTAATCACGGTTGACTGCTGCTGGTTCGTTTCCGGGGCCACCCTTTCGGGTTCCCCCATCGCACTCTTCCCAGCGCGGCGAAGATATGCAAACGGCCCAAGAGTCGAGGAATAACCCGGTCTGCGCAGGGCGCAGATCGCGGTTGCTGCAGATATCGAGGGCCCGGTCACCATGTGCGGAATTATCGGAATCGTCAGCACTGCGCCCGTCGCGGACCGGCTGGTCGATGGGCTCAGGCGGATGGAATACCGCGGCTACGACAGCGCCGGGATCTGCACGCTCGACAAGGGGGCGATGATCCGCCGCCGGGCCGAGGGCAAGCTCGCCAATCTCGTGACCGAACTCGCGGGCAACCCCGCTCCTGGCCCGGTCGGCATCGCACACACCCGCTGGGCCACCCATGGCGCGCCCACGGCCAGCAACGCGCATCCCCACGCCACCGGTGAGGTGGCCCTGGTCCACAACGGCATCATCGAAAATTACAAGCCGTTGCGCGAGGAACTGCTGGCCGAGGGGCGCAGGTTAGAGAGCGAAACCGACAGCGAGGTCGTGGCGCATCTCATCAGCCGCGAGGTCGAGGGCGGGGCGACGCCCGAGGACGCCGTGGCCACGGTGCTGCCGCGACTGCGCGGTGCGTTCGCGCTGGCGATCGCCTTCCGCACGCATCCGGAGCTGCTGATCGGCGCGCGGCTCGGCTCGCCGCTGGTGGTGGGCTATGGCGAGGGGGAGATGTATCTCGGCTCCGATGCGCTCGCGCTCGCCTCGCTGACTCAGCGGATCGCCTATCTCGAAGAAGGCGATTGGGTGGCGATCACGCGCGAGAGCGCCACCGTTCGCGATGCCGAAGGGAACGTCGTCGAGCGTGCGATCACCACTTCGGGCGCGTCGGCCGCCGCGGTCGAGAAGGGCAATTACCGCCACTATATGCAGAAGGAGATCTTCGAGCAGCCGACCGTGGTCGCGCAGACGCTCGGCTCCTATTTGCGTCCGGCGGAAGGGGCCGTGGCGCTGCCGCAGTTCGATTTCGATCTGTCCAGTATCCGCCGCGTCACCATCGTCGCCTGCGGCACCAGCTTCTATGCCGGCATGGTGGCCAAATACTGGTTCGAACAGTTCGCTCGCGTGCCGGTGGATATCGATGTGGCCAGCGAATTCCGCTATCGCCAGCCGGTGCTGGAGGATGGCGGGCTGGCGCTGTTCATCAGCCAAAGCGGCGAAACCGCGGATACGCTCGCGGCGCTGCGCCATTGCAAAGCCAATGACCAGACCATCGCGGTGGTGGTCAACGTCCCCACCAGTTCGATGGCCCGCGAAGCGGACCTCCTGCTGCCCACGCACGCCGGGCCCGAAATCGGCGTCGCCAGCACCAAGGCTTTCACCTGCCAGCTCGCCGTACTGGCGGCGCTGGCCGCGCATATGGCGGTCAGGAAGGGGCGCATGGACCGCACGGAAGAGGCCGAGGTCGTGCGCCATCTGCTCGAGGCACCCGCTGCGCTCAACGCCGCGCTCGATCATGACGACGATATCGCGGCGATGGCCCCGTTGATCGCCCCGGCGCGCGACGTGCTCTATCTCGGGCGCGGCGCGGACTATCCGCTGGCCCTGGAAGGCGCGCTCAAGCTCAAGGAAATCAGCTACATTCACGCCGAGGGCTACGCTGCCGGCGAGATGAAGCACGGCCCGATCGCGCTGATCGACGACAGCGTGCCGGTGATCGTGCTCGCGCCATCGGGCCCGCTGTTCGAGAAGACCGTCTCCAACATGCAGGAGGTCCGCGCGCGGGGCGGGCAAGTGGTGTTGATTTCGGACGCCGCCGGGCTGGCCGAGGCGGGCGAGGACTGCATCGCCACTATCGAAATGCCGCAGGTGCATCCGCTGATCGCACCCTTGGTCTATGCCGTGCCGGTGCAGCTGCTGGCCTATCATGTCGCTTGCCTGAAAGGCACCGACGTCGATCAACCACGCAATCTGGCAAAATCGGTCACCGTGGAATAGCCTTTTTATTGCAGATGCTTGCAAGCGACCCGAAAGGGCCGATTTTACGCGGGGTTAACCTGTTGGCGCTAGGCTGCGCGAGTGACGACAACCACAGCAAATCTGGGTGAGGATGGGCGCAAACCATCCATCGGGGCAATCCTCGGGCTGACCGGCTCGGGAGTTGACTGGTCGCGCGTCCAGGGCCAGCAATACGCCCTCCTGTCGGGCAAGCGCTGGATCCGCTTCACCGTTCACGCCCTTGGCGCTTTGTGCCTGGGCATGGTCTATTTCTCGGTCGTCGAGCTCGCTACTCTGGCCCTGTGGGTCGGCGCGGTGGTGGGGCTGAGCTTTCACAGCGTCTGGATCGATCGTTCGCTGGTGCATTGCGACATCAAGGGGCTGTCGCGCCTGGCTTTCGCGCATCACAGCGCCAACGCGCTGGTGAAGGGCTTGATCTGGGGTGCGGCGGCGGTATTGTTCGCGCCCGGGGCCGACACGGCGACCAATGCCACCGCCTGGTCGCTCGTGGCCCTGCTCGGTCTCGCAGCCGCCACCGGCCGGTATAGCGTGCCGTTTGGCTCGGTGCTGTTCAGCGTGGGTCTTGCGTCGGGGTGGACTGTCGGCCTGCTGGCGGCCCAGGATCATTATCTTGCCGCGATCGCGGCCTTTAGCGGTCTCTTCTCGGCCGCCGCCAGCGTGGAAGGCGCGCGCGGGATGCACCAGGCGCGCGTGGCCGAGCTCGACATGAACGAATCGAGCGAGGTCGTTTCGCTGCTGCTGCGCGAATACGAGGATTCGGACGCCGACTGGCTGTTCCAGCTCGACAAGAACCGTCGCCTGCGCTCGGTCTCGCCGCGCCTGGCCTTTGCGCTCGGACGCGAGCTCACCGAGATCGAGGGCAAGAGCTTCGTCGAGCTCATCTCCGGCGACAGCTGGGCCACCGGCCAGTTCGCGCCCAGCCTCCACCAGCTCGCCGAGAAGCTCAAGAACCGCGAAAGCTTCTCCGATTTCATGGCCGAGGTCACCATCAACGGCGAGCGTCGGTGGTGGGAGCTGTCGGGTACGCCTATGCTCGACGAGCGCGGCGAATACACCGGCTTCCGCGGCGTCGGCTCCGATGTCACCGTCCAGCAGGAATCGTCCGAGAAGATCGCCTATCTCGCGCGTTACGACACGCTGACCGCATTGCCGAACCGCCTGATGCTGCACGAGGCGGTGTCCGATGCGCTGCGCTATGCCGACAAATGGCGCACCCGCTGCGCCTTCCTGATGATCGACCTCGACCGCTTCAAGGCGGTCAATGATTCGCTCGGCCATCTGGTCGGCGACAAGCTGCTTGCTCAGGTCGCCCAGCGCCTCCAGGCGTTGATGGGCGAGGGAGAAACCTGCGGAAGGCTCGGCGGCGACGAGTTCGCGGTGGTGATCCGCGACGCCAGCGACAAGGCGCGCATCGAACAGCTGGCGCGCGCCATCATCGATCGGCTGAGCGAGCCCTACCGGGTCGACGAGCAATTGCTCTATGTCGGGGCCAGCATCGGTTCGGCGATCGGTCCGCGCGACGGGCGCAGCGTCGAGGAGCTGATGCGCAATTCCGATCTCGCGCTCTACCGCTCGAAGGATGCCGGCGGCGGCGAGCATTTCGAGTACGAGCCCTCGCTCCATGCCTCCGCCGAGGAACGCCGCCAGCTCGAATTTGCGCTGCGCAACGCGCTGAAGCGCGACGAGCTGTTGCTGCATTATCAGCCAGTGGTCGACGCCAACACCGAGGACCTGGTCGGCTTCGAGGCGCTCATCCGCTGGAACAGCGCCGAGCATGGCTTCATCAGCCCCGGCAAGTTCATCCCGCTGGCCGAGGAGACGCGCCTGATCGTGCCGATCGGGCAATGGGTGATGCGCACCGCGATGGACGAGGCCGCGCGCTGGCCGAGCCCGGTCAAGGTCAACATCAACGTCTCGCCCGAGCAGCTTATCGAACCCGATTTCGCCGCCAGTGTGGTGCGCGCGCTGTCAGGCAGCGGGCTCGCGCCCGGGCGCGTCGAGATCGAGGTCACCGAGAGCATCTTCCTCAAGGACGCGAATGTCGCCCGCAAGGCGCTCGAAGCGGTGATCTCGCTCGGCTGTTCGGTCGCGCTCGACGATTTCGGCACCGGTTATTCCTCGCTCGGTTATCTGCGCACGCTCAAATTCTCGACCATCAAGGTCGATCGCAGCTTCGTGACCGGTGCCGGGCAGGGCAATGCCGAGAGCCTGGCCATCATCCGCGCGGTGGTCGCGATGGCCGACAGCCTTGGCATGACCACCACCGCCGAGGGTGTGGAGAACGGCGACGAGGCCGACCTGATCCGCACGATGGGCTGCACGAAGATCCAGGGCTATCACTTCGGCCGCCCGATGCCCGCCGAGGAAGCCCGCCAGCTGATGCACCGCGCCAAGGCGAAGAAGCGGGCTTGAGTGTCGGCTAGTTGCGGGGCTTGAGGTCCCCGCTGGATGCGTGAAAATGCACGATCCGCCATGCACCATTCTGCCGACGCCACACGAGCGAGCGCCGCCCGATCGCGTCGGTCCCGGCAAGCTCGAACGATGTGATGGCGACATCGCCATATGTCTGCACGTGCATCTTTGTGGGCACGATCGAGAGGCTGGAGCGCCCGCGGCCCCGCACGGCGGCGAAGAAGCGGTGAAAGGTCTCGGTCACCGCGGCCTTCCCTTCCACGCGCTCGGTAGGGAAGGGGCCGTCGGGGAAGAACATCGTCACGTCTTCGGCGAAATGGATATCGAAGGCCGTAACATCCAGGGCGTTGAATGCTTGCAAGAATGACGCTGCCGCTTCGCCCGCATTGCCGCTGCGGGGCTGCTCAGCAATCGACGTCGTGGCGCAAGCCAGTAGCGCCCCTGCTGCCACCAACGCAATCGACCGCATCGCAGCCCCCCTCGTTTCCGATCCGCCGCCTGAGCGCCGCCGTCCGCCCAAGCCGGGCGGCCGACGGCTCACGGGGTCAGCGCAGGCGCACCGCCACGTAGCGCGTTGGCCGCCCCCGGCTCTGCACTTGCAGCAACAGCGCCTCGCGACTGTCGGTCTGTGCCTGGCGTACCGCGCCTTCGAGCGCGGCGGAATTGGCGACGTCGCGATAATTGGCGCTGAGTACGATATCGCCGCGTTGAATGCCCTTGCGCGCAGCGTCCGAGCCCTGCTCGACATCGGCAACAGCCAGACCCTGCGTGCCGGCCCCGACGCCGAGCTGTCCCGCGATCTGCGGCGTCAATGGAACGACCGTCAGCCCGAGCCGCTCCTGGATCAGACTGCTGGGCTGGTTCTGGCCCAGGCCGTCCTGCCCGCCGGGGGTGGCGCCGTTATCGCCGTCGAACATCTGCTGCTGGCGCAGCGCCTCGTCGGTCGGCCGCCGACCCACGGTAGCGGTGACGCTCAGACGCCGGCCGTTGCGAATCAGTTCGACCGGCACACGCGTGCCCGGTGCGATATTGGCGACGATGAAGGACAGCGATTGGTCGCGCGTGATCGCTTTGCGGTCGATCGTCAGCACGACATCGCCCGGCCGGATGCCCGCGCGCTCGCCCGGTTCGCCGGCAACGACCGATTGCACCAGCTCGCCGCGGTTGTTCGCGATGCCGAGCGAATCGGCCAGGTCGCCATCGACCGGCTGGATCGATACGCCGAGATAGCCGCGCGTGATCTCGCGCCCGGCCTTCAGCTGCTCGACGATCGGCGCGGCAATTTCCGCCGGGATGGCGAAGCCGATGCCGACGCTGCCGCCCGAGGGCGAGAAGATGGCGTTGTTGATGCCGATGACATTGCCTTGCATATCGAACAGCGGGCCGCCCGAATTGCCGCGATTGATGGCCGCATCGGTCTGGATGTAGCGATCATAGGCGCCACCCTGGCCCGTATTGCGCAGCACGGACGAAACGATCCCGCTGGTCACGGTCCCACCGAGGCCGAAGGGATTGCCGATGGCGACCACCCAGTCGCCGGCGCGCGCTTGCGCCGAATTGCCGAAGTTGACGAACGGCAGCGGCTTGGTGGCCGAAATCTTTAGCACCGCGAGATCGGAGGCGGCATCCGCGCCGACCAGCCGGGCCGGATATTCGGTGCCGTCGGGCATGGTGACGGTGATTTCCTCCACCGTGCCGCGGCCGGTAGGGCTGGCCACGACGTGGTTGTTGGTGACCACGAAGCCATCCGCCGAGATGATGAAGCCAGAGCCCAGCGATTGCGCCTCCTGCGTGCGCGGCTGGCCTTGACCGCCCTGTTGCCCGCGATTGCCGAACAGCCCTTCGAACGGGGTGCCCGCGAACGGATTCTGCTGCGCCTGCACCTCGATCCGCTGGCGGGTGGCGATGTTGACCACCGCCGGCGCGAGCTGTTCGGTGAGCGTCGCGAAACTCTCGGGCGCACCGGCGCGCGGAACCGCGCTGCGCATCTGGGTCGCGTCGTTCTGAGCGACCTGGGCACCGGCGGCATAGCCGGTGGTGAGCGAGGCTGCGGCGCCGCCGAGCAGCAGAGCGCCGGTCAATCCATAGGCATATCGCATGGGCTTCACGTCCTTCCGATCCTTCCTTGGGTCAGCGGCGGTACCGGCCCGACACGGGCGTGGCACCATACCGCAAAAATCAGTCTTGCGCGCGGGATTACAAGGGCGGGGCGCTGAACCGCGATTGAATGAGCTTCACCTGATACCAGCCGTTACCTCGCAGGCCGGATCACCCATGGTGGTGTTACATCGACAGGGGGGTTTTTAAAAATTCGCTCCGTCGATTTCGTCAAGAATTTCAATCACAAACCGCCGATACCCCGTCACCTTCCAGATCAGGTGCGAAATGCCCGGGCATGACCTGCCTGGCGGTTGTGCGAATCGGGTTCGCCGCGATGCGAACGATTATGGCCACACTGCGGGGTGTAGGACAACGGTTCCTCGCCGCGGCACCGCGTCAGCGCTGCCCCCGGAACTGACGCAGATATTCGCTGTCGGGCGACAGGATCATCGTGCTGTCGCCCGAACCCTGTTCGAAGGTCCGGCGATAGCTCTCCATCGCGCGATAAAAGTCGTAGAACTCCGGATCCTTGCCATAGGCGGCGGCATAGGTGTTGGCGGCATCCGCCTCGGCCTCGGCCTGAATGATCTGGGCATCGCGCCGCCCGCTGGCGCGGATGGTCTCCGCCTCGGCCTGGCGATCGGTCTGCATCCGCGTGAAGGCGGTTTCCAGCGGGCTGCCGTCGGGCAGGTCGGCGCGCTTGATCCGCACATCGATGATCTGCGCGCCATATTGCCGGGCCTGGCGGTCGAGCGTGTTGCGAATGTTGACCATGGCATCGCCGCGCTCGGCCGTAAGCAGCGTGGCAAAGGGCCGGCGTCCCAGTTCCTGCCTGATGGTGGAGGACAGGATCGGGGCGAGCTGCGCCTTCAAGGTGTCTTCCGATCCGGCGCGCTCGACCATGCGCACCGGATCGATGATCCGGAAGCGGGCATAGGCATCGACCTGGAGGCGCTGCTGGTCGTTGGAGAGGACCTGCTGCGGCTCCATGTCGAGGTTCATGATGCGCCGGTCGACATATTGCACGCGCTCGATCAGCGGGATGCGATACCACAGCCCCGCGCCGGTCGCGCCATAAGGCTGGTCGGGAGCGAAGCGGTTGATGACCGCCACCGGCTCGCCGGTACGGATCTTCACCGCCTGCTGGGTTTCGGGCACCACGATCAGCGTGGAAAGAGCGCCGACGATGAGCAAGCCCACGGCGATGACCGTCGCCTTGTGCGTGTCCCAGATGGCCTGCGCGTTCATCAGCGTGCTCCCGCTGCCGGGGCCGGCGGCCTGACGGCTTGGCGCTGCGCCTGGGGCAGCGGCAGATAGGGCACCACGCCGGGTGCCTCGACGATGGTCTTGTCGGTCTTGCTCAACACGCTTTCCATGGTTTCGTAATAGAGCCGCCGCCGCGTAACCTCGGGGGCGAGCCTGTACTCGGCGTAGATCTGGTCGAACGCCGCCGCGTCGCCCTGCGCGCGCGCCAGCACCTGCTGGGCATAGGCGCGGGCGCGGTTGCGCATGGCGTTCGCATCCTGTTGCGCCGCCGACACGTCCTTGAACGCATCGACCACCTTGGCGGGCGGATCGGCCTTGGCGATCCCGACGCCCTGGATCGCCACGCCGGCGCGGTAAGCGTCGAGCAGGGCCTGCATGCTGGCCGCCACCCGGGCCTCGATACCCGCGCGGCCTTCGCCCGAGACCACCTGATCGAGTTCCTGTTCGGCGAGCGCGGCGCGCATCGCGCTTTCGGCGACCTCGCGGATGGTCAGTTCGGGATCGTCGAGCTGGAAGGTGAACTGTTCCAGGTTCTTGATGTTCCAGCGGATGACATAGCTCAGATCGACCAGGTTCTGGTCGCCGGTAAGCACCAGCTTCTCGCCCGCGCCGCCAATCTCGATCGCGCGGATTTCAGAGACGTTCTCCACCGTCACCTGCTGTACCGGCCACGGCATGGTGAAGTTGAGGCCCGGGCCCAGCTTGTGCGAATATTTGCCGCCCAGCCAGGTGACGAGACCTTGCTGCTTGGGCTGGACCTGGTGCGTGCTGGTGACCACCAGCCACAGCCCGGCGAGGCCGAGCGCGATCAGCGGCAGCCAGCTCTTGCCATTGGCGCGCTCGGGCAGGCGGAAGTTCGGCCCCCCAGGGCCGCCGGGCCTGCCCACCCGGCGCGGACCTTCGGGCCCGCGCGTCTTGAAGATATCCTCGATACTGGCCGAGCGGCGCGGCGGTTCGCCGCCACCCTCATTGTCGCCGCGACCGGGAGGCAGCCATGGATTGCGCGGCCCCTTCGGCGCGGGCTTGTCCGCTGTCGGTTCCGTCGGAGCAGGATCGGCATCGCCGCCGTCTCCGGAATTGTCCTCGCCGCCACCATCGCCCTGAGGCTTGCCCCAGGGATTGCGCTTGCCTGCCATCGCCAAAACCTGACCCAGCCAGGGCTTGGTGGTGAACCCGTCCGAAATTGTCATCCCGTGGTTATAGGGGCGTGCGCGGCGAAAAACAGGGGTTGCGGGTCGCTTTTTCCTGCGCCACCCGCCGCGCGATGAAAGATACCACACTGATCGGTTCGCTGCCCGGGGAAATCGCGGACCGGATCGTGTCCGCGCGCGCGGCAGACGGCGTGGCGACGGTGGTGCTGGATGCCAGCGAGCTCGACGCCGCAGCCCGCGGCGAGTTGGAGCGGACGGTCAGGAAGCGGCTTGGCACGCTGCCCGAGATCCGCGAGGTGCGCGTCGCGATGACCGCCGAAAAGCGCGCGCGGCGCATCCTGGCGGTGGGATCGGGCAAGGGCGGGGTGGGCAAGTCCACGCTGGCCGCCAATCTCGCCATCGCCTTGGCGCGGCTCGGCGTGAAGGTGGGACTGGTCGATGCCGATATCTACGGCCCCTCGCAGCCCACGATCCTGGGTGTCTCCGGCATCCGGCCCGAGGCGAAGGACGGCAAGCTGATCCCGGTGCCGACGCCTGCGGGCGTGTCGCTGCTGTCGATGGGCCAGATCGTGGCGCCGGGCAAGGCGATCGCCTGGCGCGGGCCGATGACCGCGGGCGCCCTCAGCCAGTTGATCGACGCCGACTGGGGCGATGCCGAACTGCTGGTGGTCGACCTGCCGCCCGGCACCGGCGATGTGCAGCTGACCATGATCCAGAAGCACAAGCCCGCGGGCGCGGTGCTGGTTTCCACCCCGCAGGACCTGGCGCTGATCGACGCAGCCCGCGCCGGGCAATTGTTCGAGCACGCCGGAGTGCCGATCGTCGGGCTGGTGGAGAACATGGCGGGCTATGCCTGTCCGCATTGCGGCGAAATCTCCGATCCCTTCGGCGCGGGCGGGGTGGAGGCGGCGGCGGGGCGGCTCGAATTGCCGTTCCTGGGGCGCATTCCGCTGACCCTGGCCATCCGGACGAGCGGCGATGCGGGAACGCCGCCCGCCGCTGGCGAAAGCGCCGATGGAGAACCGTTCCGCGCCATCGCCGCGAAAGTCGCCGAATGGCTCGCCGCAACCGCGTGATCGGCAGGTCCGGAGCGGGTGGCGCGGTCACCCGGCGCCGGGTGCTCATCGGTGCGGCGGCAACCGGCGGGTTGCTCGTCGCCTGGACGTTCTGGCCGCGCAGCTACCCTGGTGCGCTGACCCCGGGCGAGGGTGAACACGGCTTCGGGGCCTGGCTCACCATCGGCACCGACGGAGTGGTAACCGTGGCCGTGCCGCAGCTCGAGATGGGGCAGGGCGTCACCACTCTCCTGCCGCAGATCGTGGCGCACGAGCTGGGTGCGGACTGGCGGCAGGTGGCGGTGCTGCCGGTGCCGCCCAATGGCGCGCAGGCCAATGCGGTGCTGGCGGCCAAGTGGGCGCCGCTGTGGTCCGCGTTTCCAGCATTGGCGGGCGATGCGGACTCGCGGCTGACGCAGCGGTTCGCGCGCGGCGATGCTTTCGCGGCGACCGCCGACGGCACAACGCTGGCGGCCTATGAAACCCCGGCGCGCGAAGCCGGTGCTGCCGCGCGAGCGATGCTGGCGATGGCCGCCGCCGAGCGCTGGGGCGTGAGCTGGGAGGAGTGCGAGGTACGCGGCGGGTTGGTGATGCTCGGCGAACGGCAGGTGCGTTTCGGCGAACTGGCCGGGGACGCCGCGGCCATGACCGCGCCCGATCCGCCGCCGCTGCGCCCCGATCCGCCCGCCGAGGTGCCGCTGGGCGGCGTGGCAGGCGAGGCCGAGGCGCTGACGCTGGTCTATCCCCGGCTCGATCTGCCCGCCAAGGTCGACGGCAGCCTGGTATTCGCCGCCGATGTAAGGCTGCCGGGCATGGTCCACGCCGCGATCCGCCATGGTCCCGTCGGCCTGCCATGGCTCGCAGCCTATGACGAAGCGGCGGCGGCGCGCATGGCCGGTCTGCGCGGGGTGGTGAAGTCCAGGCGCTGGATCGCCGCGGCGGCGGACAACTGGTGGCAGGCCGAACGCGCGCTCGACGCCCTGAAGCCGCGCTTCGCGGGCGAGAAATCGCTCGACAGCGGCGGTATCGCCAACTGGCTGCGAGAGGCGGTGAAGGACGCCGGGACGGTCATTTCGGTGGTTGGCGATGTCGAGACCGCGCTGGCCGACGGCAATGGGGTGTTCACGGCGAGCTACGACATCGCCCCCGCGCTCCACGCCACGCTCGAAACCGCCAGCGCCACAGCACGCTTCGCCGACGGACGGCTCGAGCTGTGGATCGCCAGCCAGGCACCCGAGGCCGCGCGCCTCGCCGCCGCCGAGGCGGTCGGCGTTCCGCCGAGCGCGGTGCAGCTCTATCCGGTGGCGGCGGGCGGCAGCTTCGATGCCCGCCTGGAAAAGCAGCACGCCATCGAGGTGGCGCAGATCGCCAAATCGCTCGGCCGTCCGGTCCAGCTCACCTGGTCGCGCGCCGAGGAGATGAAGGCGCTGCCGCCGCGCACGCCGGTCGCCATCGCGTTGACCGCCAAGCTCGACGCCGCGACCTCGCTGCCTAGCGCCTGGCGCGCGCGGATCGCCTGCCCCGCCACTGTGCGCGAATTCGGGGCGCGGCTGTTCGACAATCTGACCCCCGAAGCGGCGCGAGAGGCGGCGAAGGGCCAGGCCGATCCGCTGGCGTGCGAGGGCGCGGTGCCGCCCTACGCGCTTCCCGCCGTCGCGGTGGAGCATATCCCTGTCGAACTGCCGCTGGCGACCGCGCGCCTGCGCGGCAATGCGCCCGCCTATACCGCCTTCGCCACCGAGAGCTTCACCGACGAACTGGCGCGCCGGGCGGGGCGCGATCCGCTGGTGTTCCGGTTGGGGATGCTGGCCGAGCAGCCGCGCCTCGCCGAAGTGCTGCGCCGCGTCGGGCGGATCGGCGAATGGGACGGCGGGCGGCCCGGGAGCGGGCAGGGGCTTGCACTCGTCCGCATGGCGGCCTTCGGGGACACGGCGAACGCGGGCGGCGGGCGGATCGCCTGCGTCGCGCAGGCGCGGCTGGATGGCGGCGGGCTCAAGGTGGATCGGCTCACCGCGGTCGTCGACATCGGGCGGATCGTCAATCTCGACATTGCGCGCCAGCAAATCGAGGGCGGGCTGCTGTTCGGCGTCGGACTGGCGGCGGGGCAGAGCGCGCGCTGGGCCAAGGGCTTGGCCGAGCCCGCACGGCTGGCGGGCCTGAAGCTGCCGACATTGGCCGACGCGCCCGAGATCGTGGTCGAGTTCATCGCCAGCACTGCGCCGCCGTTCGATCCGGGCGAGCTCGGCGTCGCGGTCGCCCCCCCGGCGATCGCGAATGCGTTGTTTGCAGCAACGGGCCTTCGCTTTCGGACATTGCCGCTTATACAGCGCGCGCAATGACCTGGCAGACACAGCAGCTTCCCGCGGACCATCCGCCCGTCCGCTCGGGCCGCGTGGGCGTGTTGCTGGTCAATCTCGGCACGCCCGAAGCGCCCGAGCCGCTCGCGGTGAAACGCTATCTCGCGGAATTCCTCTCCGATCCGCGCGTGATCGAAATTCCGAAACTGATCTGGCAGCCGATCCTGCGGACGATCATCCTCAACACCCGCCCCAAGCAGAGCGCGCACGCCTATGCGCAGGTGTGGACGCCCGACGGCTCCCCGCTGGCCGCGATCACCAAGGCGCAGGCGGCGGGGTTGCAGATGCGTTTCGGTGACTCCCTCTTGGTGGATTGGGCGATGCGTTATGGCGCGCCCAACATCCCCGAGAAGCTGGCGGCGCTGATGGCGGCGGGCTGCGAGCGCATGCTGTTCGCGCCGCTCTATCCGCAATATTGCTCGGCCACGACCGCCACGGCTGTGGACAAGGCTGGGGATTGGCTGCGGGAACAGCGTTGGCAACCCATGCTGCGGACGCTGCCCCCCTATCATGACGATCCGCTCCACATCGACGCGCTGGCCGCCGATCTCGGCGCGCAGCTCGACGCGCTGACGTTCGATCCCGAGGTGCTGCTGCTCAGCTTCCACGGAATGCCGCAGCGGACGCTGCACATGGGCGATCCCTATCACTGCCAATGCCGCAAGACCGCGCGGCTGCTGGAAGCGCGGATGGCCAGCAGCGGGAAACGCCCCGGTCTGCGCTTCGCCACGAGCTTCCAGAGCCGCTTCGGCCGCGCCAAATGGCTCGAACCCGCGACCGATCTGGTGCTGGCGGAGGAAGCGGCCAAGGGCACCCGCCGTCTCGCCATTGCCGCGCCGGGCTTCTCCGCCGATTGCCTCGAAACGCGCGAGGAGCTGGCGATCCGGGGCAAGGAGCAGTTCCTGGAGGCCGGCGGCGAGCAGTTCGCCGCACTCGACTGCCTCAACACCTCTGAACCCGGCATGGCCATGCTCGAGGCGCTGATCCGCCGCGAATTGTCGGGCTGGCTTTAGCCTTCGCGTTTACTTACACTGAGGTAAGTAGAGAGGGATATCATGGCGACCCTGGCACCCATCGCTCCGCATTCCAACCCGCCGCAATTCAGGCACTGGAAGCAACGCCTGCCTGCCGACGCAATCGCGCATGTTCCTGGTAATGGCGGCCTGCCGGTGGTCGGCAACACCTTCCGCATGCTCGCCGACCCGCACGCTTTCGCCGCGGGCATGATCGAGCGTTACGGCAAAGTCTATCGCAACCGTGCGTTCGGCGGTTGGGCGGTGATGCTGTGCGGGGCGGAAGCCAATGAAATGGTCCTGTTCGACCGCGACAAGATTTTCTCCAGCGAACAGGGCTGGTCGCCGCTGCTCGAGAAACTGTTCCCGCGCGGCTTGATGCTGCTGGATTTCGACCATCATCGGATGGACCGGCGTGCCCTGTCGATCGCCTTCAAGCCCGAGCCGATGCGGCATTACATGGATGCGCTCAATCGCGGCATCGCCGCGCGCGTGGAGGAATGGGGCGCAGGCTCCATGCAGTTCTATCCCGCCATCAAGGAACTGACGCTCGATCTCGCCGCCGACAGCTTCCTCGGCCTGCAGTGGGGGCCGGAAGCCGCCAGGATCAACCGCGCTTTCGTGGACATGGTGCAAGCCAGCGTCACGCCGATCCGCGCGCCGTTGCCCTTCACGCAGATGAAGCGCGGCGTCGACGGCCGCGCTTTCCTGGTCGAATATTTCTCTCGCGAGATCGCCAAGCGCCGCGCGGGGGAGGGCATGGGGCAGGATATGTTCAGCCAGTTCGCCACCGCGACCCGCGAGGACGGCTCGCTGCTGCCTGCGGACGAGGTGGTCGATCACATGAACTTCCTGATGATGGCGGCGCATGACACCATCACCTCATCCGCAACGGCGCTTCTGTATCAGCTGGGGCTTCACCCCGAGTGGCAGGAGAAGCTCCGCGCCGAGGCGCTAGCGACCACGAATGGCGGCGATTTGGCATACGACGATCTGGGCAAGCTCGAGCTGACCGAGATGGCCTTCAAGGAAACCCTGCGGCTGATCCCGCCGGTCCCCTCGATGCCGCGCCGCGCGCTGAGGGATTTCGAGTTCGGCGGCTACCATATCCCGGCGGGTACGAATGTCGGCATCAACATCCACTGGACGCATCACAGCAGCGATTACTGGGACGATCCCGAACGCTTCGATCCGATGCGCTTCACCCGCGAGGCGGAGAAGGCACGGCACAAATACGCCTGGGTGCCGTTCGGCGGCGGCGCGCACATGTGCCTGGGGCTGCACTTCGCCTATATGCAGGTGAAGGTGCTGATGGCGCAGTTGCTTACGCGTTATCGTGTGACCCTGGCCGAAGGCGCGGGCGGCGACTGGCAGCCTTGGCCGATTCCCAAGCCGAAGGACGGGCTGCGGGTGAAGCTGACCCCTCTCAACTCCGACTAGCGAGCAAGCTCGCAAGTCTTCGTATCTCTCCCGCAAGGGGAGAGAGTTTCATTCCTCTCCCTTCACGGGAGAGGATAGCAGAGCTTGCCGCTTCGGCGGCTAGCGCAGCTAGGAGAGGGCCTAGAAATCCACCGCCACGCCCTTGAGCACCCAGTCGCCATAGCGGGTGGGGCTCAACTCCTCGTCCGCTTTCGGCGGTGCAGGCTTGGGCGCGGGGTCGCTGGTCCAGTGCGGCGGCCTCGTGAACCCGTCGGGGCGTTTGGTGGCGCGTTTCATCGCCTGAAGATGCGCGCACTGGCGCTAGCTGGCAAGGCCAGCTAGGCGCGCGGCCATGGCCACACCATCCGGATTCCACGCGCGCCGCGCGGCGCTGCGGCTGCTCGATGCCGTGCTGCGCCGGGGCGAGACGCTGGAGCAGGCGCTGCCCGCCGCCGTGGGGGACGTCCGCAAGGCCGAGGACAGGGCGCTGGCCCGCGCCATCGCCAGCGAGACCTTGCGGTGGCTGACCGATCTCGACGCGCTGATCGATGGTGCCACCGCCAAGCCGCTGCCGCCCGATGCCAAGGCGCGCACGGTGCTGCGCCTGATGCTGGCACAATGGCTGCGGCTCGACACTCCGCCGCACGCGGTGCTGGCGACGGGACTCGAATTGCTTGCCGCCGGGCCGCGACGCCTGGCGCATGGCGTCTTCTCAACGCTCTCGAAGCGGGAGGCTGCCCTGCCCGAGGCTCCGACGCTGCCCGACGCGGTTGCTGCGCGTTGGGGCGAGCGCGCGACGGAGATCGCCGCCGGGCTGGGCGCGCCGCCACCGCTGGACCTGGCGCTGCGCAACGCGGGCGAGACGGCGCAGTGGGCCTCGCAACTCTCCGCCGACAGCCTCGCGCCCGGGCATCTGCGGATCGCGCGCGGCGATGCGGTCGAGAAGCTGCCGGGCTTTGCCGACGGGGCCTGGTGGGTGCAGGATTTCGCCGCCTCGCTACCGGCGCGACTGCTCGGCACCGGGGAGGGCCGCCATGTCCTCGATCTCTGCGCCGCGCCGGGCGGCAAGACGCTCCAGCTCGCGGCGGCGGGCTGGCAGGTCACCGCGCTCGACATTTCCAAGCGCCGCCTCGAACTGCTGCGCGACAATCTCAAGCGCACCCGCTTGACCGCGGGCATCGTCCGTGCCGATGCGCTGACCTGGGAGCCGAAGCATCAGTTCGATGCGATCCTGCTCGATGCGCCCTGCACCGCCACCGGCACCGCGCGCCGCCACCCCGACGTGCTCCACCGCATCGGCGTGCGCCAGATCGCGGAGATGGCGGAATTGCAGGCGGCGCTGATCGCGCGCGCTGTCGGCTGGCTGAAGCCCGGCGGGACGCTGGTCTACGCGGTGTGTTCGCTCGAGCGTGAAGAAGGCGAGGAGCAGGCGGCGAAGGTCGCGCTGGCACGCGCTCCGATCCGCGCCGACGAACTGCCAACCGGTCTCGCGCCCACGGCGGAAGGCTGGCTTCGCACCGATCCGGGAATGCTGCCAGGCGAGGGCGGCCTCGATGGCTTCTTCATCGCTCGCTGGCGATCGGTTCCATAACGGCACGCGGCAATTTCGGGACTCGCGGCGGTCGCGCTTCCTGATGCTTTATGCGGCGCGACCTAGCGCCGGATAGCAAGCCCGGCGCCGCCTGGCCCCGCCTCGGCGGGGCCCCTTCTTTCGTCAGGCCTTGGCGAGCGCGTTCAACGCGCTTTCGAACAGCGCCAGCCCGTCGGTGCCGCCATGCGCGATGTCGATCGCGCGCTCGGGATGCGGCATCATGCCAAGCACATTGCCCGCCGCATTGAGCACGCCCGCGATGTCGCGCTGCGAGCCGTTGCAGCCGGTACTGTAGCGGAACGCCACCCGGCCTTCACCCTCGAGCCGGTCGAGCGTGTCGGTATCGGCGAAGTAATTGCCGTCGTGATGCGCCACCGGAATGCTGATTTCCTGGCCCGCGTCATAGCCCGCGGTGAACAGCGACTGGCTGTTTTCCACGCGCAGCACCACATCGCGGCAGATGAAGGTCTGGCCCGCATTCCGCAGCAGCGCGCCGGGCAGCAGCCGCGCTTCGGTCAGCACCTGGAAGCCGTTGCACACGCCCAGCACCGGCACTCCGCGCTCCGCCGTCGCGGCTACCGCGCGCATGATTGGGCTGACCGCCGCCATCGCGCCGGACCGCAGATAGTCGCCATAGGAAAAGCCGCCGGGCAGGGCGATGAAGTCGAGCCGGTCGGGCAGTTCGGCATCACCGTGCCACACGCGGATCGCCGGCGTGCCCGAAACCGTCTCCAGCGCCACCGCCATGTCGCGGTCGCAATTCGAACCCGGAAAGGTAACGACCGCGGCGCGCCAGCTCATGGCGCAACCTTCTCGATGCGATAGCTTTCAATCACCGTGTTCGCGAGCAGCTTGCGGCACATCTCGTCGAGCTGATCGTCGGTGATGTCCCCGGCCAAGTCGAGTTCCACCGTCCGGCCGACGCGCACGTCGCTGACGCCCGCGAAGCCGAGCCCCTCCAGCGCGTGGTGCACCGCGCGGCCCTGCGGATCGAGCACCCCGGGCTTGAGGCTGACATGGACGCGGACTTTCATGGGTGAACCTCGTGGCTGCGGATCGTGCGCGCCTATGCCTTCGCGTAACGATGCGAGCAAGCTGTCACCAAAGTGCAACTGTCACAATTCTCTTGCTGCACTCAGGCGTAAACGGCGCGCAAAATTGCGACATTTCGGTTACTGGCAGCTTCGTCATTCCGCGTTTTACCCCCTGCACCATCGCCCTCCGCCCGCAAGGTCCGGAGCCACAAGGACATTCACCGCCCATGACTGCCCGCACCTTCTCCGCCGCTCTCCTTGCCGCCAGCGCCCTGACCGCCGCGCCCGCCTTCGCGCAGGACGCCACCCCGCCCGAGACCACCGCCAGCGGCGAGCTCGACGCGATCATTGTCACCGCCAACCGCCGCGCGGAAAACCTGCAGGACGTGCCGGTATCCGCCGCCACGCTCTCGACCGACGATGTGCAGACGATCCTCGACGGCGGTGGCGACATCACCGCGCTCGCCGCGCGCGTGCCCGGGCTGTTCGTCGAAAGTTCCAACGGCCGCGCCGCGCCGCGCTTCTACATCCGCGGGCTCGGCAACACCGACTTCGATCTCGCCGCCTCGCAGCCGGTCTCGGTGGTGATGGACGATGTGGTGATGGAAAACGTGACGCTGAAAAGCTTCCCGTTGTTCGACGTCGCCCGGGTCGAGGTGCTGCGCGGGCCGCAGGGCACGCTGTTCGGCCGCAACACGCCCGCGGGCATCGTCAAGATCGACACCGCGCGCCCGACCGAGGAATTCGCCGCGCAGGCCTCGCTGACCTATGGCAGCTACAATTCGATCGGCATCGATTTCGGTGTCGGCGGGGCGATCGCGCCGGGAGTGGCGGCGTTCCGCATCTCAGGGCTGTGGCAGCACCGCGACGACTGGGTCGACAATGGCAACACCGGCGACGAGGACGTGCTGGGCGGCTATGACGAATTCGCCGGGCGCGCGCAGCTGCTCATCACCCCCGGCGATGCGCTGAGCATCCTGGGCAGCGTGCAATACCGTAACCTGTCGGGCACCTCGACGCTGTTCCGCGCCAACATTCTCGGCCCCGGCACCAACGAGCTGAACGGCAATTACGACCGCGACACGGTGTTCTACGATGCGGGCGGCGGCAATCCGTCGGAATACGAGGCCTTCATCGGCACGCTCAACGTGGCTTACGAGGCAGATTGGGCGACGCTCACCTCGATCACCGCCTACGCGAACTCCAAAGGCCTGAGCCGCGGCGATATCGACGGCGGCTTCGGCGCCTCGTTCCTGCCCGTGATGGGGCCCGGCTTCATCCCGTTCCCGTCGGATACGCAGGATTCGATCTCGCTCGACCAGTGGACGCAGGAAGTCCGGCTCGCTTCGAACGATACCAACCCCTTCGGCTGGCAGGTCGGCGCGTTCTTCTTCGACAGCAATTTCGATGTCACCACCGTCGGCTTCGACTTCCCGCCGCCGGTCACCGTCAACCACACCAACCAGAGCTGGGCGGTGTTCGGCCAGGCGAGCTATCAGCTCACCCCCGCGTTCAAGCTGACCGGCGGGCTGCGCTACACCGACGACGAGAAGCAGTTCGTGGTGGTCTCGGGCGCCGCGCCGCAGCCGCGCAGCGTGCAGGACGATCGGATCAGCTGGGACTTCTCGGCCTTCGCCGATGTATCGGACGACGTCAGCCTCTATGCCCGCGTCGCCAGCGGCTTTCGCGCGCCGACCATCCAGGGCCGCGACGTCGCCTTCTTCTCGCCCCCGTCGATCGCGACCAGCGAGACGATCATGAGCTATGAGGCCGGCTTCAAGAGCCAGTTCGCGGGCAATCGCGCGCGCATCAACGGCGCGGTGTTCTACTACACCATCGACGATCCGCAGTTCACCGCGGTGGGTGGGGCGAACAATCTCGTCCAGCTCGTCAATGCCGAGGGCGGGCGCGCCTTCGGCTTCGAGCTCGATGCCGAGTTCAAGCCCACCGACAGCCTGCTGCTGACGCTGGGCGCGAGCTACAACGACACCAAGATCGAGGACGCCGACCTGGCGGTGGGCATCTGCGCGCAGTGCACCGTGACCGATCCGCTGGTCACCATCGGCACCAGCCAGCGGGCCTTGGTCGACGGCAATCCCTTCCCCAACGCGCCCGAATGGATCCTCGACGCCAGCGCACGCTTCGGTGTCCCGCTGGGCGACAACGGCGAAATCTTCGCGCTGACCGACTGGGCCTATCAGGGCAAGACCAACTTCTTCCTTTATGAAAGCCGTGAGTTTTTCGCCGACAACCAGATCGAGGGCGGTTTGCGCGTCGGCTACGCCCGGCTCGACGGCAGCCTCGAGCTGGCCGCCTTCGTGCGCAACATCACCGACGCCAGCAATGTGAAGGGCGGCATCGACTTCAACAACAACACCGCCTTCGTCAACGACCCGCGCATCATTGGCGTGTCGCTGCGCGTGAAGCGCTGAGGTAGCGCCAATGCATTGGAACCGCTGACGTTTCGCTAGTCGTGGTTCGACAGGCTCACCACGAACGGCGGTTGCAAAAGCATACCACCTCCGTTCGCCCTAAGCCTGTCGAAGGGCGTCGGGCACAACGCCCGCTACTTCGCCCCAACCGTCCGCGGCAGAATGCTTACCTCCAGCGCCTTGTCGGCCACCAGATACTGCGTGGCCGCGGCCTGCAGCATCGCCGGGGTCACCGCGCGCAGCCGTGCCTCGAGCGTGCGGGCGCGGTCGAGGCGGTCGGCGCGCAGTTGCGACTGGCCGGCCACGCCCAGCCACCAGTTGTTCTCGCGCCGGTTGAGGGTGACACGTTCGAGCAGCGGCCGCCGGGCGCGTTCGAGCAGATCGGCCGAAACCGGCGCGTCGCGCAGCTTCCTGGCGATCGCGTCCACCGAGGCGAGCACTCTGACCGCATCCCCGGGCGCAACCACGATCGAGGTGCCCATCGTGCCGAAGCCGGTGAAGGTGCTCGAGGTGTTGGACGATGCCCCGGGCGAATAGGTCGCGCCCAGCTTCTCGCGGACTTCTTCCAGTAGCTCCAGGCCGAACACCTCGGACAGCAGGCTCAGCGTGGTGGCGGCCTGCGGGTCGCTATCGTCGCGGGTGGGCCAGAACACCTGCACGAGCGCCTGGTCCGCCGCTCCGGCATGGGTCAGCGTGACCGGCGTGGTATCGGCCGCGAAGCTGGCCCGGCGCGCGGCGGTGAAATCGTCCAGCGCCGCCTGCCGTGCCGGAAACGCACCGAAGGTCCTCGCCACCGCGTCGATCACCTGCTCGGGCGCGAAATCGCCTACTACCGTGATCTCGACCGGTGCCTGGGCAAGCTGGTTGGCAATATCGCCCCGCAGTGTGTCGAGCGAGACCGCGGTCAGCCTGTCGGTGGGGGGCACGCCGAACCGTGGATCGCCATTGGCGACCAGGGTCGGCACCTTAGACTGCGCGACTCCCGAGGGCGTGGCGTCGAGCTGGGCCGCGATGGCGGGCACCAGCGTCTGCCACTTGGCCAGCGCCTCGGGCCGGTAGCCGAAATCGCTGACATACGCCGCACTGACCTGCATCTGCGCGGGCAGATCGGCCATTGTGGTGATGCCCCGCACCTCGAAGCTGTCTTCGCCCACGCCCAGCCCATAGGTGATCTGCCGCCCCGCCATCAGCGCCTGCAATTCGTCGAAGCTGTGCTTGCCCGTGCCCGCCGCCGCACCGAGCGCGCTGACGAACACAGCCTGCGCGGCGGCGCGATCGGCGGGCAGGGCGATCAGCCCCGAGCCCACCCGGACCAGAAAGCGTAAGCGCCCGGTCTCGAAATCGGTTGGCTTGAGATTGAGCCGGACATTGTTGGCGAAGCGGAGCTGACGGATGCCGAGATCGGCGATGGTGGTGTCGGCCACCACCTGCCCCGCGGCGCCGAAATCGCCGTAGCCGAAGGCCGCGTCGGCCCCCGCCTGCGGCGCGGCGACGGGTTGTGCTGCCGCTTCGGCGTAGGCGGCCAGGATTGCCGCCTCGCCGCCCGCCACCGGCACCTTGGTCGAGACATGGATCAGCGGTGCCGAACCGTCGAAGCGCGCGGCCATGGTCCGGCTCACCTGCTCGGCCGTGATCGTCGGGACGATCTTCTGGAACAACGCCAGGCGCGTGGCCGGCGCGACGAACAGGTCCCGCTGTTGCACGGTCCCCAGAATTGCCTCGGAGAGGCCCGGGCTGCGGCGGGTCGCGGCCTGATCGGCGGCATTGCGATAGGCGGTGGTGAAATTGGCGAGCTGTTCCTGCAGCTCGCCTGGTGTGATCCCATGCTCGCGCAGGCGCCTGGTTTCCCGCGCCGCCACGCCGAGCGCGGCCTTCCACGCCTCGGCCTCCTCCTTGGCCTGGATCGTCACGCTCGCCTGCCGCGCCACATCGAAGAAATCGCTGGCGGAGGCATTGCCGCTGATGATCGCCGCGCCGGGGGCGTTGGCGATCTTTTCGAGGCGGCGGTTGAGCACCGCGTTGCCGAGGTCGAGCAGCAGCTTCTGGCGGAATTCCGCCTCGGTAGCGGGCGTTTCGACATAGGGCGCGAAACGATCGACGGTAACGATCACCGGCACCCCGGGATCGACGAAATTGTGCGCCGCGGCGGCGCGGGCGAGATCGACACTGCCCTTGTCCACGCGGGCGATGTCGCCGGCGCCCGCCTGCCAGTTCGCGAACTTCGCCCTGATCTGCGTCTCGGCGACGGCGGGGTCGAGATCGCCGACCACCACCAGCGTGGCGTTGTCGGGGCGGTAGAACTCGCGATAGAGCGTGGCCAGCGTCTCCGCCTTGAAACTGTCCACATTGGCGGTTGCGGCCGGCGGCAGCACCCGCTGTGCAAAGGCGGTGCCGGGCGCGACAAAGTCGAGGTAATCCTTGATCCTGCGAAGCTGGAATGTGTTGCGGGTGCGCGTTTCGGACTGGATGATGCCGCGTTCGCGGTCGATCGCCGCCGGGTCCAGCGTCAGCTCGCTCGCGGTCTCGCGCATCAGCATCAGCGCCGTGTCGAGCAGCTTGGGATCGTTGCGCGGCAGGTCGAGCTTGTAGATCGTCTCCTCGAACGAGGTGGAGGCGTTGGTGTCCGCCCCGAAAGCCAGCCCCTCGCGCTCGAGCAGCTTGATCATCTCGCCCTCGGGCACGTTCCTGCTGCCGTTGAAGGCCATGTGCTCGAGGAAGTGCGCCAGCCCTTCCTCGCTGCCAGGCGTCTCGTCGATAAAGCCGACATCGAAGCCCAGGCGGACCGCGACCGTGTTCTGCGGCGTCGCGTTCCTGAGCACCGCGAACTTGAGGCCGTTGTCGAGCCGACCATACCGCACGGTGGCATCGGCGGGGATGTCGTAGACTGGATAACCCCACGGCGTGGCGCCCGTCGGTTGAACCGAGGCCACGACCGGCGCGCTGGTGGCCGGGACGTCGGCAGGAAGCGTGGCGCACCCTGCCAGCGCCAGCGCGAGAAGCGGCGTGGCCGCGAGAATGCGGCGAGTGTTAGGCTTCATTATGGTTTCCTGGTCCCGGAGTTCTGGTCTCGTTGCGAGCGGGCGTCGGCACCCGGGCGCAATCAGTGGATCGATGTGGTCATTGCGAGGTCGGCTTGCCTGCCGCGATCGTGGCTTCGTCGGGCAGGCAGGGCGGGAAAGGCCGCGCCCAATCGATTTCCCAGGTCGCCCGGACGATCGGGAAGCGCTCGGGATCGAGGACATTCTTGCGGCCCGGCGTGTAGTAGATCGTCGCCTGCGAGTTGTCGAAGCCCGCCACCCGCTCGTTATCGCGTGCCGCCATCTCGGGACTGATCTCGTCTACTCCCACAAGGGATCCACGGATCAGGCGGATCGTGCCATCCTGCCGCTGCATCCCGCGATAATACATTCGACCGAACAGGGTGGCATAGAACCACCTGTTGAAGCCCCATTCCAGGTCGTCGGTATCCTCGGGAAGGCGAACCGTCGTCACATGGCAACTGAAGTCTGTGTCGTTGAGATATGGCGCGGTCTGATCCTGCCCCGCATCGCGCAGCCTCCGATCGGGCGGGTAGAAGCCACCCCCGGGTAGCGACAGGCTCTTGCTCCCGGCGCCATCGTCGTCCCAATCCACCATGCCACTCCCAGCCAAGGTGAGTACACTCGCCTCGTTCTCCTCGTCGTAACGCCAGCGGACCGTGTCCAGCGAGCTGAATTCTCCGCCGATCAGATTGTTGCGAAAGGCCGCGGCGAGTTGGTCGGGCGTGAGCGCGGAAAACTGGGCATACTCCGTCAGGCCAGGAATTCCGCGGGTGATGGTGGTGCTGGTGATCTTGGCCGGAGCATCGAATCCCTTGCGCGCGTCGATCTCGTAGAGCTTTATCTGCTGCGGCTCGGGGGCCGGTCGCCACGCGATCTTCTCCAGCTTGGCTCCAGCGGCTGCGATCGGCAGAACCCAGCGGTAGGCAACGGTCGGTCGCAGTTGCGGGCGCACCACTGGGGGCAGGGTGCCATCGAGCCAGCGTTGCTTGCCGGCAATGGTCGCGCGGACCAGCACATGATCGAAAAAGCCAGGGTTGGGGAGGCGTTCATCCAGCCCATCGTCGCCACCGCCGTTGTTGACCAGCACTGCCTCGCCGCGAATGCCCAGCTCAGCGAGCAGCGCCAACAGCAGCGCGGTCTTGCCCTTGCAATCGGCGAAGCGGCGTTCCCAGCTCGTATCCGCATCGGCCGGGGTAAGGTTGCCCGCGCCAAGCCCGACATAAACGTAGCGTACCTGCTGCTGCACCAATTTGAGCGCCGCTGCCGCGCGCTCCATCTCGTCGCGATGGGCGGCCTTGATCCGTGCCGCCTCGGTCTTGAGCGGCGAGCCTGACTTGAGCTTGGCGGCCTGGGCATACAGCGGTGCGAATTTGCCGGCCACCGCGGACCAATCTGAGAAATCGCTGTACTCGGCGACGCGTTGCCAGGCGAAGCGGGGCGGGGCGTCCTTGGGTGATGCCAGCGCGGGCGGGTTGCTGATGGCGATCGACAGGCCATCGGCGGTTCGGGTCAGGGCATCCTGCAACACCGGGCTGATTCTGGTCTGTGGCTCTTGGCCAGGCTCCCAGCTCAATCCCATGGCGTACTGGCCGGGAAGGGGCGTTTCAGCCAGCGACCACACCCCCGCGACGGAACCCCCCAGCGTCGGATCGGCCGAGCGCACCGTGAACGCCACTTCCAGCACGTCGCCGATCCGCAGGTCGGGCACCTGCACGGTGGCCGTGAGCACGCCGCTCAGCATGGCCTGTTCAAGTTGATCCTCGCGCCGCAGGATTTCGAACTTCACCTTGTCCAGCACGTTGATCGCCCGGCCGTCGCGATGGATCGTCAGCGTATGGACCGCGGCCGATCCCGATGTCGGGTTCCATGACAGCACCACTTGCCCCAGTTGCAGGGCCTGGGGGTGCAGCAGCTTGACCCGGTAGGACTGGAACTGCGACTGGCCCGTGGCATCGAAATGCGTCTGAAGCTGTTGGCGTTCGAAAAAGATCAGCCCCTGCGCATCCGCGGGCGTGGCCACCGCCGGAGCGGGCCTGGCCCAGGCGGGCGGTGGCGCCAACGCGATTTTCTCGTTGGCGGCGAGCCCGGGCGCTGAGGTCGCACAGGCAAGCGACAGTCCTGCCGCAAGGCGGAATGCGCGGCTGATCATACGTTTGCGTCCCCTAAACCCTGTTCGGTCGGGAGTGTGCGCGATCCACCCCAGTTTTCAAGCCGCTTATTTCTTCTTCGGCGCCACCGTTCCGCGCAGCCGTCCACGGTGGTGCGCCATGTCGAGCACCTCCCCGGGGCCGCTGTCGTTTTCGTTGAGGATGCCGAGGCGGCGGGCCACTTCCTTGTAGGCTTCCTCCTCGCCGCCCAGGTCGCGGCGGAAGCGGTCCTTGTCGAGCTTCTCGCCGGTGTTCATGTCCCACAACCGGCAGCCGTCGGGCGAAATCTCGTCGGCGAGGATGATGCGGCTGAAATCGCCGTCCCACAGCCGCCCGAACTCCAGCTTGAAGTCCACCAGCCGGATGTCGATCGCCGAGAACATCCCGCTGAGGAAGTCGTTGATGCGGATCGCCATGCTGGAGATGTCCGCCATCTCCTCGCTGCCCGCCCAGTTGAAGCAGGCGATCTCCTCCTCGGAGACCTTGGGATCGTTCAGCGCATCGTCCTTGAGGCAGTATTCGATCAGCGTGTGCGGCAGCGGCTCGCCTTCCTCCAGCCCCAGCCGGGTGCAGATCGAGCCCGCCGCGACATTGCGGATCACGATCTCCAGCGGCACGATCTCGACCTGGCGGATCAGCTGCTCGCGCATGTTCAGGCGGCGGATGAAGTGCGTCGGCACCCCGATATGCGCCAGCCGCATGAAGATGTATTCGCTGATGCGGTTGTTGATCACGCCCTTGCCGTTGATCGTGCCCTTCTTCTGGGCGTTGAAGGCGGTTGCATCGTCCTTGAAATACTGGATCAGCGTGCCGGGTTCGGGCCCCTCATAGAGGATCTTGGCCTTGCCTTCGTAGATCTGGCGGCGACGGGACATGGGGCGGGGTGCCTTTCGAGGCGGAAGAAGTTGGCGCTGCGTTCGCGGTTTGGGGCGCGGGCGTCAAGTGCAGCGCATAGCCCCTTGCAAAGCGCCCGCGCCTTCGCCATAGGCCCGCCCTCTCGACCGCCGCCGCCCAGCGCCGCGGCCATGGGAATGCCCGAGTAGCTCAGTTGGTAGAGCATGCGACTGAAAATCGCAGTGTCGGTGGTTCGAATCCGCCCTCGGGCACCATTCCCCCCGGGGCTATGAAGCCAGCCCGGCCTCAGCCAGCACCTCCGCCCTGATACGCTCATACACCGGATGCCCCGGCGCCAGGTCGCGCACATCGACCCGGTACCCGGAGCGGTGGCGCAGGACATGCATCAGCAGCGCATCGCCGCGCCCGGCCTCGCCGCTGGCGAAGCCGGAGTAATCGCACTGCGACAACGCCCGCTCCAGCGCGCAGTCCTCCAGCCGGTCGAGCCCCCAGCCGGCGGCCTCGTCCCACGCCGCCGCGAAGCCCTCGGCGCCGGGCCGCTTGCGCAGCATATAGAGCGCCTCCATGCTCTTCCCGATGCTCCGCGCCGCCTGCGCGACGATGCCGGTGGCGGCCAGCACCGCGACGAAGCGGCGCTGAAGATCGGGCGTGATCGAGGTCCGCTTGGGCTGCGGGTGGATGAAGGGCGCAAAGCCAAGCAGCGGATCATCGTCGCGCGGCACTTCACCGACCCACGCCGCGGCGCTGGTCGCCTGCCAGGGCTGGGCATGGTGCGAGCGGCGATAGGCGGGGGCGGGCGGTCCGGTCATGGCCCGGAGGGATTATGCAGATCGGGGGCGTGTAGGAAAATTAAAACTAACCTTGGTGATTAGGAGCCAGTCGGTCCGCGACTAGCGGACCGCAAGCGCGACCGCGCGCCCGGAGCGCTTTGCGCGGAGGGAAGCCAAGGCGGGCGGGAAGCGAAGCTGTGGCGGTAAAGCCGTCACACCCCCGCCGCCCGGCGTTTGAGGGACTCAACAAACTAACACGCCTTCCCCTCATACTGGTTGCGGTGGAACACATACTCGCGCCCGTTCCAGCGCAGCACCGGGAAGCAGAATCCCGGCCCGCCGATCTCGAGGTCGGGCCATCCGCCCACGCCTTTGGTGGTCAGCACCCCGACCATGCCCGTGCCCCCGGCCATGCGCTTCCACGATCCGTTCGCCTGCTTGCTGACGAGGGTGTAGCCCTGGCCGGTGTGGCCGAAGCAATAGGTCCCGCCCTCGGTCACGATCGCCTCGGGCCGCCCGTCGCCGTTGAGATCGGCGACGCTCTCGATCGCGCCCGGCGAATAGCTGAGCGTGCCGGGATCGCCGCAAGCCTGCCATTGCTGCCCCACGCGCTTGAACCCTGCGGCGCGGAAGGCGGCGGCTTCGTCGGCGGGGGAGAGCTTGGCAGGCGGCGCGGCGAGGACATCACCGGGTAGGGCGGCGGCGGGCAGGAGGGCGAGGGCGAGGATGGCGGCGCGGGTCATGGCGATCTCCACTGGCGCGACCGAACCAGGCCATGCGCGGCGACGGCGCGAAAGGCAATGCGGTCGTGGACCGTCGCGGGCGCCATGAGCGCGCGTCGGCGCGTTCGAGCCCGAAGGGGCGGATTCACTGCTCAAGCGCGCGTCGGCGGAAGCCGGGATGCTGCATCTTGAGCCAATCGCGATAGACGTCGCTGTAGGGATCGACCGTGGTGAGCGGGATCGCCAGCACCGCGGTCGCCTCCAGCCCAAGCTCGCCCAGGGCCAGGTCCACCTCACCGCGCTCGCGGTGCAGCGCCTTGACCTCGCCGACGACCCGGAAGCGGTCGATCTTGGCGTTGATGGAGGCGATGGTGTCGCACTCCTTCTGCAGCCGGTTCGCCTTCTCATCGGCCTCGATCTCGGCCAGCACTTCGGCCTTGATACTCTCGTAGACCGGGTGGCCGGGCTCGACGCCCTGCACGCCATAACGGCCCGACTGGCGGTGCTGGAGGAGGAAGCGCAGCAGATTATTGTCGGGCTTGTCCCAGGTGCCGAGGAGCTTGCCGCCCGAAACGATCGGCGTGGGCGTGCCCTGGATGGCGCGCTGGAGCGCGCAATCCTCCAGCCGCTGCATCCCGCGCTCCAGCGCCGCATCCCACGCCGCCGCGAACCCTTCCGCGCCGGGCCGGTGCCGCAGCCGGTAGAGCGCCTCCATGCTCTTGCCGATCGAGCGCGCCGCCTGGTTGACGATGCCCGTGGCCGCCAGCGTGGCGATAAAGCGCCGCTGCCGCTCGGGCGTGATGGCGTTGGAACGCGGCTGGACGTGGCAATAGGGTGCGAAGTTCAACAGCGGATCCTCGTCCCCGGGCTCTTCCCCGACATAGGCGACGGCTGAGGTGGCTTGGCGGGGCGTGATGCGGGTGCAGCCCAAAGCCCCCGCCCCTTTAGGGGAGGGGGTTGGGGGAGGGGGCTGTGAGTCAGAAGAGGGCAATCCGGACATGGCCCGCAAGCAGGTTGCACAATCCGACCATGTAGGAAAATGGTTTCTTGGCGGACTGGAGTAGCAGGATTGGCCACTTGCCTCGCGTAAGGGATTTCCTTACCTTGTCCCCATGATTCACTCGCGCATCACCAGCAAGGCGCAGACCACAATCCCGCGCGCAGTGCGGGCGGCGCTGGGTCTCAAGCAGGGGGACGAGCTCGCCTATGAGATCGACGGCGACCGCGTGATCCTCACCCGCAAGCCGTCCAGCGATCCCTTCGAAGATCCCTTCGCCTTTTTCACCGAATGGGCAGGCGAGGCGGACAGCGCCTACGATGTGTTGTGGGAGCAGTTCCCGCCCGCCAATTCCACACCGGGCACCCCGCGCGCGTGACGGCGGAGCCGCTGGCGCCCGGCGATCTCGTCTGGGTGCCGTTTCCCCATGTCGAGGACAACCGCCTGCGCTCGCGCCCGGTAGTAATCGTCGCGACCGGCCTCGCGGGTTCGCACGATCTGTGCTGGGCGCTGATGGTGACCGCCGCCGCGAACGAGCCGTGGCCCGAGGATGTGCCGATCGCCGACGATCGGGCAGTTGGTTTGGCAATCCCGTCGTCGGTGCGGGTGGCCAAAGTCGCGACACTGGCCGCCGCCACCGCCACGCGGATTGGCCGCTTGCCGGATGCTGTTTGGGCCGAGGTGCGGGCGCGGTTTGCCGGGATTGCGCGGGCGGGTGAGGTGCCGAACGCCGAAACCCGCGCCGCCATGGCCGAGGCGGAAGCCATCCTGGCCGCTCGGGTCGCTAAAGCCTGACGACGCCCAAGGCCGTCACGTGGCTGTCGGTGGCGAGCAGTTATCCGCTCAAGCCCGAACTGCGCGACCACAGGCTCAGACTTAAAGAATTGACCAGCCCGCAGCTTTCGTCGCAGGACGTAGGGCAATGTGAGAGGAATAAAGTGGCGATCGAACTCAACAATCTCGACCAAGAGCGGACTGACGAACTTCTTGAGCTTGAGGAGTCTCATTTTCTTGATCTGAAGAGCGCTGCGATAGCCCCGTCCAAGCTTTCGCGAACCATTTCCGCCCTCGCAAATGCCAGTGGTGGTGAGATTTTTGTTGGAATTGAAGAAGCGGAGGGACCTGAGGGGAAGCTGCGATCTTACGCTACCTTCGCGGACCAGGAGGCGGCGAACCCAATTTTTCAGGTCATCCAAGAGCTCGATCCCTTGAATGGGGTTGTGTTCGCCGAGTTCCTGCAGCCGAAGGGAGTGACAGGTCTTGTCCTACACCTTGTGATATTCAAGTCGCAGGACGTCGTCCCCTCGTCCGACGGCAAGTATTACATCCGGCGTAGCGCGCAAAGCTTGGTTTTGAACGCCGATGGCGTCGAACGCCTCAAATATGACAAGGGAATCAAATCCTTCGAGGATGAAATTACTGATGCGCCGCTCGAACTGCTCGCAAATTCGGAGACCATCATCGAATTCTTGCTTGATGCAATACCGTCGGGTGAACCTGACGAATGGCTAACCAAGCAACGTGTGGTCGTTGATGCGCGTCCGACGGTGGCGGGAGCTCTCTTATACGCAGACGATCCTCAGGCAATTTTGCCAAAGAGATCAGCGATCAAGGTTCTGCGTTACCAAACGAAGAAAGAAGCGGAGCGCGATTTTCTTGCTGGCGATCCCGAAACTATCGAGGGACCGCTCTACGATTTGATTTATGACGCAGTTGATCGGGTCAAAACTATAATCGAGGGCATAGAAAAGGCAGGGCCGCAGGGTATGGAAAAAGTGACTTATCCTGAAGATGCGTTGCATGAAATTCTTACAAACGCGGTGCTGCACCGTGACTATAGTGTTGCCGCAGATGTCCAAGTGAGGATCTTTGATAACCGGCTCGAAATTGAAAGCCCTGGGAGATTACCAGGCCACGTGACGATTCAAAATATTTCCAAAACCCAATTTGCTCGCAATCCCAAGTTGGTACGATTAATCAATAAGTTCAAGAATCCGCCTAACAAAGATGTGGGCGAAGGAATTAATACAGCTTTTGAAGCGATGGAGAAGCTTCGACTGAAAAAGCCAGTTTTTGAAGAAATGGATGGTTCTGTCGTTGTCACTCTCAGACATGAGAGTTTAGCGTCACCCGAGCAGATGGTCATGGAATTTCTTAACAGCAATGACGAGGTCACAAATCAAATCGCACGCGAACTGACTGGAATAAAATCGGAAAATTCGATGAAGCAAGTTTTTTACAAGCTGCGTGAAGCGGGCCAGCTTGAGCAGGTTCCGAAGGTCAAGGGAAAGAAGCCATCATGGCGCCGCCCAGTGCCCGATGCTGGCGAAGCAGTTGACCCCACCCCCATCCCCCGCTAAGGGCCCGCGCTTCCGCGGCAGGGCTTGCTCCGCCTCGGGCAAACAGAGCTGAACATTGCCGGTCACGTCACCTTGAGCGATCTCGGGGGCAGCCGTCAGAGTAACCCGGTGTCCGTGCCGGGTGGAGCGTTTCAGGCTCGTGCTGTCCTTCGACAAGCTCAGGATGAGCGGGTCGTTGCGTGCACGTCCCTTTTTCTTCTCCACCCATCCCAGTGATGCCACCAACCGGCCCTTCAGGAAAAGTGGACTTCCACTTTTCCGCCCGGAAGGTCCGGACAAACAGGTGAAGAGAGAAGAGAACTCGATGCCAACGATCAACCAGCTGGTCCGCAAGGGCCGCGTTCCGCAGAAGGCCAAGTCCAAGGTCCCTGCGATGGAGCAGAACCCGCAGAAGCGCGGCGTCTGCACCCGCGTCTATACCACGACGCCGAAGAAGCCGAACTCCGCGCTCCGCAAGGTCGCCAAGGTGCGCCTCACCAACCAGCGCGAGGTCATCACCTACATCCCCGGCGAAGGCCACAACCTGCAGGAGCACAGCGTCGTGCTGATCCGCGGCGGGCGCGTGCGCGATCTTCCCGGCGTGCGTTACCACGTGCTGCGCGGCGTGCTCGATACGCAGGGGGTCAAGGACCGCAAGCAGAGCCGTTCCAAGTACGGCGCCAAGCGTCCGAAATAAGGTTTCTTTTTTTGGGGTGCGGTCAGGACGTCCGTCCTGACCTTGCGGTTCCAGCCCGACTCCCCCTCCCAACCACCCGATATGCTCCCGGTTACGGTATCGGGTGGTTGGGAGGGGGAGACGGGCCGGCACCGACCCCGAACTCCGAAGGAGTACGGAAAAAATGTCACGTCGTCGTCGTCCCGAGAAGCGGGAAATCCTGCCCGATCCTGTGTACCAGGATCAGATCCTCTCCAAGTTCATGAACAACCTCATGTACGACGGGAAGAAGTCCATCGCCGAGCGCATCGTCTATGGCGCGCTCGAGACCGTGGAGACCAAGGCCAAGGCCAATCCGATCGAGCTGTTCCACACCGCGCTCACCAATATCGCCCCGCAGGTCGAGGTGCGTTCGCGCCGCGTCGGCGGTGCGACCTATCAGGTGCCGGTCGAGGTTCGCCCCGAGCGTGCCCAGGCGCTGGCGATCCGCTGGCTGATTTCGGCCGCGCGCGGCCGGGCCGAGACCACCATGGCCGCCCGTCTCTCGGGCGAGCTGATGGATGCCGCCAACAACCGCGGCAATGCCGTGAAGAAGCGCGAGGACACGCACCGCATGGCGGATGCGAACCGCGCCTTCTCGCACTACCGCTGGTAAGCACAAGGAGACCGGTCCCCGCCCATCCTCTCAAGGTCCGTTCGTGGTGAGCTTGTCGAACCACAGATGGCACATCGCCCGCCTCACCGTGCTTCTACAGGCTCAGCACGAACGGAGCGGGTGAAGGAGGGCAGGGGGCCGGACTTCAAAAAGACATAAATTTCCCCATATGGGGCCCGCTCCCCCGAGCACCCCGACCTCACGAGGAATTCCCCATGGCCCGCGAATATCCGCTGGAGCGCTACCGCAATATCGGCATCATGGCGCACATCGATGCCGGCAAGACGACGACCACCGAGCGCATCCTCTATTACACCGGCAAGTCCTACAAGATCGGCGAGGTGCATGATGGCGCCGCGACGATGGACTGGATGGAGCAGGAGCAGGAGCGCGGGATCACGATCACGTCGGCCGCCACGACCACCTTCTGGCAGGCCGAGGACGGCCAGGGCCCCAAGCACCGCATCAACATCATCGACACTCCGGGCCACGTGGACTTCACCATCGAGGTCGAGCGCAGCTTGCGCGTTCTCGACGGCGCGGTCGCGGTCTTTGACGGCGTTGCCGGCGTAGAACCCCAATCCGAAACCGTCTGGCGCCAGGCCGACAAGTACCGCGTGCCGCGGATGTGCTTCATCAACAAGCTCGACCGCACCGGCGCCGATTTCTACTACTGCGTGCAGTCGATCATCGACCGCCTCGGCGCGAACCCGCTGGTGCTCTATCTGCCCATCGGCGCGGAAAGCGATCTCAAGGGCGTGGTCGATCTCGTCAACAACCGCGGCATCGTCTGGAAGGACGAGAGCCTCGGTGCCGAGTTCGAATATGTCGAGATCCCCGCCGACCTCGCCGACAAGGCCGCCGAATACCGCGCCAAGCTGATCGAGGCGGTCGTCGAGCTCGACGATGCGGTGATGGAGAAGTTCTTCGAGGGCGAAGAGCCCGACGTCGCGACCATCAAGCGCCTGATCCGTCAGGGCACCATGGACCAGAAGTTCGTGCCGATCACCTGCGGCTCGGCCTTCAAGAACAAGGGCGTCCAGCCGCTGCTCGACGCCGTGGTCGACTACATGCCGAGCCCGCTCGACGTGCCCGCGATCAAGGGCGTGAAGCCCGACAGCGACGAGGAAGACGAGCGTCCTTCGAGCGACGATGCGCCCTTCAGCGCGCTGGCGTTCAAGATCATGAACGATCCCTTCGTCGGCTCGCTGACCTTCACCCGCATCTATTCGGGCAAGCTCACCAAGGGTCAGGTCCTGAACAGCGTGAAGGACAAGAAGGAAAAGATCGGCCGCATGCTGCTGATGCATTCCAACAACCGCGAGGACATCGATGAAGCCTTCGCGGGCGACATCGTGGCGCTGGCCGGCATGAAGGACACCACCACCGGCGACACGCTGTGCGACATGGCGAACCCGATCATCCTCGAGCGCATGGAGTTTCCGGACCCCGTGATCGAGTTGTCGGTGGAGCCCAAGACCAAGGCCGACCAGGAGAAGATGGGCGTCGCGCTCAATCGCCTGGCGCAGGAGGATCCGTCCTTCCGCGTCACTACCGACCACGAAAGCGGCCAGACGATCATCAAGGGGATGGGCGAGCTTCACCTCGACATCATCGTCGATCGCATGAAGCGCGAGTTCAAGGTCGAGGCCAATGTCGGCGCGCCGCAGGTGGCCTATCGCGAGAGCCTCGCGAAGCCGGTCGACGTGGACTACACCCACAAGAAGCAGTCGGGTGGCTCGGGCCAGTTCGGCCGCGTCAAGGTCAAGGTCACCCCGGGTGAGCGCGGCCAGGGCGTCGTCTTCGATGACAACATCAAGGGCGGCAACATCCCCAAGGAGTTCATCCCGGCGATCGAGAAGGGCTTCCGCGAGCAGGCCGAAAGCGGCTATCTCATCGGCTTCCCGATCATCGATTTCTCGATCGAACTCTATGACGGTGCCTACCACGACGTCGACTCGAGCGCGATCGCGTTCGAAATCGCCGGTCGCGGGGCCATGCGCGAAGTGGCGCAGAAGTCGGGCATCAAGCTGCTCGAGCCGATCATGAAGGTCGAGGTCGTCACCCCTGAGGATTACCTCGGCGACGTCATCGGCGACCTCAACAGCCGGCGTGGCCAGATCCAGGGTACCGACAGCCGCGGCAACGCGCAGTCGGTGGAGGCGATGGTCCCGCTGGCGAACATGTTCGGCTATGTAAACGAACTGCGGTCGTTCTCGCAGGGCCGTGCGCAGTACTCGATGCAGTTCAGCCACTACGAAGAAGTTCCGGCCAATGTCGCAGCCGAGGTGAAGGAAAAGCTCGCCTGACAGGCACGCGATTTCGACCATAGCGGGGCTTCGGCTCCGCCAGCGAACGGCGCGGTGCGGCGAGAGCCCACCGCGCCGTTTTCGCTTCCTGGCATCGCCCTGTCACACTGCGGCGATATTGTCACAGAGTAGTCAAAAAGCGGCCCGCCCGGCTGTTGCAGGCCGTCTGAACAAGTTAGATTGCGCAACAACGTTCAAGCTCGACCGGGCTTGGGCGTATGGATAGTTCTCGGGAGGAACACATGGGGGAATATCGTTTCGGGCGCAGTGCATTCGCGCGCCTTGCTTGCGGTGCCGCACTGGCTGCCGTCCTGCCTGCCCAGGCGTTCGCACAGGATACCGAGCCGACCGCCAACGACCCGCTCGCAAGCGAGCAGGTGTCCCCGACCGAGCCCGAAACCACGCCCGAACTGGTGGTGATCGGCACCCGCCGCACCGACCGTTCGGTGACCGATTCACCCTCGCCCATCGATGTGATCGGCGCGACCGAGCTGGGTTCTCAGCCGGCCGCGGATATGCTCGACACGGTGCGCAACCTCGTGCCGTCGTTCTTCGTGCCACAGAACACGATCTCCGACGCATCCACCTTCGTCCGGCCGCCCTCGCTGCGCGGCCTCGGTGCCGACCAGATCCTAGTGATGGTCAATGGCAAGCGCTACAACCGCGCCGCGCTGGTGCAGGTCTATTCGGGTGCCGACACCGCGCTGTCCTACGGCTCGCAGGGCGCGGACATCTCGAACATTCCCGCGATTGCGGTCAAGAACCTGCAGATCCTGCGCGACGGCGCGACGGCGCAATATGGTTCGGACGCGATCGGCGGCGTCATCAACTACCAAATCCGCGACGACGAGGGCTTCGAGGCGCAGGCGCTGTATGGCCAAACCTATGAGGGCGACGGCGAGCGGCTCCAGCTAGGGCTGTTCGGTGGCGTCCGCCTGGGCGATGCAGGTTTCGTGACGGTGGCCGCCGAATATTATGACGCGGAGGGCACCAGCCGCGGCGCAACCCGCCCAACCGCCGTGGTGCTGGCGCAGCAGAACCCGGGCGTGACCAGCCAGATTCCCAATTTTCCCGGCCCGGCGCAAATCTGGGGCTCCTCGCCAGGCGACGGCTACAAGATATTCCTGAATGCCGGTTTCGACCTGACGGAAAACATCCAGCTCTATGGGACCGGGAACTACGCGCTCACCGAAGCCAATCAGAGTTTCAACTATCGTCCGTCGATTACCGCGACCGGCCTGGTGGTCGATGAAGGCACCGGCACACCGGGTACCCGGACCAACGGTCGCAACGGTTCTTACAATACGATCTTCCTGACCCCCTGTCCGGCCAACAACGCGACCTGCCCCACAGGCGGCTTCGTGCAGGACGCCAACACGTTCAGCTTCGCCTCGATCTATCCGGGCGGCTTCACGCCGCGCTTCATCGGCGAGGTCGAGCAAATGTATGGGACCGTCGGGATCAAGGGTGAAATCCTCGGCGGGCTGACCTATGATCTTTCGGCGACGCTGGCGCGCAACTCGCTGTCGCTGTCGATGACCGACTCGCTGAGCGCCTCGTTCGGCCCGCTGAGCCAGAGGAACTTCTTCTTCGGCGATCTGATTCAGCGCGAACAGACCTACAATCTCGACCTGACTTATCCGCTCGAGGTTGGCTTCGCGAGCCCGATCACACTCTCGGCCGGTGCGGAAAAGCGCCGCGAGGAATACGAAAAGACCGTGGGGGATCTGCAATCCTACGCAGCCGGCCCCTACGCCCGCCAGCCGCTTTATGTGCAGACCGCACCCGGCGTCTTCGCGCCCGCGCTGAACACCGCGACCCCACCGGCCCAGATCGTCGCGACTCAATCGCCCGCCGCCAGCGGTTACGGCGGCGTCAGCCCGGTCTTCGCCGGGGTGAACAGCCAGGACAGCTATGGCATCTACGTCGGCGCGGAGACCGATATCGTCGACGCGCTGACGGTCGGTGTCGCCGGCCGCTACGAGGACTATGAGACCTTCGGCGATACCTTCGTCTGGAAAGCGAATGCGTTGTTCGAGATTTCCGAGGTCTTCTCGATCCGCGGAACGATCGGTACGGGCTTCCACGCGCCATCGCCCGGGCAGAACAACACCCAGATCGTCACAACCAATTTCCGCAGTGGCAACCAGGTTCAAACGGGCACCTATCCGGTCACCAGCTCCATCGCGCAGTTTTACGGCGCGACCTCGCTACAGCCGGAAAAGTCGAACAATTACGGTGCCGGGTTCATCATAAAGCCGATGGACGATCTCACGCTCACGGTGGACGGTTACATCATCGACGTGCGCGACCGGATCGGTATTTCGCAGACCTTCCGGGTCACGGCGGCCGATGTCGTCGCACTTCCGGCGCTGGCGATCGTCGGCGTTGATGGCGACGTGAACTATTTCACCAATGGCTTTGACACCCGCACCCAAGGCATCGACGCGGTGGCCAACTACCGCACGCGGCTGCTTGACGGAGGGCTCAATCTGACCGTTGCCTACAGCTACAACGAGAGCGAAGTGACCGACTTCAACCCGTCGGTCATCAGCGCGGCGCAACGCTTCAACATCGCCAATCTGCCGCCCCGGCACCGGGTCAATGCCTCGGCCAACTGGCAGATCGGCGATTTCCAGACGAATGCGCGGGTGAACTACTTCAGTTCCTGGGCCAATCAGCTCGAGTATCCGGGCCAGCGGTTCAGCGGCAAGGCTACCGCCGATCTGGACATCAGCTATACGATTGCCGAGCACTACACGCTCACGGTCGGTGCCAACAACATCTTCGACACCTATCCGGACCGCATCGCACCGAACACCACCAACCCGATCTACGCGCTGACCGACAGCCTGGCCGACGGACAGATCTATCCGCGTTCGGGCGGGCCGTTCGGGATCAACGGCGGCTTCTACTATGTCCGGTTCCGGGTGACCTACTGACCGCTCACGGGGAGAGTGGGGAGGGGCGGCGGGGCGATGTTCCGCCGCCTTTTTCCTGGCGCATCGCCGCCGAGATCGACATCCCGGCGCTGCATCGGGTGATGAACCGTTCGATCGAGGCGCTCCAGGCGCCATTCCTCGATCCCGCCCAGGTCGCCGCCAGCCACAAGGTAATGGGGCTCGACAGCCAACTCGTGCGTGACGGCACGTATTTCATTGTCGAAGAGCAGGGCCGCATCGCCGGCTGCGGCGGTTGGAGCTTCCGCGCCACGCTCTATGGCGGGGACGCCAGTATCGTCGGACGCGAGCCCGCGCGACTCGATCCGGCGCGCGATGCCGCCAAGGTGCGCGCCATGTACACCGATCCAGCTTTCGCCCGCCGCGGGGTGGGGCGGATGATCCTGGCGCTATGCGAGGATGCGGCCCGCCAGGCAGGCTTCGCTCAAGTCGAGCTGATGGCCACCGCCGCCGGCGTGCCGCTCTACCGCGCCTGCGGTTATGCGCCGCTGGGCGACAGCGAGCACGCTGAGGTGGACGGAACCCGCGTGCCCTTGCTGCGGATGGGCAAGATGCTTATCTGACCCCTGCTGCCGCAGCCCGGGCGTTCGCGGCAATTTAACACTAGCGTGCGCGCGCCACATTCGCTATCGGCGCGCCCTCGCAAGCGACCGGTCCGCCCGGTCGGTGCTGGCGATTGGGGACGGCCCCGTTCCAAAGCGCAGTTTTGTGAAGAAGATCATGGCCCGCCAGCCTGGCGGCGCGCCACATAAGGAAAGACAATGGCCAAGGAAAAATTCCAGCGGAACAAGCCGCACTGCAACATCGGCACCATCGGTCACGTCGACCATGGCAAGACCACGCTGACCGCGGCGATCACCAAGGTGATGGCCGAAGTGTACGGCGGCACCGCGGTGGATTTCGCCAACATCGACAAGGCTCCGGAAGAGCGCGAGCGCGGCATCACCATCTCGACCGCACACGTCGAGTATGAGTCGGATGCACGTCACTATGCGCACGTCGATTGCCCGGGCCACGCCGACTACGTGAAGAACATGATCACCGGCGCCGCCCAGATGGACGGCGCGATCCTGGTTGTGAACGCTGCTGACGGCCCGATGCCCCAGACCCGCGAGCACATCCTGCTCGCCCGTCAGGTCGGCGTGCCCGCGCTGGTGGTGTATATGAACAAGGTCGACCAGGTCGACGACGAGGAGCTCCTCGAACTCGTCGAGCTGGAAGTGCGCGAGCTGCTGTCCAAGTACGACTTTGACGGCGACAACATTCCGATCGTCAAGGGTTCGGCACTGGCCGCGCTTGAAGGCCGCGATGACGCCATCGGCAAGGAATCGGTCGTTGCGCTGATCAAGGCCGTCGACGAGCACATCCCGCAGCCGGAGCGCCCGATCGACAAGCCGTTCCTGATGCCGATCGAGGACGTGTTCTCGATCTCGGGCCGCGGTACCGTCGTGACCGGTCGTATCGAGACCGGCATCGTCAACGTGGGCGACGAAGTCGAGATCGTCGGCATCAAGGACACCAAGAAGACGACCGTCACCGGCGTCGAGATGTTCCGCAAGCTGCTCGATCGCGGCGAAGCGGGAGACAACGTCGGTGCGCTGATTCGCGGCGTGGCGCGTGAGGAAGTCGAGCGCGGCCAGGTTCTGGCCAAGCCCGGCTCGGTCAATCCGCACACCGATTTCTCGGCCGAGGTTTACGTGCTGTCGAAGGACGAGGGCGGCCGTCACACGCCGTTCTTCGCCAACTACCGCCCGCAGTTCTACTTCCGCACCACCGACGTCACCGGCGAGGTTATCCTCCCCGAGGGCACCGAGATGGTGATGCCGGGCGACAATGTGACTATCGGCGTCAAGCTGATCGCCCCGATCGCCATGGACGAAGGCCTTCGCTTCGCCATCCGCGAAGGTGGCCGAACGGTCGGCTCGGGCGTGGTCGCGAAGATCACCAAGTAATCCGGCGGCACCCCGGGCTTTCTGGCTCGGTGCGCGGTTAGAGGGGCCCGGCTCGCGAACGTGAGCCGGGCCCTTTTTATGTAAGGCAGGCACAAAGAGGTTCGGCTCGTCGCAAGCCCCCAGATCGGGGGTTGCCAGCGAGCCGCTCTCTCCGTATAGGCCCGCCCTCGACTGGGGGATTCGTCCTCCGGACTACGAATTTCGAAGGGCCGCCCGCCTTGCCGGAAACCGGACAGGAGCGGGGTCGGCCTTTGTTTTTGAGGAATCGCAAGGTTCCTCGCGGCTCTTTCGCATCGGTGTAGGACATGGAAGCTCAGAATATCCGCATTCGCCTCAAGGCGTTCGACCATCGCGTGCTCGACCAGGCCACTGGCGAAATCGCGGAGACCGCTCGCCGGACCGGTGCGCTTATTCGCGGCCCCATTCCCATGCCGACGCGGATCGAGAAGTTCACCGTGAACCGCGGCCCGCACGTCGACAAGAAGTCGCGCGAGCAGTTCGAGGTGCGCACTTATAAGCGGTTGCTCGATATCGTGCAGCCCAATGCCCAGACGGTCGACGCGCTGATGAAGCTGGACCTCGCCGCGGGTGTGAACGTGGAAATCAAGCTGGCGTAAGCCCGCGAGGTCGCAGGTCGCGACCCTAAACCGGCCTGAAGGGGCGCTCGATAGCCCCGCCGCCTCGCAAGGGTCGGCAAGACATCGGGATACCGCCGGGTGTGTTCCTTCGGGAATTTGGCCGGGTCTGCGTCCCCCGTCTCCTCTCTCGCGAGAGGCACTCAGCCCGGACGGGGCGACGTATCATTCGAGGGGCTGAACAAGCACGTGAGGAATGGTCCTCATGTGCCTCTGTTGAGGAGTTCGACGATGCGCACAGGCGTGATCGCCAAGAAAGTCGGGATGACCCGCCTCTTCCAGGAGGACGGTCGGCACGTGCCGGTTACCGTTCTCGCTCTGGAAGGCTGCCAGGTCGTTTCGCACCGTACCGCCGACCGCGATGGGTATTTCGCGGTCCAGCTGGGCGCGGGTGAGGCCAAGCACAAGAACGTCAACAAGCCGCAGCGTGAAGCTTTCGCCAAGGCCGACGTTTCCCTCAAGATGCGCGTCGCGGAATTCCGCGTCGCGGATGCGGACGGGCTCGTCCCCGTCGGCTCGCACATCTCGGCCGAACATTTCGTCGCCGGCCAGAAGGTCGACGTCACTGGTCACACGCAGGGCAAGGGCTTTGCCGGTGCCATGAAGCGCTGGGGCTTCGGCGGTATGCGCGCGACGCACGGCGTCTCGATCAGCCACCGTGCCCATGGTTCGACCGGCCAGCGCCAGGATCCGGGCAAGGTGTTCAAGGGCAAGAAGATGGCGGGCCATATGGGCGACCGTCAGCGCACCCAGCAGAACCTCGAAATCGTCCGCACGGACGCCACGCGCGGGCTGCTCTTCGTCAAGGGCTCGGTGCCCGGCTCGGAGAACGGCTGGCTGCTGGTCCGCGACGCGGTCAAGCTGCCGCTCCCCGAAGGCGTGCCGTTCCCCGGTGCGATCCTCGAGAAGAAGAGCACCGCGCCCGAGCACGAGGAAGCGCCCGCCGGCATGGTCGAGGCCGCCGCCGAGCACGAAGTGGTCGAGCAGGTTCCTGCCGAGTTGCAGGAAGAGCTGCTGAAGACTCAGGAGGCCGGTGCCGACACCGACGCCGAGATCGAGGCCGCTGCCGAAGAAAACACCGCCGAGGATGGCGCCGACACCGGCGCGACCGACGGCGCGAACAAGGAGTCCTGATCGTGAAGATCAAGGTCCAAAAGCTGGACGGCAAAGCGTCCGGGGATATCGAACTGAATGACGACGTCTTCGGTCTCGAGCCCCGCGCCGACATCCTCCACCGCGTCGTCACCTGGCAGCTCGAGAAGCGCCGCGCCACCGCGCGTCCCACTCGCGAGCGCAGCGACGTCGCCCGCACCGGCAAGAAGTTCGGCCGCCAGAAAGGTGGCGGTACCGCCCGCCACGGCGACCGCGCGGCCCCGATCTTCATCGGCGGCGGCAAGGCCCACGGTGCGCGCAAGCGCGACTTCAACCCGTCGCTGAACAAGAAAATCCGCGCCCTCGGTCTGCGCATGGCGCTGTCGAGCAAGGCGAAGGCCAATGACGGCACGAGCCTGGTCATCCTCGACTCGTTCGATTTCAAGGATGCCAAGACCAAGGCGCTCAAGGGTCACTTCGACAAGGCGGGCTGGACCGGCAAGGTGCTCTTCATCGGCGGCGAAAGCGTCGACGAAGGTTTCGCCAAGGCCGCCCGCAACCTGCCGCACGTGAACGTGCTGCCGGCGATTGGGGCCAACGTCTACGACATCCTGAAGCACGATACGCTGGTCCTCTCCAAGGACGCGGTCGAGAAGCTGGAGGCGCGCTTCAATGGCTAAGCAGCAGGCAAAGCAGGTCGACGCGCGTCACTACGACGTGATCGTGGCCCCGCACATCACCGAGAAGTCGACGCTCGCGTCGGAGCACAACGCCGTGGTCTTCAAGGTCTCGAGCGACGCCACCAAGCCGCAGATCAAGGAAGCGGTCGAGGCGATCTTCGACGTGTCCGTCACCGGCGTGAACACGCTGGTGATGAAGGGCAAGACCAAGCGCTGGAAGGGCAAGCCCTACAAGCGCACCGACCAGAAGAAGGCGATCGTAACGCTGAAGGACGGCGATTCCATCGACGTCACCAGCGGGATCTGAGGGCAGGACCATGGCACTCAAGAATTACAACCCGACCAGCCCCGCACGCCGCGGCCTGATCCTCGTCGACAAGTCCGGCCTGTTCAAGGGCAAGCCGATCAAGGCGTTGACCGAGGGCAAGCGTAAGACCGGCGGGCGCAACAACAAGGGCCATGTCACCTCGCGTGGCATGGGCGGCGGTCACAAGCAGAAGTACCGCTTCATCGACTTCAAGCGTCGCAAGTGGGATGTGGACGGCACCGTGGAGCGGATCGAATACGATCCCAACCGCACCGCCTTCATCGCGCTGGTGAAGTACACCGACGGCGAGCTGGCCTATATCCTCGCGCCGCAGCGCCTGGCCGTGGGCGACAAGGTCGTCGCGGGCGAGCGCACCGACACCAAGCCAGGCAACGCCATGTTGCTGGGCATGATGCCGGTCGGCACGATCTGCCACAACGTCGAGATGAAGCCCGGCAAGGGCGGCCAGATCGCGCGTTCGGCGGGCTCCTATGTGCAGCTCGTCGGCCGTGACCGCGGCATGGTGATGGTGCGGCTCAACTCCGGCGAGCAGCGCTACCTGCGCGCCGACTGCATGGGCACGGTAGGCGCGGTGTCGAACCCCGACAACCAGAACCAGAACCTCGGCAAGGCCGGGCGTCGGCGCTGGATGGGCATCAAGCCGCTGACCCGTGGCGTCGCCAAGAACCCGGTCGATCACCCGCACGGCGGCGGCGAAGGCCGCACCTCGGGCGGCCGCCATCCGGTCACTCCGTGGGGCAAGCCGACCAAGGGCGCGCGTACCCGTCACAACAAGTCGACCGACAAGATGATCATCCGTTCGCGCCACGCGAAGAAGAAGAGGTAACCCCACATGGCACGCTCCGTATGGAAGGGCCCGTTCGTGGAACTCAGCCTGCTCAAGAAGGCCGAGGATGCGCAGGACAAAGGCGCTCGCGCTCCGATCAAGACCTGGTCGCGCCGCAGCACGATCCTGCCGCAGTTCGTCGGGCTCACGTTCAACGTCTACAACGGCCACAAGTTCATCCCCGTCGCCGTCTCGGAAGAGATGGTCGGGCATAAGCTCGGCGAATTCGCGCCCACGCGCACCTTCCCGGGTCACGCCGCCGACAAGAAGGGCAAGCGCTGATGAGTAAGCAGAAAGCTCCCCGCCGGGTCGCGGACAACGAGGCGCTGGCCGTCGGCACCACCATCCGTGGGTCGGCGCAGAAGCTGAACCTCGTTGCCGGGTTGATCCGCGGCAAGAAGGCCGAAGAGGCCCTCAACATCCTCGCCTTCTCAAAGAAGGGGATGGCCCGGGACGCCAGCAAGGTGCTCGCTTCGGCGATCGCCAATGCCGAGAACAACCACAATCTGGACGTCGACGCGCTGATCGTGGCCGAAGCCTCGGTCGGCAAAGCGGTGACCATGAAGCGCTTCCACACCCGTGGTCGCGGCAAGTCGACCCGCATCCTAAAGCCGTTCAGCCGGCTGCGGATCGTGGTGCGCGAAAGCGAGGAGGCCTAAGCCATGGGTCACAAGAGCAATCCGATTGGCCTGCGCCTGCAGATCAACCGCACCTGGGACAGCCGCTGGTACGCCGAAGGGCGCGACTATGCGCAGCTGCTCAAGGAAGACATCGAGCTGCGCAAGCACATCACGAGCACGCTGCTTCAGGCGGCGATCTCGAAGGTGGTGATCGAGCGCCCAGCCAAGCTGTGCCGCATCTCCATCTATGCCGCGCGCCCCGGCGTGATCATTGGCAAGAAGGGCGCGGATATCGAGAAGCTGCGTTCGAAGCTCGCTACGATGACCAAGAGTGACGTCAAGTTGAACATCGTCGAGATCCGCAAGCCGGAAGTCGACGCCAAGCTGATCGCCCAGGGCATCGCCGACCAGCTGATCCGCCGCGTGGCGTTCCGCCGGGCGATGAAGCGCGCGATGCAGTCGGCCATGCGTCTGGGTGCCGAGGGCATCAAGATCATGTGCGGCGGGCGTCTCGGCGGGGCCGAAATCGCCCGCGTCGAGCAGTATCGCGAAGGTCGCGTGCCGCTCCACACGCTGCGCGCCAACGTCGATTATGCCGATGCCGAGGCACTGACCGCCTATGGCATCATCGGCATCAAGGTGTGGGTCTTCAAGGGCGAGATCCTCGCCCACGATCCGACCGCGCAGGACCGCCTGATGATGGAGGCCCAGACCTCCGGCGTCCGCCCGATGTCCGACCGGCGCTAAGGTAGAGCAAGAACCATGTTGCAACCGAAAAAGCACAAATTCCGCAAGGCCTTCAAGGGCCGGATCAAGGGCGAGGCCAAGGGCGGCACCGCGCTGAACTTCGGCTCCTATGGCCTGAAGGCGCTCGAGCCGGAGCGGGTGACCGCGCGCCAGATCGAGGCCGCGCGCCGCGCGATCACGCGCCACATCAAGCGCCAGGGTCGTTTGTGGATCCGCATCTTCCCCGATGTGCCGGTGTCGAAGAAGCCTGCCGAAGTCCGCCAGGGCAAGGGCAAGGGTTCGGTCGAGTACTGGGCTGCGCGGGTGAAGCCGGGCCGCATCCTGTTCGAGCTCGACGGCGTTCCCGGCCCGCTGGCCGCAGAAGCGTTCAGCCGCGCGGCGATGAAACTGCCGATCAAGACCAAGGTGATCGCCCGTCTCGGCGACACTTCGCACCTGGGAGGCGAATAATGGCCAAGAAGCCCTCCAAGACCGAGGATCTGCGCCAGAAGTCGGACGATCAGCTCGGCGAGGAGCTGACGACGCTGAAGCGCGAGCAGTTCAACTTGCGCTTCCAGTCGGCGACCAATCAGCTCGAGGCACCCGCGCGTATCCGCGAGGTTCGCCGCTCGATCGCCAAGATCAAGACGCTTCAGGGCGAGCGCTCACGCGCCGCCGAAGCGAAGTAAGGAAGGCATTATGCCCAAGCGTATCCTGGTCGGGACCGTCACTTCGGACAAGACCGACAAGACCGTGACCGTGCTCGTCGAGCGCAAGGTGAAGCACCCGCTCTACGGGAAGATCATCCGGCGTTCGAAGAAGTACCACGCCCACGACGAGAAAAACGAGTTCACGCTCGGCGACGTGGTGCGGATCGAGGAGACCAGGCCGATCTCCAAGACCAAGACCTGGGCCGTGAAGGACCGGGTGGTCGCGGGCGGCGTGCAGGCGGTCGAAGCCGATCTCGACGTGGCCGAAGCCGGCAACTGAGTTTTTGAGTTAGGAACTGCCGGGCAATTGTTCCGGCAAGCCATTGAGAAGGAACCGGATCGATGATCCAGATGCAGTCCAATCTCGAGGTCGCGGACAACAGCGGCGCGAAGCGCGTCCAGTGCATCAAGGTGCTGGGCGGCTCGAAGCGCCGGACCGCGAGTGTCGGTGATGTGATCGTCGTCTCCATCAAGGAGGCGCAGCCGCGTGCCAAGGTCAAGAAGGGCGACGTTCACCGCGCGGTGATCGTGCGCACCCGCAAGGACGTGCGCCGTTCCGACGGCAGCGTGATCCGCTTCGACACCAATGCCGCGGTGCTGGTGAACAAGAACGAGGAGCCGCTCGGCACCCGTATCTTCGGACCCGTGGTGCGCGAACTGCGCGGCCGCGGCTTCATGAAGATCATCAGCCTCGCGCCGGAGGTGCTGTGATGGGCGCCGCTCGTATCAAGAAGGGTGACAGCGTCGTGGTTCTGTCCGGCAAGGACAAGGGCCGCACCGGCACCGTGGCCAAGGTCATGCCCAAGGACGGCAAGGTCGTCGTCGAGGGCGTGAATGTGGCCGCGCGTCACCGCAAGCCGACGCAGACGAACCCGCAGGGCGGCATCGATCGCAACCCCGCGCCGATGCATATTTCAAAGGTCGCGCTGGCCGATCCGAAGTCCGGCAAGCCCACGCGCGTCCGTTTCGAGACCGGCAAGGACGGCAAGAAGGTCCGCGTGGCCGTCAAGTCCGGGGAGACAATCGATGGCTGAGCAGAGCTACACCCCGCGCCTCAAGGCGAAATACCAGGCCGAGATCACCAAGGCGATGACCGAGAAGTTCGGTTACAAGAACGCCATGGAAGTGCCGCGGCTCGAGAAGATCACGCTCAACATGGGCGTGGGCGAGGCGAGCCAGGACAAGAAGAAGGTCCAGACCGCCGCCGAGGAAATGGCGCTGATCGCCGGCCAGAAGCCGGTGATTACCAAGGCCAAGAAGTCGATCGCCCAGTTCAAGCTGCGCGAAGGCATGCCGATCGGGGCGAAGGTAACCCTTCGCCGTGAGCGGATGTACGAGTTCCTGGACCGCCTGGTGACCATCGCCATGCCGCGCATCCGCGACTTCCGCGGCCTCAATCCGCGTTCTTTCGACGGTCGTGGCAATTACGCCATGGGCCTGAAGGAACAGATCGTCTTCCCCGAAATCTCCTACGACAAGATCGAGAAGGTCCGGGGCATGGACATCATCGTCACCACCACGGCGAAGACCGACGACGAGGCGCGCGAGCTGCTTCGCCTGTTCGGCTTCCCGTTCCCTGCTGAAGAGCAGGAAGAGACCAAGGAGGCGGCGTGAGCCGCCTAGAGAAGAGAGCTTAAGTCCATGGCGAAACTGAGTTCCATCAACAAGAACGAGCGGCGCAAGAAGCTCGTGAAGCAGTATGCTGCGAAGTATGAGGCGTTGAAGGCGAAGGCGAACGACAAGAGCCTCGACGAGGGCGAACGCCTCGTCGCGCGCTTGAAGCTTGCCGAGCTGCCGCGCAACGCGAACCCCACGCGCGTACGCAACCGCTGTGCAACCACCGGCCGCCCGCGCGGCTATTACCGTAAGTTCGGCCTCAACCGTATCGAGATCCGGAACCTTGGCAACAAGGGCATGATTCCGGGCCTTACGAAGTCGAGCTGGTAAGGATCTGACCGATGGCATTGACCGATCCCCTGGGTGATATGCTCACCCGCATCCGCAACGGCCAGCAGGCGAAGAAGGACAGCGTCCTTTCGCCGGCGTCCAAGCTGCGCGCGAACGTGCTCGAAGTGCTCAAGCGCGAAGGCTACATCCGTGGCTACAGCGACGAAAGCTCGGGCAAGCACCCCGCGTTGCGGATCGAACTGAAGTATTTCGAAGGCGAGCCCGCGATCAAGCATGTGGCGCGCGTTTCGAAGCCGGGCCGCCGCGTCTATTCGGGCTCCAAGGAGCTGCCGACGGTACGCAACGGTCTGGGCATCACCATCGTCTCGACGCCGCGCGGCGTGCTTTCCGATGCGGAAGCGCGCAGCCAGAACGTCGGCGGCGAAGTGCTCGCGGAGGTGTTCTGATGAGCCGCATCGGCAAGAAGCCAGTCGCTATCCCTAGCGGCGTCACGGCCAACATCGAGGGCGGTCAGCTCACCGTGAAGGGGCCCAAGGGCAATCTCGCGCTCGGGCTTTCCGACCTAGTGACCTACAAGGTCGAGGACGGTGCCATCTCGGTGCAACCTGCGAACGACACCAAGTCGGCACGCAGCCACTGGGGTATGCAGCGCACGCTGGTGTCGAACCTGGTCGAAGGCGTCACCGATGGTTTCGTCAAGATCCTCGACATCAAGGGCGTGGGTTACCGCGCCAGTGCGCAGGGCAAGAAGCTGAAGCTCCAGCTCGGCTATTCGCACGACGTTGATCTGGATGTGCCGGAAGGCATCGAGGTCAAGACCCCGGATCAGACCACGGTCGAGATCTCGGGCGTGGACAAGCAGAAGGTCGGCCAATTCGCGGCCGAAATTCGCCGCTGGCGCAAGCCTGAGCCCTACAAGGGCAAGGGTATCGCCTATCGCGGCGAATACATCTTCCGCAAGGAAGGGAAGAAGAAGTAAGATGGCCAAGCTTTCCCTCTTCGAACGCCGCCGCCGCCGCGTCCGCACCGCGCTCAAGAGCCGTGCGGGCGGCAAGCCGCGCCTCTCGATCCATCGCACCGGCAAGCACATCTACGCGCAGGTCATCGACGACGCTCAGGGCAAGACCCTGGCCGCCGCTTCGACCTTGGGTGTCGATGGCTCGGGCGCCAATATCGATGCCGCCAAGAAGGTGGGCGGCGATATCGCTGCCGCTGCCAAGAAGGCCGGTGTGACCACCGTCGTGTTCGATCGCGGCGGCTTCCTGTTCCACGGCCGCGTCAAGGCGCTGGCCGACGCCGCCCGCGAAGGCGGGCTGGAGTTCTGATGATGGCTGACGAAAAAAACAACGAGACGGCCTCGGTCGAGACCGAAACCGCGGCTCCTCAGGCCGACACGCCTGCGGTGGCTGCCGAGACCCAGGGCAGCGATGCTGCTGCCCCCGATCAACCCCGCGGACGCGGCGGCGATCGCGGCGGTCGTGGCGGCGGCGGTGGTAACCGTGGCGGCGGTGGCAATCGTGGCGGCGGTGGCCCCGGTGGCGGCCGTGGTCGCGGCGGCAACGATCGCCGTGGTGGCCGTGACGAGCCCGACGATGGGATCATCGAGAAGCTGGTCCACATCAACCGTGTTTCGAAGACGGTGAAGGGCGGCAAGCGCTTCGGCTTCGCTGCGCTCGTCGTGGTCGGCGACGGTTCGGGCCGGGTCGGTTTCGGCCATGGCAAGGCACGCGAAGTGCCTGAGGCCATCACCAAGGCAACCGCTGCAGCGAAGAAGAAGATGATCCGCGTGCCGCTCAAGGAAGGGCGCACGCTGCATCACGACGGCAACGGCCGCTTCGGTGCCGGTAAGGTCACCGTGCGTTCGGCGCCCGCGGGCACCGGCATTATCGCCGGCGGTCCGATGCGCGCCGTGTTCGAGAGCCTGGGCGTGGCCGACGTCGTCACCAAATCGGTCGGTTCGAGCAATCCCTATAACATGATCCGCGCCACGTTCGATGCGCTCGGCACGCAGACTTCTCCGAAGTCGGTGGCGCAGCGTCGGGGCAAAAAGGTCGCCGACCTGCTTGGTCGCGGCGGTGCCAGCGAAGCCGAGGCGGAAGCCGACGCTGCGGCGCTGGTGGAGTAAGCGATATGGCAAAGATCAAGATCAAGCAGATCGGTTCGCCGATCCGCCGTCCCGCCGCCCAGAAGAAGATCCTGATCGGTCTGGGCCTGGGCAAGATGCACCGCGTGGTCGAGCGTGAGGACACGCCCGAGGTGCGCGGCGCGATCGCCAAGCTGCCGCACATGGTGCAGGTGATCGACTAACCCTGCAGCGTGCCCCGCAGCTTTGCGGGGCCGCTCATTTCAGCGCGACTAAAGCGAAAGCGAGTGCACACTATGAAACTCAACGACATCCGCGACAACGACGGTGCCCGCAAGGGCCGGATGCGGGTCGGCCGGGGCATTGGCTCGGGCAAGGGCAAGACCGCCGGGCGCGGCCAGAAGGGCGCCAAGGCGCGCTCGGGCGTGTCCGTCAACGGCTTCGAGGGCGGCCAGATGCCGCTCCACATGCGGATCCCGAAGCGCGGCTTCAACAACATCTTCGCCAAGGACTATGCCGAGGTGAATGTCGGCATGATCCAGAAGATGATCGACGCCAAGAAGCTCGACGCCAAGGGCACGCTGGACCACGACGCGCTCAAGGCTGTCGGCCTCGCGCGTGGCGGCAAGGACGGCGTGCGCCTTCTCGGCAAGGGCGAGCTCACCGCCAAGCTGACCCTCACGGTCGCCGGTGCCACCAAGGGCGCGATCGCCGCGGTCGAGAAGGCCGGCGGCAAGGTCGAGGTTATCGACAAGGGCGCCCCCGAGCACGAGAAAAAGGCCGCACGTGCCGCTGCGAACAAGGCCGCCAAGGCCGACGGCACCAGGACCCCGACCAGCAAGGCCCCTGCCAAGGCGACCCGGGCCGCGGCCAAGGCCGATGGGGCCAAGGCTCCTGCCTACAAAGCCGCTGCCAAGAAGACTGCCACCAAGCCCGCCGAGTAACAAAAAGCCCGGTTCGCTGAAAAACACGGGGCGCGGGTTCGACAATGGCGGGCCCGCCCCCTATCTACCCGATCTGAGCCGGGAGGGACCGGCGTAACACCAGGATCGATCCTCTAGATGGCAAGCCGTGCCGATTCCGTAGCGAGCAATCTCAGCCTCGCCAATTTCTCCAAGGCCACCGAGCTCAAGCAGCGCATCTGGTTCACCATCGGTGCGCTGATCGTGTTCCGGTTCCTGAGCTTCGTGCCGCTGCCCGGGATCAATCCGCTGGTGCTGGCGCAGCTCGCCGAGCAGACGCGCGGCGGCATCCTGGACATGTTCAACATGTTCACCGGCGGCAGCCTTGAGCGCATGAGCCTCATCGCGCTCGGCGTGATGCCCTACATCACCGCGTCGATCGTGGTGCAGCTCGCCTCCGCGCTACATCCCACTCTTGCCGCGCTGAAGAAGGAAGGCACCACCGGGCGCCAGAAGCTCAACCAGTACACCCGCTACGGCACGGTATTTCTGTGCGCGATCCAGGGCTGGTTCGTGGCCGCGGGTCTCGAGAGTTATGGCGCGCAGAGCGGCATCGCCGCGGTCGTCCAGCCGGGTCTCATGTTCCGCATCGGCGCGGTCATCTCGATCATCGGCGGCACCATGTTCCTGCTGTGGCTGGGCGAGCAGATCACTTCTCGTGGCATCGGCAACGGCGTCAGCCTCATCATCATGGCGGGAATCGTCGCCCAGTTCCCGCAGTTCGCCACCAATCTGTTCGAAGGCGGGCGCACCGGCGCGATCAGCCCGGCGCTGATCATCGGCTTCTTCGTCATGGTGATCGTGCTGATCCTGTTCATCAGCTTCATGGAACGGGCGCAGCGGCGATTGCTGATCCAGTATCCCAAGCGTGCCACCGCGCGCGGCGTGATGCAGGCCGACCGCAGCCATCTGCCGCTCAAGATCAACACCGCTAATGTGATCCCGCCGATCTTCGCCAGCTCGCTGCTGCTGCTGCCGCTGACGATCACCCAGTTCGCCGGCAATTCGGTCAGTACCGAAACCACCACCGGCCGGATTATCGTCGGGCTGAACCAGTATCTCCAACATGGCCAGCCGATCTACATGCTGCTCTATGCGATCGGGATCATCTTCTTCTGCTTCTTCTACACCGCGGTGGTCTTCAACCCCGAGGACACGGCCGAGAACCTGAAGAAGAACGGCGGCTTCATCCCCGGCATCCGCCCGGGCAAGCGGACCGAGGAATATCTCGACTACGTGCTGACCCGCATCACCGTGATCGGCGCGATCTACCTGACCGTGGTCTGCGTGGTGCCCGAATATATGATCGCGCAAACCGGCATTCCCCTGTTCCTGGGCGGCACCAGCCTGCTGATCGTGGTCAATGTGACCGTGGATACCATCGCTCAGATCCAATCGCATCTGCTGGCGCACCAGTATGGCGATCTGATCAAGAAGGCGAAGCTCAAGGGCCGTCTGCGCTAACCGGCGCGGGGGACGACGGGCACGAGCTGAGCTGAAGGCAGGGGGCGCATGGACATCATTCTTCTGGGGCCGCCGGGTGCGGGCAAGGGTACGCAGGCGCAACGACTGGTGGCCGAACACGCCATGCGGCAGCTTTCGACCGGCGACATGCTGCGTGCCGCGGTCAAGGCCGGCACGCCGGTCGGCATCGCGGCAAAGGCGGTGATGGACCGCGGCGAGCTCGTCTCGGACGACATAGTTTCCGCGCTGATCGACGCCGAGCTTTTCGCGATGGGGCCGGAGACTGGCGCGATTTTCGATGGCTACCCGCGGACCGCGGCGCAGGCGGAATCGCTGGATGCCATTCTCGCCAAGCATGGCCGCAGCCTCGACCATGTGATCGAGCTCGACGTCGACGAAGACGCGCTGGTCGAGCGGATCACCGGGCGCTTCAGTTGCGCCAATTGCGGTGAAGGCTACCACACTGTTTTCAAGCCGACCAAGGCCTGGGGGATCTGCGACGTCTGCGGCTCCAGTGAGTTCAAGCACCGCCCCGACGATAACGCCGAGACGGTCCGCACGCGAATGGCGGAATACCGTGCCAAGACCGCGCCGATCCTGCCGCATTACGAGGCGCGCGGGATCGTCAGCCGGATCGACGGCATGGCCGGCATCGAGGATGTGACCGCGGCGATCGACGCCATCCTCGCTTGACGCCGGAGCCGCTTCCCATCCTCGCGGCGCGGGCCTAGAATGGTCGGCGAGGGAGGGGCCGGCATGATCCGCTTCGCAATGATCGCCGTGGCGTGGGTGCCGACCGCATCGGGGCTCCGCGCCGAGGTGGTCGAGACCGCCGCCGACCGCTTCGTCACCCGCGCCACCGCGAGCGTCAAGACCCCGCCGCTGGCGACTTGGCTGGCGCTTACCAAGCCGGGCGAATGGTGGAATTCGGCGCACAGCTGGTCGGGCGACGCCAAGAACATGACGCTGACCCCGCAGGGCGGCGGTTGCTTTTGCGAGCGCATTCCGGTCGGCGACAGCGGCAATTCGTCGGCATTGGAAGGTAGCGCGCGTCACGCCGAGGTGCTGCAGGCCTTCCCGATGAAAGTGCTCCGCATGCGCGGCGGCTTCGGCCCGCTCCAGGGCGAACCGGCCATCGGCGTGCTCACCATCACGCTTCAGGAAGTGCCCGGCGGCACGCGGCTGATGTGGGAATACAATGTCGGTGGGCCGATGCGCTACACCATCGCCGAATTGGCCCCGGCCGTGGACGGCGTGATGAGCGAGCAGCTCAAGCGGCTCCAGGCGCATCTCGGGGCGCTCGAGGAGCCGACTCCGGCCGACGGCGGCGGCAGTTGAAGGCGCGGCGGCAACGCGCCGCTTTTGCGGTTGACGCCAAGGGGGAATCGCCCTAAGCGCGCCGCTCATTCGACAGGTTCGGGTCAGTCCGGCAGGCCGCATTCGCGCGCCATCCGGCCTTTTTGCGTTCAGCGCGCCCTGCCGTCGAACGAACAGCGATGAGATGGGGCAGGGTTTCGGCTGGCGCCCTGTGGAGCATGGAGAAGTAAGTGGCTCGTATTGCCGGGATCAATATCCCAACCAACAAGCGCGTGATCATCGCGTTGACCTATATTCATGGCATCGGTCGCAAGACCGCGCTCGGCATCGCCGACAAGCTGGGGATCGACCACGCCCGCCGCGTGTCCGAGCTCAGCGACGAGGAAGTGCTCCGCATCCGCGAGACGATCGACGCCGACCACCAGGTCGAAGGCGATCTGCGGCGCGACACCGCGATGAACATCAAGCGGCTGCAGGATCTGCGATCCTATCGCGGCCTGCGCCATCGTGTCGGCCTGCCCGTCCGCGGCCAGCGCACCCACACCAACGCCCGCACCCGCAAGGGCAAGGCCAAGCCGATCGCCGGTAAGAAGAAGTAAGCCCGTCCGGTCGTGATTACGCGTCACGACCGCACCGGATCTACCCTTACCCTTACCTGACAGGAATTTCGAAATGGCACGCGAACCCCAGCGCATCAAGCGCCGCGAACGGAAGAACATCTCCAGCGGCGTCGCGCACATCAACGCCAGCTTCAACAACACCATGATCACCATCACCGACGCGCAAGGCAATGCCATCAGCTGGTCGAGCGCCGGTGCGATGGGCTTCAAGGGCAGCCGCAAGAGCACCCCCTATGCCGCTCAGGTCGCGGCCGACGATGCCGGCAAGAAAGCCGCCGAACATGGCGTTCGCACGCTCGAGGTCGAGGTCAAGGGCCCCGGCTCGGGCCGCGAGAGCGCGCTGCGCGGTCTCGCGGCGGTCGGCTTCACGATCACCTCGATCCGCGACGTCACTTCGATCCCGCATAACGGGGTGAGGCCAAGCAAGCGCCGCCGCGTCTGATCCGTATTTGCCCGGCTTGCCATCCGGCGGGCCGACCCCATCTTACGGACCGGACGCGCTGAGTCAGCGCTTCCGGTCCTGCCCGCATCCGAACCAGGGGACACCCATCCATGGCCGTCAACACCAAGAACTGGCAGGAACTCAAGAAGCCGACCCACCTCGAGGTCAAGGACAGCGGCGCGCGCGGCCGCAAGACCACCTTCGTGGCCGAGCCGCTGGAGCGTGGTTTCGGCCTGACGCTCGGCAACGCCCTGCGCCGCGTGCTGCTCTCCAGCCTCCAGGGCGCCGCAATCACCTCGATCAAGATCGAGGGCGTGCTGCATGAATTCTCCAGCCTCGCCGGCGTGCGCGAGGACGTGACCGATATCGTCCTCAACGTGAAGCAGATCGCGCTGCGCATGGAAGGCGAAGGCCTCAAGCGCCTCCAGCTCTCCTCGACCGGCCCCGGCGCGGTGACCGCGGGCGATATCGCGGTTTCGGGCGACATCGAGATCATGAACAAGGATCTGGTGATCTGTCACCTCGACGAGGGCACGACGCTCAACATGGAGCTTACCGCCAACTCGGGTAAGGGCTACGTCCCGGCGGTGATGAACCGTCCGCTCGACGCGCCGATCGGCCTCATTCCTGTGGACAGCCTGTATTCGCCGGTGCGCCAGGTGAGCTACAAGGTCGAGAACGCCCGCGTGGGCCAAGAGCTGGACTATGACCGGCTGAGCCTGACCGTCGAGACCGACGGCACCGTCGGGCCCGAGGATGCGGTGGCCTATGGCGCGCGCATCCTGCAGGACCAGTTGAGCCTGTTCGTGCACTTCGAGGACGGCATCCCGCAGCCCAGCGGCGGCGGCGCGATCATCGGCCACGCGGCCGAGATCCCCGAGAGCGATACCAACACGCTAAACCGCTATCTGCTCAAGAAGGTGGACGAGCTGGAGCTTTCGGTGCGCAGCGCCAACTGCCTCAAGAACGACAACATCATCTACATCGGCGATCTGGTCCAGAAGACCGAAGCCGAGATGCTGCGCACGCCGAACTTCGGCCGCAAGTCGCTCAACGAGATCAAGGAAGTGCTGAGCAGCATGGGCCTCCGTTTGGGCATGGACATCCCCGGCTGGCCGCCCGAGAACATCGAAGAGATGGCCAAGAAGCTCGAGCAGGAACTGCTGGGCTGATCGTCAGCCCTCGGGGCATGATAGAATAGGAGGTCGGCCTTACCGACCAGGACCGGGTTACCAGAGGGCACCCATCAAAGTTTTGCTTTGGTGGGACCCGCTATACGGACCCCTTACGAACGAAGGAATTCCCCATGCGTCACGGCATCAAGGGTCGCAAGCTTCAGCGCAAGACCGGCCATCGCCATGCGCTTCTGCGCAATCTGGCGGCTGCGCTGGTCAAGCACGAGCAGATCACCACCACCACGCCCAAGGCCAAGGAGCTGCGGCCCTACGTCGAGAAGCTGATCACGCTGGCCAAGCGCGGCGGGCTCAGCAATCGCCGCCTGGCGATGAGCCGGCTGGGCGACGAGACCCAGCTCAAGAAGCTGTTCGAGGTGCTGGCCGAGCGGTATTCGGATCGTGAGGGTGGCTACACCCGCATCGTCAAGGCCGGGTATCGCGCCAGCGACGCCGCACCGATCGCGGTGATCGAACTGGTCGACCGCGACGTTGCCGCCAAGGGCCAGGATTCGGGCCCGGTGATGAGCGACGACGAGGACGAGCTCGAGGCGGCGTAAGCCCCTTCGACGGTCAAGTTTCGAAGGGCCGGGTGGGAAACCATCCGGCCCTTTCATTTGTGACTATCGCCGCTTAGACTAACTCCCATAACCGCCATTCGGCCCGGGAGACATCATCCATGCTTCGCCTGCTTTCTGCCGCCTCGCTGCTTGCCCTCGCTTCTGGGGCGCAGGCCCAGACCGCCGTTTGGGCCCAGGGCCAGACCAGTCAGCCGAGCACCGCCATGCCCACGCCCACTTATCCCGCCACCCGCCGCGGCGACGTAGTCGATACCTCCTTCGGCCAGCAGGTTGCTGATCCCTATCGCTGGCTCGAGAACGATGTCCGCAGCGACAAGGAGGTGGCGGCCTGGGTTGCGGCGCAGAACCAGGTTACACAGGCCCTGCTCAACGCGCTGCCGGGCAAGGCGTGGTTCAAGGACCGCATCGCCAAGCTGACCGATTACGAACGCTACGGCGTGCCGCAGAAGGCGGGCAGCCGCTATTTCTACAGCTACAATCCCGGCCTGCTGAACCAGGCGCAGCTGTTCGTGCGCGACAGCTGGAATGGCAAGGGCAGGCTGCTGATCGATCCCAATACCTGGGCCGCGGACGGTGCCACCGCGCTGGCGGGCTATCGCCCGTCGAACAGCGGCAAGCTCATGACCTACGAGATCCAGGACGGCGGCACCGACTGGCGCATCATAAAGGTGATGGACGTCGCCACCGGCAAGGTGATGGACGACGAACTGCGCTGGGCCAAATATGGCGGTGGCGTGCAATGGCTAGGCGACGAAGGCTTCTTCTATTCGCGCTTCCCCGCCACCGGCGACAAGCCCGATTTCCAGTCGCTGGCCTACAACCAGGCGATCTATTACCACAAAGTCGGCACGCCGCAGAGCGCGGACATCAAGGTGTTCGCCACGCCGGAACACAAGGAATACGGGCACGGCATCTCGGTTTCGAGCGACGAGAAATGGGCAACTATCACCAGCTCGGTAGGCACGGATGCCCGCTACGAGGTCTACACCATTGACCTCACCAAGGGTTCGCCCGCGCAGGGCTGGCAGGTCAAGAAGGTGGTCTCGGGCTTCGACAACGCCTGGGGACTGATCGACACCGTCGGCAGCACGGCGTATTTCCAGACCAACAAGGATGCGCCGCGCTATCGCGTGGTCAAGATGGACATGGCCGCCGCCACGCCGACCTGGACGACGGTGGTGGCCGAGACCGAGCAGCCGATCGATGGCGCCTCGATCGTCGGCGACAAGCTGATCCTCACTTATCTCAAGGATGCGACGACGCGCGCGGCGGTTCACGATCTGAACGGCAAGCCGGTGCGGGACATCGCGCTGGGCGAGCTGGGCACTGCCGGGGGCTTCAACGGCAAGCCCGGCGATAGCGAGACGTTCTATTCCTTCACCAGCTTCAACCGACCGAGCACGATCTATCGTCTCGACCTCAAGAGCGGTGCGCAGGAAGTTTTCGCCGAGCCGAAGCTGACCTTCGATCCGGCGCAGTTCGAAACCACGCAGGTCTTCTACCCTTCAAAGGACGGCACCAAGATCCCGATGTTCGTGGTCCGCAAGAAGGGCCAGACCGGCCCCGCGCCCACGCTGCTCTACGGCTATGGCGGGTTCGATATCTCGCTCACCCCGGGGTTCTCCGCCAGCCGGATGGCCTGGCTGGAAGCGGGCGGCACCTATGTACTCGCCAACCTGCGCGGCGGCGGCGAATACGGCAAGGCGTGGCACGATGCCGGGCGCCTCAACAACAAGCAGAACGTGTTCGACGATTTCGCCTGGGCCGGGAAATATCTGAAGGCCAATGGCTACACCACGCCGGATGGTCTCTCGATCCAGGGCGGCTCCAACGGCGGATTGCTGGTGGGCGCGGTGGTCAACCAGAACCCCGATCTGATCGACGCCGCCAGCCCTTCGGTCGGCGTGATGGACATGCTGCGCTTCGACCAGTGGACCGCGGGCCGATACTGGGTGGACGATTATGGCTATCCCAACAAGGAAGCCGACTGGCGCGTGCTGCGCGCCTATTCGCCCTATCACAACCTCAAGACCGGCGTGGCCTATCCGCCGGTGCTGGTGACCACCGCCGACACCGACGACCGCGTGGTGCCCGGCCACAGCTTCAAATACGCCGCCGCGCTCCAGGCTGCCAACCCCAATGGCGCGCCCCACCTGATCCGCATCGAAACCCGCGCGGGCCACGGCAGCGGCAAGCCGACCGACAAGATCATCGAGGAAGGCGCCGATGTGCTGGCTTTCCTGGCCTATCACACGGGGCTGGAGGTTCCGCCGGCGAAGTGAGGCTAAAGCCCTCTCCCCTTCAAGGGAGAGGGTTGGGAGAGGGGGCGAGATGTTCAGAAATTGGCGTGATTAGCTTAACAAGAGCTGCAACTCCAATTCAGCCTCCCCACAGCGCGACTCGCGTAAACCTCGTGTCATGCCGGGAATTCGACCCGGATCGACACGAGGAAAGACGCCATGAAGATCATCTCCAAAGCTTTCGTCGGAGCCGTCGCGGCAGGTGCGATGGTGATGGTCCCGACGGCCACCGCCACGGCGCAGAGCCGTTACGACTACCGTGACCGCGATCGCGGCATCAGCGTGGGCGACATCATCGCCGGTGCCGTGGTGATCGGCGGGATCGCCGCCGTTGCCGGTGCCATCGGGCGCGGCAATGAGTATCGCAACGACAGCCGCTATTACCGCGGTGGCAACTACGACTATTACAACGGCAACCCGCGCGCCGCCGTCGAGCAGTGCGTGAATGCCGCCAATCACGATGCCCGCAGCCGCGGTTATCGTTACGCCCAGGTCACCCAGGTGCGCGATGTCAACGACACCAATTACGGTTGGAAGATCAAGGGCAACCTTGTGGTCGACGGCAACCGGGGCGGCTACGGCTACAACGACCGTTATTACAACCGCGGATACTACAACAACGGCCGCTACGGCTATCAGCGGCAGGACAGCGGCAGCTTCACCTGCTGGATCGATCGCGGCCGGGTGAGCCGGATGGACTACAGCGGCATTCGCGGTCTCTAAGCCGCGAGCCAGCTTCCGACGAGTGCCGGGGGCACAACTTGGGCGGTTCAGCTTTTCTAAAGGCTGAGCCGCCCATTTGCGTGTGACTGACGCATCGCTTGGTGGGGCGAGTCGAGGGGGACCGAACCATGACCAAGCCGACCAGAGCTTTCGCCGTACCCGCCCTGCTGGCCGCGTTTGCACTTAGTGCCGCGCCTGCTGCCGCGACCGACCTTCCACCCATCCGCAGCGATATCTCTGTGCAGACAGGCGTCCAAACCGCGGATTATGGCGGCGGCTGGGGCGGGCGCCATCGTTATCGCCATCGCGGGCGCACGAGTGCGGGCGATGTGCTGGGCGCGGTCATCGTTCTCGGCACCATCGCCGCGGTCGCCAACGCCGCGACCCGGACCCAGCGCCAGCGCGGCTATCCCTATCCCGACAGCTATCCTCGCTATCCCGACCGGCGCGGCGATTATCGTCGGGATTATCGCCCCGACTATCGCCCCAGCGGGCCGCAGGGCGTGGAGGGCGCGGCCGATCTGTGCCTGCGCGAAATCGAACGCGATGCCCGCGTGGAAGATGTCGCCGAAGTCCAGCGCAATGCCTCGGGCTGGCTGGTGACTGGCGAAATGGCCAATGGCGCGGGCTTCGCCTGTTCGATCGGCGCGGATGGCCGCATCGAGCGTATCGAGATCGGTGGACGCGCCCAGCTTCCGCGCGACTACGAGGCCCGTTCCGAGGGTGGCGGCGAGCGGTATTATGGGGCCGAGGTCGAAGCCGAAGCGCAGGCCGCCAGCGGCTCCCAGCCTGAGTATCCCGGCGGCCCGCTACCGGGCGATCCGCTGGAGGACGATGGGCCGGAGGATGATCCCGCCGGTTGATCCAAGCGGATGCGGAGTGGCTTCGAAAGCATCGCTACCCCGCTCGCCGATAGGCCGGCAGCGCCAGCCGCCAGCGGATCGCGGCGGCGCGCAGGGCGAAGCCGGCCAGGGCGGCGATGATCCACACCAATTCGCTCGGTAACGCGATCGCGCTGCCCGCCACGCATAATGCCGCCGAGAGTGCGGCGGCGGTGACATAAAGCTCGGGCCGCATGATGATCGAGGGCTGGCCCGCAATCACGTCGCGGATGATCCCGCCCACGCAGCCGGTGATGACGCCCATCACGAAGGCCGGGACCGGCGGCACGCCATAGCTCAGCGCTTTGGCGGTCCCGAGCACGGCATAGGCGGTGAGGCCGAGGGCGTCGGCATAATCGAGGAGCTGTCCCTGCCACCAGCGGATCGGCGTCACCCACACCAGCACCGCGGTGCCCAGGCACGCGGCCGCGACCCAGGGATCGCGGACCCAGAACACCGGCGCGCCGATCAGGAGGTCGCGCACGCTGCCACCGCCCACCCCGGTCAGCAGCGCGAAGAAGGCCATCGTGACGAAGGTCTGCTTCTCGCGCGCCGCCGCCAGCGCGCCGGTGAGCGCGAACACCGCCACTCCGGCGAGATCCAGCCAGTCGAGCAGCGGGGTGGGGATGATGCCGTTCACGTGCGCGGCACGGATTTCCGCCGCCGGAACAGTAGCGTCACTCCTAGGACCGAACTCACCAGCGCCAGCGCCGCGAAGCCGATTAGCAGCGGATGGTGCATGTCCTCGCGCGTCTGGAGGTCCATGATGTGCAGGCCCCAGAAGAAGTCGAAGATCCGCCACCAGCGCGTCCGCACCGCGGCGATTTCGCCGCTGTCGCGGTTCACATAGACGTTGGTGCCGTCGGCCAGCGTCACTTGCCAGGCGGCGATCGGCTGGCGGAAATCGAGCGGCGGGTTGGCGGCATCGGTCAGCCGGACCGAGGCCACCTTGTCGCCGCCGACGATGCGCCTGGCCACCAGCAGCCGGGCCTCGACATCGCTGAAGGGGGCGAGCTTGCGGCCGTCGGCATCGAAGCGTTCCACGCGTTCGTCGGCATAGGTGAGGCGGGTGATGACCCGCCCGTCCTCGACCTTCGTGGCGACCGCCGTCACCGCGTCGTCGAGCGGAAGGCGCACGGCGATATCGGCACCGGCGGGCAGCGGCGCGGGCACGATCTCGCGCCGCAAATGATTGCCGCGCACTTCCTCGATGGGCTTGGCCACCATCACCAGCCCGCTCAGCGTCCACAGCAGCAACGGCACCCCCGCGAGCCAGCCGAGCCAGATGTGCCAGCGCGCGAAGTGACGCATCGGCCTAGCCATGGAGCACCTCGCCAATCGCCTTGGCCGTGGAAATGCAGTCGAAATCGCGCCAACGCGGCCCGATCACCTGCATCCCACAGGGCAAGCCCCCGGTCTCGCCCACGGGCAGCACGGTGGAGGGAAGGTTGGGAAAGGTAGCCAGCCCGGCCCAGGCCAGCGTGTCGGCGAAGGCGCTGTCCTTGCCGTTGATGGCGATGCGGCGGTCGCGGATGGGGGTGGTGTCGTGCGGGTAGGCGAGAAAGGCGAGCGGTGGGGCGAGCACGAAGTCGTAATGCTCGAACAGCGCGGCCCAGGCGTATTCGTTGCGCGTCTGGTTGCTCAGCAGCGCGAACCACTCGGGCAGCGCCAGCGCCTTGCCGTCCGGCCCTGGCGCACCGCGCGCCATCGTGACGTTGAGCAGCTTCATGTAATCGGCGTGCTGGCGGGCGAGATCGGGGATGAGCTCGCTGGTGCGATCGACCTGCGCGCCGGCTTTCTCGATCTCCGCCAGCGCCGCCTCGATGGGACCACGCACCGCCGCATCGACCTCGCTCACCGGATGGTCGAGCACCGCGAGGAAGCGCATCTGCGCCAATGGCTTGTGGTCCTCACGAAGCGGCAGATCGGCGGTGACGCGGAGCAACAGGGCCAGATCGTCGGCATCGCGCGCCAGCGGGCCGACCACGCTCAGCGGGCCGTCGTGGACGTCCTGCCCGCCTGCCAGCGGGTGCGTGTGGCCGCGGCGGCTGACCAGGCCGAAGCTGGTCTTGTGGCCCCACACGCCGTTGAAATGTGCGGGGTTGCGGATCGAGGAGCCGATGTCGCTGCCGTATTCGCAGGGAACCATCCCGCTCGCCACCGCCGCCGCGCCGCCGCCCGACGAACCGCCCGCTACCCGGTCGTGATCGTGCGGGTTGTTGGTGCGTCCGTAGAGCGGATTGTCGCTTTGCAGATCGGCGAGATCGGGCGGGACGTTGCTCTTGCCCAGAATCACCGCGCCCGCTGCCTTGAGCCGCTGGACCACCACGGCGTCGCGCGCGGCAATGTTGTCCTTGAACCGCACATGGCCGAAGGTGGTCGGGAGCCCGGCCACATCGAAGCTCTCCTTGACCGTCATCGGCACGCCGAACAGCGGCTGGTCGGGGCCGGGCGTTGTGCCGAGCGCATGGGCAGCCTCACGCGCGCGGTCGAAATCGGTGACCACAACCGCATTGATATGCGCGTCGAGCTTTTCGATCCGGGCGATGGCGTGCTCGACGGTCTCCAGCGGAGTGCGCTCGCCGCGCCGGACGGCCGCAGCGGTCTCGATGGCACCCGATCGGTCGGTCAGTTTCGGATAGGCCACGCGGGGCTCCCCTCTGATTCGTTCAGCATCAACGCTGGATTGCCCATAGACATGGACCGGGTGTTACACGGTCCAGGAGAAGAAAAAGCCACCTCGGTGTAGCCCGATCCTGTACGCGACGGGGGCAGAAGGCGGGGCGTGGGATGGGCATGAGCGAAAGCCTAAGCAAGCGGCAGCGAAGTAGGAAAGTCAATTCCCGGGCGGTGCTGCGTCGGGTGACGCATGGTGGCAGGAAGCCGCGAGCACGCCGAGCGCGAAACCGAAGCCGAGGATCGGCGCAGCGCCATAACCGATCAGCGCACTCGGGTAATTCGACACCAGCCCCGCGAAGGAAAAGCCGAACAGGCTGCCCGCCAGGGCCTTGCGCGAGGCGGCGCGACCGGGCAGCGCACCGATGATCAGGTAGAAGCTGGCGACGAGCGCCGCCAACAGGCCCAGCGCGGCAAACGGTTCGGATCGGGCGAGGAGGAAGATCACGCGCTCGACGAAGGGCTGCGCGGGAAGCTCGCCACGCACGGCCGCGATCAGGCTCGCGGCGAACGCGACGATGGCGACCACCCCGAATTTCCAGTCGCGCGTCGCATCGTAGAGTCCGACCGCCGCCAGCATCAGCGCCGCGCCCGTCGCCATGTCGGGCTGCAAGAATGCCGCCAGCAGGGCCACGGACAGCAGGGCCGGAGCATTGTCCGGCTCCTGCCCGGCCAGCACCGCAAGTGTGGGCACCACCAACATTCCGGCATGGAGCTGGAACGGGCCGAGCGGCAGCCAGCGTGCGACGTCGCCCAGCCACGGTCCCGTGAGGAGCGGGAGGAATAACAGCATCAGCGCCAGGCCGATCAGAACCCGGCACATCATGGGTGCCAGCCTGCGCGGCGCCAGTGCGATCCACAGCGCCGCGAGCGCCAGCGCCCCGGCGTTCACCGCCAGATAGGATCGCGGGGCTCCGGACGCGAACAGATAGCCGAGACCGGCAAGAACGGGGACCGCCAACGCTGCAATGGCGAAGCCCCGGTCGCGCACGAGGTCAGATGTGGATCGGCTTGCCGGTCACGCCCATCGCCGCTTCCTTCAGCGCTTCGGAATGGGTGGGGTGGGCGTGGCAGGTGTAGGCGATATCCTCGCTGGTAGCGCCGAATTCCATCGCCAGCGCGGCCTCGGCGATCATGGTCCCGGCGGGCACCGCGATGGCCCAGACACCGAGCACCTTGTCGGTTTCGGCATCGGCGATGATCTTTACCAGGCCGTCGCCCTCGTGGTTGGTCTTGGCGCGGCTGTTGGCCATCATCGGGAACTTTGAGGTTTTGACCGCGCCGCGCTCCTTGGCCTGTTCTTCGGTCAGGCCGACGCCCGCGATTTCGGGCCAGGTGTAGACGACGCTGGGGATCACATCGTGGTTCACGATGCCGGTCTGCCCGGCGATGTTCTCGGCCACCGCGATGCCCTCGTCCTCGGCCTTATGGGCGAGCATCGGGCCGGGGATGACGTCGCCGATGGCCCACACGCCGTCGATCTTGGTGCGGAAGTCGTGATCGGTTTCGATCTGGGCGCGCTTGTTGAGTTCGAGCCCGATGGCCTCGAGGTTCAGGCCCTCGGTGTTGGGGCGGCGGCCGATCGAGACTAGCACGCAATCGGCTTCGAGCGTTTCGCTCGCGCCGCCAGCTGCGGGCTCCATCGTCAGCGTCGCGGTCTTGCCCTTCACTGTGCAGCTGGTGACCTTGGTCGAGAGCTTGAACTCGATCCCCTGCTTCTTGAAGATCTTGCGCGCTTCCTTGCGGATGTCGCCATCCATGCCGGGCAGGATTTCGTCGAGGAATTCGACGCAGGTGACAGCCGCGCCGAGGCGGCGCCAAACCGAACCCAGCTCCAGCCCGATCACCCCGCCGCCGATCACCACCATGTGCTTGGGCACCGCGGGCAGTTCGAGCGCGCCGGTGCTGTCGACCACGATATGCTTGGCGTTATCGACCTCGACATTGGGGAGCGGCGTGACCGAGGAGCCGGTTGCGATGACGACGTTCTTCGCGGTCACCGTTTCCTCGCCCACCTTCACGGTATGCGCGTCCACGAAGCTGGCGCGGCCCTTCTTCCAGTCGACCTTGTTCTTCTTGAACAGGAACTCGATCCCGCCAGTCAGGCCCTTCACCGCGTCGCGGCGCTGGCCATGCATGACCTCGAGGTTGAGCTTGGGCGTCACTTCGATGCCGAGCTTGGCCATCGTGCCATTGGCGGCGTGATCGTAAAGCTCGCTGGCGTGCAGCATGGCCTTGGAGGGAATGCAGCCGACGTTGAGGCAGGTGCCGCCCAGCGTCTCGCGGCTCTCCGCGCAGGCGGTCTTGAGCCCGAGCTGCGCGGCGCGGATCGCGGCGACATAGCCGCCGGGGCCCGCGCCGATGACGAGGACGTCGTAGTCGTAAGCCTGCTCGGCCATCAGTAGCTCTCCGAGGATGCCGGGGTTTCGGGCGTGCGATTGGTCCCGGCGCATTCGTTGATGATCGACCGGATCGCGTCCGGGCTGACGTCGATGCGCTCGGCGACGGGTTTGTCGAGCCATTTGTCGGCGGCGCAATTGCAGACGCTGTTGACCGCCCCGCCGACGATGCCGGCACCTTCGGCCATCTGCTGGCACTGCTCGACCGCGGCAAGGCGCGCCGTGTCATCCAGCACGGTGCCCGCGGAGTCGCAGGCGGTGAGGGCGAGGGAGGCAAGGCCAACGCTTAGGACGCGAAAACCGAGGTAATAGTCAGCCATTCTCAACTCCGTGCCAATCGTGCTTCGACAGGCTCAGCACGAGCGGACCTTGTTTGTCATTCCCCACATCCGCTCGTCCTGAGCTTGTCGAAGGATGGAGGCGCGAAGCTCTCGTCACAAATCGATCAGCAGACGCGTCGGGTCCTCGATCGCTTCCTTGATGGTCTTCAAAGCGGTCACCGCCTCGCGGCCGTCGATCAGGCGGTGGTCGTAGCTCAAGGCGATGTACATCATCGGGCGGATCACGATCTGGCCGTCGCGGACGACCGGGCGGTCCTCGATGCGGTGGAGGCCGAGCACTGCGCTCTGCGGCGGGTTGATGATCGGGGTGGACATGAGGCCGCCGAACACGCCGCCGTTGGAGATGGTGAAGGTGCCGCCCTTCATGTCCTCCATCGTCAGCGTGCCCGCCTTGGCGCGCGCGCCGAAATCGGCGATGTCCTTCTCGATCTGGGCGAAGCTCTTCTTGTCGGCATCGCGCACCACGGGGACGACGAGACCGTTGGGGGCGCTGACCGCGACCGAGATATCGACGTAATCGTGATAGACGATCTCCTCGCCGTCGATCTGGGCGTTGACCGAGGGGATGTCTTTCAGCGCGAGGCAGGCGGCCTTGGCGAAAAAGCTCATGAAGCCGAGCTTGATGTCGTGCTTCTTGGCGAAGAGGTCCTTGTACCGCTCGCGCGTTTCCATGACCGCGGTCATGTCGACATCGTTGAAAGTGGTGAGGAGCGCGGCGGTTTCCTGCGCGCTCTTGAGGCGCTTGGCGATGGTCTGGCGCATCCGCGTCATCTTGACGCGTTCTGTTCTGCGGCCTTCGACAGGCTCAGGCTGAGCGGGTTTGGAGTCTGTAACTTCCTCCGCTCGCCCTGAGCTTGTCGAAGGGCCTTTGGCCTTGGCCTCGGCGGCGGCGACCACATCTTCCTTGGTCAGCCGGCCGTCCTTGCCGCTGCCCTTGATCTGGGTGGGATCGACCCCGTGCTCCAGCACCGCGCGACGCACCGCGGGCGACATGGTGACCGCATCGCCCGAAGGCGCGGCTTCCTTGGCCTGCGCGGGGGCGGGGGCGGGGGTCGGCGCAGGCGCAGCAGCCGCCTTCTCCGCCGCAGGCTGCGGCTCCTCGCGCTTGGCGACGGGGGTCGCCTCACCCGCGCCGGTGGCGTCGCCGATAGTGGCGATCACCGCGCCGACCTGGACTGTATCGCCGACCTGGACCACGTAATCGCCCATCACGCCCGCGACGGGGCTGGGCACCTCGATGGCGACTTTATCGGTTTCCAGACTGGCGACGGGCTCATCCTGCTTCACCGGATCGCCCGGCTTCTTGAGCCATTCGCCGATGGTCGCCTCGGTCACGGATTCTCCGAGCGTGGGTACTGTGATGTCCTGGGCCATTACCTACTGTTCCCTAAACCCACTCCCGTTCGTGTCGAGCGGAGGGCGTAGCCCGTAGTCGAGACACCTGTGCATGGTGTCTCGACTACGCTCGACACGAACGGAGAGGGGAAGAATTCCATTACGATTTCAAACCGAGCGCAGCCGCGATCAGCGCGTCCTGCTCTTTCTTGTGGCGCGGGGCAAAGCCGGTGGCGGGTGATGCCGCAGCCTCGCGCCCGGCATAGCTGGGGCGCAGGTCCTTGCCCGCAGCGCGCGCCGCATCCTCGATCGCCCGGTCGACGAAGAACCACGCGCCGTTGTTGCGCGGTTCTTCCTGACACCAGACGATCTCTTCGAGCGCGGTCATTCTCTTGATCCGCTTGGCCAGCGGCTCGCCGGGGAAGGGATAGAGCTGTTCGAGGCGGACCACCGAGACATCCTCCAGCCCGGCATCGTCGCGCGCGGTAATGAGGTCGTAGGCGACCTTGCCGCTGCACAGCACCAGGCGCTTGATCTTCTTGTCCGCGATATCGGCAGTGTCCGAAACGATCCGGCGGAAATGGCTCTCGCCGGTGAACTCGGCCGCGCTCGATTTGGCCATCGGGTGGCGCAGCAGGCTCTTGGGCGTCATGATAACCAGCGGCTTCCTGAACTGGCGCAGCATCTGGCGGCGCAGCACGTGGAAGTAATTCGCGGGGACGGTGATGTTGCAGACGCACATATTGTCGTCGGCGCAGAGCTGGAGGAAGCGTTCGAGCCGCGCCGAGCTGTGCTCCGGACCCTGACCTTCATAGCCGTGCGGCAGCAGCATGGTCAGCCCGTTGGCGCGCAACCACTTGCTCTCGCCCGCGGCGATGAACTGGTCGATCATGATCTGCGCGCCATTGGCGAAATCGCCGAATTGCGCCTCCCACAGTACCAGCGTCTTGGGATCGGCCATCGCGAACCCGTATTCGAAGCCAAGCACGCCGTACTCGGACAGAGGGCTGTCGTAGACCTCGAACTTGCCGTGCGGCAGCGTGGCGAGGGGGATGTATTTCCGCTCGCCGGTCTGGTCGACCCACACCGCATGGCGCTGGCTGAAGGTGCCGCGACCCGAATCCTGGCCCGACAGCCGCACGCCATAGCCTTCGGTGACGAGGCTGCCGAAGGCCAGCGCCTCGGCGGTGGCCCAGTCGAAGCCTTCGCCGCTCTTGAACATATCCGCCTTGGCAGCGAGCACGCGGCCCAGCGTCTTGTGGATGGTGAGATCGTCCGGCACCGTGGTCAGCGTGCGGCCCAGGCTGGCCAGCAGCTTGTCGCCCACTGCCGTATCGACATTGCGGCGCGCGGTCTCGGGATCGGCGGGCTTGTTGAGCCCGGCCCAGCGACCGCCGAACCAATCGGCCTCATTGGCCTTATAGCCTTCCGAGGCGGCGAATTCCCGTTCCAGATGCTCGACGAACTCGCTGCACAGCGCGTCGGCATCTCCGGCCTTGATCACGCCCTCGCTCTCCAGCCGCGCGGCATAGAGCTGGCTGACCTTGGGATGCTGGCGGATGCTGGCATACATCAGCGGCTGGGTGAAGCTGGGCTCGTCGCCCTCGTTATGGCCGAAGCGGCGATAGCACCACATATCGATGACGATATCGCGATGGAAGGTCTGGCGGTATTCGATCGCCAGCTTGCAGGCGAAGGTCACCGCTTCGGGATCGTCGCCATTGACGTGCAGGATCGGGGCCTGGACGCCCTTGGCCACGTCGCTCGGATAGGGGCTGGAGCGCGCGAACTGCGGGCTGGTGGTGAACCCGATCTGGTTGTTGATCACGAAGTGCAGGCAGCCGCCGGTATTGTAACCGGGCACGCCCGAGAAGCCGAGGCACTCCCACACGATGCCCTGGCCCGCGAAGGCGGCGTCGCCGTGGAGCAGCACGGGCAGCACCTGGTCGTGCTGCTTGAGATCGTCGCGGATCGCCTGCTGCGCGCGCGCCTTGCCCAGCACCACCGGGTTCACCGCCTCGAGATGGCTGGGGTTGGGCACCAGGCTCATATGGACGTTGATGCCGTCGAACTCGCGGTCGGTGCTGGTGCCGAGATGGTACTTTACGTCGCCCGAGCCGCCGACATCCTCGGGGCTGGCGCTGCCGCCGCTGAACTCGTGGAAAATCACGCGATAGGGCTTGGCCATCACATTCGCGAGCACGTTCAGGCGTCCGCGATGCGCCATGCCGTAGATGATCTCGCGCACGCCGAGCTGGCCGCCGTATTTGATCACGGCCTCGAGCGCGGGGATCATGCTCTCGCCGCCGTCGAGCCCGAAACGCTTGGTGCCGACGTATTTCTTGCCGAGGAAGCTCTCGTATTGTTCGCCGCGGATCACGGCGGCGAGGATCGCGCGCTTGCCCTCGGGGGTGAACTGAATGACCTTTTCCGGCCCCTCGAACCGCTCCTGGAGGAAACGCCGCTCCTCGACATCGGCAATGTGCATATATTCGAGGCCGACCTTGCCGCAGTAATTCGCGACCAGCGTGTCGTAGAGCTTGCGGACGGTGACCCATTTAAAGCCGAGCGCCCCGCCGACGAAGACCTCGCGGTCGTCGGCGCCCTTGAAGCCGATGCCTTCGAGCGTGAGATCGTGCGGCAGCTCGCGCTTGAGCAGGCCGAGCGGATCGAGATCGGCGGCGAGGTGCCCGCGCACGCGGAAGGTGCGGATCAGCAGCATGGCGCAAATGGAATCGTCCGCCGCCTGCTCGATCGCCCTGGGGTCGGCGGGCTTGCCAGCCTGTTCCGCCGCCGCCTTGACCGCCAGCTTCATAGCCGTGGGGTCGAGCCCCTGCGTCAGCTCGTCCTCGGCTAGCGCCGCCCGCCAGTCGCCGCGCGCCCAGCTCGGGCCGGGTTGCGGGCCGTCCTCGGGGAGGAAAATGTGTGCTTCGTTACCCATGCCATCGGTCCGCGACATAAATCTCCTCTCCCCTTGCGGGAGAGGAAGGGGCGCCGACAGGCGCGGGAGGAGAGGGGACCGCCGCAAAAGCGGCGGCTGGCGCCGCCGACCCCTCTCCCAACCCTCTCCCGCAAGGGGAGAGGGCTAAAGGTAAGCGCCTAAACACTCACGCCAACTCTTTCAGCAGCGCATCGAGCGTGGTGCCCAGCTCGCTCGGGCTCGGCGACACACGGATGCCCGCCTTCTCCATCGCCGCGATCTTGTCGTCCGCGCCGCCCTGGCCGCCGCTGACGATCGCGCCGGCGTGGCCCATGCGGCGGCCCGGAGGGGCGGTGCGTCCGGCGATGAAGCCGACCATCGGCTTTTGCACGCCCTTCTTCGCCTGGTGGGCAATGAATTCGGCGGCTTCTTCCTCGGCGCTGCCGCCGATCTCGCCGATCATGATGATCGACTTGGTGGCGTCGTCGCGCAGGAACAGCTCGAGCACGTCGATGAAATTGGTGCCGTTGACGGGGTCGCCGCCGATCCCGACCGCGGTGGTCTGGCCGAGGCCGACCTGCGTGGTCTGGTGCACCGCCTCATAGGTCAGCGTGCCCGAGCGGCTGACGACGCCGACGGTGCCCTTCTGGAAGATGGAGCCGGGCATGATGCCGATCTTGCATTCGCCGGGGGTCAGCACGCCGGGGCAGTTGGGGCCGATGAGGCGGCTCTTGCTGCCGGTCAGCGCGCGCTTGACGCGCACCATGTCGAGCACCGGGATGCCCTCGGTGATGGCGACGATCAGCGCGACCTCGGCATCGATCGCCTCGAGGATCGAATCCGCGGCGAAGGGCGGCGGGACATAGATGCAGCTCGCGGTGGCGCCGGTGGCCTTAACCGCCTCGGCCACGGTGTCGTAAACCGGCAGGCCGATATGCTGACTGCCGCCCTTACCGGGGGTGACGCCCGCGACCATCTGCGTCCCATAGGCGAGCGCCTGCTGGGTGTGGAAGGTGCCGGTTTCGCCGGTCATCCCCTGGGTGATGACCTTGGTGTTCTTGTCGACGAGGATGCTCATTCGGTTCCGTCCTTGGTAATGGTCCAAGTCATGAGGAATTTCGGATCGACGATCACTTCCCCAGTGCTTCTCAGTTGATATTCGCCGGGTCGCGCCCTCTCGATCGTCCGTTGATCAAAGGGCCAGTTCCGAGTTTGGCCGTCAGTGCATTCGACGTACACGAGACACAGCTTCTTGCCGTCGACGATCCTTGCGGTTCCAGCGAATTGCTCCTGCTTGATGCAAGCATCATCCTTTACGTGAGTGAGGCCGATCAAAACGATCTGTCCATCGACCTCACTAGGTTCGATCACTTCAAGCAAGCGAGCTATCCAGCCCCTTGCAGGCCACCAGCAGTTCCTCGACGGCGTCGGTCGAGACCTTGAGGTTGGCCTTCTCCTCGGCGGAGAGTTCGATCTCGATCACCTGCTCGATGCCGCCCGCGCCGATCACGGCCGGGACGCCCACGTAGAGCCCGTCGAGGCCGTATTTGCCCTGCACATAGGCCGCGACGGGGAGGATGCGCTTGCTGTCACCGAGATAGGCTTCGGCCATCGCGATGCCGCTGGCGGCGGGGGCGTAATAGGCGCTGCCGGTGCCGAGCAGCGCGACGATCTCGCCGCCGCCGCCGCGGGTACGCTTGACGATTTCGTCGAGCCGCGCGGCGTCGACGCCCTTGATCTTGGCGAGGTCGCCCACCGGAATGCCGCTGATGGTGGAGTAGCTCAGCACCGGCACCATGGTGTCGCCATGGCCGCCGAGCACGAAGGCGTTCACGTCCTTGACCGAGACGCCGAACTCCCAGGCGAGGAAGGTGGCGAAGCGCGCGGAGTCGAGCACGCCCGCCATGCCGACCACCTTGTGGTGCGGCAGTCCGGAGAATTCGCGCAGCGCCCAGACCATCGCGTCGAGCGGGTTGGTGATGCAGATCACGAAAGCATCAGGCGCGTTGGCCTTGATGCCTTCGCCGACCGCCTTCATCACCTTGAGGTTGATGCCGAGCAGATCGTCGCGGCTCATCCCCGGCTTGCGCGCCACGCCCGCGGTGACGATGATGACATCCGCGCCGGCAATGTCCTTATAGTCATTGCTGCCGGTGATCTTCGCGTCGAAACCTTCTACCGGGCCGCACTGGCTGAGATCGAGCGCCTTGCCCTGCGGCACGCCCTCGACCACGTCGAACAGCACGATATCGCCGAGGCCCTTGAGCGCCGCGAGGTGGGCGAGCGTGCCGCCGATATTGCCGGCGCCGATGAGGGCAATCTTCTTGCGTGACATGATCGGGGTAGGCGTCCTTTCCGCGGCGGGTCAGGTCTGCAAGCCGTTGGCCATCTGGGCCGATGGATGGCACGCCTCCCGCCCGCGGGGAGGGCTCGCGCCCGGCGATCACGGAGGCGAGTTAGGCGCGCGAGCGGCTGAAAGCAACCGCGAAAGGGTGCGGCATTCCAACTATCTTTGCAATTTATTCGCAATAGCGATAGAGTGACTTACTTGCTAGAGTTCCGTTCGTGTCGAGCGAAGTCGAGACACGTTGCGCGCGGCGTCTCGACTTCGCTCGACACGAACAGGGTTGGTTCGGTTGATTGAGCCGGAGATAGCGACAATTACCCGATATCCTGGCTCGCAATCCGCTTGGCCAGCTCCCGCGCCAGCTTGCGGTCGAGCTTGCGGCAGATGCCGGTCCACCACTGGCACGCCTCGACCTCGCCCGCGCGCCACGCCTGTTCGGCCAGCGCGGCCGCCTCGGTCGCGGCATTGAGGCCGTGCTCGCCGAAATGGCGCAGCGCGGCGTGGAGGATCGGGTCGGCTGCGTGCGCGCCGCCGGGATTGTCGTTCGCCGCGCGCCGCACCGCGCGCTTCGCCAAGGCGCGCGCGACGGGAGAGCGGGCAGCCGAACGGGCGGCGGCGAAATGAATGGTCATGGGCTCTCCGGTGTGCGTTCCCTGAGGTCGGGCTATGCGACGCCGGCGCCTAAGCCGCCGTTCGCCAACAGGGTTTCAGCGGGGTTAAATCGCTTGCCGGGGTTCGCCCGCACGCCTACCGGCCCCGCAGTCATGGGTTGGCGCGGGTTGCTCCGCGCCCGAAGAGGGAAGGAGGTTCAATGCCTCCGCTGCCCCCGCAACTGTGACCGGGGAGGCCGTTCCCATCATGCCACTGCGTTACGGCGCGGGAAGGCGGGAACGGACCGCTGATCCGGGAGCCAGGAGACCTGCCCACGGCGTCGTTCCGCTGCCGGGCGGGGTGTACCGGAGGCACACGCGGATGGAGCAATCCTGCTCCCTCCCGTCATGGGCGACATTCGCTTGTGACAGGAGGTTTTGTGTTCAAATATCTGTTTTTGTTGAGTGCTGCGGCGGTTGCCTTTCCCTTGGCGGCGCAGGAAGCCGACCAAGAGATAATCTTCGCCGATCGCGTCTACGACGATGCAATTACGGTAACCGCGACGGGTCTCGCCACCAATGTGGCTAACACCGGCCAGTCGGTCACGGTAATCGGCGCGGAAGAAATCGCCAGCGTCCAGGGCGCCGACATCGCCCGCGTGTTGACCCGCGCGCCCGCAGTCACACTCATCCGCAACGGCCCGCTCGGCAGTTTCACCGGCGTCAGCGTGCGCGGCGCGGCGTCGGAGCAATTGCTGGTGCTGATCGACGGTGTGCGAGTGGCCGACCAGGCCAGCCCCAGCGGCGGGTTCGATTTCGGCACGCTGCTCGCCACCAATGTCGCTACGCTCGATCTGCTGCGAGGGGCGAACAGCACGATCTGGGGTGCGGATGCGCTGGGCGGGGTGCTCGATGTCTCGACGCGGGGCCGCGCGGGCATCGCCGCCAGCCTCGAATATGGGGCGCGCGATACGCTGACCGCCGCCGCCTCGGGCGCGGTCGAGGGGGACGGCTACTTCGTCAGCCTCACCGGTTCGGCGCTTCGGACCGACGGCTTCTCAGCCGCGGCATCGGGCACCGAGCCCGACGGGTTGCGCCAGTTCGGCCTCGGCGGCTCGGCTTTCGTCGATGTGACGCCGACCTTGGAAGCCTTCGTCACCGCCCGCTATGCCGAGAGCGACCTGGAGATCGACGGCTTCCCCGCGCCAGTGTTCGCGCTCGCCGATACGCTGGAGACGCAGCATACTCGCCAGTATTCGGGCGCGGTGGGGCTGAACTACTACGGCCAGGACCTGACGTTGCGGGCGTCCTACGGCATCTCCGACACCGAGCGTCAAAATGTCGATCCCGTGTTCGGCCCGACCTTCGCCAGCGACGGCCACACCGACAGCCTCCAACTGCGCGGCGAATACCGCGCCATCGGCGGGCTGACGCTGGCCTTCGGCGGCGAGCACCAATGGTCGAGCTACGAAACCAGCTTCGACGAGCGTGCGGATACGACCATCACCGGCGCCTACCTCCAGGCCGGCTGGGTGCTCGGCGGGCTGGCGGCGCACGCGGGCGCGCGGGTGGACGATCACGAGCTGTTCGGCAGCGAAGTCAGCTTCGGCGGCGATGTGAGTTATGGCTTCGGCGGTGGCTGGCGCGCGAAGGCCAGCGTGGGCGAGGGCTTCAAGGCCCCGACGCTGTTCCAGCTGTTCAGCGATTTCGGCAATGAGGCGCTGCGGCCCGAGCGCAGCGTGAGCTACGATTTCGGGGTCGAGCTGGGCCGCCGCGAGCAGGGCACGCATTTCGCGCTAACGGGCTTCCGCCGCGACAGCGAGGATCTGATCGGTTTCGCTTCCTGCTTCGGCAGCACCGCCCCGCTTTGCGCCACGCGACCCTTTGGCTATTACGAGAATGTCGCTCGCGCCCGCGCGCAGGGGATCGAGGTCGAGGGCGGCGCACAAGTAACCGAAGACTTCCGCATCGCCGGCCATTACGCGCTGATCGACACCGAAGACCGCGGCACGGGGCGCGACCTCGCGCGCCGTCCGCGCCATGCGGCCACGCTATTCGCCGATTACGTAACACCCTTCGGACTGACGCTCGGCGCGGATTTGCGGATCGTGGGCGAAAGCTTCGACAATGCCGGCAACACCATCAGGCTCGATGGTTACGAGATCGTCGACTTGCGCGCGGCGTTCGAAGTTCTGGACGGGATCGAGCTGTTCGGCCGGGTCGAGAATGTCTTCGACGCCGACTACCAGACCGCCGCCGGGTATGGTTCGGCGGGGCGGGGGGCCTTCGTGGGGCTGCGGGGGCGGATGTGAGAACGGCGCTGCTCGCGCTGGTGCTGGCGGGATGTGCTTCTGCACCCCCGCCAGCGCCGCGCGGGGAGCATTCCACCATCGTCAGCCTCAACCCCTGCACCGATGCGATCCTGGCCGAAGTGGCGGACCCGGCCCAGATCCTCGCGATCTCGCATTATAGCCACGATCCGGCATCGACCTCGATGGACCTTGCCACTTCGCGCCGCTTTCGCGCCACCGGCGGGACGGCGGAGGAGGTCGTCGCTCTGTCGCCCGATCTCGTGATCGGCTCCAGTTTCATGCCGCACGCAACGCTGGCCGCGCTCGGCAAGCTCGGTATGCGCGTCGAAACCTTCGGCTCGCCCGCGACCATCGCCGAGAGCATCGCCCAGGTCCGCGCGTTGGCAGCGTTGGCGGGTCATCCCGAGCGTGGCGAAACTCTGGTGCGACGGATCGAGGCGAGCGTCATCGCGCCATCGGGCTCGCCGGTCGAAACGGCGCTGTGGCAGGGTGGCGGGATCGTGCCGGGCAAGGGTACGCTGGTCGCCGACCTGATGCGGCACGCGGGCCTCGCCAGCTATGCCGAAGCGCGCAGCATGGCGCAGGGCGATTACCTGCCGCTGGAACGCGTGGCCGCCGATCCGCCCGCGCTGCTGCTGGTGGCGGGCGAGGAGCGCGGGCAGCGGCACCCGCTGCTGGCCCGCATTCCCGGTCTCAAGGTCGCACCTTTCGAACCGCGCCTGTTCTATTGCGGCGGGCCGAGCATTCCGCGGGCGATGGAGCGGCTGCGGGCGGTTCGGCTGGCACGACACCACCCCCAACCCCCTCCTCTAAAGAGGAGGGGGCTTTGAAGCGGTCGGGCGATGACTCCCCCTCCTCTTTAGAGGAGGGGGTCGGGGGGTGGTGTCGAAAACATTTCCTCCCCCTTCTCCTCGCGCTGATCGCCATCGCCCTGCCGCTATCGCTCCTCGCGGGCCGCGTCTGGCTGGACCCGGCTACCACGCCCAATGCCGCGCTGATCCTCGCCGAACTGCGGCTCCCGCGCAGCCTGCTGGCACTGATCGTCGGCGCGGGGCTGGGCGCGGCGGGGGCGGCGATGCAGGGGTATCTCAGGAATCCGCTCGCCGATCCGGGACTGTTCGGGATCGCGCCCGGCGCGGCGCTTGGCGCGGTGGCGGCACTGTGGTTCGGCTATGGCGCGAGCGCCTGGCTGCTGCCGCTGTTCGCATTGCTCGGAGCGGGCGGGGCGATGGCACTGTTGGCGGCAATCGCCGGGCGAACGGGCGGGATCGCGTTGTTCACGCTCGCCGGGCTGATGGTGGCGAGTTTGGCGGGTGCGCTGACCGCGCTGGCGATCAGCCTCGCGCCCAACGCCTTTGCGATGGAGAGCATCGTCGCCTGGCTCAACGGCGCGCTGACCGACCGGAGCTGGCGCGAGGTGTGGATCGCCGCGCCGCTGGTGCTCGCGGGGATCGCGCTGCTCCGCGCCGCCGGGCCCGCGCTCGACGCGCTCACCTTGGGCGAGGCGGTGGCGCGTTCGCTCGGAGTAAACCCGCGTCGCCTGCTGTGGTTGCTGGTGCTCGGCGTCGGCTTGACGGTGGGCGCGGTGACCGCGGTGGCGGGGATCATCGGCTTCGTCGGGCTGGTGGTGCCGCATCTGGTGCGTCCGCTGACCGACCGGCGGCCCTCGCAACTCATCCTGCCCAGTGCGCTCGGGGGCGCATTGCTGGTGCTGGTCGCGGATAGCGCGGTGCGGGTGCTGCCGCTGATGACCGAGCTGCGCCTCGGCATCGCGCTCAGCCTGCTCGGCGCCCCGTTCTTCCTGTGGCTGCTGCTCAAGATGCGGAGGGGGTTGCTGTGAGAACCCTTTTCACCTCGGCCCGTTCGTATCGAGCGGAGGCCGCAGGCCGTAGTCGAGACACCGCGCGCCGGTGTCTCGACTACGCTCGACACGAACGGAACATTGGGTGGGCACCGAGGGAAGGCCGATGATCCTTTCCGCTCGCAACCTCGCGCTCACCGGACGCCTCGCCAATGTCAGCCTTGCGCTCGAGCCCGGCACGATCACCGCGATCTGTGGGCCGAATGGGGCGGGCAAATCGAGCTTGCTCCAAATGCTCGCGGGACTTCTCATGCCCGAACTCGGCCACGTCGCGCTGGCCGACGGCAAGCTCGCAGCGATGACGCCGCGAGCGCGCGGACAGGCGATCGGCTATCTGCCGCAGCAGGGCGAGATCGCATGGGATGTGCCCGTCCGCAGCCTCGTCGCGCTGGGGCGGATGCCGCATGGCGACGATCGTGCCGAGCCGGTCGAGGCCGCGCTTCGGGCGCTCGATCTCACCGCCTTCGCCGACCGCCGCGCGCAGGCACTCTCCGGCGGCGAGACGGCGCGCGTGCTGCTGGCGCGGGTGCTGGCGGGGGAACCGCAGTGGATCCTCGCCGACGAGCCGCTCGCCGCGCTCGACCTCGCGCACCAGCTCGCGCTGCTTGCGCATCTGCGCCGCGCGGCGGAGGCAGGGGCGGGGGTGGTGCTGGTGCTCCACGACTTGGCGCTGGCCATGAACCACGCCGACCGCGCGGTGGTGCTCCACGAGGGTCGCATCGCCGCCGACGGCCCGTGCGAAGACGCGCTCGACCACCGGGTGATCGAGCGCGTCTGGGGCGTTCCCGCGCGCTGGCTCGGCGAGCCGGGCGCGCGGGCGCTAATTTCCGGCCATCCTTCCCGTTCGCCCTGAGCCTGTCGGAAGCGCAGCTGACGCGAAGCGTCAACGGCGCTTGGCGAAACGTCACGCCAAACGTGCTTCGACAGGCTCAGCACGAACGGATGTTTTGCAGTGTTACTTCGCCGCAGGTGTCCCCGTCAGGCCGCGCGCCTCCAGCAGCGGCTGGATCGTGGGCTCGCGGCCGGCGAAGTTCCGGTACATCTCGAAATAGTCCATCGTCCCGCCGCGGCTGAGCACGGTGGCGCGATAATGGTCGCCGTTCTTCCGCGTCAGCCCGCCGTTGTCCATGAACCATTTGCGGCTGTCGTGGTCGAGCATCTGCGTCCACAGATAGCTGTAATAGCCCGAAGAATAGCCCTCGGGATCGCTGAAGATGTGGTTGAAATAGGTCGAGCGGTAACGCGGCGGGATCAGCCCGACCTCGAGCCCGGTTTCGCCCAGCGCCTTGGCCTCGAACGCATCCACCTCGGCGGGGGTGTCGATCGCCGCCGCAGCCTGCGGGCTCAAGGCGTGCCACTTCATGTCAAGCAAGGCCGCTTCCACCGTCTCGCCGAAATCATAGCCCTGGTTGAACTTGCCCGAGGCTTCGATCTTGTCGATCATCGACGCCGGGATGGTCGCACCGGTCCGGTGATGCTTGGCATAGTTAGCCAGCACCTTGGGATCGGTCGCCCACATCTCGTGCACCTGGCTGGGATATTCCACGAAGTCGCGCGCGGTCGCGGTGCCCGACAGGCTCTCGTATTTCTGGTCGGCGAAGAAGCCGTGCAGCGCGTGGCCGAATTCGTGGAACATGGTGTTCACATTATCGAAGCTGACGAGCTGCGGCGTGCCCTCGGCGGCCTTGGGAATGTTGAGCACGTTGTAGATCACGGGCTTGTTGCCCGTCAGATCGCTCTGCTCGACGAAATTGCTCATCCACGCCCCGCCGCGCTTGCTCGGGCGCTGATAGGGATCGAAGTAGAACACGCCCAGTTCGCTGCCGTCGGCCTCGAACACCGTGTAGGTGGTCACGTCGGGGTGATAGACGGGCAGGTCGGTCCGCTTGGTGAAGCTCAGCCCATAGAGCTGGTTCGCCATGTAGAACACGCCGTCTTCCAGCACCTTGTCGATCTGGAAATACTGCATCACCTCGTCTTCATCGAGGTCGTAGCGTTCGGCCTTCACCTTGTTGGAATAGCGGTACCAATCCCACGGCTTGACGGTGAAATTGCCGCCCTCCTTCTTGATCTGGGCGTTGAGCGCGGCGGCATCGCTGCGCTGCGTGGCGGCGAGCGCGGGGACCATCTGGTTCATGAAATCGAGCGCGGTCTTGGGCGTCTTGGCCATGCGGTCCCACATGGCATAGGTCGCCCAGTCGGGATTGCCGAACAGCCCGGCCTTTTCGGCGCGCAGCGCCGCGATCTTGGCCAGCAACACGCGGGTGTCCTGCGCGGGGCTGGCCTGACCGTCGGCGCGGTGGAGGCTGGCGTTGAACAGCCGCTCGCGCAGCGCGCGGTTTTCCAGGCTCGGCAACAGCGGCTGCTGCGTGGTGTTCTGGAGCGCGATCGCCCATTGGCCCGGCTTGCCCTTCTCGGCGGCGAGCTTGGCGGCACCGGCGATGTCCGCTTCGCTCATACCCGCGAGTTCGGCGCGGTTGGTCACGAACACGGCACCGGAAACGGTCGCCTCGCGGACCTTCTGGCCGAACTGGGTGGCCAGCGTGCTGAGCTCGGTGTTGATCGCTTTCACCCGCTCGCGCTGCTCGGGGGTAAGCATCGCTCCGGCGTGGACCATTTCTTCATAGGTGCGCTCGGTAAGGCGCAGGTCTTCCCCGGTCAGCCCGCGGGTGGCGCGGGCGTCGTAGACCGCCTTCACGCGGGCGAACAGCGCGGGATCGAGGTTGATGGCATCGCCATGCGCGGCGAGGCGCGGGCTCATCTGCTCGTCGATCGCGTCGAGCCCGTCGGTGGTGTTGGCACCGGTCAGCGCATAGAACACGCGCGCCACCCGGCCGAGCAGCTTGCCCGAATTTTCGAGCGCAAGGATGGTGTTGTCGAAACTCGGGGCGGCGGAATTGGCGGTGATCGCGGCGACTTCGGCGCGCTGGATCGCCATGCCCTGCTCGAAGGCGGGCACGTAATCGGCTTCCGATACCTTGGTGAAATCGGGCGCGTGGAACGGCAGCGTGCTGTCCGCGGCGAAATAGCCGGTGGCGGTGGGGATGGCGGGCGCGGCGGCCACCGGGGCGGCGGGCGTCGAGGCCATGTCGTCAGCGGGCATGGTGGCGCAGCCGGCGAGGGTCAGGGCCGCGATTGCGGTGGGGGCAAGGAAACGGGCTTTCATGCATCTCTCCAACAGAACGGGTCCGGGTGGCCGCGCGATCCCGCGAAGGCGGCTGGCGGCGTCAGATAGGAACTTTCGTAACCGGGCCGCTTGAACAGGGGATGAGCCGTGATTGCAAGTCCCGTGCAGCAAGCCCCGTGCCGCAAGTCACGCTGCGAGGCGATAGCGCCGCACGGTTTCATAGCGAGCCCCGTCAGGCATCAGTGTGCTCTCGATCAGGTCGAAGGCAGCCACCGGCCATGGTTCGCCCGTCAGCGCGCCGTGCGCGGCAAGGAAGGGCAGCACCGATCCGCCGGCGGCATTCAGCCGGGCGAGGGTGATATGGGCTGCGAACTTGCGCGGCTCGGGCGGCAGACCGGTGCGGCGCGCGGCGGCCTCGACCTTGCATTGCAATGCGGCGAGCGCCTCGGACGGCGCGAGCCCCGCCCACAGCGTGTGCGTCCGGCCCTTGCGGTCGAACTGCCCCACGCCGCGCAGCGCCAGCGCGAAGGGCGCGGCGTGCACCGCTTCAAGCGCCACTGCGATGTCCTCGGCTTGCCGCGCCTCGACCTCGCCGAAGAAGCGCAGCGTCAGGTGAAGCTGGCTCGCGTCCTGCCAGCGCGCGCCGGGGACACCGCCTTCGAGCGCCAGCAACGCGTCGATGACCGGCCCCGGCGGGCGGATGGCGGCGAACAGGCGGTGGCGCATGAGCAGAGGCTACGCCTCCGTCGCGCGTCCGCCAAGCTCAGCCGTCGCAATACTGATAGTGTCCGTCTTCGCACATCCGCACCGCGCGGCGCCATTCGGCCATGCGGCGTTCGTAGGCGGCGCGCTTGGCCGGATAGGCCTTGTAGGCGGCCCAGCCCTTGGCCTGGCGCGCGTCGCGGGCCTTCACATAGGCGGCCTGATCCAGATTGAGCTGGCGGATGATCGCCCGGTCCTTGGCCCGCGCCGCGGCGGAGCGCATCGTCGGATCGTTCGGATCGTCAGCCAGCGCGACGGACGGCACTACGGAAACGCCGAGCGCGAGCGCGCCGGCGAGCAGCTTCATATGCATGAGGGTGACCCTCCCCTTGATGTGTCCGTTGCCGGACACGCTTCCCTGATCCCACCGCCGGCGGGCGTGCGCGGGCAATGCCTAACCGCAGCTTAACGCCCGCGGTAAATGCGCCGAAATCGGCTCGGCTTGCGCCGACTTGACGACGCCGGGTCGATGCCGCAGCCACGGGCCATGACACAGTCCGCCGACCTGGCTCAGATCGACGCCGTGATCGGCGAAATGTATGCGATGATTTCTGGCCCTGCGGGGCCGCGCGACTGGAGCCGGCAAGCAAACTGCTTTCACCCCCAAGCGCGCCAGATCCGCACCGCGATCGGCGCGGACGGGCGGGCGGAACTGACCATCATGGGGCTGGGCGATTACGCCGCGAACACCGCGCCGTTCTTCGCGGTGCATGATTTCTACGAAGTCGAGATCGGCCGCCGGGTCGAGCTGTTCGGCACCATCGCCCACGCCTGGAGCGCCTATGAGGCGCGCGACACGCGAAAGGACCTTGGCGACCCGGCGGCACCGCCCGAGCGGCGCGGCATCAATTCGATCCAGCTCACCAAGGACGCGACGCTCAGCTGGCGGATCATCGCCATGATCTGGGACAACGAACGCGACGGGGTGGCGATCGGGCCGTTCTAGCGACGAAAAGAGGCGGCGTGCCACGGCCGGGAGGTTCCTTGACACGCCGCCGATCCGGACGGGGTATCGGGAAGCGCGCTATTGCTGCCCCCGATCGCTGGCCGTCAGAAGGCGATGCCGCCGCCCGCAATCACGCCCAGGTGGCCGCTGCTGTCGAGGCTGCCGCCGACCTTCACCGCCGCCTTGCCGTCGTTCACGCCCGACGAGAAGCCGAAGGCGAAGGCCGTGCGGCCCCGGTAATGCGCCACCGCGCCGCCGAGCAACGCCTTGCCCGGGTCCATCGTCTGGGGGATGCCGGCGAAGGCCAGCGCGCCTGCCACGCCCGACAGTGCGTCCTTGCGCAATTCGCCGAGATCGAAATCGACCTGGTCGAGCCGGGTGCCCAGGGTGCCCACCGCGGCGGCGACGCGGCTGTCGGTGTAGGACTGCGCGGAGGCCATCGCGGTCGCGAGCTGGCTCTGCACCTGGCCCAGATTGACCGCATCGGTGGCGGTCCGTCCGGCGGCGACGTTATGGATCGCCACGGGCGCGGCGGCGACCGCGCCGATCAGCGTGACGTCGTTGGTGATCGTCCCGCCATTGCTGGCCGTGGGCGTGTCGGGGTTGGAGTATTGCACCGCCGCCACTGTGCTTCCGCGCATGGTGGTGGTGATATTGGCGATGGCGGTGGTGTTCTGCGTCACCTGCGAGTTGGTGGCCGCGAGCTGCGCGCCATTGATCGCCTCGGTCGAGCCCGCCGCGACGGTGCCCGCGGCGACATTCGCCAGCCGCGTGCCACCAGCGCCCGCCAGCGTGACCGAGGATTGCGCGGCATTGTCGTATTTCACCGACGAGGCGTCGAGCGCCGCGATTGCCGCCTGGTTGGTCGTAGTGGCCGAGATAGTGGTGGCGAGCGCCGCATTGGTCGCCGCCAGCTGGCCGCCGGTGACCGCGTCGGTCGAGCCAGTGGCCACGGTGCCCGCCGCGATATTGGTCAGCCGCACCGCCGCGCCGCCGACGCCGATCAGCGCCGCGGTGTTGGTCGGCACCGCGCTCGGGACTGTCGGATTGGCGTCCTGCACATAGCCGACCGGGACGTTGGCCACCTGCGTCTGCAGATTGGTGATCGCGGTGGTGTTGAGCGTGACGCGCGCGTCGATATTGCCGAGCTGGGTGGTGTTGTTGGTCACCCGCGCATCGATGTTGGCGATATCGGTGGTGTTGCTCAGCACCCGCGCGTCGATGTTCGTGATCGCATTGGTGTTGTTCAGCACGCGCACATCGATATTGGCGATGGCGGTGGTGTTGCCCGCTACCTGACCGCCCAGCGTGGCGAGGCCGGTCGTCAGACCCGCGACATCGGTCGCGATTCCGGTTACGCGCCCGTCCAGCGCAGTCAGCCCGGTGGCCAGGCCCGTGACCTGCCCGCCCAGCGCGGCGAGCCCGGTGGTTAGCCCGGCCACATCGGTGCCGAGGCCGGCCACGGTCGTCGCGAGATTGGTGACGGTCGTGCCCAGGCCGGTCACGGTGGTGTTGAGCCCGGATAGCGCGGTCGCATTGGCCGTCACGCGCACGTCGACCGCGGCCAGATCGGTGGTCAGGCCGGCGATTCCGGTGGTGTTGACCGTGACCTGCCCGTCGAGCGCGGCCAGGCCCGTGGTCAGCCCGGTAATCGCGGCGGTATTCACGCCGACTGCCGCGTTGACCGTGGCGACCGCGTCGAACGCGCCTTGCAGTTGGCCAACCGTGGCGGCGTCGGTGAGCGCCGAGCCGGGCGCGAGATTGGTGAGCTGGCGCAAGGCGCCCGTGGCCCCGATCGAAATCGCGCCGACCGAATTGGATGTCCCGCCGATACCGAGCGCGGCATAGCCGGTGAGCGCAGCGCGGGCGGCGACCGAGCCATTGCCCAGCGCCACGCCGTTCACTGCCGTCACGTTGGCGCCGGTGCCGATGGCGACCGCACCATTGGCGAGCGCGCCGGTCGAGGCATTGTTGCCGAGCGCGATGGAATCGCTGGTCCCGGCGGCGGCGGCGAGGCCGTTGAGCCCGAGACCCGTCACCGCATTGCCGCCGATGGCGATCCCGCCCTGGGTGTTGAGCGTCAGCGCATCGCTGGTGAGATTGCACGCGCCTGGCAGTACCGCATTGCCCGTGGTGTCGAGCACTCGCAGCGTCAGCGGATTGACGGTGACGGCGACATCGACGATCGCGCCTACGTCCAGCGCCAGCGGGGTCACGAGCCCGCCGAGCAGCGGCAGCCCGGCGAGGGCATTGACCTTGCCCTGCAAGGCGGCGGTGATCGGCGTGCTGGTCGCCGTCAGCACCGTGCGCAGGCTGGCCTGGTCGACCGAAATGCCGGTGCAGGGATTGACCGCGGGCGAAATACCCTGGGCGTTCAAGGGGGCGAACGGGAGGGGCGCAACGGCCCCGCCGGCGAGCAGCGCCGGCACGAGCCAACGCGAGCGACGAAACGACAGATTGACCATTGTGGATCTCCAAGCCTTTTCAGAACGACTTGGAAAATTGCAGGTAACCGTCTGAACTAAGGTAAGGCGCGTCTAGGTGTTGTTGCGGAAGCGGCTTTGGCCTGTCCCAACCAACCGGCTGCGGCCGCCAAGCCTCGGCAGCTCAGCTCCAGCGGGTCAGCCGGACAAACAGCGCCGTGGCCAGCCCCATGACCGCCATGGCCGCGGCGGAGAGCACGAAGATTGCCGCCAGCGGTGCGGCGCGCTCCACCAGCATGATCCCGCCGATAACGATGACGATCAGCCGCAAGGCTTGGGCAAAGATCGGCCCACCCACATGCCCGGCACCTTGCGATGCGAAATACAGGCATAGTCCCAGGCCAAAGAAGGCGAAGCCGAACCCGGCGATGCCGAGATAGCTATAGGCTGCATCACGGACCGACGCCTCGCTGGTGAAGATGTCGGCCCACAATCCCGGGAAGGCCGCAGCAACCAGTCCCAACACGCCCAGCACCGCCGCGGCCAGCATCCCCGCGGTCCACGCGATCCGGCGCGCTCGTACCAGATTGGCGGCTCCCATCGCGGTGCCGACCATCGGGATCGATGCAATCCCGATCGAAAAGACGATGGGGATCAGCAGGAACTCGAGCCTTACGCCGATGCCGTACCCGGCCAGCGCTTGCGGCCCGAAGCGGGCGACCAGGCCGGTGAGCACGAGAATCGCCGCCACCGACAGCAGCGGCGACAGCATCGCAAACAGGCCGATCCGCAGAATGTCCGCAAACCGGCCGGTCGACAGCAGGGTTCGCGAAAAGCCCAGCGACAACCGGACGCCGCTGCCCTGCAAGCGCCACAGCAGGAAGGCGGCCGACAGGGCGAAAGCGGTGACCTGACCAGCGGCCACCCCCGCCATGCCCAAGCGCGGGAAAGGCCCCCAACCCAGCCCCAGGGCCCCGCCAACGAGAACTTGCACCAAACCCGCCGCCAGCAAGGTGCCAGCGGGCAAGGCCATATTCCCCGACCCCCGGGCGATGGACGCCAGGATGTTGGCGACCCAGATCGCCACAATGCCACACGCCGCGACGTTGGAAAACGCCAGCGCCTGATCGAGCACCGGACCCGTACCCCCGAGGGCGCGATAAATGGCCGGGCCCGCCGCCAGGACCGCGACGGCAAACAGCAACCCCAGCACCACCGCAATGACCAGCGAGCACAGCGCCAGCTCTTGCGCGCGCAAGCGCTCGCCCGCTCCGAGCGCGCGGCTGATCGCGCCCGACACCGTGCCGCCCATGGCCCCGGCCGAGAGCATCTGCATCAGCATGAAAATGGGAAAGGTGAGCGCCACGCCGCCCAGCGACGCCACTCCGAGACTGCCGACATAAGCCGTCTCCGCAATCGATACGATCGTGGCCGAACACAGCGCGATGAGGTTGGGAAGGCTGAGCCGGACCAGGGTCGGCAGGATCCTGCCATGCAGCAGCAACGCACCGCGCGCGTCCCCCGCTGCGACGGCCCGCTCGGCAATCGTTGGCACCGCTACCTTCAGCGCCGTGGTCATGCGGCCATCACCAGCCCAGCCATCTCACCGGAGGTCCCGGCGCTGCCGTTCGCGCCCCTCACAGCTCGAGCCGCGCGACGAGCATATCCAGGGTGTCGCGCAGCATCGCATCCGCCTCCAGGCCTTTGCCGAGCGCCCTGGCCAGCGCCACGGCCCCCACGATCTGCGCCGTCACCGTGCGGGCCTCGGCGGCGGGATCCTCCCGTCCGATCCGCGCCAAAGCCGTCTCGAGCCGACCGACGAGTTGTGTGAGCCCGGTCGAGAACGAGTGGCGCGCGAGGCCCGTTTCGCGCGCCATGTCGGCGGCGAGCGCGGGCAGCGGACAACCGCGCTCGGGCCGGTCGCGATGGCCGGACGACAGGTAATTGGCGAGATAGGCGCGCAACGCAGCGCGGGCTTCGCCAGGATCGTCAGTGCTTGCGTCCGCCAAGCCGGGCGTCCTGTGCCGAGCGTCGCGGAACATGGTCTCGACCGCTTCGGCCACCAGCGCGCCCTTGGACGCGAAATGCGCGTAAAACGCTCCGTGCGTCAGCCCGGCGGCGGACATCACCTCGGCGACGGCGACATTGCCCGGTCCACGCTCGCGGAGCTGCCGGGCGGCGGCTTTCAGGATCAGCTCTCGCGATCGCGCCTTGTGTTGGGCATCGTAGCGGATGGCTCGGGCTCCTTTATATGATAAGCATAATATAACGACTGGCGCGGCGCAAGCACGCGTTGCGATGGTGCTCGCATTGCGGAACGCAACCCGGTGCCCCACATGGTCGGCATGGCTCGGGGATGCCCTCCGCTGGCCCCTTGACTCACCCGAACGAAACCGGAACACGCCTCCCTTATGCCTCTGACTCACATCTCCGCCTCGCACGAGCTGCGCTCATGCTGACTCACATCAAGGTCAGGGGCGCGCGCGAGCATAATCTCAAGGGGATCGATATCGATCTGCCGCGCGACAGCCTGATCGTGATCACGGGGCTGAGTGGCAGCGGTAAGTCGAGCCTGGCCTTCGACACCATCTATGCCGAGGGGCAGCGGCGCTATGTCGAATCGCTGAGCGCCTATGCGCGCCAGTTCCTCGAGATGATGCAGAAGCCCGATGTCGAGCATATCGACGGGCTCAGCCCCGCGATCAGCATTGAGCAGAAGACCACCAGCCGCAACCCGCGCTCGACCGTCGCCACCGTCACCGAAATCTACGACTACATGCGCCTGCTGTGGGCGCGGGTGGGCATTCCCTACAGCCCCGCGACCGGCCTGCCGATCGAGGCGCAGACGGTCAGCACCATGGTCGACCGGGTGATGGCGCTGCCCGAGGGGACGCGCGCCTATCTGCTCGCCCCCGTGGTGCGCGGCCGCAAGGGCGAATACCGTCGCGAGCTGGCCGAATGGCAGAAGGCCGGCTTCACCCGGGTTAGGATCGACGGCGAGTTCTATCCGATCGAGGAAGCGCCCGCGCTCGACAAGAAGCTGAAGCACGACATCGAGGTGGTGGTCGATCGCATCGCGGTGAAGCCGGGGCTGGAAACGCGGCTGGCCGACAGTTTCGAGCAGGCGCTGAAGCTGGCCGAGGGGCTGGCCTATGTCGATCTGGCGGATGGGACGGTGGCGGAGCTTGTACCGGGTGCTTCGACAGGCTCAGCACGAGCGGACCTTGTTCTAGAACCCACATCCGCTCAGCCTGAGCTTGTCGAAGGCCACGCGCCCGACCTCGGCGGCAAGATGAAAGGCGCGGGCCTGCCGCCCAACCGCATCGTTTTCAGCGAAAAATTCGCCTGCCCGGTCAGCGGTTTCACGCTCGAGGACATCGAACCCCGCCTGTTCAGCTTCAACGCCCCGCAGGGTGCCTGCGCCACCTGCGACGGGCTGGGCGAAAAGCTGCTGTTCGATCCGCAGTTGGTGGTCCCGAACGAGGCGCTGAGCCTCAAGAAGGGCGCGGTGGTGCCGTGGGCCAAGTCCAACCCGCCGAGCCCCTATTACATGCAGGTGCTTGCCAGCCTGGCGAAGGAATACGGCTTCGATCTCGACACCCCGTGGGAGGAGCTGCGCGAGGAGGACCGCTACGTCATCCTCCACGGCACCCGCGGCAAGCGCGTCCCACTCACCTTCAAGGACGGGCGCAAGGAATACACCGTCCAGAAGACCTTCGAGGGCGTGATCGGCAACCTCAACCGCCGGATGCTCCAGACCGAGAGCGCGTGGATGCGCGAGGAGCTGGGCAAGTACCAGACCGCGCAAGCCTGCGAGACCTGCCACGGCAAGCGCCTCAACGAGAAGGCGCTTTCGGTAAAGGTCGCCATGACCGATATCGCCGCGCCCACAGCAATGGCGGTCAATGCGGCGAAGGATTGGTTCCTGGCGCTGCCCGCGCAGCTCACCGACACGCAGAACCAGATCGCCCGCGCCATCCTGAAGGAAATCAACGAGCGGCTCGGCTTTCTCGACAATGTCGGGCTCGACTACCTCAACCTCGACCGCACCAGCGGCACGCTGTCCGGCGGCGAGAGCCAGCGCATCCGCCTCGCCTCGCAGATCGGCAGCGGACTCAGCGGCGTGCTTTACGTCCTCGACGAGCCCAGCATCGGCCTCCACCAGCGCGACAACGACCGGCTGCTCGAAACGCTGAAACGCCTGCGCGATCTCGGCAACACGGTGATCGTGGTCGAGCATGACGAGGATGCGATCCGCGCCGCCGATCATGTCGTCGATCTCGGCCCGGGCGCCGGCGTCCACGGGGGCGAGGTGGTGGCGGAAGGCACGCTCAAGCAGGTGCTCAAGTCCAAGCGCAGCCTCACCGCCGCCTATCTCAACGGCACGCGCGAAATCCCCATCCCGGCCAAGCGCCGCAAGGGCAACGGCCACAAGCTCACCGTCCACGGCGCGCGCGCGAACAACCTCAACAACGTCACGGCCTCGATACCGCTCGGCACCTTCACCTGCATCACCGGGGTCAGCGGCAGCGGCAAGTCGAGTTTCACCATCGACACGCTTTATGCCGCCGCGGCGCGCACGCTCAACGGCGCGCGAATGATCGCGGGCGCGCACGACAAGGTCACCGGCCTCCAATATTGCGACAAGGTGATCGAGATCGACCAGTCGCCGATCGGCCGCACCCCGCGCTCCAACCCCGCCACCTACACCGGCGCCTTTACCCAGATCCGCGACTGGTTTGCGGGCCTGCCGGAAAGCGCCGAGCGCGGCTACAAGCCCGGCCGCTTCAGCTTCAACGTCAAGGGCGGCCGCTGCGAGGCGTGCCAGGGCGACGGACTGATCAAGATCGAGATGCACTTCCTTCCCGACGTCTACGTCACCTGCGAGGAATGCCACGGCCGCCGCTACAACCGCGAGACGCTGGAGGTGAAGTTCAAGGGCCTCAGCATCGCCGACGTGCTCGACATGACGATCGAGGACGCGGAGGGCTTCTTCAAGGCCGTCCCCCCCATCCGCGACAAGATGCATATGCTGAACGAGGTGGGGCTGGGCTACGTCAAGGTCGGCCAGCAGGCGACGACGCTGTCCGGCGGCGAGGCGCAGCGGGTGAAGCTCGCCAAGGAACTCAGCCGCCGCAGCACCGGCCAGACGCTCTACATCCTCGACGAGCCCACCACCGGCCTGCATTTCGAGGACGTGCGCAAGCTGCTCGAAGTGCTCCAGCGGCTGGTCGATCAAGGGAACAGTGTCGTCGTCATTGAGCACAACTTGGACGTCATCAAGACGGCAGACTACATTCTCGACCTCGGCCCCGAAGGCGGGATCAGGGGCGGGGAGGTCGTCGCTGCGGGTACGCCCGAGCAGGTGGTAAAGGAGCCGCGCAGCTTCACCGGCCAATATCTCGCCCCGCTACTGACACGCCGGACGCGAACGGCTGCGTGACGACGATAGTGGTGATCGAACACGACCTCGATGTGATCAAGACGGCGGACTGGATCGTGGACCCTTAGCCCGGAGCCGAAGGCGTGGCGAAGCCACAGCGCGGGGTGCGGGGCGGGGAGATCGTCGCGGAGGGCACACCGGAGGCGGTGGCGAAGGTGGAGCGGAGTTTTACGGGGCGGTATCTCAAACTTATGCCTCAGCCGAAACTCAGTACGAGCCTGTCCCGGACTTGATCCGGGGCCGGAGGAGGTGGTGACGGTCGAGCGGAGCTTGCAGGGCGGCATCTCCGCCAGTTGTCGCTTGAGATTGAAGCGCGTACGCTTTCAAATTACTCAAAGAGCTCCAATTGTGCGGGTATCGCTGCGAGCCTGTCAAAAATCAGAAACGTTTTGACGAGTTCAGCAATCCAAATACGATAGTTCCAATCGCCGTCTCCAAAACCTGCAATGACCATCGTCAGTGCTGTGTCTAAGTTCGATTCATTTGAATTCAGAACGCTTGAAATTGCCAAACGGTCTTTCCGGCTTAAATAGCTCCGTGATGTATTCGGATGTGAATGCCAGTCGCCAAGGTACGTGATGTTTCCTTGAGATTCCGCGTGAACTTCAAGCGCAAGTTCGGTGTCGTGCGCGTAGTCTGGGATGAATGACCTACGGTTATGAACTGCTTGCGGGCCTGGTCCGGAAATTCGTTCAATGACAAACTCAGAATTAGCTGCTCGATAGCCAAACAGTAATCCACCCGTCTCATTCGGAAATGCCAAATCGCTCTCTGCGAACGCGCTCTGCATCGCGGACTTATTTAGCCAAACCTTTAATTGCATTTACAGTTCTCGCGGCGCTTGATTTTTCTGTTAGTCCACGCGGGCAACATCCGACCACCATTCTCGTCTCTGAGGCGCACTATCGACATTTGCTCAGGCGGCAGCGGATACTCTGTCGATACGATACCCAACGTTTGTCGGACCACTTCCATCGAGATTTCCTGTAAGTCTACGGAAGTCCCCGTAAATGTTATGGAGGGGCAACCGGGCGGTTGAAGCGTACCGGCGGGGTCTGATGGGGGAAGGTCGTCTGCAAAGGTATCGCCATACAAATCGTGCGTCATGCAAACCCAGCACGCGCGGTCAGGAGTAACATTGAAATGAGCAATGTAGCCACCCCAAGCTCCGGGAGTTGCCGACCCGCGAAGGTACGGAACGTCCATCCGACTGGCGAGCATTGCAAGGAACTCGTTGACACCGAATTCAGCGGTGAGGTCAATTACAACATCACAGCCATCGAGAATATCTACGATCTCTTCGAATTGGCCTTTCGAAGTCATTTGATCGCTAATGTTACCAATTTTGAGATTGGGCGTTGGAAACGTTGTTGTCCACGGATACTCACATCGGATGTAGTCCGACAGCGCCTTGGCCTTCTGTTGGCCAAATGCCGACGCGCCTAAAACCCACCGTCGAACTGTCGCTGGTTCGACGTAATCAAAATCCACTAGGCGTAGGGAGCCTAATCCCGCCCGTGCGAGTTCGATACTAACGAATGAGCCAAGAGCGCCTAATCCAAAAATTGCTACGGTTTTTTGTGGAAGTTCGGAAACTCCAGGCATTCGGGCGAACATCTCCGGAGCGCCGGACCTAAACGTTCGCTGGTAATAAATCCCGTGTACGGTAGTTTTGCCCTTGGCGGTGACTTCAACACGAGGATGGAGTGTGATGCAGGCGATCCCATCCCTATACTGGAACTGCTCAGCTTCTTCAGGGAAAATCACCAAAAACGTTGTCGGCTGATTGCGCTTAAGATTGTTGAGTCCAACGTGGGACTTTTGGTTATCGCTGAGTTCATCGATAAGTGCTTGTCCCATCGCTTTTGGCGCCATCGCCAGACGAACCCAAGGTATATGCAAGGTGGAAGAATACTGCTCGAACGATGGGCCATCCCACTGAGCAAGGGTATCCGCTTTTTTAGATATCGAGCTTATGAAGCCAACGATGGGAGCCGCGGACTTCTTACCACTATCGACTCGAGCACATTTCAGCGTGGCCATACCCATCATAATCTCGGCAGGTAATCGCCACGAATCCTGATAGATCAGTGCGCTCCCCGGAACCCCAGCACCATTAAGATATTCGGTGAATGGTTCACCTTGAGGTTCCTCAAGCTTCGCAACCTCGTTCAAATCATTCTGCCGGTTAATTTCGAGGATGATCGGAAACCGCTGCGCGATGACATCACCAAAGTGATCGCTTGAGTCCCATTGGTCAGTCCCTCGACCCAATAGGCATAAGTGACCGCCCTCGGGAGCTTGATGTCGACTTAGTGTTTCATCCAACAGAAAAGCCATCGGCTGAAAATATGGAAAGAGGCTCGGATAATCGACTCGAACTCGATACGTAGCCTCTCCTTCTTCGATCGACGCAATCAGAGAAAATATTCCCCGAGCCCTTGAGTTCTCATCCACCTCGACGCTAATCGAATTACGTCGATAGGATTCGAGTTCTTGCTCTACAAACTCGGGGAACCAGTCGAACCAAGAAGTCATCAGCCGACCTCGCGGTCCTTCGGCGGTTTCGAAGGATGGTCTGGCTTCTCGGGCTTATCCGGACGCGGAGGTGGCTTATCATCAGGCCGACCGGGATTGTCAGGTCGACCGGGATTGTCAGGCTTCGACATACGTTTGCTCCTTTCTTTAGGAGCTTGTGCGGTATCATGACGGAAACAAAAAAGGAACGCCCGCCATGCAGACCTTTTCCACAATTCTAGCAAATTAAGTTGCTGCCGATTTTCGCAAAATCCTATCGTTCCCGCCTTATCAGGGGTGATACGGATAATTGCGGCCTCCTCACCGCAACTCCCCACGCCGCTACCGCACCGCCCCCCACAACTCCCCAGTCCGCTCCACCGCCACCGGCCCGTCATACGGCACGCACAGCGCCTTTGCCTCCGCCGCGCTCCCGTCCAGCCACACGCCATAGTCCCGATCCGCCAGCAGCACCGGCATCCGGTCGTGGCATTCCGCCGCCGCGCCGCAGCTGTCGGTCATGACCATCGAATAGACATCGCCCCACTCGTCCGATCCCCTCCAGATGCCGGCGGCGGCGAAGACCTCGCTGCCGTCCACGCCGTCCTCCATACGCAGCCAGGTGCGGGTCATGCCCGCGCCGCCCTTGCTCTTGGGCACCCCCTCGGCCTCGGCCCAGGCGGTCAGGGGAATCAGGCAGCGGCGTTCCTCGAACGAATAGCGCCACATGAAGCTGTCCAGCTTGTCGCTGCGCGCGTTGTTGACCGGGCGGGGCTTCAGCTTCTGGCCCTGCTTGCCCGTCATCGCCAGCGGGAAGCCCCAGGTCATCCGCCGCAGCGCGCCATCCGCCACCACCGCGCCGGGATAGCCGGGATAGACATCCGCCCCCAGGTTCGCGCCCGCCATCGCGTCCTCCACGCGGAACAGCCGCGCGATCTCCGCCGTGGCCTTGGTCATGCGATAGAGGTTGCACATTCAACTGAGGCTGGTGCTGCGCCCGCCGCAAGTCAATCGCCCGGGGCAAAACCATTTTCCTACACGCCCCCCACTGTATACCTAAACCGATTCGTTCTCGCTCTGTCCACGGAGATACGGATCATGACTGCCTATACCCCAAACCTCCCCGCGCTCATCACCGCGCTGCCCGGCGACCACACCCGCGCCCCGCAAACCGAATTCGACCGCGCGCGTCAGGTGCTGTTTCTCGAGAACCTCTCGATCACCGGCTCGGTGCGTTCGGCCGCCAGCGCGGCGCAGGTCAGCCATCAGAGCGCCTATCGCGCGCGGCGGGCCACGGGGGCGTTCCGCACCGCCTGGGAGGCGGCGATGATCGCGGCGCGGGCCAATGCCGAGGCTACGCTCGCCGCCCGCGCGATAGACGGGGTGACCGAGGACGTGCGCTATCACGGCGAGGTGGTCGGCACCCGCACGCGCTATTCCGACCGGCTGCTGCTCGCGCATCTCGGGCGGCTGGACCGGCTGGGCGAAACGCGGGCCGCCGCCGCCTTCGCCGGGGATTGGGACGCGGCGATGGCGCGCTTCGCCGCCGGCGAGGAGCCGCTCGCGGGCGAGGGCCCGATTTTTTCTTCTGGACCGTGTAACACCCGGTCCAAGTCCAACAGCGATCCCGCGCCCGCCGAACGCGCTGGCAAGGCGGCCCGGGACGACTGGGACGACGACTGGAACGACGAGGAGTGGGACGATGACGGCGTCGATTGGGACGATGAGGAGGAGGCCGAGGCCGAGCTCGCGAGGATCGAGGCGGCGATGGATGCCGAACGGCCGGCCCATGCGCCGCGGTTCACCGGCGCGGGGCCGGACGGCGAGGACCGCGATCCGCATGGCCTGATCGCGGGGGCGCAGCACGAGGCGTTCGTGCGCGGCGTGCCCCGCTGGTGGCTGGTCGTGGCGCCCGCGCCGGCGCTGGGCAGCGACGCGTGGAACTTTGCCGGAGCCGACGCCCCGCCAGCGGATGGGCCGCCGCCCGCCGTCCAGTACGAAGGCGCTGGTGAAGGCGCTGGTGAGGGCGATGCTGAAGGCGATGCCGACGGTGAGCCGGGCCTCGGCGACGCGGCCACCCTGGATGATCCGCCCGAGCCGGAGTCCGACCGCGAGCCCGGTCCGGCGCCGGGCGATTGCGCCCCCGTCTGCCGGCCGGCGTCCTCCGCCGCCGCGCCGCGTCCCCTGTTCGGGCCGAGTGACGATGGCCGGTGCCAGCCGTTCCATGGCCGGGCGTGGACGCCCTAGGGCTTAGAGCGGGGGCGGGGCCGGGAGCTGGGCCGGGAGCGGAGCCGGGAGCGGGGGCGCGACCAGCGCGCCGCCATGACCAGAAGGGCGCCGCACGCGCGACGCCCTTCCGTTTCGCGAGGGAGTGGGTCTCTCAGGCGTAAGTCAGCGTCATCCGCGAGGCCCTGGCGCTCGCCGAGCGGCGGCGCATCGCCCCGCCGACCGCGCCGAAACCCAGGATCATCATCGCCCAGGTGCCCGGCTCGGGCACGGCCTGGACCGCGATGCCGAAGATCGCGCGGCCCGAATTGCCCACCAGCGTCGCCGCACCGGTGGTGGTGCTGACGGTGTAGAAGCGATTGGCATCAAACAGATAGGCGGTGCCGTCGGTGTCGATGTCGAAGGCGGTGCGCGGACCAACCGCGACACCCAGCGAGCCGACCGTGGTCAGCGTGCCGAGGTTGTTCGCCTGGCGGACGAGGAAGTCGCCGGTGGTGTCGATGGCGAACTGATTGGGCGTGCCGCGGAGATAGGCATTGCCCGAAATGGTCGGGTTGATGCCCGCATTCGGATCGCCTGCGCCATAGAACACGTCGGTGAAGCGGGTGGCGACGCCGGTGTTGGGATTGACGACGTAGTTGCTGTCGTCGTTGCTGACGACGCGGATCATGTCGACCGCCTCGTTGAAGTCGAAGCCGAAGTTCGATCCGGTAATGGCCAGCGGCCCGCCGATCGCGCTGGCGAGGCCGGTGGTGGTGTTGATGGTGTAAAGCCGCAGATCGTCGGCCAGGCCGTAGAGCTGGCCGTTGCTGCCGCGGAAATCGAGCGCCAGGAAGGTGGCGGTGGTGCCGTTGATGGTGACCGAGGATGCGATCGTGCCCGGCGTCACGCTGCTGAAGGTGACGAGATTGTTGTTCTCATCGACGCCGAACACCGTGGCGGCCTGCGCGGCGGTCCCCATTGTGGCCGCGGCTACCATACCCAGAATGATGTGCTTCATGATAACTACCCTTTATTCCCCGAGGGACGACCAGCCCCATTCCCGACCAGGAAAGGGCGCGACCCATGTCAGCTACGTGAGCGCAGGGCTGAAAGTTCCTTTCCGCAATCAGGACCGTGCCGTTTTGGGGCGGAATCGAAATTATGTTTCGAAATGGGACATGAGCCGGGCGGGAACGCCATCCGTTTCAACGCGCTGGTCAAGCGAGGGAGATCGACGATGAGCGAGACCAGGACGTTCAAGGCCGGCGACAAGGTTTGGTGGTCAAGCCACGGCGGCACCGCGCATGGTAAGGTGGTGAAGAAGCTGACCGACCCGACGCATATCAAAGGCCATCACGTCGCGGCGAGCGCAGACAATCCGGAATATCTGGTGGAGACCGAGGACGGCAAGCAAGCCGCGCACAAGCCTGGCGCGCTGAGGAAGGACCCTTAGTCGAGCAACGCCATTTCAACGGTGCCGTGACCGCGTGCGATCAGGCCGAGCTGCCGGGCGGCGGCATGGCTGACGTCGATCGCGCGACCCCTGGTGAAAGGTCCGCGATCGTTGATGCGGACCACCACGCTCTTGCCGTTGGCGGGGTTGGTGACGCGGACCTTGCTGCCGAAGGGCAGGGTGCGGTGCGCGGCGGTCATCGCGGTGTTGTCGAACCGCTCGCCGCTGGCGGTGCGGCGGCCGTGGAACTTGGCCGCGTAATAGGATGCGCTGCCACTGCCGAGCTCGCGGTCGACGTCGTCGTCACCGGGGTGCGAATGCTCGATGGTGGCGATATCGACCGCGCCATCGCCCGGCACAGGCGCGGCGGGAAGCTGGTTGTAACCGGCAAATTCGCCTTCGAACGCGGCGTCGGACCCCGACGCCGCGACAGCGGGCGGGGTGGTCACAGTGGGGTGGGCGGCGGTGACCGGGGCCACCAAAGCGAGCGCCAGCAGGGTGCGGCGCAAGTGTCGAAAACTCATCGGACGGTTCCTCCCGTGCGGTGAGAGACGTAATAAACTTGCTTGGCCGTGGAGTCCTTAACAGGTCCGGCTCCCGCCCCGTCCGCGACACGACTCGTCGTGCTTTCCCGATGTGGGATTGGTCAGGGCGAAGAACAAACGTAGAAAACGCTGTCCTACATCCGAACCGATGCGGCAGGTTCAGTGGATCGGAAGTACCCTGATTCGTGCTTTGTTCTTTCTCATCGTATTGGAAGTGCCTTCACTGAGAGACGCCCTCGGGCTATTCTGGTCATTGCCACTGACGCTGCCTCCGTTCATTCGTCTCGCGTGCGGTGCATTGGAACCAAGGCGGTAGTAGGAGCGCTGCTTCTGAGCTCGGCTTTTGCTCATGCCCAACAATCCAGGTGGCAGCCAACGGTTGGCGAACGGCATGAGATCACGAAGAGCTACGAAACCTCGAACGAAGCCGATGGCTCCAGCGGCAGTTCTCGTGGTCACGAAACTATCGTGGAGCGTGTAGTCAGCGTCCGCCAAGAGGGTGTCGAATTTGAATACGATCTTCCGGCGAGCGCCACCGCGCAGGACAGAGCCCGCGAATGGATGCTTCCTGCGCGGGTGCTGCGGCAAGCGGACGGTGCCCTGCGTCTGCTCAATCGTGGCGAACTCGAGTCTCGTCTCGAGGAGTGGCTCCGAGTAGCAAAATGGACGCGGGAAATCTGCGGACGCTGGATTTTCACTTGGAATGCCTTTCGCATCGATTGCGAACCGGAAACGGTGCTCCATGTGGTTAAGTCGTATGACCTGCTGTCCATGGATCTGCGTGACGGGGCAATGTACCGAATGCCGGAGGCGAAATATGCCGGAGTCCTGCGGCGAACCGGCGGTGCAGACGGTGCGAGGTTTACGGTGACCCTCGAAGTCGATCCTGACACTTTTTGCCGCGCGCGCGCCGAATCCGACGTCGCGGTTGGCGAAATCATGCGGCAGCCGGTGACCTTGGACGCGGCGCTCCGCAAGCGTTCAGAAGAGCGGATTTCGGGGACGATCGACGTCACTTTCGAGTCTAACCCGGCTGGAGTTCCACGGCGACGAACTAGCGTGACTAGGCTGGAGATCGTCGGCAAGGACGGGCGCGAAACGCAAAAGCGCACCGATGTGCTGGAGCGCCGACCGATCGGGGGAATCGACGAACTGCCATAGTAGGATCGTAAATCGTTCGGTTTGGACCATGCCTGGTTGGCAAGGCCGCGGGACCGAACCGTTCAGTGGCAATCGTAATGGCCCCAAAAGCAAATGGGGCCGGCATCGCTGCCGACCCCACTCTCACCGACGCGTGGTCATTCCCGAAGGAACGAACTTGGCATCCGATGTTTCGCCGTCATTCTGCACCGAAGCGCAGAGTTCAGGGTCTGTCACCGGCGCTCGCACCGGCATCCGGATCCGTCCTCCGGCGGGTTCCTCAGGCTGCGCCAGACCGAAGCCCTCGCTTGCCTGCATACCCCACCCTCAACGGGCGGCTCCGCGGTCGAATACTCGAACCGGTCCCTCGAACGGTTGCGCTTTGTCCGGTCCGAAGACCTTCCGAAACGCCCCCTCGGTCCCGGCCGGGACATCCGGCCCATGACTGGACATTTTCGCACTTCCTTCAACGTCGCCCAAACATCTGGCCGAAGCCTTCCGATTGGGTCCCTCGGGATGTGCGGGACAGATCCCGTCACGCCGTCGCGGTTAAAAATCTCTCGTTCCTTCAAGCCGTTAGGCCGTCAAGTTCGAGGCGGTTTCGCTCCGTTCCGATGAGTTGAAGCTGCGCCTCGGCGGCCGATTCGGCAAGCTGGCAAGAGCCGAGTTTTCAACTTTCCCCGCTTTTCGCTGTGGAGGAGAGTGGATAAGTCATCGTTTCGTCGCAAATTCGCAATGCGAAACTTAATTGCGCCTAGCGGTCCCGTCGCGCGAGCAGGCGCAGCCGCAGGGCATTGAGCTTGATGAAGCCCTCGGCGTCCTTCTGATCGTAGGCGCCGGCATCGTCCTCGAAGGTGACGTGCGCCTGCGAATAGAGCGAGGCAGGCGACTTGCGGCCCACCACGCTGGCCTGGCCCTTGTAGAGCTTGAGCCGCACCGTGCCTTCGACCTTCTCCTGGCTGAGATCGCAGGCAGCCTGGATCATCGCGCGCTCAGGACTGAACCACAGCCCGTTGTATACCAGCTCGGCATAGCGCGGCATCAGCTCGTCCTTGAGATGCGCTGCACCGCGATCGAGCGTTATCTGCTCGATCCCGCGGTGGGCGCGGGCATAGATTTCGCCGCCGGGCGTCTCGTACATCCCGCGGCTCTTCATGCCGACGAAGCGGTTCTCGACCAGATCGAGCCGGCCGATGCCGTGGCGGCGGCCCAGCTCGTTGAGCGCGGTCAGCAGCGCGGCGGGGCTCATCGCGGTGCCGTTCAGCGCCACCCCGTCGCCGCGCGCGAACCCTATCTCGATATACTCGGGGACGTCGGGCGCATCCTCGGGATCGACGGTGCGCGAATAGACGTAGTCCGGCGTCTCCTCCCACGGGTCCTCGAGCACCTTGCCTTCGCTCGAGGTGTGGAGGAGGTTGGCGTCGGTCGAGAACGGGCTCTCGCCGCGCTTGTCCTTCGGCACCTGAATCTGGTGCGCCTCGGCCCACTGGATCAGCGCGGTGCGGCTGGTCAGATCCCATTCGCGCCACGGGGCGATCACCTTGATGTCGGGATCGAGGGCATAGGCGCTGAGCTCGAAGCGGACCTGGTCGTTGCCCTTGCCAGTAGCGCCATGCGCGATCGCGTCGGCCCCGGTCTCATGCGCGATCTCGACGAGGCGCTTGGAGATCAGCGGCCGTGCAATGCTGGTGCCGAGCAGGTAATCGCCTTCGTAGCGCGCGTTCATCCGCATCATCGGGAACACGAAGTCGCGCACGAATTCCTCGCGCAGATCCTCGATGAAGATATGCTCGTCAGGGATACCCATCGCCCGCGCCTTGTCGCGCGCCGGGCCGAGCTCCTCGCCCTGGCCGAGATCGGCGGTGAAGGTAACGACCTCCAGCCCGCGCTCGGTCTCGAGCCATTTGGCGATCACCGAGGTGTCGAGCCCACCCGAATAGGCGAGCACGACGCGCTTTACGGAGTCGGATTGGCGTTGGGCCATCGCACTAAGTCCTTCGTCGAAACCGGGGGCGGCGCGCGCCTATCAGGGTGGACTGGCGCGGGCAATCGGCTAACGCGCGCGGGTAGTTTTGAGAGGACGCATCATCATGGTTCGCATCGCCCCTGCACTCGGGTTCGCTTCGCTTGTCGCCCTGGCCGCTACCGCCGCCCCGCTGCGGGCGGACGAAGGGATGTGGACGCTCGACAACTTCCCCGCCGCCAAGATGCGTGCCGATTACGGCTGGGCGCCGGACAAGGCCTGGCTGGACCGGGTGCAGGCCGCCGCAGTGCGGCTGACCGGCGGGTGCTCGGCCAGCTTCGTTTCCGGACAGGGGCTGATCCTGACCAACCAGCATTGCGTCGCGAGCTGCCTCGCCGATCTCTCGACCGCCGAGAACGATGTGTTGGCGAAGGGCTTCATCAGCGAGCGGCGCGAGGCGGAGCGCAAATGTCCGGGCCAGCAGGCCGAGGTTGTAACCAGGATCGCCGACGTGACCGCGGAGGTGAAGGCCGCCTTCGCCGGGCAATCGGGCGAGGCGCTGACCAAGGCCCGCGACGCCAAGATCGCCGAACTCGAGAAGGCCGGCTGCACCGATACCGCCACCACCCGCTGCCAGGTCGTCACCCTGTTCGGCGGCGGGCAGTACAAGCTCTACACCTATCGCAAATACTCCGATGTCCGCATGGTGTGGGCGCCAGAGGCGCGCGCCTCCACCTTCGGCGGCGATCCCGACAACTTCAACTTCCCGCGCTTCGCGATGGATGGGGCGTTCCTGCGCGCTTACGAGAACGGCAAGCCGGTGGCCACGCCCGCGCATCTCAAATGGGCCCCGCGCGCACCGAAGGAAGGCGAGATCACCTTCGTCGTCGGCAACCCGGGCTCGACCAGCCGGTTGTGGACCGACAGTCAGATTGCCTTCGAGCGCGAGGTGGCGCTGCCGATCACGTTGGCGACCAGCAGCGAACTGCGCGGCCGCTTGATCCGCGCGATGGAAGAGAGCCCCGAGAAAGCGCGCGAGGGCATCGATACGCTCAACGGCATCGAGAACAGCCTCAAGGTCTTCATCGGCCGCACCAAGGCGCTGAACGATCCCGCCTTCGTCAAGACGCTCAGCGACCGGCAGGCCGATGTGCGCGCCAAGAGCGCGGGCAATGCCGCGATCGGAGATCCCTGGTCCGATGTGGCGAAGGCGGTGGACTTCAACCGCACGATCTATCTCCAGCGCCGCTTCACCCAGCCTTCGGGCGATCTTTACGGTTATGCGGCGTCGTTGGTGCTGGCCGCGATCGAGCGCGAGAAGCCCAATGGCCAGCGTCTGCCGGGCTACACCGACAGCGCGCTGCCGCTGCTCGAAAAGCGCCTCACCGACGACCGGCCGATCTATCCCTGGCTCGACGAGCTCTGGATGGGCTGGTCGCTCAGCAAGTCGCGCGAATATCTCGGCACCGACGATGCGGATTCGCAGCTCCTGCTGGGCAAGGAAAGCCCCGAGGCGCTGGCCGAGCGGCTGGTGACCGGCAGCAAGCTCGCCGATCCGGCGGTCCGCAAGCAGTTGTGGGAGGGCGGGCTCGCCGCCATCCGCGCCTCGCAGGATCCGATGATCCAGTATGCGCTCAAGCTGGAGCCGCGCCAGCGTGCGCTGCGGCAGGCGTTCGACGCCAACTATGCCGCACCGCTGGCGGTGGCCGGGGCGAAGCTCGCCGATGCCCGCTTCGCCGCCTATGGCGACAGCCTCTATCCCGACGCCACCTTCACGCTGCGGATCAGCTACGGCAAGGTGCAAGGCTGGCAGGAGCGCGGCCGCCAGGTGCCGTTCCAGACCACGTTGGGCGGCACGTTCGAGCGCGCGACGGGGGCCGAGCCCTTCGACCTGCCGCCCGCCTTCGCCGCCAATGAAGCCGGGATCGACAAGGCGGTGACCTACGACTTCGTCACCACCAACGACATCATCGGCGGCAATTCGGGCTCGCCGGTGATCGACCGCAGCGGCGCGGTGATCGGCGCGGCGTTCGATGGCAACATCCACTCGCTGGGCGGCAATTACGGCTACGACGGCACGCTTAACCGCACTGTGGTGGTCAGCAGCGCAGCTTTGCAGGAGGCGCTGGAGACGATCTATCCCGCGCCTGCGCTGGTGAAGGAACTGGCAGCGCGGTAGGCGCGTCTCAGCGCAGCTGGCTGTCCTTGCTGCCGCGCCGGTTGATCGCCGAATGGGTCACGGCGCGGTCGCGGGCGGACTGACAGTTCACGCAGGTCCGCACGCCGGGCAGGGCGATGCGGCGGCGTTCGGGGATCTCTTCGCCGCACTCCTGGCAGAAAGGCTCGCTCTCCCCATGTGGAAGGCGCGCCCGCGCGGCCTTGACCGCATCGCTGACGGTATCGTCGATCTGATCCTGCACCGCGCCATCGCGCGTCCATCCGCCGGCCATGAGTGCCGCTCCGCTATCGTTCGTGAGACGGTTGATGTGGGGATGGAACCCGGCGATTCAAAGGAGATCGCGTAACGCCGCGTGGTTATTCCGCTGCCTCCCGCAGCTCCGGATCGAGGTGCCAGGCAGGCACCGGCTCCGCAGCGCGCAGGCGGGCGGCTTCGGTCTCGATCCAGTCCCGCGTCATCGGGATCGCGGCGCGGTCCTTCACATAGAGGAGCTGCCAGTTGACCATCGTGCCGTGGCGGAAGCTCTGCTCGGCCCCGGCGAGATAGAACAGCCACATCCGGTAGAATTGCTCGTCGTAGAGCGCGACGATCTCGTCGCGGTGGAGCACGGTGCGGCGATACCATTCCTCCAGCGTGTGGCTGTAATGGAAGCGCATCGCCTCGACATCCATCACCTGCCAGCCCGCGCGCTCGCTCTGGGTGACCAGTTCTGAGAGCGCGGGGATGTAGCCGCCCGGGAAGATGTATTTGCGCGTCCAGGCATCGGTATGCCCCGGCGGACCGGTGCGGCCACAGCAATGGCTCAGCATCACACCGTCGGGTTTCAGCAGGCGGTGGGTGTGGGTGTAGAACTGCGGATAGTGGACGGTGCCGACGTGCTCCAGCAGCCCGACCGAACTGATGCGATCGAAGCTGCCGGTGACGTCGCGATAGTCCATCAGCTCGAACTTCACCCGGTCGGCGAGGCCCGCGGCTGCGGCGCGCTCCTGGCAGAAGGCGATCTGATCGGGGGCGAGAGCGACGCCGGTCACCTCGGCATCATAGTGTTTGGCCAGGAACAGCGCGAAGCCGCCCCAGCCACAGCCCACGTCGAGAATGCGCATCCCCGGCTGGATATACATCTTGGCGGCGAGCAGCGCCTTCTTGTCGCGCTGCGCCTCTTCCAGGCTGGCCCGCTCGTCGCGGTAATAGGCCATGGTGTATTGCCGGTCCTCGTCGAGGAACAGCTCGTAGAGGCGGCGGGTGAGGTTGTAGGTGTGCTCCGCGTTCCGCCGCGCCTTGCCGCGCGGGTTGAAGCCGTCGAGCGCGGCGAGTGCCTTTTCCGCGAGCATCCGCACTTTGCCCTGCGCCTGGATCGCGCGGTCGCCCTGCGGTTTGGCGTTCATGGTGAAGAACAGGATCAGGTCGCGAATGTCGTGCGGCGGCTCGACCACCAGCCAGCCCCACATGAAGGCCTCGCCCGCGCCGACCTGAGGATGGCGCGCGATATGCCCGGCAGCCTTCGGATGGGTCAGGCGGATGTGCAGCGGCTCGGCGCCGCTTTCGCCGTAGCGATAGGTTCGGCCGTCGTGATCGGTGACGACCATCGCCCCGCGGACGATGACCGAGTTCAGCAGCTTGTCGAGCAGCCACATGACCTGCCTTCACCTCCCAAGTTCCAAAGCGCCGCAAAGTGTGACAACCTTGACCGCGGAGTCAACGAGGGAGGAGCCGGGCGATGGCCGAGACCAAAACCAAGCCGACCGCTGTCGAGCCCACCACCTTCATCGCCGCGGTCGAGCCGCCCGCCAAGCGCGCCGATGCCGAGGTGCTGGACGCGCTGTTTCGCCGCGTGACCGGTCAGCCTGCCAGGATATGGGGCCCCACCATCATCGGCTACGGCAGCTACCACTATCGCTATACCAGCGGCCATGAGGGGCGAGCGCCGCGGGTCGGTTTCTCGCCGCGCAAGGCCAAGCATTCGCTCTATCTGCTGGGCTGCGGCGGGGAAGCGGAGACGGCCCGCTTCACGCAGCTTTTGGCGCGTCTCGGCAAGCATTCGCGGGCGGTCGCCTGCCTCTATGTCAACAAGCTGGCCGACATCGATCTGGCGGTGCTGGAGGACATGGTGGCGCTGAGCTGGGCGCAGTCGTTCGAGGACTGGCCGGACAGCTAAATCCCCGCGTACCATTGATACCCGCGGTCTTCCCAATAGCCGCCATTGCCGCCGCCGATTCCGTCCAGCGTCGTCACCGCCTCGATCGCGGTGAGATACTTCGCGTGCTTGTAGCCGAGCTGGCGCTCGATCCGCATCCGCAGCGGTGCCCCGTTCTTGATCGGCAGCGGTGCGCCGTTGAGCTGGTGGGCGACGATGGTCTGTTCGTGGAAGGCGTCGATCAGATCGACGCTTTCGTAATAGACCGCCCCCGCCAGTTCGTCGGCGCAACGGAACACGATGTAGCGCGCCTCGGGCCGCAGCTCTGCCGCCTCGAGCAGCACCGACAATTTCGGGCCGGTCCATTCGCCGATAGCGCTCCAGCCCTCGACGCAATCGTGGCGAGTGACCTGGGTGCGCTGGGGCAAGCGGCGGATATTGTCGAGCGTAAGCGACAGCGGCGTTTCGACCAGCCCGCGCACCTCGAGTCGCCAGTTCGCGAACCCGGCTGCGGCCTGCGCGGGATAGTCGCCGTTCTGCGGATCGACCGAGCCATTGCCGCGGAACATGGGCGAGATCAGGTGGCGCGGGTATTCGGGGGCTAACGCAGTGCGCGGATTGAGCAAGCGTTGGGCGCGCTGGTGCCACCCCTCCGCCGCGCCGAGCAGGCGTCCGCCGGTTTCGCTGTCGGCCACGCGGTTGCAGCCCGTGAGCACGGCGGCGCTGGCCCCGGCGAGAAAATTCCTACGCCGCATCGCGTGTCCCCCCGGTGATCATGTCGCGGATATGCCGCAGCGGTCCATTCGCCAGCACCAGCGCCACGTGCACCACGAAGAAGCCGAACAGCCCGAAGGCGAAAATGAAGTGCAGCGAGCGTGCCGATTGCCGCCCGCCCACCAGATCGATCAGCCAGCCGAAGCTCGGCCCCATCCCGGGACTGATGGCGATGCCGCTCAGCACCAGCCCAGGCAGGAAAATCCCAAGCGTGACGCCATAGGCCAGCTTCTGCAGGAAGTTGTACTTGCCGCCGCCGTGCGCGAAGTCGAACTTAAGATGTGCCTTGATGTCGGCCGCGATCGCCCGGGGTGCCCATTCGCGTCGCTGCGTGGCGATGTCGCGCGCGAAGTGGCGGTTCACCAGCATCGCCACCCAGCCAAACAGCAACAGCAGCGCGAAAGGCCAGGCGGCCAGGATATGCCAGTCGCGAGCCTTGGCCAGGCTGTAGTAGCCGGGAATGGTCATCCAGTTGGGGAAGCGCGGGACCGCCAGCCAGGCCTGTTCCGCGGCAAAACCCCACTCGCCCCAATAGAGCCAGGGGTGGGCGTTGGAAATGGTCAGCCCGGACATGAACAGGATCACGACGCAGACCAGATTGAGCCAGTGCCACAGGCGCGTGCTTAGGGCGTGACGTTTCACGTGGTTCTCCCGGCGCGACCCTGCCGGGCGAGGTAGATGACGTCGCGCGGCTGGTCCAGCAGATGCTGACCGCTGTCGACGAAAAGGGTCTGGCCACTCGCCGACCAGCCTTCGGCCAGGAACAGCGCAGCCTCACTCACTTCATCGACGCCGGTCTTTCGCCCTAGCAGGTTGTAACGGTGCGAGACCTCGGCCTCGGCTTCGCTCTGGTCGTGGCTCGGCAGGATCGCACCGGGGGCGAGCCCGTAAATCCGGTCGCGCGGGTCGCGACGCGCCTTGCTCAGCATCGGCACCGTGCTGGCGAGCGCGTGCTTGCTCATGGTGTAGCTGAAGAAGTCAGGATTGGGATTGGCGAGCTTCTGGTCGGTGACCTGGATCACGCGCCGACCGCCTCGGGCGCGGGCCAGCGCCAGGAAGCGTTGCGCCATCAGGGCGGGGGTGCGCGCGTTGATCGCCATGACCTGCTGATTCGTCGCGGCATCGAGCTCGGTTACAGTATCGACCGTGAACACGCTGGCGCAGTTCACGAGCACGCGCCAATCGGTCAGCCGATCCGCCAGGTCACGGATCATCGCGGCCGCTGCCGCAGTATCGGCCAGGTCGCAACCGACTGTTTCGGCTGAAGCGAGATCGCGAGCGAGGGCCTCGGCCTCAGCGCGCGAGGTGCCGTAATGGATGACGACGTGCCAGCCCGCTTGGCCGAACCGCCGCGCGATGGCGGCCCCGATGCGTCGCGCGCCTCCAGTAACCAGTACGGCCGGTCGCGCTTCCATCGCGTGTGTTCAAGCACACTGGCGGGCACACATAAAGCGAAACGCGCCGCCGCTCCCGAAGAAACGACGGCGCGCCTTGCGACCCTCTAGGCGAGGGCAAACAACTCGTGCAGCTTAGCGGCAGCTGATCGTGCGGCCGCGATCCACCTCACGGCCCAGCAGCGCACCGGCTGCGGCACCCAGGATCGTCCCGGTGGCGCGTTCGCCGCGGGTGTCGATAGCGCGGCCTACCAGGGCGCCACCGGCAGCACCGACGATCAGGCCCACGGTGCCGTCCGAGCGGCGGCAGTAGTTCCGGCCATCATCACCGCGCCAATAGCGGATGCCATTGTCGGTCTGGTAATAGGTCCGGTCGCGATCCTTGTACCGCTTGCCATGCGCGGGTGCCCACGGCGGCGGATCGGCGAGCGCGGGGGCCGAGGTGCCGAGCATCGTGACGGCGGCAACGGCGAGAGCCAGTTTCTTCATCGGATGTCTCCTGGGATCGAACGTGCGTCAGCGGCAGCTGATCGTGCGGCCGCGATCCACCTCGCGGCCGAGCAGCGCGCCGGCTGCGGCACCGAGCACCGTGCCCGTGGTGCGCTCACCGCGGGTGTCGATGGCGCGGCCAACCAAGGCACCGCCAGCGGCACCGACGATCAGGCCGACAGTGCCATCCGAACGGCGGCAGTAGTTGCGACCGTCGCCACCGCGATAATAGCGGATGCCGTTGTCGGTCTGGTAGTAGCGGCGGTCCTTGCGCTCCTTCCAGCGCTCACGCGCCTCGGCCGGAGCGGAAGTGAGGGCGACCGTACCGGTCACCGTCATGCTGGCGGCTGCAAGAGCCATGGCGATCTTGTTCATGGGGTTTTTCCTCATGTCTGTTGTTTCATTCCCACCGATAACGACCACCTTCCCGCTCGGGTCCACAACGTCCGCTGAACGGGTGAGCTTAAGGCGAAATTAGGGACGAACCGTGCCGCCGGAGCGGACGAACCGTGCGCTCAAAGAGCGTGCCGGCGGAGCTTGGACGCGGCCCTTGCGCGCCAGTCGGCGGTCAGTACCGGGCATTCGGCGAGTTCGGCGACCAGGCCCGATTCCACCGCGCTTGCCGGATCGGCGAGGGCCATGAAGACGGCGCGGACCGTGTGCGGTGTCCCGGTGTCGGGCACGGGTCCCAGAGCGTCGCCAGCCCGCGCCTCGCCTTCCTCGATCACGCGGCAATACCAGCCGCAGCGCCCGCTCGCGAGGATGGCGGCAACCATGCCCTTGCGCTCGAAGCGCCGCTCGATCGTGGCGCAGGGCATCCGCGGCTGGCTGATCTCGAGCAGCGCGGTGCCGAGCCGGAAGCGCTCGCCGAGCCGGACCTGCGTCTCGTCCAATCCCTCGACCGCCAGATTGCCGCCAAACGCGCCGGGATCGTCCAGCAAAGGATGATCTCCTAACTGCCCGCGCCAGAAGGCATAATGCGCGAGCGGGTAGAGATGTACCGCCATCTCCGGCCCGCCGTGATGGCGTTTGTCGACCTGGGTATCGCCCGCGAGCCCGAGCCGATCGATCCGCACCGGACCCGCGACCGGATGCTTGGCGATCGCCGAGCGCTTGCCGTCCTGCAGAAGCGCCGATTTGCCGACCATGAGCGCCGACACCCTCATCGATTCGCCTCGCGTGGGGCCGCAATCCTGTTGGACATGGACCGGGTGTTACACGGTCCAGGAGAAAAAAAGCCTGCTCGCTTGCGCGGGTTCGCAAGCGGGTCGAATGAATGGGGGATGGCATGGAGCATCCCCAGGTTATCGCATATCAAGCAGCTTGTAGGAAAATGGTTTGCGCGGCCGAGCGGATCGGTGCGCGCGAGCAACCCCTAGTCCCGCCTTAGGGTCAGCGCATACCAGTCGCGCATCACGCCGTCCGCGCCCTCGCCGGGATAGCGTTCGGTGTCGGCGATGGCGAACCCCGCAGCGCGATAGACATCCTCCAACCAGGCCTCGTGGGGAAAGTTGGTCAGGCGGCCCAGCGGATCGCGGCCTTCGCGATCGTCGAGCTTGAAATTGGCGAAGTGCCAGCCCTTTGGCCGCAGGGCGTTGCGGATCGCGGCAAGCACGGCGGGAACGTCCGCCCGCGCGACATGGATCAGGCAGGCGTGCGCCCACACCGCGTCGTAGGCATTTACGGCGGTCAGCTCGTCGAAGCGCATCCGCCGTGCGGGCACGTCGAAGCTCGCGCGCGCCGCGGCGACCATCGCGGGTGTGGCGTCGGTAGGATCGATCGCGAAGCCCCGCGCCGCCATGTGAGTCGAATCCTGCCCACCGCCGCAGCCGAGTTCGAGCACGCGCGCCCCGGGCGTCAGGCGGTCGAGAAAGCCGTCGAGGTGGCGGCTGGGTGCGCGGCTGAAATGTTCCGCATAGCGCCGCGCATTGGCCTCGTAGAAACCCAACGTCGCCGGGTCGCTCACCGCGCACTCATGGTCGGCGCGCCGTCACCAGCCGCAGATAGGTCTCGGCCATGCCGCGGTTGATCGTTTCCCAGTCGAAAAGTTTGCTCCGTGCCTCGCCGCCCGCCCCATGCGCGGCGCGCAACGCCGGGTCTTCGACGTAACGCTGGATCGCGTCGGCGAAGGCGGGGATATCGCCGGGCTCGACCAGCGTGCCGGTCTCTCCGTCCCTGACCAGCGTGGTCGATCCGGTGGCACGCGCGGCCACCACCGGCACGCCGCAGGCCATCGCCTCGAGCGTGACATTGCCGAACGTCTCGGTGATCGAGGGGTTGAAGAACACGTCCATGCCCGCGACCCAGCGGCCCAGCTCCGCACCCATCAGATAGCCCGCGAAGCCCGCCTCGGGCACGCGCTCGGCGAACCAGTCGCGCGCCGGCCCGTCGCCCAGTACCAGCACCTTGTGCGGCACGCCGCGGCGGGTGAGCTCGTTCATGGTGTCGGCGAATTCGGGCAGGCCCTTTTCCATCACCACCCGGCCAAGGAAGCCGATCGCGACTTCATCGTCACCGATGCCCAGGCTGCGGCGCAGTTCGAGATCGCGGACGCCCGAATTGAAGATGCTGCGTTCCACCCCGCGCGACCAGATGCCGATATCGTGGTGCATCCGCTGCCGGTGCAGTACCTCGACCATGCCGTCGGACGGCGCGACCAGCGCGTCGCAGCGCCGATAGAGCTTGCGCAGCCAGGCCTCGACCACCGGTTCCATGAAGCCGAGGTGGTAATATTGCGGGTAGGTCTCGAAGCGCGTGTGGACGCTGGCGAGCACCGGCACGCCGTGGTCGCGCGCCCATTGCGCGCCCTGCCGCGCCGCGCGGTCGGGGCTGGCGACATGGACGATATTGGGTCGGAACGCTTCGAACTGCCGCTTCGCCTCGCCGACCAGTCCAAGCGGGATGCGATACTCGCCGCGTCCGGGGATCGCGAAGGACGGCAGCGAGACGATCGTGCCCGGCTGCTGGACCTGCGGGTTGGCGACGGTGGGGCAGAAGATGCGGACCTCGGCACCTTCATCCAGCAGATGCTGCACGAGCCGCCCAAGCGCCTGCGTCGGCCCGTCGCGGACCATGTTGTAATTGCCGCTGATCAACGCGACGCGCAGGCTGGAGACGTCCATGCGCGTCGCTTAGTGGCGGGCGGCGCGTTTGGCGAGCGTTGTGCCGAGTGTCTCGACGGGCGCGGCGGTCGCTTCGCTCGCACCGCTGCTCGACACGAACGGATGTGGGAAAACAGCATTTCCAATCCGTTCGTGTCGAGCGAAGTCGAGACACGCGCGCGCCACATTCGCACCGATTTTCGGTCCAGCGAAGATTACAGGGTCGCCATTGACTTGCTGCGGCGCAACATTATGGCAGCCGACGGGCCACGCGGTCCCAACGCCGCGCGAGCTCTCTGCAAGGAGAGACTGATGACTGTACCAATGCCGGGGGGCAAACCCCCCAAGAAGCCGACCCGTCCGTTCTTCTCTTCCGGCCCCTGCGCGAAGCCGCCGGGCTGGGCCCCCGAAAAACTATCCACCGCATCGCTCGGCCGTTCGCATCGTGCGAAGATCGGCAAGGCGCGGTTGCAATACTGCATCGATTTGATCCGCGAAGTGCTCGAGGTGCCCGAGACCCACCGGATCGGCATCGTGCCCGGTTCGGACACCGGCGCGGTCGAGATGGCGATGTGGACCATGCTCGGTGCGCGCGGCGTGACTACGCTGGCGTGGGAAAGCTTCGGCGAGGGCTGGGTGACCGATGCGGTCAAGCAGCTCCGCATCGATCCCATGGTGATCCGCGCCGATTATGGCCAGCTTCCGGACCTCTCGCAGGTCGACTGGGCGACGGACGTGATCTTCACCTGGAATGGCACCACCAGCGGCGTGCGCGTGCCGAACGGCGACTGGATCGCGGCGGACCGCGCGGGCCTGTGCATTGCCGACGCCACCAGCGCGGTGTTCGCGCAGGATATTGCCTGGGACAAGGTCGATGTGCTGACCTTCTCCTGGCAGAAGGTGCTGGGCGGCGAGGGCGCGCATGGCGTGCTGATCCTCGGCCCGCGCGCGGTCGAACGGCTGGAGACTTATACTCCCGCGTGGCCGCTGCCCAAGGTGTTTCGCCTGACCAGCAAGGGTGCGCTGGCCGAAGGCATCTTCAAGGGCGAGACGATCAACACCCCCTCGATGCTGGCAGTGGAGGACGCGATCTTCGCGCTCGAATGGGCCAAGGGCATTGGCGGGCTTGGCGCGATGAAAGCGCGGGCCGATGCCAATGCCGCGGCGCTGGACCGGTTGGTTCAGGAACGGGAGTGGCTCGGCCACCTCGCCGCCGATCCGGCCAGCCGTTCGAACACCAGCGTCTGCCTGACGGTCGAGGGTGCCGACGCGGATTTCATTAAGAAGTTCGCGGCGCTGCTGGAGGCCGAGGACGCCGCTTACGACATCGCGGGCTACCGCGACGCGCCGCCGGGTCTGCGCATCTGGTGCGGCGCGACCGTCGACACCGCCGATATCGAAGCGCTCGGTCCCTGGCTCGACTGGGCCTGGGCCAGCCTGCATTCCTGACACCAAAGCCCGCTCGGGCTGAGCTTGTCGAAGCCCAGCCACGCCGTTGCACGATGGTGCTTCGACAGGCTCAGCACGAGCGGATGTTGCGATTGGATACCCCGAAAATGACCACCAAACCCAAAGTCCTCATTTCCGACAAGATGGACGAGAACGCCGCCCGCATCTTCCGCGAGAGCGGCTGCGATGTCGATGTCATTACCGGCGAGACCCCCGAAGAACTCAAGGCTCGCATCGGCGACTACGATGGCCTCGCCATCCGCAGCTCCACGAAAGTGACCGCCGACATCCTGAGCGCCGCCACCAATCTCAAGGTAATCGGTCGCGCGGGGATCGGCGTCGATAACGTCGATATTCCTGCCGCCAGCGCCAAGGGCGTGGTGGTGATGAACACCCCGTTCGGCAATTCGATCACCACCGCCGAACACGCGATCGCCATGCTGTTCGCGCTCGCGCGGCAGATCCCTGAGGCCAATGCGCGCACGCAGGCAGGCGAGTGGCCCAAGAACGGCTTCATGGGGGTCGAGGTCACCGGCAAGACCCTCGGGCTGATTGGCGCGGGCAATATCGGCTCGATCGTGGCGGCGCGCGCCAATGGGCTGCGGATGAAGGTGATTGCCTTCGACCCTTTCCTGACGCCCGAGCGGGCGATCGAGATCGGGGTCACCAAGGTCGATCTCGACGAGCTGCTGGCGCGGGCGGATTTCATCACCCTGCACACGCCGCTGACCGACGAGACGCGCAATATCCTCTCGGCTGAGAACCTGGCGAAGACGAAGCCCGGCGTGCGGATCGTCAACTGCGCGCGGGGCGGGCTGGTCGACGAGGACGCGCTCGCCGAACTGCTCGACAGCGGCCATGTCGCGGGTGCCGCGCTCGACGTGTTCAAGACCGAGCCGGCCAGGGAAAGCCCGCTGTTCGGCAAGCCCAACTTCATCTGCACCCCGCATCTGGGGGCGAGCACCACCGAGGCGCAGGTCAATGTCGCGCTCCAGGTGGCCGAGCAGATGGCCGACTATCTGGTCAACGGCGGGGTCACCAATGCGCTCAATATGCCCAGCCTCAGCGCCGAGGAAGCGCCCAAGCTGCGCCCCTATATGAAGCTGGCGGAAAACCTCGGCAGCCTCGTGGGCCAGCTCGCGCGGGGCAATCTCACCCAGATCAGCATCGAGCGCGAGGGCGCGGCGGCGGAGCTTTCGGGCAAGCCGATCACCGGCGCGGTGCTGGCGGGACTGATGCGGCGCTATTCGGACACGGTGAACATGGTCAACGCGCCCTTCCTGGCCAAGGAGCGCGGGCTGGACGTGCGCGAGGTGCGCCACGATCGCGAAGGCGTCTATCACACGCTTCTGCGCGTGACCGTGGCGACGAGCCAGGGCGACCGCTCGGTCGTGGGCACGCTGTTCGGGGCCACTGCGCCGCGGCTTGTGGAGATCTTCGGCGTGGGCATCGAGGCCGAGCTGGAGGGCCATATGCTCTACATCGTCAACGAGGACGCGCCCGGCTTCATCGGGCGGATCGGCTCGCTGCTCGGCGACAACGGCATCAACATCGGCACCTTCCACCTCGGCCGCCGCGAGACGGGCGGCGAGGCGGTGCTGCTGCTAAGCGTCGACCAGCCGATTCCCGAGGCGGTGGTGAAGGCGGCCTGCGCGCTCCAGGGCGTGAAGGTCGTGACCCCGCTGGCGTTCTGAGCGAGGCTGGGGCAGGGGCGCGATCATGCAACCGGACGATCTTCTGCCCGAGGGCCTGGCCGACGCGCTGCCGCGGGAAGCCGCGGCGATCAGCCGGGCCATGCGCGCGGTGCTCGATACGATGGACGCGCACGGTTACGACCGGGTGCGCCCGCCGCTGGTCGAGTTCGAGCACGCGCTGGCCCAGCGCATGGACGGGATCAGCCCGCGCCGGATGATCCGCTTCACCGATCCGGCCTCCTTGCGCACGCTAGCGGTGCGCAGCGACATGACCGTGCAGGTGGGGCGGATGGCGGCGACCGCGCTGGCCGATGCGCCGCGTCCGCTGCGGCTGTGCTATGCCGGGGAAGTGGCGCTGATCCATGCCGACCAGCTCGATCCCGCGCGCCAACGGTTGCAGATGGGTGCCGAGCTGATCGGCAGCGACGGGATGATCGCCGCGCGCGAGGCGGTGGAGCTGGCGGTGGAAGCGCTGGCGGCGGCGGGACTGGGCGCGATCTCGGTCGATTTCACTTTGCCCGATCTGGTCGATACGCTGGCGGCGAGCGCCTTGCCGCTGCCGCCCGAGCGGGTCGACGCGGTCCGCCGCGAACTCGACATGAAAGACGCGGGCGGGCTCGTCGCGGCCGGCGGCGAGGCGTATCTCGCGCTGCTCTACGCGGCCGGTCCGGTCGAGGAGGCGATCGACCGGCTGACGGCGATCGATGCAGGGGGCGCGCTGGAAAGTCGCCTGACCGCGGTGCGCGCCATCGCGCGGGCGCTTGACGGACGGGCGCGGGTCACGCTCGATCCGACCGAACGGCACGGCTTCGAATACCAGAGCTGGCTGGGCTTCACGATTTACGCCGATGGCGCGCGCGGCACGCTGGGGCGCGGCGGCACCTATATCATCCACGGCACCGAGGAACCGGCAGTCGGGTTCTCGCTCTATATGGAGCCGCTGCTCGAAGCGCTCGGGGCCGCGGGCGAGCCGCGCGACACGCTGTTCCTGCCGCTCGACCACGACCGCGAGGCCGCGCGCCGCCTGCGCGCGATCGGCTGGCGGACGGTGGCGGCGGTTACCGGCTCGGAAGCGGCGCGCGAACTGGGATGCAGCCACATCCTGCGCGGCGGCGACGTCGAACCGCTTCAGGTCTGAACCCCTAGCGCGCGAAGACCCGCGCCAGCCAAGCATCGACGATCGGCGTGGCGGGATAGGCTGGATCGCCGAGCTTGCGGTTGATTTCCATATGGCCGCGCAGCCCGCGCCCGGAAATCGCCTGGACCGCGACCGGCGTCCGCGCGCGGCGCAGCTCCGCCGCCAGCCCGTCGCTCTGCTGTTTCGCGTCGGCGCGCTCGACGTGCATGATGAGGAAGTCGGGCGCGTTCGGCGCGGCGGCGTGGTGCGTGGGCGACAGCGCGCGCTGGCGCGCCGGGTCGGTACCGAAAGCCTGCTCATAGGTGTCGCCCATGAGCCGCGCATTCTCCCCCATCTGCGCGGGCACGTCATACCCCGCGCCGTCGAGCGGCAGCACGCCGCGCACCGCATCGAAGTCCAGCCCGGCACCGCGCAACCATTGCGGATCGGTGCCGACCAGCGCGACCAGATGCGCGCCTGCGCTATGGCCCACGAGCGCAATCCGGTTGGCGTCGATGCCGAGTTGAGCGGCCTGTCGACGCAACAGCGCCACCGAAGCGGCCACGTCCGCCGCCTGATCCTCGACCCGCGCCCTGGGGACCAGCCGGTAATTGACCGAAGCGACCGCGTAGCCCTTGCTGCGCCACTGCGTGAGCTTGTCCGAGCCGCGCATCATCGACTTGTCGCCGCGCTTCCATCCGCCGCCGTGGACGAACACTACCACCGGCGCACTGCGCCCCGCCGGTGAGGCGTAGAAATCGAGTTGCTGGAGCGGATCGGACCCGAAAGCGATGGTCTTTGCCGCGGGTGCGGAACTGGCGCGCTGCTGCGCGATCGCGACGCCCGAGACGGTCAATACGAGCGCAGCGATCAGGATGGCGCGAGGCTTCATGCGAGTGTCTCCTGCCCGGTCATCCCGGATCAGCTTGCGCGACGCCGACGCCGAGTGTGCAAGCAAGCCGCACCCGGATCAAGTCGCGGCCTGTCGCGATTTGCACGTCAGGGGTCAGACCGCCGGGAGGAAGCCCAGGTCGGGCGCGGCGAACCGCCCGATATTGGGCGCGATGCTGGCGATCTCGCTCGGCGCGGCGCCGAACCATTTGCCCAGCGTCGCCATGTGCTGGTCGACCGAGATCGTGGGCAGCAACCGCCCGCTGCCGACCTGGTCGGGGGTGTTGAGCGCGATGGCTGGGGCGACGCCGTAGAACCGCCCGCCATTGACCCCGCCGCCCATCACCAGATGATGCGCGCCCCAGCCGTGGTCCGTGCCGTCGCCGTTGGAGGCGAGCGTGCGCCCGAAATCCGACGCGGTGAAGGTCGTCACCTTGTCGGCCACGCCCAGTTCCACGGTGGCGCGGTAGAAGGCATCGAGCGCGAAATCGAGCTGGCCCATCAGCCGCGTGTGGTTGAGGACCTGGGCGTCATGCGTGTCGTAACCGCCCATCGAAACCATGAAGACCTGGCGCCGGACGCCCAGCGCGCTGCGTGCCGCGATGACGCGAGCGACCACGCGGAGCTGGCTGGCGAGCGAATTGGTGCCGGTGGCTGGCGTGAAGCTGGTGGCCAGATTGACCGGAGCCAGCGCGGCAGTGACGAAGGCTTCGGCCTCGATCGACCGCTTGATGACCGCGATATGGTCGGCGGCCAGCACGTGCGAATTGGGCTGGGTGAGCAGCCCGCGCAGCGCGTCGCCCGCGGGACGCGAGCCGTAGAGCCCGTTCTTGACGCCGCTGACCGCGATCGCGCCATTGCTCGAGATCTGGTAGGAGAGCGCCTGCTGACCCGACAGGAACACCGCATTGCCGGTGGCCGACATACAGGTGAACAGCGCGTTCGAATTGCTCGACAGAGCCAGATCGCCGATGCGTCCGCCCGCGCCGACCGTCGCGCCCTCGGGGGAATAGGCCTGCCAGGTCGATTGCTGGTCGTTGTGGCTGAACAGCTTGGGCGGGCGCGGCACGCTCTGGCTGTCGTATTGCGCGCGCGTCATCGGCGCGAGCAGCGGCCCGGCGTTCAGAATGGGTGCCAGCGCGCGCGCATCGTAGAGCGCCTTCAGCCGCGGCATCGCGGGCGAAAGCGCATAGGCGATATCGTTGGTGAGCACCTGCCCCTGTGGCAGCGCCAGCGCGGTCGCGGCGAGATCGGCGCGCGCCGGGGTCAGCCCGCCGCCCGCTTCCCCCGTGCCGCCGCGGATCGCGGCAAAGCGCGCGTAATTGGTGGCATCGAAGGGGATCAGCATCGCATTGTGATCGTTCCCGCCATAGAGGAACACGCACACCAGCGCCTTGTAATCGTTGCCTGCGCTGAACGCCGCCGCCTCGCCGAGCCCCGCGAGGCCAAGCGCGTAGGATGCCGCGCCGCCCATCACCGCGACCTGGCTGCTGCGCTGGAGGAAGGCGCGGCGGCTGAGCTCGTCTGCTTTGCCGATGTGCATGGGTTTGATCCTTCGCGTCAGCGCTGGAGGAGATATTCGGGGGCGGCCATCACCAGCAGCACCGCGGTCTGGACCCGCCGGAGCTTGGTTGCGGCATCGCTTGTCTCGGTAACGACCGTGGCATCGAGCCCGGTCCCGATAAGCGTGCGGCTTGCCGCGGACAGCTGCCCGGCGGTCAGCAGCAGATCGAGCCGGTCGATCAGCCGGGCGGCATCATGCGCGATGGCGATCTCCTCGGTGTAGGGCGTCACCAGATCGCTGGTCGCTCCCTCCTGTCCCGCGATCACGCGCTGCATGAAATTGACATAGGCCGGCGTGGTGCTCTCGTTCACCAGCTGCAATTCGGGGGCGACCAGATTGTTGGCGGAGGTATTGGAATTGGCCGGGACATAGCCGGGGCGGAAGAAATTGAAGACCGAAGCGGCGCGCAGGGGGCTCTGCGCCAGCCGGTTGGAGCTATCCGCGGTGGAAGCCACGGTCCAGTTGCCGCTGCGCGATGATGCCCCGAAGCTGCGCGCCCATTGCGCCAGCCGCAGGATCGGCTCGCGCAGCTTGCCGAAGCTGTTGCTGGCGACATTGGCGGCGGCGAGCGCCTCGTCGTCGAGCCAGATCGCACGGAACACCGCGCCCAGATCGCCGCGTACGCCCCGGCCATTGTCGGCGAACACCGCCGCCACGCGCTGGACGTAGCCGGGGGCGGGGTTGCTGGTCACCAGCCGCTGGATCATCTGGCGCGCGAAGAACGGGCCGGTGTTGGGGTGGTTGAACAGCGTATCGAGCGCGATCCGCAGGCTTTCGCTCGCGCTGGTGCCCGCCGGAATCGTCGTGCCGAGAAAGGACTTCGCTTCGGCGGAGTGATAGCCGGTGGCCCGCGGAGTGCGCCATCTGGTCGAATCCGCGGTCATCGGCCTCAGCGTGTATTCGACGCTGTCGATGGTTTGCGCGGCGTTCTGCGGGTCGGGAATGCGGGTCGTGCCGGTGTAGTCGAAATCATAGCCGGTGAAGACCTTGGCCAGTTCCTGCACATCGGTGTTGGTATAGGTTTCGATGAGCTGGCCGTTGGGCCCGGCGCGCGGCGTGCCGTCGGGGTTGAGCTGGGCGAGCCCGATGGTGAAGAGCTGCATCACCTCGCGCGCGTAGTTTTCGTCCGGCACCCGGCCGCGACCGTCCGCCGCGCGGTTGCCGAGCGTGTTGAGCCATTGGCCCATCGCCGGATTGAGCGTCACCTGTTCGAGCAGGGTGCGGTAATTGCCGAAGGCGTTTTCGGCCAGGATGTCCCAGTACCGGGCCATGCCCTGGCTGCGCCAGCGGAAGTCGATGCCGTCGGTCGACACCACGAAAAACTCGGACAGCGCCAGCGCGGCCCGAGTGCGCGCCGCGGGGCCGCCCGCCATGAGCTGGTTCCAGATCATGTAATCGGCCGGCTCGGACCGGTCGAACCAGCGATTGGTGTCCACCTGGGTGTAACCGCGCGCGGCCAGCCAGGCGACGGCCGGCACCGGGGCCGCGCCCATGTGGCGGTCGAGCCAGGGGCCGTAGCCGTCGCTGCGCACGCTGGCGATCTCGGCCGTCGAAGCGGCGATACCGGTCTGGAGGACGAAGCGCGCCGCTTCGGCGTCGGTCTGCGGTCGGCGGATCACGGCGGTTGGCGTGCCGCCTCCCGCGGTGCCGCCGCCACTGCCCGAGCCGCCGCCACCGCCGCAGGCCGCTAGACCCAGCGCCAGCGCGGGCGCGGCGAAGGGTGCGATGCCCGTGGTGTCGCAGCCGGCGGGAACGGCCTCATCGCCGTCCATATCGCCACCGACCGGGGCGAGGTTGGAATCGGTAGGCGCTTCGAGCAGCGGGTCGAGCAGCGGGTCGAGCATCGGGCAAAGTCCCCTGTGCCGCGGCCTTGGCGCCGCACCGGGCTGTTTGGCACAGTCGCGTCAACGCGGCTTTGATAGATGCGGTTATGGCGAAATTAACCGCATCGGGCGAAGCGTTCGGGCGAAAAGGGTTGTTAACGCATTGCCGCTATTGCCGTGCTGCGGAGCGTGCGAACGCTCGTGCATTGGCGAGGGGAAAAGCCTCTCCCGGCGGGTCCAACCGGGAGAGGCCCGCGGCAGTATGGTGACTCCGGGCGGAGCCACTGCCGCGATCCCGCAACGATGCCCTAGAGCACCATTGGAGCCATTGCGCCCGCATCTGGGGGCACCGAATTCCGAATGCGTAAGCCGAGCCCTCTACCCCCCGCTGGCAAGCCCAACTTGTGGCATTATTCGGGACAAGCGGCAACAAAATTGTAAATTGTTTGTAAGCTACCCCTTTCGTGAAACTTTTGTCCCTTTTCGGGAATTCGCGACGGGTTTTCGTGAGACTCGCCGCATATCTTGTGCGTCCTGACCCATGCGCCTAACGGGCGGCGTCTCACACGAAGGAATGCAGCGCCGCCATGGCCAATGTCACCGTGATCGGCGCCCAATGGGGTGACGAGGGCAAAGGAAAGATCGTCGACTGGCTCGCCAGCCGCGCCGATGCCGTGGTCCGCTTCCAGGGCGGGCACAACGCCGGCCACACGCTGGTGGTGGGCGACAAGGTCTACAAGCTCAGCCTGCTGCCCTCGGGCATCGTCACCGGCACGCTCAGCATCATCGGCAACGGCGTGGTGCTCGACCCGTGGCACCTCAAGGCCGAGATCGAGAAGCTCGAGGGGCAGGGCGTCACGATCAACGAAGACAATTTCGCCATTGCGGACAACTGCCCGTTGATCCTGCCGCTGCACCGCGATCTCGACGGCTTGCGCGAAACCGCCGCCGGGGCGGGCAAGATCGGGACCACCGGCCGTGGCATCGGCCCCGCCTATGAGGACAAGGTCGGCCGCCGCGCGATCAGGGTGTGCGATCTGGCGCATCTCGACGATCTGGAACCGCAGCTCGACCGGCTGTGCGCGCATCACGATGCCCTGCGAGCCGGGTTCGACCAGCCGCCGATCGACCGCGCCGCGCTGCTTGCCGAACTCAGCGAGATCGCGCCGTTCGTGCTGCAATTCGCGCAGCCGGTATGGAAGCGGCTCAAGAAGGTCCGCAAGGCCGGGGCGCGCATCCTGTTCGAAGGCGCGCAGGGCGTGCTGCTCGATGTGGATCATGGCACCTATCCCTTCGTCACCAGCTCCAACACTGTCAGCGGCACCGCGGCCTCGGGCAGCGGCCTCGGGCCCGGCTCGACCGGCTTCGTGCTCGGCATCGTCAAGGCCTACACCACGCGCGTCGGCAGCGGGCCGTTCCCCACCGAGCTGGAGGACGCGACCGGCCAGCGGCTGGGCGAGCGCGGGCACGAGTTCGGCACCGTGACCGGGCGCAAGCGGCGCTGCGGCTGGTTCGATGCGGTGCTGGTGCGCCAGAGCTGCGCGATCAGCGGTGTGACCGGCATCGCGCTCACCAAGCTCGACGTGCTCGACGGGTTCGAGACCGTGCGGATCTGCACCGGCTATCGTCTGCGCGGGCAGATCCTCGATTACTTTCCCAGCCACTCCGCCGACCAGGCCGCGGTCGAGCCGATCTACGAGGAGATGGATGGCTGGCAAGAGACCACGGCGGGTGCGCGCAGCTGGGCTGATTTGCCCGCCCAGGCGATCAAATACGTCCAGCGGGTGCAGGAGCTGATCGAGACGCCGGTGGCGCTGATTTCCACCAGTCCGGAGCGCGAGGACACGATTCTGGTGCGCGATCCCTTCCTCGACTGACCGCGTCCGGCACTGGCTCCATTGTTGACATAGGCCCTGTTTGTTCTATTCCTGTTCCAGGAGCATCAGGAGTAACCCGTAATGGCCCAGCTTGCCTATTTGTGTGAGGAAGAAGGCGATGCGGCGGCATCGCGGGTCGACGATGTGCTGGCGACGACGGTTTCGCTGTTCGGCGAGACCGAATCGCTGTCGCGGCTGGCTGGCGATGCGCGCGCGGCCGGGCTGCACGTCCGGGGCGCCCGCCCGCTGGAGTGCGTGCTGGATGCCGATGGGGTGGTCCTGGGTGATGTCGTGGCGGTCGATTGTCCCTCGCTGGCGGGCTCGCGGATGGCGGCGCTGGTCCGCCTCGACGAGCGCGCGGCGCGGGCAGGGGCGCAACTGGTCGTTTCAACAACCGGCGCCGTGCTCGAAGATGTGTTCGGGTGCCTCGCGCTGTCCCGCGCGCAGATACTCGTCGATCCTACCGCTGCCGGCCGGGCGCTGGCCCTCGGCACCGCGCTGGTGAAGGCATCGCGCAACCGGGTTCGCGAAGTCGACGAGAGTGATCGGCTGACGCTGCTGAGACTGGCCGAGCAGGTGGGCCGGCTGGCGGCGCAGCTCGACCGGTTGGCGGTCCCGCTGCCGACCGATCTGGCCGGCGCGATGACGCATCGCCTGGCCTCGCCCGGGCGGGATTATCGCGGCGGCGAGGGCGAGCGCGACCTGATGCGCCGTCCGCGCGCGCCGCTGCCCGATCCGCGGCTGGTCCATCGCATCATCCGCCAGCGCCGCCTGCGCGACCGCTATTTCGAAAGCGAGCTGTTCGCCGATCCGGCGTGGGATATCCTGCTCGACCTCACCGCCGCCCGCGCCGAGCATCGCCGGGTCTCGGTGACCTCGCTGTGCATCGCCGCCGCGGTGCCGGCCACCACGGCGCTGCGCTGGATCGCGCAGATGACCGAGATGCGCATTCTGGTGCGCGAGCAGGACGAGGAGGACAAGCGCCGCGCCTTCATCGCGCTGTCGGACAAGGCGGCCGACGCGATGGCGCGCTATTTCGACGAGCTGGGCAAGGACGCCGCGAAGCTGATCTGATCAGCCCGCGTCTGGCGGAATGCGGCGCAACACGACGGTCAGGCGGGCGGCCGGAGGAGGCTGGTCGCGACTGCGAAGGCGGGCCGCATCGGCGCGGGCGCGCGTCAGGATCGCGGCGGGGATATCGGGATCGTGCAGGATTGCGTCCGCCGCGCCGAGCAGCCGCGCCTGCCGCAAGGTCAGCTCGTCCGGGTCGTCGCTGGTCAGCACGATTTCCACGGTTCCACGCTCCGCATGGGTCGCGGGATCGGCGAGCCAGCTTGCCACGCGTTCGCCGGCAGCCGGATCGAGTGGATCGAGCGGGCCGGCCTCGGCCAGCGCCGCGTCGAGCGCATGGCGACGCTCGGCAGCATCGGGCCAGCGTTGGCGCATCGCGTCGCGCGCCGCGGCGAGCGCCGCCGCCAACCTGCCGAGCGAGGCTGGCAACAGCACCTCCAGCCGCAGCCGGAGTTGCTTGGCCAGGCCGGCGCTGGCCCCGCCGGTGCTCACGGCGACGAGCACGTCACCACGCTCGAGCACGCTCGGCAGCGTGAAATCGCACAGCTCGGGCCGGTCGGCGACATTGACCAGTAGCCCCCGCGCCTTCAACCGCAGCGCCGCCGGTTCGGCGTCAACGGCATTCTCGAGCGCCACGAATGCCAGTCGCGCCTGATCGGCCTCAGCCTCGCCCACGCAGACGCCGCCCGCGCGCTCGACCAATCGACGCTTCGCCGCCGCCATATCGCCATCGCCCAGCACCACCACCGTCGCGCCGGCAATGCGGTGGAACAGCGGCAGCGAGTGCATCACAGGAGCTACCTGGCTCATAGCCACTCAGGCACGCGCTCGGCCTCCATGATCGCGGCCGGGGCGATGCGATCGGCCACGACCGCGAACCGGCTGCCATCGACCAGCACCTCGGGCACGAAGCCGCGCGAATTGTAGCTCGACGCCATCGTCGCGCCATAGGCCCCGGCGGTGCGGAACACCGCCAGATCGCCCGCGCCCAGCGCGTCGCATTCAAGGTCCATCGCGAAGGTATCGCCGGTCTCGCAGATCGGCCCGACGATATGCGCGGTCATGCGTTCGCCCGTCGGCTGCACCGCCTCGAACTCGTGATGCGCGCCATAGAGCGCCGGGCGGGCGAGATCGTTCATCGCGGCGTCGACCACCACGAAGGGCGGGCCATTGTGGCCGCTGCGCTTGGTGCGGATGGTGCGCGTCAACAGCACGCCCGCCTCGGCGGCGATGAAGCGGCCGGGCTCGAAGGAGAGCTTCACGTTCCAGCCCTCGGTAACCCGCGCGACCATTGCGCCATATTCGGCTGCCGCCGGGAAGCGCTCGCTGTCGCGGTATGATACCCCGAGCCCCCCACCGAGATCGGCGTGGGTGATCGTGTGACCCGCGGCGCGCAGCTCCGCGATCAGCTCCCCGAGCTTGCCGAAGGCTTCTTCCAGCGGTTGCAGCTCAGCGAGCTGACTGCCGATGTGAACCGCCACCCCGCGCATCGCCAGCCCATCCTGCGCGGCCAGCAGGTCGTAGAGTTCCGCCGCGCGGTCGAGCGGCACGCCGAACTTGTTCTCGCGCTTGCCGGTCGAGATCTTGGCATGGGTGCGCGCGTCGACATCGGGGTTTACGCGCAAGGCGCAGGTGGCGATCATCCCCATGTCCCGCGCGATGGCGGCGAGCTCCAGCCCCTCTTCCCGGCTCTCGATATTGAACTGGCCGATGCCCGCCTCGAGTCCCTGGATCAGCTCGGCGTGGGTCTTGCCGACGCCCGAGAACACGATCTCCTCCGGCGCGATGCCTGCCGCCAGCGCGCGGGTCAGCTCACCGCCCGAGACGACATCGGCGCCATAGCCTTCGCGCCCGAGCGCGCGCAGCACCGCGAGATTGGGATTGGCCTTGACCGCGAAGGCCAGGTGCGGCGCGTCAAGGGCTGCCAGCCCGGCGCGGAAATCGCGCGCCTTGGCGACCAGCTTGGCGAGCGAATAGACATAGACCGGCGTGCCCACCGCATCCGCGATGGCGGGCAGGGGGACGTCTTCGGCGTGCATCACGCCAGCGCGATAGGGAAAGGCATCCATCGGCGCGCCTTTGCCGCGCACGCGGGGCGCTGTCGATACAGGGCTTCTTTACGCGCCCATAGCCGCAAGGAATTATTCGGGCGGCAGGTCGAAGGGATCGTCGGCACGCTCTTCGCTGCGACTGCGTAGTTCGACCGTGCGCGCGGGCACGGCCTGCGGGGGCGGGGTCAGCAGCGCGTCGGCGTCGGGCGTGGACTTGGCGCCATAGGGTGCGGGCGGCAGCGCGTTGCCGACCGCGGGTTCGAGCGGTCCCTGCTGCGCGCAAGCGGACAGCGCCAGCATCAGCGCGAGGGGGGCAATCCGTATCATTCTTCCATTCCCAGCACGCGGCGCGCGGCCGCCACCTGTTCGCCTACACGGCTCGGCGCGGTGCCGCCATAGCTCGCGCGCGCGGCGACCGAGGCATCGACCGACAGCGCGGCATAGACGCGTTCGTCGATGCGCGGATCAAGCGCTTGCAGGGCGTCGATCGGAAGCCGGTCGAGCGCTTCACCGCGCGCTTCCGCGAGCTTCACCGCCGCGCCGGTGATGTGATGCGCCTCGCGGAACGGGACGCCCGCCTCCCGCACCAGCCAGTCGGCCAGATCGGTCGCGGTGGCGAACCCCGCCTCCGCCGCGCTGCGCATCCGCGCGATGTCGAAACTGCTTTCCGCGATCATCCCCGCCATCGCGGCGAGGCTCAGGTCGAGCAACCCCGCCGCCTCGAACACCGGCGGCTTGTCGTCCTGCATATCCTTCGAATAGGCGAGCGGCAGGCCCTTCATCGTCACCATCAGGCTGACGAGCGCGCCCACGATCCGCCCCGAATGGCCGCGCACCAGTTCCGCTGCATCGGGGTTCTTCTTCTGCGGCATGATCGAACTGCCGGTGCTGAGGGCATCGGGCAGGCGGACGAAGCCGAACGGCTGGCTGGCCCACAGGATAAGCTCCTCGGCCAGCCGGCTGAGATGCAGCGCGCATTGCGCGGCCGCCTGGAGGTAGTCGAGCGCGAAATCGCGGTCGCTTACGGCATCGAGGCTGTTGGCGGTCGGGCGCGCGAAGCCGAGCGCCTGTGCGGTCGCCTCGCGGTCGATCGGGAAGCCGGTGCCGGCGAGCGCGGCGCTCCCGAGCGGGCACTCGTCCATCCGCGCCCGCGCATCGGCGAAGCGGCTGCGGTCGCGCCGCAGCATTTCGTAATAGGCCAGCAGATGATGGCCGAGCGTCACCGGCTGCGCGGTCTGGAGGTGGGTGAAGCCGGGCATGATGCTCGCCGCGTGCTCGCCTGCCCGCGCGACCAGCGCGCGTTGCAAGGTTTCCAGCCCGGCCTCGGCCCGTTCGCACGCAGCGCGCACCCACAGGCGAAAGTCGGTCGCCACCTGGTCGTTGCGGCTGCGCGCGGTGTGGAGCCGCCCGGCCGCCGCGCCGATCAGCGCGGTCAAGCGGCTCTCGGTGGTCATGTGGATGTCTTCGAGGTCCCAGTCCTCGGGCACGCCGTCGCGTTCGTACTCCTCGGCGATCCGCGCGAGGCCCGCGTCGATCGCTGCGGCATCCGCGCCCGAAATGATGCCCTGCGCGGCCAGCATGGCGGCATGGGCGCGGCTGCCCGCGATATCCTCGCGCCACAGCAGTTTGTCGAAGGGGATCGAGGCGTTGATTTCGCGCATGATCGCGCTAGGGCCGGCGGCGAACCTGCCGCCCCACATCTGGTTGGAGCCTTCCCCGGTGCCGTTAACGTCGCGCTCTTCGCTCACTGCATCCGCCGCCTTAGTCCTGCTGTTGGCCGGGTGCGATAGGGCCGCGCCCGAACCGGCGCAACAAGGCGCTGACCCAGCCGCGGCGGCAACCGAAGCGGCGCTGGCGGCCGAGTCCAAGGGCGTTGCGGCCATCGACCGCAGTCACGCAGGCGAACCGATGCCCCCGCTGCAACTCGTGAACCCGGCCAGCAATGCGCCCTTCGACCGCAGTGAGCTCGCGGGCAAGCCGGTGCTGCTGAACCTGTGGGCGACCTGGTGCGCGCCCTGCGTCAAGGAAATGCCGTTGCTCGAGGCGCTGGCGGGCGAGGAGCGGCGATTGAAGGTGCTGACCGCCAGTCAGGACCTGGGCGCGCCCGAGAAAATCCTGACCTATTTCGAGAAAGAGAAGTTCCAGCGCATCGAGCCGTGGCTCGACAAGGAAGGCGCGCTCGGCTTCCACTTCGGCGGCGGACTGCCGGTGAGCGTGCTTTACGATGCGGCGGGCAAGGAAGTCTGGCGCGTGACCGGCGATCTCGACTGGGCCGACCCGCAGGTGCGCGGGGCCATCGATGAGGCTTTGCCGGCGGCTTAGCTCGCTAGCCCATTTCCCCGCCTCTGCTTCCGTTCGTGTCGAGCGAAGTCGAGACACCTACGCGATCGTATCTCGACTTCGCTCGATACGAACGGGGGTCGGGGAATGGGTGGTGGGCGCTGACGGGCTCGAACCGCCGACCCTCTCGGTGTAAACGAGATGCTCTACCAACTGAGCTAAGCGCCCCCCAAGAACCCTGGCGGGAGGGGCGCACATAGCGTGCGGTGCGGCAAAAGCAATCGGCGGACTGGCGCGGCGGAGGGCGGGCCGCTAACCGGCTCGGCCAATGACTTCGACAAAAATCACGGTGCTCGCGACCGGCGGCACCATCGCGGGGAGCGGCGCGGGCGGGACCGGGCGCGCCTACACGCCGGGGCGCATCGGGATCGCCGAAATGGCCGCCGAAGTGCGGGCGCTGGGCATTCCAGCCGCGCTCGATGCGGTGGAGATCGCCGCCATCGGCTCGCAGGATATCGGCTGGCTCGAGTGGGACCGGCTGCATGCGCATATCGTCGCCGCCCAGAACGACGCGGCCGTTGCCGGGATCGTCGTTACCCACGGCACCGATACCGCCGAGGAGACCGCCTTGCTGCTCGACCTGACGCTGGCGGCGGGCAAGCCGGTGGTGCTGGTCGGCGCGATGCGGCCGGCCGATGCGGTCGGCAGCGACGGGATGCGCAATTTCGCCAATGCGGTGCGGGTGGCCAGCGATCCGGGCGCTGCGGGGCGCGGCGTGCTGGTGGTGATGGGCGACCAGGTCTTCGCCGCCGGCGACGTCCGCAAAGCCTCGACCAACAGCATCGACGCTTTCCGCGGTTTCCCGCGCGGGCCGATCGCCAATGTCACCCCGTCCTCGCTCGACTGGTTCGGGCCGCCTGGGCGCGTGGGCGAGGGAGCGCGCTTCCCCTGGCCCGAAGCGCTGCCGCAGGTCGAAATCCTTGCCGCTCATGCCGGGATGAACGCTTGCCCGGTCGGGGCGCTGGTCGGCTGCGGGGCACAGGGGCTGGTGCTGGCAGGCGTGGGTCAGGGCAATGCGCCCGGCCCGGTGCTGGCGGCGCTGGCCGAGGCGGGCGTGCCCGTGGTGCGCGCGAGCCGGGTCGATCAGGGGTATGTCGACCGCAACCTTGAGGTTGATGATGACGCCCACGGCTTCGTCGCCGCGCGCAGCTACAACCCCGCCAAGGCGCGCGTCCTGCTGCAACTGCTGATCGCCAGCGGCATTACCGACGCGCAAGCGATGCAGGCGTATTTCGATAGGCGTTAGGGCGTGACGAGGTACTTCTCGCCCGTCCGCATCGCGCGGTAATCGAGCGCGGCCTCCTTGGTCAGCATCTCCTCCAGCGTAACCTTGCGCTTGTAGCTGCTGGCGAAGGTGGTGTTCAGCCCGGCGAGCACGCGCTGGCGCATCCGTCCCACCGTCTCCATCCCTGCCTTGGCCATGAACGGGGTCAGCAGCCAACCCGACAGCGTCCAGCCGAACCCGTAAGCCGGGGTCAGGATCGTGGGCCCGAGGTCGAGGCGGCCGTAGATGTACATCTTCTTGGGCTGGTTGGAGCCGTAGCGGCTGAACTCGCCCATCTTCGCCGCGGCCACCTGCTCCATCGCCTTGAAGCAGCTATCGGTGGTCGTCCCGCCGCCGATCGGATCGAAGCCGAGAAAGGCCCCGGTGGCCTCGATCGCGGTGCGGAGCTGCTTCATGAAATCCTCCGCCGAGGAATCGACCACGTGCCGTGCGCCGAGGCCCTTGAGCAGCGCCGCCTGCTCGGGCTTGCGGACGATGTTGACCAGTTCCAGCCCGTCCTCCTGGCAGATCTTGACCAGCATCTGCCCCAGGTTCGAGGCCGCGGCGGCGTGGATTATCGCGCGCTGGCCTTCCATCCGCGCGGTCTCGGCAAAGCCCAGCGCGGTCATCGGGTTGACGAAGCTGCTCGCCCCGGCCTCGGCGCTGTGCTCGCCCAGCGGCAGGCACATCGCGGCCTCGGCAATCGCGTATTCGGCGAAAGCGCCGCCCGGCACGCAGGCCACGCGGCGGTTCAGCAGCGCCTGCGCTGCCTCGCCCTCGCCCGCCGCGACCACGGTACCCGCACCCTCATTGCCCACCGGCAGGCGCTGGCCGTGGCGGCCCTTGGCCCCGCTGGCGAAAGGCTCGGGCATCTTGGCCACGACCTTGCCCGGGCTGTATTCCGCGTTCGCCAGATCGGCGGCGCCGAACAGCAACGCCAGATCGCTCGGGTTGATCGGCGCGGCTTCCATGCGGACGAGCACCTGATTGCCGGTGGGGGCGGGGAACTCGGTGGTGCCGACCTCCACCGTCAGCGTGCCGTCGGCGGCGAGGGTGGTGAAGAGCTGCTTGCCGGTGGTGGTCATGAGTCGGTGTCCTCTGCGGGATAGGTGGCGGCGACGAAGTAGAGCCCGTGGGGCGGGGCGTTCAAGCCCAATGCGGCGCGGTCGCGGGCGGCGAGCGCCTCGGCGATCTGCTCCTCGCGCCACCGGCCCATGCCGACGAGTGCGAGGCAGCCGACCATGCTGCGGACCTGGTGATGGAGGAAGCTGCGCGCGGCGGCGTGGATGTGCACTTCCTCTCCTAAGCGTTCGACCGCCAGCAGGTCCAGCGTCTTGACCGGGCTTGCCGACTGGCACTGAACCGAGCGGAAGGTGGTGAAATCGTGACGGCCGACCAGCGCCTGCGCGGCGCGGTGCATGGCCTCGGCGTCGAGCGGCTGCGCCACCTGCCAGGCGCGGTTCGCATCCAGCGTCAGCGGCGCGCGGCGGTTGGCGATGCGGTAGAGATAGCTGCGCCCGATGCAGGAGAAGCGCGCGTGCCAGTCGTCCGGCACCACCGCGCAGCCGGTGACGGCGATGGGAGCGGGGCGGAGGAGGGCGTTGAGCGCCTCCATCAGCCGGAACGGCTCGATCGGCTTGGCGATGTCCAGGTGGCTGCGCATCGCCAGCGCGTGCACCCCGGTATCGGTGCGGCCCGCGCTGTGAAGCGTCACCGTCTCGCCGGTCACGCGCTGCGCCGCCTCCTCGACCGCCTGCTGGACGCTCGGTCCATGCGGCTGGCGCTGGAGCCCGATGAACGGCGTCCCGTCGAATTCCAGTGTCAGGGCGAAGCGGGTCATTTCGCGCCCCTATGACCAAGCGTCCGTTCGTGTCGAGCGAAGTCGAGACACCGCTAGCCTGCCTCTCGACTTCGCTCGAGGCGAACAGAAGCTAGCTTAACCCGCTACCCGCCGGGATTCGCTTGCCGCGCAGCAGCTCAGCAGCGGCCATCGCCGGCTTGCCCGCCCGTTGCAGGGTGACGAGACGGAGCGCGCCTTCGCCGGCCGCGATGGTGAGCTGATCGTCGAGCGTCGTTCCCGGCGCACCCGAACCGTCCACCACCTCCGACGCCAGCACGCGAAACCGCTCGCCCTCATGCTCGAACCAGGCGCCAGGGCTGGGTGCGAAGCCGCGAATCTGGCGCTCGATAGCCTCGGCGTTCGCGGTCCAGTCGATCCGACTCTCGGCCTTGTCGATCTTCTTCGCATAGGTCGCCAGCGTGTTATCCTGCGGCAGCGCGCGCAGCATCTCCAGCTCGGTCAGCGTGCCGACCATGAGCTGCGCGCCGATCTCGGCCAGCTCGGCGGTCAGTTCGCCGGCGGTCTTGCGCTCCACCGGCACGCGCGCCAGCGCCAGCATCGGGCCGGTGTCCAGCCCGGCCTCCATCTGCATCAGCGTAATCCCGGTCTGCGGATCGCCCGCGAGGATCGCCCGCTGTACCGGCGCCGCCCCGCGCCAGCGGGGCAGCAGGCTGGCATGGACGTTGAGGCAGCCGCGCCTGGGCGCGTCGAGGATCGCCTGCGGCAGGATTAGCCCATAGGCCGCCACTACCGCCAGATCGGCATCGAGCGCGGCAAACTTTTCCTGCTCGTCCGGTGACTTGAGGCTGACAGGTGAGCGCACTTCGAGGTGCCGGATTTCCGCCTCGCGCTGCACCGGGCTCGGCTGGAGCTTCTTGCCCCGGCCCGCCGGGCGCGGCGGCTGGGTATAGACCGCCACGATTTCATGCGCCGCATCGTGCAGCGCGGCGAGCGTCGGTACCGCGAACTCGGGCGTTCCCATGAAGATGATGCGCACTGCGGTCCTTCCGTGGTGCCAGCGGGCTTCGACAGGCTCAGCCCGAGCGGGATTGGGAAAAAATCCTACCTCCGCTCGTCCTGAGCCTGTCGAAGGACGACAAGCTCAGCCCGAGCGGTTAGGGGGGCAATCATGGCATCGCAAGAGATCGAGACCCTCAGCTCCGCGCTCGCGCGCCTGCCCGGCCTCGGCCCACGCTCGGCCCGGCGCGCGGTGCTGTGGCTGGTCAAGCGGCGCGAGCAGGCGCTGCCGGCACTGCTGGAGGCGCTGGAGGCGGTGCGCGACACGCTGGTGGAATGCGAGACCTGCGGCAATGTCGATACGCGCAACCCCTGCGCCATCTGCGCCGATCCGCGCCGCGATCCGAAGTCGATATGCGTGGTCGAGGATGTGGCGGACCTATGGGCGCTCGATCGGGCGAAGCTGTTCGCGGGCACGTATCATGTGCTGGGCGGGCGCTTGTCGGCGCTCGACGGGGTGCGGCCCGAGGACCTCAACATCGCCGCGCTGCTGGCGCGGGTTGAGGCGGGCGGGGTGGACGAGGTGGTCCTCGCCATGAACGCCACGCTCGAAGGTCAGACCACCGCGCACTACCTCGCCGAGCGGCTCGAGGCGTTCCCCGTGCGGATCACCCAGCTCGCGCACGGCCTGCCGGTGGGCGGCGAACTGGATTACCTCGACGAGGGCACGCTGGCGCAGGCGCTGCGCGCGCGGCGGCCGGTAGGCTAAATCCTCCCCGGCACGGGGAGGGGGACCATGCGCAGCATGGTGGAGGGGTACCGGCCACTGGTCCGACGCCCTGAGGCCATTCCATGCCGACCGTGCCCCTCCACCCCGAGCCGCTTCGCGTCTCGCGGTCCCCCTCCCCGTTCCGGGGAGGATTGAACCCGCGCCGATCCGCGACTATCTGGCCCCCCATGGCCATCCGTGAAATTCTCGAGGTGCCGGATCCCCGGCTCAAGATCGTATCCTCGCCCGTCACCGCCTTCGACGCGGAGCTCAAGACGCTCGTCGCCGATATGTTCGAGACCATGTACGACGCGCCCGGCATTGGCCTCGCCGCGATCCAGGTCGGCGTGCCCAAGCGGGTGCTGGTGATCGACCTCCAGCCCGAGGACACCGACGCCGAGCCCGAGCCGTGCAACCATGACGGCCACGAGCATGTGCACTATCCGACGAAGCGCGAGCCGCGGGTGTTCGTGAACCCCGAAATCCTCGATCCGGCGGAAGAGCTGGCAACCTATCAGGAAGGCTGCCTCTCGGTCCCCGACATCTACGCCGACGTCGACCGCCCCGCCACCTGCCGCGTCCGCTGGCAGGACCTTGAGGGCAAGGTCCACGAGGAACAGCTCGACGGGCTGATGGCAACCTGCATCCAGCACGAGATGGACCACCTCGAGGGCATTCTGTTCATCGATCATTTGAGCCGGTTGAAGCGCCAGATGGCGCTGAAGAAGCTACAGAAGCTGCGGCAGGCGGCTTAGCTTCTCCTTAGACCGCCGCCGTTCCTGTCGAGCAGCCCCGCACAGCGAGCGGCCGTCGAGACACCCTGGCGTTGCGGCATCTCGATTAAGGCTTGTGGCCTGCGCTCGATGCGATCGGGTGATCCAGGTTAGCTCGCGTCGTGTGCGAACACGCTGCGCTCGCCATCCGCATGCACTTCCTCGTTCAGCGCCGTCAGCGCGGTCCGGCAATCGCGCGCGCATTCGCGGCACATCTCGGCGCAGCGGCGGCAATGGGCATGGTCGTGCCGCTCGCATTCCTCCGCGCAGATTTCGCACGCCTCGATGCAGACGGCCAGCATGGAGCGGATGAGCTGGCGGTTCTCGTCGGTGCGGCGTGTGGCGGTTCGATAGGTAGCGGTGCAGACATCGGCGCAGTCGAGGCACAGCCGGATGCAGCTGCGCATGTCCATCTCTTCCGCGCTACAGGCATCGGCACAGCTATTGCAGATCGCCGCGCAATACATCGCGTGTTTGACCGCCAGGCCCAGGCTGGCATTGTAGTCGCCCCCGTCATCGGGGTGCTCGGCAATCATCTTCTCGATCGACATGGCGCTCTCCTCGCTGGTGAGGGAGCGTGCGGGCGGCGCGGCGGTTCCGATTGTGGGAAAGTTTTGCTTTCCTACCGGGCAATGTTCCGCCTATGTTCGTTCGCATGAACGCCTTTGCCCACGCCCACCCAGCACCTTTAACGAGCGACGCGGCGGCCTGCGCGAACGGCGGTTTTTTCTCTTCTGGACCGTGTAACAAGTGGTCCATGTCCTACACGAAGGGGGCCTGCTGATGGAGGCCGCAACGCTCGTTTTGGTGGTCATTGCGCTTGCGGCCGGGCTGGCGCTCGGCTGGCTTCTCGGCGCGCGTCCCGTGGCGGATTGGCAGGCGCGGCATGGCGAGCGCGAGGCGGAGGTGAGGGAGCACGCCGAGCGGCTCGCGCGGATGGTGCCCGAGCTGGCGACGATGTCCGAGCGCGCGGCGCGGGCCGATACACTGGCGGGGCAGCTCGACACGGCGCGGGCGGAGAATGCGCGCTTCGCCGCCGAGCGCGCTGGGTTCGAGGAGCAGAAGCGCCTGCTTGAGGAAAGCCGCGCAAACCTGCTCAAGGAATTCGAGAACACCGGCGCCAAGGTGCTTGGCGCGGCGCAGGAAAAGTTCCTCGCCACCGCCGCCGAACGGCTCGGCCACTCGGAGAAGGCGAGCGAGGAAAAGCTCAAGGCGCTGCTCGAGCCCGTCGGCGCGCGGCTCAGGGCTTACGAAGAGCAGGTCGGGGCGCTGGAGGCCAAGCGCGTCGACGCCTTCGGTCAGCTCACCGGGCTGATCGAGGCGATGAAGGCCGGGCAGGAGGAGGTCCGGCGCGAGGCGCAGCGGCTCGGCAATTCGCTCACCAACGCGCCCAAGGCGCGCGGCCGGTGGGGCGAGCGGGCGCTGCAGAACGTGCTCGAACAATGCGGGCTGGCCGAACACACCGATTTCCACCTCGAACATTCGCTGGATACCGACGAGGGGCGGCTGCGCCCCGATGCCATCGTGCGCGTGCCGGGGCAGAAGCGGCTGGTGATCGACGCCAAGGTCTCGCTCAATGCCTACCAGGCGGCGTTCGAGGCCGACGACGAGGGCGAGCGCAAGCGGCACATGGACGCCCATGCCCGCGCGATGAAGAACCACGTCCAGACGCTCGGCTCGAAAAGCTACCAGAGCCAGTTCGACGACGCGCCCGATTATGTGGTGATGTTCGTGCCCGGCGAGCATTTTGTCGCCGCCGCGCTCGAAGCCGATCCCGAGCTGTGGGATTTCGCCTTCCGCAACAAGGTCCTGCTGGCGACACCGACCAATCTGGTGGCGATCGCCCGCACCGTGGCGCAGGTCTGGCGGCAGGACACGATTGCGCGCGAGGCGATCGAAATCGGCAAGGCCGGGGCCGAGTTGTACGACCGGCTGGCCGTAGCCGCCGAGCATCTGAAACGCGTGGGCGGCGGGCTCGAAAGCGCGGTCAGCAACTACAACAAATTCGTCGGCAGCTTCGAACGCAACGTGCTCAGCTCAGGCCGGAGGCTGGCGGACAAGGGCATCGAAATCGGTAAGCGCGAGATCGAAGCGGTCCCGCTGGTGGAAAGCGCCCCGCGCTACACGGCACTCGACGCGCCTGAAAGCGGCGAAAAACGTGAGGCCGCGGAATGAGTCCGATCATGGCTGGTTTTGGCCTCACCTTTGCCTCACCTTTGGCGTTTGGGTCGCTATCCGAACGACGCCAAAACCTCATACCCCAGAACCGCCGCCGCCACCGCGGCGTTGAGGCTGTCGGCGCGGCCTTTCATCGGCATGGTTACGCGCAGGTCGCAGGCCATCTCGTAGTCCTCGGGCAGGCCGCGGCTTTCGTTGCCGACGAGGATGAAGCAGGGGGCGGCGTAAGGCGCGGTGCGGTAGGGCTGGGCGTCGCGCAAGGACGCGGCGACGAGTTGGCCGGGGGCGGCGCGCAGCCAGGGCAGGAACTCCTCCCACGTCGCTCGTGCGATGGCTTGGGTGAACACCGCGCCCATGCTGGCGCGGACCGCCTCGACGCCGAAGGGGTCGGCGCAGTCGTCGATCAGGATCAGCCCGCCTGCGCCGATCGCGTCGCCGGTGCGCAGCATGGTGCCGAGGTTGCCGGGGTCGCGCAGCGCCTGCGCCACCAGCCAGATGTCGGCGCTGGAGCGGTCGATGTGCGAGAGAGAGGTATCGAACTCGGCGAACACGCCCGCCACCGCCTGCGGATTGTCCTTGCCGGTGATCTTGGCGAGGATGTCGGGCGTGCATTCGATCACCTCGCCGCCCGCCGCCGCGACCGCGCTTTCCAGCTCGGTCAGCAGCGGGTGCGGATCGCGGGCGTCGCTCAAGACCAGCGTTTCGGGCAGATACCCGCTGGCGCGCGCGTCGGTGAGCAGGCGCAGGCCCTCGGCGAGGAAGCGCCCCGCGGCCCTGCGGTGCTTCTTGTCGCGCAAGGAGCGGATCGCCTTGACGGTCTCGTTCGAAAAGCCGGTGATGCGGCGGCGTTCGGCCATTCTCAGTCAATCCCGTTCGTGTCGAGCGTAGTCGAGACACCTGCGCGCGACGTCTCGACTACGCTCGACGCGAACGGCCCTTTGAGAAATCAGCTTTCGCCGAAGCCGTCCTCGATCATCGCCGACAACTGCTCCAGCACCGGCTCGCACTCGGCGCCGGAGACGATGACTTCGATCGTGTCGCCTTTGGCCGCGCCGAGCATCATGAGGCCGAGGATGGAACCGCCCGCCGCCTCGTTGCCGCCCTTGGTCACGCGCACGCTGACGCCCGGTGGCAGTTCGGCGACGGCGGTGACGAACTTGGCGCTGGCGCGGGCGTGCAGGCCGCGCTGGTTGACCACCGTCAGGCTCCGCCGGGCCTCGTTCAAGAGGCGGCTTTCCGCTGCGACGTCTCACCGTGGCCGAGGAATTCGGAGGCAACGGTGATGTAGTTGCGGCCCGCCTGCTGCGCGGCCTGCACCGCCTCGACCACGCCCATCGCCTTGCGCGCGCCCGCCAGCCGGATCAGCATCGGCAAATTGATGCCCGCGATCACTTCGATCCGGCCGGCATCGAGTAGCGAAATCGCGAGGTTGGAGGGGGTGCCGCCGAACAGGTCGGTGAGAATGATCGCGCCCGAGCCAGTGTCGACTTCGGCGATGGCGTCGGCGATCTCGCGGCGACGCTGCTCCATATCGTCGTGGGGGCCGATGCAGATCGTGGCGACCGCCTGCTGGCCGCCGACGACGTGCTCCATCGCCTCGACGAAATGCTCCGCGAGCCGTCCGTGGGTCACCAGAATGAGGCCGATCATGCGGGGATGCGTCCGAAGGAAGGGTGCTGCGATATCATGGCGCGCGAAGGCGTGGGGACTAGGCGTGGGAAGGGCGGCAAGTCAACTATCCCTGCGGTGAACCGCGCACGGTGGAATCGCTCGCGGTCGCGCCCAGATTGCGGTGGATTACGGCGGGTTCGTAACCGGCGGCGCGCAGTTCCGCCGCCAGCGTCTCGGCCGAATAGACCGAACGGTGCCGCCCGCCTGTGCAGCCGAAGGCGATGGTGAGATAGGCCCGGCCCTGCTCGGCATAGCGCGGCAGCAGTTCGAGCACGAGGTCGCGGATGCGCTGGTAGGTGGGCGCGAAGGCGGCATCGCTGGCGATATAGGCCCCCACCGCCGCATCCAGACCGGTCTGCGGGCGCAGCACCGCGTCCCAGTACGGATTGTCGAGGAAGCGCATGTCGAACACCAGATCGGCGAGCGGCGGCATCCCGCGCGCGAAGCCGAAGCTGGTGATGGTCAGCGTCATGCCTTCCCTAGCGGCATCGCCGAACTGGTTGCGGATCACCTGCTGGAGCTGGTTGACGGCAAAGCCGCTGGTATCGACCACCATCTCCGCGCGCGCCCGCAGCGGTTCGAGCAGCTCGCGTTCGGCCTTGATGCCGTCCGTCACCGGACGGCCGCGCGCCAGCGGATGCGGGCGGCGGGTCTCGTTGTAACGCCGCTCGATGGCGTTGCTGGAGGCGTCGAGGAACAGGATGCTGGCGGTGGTCTTGCCTTCGGCGAGCAGCCGGTCGAGCACGCCCAGGATTGCCGCAGGATCGAAGTCGCGGGTCCGCGAATCGATGCCGATCGCGAGCGGTACATCGGGTGCCGGACCGGTGGTCAGCAGGCCTTCGAGGAGGCGCACCGGGGCGTTGTCGATCGTCTCCCAGCCCAGATCCTCGAGCGCTTCAAGTGCGGTCGATTTGCCCGCGCCGGACATCCCGCTGACGATCAGCACGCCGGGATCGGGGGAAGGTGAGTCGCGGGTCATCGGCCATCGGATTGTGTCAGCGATACAGCAAATGCGAAAGCGGGCGGAGGGCGCTTGTCCTCCGCCGGGTCACATCGCGACGGCGAGACCGTGGAGTCGCAACGCCCACTCCGCGCGCACCGGGGCGAGCGCATCGCTCGCGCGGAAAGGCAGCCGCGGCAGCGATATGCCCTCGATGGTGACAGGGTCGGGCTCGGGCAAGCGAGCCGCTTCGCCGTCGAGGTTCAGCACCAGCGCCAGCGCCGCGGAACGCGACGGCAGCTCGACGATGCCGACGCCGCGGACTTCCAGCTTGCCGGTAATGTTCGGCGGCGGATGGGCGATCAGGCGCTCCTCGTGCCGCTGCAGCGCCACCCCATCGTCGCCAACCAGCACCGCGCCGCGATCGATCAGCGCCAGCGCGAGGCTCGACTTGCCGCTGCCCGGCGGCCCGTCGATCAGCAGGCCGCGCCCGCCGATCGATACGCAGGTCACATTGGCCAGCAGCAGCATCTCAGCGTGGCCCGGATGCGGCAGGGAGGGTCAGCGTCAGGCAGGCGCCCGGCAGCCCGTCGGCGCGGCAGTCGGCCTCGAGCGTGCCATCGTGCGCCTCGGCGATCGAGCGCGCGATCGCGAGGCCGAGACCGGAGTGGTTGCCGAAGTCCTCGCTTTCGGGGCGCAGCGAGTGGAACCGCTCGAACACCATCTCGCGCCGCTCCGCGGGAATGCCCGGCCCGGCGTCGATCACACTCAGAACGATCCCGCTGTCGTGGCTGGCGAGTGCCATCACCACCTCGGCTTCGGGCGGCGAGAACGAGACGGCATTGTCGAGCAGGTTCACGATCACCCGCTCCAGCCGCGACGGCTCGCCCATCACCCAGGCATCGCGGAGGGCACTGTCTATGCGGATCGGATGGCCCGCATTCTCGTGCCGATCGTCGCGCGTCCCGACGATGGCACGCGTCAGCGCCAACAGATCCACGCGCTCGAAAGTGGCGCGACTGAGTTCGGCATCGACGCGGCTGGCATCGGAAATGTCGCTCACCAGCCGGTCGATCCGGCGCACGTCGTGGCGGGCGATGTCCAGCAACTGCTTGCGCAAGTCCGGATCGTCCACCCGGCCCAGCGTTTCGGTCGCGTTGCGCAAGGACGCGAGCGGGTTCTTGATCTCATGCGCGACGTCCGCGGCGAAACTGTCGACCGCGTCGATCCGCTGGCGCAGCGCCGCGGTCATGTCGGATATGGCGCGCGCGAGCAGGCCGATCTCGTCACGGCGCTGCGGCAGGCGCGGCACCTCCACCTGCCGGTCGCGGCCCTGGCGCACGCGGATCGCGGCCTCGACCAGCGTCCGCAGCGGCACCACAATCGTGCGCGCGAGAAATAGCGAGAGGAGCGTGGACACGGCCAGCGCCACCAGCACCGCCAGCGCGACCAGGCTGCGCGCGCGCCGGACCGACTCGACGATATCCGTCGGGTTGCGCGTCAACAGCAGCGACTCGCCGCGCAAGCCCACCGGAGCGGCGGCGGTGATGACATGGCTACGATCGGGCGCGTGACGCAGCACGATCTGCGTCAGGCTCTCTTCGCGCGCGCGTTCGAGTTCAGGCCAGGCGTCGGCGTTGTCGATTTCAGGCTCGCGGTATTGGGGCAGCGGCGGGGCGCCCACCAGATTGTCGAACCCTTCATCTAGCGAACGGGCGAAGATCCGTGGTTCGGCTTCGGTGGCGGGATCGACGAGCGCGAAACTGGGCGGGGCGAGCGCGAAGCTGTCCGCCTCCAGCTCGCCGGCGTCGTTGTAAAGCCGCAGCCGCAGCTTCTGTTCCTTGCCGAGCTGGATCAGCAGCGCCGCCTGGCGCGCGTTGCTCGCCCCGGCGAGCGCTTCGGCGATGATCTGCGCTTCGACGAGAGCGAGCTTGAAGCGTTCGTCGAGGAGTTGCTTGCGATAGACGTCGAGATAGATGACCCCGCCGCCCAGCAGCACGAGCGGCAGGACGTTGACCATCAGGATGCGGCTGGTGAGCGACAACCGGCGCGACGCAAATGGGCTGCCCGGCCTCGCGGTGGACGGATCGGCTTCAGCCATCGGTGAAGCTATAGCCCGCCCCATAAAGCGTGCTGATGGCCGAGAATTCGCGGTCCACGACGCGGAACTTGCGGCGCATCCGCTTGATGTGGCTGTCCACCGTGCGATCGTCGACGAAGACGTCGTCCTGATAGGCGGCATCCATCAGCTGGTTGCGGCTCTTGATGACGCCGGGCCGCGTCGCCAGCGCCTCGAGCAGGAGAAACTCGGTGACCGTCAGACTGACCGGTCGGTCGTCCCAGGTGACGTGATGCCGCGCCGGGTCCATCGTCAGCCGCCCGCGCGAGAAGATCTCGGTCGAACGGTTTGCCGCGTCGCCAGTCGCGCCCGGCAGAGGCGTATCGCCGCGGCGCAGGATCGCGCGGATGCGCGCGACCAGCAGCCGCAGACTGAAGGGCTTGGCGATATAGTCGTCCGCCCCGGTCTCGAGCCCCAACTCCTCGTCGGCCTCGTCGTCCTTGCTGGTCAGGAAGATCACCGGCAGTGCGGTGCGCTCGCGCACCCGTCGCAGCAGCTCCATCCCGTCCATGCGCGGCATCTTGATGTCGAACACCGCCAGGTCGGGTGGGTTCTCGATCAAGGCGGCCAGGGCAGCCTCGCCGTCGGAATAGAGCCGCGTGGCGAAGCCTTCGGATTGCAGGCCGATCGAGACAGTGGTCAGGATGTTGCGATCGTCGTCGACCAGGGCGATGACGGGACGCCGCGGGTTTTCGCCAGCGGCGCCGGGCGCGGGGGCAGCGGTCTCCATGGCGCGGGCGTAACGGCAAGCCCGCGGGAGTTCAACGCGCAGCGGCAACAATCGGACGCTTAGCTGTCCCGCGGCGGGCTCGTGTTCGCAGGTGCAAATTGACGAAACACATCCGCCGGACTATGCGGCCAGCAAGCCGCGCATACGAATGCGCTTCGGCCCAATCGCCGATAGTTTTCAGGAGATTACGCGTGTCCGCCTCGCTCTCGCACCCGCTTTCCGAACACGGTATCGTTACCGATGCAACCATTTTCGCCAATCTGTCGTCCGAGGTGCTGACCGAACGCGCGCTGGCGCGGGGCGAGGGGCGGCTGGCCAAGGACGGTCCGCTGGTGGTCGAAACCGGCAAGCACACCGGCCGCAGCGCCAAGGACAAGTTCATCGTCCGCGATGCCGAAACCGAAAACACGGTGTGGTGGGACAACAACGCCAGCATGACGCCCGCGCATTTCGCCGCGCTCAAGGCCGATTTCCTGGCCGCGCTCAAGGACAAGGACGAGCTCTACGTCGCCGATCTGTTCGGCGGCTCGCAGCCCGAATATCGCGCCCGGGTCCGCGTCATCAACGAGCTCGCCTGGCACAACCAGTTCATCCGCACGCTGCTGGTGCGCCCCACGGCGGAGGAGCTGGAAGGCTTCGTCCCCGAATACACCATCATCGACCTGCCCAGCTTCCGCGCCGACCCGGCGCGCCACGGCACTCGCAGCGAGACGGTGATCGCGGTCAATTTCGCCGAGAAGCTCGTGCTGATCGGCGGCACCAAATATGCCGGCGAGATGAAGAAGAGCGTCTTCGGCATCCTCAACTACCTGCTCCCGCCGCAGGGCGTGATGCCGATGCATTGCAGCGCCAACATCGGCCCCGACGGCATGACCGCGGTGTTCTTCGGCCTGTCTGGCACCGGCAAGACCACGCTCTCCGCCGACGCCAGCCGCAAGCTGATCGGCGACGACGAGCACGGCTGGTCGGATACCGCCGTCTTCAACTTCGAGGGCGGCTGCTACGCCAAGGTCATCCGCCTGTCCGCCGAAGCCGAGCCCGAGATCTACGCCACCACGAAGATGGCGGGCACGGTGCTCGAAAACGTGGTGATGAACGATGCGGGCGAGATCGACCTCGACGACGCCACGCTCGCCGAGAACACCCGCGCCGCCTATCCGCTCAGTTCGATCCCCAACACCTCGAAAGAGAACATGGGCCCGGTCCCGGCGAACGTGATCATGCTGACCGCCGATGCCTTCGGCGTGCTGCCCCCGATCGCGCGGCTGACGCCCGAGCAGGCGATGTACCACTTCCTCTCGGGCTACACCGCCAAGGTGGCGGGCACCGAGATCGGCGTGACCGAGCCGCAGGCGACCTTCAGCACCTGCTTCGGTGCACCCTTCATGCCGCGCCACCCGAGCGTCTACGGCAATCTGCTCAAGGAGCGCATCGCCAAGGGCGCGGTGCAGTGCTGGTTGCTCAACACCGGCTGGAGTGGCGGCATGGCGAGCGAGCCGGGCATCAAGCGGATGCCGATCAAGGCCACCCGCGCGCTGCTCAACGCCGCGCTCGACGGCAAGCTCGACGATGTGGAATATCGCAAGGACCCGAATTTCGGCTTCGAAGTGCCGGTCAGCGTGCCCGCGTTGGAAGCGGCCGGGATCGATCAGACGCTTCTCGATCCGCGCGCCATGTGGGCCGATAAGGACGAATACGATCGCACCGCGCGCAAGCTGGTCGATCTGTTCGTGAACAATTTCGAGCGCTTCGCCGATCACGTCGATCAGGGCGTGCGCGACAGCGCGCCGAAGGCCGCTTAGGCGCAGAACCGCTTCACGAGCTGGAGAGGGGAGACCCCGGCCGCCGCAAGGTGGACCGGGGTCTTTTATCGGTCACCAAAGCCGGGCAGTGTGCCGCCGGGTCGAAGGAGAAAGCCAATGAGCATTTTCGATTCGATTGTCGGCATGGTGAGCGGCAACCCGGCACTGACCAACATGGCCGAAAAGCTGGGGTTGGATGCCGGGCAGGCCGAAAAGGCCATCGCCGCCCTGACCGAAGCCCACCATCAGGATGGCGATACGGTAACTCTGGCTGCGGAGAAGACCGGCCTCGACCCCTCGGTTCTCAGTCAGATCGTCGAACAGATCGGCGGCGAAGGATCGCTGATGCGCTTCACCCAGATGCTGGACCGCGACGGCGACGGTAACGCGCTGGATGACATTGCCGGGTTCGCGAGCGGGCTGTTCGGGAAGAAATAGGCTCGGGCTGCACTTCAGGCAGCTTGTTCCCCCGTCGCCCGCTCCACCGCGATCCCGGCGGTGACGCCGTGGACGAGCGTGCTTAGAACGATGGTGAAGGCCACGGTCGCCCACAGCGTCTCCTCGTTGGTCAGCTCGAGGTGATGCCCGGCATAGGCGAGATAGTAGATCGAGCCGATGCCGCGCACGCCGTAGAACGCCGTCACCAGTCGCTCGCGTGCGACCAGCGGCGTGCCCAGTAACGCTATCATCCCGGCGGCGGGGCGGATCACGAAGACCAGCGCGAGGCCGATCAGCGCGTGCGGCCAGTCGAGATAGGGCCACAGCGCGGGCAGCGCCGCGCCCAGCGCCACGAGCAGCAGCGCGGTGAGCGTGTGTTCGAGCGATTCCGAAAAATCGTGCAGGCGCTTGTGAAACCGGTCGTGCGTTTCCTCGCGGCGCAGGGTCACGCCCGCGACGAAGGCGGCGATGAAGCCATAGCCTTCGACCACTTCGGTCAGGCCGTAGGCGATCAGCACGCCCGCGAGGGCGACCACGCCCGATTGCGTTGCCGCGAGCGGATTGTCCCTGGGCCAGGCGAACAGGATCTTGCCGAGCATCCAGCCGATGGCCCAGCCGCTGAGCCCGCCAATTGCAATGCGGTAGACGACATCGCGGAGCAGCCATTCACCTGCCAACCCCGCGCTCAAACCACCCGCGCCAGCCACGAGAATGCCGAGGTGCACGAAGGGAAATGCGAGGCCGTCGTTCAGCCCCGCCTCGGTGGTCAGCGTATAGCGGACCGGATGCTCGCCGCCTTCGTGGGGCGGGCCGACCTGAACGTCGCCCGCCAGCACCGGGTCCGTGGGGGCCAGCACCGCGCCGAGGAGCAGTCCGCCCGCCAGCGTCATGCCCGCCGCCCACCAGCCGAACAGCGCCAACGCCCCGATCGTCAGCGGCATCGCCACCAGTAGAAGCTGCACCGTCCCGCGCCACTGCCGACCGCCTGCCAACCGATCGATCCGCAGGCCGGTGCCGAATAGCCCGATGATGACACATAATTCGGCAGCCAGCTCCCACGCGCGTGGATTGGTCACAGGGTTAAGGGCCGGCGGCATGCCCGGAAGCAGGAAGACCGCCAAGCCGGTCAGGACCAGCAGCGCCGACGCCGCGGGCTCGCGCCCCGACAGGAACCGCGGCAACCAATAGGATAAGGCGATAGCCGCGCCGAGCGCGACGAGCAGGATGTGATATGCTTCGAAACCGAACATCGGGCTTCAACCGGTCGTGCGGCTTATCGTGCCCGGCTTAGGCAGATGCGGGTGCGCTGCCGGAGACACTGGCGAGGTCAAGGCGATCTTCGCGCCGGAAGCCTTCCACGTAGTCCCAGATCCGGCTCACCACGACGGAGCCTTCGCCGACCGCGCTGGCGACGCGTTTGACCGACCCGGCGCGCACGTCGCCCACCGCGAAGACGCCGTCGGCGCTGGTCTCATAGGGGTTGTCGCGTCCGGTGGTCGCACCGGTCAGCACGAAGCCCTTGGTATCGGTTTCGGCGATGCCGGCCAGCCAGCCAGTGTTGGGTGCCGCCCCGATCATGACGAACAACGCGCGCGTGTCGATGCGCAGGTCTCCTTCCGCCGTGCGGAGCGTGATCGATTCGAGATGTCTGTCGCCGTGCAGCGCGATCACCTCGCCGCGATAGTGGATGGTGATCGCGGGATCGGCCTCCAGGCGGCGGGTGAGATAATCCGACATCGACGCGGCCAGGCTGTCGCCGCGCACCACGACATGCACATGCGCAGCCGAGCGACTGAGATACATTGCCGCCTGCCCCGCCGAATTGCCGCCGCCGATCACCACCGCGGTGGTCTGGCGGCAGAAGCGCGATTCCATGTCGGTAGCGGCGTAGAACACGCCCGCGCCTTCGAACTCCGCCAGCCGCTCGAGCGGCAGGGCACGATATTGCACACCGGTCGCCACCAGTACGGCGCGAGTGGGTATCTCCTCGCCTTCGTCCAGGGTCACGCGGAGGGTGCCGTCCGGCTCGCGCGAGACCCGCTCGGCCCGACGCGGCATGGCGAAGCGAGTGCCGAACTTCATTGCCTGGATCTGGCCGCGAAAGACGAGGTCTGTGCCCGAAATGCCGGTGGGGAAACCCATGTAGTTTTCGATGCGGCTGCTGGTGCCTGCCTGCCCCCCGATTGCAGTGTCCTCCACGACCAGCGCGCACAGTCCCTCGCTGCCAGCATAAACCGCTGCGGCGACGCCCGCCGGACCGCTACCGACGATGACAAGATCGTAAAGGCGGTCCTGGTCGACTTCCAGATCGAGTCCGAGTTCGCGGGCGAGCGCCCGGGGCGAGGGATCGGGGAGGATACGTTCGCGGCCCAGGATCACCGCCGGGCGGTGGCCGGCGATCAGGCAGGCCGCCACTTCTTCGTCGGCACGGCCTTCGAGATCGAAGCTCTGGAACGGGATACGGTTGCGCGACAGGAAGCGCTCGCACGCCTGCACCGCGGCGTCCTGATCCGCTCCGACCAGCTTGATCGCACTGGTGCCGGCTTCGAACTGGCGGCGACGGCGGGCCGCGAATACGGTCAGGACATGGTCCGACAATTCGGGGACCCGCGCCATGACATCGAGCATGTCCAACCGTGGCACTTCGAGCGTGCGGGTGGGCACCACTGCGCGCATCCCGAGCATCCAGGCACCGCCGTTGAGGAAGCCGATCTCGCCCATGAACTGGGTCGGCCCGAGGGTCGCGTCGAGCAGTCGTTCGTTGCTGTAGGGATCGACCACCTCGATCTCGCCCTCCAGTACGTAGATGAACAGGTCCATGCGCTGGCCCACGCGGGCGACCATTGCCCCAGCGGCATAGCTGCATTCGGAGCCAATGGCGCGCAGCGCATCGACATGTTCCGGGGCCAGCGGCACCCGCCGCATCGTTTCCAGGTCGGCGCCAAGCGATTCCATGCATTGCTCCTTATCGCTGCTTGCACATGGGCCGCGTCGCCGGAAAATGCGAGGGGGCGGCGACCGTAGTAAGGTTTCGCTGACCTTTCACGGTTAAGAAACGCCTATGCAGGGTGGTGTCGCGCAGTGTCGATCGGTCACGGGCCTCGCCGTGTTCCTGGCGGTGTTGGTGTGCGCATGCACGCTCGGCGCGTCGTTCCTGACTGGACCGACGGAGCGGCTGGCGTCGATCTGGCCCGCCAATGCGCTGGTGCTGAGTGCGCTGCTGCTGCTCAGCCATCGCCATTGGGGCACCTTGCTCGCGGCAGCCGCATTGGGAAACTGGACCGGCAATCTGCTGCTCGGCGACGATACCGTCCAGGCGAGCTGGTTGGTCGCTGCCAATCTGGCGGAGATCGCCATCGCGGCCACCATCATGCGCAAGCTGCATGGCGACGATCGCCGGGTGCTGTCGCGCCGCTGGCTGATGCATTATGGCGGCGCGGCCATCCTCGCCTGCGCCGTTTCGGCGACGATCGCGAGCCTGGCATTAGGGGGCGTTTTCGGCCAGCAATGGCTGACGTATTTTCCCGCGCATCTGATCGGCGCGGTGACACTGGTGCCCGTTCTGGTGGCGCTGGCGAGCGAGCTGCCGGGCAATAGCGCACTGCGACGATTGGCAGGGCTTCCGCTGGTGGTTGCGCTCACCGCGGTGACCTCGATTGCGATCTTCCAGTTTTCCGCGCCGCTGCTGTTCCTGGTTTTTCCGGTACTGGTGCTCGCGGCGTTTCGTGCGGGCGTGCCGGGCGCGGCGGCGGCGCTGTTCGTGTTCACGGTGGTGGCCACCGCCAGCACCGTCCGTGGGGTCGGGCCGGTCACGCTGGTCGGCGGCGGTGAACGGGAACAGATCTTGTTCCTCCAGGGAGTGATCCTGGTGGCAACTTTGACCACGCTCCCGATCGCGCTCGCCCTTGCCGACCGCAAGACGGCCTTCGTACGGCAGGCCGAACTGGCGACCGAGGCCACCGGCGCCAGTCTCGCAAAGAGCCGTTTCCTCGCCAATATGAGCCATGAAATCCGCACCCCGCTCAACGGCGTGCTGGGCTTCGCCGAACTGCTTCAGACCGGCAAGCTGGATGCCGAGCAGGCGCATCAGGCGGCGATGATCCACAGTTCCGCCGAGGCCCTGCTGCGGCTGCTCAACGATATCCTCGACCTGTCGAAGATCGAGGCGGGGCAGATGCATTGCCTGGCCGAACCGGTGAACCTGCTCGGCCAGCTCAACGACTGCGCGGCGCTGATCGGTCCGGTGGCGGAGGCCAAGGGACTCAAGGTCGAATTCGAACCCACCCCGGGCCTGCCGGAGTGGGTCGAAGGCGACAATCTGCGGCTGCGGCAGATCATGCTCAACCTGCTCGGCAATGCGGTGAAGTTCACCGAGCACGGCCGGGTGCGGATCGGCGCTGTCAGGCAGGGCGAACGGGTGCGGATCACTGTGACCGACGAGGGCATCGGGATCTCGCCCGATCGCCAGGCGCAGATTTTCGAGGAGTTCGTGCAGGCCGAGGACACCACCTCGCGGGATCACGGCGGCAGCGGGTTGGGCCTCGCGATCAGCCGCCGCCTCGCCCATCGGCTGGGCGGCGACCTGACGCTGTGGAGCGTCCCGGGCGAGGGAACGACGCTCTACCTCGACCTGCCGGTCAAGGAAGTAGCGGCTCCCGAGTCCGCCCAGGCCGCCCCTCAGGCACCGCGCACAGGCTATGGCCGCCGCGCGCATATCCTGCTGGCGGAAGATTTCGAGCTCAACCGCGAGGTCGTCGGCATGATGCTCGACCGGCTTGGCCACACCCATCACGCCGCCTTCGACGGCCAGGACGCGATGGCCAAGATCGACCAGTCGCTGTTCACTGGCGAATATTACGATCTCATCCTGATGGATGCGCGGATGCCGCGGATCGACGGGCTGGAGGCGACCCGCCGGCTGCGCGCCTGCGGCCGCTATGCCCGCACGCCGATCGTGGGGCTGACCGCCAATGTCTTCGTCGAGGATGTGGCGGCCTGCCTGGATGCGGGCATGGATACGGTGCTGCACAAGCCGGTGCGGATCGAGGAACTGCGCGTGGCGATCGAGACCACGCTAGCCAGCACCGACGCGAAGCCGCCCGGGGCCGGTGGCGATGATTGTTCCGGCGTTCTGCCGGGCCCCTCCGCGGCAGTGCCCGAGCCGCAAACCGATGGCTTGGCCGTGCGCTATGCCGAGCGCCGGGCGCGGATGCTGGAGCGGATCAATGCGCTGGTCGGCGGTGGCGATTTTTCGGCGGAGGTGCTGGAGGAGATCGTCGATCTGGCGCACAAGCTGGCCGGATCGGCCGGTATGTTCGGCGATCCGGCGACGGGCGATCTCGCCTATGCGCTGGAAGAATGCGTGCGCGGGTTTGCCGAGGGCGGCGAAACGGCTATCCGCGAGGCGGCGGCGGCGCTGCAACAGGCGGCCTGAAGCAAGACCGGAATTCCACATGGCACGCATCATCTATGCCGAGGACGACGAACTGGTCGGTGAGCTGGTCCAGGCGACGCTGATCGACGCCGGTCATGCGGTGGGGGTAGTCCACAACGGCCGCGACGCGATAGAGGTGGTGCAGCAGCGCCGCCCCGATCTCGTGATCCTCGATATCTCGATGCCCGAAATGACCGGTTCGCAGGTGCTCGACATGATCCGCCGCGATCCAGCGCTCTACGATGTCCCGGTACTCATGCTGACCGGACGCCGGAGCCAGGTCGACGAGGATATTGCGCTCAAGGCGGGCGCGACCGAATATCTGCGCAAGCCGTTCGATCCCGATCAGTTGGCGGTAACGGTGGACGCGATGCTGGCCAAGGCCGCGCGGTTCCCGCGCCAAGACTGAGTCCGCCGAAAGCCGACTGCCTCAGTTCCCCCGGTTGACCCCGACTTCTGCGAGTTCCACCACCGCGGGTATCGCCGGTCCCTGCCACGGCGTGCCTTCTTTCAGCATTCCGATCTCGTCGGCCAGCTTGCGGGCTTCCGCCGCCAGCCCACCGCCGTGCGGATTGGCCGCCAGCACCATCAGATTGCTCTTCGCCAGCGCAACCTTGCCTTCCCTGGCCTGCATCAGCGCGGCTTCGAACGCGAGGCCCTGATCGAACGGCGCGAGCTGCGAAGCGCGTTCGAGCGCGTGGCGGGCCAGCTCGCTCGGTTCGCGATTTCGCTGCGAATAGCTGCGATAGAAATAGATCAGCGGCAACGGATGGTCGTTCTCGATCCGGTTGAGCGCCTCGAACGGCTGCATCGCCGCTTTCCAGGCTTGCGCGCTCTCCGCCGCGGGGGCCTCGTCGGCTCGGCGGAACAGCGCGAAGCCTTTCTGCACATGGGCGTTCACCCGCTTGGGATCGCTCGCAATCGCCTTGTCGGCGGCGGCGATGGCCGCGGCGTCGTTGCCCGCATCATACTCGGCTTCGGCGAGCGCGGTCTGGACACCTGGATCGTCCGGAAAGCGGGTCGCGACCGCGCGCACTTCGCCCACCAGCTTCGTCGCTTCCTCGCGGTTCACGCCGCGCTGCGAACGGATGACGAGCGGCATGACCGCACCTTCACCCGCACTCAGCGGAGTGACTGTCACCGTTCCGATCGGGAGCAAGTTGGGAGGAAGCCGGTAGTAGTTCATGCGCGATCGCTGGAGATAGCGGTCGAGGTCCTTTTCCAGCACGGCCATATCGCCGAAGGCCTTCGCCGCCTCGCGCTCACCTTTCCCTTCCGCGATGGCCCGGAGATAGGCGGTGAGCTGTCCCTTCCGCGTGGGTTCGAAGAACAGATAATGGTAAAGCGCCCATGAGCGCCCGTAGAATGCATCGAAGACCTTGCTCTGCCGCTTCTCATAGAGGGTGCGATCGAGCAGTTCCTCGACCTTCACGTCCTTGGCGTAGGCAAGTTCTGCGGCGCGGTGCTGGGCGGGACGTCCGATACCTACCGTTCCGTCGCGCTCGAATTTCGCCGAGGCGTAAAATTCTGCGGCGCCTTCGTTGAACCACCGCGGCATTTCGTGGCGGCTGGTCGCCATCAGGAAGTGGTGGGTGTACTCGTGTAGCAGCACGGTCAGCGAGAAATCGGTATCGCCCGAAGCATTCAGGCGAATGTTGGGCACGAACGCGCGCGAGCCTCCGGCGCGCGGGATGTAGAAGCCCGCGATCTGGCTGTTCTTCTGTCCTACCAACCGGTCGATCGTGGCCGGCGAGCCGACAGCGAAGATGGTGACCCGGTTCGACGGACTAGGCACCGCATCCTGGCGCCCCGTCAGCAGCTTCATCGCGGCATGATACCGCTCCAGAATTTCGGCGAAGCGCTGGACATCGCGCGCGCTGTCATCGGCATAGACCACGAAATGCGCGCTTTCCGCCTTGTGCCAGGCGGCCTGCGCGGGCGCGGCAATCGAAGCGGCGATAGCGAAGCGCAACAGCCAGGATTTCAGCATTCGACCCCCAGGAAGCAGCTCACTGTTCCAGGGCCGAATTCTGCCAAGGCGGCGGCTAAAGTAAAGCCGGAATCGCGGCCTTACGCGTTTGCCCGCGCGATGTAGCGATCGACGTTCCTGGCCATCACATCGAGCGGGGCATTGCCGCCCAGGATCACCGCATCGTTGAAGCCCTTGAAGTCGTAGCGCTCGCCCAGCGTCGCTTGCGCGCGTCCGCGCTGGCGGACGATCTCGGTATGGCCGATCTTGTAGCCGCACGCCTGGCCGGGCCAGCTGCAATAACGATCGACCTCGCTCGCCACCTCGTCGGGCTTGGAGCCGTTGCGTTCGACGAAGAAGGCGCGGCCCTGCTCGCGGGTCCAGCGTTTGTGATGCAGGCCCGTGTCGACCACCAGGCGGCAGGCGCGGAAGGCGAGCGCCTGGAGGTAGCCGAGCTGGCCGACCTCGAACCCCTTGTAACCGCCCAGTTCGTCGGCGAGCTGCTGGGCATAGAGCGCCCAGCCTTCCGAGAACGCGCCGAAGGCCAGGATCGAGCGGATCAGCGGCAGGCGGTTGGAATATTCGCCTTCCCACACATGGCCGGGGATCGTCTCATGATAGGTCAGGTCGGCCAGATCGTATTTGCGGTGCAGATCGGTGGTGCGCAGGTTGATCCACATCCGGCCCGGGATGGTGCCGTCCTTGCTGCCCGCGCCGCCATAGGCGCCGGGGCCGCCGATTTCCTCGGCCGCGGGGAGGCGGCGGATTTCCAGCTTCGGATCGACCAGCGTGCCGAAGGCGCGCGGCATCTGCGCCTTGATCCAGGCCACCCGCTCGTCGATGAATGCCATGATCTCCTTGCGGCCGGGATCGTCGGCTGCAAACTTGTAGCGTGGGTCCTCGCTCAAAGCCTGCATCCGCGCGCCCACACTGCCAGTGGTATAGCCGATCTTGCGCAGGATCGGATCCATGCGTCCGTGGAGCGAGGCGAGTTCGTCGAGGCCCTGCTGGTGGATTTCGTCGGGCGTCATGCGCGTGGTGGTGGTGGCGCGCAGGCCCCACGCATACCACTCGTCGCCGCGCGGCTGCGCCCACATTCCGGGCGTGTCAGTGGCCGCGGCGCGCTCGACCCTGAGTTCCGCAAGCTGGCGCTGCAAGGCGGCCAGCACGGGGCCGGTGACGAGGGTGCGTCCGCGCGGCGCGAATCCCGCGCCGATTTTGGCGGCCTCGCGCGTCAGCGGTGCGACCAGCGAGCCTTCGCTCTTGCCGGCATCGGCGATGGTCGCCTCCATCGCCGCGATCGCCTTGTCGAGCAGGAAGCCCGGCGGGACTAGCCCCATGCCGCGTGCCGCGCGGATGCGCTCCAGTTCGCCGTCAAGCGCGGCGGGCAGCGCTTCGAGCCGCGCAAGATAGGCCTCGCCATCGGCGGCATTGGCCAGCGGCTGCGTCGAATCGAAGAAGCGCGGCGCGTCGAGATACGTCCCGACGTTCTGGATCACGACATAGGGCGAATTGCGCCAGCTCCCCACCGCCACATCGCCATAGGGCAGCGCGAAGCCATCGAGCGCGGTGCTATAGGCGCTTTCGACCACCTCGAGGCTGGTGACGGCATCGGCGTCAAGCCCCTCGCGCCGCACCGCGCGGACGCGAGCCAGATCGGATCGCAGGGTCTGGGCGAAGGCAGCCTGACCGCGCGCGGACTGATCTTCGAGTTTCCCGCGCAGCGCGGCATATCGCCCCACATCGACGCCGAGACTCGTGGCGCGCTCGGGCTCGTGTTCCAGCAGATTGTACGCGACATCGTCCAGCAGCGCCGCGACATCGGTGGTACCGGCAGGCGCGGGAATCGTCGCACAGCCGGAGACGGCAAGCACGGAGGTGGCGGACAGTCCGGCAAGGGTCTGGCGGCGGGTGAGCGTAAAGGCTGGGAGTGTCATGGCGGCAGGGTGTGCCTTCGCGCCGCCATGTCTGTCAAACGCTTAGCTTGCGCATGCTTGCAAGCACGCGGCGCAGCGGTATGGCGGCGCCCATGGCCGATTTTGCGCTTTCGCTGACCATGCTGGCCGCGCTGGCGCTGATCGCGGGGGCAATCGTGCTGTGGGTCAAGCGCGGCGAGCGGCGCAAGGCGCTGCTGATGATCGTGGCGGCGCTGGTGGCGCTGGCCAATGTCGCGATCTGGAGCCTGCCTGCTCCCGCGCCCACCGGCCAGCGCCGCTAGTTCTGCATCACTCGGGCAGTTGCCAGTCGATGGCGTTGCTGTAGCTGCCCGCCACCGGCTGGCCTTCGCCGCCGCGTGCAGGCTGGAACTTCGCCCGCTTGCTCACCAGCGCGCAGGTCGCCGCGTCGAGCTCGGGATGGCCGCTCGACCCGGTGATCGTGCAACCGCTCACGCGCCCGTCGGCGGCGATCTCCAGCCGGAAGCGGGCCTTGCCGGTCAGTTCCTGCCTGATCCAGTTGCCACGATAATCGTCGGTGCTGACCCAACGCTTGGGATCGTTGCGCGGGGAAGCGCCGATGGGCGTGAACGAGGGGGTTACGCTGGGCAAGGGGTCGGGGCCGATCGATGGTCCCGGCAATGGGCTGGGGCCCGGCTTGGGGAACAATTCGGTCGTCGTGCCTAGCTCCGGCTCACGTGTCGGCAGAGGGATCGCCGGAACGGGCACGAACAGCTTCGGCTGCGCGCTCTGCGACGCCGTGGGCTGCGGCTCGGGCGGCTTGGGCGGCGGCGGGGTCGGTTTGGGAACATTGAACACGTCGATGATTTCGCGGTCGGGGATCACGCCGGTTACCGTCAGCCCGAAGACCAGCGCCGCGCCTACGGCCAAATGAATGCCCACGACCGCGGCCATGCTGGTCGGATCGGGGCGACGCCTCGTATCGAGATATGCCATCTGCAACCTCTCCTTCCGGGTCGCCATGCTGCGACTCCGACAAAGAGAATGTTACAACATTACAATCTGTGCAAGCGCTTTCGTGCGGCCGGTCGAGCCGCGCCGACACTCAGCGGATCGGGCAGCTCGGGTCGAGGCGGAAGTTGAGGTAGTTGTCCACCGAGGCCATCAGTTCCACCTGTTCGTTCTCGAAGAAGTGGTTGGCCCGGGGGATTTCCTCGTGGTGGATGGTGATGTGGCGCTGGGTGCGCAGCTTGTCGACCAGCTTCTGGACCGAGTTCGGCTGCACCACCGTATCGCCCGCGCCCTGGATGAAGATGCCGCTGGCGGGGCAGGGGGCGAGGAAGCTGAAATCATACATATTGGCCGGGGCCGAGATCGAGATGAAGCCGCGGATTTCCGGACGGCGCATCAGGAGCTGCATCCCGATCAGCGCCCCAAAGCTGACGCCCGCGACCCAGGTGGTCTGCGCCTCGGGGTGGATCGACTGCACCCAGTCGAGCGCGCTCGCCGCGTCGCTGAGTTCGCCCACGCCATTGTCGAAGCTGCCCTGGCTCTTGCCCACGCCGCGGAAGTTGAAGCGCAGCGTGGCGAAGCCGCGGTCTACGAAGGTCTTGTAGAGCGCCTGCGTGATCCGCTCGTTCATCGTGCCGCCACCGTGCGGATGCGGGTGCAGGATCATCGCGACCGGCGCGCGCGGGCGGCGGGCGGGGGCGAAACGACCTTCGAGACGGCCTTCGGGGCCGGGAAAGATGACTGAGGGCATTGCGGAAAGACCTGTCGGAAATGGTGGCGCGCGGCTTGTCTGGCCCTCGCGAAGTGGCGCGCTATATAGGGCGCAGTCGCAATTTCGCAATCATTTCGAGCCCTCCGCCCCATCGCCGAACGCATCTACCTCGACCACGCCGCCACCACCCCGCTGCGCCCCGAGGCGAAGGCAGCGATGGAGGAGGGATTCCGGCTGTGGGCGAACCCCAGCAGCCCGCACGCCGAGGGCCGCAAGGCGCGGGCTTTGCTGGAGGATGCGCGGGAGCGGATCAAGGCCGCGCTGGGGTGGGATGGGGAGCTGATCTTCACCTCGGGCGCGAGCGAGGCTTTGGCGATCGGGCTGGGGCGGGCCAAACTGAAGAGGCGAATCGTATCTGCCGTCGAGCACGATGCGGTGTTCCGGGCGGCGCCTGGTGCGGAAGTCATGCCGCTGAACGAAAGCATGATCGGGGTCGATCTGGATTGGCTGGCGCACTCGTTGGTTGCCAACGGTCCCGCGATCGTCGCCATACAGGCCGTTAACTCCGAAACGGGCCTATGCCTGTTGCAATCGCACGGTTTCGATAGTCCCGCACAGCTTCGCGAGCAGGTGAACGAACACGGAGGGCTTCTCCTGTCCGACTGCTCGCAAGCGGCTGGGAAACTGCCACTGCCTGACACCGATATGTCGGTTATCTCGGCGCATAAATTCGGCGGCCCTATCGGGATCGGAGCTTTGTTGGTCCGCGACTTCGCGCAGCTCGAACCCATTGGTGGACACGAACGTGGCTATCGCATGGGTACGGAGAACCTTCCGGGCGCTCTGGGCATGGCAGCGGCGCTGGAATGCGGGCGCCCCACGGCGGACCCGAGCCGGCAGAGTGTGGCTTTTGGAAAACTGCTGAATGCGGAAGGGGTGTGGGCTGAAACAGGCTACGATTGCGGTTATATCTTTGCCCTATCGCATCCCAAACTCACCGCGCAGGCGCAACTGATTCAGTTCGACGCGCAGGGGTTTGCGGTTTCGGCTGGAAGCGCCTGTTCGTCAGGTACATTGAAAACCAGCAAAGTCCTTTCTCGTCTGGGGCTAGGAGACGATGCCGCGTCCCGAACGATCCGTGTCAGCACCGGCTGGACTACGACGCCAGCGGAACTCGACAGCTTTGCCGAGGCGTGGGCGGCTTTGGCATCATGATCTACCTCGACTACCAGGCCACCACGCCGCTCGCGTCCGAGGCGCGCGAGGCGATGTTGCGCTGGTTGGGCGGCCCGGAGAGCGACGGCTTCGGCAATCCGCACAGCGCGCACCGGATGGGCCGGATGGCGCGCGCGGCGGTGGAACTGGCGCGGGAACAAGTGGCGGCCCTGATGCCGTCGGGCGGGCGGGTGATCTTCACTTCGGGCGCGACCGAGGCGCTGAATCTGGCGATCCGGGGGACTTCGGGAAGGGGGTCGGTGGCCTGCTCCGCCATCGAGCATTCGGCGGTGGGGGACACCGCTCGCGCGAACGGCTCGCCGAAGATCATTTCGGTTGATTCAGAAGGTCTTGCAGGCCCAATTTCACCGCTGTCCGAGGATGTCCGGCTGGTCGCGGTGATGCAGGTCAACAACGAAATCGGGACGGTGCAGCCGGTTGCGGAATGGGCGGCGCGGGCACGAGCGGCGGGGGCGCTGGTCCTCTGCGATGCCGTTCAGGCCTATGGCAAAATGGCGGTGGCCGACGCCGATCTGATCGCGATCAGCGCGCACAAGTTTCATGGCCCCAAGGGGATCGGGGCGCTGTGGGTGAAGGACGGCATAGCGCTGGCCGAAGTCCAGACCGGCGGCGGGCAGGAGTTCGGGCTGCGCTCGGGCACGCTCAGCCCGGCGCTGATCGCCGGCATGGGCGCGGCCGCGCAAGTTGCGAATGAAGCGCTCGATCGGGACGCCGAACACGTCGAAACACTGTGGGCCCGAGCCCGAACGCTGTTCGCGGCATGGACGCTCAACGGCAGCGCGGTGCAGCGCTGGCACGGCAACCTCAACATCCGGCGCGACGGCCTCGATGTCGCCCGGCTGATGAGCGATTGCCGCGACATCATGTTTTCCGCGGGGAGCGCCTGCGCCAGCGGTTCGGGGCGACCGAGCCATGTGCTCAAATCCATCGGGCTGAGCGACGCGCAGGCCAAGAGTTCGATCCGCCTCGGCTTCGGGCGCTACACCACGCTCGAAGAAATCGAGCAGGCCGCGGCGCAGATCAATGCGGCGGCGGAGGCGCAAGGGATATGAAAATCCGTTTCACCACCGCGCGCGGCGACGACGTTGAGGCCGACGGCGTAGCGGGTGACAATCTCCTCCGCCTCGCTCAAGCCGCCGGAATGCCGCTCGAGGGCACCTGCGAGGGGCAGATGGCGTGCTCGACCTGCCACGTCCTCGTCGCCGCCGAGTGGTTCGACCGCCTGCCGTCCGCCAGCGAGGAGGAAGAGGATATGCTCGACCTTGCCGCCGGCGCCCGCCGCACCAGCCGCCTCGCCTGCCAGATCATGCTGCGCGAGGAACTCGATGGCCTTTCGGTGACTATACCCGCAGAGGCACACGATATGCGGCGGGGGTGACGGCGGCGAAACGAGAATCGATGGGATTCAAGCGCCGAGGTCGACCGCTACCACTAGCCGCACGGTTCAGACGAAATCACAATCGGAGATTCGGGTGACGAAGCGTAAATCGAACAAACGAGTAGCGACCGGGATTGCGGGCCTCGACGAAATCCTGCGCGGCGGGCTGCCGCCGTCGAACCTCTACATGATGCAGGGCCCACCCGGTGCCGGCAAGACCACCGCAGCGCTGCAATTTCTGCGCGCCGGCGTGGAGGCGGGGGAGCGGTGCATCTACGTCAGCCTGTCGCAGACCTCCGCCGAGCTGGAATCGATCGCCGTTTCGCACGGCTGGTCGATGGACGGTATCCGCGTCGAAGAGCTGTCGTCGTCGGAGGCCGTGCACGCCGGTTCCGATCAGACGATCTTCCAGACTGCCGAGCTGCGCCTCGACGAAACTCGCCAGATCATCGAGCGGGCGATCGACGAGTTCAAGCCGCACCGGCTGGTTTACGATTCGCTGCTCGAAATCCGCCTCATCACCGGCGACACCCCGCGCTTTCGGCGCGAATTGCTGGGGTTCAAGGCCTTCCTCGCCAAGCGCAAGATCGTGGCGCTGCTCCTCGACACGCAAAGCGGCGAGGGCATCACCAATGGCGAGGAAGTCGAGGGCATCGCCCACGGCGTCATTCGGATCGACAAGGCGCTGGAGGATTATGGCCCGGTCCGCCGCCGCATCGAAGTCAGCAAGATGCGCGGCGTACCCGTGGTCGATGGCTACCACGACATGGCGATCCGCGAGGGCCTGGGCGTGGTCGTGTTCCCTCGCATCGTGCCCGGCAACGCCCCCGACAACAAGAAGCCCGATCTCATCAAATCCGGGGTCGATCAGCTCGACGAGATGTTCGGCGGCGGGCAGGAGTCAGGCACGACGACGCTGGTCATCGGTCAGTCGGGTACCGGCAAATCGACGATGGCCTCGCTCTATTCCACCGCTGCGCTGAAACGCGGCGAGACTGTCGCGCTGTTCCTGTTCGAGGAGCGGCTGGAGACCTTCTTCCGGCGGTCGGAGGGGCTGGGCATGGATTTGCGCCAGTTCCACGATGACGGGCAGCTTATCATCCGCGACTTCAATCCCAACGAGATTTCACCGGGGGAGTTCGCGCAGATCGTCCAGACGATCGTGCAGGAGGACGACGTTCGCGTCGTGGTGATCGACAGCTTCACCGGCTATCTGAATTCGCTGCCGCACCGTGAGAAAGCGGTGCGCGACATTCAGTCGCTGCTCAAGTTCCTCGCACGCTCGGGTGTGCTCACCATGCTGATCGTCGCGCAGCACGGCCTGCTTGGCCAGAACGTCGGGATCGATGTCGATGTCAGTTTCCTCGGCGATACCGTGCTGCTGTTGCGGATCGGCGAGGACGAGGGCCGGTTGCGGCGCAACATCACGGTGGTGAAGAAGCGGCACGGGCCGCACGACCTGGATGTCCACGAGCTGTTCATTCGCAGCTCGGGGATCAGCGTCGTGCCCTACAACCCGCTGCCGGACGCGTGACCGCCGACGAGCCGTTTGCAGATCGAGACGCCCTCGACCGCGTTCTGGTGGTTGCGCCCTATCGTCGCGATGCGGAATATCTCGGCGGGTTGCTGCGCGAGCACGAGATCGATGTGGCGATCAGCGAAGGCGCGAAGCTCTCGGACCGCTTGCGTGAGGCGGCGGGCGTTCTGGTCACCACGCACGAGGCGCTGAACCCGCAGGTTATCGCCGCCGTCAGCGCGCACCTCGAGGCGCAGCCCGGCTGGTCGGAAATGCCGATCGTGGTGCTGCTGGACAAATCCTCGCCCAATTCCCGCGTTCGCGCCGAGCTGGCCCGCCACTGGCCGCGCGCGCGCCTGCTGTTCTACGAACGGCCGGTGAGCGCCGTGGAATTGCTCAGCGGCATCCAGTCCGCCCTGCTCGTCCGGCTGCGCCAGCGCGACGTCGGCGATCACATCGATCGCGAGCTGGAATTGCGGCGCGAGCTCAACCACCGGGTCAAGAACATCCTCGCCAGCGTGTCGTCGATCTTCCTGATGACCCGGCGCGGTGCGACGACGCTGGAAGAGCTCGCCGAGGATTTCACCGGGCGATTGCAGGCGCTGTCCAACATCCATTCCGCCGTGTTCCAGGCGACGGGCGAGGCCGTGTCGATCCGCGACATCACCGATCTTACCTTCGCGCCCTATCGGGTTCAGGGTGCCGAGCGGGTGGCAACCGCGGGGCCGGAACTCAGGCTGACGGGGGAAAGCAGCACCACGCTGGCGCTGTGCCTGCACGAACTGACCACCAATGCGATCAAATACGGGGCCTTGTCGGTACCGGGCGGATCGGTGAATTTCGAATGGTCGCTGACGGACGGCTTGTTGTCCATTTGCTGGCAGGAGATCGGTGGTCCCGCCGTCGCCGAGCCCGAGCGCATGGGGTACGGCACCCGCTACCTTCGCTCGGCGCTTGCCAGCCTGTTCGGTCGCAAGCCCTTTATCGCGTTCCGTCCCGAAGGGCTGCGCTGCGAGGCGATGGGACCGGCGCAGAAAATTCTCAGCAACTTCTAGTTAGTTGTCGCGTTAAGGGGCCATGTTACAAGCAATGCCGATGCGTATCCTGTGTCTCGAAGACAATCCGCTGATCGCCTTTCATATCGAGCAAATGATCGAGGACCTGGGCCATGTGCCCGCGCTGATGCTGACCAGCTTTGCGGAGTTGCAAGCCTACCCGGAGCTGGCGGTCGACTGCGCGCTGATCGACATCGACCTGGCGGACGGGCGCACCGGCCCAGAGGCGGCGCAATGGCTGAATGAACGGAGTATTCCCGGCATATTCGTGACCGGCCAGCAGGACCTGGCCGAAAAGAACGCGACGCTCGTCGTCGATTGCCTGGTGAAGCCGGTGTCGCTGGAGGGGCTGGCCGCGGCGCTGGCGCGGTTCCAGGGCCTCTGATCCGGCAGGACATGCGTGACCCGGCCCGGTTGGTCACCCATGTCCTGGATGGCATCGTCTCAGGCGCGCTCCATCTCGCTGCCCACCTTCACCCCCAGCTTCTCGATCAGCGCCTTCGAAAACGCCGGGATGTCCTCGGGCTTGCGGCTGGTGATGAGGTTGCCGTCCTGCACCACCTCGCGGTCCACCACGTCGGCCCCGGCATTCAACAGGTCGGTGCGGATCGAGGGCCAGCTCGTCACGGTCTTGCCATCGACGATGTCGGCCTCGACCAGCAGCCAGGGGCCGTGGCAGATCGCGGCGATGGGTTTGCCGGCGTCGTCGAAGTCCTTGACCATCTGCACCGCGTCCTCGTTCATGCGCAGGATGTCGGGGTTGATCTGGCCGCCGGGCAGCAACAGGGCATCGTAATCCTCGGCATTGGCGTCGGCGACCACCAGGTCCACCTTCACGCTCCGGCCCCAGTCGTTCTGGTCCCAGCCCTTGATTTCGCCGGCCTTCAGGCTGACGACGGTGGTTTCGATGCCTGCCTTTTCCAGCGCCGCCTTGGGCTTCATCAGTTCCGACTGCTCGAAGCCATCGGTGGCGAGGATCATTACCTTGGTCATGGGACAGTCTCCTGGTTGGGGGTTCGACCAAGCAATGCGTGGGGACAGCGTTGGCTCCCACATTGCTAGGCGAGCCGAGGCGCTGATAGGGCGGCGCGCATGGCCGATACGCTGGACACCGAAAAAGACCCCTTCGACGCGATCGTCGATGCGCCCTTCGACAGCGCATTGAGCGAGCGGTATCTGGTCTATGCGCTCTCCACGATCACCGCGCGGTCGCTGCCCGATCTGCGCGACGGGCTGAAGCCGGTCCACCGCCGCCTGCTGTGGGCGATGCGGCAGTTGAAGCTCAATCCCACCGACGCGTTCAAGAAATCGGCCCGCGTGGTCGGCGATGTGATCGGCAAATATCACCCGCACGGCGACCAGTCGGTCTATGATGCGATGGTCCGGCTCGCGCAGGATTTCAGCCTGCGCTATCCGCTGGTCGAAGGGCAGGGGAACTTCGGCAATATCGATGGCGATAACGCCGCCGCCTACCGCTACACCGAAGCCCGGCTGACGAAGACCGCGCTCCGCCTGATGGAGGGGCTGGACGAGGGCACGACCGCTTTCATCCCCACCTACAACGGCGAGGAGGAAGAGCCCGAGATCTTCCCCGGCCTGTTCCCCAACCTCCTCGCCAATGGCGCGAGCGGCATCGCGGTGGGCATGGCGACCAACATCCCCAGCCACAATGTCGCTGAGGTGATCGACGCCACGCTGGAGCTGATCGACAACCCGCATGTCGAGCACGCGCGGCTGATGGAGCTGTTTCACGGGCCGGATTTCGCCACCGGCGGGCTGGTGGTGGACAGCGCGGCGAGCATCGCCGCGGCCTACGAAACCGGGCGCGGCAGTTTCCGCCTGCGCGGACGGTTCCAGTCCAACGAAGCGGGGGCGGAGGCCGATCGCGCCGCCGGGATCGAACGGCTGGGCGGCGGCCAGTGGCAGCTCGTCGTCAGCGAAATCCCCTATCAGGTGCAGAAGGGCAAGCTGATCGAGCAGGTCGCGCAGCTCATCGCCGATCGCAAGCTGCCGATCCTGGAGGATGTCCGCGACGAGAGCGACGAGGCGATCCGCATCGTCTTCGTGCCCAAGAGCCGCAACGTCGATCCCGAGCTGCTGAAGGAAAGCCTCTACAAGCTGACCGATCTGGAGGTGCGGTTCGGGTTGAACCTCAACGTCCTCGACGCGCAGCCGGGGCCCGATGGCGAGACTCGCCGCACGCCGATGGTGATGGGGCTCAAGGAGCTGCTGACCCACTGGACCGCGAGCCAGATCGACATCCTCCAGCGCCGCAGCCGTCACCGGCTGGAGCAGATCGCGCGGCGGCTGGAGCTGGTCGAAGGCTACATCATCGCCTTCCTCAACCTCGACCGGATCATCGCCATCATCCGCACCGAGGACGAGCCGCGGCCGGTGATGATGGCCGAGTTCGGCCTCACCGAGCGCCAGGCCGAGGCTATCCTCAATATGCGGCTGCGGTCCTTGCGCAAGCTGGAGGAGATGGAGCTCAGGTCCGAGCGCGATGCGCTGCTGAAGGAGCAGGACGAGCTCAACAAGCTGCTCGAAAGCCCGGCCCGCCAGCGCACGCGGCTCAAGCGCGATCTGGCGAACTTGCGCCGCGAATATGCCGAGGACACGCCGCTGGGCCGCCGCCGCACCACTATCGCCGAAGCGGCGCGCACGGTGGAATTCAGCCTGGACGCGATGATCGAGAAGGCGCCGGTCACGGTGATCCTGTCGCAGCGCGGCTGGATCAGGGGCGCGAGCGGGCATCTCCCGCTCGAGCAGGATTGGAAGTTCAAGGAAGGCGACGGCCCCGCCTACGCGCTCCACGCGCATACCACCGACAAGCTGCTGCTGGCGGCGGCGGACGGGCGGTTCTTCACGCTGGGCGCCGACAAGCTGCCCGGCGCGCGCGGTTTCGGCGAGCCCGTCAGGAACACGCTCGACATCGACGCCGAGGCGCAGATCGTGGCGCTGATCGTGCACAAGCCCGGCCAGCGCCTGCTGCTGGCAGCGGATACCGGGCGCGGCTTCGTGGCCAGGACCGAGGAGCTGCTGGCCGAGACGCGCAAGGGGCGGCAGGTGGTGAACCTGAAGGACCAGGCGCGCCTGCTGGTGGTGCGCCCGATTCCCGAGGCCCATGACCATGTCGCGGCAGTGGGCGAAAACCGCAAGCTGGTGGTCTTCAACCTCGCCGAGCTGCCCGAGATGGCGCGCGGGCAGGGCGTGACGCTGCAACGCTATCGTGACGGGGGGCTGAGCGACGCGGTCACCTTCACCTTGGCCGAGGGGCTGAGCTGGGCGATGGGCGGCGACAGCGGCCGCACCCGCACCGAGGGCGAAATGTGGCAGTGGAAGGTCGCGCGCGGTGGCGCGGGCCGGATGCCGCCGCAGGGCTTCCCGCGCAACAATCGGTTCGGGTGATCAGCGGGTTGTAAGGGCTTCCTCGACCATTTCGGCGATGCGCGCCGCGTCGGGAAAGCCTTCCTCGACCCAGCGTCGCTCGACCGCTCGCATGATCCGCGCGACTTCAGGCCCCGCCACGACCCCGCGTGCGACGATCTCGCCGCCCCTGAGCGGGAACTGCGGCACCGCCCAAGCGGCGAGCGCCCCGATGTCCGCGCCCGCGAGCAGCAGCCGGTCGCGCGCGCAGCCCGGCCCCTCGCGATAGGCCAGCGCGCGCGGCTCGGCGGCATCGCTGTCGGTGCGCTCGGCGGCGCAGATGAGCCGGCCGCGCTGCTGCCGGGACAGCCGCAGCCGCGCCGCGATCGCTTCCGCCAGTGCGGGAATCGGCGGGACCAGCGCAGCGAGGCGGCGCAGCGGATCGCCTTCGATGCCCTGTGCCGCTTCATGCGCGATCAGCCGTTCGAGCACCCCCAGCTCGCGCTTGTGGGCCTCGGGCAGGACCACGCCCAGCACTCCCGCGTCGGCCATCAGGCGCACCGTCGGCGCGGGATCAGGCAGCGCGAGCAGCGCCAGCAGCTCCCCGCCGATGCGCTCGCGGCTGAGACCCTTGAGCGTGCTCGCCAAAGCGCCGCACGCGGCCAAAGCTTCCGGGTCCGGCGTGTCGCCGAACCGCGCCTGGAAGCGGAAGAAGCGCAAGATGCGGAGGTGATCCTCGCGGATGCGCTCCTCCGCCTCGCCGATGAAGCGAACCCGGTGCGCCGCGAGGTCTTCGAGCCCGCCGAACCAGTCCGAAATCTCCAGCGTTGCCGGGTGGACGTAGAGCGCGTTGATGGTGAAATCGCGCCGCGCGGCATCCTCGCGCCAGTCGTCGGCGAAGGCGATCGTCGCGCGGCGGCCGTCGGTGGTGACGTCGCGCCGCAAAGTGGTCACTTCCACCGGGCCGTCGTCGAGGATCGCAGTGATCGTGCCATGGTCGATGCCGGTCGGGACGGTGCGGATGCCAGCGGCCCTGCAGCGGTCGATGACCGTTTCGGGCCGGTGGCGGGTGGCGCAGTCGATGTCCTTGACGGTAGCGCCTAGCAGCGTGTCGCGCACCGCGCCGCCGACCCAGCGAATCTCGTCCGCGCCCAGCGCGCGGGTCAGCAGCGCGAGGTCGGGGCGGCGGGTCCAGTCGGCAGGGGGCAGCGTCGTCATGGCTGCGGGGCGTTAGCAACCCAGCGCAATCGGCGCGAGAGGTTGAGGCAGATCGCGGCGGTCACACCCCAGATGCGGTAGCCGGCATGGTCCAGCTCGTAGAACTGCCGCTCCGCGCCCTTCCAGAATACCGAATTGCTGCGCCAGTTGCGCTCGTCCAGCAGCAGCGCCAGCGGGGCCTCGAACCAGCTTTCCACCTCGCGGGGGTGTGCGGCCAGCGGCAGATCGGGCGGGATCACGCCGAGCACCGGCGTGATGTCGAAGCCGGTGCCGGTGCGATAGCGATCGGTGGCACCGATCACGCGCACCAGCGTGGGGTCGAGCGCCAACTCCTCCTGCCCCTCGCGCAGCGCTGCCGCCACCGCATCCTCGCCCGGATCGAGCTTGCCGCCGGGGAAGGCGACCTGGCCGGGATGGTCGCGCATGGTGGCGGGACGCTGGGTCAGAAGAACGCCCGGCTCTGGACGGTCGGTAATGGCGATCAGCACGCCTGCTTGGGCACTGCGCCCGGCATCGGCGAAGCGTTCGTCGGAGAGCAGATCGACGTCGTCGCGGGCATGGCCCTCCTCGAACAGCCGGGTCAGGCGGGCGAAGAGCGCGCTCATGCCAGCGGGAAGACCTCACCGCCGCTGGTCACGACACTGCCATCGCCCTGCGCCAGCGCGATCTCGGCCAGTTGCAGCCAGGTGGATCGGTCCAGCCGCGCCTCGCAGCCGTGGCGAACGGCGAGATACACGGCAGGGGCGTCGTCGCTGCCACGGACCTGCAAACGATGGTCGGCACCCGCGAGCACAATGTCATCGGTGTTGAGTCTGAAAGCGAGCGCGCCGTCCCGCTCTACGCAATCGATGGCGACGAAGGCGGCGTCCTCGACCTCGATCGCCAGCTTCTGCTGTGGCGTAACCAGCCAATGCTGCCCCCGTTCGTTCCGGATCAGCAGCGAGGCGAAGGCGCGCACCATCGCGGGGCGGGTGATGCGGCTGCCTTCGTGCCACCAGCTCCCGTCCGCCGCGATGCGCATATGGCTCGCACCCGTTTCCGCCGGGGTCCAGGTCGCGACCGGCGGCAGCTTGCGCGCCGCGACGGCCTCGGCAATCTCGGCCAGGCTCAACCCCGCCAGCTCGGGCGGGGGCTCATAGGGCATCGCTGCGCACCGCCGCCGCCTTGCTGCCCAGCCATGGGCCGAGCATCCCCTCGCGCGGCAGGGCCGGCACCCGCGCGCCGCGCGCCAGCAGCCGCGCGGGCTCCCACGGGCCGGGGCAGCGCCAACCCGCGGTATGCTCGGCGGTAAAGCCCCATTGCCCGTAATAATCGAGATCGCCGATCAGCACTTGCGGCAAGGGTGCGGCCGGCTCGATTCCAGCGAGCGCCGTCGCCATCAGCGCTTTCCCGAAGCCTTCGCCCTGCCGCCCCGGCATCACCGCCACCGGCCCGATCATCAGCAGCGGATGCGTGCGTCCGGCAGGGTCGCTCAGCGCCACGGGCCAGAGCTGGATGGTGCCAACGAGATATTCCTCCTCGTCGAGCGCGGCGAAGCTGAGGCCCGGCAGCCAGTCCATGCCGGCGCGAATCTGATAGGCGGTGCGCCCATGCCGATCCGCACCGAAGGCGGTATCGAGCAGCGTCTCGACCAATGCGGGATCGACCGCGGAGAGGGGCAGGATAGTGGCCATCGCGGCGCGCCGGTTAAGGCGCGCCGCAAGTGAAGTCGACCGGCTTATTGCGGAGTGAGGCGCCAGAGCCGCGCGCCGGCCTTGTCCTCGAGCAACCAGATCGAACCGTCGGGAGCTTCGAGCACCTCGCGGATGCGGCGTTCCATCGGGTGGCGGGCGACTTCGCGGGCCTTTTCGCCATCGAATGCCACGCGCACCAGAACGGTGGGCTTCATTCCGCCGATGATTGCCTGGCCCTTCCAGGTCTTGAACAGCTTGCCCGAGTAAACGATGAAGTCGCCCGGGGCGATCACCGGTGTCCAGGCGATCGCGGGCGCGGTGAATTCGGGCCGCATCGAATGGGAGGGAATATCCCGCCCGTCGTAGTGATCGCCTTCGGAAACCACCGGCCAGCCGTAATTCGCACCCTTGCGGATCAGGTTAATCTCGTCGCCACCCGCCGGGCCGTGTTCGAGGTTCCACAACCGGCCTTGCGAATCGAAGGCGAGGCCCAGCGTGTTGCGGTGGCCATAGCTCCAGATGTCCTGCGCCTTGCCCGCCTGGCCGGTGAAGGCGTTGCCGGTGGCCGGCGTGCCGTCGAGGTTGAGGCGCACGATCGCGCCCAGATTGTTGGTGGTGTCTTGCGCCGGCTCCATCATCTGGCGGTCGCCGCTGGAGACGAAGAGGTGTTTGCCGTCGGGGCTGAAGGCGAGGCGGTGCGAAAAATGGCCGCGCCCGGTCACTTTCGGCTGGCGCCAGATGACCTTGAGATCGGTGAGTTCGGCGCTGCCGTCGCCCATGTCGTTGATCGTCAGCATCCCGCGGCCGACCACCGCGCCGCGGGTGTCGCCATCGCCGGCCTCGACCCAGCTCAGGTAGACTGGATAGACCGAACCTTCGCGGGCCGGAAGGATGGCGATGTCGCCAAGCCCGCCCTGGCCGCCGTAATCGACCTTGGGCGCGCCGGTTACCGTCCGGATCGTGCCATCGGGCCAGCGGACCTTGATCGCGCCGCCGCGCTCGGTGACCACCAGATAGGGGCTCTCGCCCGGCACGAAGGCGGCGGCCCAGGGTTCATTGAACTGCCCCAGTTCCTCGGCCTTGAAGCCGGTCCCGCCGGAAGGGGCAGGGGTCGAGACGGGTTCGCTATCCCCCATCGACGCATTGCCGCAGCTTGCGAGGAGAACGAGAGGCGATAGGATCGCGGCGGTGAGCGAGAGTGTTTTCATGTTGGCGGGGATGCCCGAACGCGCGCTTGGTGCCAAGCAAATCGTGATCGGGGTGGACGAGGCGGGCCGGGGGCCGCTTGCCGGACCGGTGGTGGCCGCCGCGGTGGTGTTGTGCCGCCCCTGCATATCCGGCCTCGACGATTCGAAAAGGTTGACCGCCGCACAGCGCGGCGTGCTCGAGCCGCGCATCCGCCGCCGCTGCGCCTATGGCATCGGCGTGGTCGAGGTCGAGGCGATCGATCGCCTCAACATCTTTCAGGCGACGATGTGGGCGATGACCATCGCCGTGCGGCGCGTGGTCGAAGCACTGGGCTGCGAGCCGGATGCCGTGCTGGTCGATGGCAATCTCACCCCGCAGGGCCGCCATCCCGAGTGGCGCTGGCCGGCCCGCGCGATCGTGGGCGGCGATGCCAGCGAGCGGGCGATTTCCGCCGCCTCGATCCTGGCCAAGGAACACCGCGACCGGCTGATGCGCGACTACCACCTCACGCATCCACACTACGGGTGGGAGCGCAACATGGGCTATGGCACCCCCGAACATCTGACCGCGCTGCGCGAACATGGGCCGACCCCGCACCACCGCCGCAGCTTCGCGCCGGTGGCGCAAATGCAGCTCGTCTGACCAAGCCGCGATACCGTTCGACCAGCGGCATGGGCGTTAATCCTGGCGAAAGCTTGACAGGGGTAGCTCTGCGTTTACAGCCGTAGTCGGAAAATCCGGTGCGGGTCTGGGAGGCTGATGATGGCGAAGCGCGAAGACGTGGTCGGTGAACGGATTTCCGATGCCGAACACGCCGTCATGGAAGCGTTGTGGGACGAAAGCCCGCTGACCGCGGTCGAGGTGTGCGAACGGGTCTGCACCGCGCGCGACTGGTCGATGCCCACTGTCAAGACGCTGCTCTCGCGGCTGGTGACCAAGGGCGCGGTCGAGACCGAAGCCGATGGCCGCCGGTTCCTCTACACCCCCACCATCGAGCGCGCCGATTATGTCGGGCATGAATCGCGCCGCCTGGTGGACCGCTTGTTCGGCGGCAAGCCTGCCTCGCTGTTCGCTCAGCTCGCCGAGAGCGAGGCGCTGAGCGACGACGATCTCAAGGAAATCGAACGCCTGTTGAAGGAGTTGCGGCAATGAGCGACTACCTCATGGACACGCTGGTGTGGACCGGCGCCCTGATCGCTTTCGTCCTGCTGATCCGCCGCCCGGTGGCGCGCTGGCTCGGCGCACCCGCGGCCTATGCCCTGTGGGCGCTGCCGATGGCGCGGCTGCTGCTGCCGCCGATCGTGCTGCCCGCGTGGCTGGCGCCTGCTCCGGCCCCGGTCATCGCGCCCGCGGTGACGCTGCCGGCCGATGCTGGCACGGCGATGAGTTTCGCCGCCCTCGAAGGCGCGCCGCTGGCTGCCGAGCCGACCGCCCTGGACGCGCTGGCCGGGTTCGACTGGATGCCGCTCCTGCTCACCGTCTGGCTGGCGGGTGCCGGGCTGTTCCTCGTCCGCCGCTATGCCCTCTATTTCCAGATGCGCCGCGAGCTGCTGGCCGGGGCGCGTCCGGTGGGCGAGGACGGCCGCGTGCGGCTGGTCGAAACGCCGACGACCGAAGGCCCGGTGGCCTTTGGCGTCATCGACAAGGTCATCGCGCTGCCGACCGGCTTCATGGCATCGCCGGACCGGGCCGCGCGCGATCTGGCGCTGGCGCACGAACTGGCGCACCATCGTGGCCACGATCTGGTGTGCAACATGCTGGTCCAGCCGTTGTTCGCGCTGCACTGGTTCAACCCGCTCGCCACGCTCGGCTGGCAAGCGCTCCGCCGCGACCAGGAAGCCGCCTGCGATGCCCGCGTGATGGCGCACCAGCCGCGCGAGCAGCGCGCCGCCTACGCCGCGGTGATCGCTGGCTTCGCGACCCAGTCCAAATGCGCCCCGCGCCTGGCGCTGGCGGCGCCGATGGCCTGCCCGGTTCTGGGCGACCGCTCGATCGTCCAACGCCTCAGGAGTCTAGCCATGAACGATGTGTCCAGCCGCCGCCGGTGGTCCGGCCGATTGCTGATCGGGGCCGCCGCGCTGGCGCTGCCGTTGACCGGCTCGATCAGCTATGCCCAGGACGAGGCGCCGCCGGCACCGCCCGAGGCTCCGGTTGCGCCGGTCGCGCCAGTTGCACCCGTTGCCCCGTCAGCGACCCCTGCGCCGCCGGCTCCGCCGGCTCCGCCCGTCCGCGTCGTCACCCGCGACGGCGAGACGCGCGTCATCCGGATCGAGCGCCGGGTTGACGGCGACCGCCGCGACGGCGAGCGCAAACGGATCGAAAAGCGGATCATCCGGCGCGACGGCAAGGAGATGAGCGCCGCGGATCGCGCCGAGTTCGAACGCGACATGGCCGAGCACAAACAGGACATGGCCGAGCTCGACCGGGAAATGGCCGAGCTGCAGCGCGAACTCGCGACCGAACAGGCCGAAATCCACCGCAAGCTCACCAGGGATCAGGCCGAGATCCAGCGCGAAATCCGGATCGCCGTGGCCGAAGGTCTGCGCGCTCGCCCACAGGTGCAAGTTCGATGCCGCGAGGGACAGCGCGACGTGGCCGAACACGTCACGACCAAGGACGGCGAAACCATCTTCGTGTGCCAAGCTATAGCCATGGCCGAGGCGCGCAGGGGATTGGCCACCGCCCGGGCCGAGATCACCCGCTCGCGCGAGCTGTCCGCGAAGGAGCGCGCCGAAGCCCTGCGCTCGGTCGACGAGGCCGAACGGGCAGTGCGGGCGGAGTCACGCGCGGACTGACGGGTGCGCCCCATTCGTAAGTCCACCGCGGCGGCCGGGTGCACCCCTGTGCCCGGCCGTTTTCGTTGCCTGCCATTCATTCGGAATTCAGTTCGTCGCTAGCAATGCACGCTTCGTCGCAACTATCGACGGAGATGAACCGATGCCGCAAGAACGATCGCCTGGCTCCAAACTGCTGATCGTCGCGCTCGTCGCAGCCGCGCTGCTCATACCGCTGTGGATGGTATATGGCCTTGTGGCCGATCGGCAGACCCAGTCACGGATCGCTCAGGCCTCGATCACCCAGGGATGGGGCGGGCCGCAGGTGATCTCGGGTCCCGTGCTCGTAATTCCCTACATCCGTGACCGGCAGGTCGGTGAAGCGGTAGGCAGTCGCATGATCAGCCGGACTGTGACCGAACGCGCCGAGCTGTTCGTCTCGCCCGAGCGGCAGGGCATGATCGGCACGCTCGCACCCGAACGCCGCCGACGCTCCATCTACGAGACCGTGACTTACCTCGCACAGCTTCGCGGTACCGCGCGTTTCGCCTTGCCCGCCGATATCGAGCGGCTCGGAGTGCCCCGCGAGCGGATGATGCTCGACCAGGCCGAACTGCGCTTCGGGGCGTCCGATGCGCGCGGGCTTCACGGCGGTGCCAGGGTTGCGATCGACGGGCGCCCTATCGTGCTTAAGCCCGGTCGCGGGCCAGGTGCGAGCGGAGGCTCGGGTTTCCACGGGTTTGTCGACTGGCGCGGCGCTGCGCCGCTCACGGTCGCTTGGAGTTTCGCCGTGCGCGGCAGTCGCACGCTTGCGCTCGTACCGCGCGGCGGTGAAACCGATATTTCGCTCAAATCCAGCTGGCCGCATCCCAGCTTCGGCGGCGAGTTCATTCCGGCGCAGCGCAACGTCAGTGAGAAAGGTTTCTCCGCGCGTTGGCAGGTGACCAATCTCGCTCTTGGCGAAGCGATGGCGGCTGTCGTGGACACCGGGCCGCCTGCGCCAGGGGTAACGGACCCAGCTTATGAAGCCGACGCGTCGATCCTGACGGCGCAAGTCGGCAACGGGCCGCCCCAGGCCCATGTCGCCAGCATCCGCCTGGTCGAGCCTGTCGACCTGTACAGCCAGGTCGACAGGAGCGTGAAATACGGCTTTCTGTTTATCGGCTTCACGTTTCTCGCCTTTTTCATGTTCGACCTGATCGGTGGGGCGCGGGTCGCGGCGGCGGAGTATCTGCTCACCGGGGCGGGGCTGGTGCTGTTTTTCGTGCTGCTGCTCGCCTTTGCCGAGGTGATTGGCTTCACCGCCGCCTATGGTCTGGCGAGTGCGGCGATCGTCGGCTTGCTAACCGCCTATAGCGCGGCCGTCCTGGCAAGCTGGCGGCGGGCCGGCTTCATCGGCGGGCTGCTCGTCGGTCTGTACGCGCTGCTCTACGTCTTGCTAAGCCTAGAGGCCTTCTCGCTGATCATCGGTGCGGTGCTGATGTTCCTGGCGTTGGCCGGGGTGATGTATGGCACGCGACACATCGACTGGAACGCGCAGCGTGGAGATGACGGCGCGGAGACGAGCGCGGCCTGATCGCGAGGCTGTCCGAACCGGGGGCCGGGCGGAGCGATCCGTCCGGCCTTTCTTCATTTCATCTCACCTGCGTGATCGCGTCGCACTGGCGGTCGTCGCCTTGCATTCCCAGGCGTAACGCCTGGCTGCGCTGTTCGCTGGTGCCGTGGGTGAAGCTCTCTGGGCTGGCGCGGCCGCCGCTCAGCGCATCGTCGCCGATCGCGGCGGCGGCGGTCATGCCTTCCTCGATGTCGCCGGGTTCGATCAGATTGCGGTTCTTGCCCGCCCATACCCCGGCGTAGCAATCGGCCTGGAGTTCGACCCGCACCTGGAGCTGATTGGCCGCGCGCGGGTTCTGCTGCTGCACGCTCTGGATCTGGTTCAGCACGCCGGTGATGGCCTGGATGTGGTGGCCGTATTCGTGCGCGATGACGTAATAGCGGGCGAAATCGCCACCCGAGCCCGCCATCCGCTCGAGTTCCTGGTAGAAGTTCACGTCGATGTAGATCGTCTGGTCGCCCGGGCAGTAGAACGGCCCCATACCGGTGGAGGCGGGGCCGCAGGCGGTGCGGAACTGCTGCGCGGTGGCGAAGCGCAGCGTCGGAGCCTGGAACTGCGCGCCCTGCTGGGCGAAGGTCGCTTCCCAGGTCTGGTTGAGCGAGGACAGCGCGTTGCAGGTCTCGGTGGCGAATTCGTTCGAGGTGCAGATCGCCTGCTCGTCTTCCTGCCCGGCGGGCGCGGATTGGACGGTCCCCTGCTGCATCCCGGAGATCGTTCCGGCGGTTTGAAAGGGATCGAGCCCGAACAGGAAATAGCCCAGCGCGGCGAGCACGATGGTCCCGCAGCCCAGCCCCCCGGCCTTGCCCATGCCCCCGCCGCCACCGGTGGTGCCGACGTTGATATTGCCGGTATCGAACGGATTGAGACGCATCGCTTGGGCCCCCTCATTGACCGCGCTACCGGCTTTGGCGATGGCGCTGCTGATTGAAGCTTAAACGAGTGGAGGGTCAAATGTTCCTTGCCGGAAAGCGCGCGCTGGTCACCGGGTCGACCTCGGGCATCGGCCTCGCCATCGCGCGGGCGTTTCATGCCGAAGGGGCGGAAGTGGTGCTGAACGGCTTCGGCGACGCGGGAGAGATCGCGAAGCTGAAGGACGAGCTCGGCGCCTCGCACAGCGGCGCGGACCTCACCGATGTCGCGCAGATAGAGGCGATGATGGGCGAGGCCGGACCGATCGACATCCTGGTCAACAACGCCGGGATGCAGCACGTCGCGCCGGTCGACGAATTTCCGGTGGCGAAGTGGAACACGATCATCGCGCTCAACCTCAGCGCAGCGTTTCACACCATGCGGCTCGCGCTGCCGGGCATGAAGGCCAAGGGCTGGGGGCGGGTCATCAACACCGCCAGCGCGCACAGCCTCGTCGCCAGCCCGTTCAAGAGCGCCTATGTCGCCGCCAAGCACGGCATCGCGGGTTTGACCAAGACCGCCGCGCTCGAAGTGGCGGACAAAGGCGTGACGGTGAACGCAATCAGTCCGGGCTATGTCTGGACTCCACTGGTAGAGAACCAGATCCCCGACACGATGGCCGCGCGCGGGTTGAGCCGTGATCAGGTCATCAACGACGTCCTCCTGGCCAAACAGCCGACCAAGAGCTTCGTCCAGCCCGAGGACATCGGCGCACTGGCGGTGTTCCTGTGCCGCGAGGAAGCGCGCAATGTGAACGGCGCGAACTGGAGCATGGACGGGGGCTGGACAGCGGAATGATGCCCCGTTTTGGCTCAGGTAAAATTCCTCAAGAATTATTGGAACTTATGAGTCGTTAACCACGTATCTTTGCCCGGAGGGGTTCTCTCTGGGAGTGAAGTCCGTGTCGCAAACATTTCGTACCTTGGCGCGTCGTAGCGCCGCATCCTGTCTCGTCGTCGCCCTCGGTCTGGGCGCCATCCCGGCGTCGGCGGAAGTCGTCATCACCCCGGTCAACCGGGACATCTCGACCACGCCGTTCGCCTTCTCGTTCATGGGCGGGACGTTTACCTTCGACACCAGCGGCGGCTTCCCCAACTTTCTCAACGTCCAGACCAGCGGCGGCGCGGCAGTACGCACAATATTTGGCCAGCCTTCGACCGATTTCACCAATCGTGGGACGGTCCGGTATGATGCCAACACGCTCGGCGGCTTCGCGGTCTTCCCGACCCGCACCAATGTCCGTTTCACCAATGGCGAGAACTTCCTCGGCCTGCGGGTGACTTCGGGCGGGCAGGATTACTTCGGCTTCGCCTTCACCACCGACCGGGTGCTCAATTCCTTCGGCTTCGAGACCAGCCCGGGCGTCGGCATCACCGCCAGCCGCGTGGTTCCCGCCGCGGTGCCGGAGCCGGGCACCTGGGCGATGCTGATCCTGGGCTTCGGCGCGGTCGGCTTCGGGATGCGCCGCCGCAAGGCCCAGGCTACGCTCGCCTACGCCTGATCGTCGATAGCGTGCCAGGGAGGGGCGGGCTGCACGCGCTGCGGCCCGCCCTTTCGCCTTGCCGAGTGCGATACTCATTGGGAGTTCAGCAGCGCCGGGCTATAGACCGGCCAGTCACGGTGATCGTATGAACAGTGCCGCCAGTGGCCACCGCCATGCCGGCGGCGAGACCTTCCCCACCATCGACCGGCGGCAGGCAGCGGATCGCAGCCCCGGGGGTTGCGGCCATGACGCCGCGCTCGATCGCGGCGCAGACGCGGCCTCGAGGCATTGCTTATAGCCCGATAGAGCGATGAGGATTTTCATACTCCCGCTCGTCCGGTCGGCCGCCTTAACCTCATCTGGCCAGGCAAGCGTCGGCTATCGCGTCGATGTGGGCGAGGTCCGTGCCGCAACACCCGCCCAGAACGGTAAGCTGCGGGAATTCAGTGATGAGGCCGCGGTATTGCGTCGCCAGCTCGACCGGATCCCCTCGGTCGAGCTCGGTCATGGCATCGAGTTCGGCGTGGCTGCACCGCGAGGCGTTGGCCCGTATTCCGCTGATGCGCGCACTTATGTCAGCCGGCATCGTGACCAGCGTCGAGCCGAAATGCGTTGGGTGGGCGCAGTTGATCATGAAATAGGCGGCGCTTGCTCCCGTCGCGTTATCGACCGCCTTTATCGCGTCGGCCAGACTGTCGCCGGTCGGCAAGCGGCCGTCGGTTTCAACGGTGAAGCTGATTGCGATCGGCGTGCCAAGCGATGCGGCGGCCTCGACCATGCCGATCGCTTCGGGAACATTGGTCATGGTGAGGGCGCACACCATTTCGCAACCCGCGCCATGCAGTTCCGCCATCTGCGCGCCATGGTAATCGCGCGCCTCGCCCACGCTCATGATCCGGCCCGGATCGTAGCCGTCGCCGCGTGGTCCGATGCAGCCGCTGACCACGATGTCGGCGATGCGCGCGCGAAATTCGTCCTTAAGCGCGAGCAATAGCGCAACCGCGTCCTGATTGAGCACGGCCAGCTCCTCAGGCGTCATGCCAAGCGGCTCGGCCCAGTCCGAACTTGCTCGCCAGGTAGCCGTCTCAAGTATGACGCCAGTGGTGGCACGCGCGGCGAGCTTAAGAAACCCGCGATAATAATCCGTCAGCGCCGCGCGCCCCTCGGCCGATTGCAGAAGCGTGATGGACGCGAAATGCGGCAGATCGATGCCGCGATTGAACAGGATATCGGTTTCCAGCCCGGCGTCGGTCAGAAATGTGCGCTGCATCTGCGGCAAGATGTTCTCGGCCATGTTCGCCTCCCCAAAAAAGCGACCGCCCGATGGAGCGTCAGGCGACGGCAGTGACCGTCACAATGCCCGTATGGCTCAAGCGCGCTTGATCTTCTCCATAGCCTTGCCCTTCGCCAGCTCATTCACGATCTTGTCTAGGGGACGAACCTGCTGTTCGAGTGGCTCGGCGATGCCCTCCACGCGATAGCCGCGGATCATCCCCGTGATCTCGTCGCGCTTCGGGTTTAGCTGCGGCGCCTCGGCGAAGAATGTGGCGAAGTCCTAACCCTGGCGATCTGGGCATTCAGACCCTTGCTTTCGTAGCTGGCAAGCCAGTGGATCACGTCGTCGAGCTCACCCTTGGTGCGGCCCTTGCGCTCTACCTTCTCGACATACATCGGATAGACCTTGGCGAAGGAAATCGCTCCGATGGCCTAGCGGGGCATCTGCCATCCTTTCGAAGCGCCGAACGCTATCGATTTAACTTTCCTACACCCGGTTGGCCATGCCAGCACGGTCAAATGCCTCAAGCGAGTGCCCGTCGTTCCAACCACACGATCCGCTCTTCGCCCATCGCTCGCCCACCGCGAATTTTTTATCCTTTGGACCGTGTAACACCCGGTCCATGTCCAACATTCCGCCGCTCTAGCGCCTGTCACCAAGCGTCGTTACATGGGCCGCCACGAATCGTTCCGTGCACAGCGGCGCGAGCATGAAAGCGGCACCCATGGACATTCCTCTCGGCCTGACCTTCGACGACGTGCTGCTGCGTCCGGCCGAGAGCGATATCGTGCCTTCCATGGCGGACACCTCGACGCTGCTCACGCGCGCGATCCGGCTCAACATTCCGGTCGTGTCCGCGGCGATGGATACCGTGACCGGTGCCGACATGGCGATCGCGATGGCGCAGCTCGGCGGCATCGGCGTGCTCCACCGCAATATGGACATCGACGAGCAGGCGGCGGCGGTGCGCTCGGTCAAGCGCTACGAGAGCGGCATGGTGGTCAATCCGATCACCATCCATCCCGACGCCACGCTGGGCGAGGCGCAGGCGCTGATGGCCGCCCATCGCATCAGCGGCATTCCCGTCACCGACAGTTCGGGCAGGTTGTGCGGCATCGTCACCAACCGCGATGTCCGCTTCGCCGAGAACCCGGCACAGCCGGTGCGCGAGCTGATGACGACCGAGAACCTCGCCACCGTGCCGCTCGGCACCGGGCAGGAGGCGGCGCGGCGGCTGCTGCACACGCGACGGATCGAGAAACTGCTGGTGGTCGATGGCGAGGGCAAGTGTGTCGGCCTCATCACGGTCAAGGACATCGAGAAGGCGGTCGCGCATCCGCACGCCACCAAGGACGGCAGCGGCCGGCTGCGGGTGGCGGCGGCGACAACGGTGGGCGAAAGCGGTTTCGCGCGCACCGAGGCGCTGATCGATGCCGATGTGGACGTGGTGGTGATCGACACCGCGCACGGCCACAACAAGGATGTCGCCCGCGCGGTCGAGCGGGTGAAGGCCATGAGCAATTCGGTGCAGGTGATCGCGGGCAATGTCGCCACCGCGGAAGCCACCCGAGCGCTGGTCGATGCCGGGGCCGATGCGGTCAAGGTCGGCATCGGGCCGGGCTCGATCTGCACCACCCGCGTGGTGGCGGGGGTGGGGGTGCCGCAGCTGACGGCGATCATGGAATGTGCCGCCGAAGCCGCCAAATCCGGCGTGCCGGTGATCGGCGATGGCGGGCTCAGGACCAGCGGCGATGCCGCCAAGGCGCTCGCCGCCGGGGCGGGCAGCGTGATGATCGGATCGATGCTGGCCGGGACCGACGAGGCACCGGGCGAAATCTTCATTCACCACGGCCGCAGCTACAAGAGCTATCGCGGCATGGGCAGCATGGGCGCGATGGCGCGCGGCAGCGCCGACCGCTATTTCCAGCAGGACGTGCAGGCGCAGAAGCTGGTGCCCGAGGGGATCGAGGGCCAGGTGCCCTATAAGGGCCCCGCGAGCACGGTGGTTCATCAGCTCGTCGGCGGGATCAAGGCGGCGATGGGCTACACCGGCAGCGCCACGATCGACGATTTGCGCCAGCGGGCGAAATTCGTGCGGATTACCAACGCCGGGCTGGCGGAAAGCCATGTCCACGACGTCGCGATCACGCGGGAAGCGCCGAACTATCCGACGCGTTGAACCCTCTCCAAGCTGCGCTAGCTCCTTTCGGGAGCAAGCTTCGCTATCCTCTCCCGCAAGGGGAGAGGAAGAATGCGCCAACCTCCTCTCCCCTTGCGGGAGAGGATACGTAGCCTTGCGAGCTTGCTCGCTAGGCGGAGTTGGAGAGGGGCCGGAATGACCCCCTCGGCCCGCGTCCAATCCGCCATCGAACTGCTCGACCGCGTAATCGCGGCGGCGCAGGGGCAGGGCGCGCCGGCCGACCGCGTGCTGGCGGAGTGGTTCAAGGGCAACCGCTTTGCGGGCTCCAAGGACCGCCGGGCCATCCGCGAGCTGGTCTTCGCCTCGATCCGTGCTTGTGGGCCGGTTCCGGCGAGCGGCCGGGCGGCGATGTTGCGGCTCGCCGAAGACGATGCGGCGCTGGCCGGGCTATTCGACGGGTCGGGCTATGGTCCTGCGGTCATCTCGCCCGACGAACCGGTTGCCGAGGGCGGGATTGCGCCCGCCTGGCTGACCCAACGCCTCGCCGCCTCGGACATAACCGGGCCCGACGCCGCTTCGCTGCTCGATCGCGCGCCGCTCGACCTCAGGGCCAACACGCTCAAGGCCGATCGCGCTACGCTGGTGCTGCCCGTCGAAGCGACAACCACCAATGCGCCGAACGGCCTGCGGATCCCCCCTGGCACACCGGTCGAACATTGGGATGCCTGGCACGAGGGGCTGATCGAGGTACAGGACACCGGCTCGCAGCTCGCCTGCCAGGCGGTTGGAGCGCAGCCGGGCGAGACGGTGATCGACCTGTGCGCGGGCGGCGGCGGCAAGACGCTGGCGCTCGCCGCCATGATGGACAACCAGGGTCGGCTGATCGCCAGCGATACCGATCGCCAGCGGTTGTCGCGCCTCGCGCCGCGCGCCGAGCGGGCAGGGGCCACGATGACCGAGAGCCGCCTGCTCGATCCTGGTCGCGAGCTGGAGGCGCTCGGCGATCTGGCGGGCACAGCCGACGCGGTGCTGATCGATGCGCCGTGCTCGGGGACGGGCACCTGGCGGCGCAATCCCGAGGCGCGCTGGCGGCTGACGCCCGACACGCTGGACCGGCTGACTGCCCTACAGGCGCGCCTGCTCGATGTTGCGGTGCCGTTGCTGCGCCCGGGCGGGCGGCTGGTCTACGTCGTATGCTCGTTGCTCGACGAGGAGGGTGCCGCCCAGTTCGACGCTGGCCTCGCGCGCCATCCCCGCCTGACGGCCCAGGCGCCCGCGCTGCCGGTCGGCGCGACGCGCGGGCAGGGAATCCGCTTGACGCCGTATCGCGACGGCACGGACGGTTTTTTCATCGCCTGTGCAACTTTCGCGTGATATCCGGCGTTGCTATGGCTGTCCCGATCGACACCAGCACCCCCTCCCGTCTGGAGACACTGATGCGCTACGCCCCTGCCGCCGCCGCCCTTTCGCTGGCCCTCGCACTGAGCGCGAGCGTGGGTTTCGCGGGGCCGCGTCAGGCAGCGCCGCGCGCTGCCGTGCTGATCGCGCAGGGCGATGCGGCGCTCAAGATGGGCGATGCCCAGGGCGCGGCGGATGCCTTCGAAGCGGCGCTGGCGGTCGATCCCGGTCACACCCCGATCCTGCTCCATCTCGCCGCGGCGGCCCGCGCCTCGGGGATGCAGGGCAAGGCGATCCGTTATTACCGCGAGGCGCAGGAGCGCGAGCCCAAGAACCTTGACGCGCTGGCCGGCGAGGGCGCCGCGCTGGCCGAGAAGGGCGCGCTGGCCAAGGCGCGCGAGAAGCTGGCCCAGGTCGAAAAGGCTTGTGGCAAGGCTGCTTGCGCCCCGGCTCAGGTGGTAACCGCGGCTATCGCCCGCGGCCCCGCGATCCGCATCCAGACCGCCGAGGCGGTGGTCCCCGAAGCCGCTCAACCCCGCGCCAACTGAGGCTCACGCCAGCTCGCGGAAGGCGTCCACCACGACACGGTAGACGCGCTTCTTGAACGGCACGATCAGCTCGGGCAATTCCTCGGGCTCGACCCATTTCCAGTCGGAAAATTCCGGCGGATCGTGCGCCTCCAGGTTCACATCGGCATCGCTGCCGGTGAAGCGAGCGCAGAACCACACCTGCTCCTGGCCGCGATATTTGCCGCCCCACAGCTTGCCCATCAGCTCATCGGGCAAATCGTAACGGATCGGATCTTCCATGCGCCCGATGATCGAAACGTTGCCCTGGGTCACGCCGGTCTCCTCGGCCAGTTCGCGCAAGGCTGCGGCGCGCAAATCCTCGCCCTGGTCGACGCCGCCCTGCGGCATCTGCCACCAGTCGCCCTCGCGGTTGTCGATCCGCCGGCCCACGAAGACCTTGCCTTCGGCATTGACCAGCATGACGCCCACGCAGGGCCGATATCCCGTCCGTTTCATGGTGCCCTCAATGGCCGGTCAGCCGTGACGTTCCAGCATCATTCTCACCGCCTGCAAAAAGGCGTGGAGATCGTGCTGGCCGCTCGGCATCGCTTTACGCAAGGTGGTGAAACCGTGGATGATTCCGGGAAACTCCAGATAGACGACGTCGGTCCCCTGCTGGATGAGATGCGCGGCATAATTGCGGCCCGAATCGCGCAGCGGATCGAGCCCGGCTGTGCAGACCACGGTGGGTGGGGTGTTGGCGCAATCGCCGACCATCGGGGTGTGGCGCGGGTCGGTTGGATCGCCGCCATATTGGTCGGTGAACCACTTCATGGTCGGTCCCGTGAGCAGGAAGCCGTCGAAGAAATCGGCGAAGCTGCGATGTTCGCTCACTTCGTCGGCCACCGGATAGATCGGTGCCTGGACCAGCACCGGGATCGCGGCCGGTTCGTTGACCAGCGCATTGGTGGTGACGATGGTTAGATTGCCACCCGCGCTGTCGCCGGTGATGACGAGCCCGGTGGCGACGCGGCCCAGTTCGGGGGGCGAGGACGCGATCCAGCGCGCCGCGGCTTCGCAATCGTCGGGCGCGGCGGGGAAGGGATGCTCGGGCGCGAGCCGGTATTCGACCGAGATTACCGGCAGATCGAGCTGGTGGCAGATTTCGGTGCACAGCGCGTTGTAGACGCCGATATCGCCGATCACGAAGCCGCCGCCGTGGATGAAGATCACCACCGGGCCGGGTTCGCGATGGTCGGTGGTATCGTACAGCCGCAGCGGAATGTCGCCTGCCGGGCCGGGGCACATCAGGTCGCGGACCACCGGCAAGTCGCGCGCCGTAGCCTCGGCGATCGAACCCAGCATTCGCATCTGCTCGCGGCCCACCTCGGCTCCGACGGCTTCCACGCCCTGGCCGCCCATGGCCTTGAGCATGTCGAGAAAGCCGCGCACATCCTCGCGCACGTAATGTTCGCCGTCGGCCACTACCGTCTTCTCCCGCCAGATCGCTCCGACCCTAACGCGCGGCGCGGGGTTTTCCATGCGCCAATTTGGGCGTAGCGAGAAAATCTTGATTGCCGGAGCGAAGGTCGGGGCCTAGCCCGCCGGTCCCCGGTTGAGTGCCCGATGGCACGCGAAAAGGACGAAGAATGGCGACCCAGACGGTCCCGCACGAAGCGATCGACGAACCCGAGCACAAGCCCGAAGCCGTAGTGGTGCGTTTCGCCGGCGATTCCGGCGACGGGATGCAGCTCACCGGCGGGCAGTTCACGCTGTCGACCGCACTGGCGGGCAATGATCTCGCCACCTTCCCCGATTTCCCGGCCGAGATCCGCGCGCCGCAGGGTACGCTGTTCGGCGTCAGCGCCTTCCAGATCAACTTCGGCAGCCGCGAGATCGACACCGCGGGCGATGCGCCCGACGTGCTGGTGGCGATGAACCCGGCGGCGCTGAAGACCAATCTCGAGGCGGTGAAGCCCGGCGGCTTGGTGATCGCCGACACCGGCGAGTTCACCAAGCGCAACCTCGAGAAGGCGAAATACGCGGTCAATCCGCTCGAGGACGGCTCCCTCGCCAAATGGGATGTGCTGGCTTTCGACATCAGCGCGCAGACGGTCGAGGCGGTGAAGCCCTTCGGCCTCGGCAACAAGGACGCGCTGCGCTGCAAGAATATGTGGACGCTGGGGCTGGCGCTGTGGATGTTCGGCCGCCCGAGGAAGCCGATCCACGACTGGCTGCGCGCCAAGTTCAAGGGCAAGCCCGAGCTGGCCGAGGCCAACATCGCCGCGCTCGATGCGGGCCATGCCTATGGCGAGACCGCCGAGCTGTCGGGTCCGCTGCACCAATATCACCTCGACCCGGTGCCGACCGCGCCGGGGCTCTATCGCACCGTCACCGGGGCGGAGGCGGTGGCGCTTGGCCTCATCGCGGGCGCGCGCCTGCTGCGCCTGCCGCTGTTTTTCGGCGGCTATCCGATCACGCCAGCGAGCGCGATCCTGCACCATCTGGCGCGACTCAAGGAGTTCAGCGTCACCACCTTCCAGGCCGAGGACGAGATCGCCGCGATCTGCGCCGCCATCGGTGCGAGCTACGCCGGGAGCCTCGGTGTCACCAGTTCCAGCGGGCCGGGCATCGCGCTCAAGGGCGAGGCGATGGGACTCGCGATCATGACCGAGCTGCCGCTGGTGATCGTCAACTCGCAGCGCGGTGGGCCGTCCACCGGCCTGCCCACCAAGACCGAGCAGAGCGATCTTTATCAGGCGGTCTATGGACGCAACGGCGATGCGCCGCTGCCGGTGATCGCCGCACGCAGTCCGGCGGACGTGTTCGAATGCGCGATCGAGGCGTGCCGGATCGCGGTGCAATATATGACCCCGGTGATGCTGCTGACCGACGGCTATATCGCCAATGCCGCCGAGCCGTGGCTGGTGCCCGATCCGGAGGCGTTCGAGCGGATGCCGGCTGAGTTCCTGACCGAGAAGAACGCCAAGGACGCGCAGGGGAACGACACGCTGCTCCCCTACAAGCGCGACGAGCGCGGCGCGCGACCGTGGATCAAGCCCGGTACCCCGGGCCTGATGCATCGTATCGGCGGGATCGAGAAGGCGGTCGATACAGGCCACCTCGATTATTCGCCCGGCAACCATCAGGCGATGACCGACGCCCGCCGCGACAAGATCGCCAACATCCGCGTGCGCAATCAGCAGGTGGAGGTCGGCGCTCCGGGCGGCAAGCTCGCCGTCGTGGGCTGGGGCAGCACCTACGGCCCGATCCACCAGGCGGTGCAGCGTGCCCGCCGCAAGGGGCTGGACGCGAGCCACATCCACGTCCGCCACATCTGGCCGCTGCCCGCAAATCTCGGCGAGCTACTGCGCGGGTACGACAAGGTGCTGGTGCCGGAGATGAATACCGGCCAGTTCAAGACTGTGCTGCGCGACCAGTTTCTGGTGGATGCCCAGCCGCTCACCAAGGTCAGCGGCCAGCCGTTCCAGATTGCCGAGCTGGAAGCGGCCATCGCGACCTATTTCGACGGCGTGCCGGGCGACGCGGGCGGGGAGGAGATCGCGCCGAACAAGCAGCAACTGCCCAACCCCGAGGCCGGCCATGACGACGGCACCACCCCGCGCGATCTGCGCCTGATGCACGACAGGGACAACTGACGTGAACGACATGACCCCCATCACCACGCTCAAAGACTGGGAGACGGACCAGGAGGTGCGCTGGTGCCCTGGTTGTGGGGACTACGCGATCCTCAAGGCCGTGCAGCGCACACTGCCGCAGCTCGGTTGCGACCCGGCGAACACGGTGTTCGTCAGCGGAATCGGCTGTTCGAGCCGGTTTCCCTATTACATCGAGAGCTACGGCTTCCACACCATCCACGGCCGCGCGCCCGCCTTCGCGACCGGGATCAAGCTTGCCAACCCCGATCTCGATATCTGGCTGGTGACCGGCGACGGCGACGGGCTGAGCATCGGCGGCAATCATCTGATGCATGTGCTGCGCCGCAACGTGAATATGCAGATCATGCTGTTCAACAACGAGATATACGGTCTCACCAAGGGCCAGGCCTCGCCGACCAGCCGTGAGGGGACCAAAAGCCCCTCGACCCCGCTGGGCTCGGTCGATCATCCGACAAAGCCTTGTGCTTTCGCCCTTGGGGCGGGGGCGCGGTTCGTAGCGCGCGGGTTCGATGTGTCGAAAAATCTGCCCGATGTGCTCAAGGCCGCGCACGCGCATCACGGCGCCGCGTTCATCGAAATCTTCCAGAACTGCGTCGTCTACAACAAGGACGTGTTCGACGATTTCGCCAAGCCCAAGGGTGCGGAGGATCGCCAGCTGTGGCTTGAGGACGGCGCGCCGATGCTGTTCGCGGGCGGCACCTGCGGGATCGCGCTCAACCACGAGACGCTGCGGCTCGAGGTGGTCGAAGTGGCCGACGGCGACTGGCAGGCGGCCAAGGTGATCGTCCACGACGTCACCAACCGCGCCATCGCGCATATGCTGGTCGAGATGCCGTTCGGGCCGTTCCCGATGGCGTTGGGCGTGCTTTACGACGACCCGATGCCGACCTTCGAGGACATGGTCATCGCCGACCGCGAGCGCGCGGTCGCTGGCAAGGAGCCCAATCTCGCGCGGCTGCTCGCAAGCGGGCAGACCTGGGTCGTGGAGGACGTAGAGGGCACGCCGTCCGATGGCTAGGGACCGGATGGTTAGCGAATAGTGGACAAGTGAGGCCCGGCTATCGGGCGACTCGGGGCGGGGCGCATAGCCTAGCCCGCATGACCGATACCTTCGTGGCCCTGTCCGACCCGACCCGCCGCACGCTGCTCGACAAGCTAAGCGCGCATGGCGGAATGACGCTGAGCGAACTTGGCGAAGGGCTGCCGATGACGCGGCAGGCGGTCGCCAAGCATCTCGCGGTGCTGGAGGCGGCGGAACTGGTCGCCAGCCGCCGGGACGGGCGATGCAAGCGGCATTACCTCAACCCGCTGCCCCTGGCGAAGATGGCACGCCGCTGGCTTACCCGGTTCGAGGATGTGCCGATCGGTGCCGCGGCGGGTTTCTCGGTCGCAGGGGCGCTGCACTGAGGCGCGAACATTCCTTCGCGCAGGATGGGCTCATTCATAGCTGACCACCTCCCATTCGATCCCGTCCCAGTCGAAGAAGTAGAAGCTGCTCGGGCCGGGGTCGTAAGTGCCGTGGTTGAAGGGCTTTAGGCCTGCACCGGCCACCGTCGTTTCGGCGCGCGCCAGATCGTCGACCGCGATGCCGATGTGGTTCATCGGGACGCTTTTCACGAAGCCGCCCTTGATCCGCGGGCTGGTGTGGATCGCCACGTAAGCCGTCTCGTCGCCGAGATGGATCGAGCGGCCGTTGTCAAGCGAGGGGCCCTCCCACCGGCGATGCCAGCCTGTGAGTTCTTCAAGCAGCGCGGCGGTGCGCTCGCCATCGGTGACCGAGATGTTGACGTGTTCGAGTCTGGCCTTGGCCATGCGTGCTTCCTTTCGTTTGCGAATCGGGCACGCAGGGTTATGCAACCTCAAGTCAACTTTAGGTCAAGCATGAAAGCCAGCGATCTTCTCACCATCGGCGAACTCGCCCGGCGCACCGGGCTCGCGGTCTCGGCGATCCGCTTCTACGAGGACAAAAGACTGGTCGAACCGCTACGCACCGGGGGCAACCAACGTCGCTATCTGCGCGCCGATATCCGGCGGCTGAGCTTCGTCCTGATCGCGCAGAAGCTCGGGCTTTCACTCGGCGAGATCGCCGAGGCGATGGCCGGGCTGCCGCAAGGGCGCACACCCGACGCGCGCGACTGGGCGCGGATCAGCGGTGCGATCCGGGGGCGCATCGATGCGGAAATGGCGCGGCTCGCCAAAGTGCGCGAGGATCTCGACGGCTGCATCGGCTGCGGCTGCTTGAGCCTGAAGAAATGCAAGCTCTACAACGCTGGCGACACTTGGGGCGCGAGCGGGGCGGGCCCGCGCGTGCTGCGCTAGTCGGTCGGTCCAAGTTCCGCGTCGAGGTCGCGCGGGCGCTTGAAGTGGACCAGTGTGCCGCATTCGGGGCGGATGTCGGCCCATCTGTCGATCGCCAGCTCGAGCACCGCATAGGCGGCGGTGGGGAACTTGACCTTCGCCTCGTCGAACAGCGCGTTCTCGCGCGACGGGGCGACCAGTTCGAGGATCATGTTCTCCAGTCCCGGGTTGTGCCCGGCCAGCAGCACGGCCTCGCTCTCCGCCCCGCGCAGAATGTCGAAGATCGTTTCGGTGGGGGCGAGGTAGAGCCGCTCGTCCCAAACCGGCGGCAGGCCCAGTTCGGCATCGTCCAGCGTGCATTTGACCCGCTCGGCCGGACTGGCGATCAGCCGGTCCCAATGTGGCGGATTCGTGCGGATATGCTCGCCCATCAGCACCGCGCCCCGACGTCCGCGCGTGTTGAGCCCGCGATCGAAATCGCGCTGGTTGGACTGCCCCCAGTCGGACTTCGCATGGCGCAGGAGGCCCAGCGTTCTCACTCGATCTCCCGCTCCCCGCTCGCGGCCATTTCGGCCTGGTCGCTTCCGATACCATTCGCCACGCGCTGTAAAGCCTCTTCGAGCGTAACCCTGACGACGGGGGTGCCAGGCGGGAAGGCCGACAGCAGCCGGCTTGGAAAGGCGGGCGAAAGCACTACGAAATGCCCCGCGTCCTCGCGCGTGCGGATCAGTCGTCCGAACGCCTGTGCCAGCCGGGCGCGGATGATGCGGTCGTCGTAGCGTTGCGCGCCGCCCGGGTGCTCCGCTGAGGCGGCGCGGCGGGCGCGGTGGAGGATCGTCGGGCGCGGCCAGGGCACTGTCTCCAGCACCACCAGCCGCAGTGAGCGGCCCGGGACGTCCACTCCGTCGCGCAGCGCATCGGTGCCCAGCAGGCTGGCACGCGGATCGTCGCGGAAGATGTCGGTCAGCGTGCCGGTGTCGATCGGATCGACGTGTTGGGCATAGAGCGGCAGCCCGGCACGCGCGAGGCGGTCGGCGATGCGGCCGACCACCGCGCGCATCCGGCGGATCGCGGTGAACAGGCCGAGCACCCCGCCGTCCGACGCCTCCACCAGCCGCGCGAAGGCGCCCGCCAGCGCGGGCAGATCGCCCTTGCGGATATCCGTCACGATCAGCACCTCGGCGCGGCGGGCATAGTCGAACGGGCTGTCGGCGACCGCGGTGCGCGGTTCCAGCTCAAGATACGCGGCGCCGGAGCGCGCGACCGCACCCGCCCAGTCGGGCCCGGCCTCGTCGCGATCGGTCAGCGTCGCGCTGGTCAGCATCACGCCATGCGCGGGTTCGAGCACCACGCGGGCAAAAGGCTTCATCGGGTCGAGCCAGCGGCGATGCAGCCCGACATCGTATTCGCGCGAATCGCCGCGCTCCACCGCCAGCCAGTCGACGAATTCGGGATCGGCGGGGCCGCCGAGCCGTGCAAGCATCGCCTCCCACGCGGCGAGGAGATCGATCCGCCAGGACAGCGAATGTCGTGCTCCTTCGATGCGGGCGCGGCCCTGCGCGTCGAGCCAGTCGGGCGCGTCTTCGGTTACCGCTTCGAGCCGGGCGGCGAGCCGTATCAGCGGCACGCGGATCGCGGCGAGAGCCTGTTGGGCGTGACCGGCCGCCTCGATCAGCTCGCCGGGAAGCTGAGCGACCTCGGTCTCGATCCCGTACCCGGCTTCAGCCCCGCCGCTCTCGTCGCGGGCGTAAACCAGCGCGCGGGCCTGCGCGAGCAGCGCCTCGATCGGCCCGGTGGGCATGGCTTCGGAAAGCCGCGCCAGCCAGCCGTCGGAAGGCAGAGCCTGCGCCGCCGCCAGCGCCGCCTCGATCGCCTGTCCGCCCGCCTCGTCGTAGCTGGCGATATCGGCCAGCCGTGCCGCCAGTCCGCGACGGCGGCCACGGCTGGCGCGTTCGGGCCCGACTAGCCAGCGCCGCAGCTCGATCGTCTCCAACCCGGTCAGCGCCGCGGCGAAGGTGGAATCCGCAGCGTCGAACACGTGGTGCCCTTCGTCGAAGACGATCCGCGTCGGCCGCTGCGCGTGGTCGCGCCCGCGGGCCGCGTTGATCATCACCAGCGCGTGATTGGCTATCACAAGGTCCGCCTGGGCGCTGGCGCGGGCGGCGCGTTCGATGAAGCACTTCCGGTAATGCGGGCAGGCGGCATAGACGCATTCGCCGCGTTGATCGGTCAATGCCGTCACGCCGCGTTTGCGGAACAGGGTGCCGAGCCAGCCGGGCAAGTCGCCACCGACCATGTCGCCGTCGCGGCTGTAGGCGGCCCAGCGCGCCACGAGCTGCGCCAGCACCGCCGCGCGCCCCGCGAAGCCGCCTTGCAGCGCGTCCTCCAGATTGAGCAGGCACAGATAGTTCTCGCGCCCCTTGCGGACCACCACCGGCGGCGAGCCGTCGGGGCGCTGCGCGGGCCAGGCGCGCGTGCTCTCCCGCCGCAGCTGGCGCTGGAGGTTCTTGGTGAAGGTGGAGACCCACACCGTCCCGCCCGAGCGTTCGGCCCATAGCGAGGCGGGGGCGAGGTAACCGAGCGTCTTGCCGATGCCGGTGCCCGCCTGCGCCAGCAGCACGTGGGGGCGCTTGTCGTGCTGGCGTGGCGCGAACACGCCGCCGGAGTGACGCGCGAAATGCCGCTGCCCTTCGCGCCGCTCCGCCCCTTCGCCGGTGAGCCGTTCGAGCCGCCCTTCGATTTCCAACTCCTCGAGGAGCACCTGTGTGGGCTGCGGCCGCTCGGGCGCTTCCTCCCATTCGGGCAGCCGCGAGAACAACCACTTCTCGGCTTGAGCGGGTTTCGCGATATGGGCCGCCAGCACCTGCGCCCACGGCCAGCGCAGCCGCATCAGCGATTGCAGCGTGGACCAGGCCCCGGCGCGTTCCGCCCAGTCCTCGGCGGCGCATACGTCGAGCAGCGCCCCGGCGGCTTGTTGCAGCAGCCCAGGCACATCGCCATCACTCGCCGGTTCAGCCAGTCCCAGCGCGTGGGCCAGCCCCTTGGGCGTCGGCACGCAGAACCGCGCCGGGTGGACGAAGGCGAACAGTTCGAGCAGGTCCAGCCCGGACAGGTCGGGATAGCCGAGGCGGCTCGCCACCAGCGGGGCATTGAGCATGAGCAGCGGCGTATCCGCCGCCGCCATGATCGCCTCGCCCTTGGACAGCGCGCGGGTGCTGCCGCTCGCTTCGCGCAACCACGTCCCCGCATGGCTGGCATGGAGCGCGGGTAAGGATAGGCTGGGCATCGGCCGTCACTAGAACACAATGCGAACGCGGATCAAGGCAAGGCACTTCGCAACGACTGTTCATCAGGCACCATGATGCGAATGAAAAAGGAACAAAAGTCGTCAAAATCGTGGCGAGAGGCGCTCTGCTCGTCGACTAATTTCGGCGACTCACCTCGTTTGTTGACAGATATTGTAAGGTTTTTCAGTAATATAGGTATTTCTGAACTCCAGCTTTCGGGAACAGCGGCGAGAAGCCGGTCGTTCTGTTGCCATGATGACACGCACCCTTCTCGTTCGCTGCGCCCCCCTCGCGATTGCCGCGTCGGCCGCGCTCCCCATGATCCCCGCGCTGGCCCAGGATGTCGCTCCGGTCATCGTGCTCCCTCCGGTCGACGCTGCGCCGGTCGCTGCCGATCCAACCCCTGCGCCGACGTCGGCCCCGGCTCCGACGATCGTCATTCCGGCACCGGTCCCGGTTGTCGCGGCACCGGCTGCGACCGCCGAAGAGCCAATTGCCCAGACCGCCGCGCCGCAACGCCAGCCTGCTCCGGCTCGCGCCACCCGCGCCGCTCCGGTGCGTTCTACGGCCCCGGTTGCTGCGCCCGTGGCGGCCGCGGTCGCGCCCGCTGCTCCGTCGGTTGCCGCACCGGCGATGGCTGCACCCACGGTGCCGCTCGAGACGCCCGCCAGCATCGAACCAGCCCCTCCTGTCGCCGCGAGCGCCGACGGCGGCACGAACGAAGCCTTGATCGCGGGCCTGCTCGGCGCTGTCGGCATAGCCGCGGTTGGCGGTGTTGCTCTGGCCGCCTCGCGCCGCCGTCGCCGCCGCGCCAATGAGCTGGACGACGTCGCTTACGACACACTGGAAGAACCTGTTGTCGGGCAGTCTCTCGGGCACGAACCGGTCGCGGTTCGCACGCCCGAACCCGCGTTTACGGTTCCCGTCGTGTCCGCTGGCAGCTTTGCCGCCGCCGCCCCGGTGACGACGCCGGCCGCTGCTCCGGCCATGGCCCGGACCCGGGTGCCGACCGGCGATCCGGTTGCGCTGCCCGCCGAAGTGCCCGCAACCTTCGCGGAGCGCGATGCGCTGCTCAAGGACCTGGTCGCGGCCGAACCCGACCGCGCCAACCCGTTCACTTCGGTCCGGGCCCGTGCCCGCCGCGCCAAGCTGATCATGCAATCGCTGGGGCAGGATTTCTCGAGCCGCAAGCCGCGGATCGACCTCAGCGAATACACCAACCGCTGGCCGGCCCTGAGAGGTTGGCAGCCTGCAACCGCCTGATCCCTCCCTTCCTCCCAAGGAGGTTGCAGATACTGCCCGGGGGCGCGTCTCTAAAGGGACGCGCCCCCTTCTTTCTTGTGAAACGCCTGTCATTGCGGCGATGCAGCCGCTAGCAGCGGCGCGCCATGACCGACACCGATCTGACCGCCGCCGCCCGCACCTCCAAGGCCTGGCCGTTCCAGGAGGCGCAGAAGCTGTTGCGCCGCTATCCAGACGGCCGCAAACCCGATGGCGCGCCGGTGCTGTTCGAGACCGGCTACGGGCCCTCTGGCCTGCCGCATATCGGCACCTTCCAGGAAGTGCTCCGAACGACGCTCGTCAGGCGCGCGTTCGAGGCGCTGATCGGCGCGAAGCCCGAAGACGGCCGCACGCGGCTGGTTGCCTTTTCGGACGACATGGACGGGCTACGCAAAGTGCCCGACAATGTGCCGAACCATGAACTGCTGACCGCCAATCTCGGCAAGCCGCTCAGCTGCATTCCCGATCCGTTCGACACGCATCACAGCTTCGCGGCGCACAACAACGCCATGCTGCGCGCGTTTCTCGATCGCTTTGGCTTCGACTACGAATTCGTCTCATCGACCGAGCGTTACGGCTCTGGCGCCTTCGACGACTCTTTGCGACAGGTGCTGCGCGGCAATCAGGCGATCCTCGACATTATGTTGCCGACACTTCGCGAGGAGCGGCGGCGGACCTATTCGCCGATCCTCCCGATTTCGCCCACCACCGGTCGTGTGCTCCAGGTTCCGGTCGAGGTGGTCGATGCCGAGGCAGGGACGATCCGCTTCACCGATGAGGACGGCACAATTGTCGAGCAATCGGCGCTGGGCGGCATGGCCAAACCGCAATGGAAGGTCGATTGGGCGATGCGCTGGTATGCGCTTGGCGTCGACTACGAAATGTACGGCAAGGATCTGACCGACAGCGGCGTGCAATCGGGCAAGATTGTCGAGGTGCTGGGCGGCCGCAAGCCCGAGGGGCTGATCTACGAGTTGTTCCTCGACGAGAAGGGCGAGAAGATCTCCAAGTCCAAAGGCAACGGCCTGACCATCGAGGAATGGCTGCGCTACGGCCCGCCCGAGAGCCTGGGTTTCTACATCTTCCCTAATCCCAAGAGCGCCAAATCGCTCCACGCGGGCGTGATCCCGCGCGCCGTGGACGATTACTGGCAATTCCGCGGCCAGCTCGCAGAGCAGCCGCTCGACAAGCAGCTCGGCAATCCCGTGTGGCATTTGCTACGCGCCAATGGTGGTGGGGAGGGGGCGGGCGATACGTTGCCGGTGACCTACAGTCTGCTGCTCAACCTGATAGGGGTGTTGGGTGCGGACGCGACCGCTGAGCAGGTGTGGTCCTATCTCGCCAACTACCTGCCGGGCACCGCGCCGCGCGATCATCCCGAGCTGGCGACGCTCGTGGACGCGGCGCTGGCCTACAACCGAGATTTCGTCGCCCCCACGCTAGCAAAGCGCGCGCCCGAGCCGAACGAGGCCGCGGCCTTGCGCGCGCTCGACGAGCAGCTTGCCGCGGCTGTCGCCAATGCTCCTCCCGACGAACTCCAGACGCTGGTCTACGACATCGGCAAGCGCGAGGAGTTCGGCTTCGCGAGTCTGCGCGACTGGTTCAAGGCGCTCTACCAGACGTTGCTCGGCAGCGATCAGGGGCCGCGCATGGGCAGCTTCATCGCGCTCTACGGCATTCCTGAGACTCGCCGGCTGATCGCCGAGGCGCTCGCGCGAGCCTGAGGTTCAGCGAAAGTCGCGCGTCCGGTACCAGCGCGTCAGCACATACTTCACGCCCTTCACCACCGGCGTGCCGGCGTGGATCGTGTCGTGGTTGGGCGTGCCGTCCGGCCTGGCATTGTTCCACAGCAGCAGCACACCGGGCTTGGGTTCGATCGAGGCGCCGATAGCGGTGAAATGCGTGTGCCCGCCTTCCTCCACCGTGTTCAGGAAGGCCATCGCGGTCCAGGCCCGCTGACCTCCCCGCTGCCGCTCGGTCGGCCAATAGGGCTGGTCGGGATGGAACCAGTCGCAATGCGGCTTGAACTCCTGCCCCGGCAGATAGCGCTGGCCCTGAATCGTCTCGCCGCATTGGGGCGCGATGCCGAGCAGATCGTCGATCCGGCGCGAGACGCTCATGACGAACGGATCCCAAGCGTCGAAATTGCCCGAATACGAAGTGCGGAACTTCTCCACATAGGCGGTGTCGTGGAGCTGGCTGGGGCGCGCGACGGTGTCGATCATCGCAATCAGGCGCTCGCACTCGGCGGGACTGAAGAAGTCGCCGATGGCGAAGATTTCCGCCTGCTCGGTCGGGACGCGATAGATGCCTGGATCGGCCCCAAGCCGCGCGCGTACTTGGGCACCCATGCGCTGGAGGGCCTCCTGATCGGGAAAGGTCGTGGCGGCGGGCATACCCCTCCCCGATTACCAAAGCCGCGGCGCGGGGCAAGCCAAGCTTGCCAGCGGACAGCCTGGCGCTAGGCTGGCACACCGTCGCAAGGGAGCGCCGCCGCCATGGGTCTGACCACCACCGAACGATCGCGTTATTCGACGGTATCGATGGTGTTTCACTGGACGATTGCGATCGCGGTGATCGTCAACTGGCGCATTGCCGAGGCCGCGGAACACGCCGCTGGGCCGGCGCGCGGCGCGATCTTCGCCGATCACAAGGCGCTCGGCATCGCGATCCTCGTGCTGACGCTGGGCCGGATCGCTTGGCGGCTGACACACCCGATGCCGGCGCTGCCCCGCAATTATGCGCCTTGGGAAACCATCCTCGCGCGCACGACCCATGTGCTGTTCTACGTCCTGCTGATCGGCCTGCCGCTTGGCGGTTGGCTCGCAAACTCCATGACCGGGCGCGATATCGACTTCTTCGGCCTGTTCACCATTCCGCCGCTGCCCACGGGCGAGAACAAGGCGCTCGGCGGGGCGATCTTCGACGCCCACGCCGCTGGTGGCACGTTCCTGCTGGCGCTGATCGCGCTGCATGTCCTCGGCGCGCTCAAGCACACCTTCATCGACCGCGACGGTGGTATCTTCCGGATGCTGCCCTTCGGCCGGGCGAGCAAGCCGGGCTGACGAAAACGGCCCCGCCAGCGGTGACGCGGGCGGCGCCGTCGATGCGTGGTCGCGCTTACCAGAAGAAGTCGTGGATCACGTCCACGACCTGGCCGCTGTAGGTGTCGACCAGCAGCGCGTCGTCGTAATAGCGCACCCAGCGATACGAACCGTAGGCGGCCGGCAGGCGATACTGCCACGGATCGTTGATCCAGTAGCGGTTCGAATAGAACAGGCTGCCGAGGCGGAAGCCGATGTTGATCCGGCTGTAGCGGTAGTTGCTGTAGGGCGCGTAATAGCGGCCCGGACGGAAAACGTGGCGATTGGCGGCGCGATAGCGCTGCCAGTCGTAGCGGTTGTCGTTGCGCCAGCCGCGATTGTCCCAGCGGCGGTTGTCGTTGCCCCAACGCCGATCATCGGAGCGGTCGCCCGCGCGATAGCCCTGGTTGTAGGCCTGCCGCACGTCGCGCCGATCGTCGCGCCAGTCCTGCCGCTGGCCCTGCTGGTAGCCCTGGCGATAGGCCTGCCGGTCGGTGCGTTGGTCAGCGCGTTGCCCGGCGTTGTAGCCCTGGCGGAAATCCCGCCGGGTTTCGCGCGCGTCCTCGCGCCGTTCCTGCCGCCACTCGCGACGGGTGTCGGCACCGTAATTGCCGCGGCGCGCTTGCGGGGCGGCTTGCGCGGGAGCCTGGGCCTGGCGTTCGATCCGCCGCTCGGCCCGGCGCTCCTGGCGTTCGGAGCGTTGCGGACGGTCCGCCCGCTCCGAGCGTTCGGCACGCTGGCCGCCCCAGCTACGATCGCGATTGCCGCGATCCTGGGCCTGCACCGGCAGCGAAGTCCCCAGCAGCGCGGTGACCAGCGCGCCGATGGCGCCGGTCTTCATGAAACGAGAACTAAACATGGAGCGTCTCTCCGATCCTGCGGGCCGCTCCACCAACGGCGATTGTCGATGGGCCGGGTCTAGGCCGCGGCGAATGAGCGGCGAATGAACCGGATTGGGGGCGGACATGGACCACAGACCAGGGGCATTTAAAAAACTTCGTTCAGCGCATTCGTGAGCGTTTTCAGAGTAATGCACGCAATCCTGGGTGAACTTCCAGATCGCCAGTCGCGGTTCTACTGCGGCGCCGTCTCGCCCAAGACGAATCGGCTGCGGAGTCATCCGCAACCTATGCGCCTCCGCTCGGAATGTAGGAAAATGGTTTCTCGCCCCACTACGGAGCGAGAAACCATGCCGCCGTCATGCCGCCAGCGGCAGCAGGCGGCGCACCTCGTCATGCGCGGCGGCGACCGCCGCTGCGCGCGCGTCGTCGCTGATCTTGAGCCCCTCGGCGATCACGAACTCGACATTGGTGATGCCGATGAAGGCGAACACATCGGCCAGGTAGCGTTCGGCGTGCTCGACGGCGCGCCGGCCGCTGTCCTCGCCGTAAAGCCCGCCGCGCGCCACCGCGACGATTACGCGCTTGCCGCCCGCCAGTCCTTCGACGCCGGTTTCGGTGTAGCGAAAGGTTTCGCCCGCCACGAGCAGGCGGTCGATCCAGGCCTTGAGCTGGCTCGGGATGGTGAAATTGTACATCGGCGCGCCGATGACGACGATGTCCGCCGCCTTGAACTCGGCCAGCGCGGCCTGCGAGTCCGCCTCCCCGAACGCGGGCAGGGTGAGGTGATCGAGCGGATCGGCGGCCAGGTCGCGATAGGTGACGCGCACGCCGGGGTGGGCGGTCGTGAACTCGCGGAGGATGGCGGCGGTCAGCTCGCGGCTGGCCGAGGCCTCGCCGGTGATGGCGGAATCGATGTGGAGGATGGTCATGGCGTGAAAAACTCCGGTCACAAATATTGACCAGCACCACATAAGTGACCACATTGATCGGGCAAGAACGCAAATTTTCCTGACCAGGTCACATCGCTATGACTGCAAATCCGCACCCCCACGCCGATCCCGGTTGCCGCGCCGTCAGTGAGCTGCTGAGCCGCGTGGGCGACAAATGGACGGTGCTGATCGTCAAGGCGCTGGAGGCCAGGCCGCGCCGCTTCAACGAACTGAAACGCGAGATCGGCGGCATCAGCCAGCAGATGCTGACCCGCACGCTGAAGACGCTCGAGCGCGACGGCATGGTCGCCCGCACCGTCCACGCGACGATACCCCCGCAAGTCGAATACGCGCTGACCCCGCTCGGCCATTCGCTGGCGGTGCCGGTGATGGCGCTGGCGGACTGGACCTTCGCGCATCTGCCGCAGATTCACGCCAATCGCGCGGCCTATGACGGGGTGCTGGCGGAGGCGGCGTGAGAGCGCGCCGCGCGCTCGATCAGGCGCTGCGTGCGCCGCTGTGCGGCAAAGGGCTGGCTGCCAGCGCGGCCGCATCGGTCAGCGGCATGGGCCGGCCAAGCAGATAGCCCTGGATGTTCTCGATACCCGCGGCGCGCAACATCTCCAGCTCGGCTTCGGTCTCGACACCCTCGGCGACGATCTGGCTGTCGGTGGCGCGGGCGAAGGAGGCCAGCGCGACCGCCAGCGAACGCTTGGCCGGATCGCGGTGGATGTCCTGGATCAGCGCGCGGTCGAGCTTGATGAGGTCGGGCTTGAGGCACAGGATCTGTTGCAATCCGCTGTAGCCGGCCCCGGCATCGTCCACCGCCAGGCGCATCTTGCGGGCGCGGAGCGGGGCGAGGGCCGCATTGATGGCATCGACATCGGCGATGGCGTCGTGCTCGGTAATCTCGAGCACCAGCCGTTCGAGCGGGAAGCGTTCGAGCAGCCGCGCCAGGCGTGGATCGACCACGGTCGCCGGGGACGCATTCAAGGCGAGGTAGAGCGGCGCGGGCAGCGACGCCAGGCCCGCGATCGCGGTTTCGATCGCGGCCAGCTCCAGCTCCGGCCCCAGGCCAATGGCCGCGGCTTCCGCGAACCACTGGTCGGGGCTCCGGAGCGGCTCGGCGGTGAACCGCGCCAGCGCTTCGAAGCCGATCGGGCGGCGGTCGGTCAGTTGCCAGATGGGCTGATAGACGCAGCTGCGCCCCGCCGCGATGGCCGCGTCGATCCGTCCGATCGCCTCGTCGCGCGCGGTTCGCTGGTCGCGCTCCTCCGCGATCTCGAAGGCGGCCAGCTCGGCGAAGGTGCGCATGGTGGCCAGATCGCGGGCGTTGAGGCTGGGGTCGGACGCCGGGCCGAGACAGCAGAACATGCCGTAAACCGCGCCATCCGGGAGCCGCAGCGGCACGCTGACATGCGCGCCGATCGGGATGGCCGTGGTGACGGGCAGGGCCATGGCGATGGGCTCGGCGGCGGTATCGGGGATCAGTTCGGGCAGGCGGCCCGCGAGGATGTGGCGGCAATAGACATCGTCGAGCGAGTGCCGGTCGCCCGGCTTCGCGAGATGCTCGAGGCCGGGCGCATCGACGACGCGGAAGACTGCGTCATTGCCTTCGAATTCGGAGATATAGGCGACCTGCAACCCGAGATGCGTCCGCACCGCGGCCAGCGCGCGCTGGAGGAATTCCTCGGTGCTGTGCTTGTGCGGGGCAGCCGAGAGCAGGTCCGCGAGGGGGGATGTGCTGTCGTGGTTTGCGCCCGTCGTTACCGTCATTTTCTGCTCCGCCGGGAGCAGCGGTAACAACAAGGTATGAATATTCGGCTTAGGGGAATTGCCTACTCTGCTCGTGCCGAACTGGGGTCATTCCTGACCCCGGATAACTCGGAAGACACTCGCCAATTCAGAAAATCAGATGGGCAGCCGCGTTCATGGCATGGTGGAGGATGCGCACGATGGAGACCGAGACTCCATCGAAATCGTAGTAGATCCGGTGGCTCCGGTAGGAAAAGATGTGGATCGGCGGTTCGATACTGCGGTCGAGACGCCCAAGCTCTGGAAACGCGCCCAGCCGGTTGAGGGCCTCGTCCATTCCCGTCATGTAGTCGACCGCGACGCTCTCTCCGAAATTCTCCAGACTGAACCGGTATATGTCGGCCATATCGGTCGCAGCTTCCGCGCGAACGACAACGTCAGGCACGCTTGCGGTTCTGGGCCATCACATCGGCAATGATTTCGCTGTGAGAACGCGAATCGACGGGACTGGCCCGCCCCTTGTCGATCTCCGCCTGCAACCAGCGCAGGTGCGCGGCGCGGTCCTGGTCCTGCCGGAGCAGGTCGCGGATATAATCGCTGGTGCTCGAATAGCGCCCCTCGGCCACACGGGCTTCGGCCCATTGCTTGAGGCCGTCGGGCACGGAGATGTTGAGTTGGGGCACCGGGGGATGCTACAGAATTGCGCGGATTTGTGCAAATCGTATCGCAGCAGCTGTCGCGTTCCTGGTCAGATGCGCCAGAGCTGACTGTTGGTAAGCGTAGAAAGCCGGTCAGCTAATCGCTCAGTGAGAACTTGCAGCCCTTCTTCGTTGGGCAGGTATCGAAGGTATCTATGGTGTCTGAGGTCAAACGGAACGTCATTCTCGTGTTGAGCGATTGGCACAACGTGCTTCCCGAGCGTGTGAGCAACCCCGCACTCGTAAAATACGTTGGGATTCTTCCCGGTAAAATCACACACTACTACGAATGAACGGTAGATCAGCGAGAAAATGTCTTGGATAACAGTGGAGTGTTCCCAGAGGTCATCTACCCTTTGAACCAAGAGACCTCGTCCGGCTGCGGCTCGCCGTATCGCCTCATAGACGGGTGTCATCTCCGCTGAGAATGGCATCATGACGGCCACGAGCCTGTTGTCGACTGGCGCATCTGGTATGGCAAACACCGATGGCGAGAAAACGATGCGGCGATCACTCGGTGCACTCGACACGTTTTGAGCGCAATCCTCGAAGGTCTGTTGCAGGTAGGATTCGATCGTTGGGAGATTGCTAGGATTCCGTTGAGCAAGCGTGATCAGGACATCCAACACGCAACCCTCGTAGTCGTCGTCCCCAAAATGCAATGACCTGAGTAAGCGCGAGTGATTCTGGATCAGCTCAAGCTCACCAGTGATCGCGCCTAGTTCAAGCCAGTGGTTACTATTGAACCGCGCCGCTACTTCCCGCTTCAGAGGAATCAGCAATTTTGATTGTTCTGGGTCGAGGGTCACTCAATCACCTAGTGAGTTTCTTATACGCCAGTCTGGTCGGCCGGTCCGCCGCATCGCCCAGCCTGCGCCGCTTGTCCTCTTCGTAAGCCTCGAAGTTGCCCTCGAACCATTCGACGTGACTGTCGCCCTCGAAGGCAAGGATGTGCGTCGCCAGGCGGTCGAGAAAGAAGCGGTCGTGCGAGATCACCACAGCGCAACCGGCGAAGTTTTCGATCGCTTCCTCCAGCGCGCCCAAGGTCTCGACGTCCAGATCGTTGGTCGGCTCGTCGAGCAGCAGCACATTGCCGCCGGTCTTGAGCATCTTGGCCATGTGGACGCGGTTGCGTTCGCCGCCCGAGAGCTTGCCGACGTTCTTCTGCTGGTCCGCGCCCTTGAAGTTGAACGCGCCCACATAGGCCCGCGTGCTCATGTCGTGGCCGTTGACCTTCATGTAGTCGAGCCCGTCTGACACTTCCTCCCAGACGTTCTTCTTGGGATCGAGGTGGTCGCGGCTCTGGTCCACGAAGCCGAGCCGAACGGTCGAACCCATGTCGACCTCGCCGGTGTCCGGCGTTTCCTTCCCGGTGATGATCTTGAACAGCGTGGACTTGCCCGCGCCATTGGGCCCGATCACGCCGACGATGCCGCCGGGGGGCAGGGTGAAGCTGAGGTCCTCGAACAGCAGCTTGTCGCCATAGGCTTTCGAGATGTTCTTCATCTCGATCACCTTGCCGCCGAGCCGTTCGGGCACCTGGATCACGATCTGCGCCTTGCCCGGCTTGCGGTTGTTCTGCGCGTCCTGGAGTTGTTCGAACTTGCGGATGCGCGCCTTGGACTTGGTCTGGCGTGCCGCCGGGGTCTGGCGGATCCACTCGAGCTCTTCCTTGAGCGCCTTGGAGCGGCCCGATTCCTCGCGGCTTTCCTGCTCCAGCCGCTTGGCCTTCTTCTCCAGGTAGGTCGAGTAATTGCCCTCGTAGGGATAGTAGCTGCCGCGATCGAGCTCGAGAATCCAGCCCACCACATTGTCGAGGAAATAGCGGTCGTGGGTGATCATCAGCACCGCGCCGGCGTATTCCTTGAGGTGGTTTTCGAGCCACTGGACGCTTTCGGCGTCGAGGTGGTTGGTGGGCTCGTCGAGCAGCAGGATGCCGGGCTTCTGGATCAGCAGCCGGGTGAGCGCGACGCGGCGCTTCTCGCCGCCGGACAGGTCCTTCACGGGCCAGTCGCCGGGGGGGCAGCGCAGGGCCTCCATCGCGACCTCGAGCTGGTTGTCGAGCGTCCAGCCGTCGACCGCGTCGATCTTGTCCTGCAGCTCGCCCATCTCGGCGCCAAGGGCGTCGAAATCGGCGTCGGGCTCGCACATCAGCGCGCTGACCTCGTTGAAGCGGGCGACGAGGTCGGCGGTCTCTTTCGCGCCCTCGCGCACGTTTTCGAGCACGGTCTTGGTGGTGTCGAGCTCGGGCTCCTGCTCCAGATAGCCGACGGTGATGTTCTCGCCCGCCCACGCCTCGCCGGTGTAATCCTTGTCGATCCCGGCCATGATTTTGACCAGCGTGGATTTGCCCGCGCCGTTGGGGCCGACGATGCCGATCTTCGCGCCCTGATAGAACTGGAGGCTGATGTCCTTGAGTACCGGCTTGGGCGCGCCGGGGAAGGTCTTGGTCATGCTCTTCATGACATAGGCGTATTGGGCGGCCACGGGTGGTCCTTCGGATTGGAAGCTGGGCGGGAAAGAATTGCGCGCCAGATAGGCGGCTAGCGTCACGCGGGCAAGCAGGGAGGCGACGCGATTTCCGCTTGGCAGCGGCGGGGGCGCTGCTAGCACGCCGGCCATGAAAGCATTTTTGCTCGGTGCCGTCGCACTCCTCGCCGCTTCTCCGCTCAACGCCGCCCCGACGCTGGCCGAACACGCCGACAAGGTTCTGGAAGCAGACACGATCGCGTGGGATTTCGTCGAGGGCATCACCACCGAGGTCGGGCCGCGCCAGGCGGGCACCGAGGCCGAAACGCGCGGGCGCGTCTGGGCGGTGAAATGGCTCAAGGCCAACGGTTTCGCCAAGGTGGCGGACGAGCCCTATATGATGGACACCTGGGTGCCGGGCGACGTGATGCGCGCGGCGATCGTCGCACCATATCCGCAGCCGTTGACCATCGTGCCGCTGGGCAACAGCGCCGCCACGCCCGTGGGCGGGCTGACCGCCGAGGTGGTGCGCTTCGCCAGCTATGCCGAGCTCGAGGCCGCGCCCGCAGGCAGCCTCATCGGCAAGATCGCCTTCATCGACCACGCCATGCGCCCCACTCAGGACGGCTCGAGTTATGGTTTCGCGGGCCCCGCGCGCTGGACCGGGCCCGGCCTCGCCGCGCGCAAGGGCGCCGTGGCGACAGTCATTCGATCGATCGGGACCGAAACGGAGCGCACGCCCCACACTGGCGGCACCAGTTTTCCGGAAGGCGTGACGCCCACGCCCGCCGCGGCGCTGTCCAACCCGGATGCCGATAATTTGGCGCGCATGGTCGCGCGGGCGAACGGCAAGCCGATCACGCTGATGCTCGAACTCAATCCGCGCCGCCTGGGACAGACGGAGAGCGGCAATGTAGTGGCCGAGATCGTGGGCCGCGATCCCAAACTGCCGCCGGTGCTGCTCGCCTGCCATCTCGACAGCTGGTGGAACGGGACCGGCGCGTTCGACGATGGCGCGGGCTGCGGCATCGCCGCCGCCGCCGCCAAGCACGTCGCCACCGTGGGCAAGCCGCTGCGGACTATCCGCGTCCTGTTCGCGGGCGCAGAGGAGACCGGGCTGTGGGGTAGCCGCGCCTATGCCGCCGCGCACAAGGGAGAGCCGGTGTTCGCGGGGCTCGAAAGCGATTTCGGTGCCGACCGCGTGTGGCGGATCGATAGCAATTTCACCGCTTCCGACCCCGAGCTCTACCGCAAGCTGGCGCAGGGCGTCGCCCGCTTCGGCGTCGCCCCCTCGCGCGACGTCGCGACCGGCGGCGCGGACCTCAACTGGGTGCGCGAGCAGAATGGCGCGCTGATCGATCTCCAGCAGGACGGCACGCGTTATTTCGACCTGCACCACACCAACAACGATACGCTCGACAAGATCGACCCGGTGCAATTGCGCCAGAACGTGGCGGTGTGGACGGTAGTGACGGGTATCCTCGCCAACCATCCCGAGCCGATCAAGCGGGCGCCGTGATCTGAAGACACTGGCCGATCCCGACCGTTTGCTCGGCGAGGGGCTGGCGCGGCTGCGCGAGCGGTTCGCGGTTCCTGCGGAGTTCCCGCCCGAGGTGCTGGCCGAGGCCGAGCAGATGGCGGGCCGCGTGCCGGACGCGCACGCCGACTGGACCGACCGCGCCTTCGTCACGCTCGATCCGGCGAGTTCGACCGATCTCGACCAGGCTTTCGTCATCGAGGAAGCCGGGCCCGATCTCCTGCTCCACTATGCGCTCGCCGACATCGGCTGGTTCGTACCCGAGGGCGGGGCAATGGAGGCCGCGGCATGGACGCGCGGGGTCACGCTGTATCTGCCCGATGGCCGGGCGCGGCTCTATCCCCCGGTTCTGAGCGAAAATATCGCCAGCCTGCTGCCCGATGGGCCGCGCCCGGCGATCGTGGCGACGGTGCGCTGCGCTCCCGATGGCGCGGTGAAACTGGAAGGAGCGGTGCGCGCCTTGATCCACAGCCGCGCCAAGCTGGCCTACGAGACCGTCGCTATGGCCAGCGTGCCCTATCTCGAAGACTTCGCGGCGCGGATGAGCGGGGCCGAAGAGGCCCGCGGCGCGGCGCGGGTCGATCCGCCTGAGCAGGCGATCGGGCGCGCCGCCGACGGCCGATACCGGCTGCATTTGCGCGCCTGGCTACCCTCCGAAGAGGTCAATTCCGAACTCTCGCTCGCCGCCAACTTCGCCATCGCCCAGGCCCTGCACGTGGCGGAAACCGGGCTGTTCCGCGAAATGCCTGCGCCCGACGAGCGCGCGCTGCGCCGCCTGCGCCAGACCGCGCGCGGGCTCGGGCTGGTGTGGCCGGAGGGCGAGACACTGGCGCGGTTCGAACGGAGGATCGATCCGCACACCGTGGCCGGGGCCGCGTTCCTGCTGGCGGTACGGCGAGTGACGGGCGGGGCGGACTACTGGCCCTATCGCCGGGGGCACAGGCCGTGGCACGCTGCCATCGGCGCGACCTATTGCCACGCCACCGCGCCGATGCGGCGGCTGGCCGATCGCTACGTGCTCGAAACCGTGCTGGCGCTGGCCAACGGCACCCCGCGTCGCGCCGACGAAGCCGAGCTGTTCGCGCGGCTCGCGACCACCATGAACACCGCCGACAACCGCGAAGCCGCGATCGAGCGCGCCGTGCTCGATCTCGCCGAAGCGGCGCTGCTCCATGGCCGCGAGGGCGAGGTGTTCCGCGCCCTCGTCACCGAACGCGACGAGAAGGGCGCGCGGCTCCAGCTGCGCGATCTACCGGTGGTGGCGAGGGTCGATACCCGCAGCGTAGCCAGCGGCGATGAAGTGCAGGTGCGGCTGGTCTCCGCCGATCCGGTGCGCGGGGAAGTACGGTTCGAGCGGGTGCGCTAGCGGTGCTGGTGCCCCCCGCCTCCCGCGCTAGCGCTCGCCGCGGGCCGGGGCATGACTGCCGGGGTGCGGTCGAGAGTTCCCAGGACACGTTCGATGAGGGCGGTGTCACGGTATTTCACGATGTCGACGACCTTCTCATCCTCGAAAGTGAAGACCCAGCAATAACGATTGGGGCCCGCGAAAGCCCTGCCCAGTGTATCGAGACTGGTCATGGGGGCTGTTGGCATTCTCGGCAGCTGGGCGCGAAGACCCTTTGGCGGTGAACTGACTGCGCCCCCTCGGCGCGAACCGACCTTGCCAAGGAGCCATCTGCCCACGGCATTCCGGTGCCTGGCGTCGTCGCGTCATTCCATGCCGGCACGGGCATACCCGTTACCGGTCAGGGTCATCGCATGCGGTCCCGGTCTGCTCGCCTGGAGGTCCATCAGGGCGCGTGACACGCCGTTTGTCCAGCCAAAGCCTTCCTGGACCGGGTATTCGCCGCCGCCGCCCGGCTCCGCGGACACGACGTTGTATTTCTCTACCAGCTTACCCGACCGGGCAAACTCGCGCTCCACAGTCGCAAGCCAGCGGTGGGCAATTTCCCCGGCGAGCCCATGCTGGCCGTAATGGCGCAGTCCGATCACCGCCATCCAGTGAAGCGGGGCCCAACCATTGGGCGCATCCCATTGTTCGCCGCTGGCGATCGCGGTCGTGAGAAGACCGCCCGGTGCCAGGAGGTGGGCCTCGGTAGCCCGCGCGCAGGCTCCGGCCTTGGCCTCGTCGGATGCGCCCGCGAACAGGGGGACCAGTCCGGCCGCGGTCAGCCGGGGCGTGCGGGCTGCGCGCTGCCAGTCGAGGTCCAGGTAGAAGCCCTCGTTGGAGTCCCAGAGGTGGCAGTCGATGGCGGCGCGCCGCCGGGCCGCTTGGGCCGCGAAGTCGCCCTCGCGCGGATCGCCGATGCGCGCGTATGCGGACGCGATGGCTTCCTCGAGCCCGAAAAGCAGGCTGTTGAGGTCGACCGGCAGGATCGCGGTCGTCCGGATCGTCTCGAGACGCGAGGGATCATCGAGCCAGCGCGAGCTGAAGTCCCAGCCGCTTTCAGCGGCGGCCCGCAGGTCACGATAGACCTCCGGGGCCGGACGGTCGCTCTTCGCGGCTGTCTCAACGTCCTCTCGATAGGCCTCGTCACGCGGCGTATCGCGGGCGTCCCAGAAGCGGTTGAGGAGCGTACCGTCGGGCAAGCGAACCACTCGCTCGTTGGCCTCTCCCGGCGCCAGATACGCGGCGCCGCGCATCCAAAAGGCATGCTCGCCCTCGAGCGCCGCCAGATAGCTCACATAGCCATCGACGGGATCCTCCTTCGTCAGGCCGGCCATGAGATAGAAGACGGGCGGCTGCGAGCGCGTGGTGAAATAGGTGCGCGCGCCATTGGGCACATGGCCGAAGTGCATGATGAGGTCGGCGAAATTGTCGACAAGCCCCTGGGCCGCGTCGGCATGGCCATCAAGCCGAAGGCCGAGCATCGTGAAGTAGCTGTCCCAGTAGCAGACCTCGCGGAACCGGTCTCCGGGAACCGCAAAGGGATGATCGAGACGCAGCGCGCTGTCGTGCGGGCCGGGATTTATGGGCGGGCGAAGCAGGCTGGGCCAGAGCGCGCGAATGTACTCGAGCAACCCGCGCTTGCCCGGCCGATCCGCAACGCGCGCTTCCGCCAGCGGCCAGAACCATCGCGCTACGAAAGCCGCAAGCTCCTGGCGCCCCGCGGGACGCACACGCGCATAGGCTTCCATCACTTGCCGCGGGGGCGCGCGGGGAACCATGTCGACGAAGGTCTTGCCGTCCTCGAACACGCCCTCAAGCTGGACGCGCGCAAGCAGGTCCCCGAACGCATCCGCCGGCGTTGCGACCCGCAGCACCGTCAGAAGCGATACGCCGCGCTGAAGCGGACCGATCGCCCGAGGATCGGGCGGGCGAGAATCACGCCCGCGCCCTGCGCGCCGATCACGCGCGGGTTGCCCTCGGTCAGGCCGATCTCGTCGGTGAGATTGTCGCCCGTGACTTGAAAGCTTAGCCGATCGTTGAGGTCGAAGGTCACACCCGCGTCCAGCTTGTAGAAATTGGGCAGCCGTTGCGCATTCTGCACATCGGAGAAGCGATCGCCCAGATAGCTCAATGTGCCATAGAAGGCCACGCGGCTATCCTGGCCGAAGTCGATTTCGTAGGACGGGGTGACGCGCCATTGCCATTCGGGCTGGCGTTGGACCTGGTTACCCGAGAGATCGGTCTGTCCCCCGTCGGCGAAGAAATCCTGGTAGGTCGCGTCGAGATAGGTGCCGGCGAAGGCGAGGGTGAAACCATCGACCGGGCGGATGGCGCCTTCGAGTTCGACACCCGTGGCCTGCGCGCCGCCGATCGAGGCGACGGGCGCGCCATTCGCGATGACAGTGGTCGCGAGCCCCTCGAAATCGTTGCGGAACAGCGTGGCATAGAGGCTCACGAGGTCGGTCGAGACCTTGAGGCCTGCCTCGTAGCTGTCAACCTGCGGCGCTAACCGGATGCCATCGCGCAGATTGTCGAAGAACGGGAAGGAATTGCCGCGGCTGTAACGCAGGAAGGCCCCGAGACCGTCGGAGAAATCGTAATTCGCGCCGACCGTCCACGACCATTCGTCGCCCGTATATTCGATGTCTCGAAACGTGCCGTTGAGAACCGCCGTACCGTTGTTGAAGAGGGTGTTGGGGTTGCTGTCGGTGTCGAGGCCGAACGTGTTGTTCTCGAGCGTGCCGTCGACCTCGTGGCGCTGCCAGCGCAGCCCGCCATCGAGGCGAAGCTGATCGGTCACCTGCAATTCGTCGACGGCATAGAAGGCGTAATCCCGCCCGTCATAAGCGGCATTGACGTTGAAGAAAGAGCCCCCCGAAAAGCCGTTACGGGTGACCTGGCGGCCATCGGCCAGGACCAGGTTCAAGCGCCGGGCATTGGGCTCGGCGGTCAGAAGCTGCGCGTTGCCCAGGTTCCAGCGATCGTTCGAGGAATATTCGCTGAAGTAGGCGCCGAATGTCAGCGTATTGCCGCCGCTCTTCCATTCGAGGGCGAGGTCGTTGGTGAAGGCCTCGATCTCCTTGCGGACCACCCAGAACCCGACCTGGATGACCTGCTGGGTGGCGGGGACCGCCGCCCCGCCATTGACATAGGTGAGGCTGCCGATGGTGCTGCCGAGGCCGGTCGCGAAGGCGGTCGCGGTCTGCGGCGCGCCACCCGCGGGTACCAAGCCGGTGGTATCGGCGTCGCCCGCCAGAAAGCTCGCCCGCTCGCGCAGGGTGATGGCGTCGGCGATCTCATATTCGAAGTTGACCCCGAGGTTGGTGAGCCTGGCGCCGCGGCCATCGGCGAGATCGGCGCTGGTCCCGTCGTTCAGCACCGCGAGCCGTGTCTCGTTGCCTGCAAAGGTTCCGGTTCCTGCCGGAAAACCGGGGAACTCGCGAATCTCGTCGCCGTCCTGGATTACAGGGACGGGGAGCAGCCATTGCCCGCGATCGTGTAGATAGCGGCCGAAGACGAGCAGCGAGCCGCGATCGAAATCATGGCGGATGTTGGCGGTGATCTGGCCGCCCTTCTCGGCGGTGAATTGGGCGTCGCGGACCCCGTCTCCGGCTGCGTAGTAGCCGCCGACCAGGAAGGTGGTGTTCGGCCCGAGCGGGCCCGAGACATAGCCGTCCCCGCGCAGCTCGCCGAAATCCGTCACGGACAGCTTCGCCAGGCCCTCGAAGTCGCGCCCGCCCTCGCGCTGCACGAAGTTGACGGTGAGGCCGGGCTGGCCCGATGAGAACAACGCGCCCGTGCCGCCGCGAACCGCTTCGATCCGGGCAATCGTCTCGTCGATACGGATGAGCTGGCTGTTTTCGAGGAAGGACAGCGTGGGCGGCGGGAAGAAGGGCACGCCCTGCGTCTGGAAGGTCACATACTCGGCATCACCGCCGGACGGATAACCGCGAACGAAGACATTGGCGCCGTTCTGCCCGCCCGAGGTTTCGACGCTGACGCCGGGCACGAGGCGGAGCGCTTCGGCCGAGGTCGCGGGAGCTAGCCGGTCGAGCGCCTCATCGTCGATGCTGGTGACGGCGAAGGCCGCATCCTGACGGCGCGTCCCCGCGCCGGCGGTGCCGACGACGATAATCTCGTCGCTCCCGGTCTGATCGGTTGATGGCGACGGGCTGTCTTGTGCGAGGGCGGGCGCGCCATGGGTTACCAGGGCGCCGAGCGCCGCGGAGCGCAACCATATGTGTGACCGAAGTGAAGCCATCGTCATCCTCCCAATCTCGGCGGCTGCCTGGCAGCTCGCTCGCGATGCGATTACGACATTCTGAAATGCTTTTCAATAGCGTTTCAAAAAGGGTTCTTTCGCTCTCCTGCGCGTCTCGCTAAAGCGTTGAGCGTGAACGAGGACAAGCTCAAACCATCCGAGCAACGCGTCTCGCGTTCGATGGCCGTGAGCATGGCGGACATCGCCCGTCTCGCGCAGGTGTCGAAGCCCACGGTGTCGCGTGTCCTCGCCGGCAGCCCGCTGGTGGCCGTCGAGACGCGCGAGCGGGTTCTCGCGGTCGCTCGCGAGCATGGGTATGCCGTCAACCGCAATGCGCAGCGCTTGCGCCAGCTGCACACGGGAACGGTGGCGGTTGTGCTCGACTTTGCGCCCCATCGCGAAGGACGGATTGCCGACCCCTTCATTTTCGAGCTGCTGGCCGGGGTCTCGGAGGCGCTGACGGTCCGCAATCTCGACCTGCTCCTGTCGCCTCCGGCGCTGGACGATCCCAAGGCCTGCCTCGACTTGCTCAGCGCGCGTGCTGCCGACGGCTTCGTGTTCCTCGGTCAAGGCAAGCGGCAGGCCTTCTTTGGCGAGCTCGCGCGCAGCGGAGCGCCCTTCGTGGTCTGGGGCGCGATCGAGCCTGGCAACACCTATTGCGCCGTGGGCAGCGACAACCGTCTGGGCGGCCGCCTCGCGGGGGACCTCTTCTGCAGCCGAGGGGCCAAGCGCTGGCTCTTCGTCGGCGATATCGAACATGCGGAAATCGGCTTGCGATACCAGGGCCTGCGCGACGCGGCGCCCACCAGCGTGAGTGTCGACCTGCTCCCCGTCGCGCAGATGGCCTATATGGCGACCTATGACTCCGCGCGGCGATATTTGCGCGAACACACCGCGCCCGATGCCGTCTTCGCCTTTTCCGACACCGCGGCCATGGCGGTGATAACCGCTTTCCGCGACGCCGGACTGTCGGCGCCGGGCGATTATTCGGTGGTCGGCTACAACAACATCCCGCCCGCGGCGCATTTCACGCCGGCCATCACGACCATCGAGCAGGAAACCCACATCGCCGGCGCGCTGCTGGTAGAAAAACTGGTGCAGGCGATCGACGGCGTGCGGCCCAAGCCGGCGGTCCTGCCCACGCGGCTCATCGTCCGGGACACGTAGGAAAAAGCCGACATCCGTATTCTTCTCTGGACAATATCCCTGATATGCATTTCATAAGGGGGCGGGGAGGATGAGACGCATGCGCATCAAGATCGGGTTGCTGCTCGCCTACGCAGTCTTTGCAGTGCTCCTCAACAGCGTCGGCGCCGTCATTCTCCAGTCGATCGAATATTTTGGTGTTTCCAAGACCCAGGCGAGCACGCTCGAGGCGTTCAAGGATCTTCCGATCGCCGTCGCCAGCTTTGCCGTGGCCTCGGTGCTGCCGCGCTTTGGCCTGCGCCGCGGGTTCGTCGCAGCGCTCGCGCTGGTGGCGCTGGGGTGTGCGGTGATGCCCCTCGCCGACAGCTTCTGGGCGGTCAAAACGCTGTTCGTGATCGTCGGCTGCAGCTTCGCGGTCGCCAAGGTCGCCACCTATACCGTCGTCGGCCTTTTGACCGACACCCCTGAGGAACACGCGAGCCTGCTCAATCTCATCGAGGGCTGCTTCATGCTGGCGGTCCTCGCCGGCTATTGGCTGTTCAGCGCTTTCATCGACGCTGGCATTCCGCAATCGCCGCGCTGGCTCAATGTCTATTGGGTGCTTGCCGGACTGGCGGTCACCGCCGCGCTGGTGCTGGGCGGTGCGCGGCTCGACGAAGGCAATGCGTCCGAGGCAGCGGGGCGCCGCGCCGCCGAGGATTTCGCGGTCATGCTGCGGCTTGCCGCGCGGCCGCTGACCCTGGTCTTCGTCGCCTCGCTGTTCTTCTATGTCCTGATCGAGCAGGGTCTCGGGACTTGGCTGCCCACCTTCAACCGCGAGCTGCTGGGCCTGTCCGCGCCCATGAGCGTGCAGGCGGCATCGATCTTCGCGCTGAGCCTTGCGCTCGGCCGGCTCGCCGCGGGGCTGATGGTGCGGTGGACCGGATGGTTTCCGCTGCTGGTGGCCTGCCATGTCGTCATGGCGATCCTCATCCTGCTGGTGCTGCCGCTGGCCGATGCCGCTGGCGGACAGGCCGTGGCGCAGTGGGTGGACGCGCCGCTAGCAGCCTTCGTTCTTCCGCTCATCGGACTCGCGATGGCGCCCATCTATCCGATTCTAAACTCGGCCGTCCTGGGTGTGATGCCGCGGCACCAGCATGCACCGATGGTGGGTCTGATCGTCGTGTTTTCGGCGCTGGGCGGAACAACCGGGTCTTTCATCGTCGGGCGCGTGTTTGCCGCAACCCCGGGGTCCACGGGTTTCTATCTCCTGCTGGCCCCCATCGCGATACTGCTGCTTATCCTCATACAACTACGCAAGTTCGCACGGAGCGAGGCGGCCGGATAGCGGTGTGTTTTAGTCCGCTAGCCGAAAGACTGTTTTGCCGTGAGTTCGGGTCAGATTGGCTGAAAAAAGAAGGTTGGTCGGGGAGACAGGATTCGAACCTGCGACATCTTGCTCCCAAAGCAAGCGCGCTACCGGACTGCGCCACTCCCCGAGGAGTATTTTTGCGGCCTATCGCTTCGCTACTTGAGGCCAGGTGTTGGCCCTAGCGAGGCGCGAGGCTGGTGGCCCTTAGCCGCGCTTCACTCGCTCGGCAATCCCGATGCGCAACCGGTGGGCCCGGCAGGATTCGAACCCGCGACCTAGCCGTTATGAGCGGCCAGCTCTAACCATCTGAGCTACAGGCCCGCCGGTTGCGCCCCGGCAAGTTGCGCGCCTAGCGGGCGTGTTCGATCAGGGCAAGCGGGCGGCGGTGGGAGCGGGCACATCGATGCTGGTCGCGGTGGGGCCGGGCGCTTCGCCCGGCAGGGCGGAACCCTCGCCCAGCGGCAGGGTGAGCAGCATCGTCGCGGGCGTTTCGCGCACTACGTCGCCGCCCGCCGCGCGCGCCTCGGCCCGCGCCAGCCGCAGCGCGAACCCCGCGCCGAACAGCCCGGTGCCCAGCGCGCCGCCGGGCGAGCGAATGTCGCTGCCGAAGACATCCTCGACCGCGGCCAGCGCGGCGGGAAGCGAGGCGGTCAGCAGTAGCCGGTCGTCCTCGGCGGCCAGCGCCACCGTGATGCGCTCGCCCGCGGCGGTCGCGGCGGCGAGCGTTCCCAGGAAGCGCCACGCGAGCATTTCGGCGCTGTCGGGCGCCAGCGCCACGTGCGCCTCGCGCAATTGCCAGTCCGCCTCGATCCGCGAAACCCGTGGCGAGAGCACCGTCTGGAGCTGTGCCACCTGGCGCCGCACCACGGTGGCAAAATCGCTGGTGCCGTCGGGCAGGTCCTGCGTGCCGGCTTCCAAGCGGGCGAGCCGTTCGAGTTCGGCGAACCCCGCCAGCATTCGCGCCGCATCGCCCGCGATCTCGGCAGCCAGCGCACGGTATTCATGCGGCACCGGGCCGACGGTCTGCTGCTGGATGACTTCGGCAAAGCCCTGGATGGCGGTGACGGGGGTGCGCAGCTCGTGCAGCAACTGGCGGATGCGGTCGGCGGCGCGTGCCGCCGCCGCATCGTTGCCCGCCGGAGCGGGGCGGCGGAAGCGTCCGACATAGCCGGTGAAGCTGCCGCTGCGGGGGGCGAAGCGCGGTGCGGCCTCCACCACCCACTCTCCGGCGACCGGTTCGGCGCCGGTCAGCGCGATGGCGGCACCGGTTACCGGGCGACGCCTGGCGAGGGCGACCGCGAAGTCCCGCGGCGCATCGCCCGTGACCGCCCGGGTGGCAGCCAGCAAGGTGCCCACCACCAGCGTGGCTGCTGTGGGTTCGGCCCAGTCGATGCGTCCGGTCTCGTCGGTGGTGAACAGGAAGCTTTCCAGCCGCGGACGCGGGCGCGCTTCGGCCGTCTCGCCCCCGAGCGGCAGGTGCGGATCATCCGCGACCGGCGATTCGCTCCGCTGCGCGCGCGCGCGTTGAAAGGCCTCGATGCGGCGGACGAGCTCGGCCAGATCGCCGGTCTCGCGGTAGGATTCGCGTGAACCCGCGCCGGCCAGCGGCGGCGCTCGGGGCGCGTCCGGGGTGGCGAGGACATAGGCTTCATCGGGCGAACCGCCGAGATCGAGCGCGGGCAGCGGTATCGCAAGGTCGTCGAGCTGGTCGCCGACGTCCAGTTCGAGCGTGGCGGTCGGCATCGGCTCCGGCAGCACGCGGTCGCGCACCCCCAGCCGGTCGAGCAATGCCCGCGCCGCGAGGGGCAGGTTGCGGCGATGACGCAGCAGCCCACGCGCCCGGATCGGTATCGCGGGGATCAAGGCGAGCCACTGCTCTTCGCTGAGCGTGGCGCGCGAGAGCGCGGCCAGCGCCAGCCTCGGCTCGGTATCGCCGAACCAGGCGAGCAACGCGGGGTTACGGATACGCGTGCTGCATTCGGCGGCGATGCGTTCGCGCTGCGCCAGCGGGATCATCAGCCCCAGCGCATCGAGCCGGCGGAAGGCGGCCCGCATCAGGCCGGGATCGGCTTTGGTCGCCGGTTCGCCGAGCAGATCGAGCAATTGCCGGTACTGCACACGCGCCGCCCGCTCGCCCGCGGCGCGATGGTGCAGCACGGTGGCAAGGCGATCGTCGACGTGCATGAACCTCCCGGCGGGACGCCACAGCACACCCGTCCCGGCGAAAGCCGGTGCGATCCGAGGCTGCTGCGCCCGCGTTGTTGTGAAACGTGATCCCGACAGCGTGCATAACGCACCACGCGCCGGACGGCACAAAAGTTTTTCCCCGCGTTGCAAAGAGGGACGCACGCTGGCATGAAAATAAAACTATCGCGGTGCTGCCGGTTAGATACCGAAGCTTGCGCCGAAATGTGCGTGCGGCTGAAATCCTCCCGTACCGAACAGGGGCCAAGATGATGGCAAATCTCGACCATATCGACCGGATGCTTCTGTCGGAATTGCAGGACGAGGGCCGGGTGACGAATGTGGAGCTGGCGCAGCGCGTCGGCCTCACCGCGCCGCCGTGCCTGCGCCGCGTCCGTGCGCTGGAGGAAGACGGCATCATCCGCGGCTATCACGCCGATCTCGATGCCTCGAAGCTGGGCTTCACCATCACCGTCTTCGCGATGGTCAGCCTCAAGAGCCAGGCGGAGGATTCGCTGCGCGCCTTCGAAGCGGCGATGCACGATCTGCCCGAGGTGCGCGAGGTGCATATGCTCAACGGCGAAATCGACTTCATTCTCAAGATCGTGAGTCGCGATCTTCAGACCTTTCAGGAATTCCTGACCAGCAAGCTGACGCCCGCGCCCAATGTGGCCAGCGTCAAGACCAGCCTGACGATCCGCACCAGCAAGCACGCGCCCGGCGTGCCGCTGGTGGTTTAGCGCGCGGTATCTCGACTACGCTCGATACGAACGAATTCGAGGCAATATCTTAAACCGATTCCGTTCGTGTCGAACGAAGTCGAGACACGCGAGCGGAACGGCTTAGCGCAGGAACTCGCCCACTGTCCTTGCGCGCCCCATCTGGGCGCGTTCGGGATAGAGCTGTTCGTAGGCGGCGGCATTCTCCAGCACGCGCTGAACGTAGTTCTTGGTCTCGAAGAACGGGATGCGTTCGATCCAGTCGACCCAATTGACCGCTCCGGTGCGCGGATCGCCATTGCTACGCAGCCATTTGTTCACATTGCCCGGCCCTGCATTGTAGGCCGCCACCGCCAGCGGATAGCTGCCGCCGTAAGTGGTCATCATGCGGGCGAAATAGCCGTCGCCGAGACGGATATTGGTGTCGGGCGAGCGGATCAGGTCGGCGGACATATAACTGATGCCCATCTTGCCCGCCTGCTCGCGCGCGGTGCCCGGCATCAGCTGCATCAGCCCGCTCGCTCCGGCATGGCTGATTGCGTTCTGCGCGAACTGGCTTTCCTGCCGTGCGATGGCATGGACGAAGGTCCAGTTGGTGCCCGCCGGATTGGGGACGGTGGGATAGCCATGCGCCACATATTCGCCGAGCCCGCTGGTGCCCGCCGCATCGGCGAGGATCACCGCCAGATCGCGCCGTCCGATCTCGCGCGCGAGCGCCGAGACCATGGCGTGCTTCTCGGGCGTATCGGCCTGGTTGGCGAGCTCGCGGTAGAACTGGATGCCGGTGCTCCACGGTGCGTCGCGCGCCACTTCGCGGACCGCACGGACCAGCGAGCTGTTGGCGAAGGCCGCCTGCTGTGCTGGCGACGGGGTGGCCACGCTTCCCTTAGCAAAGCTGGGCTGCGCGCGACCGAGTTCCTTGTGTGCGAGCTGGCCGTAGAAGCGTTCGGGATACTCGGTCGCCAGGCCGTAATAGCGTTGCGCCCCGGAGGAATCCCCGCCTCGCGAGGAGGCGCGGCCGGCCCAGTAGAAGCCCTTGGATCGCGTCTGCGGGGTCTGCGCCGCGGCACCGTAGCGATAGAACAGCGGCGCGGCGCGGCGACCATCGCCCAGCTCCCACAGCGCCTTGGTGCCGCCTAGCCACATCAGCGACGTGTAATCGTCGCGCAAGCGGAAGCTCTTGGCGGTGAGGTCCGCGCCGGGCGCGAACAAATCTTCGGCCGAGGCAGCGATGCGCGCCGCCGAATCCGCCCCCGCGCCGCGCGCCACGCGCAGCATTTCGCCCACCATCACCTCTTGGTCGAATGGCAGGCTGGTCGCGCGCGGTCGGTTGGCGAGCAGCGAGATTGCCGCGGGCAGATTGCCCTTGGTGCGGTGAAAGCGCGCGAGGTTATAGACGTAACCGGGATGGCGCAGCGCATCGGCGGGCACCGTCAGCCCGGCGGCTTCGGGCAGTTGGCCCTGGACCAGCGACAGGCGGGCCATCGCCAGCTCGCGCGCCGGGCCGGACAAACGCAGCACCTGCCGCGCTGCCGCCGCGGCGTCGTTCTGCCACAGGAGCGCGTCCATCCGCGCGACGTGATCGTCTTGCGAAAAGCGCGCGACATAGAGCCCGGCCAGATAGGTCTCGGTCGGCGCGCTCATCGCGCCGCCGCGCCAGGCAGCGCGGGCGGCGGCGAGCGAATCGCCGCGGTTGAGCGTCGCCAGCGCCAGCGCATGGCGCGCGCGCCCGCCATTGGTCAGCGGCGGGGCCTTCGCGAAATAGGAGACGAGCTGTTCGGGCGTCGGGCTGGACCGCTCGATCGCGGCCTCGGCCCGGCGGCGCAGGAGTTCAGCCTTGGGAAAATCTGGATAGCTGGAGACGAAATTGGCGTATTCGTTGAAGCCCAAATTGTCCCGTGCAGTCAGATATTCCCACTGCGAGATCACCGGCGCCATCCGGCCCGGACCTTGCGCCACGAGATTGCTGCGCGCCCGGTCCCAGCTTGCGGCGTCGGTGGCCGGGGCAGTCTGCGCCTGGGCGGTAAGGGGCAGAGCCAGCGCGGTCGCGCCAACCAACAGATGTCCAAGAGTAAATCGAGCCATGCTGGACATCCTGCCGTTCGCCTCCTTATCAGCGGGTGAACGACAAACCCTATGCGCCCCCTGCGGCGATTTTGTGACCCGATAAGGAACCGTGCGCAATGTTCTCAGGCTCGATACCCGCTCTGGTGACTCCGTTTCGCGACGGAGCGTTCGACGAACCCGCTTTCCGGCGTCTGGTCGACTGGCAGATCGAGCAAGGCTCGAGCGCGCTGGTCGCCTGCGGCACAACCGGCGAGGCCTCGACGATCTCCAACCAGGAGCATCATCGGGTGATCGAGGTGTGCATCGAACAGGCCGCGGGGCGTGTCCCGGTGATCGCCGGTTGCGGCTCCAACGACACCGCCCATGCGCTGATGCATATGCGGTTCTCGAAGCAGGCGGGCGCGGCGGCGGGGCTCTGCGTCGCCCCCTACTACAACCGTCCGGGGCAAGCCGGTCTAATCGCGCATTTCAGCCATCTGGCCGAGAACAGCGAGCTGCCGATCGTCCTCTACAATGTGCCCGCGCGCACAGTGACCGACATCCTCGACGAGACGGTGGTCGAGCTGGTGCGGAAATATCCCCGGCGGATCGTCGCCATCAAGGATGGCAGCGGCGATCTGTCGCGCGTTGCCGACCACCGGATGGGGCTCGATCACAAGTTCTGCCAGCTCTCGGGCAACGACGAATTGTGGCTCCCGCACGCCGCAGCGGGTGGATCGGGGTGCATATCGGTCACCGCGAATGTCGCGCCCCGCCTGTGTGCGGAGTTCCACGAGGCGATCGCGGCCAACGATCTGGTCCGGGCGCGCGAACTCAACGATCGCCTGTTTCCGTTGCACTATGCCATGTTCGCCGACGCCAGCCCCGCGCCGGTAAAATACGCGCTGAGCCGGGTGCACGCATGGCTGAGCCCGGACGTGCGGCTGCCGTTGGTGGCGTGCTCGGAAGCGGCCAAGGCGGCGGTGGACGCCGCGCTGCAACACGCCGGGCTGACCTGAGCTAGTAAACCTCGTCCTCGTCGAGCATGGGCTCGGCCGCGCCGGACGGCTCGCTGATCATGATCGCCTCCGTAATGCTCGTTGCGCGTGCACCGGGATGCTCCATGGCGAAGCCGGTCGCGATGTGGAACAATGCGTCACCCTGATTGACCACCGGCAGTGTGCCATGACCGATGACTATGCCGTCGATCGGGCTGACGATTTCGAGCGCATCTTCGCCGAACAACCCCGACACGATGGCGAGCACATCTCCTTCATGGACCACATCGCCGCTGCGCTTTTGCTGATGGCAAATGCCGCCGCGCGGGGCTCGGAGCCATATGCTCCGATTGGAGCGGGCGGGGATGCCCATGCTGGTTAGCCCATCATCGGCGGCGATCATGCCGATATGCGCCAGCACGCGCACGACGCCCTCGAAGCCGACGCGGATCGACAGCTCGTCGAAGCGCAGTGCTTCGCCCGCCTCCAGCAGCAGCATCGGCGTGCCGCGCTCGCTCGCCAGCTCGCGCATCGAGCCGTCGCGCAGCGGGCTCTCGACGATCACCGGCGCACCGAACGCCATCGCCAGTTCCACCAGATAGGGATTGTCGGCGGCGATGCGGATCTGCGGCAAATTGTATCGGTGCACGGCGGCGGTGTGCAGATCGATCCCCAGCGTGCAGCGCGCGATGACGTGTTCGAGGAAGGTATGCGCCAGCTGCGCCGCCAGCGAGCCGCGCGCATTGCCGGGAAAGCTGCGGTTGAGATCGCGCCGGTCGGGCAGATAGCGGGCGTGGTTGACCAGGCCGTAGATATTGACCGCCGGTGCGAGGATCAGCGTGCCCGCCATCTGCGCTGGGTCGAGCGTGGCGCAGAGGCGCTGGATGATTGCAATGCCATTGATCTCGTCGCCGTGGATCGCCGCGCTCACGAACACGCAGGGACCGGGGCGAGCGCCGTGGAGCACCTGGAGCGCCAGGCTGGCGGAAAGCCCGGTGAGCTGGCGGCTGACGGGGATCGCGAGCGTGCGCCGCTCGCCCGGAGCGATGGTTTCGCCCGCGATGTCGAAACGCGGCACCGGTGAAATGTCGGTCATATGGCAGTGGCCCTCTGCCCTCATCGGGCACACGGCCTCCGTCTTTGGCAAGCCGAAACCGGTAGCGGTTTGCGTTTGTCCCCTGAAAGTCTAAACGCCGCGCCCTTATGGCCCGGCCCAAACCCATCACCTTCGACAAGGTCAAGACCGTCGCCGACAACCGGCGCGCCAAGTTCGACTATTTCATCGAGGACACGTTCGAGGCCGGGCTCGCGCTGGCGGGGACCGAGGTTAAGGCGCTGCGCGCGGGCGAGGCGACGATCCGCGATGCCTATGCCGAGGTGCGCGGCGGGCAGGTGTGGCTGGTCAACGCCAACATCCCCGAATATTCGCACGGCAACCGCGAGAACCACGAGGCCAAACGCCCGCGCAAGCTGCTGCTGCACGAGCGCGAGATCGAGAGAATGCTGGGCGCGGTCGAGCGCAAGGGCATGACGCTGGTCCCGCTGTCGATCTATTTCAACCGCACCGGGCGCGCCAAGGTCGAGCTGGCGCTGGCCAAGGGCAAGAACACCGTCGACAAGCGCAACACGATCAAGGATCGCGACTGGAAACGCGACAAGGCGCGGCTGCTGCGCGAAAAAGGCTGACCGCCAAGGGCCCGGACCCTATTGCCGAACCCCTCCGGCGACCCACATCGACAGTCATGGCCGGTCCGTCGCATTCCCCTTCCCACCCCTTGCGCTTTAGAGCGGTGCACAGCATTGCGACGGCTGTGCGATGACGGGATCACGATCGGATAGTTTCCTGGCCAAGACTTTCCTTGCGGACCTGATCCGCCGGAACATGCCGACCCGCGAGCAGCTCGAGGGCAATCGCTGGACGCGGCGGCTGGCGGCGCGCCACGAGCTGTGGCGGTTTACGCGCCGCTCGGTGCCGCGCGGCGTCGCGGTGGGCCTGCTGGTGGGCATCTTCGCGCTGATCCCGGGCGTCCAGATCATCGGTGCGGCGCTGCTGTGCGTGCCGGGGCGCGGCAACATTCCCATCGCCGTGGCGATGACCTTCCTGTCGAACCCCCTGACCACCCCGGTGATCCTGTTCGTCTCGGCGGTCATCGGCAATTTCATGGGTTTCAGGGCCGATACGGCGATGGTTCGCGAGATGATACAACGCGGTGCGTCGCTATCGGAATGGACCGGCTGGTTCCTGTCCGACGCCGCGCCGGCGCTGCTGGTCGGCCTCGCCATCCTGTCGCTGGTGAGCGCGGCGGTCGGCTATCTGCTCGCGGGCGTGATCTGGCGGCCGCTGGTCGCCCGCCGCCGCAAGCGCCGGTTGCACGCCGCCCTGGCGCGGCGTCACGAACCGGCCCCGGCCCCGACTCCATCCAGCGATTGCGCGGCGTGAGCAGTTTCGCCGACCGGCTGAGCGCGATCGAGGGCCTGCCCTCGGCGCGGCTGGGTGCGGCGCTGGCGGGGGCGGTGCTCGCTTCCGTGCTGCTGGTATGGATCGCGGCGGGCAGCGCGCTGATCGCGGCGGCCTATGCCGGCGGGATCGCTGTGCTGGTGCTCGCGCTCGCCTTCTCGACCCGGCTGGGCCGGGGGGCCGACGACGGAGCGCCCGCTCTGCCCGACTGGACGGTAACCGCCGCGGCGATCGACAATCCACGGCGCGCCATCGCGGTGACCGACCGGGCCAACCGCCTGGTCTGCGCCAACGCCACCTATCAGCGCTGGTTCGCCTCGATCGCGCCGCCGTCCGAGCTCGGCTTCGGCGGGGCCAGCGGCGAGGGGCTGGCGCTGGCCGCGCGCACTGCATGGCGCGATGGCCGCGGGACTGCGCCCAAGCTCGTGCGTACGGGCGAGGAACAGGGTTTCAGCCTGGTTGTCGATCGCGCCGGGCGCGGCGAGGATTATCTGGTGTGGCATTTCGCCGAGATCGTGGTCGAGCGCAGCTACGATGGCCTGGCCGAGCGGCTGAGCGGACCGGTCGGCCGCATGATGTCGCGCTCGGGGCTCGAATTCGCCTTCGTCGGGCCCGACGGGATCGTGCTCGGCCATACGCCCGGCCTGGCCGAACGCGCCAGCGGCGAGTCGGGCACCAGCCTGGTGGGCGATGAATTCGTGCAATTGCTGCGGTCCGACGACCGCGAGCGGATCTTTTTCGCCCGCGAAGGCCAGCAGGGCGCGCCGCAGACGCTGATCCACGTACCGCTCGAAGACAGGGGCGGCAGCCGCGGCGTCCAGCCCGATCAGGCCCCCTCGCTGATGCTGCTGGTCGACAGCAGCGTGGGGATCGGCACCGCCTGGCGCAGCGATGGCGACGGCGCGGCGTTTCCGCAGCTCGAAACGCTGTTGTCGGCGTTGCCGCTGGGTCTGGCGCTGACCGACCGCGACGGGCGCTTCCTGTTCGCCAACAAGGCCTTCCTGCGCGCGGTCGAGCGCGAGGAGGCGGGCCTGCCCGCTTTCCCGAGCGATCTGGTGGTGCGCGAGGACAAGGCCGCGATCGCAGATTCGGTACGCCGTTTCGCCAAGGGCGTCGCCTCCAGCGGCGACATGGCGGTGCGGTTGTCGGGTGACAAGGAGGAGCCGGTCTCCATCGGACTCGCCGGGGTGCGCGGGCTGGGGCAGGCGGCGGTGCTGCTGTCGATCAGCGATTCGACCGAGGAGAAGCGCCTGCGCCGCCAGGTCGCGCAGGCCACCAAGATGCAGGCGGTCGGCCAGCTCGCGGGCGGGGTAGCGCATGACTTCAACAATGTGCTGACCGCGATCATCGGCTATTGCGACCTGATGCTGCTGCGCCACACGCCGGGCGACAGCGATTACGACGACATCCAGCAGATCCGCGCCAATTCCAACCGCGCCGCGAGCCTGACGCGCCAGCTGCTCGCCTTCAGCCGCCAGCAGACGCTGCGGCCCGAAGTGCTCCAGCTTCCCGACGTGGTCAGCGAGGTCAGCCTGCTCCTCAAGCGGCTGCTCGGCCCCTCGATCGAATTCAGCGTGCGCCACGACCGCGAGCTGGGCCCGGTGCGCGCCGACCCGCAGCAGCTCGAACAGGTCATCATCAATCTGGCAGTGAACGCGCGCGACGCGATGCAGACGCACGCGGCCAGGCTGGGCAAGGACACTACCGGGCGGCTGACGATGGCCACGCGGCGCGTGTCGGCGCGCGACGTGCGCAAGATGGGCATCGATATCATGCCGGCCGACGATTACACCGCGCTGATAGTGCAGGACACCGGCGGCGGCATACCCGAGGCCCTGATCAACAAGATCTTCGAGCCGTTCTTCACCACCAAGGAACAGGGCAAGGGCACCGGGTTGGGCCTCTCGACCGTCTACGGCATCGTGAAGCAGTCCAACGGTTTCATCTTCGCCGACAATGTGGCCGGAGCCGATGGCGGGCCGGGCGGGGCGCGCTTCACCGTCTATCTGCCCGTCCACCGCGGCGAGATTTCCCAGCCGGCGATGCTCCCCGCGCCGCGCGCGAGCGAATGGACCGGCGGGGCCAACATCCTGCTGGTCGAGGACGAGGACATGGTCCGCGCGGTGGCCGAACGGGCGCTGGCCCGCGCTGGCTATACCGTGACCACCGCGCGCGACGGCGAGGAGGGATTGGGCCTGGTCGCCAACGGGTTGGGCGCGGGCGGGGGCGAGTTCGACCTGATCCTGTCGGACGTGGTGATGCCCGCGATGGACGGTCCGGCGATGGCGAAAGCGATCCGCCGCGTGAAGCCCGCCATCCCGATCCTGTTCATGTCCGGTTACGCCGAGGAACAGCTCCGTAACCAGATCGACATCGAAAACATGCACTTCATTCCCAAGCCGTTTTCGGTGCAGCAGATAAATGCCAAGGTGGCGGAGGTGCTGAGCCAGCAATCCGTCGCCGCTTAGGGCGAACAGCAGAGGAGAGGTCGCATGAGGGTGCGGACAGGGGTTTCGGTCGCAATGCTGGCTTTGGCCGGTGCTGGGCAGCTTACGGCACAGGAAACCCAGGCGACCCTGATCGCCGATCCAGATGCCACCGCCCAAGGCGATGTCGCGGTGACCATCTACAACAATGGCCAGGCGCTGGTGCAGGACGTGCGCCGCCTGCCAATCGCGCGCGGGCGCAGCCGAATCGAGTTTCCCGACGTCTCCGCGCGCATCCGCCCCGAAACGCTGAGCTTCGCGGCCGAAGGCGCAGGGATAGTCGAGCAGAACTTCGATTTCGACCTGCTGACCCCTGCCAAGCTGATGGAAAAGGCGATCGGCCAGACCGTGACGCTGATCCGCACAAATCCCGCCACCGGTGCCGAAACGCGCGAGCGCGCCACCGTGCTCAGCACCGCGGGCGGCGTGGTGGTCAGGATCGGCGACCGGATCGAAGTCTTGCGCGACGACGGCCTGCCGGTCCGCACCATCTTCGATCGCGTGCCGCCGAACTTGCGCGCGCGGCCCACGCTGTCGGTCACGGTCGAGAGCACGCAGGCGGGCACGCGCCCGGCCGCGATCCGTTATCTTACGCCCAATCTGGGCTGGAGCGCGGATTATGTCGCGCTGTTCGACGAGGCGAAGGGCAGCACCGATATGCAGGGCTGGGTCACGCTGACCAACCAGACCGGCACGACATTCCATAACGCGCAGACGCTGCTGGTGGCGGGCACACCGGGTCAGGCGAGCGGCAACCGCCGTGGCTACAACGCGCCGCCACCACCTTCACGCCCTTCGCCTGGCAGCGTGATGCAGCCGGGCACCGAGACCGCCAATCGCGAGCGGCTCGGCGATTTCTACCTTTACCCCCTGGCCGAGCGGACCACGATCGCCAACGCCCAGACCAAGCAGGTCAGCTTCCTCGACATTCAGGGCGTGCCGGCAAAGCGCCGCTATGCGCGCGAAGTCGGCTGGCTCGCCACCGACGATGCGCCGGTCAATGTCTCCAGCCAGGTCGCCTTCAGCTCCAGCCGCGAGCAGGGACTGGGCGACGCGCTGCCCGCGGGCACCGTCCGCTTCTACCAGCGCGACGCCAGGGGCACGCCGCAATTCGTGGGCGAAAGCGCCATCGGCCACACCCCGATGGGCAGCCTGCTGACACTTCGGACCGGCGACGCCTTCGACGTGCTGGTTCAGGCCGAGGTGGTGAAGCGCGAGGAGATCACTTCCGCCGACTACGAGCGATCCTCGCGCTACCGAGTCACCGTCGACGGCGTCATGGTGAGGGAGGTGCAGGTCGACCGCACGGTCAAATACTACCGCACCACGATGCGCTATAGCTTCACCAACGCCAAGCCGACGGCCGTGGATGTGGAGCTGGGGCAGACCGGCCTCGACCGGGGCTGGTGGTCGCACGACTATCGCGTCCCGAGCGAGGATGTGCCCGGCCGCCAGATCAACGCCGACCGGCGCGAATGGACCGTGAGCGTGCCGGCCAACGGCAAGCGAACGGTCACCGTGGTCTTCGAGACGCGTTACTGAACGAGGGTCCGGTGTTGCGTCGCCTTGCCATCGCGCTAGCCGCTTTCGCTGCCCTCCCGCTGGCGGCGCAGGAGCGCGGCGTCGTGGAGGTTTCCGCCCCCGCCAAGCTCGCGGTCACCGTCTATCGCGATCCCGAGCGGGGCGAGAATGCCCGGATGGACCGCGAGTGGCCGCAGGGCTTCGCCATGATCAGCGAAACCCGCACCGTCACCTTGCCGCAGGGCCGCTCGACGCTGCGCTTCGCCGGCGTGGCCGAGGGTATGGTGGCGGTCAGCGCCATCGTCACCGGCCTGCCCGGCGGGACGATCGAGAAGAATCGCAACGCCGATCTGCTGAGCCCGGCGGCGCTGGTGGACGGAACTCTGGGCAATCGCGTCACCGTGACCCGCACCAATCCCGCCACCGGGGTCGCCAAGGCCGAGAGCGCCGTAATCCGCACCCGCGCCGACGGCGGCATCGTGCTCCAGACGCAGGCCGGGTTCGAGGCGGTGCGCTGCTCCGGCCTGCCCGAGAAGCTGACCTTCGACCGCGTGCCCGCCGGGCTGTCGCCGCAGCCCGTCTTCACGCTCGACACGCAGAGCACGGCAGGTGGAACCTTCACCGTGGTGTTGACCTATCTCGCCTGGGGCTTCGATTGGGAGGCGAACTATGTCGGCCACCTGCGTGAAGGCGCAGGCCGCGACGGCAAGGTCACCCTCGACCTGTTGAGCTGGCTCACCATCCTCAACGACAACGGCCAGAGTTTCCCCGCTGCCGAGCTGATGGCGGTGGCGGGCAAGCTCAACGTGGAGAGCGATTTCGAAGGGCTGGCCGATCCGCCCGAGGCGCGGCCGCTGCGGCTGGTGTGCTATCCACGCGGCAGCACCGCGGCGGGCTCGCCCTTCGCGCCGCCCCCGCCGCCGCCACCGCCCCCGCCCCCGCCAATGGCTGCCGCCGCTTATGAAGAGGATGGTCTGAGCGAAGTGATCGTCACCGGCAGTCGCATTGCGCGCCGCGAAGTGGCGATGGTGGCCAACGAGGAAAACCTCGGCGATCTGAAACTCTATCGCGTCCCCGAGCCGGTCACGGTGGCCGCCAAGGGTCAGAAGCAGGTCGCCTTCCTCGATAAGGAAGGTGTGAGTGGGCGCTTCGTCTATGTTCAGGACTGCAATGCCTACGACGCGTTCACGGACGACCAGTTGCAACCCGCGCGCATTCTGTTCGCCACCGAGAACACCGAGGCGCGCCGGCTCGGGGTGGCGCTGCCCAACGGCGGGCTGACGCTCTACGAGCCCACCAGTGCGGGGGACCAACTCGTGGCGGAGACGCGGCTGCGCGATTTCGCGAAGGGCGAGGAGATCGAGCTGGCGCTGGCCGAAAGCGCTCAGGTCTTCGCCGGTTGTGCGCTCGCCGCAGGGACAGAGCTGGACGAGGAGGGCAAGCGCTGGAGCACGCTGACGGCCGAGGCGAGCAACGCCAATTCCGCCGCTGTGACGGCGCGTTTCCGGCTCGGGTGGAGCGGAGATTGGCAGCTTTCCGGCGTGCGCGGTGCGCGAATCAAGGACGGGCAGTGGATCGTGGAGGAACGCCTGCCCGCGAACGCTCGCAAGCGGTTCAGCTGGCGGGTGCGGCGGGTGCCGGGCTAGCACGCGACGGCGGGGCTTGGCTGTTTGGTGCACACTTCGTGTGAAAAAAATCACTGACGCCACTTTTACGGATACGCATTCGTTTGTTCGCCTCTTGTTCTATGAGAACAAACCAGCTACATCGCTTCACAGTTGAAGAGTCGTTTGGGGACTCTCGCCAACCCGAGGAGCATACGCCATGGCGGCCAATCTGAAGCTGGTAGAAGGCAGGGAAGTGGACACGGACCGTCAGAAGGCATTGGACGCGGCGCTCGCACAGATCGATCGCGCGTTCGGCAAGGGCTCGGCGATGAAGCTGGGCCAGAAGGAGACCATGCAGGTCGAGACGATCTCGACCGGTTCGCTCGGGCTCGACATCGCGCTGGGCGTGGGCGGCCTGCCCAAGGGTCGCGTAATCGAGATCTACGGCCCCGAGAGTTCGGGCAAGACGACGCTGGCGCTGCACGTGCTGGCCGAAGCGCAGAAGAACGGCGGTACGGTGGCCTTTGTGGATGCCGAGCACGCGCTCGATCCCGGTTACGCCAAGAAGCTGGGCGTGAACATCGACGAACTGATCGTCTCGCAGCCCGATACCGGCGAGCAGGCGCTCGAGATCGTCGATACGCTGGTGCGTTCCAACGCGATCGACGTGCTGGTAGTGGATTCGGTGGCGGCGCTGGTGCCGCGGGCCGAGATCGAGGGCGAGATGGGCGACAGCCACGTCGGCCTTCAGGCGCGGCTGATGTCGCAATCGCTCCGCAAGCTGACCGGTTCGATCAACCGCTCCAAGTGCATGGTGATCTTCATCAATCAGCTCCGCATGAAGATCGGCGTGATGTACGGCAATCCCGAGACCACGACCGGCGGCAATGCGCTCAAGTTCTACGCCTCGGTTCGCCTCGACATCCGCCGCACCGGGCAGATCAAGGATCGCGATGATATCATCGGCAACACCACCCGCGTGAAGGTGGTCAAGAACAAGGTCGCGCCGCCGTTCAAGCAGGTCGAATTCGACATCATGTATGGCGAGGGGATCTCGAAGATTGGCGAAATTCTCGATCTTGGCGTCAAGGCTGGCATCGTCGAGAAATCGGGTTCGTGGTTCAGCTACGACAGCGTCCGCATCGGCCAGGGCCGCGAGAACGCCAAGACGTTCCTCAAGGACAATGCCGAGATGTGCGACAAGCTCGAAGCCGCGATCCGCGCCCGCACCGACAAGGTGGCCGAGGAAATGATGGCTGGGCCCGACGCGGAGGATGACGCGGAGTAAAACGAGAAATCGTAGATATGCCAGTCGGAACCCGCAGGGTTCCGCAAGCCTGTCCTGAGCGGCTGGCCAGCCAGCCAGCCGAAGGGGCCGACCGGCCGCCCGCAGCACCGAAGGTGCGAGGAACGCCAGACAAGATACCGTCCAGGCCAGGCGAGCTCTCGCAAGGGTTCGCCAGGCCTTGGGCACCGAAGCAAGGCGGATCGCATGGCCTACACCCCGGCCGTTCCATCCCCGACCTGTCCCAAACCGCTTGGGGGACGAACCGCCCGCTTCATGGCCGGCACGAGGAACCGGGTCGCTCCCGCCCTCGCGCCGGCCTTTTTTGGCCTCACCTTTGCCTCACTTTTGCCTATGGCTGACGGCGAATCGCGCACCGGGAGAGCCGCATGATTACCGTCCACCACCTCAACAACAGCCGCTCGCAACGTATTCTGTGGCTGCTCGAAGAACTCGGCGCGGATTACGATGTCGTCCCCTACCAGCGCGACGCGACCACCAATCTCGCCCCGCCCGAATTAAAGAACGCTCATCCACTCGGTAAATCGCCGCTGATCGAGGATGATGGCACGCGCGTCGCCGAGAGCGGAGCGATCATCCAGTATCTGTGCGAACGGCACGGCGGCGAGAGCTGGCTACCCGATCCGGCGAGCGAGGAGCACATCTGCCATCTCGAATGGATGCAGTTCGGCGAAAGCTCGTTCTTCGTGCCGGTCATGCTCAAGCTGATCGTCGGCCGGCTCGGCGCGGGTGGCGCCCCGATGATGCCGCGCATCGAGGAACAGCTCGCGGCGCACGTCGCCTTCGCGGAGGACAATATCCGCCCCTCAGGCCATTTCGTCGGCGACAACTGGACCGCAGCGGATGTGATGATGAGCTTCCCCGCCGAGATCGCGGTGATGCAGGGTTTCGCCGACCGCGCCCCCAAACTTGCCGCCTTCGTCGAAGCCATCCACGCCCGCCCCGCCTGGCAGCGCGCCCGCGAGCGTGGTGGACCCTATTTCGTGTGGTGAGGCCGTGACCGACGCCAGCGAATGGACGGGCCGGGTCGGCAACGCGTGGGCGGAGGAATGGCGCCGCACCGACCGCAGCTTCGGCGCGCTGACCGATCGCCTGCTCGATCCGGCGGCGGTGGGCGGGTTCGCGCACGTCCTCGATGTCGGCTGCGGCGCGGGTGAACTGGTCGAACGGCTCGCCACCGCGAATGCGTCCGAAGATGTGCTCGGCATCGATATCTCGGCAGACCTGCTCGCCATTGCCCGGCAGCGCTGCACGGGCCTCCCCAACGTGGACTTCGCACAAGCCGATGCCGCGATCTGGCGCGCGGAGCGCGAAGCACAGCCAGACCTTGTCATCTCCCGCCACGGGGTCATGTTTTTCGCCGACCCCGTCGCCGCCTTCGCGAACCTGCGCGAGCAATCGGTACCGGGCGCGTGCCTGCGGTTCTCCTGTTTCCGGGCGCGGACCGACAATGCCTGGGCGGTCGCCCTTGCCTCCATCCTGCCGCCGCAGCCTCCCGCAGATCCCGGCGCCCCTGGCCCCTTTGCATTCGCGGACCCGGCATGCGTTGAGGCCATTCTCGCTGCGGCCGGGTGGGAGGACATCGAGTTTGAGCGTGTGGATTACGCGATGATCGCAGGCGAAGGTGATCGCGCCATCGAGGATGCGCTGGCCTATTTCCAGCGCATCGGCCCCGCCGCACGCGCAATGGCCGAGATGACGCCCGGGGACCGTGAGGTGGCCCGTGAGCGGCTGCGCGCGCTGCTTGCCGAGCATTATGTGGACGAGTGCGTCAGCCTGGCTTCCGCCGCGTGGGTCGTCGCTGCCCGCGCGGCAAGCGGTCGGCGCTTGTGACGCAGCGCAGCATTGCCTAACTGGCGATCATGACCGCGACCAACGACATCCGCAGAAGCTTCCTCGACTACTTCGGCCGCGAAGGCCACGCGGTCGTGCCCTCGGCCCCGCTGGTGCCTTACAGCGATCCCACGCTGATGTTCGTCAACGCCGGCATGGTGCCGTTCAAGAACGCCTTCACCGGCCTCGAAAGCCCACCGGCGCCGCTCGCCACCAGCTCGCAGAAATGCGTCCGCGCCGGGGGCAAGCACAACGATCTCGACAATGTCGGCTATACCGCGCGGCACCACACCTTCTTCGAAATGCTCGGCAATTTCAGCTTCGGCCAGTATTTCAAGGAGCAGGCGATCCATCACGCCTGGACCCTGCTAACGAAGGAGTGGGGCCTCGCGCCCGAGCGATTGACCGTCACCGTCTATCACACCGACGATGAAGCCTTCGACCTGTGGCGGAAGCTGACCGGTTTCGGTGACGACAGGATCATCCGCATCCCCACCAAGGACAACTTCTGGGCGATGGGCAGCGATGGTCCCTGCGGGCCATGTTCGGAAATCTTCTACGACCACGGCGACCACATCTTCGGCGGCCCCCCGGGCAGCCCCGATGAGGACGGCGATCGCTTCGTCGAGATCTGGAACCTGGTGTTCATGCAGTATGAGCAGGTCGCGGACGAGATCGTCGGCGAACTGCCCAAGCCGAGCATCGACACCGGCATGGGGCTCGAACGGGTGGCCGCGGTGCTTCAGGGTGTCACCGACAATTACGACACCGACATTTTCAAGGCGCTGATCGCGGCGAGCGAGTCGCTCACGCACACCCGCGCCGAGGGGGAGCAGCAGGGCAGCCACCGCGTGATCGCCGATCATCTGCGCTCGACCGGCTTCCTGCTGGCCGATGGCGTGCTGCCGTCCAACGAAGGGCGCGGCTACGTGCTGCGCCGGATCATGCGCCGCGCCATGCGCCACGCGCACCTGCTCGGCGCGAAGGACCCGCTGATGCACCGGCTCGTCCCCGCGCTGGTGACCGAAATGGGCCAGGCCTATCCCGAACTGGTGCGCGGCCAGGCGCTGATCGAGGAAGTGCTCGAGCGCGAGGAAACGCAGTTTCGCCGCACGCTCGACAAGGGGCTTAAGCTGCTCGACGAGGAAACGGCGGCTTTGGGCGAAGGGGGCGAGCTGCCCGGCGCGACTGCCTTCCGCCTCCACGACACCTACGGCTTCCCATACGATCTGACCGAAGACGCGCTGCGCCCGCGCGGGTTGACCGTCGATCGCGCCGGCTTCGACATTGCGATGGCCGCTCAAAAGGCGGCCGCGCGCGCCGCGTGGAAGGGCTCGGGCGATGCGGCGAGCGATCAGGTCTGGTTCGATATCGCTGAGCGCGAGGGCTCGACTGAATTCACCGGCTACAGCGCGACCATCGGCGAGGGCGCGGTGGTGGCGATCGTGCGCGACGGCGCCGAAGTGCCGAGCGCGAGCGCAGGCGAGACGGTGACGCTGCTTACCAACCAGACGCCGTTCTATGGCGAGAGCGGCGGTCAGACGGGTGACGCGGGCCGCATCTGGACGCCCGAGGGTCTGGAATTCGCGGTCGAAGCCACCACCAAGCCGCTGGGCAGGCTGCACGCCCACAAGGGACGCATAGCCAAGGGCGGGGTCAAGGTCGGCGATGCCGTCCACCTCGAGATCGACGCCGAGCGCCGCGATCGCATCCGCGCCAACCATTCCGCGACCCACCTTGCCCATGCCGCATTGCGCCACCGCCTCGGCGAACACGTGACGCAGAAGGGCTCGCTCGTCGCGGAAGATCGTTTCCGCTTCGACTTCTCGCATCCAAAGCCGCTGAGCGAGGAGGACATCGCCGCGGTCGAGACCGAGGTGAATGCCGAAATCCGCGCCAACGAGCAGGTCGGCACCCGGCTGATGAGCCCCGACGATGCCGTCGCCGCAGGGGCGCTGGCCCTGTTCGGCGAAAAGTATGGCGACGAGGTGCGCGTACTCTCGATGGGCCGCAAGGCTGACGGCACGCGCAGCTATTCCGTCGAGCTGTGCGGCGGCACCCACGTCCGCGCGACCGGCGATATCGGGCTGTTCAAGATCGTCTCGGAGAGCGCCGTGTCGAGCGGCGTCCGCCGGATCGAGGCGTTGACCGGCGAGGCGGCGCTGGGGTGGTTAAATGCACGAGACGAGGCGGTGCGTGCCATCGCCGGCGCGCTACGCACCAGCCCCGAGGACGCAGCGATGCGGGTCGCGGCGCTGGTCGAGGAGCGCAAGCGGCTCGAGAAAGATCTGGCCGACGCTCGTAAGGCGCTGGCGCTGGGGGGCGGCGGTGCCTCGCCAGTCGAACACGCTGACGAGGATATCGCCGGGGTCAAATTCTCAGGCCAGGTCATCGACGGGCTCGACGCGCGCGAACTGCGCCCGCTGCTCGATCAGACCAAGCAGCGCCTCGGCTCCGGCGTGGCGGCGATCTGCGCGGTCAACGACGGCAAGGCCGCCTTCGCGGTGGCGGTGACCGACGATCTGACCGACCGGTTCAGCGCCGTCGAACTGGTCCGCATCGGCGTCGACACGCTCGGCGGCAAGGGCGGCGGCGGCCGCCCCGACATGGCGCAGGGCGGGGGACCCGACGGTTCGAAGGCCGCCGACGCCATCGCCGCGGTCAGGGATGCGCTGGCGAAGGTCGCCGTCTGAGCGTCAGCCGCGGCCGCGCGCGCGGTCGCGGGTCGAAGGCTCGCTGGCGCGGGGCAGGTCGCGCCCCTTGAATTCGCCGCGGTGATCCTGGCCCGGCTTCGGGTCGGCGGTCACGTGCTGGGGCGCGAACTTGTCCTTGTCTGCGATTTGCCTGGTGGGATCGTCGGCCATCGGAATTCTCCTTCGGCCGTTCAACGTGTTCAGGGCGCGAAGGTGCCTCGGATCGCTTCAGCCGAACGCGACCAAGGCGTCGGTGAACGCATACCACGCCTCCGTGCGCGCGATCGGAATGCGCCCGACCGTCACTACTACGAAGACGCCGATCCCCCACAACCACGCCGGATGCAGTGCGCGCCCGCGCCTGCGCCTGTCGATTGCGGCTGCAGCGACCATCAGTCCCAGCACCAAGGCGCCCGGTCGCAGCGCCATCTCGGGCAGGCCAGGCGGCGTGGTGGGCGACGGCGGGCCGGGCAAGCGGCCATCGACGAAGATGAACACCATTCTGGCGAAAGCTGGCACCAGCACCACCGCGCTCGCGCACATCATCAACCGCTTGTGCCAGCCGGGCCGGGCGACATTCGCGACGGCCGCCGCGAACAGGCCGAAAAACATCGCGATACTCGTTATCGGCACGATCACGAAGGCGCGGGCGCGATCGCCGAACCCCAGGGCGAGCCGATCGGTGAGTTGGCTCTCGGCAGTGGCGATGCCTACCAACAGCATCATCGTGGCGAGCGATACGCCCGCGACACCCCAGACGCGATGGTTTGCGATCCGGCCGCGCTCGACCTGGACGGTCTGCCACAGGAACAGCACCGGCCAGGCCGTGAAAACCAGCCCGTGCGCGAGCACCATACCCGTGTCCGAATAGCGCGCCGTGCCGACCGGAATCCAGAAGCTGGGCAGGAACCCCAGGATCGCGATCGCGAGACAGGCGATCGCGTAATTGACGAAGAAACGTCCGCGATCGGCGCTGCGCGGCCCAATGGCAGGCTCAGCGGAACCCTGCTCGCCCGGCGCGAAAGTCGATGCCATCACCATCCCCCCAAAGGATGCGACCGATGGTATGTTACCCCCATTCCAGGCAGACGCCAAGCGCGCGCCTAGGCCTCGACGGTGCCCGTTCGCAGCTTGGGCCGGTAATCGAGCGCCCCCTCGCGTTCGATTTCGGCGCGGAATTCGTCGCGCTTTTCGTGGATCGAGGCGATGACCGGGCCCATCGCCACGCCGATATCGACCAACACCGCCTCGCTAAGCTGGAGCGAGCTTTCGAGCGTCTCGGGCACTGCGTGACTGGCACCAGCGCGGTAGAGCTCGGCGGCATGGCTTACGTCGCGGGCGCGGGCGACGATGAGGAGGTCGGGGTGCCCCGCGCGCAGCTGGGCCACGATCCGACGGGCCGCTACCGGAATGTCCATCGTGAGCACGACGGCCGCCGATTCCGCCGCGCCGAAACGAACCAGTGTGTCGGGACGCACCGCGTCGGCGAAGGAGGCGCGATAGCCGTTTTGGCGCAGCGCGCGCACGATGTCCGGATCGCTCTCGACGATCTGATAGGGCTTGTCGTGCGCCTTGAGCATATCGGCCACCAGCGTACCGACCCGACCGCCGCCGACGATCAGCACGCGCGCCGCGGGATCGTCATCGTCGGGCGGTGCGACCGTCGCCTCCTCGCCTCGCTCGACCCGTCGCGCGACCCAGCGACCGAGCAGCGCCAGCAACGGCGTAATCGTCAGCCCGACTGCGGTCACCATCTGCCAGAAACCCGCTGCCTCGGCGTTGATCAGGCCGACGGAGAGTGCGGTGGCGAGCACGATCAGCGTGGTTTCCGACGGGCTGGCGAGCAGGATACCGGCCTCCGTCGATGTACTGGTCCGCAAACCACCGAGCTTGAGCATTGCGCTGGTCACCACCGATTTGATGACCAGTACCAAAGTCAGGGCGACCACGACTTCGCTCAGCCGCGCCCAGAGCACCGCCAAGTCTATGGTGGTGCCTACCGTGATCAGAAACACGCCGAGAGCCAGGCCGCGGAACGGCTCGGTCATCGCCTCGACTTCGCTGCGATAGTCGGTCTCGGCGATCATGACCCCGGCAGCGAGCGCGCCAACTATCGGCGACAGGCCGACCGCGGCGGTTGCCAGCGATGCGACGATAACCACCAGCAGGCTGGCAGCCAGGAACAGTTCGGGGCTCTTGGTCCGTGCGGCCTGCGCAAATAGCGGGGGGAACAGGAACCGCCCGGCCAGGAACAGCGCGACCATCACTACCGCGCCCTTGCCGAGCGTGGCCAGGAAACTGTCCCAGTCGGCCGGGCCGCCCCCGCTTCCCATCGCGCCGAGCAGAAAGATGATCGGCACGAGGGCGAGGTCCTCGAACAGCAGCGTGCCCAGCGCGGCGCGACCGACGGGGGTGCGATGATCCGAAATCTTGAGTACCAGCGCGGTGGAAGACAGCGCCAGCGCCAGACCGAGCGCCAGCGCGGTCGCCCAGGAATTACCCAGCGCAACCAGGCCCAGCGCGATCAGCGCGGCCGCGCCGAAAAGCTCCATCGGGCCGATGCGGAAAATCTCGTGGCGCATCGAGGCCAAGCGCTTGATCGACAGCTCCAACCCGATCCCGAATAACAGCAGCACAATGCCGAACTCGGCTATCGGCTCCAGTTCGTCGGGATTGGAAATCGTCGCAAACCCCAGCCACGGTTGCGCCGGGACGAGCCGCCCCAGCCCGAACGGGCCGACCGCGATGCCGATCAGGATGAAGCCGATGACCGGCGTGATGCGGAAGCGCGCGAACAGCGGGATCACGATCCCCGCCGCACCCAGAATCACCAGGGCGTCGGACAGCACGGACGAGGATTCCAGCGCGGGGGTCATTGTGCCGACCTATAGGGCCAGCACGGTACAAGTCACCCGCGCGCGGCGTTCATCCCCCGCCTGGCGTGTGTGGGCCTGCCGGTGCGCTCTCGGCCTTGCTGCGCGCCTCGCCGATGCGGGTACCGGTCTTGCCCACGCGCTTGTCCCATTCGATGCGGTAGAGATCGAAGCGCCGGTCGGCCAGATTCTGCACCGTGCCCTCCGCCCGGGCCCAGCTGAGGTCGGCCAGGTTCACTTCGGAGATCGTCAACGTCTCGACATTCTCGGTCGCTTCCGCCGCGATGCCGTCGCGCGCGAAGGGGAAATCGCAGGGCGTCAGGATGCAGCTCTGGGCATACTGGATGTCCATGTTGCCGACATTGGGCAGATTGCCGACATTGCCGCTCATCACCACGAAGCACTGGTTCTCGATCGCGCGCGCCTGCGCGCAATAGCGCACCCGCATGTAACCCTGGCGATTGTCGGTGCAGAACGGCACGAAGATGATCCGCGCGCCCTCGTCCACCAGACGACGGGCCAGCTCGGGGAATTCGCTGTCATAGCAGATCAGCACCCCGATGGGCCCGCAGTCGGTGGGGATCGCGTCGATGCTGTCGCCGCCCTTGATGTTCCACCAATAGGCTTCGTTGGGAGTGGGGTGAATCTTCTCCTGGGCATGGATCGATCCGTCGCGCAGGCAGACATAGGCGACATTGTGAATGTCGCCGTCGTCCATCCGGGTGGGATGGCTCCCGCCGATGATGTTGATGTTGAAATTGAGCGCCATCTCGCTGAGTCGCTCGCGGATGCGCGGTGTGTAGTCGGACAGGCGCTCGATCGCCTCGAGCGGGCTCAGCTCCTTTGCCTCGGCGGACAGCAGCATCAGCGTGAACAGCTCGGGAAAGCAGATGAAGTCCGCTTCGTAATCCGATGCCACATCGACAAAATATTCGATGTGACGCATGAATTCGTCGAACCCGGCGACGGCGCGGGCCTGTAACTGGCAGGTGGCGATGCGGACGCTTTCCACCCCGCGGGGCACGCGGTGCTTGGGTGGCGATTCGCTGTCCACGTAAGGATTGCGCCATACCATCCGCACCGCGAACGCCCTGGATCGCTTGTCCTCCGGCAGATAGCCTTCGAGTATCCCCTGCGGCTCGAATCCGTTGGCGAGTTGGAAGCGCAGCACCGGATCGTGAATACGGTTGTCGATGACCTGCTGGAGATAATCCTCCGGCCCTTCGACCCGCCGCCAGGACTTGCGCAGGTTCGGCATCCGCCCGCCGAACACGATGCCGGTTAGGTCGAGCCGTTCCGCCAGCGCGCGGCGCTCCTCGTAAAGCCGCCGCCCGATGCGGGTGCCGCGCACCGCCGGATCGACGCACATCTCGTAGCCGTAGAGCCAGTCGCCGGTGGCATCGTGCCGGCTGCCGAAGCCATTGCCGGTGACCTCGTCCCAGGATTGATCGGCCAGTGCCACTCGCTCGTCGAGCCGCATCGAGGCACAATAGCCGACGATCACGCCATCGAGCCGGGCAATGAAGCAGCCGTCGGGATAGTTGTTGATCTGCCCGCGAATTTCGCCCTGGGTGTAGGCGGGCAGATCGTCATAAGCGCGCCGCACCAGATCGGCGATGGCGCGCACATCCTTGGGCTTGGCCTGCCGGACCTCGAGCCGCGCTTTCGCCTTGGTCGCCATGGCGTCCGCGGCCTCGGCCATTAGGCCCAGGCCGCCATTTCCTTCTCGAGGTTCTGCACGATCGCCTCGAAGAACTGCTCGGTGGTGAGCCAGCTCTGCTCGGGGCCGATCAGCAGCGCCAGGTCCTTGGTCATCTGGCCACGCTCGACGGTCTTGATGCACACCCGCTCCAGCGCTTCGGCGAACTTGACCACATCGGGCGTGTCGTCGAACTTGCCGCGATACATCAGGCCGCGGGTCCAGGCGAAGATGCTGGCGATCGGGTTGGTGCTGGTCTGCTTGCCCTGCTGATGCTGGCGGTAATGGCGGGTCACGGTGCCGTGCGCGGCCTCAGCCTCCACGGTCTTGCCGTCGGGGCTCATCAGCACGCTGGTCATCAGGCCGAGGCTGCCGAAGCCCTGTGCCACGATGTCGGACTGCACGTCGCCGTCGTAGTTCTTGCACGCCCACACGAACTTGCCCGACCACTTGAGTGCGGATGCGACCATGTCGTCGATCAGGCGATGTTCGTAATGGATGCCTTTCTCGGCGAATTTTTCCTTGAAGCCCTCGGTGTCGAAGATCTCCTGGAACAGGTCCTTGAAGCGCCCGTCATAGGCCTTGAGGATAGTGTTCTTGGTGCTGAGATAGACCGGCCAGCCAAGGTTGTAGCCGTAGTTGAAGCTGGCGCGCGCGAAATCGCGGATGCTGTCGTCGAGGTTGTACATCGCCATGGCGACGCCGGGGCTCGGGAAATCGAACACCTCGAGATCCATGTTCTGGCCGTCCTCGCCCTCGAACACGAGTCGCAGCTTGCCCGGACCGGGAATCCTGGTGTCGGTGGCCCGATACTGGTCGCCGAAGGCGTGGCGGCCGACCACGATGGGATCGGTCCAGCCCGGCACCAGCCGCGGCACGTTGTCGATCACGATCGGCTCGCGGAAGACCACCCCGCCCAGGATGTTGCGGATGGTGCCGTTGGGGCTCTTCCACATCTTCTTGAGCTTGAATTCCTCCACCCGCTGCTCATCCGGCGTGATGGTGGCGCATTTCACGCCCACGCCATGCTCGCGGATGGCGTGGGCGGCATCGACGGTGATCCGGTCGTCGGTCTCGTCGCGCTTCTCGACCGAGAGGTCGTAATATTTCAGGTCGATATCGAGATAGGGCAGGATCAGCCGCTCGCGAATCCATGCCCAGATGATCCGCGTCATTTCGTCGCCGTCGAGCTCGACGACGGGGTTGGCTACCTTGATCTTCTGCATCTTTGTCCTGCCTGGTTTTGGGCTTGGCGGCGCTTTAGCAGAGGGTCGAGGGCGCGCAAGGCGAGCAGGAGCCAAGCAGGCAAGCAATCACGCATTCGAATGCTATGTGATTGCCTAGCAGCGGTTTGGCCTTAACTGTGCGCGGCAGGCGGGAGACACCGCCGATTGAGAGGAAGCAGCAGCATGGCGATGGCCCCGTCGATTACATCGAGCACCGATTCCAATCCGCTGGAAGCGGACGGCTCGCCGATCGACGCGCCTGGCCTGAACTATTTCGTGTTCGCGCTGTTCTTCATCTTCGGCGGCATCACCAGCCTGAACGACATCATCCTGCCCAAGCTGAAGGAGCTGTTCACGCTCAACTACACCCAGGCGATGCTGGTCCAGTTCTGCT